>Ga0208398_100005_pt1 | contig 844434 bp, 777 predicted proteins | sample LakWasMe79_HOW10_2_FD_183905 | JGI IMG/M metagenome (GOLD analysis project Ga0208398, IMG submission 183905) | Freshwater sediment methanotrophic microbial communities from Lake Washington under simulated oxygen tension - Sediment Metagenome... | ecosystem: Environmental > Aquatic > Freshwater...
CAATCACTGGGCTTGTAGCGCGGCATTGCGGACTCCTGAACGGGTCTGTGTATTTGACGCGTCAGGGGCTGCGCAATGAATCGGGGGTGACCCGATGGGGAGGCTACTTTTTTTACAGCCTCAACGTTGAAGCTAACCGGCCCGCGACGGCAGGACGCCGGAGGGCCAGAATGAAATGAGGCCCGTAGGAGGCGTGCCGTTGTGGGTCCGGTTGAGCGCAGGGTTGGGCCGCAGGGCAGGATTGCTTGAACAGAGGGCACGACCGAACCCCAGCGGCGAAGTGATTGGATTTTGGCCCTGCGAACTGCCTTGTGGCAACCTGAACCGAAAATCGCCACCAGCGGCGTGACGCTGCCGATCAAGAAGGCGTCGAACTGCTGCAAGAGCCGGCGCACGCTTCATGCGAACTCCCGCGCAGAACGAAGGCACTGGCCGTGAGGCAGGGAAAGCCGAACCATGCATTGCTCATCGTTCACGATGCGGCCCAACGTTCGAGCTAACCGGCCCGCGACGGCAGGACGCCGAAGGGCCAGAATGAAATGAGGCCCGTAGGTGGCATGCCGTTGTGGGTCCGGTTGAGCGAATGGCTAGGCCTCGCTGGCATTGACGTGAAAGTGCTACCGGACAAAGCCCTGTTCCTTGTAGCTAGCGTAGCCGGCTTTGACAAGCAGGGAGAGCTCCTTGAATAGCGCTGGCTCTGGCGTACTGAAGTTGAAGCACGACTTGCCTTGCATTCGGGCTTTGAGTTCGGGTGAGGCAGCGCCAAGAAGCTCGGGTTGCAGGTACACCGGCATGAGATGGAAGCTGACGTATGACTTCTTGATCTGGACGGCGCCGAAGAACAGGGGCTTCTTGTTCTTCTGAATGTGAAGAGTATCAAGGTAAAGCTCTTGATCGTCGTTCCGAGTGGCAGCAAGCTTGTCGGCGTAGGGCGCCAGGATCTTGCGAAGCTCGGTAAATGCAGGGACTAGATCTGGCATTGGAGTTCCTACGGCCTTGGATGGTCGGACATCTGGAGTGCGAGGTCTAACGTTGAAGCTAACCGGCCCGCGACGGCATGACGCCGGAGGGCCAGAATGAAATGAGGCCCGTAGGTGGCATGCCGTTGTGGGTCCGGTTGAGCGCAGGGTTGGGCCGCAGGGCAGGATTGTTTGAACAGAGGGCACGAACGAAGCCAAGCGACCAAGTGATTGGATTGTGGCCTTGCGAACTGCCTCGTGGCAACCCGAACCGAAATGCGCCACCGGCGGCTTGACACTGCAGATCAAGAAAGCTTCGAACTGCCGCAATGGCCAGCGCACGCTTCATGCGAACTCCCACGCAGAACGAAGGCACCGGCCGTGAGGCAGGGAAAGCCGAACCATGCATTGCTCATCGTTCACGATGCGGCCCAACTTGGATATATGGCGCAGACCTTGACGCATAACTTGGCGCCATGTCTCCATAACATTGGAGGCGTCATCGTCCGCTGAGCCGCTTGAATCCTTGCGTTCATGCACATATGCTGTCTATTTGTACAGTATCGAATAACGGTCAAAAACGTCAACTCGATTCTGACCTGCCCAGACCCCGAGGTTGCTCCGTATCAACCCCGGTCGGGGATGGCTTTTGCATTGGATTCGATCATGAGGCAACCTTCCATCACTCCATCGGGGGGTCTTCTTGTCCCTGCCGTGGTTCCTTCGGCCCGAGCGACCGCGCCGAAGGTGTTGCCGCCATTGCACTCCGCTCGCTTGCTCGATCAGGTTCGCGAGCGGATTCGCTTCCTGCACTACAGCCGCTGCACCGAGGAAGCCTACTTGCATTGGACCCGCGCCTTCGTCCGTTTCCATGGCCTGCGTCATCCGGCCGACCTTGGGGGTGATGAGGTTCAGGCCTTTCTGAGCTGGCTTGCCAGCGAGCGCCAGGTGGCCGCGTCAACGCATCGCCAGGCGCTGTCCGCCTTGCTGTTTCTCTACGGCAAGGTCCTGGGGCAGCAGTTGCCATGGATGACCGAGATGGGGCGTCCACGCTTACAGCGTCGCTTGCCGGTCGTGCTCTCTCGTGAGGAGGTTCAGCTGGTGCTTGGCCAATTGCCGGCTGAAAGCCGATTGTTTGGCTGGCTGCTCTATGGTACTGGCATGAGGCTCAGCGAGGGCTTGCGGCTTCGGGTCAAGGACTTGGACTTCGCCCACCAAGCCGTCATCGTGCGCGAGGGCAAGGGCGCCAAGGATCGCGTCGTGATGCTGCCGGCTTCCTTGCAGGCGGATTTACGCCATCAGCTGAGCTGCGCCCATGCACTCTGGAGTGAGGATCAGCAACAGGGGCGCTCCGGGGTCGAGCTGCCTGATGCGCTGGAGCGCAAATATCCGAGGGCCGCTCATTCTTGGGCGTGGTTCTGGGTCTTTCCCCAGGACCGCCATTCGGTGGATCCTCGCTCCGGCGTGGTGCGCCGGCACCATATGTACGACCAGATGTTTCAACGCGCCTTCAAGCGCGCGGCTCAGGCAGCCGGCATTGCCAAGCCGGTCTCACCACACACGCTGAGGCACTGTTTTGCAACGCATCTGTTGCAGTCGGGCTATGACATCAGGACGGTCCAGGAGCTGTTGGGGCACAGCGATGTGGCAACCACGATGATCTACACCCACGTACTGAAGTTGGGCGGCGGTGCGGTGCGTAGCCCGGCGGACACACTGAAGCCTGCTCCGAGCTGACGGCAAAGCAGTCAGTGGCGAGATTCCGCTTTTGGCTGACTGTTTGTACTGATCGAGCCAAAGCGAATACCCGCAATGGGCACGAAGCTGCCGCCTGATCTGACGGATCGAATGTCAGGAACGGCCGGCAGCGTGTGTTCGCCGCGGCTGACGGAATCAGATTGGCATCGAAATCGCATCAATCAACTAGCGGCAGCTTCTTGGAGCCGCAGCCTACAGCCCCATCCGGCCATCACCTGTCGTTGGCGAACGACCGGTCTCCTCGCGAACGAATCCTCGAAAGGGGCCTAGCGTGAGAGTTCGCAGCCTGGTCCGGGGCCACTGAGCCTGCTGCTCCTGATCTTGAACCGCGGGAAGCTCCGACGGCATCGTCGCCAGCGACTGTCGAGCCAGCGCAGCCAAGTTCGCCGAACGCGCATGACGCTGGGTACGGTGTCGGCGATGCGCTCGAAATCCGCAAGCACCATGTTCGCAAAGCGGCGCGCATTCTCGGGTGCAGTTGCCTGCTGTCGCTACGCGCCGCCTGCGAAGGTGCGCCGGTAGAGCAGGGCTTCCGGTTCTATGGCATTGCGCAGACCAGGCAGCCTTGCCACCGTGTCGGCCATCTCCTCCAGCATGTCCAGCGTGAGTTGCGCCAGCTGAGCCAGTCGCGGGCCGATCGCATTCGGCTTGAGGCCGCACTCGACACCGAAACTGAGCAGGCCTTGGCGCGCAGCGAAGAACACCTTGCTGCCGTCCAGGGCGAGCGCGAGTGTGTCGTCTGGGATGTAGAGCCGGGTGCAGACGATGTCGTAGGCCGGTGCCATGGCCACTTCTGCGCGCACCCCCTCGTAAAGCACACCAAAGTTCTTGAGGTGAGCGTCGCCATTGCCCAGGATGCAAGACAGGGCCACCATGTCGAAGAGCTGGGACTTGGCGGATTGGTAACCCCCAGGGGAGCAGTAAAAGCTCAACAGCTTCAGGACGGTTTTGTACGAGCCCTTGTACTTCTCGTCGGTGTCGACGCCGGCCAGCGCTGCCATGTCTTCGAAGCCGAGACGAGATCCGTCTGCCGGCCTGTCAAAGCGCCGCATGACAAAGAGTTCCCCATCTTCGGACAGAAAGAACTCGGGCACCGGCAGGCCCGCGCGCTTGACGACGCTCATGCAGAAGAACTCGTTGATCGAGAGCCCCGGGTAGACGTCCAAGCCCGACTTGACGATCAAGTCGCTGGTGGTCACCGCAGCCTTCTCGTTCGTCAGGAGCTGCTCTGCCGTAGAGGCTTGTGCAGGCTGTGCCTCGGGTACCAGCACCTTGGGCTGCACGCCGCTTAGGCCACTGCGCAGGACGAAGTCATCCACGAGCCGGGCAAACAACGCTTTGGACCCCTTGTTGGCCAGCAGCTCTGCGAGCCGCACCCCTGGCCGGCCGCCCGCAACGACCGGCAATCCGGAGGTTTCAGGGCTTTCCAGGTTGAACCGCAGTCGGCCGATCGGTGACTGGGAGCCGATGACGCTGAGCAGCAGCAAGGGGTCTGCAATGCCAGCCTTGGCCAGACGCAGCTTGATCTGCTCCAGCACAAAGCCTTCTGGCAGGTTCATCTGGAAGACGGGAAACAGCGTCTTTCGCCGGAAGGGCAGCGGTCTCAAGGGCATGCCAAGGGCCGGGGCAGCGTCCTCGCTCGCATTCGCATCGAAGCTGAACAGGTACTCGCCGTCGGCTCGCAGCAGCCGGCCAGAAAGGCCTTGCGGGGTGTCGACGAGGACCTTCATTTGAAATCCTGCTCCAGGATGGCGCCGATCTCGTCAAGGGTCGGCCGCTTGGCAATGCCCAACTGCAACTCCCCCCCTAGGGCCGCCGCCACCTTGGCGTAGAAGTAAACACCTACCGTGGGGTCCCCCGCCTCGACGCTGCCCACCTTGAAACGCGTGGTGTTCGCCAGCTCCGCCACGTCTTGCATGCGAAGGCCGCGCTGCTCGCGCATGGCCCGAATGGATCGGCCGAGGTTGACGAGGTTGTGCTCAGGCTGGTTCATGCGTGCAGTATACGTAACATCAACGGCATAGCGATGTGTATACGCATCGTTGCCGACTGAATGTTACGTAAACGACACGTATCCAGATCTTGCCAGCGGGGCCAGGCGGTAGCCGTTGGGCTTTGACGTACGTGACTGAGTAGATTGCGAGCGGCCAACTCGCCGGCGGATCCTCGCTCTCTAGACGACCGATTTCTCTAGCGGTTCATGCACGGGATTCGGCTAGCCATGAGCCCGTGCGAACACCCGTAATGGGCACCTTACAGCCGGCCGCCACAGTCATCAACATCAGAGACTTCTACGGCTTTCTACGGCTCAGACGGCAATTGCATTGGCAGCTTTACCGTGTAATGATTCAACATATAAAACGTGAATTGCTACATCATCTTTTACGCCAATTGCTACAGCACCTCGGACGTGTCACACCCACATGGCCAGCCCTAACGTCAAGCTCGCGACATCGCTTCAGAAGCTCCACGACCTTCAAAAGCAAGGCCGCGTTGTCGTTCGCGCCGCAGATATGTCGAGGACACACCTTGAGCGCTTGGTCGGGAGTGGGCGTCTACGTTCGATCATCCGCGGCTGGTACATGCCCTCCCGGCCCGAGGAAGACTTTGGCGACACAACAACCTGGTTCGCTTCAATGCGGCACTTCGTTCGCGGCTACTGCGACGAACGCTTCGGCAGCGATTGGCACATCAACGCCGAACTCAGCCTGAAGCTGCACACAGGCTCGAGCACGCTTGCGCGTCAGATCCAGGTGAACGCGCTCAAGGGCACCAATAACGCACTCACCTTGCCAGCAGGGACATCCTTGTTTGACCTGCGCGTCAAGGAGATGCCTCCAGCAGACCACCTCAGCGAGACCCAGGGCCTGCGCGCTTTGTCGCTGGAGGCTGCCCTTGTGCGCGCTATGCCGAATGTCTGGCAGGCTGATGCGCTCACCATGCAACTCGCGTTGGGCATGCTGAAGGACACCTCCGCCATCAATCGCATCCTTCTGGACGGCGACCACACGACCATCGCCGGGCGCATCGCCGGTGCTCTCCGCGCCGTTGACCGCGCGGAGCTGGCTGACGAAGTGCTCAAGACAATGAGGTCAGCCGGCCATAGCATCGTCGAGCAAAACCCATTCGACGTACCGGTCCAGTCTGCCCGAGCACTTCCGGAGTCACCGTACTGCGCGCGAATCAAGGCCATGTGGGAGCTGATGCGAGAGCAGGTCATGAAGGCCTGGACAACCCCCGTACGCACGCAAGGCACGCCGAAGGAATACTTGGACGAAGCCGAGGTGCGATACCTGGCCGACGCCTATCACTCGCTGTCCATCGAAGGCTACCAGGTCACTCCGGAGATGATCGACCGTGTGCGCAAGGGCACCTGGGGCTCGGGCGATACGGAACGCGATCGCCAAGAACGTAATGCGATGGCTGCCAAAGGCTACTTCGAAGCGCACAAGGCTGTGCGCGCAAGTCTGCTGCGGGTGCTGGAAGGCCAGAACCCGGGCGTACGCTTACGGGCTGACCTTCAAGACTGGTACTTGGCACTTTGGTCCCCATCCGTCCAGGTCGGACTGGTAAAGCCTTCGGAACTCGCCGGTTGGCGCGGCTCGCAGGTGTTCATCAAGAACGCCAGGCACACACCGCTTCCACCTGAGGCTGTTCGCGATGCGATGCCGCTGCTGTTCGATCTGCTCGAAGCCGAAACCGAGCCCTGCGTACGAGCAGTGCTCGGGCACTTCGTCTTCGTGTTCATCCATCCTTACATGGACGGCAATGGACGGCTGGCTCGGTTCATCATGAACCTCATGCTGGCCACCGGCGGATGGCCGTGGACAGTCGTCACCTTGGATATCCGCGACGAATACATGCGAGCGCTTGATGCCGCGTCGTCGGACCAGGACATCAAGCCGTTTACCAGGCTGCTGAGCAGCTTGGTGCAAGCCCAGTTGATCGAAGGTCCGGAGCGGCCTGCCTCCAGCTAGCCTGCCTCGACCACAGCTCCGCCTGATTGCTGCGGGCCGAAGTGTCTGCAGCAATCAGGCGGCCATCCTCCACGGTTCGCAGCAGCCGATGAACCTGCTCAAGGGTCGCTGCAAAGAAAATACTCTCATCCGCCCCTAAAGTCCCAAACCAAACGGTCGATAACGGGCCTGCAAGCAATGCTTGCCCACTGTTAAAGCTTTGATACTTGCCTCCAATCCGGTCACCGACCGTTTGGACGACCCCCGCAGGGTCCACCGATGAAGCTCACGCTTGATCGGCTCTTTTTTTGATTCGCGTTCGAACCAGCCTCAATCCTCCGCCGGAGGGATGGTTGTCTCTCGCGCTCAAAAAGGAGCCTTGATCATGAGCAATCGCGCCCTGCACCGCCCCCTTCTCGCCCACCCTTTCCGAGGGCCGTGGCTTGAGTGTTTTGGCTATATTCCGCGCATCGAGGCGCTTCAAAAGTACAGCGACCAACTCGAGTTCGACCTAGGTAGGTCGCACCCGCACTGCCAGTTGGCCAAGTCTTGGCTATCTGTTTCCTTCGGCGCGGAGCACTTCAATCATCGGCAATTGGATGTCCTTCGCGCGGCTGAGCTCTCCATACGGACTCACTTCCCATTGGCCTTTGAGGCGCTGGCCCTGAACCTGGCAGCGCAAGGCAGTCATACATGGTTTCTGCGCACACGGGAGGAATCTGTCCCACTTCTGGAAGCCGCGCTACAAATCATGATCGACCACGGCGTCTGCTGCGACGCCGATGTGATCAAAGTCGGCGAACTTCTCGCCGCGAGCCAGGCTGCCTGCGACCAGATTGAGCCTGCTATTTGGACGTTGCATCAGGTCCTTCCGCGCCTCGCAGCAGCGACCAAGCAGAGTAGCGGCATCGCCTCGATGTTTATCGAACTCTGCGAGCAGTTGATTGATGAAACAGACGCCGAACTCCACCCCATGGTGGATTCAGTAGCCGCAGCGCTGATGCACCACCGAGCAAGCACGCGCGCCTAAACGCGCCAAAGCCCCGCCGCATCCAGCTCGCCACCTGGCAACGCGCCGTCAGGTGCTCTACCAATAAGGACCAGACCATGAACCACGATCAAACCGCCCATACGCCCAACACACATGTGATCGATCGACCCGCGAAGGTTGGTCGTACGCGATCCACCGAACCCAGCACAGACATCCGAGCATCCGCAAAACCCCGCAGCACTAAAGGGCGCCATCGCGCGGTCGGCCTATTGGCACCTGCAGCGGCGGCCCGCATCGATGTCAATCCGCCTGCAGAAGGCGATTCACGCGACCGTCAGCCGCAAGCGGCACCGCGCCCGTCTTTCGAGGGTGACAACGACGCGGAGCTGGCACTCACGATTTCATCCCCAATCAAGGCGCAGCTGCTGGGGGGCGCCGATACTGGGTTGGACGTCCGCGCCGATTTCGCCTCCGTAAAGTGGCGCGAAATCACGCCGATCACCGCCGAGATCAAGCGCATGCTGGCCTCTCAGCTGAAAATTGGTGATGCCGAAATCGCTGTGCGCCAGAGCATGATCTTTGGTGCGAATCATGGCACCGCCCGCGTCCTGTTTCGGGTGCCGGAACAGCACAAACAAGCGCTGGATTCAACCGAAGTCCAAGACATGGTTCGAGCCTTCTTTCGGTGCTTGATGAAAGGGCCGCAGTCCTTGCCCAGCTCCCTGCCGGTGACGGTCGACATGTTCGAGCCACGGCAACGGACCGATCCCGTCGAGGCGCGGAATTACAGCGCGCCCACGGAAGTCGCAACGGATGTGGCCGCACATGCACGAACCGTTCTGCAACAGATTGGCGGGCGAACACTCCCGGGGCAACTGGCCATCGAGGCGCCAAGCTGGCGAACCGATGCACCCATCGGCGGGACGCTGGCGCCAAAGCCGGAGCGCGACAAGGAACCCCGCCTGATCAACACGGAGTGCTGTATCGATGGATTCATCAAGAGCAGGCGGGTTGTCCATCTACTTGAGCGACTTGGCGGCGCCGTGATCGACGTCAGCTTCGACGAGGCGAGGTGGTTAACTACGATCATCGATCTGGCCAGTCGAAACGCCGAGAAGGTCGAGGTCACCTACAGGGAAACAACCGTCGGTTCAAAGGTCGAACGTCGGGAATTGATAGCCCTGAACCAACTCTGCATCATGGGCCTGATGTCCGAATGACTAACTCTTATCTTGTGCGTTTATCCAAACGATCCAGATCAAGAGCAACTCGTAGGAAGACCTGATTAACCCGGATCGCAAGGGGAGCATTGCAACTCGGTCGGGCGCCTCGTGCCGCAGTGGCCCAAACTTTGCGACATCCAGTTGCAGCTCCCCGCCCCGCTCCTTCATGAGTTCGGTAAGCCCGGCATCATTTGCGCAGCCGGACAAGATACTGGAGAGGCCCTTCTTGTGTGCCAATTGAATATCGGCGGCACCAAATCCGAAACACCTGATGAATGCCCCTACCCAGGCGAAGTGATGCGGCTGAAACAGCAGTATTTGTCGACTGCTGCCAATCGTTGGGAGCCAATCACGGCAGTCGACAGTCTGCCCGACTGATGGACTCTTCAAGGCCAATAGGATTAGGTCGTCCCAGCGGTCGAACGGTACCTTTGACACGATCTTCATGACACTCAGTTCTCCGCCCGCTCGAGTCAGGCGCTTCCCTGCCTGCGCTATCCGCTCAACTAGTTGGCTCGCTTCAACATCGCTAAGTAACGCCTGTTGCGAAGCAGCCTCACTGGCCTGTCCAATCGATCGCAGTCTCAAGAATCGCATGCTACGCAGCAGCAGCGGCTCGGAGGGCTGATCGTCTGGCTCGGGTTCCGGCTCGATTTGAATTGACAGGTAGTCGTCGCGGCGCTTCCGTGCATCCAAGTCGATCGGGACGGAACGGCTGGGCGCTGGCCCCAGTGGGGCCCGATCGTCGGGAATCGGAAGCCACGCATCCGTCCCATGCAAGTAGGCCTTCATTGTCATGGCCGGAGACGCGTGGCCCAGCATACGGGCGACGGTCCACAGCGTTCGACGACTGGTTCGAGTGCTTCCGAGCAGCAGTTGCCTGGCATGCTCTGACTCAGCGGACTCGAAGACGATCCCTTTGCCCTGATGTTTGCCAACCATCAACGCAAGCAGGCGCGTTGCAAAGCTATGCCGCAGGTGGTGCACGGTCGCGGCAGAGTTGCACGTAACATGTTTTAGTAGCGGCAAAAGGCGGCGGGATATGGCTGCTTTTTGCTGCTTGAAATGGACTCGACCCACTCCGACAACAAGTGGAGTCTCTCGCCTGACACCTTCACGGTTTGCCCAACGCCGCAGGGTTTCGTCAACGACGGATTGCTCCATGCTGTTGAACGTACCCACCAGTGGAACCTGCCTCTTCGATCGGATCGTCTTCAGCCCGCGGGTGGCGTTGCTCCGCACAAGCACAACGACGGCGCCGCCGGTGTCAATCCAGTCGCTCCGGTGCAAACCTACGGACTCCTTCGTCCGCAATCCAAATCGCGCGCAAACAAGCAGTACGAAGGCGCTGGCAAGCACTACATCGCTCAGGTTTTCGGGCCTGCCGCCGGAACACAAGGTCTGCAGTGCCACGCTGTACTCTTGCGGCAAGATGACACCCGGCCGTCCACCGCCTACAGCGTCACCGGGAGATATCTCAGCCCAATCGGGATCCTCGATCCCATACCGACGGCGGGCAAACTCGTGGAATTCCACGAGTTCTTTGAACGTTCGACTGCGCGCATCGCTGGGCTTGTTGCCCGCCACCGGCGGGCTGTGGTCACCTGCGGGCAGGCTCGAGATGCCGGTGCCATCGGTCGTGTCCAGAATCGCGCCGTAGATTTCGGTGAGTTCCTCATCGTCCGCACTGGTCAGACTCTCATGGGCAGCGGCGTCTCTGATGCCCGGAGCAAGCGAATCCCAGTATCGGCGCGCCGTCGACGATTTCAATCGACCACTGGGTCCTGACTTCTTCGGCCGCTTCAAGAGGTGCTGCACATATTCTGCAAGCACGAACGGAGCATCTCCCGTGACGAATGTCGAGGCTCTAACCTCCCGCGCGATCTCAGCTGCCTTCTTGTCTATCCGCATCAGGTCGTCGCTAAGGATCTTGCCGATCGCTTTGAACAAGGTCGTGCATCTCAGAAGCGAAGAGTCTTCCTCTGCAGCTTCTATAGACCCGCCAGGATGATGCCGAAAAAGGGCCTGCTCACGCTCAACATCTTGCGACGCCTCTGCCGCGGGCTCGTTGGCGGACGAGATCGGTGCCTCGAGGTGCGTGACTCGAAACCAATCCGCATGCGGCAGAGCCGCGCACTGGCGCTTGTTGTTGAGGATCGCCGCGACGGCACCGGGGAGTTCAAGTGAGTTCGCCTGAGCCACCAAGTTCACCGCACGTGCCAGACTCTTCCCCAGGTCATCCGCCGCCTCAGGTTTCAGAAACTCCAATCCAGCCGGCAGGTGGGGCAAGACCTTGAGACGCTTCTCGCTCGCTTGCGCATGACCAATCCAGCGAGCAGCACGATCAGTGATCGGTACTCTATAGACCGGCAGTCCGTCGTACCAATCCCCGCGGTAGGACCATTCGAACCAAGCACGTCCTTGGAACAGGACCACAGCGATCGTCGGCGCATTGCGGACGAGATCCACCAATGCCTGCAGGTTTCCCACCCGCGAGTACAGCGCCAGATCGAACGCGGCCAAACACGCTGCCAAGATAGGCAGTGGGGCACGGGCAGACAGACGAGCAGAGAATTGATCAAAGGCTTCTCGAAGGTGTGCAAGCCGCGATTGCGCCTCAATGACTTCTTCCGAGAATGGCCCCGTTGCCTCCTGAACTGGAATGGTGCGGCGCTTGGTCGTCTTGTAGATTCCATTGTCCCGCCAGATCTCGGACAGATAGTCCTCGAACACCTCATATCGAAGTGACGCCATGTTGTGAGGCGTCTTGTTCTTGCGCATCAACATGGAGTGGGCAATCTTGTCCCACTCGACATCCGACAGCGTTGCCGGCGGGCGACCCTTGAGCCCTATTTGAATGTCGGCCCGAGCGGTTTGACGCGCAGCCGCATGAGTGCGCTCCCGAAGCGTGGCCCGCTTCTGCCGACCGAACGGGCGCGATGCAAATGTAGTCGGCTCGTTCGCTGCGACGCCACTCAGGGACAGCGGCACCACGGTCTGGTTGGGCAATGCAAAGCCAAACTCGACCATCAATTCGTTGACTAGCGGCCTCGCGGCCTCGAGGTCGTCTGCCGGGACGCGCCAGGAGAAGTCGCCGTGGCTTTCCGCGCCGCGGTCGCCATGGCCCAGCAAGGCGTCCCTGATCTCCGGATGCAGTTGCTTTCGCCGAAGCAGTGTCGAGTGCAGGTGCCGGAAGAGGTTCCACGGAAGCGGCCAATCGATTTGGCAAATCAACGACAACTGCAACTCACTGACCTCGATCCGGTCCAGGGTCGGCGTTGCTCGTAAATAGAAGAACATCGGGATCTGACACTCGGGATCGCGAGACAGAACCCTGGTGATCTCGGCGGCAAACGTCGGAGTGAAAGGCTCGAGTGATTGGGACAGCCGCCTCAGGTGAGGCAGATAGTGCTCATTGAGCAGATCAACTGCGAGGTCGGCAAGAACGCACAAGCGCGCGCCGCGCGACGGCCCGCTGTGCTTGTCTTCAACATAGATTCGACGGCCGTCGAGATCGATCCAGGCCAACGACTCGAAAGGCGATTTGACTGGGCGCCCGCCCGTGCTGGCCAGCAAGGCCAGCACACAGAACGACGTGAGCAAGTTATGGTGATCAACCCAACGCGCAGGCTCCTTCGCCGCATCGTTCACCCTGCGACGCAGACGCTGAATCTCCACACGAAGGCGTTCGAGATCAACGTCCAGTTCGCTGCCTGCCGCGTTGACCGCCCAAACAGCCTGCGGCGCCACCAGTGCTGCAATTCCGTCAGCGAGCGGACTCTTAAGCCCACCGCGCACCTCAGGCGCGCGGTACGAGCCATACGCGCAGGCCGAAGGCAGGCCGGTTCTCGTGCTGGAGCCCACCAGCCGAGCCAACGCGTGATCGTCGGATTCTTCAAACGCGTGCTGGGCCAGCATCGTGGCGGTGACCGGACTGGTCAGGCGCGCCAGTGCGTCGGTCGCGGCAAATGTTTCCCCAAACCAGGTATCGAGGGGCTTACCGGGGCTGACGCGCAACCAAATCTGCTTGATCTGCTTGTCGCCAGCCAATTTGACGCCGGGCTCGAGCAGGGGAGCAAGCAGCGGGGCGGCCAGCTCAAAGCGCCACTCTCCGGCCAGTGGGGCAACCCATCCGGCGGCAGAACGCCGACTCTCGGCATGCGCCTGCCAACGCCGCTCGAAGCGTGGTGGCTGTCGTCGAAGGATGCCCTTGGGACGGTCGAATGACCAATCCCTGCCAAGGCCGCGCCTGATAGCGAGCCGTCCTACTCCGGCGACGGAGCTCGACGTCAACACGGCGATGGCAACGAGCGCCGCGCCGACTCGATCTCGGCGCTCCTTCCCGCATATGAGCTCATTGATCCGTTGCAAGAACGCGGCCTCTTCGCGGCGACTGAGCCGATGCCAGGAATGCCGCAGGTATTGGACTTCTTCGAGCGCCTGCAGGACTAGGCCTGAGCCCTCCCGGCGCTGCTTCCGAGAAGAGCCTCGAATGTCGACTTCGCCCTTTGCAAAGGTCTGGGACTCGCCATCGTGCTCGACATGCCCCGTGACCCCCGGTGGATCGTCCGCCCACGCTGCGTCGACAGGAGGCCACGCCTCCGTCGCCTGCGCATTGGGAGTGGCCTCGGGCTGGAGCAAAGTCTGAACGCCGCCCCAACCCTTGATCGCCCGCCAATCGTGATCCAGGACGGCGATGAGCGCCCGATGAAACTCACGCTCCTGGGCGTCTTCTGCCTTTTGCAGCGCCAGTGCGCACTGCCGGCGCGTCGCCTCGATGAAGTCCGGGAGTCCGACTGTCTCTACGATCAATGGCTCGAGCCATGCCCGTTTCGGATCGTTTGTCCTATCGCAAATTTGACGGATGTGGCGGCATAGCGTCTGCAGGTGCTTCTCTCCGACAACCCCGGCGCCGTGCGATTCAAAGGCGGAGACGACCAAGAAGACCCGCAGCTTCTCTAGCCAAGTGGACACGCGGTCATCCGGCAATGCCCGTCGTCCGGCCGTCATGGCGGCCAAGTAATGAACATCGAGGGAGCCCCGCCAGGCGCTGGAGACGACCAGCGCCGCGCTCACCGGTTCCAACTCGGTCATCGAACCGGCGTCCGCCCAAACGGCATCACCCAGCAGCTGGAGTTCAAGAGCAATGTCGGACTCTTCGGCCCAGGAGGACAAGATCGCATTGCGCTCGCGGCCCGCTACGAAGGCAACAATGGCGCGGGCTGCATCAGGCTTCGAACTGGCGACCGACACAGCACGCAGCCGCATGAAGAGTTCAACGGCGTTGATCCTTCGTACGACTGAACCGAGCTTGGTATAAGCTGGATCCTGGCCAATGGTCGTCGATTGAGCGGGAGAAGTGGAATCCAAGATAGACGAAATTCGCTATTAATCGGGTTTCAGTGTAAATTCACCCCCTCGATTGATCACTCACAAGCCTTTGATTTACAACGATTAATCACGTAAAACGTAGTTTGAAAACTAAACAAGTACCAAGAACATGCTTGGACTCCGAAGCCAAGGGTTGCTGGTTCGATCCCAGCCGGGCGCACCATATTTGACGTGGGAGACGCAGCCATGGACCGATTCACCGGTGGCTGCCTGTGCGGCAATGTCCGCATCGTGGCGTCGGGCCGCCCCTACCGGGTCGGCCTTTGCCACTGCCTGGACTGCCGCAAGCATCATGGCGCCCTCTTTCACGCTTCCGCCGTGTTCCCTGAGGATGCCGTGACGATAGCGGGCGAAACACGCGACTACGCCGGGCGGTTCTTCTGCCCCCGCTGCGGCTCATCGGTGTTCGCACGCAGCGCCGACGAAATCGAAGTGAACCTGGGATCCCTGGATGCCCCTGACCAACTGATGCCCAGCTACGAACTCTGGACCGTCCGTCGCGAGTCCTGGCTGCCGGCGTTTGCGTTCACGAGACGATACGAGCGCGATCGCGACGCCACAAGTCGCTTTGAGGACAACTAGAGCCCATGCTGCTTCGCACCGTCAATGTCACCCGTTACGTCACACCGCTGCGCGAAGGGGGCTCCCTGCCTGCCATCGTTGAAGGCGATGATGACGGGCTCTATGTCCTGAAATTCCGCGGTGCCGGCCAGGGGCCGAAGGCACTGATCGCCGAGCTGGTGGCCGGTGAGCTGGCTCGCGCTGCGGGCCTGAGCATTCCCGAGATCGTCTTCGCCCAGCTCGACGGCGACCTGGCCCGCACCGAACCCGACCCCGAGATCCAGGACCTGATACGCGCCAGCGGCGGGCTCAATCTGGCGCTGGACTATCTGCCCGGCTCCGTCACCTTTGACCCCCTGGTGGACCACCCGGACGCAGCACAGGCCTCGGCCATCGTCTGGTTCGATGCCCTGGTATCCAATGTGGATCGCAGCGCCCGCAACGCCAATATGTTGATGTGGCACCGCAGGCTGTGGCTGATCGACCATGGCGCGGCGCTCTATTTCCACCACAACTGGAGCACCGGCCTGCAACGCAGCGATGCGCCGTTCGCGATGATCAAGGACCATGTGCTGTTGCGCCGGGCCACCGCGTTGCGCGAGGCCGACGCGCTGCTGAGCGCACGCCTGCAACCCGACGTCATCGAGCGCATCACGCAGCTGATTCCCGATGCCTGGCTGCAGGAGGACGAGAACTTCCCCGACGCTGCTGCCCAGCGCGAGGCCTATTTCCAGTACTTCGTCCAACGGCTGCGGTCGCCGCACCATTTTCTCGAGGAGGCCCTGCGTGCGCAGCACCTATGACTACGCCATCGTGCGGGTGGTACCGCGCGTGGAACGGGGCGAATTCGTCAATGTCGGAGTGATCCTGTCCTGCTCGGGCAGCGGCTTCCTGAAGGCCAGGGTGGAGCTGGGCCCCGCCGCGGTGGCGGCCTTGCATGCCCTGGCGCCCGAACTGGACATCGAGCAGATTCGCTCCAGCCTGGCCGCGATTCCGATGATCTGCGCGGGTGGCCCGCAGGCCGGTGCCATCGGCGCGCTTTCGGTGCGCGAGCGCTTCCACTGGTTGGTGGCACCGCGCAGCACCAGCCTGCAGACCTCGGCGGTGCACACCGGGCGCTGCCAGGATCTGGATGCCGCGCTGGACTGCGTGTTTGACCGGATGGTGCGCCGCTAGCGCCAAGCGGCGATCGGCGATAGGTCAGCGCAGCGCCCGCTCCCAAGGCGGTGTGCCGCTGAACTTCTCGGCCACGAAATCGACGAAGGCCCGCACGCGCGGCGGCACCAGGCGGCGCTGCGGCATGACGGCATGGATGCCGGTGTCGACCAGGGCGTAGTCGGGCAGCACCACCTGCAGGCGGCCGCTGCGCAGGTCGTCGCAGATATGCCAGGTGGAATGCAGGGCGATGCCCAGGCCGGCCACGGCCGCATCGCGCAGCAGTTCGCCCTGATTGGAGTCGATGCGGCCGTCGACCTGCACGACGATCGCCTGCCCGTCCGCGCCGGTGAAGCGCCACACGTCGTTGCGACCGGTGCGGCCCAGCAGGAGCAGGCATTGATGCTGGGTCAGCTCTTGCGGCGTGGCAGGCGCGCCGTGGCGGCGCAGATAGTCCGGCGAGGCGCACAGCACCCGCCGGTTGTTGGCCAGGCGCCGGGCAACGAGGCTGGAATCATCCAGCGCGCCAATGCGGATCGACAGGTCAAAGCCCTCGGCCACCAGATCGTGCAGCTGGTCGGACAGGTCCACGCTGATCTTCAGCTTCGGGTGGCGGGCCAGGAACTCGGGCAGCAGCGGTGAGATGTACTGGCGACCGAACGTGGCCGAGGTCGTCAGCCGCAAGGTGCCGGCGATGCCCATGCCGGCCTCGCGCAGGCTGGCGGTCAGCGCCTCCAGATCGTCGATCAGCGCACGGCCCTGCTCGGCCAGTGCCAGGCCCTCGGGCGTGGGGTGCAGCCGGCGGGTGGTGCGCTGGAACAGGCGCACGCCCAGATCGCTCTCCAGCCGCTTGAGCCGCTGGCTGGCCACGGCAACCGAGAGGTCGAGGCTGCGCGCCGCCGCGCTGATCGAGCCAGCATCGAAGACGCGCAGGAACAGGCTGATGTCGCCGGCTTTGTCCATCGATTCTCAATATTTCGTTGAATGTGATTGGATATTTTGATGGTTTATCCATCAAGCGGCGGAATTTACGCTCAAGCCATCATTGTTCTGCGGGCCATTTCCACCATGTCTTCCACTCACACCGCGCCGGCGTCAAGCAAGCGCTTCCCGCCGGCGCTCTATGCCTTGACCGTCGGCTCCTTCGGCATCGGCACGACCGAGTTCGTCATCATGGGCCTGCTGTTGCAGGTGGCGGCCGATCTGCAGGTCAGCATCGCCGCGGCCGGGCTGCTGATCTCCGGCTATGCGCTGGGCGTGTTCTTCGGCGCGCCGCTGCTGACCGCCGCCACCGGGCGCCTGCCGCGCAAGCTGACCCTGCTGGCGCTGATGGTGGTCTTCACCTTGGGCAATCTCGCCTGCGCGCTGGCGCCCAGCTACGAGCTGCTGATGCTGGCGCGCGTGATCACCTCGCTGGCCCATGGCACCTTTTTCGGCGTGGGCGCCGTGGTGGCCACCGGTCTGGTGGCGGCCGATCGCCGCGCCTCGGCGATCTCCATCATGTTCACCGGCTTGACTGTCGCCACCCTGCTGGGCGTGCCCGCGGGCGCCTGGCTGGGCGCGCAGCTCGGATGGCGCGCCAGCTTCTGGGCGGTGGCGGTCATCGGCATGCTGGCGACGGCCGTCATCGCCTGGTGGGTGCCGGCCGACGCGGGGGAGCGCTCCACCAGCTCGCTACGTGATGACATCAAGGTACTGACGCGGCCCCAGGTGCTGCTGGGCCTGTTGGCCACGGTGCTGGGCTTCTCGGGCGTGTTCACCGTCTTCACCTACATCCAGCCGCTGCTGACCCAGGTGACCGGCTTTGCCGACGCCGCCGTGTCGGCCATCCTGCTGGTGTTCGGTGTGGGCATGATTACCGGCAATCTGCTCGGCGGCCGCCTGGCTGATCGGCACCTGGTGCCGACGCTGTTGGGCTCGATCGCCACGCTGGCCCTGGTGCTGGCGGCGATGAGCGGGGTGTTGCATCTGCCGGTTGCTGCGGTCGTCTTCGTCGGCCTGCTGGGCATGGCGGCCTTTGCCATCGTCTCACCGCTGCAGCTGCGCGTGCTGCAAAAGGCCGAGGGCGTCGGCCAGAGCCTCGCCTCCAGCCTCAATATCGCCGCCTTCAACCTGGGCAACGCACTGGGCGCCTGGGTGGGCGGTGTCGTCATCGCCCAGGGGCCGGGCATGGAAGCCCTGCCCTGGGTGGCCGCGCTGCTGACGGCCTCGGGCGGCCTGGTGGCGGGCTTGAGCGTGTGGCTCGAAAGACGGCAAGTTTTGCAGCGGCCGGTCAAGGTCGGACTTGCGGCCTGACTTGATGGCCGCCGCCCGTCACCGCGCGTAGTCGCCGTCGGTGCCGACGCTGAGCGGCCGCCACCGGGCGATTTCCGCCTGCATATCGCTGAGCTTGGCGCTGATCGCGTCGAAGGCGATAGAACCGGCCACGAAGCGCAGCGGTGGCTCCGCTTCGTTGGCCAGCAGCACCAGGGCCTCGGCCAGCTTGATCGGATCACCGGGCTGGCGCCCATTGCGTTGCTCGAACGAGGCGCGCAGGCTGGCCCGGGCCTCGTCATAGTCGGCCACCGCATGAGCCGCGAAGTGAACCGATTCGGCGCTCAGGAAATCGGTACGGAACGGGCCCGGCTCGACGATCACGACCCGGATGCCGAACGGCGCAACCTCCTGCGCCAGAGACTCGGAAAATCCCTCAAGCGCGAACTTGCTTGAGCAGTACAGCGAACCGAAAGCCGTGCCTCGCATGCCGGCCAATGACGAGACATTGAAGATGCGGCCCCTGCGTGCCGCCCGCATGATGGGCAGCACCACGCGCGTCACGCTGAAAACGCCAAAGAGATTGGTGCCGAACTGCGTTTGCACGTCCTGCACCGACGTCTCTTCAAACAGGCCGAGATGGCCGTAGCCGGCGTTGTTGACCAGCACGTCGATGCCACCGAACCTGAGCACCGCCGCATCGACGGCCGCCTGCGCCTGCGCTTCGTTGTTGACGTCGAGCTCCACCGCCAGCAGCCGGTCGCTGTCGGGCCCGAGGCAGTCGCTCACCGCCGCCCGGCTGCGGCCCGCGGCGACGACGCGGTCGCCGGCACGCAGGGCCGCCTTGGCAATCTCGGCGCCGAGGCCTCGGCTCGCGCCGGTGATGAACCATGTCTTTTGCATCGCGAACTCCTTGATTTGGCAAGCGTGCATTGGAGCGCCCGGCGAGGGTTTCGCGGTAGCACTATGCTGCCTGGCTCTTGCACGATCCTGCCAAGCCGAGGCGGTTCAGGCGTGCGGCCCTTGCGCCCACGACGTGCGCCGGTTACGGTGACGCCATGGAACTTATCGAAGAACTTCGCTTGCTGATTACCCGCCACGCGGGGTCGGCACAGGCGTCCCCGACGGTGTCCGGCATCAGGGTCATGTCGGCCGACGCGCCCACCGAACTGGCCCATCACGTGCTTGAACCTATCTTCGCGGTGGTGGCGCAGGGCGCCAAGCGGGCGGTGCTGGGCGACCAGGTGTTCGAGTACGGCGCGGGGCAGTATCTGGTGGTCTCGGTGGACCTGCCCATCGCCGGCCATGTGTTCCGGGCCAGCCGCGATGAACCCTATCTTGCCGTCGGCCTGACCTTGAAGCCGACCGCCATCACCAGCCTGCTGCTCGAGATGGCCGCCAGCGATCAAACGCCGACCGAGCCGGCCGGGTTTGGCGTCAGCAATGCGCCGGCCGAGCTGCTCGAACCGGTGATACGCATGCTGCGGCTGCTGGACCGGCCGCGCGATGCGGCCGTGCTCGGGCCCATGCTTGAGCGCGAGATCCTCTGGCGGCTCTTGAATGGCGCGCAGGGTGCGATGGTGCGGCAGATCGGCCTGGCCGACAGCCGCCTGTCACAGATCAGCCGGGCGATTCGCTGGATACGGGCCCACCCTGCCAAGCCGGTTCGCATCGAAGAACTGGCCGAGATGGTGGCGATGAGTTCGTCCTCGTTTCACCGGCACTTTCGCGCCGTCACGACCATGAGCCCGCTGCAGTACCAGAAGCTGATACGGCTGCAGGCCGCGCGCACCCGGCTGCTGGCCGAGTCGGAAGATGTCGCGGCGGTCGGATTCAGCGTGGGCTACGACAGCCCGTCCCAGTTCAGCCGCGAGTACAGCCGCCTGTTCGGTGCGCCACCGGGGCGCGACGTCGCCCGCCTGCGCACGGCCGCCAGGGTGCCAACCGAAGGCCAGCTACAGTCCGCCCCATGACCTATGAACTTCATTATTGGCCGACCATCCAGGGTCGCGGCGAATTCGTGCGTTTGGCGCTGGAAGCCGCCGGTGCGGCCTACGTCGACGTGGCGCGCGGTTCGGAAGACGCAGGCCGGGGCCTGCCGGCGATGCTGAGCTGCATGCAGGACGACCGTCTGACTACGCCGCCCTTCGCCCCGCCCTTCCTCAAGGACGGCAATATCGTGGTCGGGCAGACCGCGGCCATCCTGAACCACCTCGGGCCGCAGCTGAAGCTGGTGGCCCGCAACGAACAGGCCCGCGTCTGGACCCAGCAGATCCAGCTCACCATCGCCGACATGGTGACCGAGGCGCACGATACCCACCATCCGGTCGGAGCCGGTCTGTACTACGAGGACCAGAAGCCCGAGGCGCTGCGCCGGGCCAAGGCCTTCTGCAGCGAACGCATACCCAAGTTCCTGCAGTGGTTCGAGCGCATCGTGGAGCGCAACCCGGCCGGGTCGCGCCATCTGGTCGGCGGAAAGCTCAGCTACGCCGACCTGTCCCTGTTCCAGCTGGTGGAGGGCCTGCGCTATGCCTTCCCGAAGGCCGCGGCGCGGGCCCTGGCCCAGACGCCCGAAGTGACGCAGCTGCATCAGCGCGTGGCCGCGCTGCCCCGGGTGGCCGCCTATCTGGCCAGCGAACGGCGCATTCCGTTCAACGAGCAGGGCGTCTTCCGCCACTACCCGGAACTCGACACCCACTGACGGCGGTTCGACTCGGCCATAGAGGTCTGGCCCGCACCCTCAGGCATCGTCCAGCAGCCCTTCCCGCCCGGCCCGGTGCACCGCCTCGGCGCGATTGGCACAACTCAGGGCGCGCAGCGCCAGCGCCACATGCATTTCGACGGTGCGGGGGCTCAGCGCCAGCTCGCGCGCCACCTGCTTGTCCGTCATGCCCTGGGCCACGAGACCCAGGATCTGGGTCTGGCGGCGGCTCAGGCGCGGCCTGTCCGGGCGGCCGCCACCCAGGAACTCGAGGGTCTGGCCGATGAACATGCGGCCCGCCTCCTGCCGGGCCGGCAGGATGTGGCTGTCACTGTCCAGCAGGATCAGGCGCGCGCCAGGTATCCAAGCCACGAGCTTGCGACTCTGGTCCAGGGTCACCATCTGGTCATCGCGCGCATGGAACACCAGCGTCGGGCATTGGACCAGCGCGCATTCCGCCTTCACGTCGATGGCGTAGTTGCAGCGCAGATGCCGCTCCGCGATGTCGGGCGTCATGGACAGGCGCATGCGTTCGCTGACCAGATGCCGCGCGACGGGGTCGGCTGCGGCAGCGCCCATCAGCTGCGCCAGGAAGATCTGCCGGAACGGTGACCTCTCCTGCGCCCAGCCCTGGCGTGCCGTGGCCAGCAGCAGCTTGGCCTCCTCCAGCAGATGAGGCGGGGTGCTGGGGGCGCTGAAGTAGGCCCGGGCGAAGCCATTGACAAGGACGAGTGCCGTGACGCGATCCGGGTGGCGGGCAGCATAGGCAATGGCCAGCGGTGCGCCGCAGGAGACGCCGAGGAGTGCAGCGGGCTCCGGGGCCAAGGCGTCCATCACGGTCTCGAAGTCGGCAAGCAGCGTCTCGAAGTCGAAGGGAGGCACCTGGCGTGTGGACAGCCCGCAGCCCCTTGGGTCGTAGCGGACCAGCGTGTGGTGGCGCCCGAGCGCTTCCAGCGTCGACCAGGTGTCTGGCTCCCGCAGTTCGCACTCCAGATGGCTGACCCAGGTGCCGGCACGCACCAGCTTCGGCCCGCTGCCCGTAAGCGCACAGGCCAGGGTGATGCGATCTGAGGTCATGCAAAAGCGCAGATCCTGGCGAGGTTCCACTGGCAGTCCCTGGGACAGCTTGACTCACGCATTCTGGGCGCTTGCTCCGGCGGCCGCAATCGAAAATTCCACCTCCTCCAGGGCCTGCACCAGCACACGGGCGCCCGGCCGCTGCTCGAAGACCTCGCCGGCGCTCAGCACCAGGTCGACAGGGCAGCCGTCGCGGGTGATCCAGATCCAGCCGCGCAGCACGCGCAGTTGCAGCGGCCGGTTCTCCAGCGCCATCACCGCGCGGCGCGGCAGCGTGCGCTGCACCGGCCCGGCCGCCTCGGTCGTCGGCTCCGGCAGGCGAGCCGCCCAGGGCTGGAAGCCGAATGGCAGGAAGCGGGGAAGGATGGCGGCGATGTTCATGGCAGGCTCCTTTGGGGTGAAGCCAGTCTGGGTGGATGCGCTTCGCCGATGCAGTCGGTCGACTACGGTACGCGCCCATGGCGCCTACGGTATCGCTACCGTAGTCATCGGCGCTGACCCGAGCCGGCCGGCTACGAGATCTTCATGAGCTTTCGCACGTCGACGAGGAGCGCGACCGCCAGCTGGCGGCCACGCCCGCCCAGCACATGTCCGGCCCGCGCAGATCGGTGGGGCCTGCCGGAGATCAGCCCTGCTCGTTCAGAGGCACCGGAATCGTCAGCCCGCGCTTGACCACGCTCAGCGCCACATTGGTGGTGAAACGCTCGACATTGGGGTTGTCGCTGACCAGGCGGGTCATCAGGGCGTCATAGTTGGCGGTGTCTGGCGCGGAGATGACGAGCACGAAGTCCGCCTCGCCGGTGACGTAGAAGGCCTGCTGCACCTGCGCTTGCGCGGCCAGCCAGCTGCGCAGCTCAGCCAGCAGCTCGGGGCGCTCGCTCGCCACCTTCAGCGAAACAACGAACAGCGTCGAGGGCCCGACCTTGGCGGCATCGACGACGGCAATCTCCCGGGCAATCACGCCCTCCTCGCGCAGGCGGCGCAGGCGCCGCTGTATCGCCGAGGGCGACAGCGGAATCTGCTCTGCCAGGCGTTCGGTGGTCTGCCCGGCATCCTCCTGGACGAAGTTGAGCAGTTGGCGGTCGAAGCGGTCGAGTGGCATGCAGCCAGTCTAGCCTCGGTGCGGCCTCAAGCCGCGTTGGTCACCACCTCCAGGCGATGGCCGTCGAGATCGCTGAACATGGCGCCGAAATAGGTCGGGCTGATGTCGGGCCGCTGGCGCGGCGTGAAAATGTCGGCCGCACCGGCGGCCAGCGCGGCCTGATGGACAGCATGCACCGCAACGCGGGAAGCGGCCGCTAGCGCCAGATGGGTGCCCTTGGCCAGCACCGGCTCGCCGCCTTCCACCGGATAGAGAAAGAAGGCCCAGTGTTCTGGCGTGCCGAAGGCCGCCTCGGCGCCGGTATCGCGCAGCAGCTCCATGCCCAGCGGTGCCAAGGCCCGGCGATAGAAGGCAACGGCATCGGCATAGCGGTGGGTGCCCAGTGAAACGTGATCGAGCATGCTGCAGTCCTGCGTGTGGAAGCGGGCGCCCATCGTAGGCGCGCGGCAACGCCGATTCGCCGCGTTCTGCCGACCTCGGATGCGGCTTTTGCGCATTGTTGTGGGGGGTCTGACGCTGCTACTCTGCGGGCATGTCGCTAAGCCGAACACGCAGGCAGTGCCTGGCCACGCTGGGGCTGGCGCCACTGGGCCTGGCGCTGGCCGCCGAAGGCCCGGGCCTGCTGGTGCGCCATATGCTGGTGGATCTGCCCAGCAATGCGCCCAACTACGAGCTCGCGGTGCTCAGGCTGCTGCTGGACAAGACCGTTCCCGGCCACGGCCCCTACCGGCTGCAGGCCGTGCCCTTCATGACCCAGGGGCGGGCCTTTCTGCAACTGGCCGCGGGCGAGCTCGATCTCGCCACCTCGATCAGCACCGTGCAGCGCGAATCCCAGGCCGAGGCGTTGCGGGTCTGCCTGTACCGCGGCCTGCTGGGCCTGCGCCTGCCGATCGCTCTGGCCAGCCGCCGGGCCGAGCTGGAGGGCCTGCGTACGCTGGAGCAGGCGCGCCGGCTGCGCATCGCCCAGGTGGAGAGCTGGCCCGACCGGCGCATCCTGCAGGCCAACAACTGGCCGGTGCAGACCATCACCCGCCGCGACCTCTATGCCGACATGCTGCGCCGCGACCGCATCGACCTGTTCGCCCTGGGTGCCATCGAGGTCTATCCCATCGTCGATGCCCAGGCCGGCCTGGCCGTGCTGGAGCAGTGGCTGATCGCCTACCCGGCGGCCTCGTATTTCTTCGTCAGCCGCAGGCGGCCGGAGCTGGCCGAGCGCCTGCGCCAGGCCTGGGAGCTGGTGCTGTCCGACGGCAGCTTCGCGGCCCTGGCCGAGCAATGGCTGGGGCCGCAGCTGCGGCGCGCCCGCCTGGCAGAGCGCCACTGGCTGCAGCTGCGCAACCCCGAGCTGCCGGCCGCCACGCCGCTGCGCGACACCCGGCTGTGGCACCCGCTGGTGCGCGAGCGCCTGCTGGGCACGGCTTGAGCCGCGTCAGAAGCGCGGCGTCTTGCCGCTGAACTGCGGGTCGTATTTGCGCATCTGCGTCAGGTCATCGCGGTTGCGCACGCCACAGCGCAGGTACTGTTCATGCAGCTCGGCCAGTCGGGCACGGTCGAGTTCGACGCCCAGGCCCGGCGTGGTCGGCACGGGTACCGCACCCTCAACAAACTGGACGCGCCCGCCCTTGATCACTTCCTCTTCCTGCCAGGGGTAGTGGGTATCGCAGGCATAGGTCAGGTTGGGGATGCTGGCCGCCACATGGGTCATGGCCATCAGGCTGATGCCCAGGTGCGAGTTCGAGTGCATGGACATGCCCAGATCCCACAGCGCGCACATCCTTGCCAGGGTCTGGGTCAGCCGCAGGCCGCCCCAGTAATGGTGATCGGACAGCAGCACCTTGACCGAGCCCATGGCGGCACCGCGGCGGAAGTCGTCCATCGTCGTGATGACCATATTGGTGGCCAGGGGCAGCGGCGTGTATTTGGCGAGTTCCGCCATGCCGGCCAGGCCCGGGGTCGGGTCTTCGTAGTACTCCAGCAACTCGTCCAGCTCGGGCGCGGCCTTGATGCTGGTCTCCAGCGACCAGTTGGCATTCGGGTCCAGGCGCAGCGGCAGGCCCGGAAAGGCCTGGTGCAGCGCCCGCATGCAGGCAATCTCGTGGGCCGGCTCGAATACGCCGCCCTTAAGCTTGATGCTCTGGAAGCCGTAGAGCTCGATCATGCGCCGCGCCTGGGCGACGATCTGCTCGGGGCTGATGCCCTCGCCCCAGGCGTCGGGCGCATAGGGCTTGTCGATGTGTTCGGCGTGCTTGAAGAACAGATAGGCGCTGTAGGGTACGGCCGGGCGCACGGCGCCGCCGAGCAGATCGACGATGGGCGCGCCGACGATCTGGCCCTGCAGGTCCAGCATCGCCACCTCGAAGGTGCTGACCACCTTGGCCGCGTTCTTGGCCGTGTGCGAGCCGGGCGCCAGCTCGAACTCGATCGCGCCGGGGCTGGGCTTGATGGTGGCGCGCACCCGCTGCTCCATCGCGTTCAGCGCGAACGGCGACAGACCCAGCACCAGCGCCCGCGCCTGCCCCAGCACGCGCAGCATCGGTTCGTCGCCATAAGTCTCCGAGATGCCGACGCGGCCGTCGCTGGTCTCCAGCTCGACGATGGCGCGCAGCGCCCAGGGCTCGTGGATGCCGGCGGCGTTCAGCAGCGGGCCGTCGCGGAAGGCGATCGGTGTGACGCGCACGGCGCTGATGGTGATGTCGCGGTTCATCGCCCGGCCCTTCAGTTCGCCGACGCGCCGGACTTCTTCACCAGGGCCGCCCAGCGCGGAATCTCCCTGGCCATCAGCGCCGCCAGTTCCTCGGGCGATCCGCCGACAATCTCCATGCCCAGCTGGCCATGGAGCTTGGCCTGCACATCAGGCTGGCGCAGCGCCTTGGCGATCTCGGTGCTGAGCTTTTGCACGATGGGCTTGGGCGTGCCCTTGGGCGCGTAGATGGCCTGCCAGGACGACATCTCGAAGCCCGGCACGCCGGCCTCGATCATCGTCGGCGTGTTCGGCGCCAGCGCGATGCGCTTGCCCGTGGTCACCGCCAGCAGCTTCAGCTTGCCGGCCTGCAGCAAAGGCAGTGCGGCGGTCATCTGGTCAAACATGAAGGTGACCTGTCCGGAAGACACATCGATCATGGCCGGCGGCGTGCCCTTGTAGGGGATGTGGGTCAGCGGCACACCGATCAGGTCGGCGAACATCTCGCCGGCCAGATGGGTCGAGGTGCCGGCGCCCGAGGACGCGAAGATGCGCCGCTTCTCGTCCTTCTTCAGCAGCGCGATCAGCTCGGCCACCGAGTTGACGCCCAGGGCCGGGTCGACCAGCAGCACATTGGGCAGAAAGGCGACCAGGGCCACCGGCTCGAAGTCCTTGACCGGGTCGTAGCTGAGGTTCTTGTACAGGCTGGCATTGATCGCGTGGGTGCTGATCGTGCCGCCAAACAGGGTGTAGCCATCGGGCGCGGCCTTGGCCGCGAAAGAGGCGCCGATGCCGCCACCCTGGCCGGGCTTGTTGTCCACCACCACGGTCTGCTTCAGCACCGCCTGCAGCTTCTCGGCAATGGTGCGGCCCACCACATCGGTCGAACCCCCCGCAGTGAAGGGCACGACATAGGTGATGGTCTTGGCCAGAGGCCATTCGGGGGCTTGGGCCAGCACGGTGCTGGAGAGGGTGGCGGCAATGCAGCTCAGGGCCAGGCGGCGTTTCATCGGTTTGTCTCCTCGGGTGGGTTCGATCGCAGTAAAGCACTAATACATTAGTGTGTCAATGCATGGCCCTGGCTAGAATCGGGGCTCCATGGCCACCTCCGCATCGATGCCCACGAGCAAACCCCCACCGCTGCGCCTTGACCGCACCCGCCAGGTCGCCCCCCAGGTGTTCGAGCACCTGCGCGAGCAGATCGTCTCGCTGGAACTGGCGCCGGGCACCGTGCTGTCACGCGCCGAGCTGGCCGATGACTACGGCCTGAGCCAGACGCCGATACGCGATGCGCTGATCAAGCTCGGCGAGGAGGGGCTGGTCGATATCTTTCCGCAGCATGCGACGAGGGTGAGCCGCATCGACATCGACTCCGCCCGCCAGGCCCACTTCCTGCGCCAGGCGATAGAGGCCGAGATCGTGCGCACCTTGGCCGGCAGCGCCAGTCCGCCCCTCTTGGCTCAGCTGCGTGCGCAGATCGAGCTGCAGCAGGGGTTGATGGGTGGCGAGAGCTACCGCGAGTTCATCGCCGCCGATCGGCAATTCCACCGCCTGATGTACGAGGCCGCCGGCGTGCCCGATCTGTTCGATCTGGTGCAGCGTCGCAGCGGCCATGTGGACCGCCTGCGCCTGCTGCACCTGCCCTCGGCGGGCAAGGAGCGGGCCATCATCGGCGACCACCGCGCCATCGTCGAGGCCATTGCCAACGGCGACGCGGCCGCCGCACAAGCCAGCCTGCGCCAGCATCTGCAGGGCACGCTCAGCGCGGTGGAAGAGATACGGGTCAGCCACCCGCAATACCTGGCCCCCTGACACAATCGTCAGTCATGCGCCGCTACACCCGTTCACGCTTCGCCGCCTTCGGCTTGCTGCCTGTCGGCAATGTGCTGGCCCTGCTGCTCTATGGCCTGGTTCTGTCCACCAAGGTCAGCGGCGGGGGGGCGGCACCGCTGCCCGCGGTGATCGTGCTTGCCGTCGTCTTCCTGTTGATCGCCATGGCTGCCGCCATCAAGCGCGGGCGCGATCTCGGCTGGCCGGCATGGTTGACGGTGCTGGGCTTCTGGATCGGCCTGGGACTGGGCCCGCTGCTGCTGGTCTTGGTCGGCTATCTGGCCTTTGCCAAGACCAAAGCCCAGGCCGATGCCTTCGAGCCCGCCCCGCCGCCGGCCACGCTCGTGACCTGGATCTTCGCGCTGATGAACCTGATCTGGCCCTGGGCCGTGTTGGGCGTTCTGTCAGCGGTGCTGTAGCTGCGTCACGGCCACAGGGTGGTCAGCATCTGCGCCAGCCGCGCGCCGGCCTTGACCAGCTGCTGGTGCTGCAGCGCCTCACGGGTCTGGCGATAGTCGGGGTCGGTGGCCGTGGCCGGCCACGCGGCACCCATCGCGCCGGCCTGCTTGGCGCCGATCTTCAAGCCCTTGAAGGCCTTGCCGGCCTGGACGACGCTTTCGCCGGCCCAGTCGGCCGCCCACTGCGCCATCGCACCCTTGGCGGGCGGCACTGCTCGGGCCTCGGCCAGGCCGGGGCCGCTGACCATCTGCTTGAGGAGCTTGTCGGACACATCGTCCCAGAGGCCGTGCAACTTCGCAGCGCCGACCATGATGGAATTGCCGCCAGCATTGCTGTGGTCGTGTGCTTCCTGCTCGGTGGCCGGGTCCAGCGCATGGCCGGCATCATCGAGGTAGATGGAGCCGACATGCAGCGGCTGGTGCAGGTCGCCAAGGTAGTGGGTCAGCAGGCGCAGCGCCTCGCGCTGGCCGCGCAGGTCGAACGGCGCCGGTGACTTGCCGCCCTCCAGCACGATCAGGCTGGCATTGATCGCGTGGACCAGATCGGTCGGCCCGGCGCCGGGCAGCTTCGGGTCGTAGGTGGTGTGCGGCAGCGACAGGTCGACGAAGTGGTAGGACTTGTGCCGGCACTGCACGCTGCTGGCAAAGCCGCCGCAACGGCTGGCATTGCGCTTGACGAAGGCGATCAGCGCGGCCTGGCTCTCGGGGTTCTCGTAGAGCTTGCAGCTGGGCCAGGTGCCCGGCTTGACATAGCTCCAGACACCGCCGCTGGACTCCACCGAGCGGGCGCAATCGGCCCAGCCGGCGGCCGTCTGCAGATTGCTACCCAGGATCTGCCGCACCTTCTTGGCCGTCGGCGTGCCGGCGATCAGCTGGTCGGCGATGGCGCCGACGGCCGCATGGCCGCTGGGGCCCCAGGCGGCGGCAGGCGCCGCCCCGAGCAGCAGGCCACACAGGGCGGCGAACGAGGCAAGCAATGCGCGCATGGGGACCTTTCAAGCGCGCCGAGCCGGCGCCGCAGCATGATGCGCCGCGCCCCAGTCCAGGCCAACCCCAAGAATCGCAGTCAGCCTTCCCGTCGTGTCTGGCGCACGCGCAGGCCGACAAGGCCCAGGCCGGCCAGCAGCAGGGCATAGGTCTCGGGCTCGGGCACAGCCAGGGCCGGCTGCACCGCATTCAGCGCCGCCATCTGCGCGCCCACGTAGTCGCCAAGGCCGCCGCAGTCGGCCGGGCCCACGCCGCCACCGCCCTTGCCGCGGCCCTTGCCACCGCACAGCGCCTCGCCATCGGCGCTCAGCACCCCCTGGTATTTGTAGAACTCGTAGCGCAGCACCACCGCCGCGTCCTCCGGATTCAGGGCCAGGTTGACCAGCTTGTTGCCATTGGCCTCACCGGCCTGGAAGATCTCGTACTCGGCCTCGACCTCGGCCTCGCCGGGCACATCGGCATGGCCCTTCATCAGGTCTTCGACTTTGACGTTGTGGCCAACATGCTTGGCGAAGATCTTGACCCAGAACGGCGTGCCGAAGACCTCGTTCTCGGCCTTGTGCGCCACGATCTCGGCCACCACCGGACGCACCGCGGGCAGCGGTCCCGGCGGCGGCGCCTGGTAGGCGAACTGCACCACCGGAATGGCCGCCTGCTGCAGGCTCAGGGTCCCGGTATTGCCCGGATCGATCAGCCAGTTGTAGTTGACCTTGGCCGGCGTGCCGTAGGTGGCGATGCCGAAGTGGTCGCAACTCAGGGTGCCCGAGTTGTACTGCGGATTGCCCAGCGGCCAGCAGCTGTCGCCGGCAAAGGGGTAGGGGCCGGTGGGCGTGCCCACGCTCCAGGCGCCGTTGAGGAAGCTGGCGGCATAGCGCACGCGCACGCCAAAGCCGGCGATCTCGGTGATCACCGGCGCGCCATAGCGCTCCACCGAGGTCGGCGGCACGCCAAAGTTGCGGTCCAGGCCGAACACGCTGTAGATCTTGCTGCGGTCGTAGCTGGCGTCTTCGATCTCGATCTCAAAGCCATGGGCCTCGTGGCCGGTGTCGTTGACGGCATCGAAGTTGGCCAGGCTGCCGAAGACTTGCGCCTGCGCGGCCAGCGGCATGGCCAGCAGGGCCGCCGCCAGGGTGCTGAGCCGCATGCGTTGGGTGGGGAGCGGATTCATCGCGTTTCTCCTTCGGTGGATGATGGGGTGGGCCAGATGCTGATCACCGAATCCATCGTAGGCAGAGGCTCGCGCCGCCGACAGGCCCGAAGTGCGCGACTTGGGCTCGCCCAAGGTCGCTCGGTCTTCAGACCTTGGTCCATGGCGGCCGGGGCCCCGGGCCGCTACAGTGGCCCCGTTGCACGACCACGATGAACACACTCTTTCGCCGCCGCTCGCTGGCCCAGCAGTTCCTGATGCTCAGCTTTCCCATCCTGCTCACCGGCACGCTGGTGATAGGCCGGTGGGTGGGCCGCCAGGTGGAAGACAGCGTCGTGCACCGCATCGGCGGCATGACGGCGCTCTATGTCGACAGCTTCGCCGCCCCCCATGTGCAGACCTTGCTGAAGGCCGATGTGCTGAGCCCGGCCGACATCGCCGCGCTGCGCTCCGACCTGACCAGCACCCCGCTGGGCCAACGCATCGTGTCGCTGCGCATCTGGCGGCGCGACGGCCACGTGCTGTTCAGCAATGACGCGACGATGGGCCGCACGTTCCCTATCGACGAGGGCCTGGCCGAGGCGCTGGCCGGCCGCATCTTTGCCGAGATCAGCGAGCGCAGCGATGCCGAGCTGTCGCAGCATGGCCAGCCGCTGCCCCGGCTGATCGAGACCTACACCCCCATCCATGCCGACCGCAGCGGCCAGGTCATCGCTGCGGCCGAGTTCTACGAACGCCCCGACGAGGTGGACCGCGAGGCCGGCCTGGCCCAGCGGCGCAGCTGGCTGCTGGTGGCGGCGGCAATGACGGCCATGTACCTGCTGCTGTTCCTGCTGGTGCGACGCGGCAGCCGGCTGATCAGCAGCCAGCAAGCCGCACTGAGCGAGCAGGTGCAGCAGCTGACCGCGCTGAACGGGCAGAACCAGCAGCTGCAGCAGCGGGTGATACGCGCGGCCGAGCGGGCCACCGCCCTCAACGAGCATCTGCTGCAGCGCATCTCGGCCGATATCCACGACGGCCCGGGGCAGGATCTCGGTTTTGCGCTGATGCAGCTGAAGAATATGGATGACGCCGCCACGGCGGGCAACCCCGCGCTGCGGCCGCCCTGGGCCAATCATCTGGAGCCGGCACGGCTGGCCGTGCAGGCGGCCCTGGCCGATCTGCGCGCGATCTCGGCCGATATGGAGCTGCCCAACATCGAGCATCTGGGGCCGGTCGAGCTGGCCGCGCGGGTGCTGCGCGACTTCCAGGCCAAGACCGGCACGGCGGTGGCGCTGGACGCGGCCATGCCCGAGGTCGAGGTCTCGTTCCGCGTCAAGGTCACGCTGTACCGGCTGCTGCAGGAGTCGCTGGCCAATGCCTTCCGCCATGCCCAGGGCCGCGGCTGCCGGGTGCAGCTGCGTGGCGACAACGGCCGGCTGCAGGTCGCGATCAGCGACCAGGGCCCGGGCTTTGATCCGCGCGCGGTCGCGGCCAAGGGGCGCCTGGGCCTGCACGGCATGCGCCAGCGCGTCGAGGTGCTCGGCGGCACCTTTGCTTTGCACAGCGTCGAAGGCGTCGGCACGACCATTCGCGTGACACTGCCCTTGCGCGCCGAGAGCCCCGAAGATGAGTGAAACGATAGACATCCTGGTCGTCGACGACCACCCGCTGTTCCGCCAGGGTGTCGTGCACTCGTTGCAGATGGACCCGGCGTTTCGCGTCGTCGGCGAGACGGCCTCTGGCGAAGAGGCGCTGGCCCTGGCGCAGGCGCTGCTGCCCGAGGTCGTGCTGCTGGACATCAGCATGCCCGGCTGGAACGGCATCGTCACCGCCGAGAAGATCGCCATGGCCTGCCCGGCCACGGCCATCGTCATGCTCACCGGCTCGGACGACAAGGACAAGCTCTTGTCGGCGTTGAAGGCCGGCGCGCGCAGCTATGTACTCAAGGGCGTGTCGGCCAAGGAGCTGGCCCATGTGGTGCGCGCGGCGGTGGCCGGCGAGGTCTATGTCTCGCCGTCGATCGCCGCCGAGATGCTGGTCTCGCTGACCCAGGGCAAGGCGCCCGACCCGCTGCAGGAGCTGACCGAGCGCGAGCGCGAGATCCTGGCCCTGATCGGCCAGGGCCTGACGAATCGCGAGATCGGCGAACGCATCTTCCTGTCCGAGAAGACCATCAAGCACTACGTCACCAACATCCTGCAGAAGCTGCAGGTGCGCAGCCGCGTCGAGGCCGCGCTGCTGGCCAGCCGGCACCCACGCTGATCAGCGCTGGCGCTCGGTGGTGACCCGCGCCACATCGCGCAACCAGGGCTGGGCTTCCCAGTGGCGCGCGGCGAAAGCCTCGATCTGATCGCGATAGCTCAGCGATGCGCCAATCATGTCCAGCCCCTCGAGGAACATGCGGCGGTGGCGCTCGGCCAGGCTGAAGCCAGCCTGCAGCGCCGGGCTGCGCAAGGTCATCGTCTGCAGATCGATGCTGATCTGCAAGGGCTCGGCCGAGGCCTGTGCCTCGTCGATCAAGGCCTGCACCTGGTCCGGCGCCAGCATCACCAGCAGCAGCCGGTTGTTCATCGCGTTGGAGTAGAAGATCTCGCCGAAGCTCGGCGCGATCACCGCCGCTATGCCGTACTGCTGCAGGCCCCAGACGGCATGCTCGCGGCTGGACCCGCAGCCGAAATTGGCGCCGGCGATCAGCATGCGTGTGGCGGCGAAGGCCGGCCGGTTCAGCACGAAGTCGGGGCGGGCCCGGCCCTCGCCGTCGAAGCGCAGGTCGTACAGCAGGCCCTGGGCCAGGCCGGCCTTGTCGATGCCGCGCAGGAACTGCTTGGGCATGATCTGGTCGGTGTCGAGATTGGCCAGCGGCAGCGGCGCGGCCACGCCGGCGATGGATGTCGGATCGCTCATGTCAAGGCCTCCAGATGGCGCACATCGGTGAGATGGCCGGTGATCGCGGCGGCGGCGGCCATCGCCGGGCTCATCAGGTGGGTGATCGCGCCGCGGCCCTGGCGGCCCTCGAAATTGCGGTTGGTGGTGGATGCACAGCGCACGCCAGGCGCCAGCACATCGTCATTCATCGCCAGGCACATCGAGCAGCCAGGCTGACGCCACTCGAAGCCGGCAGCCAGCAGCAGATCGGCAATGCCCTCGGCCTCGGCCTGGGCCTTCACACGGCCCGAACCGGGCACGACCATCGCCCGCACCGAGGGCGCCACCCTGCGCCCGCGCACGATCTCGGCCACGGCCCGCAGATCCTCGATGCGTGCATTGGTGCAGGAGCCGATGAAGACATGCTGGATGGCCAGGCCTTCGAGTGGCGCGCCTGCCGTGAGGCCGGTGTAGCGCAGCGCCTGCTCGGCGCTCTGCCGCGCCACGCCTTCGGCTTGCGCTGCTGGATCAGGCACATGGCCGGTGATGGGCACGGCCTGGTCGGGGCTGGTGCCCCAGGTCACGTAGGGCACGACCTCGCCGGCGTCGAAGCGGTGCTCGATGTCAAACACCGCATGGGCGTCGCTGCGCAGCTCGACCCAGGCGGCCAGCGCCTGTTCGCGCCAGGCGCCTGTGATGTCGGTGGCACGCTCGAGCACGTAGTCGATTGAAGTGGCATCGGGCGCAATCAGTGCACCGCGCGCGCCGGCCTCCACCGCCATATTGCACAGCGTGAAGCGGGCCTCGACGCTGAGCGCGCTGATCGCCGTGCCGCAGAACTCAACCACATAGCCGCGCGCGCCCTGGGCGCCGATGCGGCTGATGATCATCAGAATCAGGTCCTTGGCCGTTGTACCCGGTGGTAGCCGGCCATCGACCTGGATGCGCATGTCCTGCGCGAGGCGATAGACCAGCGTCTGCGTGGCCAGCACATGCTCGACTTCGGAGGTGCCGATGCCGAAGCCCAGGGCACCGAGGGCGCCATAGGTGGTCGTATGGCTGTCGCCGCAGATCACCACCATGCCGGGGCGGATCATGCCCAGCTCGGGCGAGACCACATGCTCGATGCCCTGCAGCGCGTCATTGGTGTCGAACAGCGGGATGGCGTGGCGATCGCAGTTGAGCTTCAGATTGCTGGCCTGCAGCGCCGACGGCGGATCGGCGATGACGCGAAACTTGACCGGATGGGTCGGGATGATGTGGCTGACCACCGCGACGTTCTGCCCCGGCACCAGCACGCCGCGGCCCTGCTCGTGCAGGCCGGCAAAGGCCTGGGGGCTGGTGTATTCGTTCATCAGGTGCAGATCGCAGAACAGCAGCACGTTCTGCGCGTCCAGGGTCGCGACGGTGTGCGACTCGACCAGCTTGCGGTACAGCGTCTTGGGTTTCGTCATGTGAGCTCCCGCAACAGAAATGGCAGTGCCTGGGCCAGCAGCGCATCGGGCGCCTCTTCGGCCACGTAGTGGCCGCAGGGCAAGGCCTGGCCCTGCACATTGCTGGCGACCAAGTGCCATTCATCGAGCGGCTTGAAGCATTGATGAACGACCCCGCGTGCGCCCCACAGCACCAGCAGCGGCACCTGCAGCATCCGCCCGGCCTCGCGGTCGGCGCGATCGTGCTCCAGATCAATGCTGGCGGCGGCGCGGTAGTCCTCGCAGATGCCGTGGCCCGTGCCGGGTAAAGCCAGGCAGCGCTGGTACTCGGCCAGCGCGCGCGGGTCGAACGGCGCCAGGCCGGCGCTGCGGTTGCCCATCACCTCCAGCACATAGGCCGCAGGGTCGGCGGCGATCAGCCGCTCGGGCATGGGCGCCTTCTGTATCAGGAAGAACCAGTGCCAGTAGGCACGGGCAAAGGCCTCGCTGGTCTGCTCGTACATCGCCAGCGTCGGCGCGATGTCCAGCAGCACCAGGGAGCGCACCGCCTGCGGGTGGTCCTGCCCCAGCCGGTGCGCGACGCGGGCGCCGCGGTCGTGCGCCAGCACGTCGAAGCGGCTGAAGCCCAGCGCCTGCATCAGCGCGAGCTGGTCCTGCGCCATCACCCGTTTGGCATAGTTGCCGTGGTCGGCCGCACCTGGCGGCTTCGATGAATCGCCATAGCCGCGCAGATCGGCTGCGACGACGGTGAAGTGCTTCAACAGGTCCGGCACGACGCGGTGCCAGATCGCCCGCGTCTGCGGGTGGCCGTGCAGCAGCAGCAGCGGCGGGCCCGAGCCGCCGATGGAAGCGGCAATCTGTATGCCTTCGCCCACCATCACCAGGCGGTGCTCGAGACCAGGGAGCAGGTCCTGCAAGTTCGTGTTCATGGCGTTGCTCATTCCACCGTGATGCCGCGTTCCTTGACCAGCTTGGCCCATTGCGGCAGCTCCTTCACCAGCTTGGCGCGGGCCTGGGCCGGCGTCGAGGGCGTGGGCTCGAAGCCCTCCCTGCCCATGCGCTCCTTCAGCGCGGCGGCGCCCAGCGCCTGGTTCAGCGCCGCGTTGAGCTTGTCGATGGCGGGCTTGGGGGTGCCGGCGGGCGCCACGATCATGAACCAGGTCTCGAAGCTGTAGCCGGGCAGACCGGCCTCGGCAACCGTCGGCACCGTGGGCATCAGGGCCGAGCGCTGCGGGCCGGTCACGCCCAAGGCGCGCAGCTTGCCCACGGCCACATGCTGCTGCGCGGCCGACAGCACCGGAAAACTCATATTGACGACGCCGGCCATCGTGTCCGTCAGCGCCGGACCACCGCCGCGGTAGGGAATGTGGACGATGGGCACGCCGGCCACCGCCTTGAACAGCTCGGCCGACATATGGAAGGTGCTGCCGCTGCCGGCCGAGCCGTAGGTGAACTTGCCCGGCTGCGCCTTCAGCAGGGCGATCAGCTCCTTGATGTTCTTCGCCGGCACCTCGTTGTTGACGACCAGCACATGCTGCGAGCTGGCAACCATGCCGACCGAGGCCAGGTCCTTCAAGGTGTCGTAGGGCATCTTGGCGAACAACGCCGGGTTGATCGCCAGCGAGACGGTCTGCAGGCCTATCGTGTAGCCGTCCGGGGCCGACTTGGCGACGGCATCCATGCCGATATTGCCGCCCGCCCCGGCCTTGTTCTCGATGAACACCGTCTGGCCCAGCGCCTTGCTCCACTCATCGGCGATCAGCCGCGCGGCGATGTCGGCGCTGCCGCCGGGCGCGTAGGGGACGATCAGCTTGATGCTTCGGTCGGGGTAGGTCTGGGCGTGGGCGCCCAAAGACATGGCGAGCAGGCCGGCGGCCAGCAGCAGGTTGCGGCGAGGAATCATGGCTGTCTCCAAGGTTGTGCCTGCATCGTAGTCGTGCTCAGCCGCAACATAATGTCGCTCACGACAATTCATTCGTGCCTTCAATTCACCTATGAACGCCTTCTCCGACCTGAGCTTCTTCGTGCTGCTGATGAAGCGCGGCAGCCTGGCCGCGGCGGCGCAGGAGATGGGCGTGACGCCGCCATCGGTGAGTAAGCGCCTGTCCGCCTTGGAAGCTCGGCTGGGCGTGCGGCTCTTGCACCGCACCACCCGCCGCATCAGCCTGACGCCGGAGGGCGAGACCTATCTGGTCGAGGGCACACGGGTGCTGGCCGAGCTCGATGCACTGGAGCACGCGGTGGCCGGCTCGCGGGCCACGCCCAAGGGCCTGCTGAAGATCAACGCCACGCTGGGCTTCGGCCGCCAGCACATCGCACCGATGCTGTCGAAGTTCTCACGCGCCTTTCCCGAGGTCGAGGTGCAGCTGCACCTGACGGACCGGCCGGTGAACCTGGTCGAACAGGGTTTCGACGCCTCGGTGCGCCTGGGCGAGCTGCCCGATGCGCGGCTGACGGCCCGCCTGCTGGCCCCCAACCGCCGCATGCTGTGCGCCGCGCCCGCCTATCTGAGGCAGGCAGGCGAACCGGCCACGCCGCGCGAGCTGCAGCAGCACCGTTGCATCTTTCTGCGCGAGAGCGACGAGACCTATGGCACCTGGCATCTGCGCGCCGGCGCCAAACAGGAGACGGTCAAGGTGCGCGGCACGCTGAGCAGCAATGACGGCGAGGCGGCGCTGGGCTGGGCGCTGGACGGCCAGGGCATTCTGCTGCGCTCGCAGTGGGACGCCGCCCCCTATCTGCGCTCGGGCCGGCTGCGCCTGGTGCTGCCCGACTGGAGCCTGCCGCCGGCCGACATCTACCTTGTGTTCCCGACCAAGCACCATCTGTCGGCCAAGACCCGGGCGCTGGTGGACTTTCTGCTCGACGGCTTCAGGTCGCGGCGCGAGGAGGCGGGCGGGGATTACGGCGGCTGGTGAGTCTGCTCAGGCATCAGCCACGATCGGCCAGGTTCGCCGCCAGCACGCGGCCGGCCTTGCCGTACTGCGGGCAGCTCACCGCCAGAGTCTGGATGAAGGCCGCCAGGCGCTGGCCGCAGGCATGCAGGCCCTGCAGCAGCTCGGCCTGATCAAGGCGGACGTCCGTGTCCTTGGAGCCGGTCAGGTGCACCACACCGCCCTCGGCCACAAAGCTGTAACTGCCGGGCCAGCCGGCCAGACGCAGCTGAGCCCTGCCGTCGCGGCGCAGCGCCGCGGGCACATCGGCGCACAGCGCCAGGCCCAGCAGGGTCATGTCGTCGTCGATCACCACCGTGGGCTGGCCCTCCTGCTCCAGCAGGACGCGCCCCCACAGGTGATAGGGCTCCTCGGGCGCGCGGCCGTCGGACACGGCCTGAAGCGAGGCCGCCTCGTCGCCAAAATCGTCAATCTCGAACCTGATTTGCATGACTGCTCCTGAACGCATCGTGCGGCGCTATTTGATCGCGGCAAAGATGGCATTGATTTCCGCTTCACGGAAGACCGGCGTTTCCATCGGATGCGGCGGCGCGACGCTGCCCCGCGGCCCGAAGTGGTTGACCATGGTGTCGTTCACATAGCCGATCTCGACGGTGATCTGGGTCGGCGGCGGACCCACGGTGACCGTGACCTGCTCCGCATGGTCGCGGTCGTCGGAGACCTGGGCAAGTGCCTGGTCGATCAGCGCGCCCACATCGATGCCGGGCGGAAACATCGACTGCTCGTAGTTCGTCTTGCCCTTGTCGTAGGTTTCCGGCTGATGGCGCTTCAGCACAGAGGCGGTGACCGTCTCGATCCCGGCAGTCCGCATCGCCCCGCTTTCGGGCTTCCAGCCCTCCTGCGCCGTCTCCAGCGCCATATGCGGCGCCATCCGTATCGCCTGGTTGCGCTGGTTGCCCTCGGGAACGGTCTTGATATTGGGCATGAATTGCGTCGCCAGCTTGGTGATGCGCTGCTCCGGCGTGCCCTTGAGCTGCTTGCCGCCAAGCAGCAGCGCCAGGCCCTTGCCCGGCTGCCGGTAGTCCTTGGGCGGCGTCTCGGGATAGTCGGGGAACTCGTTGAAGGCATCCAGCATGCGCTTGGAGTCGGCAGGGCCATCGGGCCCGCCAAAAGCCTTGGCATAGACCTTCAGGTTCTCGCCCTTGCCGCCCAGGCCGTCGACGAAGACCTTGCTCAGCGTGTCCGGATGCTCATGCTTCTTGCCCGGCAGGCTGGTGTCGCCGCCCATGCCGCCGCCGTCGAGCAGGCCCTTGAGCCGGGCGCAGTCCTCGGGCTGGGTGAAGGCCGTGGCAATCGATTTGACGCCCACGGCGCCGGCCTTCTTGGCCAGCGGGCCCAGCACGGCCACGTGCTCGGCCACGCCGGCGGTGCTGACGAGGCGCTTGAGCCCGGCACTGTCGCCGACGAAGGCATCGGCAAAGGCGCGCAGCTCGTCGCCCTTGCCATCGAAGCCGCCCTTGTGCATCAGGCTGGCCAGTGAGCCATCGCTGCCGGCCAGGCCGCCCTCGACCATCAGCGCGCTCATCGCCGCCTGACCGGCGTCGCCGCTGAAGTTCTCTGCCAACGATTTCAGGCCGGCCGCATTGCGCGCCTGGGCCTGCTGCTTGGCCAGCGTGAGCTCGGGGCTGTCGCCGGGCTTGGGCGCGTCGCCCAGCAGGCGGCTGAGCAGCTCAGGATTGCCGCCCAGCCCGGCCTTGTCGACAAGACCCTCCAGCGAGGCACGGGCGCCCTTGCCGGCCTCGCCGTCCAGCGCACGTGCCAGCGTGGCCAGACCGCCAGGGCCGCAGCGAGCCAGCACCTTGGCAAACACCTTGGGGCTGCCGCCCAGCGGCCCCTCGGCCAGCAGGCGTATCGCCGGCCCGTCGCTGACCAGCACGGCGCTGAGGGCCTCCCGCGACTTCTTGTCCATGCCGGTGATCAGGCCCGGCCCGCAGACCGTGAAAGCCAGCTCGCGCACGCCCTCCGCCAGATCGGCGAACGGCGCCTTGGGCGTATCGGCATAGCTGCCCTCGGCGGCCACCTCGCGCATGCGCGCGACCAGTTCCTCGTGCAGCCGGGCCGTCAGCGGCATGTCGCGGTCCATGCCGGCGAGGGTGAAGCGGGTATCGACCAGCGCCTTGGCCTTGCTCAGCTCGGTGCGCGCCGCCGGCCGGGCCGCGCCGCTCGCCGCCGCGTACTCGGTGGCCAGGATCAGCCGGGCCGCGGTGACGCGCTTGGCCGCCGCGGCATCGTCGGTGGCCCGCTTCAGCAGCGCCGGGAAGGGCTTGGCATGGGTCTCGGCCTCTGTGACGTTGACCTCAAGCAGCGGCTTGGCCAGGCTGGTGTTGACCTGCTTGCGCAGCGCGTCCAGCGCCAGGCCGAAAGCCGGATCGGCGTCGGGCGGATTGGCCGGCTGTATCAACTGGGCCACGGCCGCCTTGCGCTGCCCCAGCACAATGCCGGCCGGGCCCACATAGGCTCGCCAGTCGCTGACCAGATCGCTGCAGGTCTCGACCTCGGGCCGCGCCTTGGAGACCTGGCCGCCGGTGCCCACTCCCAGCAGCTGCAGGGCCTTGGCCATGGTCTTGTCCAGGGCCTCGGCATAGCCCTCGGCCGTGTCGTCAAGCTTGGGCAGTTGCTTGGCCTCGGCGGCGCAGCGCGCCAGTTCGGCCCGCATGAAGGTGATCGCGGCCTCCTTGGCGGCCGCGTTGCCGCCGCCGGTCATGCTGGCGATCAGGCCCATGATCTCGATCTTCAGCGCATCCAGCGCGGCCGGAAACTTCTCGGTCTCGGCCCGGCCGGCGGTGACGGCGAGCTTGGGCTCGAGCTTGACCAGATCGCCAAGAATCTTCAGCGCCGGACCTTTGTTCTTCTGGCCCAGGCTGGCCTCCAGCGCCTGCACCCGCTCCCTCAGCTTGGCGGCCTCGGCGGCGAACAGCGCGCGCATCTGGCGCAGCGCCAGCGCCTCCTGCTCCACAGGCGCCCAGGCGCTGCGCAGCTTCAGCAGCGCGTCCTCGGCCTTGGCCAGCGTGTCGTCGCTCAGCGGCGGCGCCAGCAGCGCACGCACCGCGCCGCGCTCGGTGTTCAGGCTGCCCGGCGGGGCCTCCGGGGCCGGCTTCAGCGCCTCGACATCGGCTTCGATGCGTTCGGCTTGCTTGCCCCGTTGTTCGATGCGCAGTTCGATGCGCTCGCGCTCCTGGGCGATGGCATCCAGCCGGAGCTGCTCGGCGCCCAGCGCCTGCAGCGAGCCGGCGCGCTCCAGCGCCTCGACGGCGGCATCGCGCAGCGATGCCAGCGTGCCGGTGTCGGTGTCGACGGCGCCCGGCACCAGGGCGGCGCCGGTCTTCTTAGCCGGCGCCAAGGCCTCCAGCCGGGCGAGCATCTGCTGGCGCAGCGTGCATTGCGGCAGTTCCAGCGCATAGGCTTTGACCATGACCTCGAACTGGGCCTTGATCAGCGCCAGCGTCTTGTCGTCGGGCGTGCCCGAGTAGAGGTTGGTGAACTGCGTGCGGGCGAGGGACAGCCGGTCCGACTGCGCCTGGGAGGCGCCCTTGGGATCCTTGGCAAAACGCTGCTGGAAGCTCTTCTTCAGCAGCAGCGCGGCGTCGGCGTTGTCGGTCGGGTCGCCGTCCGCGAGGGCCTCGTCGCCCTCCTGCGGCATCACCGTCCTGGCCAGCTTGAGCAGGGCCCGCATCTCCTGGCACCACTTGACTGTCGGATCGTCTTCTCCCAGCACCTCAAGCTCCCTGGTTGACCGATGGAACCGGCCGAATGTGGGGCATGCGCCGCTATTTGTCCAGCGCCCGGTCGCCCCTGGCCAGCTCGCGCAGATAGGCCGCGCTGGCCTCGTCGATCGGGAAGAAGGTCTCGATCGCCAGCTCGGAGACCGTCACGTCCATCGGCGAGCCGAACACGGTGACGGTGCTCATCAGGTTCAGCACCCGGTCACCGACGGCCAGGTGCAGGGGCACGACCAGGCCCCCGTACTCGGGCGCGGGCGGCGCCGCTCTTGCCTGGGGCGAGGTGTTGTCGGCCGGGTAGGCTTGCAGCTCCTCCAGCAGCTGCGCCAGGCCGGCATCAGCGGTGTTGGCGATCTGCTGCTCCAGCCGCTCCAGCAGATGGTCACGGCAGTGGCGCAGGTTCAGGATGCGCTTGGACACGCCCTCCGGGTGCAGGCACAGGCGCAGCACATTGACGGCCGGGCCCTGCAGCAGATGCGGGGCCACACCCTCGAGCAGCAGAGGCACCATGCGGTTGGCACAGATCATGTTCCAGTGCCTGTCGACGGCCAACGCCGGAAACGGCTCATGGGCCTGCACGATCAGATTGACGGCGCGGCGCGCGGCCTCCAGGCCGGGGTCGTCGAAGGGCCGCTCGCCATACAGCGGCGCAAAGCCGCCGGCCACCAGCAGCACATTGCGCTCGCGCAGCGGGATGTTCAGGTGCCGTGCCAGCAGCATGATCATTTCGCGGCTGGGCTGCGAGCGGCCGGTCTCAAGAAAGCTCAGGTGCCGAGTCGAGATGCCCGCCTCCAGCGACAGCGCCATCTGGCTCATGCGCCGGCGCTCGCGCCAGGTGCGCAGGTGCTCGCCCACCGTGGTTCGGCTCTGTAGTTCGGCCACTGCCATGCTGTCTGCCCCCGTCTGTTTGATCGGCATCGTAAGGGCTGCCGGCCACGGGCCAATGACCTCGGAGGTAATCGCAGGCTTGATGCGCGGCTCGCACCATTGCCGCATCCGATTCAACCACCGAAGGAGAGAAGCAATGGAAAACACCCTGCCCATGTCCCCCACCCTGAAGGCCGCCCTGCTGGCCGACGCGATCGTCAGCGGCGCCGTAGCCGCGCAGCAGCTGGCCTTCACCGCCCCGCTGGCCGAGCTGACGCTGCTGCCTGCCGCCCTGCTCAGCGGCACCGGCCTGTTCATGGTCGGCTACACCGCGCTGCTGCTGGCCCTGTGGCGCGCGCCCCGCGTGCTGCCCTGGCTGATCAAGTTCATCGTCGCCGGCAATATCGGTTGGGCCCTGGCCTGCCTCGGCCTTCTGGCCGGTCAGGTCGTGCCCTTCAACGGCTGGGGCGAGGCCCTGCTGCTGGTGCAGGCAGCCGGCGTGCTGATGCTGGCCGGCTGGGAGGCGCTGGGGCTCAGGCGCTGCGAGGCAGCACGGCCGGGCCTGCGGGCAGCGGCTGCCTGAGGGCTGCTGAAGCCACGGCCAACAAAAAGGGCTCCTGTGGAGGAGCCCGATCATGTGGAAGCGCGGGCATTCAGCCCGCGGCAGCTCAGCTGACGCGGCGGCGGCGGGCCACGAAACCCACCATGCCCAACCCGGCCAGCATCAGCGCGACGGTTTCCGGCTCCGGCACGGCCGTGACGTTCAGCGTGCCGCTGTAGCTGGCGTTTGCGGCCGACGTGCCCTTGACGATCAGAGTCAGCGGGCCGGTGACGGCGAACGACGAGGGTGTATAGAGCAACTCGACAAAGCCGCCAGCATCGGTGGTCAGAACCAAAGGCATGCTGTTCAAGGTGGCCGAGGTGAAGTCAATGTCGCCCACACCCGCACCGATAGTGACCACGCTCACACTGGCCGAGGTGATGCCGGGCATCGTGAACGTAAAGGTATCGGTGAACGCGCCAGCGCTGTGCAGTGCGGCGAAGGTGGAGGTGAGCCCGGCAAACGCCGGAGCATCGACCACGTCGTTGGCGAAGGCGCCGCTGGAGGTGGCAACAATCGCGGCGGCCAATGCCAATTTCTTGATGAACATGGTGACTCCAGTGGGAAGCAATGCAGACAACGCGACTTCGCCGCGAGTTTTATCGTTTTACCTAAACAATATTTGCCTGCAAACCCCTCACCTTGGGGGCTGGACGTTTCACCAGTGCACGAAAGGCGCTCCATTACTCAAGGCGAGGCCCCGCCACCGGGGCAGACGCCGGTTGCCAACACGGGTGGCGGAGTGGTGCTTGGGGCTTGAGGGGCGCCTGCTCAACGGGCGCGACATCCCGGGTCCAGGAGAAGGTCTTCCCCTGGGTGGGCAGCGGTCAGGCTTCTGGTTCGTGACAAACCGCTTCGACATTGTGCCCGTCGGGACCGATGACGAAGGCCGCGTAATAGTTCGCGTGATAGTGCGGGCGCAGACCGGGCGCACCGTGGTCCGTGCCGCCAGCCCCCAGAGCCGCTCGATAGAAGGCATCGACCTGCTGGCGATTGCCGGCCGTGAACGCCAGGTGCAGATGCGCTGGCCTCTCATCGGTTTGATACAGGCAAAGGGAAACCTTGCCCATCGGCTGGCTCAGTTCCACACCGTTCGGCGGCCATTCCGTGACAACGGTGACGCCGAGCGGTTCGAGTGCCCTGAGGAAGAACGCCTTGCTCGCCGCATAGTCGCTGACGCCGAATTTGACATGGTCAAACATCAGTGCTCCTGAATGGGTAGGCCCGCGCGGGGCACGGGCCATTGTTGCCGATGCGGTGCGAGCCCTGAGCCGGATCCCGGTTGACCACGTGACCTGCCCCCTATTGCCTCTGCCTGGATGATGCCCTGAGGAAACCGGACGCGCGGGTCCTCCTGACACGGAAGTGCCTGTCACGGCCCGCGCCCGAGGAGTCTCAGCAAGGGAGAGCGGCCCTGCAAGCAGTTCCTCGAACTGCTCGACGAGAAAAGCGGGATGCGATTTCATGGCCGGGCGAAAGCCACTCTCGACCCCAAGATGAACTTGAATGCTGCCCGGTTGATGTGAACGGGCGCCTTCGGTCGCTGCGGATCGGCACATCCGCGCAGCCGAACCTTGGCGCTGACCCAGGCTGTTCCGCCGAGCTGCCCAGTGCCTTGCACTGCACGGGCCCTGCCTACTCGGGCAGATGGCAGACGGCTTCGATGTTGTTGCCCTCGGGATCGATGACAAACGCGCCGTAGTAGTTGGCGTGATAGTCCGGCCGCAGGCCCGGGGCGCCGTTGTCTTTGCCGCCGGCGGCAAGCGCCGCCGTGTAGAAGGCATCCACCTGCGCACGATTCTGTGCACGCCATGCGAGGTGGCAACCGGAGGTGGAGGGTGGGCCACCATAGGGCGATGGGCCATCGATGAACCAGACATCGGCCTTCTTTCCATCGGGTTCAGCGGCATCCGGATAGGCGAAGCCCACGATGTTCGAGCCGAAGTTGCCCTCGAAACACAGGCTGTAGCCCAGTGGCTCAAGGGCCGCGCTGTAGAACGTCTTGGCGCGTGAAATATCAGTCACGCGGAAGGTCATGTGGTCGAGCATGATGAAGCACTCCTGAGTTTGGTTTGGCGCGTTTGCGCCTGCCAATATTACTGTATGTAATCACAGCCAAAGAGGAGCAGGCTTGGGTGAATCTCCAAGCCGACCCACGCCGCGCAGCACCCGCTCGGCCACCAGCGCCAGCCGCTCGCGCAGCGCCACCGGAGCCAGCACCTCGAACTCGACCTCCAGCGCCATCAGCCAGTAGACCAGCGAGTCGAGCGCGTGGGCGCCACATTGCAGCAGGCAGCGCTGCCCGTCGTCAACCGCCTCCAGCCGCGCGGCCGTGGCCGGGATGCGCGCAGCCATCTGGGCCAGCGGCGCATGCAGGATCACCCGGGCCTGCTCGGCATGGGGCGAGAGCACGACGGAGCGCGCGACAAAGGCGCGCAGATCGCCGCCCTCTGGGCCGGTGCGCGGCGCGAAATGCCCGCCAACCGTCGCCATGCCGGCAATGCGGTCGATGCGGAAGGTGCGCCAGTCGCTGCGCAGCGTGTCCCAGGCCACCAGATACCAGCGGTGGCCGGTGTGCACCACCCCCTGGGGCTCGACCCGGCGACGGCTGGGCCCGCCCTTCGCGTCGACATAGTCGAAGTCCAGCCCCAGCTGATCGCGGCAGGCGCCGGCCAGATCGGCCAGCAGGCCGGCGTCGACGCTGGGGCCGACCGGGTCCATGGCCTGCACCGCCGAGCGCAGCGCATCGGCCCGCCGCCGCAACCGTGCCGGCATCAGCTGCTCCAGCTTGACCATGGCCTGCAGGGCCGGCTCCTCGATGCCGCCGACCCGGCCCGAGGCGGCGGTGCGCAGGGCGATCGCCACGGCCAGCGCCTCCTCGTCGTCCAGCAGCAGCGGCGGCAGGGCCTGGCCGGGCCGAAAGGCATAGCCGCCGGCTACGCCGCTGCTGGCCGCCACCGGATAGCCCAGCTCGCGCAGCCGGTCGATGTCACGCCGCAGGGTGCGCGGATGCACACCCAGGCGCTCGGCCAGCTCGGGCCCGGCCCAATGGCGGCGTGCCTGCAACAGGGACAGGAGCTGCAGCAGTCGGGAGGAGGCACTCAGCATCCGATCACTGTAGCTTTGATTGAGGGCCGAGTTTGTCCGCAATGGCTCCTACAGTGACTGCAGTCGTCGGCGCTGCGCCGATGCCCATCGAGACACCTCAACAGGAGAGAAACCCATGTCCATCGTTCTGTATTGGCACCCGATGTCCAGCGCCACCCCCGTCGCCTGCGCGCTGGCCGAGCTGGACCTGCCGCACGAGCGGGTCAAGATCGACATCCGGGCCGGCGAACAGCATCGCCCGGACTATCTGGCACTGAACCCGAATGGCAAGGTGCCGACCTTGACGGTCGACGGCGCGCCGATGTTCGAGGCCCTGGCCATCCAGCTGTGGCTGGGCGAGACCTATGGGGTCGAGCGCGGGCTGTGGCCGGCAGCCGGCACGCCCGAGCACCTGCAGGCCCTGTCCTGGTGTGCCTGGGCCTATGTCAGCTATGGTGCGGTGCTGACGCGCCTGCACCGCGCGACCCTCGGTGATGAGGCGCTGCTCAGCAGCCCCCATGCCGACGCGGCCCGTGCCGAGCTGAGTGCGCTGCTGGCCCTGCTCGACACCCGGCTGGCGCGTCAGCCCTGGATGCTGGGCGACACCTACTCGCTGGTGGACCTGCTGGTCGGCTCGGTGATCGGCTACAGCGCTTACATCGGCGCGCCGGTGGCCGCCCATGCCCATGTGCAGCAGTGGCTGAGCCGGATCCAGGCCCGGCCGGCGATGCAGAACGAGGGGCTATAAGCGCTTCGGCTGGCGCTGGCTCCACAGCGGGGGCCAGGGAGCCGGGGATTAGGCCGCCGAATTGGGACTGACTGTCGCACGGGTGTCTGCCCAGGGCTGATCGTTCGTCAATGCGTCAGCGACGTTGATGTCCGTTGCGATCGATGGGGCAGCTCGATGGCTGGCCGGTCACGACAGCTGACGGGTCAGAACAATCGTCACCAGCGCCGACGAGTCCTCGATCGCCACGACCCCATGTTGAACCCCGCCCGACAGGAAGAGCATCTGCCCGGCACGCAGCGGATTGCTGCGGCCCTCGACGGTGACGTCGATCTGGCCTTCGATGCACTGAATGGTGATCTCGCCCGCGACGCGGTGCGGGGGGAATGAGTCGCGCGCCTGCAGCACCAGCCGGATCACCTCAAGCTGCTCGGACTTGAAGAGCGCGCTGGTCTTTTCGTTCGACAGACGAGCGCCCAGCGGCTGGACATCGATGAGCTGACCGGAACTTGCGTGGGGGATGGCCATGCGCGAGTATGCGCCGCTTCTCTCGTTTCGCGGCATGGCCCGCAAGCCCGGGGTCACAAGCCCGGGGTCAGGTCTCAAATCTAAACCCCGCCATTGCCGCCTGACGTTATATTCACTCCATGTCCCGCCCGCTTCGAATCGAGTTCCCCGGCGCGCTGTACCACGTGACGTCTCGAGGCGATCGCAGGGAAGACATCTTTGCCGACGACCTCGATCGGGCTCGATTGTTGGCCGTGGTTGCGCAGGGGCTGGCGCGGTATGACGCGCAGTTGCTCTCCTACTGCCTGATGAGCAACCACTACCACTTGGTGCTGCACACCCGCCAGGGCCATCTCTCGGCACTGATGCGTCACATCAACGGGATCTACACACAGGGATTCAATCGGCGCCACGGCAAGGTGGGGCATCTGTTTCAGGGGCGCTTCAAGGCGATTCTGGTGGATCGTGAGTCCTACTTGCTGGAGGTGTGCCGCTATGTGGAGCTGAACCCGGTGCGGGCCCGGATGGTTTCCACCGCCGCAGAATGGCCGTGGTCGAGTTACCGTGCGCACGTCGGAATGGCAGTACCACCGGTGTGGTTGGGCAGCGCTGAACTGCATGGGTACTTGCTTGGGCGCGATGCGTTGTCACCAGCGGACCGCGCCAAGGCCGCACGGGCCTACGCCGAACTGGTGGAGGCCGGGCGCGATGTCATGCTCTGGACGGATGGCCTGAACCGACAGATTTACCTTGGCGACGACGAGTTTGTGCAGCGGATGCAAGACGCTGCGGCACCGCCCGCCAAGCGCAGCCGCCCCGTACCCAAGGCACAGCGAAGTTCGCCCAAGACCCTGGCGCACTGGTTGGCTCATTGCGCCAATCGAGAGGAAGCGCTGCACCGAGCCCACACCGTCAGCGGCCTCACGATGACGGCTCTGGCCGCCGAGTTGGGCGTGACGGTCGCCCGGGTTAGCCAGCTGATCGCGCGGGCTGAGCGACAGGCTGACGGCGATGGCGGATCAACGGGAGAGGGGGTTTAGATTTGAGACCTGACCCCGGCTTCCGGCATGCGGTTCGACCACTTTGCAGGCGTGCTCGCTCGCCAAGTGAGCCAGCGGACGTAGATGCCTAATCAGGTAGATTTGAGACCTGACCCCGGCTTGCCTTGGTTTGGCTGTCTCCTGCCAGTTGACTACTTGGCCTTTGCAATGACGGCCGCAAGTCCTTCTTTCTCGCACTCGGCGAAGAAAGCCTCGGCCCACTTTGGAATTGCTTTTGCTCGACGACGTTGCCACAGTGATTGCACGCCAGCGTTCTTTGGCGGTGTATCTTTGCCAACTATTTCGTCTTCGGATGACCACCACGCGCCACTTAAGGTGCCAATTGATTCCTCCCGAAGGAATGAGAATCCGCTGAATTGCCCACTCATCCACCTATATCGCGCAAACCAGTAGTCACCAACTTTTCTCCAAGCGAAGTACACCCCTGTTAGCTGATCATTCCCCCCGTAGCAGTATGGAACGACCAACTCGCCTCTGATAACTTTGGCATACATGTAGCTATTAGATTCTTCGTTGCACCAACTCCCAGAAAGTCGTTGAATATCTTCCTGGGAAACAGGTAATGAAGATTCTTGCTGCCGCCATCCGCGAACAGCTTCACTTACGATTTCTTTCAACTGAGCGACCTCGGTTAACAAGGCTCCCATAGTTGATTTTTGATCAGAGTCATGCGACAACACTGGGCTGCTATTGGCCAGCAGCAAACCAATAGTATCGATTAAAGATCGCTTGAGTGGCGTCGCCAGGGTCGCAGTCAAGCGATTTCGATCGTATTGAATGCTTTGCATGTCCTTTATGTCGAATGGCAAGTGCGCGATATCCTGGGTAAGCAGAATCGTCGGTGTAGAAAGTGCCATCGCATAGCCAACTTCCCACATTACATTTGGCTTTAATCCAGTCAAGTCTGCCACGCATAACGATGCGGAATTCAACTCAGCGAGAAGGCGGTCCGTAATTCGTCCAGCGGGACGACTGTCATCTAGCCGGAAGCAGCGCCCGGCGCCATTCTCCGACGCCGCCTCAACGGTTGATTTGATCACCGCATATACGTCATCAAATTCTGACGCAAAAGGCATGATCACAAAACAATTCATGGTCTGCATGGGATTTAGTAAATTTCGAAAATGCAAAGCCTACTGAGGGCAAATGCTGGAACTAAGCTGTGGGCGGCGGCTTGACGACGCAAGCCAGTTTGAACGGCATGATAAGTTTCATCTAGGCATCAGGCGAAGAGCCGTCTTGATGTCTGTGTCCAATATGTCCAGTGCGTCGTCCAGCACACCGAATATCTCCCGTGACTTCCCTTTCCACTGTTGAATTTCAACTGAATCCGCGCCTTGGGGATCTTTGATCCAGTCCCCAAATTTTTGCAACTCCAGCGCTTGGTCAACAGTCTTGGAAAGGGCCATCGCAATGTTCTCTGAGAAGTAGAACTCCGCGAGCCGGACTTGCGCCAAGTATGCCCACAACTTCTCCCTAGAGAATTGCGCAACATGAGCCTTAAGGTCAAAACGGAAGTCTAGGAAAACTCGATAGATTTCGAGTCTATGTGCGTGAAGCGCGATGTCGCTTTGGCGCTTCATCTCAAGCAACTCGGCTCGAGTTAGAGAAGACTGAGTACGAGTCTCTCGCAACGAACTCTCCGCCGCCTTTGCTTGCCGCTCAGCCGACCTTGCAGAGTAGGCTGCATAGAAAGCGCTAGCAACTGCACCCACTGCTGCTGCAATTGCGAGCCAAGTGGGGACGTCAGATGCAGAGGAATCAGCCATTCGATGAAAGCCAACTTCTTGTTGATGCACTCGGTGCCCATACCAAAACGATGGCTTGCTGGACTTGATGCGGAACAGGGGGCGCACTGCGCTCGTACCGACTATTGGGCGCAGGCTGCCTCATTGGAGCCATGAGGACAAACCCGCAACAGATCGCGACGCCACCAGGTAAGTCAAAAGCTGCGTCCGTCCGCCTCACACGCCCCCTCAGTTCACAAACTCCACCGCCACCTCGCGCGTATCCGCCACGCCCTGCGCATCCACCGCACTGAGCAAATAGCGCCCTGCCGCCGGCGGCTGCCAGCTCAAATCCTTGCCAGCAGCCGCCTGGCCGAGATACGCCGCGTCGGCAAACCAATACACCTGCCCCTGGCGCGCCGCATTCGCACGCAAAGTCAGCGGCGCCATCTGCTTCACCCGCAACACATAACTGGCCCCCTGCAACGGCGAAACAATGCGCGGCCCGTCACCTTGCGCCTCTGCAGCCACCGCCAAGCCGCAGCGCGCCGGCGCCGGCGGCACGCGCCGCGGCATGCCGGCCTGGGCGAACAGCTGCAGCATGTCGCTGCTCCAGTACTCGAACACCTCTTCGCGGACGTTGACGCCGGGGCGGCAGACGGCGCGGCCCGAGGCATCGACCAGCACCGCGCGGTGCAGGGTGCTGAGCTTGATCGGTGACTTGCCGGGGATGAACCAGGTCTCGGCCAGCTGCTTGCAGTGCTCGTTGGGCAAGTCGCCGCTGGCCGCACAGACCTCGACGCGGCTCAGGTTGGCCGGCGCCTTGGCGGCCACTTCGCCGGCGTCCAGGCCCTGGCTGCGCAGGCTGTCGACGATCTGGAAGAACAGCGGGGCGGCGGCCTGCACGCCGACCAGTGCGGGGTTCGAGGTGGCATCGAAGTTGCCCAGCCAGACGACCAGCGCGTAGCGGCCGAACACCCCCGCCGTCCAGGCATCGCGAAACCCCCAGGAGGTGCCGGTCTTCCAGGCCACGCGGGGAAAGGCCGGCCGGCCGGTGTCGGGCCGCGGGTTGTTGCGCAGCATGTCCAGCGTGATGAAGGCCGCCTCTTGGCTCAGCAGTTGTTGGCCTTTCACCTGAGCGGCGGCCTCGGCCATGGTGAACTGCAGCGGCTTCAACTCCCCGCCATTGGCCAGCATCGCGTACATCGCGATCAGCTCCTCCATGCTCAGCTCGCCGCCGCCCAGCGTCAGGGCCAGGCCGTAGTGCTGTTCGCTGGCCATCTGGCTGACGCCGGCCAGCTTCAGGAACTGATAGAGATTGGGTTGCTGCAGCTTTGCCGACACTTGAACGGCCGGGATGTTGCGGCTGCGCACCAGCGCATTGGCGGCGGTGATGGGGCCCTCGAAGCGGCCGTCGAAATTCTCCGGGCTGTAGGTGCCGAAGGCCGTCGGTGCGTCCTTCAGGATGCTGGCCGGATGCAGCACGCCCTGGTCCAGCGCGAGCGCGTAGATAAAAGGCTTCAGGGTCGATCCCGGCGAGCGCTTGGCGGTGGTGGCATTGACCTGGCCGTCGATCTTGTCGTCGAACCAGTTCGCCGAGCCGACCCAGGCGCGCACCTGCATCGTCTGCGTATCGACCAGCAAGGCCGCGGCGTTGTTCAGGCCCTGGCCCTTGCGTTGATCCAGGAACTGGGTGATGGCGCGCTCGACGGTGCGCTGCGTTGGTCCATGCAGGCTCAGCGTCGTCTGCGCGGCCGGCAACTGCCGCATCATGGCCTGCACCGCATGCGGTGCAGCGAATGGCAGCTCCTTCGCGCTGCGCAGATTCAAGGGCAGGTTCAGACTGGCCTGCTGCGACGGTGCCAGGTCTTGCGGATGGCGTTTCAGCCAGACCTGCCACAGCCGGCCGCGCGCATGGCCCAGCGCCACGGGCCAGGCCTCGCCACCCCGGCGGTTCGGGTTTTGCGGAATCACGGCGAGCGCCAGCGCCTCGGGCAGCAAGAGCTGGTCGGCGCGCTTGCCGAAGTAAATCAGGCTGGCCGCCCCGGCGCCCTCGATATTGCCGCCGTAGGGCGCGAGGTTCAGATAGGCCTCCAGGATCTCGCGCTTGCCGTAGCGCGCCTCCAGCCACAGCGCGGCGGCGATCTGTTTCAACTTGCCCACGGGGCTGCGGCTGTCGATGCGATACAGGCGCCGGGCCAATTGCATGCTCAGCGTGGAGCCGCCCCTGCGCTTGTCGCCACTCCAGGTGCTGACGGCGCCACGCACCAGGCTGGCCGGGTTGACGCCTGGATGCCAGGCAAACCAGCGGTCTTCATAGAGCTGCACCGCCTCGACCAGGCGCGGGTCGATCTGCTCAAGCGGCGTCCAGACGCGGTACTGCTCGTCGCGCGCCAGCGTCAGGCGCAGCAAGGCGCCGTCACTGCTGTAGAAGGCCGACGAGTAGCTGGCCTGGGCCTGCAGCGGCGGCTTGGGCCACAGGCGCATGGCAGCCAATGCCAGCACGATGACCAGCAGCCAGGCCAGTCGCCGCAATCTAGTTCTGCGCAGACCCATCATCGGCCGCTCCGGGCCCGTCACGTTCCAGGCGGGCCATCGTCTCCCAGAACCATTGCTGCGCCTGTTCGTGCTTGCGCTCCAGATCGGGCAGATCGGCCACAAACATCAGCTGTTCGATGCGCGCCACCACCTCGGCCGGCAGATCGCGCGCCAGGTAGCGCAGACCGAAGATGCGGCGTTGCGGGCAATGCAGCAGGCGCAGCGCCTCGACCAGCGGCCGCAGCGTCATGCCCTGGTAGAACTGCAGGGCCTCGACCTTGCGGCCGCGCAGCCGCTCCTTGGTCGGGATGTGCTGGAACATGTCGAAGGCCGAGCGCAGCACCGGGATACGGGCGCGGGCCTGTTCACGGTCAGCTGCGGCGTCCAGATGCGAGGGCTGCAGCCGGCCCCTGCGATCGACCCAGGTCTGGCCCTGGCCATGCAGCTCGACGTCGCGGAACAGCAGCGGATCACTGCGCCTGATCAGCACCAGATCGACGACCAGGAATTCCGAGGCGTCGCGCAGCCGGAAGAAGCGCTGGCTGAAGCCTGGCGTGCCGCTCACGTCATGGCGCAGGGCAATCGGCGACAGCGCGTTGAGTGCCACCTCGACGGCCGCGAACACCGCCTCGACGGCCTCGTCGGCGACGACCACCACAGCATCGACATCGGACAGCTCGTCGCGGTAGCTGAAGGCTGCGCTGCCGCCCTCCCAGGCAGCGTCCACCTCGGGGTGGGCTTCCAGCGCGCCGCGCAGCGTCGCCACCAGGCTTGATCGGTCAACCATACTCATCTGCTCCTCACTTCGCCACGACGACCATCCGCCCTGCCAGTGACCTCGCCTGCCGCTCGCGCTCATACATCGACTGCGCAAAGGCCGGCGGCACGACGAACTCGCCGACATTGGTGGCGCGGATCTTGTACGTGTAGGTCTGCACCTTGTCCTCGGCCCAGCTGTAGATCACGACACGGTCTTCGCGCACATCGGCGAACTCCAGATTCGGGCCGGCCACAGTGCTCGGTGCGCCATTCGCATCGCGCCCCTGCACCGGCTCGAAGCCGCCGGGCAGCAGATCGGTCAGCGCCACGCTGCTGACGGCCGCACTGCCCGCGCCCGAGGCGCTGGTCATCGGCATGCCGCGCAGGCTCAGGCGCACCGTCACTTCGTCGCCCACTTTCATTTGAGTGACCGGCTTGCCATCGGCGCCGACGTACTCGCGCACCACCTCCAGGCCGGACTTCAGCTCCTGCGTGGGCGGCACGGCGTCATAACCGGTCTGGGTGACGGCGTAGTAGCTGGTCAGCCCGCTGTCATTGCGGAGCTTCAGCTTGGCCGTGCCCGGCAGGAAGGCCGCCCGCGGCAGCAGATTGGCCGGCAGCGCCAGCGGCGTGGCCACGCCCTTGGCATCGAGCTGGACGACACCGAGCTTGCCCAGTGCCTGCTCGCCCAAGCTGCGCGCCATCGCGTCGAAGGCCAGCACCGTCCAGGCCGAGGAGACGGTGTTGTAGCCACCGCTGGCCAGCGGCGCGACGAAGCGCGCGTAGGCCTTGGCATCCAGCCCCTTCAACCGCGCCGGGAAGTGGCGGGCCAGCAGGTACAGCGTCTGCGCGTCACGTATCGTCGGGTCGTTGTAGTAGGCGTAGCGATAGACCGGCCCACCCTGCTCGACCTGCTTGGCCAGCGGCGCGATCAGCTCGGCCGCCGGTTTCTCCTGCTTCAGCAGCTGATAGGTCGCGGCCAGGTAGGCGGCGGTGGCGTCGAGCTTCCACTCCTTCGCGTGCTTGGCGTCCAGCGTTTCGCGCAGGCCGGTCAGCAGCGGCGTCGTCACCGCGCCGTTGCGCGTCAGCAGATAGATCGCATAGGCGCGCTGGCGCGCCGCGTTCAGATCGGCCGGGTTGCTGGCCGCCAGCTGCTGCAGATACTCCAGGCCCTTGTTGAGCATGTCGGTCGGCACGGTGGCACCGGGCACGTCGAGCTCGCGCGCTTCGAGCATCAGGTGCACGGCATAGACCGACGCGTATTCGTCGGCCTGCACCGAGGCGGCCCAGAGGCCAAAGCCGCCTTGCGCGTTCTGCCTTGTGCGTAGCACGTTCAGGGTCTGCTGCAGGCTCACGGCGGCATTCTGCGGCGGCCGGTCCTGGGCGAACTCGGGCCGCTTGGCCAGGGCCAGGGCGGGCAGGCTGCGGCTCACCAGCTGCTCGGTGCAAGCATGCTCGAAGTGGTCGAGGTAGGTCATCAGCCCCGGCGCCAGGGCCAGCGGCAGCACCGACAGCGCCACCTCCTGCGTGCGGAACTCGGGCACCAGGGTGCGCGGCGTGTCCACGTCCTTGGAGCCGCTGAAGCTGCCGATGCTCAGCGTCGTGGCCATGGGCGTGGCCGGGCGCACGCTGATGTCCATGCGGCGCGTCGCGGTCTTGCCGTTCCAGCTGGCGGTGAACTCCAGCGTCGCCGAGCCGAGCTTGGCCGTGGCGGCGTCCCTGACCTTCAGCTTGAAGCGCGCCACGCCTTCGCGCATCGGGCTGATCTTCAGGGTCTGGCTGGGTTCGCCCTGCAGCTCGAAGGTGGCCGCCGGCTTGATCGCCAGCAGCACCGGCGCATCCTTGGGCGCGCCGGTGACGTTGTTGGCCACACCGACCGAGACCTCGAACTGGTCGCCCGGCGTGACCATCAGCGGCAGATTGGGTGACAGCACGAAGTCACCGCGCACTAGCGCCTTGGTCTGGGCCACGCCGATGGCAGTGTCGTTGACGGCCACGGCCATCACCCGCAAGGTGCCATTGAAGTGGCCCGGCACGGGGTAGCTGAACTCCTTTTCGCCGTTGACGTCGACGATGCCCGACCAGTACACGGCCGGCGCCTCGCCCTTGCGCTTGAACGGGTTCAGCTGGCGCGCATTGGCGCCGGCATCGTCACCACCAGGGGCCGAGGCGGCCATCAGACGCTTGAACTCGGGCAGTATCAGGTCGAGTATCTGCGTGCTGCGCACCTCCAGCGCACGCTTCTGGAAGAAGAAGCCCAGCGGGTCGGCCGTCTGGTAGCGCGCCACCTGCAGAATGCCCTCGTCGATGGCGAACACCACCGCGCGGGTCGGCTTCTCGGCGGCGAGCTTGATCTTCAACACCTGGCCGGGCTTGGTCAGCTCGGGCACCGTGAGCTTGAGGTTGTTGGTGCGCTGGGCCAGGCTGGTGGCGAAGGGCACGACGCCGTAGCTCAGCGGGCTCATGAAGATTTCGTCCGAGGCGGGGTCGCGGACGAACTGCACATTCACATAGCCATTGCCCTCGAAGTCCTTGGGCAGTTTGATCTTCTGCACCGAGGCGGTGGTGGTGGTCTTGAACCAATGCTGCGCATAGATCTTGTCGCGCTCGATCGTGATCAGGCCGGCGCCGACGTAGGGCGCGCGGATGCTGATCTCGATGTCTTCGCCAGGGGCGTAGTCCTTCTTGCTCAGGGTCAGCTGCAGCTCGGCATTGCGCTCCAGCGAGCGGGTCACATTGCCCGCGCCGGCCACGCTGTAGTCGATGCGGTTCAGCTCGGTGCCGGCGGCATCGCGCAGCACATAGCTGTAGTTGCCGGCCTTGGCGGTGTCGAGCGCCAGCTTGTGGCCGGCCGAGGGAATAGCCAGCGCGCCCTCGCTGATCACGCTCTCCTTCTTGCGCGACTCGTAGCGATAGGTGTCATTGGGTTGGCGCATCAGCACCGACACGACCTTGCGTTCGACGAATTGCAGGGTCAGGTCTTGCACGGCCGTCTTCTTGGCCGCCGGGTCGATGGCGATCAGATGGCTGAAGCGCTGGCTGCCGCGCGAAACGTAACCCAGGTCTCCGTCATGCTTGACGCCGATCAGGAAGGCCTGCTCGGAGACCAGCGCGCTGGTCTCGGCCGCCACGCTGCGCCCGCCCTCGGGCTCGAACACCTTGGCCAGCAGGCTCAGGCGGTAGGTGGCCTTGGCGAAGCGTTGCAGCCGCAAGTCGAACTCGGCATCGCCGTTCACATCGGTCTGGCCGGCAGGCAGCTCGTCGGTAAAGCCCTCCTTGGCGCGCTGCGGGTCGTAGAACTGGTAGTCGGCATGGCTGCGGAAGGCCGGCCAGGCCGGCTGCAGGGTCATGCTGGCCTCGACGCGGCGGTTCTCGGCGGGAGTGCCGAACAGGTTCTGCGCGTTGATGCGGCCCTTCAAGTCCTTCGGATTCACCCAGCCTTCGACCGAGGGCGATGACAATTGCGCTGTGACCTTCATCCGGTCCGGCAGGAACTCCTGCACCTTGACCGTGACGGTGCCGATCTGCCGCTCGACGCGGCCCTCCTTGCCGATGATGTTCAGATTGACCGTGTAGTTGCCGGTGGGCGAGGTCTCCAGCGTCGTGTGGCTCAGCTCGGCAAAACCGCCGGCGGCGAGAACCAGGCGCTCGCGCTTGACGGTCAGGCCGCGGGCATCGAGCACCTCGGCCTCCAGCGGCACGCCGGCCAGCGGCCTGGCCCAGTCGGCGGCCTTGACGATCAGACCTATCTTCATCGTCTCGCCGGGGCGGTAGATGCCGCGGTCGGAGAACAGATAGGCGCTGAGCTGGTCCTGCGTGCGGGCATTGGGCATGCCGCCGACGTCGAAGCGCGAGTAGTCGAGCTGGCGGTCATAACGGTTCAGCGGCATGAAGCTCATGTCGCCGGACTTCTTGGCCAGCACCAGCAACGGCGCGCGCTCGCGGTTCAGGCCTTCGAGCTTGTCGAAATGGGCACGGCCACCGGCATCGGTCAGCTGGCTGAACAGGATGCTGCCGTTCTTGGCCATCACCTCGACGGTCACTCCCGCCAGCGGCAGGCCGGTGAAGATGGACTGCACGAACACATCGCGCGAGCCATCGGTGCTCTGCTTGATCAACAGGCCCAGGTCGGTGACCAGCAGCAGCCGAGATTGCTCCATGCTGGCCGGGTCGGTGCCGTCCTGCGGCGCGGCCTCGCCCTGATCTCCACCAGCGCCCTCTCCGTCGCCCTCTTCCGGTTCGGTACGGGCCGGCACGGCGCGGCTGCCGTCCTCGGCCTTGGGGTCATAGCCCTGCACCTTGAGCAGGAACAGGCCGCGGCGTTGTTCGCCATCCTTGGCCAGGTACTCGGACAGGTCGATCGCCTCGTAGTGCGGCTTGCCGCGCTGCAACTGCGGTAGGGGCAGCTTGCGCTCGAAACGCTCGGTCATATTGTCCGGGCCGAAGCTGCCGTAGAACTCGGGGTTGGTGAAGCTGCCCTGGGCCTGCGACACCAGGTGCTGCAGCTGCGACGGTTGCACGCGGCCCAGCTCGATACGCAGGCCCGGCAGGTCGCGCACCAGCACGGCGACCTTCTTCTCGCCGCTCATCGGCAAGAGCGCGCCCTGGCTGAGGATGCGCAGCTCCGGCGGGAACGGCGGCACCTTGACCAGGCGCTGGCCCCGCTCGCGCATCCGATAGCCGCCGAAGCTCTTGGCCTTGGGCTCCAGCTGCACATAGAGCACGCGGCCGACATCGGCGCGGATCTTGAACGAATGCAGCTCCGTGTGCTCGCGCTCGGCCGCCACCGGCGTCAGCTCCAGCTTGGTGGATTGCTTCAGCACCGCATCAGTGATTTCCGCCGGATCAGGCCAGGCGTAGGGGCCCAGCTCCTGCTCATCCTTCTTCGCGCCTGGTCGGAACACCGGCAGCACCCAGGCGCTGATGTTCTTCGCCACCTCGCGCTCATGCACCGGCTGCGAGACATTGACCAGCAGCACCTGCTCGGGCTCGTAGCGCTCGTTGGTCACCACCTTGGCGACCACCTCGCCCAGAGACAGGCTGTACAGACCTGGCACCGCCACCGCCTTGGCCAGCACCTCCTTGGTCGCCGGCCCGCCGGCCTGGGCGACCAGGCCCTTGTCGACCGTCAGGTTCAGGGTCGTCGATTCCTTCGGTATCGGCAGGGGAGCCGAATGCACGTAGGCCGACAGCTTCAGCTTGTCGTAGCTGACCGTGAACTTGGTCGTCTCGCGGCCCACGCCCAGCACGCCGGCGGCCTGGCCGGCCAGTTGCAGCTCGATGCGTTTCTCCAGCTCCACCGGGTTGACCGGATGGCTGAAGCCCAGCTCGAACACGGCCTTCTTCAGCGCCGGATTGACCGGGTCCTGGTAGAACTCGGCCTTGCGCACCGTCGGCACAAAGGCGGCGCTGGCAAAGGCGAACTCGTACTGCGCCAGCCGCACCTGGGGCGCGACGGCCTGGCGGTCCAGCACCACCTTGACCTCGGCACCGACCGGCCACTCCTGCTTGGGCGTGAACTCCAGCCGGTCATCGGCCGCCCAGCGCCAGCTGCCGTCGATGGCCGGCGTGGCGACGATGCCGGCCTGCACCTCCTTGCCCACCAGCGCCAGCGGCGCGACCGACTTCGAGAACTTGACCGACAGCGGCTGCGCCGTGCCGTTGTTCAGGAAATCGGTCAGCGGTGGGTTGGTGACGGCAAAGCTGACTTCGATGGGCTTGGGCCGCGCCTGCCACCAGGCATAGCCGTAGTAGCCGCCGACGCCGGCCGCCAGCACAGCGGCCAGCACACCGGCGCTGGTGCGCGGCCGGGACTTGACGGTGGACACCGACGCCGAGCCGGCGGCATGCAGCTTGGCGCCGCTCCAGCGCAGCCAGGGCGGTGCGCTCCAGGTACCCAGCAAGCTACTGGCAGCGCGGCCAATGCCGCCCCAGATCCGTGACCCGCCCGATGCTTGTTCCGACATGACCCAGCTCCCCGTTTTGCGCTCGATTATGTGGTGCGTCGCGTAACGTCCGGTGCCTCGCCGAGGCGCATTTGCGTCATCAAGGCATACCAGTCGATGCGCCGCGTGGCCACCATGATCATCGCCAGCACCAGGAACAGCAGCAGCGAGCCCAGCATCAGGGCCGTCTGCTCGCGCTGCAGCAGCACGTACAGCGTGCCGAACAGCGCCGCGATGCCCGCACCGAAGGCCAGGCCGGCGAGCCATCCGCGCAGCACGAAGCTGCCGTAGAAGCCCAGTAGCACCGTGCAGGCCGCGCTGGCCGCCAGATAGGCCCACTCGAAGGCCAGATGCTCGCTGAGGCTGACCAGCAGCAGGAAGAACACACTCAGGGCGCAGCCGACCAGCAAGTATTGAATCGGATGCACGCGCAGGCGTCGCAAGACCTCGACCAGGCCGACGGCGACAAAGCTCAGGGCGATGAACAGCAGGCCGTACTTGGTGGCGCGGTCGCTGAGCGAATAGACGCTGATCGGGTCCATGAAGCTCAGGCCGAAGGTTTCGACGCAGGCTCCTCTGTTGGTCTCCGGGCCGATGTCGCCGAAGGCACACAGACCGGCGCCGGCCAGCAACTCCTGCGGTGCCGAGGTGGCCAGCGCGCTGAGCTGCCAGTTCGCGGTGAAGCCCTTGGCAGTGACTTCACGTTTGCTGGGCAAGAACCGGCCCCCGAACGAGGGATGGGGCCAATCGGAGCGAAGCTCCAGCTGCGTGATCTCGCCCAGTGGCGCAAAGGCCAGCGTGCCGGTGCCCACCACATCGAGCCCGACGCTGAGCTTCAGCGGCGCGGCGCCGTTGTCCACCCATTCGGCGGGCAGCTGCGCATGAAAGCCGCGCCCCTGCTTGCCGTGGCCGGTGCCGGTGCCGGGCAGTATGGCCAGCGCCTGCTGATTGGCCGTGATGGTGGCCACGCGTATGCCGCGCGCATCGCCGACGGCCACGAACACCTGCGGCGGCTCGCAGTGCAGCCGCCCGCCCGCATGCTCGGCACGGGGGCGCAGCGCGCTCAGATCGGCCCATTGCGCGCTGAACGTGCTCCCCAGGGTGTAGGTATTGACCTTGAAGATGCCTCGGTAGCGCGGCGCGATGTCGGCCTTGGCCTTGATGTCCAGGGTGGCCGGCAGGCTGGTCAGCACGAAGTCGCGCCGCTCGGTCACCAGCTGGCGCTCCTTGCCCTCACCCTGCATCACGTCCCAGCGCTCGTCGCAGGCCCGCCGCAGCACCGGGCCCAGCAGCGTCTGTGCGCCGGCCAGGCCATCGGCCACGCTGGCCTGGGCTTCGCGCAGCCGCGATTCGCGCTCCCGGACGATGCCGGTCACCGACGACAGCGCCATCATCAGCGCCAGCAGCACGGCGATCAGCGCCACGGCCTTGGTCAGCACCGGGAACCTCATGCCGCCCCCGCCACGGTGAGAGCCAGACCCTGAGCCTGGGCGCCGAGCACGCACAGCGCGGCGGCAATGATGCAGATGGCGCTGCACAACAGAAATCTGGCCGTCAGCGACCAGGGCATGAGGCGCTGCAACCAGCGTTGGGTCTTCTTGGACATTTGGTGTTCTCCCCGAGCAAGCGTTTGAGTGATGAGTAACGCTGCTCAGCATCGGCCGGCTCGGAGAACGCCGTAAGAAGCCTTTTCGACTTGTGTGAAGTCTCTGTGAAGTCAGCCCATCAACCGGGGAAGGGACAGCACCGCCACCGCCCCGCCCTCCTCCGCATTGCGCAGGCTGACCCGCCCGTCGTGCAGCGCCGCGATCTCCTTGACGAAGGGCAGGCCCAGGCCTGTGCTCTTGCGCTGGGTATGGGGGCGGGCCAGCGAGTAGAACTTCTCGAACACCTTGTCGTCGGCATAGTCGGGGATGCCGGGGCCCTGGTCTTGCACAACCACGTCGGCGCGACGGGCATGCAGCTGCAAACCCACGGTGATCAGGCTGCCGGCGGGCGAGAAATCCAGCGCGTTGTCGAGCAGATTGCCGACAGCCCGGCGCAGCAGGAAGGCATCGCCGAGCACCAGTGCGTCGTCGCCGGCCAGCAGCTGCACCTGGATGCGGCGCGGTGCCCCGGCCGCCGAGGCGCTGGCGCAGACCTCGTCCAGCAGCGCGCGCAAGCCCACCGGCTGCGGATGCTCCAGGCTGCGGCGCGACTCCAGCGCGGCCAGCTCCATCATGCGGTCGACCAGCTCCTGGATGCGCTGGGTCTCACGCTCGATATTGCCAACGAAGCGCTGGCGGTCGCTGTCGGCCATCGGTTCATGCAAGAGCTCGGCCGCGCCGCGTATCGCCGACAGCGGGCTCTTCAGCTCATGGGTCAAGGTCTGCACATAGTCGGCCACATAGTTGCGGCCGGCCAGCGCATCGCGCATCTCGGCATAGGCCGCGCCCAGCGTGCCCCAGGCGCGGCGCGACAGCCGCGGCAGGCTGAAGCCGCGCTGGGCGCGCACAAAGCGCAGATAGTCGGCCGCAAAGCCCCAGGGCCGCACCAGCCAGACCGAGAGGATCAGCATCAGCACCAGCACGGCGGCCACCGAGGTCAGGCCCACCAGCAGCGTCTTCTGCCGCGCCGCCTGCACGAACTGGCCGAAGCTCTGCGTCGGCTTGCCCACCGTCACCGCGCCGGCAATGCGGCCCTGCAGCCGTATCGGCGCGGCCACATACATCACCGAGGTGCTGGGCTGGCCCTCGACATCGGGCGTCAGCCTTGCGCCGTACTCCCCGGCCAGGGCCAGCTTGACGTCGCGCCACTGCGAGAAATCGGCGCCCTCGAAGCGGCCGGTGGAGTCGAACAGCACCCGGCCGGCGGCGTCCACCACGGTGGCGCGCAGCTCGATGCGGGTCTTCTCGAAGCCGAAGATGTCGGCCTTGATGCGGCGCTCGTGCAGCGACTGGAAGACCGGCTTCAGCGCCCTGGTGTTGATCACATCGGTGGACTGCTGCTCGATCAGGCTGGCCAGCAGATGCGCCGTCTCGACCATCGACTCCTCGGCCGACTCGCGGTAGCGCGGGTCGATGTCACCGAGCAGCCGCCACATCAGCAGCGCCAGGCCCAGGGCATAGGCCAAGAGGATGGCGACGAAGACGCGGTTGCGTTGGCTCAAGCGGCTGTCTCAGTGAGGGGTCGAGTGAAGGACGGCTGGCAGGTCTTCCGCCAGCGCATAGCCGGTGCCGCGGTGCGTGCGTATGGCCTCCAGCTGCGGGGCGATCACCTTCAGCTTGGCGCGCAAGGTCTTCACATGGGCATCGACGGTGCGATCCAGGCTGTCGCTGTGATCGTCCCAGACCTGGGCCAGCAAGGCATCGCGGGTGAACACATGGCCGGGGCGGCGCATCAAGGCCTTCAGCAGGCCGAACTCGTAGCGCGACAGGTCCAGCGGCCGGCCGTAGAAGCGGATCTGGCGCCGGCCTTCATCGAGCTCGAACACCGGGCTGGGCGCAGGCACCGCAGCGCTCTTGCCCGCCCGGCGCAGCACCGTGCGCACCCGCGCCACCAGCTCGCGCGGCGAGAAGGGCTTGGCCACATAGTCGTCGGCGCCCAGCTCCAGACCGACGACGCGGTCGATCTCGGCACCGCGCGCGGTCAAGAACACAACCGGCACCTCGATCAGGCTCTGGCGCAGCCGCTTGAACAGCTCGAAGCCGTTCATGTCCGGCAGGCCCACATCGAGAATGATCAGCGCCGGCACGCGCTGGGTGACTGCCGCCAGCGCAGCCTCGGCGGTCGCGCACCACAGCGCTTCGAAGCCATCGGTGCGCAGTGCGTATTGCAGGGTGTCGGCGATGCCGGGCTCGTCTTCGACGATCAGTATCAGCGGTTTGGTCGGCACAGGGCTCATGGGCCAAATCATACGGACACGCGATGGGCCAGGGCATGATGCCTGCCATGCCGTCTTCAGCACCTGCCCCGTCACCGCGCCTGCTCACCCTCGCCTGGCCCCTGTTTCTCGAACTGTGGCTGGCCATTGCCGTGGGCATGGTCGGCACGGTGCTGGCCGGGCGCATGTCAGACAGTGCCGGCGGCGCCTTCGCGCTGGCCAACCAGGTCTCGGCCACGCTGTTCATCCTGTTCCGCATCATTGGCGCCGGGGTCAGCGTGGTGGTCACGCAAAGCCTGGGCGGCGGCCGGCGCGACACCGCCGACCAGGTGGCCCGCGCGGTGCTGGGCGCCAGCAGCTGGATAGGCCTGGGCACGGCCCTGCTGGCGCTGGTGGGCGCCGGGCCGCTGCTGCGGCTGATGAATGCGCCGGCCGAGGTGCTACCGCTGGCCACGGTGTTTCTGCAGTCGCTGAGCCTGGCGATGCTGCTAGACGCCTGGAATGCCTCGATGGCCAGCGTGATGCGCGCCCATCTGCGCACCCGCGATACCCTGGCCGTGTTCGTGGCCATGCATGTCTGCCATCTGGCCCTGGCCTGGCCGCTGATGCAGCACATGGGCCTGCCCGGCTTTGCGTTGGCGCTGGCGATCAGCCGGGCGCTGGGCCTGGCCTTGCACCTCTGGCTGTGGCGCACGCGCTTGGGGCTTCGCCCGCAGGCCAGCGACTGGTGGCGCCTGCCCCGGCGCGAGCTGGCCGCCGTGCTGCACATCGGCCTGCCCGGCGCGGCCGAGAACATCGCCTACCGGCTGGCTTTCATGGTCAGCGTGGCGGTGGCGGCCCTGCTGGGCGCCCAGGCGCTGGCGACCCAAGCCTATGCGCTGCAGCTGATGTACGGCGTGCTGCTGTTCGGGCTGGCGACCGGCTTTGCGGTGGAGATCGTCGTCGGCCACATGATCGGCGCCGGCCGCCTGCACCAGGCGCACAGGCTGGTGCAGCGGGCGCTGGCCCGCGGGCTGGCGGTGAGCACGATGGTGGCGCTGTGCGCCGCGCTGGCCGCGCCCTGGATGCTGGGCTGGTTCACGCAAGACCCGCAGATCATCGCCACCGGCACCCGGCTGATGTGGATCACCGTGCTGCTGGAACCGGGCCGCACCTTCAACCTGGTCGTCATCAACGCGCTGCGCGCGGCCGGCGATGCCCGCTATCCGGTGGTGGCCGGTGCGGCCTCGATGCTGCTGGTGCTGGCCGGCGGTAGCTGGTTGCTGGGCATCTATTTCGGCTGGGGCCTGACCGGGCTGTGGATCGCCTACGCGGCCGATGAATGGATACGCGGCCTGCTGATGTGGCGGCGCTGGGCCACGCTGGGTTGGCTGCCCCATGCCCGCGCGGCGCACCGGCGGCTGCGGCAGGCCAACGCCACCGCCTGAGATTTCAGCGGCTGTGCGAGGTCAGCCGGGCCAGCGGCGTGGCCAGGCTGACACCCGGCGCGGCGCGACGCGCACCGGTGGGTGGCAGCGGCACGGCGCTGGCGTCCGACTCGTCGAGCCGCTCATCGGCCGGGCCGCTGAGCAGGCCCACGCCATCGGGGCTGCGGCGCATCGCCACGCCGACGGCCAGGATGTCGATCACCAGCAGGTGCAGGATGCGGCTGACCATGGGCAGATGGGTGGCCACGTCCTCGACGTGATCGACGATCAGTGCCGCATCGGCCTTGCGCGCCAGCGGCGACTGGCTGGCGGTGATGGCCACCACCGCCGCGCCGCGTTCGCGCGCCTTCTCGGCCACCTCCAGCAGCTCGGGCAGCTTGCCGCCGCTGCTGATGATCACCGCCACATCGCCCGGGTTCAGCACCGAGGCGGCGAGCAGCTGCAGGCGCGGGTCGGTGTAGGCGCCACTGGAGACGCCGAAGCGCAGGAACTTGAACTGCGCGTCCTGGGCCACCACGCCGTAGTGGCCGACGGCATAGAACTCGACGCGATTGGCGTGTATCAGCAGCTGGATCGCGCGGTCGATCATGTCGCGGTTCAGCTCGCTGCGCACCTGCAGGATGGCCGAGGCGGTATTGCCCAGCACCTTGGCGCCCAGCTCCAGCATCGAGTCGTCCTGCGTGACCTGGGTGTGGGTGACGGGCACGGTGCCGGTCAGGCCGGAGGCCAGGCGCAGCTTGAAGTCGGACAGGCCCTCGCAACCGAGCGAGCGGCAAAAACGTATCACCGTCGGCTGGCTGACCTGGGCGGCGCGGGCGATCTCGGCAATCGGGTCGCTCAGCACCGAGCGCGCATGGGCCAGCACATGCTCGGCCACGCGCAGCTCGGCCGGTGACAGCTCGGCGCGGGCGCGGCGGATCTGGCCCAGGATGGCCGAGCCGGGCTCGGTTTTCAGCGCGCGCAGCTGCGCGTCCAGGATCGCCGAGGCGCCCTTGAAGGTGGCGTGCTCGGCGGTGATCACATAGGTCGGAATGGCGGCCACATAGCTGCTGAAACGGCCCTTGTCCTCGAAGCGGGCGCGGAACGGCGAGCGGTCGAAATACTCGCCCAGCCGCGGCACGATGCCGCCACCGATATAGATGCCGCCCAGGGCGCCCAGGGTCACCGCCAGATTGGCGGCGGCGGTGCCGAGCAGCGCGCAGAACACATTCAGCGTATCCACGCAGACCGGGTCGGTGCCGTCGAGCGCCCGGCGGGTGATCTCGGGCGCATGCAGGTCTTCGCCGGCCAGGCCGCCGTGCTCGGCCAGCGCGCGGTACATCAGCTCCAGGCCGGGGCCGGAGACCAGTCGCTCGAATGACACATGCTCGAAATGCTTCCAGGCAAAGCGCAGCACCGCGATCTCGCGCTCGTCGTGCGGCGCGAAGCTGGTGTGGCCGCCCTCGGTACCGAGGGCCACCCAGCCCTCGCCGGCCGGTATCAGGCCCGAGACGCCGAGGCCGCTGCCCGGGCCCAGCACGCCGATCACGCTTTGTTTGCCCGCATCGCCGCCGCCGATCTGGCGCCGGTCGCGGCCCGACAACCGCGGAACGGCCATCGCCAGCGCGGTGAAGTCATTCACCACCACCAAGGTGTCCAGCCCCAGCTGCTGGCGCATCTGCTCGATCGAGAACTGCCAGTGGTAGTTGGTCATGCGCACCTTGTCGCCATCGACCGGGTTGGCAATAGCCACGCCGGCATGCTCCACCTGCACCGGCGGCAGCATGGCCAGATAGCCCTTCACCGCGGCATGGAAGTCGGTGTAGTCGGCGCAGCGCAAGGATTGCACATGGCTGAACTCGCCCTGGGCCGTTTCCAGTGCGAAGCGGGCATAGGTGCCGCCGATGTCGGCAATCAGGCGCGGGCTGTCAAAGGCGAGCATGTCAGTGGAATGAGGCGTTGGGCGTTAGGGGCAGCACTGCTGCGGTTGATTATGGGGCAGCCCGCCGACAGCCCAGCCGGTGAAGAACCCGGCCTTCCCTTTGACGCCCGATGTGTAGCTTGACTACAGTCATTCCGAACTAAATCAGCGCCTCTCAGGCCCATGCCGCCCATGTCGTATCCGCCTATTGCCTTTGCAATGTAGTTTAGCTACATTGCAACCGAACAGCGCCAACCCCGTGGCCGATCCAACCCAAGAGCACCGTGCCAGCCCCAGCTCAACCCCCACTCTCCGGCGCCGCCAGCGCCAGCCATCCCTGGCTGGTGGCCGATATCGGCGGCACCAATGCCCGCTTCGGCTGGGTCGACGGCCGCAGCGAGGCGGTCCAGCATGTGCGCACCCTGTCCGTGCCCGACTTCAGCGACCCGGCCGCCGCGGCGCAAGCCTATCTCGCGCAACTGAACACCCTGCTGGGCAGCGATTTCCAGCCACCGCACCGCGCCGCCTTTGCCGTGGCCACGGCCGTGGCCGGCGACCGCATCGAGCTGACCAACAGCCACTGGAGCTTTTCGCGCCAGCAGGTGCAGAGCGAGCTGGACCTGCAGGCGCTGCTGGTGCTCAATGACTTCGAGGCGCTGGCACTTTCGCTGCCGCGCTTGCAGCCCTCGCAATGGCGGGCCCACGGCGCGGCGCCACTGCACCAGGGCACGCTGGCGGTGATAGGCCCCGGCACCGGCCTGGGCGTGGCCGGCGTGCTGCAGACCGCCGCCGGCTGGGTGGCCCTGGCCAGCGAGGGCGGCCACGCCACCCTGGCGGCCGGCGACGAGTTCGAGAGCGCGCTGCTGACGCGCGTGCGGCAGGACTTTCCGCACGTCTCGGCCGAGCGCCTGCTGTCCGGCATAGGCCTGCCGGTGCTGCACGGCGCGCTGGCCGATGTGCTGGACCAAGCATCCCCGCCACTGAGCACCGAGCAGATCGTCGCCCTGGGCCTGTCGGGCGCCGACCCGCTGTGCGCCCAGAGCCTGGACACGTTTTGCGCCCTGCTCGGCAGCTTCGCCGGCAATGTGGCCCTGACCCTGGGGGCGCGCGGCGGCGTCTATATCGGCGGCGGCATCGTGCCGCGCCTGGGCGAGATGTTCTTCGCCTCACGCTTTCGCGAACGCTTCGAGGCCAAGGGTCGCTTTCGCAGCTACCTGGAAGAGATCCCGACCGCCCTGATCACCGACACCCTGGCGGCACTGACGGGCGCCGCGCTGGCCATCGAGCAGTACCGCCAGGCCTAGGCGCTACAAGAATCCACTTGCAAATGTAGTTTGGCTACAAAACAACACCCAAAGCGGTGCGCCGTCGGCAGGGCAGAGGTCAATGAAATCCCTTTCAACATAGAGCAATGCGAACCAAAGCTGTGCATTCACTCAGATAAAAATGCACCTTTTAGGGTTTGTATCGGGTTGATAAATCATCTAGTTTAAGTACAAACTTGCGTCAAAGCCCTGATAGGGCCACCGGTTCCGGGTTCCTTTTGACCGCCACGGGCAGGTCACTGGGATGTGTAGTTCGAGTGAGATCTAGGAGACAAGAGATGAAGAGTTCTGCAAACAAGCGCGCTGTCGCTTCGGGCGCCCAGCGCTTCCGGGTCAGCCCGGTGGTGGCGGGCTGCACCCTGCTGATGCTGGCCTCGGGCGCGAGCTTCGCGCAGCAGGCCCCCGCAGCGTTGGACACCGTGACGGTGACCGGCATCCGCCGCGGCATCGAGAGCGCCATCTCGGTGAAGAAGAACTCCGACTCCATCGTTGAATCGATCTCGGCCGAAGACATCGGCAAGCTGCCCGACAACAGCATCGCCGAGTCGATCGCCCGCCTGCCCGGCCTGTCCGCCCAGCGCGTCGCCGGTCGTGCCCAGGTGATCAGCGTGCGTGGCCTGTCGCCCGACTTCGCCACCAGCCTGCTCAATGGCCGCGAGCTGGTCAGCACCGGCGACAACCGCAGCGTCGAGTTCGACCAGTACCCGTCGGAGCTGATGAGCGGCGTGACTGTCTACAAGACACCGGACGCCGGCCTGATCGGCCAGGGCCTGTCCGGCACGCTGGACATGCAGACCGTGCGCCCGCTGAACTTCGGCAGCCGCGTCGTCTCGCTGAACGTGCGTGGCCAGCGCAACTCGCTGGGCTCGGCCGCCAACGCTGACGCCACCGGCAACCGCATCAGCGCCAGCTATATCGACCAGTTCGCCAACCGTACGGTGGGCCTGGTGCTGGGCTACGCCCACCAGGAAACGCCGGTGCAGGAAAACCAGGTGGGCCTGTACGAGCCCTGGGAAGCGGTCGGCGACGGCTGGCGCCCCGGCGTGGCGGCGGGCACCTTCTATTCCAACGGCATCAAGGCGCTGCGCCGCACCGGCGTGACCAAGCGCGATGCGCTGATGGCCACGCTGGAAATGCGTCCGTCCAAGGACTGGACCAGCGTGCTGGACGTCTATCACACGACCGCCAAGCAGGAAGACACGGCCAACCAGTTCGAAGTCAACCTCGGCGACTACAACGGTGGCTACGGCCGTATCGGCATCACCGGTGCCCAGATCAACGGCAACAACACCTTCACCGGCGGCACGGTCGCGAACCTGTACCCGCTGATTCGCGGCATGTACAACAAGCGCGAAGACACGATCGATGCCATTGGCTGGAACAACAAGTTCACGGCCGCCGGCATCAAGTGGAACGCCGACGTCAGCTACTCCAAGGCCAAGCGCGACGAGCTGAGCCTGGAGAACAACACCCAGCTGCCGCCGGTCGGTGCGGTCGCGCCGCTGGATACGCTGAAGCTCAATTTCGGCACCGGTGGCTTCTCGTCGATGATCCCGACGCTGAGCTACTCCGACCCGACCAAGTTGCTGCTGCGCGGCACCATCTACGGCTCCGGCTACGGCAAGGTGCCCAGCGTGGAAGACGAGCTGAAGAGCTTCCGCTTCGGCGGCACGGCGGCGGTGCCGGCCATGCTCGACGGCTTCCTGTCCGACATCGAGTTCGGCCTGAACTACGCCGACCGCGCCAAGAAGAAGCGCCAGCCCGAGGGCAATATCAATGTGGGTGCCCAGGGCGACACGGCCGTCGGTGCGGAGTTCCAGTACGGGCTGGTGGACCTTGGCTTTGCCGGCCTGGGCCAGATCCCCGCGTGGAATGTGCCGGGCGCCGTGGCCAAGTACATGACCTTCAGCCCCAGCGGCACCGCCTTCCCCTATCTGGTGGCCAAGGCCTGGGACGTCAAGGAGTCGATCACCACCGGCTACCTGAAGGGCAATATCGACACCAAGATCGGCGGCTTCGATGTGCGCGGCAACATCGGTGTGCAGCTGCAGCGCGTCGACCAGTCCTCGACGGCAGTGCGCCTGACCGACGGCGCCAACCCGAAGCCGGTGGAAGACGGCAAGAGCTATACCGACGCACTGCCCGCCATGAATCTGGTGTTCGCACTGGGCAATGACCAGACCCTGCGCATGGCCCTGGCCAAGCAGGTGGCACGGCCGCGCGTCGACCAGCTGCGCTCGGCGCTGGAGTTCGGCGTCGGCGACAACCCGAATGCCCAGGGCTTCCGCGAGCCCGGCGCCAGCGGCGGCAATGCCAAGCTCGACCCGTGGCGCGCCGTGGCCTTCGACCTGTCCTACGAGAAGTACTTCGGCAACAAGGCCTATGTGGCCGCCGCCTACTTCCACAAGGACCTGAAGAGCTATATCTACACGCAGAAGATCTCGAACTACGACTTCGCGCCCTTCATCGGCGACGCCAAGGTGATCCTGGACGCCAATGGCAAGCCGGTGCCCATCCAGACCCTGGGCACCTACACCGCCCCGGACAATGGCAAGGGTGGCCGCCTGTCGGGTGTCGAGTTGTCGGCCTCGCTGCCCTTGAACATGCTGACGCCGGCACTGAGCGGTTTTGGCATCCAGGCCAGCGCCAGCTTCACCAGCAGCAGCATCAAGGTCAAGGATCCCGAGAGCGCCTCCAGCGTCGGCTCCGGCGACATCTCGCTGCCCGGGCTGTCCAAGCGCGTGACCAACCTGACCTTCTACTACGAGAAGGCCGGCTTCGAGGCCCGCATCAGCCAGCGCAAGCGTTCGGACTTCATTGGCGAAATCGGCAACTTCAACGGCAACCGCACCCTGCGCTATGTGGTCGGCGAGAGCATCGTCGACGCCCAGATCGGCTACAACTTCACCGAAGGATCGCTGAAGGGCCTGGGTCTGCAACTGCAGATCAACAACCTGGGCAACGCCGCCTACCAGACCTATGCCGGCACCAAGGATAGGCCGCTGGAGCACATCGAGTGGGGCCGCACCGTGCTGCTGGGTGCCAGCTACAAATTCTGATAGCCTGAAGACCAGCGCTTCGGCGCATCATCAGCCCCGACGTTTGCGCGTCGGGGCTTTTTCCTTTTGCAGCCCTGCCCATGCCCATGAACCAAAGCTCGCCGAACCACACCCTGCGCAGACGCAGCCTGCTCACCCTCGCGCTGAGCAGCGCCCTGCCGCTGGCCCGGGCCCAGGGCGCCGGCGACAAGCCCGACGCCGCTCGTTTCTTCCGCGCCCCGCAGATGCTGGGCGCCGTGCTCTCGCCCAATGGCCACCGCCTGGCCATGCGCAGCATTGGCCCCCAGGGCCGGGTGATGCTGACCGTGCTGCAACTCGACACCCTGGCGCCCAAGGTGGTCTACAACTCCGATAACGCCGACGTCGAGCGCGTGGTCTGGGTGAACAACGACCGGCTGGCCTTCGACCTCAGCGACCGCGAAACGCCGCAGGGCAAGATAGACGCCGGCCCGGGCCTGTTCGCGGTCGACAATGACGGCGCAAACCTACGCCAGCTGGTGGAACGCCAGGTCGCCTGGCTCAAGGACGGTAACGACACCCGCCAACTGCAGCCCTGGAACACCTTCCTGCTCAACGGCAGTACCCAGCGTCAGGGCGATGCTGTGATGGCCGTGCGGCCCGAGGCCTATGACGGCAAGGACATGGGCTTCTTCAAGCTCCTGCGCCTGGACACCCGCAATGGCCGCGCAGAGACGGTGGACAGCCCGCTGCACTCGGTCGGCTGGTGGCCCGACGCCCAGGGCAATCTGCGCGTGGCGCTGACGCGCGATGGCGAGAAGGCCGCCCTGCGCTGGAAGGACCCCGCCAGCGGCCAATGGCGGGTGCTGACCGAGTTCAATGCCTATACCGAGGACGGCGATCTGCAGGTGCGCCATGTGGGCGCGGACGGCAGGCTCTATGTCAGCGCGCGCCGTGGCCGCGACAAGCAGGCGATGTGGCTGCTGGACCCGGCCACCGGCGCCTGGTCGGCCAAGCCGCTGGCGGAGTCACCCCAGTTCGACGTCGATGCCCAGGTTCTGGCGCGGCACGACAAGGTGCTAGGCCTGCGCTTCACAATCGACGCCGAGGTCACGCAATGGCTGGACGCGGGCATGCAAACCCTGCAGGCGCAGATCGACAAGGTGCTGCCCAGCACCGTCAACCGCCTGTCCCTGCCCTGGAGCGGAGACGCGCCCTGGGTGCTGATCGAGGCCTTCGCCGACATCCAGCCGACGCTGTTCTTTCTGTTCAACCGCGAGACGCGCAAGTTCACCCGCCTCGGCGCCGAGCGCCCCGATATCGAGGCCAAGCAGATGGCGGCCATGGACATGGTGCGCATCAAGGCCCGCGATGGCCTGGAGATTCCGGCCTGGCTGAGTCTGCCGCCCGGCGCCGAGAAGCTGGACAAGAAGAGTCTGCCGATGGTGGTGCTGGTGCACGGCGGGCCCTTTGTACGGGCCCCCGGCTGGACCTGGGACGCCGAGGTGCAGTTCCTCAACGCCCGCGGCTATGCCGTCCTTCAGCCGCAGTTCCGCGGCACGCTCGGCTTTGGCACCGCCCATGCCAGGGCCGGCTGGCGCCAATGGGGCAAGGCCATGCAGACCGATGTGGCCGACGCCACGCGCTGGGCCATTGCCCAAGGCATTGCCGACCCCAAGCGCATTGCCATTGCCGGCGCCAGTTATGGCGGCTATGCGGCGCTGATGGGTCTGGTGCGCGACGCCGATCTGTTCCGCTGCGCGGTGGCCTGGGTCGGCGTGACCGATCTGGACATGCTGCACACCGTCAACTGGAGCGATATGTCGGACTCGTTCAAGACCCACGGCATGCCGACCCTGATCGGCGACCGCGTCAAGGACGCTGCCGACCTGAAGGAGAACTCACCGCTGACCCATGCGGCCAGGATCAGGCAGCCGCTGCTGCTGGCCTATGGCAGCGCCGACCGGCGCGTGCCGCTGATCCATGGCGAGGCCTTCCGCAAGGCGGTGCAGCCCGGCAATGCCGCGCTGGAGTGGGTGGTCTATCAGGACGAGGGCCATGGCTGGCGGATGCCGGCCAACAGGGTTGATTTCTGGAACCGCACGGCGGCGTTTCTCGACAAGCACCTGGCGCTGCGCTGAACGAACCTACTCAGGCAGGGCGCCGCTGGTGCGCAGCAGGGCCAGCTCTGCGTCGCTGCAGCCGCTGGCACGCACCACCATGTCCGAGTGCTGGCCAAACACCGGCGCGGCAAAGGGAGCGGGCCCCGGTGTGCGGCCAAACTTCAGTGGCCGCGTCACGCCGCGGTAGGGACCGATCACCGGGTGGTCTATGGTGTCCACCATGTCTTCGGCCAGCACTTGCGGGTGGTCGAACATGTCCTCGATGCGGCGCGCCGCGGCGCAGGGCACTTCGTCGCCGAAGATCGCTTCCCACTCCAGTGCGCTGTGCGCCTGCAGCGCCGTGTGCAGGCGCGGAACGATCTCGCCGGCCAGCTGGGCCCGCTTGCGCACGGTGTCGAAGCGCTCGTCGTCGGCCAGTTCGGTCAGGCCGGTCTTGGCGCACAGCGCCTTCCAGAAGCGCTGCGTGTTGGCCGAGATGTAGAGGTGCCCCTCACGCGCCGGATGGATGCCGGTGACGCCACCCGAGCGCATGTCGCGCCCGATGTCCAGCGGCTCGCCATCGGCCCAGATCAACCGCGCCGACTGCATCGTCAACGCACTGCGCAGCAGCGACACGCCGACGTATTGACCGAGGCCGCTGCGCTCGCGCTCATACAGCGCCGATGACACGCCGGCCGCCAGCAACGCGGCGGCGTAATAGTCCACCACCGAGCCGTAGATGATTTCCGGCGCGCCGCCGCGCTTGCCCTGCAGCGCGCACATGCCGGTCATGGTCTGCAGCACCTGGTCGTAGCCGGCCTTGTCCTTCATCGGCCCGGTCTCGCCATAGCCGGTGACGGCGCAGTAGATCAGCCGCGGGTTGATCGCGCCGAGCTGCTCGAAGTCAATGCCCAGGCGCTTGGGCACGCTGGGCCGGAAGTTGTGCACCAGCACATCGGCCTCGCGCACCAGGCGCATCAAGAGGGCCAGGCCCTCGGCCTTCTTCAGGTCCAAGGCCACGCCGAGCTTGCTGCGGTTGACGCCGATAAAGGCCCGGCTCTCGGCCTGCAGCGTCGACGGGTAGCTGCGCAGATTGTCGCCGCCGGGTGGCTCGATCTTGATCACCTCGGCGCCCTGATCGGCCAGCAGCGTGCAGCCATAGGGCCCGGCGATGTAGGCGCTGAGGTCCAGCACACGCACGCCACTCAGCGGGCCGGCCGGGCCGTCGCGGTGCGCCGGCGTGAAGGTGTCAGGTGTTGCCATGTTCGGGATCGGAAGAAAGATCTGCGACCGGAGCCAGCGACAGCCAGGTCAGGCGCCAGCTGCCATCGCTGCGGCCACCGGCGCGGTAATAGGGCCAGAAGGTGATGGGCTCGCGATAGCCGAAGCGCAGTTCGATGCCGGGTGCGGCATCTTCCTGGCCCTCGCCCACCGGCAGCAGGCGCAGCCAATCGGCCGGTTCGCCTTCGGGCAGACGTATCGTCTCGTCGGTCTTGAAGCCATCGATCAAGCCGGTGGCATAGACCAGCGGCCCGCGGGTGATGGCCACATACTCGTGGCACAGCACCTGCTGGCGCACCGGCGAGCCATCGGGCGCCAGCGATTCCTGCACATTGCGGTTGGCCTTGCGGTGCAACACCGGCGGCATCGCAAGGTCCATCGTGATGCGGTCGCCTGGAGTCCAGTCGCGATCGAGCTCCGCATAGCTGCCGGGTTTGGCGGCCACGCTCAGCTGTTCATCATTGATCTGGATGCGCACCTGCTGCGCCCAGGCCGGAATGCGCAGCTGGATCTTGAAACGCGCCGTCTGGTCCGGTGTGACGCGCAAGCGGATCTGGCCGTCGAACGGATAGCCGGTGCACTGCTTCAACGCCACCGCACCGAGGCCATCCAACTGCACCGAGGCCAGGCCCGAACCATAGAGACTGACGGCAATCGCGCCCTCGGCCGTGACGCCGTAGGCCGCGGCGGGCAGCTCCTCGACCGCCATAGCCCCGCTGGACTTGCAGCAACGCCAGTAGGTGGTGTGCACGCGCCGGCCGTTCGGGAAGGAGTAGTAGCACCAGTCCTCGCCATTGGGCGCCATCGCCCCGAGCAGGTCGTTGTAGGCGCTGCGCTCGATCTCTTCGGCGTACTTCGCCTCGCCGCTGATCGCCAGCAACTCGCGGTTCAGCTGCAGCCAGGCCAGGGTCGAGCAGGTCTCGACATAGGCCTGCGGCTGGAAGGCGCCCGGCGCGTTGAAGACCTCGCGCGAGCGATGGGCCACGCCGCCCCAGGGACCGCCGCCCAGGGTCAGGTGATGCTCCCGGATGCTCAGCCACAGCTTGTCCACCGCCTCGCGGTACCGCGCCACACCGGTGGCCTTGTGCAGCTTGGCCAGGCCGACCAGATTCCAGGCCAGCTGATAGGCCTTGCCTGTGGCGATCTCGGCAGCATCGGCTCCGCTCAAGGCCTTGCGCAGCAGGCCAAGGGCCGGTTCATCGTCGGCCTGCTGCAGGACCCGTTCGGCCAACTGCAGATAGCGCGGTTCGCCGGTCACTGCATACAGCTCCACCGCTGGGTCCAGCAGCACCGTCGCGGACAGGCCATGGTGGTTGCCCAGCTCGGTGATGTTGATGCCGCCCTCGCTGAGCGTCAGCCAGCACAGATCACCAATCTTGCGCGCGGCGTCCAGGTAACGCACCTCGGGCATGGTCCTGTACAGCTCCAGCAGGCCCAGCATCAAGTAGCTGTGCGTCCAGATGTCCCAGGTGCGCGCACTGGGCGCGCCGTCCCAGCTCGGTGGCTTGGGCGGCTGCTTTTGCATGAAGCGGCGCTCGGGCGCGTAGGTGCCCAGATAGCCGTCCTCGCCCTGCAAAGTCACCAGATGGTCGGCCACGCTGCGCAACTGCTCGCCCAGCGTGACGTCCTGCGTACGCGCATAGGCCTTGGCGGCGGCGTACAACCACTTGCCGGCATGCTCGCCGTACCAGTCGCCGTCTCGATTGGCCAAGACCCGGGCCGGATCGAAGATGGCGATCGCCGGGCTGGTTGGCCCGGTGATGAAGCGCGACAACCGGCCGCGCCTGTTGGCGTCGAGCGCGGCGCCGAGCAGACCGCCCAGCTGCACCTGTGCAGACGACAGCAGCCGCATGCCCATGGGTGCGGCCCTGCTCACAGCGCGTCCACCACACAGCGAAAGCCTATGCAGCCCGAGCGGTCCTTGGCCGGCGCCATCAGCAGGTACTTGCCATGCTGGTCGAGGCGGTAGGCCTGCGGGAAGTACCAGTGCGAGGTCTGCGGCTGGTAGCTGCTGCCACCGCGCAGCACGGCCGCGCGGGTGTGATCGTCGAGGTACTCATCGGTCCAATGCCAGACATTGCCGACCAGGTCCTGCACGCCAAAGGGGCTGGCGCCCTGCGGGTGCGCGCCGATGTCGGCCGGCGGCAGCAGGTTACGGCCGCGATTCGGCGCCGGGACGGCTTCGGGCTGCCAGCTATTGCCCCAGGGGTAGAGGCGACCGTCCAGGCCCTGGGCCGCGTACTGCCACTCCCATTCACGCGGCAGGCGCTTGCCGGCCCAGGAGGCGTAGGCGCGGGCGTCCTCGATGCTGACCCAGGTGACCGGTTTGTGGTCCCAACCAGGCTGCGGCGAACCATCGCGCCAGTCGCGCAGGAAGTTGTGGGCATCGCGCGGCGCGTAGTTCGTGGCGGCCATGAAGGCCTTGAACTGTGCATTCGTGACCGGATGACGGTCGATATGGAAGGCAGCGATGGGCATGCGGCGGCGGTGGCCGCGGCGCGCCTCGTTCTCCCAGGGGTACTGGACATCGACACCGGCCCAGGTCTGGCCCTCGATCGCGATGCCACCGACGACGAAGTCGAACTCGGCGGCGGGAATCGTCACCATGCCCTGCGGTGCGGCGGCCACGGATTCGGTGGGTGCGATCTCGACCAAGCGCTGCGGGATGGACTTCCACTGCGCCGACAACGATTGCAGTGGCGTCCTGGCGAATTCGGCGGCACGGGCCAGGTAGGCGTCCAGCCCCGGCATCTCAGCACCGGCCGCGAGGGCCAGCACCGCGCCATAACCGCGCGGCTCCAGTCTCAGCTCGATCAACGCCCTGCCGTCGACAATGCGCGGCTGCAGCGCCACGCCATTCCACAGATCGATGTAGCGTGTGCCCTCGGCGTGCGGCAGCGCCAACTGCTCGCCCGCCACCTCGACCTCGTTGCGGTTGACCAGCGTGTGCAGCACCTGCTGCTCTCCAGGGAAGCGGCTGGCGAACACCCCCGCCTGCAGGGTCGGCGCATAGGGCCGCCAGTCCAGGCTGACCAGCAGCGGCGCAACCGCACGCTGCAAGGTTGCAATACGCTTCAGCGTCTGCGCGTCGCGCGGCGTCAGCTGGTTCCAGATGCCCCAGATGTTCTCCCAGGCGTTGTAGCCGACGCCGTTGAAGAAGATGTACTGGAAGTCGTTGGTGCGGTCCCGTCCCCAGCGGTTCTCGACATTGATCATGTGGCGCGGCTCCAGCCACTTCCACTTGGCGACCGAAGGGATCACGCTGTCAGGCACCTTCTTGCCCCAGCTCTGCACATTCCAAATCAAGGCTTCCTCGGCCGAGATCGTGGACTCGGGCTGCAGCACGACCGGGCAGCCGACCGCATCGCAGGCGTCGAAGAAGGCCCGCGGCACGCCGTTGTAGGTGTCGCCGTTGATGCCGTCGGCGCCCACCGCCCTGACGATGTCGGCGATCGCATGCCAATCGGTCTGGCCCTGGTCGCGGGTGCCTTTGTCCCAGGGCTTGGTGGGCAGGAACACGCGCACACCGCGGCGGTGGAAGTCGGCGATGGCGCCGCGCAGGCCGGCCAGGCCGCCGGGCATGTCATGGGCCAGATCGGTCTGGTTGCGGTCATCGACGCCGATGTTCGGGTAGACGTACCAGATCAGCACGCTGTCGATGCCGCCGAAACGCTGCTCCAGGTCATCGAGATAGCGATCGACGGTGTATTGGCCGGTCTCGTTGTCGAAGAAGTAGCGGTCCTCGACCATCATCTGCGCGTGGACGAAGTTGCGTTGTGCCCACTGCAGCTCGGGCCGGCGGTAATTGGCATCGTCATAGCCGATGCGGGTCAGGTGCTCCCGCCGCCAGTCCTGCAGCTCGGCGATCCAGTCGTCGGCGGTGCCGGCCACGTCCATCTTCCAGTGGCCGATCTCGGCAAAGGGCCAGCCCGGTGCCTTGCCCGGCGTGGGCAGGTAGCGGCCGGTGGTGACGTGCGAGAACTTGTACTCGGTCTTCAGCGCGCGGCGCTCGCCGGCATCATCGGGGCCGGGCAGGTGGTCGGATTCGGAGCTCATGCAGATACGGTGGAAAGCGTGGGAACCCCACAATAATGGGCCAGCGCGTCCAGGCTGTGTTGGGGTCTTGCGGGGGATGTGCGCAACAGCGCCTGCACCTCGTCATGCGAGGGGATGCTTGTCTGTGCGCCCAGCCGCGTGCAGGCCAGGGCCGCGGCGGCACTGGCCTGGCGCAGCGCCTCGGCCAGGCCGGCGCCAAGGCTCAGCCCGGCCACCAGGGCGCCGCAGAAGGTATCGCCGGCAGCGGTGGTGTCCAGCGCCTTGACCGGGAAGGCTGGCTGGAGCAGCCACTCGCCTCGGTCCAGCGCACAGCTGCCACGCGAGCCGAGTGTGACGATCACCCGGGCCACATTCAGGCGCTGCATCCGTTCGATGATGCTGCCCTCGCTGCCTGCCAGACAGGCCAGCTCGCCCTCGTTGACGATCAGCAGATCGGTGGCGGCCAGCAGGGCCGCCGGCAGCTCGCACGCCGGTGCCGCATTGAGCACGACGCTGACACCCTGCGCCCTAGCCGCCTGGGCCCAGGTGGTGACGGCCCCTATCGGCGTTTCCAGCTGCAGCAGCAGATGGCTGACGCCGGCCAGCGGTGGCAGATCGCTGCCGCGCAGGCAGCTGTTGGCGCCAGGCGCCACGGTGATGGCGTTCTCGGCCGAATCGGCCAGGCAGATGAAGGCCGTGCCGGTGGGTTCGGCCAGGCTGCGCACCACATGCATCTGTACGCCGGCCTCGCGCAGCGAGTGCTCGATCGGTGCGGCATAAGCGTCCGAGCCCAGTGCCAGCAGCATCTGTGTGCGGGCCCCGCCGGCGCGGGCACAGGCAATCGCCTGGTTGGCCCCCTTGCCACCGGGAAAGGTCTGGAAGGCGCCACCGAGCACCGTCTCGCCGGGGGCCGGAATGTGCGGCGCCCGCACGACGAAGTCAAGATTGGCCGAACCGGCGACAAGAATCATGGGGAGCGAGCAGCAAGTGTGGACGGGGCTTCGGCGGACCCCGTCCGGGTTGTTTAGAAGGTCAGCGTGTGGGTGACCGTCACGACGCGACCACGACCGGCCCAGTAGTTGCGGAAGCCGGGCACCTGCGACCAGCTGAGCACGTAGAACTTGTTGGCCAGGTTCTCGACGCCCAAAGTCAGCTTGCCGTAGCGGCCGAAGTCGTAGTTGGTGTCCAGGTCGAACAGCGTGTAGCCGGTGGTGTTCTCCTCCGAGCCGGTGCCGGCATTGATGTGGCGCGACATCAGCTTGGTGAAGCCCAGCGTCACGTCCGCATTGGCCATGTACTTCCAGGTGGCCGACATGCCGAACTTGTCCGGATTCACATCGTTGACGCCCAGGCTCTTGTCCATCGGGCCGTTGGCGACGAAGGTGGTCTTGCCGCGGATGCGCGAGTACAGGGCCGTGGTCTTGAGCTCCTTGCTCAGGTTCAGCTCGCCGGTCAGTTCCATGCCGCGGATGCGCACCGGCGCGCGGTTCATGATGAAGTCATTGGTGACCGGATCGACCGACAGCGACACGCCCAGGTTCGAGTTCGATTCATAGAACGAGGCACCAAAGCTGGCCGCCGCGGTGCGCCAGTTGGCACCCAGCTCCTTGTTCTTGACGAGGATGGGCTGCAGCTCCAGGATGCCGTCCACCGACTGCCCCGGCTTGTTGATATTGCGCAGCGGGATGCCGATATTGGGCAGACTGAAACCCTTGCTCTGTGCAACAAACATCGACCAGTTGTTCGGCAGCTTCAGCACGGCGCCGATATTGCCCAGATTGGCGTTGTACTTCAGGCTGCCGCCCAGCACCTGCACGCGGTTGCGGAAGTAGGTGGTGGTGTAGGTGTCGACCGACAGCTTGCCGTCTTCGCGTCGCAGGCCGCCACTCAGGGTCAGCGGGCCGATGTCATAAGACAGCTGCGCATAGGGCGCGGTGCTCTGGTACAGCATGGGTGGCACCCACAGGCGGTCGGTCAGCGCCAGGCGCTGCTGCGCCTCGTCTTCGATCACGTCCAGGCCGGCGCGCAGCTCCAGGCCCTCGACGGCAAAGATGTCGGGACGCGTCCAGGCGGTGCGCAGGCCCTTCTTCTTGGCATAGATCTCGGACTGGTCGATCAGGGTGCCCAGCGGCGCGATCAGCGGATCCTGCCGGTCGGCGCCATCTTCGGCCGGATAGCGCATGGCCTGCTTGGCCAGATAGGCATCGGCAGTGAAGGTGCCACCGAAGACGTTGTCATGCCGATACGACACGATGTATTGCTCGAAGTCGTTGAACTCGGTCTTGGCGCCCAGCGGCCGGCCGCGCTCGGAGGTGTTGGTGACGCCGGTCGCACGGTCGCCATCCACCAGGATGTAGTTGCCCTTGCCGGTGACCTTGAAGTTGCTCATCGAGAACTGCAGGCGCTGCTGCTTGTCAACGCCGAAATCAACGCCCACCTTCAGGAACAGATCGTTGGTGCGCGAATCGGAGAGTGAGCCACTGGTGTTCATGCCGATGCGCCGGCCGTGGCCGTCATAGGTGATGCCGCGGTCGCTGTGCGCGGCCGAGATCAGGAGGTCATAGGCCTCGGTCTTGCGGGCGAAGGTACCGCCCAGCTTGAAGTTCTGGCTGTCATTGCCGTTCTGCGAGCTGACGCGGCCGACCAGTGTGAACTCGTCGCCCTGCTTGGTTGGCACCTTGGAGATGTAGTTGATGATGCCGCCGGCCGCACCCACGCCTTCGGACGCCGACGGGCCGTTGATGACCTCGATGCGGCCTATCACCCCCATGTCGGTGAAGGTGGCGCTGCGCCCGCCTTCGCGCAGCGGCGAGCCCTGCGGCACGCCGTCGAACAGGCGCAGCGGAATGCGGCCGCGCAGGGTCTCGCCGGTATTGCTCATGGCCTGCGACGACTCCGCATAGCCGGGCACGATGCGCGCCAGCACGGCGCTGGCGTCCTCCGTCACCGCCAGCGTGTGGGCCAGGTCTTCCTTGGACACGACGGTGATCGCTCCGGGAATCTTGTCTATGGACTTTGCCGTGCGCGTGCCAGTCACGATGGTGGTTTCCAGGCGCGCGGCGTCGCTATTGCCCGCTGCGCTGGCGGCGCCGGCGGGCGCGGGAGCGGCCTGCTGGGCATAGGCCGTCGAGATGGCGCTGACGAGCAGCAGGGTGGTGAGGGTGGCGGGAACTTGTCTCATGTTTTTTTCGCTCTGTTTTTGGGTGGCGGGGATCCGGACCTCACGTCGTCGAGTCGCCTCGCAGGCTGAAGGTCCGGGCTGTCGGGCAGGCAGCTCAGCGCCGGGCAGAAGCGGGTCAGAAGCGGGCAGGAGTCGGGAGCCTCCTTCCGCAACGCTGTCACGCGTCCCCGGCGACGTCCTCAGTCTCAGTGATCGCGGAGCTTAGTAAAACTATCCCCGACTATGTTCAGGCGATAGTTTTTGTGGCTTTCTGCCGCCGCGGTCACTCCGGCGCACGCAAACTCTTGGCCACAAAGGCCAGGCCTTCGCGCAGGGCCGGCTGCCAGACCGCCCAGTCATGGTCGCCGTCGAGGATGCGCAGCTCGGCACTGATGCCTGTCACGCGCGAGACGCGGTTGAACAGCAGATGGGCTTCCAGGTCGATGTCATTGCCGGCCTCGGCCGGGTCGGGATTCTTGTATTCGTCATCGCCGGCGGCGATGAACATGCGCAGCGGCAGGTTCTTGGCCGCAAAGCCGGCCAGCAGCGCCGGATAGTTCTTGGCGCGATAGATTTCGTCCACAAACAGCGTGTTGACGCTGCCGAAGGCGCCGAACTCGCGCGTGCTCGACCCCGCCGGCGGCAGCGGTGTGTAGACCGCCGGGCTCAGCACGATGGCGGCACAGAACAGCTCCGGATAGACCAGCGCATAGCGCAGCGCGCCGTAGCCGCCCATCGAGTAGCCGGCCAGCGCGCGGGCATTGCGGTGCTGGATGGTGCGGAAGTTCGCGTCCACATGGGGCAGCAGCTCGGCGATGATTCCGGTCTCTATCTTGGCGCCAGGCAGCGAGTCTTTGGTATAGGCCGAATCGACCCAGTAGCCGCCCCGGTCGCTTGACGGTGCGTCCGGCATCACTGCGATGGCGGCGGGCATCTTGCCGCCAGCGATCAGCTCGTCCAGCAAGACCTTGTTGCGATCCCAGGCGGAGAGGCTGTCGCCCCGGCCGTGCAGCAGATAGATCACCGGATAGCGCAGGCCCGAGCTCTGGTAGCCGGCCGGCAGATAGACCTTGTAGTAGCGCGTGCCGCCCAGCACCGGCGAGGCGAAGCTGAACTCGGTGATGCTGCTGGCCGACGGCGCCGGGGGCGGCGGGGGTGCCGGCGGGGGCGGCGGCGGCGTGACGACGGCCAGCAGGTCCTCGCTGCCACCGCAGGCCGCCAGGCCCAGGCCGCCCAGCAGAGCCGTGCTCGCGCGCAGCAGGCCGCGGCGACTCAGCGGGCCAGGTGCCTCGGGGCGGGGGGCAGGTGTGATGGGGTGGGCGGGGATGATGGGGCTGACGTGCTTTTTCATTGTTGTCTCCACTGTTGGGAGACCGAGTCTGGGCGAGCACCCGCCGCGATCACAGCAGTGCTGGCTTGGTTCACAAGACAGCTTTCATAGGGTCTGTTCAGGGCGCGTCCACGTGCTCTGCCATGGCAATCCGGCTCTCATGCAGGAACGCCGTCACCAAGCGAATGCGTATCGTCGAACGCGACCACACGATGCCGATGCGCCTCGGTTCGAACGGCCGGGGCAGCGGTATGCGCACCAGGTGCAGGCCCTCGGGCCAGGGCCGCGCCCAGTCGGGCACCAGGGACACACCGAGGCCGCGGTCCACCATCACCGCGATAGCATTCAGCGCATTCAGCTCGAAGCGCTCGCGCGGCGTGATGCCGGCCGAGCGGAGATACTGGTCGGCCTGGCGACCGCCCCACTGGCTGCGGTCATAGCGAATCAGCGGCTCGCTGGCCAGCAGTTCGTGCGGGTCGCGCCCGGCCATCGCCGCCGGGGCCAGCACCACCAGCGGCTCTTCGCGCAGCAGTTCCCAGTCGCAGGTCTTGGGCAGGGCGAACGGCGCCTGCAGCACGATGGCCGCGTCCAGCTCGCCGCCCTCGACGCTGCGGTACAGCTCCGGTGAATAACCCGGCTTGATGAAGACCTTGATGCGCGGGAACTTCTCGACCATACGCGCCAGGATGTCCGGCAGCATGCCGGTCAGCGCATTGGTGCCGGCGCCCAGGCGCAGCTCGCCGGCGGTGGCGTCGTCATTGGCCACGGTGCTCAGGTCGGCGACATCGCGCAGCACATCGCGAGCCCGCTGCAGGATGCGCGAACCGGCCTCGGTGACATTGACGGTGCGGCCGGCGCGGGCGATCAGCGGCGCACCGATCTCACGCTCCAGGGTGCGGATCTGCTGCGCCACCGCCGCCGGCGTGATGTTCAGCAGCCGCGCGGCCGCGGCCATGGAGCCGTGATCGACCACGGCGACGAAGGTGTGCAGGAATTGGGTGTCCACGCGACTAGGGCCTGTTAACACTAGGTCTGCCTGTGCGAGCAGGGCTGAAAGGGCCCCAATCTAGGCGGACGACGACGCCCAGGCTGGCCACCTGGGCTAGGAGTTCAACGACGAGTGGGGCCCTTTCAGCCCCGCTCCCGAAGGGTTGCCACACAAATCGCCGTGCACGTCGTTGCAAAGCTTCACCGGGGGGCCTACCCCGGTTTCGTTTTGCGCCTAGTTCACGGCGATTTGTGTGGCAACGCATCAGGCAGACCTAGTGTTAACAGGCCCTAGGCTATCAGTGATGCCCCTCGTCGGAGTAAATCGTCAGTCCGCGTAGCGAACGCGTCGGTGCCGGGAAGAACAGGCTGGCGATATAGCCGATGACGATGCACAGCATGATGGAGATCGCCAGGTAGAAATAGGGGTGGACCAGGCTCATCGACCAGGCGATGGTGGTGAGCACGATGGCCGAGCCCACGCCTATGGCCACGCCCGGCGAATTGGCGCGGCGGGTGAACATGCCCAGGGTGTAGGCGCCGGCGAAGCCGCCGCCCAGCAGGCCCGCCAGCTCGATCGATACATCGAACAGCGAGTGAATGTCGTAGCGCGACAGCAGCAGCGCAAAGCCGACGCCGATCAGCCCGGCCACCACGGTCATGATCTCGGCGAACAGCACGCTCTTCTTCGGGTCGGGGTTCTTCACCAGCTTCTCGTAGAAGTCCACCGAGGCCAGCGTCGCCACGCTGTTCATGATGCTGGACAGGGTGGCCATGGCCGCGGCGAAGATGCCGGCGATGATCAACCCGGTCACACCCATGGGCAGCTCGGCGGCGATGAACATCGGGAAGGTCGCGTCAATGCTCAAGAGCGGGTTCATGCGCTCCGGGTTGGCCTTGTAGAACACGAACAGCGCCGTGCCTATGGTGTAGAACACAAAGCCGCCCGGGATCATGATCAGCGCAAAGGCCCAGATCGAGCGGCCGGCGTCCTTGTCCGACTTGGTGGACAGCGTGCGCTGCATCAAGACCTGGTCCTTGGGAAAGGTCAGCACCACATCGAACAGCACCAGGAAGATGAAACCCCAGACGGTGGCCTTGGTCAGGTCGAAGCTGAAGTCGAACATCTTGGTCTTGTTGGCCGCCGCCGCCACCTCGATGAACTCGCCAAAGCCGCCATTGAGCTTGTAGATCATGAAGCCGATGGCAAAGATTGCCCCGCCCATCTTCACCACCAGTTGCACCACATCGGTCCAGACCACCGCCTTCATGCCGCCCATGGCCGTGTAGGCAATCGTGAAGCCCCCCATCATCAGAATGCTCCAGACCACGTTCAGGCCGGTGATGGTGGCAATCGCCAGCGAGGGCAGGAACAGGATCACGCTCATGCGGCTGCCCAGCTGCACCAGGATGCACAGGCCGCTGGACAGCATCCGTATCGCCGGGTGGAAGCGAGTTTCCAGGTACGAGAACACCGACATCAGGTCCAGCCGGCGCAGCAGCGGCACGATCCACACCGCGACGAACATCAGCGCCAGCACGGCGATCAGGTTGTTGGTCAGGTACTGCCAGTTGGTCTCGAAGGCCTTGGCCGGAATGGCGATATAGCTGATCGAGCTGGTATTGGCCGCATAGAGGCTGACGCCTGCGGCCCAGAACGGAATCGTGCGTCCGCCGACGAAGAAGTCCGAGGTCGAGTTGCGCTTCTCGCGCAGATAGAAATACAGGCCTATGCCCAGCATAGACACCAGATAGACGACGATCACCACCCAGTCCAGCCACTTCAGCATCAGCTTGCCGGCCTCGACCTCGGCAAAGCCGAACTCCTGCGCACCCCCGGCACCCGCACGGGCCCAGAGCACGCCGTTGTTCCAGGCCGCGGCCTGGCTGACGCCGGCGGTGTCGGGTGCGGCCATCACCGCCCAGGAGCCGGTGATGGTGTGAAAGCTCATCAGCCTGGGCGCGGCCTCGGCACCCGCCTGCACCAGATAAAGCACATGGGCCTGGCCCATCGCCCGGCCCGAGCCGGCCACCACCCGGCCGGGCACGGCGCCCTGCTCGGTCCAGCCCCGGTCGGCCGACCAGCGCAGCATGCGTTCGGCCCCTTGGCCATCGCTCTTGACGGTCGCGAACAGCGCCGCCGTCTGGCCGACCAGCGAACTCAGCTGCCCTGCCCCGGGCCAGCCCGCCAGCTCGCGCCAGGCCGGCTGCTTGGCCTGGGTGTCGAGTTGCAGTACTCGGGACTTGCCATCCGCGCCCAGTCCGGCGACGTAGAGCTTGCCGGCCAGGCCTGTGCCGCGGGCCAGCGCCAGTGCGGTCGGCAACGGGGGCAGCTGAGCCAGTGTCGGCTGGCCCTGGACCAGGGTCAGCTTGTCCGTCCGCTGCACCCGGCCCTCGGCACCCATCAGCGCATAGGCCTGGGCCCCGCCGCCGACCACCGCCAGCAGCGGGGCCGGCGTTTGCCAGTCCGTTGGCGCCCAACTCTTCTGGTCCTCGCTCAGCAGCCAGGCGCTTTGCTGGCCCAGCGCCAGCGGCCGTCCATCAAGGGCCACCAGGGCCTGCAGTGGCTCGGTGGCCGGCAACGAGGGCAGGGTCGTCATCCGCACCGAGGCCAGATTCTCGGCCCGGACCGGCGGGCAAATGGCCAGCAGCAGGAAGGCGATGACGCAAAGGACGCGGTGGACTGGGCTCATGGAGACTCGGGAAACGGGGGAGGAGCGCACGGGGCGCAGGGCGGCAAAGCGACAACGGCGCTAGGGCGGATCGGCGCACGCCTGGGCAGCGGCCAACAGCGCCTCGGCACGCTTCAGAAACGGCGGATCGATCATGCGCCCGTCCACCAGAAAGGCCCCTCGCCCCTGTGCGGCCGCCGCACGCGCGGCCTCGACCACGCGCCGGGCATGCTCGATCTCCTCGCCGCCAGGTCGGAACACCTCGTGGGCCAGCGCCACCTGGCTGGGGTGTATGCAGCTTTTGCCGACAAAGCCAAGACGCTGCGCCATCCGCGCCTCGGCACGATAGCCATCAGCATCGGCCACATCGGTAAACGCGCCATCGACGGCGAAAACGCCGGCCTCAGCCGCTGCCATGCGCAGGGCGAACATCACGGCATGGACGTTGGCCGTATCGCGGCGGGCGATGCCGTGCGGCTCGAACAGATCGCCCAGGCCCAGTTGCAACCCGGCCACGCGCGGGTGGGCGGCGGCAATGGCGGACGCTTCACGCAGGGCCTTCGGTGTTTCGATATTCAGCAACAAGCGGATCGGCTGATCCACGCCATTGGCCCGCTCGGCCCGCTCCAGCGCCGCCACGGCCATACGAACGTCGTCGGCCGACTCCGGCTTGGGCAGGTTCAGCAAGGCCAGGCCGGGCCGGACCACGGCCCGCAGATCGGCCTCGAAGTGCGGTGTGCCCAGGGCATTGACGCGCACGATGATCAGCTTGACCGCGCTGAGTGCTGCGTCGGATGTCACGAAAGCCTGAACTAAGTCACGGGCCGAGCCCTTGCGCTCCTCGGGCACGGCGTCTTCCAGATCGATGGAGAGGGCGTCGGCGGCGCCGGTCAGGGCCTTGTCGAAAAGCTCCGGCCGCACACCGGGGACGAACAGTTTGCTCCGCATCATGGACCGCAGTATGGTGGAGCCCGGACTGAAGAAAAACTGCTCTCAGCATCTTCAGACGATAGTTTTTCTATACATCAGAGACCGATCAACGGCTTCAGCCGCGGGTCGAAACGCCGATACCTCCTTACTGATCAATCGGGAGACGCACGTATGAACCTCAACAACCTGCCCATTTCACGCAAGCTCTGGGGCGCCATCCTGTTCCTGCTAGTGGCCATGCTGCTGGTGGCGGGGCTGACGATGCGGCGGGCGCAGGTGGTTCAGCAGGAGGCCTTTGACCAATCCACCCTGGCCCATCAGCTGGTGGAAAAGGCCACGCAGTGGAAGGGCATGACCGAAACCGCCGTGGCCCGCAGCCTGGCCTCGGCCATCAGCGCAGACCCTTCGGTGGGCGCCTTCTTCAAGGAAAACCTGGCCAATGACGCGCCGCGCGTGGCCAAGCTGCGCGAGGAGATCTCCAAGGAGGCGACCAGTGACGACGACAAGGCGCTGCTGAAGGACATCGTCGCCCTCGGCGGCAAACTGCTGGCGGCGAGCAAGAAGACGCGCGAGCTGGGCGGCTCGGGTGATGTCTCCGGTGTCGAAGAAACGGTCAAGAACGAGTACGTGCCCTCGGTCAACGCCTATCTGGCCGCCATCGACAAATTCGTCAAGCTGCAACAACTCAAGGGCGAGAACGCGCAGAAGGAAGCGGCGGCGGCGCGCGGCGAGATCGTCATGTACGGCAGCATCGGCGCGCTGATCGTCATCGGCCTGGGCATGGCGGTGGCCGCCGCCCTGGTCAAGTCGATACGCCAGCCCTTGCAGCAGTCGATCGATGTGGCCAGCGCCATCGCCGCCGGCGACCTGACCCAGCACATCAGCACCGAGCGCGGCGACGAGTTCGGCGCGCTGATGAAGGCGCTGCAGCATATGAATGAATCGCTGGGCCGGGTGGTGGGCAATGTGCGCGCCTCGACCGACAGCATCTCGCACGCCTCGGTGGAGATCGCCACCGGCAATGCCGACCTGTCGCAGCGCACCGAACAGACAGCCTCGAATCTGCAGCAGACCGCCTCGTCGATGGAGGAGTTGACCAGCACCGTGCGCCAGAGCGCCGACTCGGCCCGTCAGGCCAACCAGCTCGCCTCGTCGGCTGCCGAGGTCGCTGCCCGAGGTGGTGCGGTGGTCGCGCAGGTGGTCTCGACGATGGACGAGATCAACGCCAGTTCGAAGAAGATCAGCGACATCATCGGCGTGATCGACGGCATTGCCTTCCAGACCAATATCCTGGCCTTAAACGCCGCGGTTGAGGCCGCGCGGGCCGGCGAGCAGGGCCGCGGCTTTGCCGTGGTGGCCTCCGAGGTGCGCAGCCTGGCCCAGCGCTCGGCCCAGGCGGCGCGCGAGATCAAGAGCCTGATCGGCACCTCGGTCGAAAAGGTCGAGGGCGGTTCGCGCCTGGTGGCCGATGCAGGCAAGACGATGAGCGAAATCGTCGGCTCGGTGCAGCGCGTGACCGACATCATTGCCGAGATCAGCGCCGCCGCCGGCGAGCAGAGCCAGGGCATTGGCCAGGTCAATGTGGCCGTCGCCCAGCTGGACCAGATGACGCAGCAGAACGCCGCCCTCGTCGAGGAATCCGCCGCCGCCGCCGAATCGCTGAAGGAACAGGCGATGCGGCTGGCTCAGGAAGTGGCGGTGTTCAAGCTGTCGGGCCGCTAGGGCTTGACGCCCGGCAGCTCAAGGGCACACTCGATCAACACCCAGTGCCGCCTCGGGCAAGCGCCCGCAGTGGCCAGCGCCAACACTCACTACCCACAGTGAACCGCCCCGGGGCCGCATGTCGCGGCACACGGCGCGGCACAGGGAGGGCGTGTTGGGAACATGGACGATAGGCGCACGGGTGGGCGCCGCTTTTGCCGGATTGATCGCGTTGATGGCGGCGCTGGCGCTGTTCTGCCTGATGTCGCTGCGCGGCACGGCCGGCCTGGTCACCGAGCTGCTGGACAGGCAGTGGAAGCTGGCCCAGGGCATCGTGAGGTTGCAGGGCCTGGTGGAGCTGAATGTGTGGCGCGACACCACGAGGGTCAATGTCGCGCTGGGCGCCTATGCGGCCGAGTACAAGCGCGCCTTCGAGCAGACGCAGGCCGAGGCCAAGGCCCTGCGCGAGGCGCTGCGGGCCGTGCCGCAAGGCGCTGTGCTGCAGGCGCAGTTCAAGAACGTCGACTTGCTCGCGTCCGAGTTCGCCGCGCTCACCACCGAGATCACCCGGCTGCGTGGAGAGGGCGACTATGTGGCGCTGCAGAAGATGCTGGCCGAGCAGCACACGCCGGCTCGCGAGCGCTATGTGGCAGCACTGGGCGAGCTGGTGCGGCTGACCGATGCCGCCGCGCGCGAGGCCGGCGCGCAGGCCGGCGAGCGCGTGAGCACGGCCCAGGCCTGGGTCGCCCTCCTGCTATGCGCGGCCATCGCCTGCGCCACCCTGTTCGCCTGGCGACTGGTGTCCGGCATCAGCCGTCCCGTACGCGCCGTGGTGGGCCAAGCCAGGGCGATGGCCGATGGCGACCTGTCCGGTCAGGTGGCACAGGATGGCGCGGCCGAGATCGGTGACTTGCAGCGTGCGCTGGCCAGCATGCAGGGCGGGCTGCGCACCCTGGTGTCCCAGGTCCACCAGGCCAGTGACGCCACCTCGCTGGCCAGCCAGGAGATTGCCCGCGCCAATCAGGACCTCAGCGAGCGCACCGAGCACACGGCCAGCCTGTTGCAGGAGGCCACCGCCTCGGTGGCCGAGCTGCACCTGCTGGCCGACAACACCGCCACCTCGGCCGCCGAGGCCAATCAGCTGGCCACCCGCGCCGCCGCCGATGCCCACAGCGGCGCCGGCACGGTGCTGAAGGTGATTGCCTGCATCGACGATGTGCATGCGCACTCGAAGCAGATTGGCGAAATCATTCAGCTGATCAATGGCATTGCGCTGCAGACCGACATCCTGGCGCTGAACGCAGCGGCCGAGTCGGCCCGCGCCGGCATCCATGGCAAGGGCTTCTCGGTGGTGGCCGACGAGGTGCGCAACCTGGCCCGCCGCTGTGCCAGCGCCGGCACCCAGATCAAGGCCCTGGTGCTGGACGCCAATACCCGCGCCGAAGACGCCGTGGCGCTGGCCCGCGATGCCGGCGAGGCGTTGCAGCGCTGCGTGGGCGGCGCCGAGGGCGTGGCCCAACTGATCGCCCGCATCCACAGCGGCAGTGCACAGCAGTCGAAGCAGGTGGCGCAGGTCAGCGCCAGCGCCGCACACATCGACCGCCTGACCCAGGCCAATGCGGCACTGGTCGAAGAGTCGGCCGCCGCCGCCACCGGCCTCAGCGAGCAGGCCCTGCAGCTGGTGCAGCTGGTGCGCGTATTCCGACTTGAGCCCGCCAACCCGGCCCCGCACCCTGCCCGACCTGCATCACCCGAATCCGTACGCTATGCAAGAACAACAGTTTGACTATGTGATCGCCGGTGCCGGCTCGGCCGGCTGCGTGCTCGCCCACCGCCTGGTGAAGGCCGGCTTCTCGGTGCTGCTGCTGGAGGCCGGCCCCAAGGACGACTCGCCCTTCATCCACATGCCCGCCACCTTCGTCAAGGTGATAGGCACCGAGCGCACCTGGCTCTACGAAACCGAACCGCAGCCCGGCGCTGCCGGGCGCACCATGTATGTGCCCCAGGGCCGCACGCTGGGCGGCGGCAGCTCGGTCAACGCGATGGTCTACACCCGCGGCACCGCCGAGGACTACGACGACTGGGCCGCCCAGGGCTGCAGCGGCTGGGACTGGAGCCAGGTCTTGCCGGCCTTCCGCCGCGCCGAGGGCAACCAGCGCCTTGCGGGCGAGTTCCACGGCAGCGACGGACCGATGAAGGTCAGCGACACCCGCTACCGCCATCCGTTGAGCCTGGCCTTCGTCAAGGCCGCGCAGCAGATCGGCCACCGCTACAACGATGACTTCAACGGCGCCCGCCAGGCCGGCGTGGGTTTCTATCAGACCACGACGATGGACGGCAAGCGCGCCAGCACCGCCGCCACCTATCTGGCGGCCGTTCTTGGCAACCCGCTGCTGACCGTGCACACCCGCGCCCAAGTGCTGAAAATAGCCGTCGAGGATGGCGAGGCCCGCGGCCTGGGCTGGCGCGACAGCGCGGGCACCGAGCATCGGGCGCTGGCGCGGCGCGAGGTGGTGCTCAGCGCCGGCGCGCTGGCCAGCCCCAAGCTGCTGCTGCTGTCGGGCATAGGCCCGGGAGCACAGCTGCAGCAGCTCGGCATCCCGGTGCTGCGCGACCTGCCCGGCGTCGGCGAGAACTATCAGGACCATCTGGAGGTCTCGGTCTATGGCCGCGCCCGCGAGGCCATCAGCTTGCTGGGCCAGGACCAGGGCCTGCGCGCGCTCCGCCATGGCCTGCAGTGGACGCTCTACAAGCAGGGCCTGCTGAGCTCCAACGTGGTCGAGGCGGGTGGCTTCTTCGACACCACCGGCAGCGGCCGGCCGGACGTGCAGTTCCATGTGCTGCCCACCCTGGTGGGCGATGTGAACCGCGAGCCGCTGGCCGGCCATGGCCTGTCGCTGAACCCCTGCTTTCTGCGCCCGGCCTCGCGCGGTGTGGTGCGGCTGCGCAGCCCCGACCCGATGGCGCCAATCTGGTTCGATGCCCGGGCCCTGAGCGAGCAGCAGGATGTGGACACCCTGGTGCGCGGCGTCAAGCTGGCGCGGCGCATGCTGCGTGCGCCGGCACTGCGCGCCGTGATCAGCGCCGAGCTGGCCCCGGCTGCGCAGGACGAGGTGGCCGACAGCCTGCTCGAAGCCCATGTGCGCAGCCATGCCAAGACCGTCTACCACCCGGCCGGCACCTGCAAGATGGGCATCGATGCGATGGCCGTCGTCGGCCCCGAGCTGAAGGTGCATGGCGTCCGCAGGCTGCGCGTCTGCGACGCCTCGGTGATGCCCACGCTGGTCAGCGCCAACACCAATGCGCCCACCGTGATGATCGCCGAGCGCTGCGCCGAGTTCATGTTGAGCGAAGCGGTGCCTCCACGCTGAAGCAAGGCTGCACTGTCAGTCAAACATCGGTCGCCACGGACACCTAGAGTGCCGGCATCAACAGCTGTCGGGAGACAAACATGAATTCATTCCAGGGCAAGGTGGCCTTCATCACCGGGGGCGGCACCGGCATCGGCGCGGCCGTGGCCCAGCAGCTGGCCGCGGCCGGCGCCAAGGTGGTGCTGATGGGCCGGCGGCTGGAGCCGCTGCAGGCTGTGGCCCGGCCGCTGGGCGGCCTGGCCGTGGCCGGCGATGCTGCAGACGCTGTCGACGTGCGCAAGGCGCTGGCCCAGGCGCACGAGTCCTTCGGCAAGGTCGACCTGCTGGTGGCCAATGCCGGCGGCCACGGTATCGGCACGGCCATCGACACGACCGACGACTCCTGGGCCCAGGCTACGCGCCTGAACCTGGACACAGCCTTCGTCTGCGCTCGCGAGGCCCTGCCCGACCTGATCGCGCAACGCGGCAATATCGTCATCCTGTCCTCGCTGGCCGGGCATTTCGCCGGGCCGGGCGTGGTCGGCTATGTGACGATGAAGCATGCGCTGATCGGCCTGACCCGCTCGCTGGCGCGGGACTATGGCTCGCAGGGCGTGCGCGTCAACGCCGTCTGCCCCGGCTGGGTACGCACGGCCATGGCCGACGAGCAGATGCAGGTATTGATCGACAAATACCAGCTCGCTAATGTGGATGCTGCCTACGACAAGGTCACCCGCAACGTACCGATGCGCCGCGCCGCCACGGCCGACGACGTGGCCAACGCCGTGCTGTTCCTGGCCTCGCCGCTGGCCGCCATGATCACCGGCACCTCGCTGATGGTGGACGGCGGCGCCTCCGCCGTCGATCTGCCGACGATTGCCTTTGCTGATTGACTACGGAGACTCCATGAGCAACCAACGCCCCACCGGCTGGAAGAACTACGACGACTTCGCCGATGGCATCGCCACCAACCGCCTGCCCGCCTCAGCCGCCCTGATCGGCAAGACGCTGCGCCTGCATCTGCCGGCCTTTGTGCTGACCTTGAGCCCGAGCGCCCTGCACCGCCTGAGCTGGTCCGAGCAGGGTCAACACAATGGTCACGGCGAAGACTGGTACGAGGCGATCGAGGTCGCCCCCGACACCTTCTTCATCGACATCACTCAGGCCTCACGCCCGCAGGAGGCACTGACGGTGATCGTCAACACCCGCACCTTGCGCGTGCTGGCGATACGCTGCCAGATCATCAGCACGGAGGCGGCCGGTGGCGCCCCCCGCGTGCCGCAGGACTTCTGGGTCGGCACACTGGGCGATGACCCATCCGCCGCCACCGGCCCGGTGCCTACGCCCACGCGCGACCTGATAGGCCTGCGCACCTGGCAGACCTACAGCCCCAAGCACACCTACGAGCACACCTATCTGAGCTCCAGCCGCTACGCCTGGCAATGCCTGGTCGGCGTGCAGCGCGGCCATGGCGATGTGGACCTGGCCAGCTACTACAAGTTCGACGACGAGCAGTACATCTTCACCTTCCGCGAGTTCAAGATCCCGGTCGCCTCGGTGTTCTTCTTCAACTTCGCGGCGGGCCGCTCCACCGGCAAGTTCCTGGGCCTCACCGGCGCCGGCGAGATTGCCAACAACCCGGCCGGCGCCTTCATGCGCAAGGCTTCGATGACCTTCTACACACCTGGCGAGGAGCCCGTTTAGCGGGACAAGCAATCATGCGCACAAATCTCCAGATCATCCAGGAGCACTACGCGGCCTCCGACCGCAAGGACATCGCCGCGATGATGGCCGACGTGGCCCCCGACGTGCGCTGGACCGAGGCCGCCGGATTTCCCTGCGCCGGCACGCACGTAGGCCCGCAGCAGGTCATCGACAAGGTATTCAAGGTGCTGGGCGGCGAGTGGGAGGGCTACACCTTCAAGCTCGACTCGCTGATCGACGGCGGCGCAACGATTGCCGGCGTGGGCACCTACTCGGGCACCTACCGCAAGACCGGCAAAGCGATGCAGGCGCGCGTCGTCCATGTGTGGCAACTCGAGGGCGGCAAGATCCGCGCCTTCGAGCAGTTCACCGACACCCTGCTGGTGGCACGGGCGATGACATGAGGTGAGGAGTGGGTCGACTCCAGTTCCAGGCTGGGTCGTCCGAATTCACAGCCGCCTTCGGGCGGCTTTTTTCTTGGCCGACGCCCCTCCACTTGATCGACAGCGCCCATTGCAGCGCTGTGCACCCAGGGCCACTTGGCGTTGCGTCGCCAGTCAAACGCAGAGCCACTCCCCTTTCTACGATGACTTGTCTGATCCCATTCATCAACAAGAGGAGACATCATGGCACGTCAAATAAGCGCAATCACTCTCGCCGTTACCGCGGCACTGCTGACCGGCACCGCCCACGCCACCGAGGGCGGCGGCGGGGTCTATCCGAACGGCAACGAGAACTATCTGGTGGGTGCGATGCCACCACCTGGCACCTACTGGCTGGCCTATAGCGGCTACGACCACCTGACCAAGCTGCGTGACAACAACGGCGACCGTATCAACCTGCCCTTCGACGTCAAGGTCGGTGCGTTTGCGCCGCGCTTCGTCTGGGTCACCGACACCAAGATTCTGGGCGGCCAGCTGGCCTGGCATGTGATAGCTCCGCTGCTCAATGTGGACGTCAGCGTGGCTGGCCAGAGCCAGCGAAAGTCGGGCATCGGCGACATCGTGTTCGGGCCCGGCCTTGGCTATCACGAGGGCAATCTGCACTATGTGTTCGCGCTGGACGTCAATGCGCCGACCGGCTCGTACAAGAAGACCGATCTGGCCAACACCAGCCGCAACTACTGGAATCTGGAGCCGCTGATCGCCGTCAGCTATGTGCAGCCGCAGGGCATCAATGCCGACATCAAGTTTCACTACGACTTCAATGCCGAGAACAAGGACACGAAGTACAAGTCCGGCCAGGAGTTCCACTTCGACTATGCGCTGGGCTATGGCTTCGGCAACGGCTGGGTGGCCGGCGTGGGTGGCTATGTCTACCAGCAGGTCACGGCCGACAAGCTGAACGGCGCGACGGTGGCCAACGCCAAGGGCGAGGCGATGGGCTTCGGGCCCTCGATCAAGTACGACAACGGCAAGGGTTTCTTCATCACCGCCAAATGGCAGAAGGACTTCTCAGTCAAGAACCGGGCCGAGGGCACGGCGCTGAAGGTCAAGTTCTCGATTCCTTTCTAGGCGGCGGTGACCCCCGGATTGCGCTGCGCTTCATCCGGGCTACGAACGCCGTAGCCCGCATGCAATGCGGGGTCGTACCTCTGTGCACCCGCATGCAATCCGGGCTGCGCTGCCAGGCAAGCGCCGCACCGGGCCCCTGCCTACAGTGCCCGAAGACTGCGCCACCCCAAGACCCAGGAGTTCTTTCATGCACCCGCGAGATCTATCGCTTGAACAGCTTGCCAAGGTCGGCTTTCTCGCGCGCCACCGGCACCACAACTTCATAGACGGCCGCGCCTGTCCGGCGGCCTCGGGCCTGTTCACCCCCGTGGTGGACCCGGCCACCGAGCTGGTCGTCGCCGAGGCGCCGGACAGCGACGAGCGCGATGTCGAGCTGGCCGTGGCCAGCGCGCGCCGCACCTTCGAGGACTCGGCCTGGTCGGCCATGCTGCCGGCCGAGCGCGAGCGCCTGCTCTTCAAGCTGTCGCAGCTGATCGACGAGCATGCCGACGAGTTGAGCGCGCTGGAGACCCTGCAAAGCGGCAAGCTGCAGGCGATCGCAAGGATGATCGATGTGGGCAGCGGCGCCGCCTTCGTGCGCTATATGGCCGGCTGGGCCACCAAGCTGGAAGGCCAGACCTTGGACCCGTCCATCCCCGGCCCGCCGGGCACGCAGTACATCACCTACACCCGGCGCGAGGCGGTGGGTGTGGTGGCGGCGGTCGTGCCCTGGAATTTTCCGCTGGCGATTGCCCTGTGGAAGGTCGCACCGGCGCTGGCGGCCGGCTGCACCGTGGTGCTCAAGCCGTCGGAGGAGACCCCGCTGACGGCGTTGCGCCTGGCCGAGCTGGTGATGCAGGCGGGCTTTCCGGCCGGCGTGCTGAATGTGGTCTGCGGCCGCGGCCACACGGCCGGTGCGGCGCTGACCCGCCACCCCGACGTCAACAAGATCAGCTTCACCGGCTCCACCGCCGTGGGCAAGCAGATCGGTCATGCCGCGGTCGAGAATATGGCCCGCATGACCCTGGAGCTGGGCGGCAAGTCGCCGATGATCGTGCTGGCCGATGCCGACCCGGCCAAGGCCGCCATCGGTGCGGCGATGGGCATCTTCTTCAACCAGGGTCAGGTCTGCACCGCAGGCTCGCGCCTGTATGTGCACCGATCCATCTTCGACCAGGTGCTGCAAGGCTTGAGCGAAGCGGCCCAGTCACTGAAGATTGGCTCCGGCTTCGACGCTGCCTCGCAGCTGGGGCCGCTGGCCTCGAGGCGCCATTTCGAGCGCGTGCTGGGTTTCATCGCCGAGGCCAGGGCCGAGGGCGCGCGCGTGGTCACCGGTGGCGAACGGGCGCTGGCCGGGGGCTACTTCGTGCAGCCGACCGTGTTGACCGATGTGCATGCCGGCATGCGCATCGTGCGCGAAGAGGTGTTCGGCCCGGTGATCGTCGTCATCCCCTTCGACGATGTGGACGAGGTCGTACGCCTGGCCAATGACAACCCGATGGGGCTGGCGGCCAGCATCTGGTCCAACGACCTGTCGGCCGTGCATCGGCTGATTCCGAGGCTGAAGGCCGGCACCGTCTGGGTCAACACCCACAACATGCTGGACAACGGCCTGCCGTTGGGCGGCTACAAGCAATCGGGCTATGGGCGCGACCTCGGCCGCGTCGCCGTCGAGAGTTTCACCGAGCTGAAAAGCGTGTGCATGGCCGTCTAGGTGCAGCACGCCACACAACCACAACAGGAGACAAACCATATGAAGCACTTCATCCAACGCGCCATGCCCGTGGCCCTGGGCCTGGCGGCGCTGAGCGGCGCCGGCTGGGCACAGAACGTCAGCTGTGGGCTGAACAACGGCAAGGCCGCCACCGGCGAGCCGCTGCCCATAGGCGCCGTGGTCGGCAAGACCGGGCCTGATGACTTCAGCTCGGCCGCCGGTGCCGCCGCCGCCTACTTCAAGTGCGTCAACGCCAACGGCGGCATCAACGGCCGGCCGGTCGAGTACATCGTTGCCGACGACCAGTGGAACCCGGAGACGGCCACCCAGGTGGCCTCCAAGCTGGTCAAGGACCGCAAGGTGCTGGCCATGGCCGGCAACACCAGTTTTGTCGAGTGCGGCGCCAACGCCAAGATGTATGCGCAGGAGGATGTGATGGTGATCGCCGGCGTCGGCGTGCCGCGGGAATGCTTCAACGCCAAGAACTATGCGCCGATCAACTCGGGCCCGCGCGTGTCCGGCACGATCGCGGCGATATATGCAGCCAAGAAGTACGGCGCCAAGAAGATGGTCTGCATCATCCCCAACATCCCCAGCCTCGGTAACTGGGCCTGCGAGGGCCCGAAGGAATGGGGTGCCAAGAACGGCGTGGTGTCGGAGACCATCGTCATCGACCCGGGCTCGGCCGATGCCACCTCGGTGATGCTGCAGGCCGCCAGCAAGAAGCCCGACGTCATCATCATGAACGTGCCCAAGGGCATTCTGGTGCCCATGCTGGCCGCGGCCGAGCAGCAGAACCTGGGCAAGAAGATCCACTTCGTGTCGTCCGCCCCGGCCTACAACATCGAGGTGCCAAAGGCCATTGGCGCCTACTGGAAGAACAACTTCGACACCAATCTCGAGTTCCAGCCGCTGGAGGGTGGCGGCCCGGACAACAAGAACTGGCTGGCGCTGATGGACAAGTACGGCAACAAGTCCGACCCGCGCGACACCTTCTCGCAGGCCGGCTATCTGGCCGCACGCGTGGTCACCGAGGCGATGCTGAAGCTGGACCCGAAGAAGATCGATCGCGCCGCCGTCAGCAATGCGCTGCGCGCCGTCAGCGGCTTCAAGAGCGACATCCTGTGCAAGCCCTTCTACGTCGGCAACGGCAATCGCCACAACGCCAACAACAGCGGGCCGATGGCCACCAGCACCGGCACGGCCTGGGCAATCGCCCCGGGCGGCTGCATGACGGCCGATGACCCCGAACTGGCCGACATCCGCGCCGACGAGAAGAAGATGGGCATCAAGTAAGCCATGGTCGATCTGCTGCCTTTCCTGGTATCCGGTCTGGGCATCGGCGCCGTCTATGCCCTGTCCGGGGTGGGACTGGTGGTGCTGTACCGATCGTCGGGCGTGCTGAACTTTGCCTTCGGCGCCCTCGGCGCGATCGGCGCCTATGTCGCCTGGTCGCTGCTGGACGAGGACTGGCCGCAGTGGCTGGCCTGGGCCAGCGCCGTGGGCACGGCGATGGTCCTGTCGCTGGCCTATGGCCGGCTGCTGGCACCGCGGCTGTCCCACCGCGACCCGACCATACGCAGCATTGGCACCCTGGGCTTTGCGCTGATCGTGATGGGCTTCACCGAGTGGTACTGGGGCGCCCAGCCACGCCGCCTGGTGCTGCCCACCGACGCCGAGGCGCTGGAGTTCGCCGATGTGCGCCTGACCTACACCCGCGTGCTGGGCCTGGCCCTGGCACTGGCGATGATGGCGGGCATTGGCCTGCTCCTGAGCCGCACCCGCATCGGCCTGAAGATGCGCGCGCTGGCCAATGACCGCGACCTGAGCGCGCTGCTGGGGCTTCGCGTGCTGCAGGTGGACACGGTGGCCTGGGTGCTGTCGGGGGCTTTTGCAGGCGTCTGCGGTCTGCTGCTGGCCAATATCGTGCGGCTGCAGGCGACCCTGCTGACCTTTCTGGTGATACCGGCCTTTGCCGCCGCCATCATGGGCCGGCTGAACTCGCTGCCGGTCACGGTGGCGGCCGGCATCAGCATAGGCGTGCTGGAGGCCCTGGCCATCACGGTGCCGGGTTTTGCCCCCTACCGAACGGCCGTGCCCTTTCTGGTGGCGCTGGCGGCCATCCTCTTCTTCCGCAGCGATGCACGCAAGGCCTGATAGCCGTTGTTGATGATGTCTTACGAGCAAACCCTTTCCCCATCCGCAGCCGCAGGCCCAGGCGAGCTGCAGCAGGCGCTGGCCCGCGCCGCCAGTGAGGCCCGCCGCTCCTGGCTGACGATGCTGTTGCTGCTGTCGCTGCTGGCTCTTGCCCTGCCCTGGCTGGCCAATGCCTACTGGATCAAGAGCCTGATCTCGGCCATGGCCCTGGCCGTCGCCGCTGCGGGCGTCGCGCTGCTCTACGGCCAGCTGGGCCTGGTGACCTTGTGCCAGCATGCCCTGCTGGGCGCTGGCGGCTGGGTCGCGCTGCGGCTGAGCCACGGACTGCAGCTGCCTTTCGAGCTGTGCGTGCTGGCCGCCGGGGCCACCTCATGCCTGATCGGCATGCTGGCCGGCCTGCCGGCGCTGCGCATGAAGGGGCTGTATCTGGCGCTGGTCACCCTGATGATGGCCGGCGGCTTTCAGGTCGTGATCAGCGCCACCGGATTTCCGGATGGCGGCGAGGGCTGGCTGGGCCGGGTCGTCGGTAGCGAGCGGCTGATGATGGCGCGCCCGGCTCTGGCGCTGTCCGACGCCGCCTATTTCCGCTATGTGGTGATCTGCCTGGCCCTGGTGCTGAGCCTGATCGAGCTGCACCGCCGCACCAAGGCCGGCCGCTCCTGGGCGCTGATACGCCGGGGCGAGGCGGCGGCCGTCAGCGCCGGTGTCAACATCCTGCTGTACCAGACCTGGGCCTTCGGACTGGCCGGCTTTTGCGCCGGCGTCAGCGGCGCGCTGCTGGCCGGCGGCGTGGGCCAGTTGGACGGCCGCGCCTTCGGTGCCGGCGACTCGGTGATGACCTTCGCCCTGAGCGTCGTCGGCGGCGTCTACCACTGGCTGGGGCCCATCATCGCCGGCCTGCTGATGCGGGCCGTGCCGTCGCTGCTGTCGGACTACAACGTCAGCGGATTTCTGGCCGACATCTTCTTCGGCGCGGCCCTACTGCATGCGCTGATCACCGCGCCGCAGGGTGTGGCCGGCCAGCTGGTGTACGGCTTGACCGCCCTGCGTCGTCGGATCACCGGGAGGCCGGCATGATCGAGTTGAACCAGGTCAGCGTCGCCTTCTGGGGCGTCAAGGCCATAGACGGCCTCACCGCCAGTCTCAGCGCGCCGGTGTGCGGGCTGATAGGCCCCAATGGCGCCGGCAAGACCACGCTGGTCAATCTGCTCAGCGGCCTGGTGCCGGCGGCCGAGGGCACGGTCCATGTGCAGGGCACGCCGCTGCTCGGCATGAAGCCGATTGCCCGCGTGCGCTTCGGCGTGCGGCGTTCGTTCCAGACCGAGCAGGTGGTCGAGGACCTCAGCGTCTGGGACAACGTGCGTGCCGTGCTCGACCACGTGCCGCACGAGCGGGCCAGCGTGCCGGCCCAGCTGGCCGAGATCCTCGACTACACAGGCCTGACCTCGGTGGCGACGCGGCCCGGCCAGCAGCTCAATTTGTTCCAGCGCCGCATGGTCGAGGTGGCCAAGGCGCTGGTGGGGCAACCAAAGCTGCTGTTGTTCGATGAACCCGGCGCCGGCCTGACCGAGCAGGAGTCGCAGCTGCTGCGCGCCGCCATCATCGGCATTCCGCCCCGCTTCGGCGCCCAGGTGCTGCTGATCGACCATGACGTGGACCTGATCAAGGCCACCTGCACCCAGACCCTGGTGATGGACTTCGGCCGCCGCCTGGCGCTGGGCCCCACCGCCGAGGTGCTGGAAGACCCGGACGTGCGCCGCGCCTACCTCGGCACCTGAGAAAGTTAAAGCGATGTTGCAAGTTCAAGACCTGGTGCTGCACCGCGGCGGCAAGGCCGTGCTGCATGGCGTGAGCCTCACGATTCCGGCCGGCCAGATCACCGCCCTGGTGGGCGCCAACGGCGCCGGCAAGTCCAGCACGGTGATGGCCATCGCCGGCGCACTGCCGCTGACCAGCGGCCGCATCGAGCTAAGCGGCCACGCGCTGCACAAGCTGCGGCCCGAGGCGGTACGCGCCGCCGGCGTGGCCGTCGTGCCCGAGGGCCACAAGGTGCTGGGCGACCTGAGCGTGCGTGACAACCTGCGCGTGGCCGCCAGCGCCCTGCCGGCCGCCGAGGTGCCCGCTGCGCTGCAGCGGGTGCTGGCCATTTTCCCGGAGCTTGAGGTCAAGCTGGCGCTGCCGGCCAAGTCGCTGTCGGGCGGGCAGAAGCAGATGGTCTGCATCGCCCAGGCGCTGATCGCCAAGCCCCGCTATCTGGTCATCGACGAGCTGTCGCTGGGCCTGTCACCGATGGTCGTCAAGCGCCTGGCCGATGTGGTGCAGCAGGTCGCCGCCCAGGGCGTGGGCGTGCTGCTGATCGAGCAGTTCACCAGCCTGGCCCTGGCCATCTCGACCCAGGCCTGCGTGCTGGAGCGGGGCCGCATCGCCTTCAGCGGCGCCTCGGGCACGCTGCGCGAGCGGCCCGAGATACTGCACAGCAGCTACCTGGCCTCGGCCGCCCACTGAGGACGGCGCCGGCGCTCAATGCGCCAAAGGCAGCGCCATCCGCCGCTGGAACTCCCGCGGCGCCTCGCCGAAATGGCTCTTGAACATGCGGCAGAAATGCGCGCTGCTGTTGAAGCCCCAGGCAAAGGCCACCTCGGAGATCATCTTGCGGCCCGGCGCGCTGAGGTCGGCATGGCAGCGCTCCAGCCGGGTCTGCCAGATATAGCGGTCCAGCGAGCAGTTCTCGTCCTCGAACACGCGGTGCAGATAGCGCTTGGAGCAGCGCATGGCCAACGCGATGCGCTCGATGCTGAGGTCCGACTCGGCCAGATGGGCGTGCACATATTGCTTGACGCGGGCGCGCAGCACGCTCGGCAGGGTGGCGTGCTCGCTGGCCTCGCCCTGGTAGGCGGCAAGGGTCGAGGCCAGCAGGCCTATGACCGTCTCGCTCAGCGGCTGGCCCACGCCATTGGGCAGACCCGGCAGCTGCTCGGACAGCGAGCGCAGGAAGGAACTCAGCACCGCATACAGGCCGACCACGCTGCTGGCCGTGGCCTCGCAGGTGTGCAGGCTGGGCACCTTGAAGCCGCGCAGCAGCTCGCGGGGCACCTGCACCACCAGCAGGTCCAGGCGCTCGAAATTGGTCACCGAATAGGGCACGCGGGGGTCGTACAGGCTCCAGTCGCCCGGGTGCAGATGGAAGGAGCGGTCGCCCTGGCGGATCTCGGCATGGCCCTTGAGCTGCAGCACCAGCTTGTACAGCGCGTCCATCGGCAGCTCGCTGCAGATGCGCTCGCGGTGCACGCGGTGCGGCGGCGCACAGATGCGCAGCATGCGCAGCGGGCCGACATTGAAGGCCGACAGCTCGGCATCGACCGGGCCGTCGTCCAGCGCATCGACGCCCAGATCGCCGAAGTAGTTGCGGTTGATGCGTTCCCAGGCGGCGGCGCGGTCCGCCAGGTGCTCGCCATGCGTCGTGAAATATTGGTGATCCATGATGGCCTCGGGGGACAGGCTGAGGAATCGGTGGCTGGCGGGCCACCGACGAGCGGGCAGCCACGCACCAAAATACTTAATTTGTTAACCATATTAGGGCATGGTGCACCAGACTCGTATGAGGGATAACGATCAATGCGGGTATCCTGCAACGCAGCCGTGACACCTTCGGGTCCAACACCAGACAAGGGAGGCATGCCCATGGGAACCACCGACTCGATGCCAATGCGCAGGGACCCGCAGGCCCTGGCAGCGCGCTACGCGCAGGTGCGTGCGGCGACGCTGGCCCTGGCCGCGCCTCTGTCCGCCGAGGACCAGTGCGTGCAGTCCATGCCCGACGCCAGCCCGGTCAAATGGCATCTGGCCCACACCAGCTGGTTCTTCGAGACCGTGGTGCTGCGCCCCCATCTGCCCGGCTACGAGGTGTTCGACCCGGCCTTCGCGCAGCTCTTCAACTCCTACTACGTCAGCCTCGGCCCGCGCCACCCGCGCCCGCAGCGCGGCCTGCTGACCCGGCCCTCGCTGCAGCAGGTGCTGGACTACCGCGCCCATGTGGATGCCGCCATCGCCAGGCTGCTGCACCAAGGCGGCGGTGATGCCCTGCCGCTGCTGGAGCTGGGCCTGCACCACGAGCAGCAGCACCAGGAACTGCTGCTCACCGACGTCAAGCATTTGTTTTCGCTGAACCCCTTGCTGCCGGCCTGGGGCGACGCCGGACCGCACCCGGTCGCCAACACGACGGGATCGGGCGGCTGGTCCACCTTCACCAGCCAGGAGGCCTTGATCGGCCATGCCGGTGACGGCACTTCTTTTTCCTTCGACAACGAGACGCCCCGCCACCCGGTGCGGCTGCAGCCCTACGCACTGGCCAACGATCTGGTGAGCTGCGGCGAGTACCTGGCCTTCATCCATGACGGCGGCTACCTGCGCCCCGAGCTGTGGCTCAGCGACGGCTGGGCCACCGTGATGGCGCAGGACTGGCAGGCGCCGCTTTACTGGAATCTGGCCGACGCGCAGCAGCCGCGCCTGTTCACCCTGGCCGGCGAGCGGGCGCTGGACCCGGCCGCGCCGGTCTGTCACCTGAGCTTCTACGAAGCCGCCGCCTACGCCGAATGGGCCGGCCACCGGCTGCCGACCGAATTCGAGTGGGAGGCGGCCGTCAATCAGAGCAAGGCGCTGAGGCAGGTGTTTGGCGCCGTCTGGCAATGGACCCGCTCGTCCTACGACCCCTACCCGGGCTTTCGGCCCTGGACCGGCGCGATCAGCGAGTACAACGGCAAATTCATGGTCGGCCAGCTGGTGCTGCGCGGCGGCAGTTGCGCCACGCCCGAGGGCCACAGCCGGGCCAGCTACCGCAACTTCTTCCCCCCGGCTGCGCGCTGGCAGTTCACAGGCATTCGGCTTGCCCGGGATCTCTGATATGCATCCTCATCTGATCCAGCTGACCGACGACGTGCCGGTGGCCGCCGTCGATTTCGCCCGTGACCTGATCGCCGGCCTGCATGAGCAACCGCGCCAGGTTTCGCCCAAATACTTTTACGACAGCGCCGGTTCGGCCCTGTTCGAGCGCATCTGCGAGCTGCCCGAGTACTACCCGACGCGCACCGAAATGGGCATCCTGCAAGGCCGTGCGCACGAAATGGCCGAGTGCATAGGCGCGCAGGCCGACATCGTCGAGTTCGGCGCCGGCGCCAGCCGCAAGATCCGCCTGTTGCTGAACCATTTGCAGGCGCCGCAGCGCTTTTTGCCGGTGGACATCTCGGGCGAGCATCTGCATGAGGCCGCCGGCAGCCTGCGGCGGGACTATCCGGGTCTGCGTGTCGAGCCCATCGCCGCCGACTTCACCCAGGGCCTGAACCTGCCGTCTGCGCTGGGTCGGCGCATCGGCTTCTTTCCCGGCTCGTCGATAGGCAATTTCGAGCCCGAGGCGGCCCGCAATCTGCTGCGTCGCATGGCCGGCTGGCTGCAGGGAGGCGGCCTGCTGATCGGCGTCGATCTGGTCAAGCACCCCGACGTTCTGCACGCCGCCTACAACGACGCCCAGGGCGTGACGGCAGCCTTCAACAAGAATCTGCTGGCCCGCGCCAACCGCGAGCTGGGCGCCGACTTCGATCTCTCAGCCTTCGACCACTACGCCTTCTACCAACCCCAGCTGCAGCGCATCGAGATGCATTTGCTCAGCCGGGCGCGGCAGACCGTGCGCTTCTGCGGCCAACGCTTCGAGTTCGGGCAGGGCCAGTCGCTGCACACCGAGAACTCCTACAAATACACGCTGGAGAGCTTTGAGGCGCTGGCCCGCAGCGCAGGCTTTGAGCCAGCGGCGGTGTGGACCGATGAGGATCAGCGATTTGCGGTGCACTGGCTGGTGTTGCCTTGAGCCTTTCGGAGGCTCTCAACACGTCCCACATGAGCTTTGAAGCGCATTGCAAGCCAGCGTCGCCGTCACCCCAAATGCGGCGCTTGGCCCTGCGGGCCAAGTCCCCTGTGCTGCTCCCAGCCTGAGGCTACGCGCCTAACTCGCCCTCCCACCCCCTGCGGGGCCGGCATCTGCCGTTGGCAGCTGCCTGTGGTCGGTGCTCGGACAAAGACGCTCGGCCCATCGCCCGGAGCGATGGGCAACCTCAGGCAGCTGCGCTGCTCGGCGCCGCATAAGGGGTGTCGTCGCCACCGGCTCGCAACGCAGGCACCGCCGGTGGCACACCACTCGTGCTACGCCACCCTGCATCCGCGCAGGCGCAGCTCCGCCAGCCGACGGGCGCCTGTGCGGGGCTGAAGCGCGCAGCGGCTTGGGCCAGCGCGCTTTGCGCGCGGATCAAAAACTGACTGGGCGCGTTTGTCCGAGCTTAGTGAGCGAAGCGAACGGGGGCGAGTTACGCGACCGGCCCAAGGCGAGAGCACTGGAAGGGAGTCGGGCGGGCCGCAGGCCGGCTCGACCTCCGTACTGAAGCCCGGCGGCTGGCGGGGCTGGGCCTGCGTAGCCACAAGCCGTGATCAAGCGAAATCCTCAAGCCCTTCCCTGAGGCCCGAAGCACCCCTGCTCCACATCCATCAAGGCTAATGCAAACCATGGCCGCCCCGGGCCGGCGGCATACAGCCGCTCGTCGCCTGTGCTGCGCCGGCGCACAGTGACCAGCGCGTCGTCATTGCCCAGCATGCGGCTCAGCGCGGAGCTAGTGTCTTCCTCGATCTCGAAGTCGTTGGCGTCGAAGCCGCTGGCGCGCAGGCTGTCGCAAAACCTCAGACTGACGGGTGAGACATGACGGTGCTGCATGGCGGGATCTCCTTGACGGCTGGGGCAATTGTTGAGAAAGCACATCGATCCCGCCATTCCCTCTGAAAGGGGTGATGCCCCCTCTTTCGGGGGACATGCGGCACACCCGGCCATCCGTCATTCGCCTCAATGAACTAGCATCTGGGTTCGACCTCCAAGCCGTTCAACCCCACGATTACCCTGCCCCCTGCCGTGTTCATCCAAATCCTCGCCGCCCTGGGCCTTGCCATCTGCCTGCTGCTGGGGGTGCGCATGTGCCTCAGCGCGCCGCGCCAGCACCGGCTTGATGCCGTGCTGCGGCGCTGGGGCTATGGCCTGAAGGCGCGGGCCCTGGGGCTGTACCACTGGCGAGCCACGCGGCGCCAGGCGGCCCGCGAGGCCGAGGCGGCGATCGAGCGGGCGCGCAAGAAGGGCCAGTGGGAGGGCAACGTCTACCGCCCCGAATCCTTCGACAAGAAGCCGCGAAAACCCCACTGAGCCCGGACACAAGGCCCGGAAGGGGCTTGTGCCTGGCGAAGGCCAAATGGCGATACAAGCCATTTGGCTGACGCGGGTTACAAAAAGCCTTGCACCGCCCGCGCCAGCAGCGCAAAGTAACCGGCGATCTCCTCCTCGCGCACCGCGCCGTAGCCCAGTAGCAGGCCCTTGGCCGGCGCCGGGGAGCGCATGTAGTACATCGATAGCGGCCGCGTCGCCACGCCGGCGCGCAGCACCTTCTGCACCACCGCGCGGTCATCCAGCGCCTGGGGCAGGCCCAGCACCAGATGCAGGCCGGCGTCACCGCCTATCACCGGCAGCTGGGTGCCGCACTGCTGGGCTATGGCCGCGATCAGCGCGTCATGCCGGGCACCATAGACCGCGCGCATGCGGCGGATATGAGTCGCGTAGTGGCCCTCGGCGAGAAAGCGCGCCAGCACCGCCTGCTGCAGCGTCTGACCCTCGCGGAACAGCTCGTTGAGCGCGCGGGCGAAGCTGTCCACCAGCTCGGGCGGCAGCACCAGATAGGCCAGGCGCAGCGCCGGGAACAGGGTCTTTGAGAAGGTGCCCAGATAGATCACACGGCCGTTGTCGTCCAGGCCCTGCAGGGCAGGCAGCGGCCGGGCGCCGTAGCGGAATTCGCTGTCGTAGTCGTCCTCGACCACCCAGGCGCCCTGCGCCGCCGCGTACTCCAGCAGCTGGCGGCGCCGGCCATGGCTCATCAGCGCGCCGGTGGGGTACTGGTGCGAGGGCGAGACGAACATCGCCCGCGGCGGCGCCCTCAGCTGCGCAGCGCTGGGCGCCAGGCCTTCGGCATCCACCGCCACCGGTTCCAGCTTCAGGCCCAGGGTGCGGAACACGCTGCGCGCCCCCCAGTAGCCGGGGTCTTCCAGCCAGACGGTATCGCCCGGATCGGCCAGCAGCTGCGCCACCAACTGCAGCGACTGCTGCGTGCCGCTGGTCACCACTACCTGCTCGGGCGTGCAGACCACGCCCCGCGTGCCCTGCAGATAGGTGGCGATGGCCTCACGCAGGCCGGCATCGCCATGGCCGGTGGCATAGCTCATCTGCTGTGGCGTGGCGGCGCGCCAGACCTGCGCCTGCAGCCGGTTCCAGACCTGGGACGGGAACATCCGCACCTCGGGCACGCCCGGCGCGAACGCGCCCCATTGCAAGGGCGCCGCGCCGGCCTGCTCGACCAGCTGGCTGCCCCGGCTGGACAGCGTCGCCCGGCGCGCGGGCTGCAGCGGCTGCGCCGCCAGGCCAGCCAAGCGCGGCCCGACGGCGGCCACAAAGGTGCCGCGCCCGACGCCGGCCTGCACATAGCCCTCCAGCGCCAGCTGCTCGTAGACGTGCACGACGGTGTTGCGCGCAATGCCCAGCGCCTGGGCCATGGCCCGCGACGGCGGCAGCTTCAGCCCGGCCGGCAGCACCGCCGTGCGTATGCCTGACTGCAGGATGCGGTAGAGCTGGCGGTGGTCGGGATCGCCGCTTGCCGGGTCGAACTGGCGCAGCACGAAGTCGGGCAGGGCCCCGGCCTGGGCAGGGAGTTGAGCGGGCATTTGGTTCTAACAATCCATCAATATTGGTTCCAACTTGAGAGCCAATCCGATTCTAGACTGCGGCTCGCGTCACGTTTTTCAGGGACCCCATGAACACGACCACCAGCCACACCAACAACGCCACCATCGATGCCCGCCGCATCGCCGCCACGCCGCGCGGCGTGGGCATAGGCTTCCCGATCTACGCCCAGCGCGCAATGAACGCCGAGATCTGGGATGTCGAGGGCCGGCGTTACATCGACTTCGGCTCAGGCATCGCCGTGCTCAACACCGGCCACCGCCATCCGCGCATCGTGCAGGCGATACAGGCGCAGCTGGAATGCTTCACCCACACCGCCTACCAGGTCGTGCCCTACGAGAGCGTGGTCCGGCTGGCCGAGCGGCTGAACGCGCTGACGCCCGGCAGCCATGCCAAGAAGACGGCCTTCTTCACGACCGGCGTCGAAGCGGTCGAGAACGCCATCAAGATCGCCCGCGCCCACACCCGCCGCCCCGGTGTGATCGCGCTCAGCGGCGCCTTCCACGGCCGCACCTATATGGGCATGGCGCTGACCGGCAAGGTCGCACCGTACAAGCAGGGCTTCGGCCCGTTCCCGGGCAGCATCTTCCACGTGCCGGCGCCGATGGCCTTGCATCACGTGTCGATCGATGACTCGCTGCGCGCGATCCAGCAGCTGTTCAAGTGCGACATCGAGCCGACCCAGGTGGCAGCCATCATCGTCGAGCCCATCCAGGGCGAGGGCGGCTTCTATGTGATGCCAACCGAGTTCCTGCGCGCGCTGCGCCAGCTCTGCGACCAGCATGGAATCGTACTGATCGCCGACGAGATCCAGACCGGCTTCGCCCGCACCGGCAAGCTCTTCGCGATGGAGCACCACGGCGTGCTGCCCGATCTGATGACGATGGCCAAGAGCCTGGCCGGCGGCGTGCCACTGTCGGCCGTCTGCGGCCGCGCCGAGATCATGGACGCCCCCGCGCCGGGCGGCCTGGGCGGCACCTATGCCGGCCATGCGCTGGCCATCGCCTCGGCCCATGCGGTGCTCGACGTGATCGAGGATGAGCAGCTGTGCGCCCGCGCCGAACGCCTGGGCCAGACCTTGAAGACCCGCCTCAACGAGCTGCGCGCCACGGTGCCGCAGATCGCCGATGTGCGCGGCCTCGGAGCGATGGTGGCGATGGAGTTCGCCCGGGCCGATGGCACGCCCGACCCCGAGTTCACCAAGCAGGTGATACAGCGCGCGCAGGCCGCCGGCCTCTTGCTGCTGAGCTGCGGCGTCTACGGCAATGTGATCCGTTTCCTGTTCCCGCTGACGATAGAAGACACCGTGCTGGACGAAGGTCTGGCCATCCTCGCCCGCGCCCTGCAAGCCTGATCCGAACTGATCGAAAGAAGCCCCATGCTGAACCTCAAAGACCCTTCCCTGCTGCGCCAGCAGGCCTTCATCGCCGGCGTCTGGCTTGACGCCGATAACGGCAAGACCCTGGACGTCAACAACCCGGCCACCGGCGAGACCTTGGGCACCGTGCCGCTGTGCTCCGCCGCCGAGACCGAGCGCGCCATCGCCGCCGCCGACGTCGCCCAGCGCGCCTGGGCTCGGGTGCCGGCCAAGGAGCGCGGCGCCGTGCTGCGCAAGCTGTTCGACCTGATGGTTGCCAATGTCGACGATCTGGCGCTGATACTGACCTCGGAGCAGGGCAAGCCGCTGGCCGAGGCCAGGGGCGAGATCATTTACGCCGCCTCCTTCATCGAATGGTTTGCCGAGGAGGCGCGCCGCATCTACGGCGACTTGATCCCGGCGCCCCAGGGCGACCGCCGCATCCTCGCGATCAAGCAGCCGGTGGGCACGACCGCGGCGATCACGCCCTGGAACTTCCCCACCGCGATGCTGACGCGCAAGGCCGGCCCGGCGCTGGCCGCCGGCTGCTCGATGGTCGTCAAGCCGGCCTCGCAGACGCCCTACTCCGCCCTGGCCTTTGCCGTGCTGGCCGAGCGCGCCGGCGTGCCCAAGGGCCTGCTGTCGGTGCTGACCGGCTCGGCCAGCCAGATCGGCGGCGAGATGACGCGCAACCCGCTGGTGCGCAAGCTCACCTTCACCGGCTCGACCGAGGTGGGCCGCACCCTGATGCGCCAGTCGGCCGACACGATCAAGAAGCTGTCGCTGGAGCTGGGCGGCAATGCCCCCTTCATCGTCTTCGACGACGCCGACCTGGACGCCGCCGTCGAGGGCGCGATGATCTCCAAGTTCCGCAACACCGGCCAGACCTGCGTCTGCGCCAACCGCCTTTACGTGCAGCGCGGCGTGCTGAAGGCCTTCAGCGACAAGCTGGTGGCCCGTGTCAAGGCCTTGAAGGTCGGCAACGGCACCGAGGCCGGCATCACCCAGGGCCCGCTGATAGACGCCAAGGCCGTGGCCAAGATCGAGGAGCACATTGCCGACGCCCGCGCCAAGGGCGGCGAGGTGCTGACCGGCGGCAAGCCCCATGCGCTGGGCGGCCTGTTCTTCGAGCCGACGGTCGTCAGCGGCGCGACGAGCGAGATGCTGGTCGCCGTTGAAGAGACCTTCGGCCCGCTGGCGCCGCTGTTCCCCTTCGACACCGAGGCCGAGGTCATCGCGCTGGCCAACGACACCGAGTTCGGCCTTGCCGCCTATTTCTACAGCCGCGACCTGGGCCGCGCGATGCGCGTGTCCGAGCGGCTGGAGGCCGGCATGGTCGGCGTCAACACCGGCCTGATCTCCACCGCCGAGGCACCATTCGGCGGCGTCAAGCAGTCGGGCCTGGGGCGCGAGGGCTCGAAGTACGGGCTGGAGGAGTTCCTGGAGGTGAAGTACGTTTGCCTGGCGGGGCTGGGCGCTTGAGCCTCAGCCCCGCTCGGCCCACAGGCTGAGCAACTGCTGCAGCGACGCCTCGACGCTCTCCTCGCTGGTGTCGATGCTGAGCGTCGGCGCTTCGGGCGCCTCGTAGGGTGCGTCGATGCCGGTGAAACCGGGCAGACTGCCGGCACGGGCGCGCTTGTACAGGCCCTTGGGATCGCGCGCCTCGCAGGCCTGCAGCGGGGTCGACAGATAGACCTCGATGAACCGATCGACGCCGATGATCTGGCGCGCCCTATCGCGGTCGGCGCGGGCCGGCGAGATCAGCGCGCAGATCACCTGCAGGCCGGCCTGATTCATCAACCGGGCCACCTCGGCGACGCGGCGGATGTTCTCCTGCCGGTCGGCCGCCGAGAAGCCCAGGTCGCGGCACAGGCCGGCGCGCACCACATCGCCATCGAGCACAAAGCAACGCAGGCCGCGTGCCGCGAGGGCCTGGGCCAGCGCCTCGGCCAGGGTGCTCTTTCCGGCGCCGGACAGGCCGGTCAGCCACCAGGTGCTGGGTGCCTGCGCCACGCTCAGGTCCGGCGCGCCGGCAAGGCCAGCGGTCCCAGGCCCTGCAGATAGCTCGATGGCGCGGCGGCCGGGTCGTAGCAGGCGAAGTTGATGCGCGTGTCGCGGAAGGACTTCAGCGGCTGGCCCAGGCCCTTCAGGCCATTCTTGCGAGTGTCGCGCACCAGGTCCAGGTCCAGCGTAAGCGGGATGATCTCGTTGTTCTGGCCGGCCTGGTGCAAGACCTCGCCCTGGGGGCCGACGACGATGGAGCGGCCGTTGCCCAGGCGCCCGGCGTTGTTGATGTCAATGAAATAGCACTGGTTCATGATCGCGTTGGCGCGGGCAATCACAAGTTCCTCGTCACGGTCTATGGTGCCCGTCATCGTCGGGTGCAGTATCACCTCGGCGCCGTCCCAGACCATCGCGCGGGTGGTCTCCGGGAACCAGCCGTCGTAGCAGATCGAGACGCCGAAGCGGCCCACCCGCGGCACATCGAACACCACCGTCTCCTGGCCGCTGGCGACACCCGCCTCGTAGGGTCGGAACGGATACATCTTGCGATAGCGCGCCACCACCTCGCCCTGCGGATTGATGACCGGGGCGGTGTTGTAGATCAGGCCGCCATGCCGCTCATACAGGGAGCCCGGCAGCAGCCAGATGCCCAGGCGCTTGGCCAGCGCCTGGAAGCGCCGCTCGGTCTCGCCGGGCAGCTCCTCGGCAAAGCGCATCTCGGGGCCGAAGGCGGCCAACTCGGCGCAGACGATCATGTCCACCCAGGGGAAGCGCAGCATCGTCGAGGCCACCTCTTTCTCGAGGGCGTCGCGGTTGTCGCCATAGGGCAGGGCCAGCTGCAGGCCGGCGATCGAAATCTTGCTCATCGGGGGGATTCTCCAAGCGGAAAGAAACAGGACACGGGCGCGGCTTCGCTGGCCGGTGCTGGCTGCACGTCGGCGCACAGCGCCTGCGCGCGCGGGCAGCGCGGGCGGTAGGCGCAGCCGGTAGCGGCGAAGCCGGACTCGGCCGCCGCAGTTGCGGGTTCGCTCACCGACAGCGGCCCGCCCGGCACAGCCGCCAGCAGCTCGGCCGTGTACGGATGGCGCGGTTGGGCGAACACCCTGTGCACGGGCCCCCGCTCAACCACCGCGCCGGCATACATCACCAGCACCTCATGGGCAATGATCTCGACCAGGGCCAGGTTGTGGGTAATGAACAGATAGCTGAGCTGGAACTCGTCACGCAGGTCGCACAGCAGGTTCAGCACCTGGGCCTGGACGGACACATCGAGCGCCGACGTCGGCTCGTCGAGAATCACGAACTGCGGCCGCAGTATCAGTGCGCGAGCGATCACCGCGCGCTGCAGCTGGCCGCCCGAGAGTTGATGCGGCAGGCGCTCGGCCTGGTTCGCGTCCAGGCCCACGCGGGCCAGCAGGGCCAGCGCGCGCTCCCGCAATTGCGCCTTGGTCAGGCCCGGCTCATGCACCTGCAGCGGCTCGCACACGCTGCGCCAGATTCGCACGCGCGGATCCAGCGAGGTCAGGGGGTTTTGCAGCACCACCCCGAAGTGGCGGCGCAGCCGGGCGCTGCTGCGTGCATCGGCCTGCAGGAAGTCGCTGCCGGCCAGATGGACCGCACCCGCATCGGGCATCACCAGCTTGGCCACGCACATCGCCGCGGTCGTCTTGCCGCTTCCGGACTCGCCGACGATGGCCAGCGACTTGCCCGGCCGCAGCGTGAAATCCAGCCCCTGCAGCGCCTGTACACGGCCGTGCTTGCCGGCATAACTCTTGCGCAAGCCTTGCACTGAAACAACAGCCTCAACCATGCTCCAACTCCTTGGCCAGCAAGGTCGGCAGGATCGGGTGGTGGCACTCGACCCGGCTCAGCGGGCGCAGGCTCAGCGCCGGCGGTGGCTGCAGTCTGCACAGCTCGGTGGCGCGCCAGCAGCGCGACTGGAACACGCAGCCGCCGGGACTGGAAGTGGCGGGCAATACCTGCCCCTCAATCACCGGCAAGCGGCGCTGGAACTGGCCCAGCCGCGGCTGCGCCTTCAGCAGATTGGCGGTGTAGGGATGCGAGGCCGAGCCCATCAGCTCACGCATGGGCCCGGTCTCGACGGTGCGGCCGGCGTACATCACGTAGACCCGCGCCGCCACCTGGGCGACCAGGGCCAGGTCGTGCGAGATCAGCAGCAGGCCCATGCCCTGCCCGGTCAGCTCGCGCAGCAGCCGCATGATGCGCGCCTGCACGGTCACGTCCAGCGCGGTGGTCGGCTCGTCGGCAATCAGCAGCTCGGGCTCGCAGGCCAGGGCCATCGCGATCATCGCGCGCTGCAACTGGCCGCCGGACATCTGGTGCGGATACTTGTCGGCAAAACCGGCATCCAGCTGCACCCGCTCCAGCGCCTTGCGCACGCGCAGCTGCAGCGCCGCGCGGGGCTCAGCGAAATGCGCGCCCACCACCTCCAGCAGCTGCCGGCCTATGCTGAAGAAGGGGTTCAGCGCGCTCATCGGGTTCTGGAAGATCATCGCCAGCCGCCGGCCGCGCACTCCGCGCCATACCGACTCCGTTGCGCCCAGCAGCGCGGTGTCGCCGAGCTGGATCTGGCCCCGCGCCCGCGCCTGGGCCGGCAACAGACCCAGGCAGGCCAGCGCCGTCAGCGACTTGCCGCTGCCCGACTCGCCGACCAGGCCCACGACCTCGCCCGGCGCCACGCTCAGCGAGCAGTCGCGCAAGGGCTGGGCCAGGCCGATGGCGACCTGCAGTCCGGCTATCGTCAACCCGCTCATGCCGTGCGCTCCTCGAACTTGGGGTCCAGCCAATCACGCAGGCCGTCGCCCAGAAGGTTCGCTCCCATCACGGCCAGGAAGATCGCCAGGCCCGGGAAGGCGGCTGTCCACCAGTACTCCAGGAACACCGAGCGCGAGTTGGAGATCATCAGCCCCCACTCCGGCGTCGGCGGTGTGGCCCCGAGGCCGATGAAGCCCAGCGAGGCGGTGGTCAGGATGGCGTAGCCGAAGTCCAGGCTGGCCTGCACGATGATGGGCGTGGTGCTGTTTGGCAGCACATGGCGGAACAGGATGCGCGCGTGGGAGGCGCCGAAGGCGCGGGCCGAGACGATGTAGTTCTCGGCCTTCACCGCCATTGCCGCGGCGCGGGCGATCCGCGCGTACCAGGGGAACCACGACACCGCCACCGCCAGCATCGCGTTCTCCAGGCCCGGCCCCATCATCGCCACCAGCATGATGGGCAGCAGCAGCGGCGGGAAGGCCAGGAACAGATCGCTAAGCCGCATCAGCAGGCCATCGACCCAGCCGCCTGCATAGCCCGCCACCAGGCCAATCGGCACGCCAATGGCCAGTGCCACGACGACCACGCCCAGGCCGATCAGCAGCGAGATGCGCGCGCCATGCAGCACCTGGGCGAACAGGTCGCGGCCCAGCGCATCGGTGCCGCACCAGTGCGCGGTGCCAGGCGGTAGCAGCTTCAGCGCCAGGTCGATATGGGTCGGGTCGGCGACGGGCAGCCAGGGCGCGGCCAGGCCCAGCAGCAGCATTGCCAGCAGCAGGCCGCCGCCCCAGGCGATGGTGGCATGGCGTCGCAGCCAGGGCCCCAGGCGCGGCGCCTGGGCAGGCAATTGGGTGGTCAGGCTGGCACTCATAGCGAGAGGCGGGGGTCCATGGCGAAGTAGAGAATGTCGATGACCAGATTGATCAGCAGATAGACGCTGGACACCAGCAGGGTCACACCGATCACGGCCGGGAAATCGTTGGTCACCACCGACTCGACGATGTAGCCGCCGATGCCGGGCCAGTCGAACACGTATTCGACGATCACGCTGCCGCCCAGCATGAAGCCATAGGTCAGGCCGATCACCGTCAGCAGCGGCAGCATCGCCGCGCGCAGCGCAAAGCCGAACAGCAGGCGGCCGGGGCGCATGCCGTAGGCGCGCGCGGTGCGCACATGGTCGGTCTGGAGCACCTCGGCCATGACATTTCGCGCGGTGCGCATGATGATGGCCAGCGAGGCGGCGGCCAGCGTGATCACCGGCATCAGCAGGTGCGAGGCGGCACTGCGCAGTGCGGCGAGGTCGCCGGCGAGCAGCGTATCGAGCAGGTAGAAGCCGGTGACCGACGCGAACGGATGGTCCAGCATCAGGTCCGAGTCGATGCGGCCCTGCAGCGGCAGCCATTGCAGTTGGCCGTACAACACCAGTTGCAGCAGGATGCCCAGGAAGAACACCGGCACCGCCACCAGGGACACCGACACCGCGCGGCTGGCCTGGTCGAAGGCCCGGCCGCGCCGCGCCGCCGCCCATACACCCATCGGCACGCCCACCAGCACCGCCAGCAGCAGCGCCAGTGTGACCAGTTCGGCGGTGGCGGCAAAGCGGCTGAGTATCTCCGTCACCACCGGCTGGCCGGTGCGCAGGCTGGTGCCCAGATCACCCTGCGCGGCGCGCAAGGCGAAGCGCGCGAACTGCTCGACCAGCGGCCGGTCCAGGCCCAGCTCGACGCGGGCCTGGGCGATCTGCTGGGCCGTCGGCTTGGCGCCCAGCATCATCTCGACCGGCGAGCTGGGCAGGGTGCGGCTGAGCAGGAAGACCAGCGCCATCACCCCCAGCACGATGGCAATCAGCGCAGCCGTTCTTCTGGCGAGGTAAACCAACATCCGCAGCGATTCCTTGGGGCTTGGAGACAAACGCCGACAACAGCGACAGCGCTAGGCGATTCTCGCCAGTTCGGCCCGGCTTGCGCTACGCCCACCGCGAGGCCCCCCGCAGGGGCTAGAGAAAAACCCTCAACCGTGGCCGCCGCTCTGGGCAGGGCGCGCAGCCGGACCCGGCGCTACTCCCCCCTCGGGGGTAGCCCGCGCAGGGAATAGGCAAGCACACGACATCTGCGAACAATCCGTTCCACTGCTTGACCGACACGTGACCACAATCGCTGCCGGTGACTCCTGTCACCCACGCCACCGGGCCCCAGTGCCGGGCGCGGGCAGGAGTCGAGTCCGTAGCGCTCACGAATCGAGGGTTCAATGAAATCGACGCATGTATTGATATTGAGCAAGGCACTGGCCGCCTGCCTGATGATCTTCTCCGCCGCGGGCCTGGCCTGGGGTCAGACCGTGCGCCCGCTGGTCTATGCGATGTACGCCGACATCAAGGACTGGGATCCGGCCGTCGCCGCCTCGACCGAGGTGGTGCTGTTGTCCAATGTCTACGAGCCGCTGGTCTGGTACGACGCTGCCTCCGGCAAGAACCCGCTGAAGCCGGGTCTCGCCACCTCATGGACGGTCAGCAAGGACGGCCGCGAGTGGCGTTTCGCCCTGCGCCAGAACGTCAAGTTCCACGATGGCAGCGACTTCGATGCCGCCGCCGCCAAGGCCTCGATCGAGCGCACGATCAAGCTGGGCAAGGGCTCGGCCTTCATCTGGGACACGGTCGAGGCGATCAGCGCACCCGACAGCCACACGCTGCTGATACGCACCAAGGTGCCCGCGGCAATGGACCTGATCGCCTCGTCGCAGTACGCGGCCTATATGGTCTCGCCCAAGGCCATGGCTGCGGGCACCGACTGGTTCAACCAGGGCAATGACGGCGGTACCGGCCCTTACACGGTGCGCAAGTGGACGCGCGGCCAAGAGGTGGTGCTGGAGCGCTTCGACGCCTATTGGGGAGGCTGGAAGCCGGGCCAGTTCGCGCAGGTCAAGCTGAAGGTGGTGCAGGAAGCCTCGACCCAGGCGCAGCTGATCCGCTCCGGCGAAGCCGACATCATCACCTTGCCCGCGGCCGATCTGGTCAAGGCGCTGGCCCGCGATCCGGCCATTGCCGTGCTGCGCGGCCCGTCCTGGCGCAACACGCAGTTCCTGATCAACACGCAGAAGGCGCCGACCAACAACCTGAACTTCCGCCGGGCGCTGACCCTGGCCTGGGACTACAAGGCGGTTGCCGACAAGATCTATGAAGGCGGCGCCTCGCGCGCCGTGGGTCTGATACCGGCCACGATGTGGGGCCACGACGCCAAGCTGCGCAGCCCGCAGCTCGATCTGGCGCAGGCCCGCCAGCTGCTGGCTGCCTCGGGCCTGCCCAAGTCGGAGTGGAAGCTCAGCGCCAGCTATATCGGCACCAGCGAGGAATACAAGAACTCGCTGCTGATCTTCAAGGCCAATCTGGAGCAGCTGGGCGTGACCTTGGAGCTTCGCCCCGGCCCCTGGGGAAAGATCTGGGACGACGCGAAGAAGCTGGACAGCGCGCCCAACATGATCTCGATGACCTGGTGGCCCAGCTACGGCACGCCGTCCGACTGGCTGATCGGCATGTTCCGCAGCGAGTCGCCGACCGTGTTCAACCTCTCGCACTACGCCAACCCGCAGTACGACGCCCTGGTCAATGCCGGCGTAGCCGCGGAGGGCGCGGACCGCGCGCTGGCCAGCACCAAGTACGCACAGGCGCAGCAGCTCTTGATCGACGACGCGGCGGCGATCTTTGTCGCCGACCTGCAGGGCCGCGTGATCCACCGCAAATCGGTCAAGGGCGTGGCGCTGAACCCGGCCTACGACGCGGTGCTCTTCTACGCGCTGAGCCGCTGAGGCCTCTGCTGTCTCGTCGCGGCCCGACTTCCGAATTCCATGAACCCCGAAAAACAGGAGTGACCCGATGAGATCGACATTGCATGCAAAGCGCACCCCGCTGGCCTCGGCGCTGGCCATGGCCCTGCTGAGCCTGGGCCAGGCCGGCCCGGCCCGCGCCCAGACGGATGCGCCCAAGGACCGGTCCGCGACCCTGGAGACCGTGGTCGTCACCGCCCAGGGCCGGCGCGAGAACCCGCTGAAGGTGCCGTACAACATCTCGGCCATCGGCGGCGACGATCTGCAGGAGCGCCGCATCACCGACCAGGTGGACCTGCTGCGCGAAGTGGCGGGCGCCTCGGTGGTGGACCGCGGCTACCGCAACTCCGGCGTGGTCAGCGGCGTGACGATACGCGGCCTGAACCTGAACGGCGCGGCGCTGGGCGACTACCAGACCTCGGCCGTGCCGGCGGTGTCGACCTATGTCAACCAGACCCCGATCTACGCCAACTTCCTGATCAAGGACCTGGAGCGCGTCGAGGTGCTGCGCGGCCCGCAGGGCACGCTGTACGGCTCGGGTTCGCTGGGCGGCACGCTGCGCTACATCACCCATGCGCCTGAGCTGAAACGGCTGGGCGGCCGGGTCGAGGGCACGTTCAGCAAGACCGACGGCTCGGGCGGCCACAACACCACCGGCGACCTGATGCTCAATGTGCCGCTGGGCAGCACGCTGGCCGCGCGGGTGACGGCCGGCAAAGTCAGGAACGCCGGCGTGATCGACTACGTCAACATCTACCAGCTCGATACCAAGGGCGTGCCGCTGGCGCCCAAGGGCCTGAGGGACCCGACCGCCGCCTACGACGTCAAGAAAGACGCCGACACGGTGGACATCAGCTACGGCCGCATCGCCCTGCTGTTCAAGCCCAACCAGACCTTCTCGGCCACCTTGACGTACCAGACCCAGTCGGACGACATCGGCGGCCGGCGCCAGCCCACCCAGGGCAATAACGGCAGCGGCCTGCCCTACGGCAAATACGAGAACGGCTCGGTGCAGCTGGAGCCGTCCACCCGCGACGTCAGCCTCACGAGCCTGGAGATGGAGCTGGACCTGGGCTTCGCCACCCTGACCAGCGCCACCTCGCACTACGAGCAGAGCGGCAGCAGCGCGTCCGAGAACACCGGCTTCTATGCCAAGAACAACTGGCTGCGCGACTTCTACTACAACTACCCGCGGCCGATGGCCTCGGCCGTGCGCGGCTATGGCGACAAGGCCCTGGTGCAGGAGCTGCGCCTGATCTCGAAGAAGGGTGGCGCGGTGGACTACATCGTCGGCGCCTTCTTCCAGGACCAGGACCTGCAGGCCAGCCAGATGAGCTATCTGCGCGGGCTCAAGGCCTGGGCCGATCTGGTCGTGCCGGGCAACGTCCTGGCCAATGAAAACGACTTCCTGTACACGCGCACGCAGAACTTCAAGGACAGTGCGCTGTACGGCGAGCTGACCTATCACGTCACGCCGAGGCTGCGCGCCACCGGCGGCGTGCGCTTCTTCGACAACAAGTTCAGCAACGACACGACGATGGGCGTTCCGGCCTGGGGCATGGCGCCGGAGCAATCGGTGTTCAGCCAGCGCGACAAGGGCCATCTGTTCAAGGCCAATGTGTCCTACGACCTGGCCGAGCGGCAGATGCTCTACGCCACCGTGTCCGAGGGCTTCCGGCGCGGCGGCGCGAATGCCGTGCCGCTGACCGGCAATTTCAAGGAAAGCGCGACCTACCAGAGCTACGCCCCCGACACCAACACCAACTACGAGCTGGGCATCAAGGGCGCCAGCGACAGCTTCAAGTACAACATCTCGGCCTTCTACATCGACTGGAAGAATGTGCAGGTCGAGACCAGCACGCCCAACTGGGGCTTCTTCGCGGCGCAGAACGGCGGCCGGGCACGCAGCCAGGGCATCGAGGTCGAACTCAGCGGCAGCCTCGGCGCCGACTGGCGCTATGGCTTCAGCTATGCCTTTGTCGACGCCAAGCTGATCGATCCGGTGCTGCGGGTGGACAAGCCCAGCGTCGTCGTCGCCCCGGCCGGCACGCGCCTGCCCGGCACCGCACGCAACACCATCAGTGCCTCGCTGGAGCATGCCTTCAATCTGCCAAGCGGCCTGCTGTGGACGAATCGCCTGGGCATCTACTACCAGGGCCCGACCGAGAACGCGATCTCGGCGCTGGACAAGTACAAGCACACCTGGCCGGGCTTCTCGCAGCTGGGTCTGAGCTCCACGCTGAGCGGCGACAAATGGAGCGCCTCGCTGTACGTGAAGAACCTGACCAACAACGCTGGCATCACCGGTGGCTTCCTGGAGCAGCATATGGGCACGGACCCGAGCCAGAACTACCACGGCAACGGCTCCAAGGTCTTCATCTCGCAGCCACGCACGGTTGGGGTGTCGGTCGCTTACGCATTCTGATCGTGGGGCCGGTGATAGGCTGACGCGCATGAACGACAGCCTGTTGCCGCCCCTCCTCAAGGAGATCCAGACCCATCTGCAGCAAGGCCGCAGCGACGAAGCCCGGCGGCTGTGCGAGCCACTGGCGCAATCGGATTCGGCAGCGCAACAGTTGGCCGCCAGCCAGGTGTTCCAGCAGCTGGGCGACTTCGACGCCATGCTGGCCGCCGCCGAGCGGGCCGTGCGACTGGCGCCCGGCGACATCAACACGCAGACGCGGCTGATGGAGAGCCAGATCTACCGTGGCCGCATCGACGCCGCCTGCGCGCGGCTGGCCGCGATGGAACAGGCCGCGCAGCAGGATGGCCGCCTGCTCCAGCATGTGGCCTCGCTGTACCTGCACTGCGCCCGGCATGACGACGCGCACCGCTGCTACGAGCGCGCCCACACGCTGCAGCCGGATGATCCGGCCACGCTGTACAACCTGGCCTCGTCCTGCGTGGCCATGGGCGAGACCGCCAGGGCCGAGGCCCTGTACACCCGTGTGATCGCGCTGCGCCCGGGCGACCATGACGCCTACCAGAACCGCTCGACCCTGCGTACCTGGAAGGCCGACAACCACCATCTCGACGAGCTGAACGCCACGCTGGCCCGTCTGCCCGCCGACCACCCTGGCCGTGTGCCGCTGGGCTATGCGCTGGCCAAGGAATACGAGGATCTGAAGGACCATGAGCGCGCCTTCGAAGCGCTGAGCACCGCAGCCCAACATCGGCGCAGCCGGCTGGCCTATCGCGTCGAGCATGACATGGCGGCGATGCAGCGCATTGCCCAGGTGTTCAGCGCCGAGGTCTTGCAGCGTCGGCTGCCACAGGCCGGGGCGGAGCCCTCGCTGTTCGTGCTGGGCCTGCCGCGAAGCGGCACCACATTGGTGGACCGCATCCTCAGCTCGCACAGCCAAGTCAAGAGTCTGGGCGAGATCAACTCGTTTGCCTTCGCGCTGATGCAGCTGGCCAGCGGCCCCGGTGGCAAGCTGGAGATGATTGACCGGTCGGCCAGCCTGGACTTCGCGAGACTGGGCGGTCTGTATCGCACTGCGCTGGAGAGCCATGGCCCCGCTGCGCCGTTGCTGCTGAACAAGACGCCGGCAAACTTCCTCTACCTGGGGCTGATCCACCTTGCCCTGCCCGGAGCCAAGGTCGTACACCTGCGCCGCCATCCGCTGGACAGCTGCTTCGCGATGTTCAAGACGCTGTTCCGCATGGGCTATCCCTTCTCATACAGTCTGGCCGATCTCGGCCACTACTACCTGGCCTACCACCGGCTGATGCAGCACTGGCGCGACACGGTGCCGGACAGCTTCCACGACGTGGATTACGAGCAGCTGGTCGAGCAGCAGGAAGCGGTCAGCCGCGCGCTGCTGCGGCACTGCGGCCTGCCCTGGGAGGCGGCCTGCCTCGATTTCCACCAGAACGCCACGCCGGCCGCCACCGCCAGCGCCAGCCAGGTGCGCCAGCCGCTGTACCGCTCGTCGGTGCAGCGCTGGCGGCTCTACGAGCGGCAGCTGGCGCCGCTGGCGGAGTTCCTGCAGGCGCATGGCATCGATTGCAGCTAGCCCCTGCTATCCTGCCCACTGACTCAGCCAGCCCCACCAAACCTTCATGACCCAAGCCGTAGACAGCGCCGTCTGGCACCGCCTGATCGGCGGCCTGATCGAGGCGCTGGACAAGCCAAACTTCTGGAACATCCTGATCCGCTACCTGGGCGATGTGCTGCACTTCGACAACTGGGTCGTGCTGCAGTTCTCGCGCGACCACCGGCCGGTGGTGTTTGCCGAGAGTCCAAGCGCCAGCGGCGGTGCCGACGAGTTGTTCCAGGACTACCTGAACGGCTTCTACCTGCTCGACCCCTTCTACATCGCCTGCCTGGACGACCCGCGTGCCGGCCTGCTGCGCCTCGACGATGTGGCCCCGGACCGCTTCGAGGCCGAGGACTACTACCAACGCTACTTCAAGCTCAACATCGTGATGGACGAGGTGCAGTTCAATCTGCCGCTGGGCAGGGCCGGCGTGCTGATACTGTCGCTGGGCAGCCAGCGCCGCTACAGCGTCGAGGACATGACACTGCTCAACGCCATCACGCCCTGGATGCTGGCCCTGATACGGCAGCGCTCCGCGCTGCATGAATGGCAGGACGATGACTCCACGGCCGAACCCGGAAGCGACGGCGTCGACGCACCCACCGCACTGGCCAAGGGCTCGTCCAATCTGACCAACCGCGAGCTGGAAATCGTGCAGCTGCTGCTCAGTGGCTTCTCGTCCAAGGGCATTGCGCAGAAGCTGAAGATCTCGCCGGAGACGGTCAAGGGACACCGCAAGCACATCTACACCAAGCTTGGCGTCAAGTCGCATGCGGAGCTGTTCGCGATCTACTTGCAGGCCAAGCAGGCGGCACGTTGAAACAGCTAGGGTTCTCCCCTGCGACCGTCCGCGCGGGCGCCGCTAGCATGGCCCGAGGCGCGCACCCCGATGCGCAGCACCAGGGAATATGCGATGAAGCAGCTTGCCGGATTGGACGCCTCGTTCCTGTTCCTCGAAACCCCCGAGATGCCCATGCATGTAGGCGCGCTGCACATCTTCGAGCTGCCGGCCGGCTACCGCGGCAACTATGTCCGCGACCTGCGCGCACATATGGCCAGCCGCCTGCCCTATGCCCCGGCGCTGCGCCGCAAGCTGGCGCTGATGCCCATGAACCTGGCCAGCCCGGCCTGGGTCGACGCGACGCCGGATCTGGAGCAGCACATCGTCGCCATCAAGCTGCCCAGGGGCAGCGGCCAGGCCGAGCTGGAGCAGCAGGTCGGCCTGCTGCATCCGGTGCTGCTGGACCGCAGCCGGCCGCTGTGGAAATTCCATGTCTTCGAGGGCCTGGCCAACGGCCCTGGCGGCACCAAGCGCTACGGCCTCTACACCCAGCTGCACCATGCGGCCGTCGATGGCCAGGCGGCCGTGGCGCTGGCCCATGCCATCCTCGACCTGAGCCCGGAGCCCCGGGCACTGCCCGACATGCCGGCACGAGCCGACCGCAGCGCGCCGGGCACGACCCAGCTGCTGCGCCGCGCGCTGGCCGGCCAGTGGCAGCAGACCCTGAACATCGCCAAGGCCCTGCCCGGCGCGGTCAGCACGCTGGCGCAGATGGCCGCACAGTCGGCCGGCGGTGCGGCGGGCGGTGTGATGTCCGATGTAATGGCTCGGGTCAAGGGACAGGCCGCGTCTGGCAGCAAGGGCGTCAGCAATCTGAGCCTTGCGCCGCGCACCCGGCTGAACGCAACGCTGTCGCCCGAGCGCGTGTTCTGTGGCGTCAGTCTGCCGCTGGCGGAGCTGAATGCGGTACGCCGCCGCCACGGCGCCAGCCTCAACGACGCGGTGCTGATGATTTGCAGCGGCGCGCTGCGGCGCTACTTTGCCAAGCATGGCCCGCTGCCGCGCAAGTCGCTGATCGCGGCGGTGCCGGTGTCCACCCGCGCCAAGGGCGACACCACGGCCAACAACCAGGCCTCGATGACGGTGTTCAGCCTGGGCACCCATATCGCCGATCCGGCCAAGCGCCTGGCCCATGTGCTGGCCGCCAGCGCGGCGATGAAGAGCAATCTGGACCACGTCAAGGGCTTGATGCCGACGGACTTCCCCTCGCTGGGCGTGCCCTGGCTGATGGAAGGTGCGGCAGCGCTGTACAAGCGAGCCGGTGTGGCCGAGAAGATCCCGCCGATCGCCAATGTCGCGATCTCCAATGTGCCTGGGCCCACGGTGCCGCTGTACATGGCCGGCGCCAAGATGCTGAAGAACTACCCGACCTCCATCGTCGTTCACGGCATGGCCTTGAACATCACCGTGCAGACGTACAACGACGCGCTGGACATGGGCCTGATCGCCTGCGCCCAGGCCATGCCCGAGGTGGCCGAGCTGGGCGAGCATGTGCAGGCGGCATTTGCCGAGTTTGCGGCGCTGCCCGCCCCTTCTGCCGAAGCAGCGCCAGCTGCCAAGAAGACGCCGAGGAAAGCTGTCACCCCGGCGACAAAAAAGCCTAGGGCAAGCGCTCCAACCCAGAAGCGAGCCAGCCGATAAGATCAGCCGATGCCTGCAAGCAAGCGCAAGCCTCCTCAATCCCACGCCCACCCGTCCCCGTCGTTCGCCGATCTGCGCGCGCCCGGCGCCATGCTGCTGATGCTGGAGGGCCGCGCGCCCTGGGAATATGCAGCCCTGCTCGCCGCCATGCCCTGGCTCAGGCGCCTGCCGCGGGGCGATGGCCATCCGGTACTGGTGTTCCCGGGCCTGGGCGCCAACGACCTGACGACCGCACCGCTGCGCAGCTTTCTCGACAGCCTGGGCTATGTCTCCCAGCCCTGGAGCCAGGGTTTCAACTTCGGCCCGCGCAAAGGCGTGCTGGAGCGTGGCCAGGCGGATCTCCGCGCGCTGTACCGCGAGTACGGCCAGAAGGTCAGCCTGATCGGCTGGAGCCTGGGCGGCCTCTATGCCCGTGAGCTGGCCAAGGAGTTGCCCGAGCAGGTGCGCTGCGTGATCACGCTGGGCACGCCCTTCACCGGCCACCCGCGCGCCACCAATGCCTGGCGCTTCTTCGAGCTGGTCAGCGGTCATTCGTCCAACGACCCGGCGATGATGGAAGAGCTGCGCAAGCCGCCCCCGGTGCCCACCACCTCGATCTTTTCGCGCAGCGACGGCATCGTCGCCTGGCGCTGCAGCGTCAACGAACCGGCGCCGCACACCGAGAACATCGAGGTGCAGGCCAGCCATGTCGGCCTGGGCCTGAACCCGGTGGCGCTGTATGCCATCGCCGACCGGCTGGCGCAGGACCCGGAACAGTGGCGGCACTTCGAGCCGACCGGCGCACGGCGCTGGTTCTTCCGCACCCACCCAAGCCCCACGACGACCTGAACCTGAATGCAACTACGCGCCAACGGCATCAACCTCGAAGTCGAATCATTCGGCCCTGCCACCGGCGAGCCGCTGCTGCTGATCATGGGCCTGGGCATGCAGCTGCTGGCCTGGCATGAGGACTTTGTGCAGGATTTGGTGGCCGCCGGCTTTCGCGTCATCCGCTTCGACAACCGCGATGTCGGCCTGAGCCAGTCCTTCGACGCCGAGGGCCTGCCCCATATCGGCCTGGAGTCGCTCAAATACCTGCTGCACATGGCGGTGAAGTCGCCCTACACGCTCGCGGACATGGCGCTGGACTGCGTCGGCCTGCTCGACGCGCTGGGCCTGGCCAGCGCGCACATCTGTGGTGCATCGATGGGCGGCATGATTGCCCAGCAGCTGGCCGCCCGCCATCCCGAGCGGGTGAAGAGCCTGACCTTGATGATGACGACCAGCGGCGCCCGCGCCCTGCCCGGCCCGGCTATGAAGGTGCGCGGCGCGCTGATGGCCCGACCGCCGTCCAACGACCATGCCGCCGTGGTCGCCAGCTATGTGAGGCTGTACCAGCTGATCGGCAGCCCCGCCTACCCCAACGACCCCGAGGTCCTGCGCCAGCGCATAGACCGCATCGTGCGCCGCAGCCACCGCCCCCAGGGCACGATGCGCCAGCTGATGGCCATCGCCGCCGATGGCGACCGCTCCGCCCTGCTGGCCCAAATCAAGGCCCCGACTCAGATCATCCATGGCCAGGCCGACCCGCTGGTGCCGGTGGCCGCCGGCCACGATCTGGCGCGCAAGATCACCGGCTCGCGGCTGGACCTGATAGACGGCATGGGGCATGACCTGCCCCCGGCGCTGTGGCCGCGCTTCATTTCCAGTATCCGCACTGCGGCGGCGCGGGCTGCGGGCGGGCCAGGCTAGCCAAGGCCGCGCGGCAAAGCCCCACAGCACACGCTGCGCGCTGCAGGCTCCTACACTCCACGGTTCTGGAGACCTCGGGGTTCCCGCCGGGAAGCCGAGGCCGCCTCACCGCACCGGAGTAGGACCATGGCCCGCAAGACCCCCATCGAACGCTATCGCAATATCGGCATCTCGGCGCACATCGACGCCGGCAAGACGACGACGACCGAGCGCATCCTGTTCTACACCGGGGTCAATCACAAAATTGGCGAGGTGCATGACGGCGCTGCCACGATGGACTGGATGGAGCAGGAGCAGGAGCGGGGCATCACCATCACCTCGGCCGCCACCACCTGCTTCTGGAAGGGCATGGACCTGAGCCTGCCCGAGCACCGCATCAACATCATCGACACCCCGGGCCACGTCGACTTCACGATCGAGGTCGAGCGCTCGATGCGCGTGCTCGATGGCGCGGTGATGGTTTATGACTCGGTCGGCGGCGTACAGCCGCAGAGCGAGACCGTCTGGCGCCAGGCCAACAAGTACAAGGTTCCCCGCCTGGCCTTCGTCAACAAGATGGACCGCGTCGGCGCCGACTTCTTCCGCGTGCGCCAGATGATGGTGGACCGCCTGCGCGCCAATCCGGTGCCCATCGTCGTGCCCATAGGCGCCGAGGAGAACTTCAAGGGCGTCGTCGACCTCTTGAAGATGAAGGCCATCTTCTGGGACGAGGCCTCGCAGGGCATGAAGTTCAGCTACGAGGCGATTCCGGCCGAGCTGCTGGAGACTTGCAAGAGCTGGCGCGAGAAGATGGTCGAGGCTGCGGCCGAGGCCAGCGAGGAGCTGATGAACCGCTACCTGGACGCCGGAGAGCTCAGCGAGGAGGACGTCAAGCTAGGGCTGCGCACGCGCACCTTGGCCGGCGAGATCCAGCCCATGCTGTGCGGCTCGGCCTTCAAGAACAAGGGCGTGCAGCGCATGCTCGACGCGGTGATCGACTTCATGCCCTCGCCGATCGACATCCCGCCGGTGCCCGGCACCGATGACGACGACAAGGAGACCTCGCGCCGCCCGGCCGACGACGAGAAATTCGCCGCCCTGGCCTTCAAGCTAATGACCGACCCCTATGTCGGCCAGCTGACCTTTGTGCGCGTCTATTCCGGCATCCTGAAGTCGGGCGATTCGGTCTACAACCCGATACGCGGCAAGAAGGAGCGCATCGGTCGCATCCTGCAGATGCATGCCAACCAGCGCGAGGAGATCAAGGAAATCCTGGCCGGCGACATCGCCGCCTGCGTGGGCCTGAAGGACGTGACGACCGGCGAGACGCTGTGCGATCCGGAGTCCATCATCACGCTGGAGAAGATGATCTTCCCCGAGCCGGTGATTTCGCAGGCGGTCGAGCCCAAGACCAAGGCCGACCAGGAGAAGATGGGCATTGCCCTGGGTCGGCTGGCCCAGGAGGACCCGTCCTTCCGCGTGCGCACCGATGAAGAATCGGGCCAGACCATCATTTCCGGCATGGGCGAGCTGCACCTGGAAATCATTGTTGATCGCATGAAGCGCGAGTTCAGCGTCGAGGCCAATGTCGGCAAGCCGCAGGTGGCCTACCGCGAAACCATCCGCAAGTCGGTCACCGACGTGGAAGGCAAGTTCGTGCGCCAGTCGGGCGGCAAGGGCCAGTACGGCCACGTCGTGCTGACCGTCGAGCCGCAGGAGCCGGGCAAGGGCTTCGAGTTCGTCGATGCGATCAAGGGCGGTGTGGTGCCGCGCGAGTTCATCCCGGCCGTCAAGAAGGGCGTGGAAGACTCGCTGCCCAATGGCGTGCTGGCCGGCTTCCCGGTGGTCGACGTCAAGGTCACCTTGACCTTCGGCTCGTACCACGAGGTCGACTCGAACGAGAACGCGTTCAAGATGGCCGCCAGCCTCGGCTTCAAGGACGGCTGCCGCAAGGCCTCGCCGGTGATACTGGAGCCGATGATGGCCGTGGAAGTGGAGACCCCCGAGGACTACGCCGGCAACGTGATGGGCGATCTGTCCTCACGCCGCGGCATGGTGCAGGGCATGGACGATATGGTCGGCGGCGGCAAGGTCATCAAGGCCGAGGTGCCGCTGAGCGAGATGTTCGGCTACTCGACCACCTTGCGCAGCATGAGCCAAGGCCGCGCCACCTACACGATGGAGTTCAAGCACTACAGCGAGGCGCCGAAGAACGTGGCCGACGCCATCATCACAGCCCGCGGCAAATAATGTCTTGGGGTTGGACCGGCGAAGCCGCTCCGACCCCACTGACACACACTCACTCCAGGGGTTTTGCGATTGGTATTGCGTTGATATATTGGCAATAACGCGGACTTTTCTGCGCCTGACCACGCGTGTGAGCGGCTAGATTCAGCGACTGACACCGTTGTCATCAACAACGCCAATAACAACCATCACGAGGGCCGGGGGCGCCACGAGTCGCAAGACAGGTGGTGTGGCGCCTTCGTCCCGTCATGACCGATCTGCTGACTTCATTGCTGCAACGTTTGCGCGTCTGGGTACTGGCCGAACCGGGCGGCGGCTGGCCCGCGGCCGGCACCTTGCGCACACCCTGGCGTGCCAGCCGCTCCTGGGATAGGCCGCGCGACCGGATGGGCAGCGAAGTCGCCTCCACGGCCGATATCCAGCTGAGCGCGCTGCGCGTGATGCTGCTGGCCAGCGTGGTGCTGGCCGGCGTGGTGGGCCTGCACAGCGCGGTGATGGCCTTGCTGCGCGGCAAGCCCTGGGCCGTGGTGATCGTGGTGGTGGTCCTGAGCCTGCTCGGGGCGGCGATCCGCCAGGCCCGGCGCAACAGCCAGGGCGGCGCCATCCTGCTGCTCTGCGCCGTCTACGCCGCGTCGCTGGCCATCACCATCTCGACCGGTCAGCAACCCGAGCTGTCGCGCCTGGGCTATGTGCTCAGCTACACCACGCCGCTGGTGGCCGGCCTGCTGATCAACTGGCGCCTGGCGCTGGCCCTGATGGCGCTCAACTCGCTGCTCTTTGTGCTGGCGGTCACCGGCTACCAGGCGCCGCAACTGCCGCAGCAGGACGTGCGCCTGCCGCAGTCGCTGTTCTATGTGCATGCGGCGCTGTTCATGTTCTTCAATCTGTGCCTGCCGTTGGCGGTGTTCCGCCTGGTCGACGGCATGGGCAAGATCCAGCATCGCTTGCGCAGTTCGCGCGAGCTCAGCGAGCAGGTGTTCCAGGCCGGCAGCGCGCCCACCCTGGTGTGTGGCCCGGCCAACGAGGTGCTGCGCGCCAACAAGCCCTTCCTGCTGCTGTGCGGGCTGGACGACGAACAGGCGCTGCACGGCCTGCCGCTAACCGAGTTGCTGAGCGCACCCGATGGCGAACCCCGTGCCTGGCGGCCCGAGGCCGGCCTGCGCTGGTGCCTGCGGGCCGGTGCCGGCCCGCGCGAGGTCGAGCTGCGCTCGGCCCATAGCATCGGTCGGCGCCTGCGGGCCTATGGTTTCGACGACGTGACCGAGCTGCGCCGGATGCAGGCCCATCTGGCCGAATCGGTGCTGCGTGAGGCCCGGGCCACCTGGCACGACCCGCTCACCGGGCTGCCCAACCGCGGCCGTTGCATCCAGCAGCTCGATGCGCTGTGCGCGCAAGGGCTCGCCGGGCCGGCCGTCGCGCTGCTGACCCTGCGCATCAGCAATCTGCGCCAGCTCAACGCCCGCTACGGGGTCAGCGCCTGCGATGAACTGCTGCAGGCCTTTGTGCGCGATCTGCTCGCCGGCCTGCCCGCCGGCACCGAGGTGGCGCGGGTGCGGGGTTCGGTGATCGCGCTGCAGATCCGGGCCTGCGAAGACGGGGACGAGATGCTGGTGCAGATGCGACGCCTCTGCGCCTCACTTCCGACTCAGGCGATGGCCGCGGCGCAACCGGTCGTGCTGGACCTGGTGTTCGGCCTGGTCGCGGTGCGTGAGCAGCTGACCCGGCAGCCCGGGCATATCGACGGCGCCGAGCTGCTGCGCTGCTGTGAACTCGCGCTGGACATGGGCCAGGACCCGCGCTGGCGCCAGGAGTTCAACGGCTTCGGCGTGTTCGATGCCACCACCGCCCGCGCCGTCGAGCGTGGCATGGCGATCGAGGCCGAGCTGCCCCAGGCCCTGAGCCAAGGGCAGTTGCATCTGCTCTACCAGCCCAAGCTGCGGCCCGACGGCAGCCTGCTGGGCTTCGAGGCCCTGGTGCGTTGGACCAGTCCGGCGCTGGGCGCGGTCTCTCCGGTCGAATTCATTCCGGTGGCCGAGGCCTGCGGCCTGGTCGGTGGCATCACCGACTGGGTCGTCGAGGCCGCCTGTGCCCAGCTGGGCCGCTGGCGGGCCGGGGCCAGCGCGGCCGCACCGTACCATGTGGCCGTCAACCTGTCGGCCCACGATCTGGAGCGTAGCGACTTGTTCGACATGCTGACCGGCGCGCTGGCACGCCACGGCGTGACGGCCTCGCAGCTGGAGCTGGAGGTCACCGAATCGGCACTGACCCGCCAGCCGGCGCGAGCCCTGCAGCAGTTGCAGCGGCTGCACGAGGCCGGCTTCACGATCGCCATCGACGACTTCGGCACCGGCTATTCCTCGCTGGCCAAGCTGGTGGACCTGCCGATCGACGTGCTGAAGATCGACCGCTCCTTCCTGCGCCAGCTGCCCGGCGATCTGCGACGCGAGCGGGTTGTGCGCTCGGTCGTGTCGCTGGCGCACAGCCTGAAGCTTCGCGTGGTGGCCGAGGGCGTCGAGTCCGGCCAGCAATTGGCCTTTCTGCAGGCGCTGGGCGTTCATGGCCTGCAGGGCTACCTGTTCGGCCGGCCCGAGCTGCCCGGGCATTGGCAGGACCTGATGCGCCACGGCCGCATGCCAGGCCCCGCCACCACCGAAACGGCGTCCGTCACTCCGCCGTGATCTTGCGCTCCCGCACCAGCTTGCCCCAGGTCTTGCTCTCAGCGTCGATATAGGCGGCCAGCTCTTCGCGCGTACCGGGCGCGGGGGTCAGGCCGTGCTTGAGCAGCTCGTCGCGGACCTCGGGCGTGGTCAGCACCTTGACCAGCTCCCGGTTCCAGCGCTCCAGAGTGGCCACTGGCGTCTTGCCCGGCGCGACGAATGCATACCAGTTGCTGGCGTTGAAGCCCGGATAGCCCGATTCGGCAATCGTCGGCACGTTGGGCATGTAAGCCGGGCGCGTCGGGCCGGTGGTGGCGATCGGGATCAACTTGCCGGCCTCGATATGCGGCAGGGCCGTCGGTGGCGCGGCATAGTAGGCGGCCACGCGACCGCCCAGCAGATCCTGCAGCGCCGGGGCGCCGCCCTTGTAGGGGATGTGGACGGTGTCGATGCCGGCGCGCTGGTTCAACAATTCGCCGGCCAGGTGCGAGGCCGAGCCGGCGCCGGTGGAGGCAAAGTCCAGCGTGCCAGGTTTGGCCTTGGCCTTGGCAATGAAGTCGGCAAAGGTCTTGATGCCGGTGCCCGGGTGCACGACCAGCACATTGGGAAAGCTCACGCCCATGGTCAGCGGCGCCAGGTCCTTCTGCGGGTCGTAGCCGACCTTCATCATGTGCGGCGCAATCGTCAGCGGGCCGATCGAGCCAAGCAGGATGACCGAGCCGTCGGCCGGCGCTGCGGCCAGGTACTGATGGGCGATATTGCCGCCGGCCCCGGCGCGGTTCTCCACCACCACGGTCTGGCCGAGATTGTCCTGCAGCTTCTTGGCGATGATGCGTGCGGCCGCGTCGGTGGCGCCGCCGGCTGCAAAGCCGACCACCACGGTCAGTGTCTTCTTCGGCAGTTCCTGGGCCTGTGCATGGGCGCCGATCAGCAGCGCGAGGGTGGTCAGCCAGAGGGCTCTTCTTTGCATGGAATGTCTCCTGTTGGATTCAGTCTTCGGTGAGGTGCAGGCGGCTCGGCTGGCGCTTCTCGATCGCCCACTTCAGCAGCGCCGCGCTGCGGTAGATGCCATGGGCAAACTTGCCATAGGGCAGGGTGGCGAACAGGGCCATCACCGCGCCCAGGTGCAGGCACAGCATCAGGCCGAGCGCCGAGGTCTGGCGCAACAGCATCAGCGCCAGGCCGCTGACGGCGGTGAGCAGCAGCAGGGCGATGAAGCCGCGGTCCATGGGCCGCTGCGCCAGGTCCTGCTGCAGCGGGTGGCGACGCAGGTTCAGCCAGAACAGCCCTAGGGTGCCGGCCACCAGCGCCAGCCCGCCGCTGATGCCCAGCAGCTTGGGCAGGCTCAGGTAGCCATAGGGCGCCTGCCAGCCGAGCAAATAGTGATACAGCGTGGCCACGCTGGTGGCAGCAAAGCAGAGCATGAAGCCGTAGAAGGTCAGGTGGTGGAAGCGCCGGCGCAAGAGGCTGAAGGCGTCGTCCTCGTTGTTGCAGCCCTCGCCGTGGCCGCCGCCCAGGTGCCTGAGGCTCAGCACATCGTGCGTGGCCTCGCCAGCGGCGGCGCCCGACAGCGGCCCGGGCGGTGCGGACCTCCAGAACTGGCGCACACCGATGCCCAGCGCCAGCAAGGCGAACAGGAAAATCGGCGAGAACAGCCCGACCATCAGGTTGTGCGGAAAGATCGCGTAGAAGCTGCCCGGCCCGGGCGCCTGCCACAGCCCGCCCTGCAGCAGGGCAGCCAAGGCCAGGAACAGACTCAGCGCGGCGGCCAGTGCCAGGGCCAGGGTCAGGCCTTGCCTCTGGTAGAGCTTGCCCAGCGCCGGCGGCCAGGCGAACTCGGAATAGGTCTGCAGCCGCACCTTGGCCATCGCCTGCGGCACATTGACGGCGAACTCATGCGGTGGCGCGTACTGGCAGGCATGCAGGCAGGCGCCGCAGTTGTGGCAAAGATTGGCCAGCAGGTGGATGTCGGCCTTGGCGAACTCGAGCCGGCGCGTCATCGCCGGAAACACGGCGCAAAAGCCCTCGCAGTAGCGGCAGGCATTGCAGATCTGCATCTGGCGGCCGACTTCGGTCTCATCGGCGGTCAGCGCGCGTATCGGTATCACGCGGCCCTGGCCCAGCGCAGCGGCCTCGCGGGTCAGTGCCTCAAGCTGCTGCATGGCTGTGTTCCTTGATCGCGGCAAGCGCCGCCTGAGTGCCGGCGATGCGGCCGAAGGCCGTGCCTATCGACATGCCGACGCCGGCCGTGTAACCCTTGCCCAGCACATTGCCGGCCATCATCTCGCCGGCGACGAACAGGTTGTCGCTGGCACGGCCGCCGAAGTGCGCCGCGGCGCGCGCATCGACCTTCAGACCGAGGTAGGTGAAGGTCACGCCGGGGCGCAGCGCATAGCCGTAGAACGGCGGTGTGTCCAGCGGGCGCGCCCAGTGCGTCTTGGCCGGCGCCAGGCCCTCGGTGTGGCAGTCGTCCAGGGCAGTGTGGTCAAAGCTGCCGACGCGGCAGGCGGCGTTGTAGCGCTCCAGCGTCTGCACAAAGGTGCTCGGCTCCAGGCCCAGCATGACGGCGAGCTCATGCAGCGAATCCGCCTGCGTGCCCGGAAACACCGGTGGCATGAAGCGGCCCACCGCCTTGGCGTCGATGATGGACCAGGCCACCTGGCCCGGCTGCTGGGCCACCAGCCGGCCCCAGATCGCATAGCGCTTGGGCCAGAAGTCCTCGCCCTCGTCGTAGAAGCGCTGGGCCTCTCGGTTCACCACCACGCCCAGCGACACGCAGTCAATGCGCGTGCAGATGCCGCCGTCATACAGCGGCGCGCGGGCATCGATGGCCACCATATGCGCCTGGGTGGCGTCACCGATCATGTCGGCGCCCGCGCCCTGCATGAAGCGCAGCAGGGTGCCGGTGTTGAAGCGGGTGCCGCGTATCAGGAAGTTGTCGGCCGGGTACTCGCCGCGTTCGTTGAGCCCCCAAGCCTCGCGCAGCCATTCGCGGTTCGACTCGAAGCCGCCGGCGGCCAGCACGCAGCTGCGGGCTTCAATCCGTTCGGTACCGACCCAGGCCGCCACGAAGCGGGCCTCGTCCAGCTCCAGCCGGTCCACCGGCGCCTCGTAGCGCACCCGCACGCCCAGCCGCTCGGCGCTGCGGTAGTAGGCATTGACCAGCGCCTTGCCGCCTCCCATGAAGAAGGCGTTGGTGCGGGCCGTGTGCAGCGCCCCTGACAGCGAGGGCTGAAAGTGCACGCCATGGCTGCGCATCCAGGGCCGGCAGGTCGAGGACTCGCGTATCACCAGCCGTGCCAGCGCTTCGTTGGTGGCGCCGCCGGTGACCTTCAGCAGGTCCTGCCAGTACTCTTCCTCGGTATAGGCCTCGACCAGCACGTCCTGCGGCGCGTCATGCATGCAGCGCAGATTGCGCGTGTGCTGCGAGTTGCCGCCGCGCCAGGCCTTGGGCGAAGCCTCCAGCAGCAGCACGCTGGCGCCGGCCTCGCGCGCCATCAGCGCCGCGCACAGCGCCGCATTACCACCACCAATCACCAGCACGTCGATCACGCTTCACCTCCATCGAAGTGAACGCGATCCTAGGCTTCAAGCCGTGCGGCCGCCAGCAGGCGACAGGCATGGGGGTTTCAGGAATCGTGAAGGCTGGCCCCGGCCCAGCGGCCCTGCTCCACCAGTTGGCGCGCCACATCGGCCATCACCACACGAGCGGCGAGCGCGGCCGGCGAGAGTTCGTCGTCCGAGACGCTGACCAGCAGATTGGGCCGGCGCGCATGGGCATCGCTGACCGGAATCAGGGCCAGATCCTCGCGGCGCAGGCGCGCCACCGCCGCGCCGGGCTGGATGGTGGCGCCCAGGCCGGCGGCCACCGCGTCCATCAGCAGAGCCAGGCCGTCTATCTCGATCACCACCTTGGGCACGCACTTGGCGCGCACAAAAGCCGCATCAACGACGCTGCGCAGATTGTGCGGGGCGCTCGGCAGCACCAGCGGCAGCTCGGTCAGGCTGGCCAGGCGGGCGCTGCGGCCGGTCGGCAGGCCCGCCAATGCGCGCTCGCCGATCACGAACAGGCGCTCCTCCAGCAGCGGCTGCACGCTCCAGCGCCGCGCGGCATCGACCTGGAACAGCACGGCCAGGTCCAGCTGCCGGGCATTGAGCATCTGCGCCAGATGGCCCGACAGGCTCTCGACCAGGTGCAGCCGCAGCTCGGGATAGCGCGCCCGCATCGCCTGCATCAGCGGCAGGCCCAGCACACTGGCCGTGCTGGGCGGCAGGCCGACGCTGACATGGCCCGACAGCCGCGCCGTCTGCGCTGCCAGCACGGCATCATCGGCATGGCGCAGCGCCAGCTGGGCCTGGCGCCAGAAGGCCAGGCCGGCATCGGTGGGCCGCACGCCGGTGGACACCCGCTGCAGCAGCCGCGTGCTCAGCTCGCCCTCGAGCTTGCTGACCTGCTGACTCAGCGCCGAGGTGACAACGCCCAGCGAGGCCGCCGCCTGGCTGAAGCTGCCCAGCTCGACGACGCGGACGAAATAGCGCAGCTGTCGAAGTTCCATGGGTGCCAAGGGTAAGCGATGCGCCGCCGCGGTGGCACACTCGGCCGCCATGCTGCCCATCCTCTACTCGTTCCGCCGCTGCCCCTATGCGATGCGCGCCCGCCTGGCCCTGCGTGTGGCCGGCATCGAGCTGGAGATACGCGAGGTGGTGCTGAAGAACAAGCCGGCGGCGCTGCTGGCCGCTTCGCCCAAGGCCACCGTGCCGGTGCTGGTGCTGCCGGACGGTCGGGTGATGGCCGAAAGCATGGACATCATGGTCTGGGCGCTGACCGGGCATGACCCGGAGGGCTGGCTGGGCCAGGGCGACCCGGCCCAGGCGCAACAGTTGATCGCTATCAACGACGGTCCGTTCAAGGCCGCGCTGGACGGCTACAAGTATCCCGAGCGCCATCCGCAGGCGACACGAGATCAGCATCGCGCGCAGGCTGTGGCGCTGCAGCTCCAGCCGCTTGAGGTGCTGCTGGCCCCCGGGCCCTGGCTGCTGGGGCCCTCGCCCTCGCTGGCCGATATGGCCCTGCTCCCCTTTGTGCGCCAGTTCGCCCAGGTTGATAGGGCCTGGTGGGCCGAGGCCGGTCTGCCGCGGCTCGACGCCTGGTTGCAGCGGCTGACGGGCTCGCCGCTGTTCGAGTCGGTGATGCACAGGCTTCCGCCTTGGCAACAGGGAGATGCCCCACACCGCTTCTGAACGGGGTCATGTCTTGTCTTGTGGCCCAGCCTGACGGGTTTAGACTGCGGGTTTTCGCCAATCCGACCCGCCGATGAGATCTCTTGTTTTCGCCTTGATCGCCCTGCTGACCAGCCTGGCTGTCCAGGCGGCCGATCCTATCGGCCGGGTCAAGCGCGTCAGTGGCAGTGTCTGGGTGGACCGCGCGGGCCAGAGCCTGGCCGTACAGCCGGGCATGGCGCTGCAGGTCGGTGACCGGTTGCGCACCGGCGCCGATGGCATGGCCGGCGTCACCCTGGCCGACGACAGCCTGCTCACCGCCGGTCACAACAGCCAGTTGCTGATCAACGACTTCCAGTTCAACACCAGCACCCACGAGGGCGGCATGCTGGCCACGCTGTCCAGGGGCAGCCTGCATGTGGTGACCGGGCTGATCGCCAAGAAGACCCCCGAGAAGGTCAACTTCAAGACACCTAGCGTCGTGCTGGGTGTGCGCGGCACCGAGTTCATCGTCGATGTGCCCGAGGGCAGGGAATGAAACGCGCGGCCGCGCTTGTGTTGACCATGTTGCTGGCAACGCTGCTGGCCGCCTGCGCCCAGCTGCCCGAGCGCGTGATACTGCTGCCCGACGCCGAGGGCCGCGCTAGCGCCCTGCAGCTGCAGCCGCTGGAGGGCGCGCAAAGCCCCCTGCTGCTGAACCAGGCCTATGCCCAGGCCGATCTGGTGCGCGGCGAGCTGCGCTCCGGCCTGAGCAGCGCCGAGGCGGTGCAGCAGGCCTATGGCCCGCTGCTGGCGATGCAGCCGCAGCGTCCGCGCACCTTCATCGTCCACTTCCGCACCAACGCCGACGGGCTCACGCCCGAAACCGCGCCGGTGCTGGCCCAGGTGCGTGCGGCGCTGGCCGCCCAGGCGGCGGGCGAGCTGATCGTGACCGGTCATACCGACCGTGTCGGCAGCCCCGAGGCCAATGACCGGTTGTCGCTGGCGCGGGCCCAGACCGTGCGCGAGCTGCTGGCCGCCATGGGCGTGGCCCGCGAGCTGATCAGCGTGGCCGGCCGCGGCGAACGCGAGCCGCTGGTGCCCACCGCCGACGAGGCGGCCGAGGCACGCAACCGCCGTGTCGAGATCAAGCTCCGCTGAACGTTGGCGCGAGGCCAGGCCTTCGCTGCTGCGTTGGCTGGCCGGCTTGAGCCTGCTGGGCCTGCTGCTGGCCCATGCCACCCAGCATCTGCAGCTGCCCGGCCTGGCGCGCCTGGAGCTGCAGCTGTATGACGCCCGGCTGCGCCTGTTCGCCCCGGCCAGGCCCGACCCGCGTATCGTAATCCTCGACATCGACGAACGGTCCCTGGCCCAGCTGGGCCGCTGGCCCTGGAAGCGCTCGCTGCTGGCCGAGGTGATCGAAAAGGCCTTCAGCCCCCACGGCGCACTGCTGCTCGGCCTGGACATGGTGCTGGCCGAACCCGATGACAGCTCGGGCCTGAGCACGTTGGACGGACTGGCCGCCGGCCCGCTGCGTGATGATGCCGCCTTCTCCGATCAGCTGCAGGCGCTGCGCCCCCGGCTGGACCATGACGCCCGTCTCGCCCGGGTGCTGCAGCAGCATGCGGTGGTGCTGGGCTTTCATCTGTCGAACGCCGATGGTGCGGCCCGCATCGGCAGCCTGCCGCCACCCAGCGTGGCGCCGGCCGTGATGGGGGCCCAGCTCGATCATCTGACCCGCTGGCAGGGCTATGGGGGCAATCTCGACGCACTGCAGCAAGCCACCACTCAAGCCGGGTTTCTGAATGCGCTGGCCGATGCCGATGGCATCACCCGCCGCATGCCCTTGCTGGCGCAGCATGGGGGCCAGGTCTATGCGGCCCTGCCCTTGGTGCTGGCGCAGACCCTGATGGGCAATGCGGCCATCACCCCGGTGCTGGCGCCCCTGGTTCAGGGCCCGGCCCCACTGGTCGGCCTGAGCCTGGCCACGCCGCGTGGCCCGCTGTTGCTGCCCACCGATGGCCAGGCCGCCGTGCTGGTGCCCTACCGCGCGGCCGGCGGGGACTATGCACGCTATTCGGTTGCCGATCTGCTTGCCGGGCGTCTGCCGGCGGGCGCGCTGCGTGGCCGCGTGGTGCTGCTGGGCAGCAGCGCGCCGGGCCTGCTGGACCAGCGCGCCACGCCGCTGGCCAGCGCCTTTCCGGGCGTGGCCGTCCATGCCAGCCTGCTGTCCGGCCTGCTCGACGGCAGCCTGGCCAGCGCGCCCGGCCATGCGCCGGCGCTGGAGGCCGCGATGCTGCTGCTGATGGGCCTGAGCCTGCTGTGGCTGCTGCCGCGACTGGGCTGGCCCGGCGTGATCGCCATCGCCCTGCTGTGGCTGGCCCTGCTGATGGGCGCGAACTTCGGCGCCTGGGTCTGGGCACGCCAGGCCCTGCCGCTGGCCAGCGGCCTGTTGCTGCTGCCCGGCCTGCTGGGCCTGCACCTGCTGTTCGCCTACTTTGGCGAACGCGGCGCCAAGCACCGGCTGAGCGCTCTGTTCGGCCACTATGTGCCGCCCGCCCTGGTGCAGGAGATGAGCTTGCACCCCGGCCGCTATTCGATGGTCAGCCGCAGCGCCGAGCTGACCGTACTATTTGCCGATGTGCGTGGCTTCACCGGCATCGCCGAGCGTCTGGCCCCTGCCGAGCTGGCCGTGCTGATGCACGAGTACTTCTCGGCCATGACCGAGATCGTAGGCGCACACCGCGGCACCCTGGACAAATACATGGGCGACGCGCTGATGGCCTTCTGGGGCGCACCGCTGGACGACCCCGACCATGCTCTGCACGCGGTGCAGGCGGCGCTGGCCATGCAGGCCGAGCTGGCGCGGCTGAACGCGCGCTTTGCCGCCGCCGGCCGGCCGGAGCTGGCCATCAGCACAGGCATACACAGCGGCACCATGGTGGTCGGCGATCTGGGCTCGCGCCAGCGCCGTGCCTACACGGTGCTGGGCGACAACGTCAATCTGGCCGCCCGTCTGCAGGAGCTGTGCGGCCAGCGCGGTGCCGGCCTGCTGATCAGCGAGGCCACCCACGCCCGCCTCGGCGGCGCCCTGCCCTGCGCGGCCCTGGGGCCGGTGGCCGTGCGTGGCCGTCAGGGCGAGGTGGTGATTTACGAGCCGCTGGCCGGCTGAGCGCTCAGGCCCAGCGGCTGGGTGACCGGCTCGCGCCACCAGCCGGTGGAGGCGGGCGGCGCCTTGATGCTGATGCGCTCGCCCATCTTGGGCGCGCTCAATGGCACGCCTTGGGCGGCGGCCAGCGCGCTGATGCGCTCGAACGGCTCCTGCCAGGGATGCAGGGCCAGATCAAAGGTGCCGTTGTGCACCGGCAGCAGCCAGCGGCCCTTGACGTCCAGATGGGCTTGCAGGCTCTGCTCGGGCTGCATATGCACATCGGGCCAGTCCTTGTTGTAGGCGCCGGTCTCGATCAGGGTCAGGTCAAAGGGACCGAAGCGCTCGCCTATGGCCTTGAAGCCGTCGAAGTAGCCGGTGTCGCCGCTGAAGAACACGCGCAACTCGTCACTGATGATGACCCAGGAGGCCCACAAGGTGGTGTTGCCGTCGTTCAGGCCGCGGCCCGAGAAGTGCTGGGCCGGCGTGGCGACGAAGCGCACGCCGGCAATCGTCGTCCCCTGCCACCAGTCGAACTGCTGCACCTTGGCCGCCGGCACGCCCCATTCGATCAGCCGGTCGCCGACGCCCAGCGGCGTCAGGAAGTGCTCGACCTTCGGCATCAGGGCCAGGATGGCGGCATGGTCCAGGTGGTCATAGTGGTCGTGCGACAGGATCACGCCCTTGATCGTCGGCAGCTCGACGATAGCGATCGGCGGCGCATGAAAGCGCTTGGGGCCCAGCCATTGGAGGGGAGAGGCACGCTCCGAGAACACCGGGTCGGTGAGCCAGAACTCGCCCTGCAGCTTCAGCAGCATGGTCGAGTGGCCGAGGCGGAACAGGCTGCCATCGGGCGCGGCCAGCAGGTCGGTGTGGGTCAGCTTGAGCACCGGAATCGGCTGCGACGGCGAGGCGTCGGCCGGCTTGTCCAGCACAAAGCGCCACATCACCTGCAAGGTCTTCTCCCAGCCCAGGCGCTGGGCCGGTGCCTCGTTGCGGAACTTGCCACGCACGAACTGCGGCGACTGCGGGAACTGAACGGCGTCGGGGCGGAAGGCTTTGAAAAGGCTGTAGGCCATGGTGATCAGGACTCCAACAATGAGGATGTGACTCAGGCTGCGCGGCATGGCGATTCGGCACCGCTGCTGGGCAGGCCTCAAATTACACTACACAGTGTAGTATCTGGTTTTTGAAAAGTAAACCAGCCGGTGTAAAATTTTTGTTTCTGCCCCAGCCCCTTTGCCCATGAGCACCGCGCCGCCCAGCCGCCTGACCGATAGAAAACGCGAGGCCATCGTGCAGGCCGCGATCGCCGAGTTCCGCGAGCATGGCTTTGGCGGTACCAGCATGGACCGCATCGCCGCCGCGGCCGAGGTCTCCAAGCGCACCGTCTACAACCACTTCCCCAGCAAGGACGAGCTGTTCGCCGAGATCCTGATGCAGCTGTGGCAGCGGGCCAAGGGCCTGGAGGTGCTGGTCTATGACCCCGCCCGCCCCTTGCGCGAGCAGCTGCTGGCGCTGATGGCCGGCAAGCTGCGCCTGATCACCGACGCGAGCTTTCTGAACCTGGTGCGGGTCGCCGTGGCCGAGATGATGCATGCGCCCGAACGGGCCCAGGCGATGGTGGAACGTCTCGGCGAAAAGGAAGATGGCGACGCCGGCCTGGCCGCCTGGATACGCGCCGCCCAGCAGGACGGCCGGCTGCGCCCGGCCGATGCGCTGTTTGCCGCCCACCAGCTGCAGGCGCTGCTGAAGGGCACGGCCTTCTGGCCGCAGCTGGCGATGGGCCAAAAGGCGCTGACGGCGGCCGAGCAGACCCGGCTGCTGAACGACAGCGTGGACATGTTTCTCAGCTTCTATGCCAGCCCCGCGACACAAGGGAGCAAGACATGATCAGAAGAAGAACACTGGGGCTGGCCGCGGGTGCGGCCCTGCTGCTCAACTTGGTGGGTTGCGCCGCCCCTCCCCGGGTCAAGACGCACACGGCACTGCCCGGCGTCGAGGTGCTGCCCGCTGCCCTGACCATGCCCGGCCTGGACCGCCAGCGCCAGCTGCGCATCTATCTGCCGCCCGGCTATGCCCAGAGCAGCGAGCGCTACCGGGTGCTCTATATGCACGACGCTCAGAACCTGTTCGACGACTTCACCTCTTTCGTCGGTGAGTGGGGCGTGGACGAGACCCTGGACGAGCTGGCCCGCAGCCATGGCCTGAAGCTGATCGTCGTCGGCATCGACAACGGCGGCGACAAGCGCATGACCGAGCTCAACCCCTGGGACCATCCGAAATTCGGCAAGGGCGAGGGAGCGGCCTACACACGCTTCATCGTCGAGGTGGTAAAGCCCCATATCGACAGCCAGTACCGCACCCGGCCCGAGCGCGAGCACACGGCGATGATGGGCAGCTCGATGGGCGGGCTGATCTCGCACTATGCGATCCAGCAATACCCGCAGGTGTTCAGCAAGGCCGGCATCTTCTCGCCGTCCTACTGGGCGGCGCCGGCGATGCGCGACGCCGCTGTGCGACCTTTGCCGATCGACACGCGCCTGTATCTGTACATGGGCGGCCGCGAAGGCGGGGAGATGAATGCCGATGTGCGTAAAGTCGTCGCCGCCCTGTCCGGCCAGGCCCTGCCCGCCGAACAAATACGCCTCAGCACCCAGGCTGCGGCCGAGCACAACGAGGCTGCCTGGCGGGCGGAGTTCAAGCCGGCGCTGCTGTGGCTGTTCCAGCCAGGCGCCAACTGAGCCTGAAACAAACGAAACCGCCGCCGCAACCGGCTTGATACGGGCCCGTCGCACAGTCTGCTCATCGCCGACTGTTGCCCGGAATCCCCATCATGCTTGCCGCCACCCTGACCAACGCCCCATCGCTGACACTGCCTCTGTCTGAAAGCAGCCGGCAGGCCTGGTACCGAGGCCTCGCGATGACCGCCATGGGTCTGGCCGGCTTCATCGCCTGGACGGCCTGGCTGCCCCCGGTACCCGACCGCGTCACCATCACCGCGGCCCCGGTGGTCGAGGTACCGGACCCAGAGGCCGAGCTGCAAAAAGCGCAGCGCCGGCTGATGATGATGGAGAGTTCGCATGAGCGCCTGAGCGCGCTGGCGGCGGGGGCCGATACGCTGCGTTTCTCGCCCCGGGTCGTCGCGCTGGCCCGTGCTGACGGCGAGTCCGGCGAGCGTCTGCTGGCCACCCAGCATGCGCTGTTCCTGCATCAATCGACGCAGCTGAATCGGGTCGACTGGGTCGGCAAGCTCGTCGAGCTGGAGCGGCAGCAAGCGGCGCTGCGTGGCCGTATCGCGGCCCTGAGGGCGCTGCCAAGAACCGCTTGAGCCCTCAAGCGCTCAGGCCGGCCCCTCGACGCGCATCGAATAGTCCACCGCCTTGACGTCCTTGGTCAGCCGGCCGATCGAGATGCGATCGACACCGGTGGCGGCGATCCAGCGCAGCTGGTCCAGCGCCACGCCGCCCGAGACTTCCAGCAGCGCGCGGCCGCCGGTCAGGGCAACAGCCTCGACCATCATGGCCTCGCTGAAGTTGTCCAGCAGCACGCTCTCGGCGCCTGCCTCCAGCGCCTCGATCAGCTCGCCCAGGCTCTCGACCTCGACCTGTATGCCCACGCCGGCGTGCAGGGCCTGGGCGGCCAGCACCGCGGCGCGCACGCCACCGGCGGCGGCGATATGGTTTTCCTTGATCAGGATGCCGTCGTACAGAGCCAGGCGCTGGTTCTGCCCGCCACCCACGCGCACCGCGTACTTCTGCGCCAGGCGCAGCCCAGGGATGGTCTTGCGCGTGTCGAGCACGGCACAGCCGTTCGGATTGGTCGAGGCGCCGGCAATCGCCTGCACATGGGCATGGGTCAGCGTGGCGGTGGCCGACAGCAGCTGCAGAAAGTTCAGCGCCGGGCGCTCGGCGGTGAGCAGGGCGCGGGCGTCGGCGGTGATCTGGCAGACCACCGTGTCGGCGCTCATCAGCTCGCCCTCCTGATACTGCCACTCGATGCGCGCGGTCGGGTCCAGCGCGGCCAGGGTGCCGTCGAACCAGCCGCGGCCGCACAGCACCGCGGCCTCGCGCACCCGCACATGGGCCTTGACGCGCTGACCGGCCGGCACCAGCTGGGCCGTCCAGTCGCACAGGCCTACATCCTCGACCAGCGCGTCGTGGATATTGCGCTGACGCGCTTCTTCGAGGGTTTCGTTGTGCTCAAACATGCGGCCGAGTTTATTCCGCCGCGGCCACCTTGAGGCTCAGCGTGTCCAGACCCTCGATCTCGCCGGTGATCAGGTCACCCGGCTGCACCGCGCCGACGCCCTCGGGCGTGCCGGTGTAGATCAGATCGCCGGGCTGCAGATGGTAGAACTGCGAGAGATTGGCAACGATCTCGGGCACGCTCCAGATCATGTCGGCCAGGTCGCTTTGCTGCTTGACGGTGCCATTGACGGACAGCGCGATACGGCCCTTGCTCAAGTGGCCCAGCGTGGCCGCCGGCACCAGCTCGGTGATCACGGCCGATTGCTCGAAGCCCTTGGCCAGATCCCAGGGCCGGCCGGCCGCCTTGGCCTCGGCCTGCAGATCGCGGCGCGTCATGTCCAGGCCGGCGGCATAGCCCCAGACCGCGTCCAGTGCGTCTTCCACGGCAACACGGAACACCGGCTTGCCGATGGCGATCACCAGCTCCATCTCGTAGTGGTAGTTCTTGGTGCCGGGCGGGTAGGCCACGGTGGAGCCCGAGGGCACCAGCGCATTGGCCGGCTTGGTGAAATAGAACGGCGGCTCGCGGTCGGGGTTGCCGCCCATCTCGCGGGCATGGGCGGCATAGTTGCGGCCCACGCAGTAGATGCGCGACACCGCGTAACGGGCGCTGCTGCCGCGCACCGCCACGCTGGGCTGCTCTTGAGGGGCGAAGATGTAGTTGCTCATGGGGAGGCCGGCCATTGGCGTAAAAGGGGGTAGCGGCAGGATACCGCGCGGGCCCATCGCCGCCGATGTGGGCTTTGCGGATGCCGCGCGCAGGGCGCACAGGCCCGGATCGGCTTCGACGTGCGACCGCCTACACTCCGGCCATGTCACTGTCCCCGTTCTGGAACCAGGTGCAGGAGCTGGGTATCGCCCTGGCCCAGGGGCACATTGACGGCCGCAACTTCCGCCAGCAGTTCCTGGTGCTGACCCGCGAGCGCATGGCTTGCAGCCGCGTCAGCCTGTGGCGCTTCCGTGAGGATGAGGAAGATCGGCAGCGGCCGCTGCTGCTGGTCTGCAAGGCCAGCCAGCACGAGAACGGCAGCATCCTGGCCCGGGAGCGCGCGCTGCGCGCCGACCAGTACCGCGACTGCCTGGCTGCGCTGCAGCCCATGGGCGTGCGGGGCAGCGACGACTGCCTCAATGACCCGCTCCTGCACACGCTGGCCCAGGCCCTGCTGGAGCATGCCGATGTGCGCTCGCTGGCCTGCGCCGCCCTGCTGGTGAACGGCCGCAACTACGGCCTGCTGTGCGCCGAGCAGCTGGGCCAGACCCGGCACTGGACCCGCCAGCAACTGCTGGACCTGGCCAAGCTGGCGCGCACCATCAGTCTGCAGGTGGTACGCGGCGGCGGTCGCCAGCATATGGACGCGCCATCGTTGCCGGCGCTGCCCACGCCATGAGGCCTCTGCGTAGAGCGTCCTTCCCGCTGGCCGCGGCCATCGCCGTGCTGCTGGCCGGCTGCGCCGGCACGCCCCGATCGCCATCCGCTCCGTCCGCGCCCCGACCCGACCCCGGCCGCGACGGCCCGGAGGCCGTGATCCCGCCCAATCTGCACCTGGTGCCCGACGCCGAGCCGCGCCTGGAGCCCTTGCGCCGGGGTGGCCCGAACAAGCCCTACGAGGTGCTGGGCCAGCGCTACGAGCCGATGACTGCCGATCAGCCCCTGGTCGAGCGGGGCCTGGCCTCCTGGTACGGACGCAAGTTCCACGGCCGCTCGACCGCCAGCGGTGAAACCTACAATATGTATGCAATGACGGCGGCCCACCCGACCATGCCCATCCCCAGCTATGCACGGGTGCGCAACCCGGCCAATGGCCGCGAGGTGCTGGTGCGCGTCAATGACCGTGGGCCCTTCCACCCGGGCCGCATCATCGACCTCAGCTACACCGCCGCGCTGAAGCTGGACACCCTCAGGGGCGTGACCCCGGTCGAGGTCGAGCGCCTGACCTTCGAGGACATACGTACCGGCGCCTGGCGCCGTGACAACCCGGCACCGGTGTTCGTGGCAGGCGAGGCCGCCGGTGCGCCGGAGCGCAGTGCCACCTTCAGCCCGCCGCCGCCCAAGCTCGATCCCGCCCAGTTGCTGGCAGCCGATGAAGCTGCCCTGCCCAGCGCGCCGAAGATCGCCAGCCCAGGCTACTGGCTGCAATTGGGCGCGTTCTCGAGGCTGGACGGGGCCGAGACCCTGCGCCAGAAGCTGGCGACCGAGCTGGAAGGCCTGGCGCCGCTGCTGGCCATCTTCAAGGACAGCAGCCTGCACCGCCTGCAGGCCGGGCCCTACCCGACCCGCGAGGAAGCGCGCCAGGCGGCCGAGCGGCTGCGCGCGGCGCTGAATCTGCAGCCGGTGGTGGTCAGGCGCTAACGCCCGCCACTGACGTCCAGCAGCGCGCCAGTGGTGTAGCTGGCAGCATCGGACAGCAGCCAGACGATGGCCTGGGCAATTTCCTGCGCCGTGCCCATGCGTGCCATCGGCAGGCCGGCGACGACGCCGGACAGCTGGGCGCCGAGGCCGCCGCCGGCATGGATCTCGGTGTCGATGATGCCGGGCCGCACACCGTTGACGCGTATGCCCTCGCCGGCCACCTCGCGCGCCAGGCCAATGGTGAAAGTGTCGATCGCGCCCTTGCTAGCGGCATAGTCGACATAGACGCCCGGCGAGCCCAGCTGGGCGGCGCGGGACGACACATTGACGATGGCGCCACCGGTGCCGCCGTTCGATCGGCTCATCCGCCTCACCGCCTCGCGGGCGCACAGAAAACTGCCCAGCACATTGACCTCGAACACGCGGCGCATGCGCTCGGCCGTCATCTGCTCGAGCCGCGCGCCGGGAGCCACGATGCCGGCGTTGTTGACCAGGGCGGTCAGCGCGCCCAGCTCGGCATCGACCGCGGCAAACATGCGCAGCACCTCGGCCTCTTGCGACACATCGGCCTGCACCAGCAGGGCGCGCCGGCCCATCGCCCGCACCTGCTCGGCCAGCGCATTCGCACTGGCTTCGTCACGCGCGAAGTTGAGGGCCAGGTCATAACCCCGCTCTGCACACAGCAGCGCAGTAGCAGCGCCGATGCCGCGGCCGGCCCCGGTGATCAGGGCGATCACGCCAAGGCCACCCTGTTCATACCGAGATGCTTGGCCCGGTACATCGCGTTCTGCGCCCGCCCGGCCAGCAGGTCGGTGCCATAGGGCGGCGCGCTGGCCAGGCCTATGCTGAGCGTGACATGCAGGCCCGGCGCCACCTCGTTCCAGGGGTGCAGCTCGACATGCTCGCGCAAGCGCTCGCAGACCTCGAAGGCGCGGTCGGCCACGGTGTCGGGGAAGACGACCAGAAACTCCTCGCCATCCATGCGCACCAGGATGTCCGAGCCGCGGGTGTTGTCGCGCAGCATATCGGCCAGGTGTTGCAGGACCTGGTCGCCGGCGGCATAGCCGAACTCGGTATTGACGTGCTTGAGGTGATCGACGTCGATCAAGGCCAGGGTCAGCGAAGCGCTCTTGGCCTCGGCGGCCAGCATCAGGCCGGGCATCACCGACTCCAGATGGCGGCGGTTGCGCAGGCCGGTGAGGGGGTCGATAGTGTCCTGGCCGCTGATGACCGGTGCGGCCGGTCCGGCGACCGATGAAGGCGAGGCCGCCTGCTCGGCCTGCAGCCGTGCCTGTTCGGCCTCCAGCCGGGTGACGAAGAAGCGCGACTGCGCCTCCAGCTGCACCGTGGTGCTGCGGCGCTCGATCTTGTGCAAGGCCTCCAGATGCTCCAGCGCCTCGGCGGTGCGGCCCAATGCCTTGCTGGCGCGGTGCATCAGCTTGTGCACGCGCAGCTGGGTCGGCACCGAGGCCATCTCGGTCAAGTTCCCGAGCAGATCGGCGATCTCCTGATGCGCCAGATCGGCGCGCCCGCGGGCCAGGCTCAGGTCGGCAAGCACGCAGCGCAGCCTGAGCACATGGGCCTGCAGACCATGCTCCTGGGCCTGCTCCCGCGCCGGCCGCAACAGGGCCTCGGCCACATCGAGCTCACCCAGGTGCAGATTGACCTCGCCCAGGTTGCCGGCCGTCAGCACCAGCGAGAACGGATCGCCGGCCGCCTGCGCCAGCGCAAAGGCCTCGGTCGCGTACTGCTTGCCGCGCTCCAGCGCCTGCCGGGCCAGATCAAAGCGCTCGCCGTCCTGCAACAGGTAATAGGCACCCAGCGTCACGGCGCTGAGATTGTTCAGCGAGATCATGCGCTCGAAGGCGTAGTCGCCCTCGCGCACCAGGGCCGCGGCCTCACCCATCAGGCGCTCGGCCTGCCAGGGGTCACCCATGCGCTCGAACACCGCCGCCAGCGCGTTCAGCGACAGGGCGATCTGCCGCGTGTTGCCCAGGCGCTGCGCGACCGAGCACCCCTCATGCGCAAAGCGCATCGCGGGCTCGAAGTCACCGGACTCGAAGCTGCTCAGGGTCATCCAGCGCAGCACCTCGCAAAGCTGCTCGCTGGGGCCCTGCTCGCGCATCAGCGCGGCCACCTCCTCACCCGCGCGCAGCATCTCGGCCAAGGCCCCCTGGCGTACCAGAAAGAACACGCGCAGATAGCCGGCCTCGATTTGCTCGGACAGATAGCCCTGCTCGTCGGCCGCCACCCAGACCTGATGGGCCAGCGCCAAACCCTGTGGCAGCTGCAGCGCCTCACGCGCCTGGCGTGCCTGGCGCAGCAGCTCTTCCAGCTGCGCGCTGGTCAGCTCAGGGGCAGATTCAGGGCTTGATTCGAACATCTCGGATAGGGCCAGCCTGAAAAAAACAGCAGCGGATGCGCTGCCTGTCAACAGACCTTACCACCAAGGGCTAACCCTGAACACCCGAGAGTGCGGGGTTGTTCGAGGAACAACCTCCGCACCCATCGACGTCTACTTTGAGGTGGGCATGGCGAACTCGGCGCCCTTGGGCGCGCTCGACGACCAGCGCTGCATCACGCTCTTCTGCTTGGTGTAAAAGCGCACGCCCTCCTCGCCGTAGGCATGCATATCGCCGAACAGGCTCTTCTTCCAGCCACCGAAGCCATGCCAGGCCATGGGCACCGGGATCGGCACATTGATGCCGACCATGCCGACCTGGATGCGGCGGGCGAACTCGCGGGCCACATTGCCGTCACTGGTGAAGCAGGCCACGCCATTGCCGTATTCGTGGCCGTTGACGAGCTCGACGGCAGCGGCGAAGTCGGGGACACGCACGCAGGCCAGCACCGGGCCGAAGATCTCTTCCTTGTAGATGCGCATATTCGGCGTCACATGGTCGAACAAGGTGCCGCCGGTGAAGAAGCCCGCCTCGTGGCCGGCGACCTTATGGCCGCGACCATCGACGACCAGCGAGGCGCCTTCCTGCACGCCAATGCCCACATAGCCCTCGATGCGGTTCAGCGCCTCGCGGGTGACGATGGGGCCCATCTCGGCGTCAAGCTCCATGCCGTTCTTGATCTTCAGCGTGCGGGCGCGCTCGGCCAGCAGGGGCACGATCTTGTCGGCCACATCGCCGACCAGCACCGCCACCGAGATCGCCATGCAGCGCTCGCCGGCCGAACCGTAGGCCGAGCCGATCAGCGCGTCCACCGTCTGGTTGATGTCTGCATCGGGCATCACCACCATATGGTTCTTCGCACCGCCCAGCGCCTGCACGCGCTTGCCGTGGTGGGCGCCGGTTTCGTAGATGTATTGGGCGATGGGCGTCGAGCCGACGAAGCTCAGAGCTTTGACGTCGGGGTGGCCCAACAGCGTGTCAACCGCGACCTTGTCGCCCTGGACGACGTTGAACACGCCGTCCGGCAGGCCGGCCTGGCGCAGCAGCTCGGCGATGAACAGGCTGGCCGCCGGGTCGCGCTCGCTGGGCTTGAGCACAAAGGTGTTGCCGCAGGCAATCGCCACCGGGAACATCCACATCGGCACCATCACCGGGAAGTTGAATGGCGTGATACCGGCCACCACGCCCAGCGGCTGGCGCATCGTCCAGTTGTCGATGCCGGTCGAAACCTGCTCGGTGTAATCACCCTTCAGGAGCTGCGGGATGCCGCAGGCGAACTCGACGATGTCGATGCCCCGGGTGACCTCGCCCTGGGCATCGGTGAAGACCTTGCCATGCTCGGCGGTGATGATGGCGGCCAAGGTGTCGCGCTGCTGGTTCAAGAGCTCCAGGAACTTGAACATCACGCGCGCACGGCGCAGCGGGGGGGCGTCGGCCCAGGCCGGGAAGGCGGCCTTGGCGGCGGCCACGGCCACATTCACATCCTCGACACTGGCCAGATGCACCTGGCGCGCCACCTCGCCGGTGGCCGGGTTGTAGACCGCCTGCTTGCGGCCGCCGGTGGCCGCCTGCGGCTTGCCGTTGATGAAGTGGGTGATGTCAGTGTTCGAGGTGAATGCGGCGGGTGCGGCCATGTGTGTCTCCGGTAAAAATTCAGTCTAGGCCGCGGGGCGGCGCTTGCCAATCCACTTTTGCCGACCACATTGTTCGACAATGTGAACAATGGAGAACCGCAACGACCTGCTCTGGAGCCAGCTGCACGCGCTGACCGTGATCGCCCAGCTGGGCAGTTTCACCAAGGCGGCGCAGCGCCTGGGGATGTCCAAGGCCGCGATCAGCCAGCGCATCAGCGAGCTGGAGCGGGCCATCGGCCAGACCCTGGTGCAGCGCACCACCCGTTCGGTGCGGCTGACCGACGCCGGCCAGCGCCTGGTCGACGACAGCTCGGACAGCTTTGCCCAGATTGCCCGCAGCCTCGCTCAGGCCCGCGACGCCGCCGGCCAGCCGCGCGGCCTGCTGCGCGTCACCGCCCCGGTGGCCCTCGGCCGCCAGCATGTGGCGCCGCAACTGGAGGGCTTTTTCCGCCAGTATCCCGAGGTACGCATCGAGCTGGACCTCAGCGACCGCATCATGCCGCTGGCCCAGGAGGGTTTCGATCTGGCGATACGCCACACCAGTACGCCGCCGGAAAGCCATGTCGCTTTCAAGCTCTGCGGCTCGCGCACCCTGCTGCTGGCCAGCAATGCCTATGTGAAGCGCTGCGGCCTGCCCCAGCATCCGTCCGAGCTGGCCGAACATGCCTGCCTGACCTATCTGCGGCCGGGCCCGGTGTCCTGGCTGTTCGAACGCCAGGGGCCGGTGATCGAGGGGCTGGATGCCGAGCGCCACCGAGTCAGCGTCAGCGGCCCGCTGCGCGCCGGCAACAGCGAGGTGTTGCGTGACGCCGCCCTGGCCGGCCTGGGCCTGGCCCTGCTGCCCGACTTCAGCGCCGCCGCCGCCCAACGTGCCGGCCGCCTGCGCGAGCTGCTGCCCGACTGGCGGCCGGTGGGCGTGTTCGGCGACAGCATCTATGCCATCCACCCCTGGAGCAGCACCACGCCCCGACCGGTTCGGCTGCTGGTCGAGCATCTGCGAGAGGCCCTGCGGGCGGGGTTCGAGGCCCAGAGCACATAAAAAAACGCCCACCCGGTAAACCGGATGGGCGTGTACAAGTCCTTGGAAGGACGTCGTTGGGAACGGAGCATGGCAAAAGTCGCCAGGCAGGGTTCCTACTGTAGGGACTAGGGTTCACCCGGGCCATCCCTAACAATGAGGTTGTGAGTGATCTTGACTTTTTGCTGGTTCTGCAAATTCAGCCGGCAGGCCAGCCACCAAGTGGTCGCCGAGCAGACTCCCGGTCACAATCGGGCATGAATTCCGCCAAGCCCCCGCACCGCCCACCCGCCAAAACCCCGCCTCGCAGCCCCGCCGTTGCGCCCAAACGCCCCCCCGCTGCCCCGTCGGCGCCCATGGGCGAGGACGATATCGTGGCGCTGGAACAACTGCTGGACAAGGTACCGGCGCCGTTGGAGCCGCTGGACGTCAGCATGCTGGATGGCTATCTCTGCGCCGTGCTGCTGCAGCCTATCCCGCTCTTGCCGGCCCAATGGCTGCCCTATGTCACCGACATCGAGGCCCGGCCCCTGCCCCCGCGCTACAAGCCCGAGGCACTCCACGCGCTGGTGCTGCGCCGCCATCAGGAGCTGAAGGCTGCCATCACCGAGCGCCAGTGGTTCGACCCCTGGGTGTTCGAGATGGACGACGAGGCCACGCCGTCCGAGACCGTGTTCCCCTGGGTGGCCGGCTTTGCGCTGGGCGTCGATATGTTCACCGCGCTGATGGGCCTGTCGGCCGCGGACCTGCTGGAGCCGCTGGCCACCATCTATATGCACCTGGACGCCGACGATCTGGAAGACGCCGACGCCCTGCTGGCCGAAATCGAGACGCTGGAGCCGCCGGAGGACCTCAGCGAGGCCGTCGAAGGCCTGGTGCGCAGCTGCCTGCAGCTGGCCGATATTTCGCGGCCTCAGCCCAAGCCGGTGGCCGAGGTGCCCAGGCGCATCGCCCGCAGGCAGGCACCGCCGACCGGCCCCGGCCCCGGTCCCCGCAAGCGCTGATCGATCAGGCGCTACTCAGGCATAAAGCCGGGCCGCGTGCAGCGCCAGCCCGGTGGCAACCGAGGCGAAGCGGTCACCGCGCACCACCTGGGCCTGACTGAACTCGGCCGCGATGCGGTCGGCCAGCAGACGCAGGCCGGTCGAGCCGCCGGTCAGGTACAGCGCGTTGACCTGCTCCGGCTTCAGGCCGGCCTCGCGCACGGTGTCACGGGCGGTCTGCACGATGCGCTGGATGTCGGCTTCGAGCGCGGCCACCGCCGTCGTCTCGGTCAGCCCCACCAGCAGGCCGGATTCGACCAGCCCCAGGTCGATCAGCGTGTCGCCGCCGCCCGAGACCTGGATCTTGGCATCCTCGGCACGTGCCGCCAGCTCATGGCCCAGGCGCTCGGTGATCACCGTCATCAGCCGCTGGTGGTGGCGCGGCTGGCCGTAAAAGCCCTTCATGCCGCGCAACTCCATCACCCGCGCAGGGCTGTAGACGGTGTTGATCAGGTGCCAGGTGGCGAGGTCGAAGTAGACGGCGCTGGGCACCTCGCGCGGTGTCGAACCGGCGATGCTGGGGCCCATGGCCTGGTAGCCGAACTCGCGCAGGATGCTGCTCAGCTCGACGCGGCGGTCGAAGTCGGTGCCGGCCACGTGGACGCCGTGGTTGGCCAGGATGTCGTCGCGGCGGTCCAGCCGGTGCATGCGGTCCGGGCCCACGCGAACCAGAGAAAAGTCCGAGGTACCGCCGCCGATGTCGGCCACCAGCACGATCTGCTCGGTCTGCGCCTGCTGCTCATAGTCGAAGGCCGCGGCGATAGGCTCGAACTGGAAATGCACCTCGTCGAAGCCGACAGCGCGGGCCGCAGCCTCCAGCGTGACCTGGGCCGCAGCATCGCGCTCGGGGTCTTCATCGACAAAGAACACCGGCCGGCCCAGCACCACCTGGTGCAGATTCGTCTCGGCATGCTCGGCCTGGGCGCAGGTGCGCAGCCGCTTCAGATAGCCCGCCAGCACATCGAAATACTTGACCGCCCGCCCGCCGCCCACATCGGTGCTCTGCTCCACCAGGCCCGAGCCGAGGATGCTCTTCATCGAGCGCATCAGCCGGCCATCGGTGCCTTCCACATAGGCCGCCACGGCGGCGCGGCCAAAGGCGCGGGCAGGGCCGTCTTCGTCATGCTCGAGGTCGGCGTAATAGAACACCGCGGTCGGCATCGTCGTGTTGCTGCCCTCCAGCGGCACCAGGCGCATGCGGCGGCCGGTGTCCGGAATCGCGATCGCCGAGTTGGAGGTGCCGAAGTCAATGGCGCAGAACGAACGGGAGGCGGAAGCAGGCACGGGCATGGCGATGAGCCCGGCGTGGGCCAGGCCCTGTGGAATGAGGAGCGGGGCGCGGATTGTAGCGATCAGCGCGCCTTCGGTCCGTAGAACGCGAACTTGGTGTCCGGCCGCTTGCCGCTCATCAGCTCCGCCAGCGCGCGCCCCGAACCCGCGCCATGGGTCCAGCCCAGGGTACCGTGGCCGGCATTGATCCACAGATTGCTGTGCTTCTTGCTGTGGCCGATATAGGGAATGTTGGTCGGCGTGCTGGGGCGCAGGCCGGTCCAGAAATTGGTCTCGCTGGTATCTGCCACGCCAGGGAACAGCTCCTCGTAGCGGCGCACCAGGGCCTCGCAGCGCACGCGCGAGGTGGCGTTGTTCAGCTGCGTGTCGTAGCCGACCAGCTCGGCCGTGCCGGCGATGCGCACATGGTCGCCGAGCCGTGAGATGGCGATCTTGCGCGTGTCGTCGAGCAGGCTGACGACGCTGGCGCGCTCTGGGTGCTTCAAACGCATCGTCGTCGAATAGCCCTTGGCCGGGTAGATGTTCAGGTCCTCGCCGACGGTGCGTAGCAACGGCGCGGTGTAGGACCCCATGGCGGCGACGAAGGCATCGGCCTGCAAGGTGCGGGTCGCACCGGTGCGGCTGGCGGCGATGCGCACGCCGCTGATGCCGCCGCCGGCTTGCTCCAACGCCAGGATGTCGTGCTCGAACAGGAAGGTGGCGCCGCGGGCCACGCAGCGCTTGGTCAGTTCCTGGGTGAAGACGGCGCAGTCGCCCGACTCGTCGCTGGGCGTGAAGGTGCCGCCGAAGATATTGCTGCCGAAGCTGGCCAGCGCCGGCTCGACATCGAGCACCTCGTCGCGGTTCAGCACACGGCGGTCGACACCATGGCGGCGCATCACCTCGGCCCCGGCCGCACCGGCGTCGAAGTCATGCTGGCTGGAGAAGAAGTGCAGGATGCCCCTCTCCAGCCGGTTGTATTCGATGCCGGTCTGCGCCACCAGGCTCTTCAGCGACTCGTGGCTGTAGCGGCCCAGCATCACCAGCTCCTCGACATTGCGCTCGAAGGCGGCCGTCGTGCACTGGGTCAGAAAGCTCAGGCCCCAGCGCCATTGCTGCGGGTCCAGGCTGGGGCGGAACAGCAGTGGCGAATCGTCGCGCAACAGCCATTTGGCGACCTTGAACGGTGCGCCGGCATTGGCCCAGGGCTCGCAGAAGCTGACCGAGATCTGTGCGCCATTGGCAAAGCTGGTTTCGTGCGCGGCCTCGGACTGACGGTCCACCACGGTGACCTCATGGCCGGCCTCCAGCAAATACCAGGCGGTGCTCACACCGATGATGCCCGCACCCAAGACGACAACTTTCACAGCATTCCCGTTCTGACGGCAGCGCCGTCGACTTGATTTCGATTGATCGACTACTGCACCACCAGCTGGCGCATCAGCAGCTGCATGCCCAGGCTGGCCATCAGCACGGCGATCAAGCCATCGATGACACGCCAGACCACCGGCTTTTGCAAGGGGGTGGCCACGGCCGCCGCGCCGAAACCGAGCAATCCGAACCACATCACCGATGCAAGACTCGCGCCACTGGCAAAGGCCCAGCGCAGCTCGGCCGGCTGCTGCGAACCGACGGTGCCCAGCAGCACGACGGTGTCCAGATAGACGTGCGGGTTCAGAAAAGTCATCGTCGCCGCGGCGCCCAGGGCCGCTTGCAGACCCAGGCCGGCGCCGGCGGTCTGCAGGCTGTCGGCACCCTGCCAGGCACGCCAGGCCGAGCGCGCGGCGTAGTAGAGGAGAAAGGCGGCACCACCGAGGCGGAAGATTTCCATCACCAGCGGCGAGCCGGCGATGGCGGCGCCCAGGCCGAACACACCCAGGCAGATCAGCGCCACATCGGACAGGCTGCACAGCAGCACCACCGGCCCCACATGCTGGCGGCGCAGGCCCTGGCGCAGCACCAGCGCGTTCTGCGCGCCAATGGCCATGATCAGGCTGGCTCCGGTGAGCCAGCCCTGGGTCAGGGCTGTGGCGATATGCGAATCCATGGGGCGAGGTCTTGCCTTGGCCGCGACAGCGGCAGTGCCCGCATTGTCGGTAGCTTCCCCTTATTGTTGAAGCTACATTCATACTTCTCTCGCAACATTAGAGTCACTTATGAAAGATCTGGATCTGGCCGCGCTGCAATGCCTGGCGGCCCTGGCCGACGAGGGCAATTTCGAGCGTGCCGCCCAGCGCCTGAACATCACGCAGAGCGCCGTGTCGCAGCGCCTGCGTGCGCTGGAGGCTCAGGTCGGCCAGTTGCTGGTCATACGCACCCGGCCGCTGCGCCTGACCGAGCAGGGCAAGCTGCTGCTGCGCCTGGCCCGGCAGATCCAGGCGCTGAGCAGCGATGTGGCCCGCGAGCTGGGCCTGCAGCAGACGGCGATGGAGCGGCTGCCGATTGCCGTCAATGCCGACAGCCTGGCGACCTGGGTGTTGCCGGCGCTCGACGGCCTGGTGCAGCAGGGTCTGCAAGCCGGTTACGGCCTGGAGCTGGTCGTCGATGACCAGGACTTCACCCACGACTGGCTGCGCCAGGGTGCGGTGCTGGGTTGCGTCAGCACCGTGCGCGAGGCGCTGCGCGGCTGCCTGATCCAGCCGCTGGGCGTGATGCGCTACATCGCGGTGGCCAGCCCGGCACTGATCGCAGGGCGGTTTCCCGAGGGTTTGACGCCGGTCAATTTCTCCCAGCTGCCGTTTCTGGTTTTCAACCGCAAGGACGACACCCAGGTCCAATGGGTCTCGCGCGCCTTTGGTTTGCGTGCGCCAACTTTGCAGGAGCGTTATGTGCCGTCATCGGAGGCCTATGTGCACGCCGTGCAAATGGGCTGGGGCATTGGCGTCGCACCCGAGCTCCAGGTACGGCCGCTGCTAGCCAGCGGCGCACTGGTGGCCCTGCGGCCGGAGGTGACATTGGACGTGGCGCTGTTCTGGCATCAATGGAAGCTGCGGCCCGACAGCGTCGCTCAAGAGCCTGGCGTGGCCTTGCTGACCGAAGTGGGCAGGGCCCTGGCCGATGGCGCGCGCCGCGCCCTGGCTCAGGAGTGAGCGCCTCTCAGCGCCGGTCGCTGCCCGGCGCCGAAGCAGCCGGTCCGGCCGCTGTGGCCTCCGTGGGCAGGGGCATCAGGCCGCTGTCCTGGTCGATCAGCTTGGCGGCCCGCAGGTCCATCACCGGCACGTTCGCGGCCAGCCACACGGAGCTGAGCACCGCGCTGCCGACCACGCCCCAGGTGAGGCAATTGAAGAGCTGCTGCTTCATTGCGAAGTGATGGATTGAGCCGAGAGTTACAAAGCCGGGACAAGGTGCGCAGCATATAGGGTTTACACCTGAGCACCATCCCCAATCGGTGCGAAATTGCAACAAGGCTGAGCCCGGACACAGGCAGTCCTGAGGACTGACCGTGCCTGGCGAAGGCCAGGGCCTCCTGGCCCTGCCGCAAGCACCGCGTGAACCTTGGCCCACAAGCCACGGCAAAGCTGGCCCGGGGCACCCCCATGCTTAGGGATGCGGTGTGCGTTTTGCCCACGAATCCGTTGTTCTCCACCCAATTGGGGTGTTCACTTTTTTACAACGAGGACGAAACTACCTACACCCCCGATGTACGCAGTGAGGCCCCCATGAGATTCCTGCCCGCCATGCTCCAGTTCCGCCGCTCCACCGACCGCGCGCGCGTCCCGCATGAGCAGGACCCGGCCGACCTCGGCACCGCCTTCGGCATGGAAGCCAGCCTCGACGAGGAAATGGACTACTGGCCGGTCAAGGACGCGGCCGGCGTCGAGGCCTACAAGCAGGAAGCGCCGATGTCCTGGCTGTCGCGGCGCTGAGCTTCGCCGATCCAGCCAGTTGGGGCCAGAGCTTGCCTACATCGGCAAGGTCTGGCCCGCAAAGACTTCAAATGTCTTCAGCGGGTCGTGGCCGTCGGCCTCGCCCTTGCGCAACAAACCCCGAGCATTGCTGAGCACCCTTGTTGCGCCGCCCGGATGGGCAAACAAATAGTCATGCCGGCAATGCAGATGGCCGTGCAGCCAGACATCTGCCAGGGGCAGTAGCGCCTCGTCGTTGTTGCAGAAGCTGGCCGTGCCAGGCTGGTTGCCGTAGCGGCTGTCGGCGCTCTTCAGGCTGGGCGCGAAATGGGTGATCGCCACCTGTGCGTCCCAGCGCCCCTCGGCGGGCTCGGCCAGGGTCCTGGCCAGCCAGTCGCGGCACAGCAGCCCCTCCTCTCGCACCGCCTTGGCGTCGAACACGGCGCCAAGGCGCGTCGCCCCCATCACCCGCTGGAAATAGGCACCGGCGCGCATTGCCCGGTCCAGCTGCTGGGTGCCGAAGACCTCGAAATCGCTCCAGCGCGTGTTGCCGACAAAGCGCACCCGCCGGCCTTCCCGGTCGGTCAGCACGCAACTGTCGAAGTCCAGCATCGTCATGTTGAGACTCGCCGTCAGCTCGCGCAGGCCTGCGCGGGCCTCGTGGATGTCGCGGCCATCGAACTCGTGATTGCCGGGCACGAACATGACAGGCACCGGCCAGCCGCGAAAGCGCTCGAGACTGGTCCATGTCGTATCGATGTCGCCGGCCAGCACCAGCAGCTCGGCGCTCGGTGCGGGCACAGGATCGAAGGGCTCCGTCTCCATATGGAGATCGGACAGCAATTGAAACCGCATGCTCAGGCGTCAGTTCGCCCCATGGCAGACCTTGAACTTGCGGCCGCTGCCGCAGGGGCAGGGGTCGTTGCGGCCGACCTTGGGCGCTTCGCGCTTGACCGCCTCGACCTTGTAGCGCTGCTCGCGGGTCAGGTCGTTCAGCTCGGCCACCGTGGCGACCATGTCTTCGACGGCGTCGTCAATGTCCTTCAGCGGGAATTCCTTTTCCAAAGTGGCCAGCAACTCGCGCTCCTCATCGGTCTCGGCCGGCAGGTGGCGATACAGCCGGGCGAGCGCCGACATCACCGCCTCGCTGGGCAGATCGGCCAGGTCGGGGAAGGACAGCGTCGCATGCTGGAAGCCAGCCACCCAGGGCATCAACGAGCGCGACAAGGGGTTCATGCCGGCCAGCACGGCCGCTTCTTCGTCCGACGGTGCGTCGCCGGCAGCCTCTTCGGCCTCCAGATCCATCACCAGCGGGTCGAACCAGCCGTTCTCGGCCAGGGTACGGCCCAGCGCCGTGTGACGGCGGGTGACCAGGGCGGTGACGCGCTCCAGCCAGGCGGCGTCGATATCGTCTGGCAAGGCGGCGCCTTCGTAGTCGAAGATCGGCGGCAGCCACTCTTCGCGCGGAATCAGCCGCGGCTGCACCAGCACGCCGCACAGATAGCCGTCGAGCATGATGGGGTCGAGCGCCTGCAGCGGCGCGGGCGTCTGGGCCAGCAACTCGTCGAGCTCGGCGAACTCGGAGTCGGTGAGGTCGCGGGTCAGCGGGCGGCTTTGGTCGGGGGGTGCGTGTTTCATAGGTCCGATTGTCGTCGGTTACGGGGCGCCGCAGGCAGGGCCTGGGCATTGATGGCGGCAGCGATCAGGCGCTGGCGCAGCCAGGCCTGGGCCGGATGGTCGTCATTGCGCAGATGCCAGAGCATCTCGACATGGACGCGGGCCAGCGGCATCGGCAGCGGCCGCTCGACCAGCTCGCTTCTGTAGCCGGTGGCCTCGATGAAGGAGGCCGGCAGCACCGTCAACAGGTCGGAGTGGGCCACCACCCGGCCGGCAGTGAAGAACTGGTTCACCGTCAGCACGATGCGGCGGCTGCGGTTCAGCGCATTCAGCGACTCATCGACAAAACCATGGGCCCGCCCCGAGAAACTGACCAGCAGGTGGCGGGCGGCGCAATAGGCGTCCAGGGTCAGTTCCTGATCGGCCAGCGGATGGCCGCGGCGCATCACGCAGACATATTCGCTCTCGTACAAGCGGTAGTTACGTATCGGTGCCATGCCGGCCTGGGAGGCCAGGGTGGCCACCGCATTCGGGAAGTATCCCACCGCGCAATCGACCTCGCCCTGCTCCAGCAGGCGGCGCGGGTCGCGCGTGGTCAGCGGCAGCACGCGGATATTGGCCAGCACGCCCAGGCGCTCGAACTCCACCATCAGCGGCGGCAGCAGCATGGCGGCGGTGGCATCGGCCATGGCCAGGTGCACGGTCAGCTCGTCGACCTGCGGATTGAAGTCGGCCGGATCCAGTGCCAGACGCAGCCGGTTCAGCGCCGCGCGCACCTCGGGCCACAGGCTTTCGGCGTGCGACGAGGGTTTGACGCCAAAGGCCTGGCGCTGGAACAGGTCCTCGCCCATCGCCTCCTTGAGCCGCTTCAGTGCATGGCTGACGGCCGGCTGCGTCATCGCCAGGCGCTCGGCGGCGCGGGTCAGATTGCCCTCGGCCATGACGGCATCGAACACACGCAGCAGATTCAGATCGAGGGTTCGGAAGTTCATGGGGTGGTGCAGAAGGTATGCGATCTGTTTATACCTTCAATGCGCATCTTTCATTGGCTTAATGTCTAGGGTTAACCCTAAACTCTCGCCATCGACTCCAAAAGAGTCTCCCAACAGTCAAGGAAACGCCATGAGCATCGCATCCCAAACCTTCGGTCTGCCCACCCGCCACGCCATCCGCCACAGCGGCTCCCTGTCCTCGATCGGCGCCCGCGCTTGGCTGAGCCTGCTGGCCAGCGTCAAGGCCTACCGCGCCGCAGCCGCCGACCGCGCCGCCGAACGCGAGTTGCTGAACCTAGCCGACCAGTACGAAATGAGCATGCCGTCGTTCGCCGCCGAACTGCGCGCCGCCAACGCACGCCGCAACTGAGCCCGGACACAAGGCCCGGAAGGGGCTTGTGCCTAGCGAAGGACGAAAGGCGATACAAGCCTTTCGGCTGAGAACCAATATTGAGAAAGCCCGCTTCAAAGCGGGCTTTTCTACGTCTGGTTGTAGGTGATCAGTCGGCCAGGCGGGCCTCGATCTGGGCCTTGGTGGCTTGAAGCTCCGCCGGCAGGTGGTAGCTCAGCTGCTCGAACAGGGCCGTGTGCAGTTCCAACTCGGCCTTCCAGGCGGCCTTGTCGATGTGGGTGACCTGCTCGAACTGGGCGGGGCTGAAGTCCAGGCCGTCCCATTGCAGATCGCCGTAGCCGGGGCTGAGGCCGAACAGGTGTTCCTCGGCCTTGCCGGTGCCCTCGACGCGCTCCAGCATCCACTTCAGCACGCGCATGTTCTCGCCATAGCCGGGCCAGACGAACTTGCCGTCCGGGCCCTTGCGGAACCAGTTGACACAGAAGATCTTGGGCAGCTGGCCGCCCAGGGACTCCAGCTTGTGCTCCATGTCCAGCCAGTGCTGGAAGTAGTCGCTCATGTTGTAGCCGCAGAAGGGCAGCATGGCGAACGGGTCGCGGCGCACCACGCCCTGCTGGCCTGCGGCGGCAGCGGTGGTTTCCGAGCCCATGGTTGCGGCCATGTAGACGCCCTCCATCCAGGTGCGGGCCTCACTGACCAGGGGCACCGTGGTCGAACGGCGGCCGCCGAAGATGAAGGCATCGATGGCCACGCCGGCGGGGTTGTCCCACTCGGCGTCGAGCACCGGGTTGTTCAGCGCGGCGACGGTGAAGCGGGCGTTCGGGTGCGCAGCCTTGGCACCGGTTTCCTTGGCAATCGCCGGTGTCCAGTCCTTGCCCTGCCAGTCGATCAGATGGGCCGGCGGCGTGTCGGTCATGCCTTCCCACCACACATCGCCGTCATCGGTCAGCGCGACATTGGTGAAGATCACGTCATGGGTCAGGCTGGCCATGCAGTTGAAGTTGGTCAGCGTATTGGTGCCCGGAGCGACACCGAAATAGCCGGCCTCGGGGTTGATCGCGTACAGGCGGCCGTCGGGGCCCGGCTTGATCCAGGCGATGTCGTCGCCGATGGTGGTGACCTTCCAGCCGTTCAGGCCGGCCGGCGGGATCAGCATCGCGAAATTCGTCTTGCCGCAGGCGCTGGGGAAGGCGGCGGCGACATGCCGCTTCTTGCCTTCGGGCGAGGTCACGCCCAGGATCAGCATGTGCTCGGCCAGCCAGCCCTGGTCGCGACCCATCGTCGAGGCGATGCGCAGCGCAAAGCACTTCTTGCCCAGCAACGCGTTGCCACCGTAACCGGAGCCGTAGGACCAGATCTCGTGGGTCTCGGGGTAGTGAACGATGTACTTGGTGCTGTTGCAGGGCCAGGCCACGTCTTGCTGGCCCTCGGCCAGCGGAGCACCGACGGTGTGCACGCAGGGCACGAACTCGCCGTTCTCGCCCAGCACGTCCAGCGCGCCCCGGCCCATGCGGGTCATGATGCGCATGTTCACGGCCACATAGGGGCTGTCGCTCAGCTCGACGCCGATGTGCGCGATCGGCGAACCCAGCGGGCCCATGCTGAAGGGCACGACGTAGAGGGTGCGGCCACGCATGGCGCCCTTGAACAGGGCCTTGTCGCTGGTCTGCAGCAGCTGGCGCATCTCGGCCGGGGCCATCCAGTTATTGGTCGGGCCGGCGTCTTCCTTGCGCTCGGAACAGATATAGGTGCGGTCTTCGACCCGCGCCACGTCGCTGGGGTCGCTACAGGCCAGATAGCTGTTGGCACGCAGCTCGGGGTTCAGCCTCTTGAAGGTGCCGGCCTCAACCAGCTGGGCGCACAGCCGGTCGTACTCGGCCTGGCTGCCGTCACACCAATAGACATCGCTGGCTTGCGTGAGTGCGGCTACTTCCGCAACCCAGGCAATCAGACGGGCGTGTTTCACGTAGGCGGGCACGTTCAAGCGCAGCCCTTCCATGGCGGGTCGGTTCATGGTGAGTCCCAATCAATGTCAAAAAGCAGAATTGGGCGAGCCTCGTTGCGAGGCGCATGGCAATGCGCCTCTCGCGGGGCTGGCCCAATTCCGCCTTCGCTGCGGGTCGCGCAGGTCCGGCGCCTGACCGGCTTTGTGGGCCGGCCATCCGGGCGTTTTGATCCAAACGGCCGGCGGGGAAGCGATTGTCACCCCAATGTAACCACGCCGTAACTACCGCATCCCCGGGGGTCATGCAATTGCGGAATAAGGTGATGCAAGCGACGATTGGGGGCTGACGCACTCGTAAGATCCGTCACGAATCCTTGACTTTCGTCACCCAATGAAACTTCTACATATCAATGTGGGCCGCGCCGAAACGCTGCAGGCTGGAGGCCAGACCGTCATGTCGGGCATACGCAAGCGCGCGGTGGACGGGCCGGTGGAGGTCGGCCCCATGGGCCTGACCGGCGACGAGCAGGCCGACCTCAGCGTCCATGGCGGCCTGGCCAAGGCGGTCTATGCCTATCCGCAGGAGCATTACCCGTTCTGGCAGACCGTGCGGGCCCAGGCCCGGGCGGCCGAGCCGGACGCGCCGCTGCCGCCGGGCAGCATCGGCGAGAACCTCTCGCTGAGCGGGTTGCTGGAGAACCAGGTCTGGATCGGCGACGTGCTGCGCTTCCCCGGCTGCGAGCTGGCCGTCAGCGAACCGCGCTTTCCCTGCTTCAAGTTCAACGCGGTGATGGGCTTCAACCAGGCCGTCAAGATGATGACGCAGAGCGGCTGGTGCGGCTTCTACCTGAGCGTGCGCTCACCGGGCTTGCTGCGGCCCGGCGAGGCCTTCGAGCTGATACCAGGCCCACGCGAGGTCGGCATCAGCGAGCTGTTCCGCAGCCGCTCGGCGGGCCGCAAGCTCTAAGCGTTGGACTGAGCCAGCGTCGGATAGTCGACATAGCCCTCGGCGCCGCCGCCATAGTAGGTGGCGCGGTTCGATTCCTGTAACTCGCTGTTCTGGCGCAGACGCTGCACCAGATCGGGGTTGCCGATGAAGGCACGACCGAAGGCCACCGTGTCCGCCAGGCCCTTGGCAATGACATCCATCGCCATCTCGCGGCTGTAGCCGTTGTTGACCATCCAGGAGCCGCCGAACCTATGGCGCATCGCCTCGAAGTCGAACGGGGCGACATCGCGCGGGCCACCGGTGGCGCCCTCGACGACATGCAAAAAGGCCAGCTTCAGCGGCGCCAGCTGCTCGGCCACGTAGTTGAACAGGGCCTGGGGATTGCTGTCCTGGCCGATGTCGTTGCTGGGCGTGATCGGGCTCAGGCGCAGACCGGTGCGGCCGGGGCCGATGGCGCCAGCGATGGCCGTCATCACCTCGATCAGCAAACGGGCGCGGTTCTCGATGGAGCCGCCATAGGCATCGGTGCGGTCATTGACGCTGTCACGCAGGAACTGGTCCAGCAGGTAGCCATTGGCGCCATGGACCTCGACGGCGTCGAAGCCGGCCTCCATCGCGCAGCGGGCGGCATGGACATAGGCCTGGATCAGGCCCGGAATCTCGTCGGTGCGCAGCGCGCGCGGGGCATCGACATTGACGAAGCCCTCCGTGGCATAGGTCTTGGTCGTCGCCGGCTTCGCTGTCGAAGATACCGGCGCCTGACCGCCCGGCTGAAAGGCCTTCAGCGAGATGCGGCCCACATGCCACAGCTGGACGGCGATACGGCCGCCCTCGGCGTGCACCGCGTCCGTCACCTTGCGCCAGGCCGCCACCTGCTCGGGCGTGTGGATGCCGGGGGTGTCCAGATACCCCTGGCCCTCGGGGCAGATCTGCGTGCCTTCGCTGATGATCAGGCCGGCACCGGCGCGCTGGCGGTAATACTCGACATGGAGCTCGTTGGGCAGCTGGTGGGTGGCGCGGTTGCGCGTCAGCGGCGCCATCACGACGCGGTTGGAGAGTTCTACATCGCCAAGGCGGATCGGGTCGAACAGGGAGGTCATGGGACTGCTTTCGAAAATGGATACTTCCTAGGGTACGCAGTTTTGATAAAACCTCGCGTCAGCGCCCCGCAGGAGTTCGTGCTAGGTCAAACAACGGCTACATTGCCCCCATGCTTGCTTACCGACACGCCTTTCACGCCGGCAACCACGCCGACGTCCTCAAACACCTCGTACTCGGCCAGGTGCTGCGCTATATGGGGGAAAAAGATAAACCCTATACCCTGATCGACACCCATGCGGGCGCCGGCGGCTATTCGCTGGAAGGCCGCTACGCCCAGAAGAAGGGCGAGTACGCGATGGGTGTGGGCAAACTTTTCGACCGCAAGGACCTGCCGCCCGGCCTGGCCGCCTATGTGCAGCAGGTCAAGGATTTCAATGAGGACGGCCAGCTGCGCCAGTACCCGGGCTCGCCAGCCATCGCCAAGGGCCTGCTGCGGCCCGACGACCGCATGCGCCTGTTCGAACTGCACTCGACCGATTTCCGCATCGTCGAGTCTTATATGAAGGACAGGCCCAACACCCAGGTCAGCGACAAGGACGGCTTCGCCGCGCTGAAGGGCGAGCTGCCGCCACCGTCGCGCCGCGCCGTCGTGCTGATGGACCCGTCCTACGAGATCAAGAGCGACTACGCCAAGGTGCTGACCGCCGTGCGCGAGGGCCTGCAGAAGTTCGCCGAGACGGTGCTGATCGTCTGGTACCCGCAGATCCAGCTGCTGGAGGCCGCCCAGCTGCCCCAGCGACTCAAGGCGACTGGCGACACCATGGCCAAGAAGGGCTGGCTCCATGTGCGCCTGACCGTGGCCCAGCCCGACGAACGCGGCTTCGGCATGCTGGGCTCGGGCCTGTTCATTGCCAACCCACCCTTTGTGCTGCACGACATGCTGGCCGCCGAGCTGCCCTATCTGGTGGACAAGCTCGGCCAGTTCGACGGCGCGAACTATGTGCTGGAGCAGCGCTCCGTCTGAGCCCGTCAATTGAGTGGCAGATCGCACGGCGGCACGGTGCCCCCGTGCAGGCACTCATAGAACCGCAGCATTTCTGCGCTAGCCTAGGGCGACAAACGGACTCTCCCGCCCCGCATGAACCTCAACTTCAGCCCTGCCGCCCTTGCGCGCATCATGCCGTTTCTGGCCTTCATGCTGTTGCTGGGTCTGCGCGGGGCGCTGGGTGACGCCGGTCTGGCAAGTCTTGACCCCCGCTGGGTATACGGCCTGAGCGTAGCCGTGGTCGGTGGCCTGCTGGCCTGGTACTGGCGCGGCTATGGCGAGCTGGCGCGGCAGAACCTGCCCACGGCCTCTGAGACGCTGCTGTCCATAGGCCTGGGCCTGGCGGTGTTCTCGCTGTGGATACGGCTGGACGCCCCCTGGATGATGCTGGGCGAGGCCACCGCCACCTTCCACCCGGTCGATGCCAATGGCGAGCTGCTGTGGCCGCTGATCGTCGTGCGCTGGCTCGGTGCGGCGCTGCTGGTGCCGGTGATGGAGGAGCTGTTCTGGCGCAGCTTCCTGATGCGCTGGGTGCAGGCACCGCAGTTCGAGACCGTCGATCCCCGGCGGGTCGGCCTGCGGGCCATCGCCATCTCGACCTTTCTGTTCATGCTTGCCCACACCCTGTGGCTGGGCGCCATCATCGCCGGCCTGGCCTATGCCTGGCTGTACCGCCGCACCGGCAAGCTGTGGACAGCGGTGATCGCCCATGCGGTCACCAACGGCGCACTGGGCATCTGGGTCGTGCAGACCGGGCAGTGGCAGTTCTGGTGAGTCTGCAGCAAAGCTCAAGCCCGGCTTGAGCTTTGCTGCATGCATGGCGTCTAAGCTGCGCGCATGAGCGCCGAAACCCTTCGCCTGTACTACAGCCCCAAGGCCTGCTCGCTGGCCTCGCATATCGCGCTGGAGGAATCCGGCCTGGCCTACACGGCCGAATGCGTGGATATACGGACCCAGGCGCACCGCAGCTCGCGCTTTCTGGAACTCAACCCGCTGGGCACCGTGCCGGCGCTGGGTCTGGGCGACCAGCTGCTGACCGAGTCGCAGGCCATCCTGACCTGGGTGGCCGACCGTGTGCCCGAGCAGGGCCTGCTGGCAAGACCCGGCACCCTGCAGCGGGCCCGCTCGCACGAGTGGATGAACTTCGTCTCCAGCACCCTGCACCCGAGTTTTCGCGCGATCTTCCGGCCGGAGCACTATGCAGGCGCCTGCCTGGCCGGCCAGGACGCCGTGCGCCTGCAGGGCCAGCAGCGCTTGCGCCAGGCGCTACTGACGATAGAGCAGCGGCTTGCCGGCAAGAGCCATGCCGTGGGCGAGCGCTTCAGCGTCTGCGACGCCTATCTGTTCGTGTTCTTTCTCTGGACCTACGACGAACGCATAGGCGCCGAGCTGCCGGCACGGCCGCACTACCAGGCGCTGGCCGAGCGCGTCTGGCAGCGGCCGGCGGTGCAGCGTGTGGTGGCCGCCGAGCATGCGCATCGGACCTATGCGCTGGCGCCCATGCTGGAGTTGCAGCGATGAGCTTGTACGCGGTACAGAAGCTGATCTACCAGGTCAACCGCGATCCGGCGCTGGCCCAGCGGCTGAAGGCAGGCCCGGCGGCGGTGCTTGCCGACTACGAACTCAGCGCCGAGGAGCATGGGGCACTGGCCACACCCGACATCGGCCTGCTCTATGTGCTGGGCGTCAACGGCCAGCTGCTGATGCACTATGCCGCGCTGTGGGGCCTGGCCTGGGACGACTATCTGCAGGCCATGCGCCAGGGCGTGCGCGAGCACGGGCCCGTGCGCGCCGGCCTGTATGCCATGACCACCGACGGAGAGCCTTCATGAGCCTGGTCTTTGCCGGCATCTGCAGCCATGGGCCGGGCATCACCGCGCGCACCGAACGGGCCGACCCGGCCAGGCGTGGCCGCTATTTCGACGCGCTGGCCACCTTGCGCGCCGAGCTGGAGGCGAGCCAGCCCGATGCCTTGATCGTCATCGCAGCCGAGCACTTCGCCAACTTCTTCATGAACAATATGCCGGCCTTCGCGATCGGCATGGCCGAGCACTACGAGGGCCCGATCGAGGATCCCGACTGGCTGCGCATACCGCGCCGGCGGGTGCCGGGTGCCAAGGACCTGTCGCGCCGCCTGCTCGACGGCCTGCTGCCGCGCATCGACATGGCGTATTGCGAGGAGTGGCAGTTCGACCACGGCATCATGGTGCCGCTGCACTTTCTGACGCCTGGCTACGAGCTGCCGGTGATACCGGTCAACATCAACTGCCAGTGCCCGCCGATGACGCCGCTGCCCCGCGCCTATGCGATGGGCCAGGCGTTGCGCGCTGCCTGCGACGCGCAGCCGGAGCGCATTGCCCTCATCGGCACCGGCGGTATCTCGCACTGGCCCTGCACGCCCGACACCGGCAAGATCAACACCGCCTGGGACCAGGACTTTCTGCAGCGCTGGGCGCGCAACGAACCCGCGGCGCTGACCGCCTACACCGATGCCGAGGTCTATCGCGATGGCGGCCAGGGCGGCTTCGAGATACGCACGCTGATCGCCGTGGCGGGTGCCGCTGGCGGCCTGGGCGACGTGCGCTGCTACGAGCCGATCCCGGAATATGCCTGCGGCGTCACGGTCGGCCGCATGACCTTGGGGTGAATCAAAGGTCCTTGGCCAAGGTGGCGAACTCCGCCAGCATGAAGTTCCAGAACGGTTTGACGCACTCCAGATGCCCCGCAGGCTGGGCCGGGCAGTCGGTCAGGGTGACCAGGCCGCTGGCGCCCTGGGTCTGCATCGCCTGCCAGGTGGCCACCGCCGTCTGGTAGGGCACGGTCCGGTCGTCACGGCCGTGGTAGAGCCGGGTCGGCACGGCCGGTTTCCAGTTGTGCACATTGCTGTGCAGATTCATCGCCACGCTGTCGTCGGCCAGGTAGTTGTCGATGAAGTGGGGCGTGAAGGTGACGTCGGCATCGTCGCTCATCAACTCCTTCAACAGCAGGTCGCGCACGTCGCGGCGCACGGTGTCGCTGAGCAACTTGAACAGGCCGGGTTGCAGCAGCGGCGCAAGCTTAGGCACGGCAATGCGCACGCGGTCCAGCAGCTGGTCCATCGTGACCTCGACGCTGTACGGGCCCGCTCCCGTCACCGCGGCCACCAGCTCGCCTCGCAGCGGGCTGCTGCTCTGCTGTAACACGCGATGCGCGGCCATCGTCACGTATCCGCCCTCCGAATAGCCTCCGAGGAAGAGCTGCTTGTTGTCCAGGATCTTCTGGGTGTAGCGCCAGTAGCGGGTGGCGGTCAGCAGGTCCATCACCACGGCGGCCGCGGGCGCGGCCAGCAGATAGGGATGCGGCACGCCCTTGGAGGTGCCATAGCCCACATAGTCGGCCGCCACGACGATGTACCCTGCCGACGCCATCACCACGGCCGCCTCGGCCGCCACAGCATGGTTGCTGGGCACCTCGGCATTGCGCATCGTCGTGCCATGCTGATAGGCCAGCACCGGGCTGACCGCATTGGCGGGCTTGACCGGCACGCTGACCAGGGCCGAGGCCGGCACCTCCTTGCCCGCGGCATCGATGGTCAGGTACTCGATGCGGAAATTGGTGACCTCGTACTTGGGCACGACATCGGGCGCCTTGGCGCCGGCCTCGCGCAGGGCGATCGAGATGTCGGCGGCGGTGATGCTGTTCAGCTTGGTCGCCGACTTGAACTCGCCGGGGCCCTTGACCTGGACGATGGGGTCGGGCGGAACGACGACCACCGGCGGCGGAATCGCCGGATCAGCGATGCCGGGGCTGCCGCCGCCGCAGGCCACCAACAACAGCGCGCACAGCGAAGCCGACAGCACCGTCGGGCGCAGACCCGAAGCTGGGATATGACTCATGTAACTCTCCCCTGGATGCAGATCCTGCGGTCTGTGCCGCGGCTATGAGCACCATCCTAGCGCAGGGTCCGTCAAGCAAAAAACAGACGCCAGCGCAGCCAGGCGCGGCGGGCCAGCCGCCTGGCACGCTTCAGCTCGTGCCAGGCCCGCGAGGCGCGCACCTGGGCCAGCAGGGCGGTCTTCCAGGCCGACCAGCGCGTGTACCAGCGGGCAAACCAGGCCAGCCGCATCAACGCCGGCTGGGTCAGCTGGAACAACCGCGCCATCACGGCCGTGCCCACCAGCTTGGCCAGCACAATCACCGCCAGGCCCAGGCCAGCGCGGCCGATGCCGATCAGCCACAGTGCCAGCAGCTTCACCGGCAGCAACAACAGCGTGGGCACAATGAACAGAGCGAGAGCGGCATAGGGCGGCAAGCCGCCGACGCAGCGCTCGAGCTGGCGCACCACCGGCAGCCCGCCGATGCGAGCCATCAGCCGCGACAGCGGCGCCCAGCCCCATTCCTCGAACAGTATCAGCAGCGCCAGCAGCCAGCCGCCCAGCGTCTTGAGCGCGCGCAGCAGCCGGCTCATCGCCGTACCTACTCGATGCCGCGCGCGCGGTCGGCGTGGAACTGCAGGCGCCAGACCTCGAAGCGCCCCGCGTCCAGCGCCTCGCGCATCTCGCGCATCAGGTTCAGGAAGTAGTGCAGGTTGTGGATGCTGGTCAGCATCGGGCCCAGCATCTCGCCGCAGCGGTCGAGGTGGTGCAGGTAGGCGCGGCTGAAGCTCTCGCAGGCATGGCAGCTGCACGTCATGTCGATCGGCTTGTCGTCGGTCTTGTAGCGCGCATTGCGCAGCCGCAGGTCGCCGAAACGGGTGAACAGGTGACCGTTGCGTGCATTGCGCGTGGGCATCACGCAGTCGAACATGTCTATGCCCTGGCTGACGCCCTCGACCAGATCCTCCGGCGTGCCCACGCCCATCAGGTAGCGCGGCTTGTTGGCCGGCAGCTGATGGCCGATATGGGCCAGCACCCGCATCATGTCGGCCTTGGGCTCGCCAACGCTGAGACCGCCGATCGCATAGCCCGGCAAGTCCAGCGCGGCCAGGCCGGCCAGCGACTCGTCGCGCAGGTTCTCGAACATGCCGCCCTGGACGATGCCGAACAGCGCGTTCGGGTTCTCCAGCTTATCGAACTCGTCCTGGCAGCGCTTGGCCCAGCGCAGGCTCAGCTCCATCGACAGCCGCGCTTCCTTCTCGGTCGTGATGTGGCCCTTGGTGTCATAGGGCGTGCACTCGTCGAACTGCATCACGATGTCGCTGTTCAGCACCGTCTGGATCTGCATACTAATCTCGGGCGTGAGGAACAGCTTGTCGCCATTCACCGGCGAGGCGAACTTGACGCCCTCCTCCGAGATCTTGCGCATTTCGCCCAGGCTCCAGACCTGGAAGCCGCCGCTGTCGGTGAGTATGGGCTTGTTCCAGGCCTCGAATTTGTGCAGACCGCCGAACTGTTTCAGGATGTCCAGGCCCGGCCGCAGCCACAGGTGGAAGGTGTTGCCGAGGATGATCTGCGCCCCCATTTCCTCCAGCGAGCGCGGCATCACCCCCTTGACGGTGCCGTAAGTGCCCACCGGCATGAAGATGGGCGTCTGCACGACGCCATGGTTGAGGGTGAGCGTGCCGCGGCGGGCGCGGCCTTCGGTCTTGAGCAGGTCGAACTTCAGCATGATGGGGCGATTGTCGCAGGACAATGGGGGCCATGCCCTACTCCCTGGCCCAGGCCGTTCACAGCGAACTGATCATCAAGAAGAGCCGCTTCATCGGCTGCGTGGAGCCCTGCGCCGACCGGGCGACGGCGCTGAAACGGGTACAGGAACTTCGTGAACAGCACGTGGGCGCGGTTCACGTTTGCTGGGCCTTGCTGGCCGGCGGCCAGTCGGCCGCCGTCGATGACGGCGAACCCAGCGGCACCGCCGGCCGGCCGATGCTGGAGGTGATGCGGCATCAGGACCTTGAGGGCGTGCTGGCCACCGTGGTGCGCTACTGGGGCGGCGTCAAGTTGGGCGCGGGCGGCCTGGTGCGGGCCTACACCGACAGCGTGGCCCAGGCCCTGCTGACCGCCACCAAGGTGCCGCTGCAGCGGCTGGTGCATCTGCGCTGCACCGTGCCCTATGCCCAGGAGGGGGTGCTGCGGCGCGAGCTGGAGGCCGCCCAGGCAACACTGACGCAGGTCGAGCATGGCAGCCAGGTGGAGCTGTGGTTCAGCCTGGCGGAAAGCGGCTCGGCGGCCCTGGTCAATCGGCTGAATGATGCGACGCAGGGGCGCATAGGCTGGCTGTCTCTCTAGGCCTGCCAAACCCCGTAGCCGGCCTCGCGCAGCGCGATCGCCAACTCGACTTCCATGTCACGCGCTCCGTCGTAGGGCATCGGGTTGTAGCACTCGTAGAGCTGGGGCAGCAGGCGCAGGCCGTAGTCGAACACATAGCGGTTGGACTGGATGCCGGCCTTGTGCTTGTCAAAGCGCAGGTCCGGGTCGACGCCGGTCATGCCCACGTAGACGAAGGGCTTGCCCAGCTGGTAGTCCGGGTTGGCCTTGCGAAAGCGCGGCTCGTTCCAGACCTGGTCGGCCAGCTCGACGACGTAGACGCTGTAGTGATGGCTGCGCGGGGGTCGCTTGGCCATCTCATTTGCTCAGCGGCGCGCCAGCAGCATCGCATCGCCGTAGCTGAAGAAGCGGTATTGCTCGGCAATCGCGTGGCGGTACAGGTCCATCACCGGCTCATAGCCGGCAAAGGCGCTGACCAACATCATCAGGGTGCTCTTGGGCAGATGGAAGTTGGTCAGCAGCCGGTCCACCACCTGGAATTCGAAGCCGGGGGTGATGAAGATGTCGGTCTCGCGGGCGCCGGCTTTGAGCGCGCAGCCCAGCGCGGCGGACTCAAGCGCTCGCAGGGTCGTCGTGCCCACCGCCACCACTTTGCCGCCGCGGGCGCGCGTCTCGGCGATCGCGGCCACCGTCTCGGCCGGCACCTGGAACCATTCGCTGTGCATCTTGTGCTCGGCCAGGGTCTCCACGCGCACCGGCTGGAAGGTACCTGCGCCGACGTGCAGAGTCACGTGCGCGGTGACTACGCCACGCGCGGCCAGATCGGCCAGCACGCCCTCGTCGAAGTGAAGGGCGGCCGTCGGCGCCGCCACCGCGCCCGGCTCGCGGGCGAACACCGTCTGATAGCGCCGCACATCGTCGCCGGAATCCTCATGGGTGATGTAGGGTGGCAGCGGCACATGGCCGTGGGCATCGAGCAGCTCGAACGGATCGGACGGAAAGCGCAGATGGAACAGGCCGTTGTCCGGCCCGCAGCGGCCCAGCACCTCGGCATCGAAGGCATCGTTGAAGCGCACCAGGGCGCCGGGCTTGGGCGACTTGCTGGCCCGCATATGGGCCCAGACTTCCTGCGTGCCCGGCAGCACCCGCTCGATCAGCGCCTCCACCGAGCCGCCGGTGCTCTTGACGCCGAACAGCCGCGCCTTGATGACCAGCGTGTTGTTGAAGACCAGCAGGTCGCCAGCCTCGAGCAGGCCGTGCAGATCCCGGAACATGCGGTCGACCGGCGTCGCGGCCCGACCATCCAGCAGGCGTGAGCCGCTGCGCTCGGGCGCAGGGTGCTGGGCAATCAGCTCGGGGGGCAGGGCGAAGTCGAAGTCGCTGGCGGTGAAAAGACGAGACATGGGGTTTTGAGGGCCGGACGGACCCGTGCCAAACGCTGGGGGCTGGATTGTCCCATGCAGGGCTCGGTTGACACGCATCAAGGCCCGGCATGGCCGGCGGTGCGAGCATTGGTGCAAGGAGACCTCGATGACCCACCACATGACCGCCGGCCAGCTGGCCCTGCTGGAAGCCGCCCTGACGCAACGCCAGCATGCACTGGAGCGGGAACTGCAAGCCCAGCTGGGTGACCAGGGCCGCGTCGAGCATGCGCGGGAGCAGTTGCTGCAGGACAGCGACGGGGAACGCGCCCACGACGCCGACCGCGAGGTGGACCTCGCCCGCAGTGACCTGAACCTGGACGCGCTGCGTCAGGTCAACGAGGCCCTGCTGCGCCTGCGCCAGCCTGATTACGGTCTGTGCACCGATTGCGGCCAGGGCATTGCCTTCGACCGCCTGCAGCACAGCCCCGAGGTGCTGCGCTGCATCAGCTGCCAGGCCGCCGTAGAGAAGCACAGCGGCCAGAACAGCGCCCATCACAGTCTTTGATCCAATCGCAACACAAGGAAACCGACATGCCCCTGTTCCATGCCATCGTCTGGCTCGACCACCACAACGCCAAGGTGCTGCAATTCAACCCCGACACCGTCGAGACCGCCACCGTCAAGGCCCATACCCACAACACCAAGCAGCACGGCAGCGGTGTGCGCGACGAGCACGAGTTCTTCGCCGACGTCAGCTCCGCCCTGGCCGGCATCACCGAGGTGCTGGTGGTCGGCTCCAGCACCGCCCAGGCCGACTTCAAGCACTACCTGGACAAGCACCGTCCCCAGGTCGCCAAGCAGGTCGTTGCCTACCAGACCGTGGACCATCCGACCGACAATCAGCTGGTCGCTCTGGCCCGCGACTTCTTCCTGAAGCACGACCGCATGGCGGGCGTGCCGACACCGAGCTGAGCATCACCTGAGGGGTCAGCGCCGGGCAGGGCAGAATCCCGCCCATGCCCGAGGCCAAGCCCCCCACTCAGCAGCAGAAGTCCGCGCCCCAGAAGGCGCTGGAGAAGCTGGGCCTGCGGCGGGACATCGATCTGGCCCTGCACCTGCCGCTGCGCTATGAGGACGAGACGCGCATCACGCCAATCGCCCAGGCGCGGGAGGGCCAGGTCGTGCAGGTCGAGGGCATAGTCAGCGAGAGCCACGTCGAGTTGCGTGGGCGGCGCCAGCTGCTGGTGCGCCTGCGCGACGACAGCGACGAGTTGCTGCTGCGCTTTCTGAACTTCTATCCCTCGCAGCAGAAGAGCCTGGCGGCCGGTGCGCGCGTCCGCGTGCGCGGCGAGTTGCGAGGCGGCTTCTGGGGGCGTGAGATGGTGCATCCGCTGTGCAAGCTGGTGCAGGAGGACACACCGCTGGCCACCGCCCTGACGCCGGTCTATCCGACCAGCGCGGCCCTGCCCCAGGCCTATCTACGCAAGGCCGTGGTGAGTGCCTTGAAGCGGGCGCCGCTGGACGAGATCCTGCCGCCCGGCAGCCTGCCCGCCAATCTGCCGACCCTGCGCGAAGCCCTGGACTTTCTGCACCACCCCTCGCCAAAGGTCAGCCTGGCGACGCTGGAGGATCACACCCATCCGGCCTGGCAGCGGCTGAAGGCCGAGGAGTTGCTGGCCCAGCAGCTGAGCCAGCTGCAGTCGCAGCGCGAGCGGGCGTTGCTGCAAGCGCCACCGTTGCGCGGCCAGCGCGCCGGCCTGCATGAGAAGCTGCTGGCCGCCCTGCCTTTTCAGCTGACCGGCGCGCAGCAGCGCGTCGTCGAGGAGATTGCTCAAGACCTGGCCCTGGGCAAGCCCATGCACCGGCTGCTGCAGGGCGATGTGGGCTCGGGCAAGACGGTGGTGGCGGCGCTGGCTGCCGCAGTCTGCATGGACGCCGGCTGGCAATGCGCGCTGATGGCGCCGACCGAGATCCTGGCCGAGCAGCATTTCCGCAAGCTGATCCACTGGCTGGAGCCGCTGGGCATCACCGTGGCCTGGCTGACCGGCAGCATCAAGGGCAAGGCGCGGCAGAGGATGCTGGACGCCGCCGCCTCGGGCGAGGCGCAGCTGGTGGTCGGCACGCACGCCGTGATCGAGGACCGGGTCGAGTTCGCGAAGCTGGGCCTGGCCATCATCGACGAGCAGCACCGCTTCGGCGTGGCCCAGCGACTGGCCCTGCGCAACAAGCTGGCCCAGCAGGCGCTGGAGCCGCACTTGCTGATGATGAGCGCCACGCCGATCCCGCGCACGCTGGCGATGACCTATTTCGCCGATCTGGAGGTCAGCACGATCGACGAGCTGCCGCCCGGCCGCACACCCATCGTCACCAAGGTGTTCGCCGATGCCAAGCGCGAGAACGTGATTGAGAAAATTCGGGACGAGGTGACCAAGGGGGCCCAGGTCTACTGGGTCTGCCCGCTGATCGAGGAAAGCGAGACCCTGGACCTGCAGAACGCCACCGAGACCCATCTGCATCTGGCCGAGGCCCTGCCCGGCCATGCGGTGGGCCTGCTGCACGGCCGCATGCCACCTGCAGAGAAGGCCGCAGTGATGGCCCAGTTCACCGCCAACCAGATGAGCGTGCTGGTGGCCACCACGGTGATCGAGGTCGGCGTCGATGTGCCCAATGCCAGCCTGATGGTGATCGAGCATGCCGAGCGCTTCGGCCTGTCACAGCTGCACCAGCTGCGCGGCCGCGTCGGGCGCGGGGCGGTGGCCAGCGTCTGCGTGCTGATGTACACGGCGCCGCTGTCCGACACCGGCAAGGCGCGGCTGAAGGCGATGGCCGAAACAAACGACGGCTTCGAGATCGCCCGCCGCGACCTGGAGATACGCGGCCCCGGCGAGTTCATGGGCGCGCGCCAGTCGGGCGCCCAGCTGCTGCGCTTCGCCGACCTCACCGAGGACATCAAGCTGCTGGAGCATGCGCGGCGGCTGGCGCCGAGGCTGCTTGATCAGCATCCGGAGGCGGCAGCCAGGCATGTGGCGCGCTGGCTGGGGAGCAAGGCGGAGTTTCTGAAGGCTTAGGACATCACTTCAGCCGCTGTACCCAGTAGACAAGCACCTCGGTGCGCGGCCTGATGTCCACATCGCTGTAGCGATAGACCGGCACCGTGTTGATCGCGTCCACCGTGGCCATGCCCGAGATCACGCGGCCGAACACCGTATAGCCCTGCTGACCGGGCAGGCTGCTCTTGTAGTCCAGCGAGGTGTTATCGCGGGCATTGATGTAGAACTGGCTGGTGGCCGAGTTCGGGTCGCTGCCGCGGGCCATCGCCAGGGTGCCGCGCAGATTGCTCAGGCCGTTATTGCTCTCCAGCGCGATCGGTGCATAGCGCGGCGCCAGCGGGATCTGGCCGCTGACATAGCCGCCGCCCTGCATGACGAAGTCGCGGTCCACGCGGTGGATCAGCGTGTTGCCGTAGAAGCCATCAGCCACATAGCGCAGGAAGTTGTTGACCGTGGCCGGCGCATATGCGGTGTAGAGCTCGATCACCATCTCGCCGCTGCTGGTCAGCATGCAGACGGTGCTGTAGCTGCTCAGCGCCGAGGCGGCCAGGCCGGTGGCGCTGCAGGTATTGGTGTTGGGATAGGGGTAGGGATTGGGCTGAGGCCGGGGCAGCGGATCGGGTTCGTAGATGATGACTTCGCCGCCGCCGCCGCAGGCGGTCAGGAAGGCTGCGCAGGCAATGGCGGCCGCGCGCAAAGCAAAAGAGCGCATTGTGCTGACTCCGGATGGGGGATCGTGGCACAACGCGCTCTGGGCGGGCGCTGTTGACTCGGCTGCGATCTGTTACTTGACTGTTACCAATGTCAAGCAATCAACAAATCATCCCCGAGTATTCCAGGCCTCACTGGATTTGCTGAGCCCAATAGATCAGCACCTCGACCGCCGGCACTTCACGCGCCGCGTTCAACACCGGCTCGGCATAGATCTTGTCGATCGTGTCGATGCCGGAGATCACGCTGCCATAGACGGCGTAGCCGTTCTTCGTTGCCGGGGTGGTGGCCTTGAAGTCCAGCGTGCCACTGTTGTCGGCGGTGTTGATATAGAACTGGCTGGTGGCCGAGTCGGCCACATCGGTACGGGCCATGGCCAGGCTGCCGCGCACATTCTTCAGGCCGTTCTCGCTTTCCAGCACGATGGCGGGATAGGTCGCCGCCTTGGCGACGGTGCCGGTGGCAAAGCCGCCACCCTGCACCACCTGCACGCCCGTGACCTTGGAGACGCGGTGGAAGATGGTGTTGGTGTAGAAGCCGTCCTTCACATACTTCAGGAAGTTGGCGACCGAGACAGGCGCCTTGTCGGCGCGCAGCTCGAACACGATCTCGCCATCGCTGGTCAGCATGCACACGGCGGCATTGGTAGTCAGCTTGGCCGCGGCAATGCCGGCGGCGCTGCAGGTGGCGGTCGGTGCCGTGGGCTTTGGGTTGGGCGAGCCGACCACCTGGGGGGCAGGGGCCGGGGCGGGGCTGTCGCTGCCACCGCCACCGCAGGCAGCCAGGGAGGCCACGCCGGCCATCAGGGCCGCGCGTGCGAACAGGGAACGCAGGTTCATCATGGACATGGTGAATTCAGAGTGTGTGTTGACAGATGAGTCCCGGGTCAGGGGATCCGAGTGAACTCAATGGTAGCGTGAACGGGTAAATGATCAGACAAGGGCTCGTGGCTGGCGATGAGCCAGGCCGTGCCGCCGGCCGCAGCGTACTCGGCAAGTGCGGCGGCCAGGTGACGGATCGATGGCAGGTCCAGCGCGGCCAAGGGTTCGTCCAGCAGGCACACCGCCACCTGCACGCTCAGGGCCGCCGTCAGCCCGACCTTGCGCCGCGTGCCGGTCGACAACATATACATGGGCTTGTGCAGATGGGGCTCAAGCTTGAAGCCGGCGATGTGCCGTTCCCACTGCCCCGGCTCGCGCCGGGCATGGCGGCTGCGCACATGGTCGAAGTAGTCCAGCGCCGTCTGCTGCCGGAAGGCCTGCAGCTCGGAGTCGAAGGCAAATACCTGGCGGCCATAGGGCTGCGGGTCGATCGCTGCATCCAGTCCGGCGGCGATCAAGCGACCGGACGCTGGCGCCAACGCGCCGCCAATCAACTTCAACAGCGTCGAGCTGCCGGCGCCGTCCGGAGCGCTCAGCAGGGTGATGCCCGGACCGAGATCTTGCGACCAGTCTTCGACGATAGGGCGACCGGGGTAGGCGAAGCTCAGTTCGATGACTTGCAGCAGCGGGGATGTTGCATTGCTCATGGGCCGCCATTGTGGACGCCCGGGCTGCGGGGGCAGCGCCGGGAAAGCCCTCTGGAACACGCGTGACGGGGCCGCCATCATGATAGTGTCAAGCTATCAGGCGACGCGGACGACTGCCCTTGCACCGCGCAGCGCCCGCCACCGCCGCACAGAAAGAAACGCATGACCCTGACCGAACTCCGCTACATCGTCGCCGTCGCTCGCGAGAAGCACTTCGGCCGCGCCGCCGAGGCCTGCTTTGTGTCGCAGCCGACGCTCAGCGTCGCGATCAAGAAGCTGGAGGAGGAGCTGGACCTGAAGATCTTCGAGCGCGGCGCCAGCGAGGTCAGCGTCACCGCGCTAGGCGAGGAGATCGTGCGCCAGGCGCAGATGGTGATCGAGCAGGCCGCCGCGATCAAGGAAATTGCCAAGCGCGGCAAGGACCCGCTGGCCGGCGCGCTGCGCCTGGGCATCATCTACACGATTGGCCCCTACCTGCTGCCCCAGCTGGTGAGGAGCGTGATCGAGCGCTATCCGCAGATGCCGCTGATGCTGCAGGAGAATTTCACCGTCAAACTGCTGGAGATGCTGCGCACGGGCGAGCTGGACTGCGCCATCATGGCCGAGCCCTTCCCGGACACCGGCCTGGCCGTGGCGCCGCTCTACGACGAGCCCTTTGTCGTGGCCGTGCCGGCCAACCACCCGCTGGCCGCGCGCGAGAGCATCTCGTCCGAGGAGCTGAAGCGCGAAACCATGCTGCTGCTCGGCACCGGCCATTGCTTCCGCGATCATGTGCTGGAGGTCTGCCCCGAGTTCGCGCGCTTCTCCAGCGACGCCGAGGGCATACGCAAGAGCTTCGAGGGCAGCTCGCTGGAGACCATCAAGCATATGGTGGCCTCCGGCATGGGCGTGACGGTGGTGCCGCTGCTCAGCGTGCCCAAGGAGGCGTCGCCCCATCTGCGCTACATCCCCTTTCAGGCGCCGGTGCCGTCGCGCCGCGTCGTGCTGGCCTGGCGCCGTACCTTCACCCGCTACGAGGCGATTGCCGCGCTGCGCAACGCCGTCTATGCCTGCGAGCTGCCGGGGATGGAGCGGCTGAGTGGTTGATCAAACCGCCGAATTTGCGGGTTGAAATGGTTGTATCGAGTTAGGTGGGGCGTGCTTATGGCGCCGCCTGTCAAGGACATTGCAAGCAGGCGCTCCGCCTGCGGCCCGAGCGCCCGCATTCTCGCCGCCAAAGCAGCTCGCAGCGGGCTGCCACCAATCGTTGAATTCCTCTGCAAAATCAAGACACTAACTCCTAAACGTAGGTGAGTCTCCGGGAGGCTTGCCACAACTCCAAGACAGTCGCACGCCGGTGAATACCCGGCCCGCACACGGGGGGTATTTGACACGTTACTGGCGTGAACTATTTCACTATCCTTCGACTCCCCGGCGGCGCATTCACGAGAGCCCGCCAGCCCAGCCCGAGGTCCTGTTCGAGACAGCCCTGACCCTGCGGCCGATCGAGCACATTTGGAGGAGTCAAAGTGAAAAAATCATCCGTTCTGAGCATCGTTGCGGCCGCTGCCGCCCTGGTCTGCGCCGCCCCGGCCAGCGCGCTGAATATCGTGTTGTGGGATACGAACAATAGCTACGCCGCGTCGCCCGAGGCCCTGCTGGCTTTCCAGAAGGCCGCCAACTACTGGAACAAGACGATCACCAATGACGTCACGGTGAACATCAAGATCGGTTTCGCCGATCTGGGTGCCAACGTCCTGGCCCAGGCTGGCAGCGCAAGCAGCGGCGTGCTGGTCTCGGACGTTTATGGCGCCCTGCACGCCAATGCCAACAAGAGCGCACTGGACACGATCGCCGTCGGCGGCCTGAAGACCCTGAATCCCGATGGCGGTCTGATCATGCGCGTCAACGGCTACGTCGATGCAGCCAACAAGATCGGTGTGGACACCACCATCGGCAGCCGGATGACCAGCGGCAGCGATGCAATCAACCATGTGCTGGAGGTCAACACCTCGGTGCAGAAGGCCCTGGGCCTGGCCAATCCGGCCGGCCCACAGTACGACGCCACCATCACCTTCAGCTCGGCCTTCGGTTTCGACTACAACCCGACCAATGGCACCAACGCCGGCACCTACGACTTCACCGCCGTGGCCATCCATGAGCTCGGCCACTCGCTGGGCTTCGTCAGCGGCGCAGACACCTTCGACTACTTCGGGCGCGGCAGCGGCCCCGGCGCCGACCTGCTGGAGTCCGGCGTCTTTGGATCGAAGCGCCTCGACGACTTCGCCATCGGCAGCGTGCTGGACCTGTTCCGCTATGGCGCCAGCCCGGTCACGCCGGATGGCCATCTGCAGCTGCAGTGGGGTGCCAACAAGGCAGCGTTCTTCTCCATCGACGGCGTGACCCCGTTCAATTTCGGCAGCGCCGACCAATCGGTGGCGAGCTTCTCGACCGGCTCGTTCAATGGCGACCACAGCCAGGCCTCGCACTGGAAAGACACCGACCTGTTCCCCGACGCCGGCCTCCCCGGCTGCTACCTGAACGGCCGCGACGTCGGCATCATGGACCCCACCGGCACCCCCTGCGCCAACGGTCGGGTCACGCAGAATGATCTGGCTGCCTTCGACGCGATGGGCTGGAACCTGAGCGTCGACGCCTTGCAGCAGACCAAGTACAACATGGACACCTCGGACATCTACAAGATGGACGGCCTGGCCGTCGTCGCTGTGCCCGAACCCGCCACCTGGGCGCAGCTGCTGCTGGGCTTCGGTCTGGTCGGTGGCGTGCTGCATCGTCGCCGCAAGGCCGCCAACGCGGCCTGATAGCGCCGCCTGGGGCCAGGTCTCGCCGTAAGGCGGACCTGGCCTCATTCATTGCTGGATGCGCTTGAGCTCCATCACCCAGTTGACCTCCCAGCTCTTGCCCCCGTCGGCCGAGAAGGCCTGCTGCCAGCGCGCGGCGTCGGGGCCCAGTCGCGTCCATTCGAAGCGCACCTTGGTGAGCCTGCCATCCATCACTTCCTCGCCGTAGAACAGCCCCGTATCGCCCTCGAAGCGACCGACGACCGGCGGTTGCAGGCCATGGGTCTTGGCGTCGATGCCGCCATCGCGATTGGTCAGCCAGAAGATGCTCCACGCTTGAGTCTGCGGATTGAAGGCCCGCAGTGACATGCCCACGAAGCCAGGCCGCCAGCCGACGGGCAGGAATTCGTCATAGTTGCCGATGCCACCGGGCAGCAGGTGGGCGTGATTGGTCGCCTTGAAGGTCTCCCATTCATTGGAACCCTGCAACTGCTTGGGCAGGCGGCGGTTGCTGATGTCCCATCTTCCGATCAGGAAGTCGAAGTCGTGGGAGGCGTCGGCGATGGGCGTTGAGGATGGGGTCATGGTCGGTCCTTTCGGGGTTTGAGCAGAGGCCGGCTGCCAGGCGCCGGCGAGGGTGAAGACGGCAGCCACGATCAACGTGGCGCCCACGGCAGCGGAGATCCAGCGCTGGGTGTTCTTGCGCGGCCCGGCCCAGCGCTGAGCGCCCGCCGCGGCCACGGCAATCGCGCCATAGACGGCAATCTGGTTGCCCGCGGTGATGGCGCTGAGCAGCACCGCCTGCTCCGCCAGGCCGCGGCTGGGCGTGCGCAGAAAGGCCGGAAACACGGCCAGCATGAAGGCATAGGCCTTGGGATTGAGCAGGCAGTTCAGCACCCCGCGCAGGAAGATCGCCGAGGCGGGCCCCTGCGGGCGTTGAGCCACCGGTGCAGAGGCAGCCGCCGCAGGCCTCAAGGCCGAGGCGAGGATGCCCCAGCCTATCCAGGCCATATAGGCCGCACCTCCCAGCAGCAGCGCATTGAAGGCGCCGGGCCACAGCATCAGCAGGGCCGACACGCCGGTCACGTTGACCAGAACATGAACAAGGCCGCCGACCACGATGCCGGCCACCGCCAGCAGGCCGCCGCGCATGCCGGCGGTCAGCGCGCTGCCGGCGACGAAGGCCATGTCCATGCCGGGCAGCGCGATCACGCCAAGGGTCAGGGCGAAGTAGATCCAGAGACTGTTGCCGGCATCCATGCGGGGCTCCTGTTGCTTGATGGGACGCCAGTCTAGGAACGTCAGCGGACAGAATCCGCCCTATATCGAGCGAAGAAGATGCGCCGGAGGACCCTGTCACCGCACCGTCACATCCCGCCCCTAGTCTTCGAGGTTTGCTTGCACCCTCGAAGGAACCTCGCCATGAATGCAAAACTCCACGCGCTCGCCGCTGCCGCACTGCTGGCCGCCACCTCGCTCGCGCAGGCTGCGCCCAGCTTCGTCAACGGGCTGGCCCTGGACGGCGCGATGCTGGACCTGTCAGGCGGCACCAGCATCAACAACGGCCGCGTCGGCTACTTCTCGGACATCTACTACGACACCAACCGCAAGGAGTGGTGGGGCCTGTCGGACCGCGGCCCCGGCGGCGGCACGATGAGCTATGACACCCGCGTCCAGCGTTTCACGCTCGACGTGAACCAGAACACCGGCGCCATCAGCAACTTCAAGATTGTCGAGACGGTGGTGTTCAAGAGCGGCATGAGCTCGCTCAACGGCCTGGCCCCGGCCGGCACGACGACGCCGGGCCTGGCCTTCGACCCCGAGGGCATCGTCGTCAACCCGCACAACGGCAATCTGCTGGTCTCGGACGAGTACGGTCCCTCGGTGCGCGAGTTCAACCGCCAGGGCCAGCTCTTGCGCACGTTCACGACGCCGGCCAATCTGGTGCCGCGCAACACCGTCACCGGCACCTACTATGGCAATGACGACGGCAGCAACAACGCCGGCAAGCGCACCAACCGCGGCATGGAGGGCCTGGCCATCAGCCCGGACGGCAAGTTCGCCTTCGGCATGCTGCAAAGCGCCATGCTGGACGAGGGCGGCGGCAACGGCGCGGTCAACCGCATCGTCAAGTACGACATGGCGACCGGCACCGCGGTGGCCCAGTACGCCTACGCGATGAAGCGCGCCGGCCAGGGCCAGGGCATCTCGGCCCTGGTCGCGATCAACGACCATGAGTTCTTCGTGCTGGAGCGCAACAACCGCGGCGTCGGCGTCGGGGCGGCCTTTGCCACGGCCGACAAGGAAGTCTTCCGCATCGATCTGAATGGCGCCACCGACGTGACCGGCATCGATCTCGATTCGGGTGCGGCCTACACAGCGGTAGCCAAGTCGGCCCAGGTTCTTGACCTTGATGCCAACACCCTGGCCGCACTGGGCGGCAAGTCGCCCGAGAAATGGGAAGGCCTGGCCATCGGCCCGAAGCTGGCCAATGGCAGCTACCTGATGCTGGCCGGCACCGACAACGACTACAGCGTGACGCAGGACGGGGTGGGCGTGCAGAAGGACGTCTGGTTCGACTTCAGCCAGGCCGACCCCTATGCCGCCTCGATCCAGTGCCCGCTGGACCAGACCGTCAACTGCGTCAAGACCTCGAACGGCGCAGCGGCGGCATGGTCGGCCAGCTACCACCTGCTGCCCGGTGTGCTGCACGCCTACACCATCAGCGCCAGCGAGTTGGGCACCTACACCGCACCGGTGCCCGAGCCCACCACATGGGCGCTGATGCTGGGAGGCCTGGCCGCCCTGGGCGCCTGTGCCCGCCGCCGGACGCGCGCCGCCGAGTGAGCCTTCTGGGGCGATTCAGGTCAGAATCAACCCGAATCGACTCCGGCCACCCGGCCACCTCCGCTTGACCACCAAACCCACCGGCCGCGTGCTGGCCGTGCTTGAGTTGCTGCAATCGCACCCGCAAATGCCGGGCGCCGAGCTGGCACGCCGCGTGGAGGTCGACCAGCGCACCGTGCGGCGCTACATCGCCCATCTGGTCGAGCTGGGCGTGCCGGTGGAGGCGCAGCGCGGGCGCGATGGCGGCTATCGGCTGCGGCCCGGCCACAAGCTGCCGCCGATGATGTTCACCGCCGACGAGGCGATGGCCCTGGCCATAGGCCTGCGCGCGGCGCGCGAGCTGGGGCTGAACGGCATCCTGCCGGCGATCAGCAGCACCCAGGCCAAGCTGGAGCGGGTCATGCCGGCGGCTTGCGCCAAGCGCATCGGCGACGTCAACGAGGTCGTCGCGCTGGACCTGGCCCAGCCGTCCGGCACAGGCGCGCGCTCGGAACTACTGGCGCTCAGCGCCGCGGCGCGGGCGCAGCAGCGCGTGCGCCTGGGCTATCGCAGCCGCGACGAGGCCGAGACCGCGCGCGAGGTCGATGTCTATGGCCTGGGCTTTCGCGGCGGCGCCTGGTACGCGGTGGGCCACTGCCATCTGCGCCATGACCTGCGCTCGTTCCGGCTCGATCGGGTGCTCTCGGTCGAGGCCTTGCCGGCCAGCTTCGGCCGGCCCGAGGGCTTCGACGTGCTGGACTATCTCGCACGATCGATTGCCACCCTGCCCCGTGCCCACGCCGTGCAGGCCCTGCTGGCCACCGATCTGGCCAGCGCGCAGCGCGCGGTGCGCCCCGAGATCGGCGTGCTGGCGGCGGTCAGCGGCGGTGTGCGGCTGCTGGCCCAGGCCGACGACCTCGAGGCCATGGCGCGCGAGCTGGGAAAACTGCCCTTCCCCTTCAAGATCATCAAGCCGATGGCCCTGCGCCGCGCGCTGGCCGCACATGGCCGGGCGCTGATCGCCGCCGCGGCGTTGCCGGACGCCTGAGCGCCCTATAGTCGAGACAAACCATACTACCCAGCCAAGCAAGGAGTATTTGATGAGCAAGAAGCCTTCGCCCAAATCCGCAACCGCCACCGCCGCCGCGCCCTCGGGCATCAATATCGGGATCAGTGACAAGGACCGCGCCGCCATTGCCGCGGGCCTGTCCAAGCTGCTCGCCGACACCTACACGCTCTATCTGACCACGCACAACTTCCACTGGAACGTGACCGGGCCGATGTTCAACACCCTGCACGTGATGTTCATGGGCCAGTACACCGAGCTGTGGAATGCCGTCGATCCGATCGCCGAGCGCATACGCGCGCTGGGCCATGCCGCCCCCGGCTCCTATGCCCAGTTCGGCGAGCTCAGCTCCTTGCCTGATGCGCCGGCCGTGCCGCCCAAGGCGCTGGAGATGGTGCGCATCCTGGTCGCCGGCCACGAGGGCGTGGCACGCACCGCACGCAGCCTGTTTCCCCTGGTCGACAAGGCCTCCGATGAGCCCAGCGCCGATCTGCTGACCCAGCGCCTGACCGTGCACGAGCAGACAGCCTGGATGCTGAGAAGCCTGCTGGAAGAGTGATCGCCGGCTGCTGCCGGGTCGATGGCAGACTCGGCGCATGAGATCCAAGTTTCGATGGCTGGCCTGGGCCCTGACGGCGCTGGCCCTGAGCCTGCTGCTGGTGCTGGCCCTGGCCCTCCAGGGCGCGCCATTGATCGCGCCGCAGGCCGAGGTCAGCGCCGCCGACGTCGAGCGGGCCAACGCCTTCTTGCGTCGCAATGACCCGCGCCTGCCGCGCCCGGGCACCCTGCGCACCCTGGTGATGCCAGAGCGGGACCTGAACCTGCTGCTGAACGAGCTGTTGCGACGCAAGCTGCCCGGCGCCTCGGCCCAGGTCGTGCTGGGCGCCGGCATCGCCCAGGTGCGCGCCAGCGTCGCCCTGCGCCAGGGTGACCTGCCGTTGTGGCTGAACCTGGATGCGGTGCTGCGCGAGAGCGCCGAGCTGCCGGTGGTGGAGCGCCTGCGCATCGGCCGGCTGCCGGTGCCCGGCTGGGTGGCGCGCTGGTGGCTGGAGTCGCTGCGCACCCGGCTCGGCGCCACCACCGAAGGCCAGCTCGCCAACGACCTGGTGAAGAGCGTGCAGCTGCGTCCCGCCTGGCTGCAGCTGAACTACGAGTGGCGCGACGACACCTACGGCCGCATGCTCGGCGCCCTCGTGCCCCAGGCCGAGCAGGCCCGGTTGAAGGCCTATTCCGACCGACTTGCCGAGCTGTCGGAGCAGTCAGCGGCCATGCCCGCGAACGGTGGCACCTCGCTGGCCCTGCTGCTGCCGGCCATGTTCGAGCTGGCCCGCCAGCGCAGCCTGCCCGGCGGCGATGCCGCCGCCGAGAACCGCGCCGCCCTGCTGACGCTGGCCCTGCATGCCAGCGGCCGCGGCCTGAAGGCCCTGGTGCCCGCAGCGCGCAATTGGCGCCAGCCCCGGCCCATGCTGGTCACGCTGTATGGCCGCGACGACTTCCCCCAGCATCTGCTGATCTCGGCCCTGCTGGCCATCGAGGGCGGTGGCCCGCTGGCCGACGCGATCGGCGTCTACAAGGAGGTGGCCGATTCGCGCAGCGGCAGCGGCTTCAGCTTCAACGACATTGCCGCCGACCGTGCCGGCACCCGCCTGGGCCTGCTGGCCAAGAACGCCCCGGAGCGGCTGCAGGCGCGGCTGGCCGGCACGCTGCGCGAGGCCCAGCTGATGCCCGATGTGTCGGACCTGCCGGAGTTTCTGCGGGCCCAGGACTTTCAAAATACCTATGGCGGCATCGGCGCGCCGGCCTATCAGCAGATGCTGGCCGAGATCGAGCGGCGGCTGGATGCCACCCCGCTGTTGGCGCCCTGACAAGACGAACAGGCGCGCTCCAACGATAATCGGGGGTTCCACGAATCCGGCCGGGCCGGTTGTTCAACGCTTCAGGCCCAGATCCCATGTCCACCGAGCTCACCCCCCAGGTACGGCGTCGCCGCACTTTCGCCATCATTTCCCACCCCGACGCCGGCAAGACGACGCTGACGGAAAAGCTGCTGCTGTTCTCGGGCGCGATCCAGATTGCCGGCTCGGTGAAGGCGCGCAAGGCCTCGCGCCACGCGACCTCGGACTGGATGGAGATCGAAAAGCAACGCGGCATCTCGGTGGCCTCGTCGGTGATGCAGATGGAGTATCGCGACTGCGTCATCAATCTGCTCGATACCCCGGGCCACCAGGACTTCTCGGAAGACACCTACCGCGTGCTCACCGCCGTTGACGCGGCGTTGATGGTCATCGACGCGGCCAATGGCGTGGAGCCGCAGACGCGGCGCCTGCTGCAGGTCTGCCGCGCGCGCAACACGCCCATCCTGACCTTCGTCAACAAGATGGACCGCGAGGTGCAGGAGCCCCTCACGCTGATGGACGAGATTGAGCGCGAGCTGGGCATGACCGTCGTGCCCTTCACCTGGCCGGTCGGCATGGGCAAGCAGTTCCATGGCGTGATGGACCTGCGCAAGGAGCAGATGCGCGTGTTCTCGCCCGGCGAAGACCGTGCGGCCGGAGAGGAGGAGGTCCTGCAAGGCCTCAACCACCCCGAATATGCCAGCCGCTTCGGCATGCAGTACGAGCAGGCCGAGGGCGAGATCGAGCTGGTGCGCGACGCCGCCCCGGCCTTCGACAAGGATCAGTTCCTGGCCGGCCACCAGACGCCGATGTTTTTCGGCTCGGCCGTCAACAATTTCGGCGTGCAGGAGGTGCTGGACGCGCTGGTCGATCTGGCCCCCTCGCCGGCCGCCCGCCCGGCGATGCAGCGCGTGGTCGAGCCCGACGAGGCCAAGTTCAGCGGCGTGGTGTTCAAGATCCAGGCCAATATGGACCCGGCCCACCGTGACCGCATTGCCTTCTTGCGCGTGGCCAGCGGCCATTTCGAGCGCGGCATGCGGCTGAAGGTGGTGCGCTCCGGCAAGGAGCTGCGGCCGAACTCGGTGGTGAGCTTTCTGTCACAGCGCCGCGAGCTGCTGGACGAGGCCTTTGCCGGCGACATCATCGGCATTCCCAACCATGGCGTGCTGCAGCTGGGCGACACGATCACCGAGGGCGAGCAACTGCAGTTCACCGGCCTGCCCTTCTTCGCGCCGGAAATGTTCCGCGCCGTCGAGGTGGCCGACCCGCTGCGCACCAAGCAGCTGCGTGCCGGTCTGACGCAGCTAGGCGAAGAAGGCGCGATCCAGGTCTTCCGCCCGGTCGCCGGCTCGGTGCTGTTGCTGGGCGCCGTCGGCCAGCTGCAGTTCGAGGTGGTGGCCCACCGACTGGAGCATGAGTACGGCGTCAAGGCCCGCATCATGCCCAGCCGCTTTCAGGTGGCGCGCTGGGTGACCTGCGACGAGGCCGACGGCGGCGACAGGGAGCTCAAACGCTTCATCGACGCCAATGCCCACCGCGTGGCCTACGACGCCGTCGATGCGCCGACGGTGCTGGTCGAATACGCGCCCGAGTTGCGCGCCATCGAGTCCAACTGGCCCAAGATCAAGTTCCACGCGATGCGCGAGCACGCGGGGCTGATGTTCCAGCAGCGGCTGGACGGCTGATCACGAGACGGGCCGCCCTCAGCGGGGCGACCCGTCACCGCGACATCAGGGGCGGCGGCGCGCCCGCCAGCCCAGCAGTCCCAGGCCGGCGGCCATCAGCGCCCAGCTTGTCGGCTCCGGCACCGGCGTCAGCACGAACAGGCGCGAGTTCGGCGTGCCCGAGTCTTCGGCCACCAGGTAGATCACGCCCTTTTCGTCGACGGTCACGCCCTCGATGGCCTGGCTGGTCACGCCGGTCAGGTCGAAGCTGCTCAAGACATCGCCCTTGCGGTTGATCTCGACCAGCTTCTTCGAGTCCAGGCTCAAGATCAACAGATTGTCGGCCGCGGCCGTGCCGGCCAGCGCGTCGATGGGCGACAGGGTCTGCACGTCGGACAGGCTGTTCAGGCCCAGCTTGGCATCGGCATTGAACAGGGCCGTCATGGTTGACACACCGCCCGCCTTGGCAAAGCTCAGGCCGCCGGCCAGCACGGCCTGCGGGTTGTCCTGCTTGACGCTGACGAAGCTGCCATTGCGCGGGTCATAGCTGATGCCCTCGGTGCCGATATTGCCCACCGTGCCGGCGATGGACACGAAGTCGGCATCGCGTAGCGCGACGCTGCCCCCGGCCACATAGCTGAAGCGGAAGGCATCCTGCAGGCGCTCCTCGGCCACCACCAGCTGGCCATTGCCCAGATAGGTCAGGCCCTCGGCGTCATGGTTGGAGCTGGCGGTGGGCCAGTTGCTGAAGCCCATCGAGCCCAGCGTCTGGCCGGTGCGCGAGATCTCGACCACGCCCAGGCCCTCGTCACCGACGAAGAACAGGGTGCCGCGGTCGCGCGCATAGGTCACGGCCGAGGCTTCCAGGCCCATGCCGCCCAGCGTGTCCAGCGCGAAGTTGGCGCTGAGCTTGTAGTTGGCGAGATTGATCGAGGTCTGCGCCGAGGCACCGACCGTGAAGAGCGTGGCAGCAGCCGCGGCGAGCAGTGATTTGATCATCATGAGGTCCTGCTTCAGGCTTGGCGGCGACGGGCAACTGCACCCACCAGGCCGAGGCCGGCCAGCAGCAGCGCATAGGTCGAGGGTTCGGGCACGGCCAGGGTGAACAGGCCGGGGTTGCCGACGTCGCCTAGGCTGGATGAATAGGAACCGAAGGCATCGCCCTCGGCGGCCAGCACCCAGCCGGCGGTCACCGCCTGCGGCGCCAGATCGGCCAGGCTGCCGGGGTTGCCGCTGAAGTTCTGCGCGCGCACCCTGCCGGGGATGGCCACATCGCCATAGCTCAACCGGTCCACCAGCTGGCCGGCGGCGTCATACAGATTGATCTCGTCGCCACGGCCCAGGTTGTGCGTATTGCCGCCCACCACCTTGACGGCGGCCGACAGGCCCCAGGCGGCGCGGAAGTCGGCGGCGCTGGCCTCGCTCATCAGCACCGATTGCCCGGCAGCCACGACGCCCAGGCCGCTCAGGCTGAACGAGCCGGCGGTGCGGGACACATCGTCAAAAGACCAGCCGGCGAAGTCAACCGCGGTGCCGCCGAGGTTGGTAAATTCGACGTATTCGCCGGTCCCGCCATTGCCGTTGTACATCCACTCGGTGATCTGGACCTGGGCCTGGGCGGCCACGGCAGTCGACAGCAGGGCGGCAGCGCCCAGCACATGAAACATAGGGTTCATGACGGTATTCCTCGGGTTTTGGGGTGGGCCGGCACTGACTGCCGGCGGCGCGACCTTAAAGACCCAAGATGTCCTGCGCGTGACAAGGCCCGGCGCGGCAAGCCCTGCACGCCGGAGCCGCTTTCGACTGCACGATGGCCCGCGGTCCTACAGCTTGATACCCGCCAGCTCCGCGCTCTTGCGCGGATTGATCAGGTTGACGCGGCCGGGCTTGCCATCGGCACCGGCCATGCGCTCGGCGCCTTGCAGTATCAGCGCCTTGACCTCGGTGGGTTTCAGCTCCGGCTTCAGCGCGATCAGCTTGGCCGCCAGATTGGCCACCTGGGGGCTGGCCATGCTGGTGCCGCTGAGCTTCATGCGCACGCCGCCGGGCACCGGGCTGTCGACCTCGAAGCCATTGGCATGGACGACCACGGTCTTGCCGAAGGTCGAGAAGCTGGTCTCGCTGCCGGCCTGATCGACGGCACCGGCGGTGAGCAGATTGGGCAGTTCCAGGCCGGCCGGGATGTACTCCTCGAAGTCGGCGCTGTTGTCCTCGTTGCCGGCACCGGCCACGAACAGGATCTCGGGTGCACCGGCGATCGCGCCGTGCAGCGCGTCACGCTCGATCTTGAACAGCCTCGCCGCCTCCAGCTTGCGCGCCTCGGGCGTGCCGCCGAGGTTGTGGTACGCCATCACCGCCTCGTAGGCGCTGGGGCCGTAGCGCCAGCTCATATTGACGACACGCACGCCGGCGCTCTTGAAGCCCTGCACCATCGAGCGGTAGGCGGCGGCCGTGCGGCGCGAGCGCTCCTCGCTGGGCTTGGCCGGCTCGGCCTTGTGGCTCCACAGCATCGTGCCGGCATAGACCTGGGCAAAGGGATTGCCCTCGACGGCGATGCCGGCCACATGGGTGCCGTGCACATAGAGGCCGGCCAGCGCCATGTCCTCGGTGAAGCCCTTGACCTGATCGGCCTTCAGGCTACCCAGGGTGGCGCGGAGCTGGCGCGAGTCCGGCGTGTCCAGCGCCGCGCGCTGGTCCATGGAGCCCTTGATCATCGTGCGCAGCTGCGGCCAGCGCGCCTCTGCCTCACCCAGCGGGCGCAGCAAAGCCTTGGCCGGCTGGGCGTCGTCGTCGAAGGCCAGGCCGCGTGCAGCCGTCGTCTTGAACAGGCTCAGGTCCACGCCCGAGTCCCAGACACCGATCAGCACCGGCGCGGCCTTGGCATTGGGGGCGATGGCAAAGGTACGCGGGGTCCAGATATCGGCCTTTGCCACCGCCCGGGTATTGGCATCCAGCACCTGCTGCAGGCCCTTGACGATGGCCTGCTTGTGCGGGCCCAGCAGCTCGATCTGCGCGCGCGCGCTGACGATGGCCATGGCCACGCGGTCGGGCACGACCATCTGGCCGTTGGTGGCCAGCGCATCGAGCTGGGCCTTGAAACCGCCGACCAGCAGCTCGGGGTTGAAGGTTTCGATCGCGCCACGGTTGCTCTTCACCGTGTCCTGCACCTCGACCCAGTTCATCGCGCCATAGCGACGCGCGACCTCGGCCGTCAGCCAGGCCGCGTCGCGCTGCTCCAGCCGCTGCTGCGACAGCAGATCGGTCAGCACGCCGCTGGTCTGTTTGCCGGCGGCCTTCTCCTGCAGCGCCCGGGCCTTGGCCGTCCAGCCGGGCACGGCGGCCCAGTCGCCGCGCAGCTGGGCCAGGGTGGCCAGGGCGGTGTAGCCTTCGCGCAGGGTGGTCGGGTCCTGGATGTCATAGGCGGCGAGATCGGCCAGCAGCTGCGACTCCAGCTGGGTGCCCAGCTTGCGAGCCTCGTCAAGCGGCGCCTGCAGATAGGCGCTGGGCAGCATCGCCAGTGTGACGCTGCGGCGCGGCAGCTGGTCGGCACGGGTGATGACCTGGCGGGTGTTGCTGGTCGCGTTGCTGGCCGTCTTGCCGGCATCTGCGGGCTGGGCCAGCGTCTGGCCCTGCAGCGAGACCAGCAGGGCGGCGGCCGCGGCCACCGGGATCAGATTCAGCTTGCTCATTGTTGTGCTCTCCTTCAAAACAGAGGAGCGCACGATAGCCAAGCCCGGCCGTCCGGGCCAGCGCGATCTGACGAGCTGTCGGTTTGGCCGCTTGGTTGGCGCAAAGCCGCACGCGACCTGTGGGCCATGCCGTGCCATCATCAAACCATGCACGCCTTCTCACGCTCCATGGTGGACCTGTACAGCCTGGCCGAACAGGCCGGCTACCAGGACTTCCCGGGCGAGGCCCTGCGCCTGCTGCAGCGCTGGGTGGGCTTTGACGGCGCGGTGCTGGGGCTGGGCGAGGCCGGCCGCGACCCCCGCACCGGCCTGCTGATCACGCAGGCCCATGTGCACCAACGCGAGAACCACATCCTGCAGGCCTATGGCGCGGTATCGGGCCGCGACCCAGTCACCGACGCTTTTTTGCGTGGCCTGCAGCGACCGCTAGCGGTGGACTGCCATGCACAGTACCGGCGGCGGGGCGAGGGGCTGGCCGAGATGGAGGCCTTCACGCGCGACTACGATCTGCGCCATCTGCTGCTGTTCGGTGACAGCCCCGCCGCCGGCACGCCCGGGCGCTGGCTGGTGCTGTACCGCGCCGACGATGCCTGTTTCAAGCCCGAAGATGCCGAGCTGCTGCATGCCGCCTGGCTGCACCTGTCGCGGGCCATCGGCCTGCACCGCGCGGCGCTGCTGGACCGCCAGGACGGCGCACGGGCGCAGCGCGCCTCGGCCCTGGTCAATGGCCTGGGCGGCGTCGAGAGCGCCGATGCGCGCTTCATCGACCTGCTGCGCGAAGAATGGCCGGCCTTCTGCGGCCGGCAGCTGCCTGACGAGCTGCTGGGCAGGCTGAGCGAGGGCCTGGCCTGGCGCGGGCGGCGCATCGAGGTGATGGCTCGGCGCGACCAGCATCTGCTCATCTGCACGGCCCGCCCGGTCGACGCCCTGGCCCTGCTGACCCCGGCCGAGGCGACGGTGGCGCGGCGCTTTGCCGCTGGCCTGAGCCACAAGCAGATCGCCCGCGAGCTGGGCGTGGCACCGAACACGGTGCGCACCCAGATCACCCGGCTGTATGCCAAGCTGCAGATCCACGACAAGGCGGCGCTGGCCCAGCGGCTGATGACCGCCGAGCGGCCTGTCACGCATTTGCGTGATTGAGCGGTCGCCCCGCCCTGCCTATGGTGGGCTCCATAACAACGGAGACCCCCATGATCCTGCTACGCCACGCGGCCTCACTGGCCCTGCCCACCCTGCTGCTCGTCGCCTGCGGCGGCAGCGATAGCAGCAATCCGGCAGACGCCTTCAAGGCCCGCCCCGCCTTCCTGCTCGCCGAACCCAGCCGCATCGACTACGACGGCACAGGCAACGGCCTGCTCACCGGCAGGGCCGGCACACTGGCCGCGCTGATCAGCTACCAGCTGCCCGCCAGCCCAACGGCCGCCGACCTGCGCACGCTGGCCATACAGACCAGCTACACCGGCCTGCTCGATGTGACGGCCGCCGGCGGCTTCGGCAGCTACTACGGCAAGGTCTCGGCCGCGGCCAACAGGGGCAGCGAGTATGTGGCCGTGTCGGATGACGGCACGGGCATGAAGAATGCGACCCTGGTCGTCACCGTGCCCAGCCATTTCGATGCCGCCAAGCCCTGCATCGTGGCCGTGCCGTCCAGCGGCTCGCGGCCGGTCTATGGCGAGCTGGGCACCATTGGCGAATGGGCGCTGAACAAGGGCTGCGCCGTGGCGCTGACCGACAAGGGCGGCGGCGTCGGCATCCATGACCTGGATCGCGACCAGAGCTTCGCCATCGACGGCACGGTGGCCACCGCCGGCGCGCGCAAGGACCTGACCTTCAATGCCAATCTCTTGGGCGACAACCTGGCCTCGTTCCGTGCCGCCAACCCGAACCGCCTGGCGCTCAAGCATGCCCACGGCAAGCAGAACCCCGAGAAGGACTGGGGCGGCTATACCCTGCAGGCCATCAAACTGGCCTTCTATGTGCTGAACAAGCAGTTCCCCGGTGCCGAGCTGTCACCGGCCAACACGGTGGTGATCGCCTCCAGCATCTCCAACGGCGGCGCGGCGGCATTGCGCGCCGCCGAGCAGGACAGCGAGGGCCTGATACGCGGCGTGGTGGCCGGCGAGCCGCAGGTCAATCTGCCCGACAACGCCGGCCTGGTGGTCAAGCGCGGCGGCGCCATCGTGCCCGCCTCGGCCAAGCCGCTGTACGACTACACCACCGTCGCAGGGCTCTACCAGGCCTGCGCCACCCAGTCGGCCACGTTGGCACCGAGCAGCGCCTTTGTCATCGCCCCCTATGCCGCCAACCGCTGCGCGGCGCTGGCTGCCAAGGGCCTGGTGAGCGGCGCCACGCTGGCCGAGCAATCGGCCGATGCATTGGCCAGACTCCATGCCTATGGCTGGGAGGCCGACAGCGATCTGCTGCACGACAGCCACTCCGGTTTCGAGTTCACCGAGCTGGTGGCGCACACCTATGCGAATGCCTTCGCCCGCGCCTCGGTGACGGAAAACCTCTGCGGCTACAGCGTGGCCGGCATCAGCGCCAGCTACCAAACCCCGGTGGTCCCTGCCGCCGAGGCCTTCAAGCCCGGCTGGGCCACCGGCGGCGGCCTTGGCTTTCTGGGCGGCGCCTTCAACATCATTGCCGACACCTCGGTGGGCGGCCCGGCGCTGTATCTGCTGGCCACCTCACCTAGCACCGGCCAGGCCGACTTGTTCGTCGACGGTGCCACCTGCCTGCGCCGTCTGGCCACCGGCACGGCGGTGGGCAATACCCCGCTCAGCGCCGCCGAGCAGGCGCTGGCGGCGCGCGTCAAGACCGGCCTGGCCGAGGTGCGCGTGACCGGCGATCTGCGCGGCAAGCCGACGGTGATCGTCCATGGCCGCTCGGATGCGCTGATTCCGGTCAACCACAACTCGCGCCCCTATGCCGCGCTCAACAAGCGCGCCGACAGCGCCAGCGCACTCCGCTACTACGAGGTCACTGACGCGAACCACTTTGACGCGCTGGTGGGCCTGTACCCGAAGACGCTGGTACCGCTGCATGTCTACACGCTGCGCGCGCTGGACCTGATGTGGGCCAAGCTGAACAACGGCACCGCCCTGCCCGACTCGCAGGTGGTGCGGGCCAAGGCGCGGGCCTCGGCGGCCGCCGTGCTCGGCGATGCCAACGTGCCGGCGATTGCGGCCACGCCAACGGCCGGGGACCAGATCACGCTGGGCAGCGGCACGATAGACGTGCCGAACTAGGCCCTGCTCGGCTCCGCGGCCTGGATCATCTTCCAGCCATTGCCGGCCGGGTCGCGGAAGCCGGCATCGACGCTGCCGTAGCGGTCCACCGGCTCCTGCGTGAACTCCACGCCGCGCTCGCGCCATAGCGCGTAGTTGGCCCGGCAGTCGGCCACGCTCAGCACCAGCGGTGGCATCGCCCCCTTGGCCACCATGGCCAGGAGCGTCTGCGCCGTCGCCTCGTCATGGATGGGCGCCCCCGGCTTGAACAGGCCCAGCTGAAAGCCGGGCTGCTCCGGGTGCTGCACCGTCAGCCAGCGATAGGGGCCGTTGCGCACGTCCGTGTGGACGCGAAAACCGAGCTTGTCGACATAGAAGGCGAGCGCCTCGTCCTGGTCGTTGACATAGACACCCACCACACCGATTCCTTGCTTCATCATCAAACCTCCTTGATTGAAGCCATGTTTGTACCTTCGGCGACGCGGCGGCGCTTCTCCGAAACTGCGGTGACCAGATCCGGCCGCTGTGCGGCCTTCAGCAGGCAGGCGGGCACGAGATCGAGCTGCTGCGTCGCGGCTCGGGCGTCAAGGCGCAGCGCGCTGGGGCTCTTGCCGGTGATGTCGTGGAAGGTACGGCCGAAGGTGCCCAGGCTCTCCCAGCCGGTGGCGAAGGCAATCTCGGTGATGGGGAGCTCGGTGTCGCGCAGCAACGTGCTCGCCTGCTCGATGCGTCGCGTCAGCAGATAACGGTGCGGTGGAATGCCGAAGGCCTGCCGGAACGAACGCGCGAAATGTGCTTCGGTGACGCCGCTGACCTCGGCCAGGCGCTTGACCGGCCAGGCCTCGTGCGACGCGGCGTCCATGCGATCCCGGGCGCGGAGCAGGCGGCGCAGCAGGGCCGGGTCTTGAGGTGCGCCGGTCTTGGGCGGCGCCGGCCGAAGTGCTTCAGCTTCTGCGCTAGCGGACATGAGTTGAACGGAGCAGGCAATGATCCGGCAGCTTAGCCTGAACACGGAGGCAACAGCCAGGCAGCTTCGGGACGCCGCTCAGTCCGGCGACTCGTCCGCATCGGCGGCGCGCCCCCGGTGCTGGCGAGGATCGTGCTTGGCCAGCGCCGCCTCGACCGCGCGCCTGAGCTTGCGCAGCGCGCCGTCGATCGCCTGATGGGCGCTGCCGGCATGGTCTTTCACGATCACCGGCTCCAGGCCGATCAGGCGAGCCTCGAGCGTGCAATGGCTGCCATCGGTGCCCGACCTGGCCTGGCTGTGGACCTCGGACAGATGGGCCTCGACCCGGGTGATGTGTTCGGCGAAATGTGCCATCGCGTCTGTGACGACGGCGCTCAGGTGCTGGGCCATCAGCTGGCTGCCATCGGCATGCGGGTCTGAATGAAGCAGGATTTGCATCAGGTTCCTTGAGGGTTGGTGCGGCCAGCCTGCATCATGACACCTGGCGCGTCTGTGCCCTGGCGCACACAGCGCCCGCTACGGCCCCGCCACCGGCGGCAACAGGCCTGCCTCAAACAGATAGCGCGAGGGCCGCTGCGCATCGAACAGCACGGTCAGGTGACGCCTGGCCCGCGTCATGCCGACGTACAGCAGGTTGCGGTTTTCGGTCGAGTGGCCGCCGACGGCGAAGTCACCCTGGTTGAGGCCGGGCAGGATGACGTGGTCGAACTCCAGGCCCTTGGCGGCCTCGATGCTGGCAAGGATGACGGCGTTGCGGCCCTCCAGCTGGCGCTGCCGCGTGGCCTGCTCGTGCATGACGCGGAACAGTGCCTCCAGCGTGCCCTCGCTCTCTATCAGGCCGACCAGCTGGGCAACGTTCTGCTCCAGCTGGTCTATGTCTTCGCGGCACACCAGCACCCGCGCCGCCAGCTGGTGCGGCTGCAGCACGGCGACAAAGCGCCGGGCGAAGGCCTGGGCGTCGTCGCTGCGCAGCAGGTCAATGGCGTCCAGCAGCCGGCGCCGCACCTCGGCGTCGGCATTGCGCAGGATCTGGTTCTCGATGAACAGCGGCATCGCCTCCGGATCGGCGGCCACCTCGCGCATCACCCGCTGCTGCTCGTCGACGCGGTCGGCCAGGCGCAGCTCCTGGCTGTCGATATAGGAGCCGGCGAACAGCATCAGCGCCTGCAGCACGGCCAGGCGGGTGGGCGCCGCGTCGAAGCCGCTGAAGTCGTTCCGCGCATAGGCATGCAGGCCGCGCACCAGCAGCACCTCGCGCCGCTGCAGATAGGGCGTGATGCCGGCCGTGCGGTAGTGCACGCCGGCGCGCAGCAGCTGGTCCTCCAGCGGAATCGACTGGTGGGCCTGGCGTATCAGCACCGCGATGCTCGCGCCCGGCCCCGCCTTGGCGGTCCGCTCAGCGGCGCGCAGCGCCTGCAGCGAGCGCGCCACGTGGCGGCTCATCGAGGCCGTGTCGGCAAAGGGCAGCACCCGGATCTCGGTCGGCCAGGCGGCGCCGGTGCAATAGGGCTTGGACGCCAGCCGGCCCGCCGCATCGGCCAGCGCGCCGCCGAAGCGGAAGCTCGCCGTCAGCGGGAAGCGCGTGGCACGGCCGATGCCGCGCTCGAAGGCGTCGCCCATGAACTCGGCATCGGCGCCGGCCGCCGAATGGATGACCTGGTCGCGGTCGCCGACGCCCAGAAAGGCCACCCGTCGGTTGCTCGCCAGCAGGCAGGCCAGCACGGTGAACATGGCACGGTTGGTGTCGTGCATCTCGTCCAGCACGACCAGGTTCAGGCCCAGGTCCAGCGGATGGGGTTCGGTGCCGGCAAGCTCTTCTTCGATGATCAAGCGCGCCAGATCATAGGTCGCGTCACCAGCGGCTCGGAAGGCCGGGTGGTCCGGATGACCGCCGCGGCGTATGAACTCGAAGGCGCTGTAGACGCGCAGGCTGGCGTAGTCATGGCCCAGCTCGTCGGCCAGGGCCGGTGACATCCGCTGCTCGGGTGCATCCAGCACCAGGCGCAGCGTGCCCTTGAGCAGGGCGAACTGGCTCAGCAGGCCCTCGACCATGCCCTCGCCGCCGCCCGGTATCACAAGCTCGTCGGGGTAGCGCTCCTCGAGCAGGGTCTGGGCGCGCTCGATGGCACGAAGCACATAGGGCTTGATCTGCTCGGGCGTGCGGCACTGGGTCACACCGCCGCCCTCGATCTGGGCCAGGCGCTCGGCGCAGAAGGCATCGAAGCCATGGATCTGCAGCCGCGCGACGGTGCTTGAGGCCAGGCCTATGCGCAGCAGCGCCTCGCGCAGCGCCTGCACGGCGGTGGCGGTATAGGTCAGCGCCAGGATGCGCTCGGGCGCGGCCCCGCGCTGCAGCGCCTGGGCGATGCGCAGCGCCAGCGTGGTGGTCTTGGCCGCGCCGGCATTGGCCTCGACCAGCCCATAGGGCACCCGGGCCAGCTGCACGGCCAGCTGCTCGGCGGACGGTGCGATGCCGGCCGGTACAAAGATCTCTTCGGTCATCCCGGATCGTACCTTCGGTGCTGCGGCCGCTGCGTTTGATGGAATCTGCCCTTAATCTTGAGGGCCCGCTTTTGCACCTGCCCACAAGGATACGATGCCCACCCCCACCGAGATTGCGCCGGCCGACCCCAGCCCCCGGCGGCGCCCGTCACCGCTGTCCATGGCCGCCTGGACGCAGTTCCTGGCCGTGGCCAAGCCCTACTGGCTGGGCGACCAGCGGAAGACGGCCTGGACCTCGCTGGCCCTGCTGCTCGCGCTGATGCTGGCCGAGACCCAGTTCGCGGTGATGCTCAACGACCAGACCGGCGAAATGACCTCGGCCCTGGCCGGCAGGGATGCCGACCGCTTCTGGCACTCGGTGCTCGCCTGCCTGGGCATTCTGGTCTTTGCGGTGCCGATCTACGCCTTCTACTACTACATGCGCGATGCCTTCTCGAACCAGTGGCGGCGCTGGCTCACCGGGCGCTTCCTCGACGGCTATCTGGACGGCCGCAAATACTACGCGCTGGGCAGCGGCGGCGAGATCGACAACCCCGACCAACGCATCAGCGAAGACATCAACACCTTCACCGGCCGCTCCACCCACTTCCTGCTGATCTTCCTGGGCTCGCTGATGCAGCTGGTGGCCTTCAGCGCGGTACTGTGGTCGATCTCTCATCTGCTGGTCGCCGTGCTGGCGGTCTACGCGCTGCTGGGCACGGTGATCGCGCTGTATGTGTTCGGCGCACCGCTGATACAGCTGAACTTCTGGCAGATACGGCGCGAGGCCGACTTCCGCTTCGGCCTGATGCGGGTGCGCGAGAACGCCGAATCGATCGCCTTCTATCGCGGCGAGGCCCAGGAGCGGGCACAGATCGATGGCAAGTTCGGCAAGGTCTTCACCAACTACGAGAGGCTGATCAAGAAGCAGCGTTCGCTGAATCTGTTTCAGCGCGGCTTCAACCAGCTCACCCTGGTCCTGCCCGCCGTGGTGCTGGCCCAGGGGGTGCTGTCCGGCGAGCTGGAGGTGGGCCGCGCCGTGCAGGCGGCTGGCGCCTTCGCCGCCGTGCTCGGGGCCGTGGCGCTGATCGTCGACAACTTCGAGAGCCTGAGCCGTTTTGTGGCCGGTATCGACCGCCTGCAGGCCCTGTCGCGAGAGGTGTTGCAGGCAGGGGCTGCTGCGCCGGCGACCGAGGCCCGGCCGAAGATCCGCACCGAAGCAGGCGAGCAGTTGGCGCTGGATGCGCTGACCCTGTACACCCCGCAATACGAGCGCATGCTGATCAAGGAACTGAGCCTGAGCCTGAAGCCCGGCGACGGCCTCTTGATCACCGGCGACAGCGGCTGCGGCAAGAGCTCGCTGCTGCGTGCCATTGCCGGCCTCTGGCGGGCCGGAAGCGGCGTGGTCCATCTGCCGCCTCTGGACGATGTGTTCTTCCTGCCGCAGCAGCCCTATATGCAGTTCGGCACGCTGCGCAGCCAGCTCATCTACCCGGCCGCGACCACAGACCTGGCCGACGAGCGCCTGCTGGAGATACTCGCCGAGGTGCATATGGCCGAGTTGGCCGAGCGGGTCGGCGGGCTGGACGCCGTGCACGACTGGGCGAAGCTGCTGTCGGTCGGCGAACAGCAGCGGCTCGCTTTTGGCCGGGTGCTGGTGCGCCAACCCCGCATCGTCATCCTCGACGAGGCAACCAGCGCACTGGACAGCGGCAACGAGGCCTCGCTGTACGAGCGCCTGCGCGGCACGGGCACCACGGTGGTCAGCATCGCCCACCGCGCCGCCGTGCTGCGCCACCACACCCAGGTGCTGGAGCTCAAGGGCGAGGGTGCCTGGGCGCTGCACGCGGCCCGGGCCTACCGGTTCGATGGCACCAGCACCGGGGCCTGACGGCCGGCCCTTTGACTACGGCTTGCTGCTGTAGTTGGCCGGCAGCCAGGTGTAGCCCTTGCCATCGGGGCGCAGGCGGCCGATGCCGGGGAAGGAGATGTGCGCCACCGCCACGTAGTAGCCATTGGCGGCCGCGTCGGCATAGGCCTTCTGGCGCTGAGGCATGGCCTGGGACGAGTCGGCGTCGAAGGAGATCGTCACCGTCGGGTCGGGGAACTGCACCGCAGCCACATGCATCAGGTCACCCCAGACGGCCATTTTCTGGCCCTTGCTTTCGACCAGATAGACCGAATGCCCCGGCGTGTGGCCGTAGGTGGGCATGGCGCTGACGCCAGGCACCAGCTCGACGCCCTTGTCGCTGCCCTCGAAGGGCTTGAGGCGACCGCTGTCCTGGTAGGGCTTGACCGACATCATCGCGCCCTTGAAACCGCCCTTGGCGGCCTCGGGCGCCTTCTCCATCTGCTCGGCGCTGAGCCAGAAATCCGACTCGCGCTTGTCCATGCGCAGCACGGCATTCGGGAAGGCCGCCCTGCCATCGGCCAGCAGACCGCCGACATGGTCGCCATGCAGATGCGTGATGTAAACCTCGTCCACCTGCTCGGGCTGGTAGCCGGCGGCCTTCAGGTTCGTCAGCAACTTGCCCAGCGTCGGGCCGAACAGGCTGGCCGCACCGGTGTCTATCAGCACCAGCTTGGTTCCGGTATTGATCAGGTAGCCGTTGACCGAGGTTTCCAGCGGCAGGCCCAGATAGGCGTGCTGCAACGCGCGTACCACCTGGCCGGGCTGGTTCTCCCGGAGCAGCTTGTCCATCGGCAGGTTGACGGTGCCATCGCTCAGCGCGGTGATCTCGAAGTCACCTAGCATCATGCGGTAGTAGCCCGGCGCCTGGGTCTTGACCTGGGGCGCGCCGGCAAAGGCACCGGCCGTGGCGAGGGCCAGGCTCAGGCCCAGCGCGGCAAATCCGAAATGACGAGTCATCAGACGCTCCTTGAATGGGGTGGCGGGCAGCATAGCAAGGCGCAATATGCCCGCCATCTGCCCGCCTGAAAAGCCCCACGGATCGGGCAGCGGCTGCCGCCCGTCCGTCGTCCGTTGCCTGAGGCTGCTTACTCCGGCACGTTCAAGGTGTTGCTGGAGAAGTTGATCGTGTCCGCCGCCCCCGGCGTGGCGGCCCAGACCGGCACGTTGGTGGCGGCCAGCGCCGCGCCCGCGGCGCGCGGCGTGGTGCGCACCACCTGGCTGGCCGGCAGGGCCGTGCCGCTCTTCAGGTGCGCATACATCTGGTCCAGCGCACGCACGAAGTACATATGCAGCGGCACATAGCGGGTCTCGTAGCCCAGCAGCGCGCCGAAGGCGATGAAGCTGTCGAAGTGCTGGGCGTTGGTGACCTCGTAGTAGCGCACCTTCGACGTTGCGGCGTCAACGATCTGGTTCTTGCCGTAATAGGCCCGCGAGGCGTGGTTGACCGGGATCAGCGTGTCATTGCGGCCGGCCACGATGATGGTGGGCACGGCGCGCAGCTTGGCCGTGGCCTGCACCTCGGCAATGCCGGCCATGACGCGGTCGGACCAGGCCTTCATCGTGCCGAACAGGGCGCGGCCGGTGACCTCGTCCTTGCCGGTGACCAGAGCGCGCATGCACAGCGCGCCGTCCAGGCCGAAGTCGGCCGTGCCGCTGATCGGCGAGGTGGCCAGGAAGTCCAGCTTGGCACCGCCAACGGAATCGTTGTAGACGATGTTCACGCCCGAGGTCGGCGGCACGCCATTGCCGTTGGAGAACAGCGTGGCCTGCACGGCCGCCAGCTGGGCCGTGACATCACCGGTGGCCGTGGTGTTGGCCAGGCTGTAGCCACAGACGTTGTCGGTGACCTTGAAGCGGCCGGCCGCATTGACGTAGGTGTAGACGATGGAGTTGGTGGCGAAGCGGAAGTGCGACTGGTGCAGGTAGTTGGTCTCGGCCTGCCAGCCGTAGCTGTTCAGTTTGGCCAGCGCCTCGTCGGCCTGCTCGGCCAGGGTGGCGCCGGTCAGCAGGCCGCGCGCCTTCAGTGCGGCGCAGCGGTTCTGCGAGCTGGCGGTGTAGGCGGCCGGCCAGAAGGCCGGGTTCAGCGACAGGCCGCTCTGCGCGGACAGGGCCGCACAGGGCTGGTAAATGTTCTCGTAGGAGAAGTAGTCGGCCAGCGGCTTGCTGTGCGTGGCGACGGTGGCCGTGCCCTGCTTGATCGTCAGGCTGGCATTCGCGCCGGGCTGGATCTGCGGCTCGGTCACGGCCACGCCGTCGATCAGACCCTCGGTGTCCTGCTCGGCGGCCAGCAGTGCCGCACCGGCGCCGTTGGAGATCGACGAGGCGATCACCAGCGTGTTGGCCGGCGTCAGCAGCACCTCCTTCTTGCCCGGCTGGGCGGCGATGGCGGCGCCGTACTTCTCGTTCAGCACATAAAAGGCCAGCTTGACGGCACGCAGCGTGTCGCGGCCCCAGTCCTTCTCAGGGTTCTGCTGCGAGTGCGCATGCTTGTAGGCCACCCGGTTCGGGAAGGCGGCGTTGAAGGCGCCGCGCTCGCCGTCGCTGACATCGGCCTTGAAGTGGGCCTTCTTGGCGGCGACGGTGGCGGTGGCCATGGTGCCGTCGAGCTGTATCACCTGATCGCTCATCAGATCGTGCAGGCCGTTGCCCGAGCCCTTGTCGGCATAGGCCACGGCGCAGCCCTTCTTCAGGCCCCACTCGCCGGAGCTGCCGATGGCGCCATAGATGCCGCGCGAACCGGACGAGGTGCCGGTGACGATGCAGGGGTTCTTGACGTCGAAGCTGGCCGGCACCTGGACCATCAGCACCACGTTCTGGCGGCCGGTGCCATCGTCGGCCACGGCAATGTGTTCGGTGCCGGCAACCTTGCCCTCACCGAGCGTGTCATTGCCGCTGGCGTCGATGTTCGGGCCGTACAAGCGGGTAAAGCCCCCGCCGGAGGTGTAGTCCAGCACGGCGCGGTAGTTGGTGAAGATGGCATTGCGTCGCACCTCGGCGGCGGTGGGCGCCAGCGGGTTGGCAAAAGCCGGTGCGGCAGCCGCCAGCAGGCCGGTCTTGCCCAGACCGCCGGTCAGCAGGTCATCGCTGGTGCCGTTGTACGCGACCTCGCTGGGCGCACCGGCGACGAAGCCAGGCAGCGTGTTGACCACCGGGGCCGGCGGCGGCGGTGGCGGAGGAGGAGGAGGGGGTGCATCGTCGGAACCGCCACAGGCGCTGAGGAACAGTGCGGCCAGCAGGGCAGGAACGGGCTTCAGGGGGCCAGATTTGACGGTCATCGATGTCTCCATACTTTTTGGCGAGGGAAGAACCACTTCACCCGCGGCGTCCCTCTTGCGCCTGCGACGGGCACCCGGTGCTTGTCCCATGAAACGGACACACAGAGTGCGCTAGGCTAGGCGGACATGAACGACATCGACAGCCGCGTGAATACGCCAGGGTTTTCCCCTGCCGAAAGCTTTGCCTCGCTGAGCCCCCTGGGCCTGGCGCTGTCACGCGACCGCGTGCTGTTCTGGGTCAACGAACGCTTTGCCGCGCTGTTCGGTTTCAGCGCCGAGGAGCTGGCCGGCCAGAGCTTTGCCGTGCTCTTCCCCAGCGAGGCGGAGTTCAAGCGCATCGGCCTGCGCATGCAGACGGCGATGCTGGGTTGCGGCAGCTACCAGGACGAACGGCTGATGCGCCGCCGCGATGGCCGGCTGCAGTGGTTTCGCGTCCACGGCCATGCCACCGACCCGAACGAGCCCTTTCGCGAGGCCGCCTGGGTGTTCGAGCCCATGTCCACCGGCGTCGAACCCGACACCCTGACCCCCCGCGAACGCGAGGTGCTGGCCGCACTCACCGCCGGGCTGACGGCCAAGGAATGCGCCAAGTCACTGGGCATTTCGCCGCGCACCGTCGAGAAGCTCAGCGCGCGGCTGCGCCAGCACTATGGCGTGCACACCTCGGCCGGCTTGATTGCCCGGGTGCTGGGCATGCCCTGATGCTGACGCATCCGGTCTTCGAGGCCCTGAGCCAGTCGCGCGCACGGCTGGAGCGCCAGGTCGAGCTGGGTGACGCCCTGCGCCTGGCGCAGTGGGCCAACCGGGACGACAGCACCCACTACCGCCAGCCCGGCCACCACACACTGTCGGTCTATCTGGAGGGCGGCCGGGGCACGCATCTGGTCGATCAACCCGGCAACACCGGCGCGCCGGGGCGCTTTTGCGTGCTGCCGGCCGAGCATGAGTCGCACTGGCAGATCGAGGGCCGGCTGCGCTTTGTCCATCTTTATGTGTCCGATGCCGCCTGGGCCGACCGGGTCGTGCGCCTGCTCGACGCCGAGCCGCGCGCGGTGACCCTGAACCAGCGCATCTTTGGCGAGGACGCCGCGCTGGCGCAGTGGGCAGCCCGGGTCGCCGTGCTGGATTGGACGGACACCAGCGCCCGCCTGCAAACCCATATGCTCAGCCATGCGGCGCTGGACCGGCTGGTGTTGCTGGCCGCCAGCCCGCGCGCGCGTGCCACGGCCGAGCGGGTGGGCGGCGGCCTGGCCAGCGCCGCACGCCGTCGCGTGCTGGAGCATGTGGAAGTGCATCTGGACGGCGCGCTGGATGCGCTCACGCTGGGCCGCCTGGCCGGGCTGGCACATCTGTCGGAATTCCACTTCGCGCGGATGTTCCGCGTCTCCATGGGCTGCACGGTCCACCAGTGGATCATGCAACGCCGCCTGGCTCGCGCTCAGGACCTGCTGGCGGACGACCGATTGCCGCTGGCCGACGTGGCCGCCGCCTGCGGCTTTGCCAGTGCCAGCCATCTGAGCCAGGTCTTCAGGCAGCAGCTGCGAGCGACGCCGCGGCAGTTCAGCCGGGCGCTGGGCCAGACCTGGGCGGAGCGACAATCCCAGGCATGAGCCCCGATCCACGCACACGTTTCAACCTTTACCTCAATCTGATCCGCTGGGACCGCCCGGCCGGCACCTGGCTGCTGCTGTGGCCCAGCCTGTCCGCGCTGTGGATCGCCGCCGACGGCTGGCCGGGCATGCACTTGCTGATGGTCTTCATCCTTGGCACCTTCCTGATGCGCTCGGCCGGCTGCTGCGTCAACGATGTCGCCGATCGGGAGTTCGACAAACACGTCAAGCGCACCGCCCAGCGCCCGGTGACCAGCGGCGCCGTTTCGGTGCGCGAGGCCCTGCTGCTGGGGGCGGGTCTTGCCCTGCTGGCCTTTGGCCTGGTGCTGACGACCAATGCGCCGGCCATCCTGCTGTCGTTCGCAGCGCTGGCCGTGGCCTGCCTCTACCCCTATGCCAAACGGGTCGTGGCGATGCCGCAGGCGGTGCTCGGCGTGGCCTTCAGCTTCGGCATACCGATGGCTTTTGCCGCCGCCCTGGGTGGCATGCAGTGGAGCCTGGACGGCATCAATGCCGCGGTGCCACCCACCGCCTGGGGCCTGCTGCTGTCCAATCTGTTCTGGGTGCTGGCCTACGACACCGAGTACGCGATGGTGGACCGCGACGACGACATCCGCATCGGCGTCCGTTCCTCGGCGCTGCTGCTGGGCCGCTTCGATGTGGCGGCGGTGATGGGCTTCTATGCCGTCTATCTGGCCAGCTGGACCTGGCTCGGCCTGCGCCTGGGCCTGGGCAAGCTGTTCCTGCTGGGCATGGCCATCGCCGCGGGGCAGGTCGTCTGGCACTACCTGCTGATCCGTGACCGCTCGCGCGAGGGCTGCTTCAAGGCCTTCCGCGAGAACCACTGGCTCGGCTTCTCGGTGTTCGCCGGCGTGGCGCTGGACCTGTCGCTGCGCTGAGCACGGCAATGCGCCGCGCAAATGCGTGCGCAAGTCACGGCGGGCTGTCGCTATCCCCCCGATGCACGGGTACCGGCTGCGAATGCCAAAACCGATACTCGGATTTCGGTTTGCAGGCCTCGATGTGTTGCAAAGAACTCAGCCTCAAGGACTGCGCAATGACATCCAAAGCCTCCCCCCGCATTTCACTCGCCGCGCTCGGCGTGATCGCCTGCGCCACGGCGCAAGCCGGCCCGGTGACCGTGACGCAGTCCTTCGCGCTGAATTCCCTGATGCAGGGCAGCAGCAGCCAGCTGAGCTTCGACCTGAGCAGCTTCCTGTCGGGCCAGGGCCTGTCGGTCGCCAATGTGGTGTCGGGCCAGGTCGTGGTGCATGGCTTCTCGGAGGCCAGCTATCTGACCAGCTACTCCGAGTACGGCGGCTACGCCCAGACCGGCGTCACCTCGCACCAGGCCAGCTACTCCTACTACGTGCCAGGCTATACCTGCAGCTGGTGCTGGTCCTACAACCCGGGCTACACGCAGTACGTCAACTACCAGGTACAGGACACGCTGGAAACGCGCTACCGCGACGTGCGCCACATCGACAACATGGCCGACAGCATGCTGGTCACGGCAGGGGGCAGCAGCGCCGGCGACACCGTGGACACTCGAAGCTCCAGCACCGGCGGTTACGGCAACAGCAATTACGAAGGCGCCTATGTGCGCGGCTACGACTACTACGGCAACTACAGCCTGGGCCACCGCTACAACCGCGAACGCGATGTCTATGAAGCGCTGTACGGCGCGCTGGACACCAGCCTGAGCCTCGATGCCGCCGCGCTGCTGGACCTGCGCGGCGACGGCCAACTGGGCATGAGCATAGGCGGCACCGGCCAGTTCCGCCTGCAGTCGGTGCAGATCACCGTCGATGTGGACACGCCCACCGTGCCCGAACCCGGCAGCCTGGCACTGGCCGGTGCGGCGCTGGCCGGCCTGGTGGTGGCCTCAAGGCGCCATCGCAAGCAATGAGCGCCCCAGCGGCGGGCTCGCTGTTCAGCCTGAATCCGGCCGCCAGCGTGCATGTGGAGACCCTGTCCAGCGGCTGCCCCATCCTGGTCATCGACGATTGCTACGCCGACGTCACGGCGGTGCGCGAGCGCGCGCTGCGCGGCCGCTTCGACGCCTCGCTGGCCTTCTACCCCGGCGTGCATTCGAACATCGATCGCGACGAGATCATGCCGCTGTTCCGGCAGCTGAGCGACCTGCTGGCGCTGCTGGGCGACGGTCTGGTGCCGCCGGAAAGCTTCATCTCTGATTTCTCGCTGGTCACCACGCCGGCACGCGACATGCTGGCCAAGCAGAAGCACCCGCATGTCGACCCGGTCTCGCTGGCCGGCGTGCTGTATCTGAACCCCGACTACGAGGTCGGCACCAGCTTCTTCCGCCACCGCCCGTCGGGCCTGGCCTTTCTGCGCAGCGACGCCGACCGCGAACAGCACGGCCAGTGGCTGCAGGCCAACGGCGAGCGCACCCAGCCCGAGAGCTATGCCGTTGCCGATGATGACACCTGGGAACACCTGCACTCGGTGGCCGGCCGCTTCAACCGGCTGGTGATGTATCCGGGCACCGCCTTCCACTCGATCGCCATGCAGGACGTGGCCGCCCAGGTCACGCTCGGTTCGGCGCGACTGACCCAGCGCTTCTTTGCCCAACACGCGCCCACCGCGGCGCGCTGATCCGAAAGCTCCCCGCCCATGGTTCCCTACCGTTCGATCCTGATTGTTGGCGGCGGCACGGCCGGCTGGCTGGCCGCTGCCTATCTGCAGCGCATCCTCGGCGCCAACCCGCAGGCGCCGGTGCAGATCAGCCTGGTCGAGTCCGCGGAGATTGGCACCATAGGCGTCGGTGAGGCGACGGTGCCCACGCTGCGCCAGATCCTGCGCGTGCTCGACATCCCGGAGACCGCGCTGTTCGCCGAGGCCGATGCAACGCTGAAGAACGGCATCCGCTTCGTCGGCTGGCGCAACGGTGGCGACGCCGCCAGCGACAGCTTCGACCATCCGTTCGAGGCGCCGATGGTGCAGGAGGGCTACTCGACGATGGTGCACTGGCTGAACCTGAAGCAGCGCGGCCTGATGGACAAGCCCTATGCCGAGGCCGGCATGGTGCAGACCGCCCTGTTCGACGCGATGGCCTCGCCGAAGCTGATGACTTCGGCCGGCTATGACGCACCGGTGCCCTATGCCTACCACCTCGACGCCGTCAAGCTCGCGGCGCTGCTGCGGCGCGTCGCCACCGAGCGCGGCGTACGGCACAGCTATGGCGAGGTGACCGAGGTCGAGACCTCCGAGAAGGGTATTGCGGCGGTCAGGCTCAAGGACGGCCAGCGCCTCACGGCCGACCTGTTTGTCGATTGCACCGGCTTCGCGGCCCTGCTGCATGGCAAGGCGCTGGAGGTGCCCTGGATCTCCTATGCCGACACCCTGCTGTGCGACCGCGCCGTCGCCTGCCCGGTGGCCTATCCGGACCCGCTTGCGCCGCTGCGCAGCTACACCACGTCCACCGCGCAGGCGGCGGGCTGGACCTGGGAGATCGATCTGCAAACACGCCGCGGCACCGGCTACGTCTACTCCTCGCGGCACTGCTCGGACGACGAGGCAGTCGCCACGCTGCGCCGCTTTCATGGCGACGCCCAAGCGCTGGCCGAGCCGCGGCTGCTGAAGATGCGCATCGGCCACCGCGCGCGGATGTGGGAGAAGAACTGTCTGGCGCTGGGCCTTGCCGGCGGCTTCATCGAGCCGCTGGAGTCCACCGGCATCTATCTGATCGAGCATGCGCTGCAGCTGTTCATCGACTTCCTGCCGTCCGGCGCCGGCGCCACCCGGGGCCAGGCCAAGTACAACGAGCTGATGTCCGATCTGTACGACGAGCTGCGCGACTTCATCCTGCTGCACTACGTGATATCGATGCGCAAGGACACCCCGTTCTGGCGCGAGTACACGCAAAGCGTGGTCTTGCCGCCCAGCCTGGCGGCGTTGCTGGACCTGTGGGACGAGAAGGTGCCGCACACCACCGACCTGCAGCGCAAGATGTCGCTGTTCGGCCCGGCCAACTACTTCTTCATACTGGCCGGTCTCAACCGCCTGCCCAGCCAGGGCATTGGCCAGGCCGCCTTCATACCGCCCGAGGCCAGCCAGCGCGTGCTGGAGCAGGTGGCGAAGATCCGCCTCGCCGCCGTGGCGCAATCACCGGCCATGCGCGAGTACACGCACAAGATCAGCGCCGCGGTGGCGAACGCGCCACGCAGCTGAGCGCATGCTCAGCCCTTGCCGCTGAGCTCGCGATGCAGCCAGGCCTTGGCCAGGCTCCAGTCCCGCTTGACGGTGGCCAGGGACAGGTCCAGCGCCTCGGCAATCTCCTCGTTCTCCAGGCCGCCGAAGAAGCGCAGCTCCACCACCTTGGCGGCGCGGGGGTCGAACTGCTCCAGCGCCAGCAACGCCTCATGCACGGCCAGCACATCGGGGTCGCTGGGCAGGGCCAGCTGCTCCAGGCCGGCCAGCGTGGCGCTGACCAACTCCGCCTCGCGCTTATGCGCGCGGCGCGCCATCTCGTGATTGACCAGGATGCGGCGCATCATGATCGAGCTGACGGCCAGGAAATGGCTGCGGTTCTTCCAGTGGGTGCGTCGTTGATCGGCCATGCGGAACCAGGCCTCGTGGGCCAGCGCGGTGGCGCTGAGCGTGTGGCCGATGTTCTCGCGCCGCAGATGGCCGCCCGCCATGCGTCGCAACTCCTGGTACAGCAGTGCGAACAGCTGGTTGCCCACCGCGGCCCCCTCCCCGTTGGCCTGACCGTGGGCGCTGAGCCATTGCGTCAGCTCCGCCAGATCGACTGGAAACGAGGAAGGAAGGTCAGGAAGGTTTTTCACGGCCCCTGATTGTGTATGAGCTTTCCGCGGCTGCGAGCCTGCTTGAACCCAAAGTACCCCGCGAATACGGGGTCAGGTCAATTGACCCGGTTCAAACGCTCTATGCTGGTCACCCGTCACGCTGTCATGGAGCTTGCCGCCGCATGAGCCTGCCCACCGATTCCGCACGCTGGAGCCTCGTCAAGTCGCTGTTTGACGAGGCCTTGCAGCGGCCCGAATCGCAGCGCGAGGCCTGGGTGCGGGAGCAGGCTCTGGCGCCCGAGGTGCGCGAGGAGCTGCTGTCGCTGCTGGCCCATAGCACCGGTGGGCATGAGGCCGCACCGGGGTTTCTGGAGCAGCCGGCGCCCACGCCCCGCGAGCTGGGTCGGAGCGGCTGGCCGGGCATGCGCTGCGGCAGCTGGGAATTGCTGGAGCCCATCGGCAGCGGCGGCATGGGCGAGGTGTTCCGTGCCCGTCGCGCCGACGGGGCCTACGAGGGCCTGGCTGCCGTCAAGCTGCTCAAGCGCGGCATGGACTCGGCCCAGGTGCTGGCCCGCTTCGCCCAGGAACGGCAGACGCTGGCGCGGCTGGAGCACCCGCATATCGCGCGCCTGTTCGACGCCGGCCTCAGCGAGCTGGGCCTGCCCTACTTCGTGATGGAGCTGGTGCAGGGCCGGCCGCTGGACCAGGCCTGCGAGGGACTGGCCCTGGAGCTGCGCCTGCAGCTGTTCCTGCAACTGGCCGATGCGGTGGCCTATGCGCACCGCAATCTGCTGGTGCACCGCGATCTGAAGCCCGGCAATGTGCTGGTCAACGAGCAGGGCCAGGTCAAGCTGCTGGACTTCGGCATCGCCAAGGCGCTGGACCCGCTCGACGGCACCGATGCCGGCCAGACCCGGGTCGGCGAGCGCCCCTACACGCCGCATTACGCCAGCCCCGAGCAGGTGCGTGGCGAGCCGGTCAACACGGCCACCGACATCTATTCGCTGGGCGTGCTGCTGTACCTGATGTTGACCGGCGTTCGCCCCTATGGACGGCAGGCCAGCACACCGGGCGAGGCCGCGCACAGCGTGCTGATGGAGGCGCCCACCCGACCCAGCACCCTGGGGCCGGAGGTGGTCAGCGATGCACACTGGCTGGCCACCCGCCAGCGCCTGCGCGGCGATCTCGACAAGATCGTGCTCAAGGCGCTGGAGAAACCGCTGGAGCGGCGCTATGCCAGCGTCGATGCGCTGGCGGGCGATGTCCGCGCCTTTCTGGGCGGCTACCCGGTCAGCGCGAGGGCGCCCAGCTGGGGCTATGTGACCGGCCATTTCATACGCCGCCATCGGCTGCCGGTGGCATTGAGCGGCGTGGCGCTGCTGGCCCTGGTCGGAGGGCTGATAGGCACCGCCTGGCAGATGCAGGAGGCTGAAGTGGCCCGGGCCCAGGCCGAGCGCCGCTTTGCCCAGGTGCGCCAGTTGGCCAACAAACTTGTTTTCAACTACCACGACCAGATCGCCAGCCTGCCCGGGGCCACCCAGGTGCGCGAGGCCCTGCTCGGCGATGCGGTTGGCTATCTGGACGGACTCAACCAGGAGCTGGGCCAGGACCGCCGCCTGGCCCGCGAACTGGCCGAGTCGTATTCGCGCATCGCCGCGCTGCAGGGCGATGCGTTCTCGCCCAGCCAGGAACGCCTGGCCCTGGCTGAGCAGAATCTGGACAAGGCCCTGGCCCTGCTGCCCAGCTATCTGGACAGCAGCAACCGCGAGCTGGAGGCCCTCAACAACGCCACCGAGATGTGGCAGGGCCGAGCCCTGCTGCACAGTCGAGCAGGCCGTCTGCAGCGGGCTCTCGACGCGCTGGAGGAGGGCCGGCGCCTGAGCGCCCGGGCGATGGCACTGGCGCCGGGCAACAAGGAAGCGATCTCGCAACTTGCCACCTTGAAGGGCCGCATGGCCCTGGTGCTGGGCGGCAACTACAGTCAGGCCTGCCTGGGTCGGGTGGCCGAAGCCGGCACACAATGGCTGGAAGCGTTGGTCCTGTTCGAGCAGTTGGTGGCCAGCGAGCCCGAATCGCCCCAGTGGCTGAATCAGCTCGCCTGGGCGCGCAACGGTCTGGCGAGCTGGGCGGTGCTGAACGGTGATGGTGACGAGGCCGTGCGCCAAGGGCGGCAGCTGATGGCACTGCGCGACAGAATCAGCGCGCTGGACCCCAATAACGGCAACTTCCAGCAGCAGGCCGCCATGACGCGATCGGTGATGGCCGCGGCGCTGAGCGCGGCCGGCCGGCCGAAAGAGGGTTTGCAATGGCTGGACCAGGCCGGGCTCATCCTGCACAAAATCAATCGCCAGGATGGCGCCAATCGCGCCGCCAGCCGTGATGCGGCACTGCTGCAGCTGGTTCGGGCGCGCACACTGCACCTGGCCGAGCCCGGCGCGGCCAGCCGCCTGGCCCTGCGGAATGCCCTGCAGGGACTGCCCGACAGCGCCGAGCTGCATCAGGACTTCTATATGACGCGCTGGCGTGCCGAGGCGCTGATCTGGAATGCCAGGGCCCACAGTTCGCGACCTTCGGACGCCGAGCAAGCGCTGAGCTATGCCGAGCAGGCGCAGGCCCTGCTGAAGCGCCTGCCGGACAATCCCGACAATGCCAATCTGCGCTGGATGATGGCCCAGGCCCTGGGCGAGCAGGCGCAGGCTCAGCGCATGCTGGGCCGCGACGCCGCAGCGCGCTTGAGTGCAGGGCAGGCCATGGACCTGTGGGGTGGCGGCAGTGCCGCAGCGGCTCCGGCCTACTTCAAGACCTGGATCGAACGCGACCGACGCAGTGCCGAGAGTCGCTGAACAAGGAGCGCCGACTCAGAACGCGTACTGCAGGCGCATCGAGAACATGCTGCCCGGGCGGCCGTAGATCTTGCCGTTCAGCCAGGCCGCCTGATATTTGATCTGCTGCCTGGCGCCCACGTCCCAGCTGCCCGACAACACCGGCCCGGCGCGATGCGACTGCCGGGTGTGGGGCGACCAGTGGTCCCAGGGTCCCAGCTCGCCGAAGCCCTGCAGGCCGACATGCAGCCAGGGCTTCCAGCGGTACTTGGCCTGCCACTGGTACTTCATCTTGGTCGGGCTGGGCACGGCACCGTCGAAGCGGCGCTCAAGGAACGCATTGGCATTCAGCTGGGTGCGGCCGACGTCGGTCTGCAATGCCGGCCCGATCTCGATCTCCACACCATCAGCGCGATCGCGGTTCCAGATCAGATTCGTGTGCACGGCCAGGTCTAAGGGGTACTGGCCCTGGGTCAGCAGATAGTCGTTCTGCCAGTTCAGGGTGCTCAGCTTGGTGGCCACGCCGGTGCCGCCGATGAAGCTGGCATAGAACTCGGTGTACCAGCGCTTGCTGACGCCGTAGCCGAAGCCGATCTCGGGCCAGGTCTGGACCGGCCGCCCGGGGAACTTGACGGTCCAGTAGCGGTAGTCGATCGAGGCCTCGCCCTCGTTCTCATACACGCTGACCAGGTAGTAACCGGGATCGGCCGCAAGGGCCGACCCCAAGGGCCAGATCAACCAGGCAAGGACTGCAAGCCGATTGCGCATCGAGCGTCTCCCGAACAATCCCACAGCCATGAAAAGGCTGGCCGTAGCTTAATCGCTGCCTGACTCAGGGCCGGTACTTCGCCAGCCCCGGCGCAAACAACTCCATCACCCGCAGCTGCGCCCCGCAGCGGCGGAACACCGAGTTGCGAGACCACAGCATCTGCGCCGAGGGTGGGCTGCCGGTGGCCGCCAGCCACTGGCGCTGCAGATGGCGGCGCGTGTGGCCGTGACGGGCCAGGCGGCGCGGCCGCAATTCGCTGCGCACGACGCGGCGGTCGGCATACAGCAGGTTCGCCAACGGCAGCGGCCCCAGCCCCTTGAGCGCGCGCCAGGGCCCGGCCAGCGCCGACTTGTGCAGGGCCGAGCGGGCCCAGACCAGGGGCACACCATCGACGCGCAGCAGGACTTCACGGACCAGGGTGCAGCCCCGCCGAGGCAGGCCCAGCGCCAGGCGCTCATGGCTGCGCAGCGGCTGGGTGCGCTGGCTCAGCACCTGCACCTCGAAGCGCTGGCCCAGGCGCGCCAGGCGCCGGCTCAGCGAACCGGGCGCGCGCAGCCAGTCGCGCAGGCCGTTGCGGCTTGCTATTCCCATGGTGCTCAACGGCCCTGTTCAGTTGCCGAACTCGTCGCCCAGCTCGCGGGCACGCTGTTGAGCGGCGAGCACGGCGCGCTGCACCGCGGCGCCCACGCCATCGGCCTGCAGGCTGCTCAGCGCCGCGTAGGTGGTGCCGCCCTTGGACGTGACGCGCTCGCGCAGCGTGGCCGGCGACTCGTCGGACTGCAGGGCCAGCGCGGCAGCACCCGCACAGGTGGCCAGCGCCAGTTGGCGGCCCTGCTCGGCCGAGAGCCCCATCTCGACGGCGGCGGCCATCAACGCCTCGACAATGTAAAAGAAATAGGCCGGGCCGGAGCCCGACAGCGCCGTCACGGCATCCAGATCGGCCTCGCGCTCCACCCACAGCGTCGTGCCGGTAGGCCGCAGCACCTGCTCGACCAGCGCGCGATCTGCGGCCGTGACCTCGGGGCGCGCATACAGGCCTGCAATGCCCTGTCCGATCAAGGCCGGCGTGTTGGGCATGCTGCGCACCACGCGCTGCGCGCCGGTCGCAGCGACCAGAGCCTCGCTGCGTATGCCGGCCATCACCGACAGCTGCAAGGCCTGCTGCACATGGGGCCGGCACGGCAGGGCCGCCTCGGTGAACAGCTGCGGCTTGACGGCCCACAACACCAGGCCGGCGCGCTGCAGCGAGGCGTCGGCCGCGGCCAGCGGCTGCAGGCCGAAGTTGGCCGCAAGCCTGGCACGCTGCGCCTCGAAGGGCTCGACCACCAGCAGATCGGCGGCGGCGTGGCCCGATTTCAGCAGGCCGCCGATGATGGCGCTGGCCATATTGCCGCCGCCGATGAATGCAATGCAAGGGTTCATGTGGAGGGTGTCCGCCTGGGGAAGATGCGCAGTTTAGGGGTACAGCGGATGCGAGTTGCATGCGTCCGGCGCTATGCTGGCGACCGAATATGCCGGCCGGCACCGCATCGGCCGTCAATTCCTCACCCTCGGTCAGAACAGTCAGGGAGACTGCCCATGAGCACCACCTTCGCGCCGCCCGTCATGGAGGCGCTGCCCCACTATCAGGAACTGAGCCCGGCGCAGATGCTGGAACGCGCCCAGGCCCGCTACCAGAGCCTGCTGCGCCGCCGCACCGTGCGCGACTTCGACAGCCGGCCGGTGGACTGCGCCGTGATCGAGCACTGCCTGCTCGCCGCAGGCACCGCGCCCTCGGGCGCCAACCAGCAGCCCTGGCACTTCGCCGTCATCACCGACGCCGCGCGCAAGCAGGAAATTCGCGCCGCGGCCGAGGAGGAAGAGCGCGCCTTCTACGCCGGCCGCGCCCCCGAGGAATGGCTGCGCGCGCTGGCGCCGCTGGGCACCGACGCGAGCAAGCCCTTTCTGGAGGAGGCGCCGCTGCTGATCTGCATCTTTGCGCAGAAGTACGGCATAGACGCCAGCGGTGAGCGCTTCAGCCACTACTACGTGCCCGAGTCTGTGGGCATTGCCACCGGCTTCCTGATCGGAGCGCTGCATGAGGCGGGCCTGGCCAGCCTGACGCACACGCCCAGCCCGATGGGTTTTCTGAACCGCATCTGCAAGCGCCCGGACAACGAGAAGCCGGTCATCCTGCTGGTCGTCGGTTATCCGAAGCCGGGCTGCCAGGTGCCGGTGCATGGCGGCATCAAGAAGCCGCTGGAGCAGATCAGCTCCTGGTTGTGAGGCGCTCAGCTGCCGTGCCGGTAGCCAGCCTCGCGCTGGCTGCGCAGGGCCAGCACGAACACCGCGTCGGCCTCCGGCACATGGCGGTACAGCGCTACATACCCGTGTGAGGCCCGGCCAATCACCAGCTCGCGCATGCCGCCCCGCAGCGGGCGGCCGATCAACGGGCTGGTCGCCAGAATCTGCAGGGCCTGCACGATCTCGTTGATGCGGGCGGTGCCGGTGGCAGGGTCGTGCTGGGCGTGGTGGTCGAAGATGCGGTCGAAGTCGTCCAGGATCGCCGGCGCAAGCTCGATGCGCGCCATGAGGAGCTCAGCGCTTGCCTGCCCGTGGCCGTTGCCCAGCCTGGCCGGCGGCTCGGGCTTCCAGATAGACCCGCGTGTCATCCCAGGACAGCGTCTTGCCGCCGGCCAGGATCTCCTCCCAGCGTTGATCAGCGGCTTGGTGGAAATCGGCCTCGCGCTCGGCCTGTTCGACCGTCTGGGCGATGGCATCGAGGATGAAGGCGTGCGCCGTCTTGCCGGCCCGCTCGGCGGCAGCGCCGATGCGGGCCTTCAGCTCGTCTTCGATGCGTATCGTGGTGGTGGACATGGGCACCTCGGAATCTGAGCAGCCAATGTAGCACCAATGTGCTACAGCTTCAATGCGTGCCAGCCAGCAAGGCAGCATTGCCCCCCGCCGCGGCGGTGTTGATGGTCAAGGTCTGCTCGGCCGCGAAGCGGTACTGCTGACGCGGATTGGCGGCCTCGGCAGCACTGATCAGCGGCAGGATGGCGCCGCTGCGCTGGGCCAAGCGGCGCAGCACGGTGCGGACCAGGCCCACATCGTTGGCGGCCACGCAGACGCCGGCCAGCGCCGGCGCGCCCAGCAGTGCGGCGGCGGCATCCACCGGTAGCACCGTCAGCACAGCCGCAGGCAGGCCGGCGGTGACGAATTGCTGGCGCAGCGTCTCGCAGCGGCCGTTGCCGAGCAGGGCAACGCTATTGCCTGCCACCAGCGCGCCGGCCAGGGCGGCGGCCAGCTGGGCGACATCGGCACCGTCGCTGAGCACGGCGATGACGCCGCGGCCGTGCAGGCGCAGCTCATTGCTTTCTCCGGTGGGGCCGGGCAGGGCCAGCGGCGCCAGGCCGTGGCGGGCCTGCAAGGCATGGGCCTGCACCACAGCGGCAGCGCCGGGCTCAAGTGAATCGGCGGTGCGCTCCAGCACGGCCACACGCTGGGCCAGCTCGGAGTCGGCCCAGGCGGCCTGTGCCGTCCGCAGGGCGGCCAGGCGCCCGTTCAAATCAGCGGGGGCCGCCACGCCCGAGATCAGGCCGCTCATCGCCTGGGTACTCGGCGCCGGCTCGGCGCAGAAGCGGTGCAGATAGTGAGGGCCGCCAGCCTTGGGGCCGGTGCCCGACATGCCCTCGCCACCAAAGGGCTGGACCCCGACCACGGCGCCAATGATGTTGCGGTTGACGTAGACATTGCCGACCTGAGCCTTGGCGGCCAGGCGCAGCGCCCGGCTGTCGATGCGGGTCTGTATGCCCAGCGTCAGGCCGTAACCCAGCGCATTGATCTGCTCGATCACCGTGTCGGCCTCGCCGCCCCAGCGCAGCACATGCAGCACCGGGCCGAAGATCTCCTGGCCGAGGTCGGATATCTTGTTGATCTCGAAGGCCACCGGCTTGACCAGACGCGGCACGGCGTCGTGGATGGTGCCTTCAGCGATCAGCTTCGCCTCACGCTTCAGCCGTTCGACCTGGGCGGTGATGCCCTGATAGGCCTCGTCATCGATGACAGGGCCCACATCGGTGGCCAGTTCGGCCGGGTTGCCCACCCACAGCTCCTGAAGCGCACCGCGCAGCATCTCTATCAGACCGTCGGCAATGCTCTCGTGCACGCACAGCAGGCGCAGGGCCGAGCAACGCTGGCCGGCCGAGCGGAAGGCGGATTGGACGACGGCATCGACCACCTGCTCGGGCAGCGCGGTCGAGTCGACGACCATCGCGTTGATGCCGCCGGTCTCGGCGATCAATGGCACGACGGCGCCTTCCTTGGCGGCCAGCGTGCGGTTGATGATGTGGGCCACGGCGGTGGACCCGGTGAAGCACACGCCGGCGGTCCGCGCATCGGCCACCAGGCCGGCGCCGACCGTCTCGCCGGGGCCATGCAGCAGCGCCAGCGCATCGGCGGGCACGCCGCATTGCTGCAGCAGCTCGACCATCTTCAGCGCGACATAGGGCGTCTGCTCGGCCGGCTTGGCGGCCACCGTGTTGCCCGTCACCAGTGCGGCAACGACCTGGCCGGCAAAGATCGCCAACGGGAAGTTCCACGGGCTGATGCAGACGAACACGCCGCGGCCCTGGATGCGCGGGGCCTCCAGCTCGGCCTGATCGGCGTAGTAGCGCAGGAAATCCACCGCCTCGCGCACCTCGGCCACGCAATCGGCCTGCGTCTTGTGCGCCTCTTTCACCAGCAGCGCGCAGAACTCGGCCAGGCGGGCATCGAGCGCGTCAGCGGCGCGGCGCAGGATGGCGGTGCGCTCAGCCACCGGCGTCGCGTTCCAACCGGCAAAGCCGCGGTGCAGCCGGGCCATCGTGGCATCGACGTCGAAGGGCGAGGCCTCCGGTACCGGTAAAACGCTGTGCAGTTCCAGCGCCAGGCGCAAGGGCTCGCGCTGGGCCGGCGCGGTCAGGTCGGCGCCGGTGGAATTGGCGCGGCCGCGGCCCTGGGCATCACGGTACAGATCGACCGGCATGGGCAGCGCGCCGGTGGCCTGCACCAGGGTGATCGGCGAGCCCAGCAGCTCAGGCACCTGCACATTGACATCGGCCAGCTGATGGACGAAGGACGAGTTGGCGCCGTTCTCCAGCAGGCGGCGCACCAGATAGGCCAGCAGATCGCGGTGCTCGCCGACCGGGGCGTACACGCGGCAAGGAATCGAACCGTCCTTCAGCACCTCACGGTAAACGCCCTCGCCCATGCCATGCAGGCGCTGCATCTCGAACTTGGCGCCGGCCTGGCGGGCCATCAAGACTATGGCCGCAATCGTGCCGGCGTTGTGGCTGGCGAATTGCGGGAAGATCACATCGGCATGCTCGATCAGCGCCTTGGCGCAGGCCAGGTAGGACACATCGGTGTGCTGCTTGTGCGTGAACACCGGATAGGCCTCCAGACCCAGCTCCTGGGCACGCTTGATCTCGCCGTCCCAGTAGGCGCCCTTGACCAGGCGCACCATGAAGCGCAGCCCATGCTTGCGGGCGATAGCGGCCACTTCGTGAATGACGGCCAGCGCACGCGTCTGGTAGGCCTGCACGGCTAGGCCAAAGCCGCGCCATTGCGGGTAGGTCTTGGCGATCTGCTCGGCCAGGGTGTCCAGCACGTCCAGCGACAGCTCCAGGCGGTCGACCTCCTCGGCGTCTATGGTCAGATTAATATTGGCGTTCGCCGCCAGCTCGATCAGCTGCCAGACGCGGGGCAGCAACTCGGCGAACACGCGCTCGCGCTGCAGCACCTCGTAGCGGGAGAACAGCGCGCTGAGCTTGATCGAGATGCCATCGGCCGTCTCGGGCGCCTCGGCCTTGCTGCCGGCGGCAATGGCCTTGATGGCGGCGATATAGGAATCTTGGTAGCGCTGCGCGTCATGCTCGGTGCGGGCGCCCTCGCCGAGCATGTCGTAGCTGAATCTCAACATGGGATATTGGCCCCCAAGGCCGTCGCCTTGCTCCGTCCGCCCCCCCGCGGGGGAACCAGGAAGCTTGGGGCGGCCCTGCGCTTCCTGGGCCCGGCGCTGGTCGGCCGCCTCGCGCATCGCCTCCTGGATGCTGCGGCCCAGCACGAACTGGCGGCCCAGCAGCTGGATCGCGCGCACGGTGGCAGCCACCACCGTCTGCGCACCCAGCCGGGTGAACAGACCGCCATCGCCATCGGAATCGGGCAGGAATTTCTTCGACAGCGAGATTGCCGAGGCCGACAGACTGGCCAGCATCTTGTGCGGGCCGTCGGAGGCGCCATCAAACTGGGCGCGGCCCAGCTGGTCGGCGGTCAGCGCGATGGCGGTCGGCGCATCGGGTACGCGCAGCAGCGCCTCTGCCAGTCGCATCAGGGCCAGGCCCTCGGCACTGGTGATCGGGTATTCGCGCAGCAGCGACTCCATGGCCCAGAACGGCGCCGGGTTGGCGCGCACCGCCTCGACCCAGGGGCCGGCGGTGTCTATCACCCGCGACCAGTCCAACCCCTCACCCAGGCTGGCTATCAGGTCTCGCAGCACCGCCTGCTCGTCGCGGTAGGGAAAAGGCAGGCGGGTACGCTCGGGAGGCAGGGCGAAGCTGTTCATGGTGCGGCAGTCAACTGGTGAGATTCAGGAGAATATGCGGGGCGCCCATGAATTAAATTCTGCTTTGTGCCGCCTGCCCGGAGAAAAATCTAGCATGTCCAGTGAACAAGACCAGAGCGACGACCAGTTCGGCGCCGCCCGCGACATCGACCGCATCGACCTGCGCATCCTGCGCGCGCTGCAGGCCGACGGCCGCATCTCGAATCTCAAACTGGCCGAGACGGTGCACCTGTCACCCACCGCCGTGCTGGAGCGCGTCAAGCGCCTCACCCGCGACGGCTACATCCTCGGCTACGAGGCGCGGTTGAACCCCGCCAAGCTGGGCGCCGGCATGATGGTCTTCATCGAAGTGCTCTTGGACCGCACCGCCCCCGACGTGATGGACAACTTCAAGGCCGCCGTCCAGGTGCGGCCCGAGATCCTCGAATGCCATCTGGTCGCGGGCGGCTTCGACTATCTGATCAAGACCCGCGTCGCCGACATGCCCGCCTACCGCGCCCTGCTCGCCTCGGTGATCTGGAGCCTGCCCGGCGTGCGGGAGACGCGTACTTATGCGGTCATGGAGGAAGTGAAGAACACCAGCGCGCTGGCGTTGTGAGGCCTACCGGCCTCGACATTGTTGGGTCTCAGGCATTTCTTCTCTGGGGTAAGAACCTACCTATCGAAGACCATTTGACCCAACACCCATCGAATGCTATCTTTGATATCAACCCGCACAAGAAAGTAGTCCACCATGGCTGACCTGCTGGTTCGTGGCATCGACGATGCCCTTGTCAAGGCGCTGAAGGAGCAGGCCGTCGCCCATGGCCGCAGTGCCGAGGCCGAGCACCGCGAGATCCTGGCCGCCGCGCTGACCCGCCCGCGCCGCCGCAGCTTTGCCGAGGTGCTGGCGGCGATGCCGGACGTGGGCACCGACGCTGACTTCGCCCGGGCCCAATCGTCCGCCGAGGCGCCACGTGTATTTGATTGACACCAACGTCATCAGCGAGGCGCGCAAAGGGGCCAAGGCTGATCCGGGCGTGACGGACTTCTTTTCGCGCCTCACCACCGAGCAAATACCCGCTTATCTGTCGGTCGTCACCGTGGGTGAGCTACGTCGCGGAGTGGAGCTGATACGCCATCGCGGCGACACTCGACAAGCCGAGGTACTGGCCTTCTGGCTGGATGAAATTCTGGACCAGTACGCCGGCAACATCCTGCCGCTGGACACCGAGGCGGCGCAGGTGTGGGGTCGCCTGCGTGTGCCACACCCGGAACATGAGCTGGACAAGCAGATTGCCGCCATCGCGCTCATCAACGGGCTCACCGTGGTGACGCGAAACACGGCGGACTTCACCGGTACCGGTGTGAACCTTCTGAATCCGTTCCGATTGCTTGGTCAGACGCCGAGCTAACGAGTTAGCGAGCCGGGTTTACCCAGGGGGATAGCTACCCCGAAAGTGGGTGCCGTGCATCCCCACATCCCCCACCGACCCTCCCTTGTGGTGATGGAGCGGCGATGCCGCCAGCGAGAAACTGGCTCCATCGCAACAAGCATGTCAAACCAAGGGAGGCCACCATGCTGCAATTCCTGCACACCAAGCGCCACGCTGCAGAACCCGCCATCGTCGCGCTGGCCGCCAAGCCAGCCGAAGTTGCGCAGGCCGCCACCCCGGTGGTCGAACGGCACTACGCCTGGTTCGACTCCAGCCGTGAGCTGAAGGCCGGCTTGTTGGTGCAGGAACTGCCGTTCTCCCGTGAAGACTGGCTGGCCCTCAGCGGCCAGCGCCTGCAATGAAGCGCTCAGGCACCGGCCAGCGCCAAGGGCTGGCGGGGCAAGGCCGGCGGCAGCGACGGCTTGTGCAGATCATGACGGGTGAAGGCCTGATGGCGGCCGGACAGCTTCAGCGACAGCCGCGTCACCATGTCATGGGTGCGCGACGGTGGCGCGCCGGCCGGCAGGGCCATCAGCCAGGCCAGCAGCAGCAGGGGCACCCAGGGCGGGGCCTGCATCTTGGGGATGTGCTGCCAGCCGAGCACGGCCAGGCTGACGGCGGCGCCCAGGCCGAATCCTGTGACCACCTCGGACACCGAATGCGCATGCACCTCGAGCCGCGACTGGGCCACCAGCAGCGCCAGGGCGAAGCCGGTGGCTATCGCCAGCGACTGGGTGCGCGGCGCGGCATTGGTGGCCATCACCCGCAACAGCAGCGGGTGAACGGCGGCGGCGAACATTGCATGGCCAGAGATGCCGGTGAAGTCCCAGGCCGCGCTGCCCAGGCCCCAGCCGATGAAGGCGACCTTGGTGGCCGTGGTCAGGCCCGCGGCGGCGCTGAGCAGCACCAGCCACATCAGCGCGGCCTGGCCAGCACGCACGCGCCAGGACAGCCAGGCGGCGGCCAGCAGGGCGGCGGGCAGGAGGATCTGGGCTTCGCCCAGGCGGGTCACGCCGCGCCAGAACAGCGGCAGCCAGGCAGCGTCAAATATCAAAGAACACCGTCTCGCCCTCGCCTTGCAGGCGAATATCGAAGCGATAGACCGGCAGGCCATCGCGCTCGCCGCGCTGGGCGATCAGCGTGGCGCGCCGCTGCACCCATTCGATGCTGTTCAGCACTGGGTCGGCCGCATTGGCCGCCGCCTCGTCACTGAAATACAGCCGCGTGTTCAGGCCCATATTGATGCCGCGGGCGACCACCCAGACATTGATGTGCGGCGCCTGCATCTGGCCCTTGCGGCCGACCACCGGCCCGGGCTTGATGGTGTCGAAGCGGTACAGGCCGGTGTCGAAATCGGCGCCGCCGCGGCCCCAGCCACGGAAGGCATCGTCCAGCGGCCTGGCCTGCAGATCACCGGGGTGGGCATACTTGCCCGCCGCATTGGCCTGCCAGATCTCCAGCAGCACGTCGCACAGCACCGCGCCCGAGCCATCGATCACCTGGCCCTCGATGGCGATGCGCTCGCCCAGGGTGGCCGGCGTGCACAGATCAGCGCCGAAGTTGTTCTCGAAAATGTCGAAGCCTGCCTGCTGCGGCGCCAGGCCGATGTGGACATAGGGGCCACCGGTTTGGGATGCGGTCTCGGGATACCTCATGCCGATGCTCCTTGCACGTGGTTCTCGAACAGGGTGGCTCGACGCCCACGGAGCGTGATGTCGAAGCGGTAGGCCCGGCTGTCCAGCGGTACGAAGGCGGCGCGGTCCTGCACGGCGATCAGGCCGCGCACCTGCTCCTCGCTGGGGATGGTGCGCACGATGGGGCAGTCGGGTATCAGTGGGTCGCCCTCGAAATACATCTGCGTGATCAGGCGCTGGGCCCAGCCATCGCCCATCAGCGAGAAATGGATGTGCGAGGGCCGCCAGTCATTGATGCGGTTGCGCCAGGGGTAGGGCCCTGGCTTGATGGTGCGGAACACGTAGTAGCCGTTGGCATCGGTCAGCCGTCGGCCGCAGCCACCGAAGTTCGGGTCTATCGGCGCCAGGTATTTGTCGTTGCGGTGGCGATAGCGCCCGCCCGCATTGGCCTGCCAGATCTCGACCAGTGCGTTCGGCACCGGCCGGCCCAGCTCGTCGCGCACGATGCCGTGGACGATGATGCGCTCGCCTATGGGGAGGCCTCCATCCTTGGCGAAGTTCAGGATCAGGTCATGGTCCAGCGGGCCCAGCTCCTCGGGCCGGAAGGCCGGCGCGGTGATCTCGGACAGCGTCTGCTCGATAGCGATCAGCGCCAGGCGCGGCGAGCGCAGGACGCTGGTCTTGTAGCCCGGCGTCAGAGCCGGCGCATGCAAGCCGGTATCGCGCTGGATGAATTCGTCTGTTGGTCTTGGCAGAGGGCCCATGCTGTCTCCGATTTTCGGCCCACTCTACCCGATCGTTTACAAGGCAAACAACTCTGGCGCCTGTGCCTTGCCATAGAAGTATCCCTGGGCCCAGTCACAGCCCTCGTCACGCAACCAGGCCGCCTGCGCCTCGGTTTCCACGCCCTCGGCCAGCACGTCCAGGCGCAGGGTGCGGGCCAGCGCGATGACGGTGCGGGCGATGGCGGCCACATTGCCGTCGCCGGGCAGGTCGCGGACGAAGCTGCGGTCGATCTTCAAGGTCTGCACCGGCATGCGCTTCAGGTAGGACAGCGAGGAGTAGCCGGTGCCGAAATCGTCGATGGCCACGCGCACGCCGCGACTGGTCAGCTGGGTCAGCAGGTGGATGGCCTTTTCGGCGTCGTCGAGGAACATGCTCTCGGTCACCTCCAGCTCCAGCGCCTGCGGCGGGCAGCCGGTGGCAGCCAGCGTCGCCTCGACCATCTGCACGAAGTCGGGCTGCAGCATCTGCCGCGCCGAGACATTGACGGCGACGATCTGCGGCTGGCCGGGCGAGCCCAGCCAGCGGGTGGCCTGCAGGCAGGCCTCGTGCAAGACCCAGCGGCCCAGCGGCACGATCAGGCCGCTGCTCTCGGCCAGCGGGATGAACTCGACCGGCGAGATATTGCCCCGCGTCGGGTGTTGCCAGCGCAGCAGCGCCTCGGCGCCGATCAGCCGGCCGTCGGACAGGCGCACCTGGGGCTGGTAGTGCAGATAGAACTGGCCCTCCTCCAGCGCCTGGCGCATCGCATGGGTCAGCTCGACGCGCTGCTGCACGGCACGGGTCAGCTCGGGCCGGTAGGCCTGCACCGTGCAGCGCGCCTGCACCTTGGCGCGGCACATCGCCGCATCGGCATTGCGCAGCAGGTCGTCGACGGTGATGCCGTCCGCCGGGAACAGGGCCAGGCCTATCGACGCGCCGATGTTGAAGCGGGCCTCGCCGATCTGTATCGGCGCCTGCATCGCTTCGATCAGGCGCTCGCCCAGGCGCATCGCCGACTCCTCGTCGACCAGGCCGCACAGCACGACGACGAACTCGTCGCTGCCGACGCGGGCCACCGAGTCGCTGGCCCGCACCACATCCTGGAAGCGGGCGGCGGCGATCTTCAGCACCTCGTCGCCGGCGGCGTGGCCGGCGCTGTCATTGATGTCGCGGAAGCTGTCCAGATCGACGTAGAGCACGGCCACGCAGGTGTGCTCGCGCTGGGCCACTGTGATCTGGCGCTCGATGCGGTCGCGCAGCAGGGCCAGATTCGGCAGACCGGTCAGCGGGTCGTGCAGGGCCTGGTGCTTCAGCGCCGCCTCGCTCTTCTTGATCCGCGAGATGTCGGCCAGCACGGCCACGTACTCGGGTTCGGCCTCGGGCGTGGCCGCGGGCACGCGCACCACGGTGGCCCACAGCGGGATCAGCGCGCCGCTCTTGTGGCGCTCGATGATCTCGCCGCTCCATTTGCCCAGCCGCAGCACCTCGTCGCGCAGCGCGGCGCTGAGCAACTCGGGCGCGCGGCCCAGCAGCTCCTCACGCACGCAGCCGGTCAGCGCGCACAGGGCGGTGTTGACCTCCTGGATGCGCCACTGGGCGTCGGCCACAAACATGCCCTCGCCGCAATGCTCGAACACGCTGGCGGCGCGCTTCAGCGCCTGGGCCGGGGCGGCGGGCTTGAAGGCCGGTTGGGCGGGCAGCTCCGGATCGTCAAACAGGTCCGGCGCCGGCAGCGCGGCGGCTTCGGCGGGCGCCATGGCCCTTTGCAGGTTCAGGCTCAGCGAGCGTTGGCGCGCCAGCTGCAAGGCCTGACCCCAACGCTTGAGCAGGCCCTGCTCGTGCAGCACCGCCAGCAGCAGCACCCCGCTCAAGGCCAGCATCCACCAGTCACCCGAACGCCCGTCCGTCCAGGCCTCGGCACGACAGGGCGCCACCCAAAGACAGGCGAGCAAACAGGCAGCCTTGCGGCCCGCCGTGACCCAGCGCTTGTTTCTTGCAGCTTCTGTTCCCAACGAGCCCTCCATCCGGTGATGCGTGGTGCACGCCGACTTTCGGGTTGCCAGCGCTTCTACGGCCGCCGGTCTATGGTCCCGAAAGACTCTTCATCGCTCCACGCACAGGCTCATGACCCGGGCTATGGAGCCTGGCCTATCGGCGGCAGGGGTTCGGTCTTGATAGGGTCTAGGGAAAGCACTTACAACACAGCGGCCAAACGCGTGCCCTGGTTAATGGCCCGCTTGGCATCGAGCTCGCTGGCCTCATGGGCGCCGCCGATCAGATGGATCTTGATGCCCGCCGCTTTCAACGGCGCTTCGAGCTCGCGCAGCGGCTCCTGACCGGCGCACAGCACGATGGTGTCGGCCGTGATCAATTGCGCATCCTTGCGTTGTTCGCCGTAGCTGACCATCAGGCCTTCGGGCGTGATGGCCTCGTAGTTGACACCTGACACCATTTCCACTTTTTTCATTTTCAGCGTTGAGCGGTGGATCCAGCCGGTGGTCTTGCCCAGCGTGGCGCCGGGCTTGCCGGCGCGGCGCTGCAGCAGCACCACCTCCCGCGCGGGTTCGGCGGGTGCCGCGCGCACCACGCCGCCGCGCACCTCGCCGGGCAGGGCCACGCCCCACTCGCGGCGCCAGGCCGGCAGGTCCAGCGCCGGTGAGTGGCCCTGCTCGACCAGATACTCGGCCACATCAAAGCCGATGCCGCCGGCGCCGACAATGGCAACACGTGGCCCCACCGGCTTCTTGTGCAGCAGCACATCGATATAGCTCAGCACCTTGTGCGCCACCTCTGGGTGGTCCTGGCCCGGGATGCGCGGGTTGCGCGGCGACACGCCGGTGGCCAGCAGCACCTCGTCGAACTTCTGGGCGATCAGAGCCTCGGCGCTGATCCGGGTATTCAGGTGCAGCCTTACGCCGGTCAACTCGATGCGGCGGCGGAAGTAGCGCAGCGTCTCGGAGAACTCCTCCTTGCCCGGAATCTGCCTCGCCATATTGAACTGGCCGCCGATCTCGGCCGCCGAGTCATACAGATGCACCTCGTGGCCGCGCTCGGCCAGGGTGGTGGCCGCGGCCAGGCCGGCGGGCCCGGCGCCGACCACGGCGAAGCGCTTCTTCGCCGTCGTCAGCCTGATCACCAGCTCCTGCTCGTAGGCCGCGCGCGGGTTGACCAGGCAGGTCGAGATCTTCTGCGCGAAGGTATGGTCCAGGCAGGCCTGGTTGCAGGCGATGCAGGTGTTGATCTCATCCGCCCTGCCCTGCGCTGCCTTGTTGACGAACTCGGCATCGGCCAGGAACGGCCGCGCCATGCTGATCATATCGGCGCAGCCATCGGCCAGCACCTGTTCGGCCACCTCCGGCATATTGATGCGGTTGCTGGTGACCAGCGGGATGTTGATGCCGGCCGCGCGCAGCTCGCTGCGCAGCTGCTGCGTCACATTGGCAAAGGCGGCACGCGGCACGCTGGTGGCAATGGTCGGGATGCGCGCCTCATGCCAGCCTATGCCGGTGTTGATGATGGTCGCCCCCGCCGCGGTGATGGCCTTGGCCAGCTCGACCACCTCCTCCCAGCTGCTGCCGTCGGGGATCAGGTCCATCATCGACAGCCGGTAGATGATGATGAAGTCCGGGCCTACGGCCTCGCGCGTGCGGCGCACGATCTCGATCGCCAGCCGCATCCGGTTCGCATAGGAGCCGCCCCAGTCGTCCGTGCGCTGATTGGTGTGGGTGACCAGGAACTGGTTGATGAAATAGCCCTCGGAGCCCATCACCTCGACGCCGTCGTAGCCGGCCTCGCGGGCAAGCTTGGCGCAGCGCACGAAGGCGCGGATCTGGCGCTCGATGCCGCGCACGCTCAGCTCACGCGGCGTGAATGGCGAGATCGGCGACTGGATGCGCGAGGGCGCCACGCACAGCGGGTGGTAGCCATAGCGGCCGGTGTGCAGGATCTGCAGCGCGATCTTGCCGCCCTCGGCGTGCACGGCCTGGGTGATGGCCTGGTGGCGCCGCGCCGCGCCATGGGTGGCCAGCGTGCCGGCGAAGGGCTTGGCCCAGCCTTCGATATTGGGTGCAAAGCCGCCGGTGACGATCAGCCCCACGCCGCCGCGCGCCCGCTCGGCGAAGTACACCGCCATGCGCTCGAAATGCTTGCGCCCGTCTTCCAGCCCGGTGTGCATGCTGCCCATCAGCACGCGGTTCTTCAGCTGGGTGAAGCCCAGATCCAGCGGTGCCAGCAAATGCGGGTAAGGTGTGCTCATGGGCGCCTCGGTATGACAATCGGCCATCGTAGGCCGCTGCCCCGAGACTGACACTGGGGCTTGCGAGCAGCTAGACCATTGGCTCTAAATCAAGGAACAGGACATGAAAGCAGTCTGGAACGGCGTCGTCATCGCCGAGAGCGACGACACCGTGGTCGTCGAAGGCAACCACTACTTTCCCGAGGCCTCGGTGAAGAAGGAGTACCTGAGCTTCAGCAACCACCGCACCGGCTGCCCCTGGAAGGGCCAGGCCTATTACCACTCGCTGTTCGTCAATGGCGAGATGAACCCGGAGGCGGTCTGGTACTACCCGGAGCCCACCGAAGCGGCGGCCGAGATCAAGGGGCGGATGGCGTTCTGGAAGGGTGTGAAGGTCATCGAGTGATCTTCACGCCGAAGCACCGAAAGCGCGCCGGTAGACCGCCGGCGTCAGGCCGGTGGCGCGCTTGAACATGCGGTGCAGCGCCGCCTCGCCGCTGAAGCCCAGCGCGTCGCAAAGCGTCTTCACCGGCTCGGTGCCGCGGGCCAGACGCTCGGCGGCCTGACGCAGCTTGATCAGCCGCAGCCACTCGCCGGCCGCCACGCCGGTGCCCAGCTGAACATGGCGGCACAGGCTGCGCGGCGAGCTGCTCATCTGCTCGGCGGCCGATTGCAGATTCAGCGCCGTGGCCGGCGTGCGCTGGGCCCACAGCAGCAGCCGACGCAGCCAGGGATCCTGCAGGGTCAGCAGCTCGACGCTGCGAAAGGCGCCGTGGCGCTGGCGTGGCTGCGGCAGCATCAAGACGTCCTGCAGCTCGCGCAGCTGGGCCTCGTCCATGCGCCAGGCCAATTGCTGCTGTATCAGCGGCAGATGGCCGCTGGCCCCGGCCGCCGTGCAGACCTGCTCGCCCAGCACCAGCGGCTCGTCGAAATGCCACTGCACCTGCGGGAACAGGCGCTCCAGCAGCGGCGCCAGCCACCAGGTGGCGGTGGCCGGCTGCCCGGCCAGCCGGCCGCTGGCGGCCAGCAGGGCCACGCCGGTGCAGTAGCTCCACAGCGCGGTGCCGGCCGGCAGGCCTTTCAGCGCGGCGACCAAGCCGGGCTGAGCCTGCAGAAAGCTCAGCAGATCGGCCTCGGCCGAGGTCCACAGGCCCGGCACCAGCACGGCATCAACCTCGGCCGCCGCCAGCGAGGCCTGTGCTGACAAGGTCTGTCCATGGGCGCAGGTCACCGGCAGGCCATCCTGGCTCAGCCAGCGGATCTCGAACAGCGCACGGCCGGCGCGCAGATTGGCGGCGGCCACCAGATCGGCCACGGCAAACAGCCCGGCCGGCATGCACTGCGGATAGAGCAGCAGGCCCAGTCTCAGGCAGGCTTGGTGCGTGGCAGTGGTGGTGCTTGGCAAGAATTGCAAGGAATGACTCCTTTCTTGCCATTGTGCGGGCCGGGCCCGATTTCCACAATCGAGGCCTCAGTCGCTACCCGCATCACCCCCATGAAGATCACCCAGCTGCGCAACGCCACCGTCCTGCTCGAGTTCGCATCCTCCGGCCAGCCGGTGGCCCTGCTGGTGGATCCGATGCTGGCCCCGCAGGGCAGCCTGCCGACGCTCAAATACCTCGGCGGCCGGCGCCGCCGCAATCCGCTGGTCGAGCTGCCCGAGGGCAGCGACGCGCTATTGCAGCGCGCCACCCACGGCCTGATCACCCATTGCCAGCGCGGCCATTTCGATCACCTGGACCGGGCGGGCAAGCGCTTTCTGCGCGAGCGCGGGCTGCCGGTGCTGTGCATGCCACGTGACGAGGCCTATCTGAAGGAGCGCGGCCTGCGGGCGCTGGCCTTTGACGGCGCGCAGCGCCAGCCCTTCTTCGGCGGCCACATCACACCCATCCCCTGCATCCACGGCCACGGCCTGGTCGGCAAGCTGATGGAGCATGGCCACGGCTACTTCATCGAGCTGCCGGGCGAGCCATCGGTCTATCTGGCCGGAGACACGTTGCTGACCGACACCGTGCGCGACACCCTGAGCCGGCTGCGGCCCGACCTGGCCGTGCTGCCGGCCGGCGGTGCGCGCTTCGATCTGGGTGGCGACATCCTGATGACCGAGGACGAGGTCTGCCAGGCGGCCCAGCTGTTCGACGGCCGGGTACTGGCCAACCATCTGGAGGCGCTGGACCACTGCCCCGGCACCCGCGCCAGCCTGCTGCAGAAAGCAGCCAGGCTGGGTTTGGGCGAGCGGCTGCTGGCGCCGTGGGATGGCCAGGCGCTGGCCTTCAGCGACTCTTGATCAGGCCAGCTTGCCGGCGTTGAAGTCCTGCACCGCCTGGTAGATCTGCTCCTTGCTGTTCATCACAAAGGGGCCGTACTGGACGATGGGCTCGTTCAGCGGCTTGCCGGCGATCAGCAGCACGCGGGTAGCCTCGGCGCCTGCCTGCAGGCGCAGACCATCGCCGCCGTTCTTTAGGATGGCCATCCGCTGCGGCGCCACCTCGGTGTCGCCCACGGTCACGCCACCGCGGTAGACGTAGATGAAGGCGTTGTGCTCGGCCGGCAATGCCTGCTCGAAGCTGGCGCCGGGCTGCAGATGCAGATCCAGGTATAGCGGCTCGGTGCCGTCGCGCTGCACGGCGCCCGTCACGCCATGGCTCTCGCCTGCGATTACGCGGCCGGTCACGCCCTCGGTCTTGAACTCGGGGATCTCGGCATTCTTGAAGTCGCGGTACCAGGGCTCACGCATCTTGTCGCCCGAGGGCAGATTCAGCCAGAGCTGGAAGCCCTCCATCACGCCCTCCTCCTGCTCGGGCAGCTCGCTGTGGATCACGCCGCGGCCGGCGGTCATCCATTGCACGCCGCCGTTCTCCAGCAGGCCCTCATGGCCGGCGCTGTCGCGGTGGCGCATGCGGCCGGCAATCATGTAGCTGATGGTCTCGAAGCCCCGGTGCGGATGGTCGGGAAAGCCGGCGATGTAGTCGCCGGGCTTGTCGCTGCCGAAGGCATCGAGCATCAGATAGGGGTCAAGGCGGCGCTGCAGGTCCTGCGTGAGCACGCGCGTCAGCTTGACCCCGGCGCCATCGCTGGTGGCCTGGCCCAAGACCTGGCGCTCCACGGTGCGCGGGCTGGTGATCGAAGTGGTGACGGTGGCGGTGCTCATACAAAACCTTTCTGGAGTTTCACAATGCGGCAATCTGTTCGCGGGCCTCGGCCAGGCCGGCCGCTTCGGCATCGGGGCCCATCGCCAGACCTTCGGCGTAAATGAACTCGACATCGGTCATGCCGACGAAGCCCAGCACGGTGCGCAGGTAGGGCACTTGCGAGTCGGCCGGCTGGTCGCGGTACTTGCCGCCGCGGGTCAGCACAGCATAGACCTTCTTGCCGGGCAGCAGGCCTTCGACGCCGGTCTCGGTGTAGCGGAAGGTCGTGCGCGCCTTGACGATGGCGTCGATCCAGTTCTTCAGCTGCGAGCTGACGCCGAAGTTGTACATCGGCACACCCAGCACCAGCACGTCAGCGGCCTGGACTTCGGCGATCAGCGCATCATCCAGCGCGGCACGGGCGGCCTGCTCGGGGGAACGCTGCTCGGCCGGGGTGAACAGCGCCTGCAGGGCCGCTTCGTCCAGCGCCGGCTGGGGCTGGCGGGCCAGATCGCGCACCGTGACCTGGGCGCCCGGCGTGGCTGCGGCCAGCTTGGCGACCAGTTCATTGGCCAGACGGGTCGATTGCGAGCCCTGGTTGTTTTCGTAGACGCGGGCGCTGGTGTTGATCTGCAGGATGTTCATGATTCAAGCCTTTCGGGATTGCCGGTGGTTGCGGCGCCTGCTGTGAGCCTTGTGCGTCGCGTTAGGGATAATTTATTCCTCACGCCTGAAGAACAGAAGACCTTGGATTGGCATTCATTGTTCTCCTGGTGAGACAATTGGCGGGCCGCAACCGCCCGCCCCGCCATGGAACCGAATGACTTGCTGATGTTTGCCCAGGTCGCCGATGCCGGCAGCTTCACCCGCGCGGCCGAGCGCATGAAGCTGCCCAAATCGACGGTGTCGCGCCGCATCGCTGCGCTGGAAACCGAGCTGGGTGAGCGCCTGCTTCAGCGCAGCACCCGGAAATTGCTGATCACCGAGTTTGGCGACAAGGTGCTGCAGCATGCCCGCCAGGTGCTGTGCGAGGTCGAGCAGACCCAGGCCCTGGCCCAACACCGGCAGGTGCTGCCCAGCGGCCGGCTGCGCGTGTCTATGCCGGCCGACTTCGCCAACACCGCCCTGCAGCAGATGCTGGCCGACTTTGTGAAGACGCACCCGGCAATCTCGCTGGAGCTGGACCTCTCGGCCCGCCGGGTCGACCTGATAGGCGAGAACTTCGACCTGGCGATACGGATGGGCGATCTGCCGGAAGACAGCCTGCTGACGGCCAAGCGGCTGGGCGTGTTCAGGGTCGGCCTGTACGCCGCGCCCGGCTATCTGGCTCAGCAGGGTGCACCGGCAAAGCCCGAGGACCTGAACCGCCTGCACGCGCTGATGCTGATGAGCCGCACCGGCGAGGCCCTGCCCTGGCGACTGCAGCCGCTGGAGGGCAGCGAGCCCGCCGTGCTGATCGCCAACCCGGTCAGCCGAACGCTGGCCAACTCGCCCGACACCTTGATGCGCCTGGCCCAGAACGGCAGCGGCGTGACCACCCTGGCCGACTTCATCGTCGAGCCCATGATCTGCGGCGGCCAGCTGGCCCGTGTGCTGCCCGGCTGGATGGCCGAGCCGGCGGTGGCCTGGGCCGTCTTCCCAGGCAGGCGCCTGATGCCGGCCAAGACCCGGGTGTTCCTGGACGCGCTGACGCTGACCCTGGACGCCTGCCCGGCTTCGCGCATCGACAGTCCCTGACGTCACGGCTGCTGTGCGCTCCTCGCCGCAATGCGGTCCGGAGCTGCGGCAAGATCACCCCATGCCAGACACCACCCCCTCCGCCACACGCCACGCCCTGCTCGTCGGCCTGCTGGTGGTGCTGTTCTGGGGCCTGAACTTCCCGATCCAGAAGGCCCTGCTGACGGCGATGCAGCCCGAGGGCTTTCTGTTCCTGCGTTTCGCGGCGATGCCGCTGCTGGTGGTCGGGCTGCTGCTGCAGCGCTACGGGCTGAAGTGGCCGCGGGTGTCGCGCGCCGACCTCTGGGCGCTGACGCGGCTGGGCCTGCTGGGCCAGGGCCTGCACCTGGCCCTGTCCAGCTACGGCACGCATTGGTCGACGCCGTTCTCCAGCTCGGTGCTGCTGGCCTGCGGCCCGGTGTTCACCTTGTTGATACTGCGCTTCTACGGGCTGGAGCGGCTGCGGCGGCCCCAGCTGATGGGCATGGGGCTGGCGGCCCTGGGCGCACTGCTGTTCATGTCGGACAAGCTCTTGGCCGCCAACTGGCGTGCCGGCGGGGGTGACCTGGTGCTGCTGGCCGCAGCCGCGCTGTTCTCGTATTACACGGTGGCCGCCAAGCCGCTGATCGCCCGCCACGGCGCGGTGCTGGTGATGTGCTACGCCAGCCTGATCACGACCCTGCCGGTGGTGCTGTACTGCTGGCCGGTGGCGCGGACCGTGAACTGGGCCGCCGTCACACCGCTGCTGTGGCTGGGCGCGGCCTGGGGCATTGTCGGCATCGGCTTCGTCAGCTGGCTGGCCTGGGGGTGGGTCAATGCCCAGCGCGGAGTGGCGCGCACCGCGCCGCTGATCTATCTGATGCCGCCCATCGCCGGTCTGGCCGCCTGGTTCAGCACCGGCGAGAGCTTCACGGTCCCGAAGCTGCTCGGCGCGGCCGTGGCGCTGGGCGGTGTGGCACTGGCCCAGTTCACTAATGCAACGCCGGTGCCGGAGCCCGAACCGCAGTAGTTCAGCCGGCGCGGGCCTTCAGCTCGCGCAGGGCATCGGCCGCGATCCAGCGCGCGCTCTTCGAAGGCTGTTCTTTCAGCCGCTCGGCCAGCGTGATCGCCTGCGGCAGCAGGGTCGCATTGCGCTTGCCGATCTGGCGCAGGGCCCAGTTGACCGACTTCTTGACGAAGTTGCGTTCATCGTCGGCGGCCTGTTCGATCAGCGGGAAGCAGTCGGTGAAGCGCGCATCGGGCGCCTGCTTGTCATGGACGGCGAGCACCGCCAGCAGCGAGAACGCGGCGCGCCTGGCAAAGCAGTCCTGTGCCTGCGCCCAGCGCGGCACGCAGCTCCAGGCCAGCGGCGAACGCCGGAAACAGTTCAGACAGGCCTGATCGCAGACGTCCCAGGCTTGCATGCCCGTCGTCCAGTGGTCCATCCGCGCGACCGTCATCAGCCTGGGGTCGGCCACCAGGCTGGCGACGATCTGCGCATCAGGGATGCCGGTGTCCCACAGGGCGAGGGCCAGGTCATGATCGGTGCCCAGCTGCTTGCCCAGGGCGCGCATCGTCGGTACGGCCAGACCCAGACGGCCTTCGCCGGTCAAGCCAAAGCCGGCCATCGCGCCCAGGGCCTCCGGCCGGGCCTGGGCGCGCAGCAGGGCCAGCGCGTGATCGAGCCGGGCCGGGTCTGTCATGCGCTGCGGCGCATGCCCACCAGCGGTCGGCGGAACGACAGCGGCGCGGGGGCACGGTTGGCGCTGCGCCCGGCCAGCCACAGGCCCAGCAGCACCGGCAACAGGGCCCAGCCGGCCACGCCCAGCAGGCGCAACCAGGGCATATGCAGATGCGGGCCCAGCAGCGACATCGGCACATAGGCCATCCAGGGCAGCGCGCAGGCCAGCAGCAGATGGGTGGGCGAGCCCTGCAGATTCTTCACCAGCACCAGGCCGAACAAGCAGGCCAGCAGCAGCACCGGCAGGCGGCACCACAGCAGATCGGCCAGCGCGAACTGCACGGCCGGATGCGCTTGCCAGGCCGCTGGCAGGCCCCAACTCGCGGCCAGGCCCAAGGGCAGCGGCGAAGCCAGCAACCAGGCCGACATCAGCACCGTCAGCACGGCAAGCACGACGCCTGCCGTGAGTGCGACGGCCAGAGAACGTTGATGCAACATGAGCAGCCCCTGTGCGCATCGAGCCATCCCCGCAGGATGCCCAACAAACCCGATGGCGTTCTTGTAGGTTTGAGACCAACGTGGGAGCTTAGGCAGCCGTCACGCCCCTGTCTATTGGTAGGCGCCCCAGTCCGGCATCCGACGTCGCTGTCACAAAACAAGCACAATGCGCGGCAGTCCCAAACAGGGCCACAAGCCTATGGAGTCCTTGATGAGCTTTCGCTTCCGTCTGAACCACGGCGCCGCCGCCGCCCTGCTGGCCATGAGCCTGGCACACCCTGCAATCGCCGCCTCCAGTGCCACCGGCCCCAGCGTCGCCTGGCAGGCCGCCGCCGGCGATGCCGATATCGAGCGCGCCTTTGCGCAGGCGCGCAGCGAGAAGAAGCCGCTGCTGCTGTACTGGGGGGCCAAGTGGTGCCCCCCCTGCAACCAGCTGAAGGCGACGCTGTTCAACCGCCAGGATTTCATCGAACGCTCGCGCGCCTTTGTGGCCGTCAATATCGACGGCGATCTGCCAGGCGCGCAAAAGCTCGGCACCCGCTTCAAGGTGCGCGGCTACCCGACGATGATTCTGTTCAACACCGACGGTGCCGAGCTGACCCGCCTGCCTGGCGAGGTCGATGCGGCCCAGGTGATGCAGGTGCTGCAGGTCGGCATGGCCGGTGGCCGGCCGGTCAAGGCGGTGCTTGCCGATGCCCGCGCCGGCAAGCCGCTGAGCGCCAATGAGTGGCGTCTGCTGGCTTTCTATTCCTGGGAGACCGACGAGCAGCAGCTGGTGCCCCCGGCCGAGCTGCCCGGCATGCTGACCCAGCTGGCCGTGGCCAATGCCAGTGGCGAACCCGCCACCACCACGCGGCTGTGGCTGAAGGCGCTGGCCGCCAGCAATGAATCCAAGGGCCTGAAGCCCGATGCCGCCGTGCGCGATCGCGTGATGGCCGTGCTGGCCGACCCGGCATCGGCCCGCGTGCAGATGGACGTGCTGGTCAATAGCGCGCCCGACATCGTCAACACCATGGTCGCCGCCGGTGCCGACAAGAAGGCCCTGCTGGCCGCCTTCGACAGCGCGCTGCAGAAGCTGCAGGCCGACACCACCCTGTCACGCGCCGACCGCATCACCGCACTGGGCGCCCGCGTCGAACTGGCCCGGCTGGATTTGCCCAAGGACGCCGCCCAGGTGCAGGCCCAGATGCCCGCCGCCCTGCTGACCAGCCTGCGCGAGCACGCGGCCCGCGATGACCGCGAGATCACCGATGGTTATGAGCGCCAGGCTGTCATCACCTCGGACGCCTATGTGCTGGGCCAGGCCGGCCTGTGGGCCGAGTCGGACGCGCTGCTCAAGGCCAGCCTCAGCAAGAGCCATTCGCCCTACTACCTGATGAGCCAGCTGGGCGGCAATGCCAAGAAGCAGGGCCGCAAGGACGAGGCGCTGAAGTGGTACGAGGAGGCCTTCAACAAGAGCGAAGGCCCGGCCACGCGGCTGCAGTGGGGCTCCAGCTACCTGACGGCCCTCGTGGACCTGGCCCCGGCCGAGGCCGCCCGCATCGAGAAAGCGGCCGCCCAGCTGCTGACCGAGGCCGGCCAGGACAGGGGCGCGTTCTACGAGCGCAGCGCGCGCTCGTTGCAGCGCGTCGGCGCCAAGCTCAACAGCTGGAACCAGGACGGCAAGCACGCCGCCGCACTGAAGCGCCTGCAGGCCCAGCTCGACGGCGTCTGCGCCAAGCTGGACGGCAAGGACGCCCAGCGGGCGACTTGCGAGGCGGTGTTGAAGCCCGCGAAGAAGGGTTGAGTTAAGACAGGCCCTCAGCCTTGAGGGCCTCCTTCACCGCTGGGCGCTCACCCATGCGCCCCATGAAGGCCACCAGATTCGGCAGGTCGGCAATGTCCACGCCCACATACTGGCCCCAGCGCGCGACGGTGAACAGATAGGCGTCGGGCAGGCTGAAGGCATCGCCCATCAGGTATTGCCTGCCTTCGAGCTGGCCGTTGACCCAGCTCAGGCGCTGCTTGACCTTGTCACGCGACAGGGCCTTGGCCTCCTCGGGCATGGCTGGGTTGAACAGCGGCGAGAAGCCCTTGTGCAGCTCGGTGCTGATGAAGTTCAGCCATTCCTGCAGGCGGTAGCGGGCCATCGTGCCGGCGGCGGGCGCCAGATTCTTGGCCGGCGCCTGGTCGGCGACGTACTGCAGGATGACCGGGCCTTCGCTGAGGCGCTCGCCATTGTCCAGCTCCAGCAGCGGTACATAACCCTTGGGGTTGATGGTGTAGTAGTCGGTGCCGTCCTGCAGCTTGTGGGTCTTGGTGCTGGCCAGCACCAGGTCGAAGGGCAGGCCCGCCTCGCGCAGGACGATGTTGGGGGACAGCGAGCAGGCGCCCGTACTGTAGTAGAGCTTCATCGGAGATCTCCTTGGCTTGTTGGGGGAAGCGCAGCACGATACGCCGGATCGCAAAGGCTTGCAGCGACGGGGTCCATGCCGGGCGCTGCTACAGTCGGCGCGACCCAATCACCAGGATGTTCGTGCATGAAGATGGCTTTTGAGGACTTCCAGGTTGGCCAGGTCAGGGAGTTCGGCGGCCGCACCGTCGGCAAGGACGAGATCCTGCAGTTCGCCGCCGCCTACGACCCCCAGCCCCTGCACCTGGACGAGGCCGCCGCCGAGACCTCGGTGCTGGGCGGCCTGTCCGCCAGCGGCTGGCATACCTGCGCGATGGTGATGCGCATGATGTGCGACGACTATCTGCTCAACTCGACCAGCCAGGGCTCGCCCGGAATCGACAACCTGCGCTGGCTGCGCCCGGTGCGCCCCGGCGACACGCTGCGCGTGCGCATGACGGTGCTGGAAGCTCGCGAGAGCAAGAGCCGGCCCCAGATCGGCCTGATCCGCTCCAGCTGGGCCGTGTTCAATCAGCACGGCGAACAGGTGCTGAGCATGGAGGGCTGGGGCATGTTCGGGCGGCGCGACGCGCCCGCAGCTTGAGCGGCTGAATGGGTTCGCTCCAAGGTCTGGCCGTGGCGCTGGTCCTGAGCCTGGCCCCAGCGGCCATGGCTCAGACCGCTCTGACCCCCTGCCGCGTGGACGGGCTGAGAAACGAGGCTATGTGCGGACAACTGAGCCGCGCGCTGGACCCGACCCAGCCGCAAGGCAGGCAGATCACCCTGCACTACGTCGTCGTGCCTGCACTGGCCCGGCGCAAGCTGCCCGATCCGGTGTTCATGCTCGCCGGCGGCCCGGGCCAGAGCGCCATCGCCCTGGCCGGCCAGGTGATGCCGCTGCTGGCGCGCCTCGGCAATCGCCGCGACCTGGTCTTCGTCGATCAGCGCGGCACCGGCCGCTCGGCTCCGCTGAACTGCGATGAGGACCGCCGTCAATCGCTGGCCCAGAGCCTGGACAGCGCCGCGCAGGAGTTGCGATTGCTGCAATGCCGCGAAGCGCTGATGAAGCTGCCGCACGGCGATCTGCGCCAGTACACGACGACGATCGCGATGCAGGACCTGGACGCGGTACGCATCCAGCTCGGCGCCGAGCGGATCAATCTGATCGGTGCCTCCTATGGCACGCGGGCCGCGCTGGAGTATCTGCGCCAGTTCCCGCAACATTCGCGTCGCGTGATTCTTGACGGCGTGGCGCCGCCGGATATGGTCTTGCCAGCCAGTTTTTCGTCCGACAGCCAGGCGGCGCTGGAGCAGCTGTTCGACGCCTGCGAGGCGTCCACAGATTGCAAGCAGCGCCACCCGCAGCTGCGCCAGGACTGGGCCGCCCTGCTGGCCGGCCTGCCCAGGAGCGTGACCCTCAACCACCCGCTGACCGGCCAGCCCGAGCGAGTGACCCTGACCCGCGACGCCGTGCTCGGTGCCGTACGCGGCCCGCTGTATGTGCCCAGCTATGCAAGCGCCCTGCCCCAGGCGATTTCCGATGCGCGCCAGGGCCGCTTCGAGGGCCTGGCGGGCCTCGCCGGCGTGCTGGGGTCGGGGCGCGCGGCCAAGCTGGCGATGGGCATGCACTTCTCGGTGGTCTGCGCCGAGGATCTGCCACGGTTGGCCCAGGCAAACGACGCGACCGGCAAGGACTTTGGCGCGCAGTTTGCCGCGGCCTATGCCCGCGTCTGCAAGGACTGGCCGCGCGGCCAGGTGCCGACCGAGTTCTATCAAGTCAAACCTTCTCCGCTGCCGGTGCTGCTGCTCAGCGGAGGCGCCGATCCGGCCACGCCGCCTCGCCATGGCGAACGTGTCGCCAAGGCCTTGGGTGCCAAGGCACTGCATGTCACCGTGCCAAATGCCGGGCATGGCGTGATGGGCCAGGGCTGCGCCCGCGAGCTGGTGTTCCGCTTCATCGCCGCCGAGGAAAAGGACGCGCTGGCGCTGGACGCCGCCTGCGTGAGCGGGATCCCGCGTCCGCCGGCGTTTCAGCCCGTCGGCCTCGGCCCGGAGGCCCGCCCATGATTACCGTTCAAGGCCTGAGCAAGCAGTTCCGCCAGGCAGGCGGCGGATGGTGGCAACGCAAGCCAGCCCTTGTAGTTCAGGCCGTGGAGCAGCTGAGCTTTGCCGCGCCCAATGGTCGCATCACCGGTCTGCTGGGGCCCAACGGCGCAGGCAAGACAACGACTTTGCGCATGATCGCCGGGCTGATCGAGCCCGATGCCGGCAGCATCCAGGTCGATGGCTTCGATGTAACCACCGAGACCAGCGCCGCGCTGGCCCGCATGGGCGTGCTCAGCGACGCCCGCGGCCTCTACCCACGCCTCACCGCCCGCGAGAACATCGTCTATTACGGCCTGCTGCAGGGCATGAGCCGTGAGCAGGCCCAGGACCGGGCCGAGGCCCTGGGCGAGCTGCTGGACATGGGCAAGCTGCTCGGCCGCCGCACCGAAGGCTTCAGCCAGGGCGAGCGGATGAAGACGGCACTGGCCCGGGCCCTGGTCCATGACCCGGCCAATATCATTCTCGACGAGCCAACCAATGGCCTGGACGTGCTGGCCACCCGCGCGCTGCGCGACACGCTGCGCCATCTGCGCTCGCCCGAGGGTGGAGCCAAGTGCATCGTGTTCTCCAGCCACATCATGCAAGAGGTCGAGCGGCTGTGCGACGAGGTCGTCGTCGTCGCCCATGGCCGTACCGTGGCCGAGGGCACGGTGGCCGAGCTGCTGCAGCGCACCCAGCAAAGCGATTTCGAGGAGGCCTTTGTGCAGCTGGCCTTTGCCGAAGAGACAAAGGGAGCCCACCCATGAACCGCGCCGCGCTGGCCCAGTTCGGGGCCGTCTATCGCAAGGAGATCATCGACGCGCTGCGCGACCGCCGCACGATGCTGATGGTGTTGCTGTCCGCCGTGGTGATGGGGCCGGTGTTGTTGGTGGCGCTGTCGTTTCTGATGGCCTCGCTGGAGGAGAAGGCCGAGCAGCGCATCGTCTATGCCGTCGGCATCGAACAGGCGCCCAGCCTGCGTAACTTCATAGAACGCCAGAGTTATGAGATCAAGCCGGCGCCGGCCGACTACGAGGCCCAGTTGCGTAATGCGCAGTGGGGCGACCCGGTGCTGGTGGTGCCGCCGGGTTTTGAGGCCCGGCTGCTGCGCGGCGAGCAACCCAGCCTGGAGCTGGTGTCCGACAGCGCCAACCAGCGCGCCAGCGGCGGCGTTGGTGCGCTGCAGGGCCTGGTGCGCGCCTTCGGCCGCGAGCGGGCCTCGCTGAGCCTGGTGCTGCGCGGCGTGTCGCTGGACCTGCTGGCGCCGCTGGAGCTGGAGGAGCGCGATCTGGCCAGCACCCAGACACGCGCGGCTCGGCTGACCGGCATCCTGCCCTTCTTCGTCATCCTGGCCGTGGTCTCGGGCTCGCTGAGCGCGGCACTGGACAGCACCGCCGGCGAGCGCGAGCGCGGCTCGCTGGAGCCGCTGCTGATGAATCCGGCCGAGGGCTGGGCACTGGTGGCCGGCAAATGGGGCGCCGTGGCCAGCGTGGGCATGCTGATCGCCACCCTGAGCTGCCTGAGCTTTCTGCCCGGACAGTGGCTGCTGCGCAGCGACAGCCTGCAGGCGATGTTCCAGTACGGCCCCAAGGAGGCAGGCGCCTTTCTGGTGCTGCTGCTGCCGCTGGCCGCCGCGTTGAGCGCGGTGCTGATGGCGGTGGCGATACGCTGCAAGTCCTTCAAGGAGGCCCAGGCCAGCAGCACCTTCGTCGTCATGGGTGTGTCCTTCCTGCCCATGGTGACCCTGTTCAATCAGGGCGTTGAAGCGCCCTGGCAGATCTGGGTGCCGGCGCTCGCCCAGAACACCCTGATGACGCGAGTGCTCAAGGGCGAAGGGCTGGATGCGCTGCAGATACTGGCACCGCTGGCGGTGTGCGTGGCCTTGACCGTGGCATGCCTGTGGTTCGTGGCGAAGTCGCTGCGGGCCGCGGCCACCCGCTAGGCAGGTCTTTGCTTGACACCTCAAACAAGTGGGCGCCCTGCGCCCACCTCAAGCCGCCTGCAGCACCCGCTGTACCTCGGTCTGCCAGGGCAGGCCATGCACAATCTCGTTGAGGCGGCGCACCGACTCCATGGGGGCCAAGACCTGACCCTCTCGATTGACGAACTGCAGATTGCTGACCAAAGCCATCGGGTCGACCATCGCCACCATGCCGATGGGCAGCTGCACCCAGTCCCAGGCCACACCGGCCTCGCCCTCGTCCGAGTGGCCGCACCACAGGGTTTGCCCCATCGAGGGCTGGGCGCCGTAGCCCGCAACCAACACGCGCGTGCTCTGGTGTGTAAGCTGTAATCTTTGCGCACGCTGGGCCTGACACAATACCCGGGGCCATGCATACACAATCCAAGCTGGAGTCATTGAGTAAAGTCGTTTGGGGTGGATAAGCCAAAGCAAGCGATTGGCCTTGACCTCCAGTGTGCGCAAGCCCGGCCGCCTTGGCATCTGTAAAACCTGTCAGGGCAGGCCAAAATACCGATTCAGCGCCCGACCGTCGTGCGCACCCCAACCATGAGGGATCTTGATGCTGCAGGGCGGTTACCTGTCGGTGCTTGAAGCCAAAACTCGCGACGAGTTTCGCGCGGAGGTGGTGCGCTTCACGCAGCAACTGGGATTCGACACGGTGTCGGCCGTCACGGTCATCGACCACACGCTGGGCAATACCGAGTTCATTTCGGTGGACAACTGCCCGCCCAGTTACAGAGACACCTTCGATGATCTGAGCCGCGCCCGGCGCGACCCGGTACTGCAGCATTGCAAGCGCCAGAGTGTGCCCATCGTCTGGGACCAGAACACCTACACGGCCGCCGGCCTGGGTGACCTGTGGGAAAGCCAGGCGCGCTACGGCTTTCGTACCGGCATCTGCATGGCCCTGCACCTGCCCGAAGGCAAACACTTCGTTCTAGGTGTTGACCGCGATCAAGCGCTGCCGCGAAACTCAACCGAGTTGACCCGGGTAGTGGCCGACCTGCAATTGTTCGCCGTCCATGCGCTGGACACCGCGATGCGGGTGCTGCTGCCCAGCCAGCTGCAGCAGGAAACGCCCAAGCTGACACCCCGCGAGCTGGAGTGCCTGCAGTGGACGATGGAGGGCAAGACGGCCTGGGAGGTGGGCGAGATCCTGGCCATCAGCGAACGCACCGCCGTGCTGCACGCACAAAATGCGATGCACAAGCTGGGTTGCTCGACCAAGCATCAGGCGGTGCTGAAGGCATTGAGGCTGGGCCTGCTGCGCTGACAGCTCGAAACAAAACGCTGCGTCCTGCAGCGTTTGCGCCCGTGCGCACACTGTAAGACTTGACAGTATCCAGAAGGCGCCCCGCCTGTTGGAATCGCTCCCGTGCACGCAAAAAAGCACTTCACAAACGCCACGGAGCAGACCATGCAAAATCAAGCCACCCAATCGCACACCCTTGACCAAGCCGCCCACCAGGATGTCAAGCCCGCCCAGACCACTCAGCCGATCGAACTGGATCTGCAGCAGCTGAAGGCCGTCAGCGGTGGCGAAGGCGCCACCTCCAGCCCCGTCAAAGGCTGGTAATGTCCACAGATCGGGGATGAAGGCCCGGCGCCGGGCCTCGTCTCACCGATCACCGACCATCATCAAAGCTCAGGGAAATGGCTGATACAGCCAGCGACGTTGTACCGGTAGTCTCGCCCTTACATGGCCTCACTGTTCAGACCTGAAGCCATCAACGGCCAACGCCAGAACTGGCTGGGCAGCATCACGCTGGTCCGGCCATTGTCGCTTTCCATTCTCACTTCCTTTGCCGTTGGCGCTGCCGTCCTGGTGGGCGCCTATCTCTTTTGGGGCGAGTACACGCGCAAAGCGCGGGTCAGCGGCTATCTGGTGCCGGACCGCGGCCTGCTGCGCGTGGTGCCGCCGGCAGGTGCGACCATCGTGTCGCGCGAGGTCACCGAGGGTCAGGTCGTGCGTCGCGGCGATGTGCTGTTCGTGCTGTCGCTGGACAGCAGCACCGCCCAGGGCGACACCCAATCAAACGTCCAGCAAAGTCTGGGTGCGCGCGAACAAAGCCTGCAGCAGACCTCGCAACAGCGCACGCTGCTGCTCAAGGAACAGCTCCAGGACCTGGCCCAACGGGTGGCCGGCAAGCAGCGTGAGCTCGAGGCCGCCGCTGAAGACGCCAAGGTCCGGGAGCAACGACTGACTCTGGCGCGGCAGACCCTGGCCGATTGGGAAGGATTGAAGCGCGACAACTATGTCTCTGCCGCCCAGGTGCGCACCAAGCATCAAGAGGTGCTGGATCTGGAGTCGCAGCGCCTGAGCCTGAAAGGCCGGACCGAAGAGCTGCAACGCGAGTTGCAGACCCTAGACACCCAGCGCCGCGAACTGCCGCTGCGAGCGCAGGCCCAGCAGGGCGAGATCGAACGCGAGCTGGCCGCGCTGGCCCAGCAGGCCGCTGAGAGCGAAGCCAAGCGCCGCGTCGTCTTGCGCGCGGCCGAGGACGGCGTGGTCACCGCCGTGCAGGCCGAGCCCGGCCAGATGGTGACGGCCGGCCTGGCACTGGCCAGTCTGGTGCCTGCCCAGGCGCAGCTGCTGGCGCACCTGTACGCGCCGTCCAGCGCGGTCGGCTTCTTGCGGCCCAGCCAGGCGGTGCAGCTGCGCTACCAGGCCTTCCCCTATCAAAAATTCGGCCATCAGACCGGCCAGATCGTGCAGGTCTCGCGTACCCCGCTGGCCGCTGCCGAACTGAGCGCCCTGCCCCTGGCACTGGCCGCCGGCTCACGCAGCGAGCCGCTGTACCGCATCACCGTCAGCCTGGACCGCCAGGCCGTCGCCGCCTATGGCCAGGACCAGGCCCTGGCCGTGGGCATGCAGCTCGACGCCGATGTGCTGCTGGAGCGCCGCCGGCTGATCGAGTGGATCTTCGAGCCTCTGCTGAGCGTGGCCAAGCGTGTCTGAATCAGCCTCAATGTTCGATGGACTGAACCTCGGCTGGGGCCGCGGCGCCAGGCGTACCCCCGTCATCCTGCAGACCGAGGGCGCCGAGTGCGGCTTGGCCTGCATCGCCATGGTCCTGTCCCACCACGGCCTGCAGACCGATCTGCCGACGCTGCGCAAGCGCTTCTCGCTGTCCCTCAAGGGCGCAACGATGATTGCCCTGGTGCGCCTGGCCGAACAGCTGAACCTGAGCCCGCGCGCGCTGCGTGCCGAGCCTGAGCATCTGGCCCAGCTGCAACTGCCCTGCGTGCTGCACTGGGACATGAATCACTTCGTCGTGCTGACCTCACTGCGCGGCCAGCTCGCCGTGATCCACGATCCGGCCCATGGACGGCGCGAATTCAAGCTGAGCGAGCTGTCGCGCCATTTCACCGGCGTGGTTCTGGAGCTGACACCCACCGAGGGCTTTGCGCCCGGCAAGCAGCGCCAGCAGTTCAGCCTGCGCCAGCTGCTGGGCAAGGTCGCCGGCCTCAAACGCTCGGTGCTGCAGATCATCGCGCTGGCGCTGGCACTGGAGGTCTTCACCCTGCTGGCGCCCTTCTTCCTGCAATGGGTGGTCGATGGGGTGCTGGTCAGCGCCGATCGTGATCTGCTGGTCACCCTGGGCCTGGGCTTCGGCCTGCTGGTACTGCTGCAGGTGGCGACCGGCGCGCTGCGCTCCTGGGCGGTGCTGGTGCTGTCGGCGACCTTGAATCTGCAGTGGCTGTCGAATGTGTTCGCCCATCTGCTGCGCCTGCCGCTGGACTGGTTCGAGAAGCGCCATGCCGGCGATATCTGGTCGCGCTTCACCACCGTGCAGCAGATCCAGAAAACCCTGACGACCAGCTTTGTCGAGGCGGTGCTGGATGGGCTGATGGTGGTTGTCACGCTGGCGATGATGTGGGTCTATAGCGGCATGCTGACGGCCGTGGCGTTGTCGGCCGTTGCCGCCTATGCGCTGCTGCGCTGGGCCTTCTTCGCGCCGCTGCGCGCCGCCACCGAGGAGGCCCTGGTCTTTGAAGCCAAGCGCTCCAGCCATTTTCTGGAATCGCTGCGCGGCGTGCAGGCGATCAAGCTGTTCAATGCCGAGGCCGACCGGCGCTCACGCTTCATGAACCTGGTCGTGGACAGCATGAATGCCGACATCGCCACGCGCAAGCTGGACCTGCTGGCCAGCGTGCTGAACAAGCTGCTGTTCGGCGTCGAGCGCATTGCCATCATCTGGCTGGGCGCGCTGCTGGTGATGGACGCCCGGTTCTCGGTGGGCATGCTGTTCGCCTTCCTGGCCTACAAGGAGCTGTTCGCGCTGCGCATCAGCGGGCTGATCGACAAGGTGGTCGAGCTGTCCATGCTGCGCCTGCAGGGCGAGCGCCTGGCCGATATCGTGCTGACCGCGCCGGAGTCGAATGCCGAGGGCAGCGCATCCCAACAGGCACTGTCGCCGCGCCTGGAACTGGACGATCTGAGCTTTCGCTACTCGGATGCCGAGCCCGAGGTGATCTCGCATTGCAAGCTGGTGATCGAGCCCGGTGAGTCGGTGGCCATCGTCGGCCCCTCGGGCTGCGGCAAGACCACGCTGCTGAAGTTGATGATTGGCATGCAGCAGGCCCAGGCGGGTGAGGTGCGGATCGGCGGCGTGCCGTTGGCTCGGCTGGGCCAGCGACGCTGGCGCGCCATGTTCGGCACCGTGATGCAGGACGACCAGCTCTTCGCCGGCTCCATCGCCGACAACATCAGCTTCTTCGACCCGGACGCCGACCAGGCATGGATTGCGGAATGCGCCCGTATGGCCTGCGTGCACGACGAGATCGAGGCCATGCCCATGGCCTATATGAGCCTGATCGGTGACATGGGCAGCAGCATCTCCGGCGGCCAGAAGCAGCGCCTGCTGCTGGCCCGTGCGCTGTACAAGCGCCCGCAGATCCTGTTCCTCGACGAGGCCACCAGCGCGCTCGACGTGGACAAGGAGCGCCAGGTCAACCAGGCGATACGCCAGCTGGAGCTGACCCGGGTGATCGTCGCCCACCGGCCGGAAACGATTGCGGCTGCCCAGCGCGTGATCGTGCTGCAGGGCGGCCGGGTGGCTCAGGACTTGCGCAGCGTCGGCGGCGGGCCGGGCAACTCGGACGCCAATCGTTCGTAGCTGATGACTCAGGCTTCGTCGAGTTCGACCGCCTGGGCGCTGCGCACTACCGCCGCATCGCCCACTACCACACGATTGCGGCCGCCGTGCTTGGCCACATAGCAGGCCGCGTCGGCGGCGCGCATCAAGGCCTCGGTGCTCTCATACGCGCCATTGCTGCTGATCACGCCTATGCTGGCGCCCACGCCCAGGGTCTGACCGTCCCAGACCAGGCGGTAGGCCTCGATCTCGCGGCGTATCGCCTCGGCAATGTCCAGGGCGCGGTTCAGCGGGCAGAAGGGCAGCAGCACGGCAAACTCGTCGCCACCCAGGCGAGCGACCATATCGTTCTGCCTTACCTGCGCCACCATCAGCAGGGCCAGATCACATAGCAGCTTGTCGCCGGCGGCATGGCCGGCACTGTCATTGACCTGCTTGAAGCGGTCCAGATCGAGGAACAGGGCGCAGAACGAGGGCTCTTCCACCGTCCTGGGCGCCTCGAAGGCCAGTTTCAGTTCCTGCTCGAAGACCAAGCGGTTGCTCAGGCCGGTGAGTGGATCATGGCCGGCCTGCCAGGAGAGCTGCTTCTGGGCCTCCAGCTCGGCCGTGACGTCCTCGATGATCCAGATCGTGCCGGCCTGGAAGTCACCCTTGACCACCTCACGGGCGCGCATGCGGCCATGGAACTCGCTGCCATCGGGCCGCATGAAGCGGGCATTGCCGTCAAAGTAGCCGGAATCCGCAAAACTCAGACGCACGCTCTCGACCAGGCCCGCACGGTCCTCGCTCATGATCTGGATCGCGTCGATCGGCTCACCAACCAGGCTTTGCACCGACCGCCCCAGCAGGCGCGCCAGGTGCTCGCTGATCAGCTCGATGCGGCCGCTGCGGGCGAACGCGATGCCCACCGGTGCCAGGTCGAGCATGGCGCGCAACTGGTCGAGCAGATGACGCGTTTCAGCACCGCGCTGCTCGCGCTGCTCCACCACCTCGCGAAAGGCGCGCGCCAGGCGGCCGATCTCACTGTCTTCCTCCAGCCAGTCACGGCCCATCATGCCCTCAGGCTGCAACAGCAGACCCTCGGCCTGGGACTGCAGCCGGCGCACCGAGCGGGTAGACAACCACACCCCTGCCCCGGCCAGGCTGCCCATCAGCAGCGCCACCACCACGCCCGCCCCCCAGACCACGCTGACGCTGCGCCGCAGCGGCTGGAAGGCCTGATCCACGTCGAGCCAGCGCATCACCATCCATTGGCTGGCGGGCATGCCGGCCATGGCCACCAGGCCGTCATCGGCCAGGCTGGCCACGCCTTCGGCATGGACCGTGCGGCCGTTGTCCACCCAGCTCGCAAATGCCGCCTGCAGATTGGGCTCCAGCGCCGCGCTGCCGAGCACGCGGCGGCTGTCGGGGTGGAACACGATCGTGCCGTCATCGGCCACCAGCAGCGTACGCGTACCGGATTGCTCCATGTCCTGCTCGATCACCCGGCGAAAGCTGCCCATCTGAGGCGACTGCAAGGCAATCACGCCGCCCAGCATGCCCAACAGCTGACCATGCTCACCACGGACCGGCACGGTCAACACGATCGCCGGCGCATTGCCCTTGAGCAGATGGACCAGCCTCGCCACCGCGGCTGTCTCCTTCGACACTTCCCTGCTCCAGGCAGGCACATCGATCTGGGCCTGCTTGGTGGCATCGGGCAAGGGCCTGGCCCCGGACAACACGGCCAGCTGGCCCGCCAGATCGCCCAGGAACACCCAATCGAACAGGCTCAGCAGGCTGGCCTGCCGGTCAAGATGGGACTGCATGGCTTGCGGATCGGCCATCCAGGCTTCGCCTCGATCCGGAACCGCCCCCGACAGCACGGTGTGCATCACCTCGATCCGTGAGGACAACAGATTGGCCACGGCCTCAACCTCGGCGGCGCTGGAGTGCAGCAGCGCGCGCGTGGCTTGGTTCTGCATCACCGACGCACTCCACCAGGTCATGCCGACGGTGGCCAACACCGCGCTCACAAGACTGGCGGCCACCACCCTGAAGCTCAGCGTGCGGCTCAAACTCATCAGCCTGAGAAGGGGGCTAGGCGGCACACACTCTCCTGGTCGGTCGGGCTCGAATGGCGGGATACGACAAGAATGCCACAGCTGTCATCACCTGGTGGCTCTGCACATGCCCTGTTGCGGGCATTGTTTCGCGTCTACCGCGTATTGGATGTGCTGGCCTGCCCCTCGGTGCCAGGCAGCCCACCGATAACCACGCGATTGCGTCCGCCGCCTTTGGCGGCATAACAGGCGGCATCCGCGGCTCGAAGCAGGCCGGCCGCGCTTTCGTACTGCCCGGCGTGGCGGATCACGCCTATGCTTGCCCCCACACCCAGCGAGAGACCCTCCCACTGCAGCCGAAAACCCTCGATCTCGCGGCGAATCGCCTCGGCAATCTGCAGTGCGCGCTCCAGCGGGCATTGCGCCAGCAGCACGGCGAATTCGTCACCGCCCAGACGGGCGACCAGGTCGTTCTGCCGCACATGGCTCATCAGCAACATGGCCAGCTCGGTCAGCAGGCGGTCACCAGCCGCATGGCCACCGGAGTCATTGACGCGCTTGAAGTAGTCCAGATCAATGAACAGCGCGCAAAAAGGCTGCTTCAGCGCCTGCTCATGGGCGCGCTGCAACTGCGACTCGAACAGACCGCGGTTGCACAGGCCGGTGAGCGGGTCGTGGCCGGCCAGCCAGGACAGGCTCTCCTGCTTCTCGCGTTCCTGCGTCACGTCTTCGATGATCCACAGGGTGCCCGCCTCCATATGGCCAGGCACGACGGCGCGGCCGCGCAGGCGGCCCCAGAACACGCTGCCGTCCAGTCGCGCCATGCGGGCATGACCGTCGAAGCTGCCCGAGGCATCGGCAAACACCGCGCGGGCCCGTTCGACCAGATCGTCGAAGTCCTGCGGCGTGGCATAGCTGATGATGGTGTGCTGACCTCGCAGGCTCTGTGCATCACGACCCAGCATTTGTGCAAAGTGCTGGCTGACCAGCTCGAAACGGTGCTTGCGTGTGAAGACAATGCCCACCGGCGCCAGATCCAGGGTGGCCTGCAGTTGCTCCAGCAGGTGCTGGGACTCCGATGAACCTGCCTGCCCCTGTTGTTTGACCTGAGCCACCACCTTGCGGAAGGCCTTGGCCAAACGGCCCTGATCACCGTCCGGCAGCGAACTGGTGTAACCGCTTTCTGAGTCGAGGACATCGTGGCGTGGCGGCTGGCGGCGGTGGCGCAGCCGGAGCCAGGCCAAGGTCAGCATCACGCCGATGAGGGCACCGAGCAGTACCAGCAAAAGCTGAAACCCCATCGGTTTCTCGCTCAGCAGATCGGCGCGGTCAACGCCTCGGTGGCGCCCAGCCAGCGCATCGCCTGCTCGCGCGAACTGCCGCACATATCTGCGTCGGGCCGCAGCGAGGAACAGACCGCCGGTCGCTCGGGGCGGCCGAACAGCTTGCAGCGATCTTGCTCATCGAGCTGGATGCAGCGCACGCCGGCCGGCTTGCTGATGCCGTCAACCACAGGCATACCCGGAATCGGCGAACTGATGGACGGTGCGATGCAGCAGGCGGCGCAATGGGGACGACATTCCATGCCGCATTGTGCATGAGACATGACCCTGTCACAGTGACTTATCCACAGGCGAAGACTAAAATCAAGGGTTAGTCCGCGCGACCGCATCAGCCCTGATGCGCCCCCTTCCCCTTCGTCGCCGCGGCATTTGATGAACGGCGCCCCATGTTGTACCCCAAGGAATTTGATGTGATCGTGGTCGGTGGCGGCCATGCCGGCACCGAGGCCGCGCTGGCCGCCGCCCGCATGGGCTGCGCCACCCTGCTGCTGACCCACAATATCGAGACGCTGGGGCAGATGAGCTGCAACCCCTCGATAGGCGGCATCGGCAAGGGCCACCTGGTCAAGGAGGTCGATGCGCTGGGCGGCGCGATGGCCGCGGCCACCGACGAGGCCGGCATACAGTTCCGCATCCTCAACTCCAGCAAGGGCCCGGCCGTGCGCGCCACCCGCGCCCAGGCCGACCGCGTGCTGTACAAGGCGGCGATACGCCACCGACTGGAGAACCAACCAAATCTGTGGCTGTTCCAGCAAGCGGTCGATGACCTGATGGTCGAGGCCAATGGGACCGGAGAGCGCGTCGTCGGCGCCGTGACCCAGGTCGGCATCCAGTTCCGCGCCCGCGCGGTCGTACTGACGGCAGGCACTTTCCTGGATGGCCGCATTCACGTCGGCCTGCAGAACTACAGCGCCGGCCGCGCCGGTGATCCGCCGGCCGTCAGCCTGTCGTCCCGGCTGAAGGAACTGGCCCTGCCCCAGGGCCGGCTGAAGACCGGCACGCCGCCGCGCATCGATGGCCGCAGCATCGACTTCGCCAAGCTGCTGGAGCAACCCGGCGACCTGGACCCCGTGCCGGTATTCAGCTTCATGGGCAACGCCGCCCAGCATCCGCAACAAGTGCCCTGCTGGATCACCCACACCAGCGCCAAGACACACGACATCATCCGCTCCGGCTTCGAGCGCAGTCCGATGTTCACCGGCGTGATCGAGGGCGTGGGCCCGCGCTACTGCCCCAGCATCGAAGACAAGGTGAACCGCTTCGCCGACAAGGACAGCCACCAGATCTTCCTGGAGCCCGAGGGCCTGACGACGCACGAGTTCTACCCGAACGGCATCTCGACCTCCCTGCCCTTCGACATCCAGCTCGCCGCCGTGCGGTCCATGGTCGGACTGGAAGATGCCCACATCCTGCGCCCAGGCTATGCGATCGAGTACGACTACTTCGACCCGCGGGCGCTGAAGTCCAGCTTCGAGACCAAGTCCATCCAGGGCCTGTTCTTCGCCGGCCAGATCAATGGCACGACCGGCTATGAAGAAGCCGCGGCCCAGGGCCTGTTCGCGGGATTGAATGCGGCGCTGCAGGTTAAGGGCAAGGACGTCTGGCTGCCCGGCCGCGACCAGGCCTATCTGGGTGTGCTGGTGGATGACCTGATCACCAAGGGCGTGACCGAACCCTATCGCATGTTCACCAGCCGGGCCGAGTTCCGGCTGCAGCTGCGTGAAGACAATGCCGACGCACGACTGACCGAGGCCGGCCGCACGCTGGGCCTGGTGGACGACGCGCGCTGGAGCGCCTTCAACCGCAAGCGCGATGCTGTTTCACGTGAAACAGAGCGGCTCAAGTCCACCTGGGTGCACCCGGGCATTCTCGGTGCGGCCGATGCCGAACGGCTGATCGGCAAGGCTCTGGAGCACGAGTACAGCCTGGCCGAGTTGCTGCGCCGGCCGGGCATTGGTTTCGATCAAGTCACCGAAGCGGCGGCTATCGCCCGTCCGGAATGGGCTGTTTCACGTGAGACATTGAACGCCGAGTTCGGTGTCGATCTGGCCGAAGCCGTGATCGAGCAGGTCGAGGTCAGCGTCAAGTACGCCGGCTACATCAACAAGCAGGTCGAGGACGTAGCCCGCGCCGCCAACTTCGAGAAGCTGCGCCTGCCGGTCGAACTGGACTACGGCCAGGTCAAGGCCCTCTCCTTCGAGGTGCGGCAGAAGCTCAGCACGCACCGGCCCGAGACCCTGGGCCAGGCCTCCCGCATCTCCGGCGTCACGCCGGCCGCCATCTCCCTGCTGCTGGTCCACCTGAAGAAGGGCCGCTTCAAGGGCTTTGGCGGCGACAATGCCAGCAACGAAGCCTCGGCCACCGACGCCGCCTGATAGCCCCAACCCGAGTCTCCATGCTGCTGCAACGAACGCCCGACCTCCGTGAACCCCTGACCCAGGCCGCCAACCAGCTCGGCCTGCCCTTGACCGAAGCCCAGGTCGATCGGCTCCAGGCCTATCTGGCCCTGATCCACAAATGGAACCAGGTCTATAACCTGACCGCCGTGCGTCAGCCCGCGGCAATGCTGACCCAGCATCTGGTGGACAGCCTCAGCCTGGTTGAACCGCTTCGCCGCCACACCCAGGGCCGTGCGCTGCGTGTGATGGATGTGGGCAGCGGTGGCGGCCTCCCCGGTGTGGTGCTGGCCATCGTCATGCCGGAGCTGACCGTGGTCTGCGTCGATGCGGTGGCCAAGAAGACCAGCTTCATCCAGCAGGTAGCGGCCGAGCTGCGCCTGCCCAATCTGCGCGGCGAGCACTCCCGGGTCGAGCAGCTGAAGATCGAACCCTTTGACGTGATCACCTCGCGCGCCTTTGCCTCGCTCGTGGACTTCACCCAGCTGACCCGTCAGCACCTGAAGGCCGACGCCATCTGGCTGGCGATGAAGGGGCAGTTGCCGCAGGACGAGATAGCCGCCCTGCCCTCCGACGTCACCGTGTTTCACGTGGAACAACTGGACGTGCCCGGCCTCGATGCCCAGCGTTGCCTGGTCTGGTTACGCCCGACGAATTGATTCGCACCGCCGCCGGCATTGCGGCAAAAGCGCCACAGCCAGACCCGTGCCAAAACATGGGCAGGCCTTAAGCTCTCACCTTCCCTATCTCTCAGCGCTATGGCCAAGATCTTCTGCATTGCCAATCAAAAAGGCGGCGTCGGCAAGACCACCACCACCGTCAACCTCGCCGCAGGTCTGGCCAAGGTAGGCCAGCGCGTGCTGGTGATAGACCTGGACCCGCAGGGCAATGCGACCATGGGTTCGGGCATAGACAAGCGCCAGCTTGAGCTGAGCGTCTATGACGTGCTGCTGGAAAACGCCAGCATCGCCGAGGCGCGGCAGCACAGCGACAAGGCCGGCTACGACGTGGTCGGCGCCAACCGCGAACTGGCCGGCGCCGAGGTCGAGCTGGTGGAGCTGGAGCGCCGCGACCAACGACTCAAGGGCGCCATCACCGCCGTGGCCGCCGACTACGACTTCGTGCTGATCGACTGCCCGCCCTCGCTGAGCATGCTGACCTTGAACGGCCTGTGCAGCGCCCATGGCGTGGTCGTGCCGATGCAGTGCGAGTATTTCGCGCTGGAGGGTCTGTCGGACCTGGTCAACACGATCAAGCAGGTCCACGCCAATCTGAATCCTGATCTGCAGATCATCGGCCTGTTGCGTGTGATGTTCGACCCGCGCATCACCCTGCAGCAACAGGTCAGCGAGCAACTGAAGTCGCACTTTGGCGACAAGGTGTTCGACAGCGTGATCCCGCGCAATGTGCGCCTGGCCGAGGCCCCCAGCTACGGCCTGCCCGGCGTGGTGTTCGATCCGGCCTCCAAGGGCGCGCAGGCCTTTGTCGATTTCGCCAAGGAAATGGTGCTGCGTGTAGGCAAGATGTGACCCCATGCTGTTCAACACCGACATCACCCGAGACCTCCTGCAAGCCGCTGAAAACGCCGGCCTCAATGCCAGCGCCCCGCCTCAGCAGGAAGTGCTGGACGGCTGGCTGATACGCCTGTCCCCCGGCAAGGCCAAGCGCTCGCGCTGCGTCAATGCACTCGCCCAGGGCAAGCTGCCACTGGACGAATTGCTGGCCCGCTGCACCCAGGCATTTGAACGCGCCGGCCTGCCGCTGGTGGTGCGCATCACACCGTTCACCCAACCGGCCGATCTGGACCAGCAGCTGGCCGCGCTGGGCTGGGAATTCTTCGATGACACACGGGTGATGCTCAAGGCTGATCTGGCCGATCTGGGCGCGGTCACCTGGCCCGAAGGCTGCGTGCTGCACACGGTCGGCCACGCCGAGTACGCTCGGGCCGTGGGCAGCCTGCGTGGCTCCAGCCAGAGCGCCATCGAGGCACACGCCGAGCGCATGCAGCAGTCGCCGGTGCCCTATGTGGGCATGCTGCTCAAGCGCGGCGACGCGTTGCTGGCCTGCGGACAATTCGTCCGCGAAGGTGAGCTGGTGGGTCTGTACGACATCTTCACCGTGCCCGAGCAGCGCGGCCGGGGTCTGGGCCGCTCGCTGTGCACCCAGTTGCTGAGCCTGGCCCGCGAGCAGGGCGCACGCAGCGCCTATCTACAGGTCAGTGCCGACAACCATGGTGCGCGCTCGGTCTACCAGCGCATGGGCTTTGTCGATGGCTACGGCTATCACTACCGTACGCCGGATCTCAAAAGCGTCTATTAAAGGCCGAGTGCCTCGTCCACCCCGAGGTGGACATTCATTGCCTGCACCGCCGCGCCGCTGGCGCCCTTGCCCAGATTGTCCAGGCGGGCCATCAGCACGACCTGCGTGTCGTGACCGAACACGAACAGATCGACCCGGTTGGTGTCATTGCAGGCCTGCACATCGAAGAAGCCTTCCTCCAAGGTGCCCGGGTCGCGCAGCGGCATCACGCGGACGAACTGTTCGCCGGCATAGTGCTTGGTCAGGTCTGCATGCAGGGCCTCGGCCGTCACACCGGCCTTCAGCTGGCTCAGATGCAGGGGCACGGTCACCGACAGGCCCTTGTAGAAATTGCCGACGATGGGCATGAAGATCGGCGCCACCACCAGGCCGGTGTGGGTCATCATCTCGGGCAGATGCTTGTGCTTCAGGGCCAGGGCATAGGGCCGCGGCGAGTTCAGCTTGGCGTCGCCACCGGCCTCGTACTGAGCGATCATCGACTTGCCGCCACCGGAATAGCCGGTGATCGACGTCGCCGACACCGCCAGCTCACGCGACACCAGGCCGGCATCGACCAGCGGCCGCAGCAGCAGGATGAAGGCACTGGCATGGCAGCCGGGATTGGCGATGCGCTTGGCGGTACGCAGCTTGGCGCGCTGGTCGGCGGCCAATTCGGGCAGGCCGAACACCCAGCCCGGCACCGTGCGGTGGGCCGTGCTGGCGTCGATCAAACAGGTATTGGGGTTGGTGATCATGGCCGCCGCTTCGCGCGAGGCGACATCGGGCAGGCACAGAAAGGCCACATCGGCGGCGTTCAGCAGGCGGGCGCGCTCGGCGGCGTCCTTGCGCTTGTCGGGATCAATGCGCAGCACCTCGATGTCGCTGCGCTGGGCCAGGTACTCATGAATGCGCAGGCCCGTCGTGCCTTCTTGACCATCAACAAATACTGCATGCTTCATGACAAACATCCTCTCGCGCACAATCGCAACAACCGAACGAACCGTCAAGCATAAGGCATGACAAGGACTATGCATCGCGTACTGCTATTGCCCGGCTGGCTGAATTCCGACCCCGGCCACTGGCAAAGCCTGTGGGAGCAGCAATTCGGCTACACCCGCGTCGAGCAGGCCGACTGGGCGTGGCCGCTGCGCGGCGACTGGATGATGCGGCTGGACGAGACCCTGCTCGCCGACGACAGCCTGCTGGAAGCGCCCGCCATCCTGGTGGCCCACAGCCTGGGCTGCCAGCTGGTCGCGGCCTGGGCCGCGCACTCACAGCACACCGCCCGCGTCCACGCCGCGCTGCTGGTTGCGCCCCCCGACCCCGAGCGTGAAGACATGCCGCCGCAACTGCATGGCTGGCGGCCCATCGTGCGCAGCAAGCTGCCCTTCCTCGCCACCGTCGTGATCAGCAGCGACGATCCCTACTGCGCGCCCGAACGCGCGCAGGCAATGGCGCAGGACTGGGGTGCCCAGGTCGTTCAGCTCGGTGCGCACGGCCACATCAACACCGAGTCGGGACTCGGGCTCTGGCCCGAGGGCCAGGTCTTGCTCGAACACTTGAGCCGCAAAGAATAAGCAATCACCCGCTTGTCGGGGACAATCACGCCCATGGTCACCAAAAAACCCAAAGGTCTGGGCCTCGGTCTGGAAGCATTGCTGGGCCCCAAGGTCAGCGACGCTCCCGCCGCCGCCTCGGGCGAACCCAGCACCCTGAGACTCGAACAGATGCAGGCCGGCAAGTACCAGCCGCGCACGCATATGGACGAGGGCTCGCTGTACGAGCTGGCCGAGAGCATCAAGGCCCAGGGCATCATGCAGCCGATACTGGTGCGGCCGGTCGGCGACAAGCGCTACGAGATCATCGCCGGCGAGCGGCGCTTCCGCGCGGCCAAGCTGGCCGGCCTGCGCGAGGTGCCGGTGCTGGTGAAGATCGTGCCGGACGAGGCCGCCGCCGCGATGGCGCTGATCGAGAACATCCAGCGCGAGGACCTCAATCCGCTGGAAGAAGCCCAGGGCCTGCAGCGCCTGGTCACCGAGTTCCACCTGACCCATGAGCAGGCCGCCCAGGCGGTGGGCCGGTCGCGCAGCGCCGCCAGCAATCTGCTGCGGCTGCTGCAGCTGTCCGAGCCGGTGCAGCAGATGCTGATGGCCGGTGATCTGGACATGGGTCATGCCCGCGCGCTGCTGCCGTTGGACGGCGCACAGCAGATCCTCAGCGCCAACGAGATCGTCGCCAGGAAGATGAGCGTGCGCGAGGCCGAGAAGCTGGTCGCCCGCAACACCTCGACGCGCCAGAAGCCCCTGCTGCGCGTCAGCAAGGACAAGCCCCGCGACCTGCAGCGCATCGAGCAGCAACTGTCCGATGCGCTGACCGCACAGGTGGAGATCCGCGTCAAGAAGCGCACCAAGCGCGGCGAGCAGGGCGAGGTCGCGATCCAGTTCGGTTCGCTGGAAGAGCTGAACGGCCTGCTGGAAAAGTTGGGCCTGAGCAACAGCTGAAGCCCTTCTTGCAGGCGCGTGATTTGCCTCGTACACAGAGGCAAAGAACGCCAACAGTTCACACTGCACCTGGAACTGAGGGGGTGCCAGCGCGATCTATTCGTTGTACTGTTAACCCAAAGACGGCGCCGTGCGTTAAGCACCGAAGCAACGGCCCGATCCGCCACAGGCTGATTGACCGGAAAGTGCTGATGGAGCCCCAGAGGACTTCATCAGAACTTCCCGGACGACTTGAAGGGGTGTCCCTGCAAGTCGCCCACCTGAATCAACAGGAGGTCAGCATGGACGTGATCAGCAGCTTTACCGCCCGGTTCGAACGCACCCGCGAAGAAGAGATTTCGCTCGAAGACTATCTTGCCGAGTGCAAGCGCAACCCGATGGCCTACGCAACGGCCGCCGAGCGCATGCTCAAGGCCATAGGCGATCCGCAACAGATAGACACGCGCAACGACCCGCGGCTGAGCCGGCTGTTCGCCAACAAGACGATCAAGATCTACCCCGCCTTTGCCGAGTTCTACGGCATGGAGGACGCGATCGAACAGGTGGTCAGCTACTTCCGTCACGCCGCGCAAGGGCTGGAAGAAAAGAAGCAGATCCTCTATCTGCTGGGCCCGGTCGGGGGCGGCAAGAGTTCGATTGCCGAGCGGCTGAAGCAGCTGGCCGAGCAGGTGCCCTTCTATGCGATCAAGGGCTCGCCGGTGAACGAGTCGCCACTGGGCCTGTTCGATGCCGCCGAGGATGGCCAGATCCTCGAGCAGGAATACGGCATACCGCGCCGCTATCTGAACCGCATCCTCAGCCCCTGGGCCGTCAAGCGCCTGGACGAGTTCCAGGGCGACATCCGCAAGTTCAAGGTCGTGCGCCGCTTCCCCAGCGTGCTCAAACAGGTCGGTATCTCCAAGACCGAACCGGGCGATGAGAACAACCAGGACATCTCATCCCTGGTCGGCAAGGTCGACATCCGCAAGCTCGAGACCTTCGCTCAGGATGACCCCGACGCCTACAGCTACTCCGGCGGTTTGTGCCTGGCCAACCAGGGGCTGCTCGAGTTCGTCGAGATGTTCAAGGCGCCGATCAAGGTGCTACACCCGCTGCTGACGGCCACGCAGGAAGGCAATTACAAGGGCACCGAGGGCTTCGGCGCGATCCCCTTCGACGGCGTGGTCTTGGCCCACAGCAACGAGAGCGAGTGGAAGGCCTTCCGCAACAACAAGAACAACGAGGCCTTCCTCGACCGCATCTATATCGTCAAGGTGCCCTACTGCCTGCGCGTCAGCGAAGAGGTCAAGATCTACGAGAAGTTGCTGCGCGGCTCCTCGCTGGCCAACGCCACCTGCGCCCCCGGCACCTTGAAGATGATGAGCCAGTTCGCCATCCTCACAAGGCTGAAGGAGCCCGAGAACTCGGCCCTGTATTCGAAGATGCAGATCTACGACGGCGAGAACCTGAAGGACACCGACCCCCGCGCCAAGAGCTACCAGGAGTACCGCGACTATGCCGGCGTCGACGAGGGAATGAACGGCATCTCGACCCGCTTTGCCTACAAGATCCTGTCCAAGGTCTTCAACTTCGACAACAGCGAGATCGCCGCCAACCCGGTGCACCTGATGTATGTGCTGGAGCAGCAGATCGAACGCGAACAGTTCGCGCCCGAGCTGGAGCAGAAGTACGTCGGCTACATCAAGGAGCTGCTGGCGCCCCGCTATGCCGAGTTCATCGGCAAGGAGATACAGACCGCCTATCTGGAGAGCTATAGCGAGTACGGCCAGAACATCTTCGATCGCTACGTCACCTATGCCGACTACTGGATACAGGACCAGGAGTACCGCGACACCGACACCGGCGAGGTGTTCGACCGCGTGGCGCTGAATGGCGAGCTGGAGAAGATCGAGAAGCCCGCCGGCATCAGCAACCCCAAGGACTTCCGCAACGAGATCGTCAACTTCGTGCTGCGCGCCCGCGCCGGCAATGCGGGCAAGAACCCCTCGTGGACCAGCTACGAGAAGCTGCGCACGGTGATCGAGAAGAAGATGTTCTCCAACACCGAGGAGCTGCTGCCGGTGATCAGCTTCAATGCAAAGGCCAGCGCCGACGAGGTCAAGAAGCACGAGGACTTCGTCAATCGCATGGTCAACAAGGGCTACACGCCCAAGCAGGTGCGGCTGCTGTGCGAGTGGTATCTGAGAGTCAGAAAGAGTTCGTGAAGACAGGGTGTCCAGGCCAAACAGCGATAGGGACCCACTCATGCTTCAACAAATCATTGATCGTCGCCTTTCGGGGAAGAACAAGTCGATAGGCAACCGCGAGCGTTTTCTGCGCCGGCACAAGGAGCAGATACGCGAGGCGGTGAAGCGCGCGGTCGATGGCCGCGGCATCCGCGACATGGAGCGCGGCGAGAACGTGCACATCCCCAAGCGCGATCTGAACGAGCCGGTGTTCGGCCATGACCAGGGCGGCAAGCGCGAGATCGTCCACCCCGGCAATCAGGACTATATGCGGGGCGACCGCATCAAGCGCCCCGAGGGCGGTGGCGGCAAGGGCAGCGGTGGCGGCGAGGCCAGCGACTCGGGCGAGGGCGATGACGATTTCGTCTTTCACCTGAGCAAGGAAGAGTTCATGCAGGTCTTCTTCGACGACCTGGCCCTGCCCAATCTGACGCGCACCCAGATTGCCGACACGCCGGAGTGGAAGACCCACCGCGCCGGCTTTGTCACCGATGGCACGCCGACCAACTTGCATGTGGTGCGCTCGATGCGCGGCGCCCTGGGCCGGCGCATTGCGCTGGGCATGACGCCCCGCCGCGAGCTGGAAGAATGTGAGCAGGAGCTTCAGGCGCTGCTGGCGAAGCCGCAGGATGCCGCGGCGCAGGGCCAGGTGGCCGAGTTGCAGGCGCGCATCGTCACCCTACGGGCCCGCATCCAGCGCATTCCCTTCCTCGACCCCATCGACCTGCGCTTTCGCAGCCGCGTGCGCACGCCGGTGCCGACCAGCCGGGCGGTGATGTTCTGCCTGATGGATGTGTCGGGCTCGATGGACGAGGCGCGCAAGGATCTGGCCAAGCGCTTCTTCATCCTGCTCTATCTGTTCCTGACCCGGCATTACGAGAAGATCGAGGTCGTCTTCATCCGCCACCACACCCAGGCACAGGAAGTGGACGAGCAGAACTTCTTCCATGCCACCGAGACCGGCGGCACCGTTGTATCCAGCGCCCTGGTGCTGATGGACGAGATCATCCGCACCCGCTACCCCAGCGGCGACTGGAATATCTACGGCGCCCAGGCCAGCGATGGCGACAACTGGCATCACGACAGCGGCCGCTGCCGCGAGCTGCTGGCCGACAAGATATTGCCGATGTGCCGCTACTTCGCCTATGTGCAAGTGGCCGAGCAGGAGCAGAACCTGTGGGAGGAGTACCAGCGCCTGATCGGCGTCGAGACCCACTTCGCGATGCGCAAGGCCATCGAGCCGGCGCAGATTTATCCGGTGTTCCGCGATCTGTTCAAGAAGGAAGGAGCGCCCGCATGATCACCATAGAAAACCGCCGCCATGTGGGCCTGGCCCCGCGCAACGAAGAGTTCGGCGGCCGCCGCCACCACCATGTGCCGCCGCGCCAGATCGCGCCGCTGCTGCAGCGCCCGACCGAGAGGCTGCCCTCGCCCAGCGACTGGACCTTCGAGCTGATCGAGCAGTACCACGCGGTGATACGCCAGACGGCCGAGCGCTATGGCCTGGACACCTATCCCAACCAGCTGGAGATCATCACCGCAGAGCAGATGATGGACGCCTATGCCTCGGTGGGCATGCCGGTGATCTACCGCCACTGGAGCTATGGCAAGGAGTTCATCACCACCGAGAAGAACTACAAGCGGGGCCAGATGGGCCTGGCCTACGAGATCGTCATCAACTCCGACCCCTGCATCTCCTACCTGATGGAGGAGAACACCCTGGCCATGCAGGCCCTGGTGATCGCCCATGCGGCCTATGGCCACAACAGCTTCTTCAAGGGCAACTACCTGTTCGGCATGTGGACCGATGCGTCGAGCATCATCGACTACCTGGTCTATGCGCGTAACTATGTCAGCGAGTGCGAGTCGCGCCACGGCATGGCCCAGGTCGAGGAGCTTCTCGATTCCTGCCATGCACTGATGAACCATGGCGTGGACCGCTACCGCCGCCCGGCCAAGCTCTCCTTGGCCGAGGAGCAGGCCCGCCGCGAGGACCGCGAGGCCTATGCCCAGCGCCAGGTCAACGATATGTGGCGCACCTTGCCCCGCAAGGCCGAGCCCAGCGAGGCGTCGGTGGCCGCGGCGCGGCGCTTCCCCGAGGAGCCGCAGGAGAACCTGCTCTACTTCATCGAGAAGAACGCGCCGCTTCTGGAGCCCTGGCAACGCGAAATCGTGCGCATCGTGCGCAAGGTTGCGCAGTACTTCTATCCGCAGCGCCAGACCCAGGTGATGAACGAGGGCTGGGCCACCTTCTGGCACCACCGGCTGCTGAACCAGATGTATGACGACGGCTACCTGGCCGACGGCATGATGATCGAGTGGCTGAAGTCGCACACCAATGTGATCGCGCAGCCGCCGGTGGGCCACCGCGCCTACAGCGGCATCAACCCCTATGCGCTGGGCTTCGCGATGTACACCGACATCAAGCGCATCTGCGAGAAGCCGACCGATGAAGACCGGCTCTGGTTCCCCGACATGGCCGGCAGCGACTGGCTGCCCACACTGGACCATGCGATGCGCAACTTCAAGGACGAGAGCTTCATCGGCCAGTACCTGTCACCCAACCTGATGCGCGAGTTCCGGCTGTTCTCCATCCTCGACGACGACAAGAAGAGCGAGCTGGAGGTTTCGGCCATTCATGACGAGGCCGGCTACCGCCAGGTGCGCGAGGCCCTGTCGCGCCAGTACGACCTCGGCTCGCGCGAGCCCAATATCCAGGTCTGGAACGTCAATCTGCGCGGCGACCGGTCGCTCACCCTGCGCCACACCCAGCACAACAACCGGCCGCTGCACGACAGCGCGCAGGAGGTGCTCAAGCATGTGGCCCGGCTGTGGGGCTTTGGTGTGCAGTTGGAGAGCGTCAACAGCCAGGGCGAGGTCAGCAAGCGCTGGTCGGTGGCGGCGCCGACCCATCCCTGAACCACGAGCCGGCTGACGCAGCAGCGGAATAGACCCGCCCTTCTCCCTCTTCATGGGGCTTGCCCACGGCCAGGCCGCTCCTAGAATTTGCCCAGACCTGCGCGCGTGCGCGCCATCTGTCATGACCTAGGGAGAATCGATATGTCATTCCTGAAACTGGCCCCTGCCGTCTTGCTCGCCGCGGCGCTCAGCGCCTGCGGTGGCGGCGGCTCCGACAGCGGCGACAGCGCCGCGCCCACCAATCTTTCGCAGTCCACCAGCGAGGCCCGCCAGGCGGTAGAGTTCAGCGTCAGTGGCGCGGCCGCCATCGTCGCCAAGAGCTCGGTGCTCGACAACAACCCGCTGTTCGACCTGTCCGGCCCCGGCGGCTCGACCAGCCAGGCCGCCCCGACGCTGAAAGCCCAGAGCGCCAGGCCGCCCAGCGTCAAGCCGCAGGCCCTGGTCTCGTTCGGCTGCGCCGACCTGCAGGTCTTCACCGGCACTTGCACCGGCACCGTAGGCGTCGACGCCAATTTCCTGGACTCGGCCACACAGATCCCGGCCGACAGCTTTCTATCGATGACCTTCAACGGCATCAGCGGCGTGATGGACGGCGTCAGCACCCGCCTGGACGGCCAGTTCCGCATCGAGTTCCTGACCGCCGTGAACAGCAACGCCACCTCGTTTGCGAACGCACGCCTGCGCATCACGCTGACCAACTTCTCCGGCGCGGTGGGCGCCATCAGCTATGGCCCGGAAACGTCGACAGCCCTGCTGGAGTTCGACGGCCAGGGCCAGCCGACCATCACCATTGGCGACCTGACCCTGAGCAAGATCAGCAATCTCGACATCACCGACAACAACAACTACCGCATCGGCTCGGCCCAGCTGCGCAAGCCCTACTGGGGCAGCGAAGCCAACAAGATCGACAGCAGCTTCCAGACCTGGACGGTCGGCCAGGCCCGCCCGGCCGTGGGCTCGGTGGCCAACCTGACCGCCAGCAATGGCGTGACGGCCAAGGTGGAGGTCAGCGCGTCCAGCAGCAGCACCGTCGTCTACCCGGTGCAGATTGCGATCGGCGCCTCGACCAAGCGCTATACCGTCACGGCCAGCTACGCCTCGGCCACGGCAGCACCCACCTACGCGGTGGTCGAACTGCCCTGACGGCGCTACGCGCCTTCACATCGAAGCCGGCCTGGCCCAGCCCAGCCGGCTTTTTCATTGCCTCAGGCGCTGAAGATCTTGCCCGGGTTCATGATGTTCTGCGGGTCCAGCGCGTTCTTGAGCTGGCGCATCAGTGCCACCGCGCCTACACCGGCCTCCTCGACCAGGAAGCCCATCTTGTGCAGGCCGATGCCATGCTCGCCGGTGCAGGTGCCCTCCAGCCGCAGCGCCCGCTGCACCATCTGGTGGCTCAGGCGCTCGGCGGTGTCGCGCTCCTCGGGGATGTTGGGGTCAATCAAGTAACCCAGATGGAAGTTGCCGTCACCGACATGGCCGACGATGAAGTACGGCAAGCCCTCTGCCTCGACCTCGGCCACCGATTCGTTGATGCTCTCGGCAAGGCGCGAGATCGGCACGCAGGTATCGGTCGTCACGCAGCGGCAGCCGGGCCTGGTCTGCAGCGCCGACAGGTACGCATGGTGGCGCGCGGTCCACAGCTTGGTGCGCGCCTCGGGCGTGGTGGCCCATTCGAAGTCTTCGCCGCCAAACTCGCGGGCAATCTCCTGCACCGTCTGCGCCTGCTCGGCCACCCCGGCCGGGCTGCCGTGGAACTCCATCAGCAGCATCGGCGCCTCGCGCAGGGTCAGCTTGTCGTGCTTGTTGACGGCGCGCACCGCATGGGGGTCCAGCAGCTCGCAGCGGGCGATGGGCACGCCCATCTGGATGATCTGTATCGTCGTCTGCACCGCGGCGTCTATGGTCGGAAAGAAGCACACCGCCGCCGACACCGCCTCGGGCAGCGGGTAGATGCGCAGGCTGACCTCGGTCATGACGCCTAGCGTCCCCTCGCTGCCGACGAACAGCCGGGTCAGGTCATAGCCGGCGCTGGACTTGCGCGCCCGCGTGCCGGTCTGAATCACATCGCCGACCGCTGTGACCACGGTCAACCCCAGCACGTTCTCGCGCATCGTGCCGTAGCGCACCGCATTCGTGCCGCTGGCTCGCGTGGCCGCCATGCCTCCCAGCGAGGCGTCGGCGCCCGGGTCGATCGGGAAGAACAGGCCGCTGTGGCGGATCTCATTGTTCAGCTGGTTGCGCGTCACGCCGGCCTGCACGGTCACGGTCAGGTCCTCGGCATTGACGCGCAGGATCTTGTTCATCCGTGACACATCGAGGCTGAGGCCCCCCTGCACGGCCAGCAGATGGCCTTCCAGCGAGGAGCCGACGCCATAGGGAATGACCGGCACCGCGTGAGCATGCGCCAACTTCAACACAAAGGCGACGTCCTCGTTGCTCTCGGCGAACACCACCGCGTCGGGCGGCGGCGCATCGATCGGCGACTCATCGCGGCCATGCTGCTCGCGCACCGCCAACGCCGTCGAGCAGCGCTCGCCAAAGCGCGCCTTCAGGGCCTGCAACATCGGATCGGGCACGGCACGGGGGGCATAGCCGGGCTGCAGGGCGGACGGCAAGGGGGCGTTCATACGAATCTCCTTCGGTGGGCCGGAACCATTCTACGGAGCCGGCTGGCATCGCGCCCGCGCCCTGCCCCACCATCGACTCGGGGGCTGGCATGTGAGCGCATCAAGGGCTAGACTCATTTTTATCAATTCAGCGAGGCCGAGCAGGCAATTTCGGCCGACACCCGGGGTGTCGTGACAGCGCCAGGTTCATCGGTTTGCAGCAGTCAAGGAGTCCACCATGGCCCTTATGAACCGACTGAGCATCAGCCACAAACTGATGTTGCTGACCCTGCTGGTGCTGATTGCGATCAGCATCCCTTCCGCCTTCCAGATGAAGCAGGCGCACGAGCTGGCCCTGGCCGCGCAAAGCGAGCTCGATGGCATGGGTCCGGCCCGGCAGCTGGTCAAGCTGGTGCAGCTGACCCAGCATCACCGCGGTCTGTCGGCCGCCCAGCTGGGCGGCAACAACGAGGTGCAGAGTGCCCGCGAGGCCAAGAACGCCGAGGTCAAACAGCAATTCACCAAGGTGGATGGCCTGCTCACCGACATGGGAGTCAGCGAGGCCATGGGCAAGACCTGGCGTGAGGCCCGGGCCCAGTGGGACAGCCTGTCCAGCGATGTTGGCGCCAAGTCGCTGAAGGCCGGGGTCAGCAGCGGGCGGCATGCGCAGCTGATCGCCGTCTATTTCAAGCTGCTCGACCAACTGGTCGATCAGTCGGGCTTGATTCTCGACCCGGAGGCCGACACCTACTTCCTGATCACCGCGAGCCTGATCAAGCTGCCGCTGGCGACCGAGGCCCTGGGCCAGACCCGGGCACGCGGCGCCGGTTTCCTCGCCGAGGGTCAGATCGGCCCGGAAGGCCGGACCCTGCTGGCAGGTTTGGTGCAGCAGGCCGGCGACCACCATGCCGGCATGGTGACCGCCTTCGACAAGAGCTTTGCCGTCAACGCGGCCTTGAAACAGCAGTTGGGCGAGAAGATCACCGGTCTGGCCGGCCAGGTCGAGGCCTCGCTGCAGCTGACCCGGCAGGAGCTGATCACGCCGGAGACACTGAAGCTGCCGGCACCCGACTACATCGCCAGCTACACCAAGACCATAGACGCGATGTTCGTCGGCGCCGAGGCGGCGATGGCCGCGTTGGAGGCCATGCTGGACCAGCGCGTCAGCCGCCTGCACACCAGCACCTGGGTCGTGATGGGCCTGCTGTCGGTGATGATGCTGGGCATCTTCCTGATCACGCGCAGCATCTCCAGGGGCATCACCGAGCCGCTGCGGCACGCCGTCGGGCTGGCCCAGCAGATTGCCGATCGCGACCTGCGCGGCGACGTGGACAACTCCCGCCAGGACGAGATCGGCCAGCTGGCGCGCGCCCTGCTGGCGATGCGCGACAGCCTTCGCGGCGTGATCGGCGAGGTACGCGGCAACGCCGACCAGGTGGCCCAGGCCTCGCAGGAGCTGGCCGTCGGCAACACCGATCTGTCGCAGCGCACCGAGCAACAGGCCTCGGCACTGGAACAGACGGCCAGCTCGATGGAGCAACTGACCGCCACCGTGCGCAGCAATGCCGACCAGGCGGCCGATGCAAGCGCGCTGGCACAGCGGGCCTGCCAGGTGGCGCTGTCCGGCGGTCAGGCCGTCGAGCAGATCATCAAGACCATGGGTGACATCGAGTCCAGCAGCCGCAAGATCGAGGAGATCATCTCGGTCATCGACAGCATTGCCTTCCAGACCAATATCCTGGCGCTGAATGCCGCCGTCGAGGCGGCCAGGGCCGGCGAGCAGGGCCGGGGCTTTGCCGTGGTCGCCTCCGAGGTGCGGGCGCTGGCCCAGCGCAGCGCTGAGGCGGCCAAGCAGATCAAGCTGCTGATCGCCACCAGCGTCGAGCAGGTCGGCACCGGCGCCCGGCTGGTCGGCGGCGCCGGCGGCAGCATGAAGGAAACGGTGGAGGCCATTCGCAGCCTGGCGGCGATGGTGGCGCAGATCAGCCAGGCCTCGTCCGAGCAAAGCGGTGGCCTGGTGCAGATCAGCGAGGCGGTTTCGCATATGGACCAGCTGACGCAACAGAACGCCGCCCTGGTCGAGGAAACCGCGGCCGCCGGCATGAGCCTGCAGGAGCAGGCGCAGAAGCTGGCCAGCCTGGTCGGTACCTTCCAGGTGCCCAAGCCAAGCCTGAGGTGACGGACAGCCATTTGGGGCAAGATACGCCCCATGGCAAATCGACTCTCACAAATCGCCACCCGCACCGGCGATGACGGCACCACCGGCCTCGGTGACAACTCCCGGGTGCCCAAGAATCATCTGCGCGTGATGGCCATGGGCGATGTGGACGAGCTGAACTCCAATATCGGCGTGCTGCTGGCCGAGCCGCTGCCCGACGAGGTGCGCGAGCTGCTGATCACCATCCAGCACGAGCTGTTCAACCTCGGCGGCGAGCTGTGCATGCCCGGCTACGAGCTGTTGAAGCTCGACGCCGTACTGCGCCTGGACGAAGCCCTCGCTCACTTCAATGCCAACCTGCCGCGGCTGAAGGAGTTCATCCTGCCGGCCGGCACACGCAGCGCGGCCATTGCGCACGTCTGCCGCACCGTCGCCCGCCGCGCCGAACGCGCCGTCGTCACCCTGAATGCCAGCGAGCCCATCAATGACGCACTGCGCCACTACCTGAACCGGCTCAGCGACCTGCTGTTCGTGCTGGCGCGGGTCTTGAATCGGGCCAATCTGGATGGCTTGGGCGGCGACGACGTGTACTGGCACAGCGAACGGCTGAAGCGCCAGGACGCCGACGAAAGCTAGGCCAGCTGTTCCACCGCGGCTCTCAAACGCTGCGCATAGGCATTCTTCAGCGCCGCCGGCGCCAGCACCTGCACATGGCCGGCATGGCGCAGCAGGTCCATCAGCAGCTCGGTGGCATCCACATAGGGCACGCTGAGCTGCCAGCGGCCATCGGCCAGCCACTCGCTGGTCTGGGCCGGGTGCCACTCTTCCTGCGCCACCCATTGCGCCGTCTCGGCGCTGAACACCAGCTTGGCCAATTGCGTGCTGGCGCCGGCAAAAATGCCATAGCCCTGGTCCAGCTCGGCCTCCAGCTGCTTGGCGCTGACGGCCTTGGCCTTTTCGTCCAGCGGCTCGGCCGCCTCCATCGCATCCAACGCAAAACGGCGCAGGCCTTCGCTGGCATGGCACCAGGCGTCCAGATACCAGGTGTTGCGGTAGTGGACCAGGCGCAGCGGTGAGACGGTGCGCTCGCTGACCTGGCGGCCGCCGCTGTTGCCCAGGTCGCTGGTGCGCTTGCGGTAGCGCAGGCGCAGGCGCTGGCGCTTGACCAAGGCACTACCCACCGTCTCGAAGCTGGCCGAAGGCACCCGCCGCCGGGCCGTGCTGATCAGCTTGACCCGCTTCATCAGCTCCTTGGCCTCCTGCTCGTCGGCACCCAGCATGCCGGTCAGCTTGTCGAACATCGGCTGCAGATGCCGGGTCAGGATGCCGTCCTCGTCGAGGCCGGACAGCAGCTGGTGCATCGTCAGCAGCGCATGCAGCTCCTTCTCGCTGAACCATACCCCCGGCAGCTCATGCTGGGCTCCGCGCCAGGCCTGGCCGAAGCGGTAGCCATTGGCCATCGCGTCGTACTCGATCGGTGCATCCATGCGCTCGCGCAGGTACTGCAGATCACGCTTCAAGGTGGCCGGCGACACCTCCAGCGCCTCCAGCAATTCGGCAAAGCTGACGCACTCTCGGCTGCGTATCAGCAGCTCGATCTTGTAGAAGCGTTCGGTGCGATCCATGATTCCCCAGATATTTCAATCAAGATTTAACTGGCTCACGCCATGAGCCAGCTGCCGGACAAACTGTGCCACAGGGTCGAACGGTTTTCGGCCTCCCCTCAGGAGAAGCACCATGGCACAGATGATCGCAGCACGCAGCGCCCAGCCGACCAGCAGCGCGCAAATCTCGCTTGAAATGGACTGTCCGCCGGCCAACACCAGCCTCGGCTTCGAGCTCGGCTGGGACCACGCCCACCATGGCGTGACGCCGCCGGTCGAGCACCTGTTCGCCGCATCTCCGCTGCGCCAGGGCTGGCAGTCGGGCCAGGCGACGTTCGGCCGGCGCACGCTGAAGGCCGGCCGCCATGTGCGGCTGTGGCTCAAGCTGCGCACCCATGCCTGGTCGCGCGGCCGCGCGTTCGAAGACGTGCAGATCACGCCCAACTATCTGCAGCAGATCGATGTCGAGTTCTGCCCCATCACCCGCGTCGCCCTGGACCAGGCGGCCGCCGACGACAGCCAGCGCTCGGTGGACCGGGTGCGCGATGACGCGGCCTATGCCGCCGGCAATCTGGTGATGATGAGCCGCCGCGCCAATGCGGCCAAGAACCGGCATGACTGGCAATCCGCGAGCGCACTGGTGGCCAGCCTGAGCCGCGGCCCATTCGAGCGCATTGCCGGCCTGGGCGTCACCGAATGGCGGCGCATCGCCACGCTGTGCAGCTATGTCACCGAGCTGCCCCATGCCCAGGCCGCCGCCCTGCCGATGCTGGTGCTGCCGCCCAACCGCCTGCGCCTGTTCAACCCGATCCAGGCGCTGCAGGCCCTGATCACCCGCCAGCTGGCAACGCCGGGCTGGAGCCAGCGCCTGGGTTGCGTCGAGGCCCTGCTGCCCGGTGCCGAGCTGAAGCGCGATTTCAATGCCTTTGTGCTGGCCCTCGTGCCCCGCGTGTTGCAGGCCAGCAAGCAGGGCCAGACCCAGGCGCTGCGCTGGGCGCTGGAAGATGCCTGGGCCACGTCGCTGGTGCAGCGTCGCTGGACCCAGTTCGCCCAGGCGCTGACGGCCGAACAGGCCGAGCAGCTGGTGGCCCGGGCCGCGGCCAAGGACCTGAGCCCGCTGCATGTGCAGCAGCATGTGGGCAGCAGCGCCACCGAGGGCTGGGCGCTGGAACAGGGCGGCTTCCAGGTGTCGGCGGCCGCACCTCGCCGCCATGCCCCGGCGGCGACCCTGCGCAAGACCCGGCACGGCGCGGCCCTGCACCATTGAGCCGCCATCGACCGTCCCGCGAATGCCCCCCGAGATAAGGGGGTGTCCCGGGCCGGTCACCTCCGGGTCACAAGAGCTCGCGAGAGTGCCTCCACGCACGCAAAACAAGCCTGCGCACTTCTTCACAGACTCAGGAGGATCTCTCATGTACAAGCCCACGTTCATCGCACTGGCCGTCGCCGCCATCGCCCTGCCCGCACAGGCCGTCACTGTCACCCAGTGGAACTTCAATGCCAAGACGCTCAGTCCCAGCACCGGCGTCGGCTCGCTGAGCCTGATCGGCGGCATCACGATGGATCCCGGCTACGGCAATGGCGACGCCAACGGTGGCTCCTCTGACCCCAAGTCCGGCAGCGACTTCGGCCTGCAGACGCTGAACTACAGCGCCCCCGGCAAGACCAACAAGAGCAGCGGCATCGCGCTGAACATCAGCACCAAGGGCTTCACCGATCTGGTTTTCAGCTACGACCTGCGCCATAGCAACACCAGCTCGCGCTACGAGCAGGTTCAGTACAGCCTGGACGGCACGACCTTCATCGACATTGCCACGTTCGATGGCAACAAGGGCGACACCTGGTTCAACAAGCGCAGCGTCAATCTGTCGGCCATCGCCGGCACCGCCAACAATGACAAGTTTGCGCTGCGCGTCGTGTCGGCATTTGCCCCGGGCGGCAGCCAGTACCTTGCCAGCAACAGCGGCAGTGGCTACGCGGCCACCGGCACCTGGCGCTTCGACATGGTGACCCTGTCGGGCAATGTGGCCGCCGTGCCCGAACCCGAGAGCTACGCGCTGATGCTGGCAGGTCTGGGCGTGATGGGCTTCATCGCCCGCCGCCGCAAACAGGCCTGAACGGACGCGGGACCGTCAAGGCAGCCCCGGGCATAGCTTCTCCATATCGCCGCCCTGCCCCTGCAGGGCGACGTGATGGCCCTGTTCGATGAACCAGCGCGCCCAGCCATAGGCCAGGTCACGGCTCGGATGCCAGGGACCGGTCCTCTCGTGCGCGATACGTTTGCCGCGTCGTTCGATGAAGACGACGCGCCACATGCTGACGGTTTTGGGTGAGTCAAATGGGTTCATGAGCCGTCTGACTATAGCGGCGAGCCCCGGTTTTTTTCTGCCTCAAAACGGGGAGGCAACACCGTACCCCCGCGCCGCGTGACTTATGGCAAATCAGCTAGGGAAAACGCGAAATCCCCTATGAGAACAAGCTCACGAATGCCTCCGGCGTCAAGGCCGGCAGGCCCTGCTTCTGCGCCTCTCGGCGCAGCAGGGCATCGCCGCTGACGAACTGGTCTGCGCGGCCAGCGAGCGCCAGCTGCAACAGGGCGTTGGCAGGCCGACCCGCGCCCGGCTCCACCTGCACAACGCGGGCAAAAGGCAGCAGGTCACCCAGCAGCTCCTCCCGTTCGGCCGCTGTCAGCTTGAACTTGCGAAAAGCCAGTGCGGCCAGCAGCACCTGGGCCGTCGCGGCGCTGAGCAGGGGCACGACCTGGCCGGTCTGCCAGGCCATGCGCAGACGTGCGGCCGGCCCCTCGTTCTGGAACAGCGCGGCGAGCACAAGCGCCGTGTCCAGCACCACGACCGTGGGCTGGCGATTTCGACGCCCGGCCTTCATCGAGCGGCTGAGCGCTTTGCGGCGGAGGCCTTTTGGGTGAGCGGCGGGGACTGCCGCGTTTTGAGCACTGTTTTTGAGGCCGCTGCGGCACTGCCTCGTTTTGGCAGCGTACGGCGGGCCGGCGGCAGCGCTACGGCCGATGGCGCCAATTTCACTGCCGCGTTTTGCTGCCGCGTTTTGCCCGTCGTCTTTGCCGCCGTCTTGGCCCCCCGCGCCGCCACTGCCGCGTTTTGCAGGTCTTTTTCGCTCAGATCGAGCTCGGCCAGTTTGGCGCGTACCGCGTCGCCGCGTTGGATGCGCACCGGCGTCAGGATGATTTGCCCGCCCCGGGCCTGGACATCGAAATATTCCACCGGCCCCATCGTTTGCGTCACGCTCCTGGGCAGCGTCAACTGGTTCTTGGCGGTGATCTTGGCAAGCATCTCGGTAGCAATCTCGGAAAGTAAGGATTCCTTACTTTAGCCGATGCCGACATCTGCTCTGCTGCGTCGCAGCAAAAGCTCAGGGTGTGATGGGCTTCAATTCAGCATCCGCCATGCCTACCAGCAGCGCCCTGCCATCGGGCAGCACGCGGAACTCGCCGAAGCGAGCCTGGGCCCAGCGCTCGCCATCGCCCTCGCGGAAGAACCAGGCATCGGTGACCAGTATCCAGCGGCCATCCTTGGGTGTCAGTTCGATCAGCAACTCGTCGGCGGCGAGCGCATGCTCAGGCTGCCGGCCGCGCAGCACGGTGGCAACGCCGCGCGCATCAATGCGCGCCACGACCTTGGGTCGGGCGCTGCCGGGCGCCTGCAGCAAGGGCATCTCGTCGAAGCCGGCACCACCGAAGTTCAAACGCATGAAGTCACCCTGCATCAGCGAGCGCGGATCAGCCGGCGCCAGTGCCACGAACACCGGCCTGCCGCGGGCGATCAACTCCTGCTTCTGCCAGATCGCACCGTTGGCCACCAGCAGAGTCAAGGCACCGCCGGCCAGCACGGCCCAGGCTGCGGGGCCAGGTCTTGCTGACTCCGCATCATCGACCCGGCTCAAGCGCCAGGCCGGCGCCAACCAGGCCAGCGCGCCCAGCAGGCCGCCGGCAGCCAACAGCACCAGCGCCTTGGTCGCCAAGGGCCATTGCAGCTGGTAGTAGAAGCTGCCCAGCACCCAGGCCGCGACGAAGGCCGCCGCCGTGGCCAGGCGCCAGCGCTGCGTGGTGCAGCACACGGCAAGGGCCAGCAGCACGGCACCCAGGGCCGGCACAAACCAGCAGAGGCCGGCCAGCACAGCGGCCACCGCCAGCGGCAGCCAGCCCATCAGGCCGGCCCAGGCGCGCACCGCAAGCCAGGTGGCCGCGAGCGCCATCAACACCGAGCCGGCCTGCAGGGTCAGGCCCTCGCCCTTCAGGCGCGGCGTCAGGTTGTTGACCACCTCACGGCTCAGCTCGCCCATGCTGCCGCCGACCATGAAGCTCATGCCCGACAACCAGGCCAGGCCAGCCAGCACCAGCAACAGCCAGCCGGCCGCCAGCGCCTCCAGCAGCGCTGCCTCGCGTGCCAGGCGGCCGCGCAGCAGATGCTGTTGCTGCAGCCACAGCGCCGCGCCCCAGGCCAGCAGCAGGGCATGCAGCACCAGCCAGGGCACAACGATGTCGGCGCGCCACATATTCCAGCGCAGCGGCATCAGCATCAGACCCAGCAGGGCCGCCGCCGCAGCGCCCAGCAACACGCGCAACCAGGTCTTGGGAATGGCCCAGGCCACGCCCAGGGTCACCGCCAGCATCAGCAGCGAGGCCAGACTCGTGCTGAGGTCGCGGTACAGACCGACGACCAGCATGCCACCGCCGACCAGCAGCGCCGGCACGGCCAACTGCTCGACGAACAGCGGCAAATCGCGCGAGCGCATCACCACCACCGCGGCCAGCAACACCAGCACGCCGACGAAGTAGGGCCCGACGCCGCGCCGCAGCACATCGCCCAGCAGCATGCCGATCATGATCATCAGCGGCACGGCCGCGAACCAGGCGCCCACGGCCGTCAGCAGCAGCACCGGCCAGGGGCGTTCGTCCTGCGCCGGCAGCATCGCATCGGCGGGCAGCAGGCCGGACTGCCGCGCGGCCAGCAAGGTCTGTTCAGCGGTCTTCATGCCTGTGCTCCCGTGGCGCGCCGAGACAGGCGCAGGATGCCGCTCACCGAGGCCGCCAGCAGCCCCGCCGCACCGAGGCCCAGCAGCATCAGCTTGCCGATTTCGTCGCCACCGCCATGGCGATCGAACAGCCAGCGGCCCAGGCCGGCCACGAGCAGCGCATTCAGCCCCAGGGCCACCGCACTGAGCCCGAACACCTCGAAGTGCCGTCGCGTGCCCAGCAATGCCGCCGAGACGGCCAGCATCAGCAAACCCAGCGGATACTGGCCGGCCACGGTCTTGTGGAACAGGCCGCCGAGCGCGATCAGCGTGAAGGACATCACCGCCAGCACGATGGCCGTGCGCATCGCCCAGAGGCCGGCGCCGGTAAAGCGCCGCAGGGCCGGGCTCAGGGCCGCCACCAGCAGCAGGGCCATCGCCCAGGCCAGCAGATGCACGTCCAGGTCCTCGGGCCGCACCTGCCATTGCCGGCCGATATGGGTGTGCGTCCACAGCGACAGCGCCGTCATCGCCACCAGGGCCCAGGGCGCCCACAGCACATCGGAGCGGGCACCCAGGCACAGCGGCAGGGCCAGTACCGCCCACAGCGCGAACAGCTGCCAGGCATCGGCCCCGGTCTGATAGGTCTGGCCGAAATAGGCGAACAGCGCGCCAATGCCCAGGAGGCTCAGCAGGCCCAGCGGCGCGCGGGCTGCTGGCCGCCAGGCCGCCCCGACGGCGGTGGCCAGCACCAGCGCCTGCAGCAGGCCGAAGCGGCCGGTGCGGCCCAGGGTCTCCCAGTTCGCGGCGATCCACATAACCACACCAAGGCCGCCCAGCGCAGCACCGAGAATGGCGGCGCCGCGTGGCAGCCACCGCGCCAGGCCCGGTGGCTCGTCGAGCAGGCCGGACAGCTGCTGCAGCTGCCGGGCCTGCGTGCGATCCAGCTGGTGCCGGGCGATCAGTTCGAACAGGCTCTGACGCAAATCCATGACGGGCCTCCGCTGTGGTGCAGGCTCATGATACGGGGGTCAGGGCTTGCGCGCGTCAGAATACAGGGCCTGCTAACACTACATCTGCCTGATGCGTTGCCACACAAATCGCCGTGAACTAGGCTGTGCCCGGACACGGGCAGTCCTGAGGACTGCCCGTGCCTGGCACAGGCCCGGGCCTCCTGGCCCGGGCGCAAAACGAAACCGGGGTAGGCTCCCCGGTGAGGCTTTGCAACGACGTGCACGGCCATTTGTGTGGCAACCCTTCGGGAGCGGGGCTGAAAGGGCCCCACTCGTCGTTGAACTCCTAGCCCAGGCGGCCAGCCTGGGCGTCGTCGTCCGCCTAGATTGGGGCCCTTTCAGCCCTGCTCGCACAGGCAGATGTAGTGTTAACAGGCCCTAGCCATGTCACGTGCCTCCCGATTGCTGGACCTGCTGCAGCTCCTGCGCCGCCACCGCCACCCGGTCAGCGGCGCCGAACTGGCCGCGACCCTGGGCGTCAGCCTGCGCACGCTGTACCGCGACATCGCCACCCTGCAGGCCCAGGGCGCGCAGATTGCCGGCGAGGCCGGCGTCGGCTATGTGCTGCAACCCGGCTTCACCCTGCCGCCGCTGATGTTCACGCTGGACGAGCTGGAGGCCCTGGGCCTGGGCTCGCGCTGGGTGGTGGCCCGTGCCGATGCCCGTCTGGCCGATGCCGCGGCCCAGGCCCTGGCCAAGATCTCGGCCGTGCTGCCACCCGAGCTGCGTCATGAGCTGGACAGCCATGCTCTGCTGGTCGGCCCGAGCAGCGCCGGATCGGCCGCCGACGCGCTGCTGGCCACCCTGCGCGAAGCGATACGTGGCGAGCGCAAGATCGCCATCACCTACCGCGACCTGAAGGGCCGCGACAGCCAGCGCCTGCTCTGGCCCTTCGCCCTGGGCTTCTTCGACAAGGTCGAAGTGCTGGCGGCCTGGTGCGAGCTGCGCCAGGCCATCCGCAACTTCCGCACCGACCACATCCTCGGCCTGGAGCTGACCGAGACCCGCTACCCGCGCCGCCGCCAGGCGCTGATGAAGGAGTGGCGCGCGCAGGAAGGCCTACCGGTCGCTTAGAACCGTCACTGCTGACAGAAACTGACAGCAGCGCCGGCCACCATGGCTGCCACCACAAACCACCTTGTTGAAGGCGCACCATGACACACCCCAACTTCATTCTTCTCTACGTCAACAGCCCGGTCGAGAGCGCCCATTTGTACAGCCAGCTGCTGGCCAAGCCGCCGATCGAGGCATCACCCACCTTCGCGATGTTCGCACTGGACTCCGGCCTGATGCTGGGCCTGTGGGCACGCCAGACGGTGGCGCCTGCTGCCAGCTGCACCGGCGGCGGCACCGAGCTGGCCTTCACGCTGGACTCGGTTCTGGCCGTCGATGCCTTGCACGAGCAGTGGTTGGCGCTCGGCCTGCCCATCCTGCAGGCGCCAACGGCCATGGACTTCGGCTACACCTTCACCGCCGCAGACCCTGATGGCCACCGCTTGCGGGCGTTCGTGCCGCAGGGTCGATGACAGGCCTCGTCCCTAGAACGTAGGTCGCCGGCCGGGCCGATTTTGTGCAGACTGTGGCGCTCCGATCTCATGCGAAATGGAGCTTGCGATGGCCATCACTCTGAAGCAGTACTGGAAGAACCGCGACGTCGAGTACGCCAGTGAGTTGACCCCCGAGCTGCGGGCCCGCGCAACCGAGACGGTGCGTCGCGCCAACCTGCTGCTGGCGATCTACCACGCGGCCACCGGCAACACGGCGCCGGACAATGTCAACAGCGGCTGGCGGCCGCCCTCGGTCAATGCGGCGACGAAGAACGCGGCGAAGAACTCGCCCCATTTGACCTGCGAGGCGGTGGACCTGTCCGACGACGTCGAGGCCATCGACCAGTGGCTGGCCACCGCCGAGGGCCGCCAGGCGCTGATCGATTGCGATCTCTATGCCGAGGTGGCCAGCGCCACGCCGCGCTGGGCCCATGTGCAGACGCGCAAGACGGCCAGCGGCAACCGCATCTTCAAGCCTTAGCTCGCGTCGCAGCCGCGCGCGCGCTCAAGCAGCAACTCGCGCTCGCGCACATTGCGCGTCAGCGAGGCCGCGCGCTCGAACTCGGCCTGCGCCTCGACCCGCCGGCCGAGCTTGAGCAGCAAATCGGCGCGCACCGCCGGCAGCAGGTGGTAGCCCTTCAGCAGTGGCTCGTGGCTCAGCGCATCGGCCAGCTCCAGGCCGGCGGCCGGGCCGTAGGCCATGCCAATGGCGACCGCGCGGTTCAGCGCCACCACCGGCGACGGCATCAGCTGCGCCAGCGCGTCGTAGAGCGCGGCGATGCGCGGCCAGTCGGTCTGGTCCGCGGTGCCGGCCCGAGCATGGCAGGCTGCGATGGCCGCCTGCAGCCCGTACGGGCCCAGCGCGCTGTTCAGCCGCTCGGCGCGGGCCAGGGCGGTCAGGCCGCGGCCTATCAGCATATGGTCCCAACGCGCGCGGTTCTGTTCCAGCAGCAACACCGGCTGGCCTTTGGCACCGATACGCGCCCGGGCCCGCGAGGCCTGCAGCTCCATCAAGGCGACCAGACCATGGACCTCGGGTTCCTGCGGCATCAGCTCGGCCACGATGCGGCCCAGGCGCAGCGCCTCGTCGCACAGGGCCGGGCGCATCCAGTCGCCGCCGCTGGTGGCCGCATAGCCCTCGTTGAACACCAGATAGATGACGGCCAGCACCGAAGCCAGGCGCTCCGGCAGCTCGGCCGCGCGAGGCACCTCGAAGGGAACCTGGGCGGCGGCCAGGCTGCGCTTGGCGCGCACGATGCGCTGCGCCACCGTGGCCTCGGGCAGCAAGAAGGCGCGGGCGATCTCGTCGGTCGTCAGGCCGCCGAGCAGGCGCAGGGTCAGCGCCACGCGGGCCTCGGGCGCCAGGATCGGGTGGCAGGCGGTGAAGACCAGGCGCAGCAGGTCGTCACCGATGTCGTCCTCCAGCGCCGCTTCGAAGGCCGGCTCGAAGGCCTCGCCATGGATCTCCAGATCGCGGCCGATCTCCTCATGCTTGGCGGCCAGCAGCTGGACGCGGCGCAGATGGTCCAGCGCGCGGTTCTTGGCCGCGGCAGTGAGCCAGGCGCCGGGCCGGTCGGGCACGCCCTTCTCAGGCCATTGCTCCAGCGCGGTGACGAGCACGTCCTGCGCCAGCTCCTCGGCCACGCCGACATCACGCACCATGCGCGCGACCACGGCGATGATCTTGGCCGACTCGATGCGCCAGACGGCGTCGATCGCGCGGTGGGTGGCTGCCAACGTCATCGAGAGGTCAACGCTGCTTGGCTTGTTGCTCGACTTCGGCGCGCAGCAGGTCCTCCTGCTCGCGCAACTCCGGCGTGAAGGCGTCGCCGAAGTCCTCGGCCTCGGCGACCTGGCGCAGCTCCAGCTCCACCGCGCCATGGCCGTCGATGGACGGCCAGCGCTTGACCCATTCGATCGCCTCCTCGCGAGACTTGACCTGGATCATCGTGAAGCCGGCGATCAGCTCCTTGGTCTCGGCGAACGGGCCATCGATCAGCACCGGCTTGCCGCCGGAGAACTTCACCCGCAGGCCCTTGGCGCTGGGATGCAGGCCCTCACCGGCCAGCATCACGCCAGCGCGCACCATCTCCTCGTTGTATTTCATCATCTCGGTGATCAGCTGTTCACTGGGCATGACGCCGGCCTCGGTCTCGGCATCGGCCTTGCGGATGATCATGAAGCGCATCTGGAAATCTCCGTTCTGTTGAGGTTGTGAGGAGAAGGGCGGTCGGCCTCTCGCTCTGCAACCACGACGATCCGCGCGCCGCGAAATCGACACGGCGCGCCCACAGTCGCCAAATTCTCGCATTGCACAGCACTACGCAATGCGTATACACTGCCGGCCATGGAAATCGCTCAACAAGCCCTTTTGCGCGACGCCATGCGCCGCCTCAACCTCACCCGCGACGGCCTCGCCGAGCGCATAGGCGCCCGACGTCGGGCACTGGACACCTGGATCTTGCCCAGCGACTCCAGCGAATTCAGGGCGATGCCCGAGGTGGCGCGACGCTTTGTGCTGGAGATCATGAGCCGGGCGGCAAGCGAACCCGAATCAACGCAGAGCGTATATTTCGACGAGAAACCCCCGGTCAGCGCCTTTGGCTCCGGCAGCCACCTGCTGTCGGTCGAGCAGTTCAGCCGCGATGCGGTCGAAGACCTGTTCCACCTGGCCGACGTGATGCAGCCGATCGCCCGCCGCCAGAAGACCACCCGCGTGCTCGAAGGCGCCGTGCTGGCCAATCTGTTCTTCGAGGCCAGCACGCGCACGAGAGTCAGCTTCGGCGCGGCCTTCTGCCGGCTCGGCGGCTCGGTCTGCGACACCACCGGCTTCACCTTCTCGTCGATGGCCAAGGGCGAATCGATCTACGACACCAGCCGCGTGATCAGCGGCTATGTGGACGCCATCGTCGTGCGCCACCCCGAGCAGGGCTCGGTGGCCGAGTTCGCGCAGGCAACGAACGTGCCGGTCGTCAACGGCGGCGACGGCCCGGGCGAGCATCCCAGCCAGGCGCTCCTGGACCTGTACACGATACAGCGCGAGTTCTCGCGCCTGGGCAAGCTGGTCGACGGCGCCCACATCGCGCTGGTCGGTGACCTGAAGTACGGCCGCACCGTGCATTCGCTGATCAAGCTGCTGGCGCTGTACCGCGGGCTGCGTTTCACCTTGGTGTCACCGGCCTCGCTGCAGATGCCCACTGCCATCATCGACCGGGTCAGCCGCCAGGGCCATCGGGTCGAGGTGGTGCATGCGCTTGGCGAGCAGCTGCGCGGCGCCGACGTCGTCTATGCCACGCGCATCCAGAAGGAGCGGCTGACCGGCGAGGCGATCGAGGCGGAGGCCCCGGCCCTGCAGATCAATCTGGCGGCAGTGCAGGCCTGGTGCAAGCCGGACGTGGTGATCATGCATCCGCTGCCGCGCGACAGCCGGCCCGGCGCGCACGACCTGGGCACCGATCTGAACCACGACCCGCGGCTGGCCATCTTCCGCCAGACCGATAACGGCATTCCGGTGCGCATGGCGATCTTCGCGACGCTGCTGGGTGTCGGCTCGCTGGTGCCCCATGCGATGCGCGACGTGGCCTGGACGCCGCCGTCACGGATAGGCCCGGACGACAGCCCCACGCACAGCTACTGATCAACGAGCGGCTGGGCGACGCAGGGACAGCAGCGCCGCGCCCATCAGCGCAATGCCCAACAGCTGCAGCGGGCTCTGCGCGTGACCGTAGACCCCCCAGTCGATCAGCACCGCTGCCGCCGGATAGACGAACTGCAGCAGCGCCACGCGCGAGGTCGGCAGCCGCGCCATGCCGGCATACAGCAGCACATAGGCCAGGCCGGTGTGGATGATGCCCAGGCCCGCCAGCCAGCCCCAGGCCGGGCCCATCGCCGGCCAGCCGTGCAGCAGCGGCCAGCCGCTCAGCAACACGGTGCCGACCAGGCACTGCCACCAGGCCAGCGCGAATGAGCTGATGCCCCGGGCCAGCTTGACGATCAGACCCATGCTGGCATAGCACAGCGCACCGGCCAGGCACATCAGCAGTCCGATGGCATAACTTTTGTCGTACGTGCCTGATGAGGCATCACCTTCCAGCAATCCGGTGGCCAAGGTCAGCCCTGCCAGCGCCAGCAGCACGGCGGCTATCTGCAGCCGCGTGATGCGCTCGCGCAGCCACCAGGCGCCCAACAGCATCAGCCACAGCGGGTGCACATGGACCACCACCGTCGCCACGCCGATCGAGGTGCGCGAGATCGCCGCGAAGAACAGCGCCCAGTTGGCCAGTATCAGCAGGCTGGCCGCCAAGGCCGCCAGCAGCGCCCGCCCGCGCAGACGCAACTCGCCGAGCCGGCCCGTCGCCGCGCCCCAGACCATCAGCGCCAGCAGCCCGAAGGCGCAGCGGAACCAGACGGTGGTCAGCGGGTCCTGGCCAGCCTCCTCGACGAACACGCCTATCGTGGCCAGCAACAGGCCGCAGGCCACCATCAACCACAGGCCTTGGCGTTCTTCAGCGGCAGCCCCTGCCGCAGCACGGAGGGGATGGGTGGTCGGTGCATTGCTCATGCCCTCACTGTGCGCAAACGCCAACCACCCGTAAAGCGCATAGTTTTGACGCTTACCATTCGCTAATCGAATGAATGGAGAAGCCCATGCAAGCCGCAGATCTGCAACTGGACTGGCTGCGCGCCTTTGTGGCCGTCGTCGATGCCGGCTCGCTCACCGCTGCCGCACCGAACGTGCACCGCTCGCAATCGGCCTTGAGCATGCAGCTGAAGAAGTTGGAAGACGCGATCGGCCGCCCGGTGCTGACGCGCGGCCCGCGCCATCTGGAGCTGACCGTCACCGGCATCGAGCTGCTGGGGCCGGCCCGCCGCATGCTGGAGCTGCACACCGAGGCGCTGGCCATTCTCCACGGCCCCGAGATCGCCGGCCGCATCACGCTGGGCGTGCCCGACGACTATGCGGCCAGCTATCTGACGCCGGTGTTGCGCAGCTTTGCCACCCGCCACGCCGGTGTCGAGATCACCCTGGTCTGCGAGCAGTCCACCTCGCTGATACCCAAGGTCACGCGCGGCGAGCTGGACCTGGCCCTGATCAGCCGCGACCGGCCCCAGCGCGGCACCCTGCTGTTCCGCGAGCCGCTGGTCTGGGTGGGCGCGGCGCAGCACGAGGCCTGGCGCCGCAACCCGCTGCCGGTGGCCATCTACGAGAGCGGCAGCCGCGCCCGCCGTGATGCGCTGGCCGCGCTCGCGGCGCAGCGCCGTGCCCACCGCGTCGTTTACAACAGCGCCAGCCTGGCCGGCCAACTGGCCGCCGTCGAAAGCGGCCTGGCCGTCGCCGCACTGACGCGCTGCAGCGTGCCGCCAGGCCTGCAGATACTGGGCGCCAAGCACGAGTTGCCGGCGCTGCCGTCAATGGAGGTGGCGGTGCTGCGCAGCAAGGCCTCGCAGCGCATGCCGGCGGTGGACGCGATGCACGAGCAGATGCTGCGCACCTTGAAGAAGGCCGGCGACTGAAGCCGCTGCTCAGGCCCAGACCTCTAGCACGGCCTCGCGCACCGCCCCCACGGCCGGATCGGGTACCACCTTGACCGGCGCCATCCAGCACAGCCAGGTGTGGGCGCGCCAGCCGGGCCAGACGACCAGCTCGCCGGCGCGTTCAGCCGCCTGGGCCTGATCGAGCCGCATCAGGCCGGCGCCCAGGCCGCTGGCGACCATGCCGCGCACGGCCCCCTCGGTATCGGCCATCGCGCCGTGGGGAAACGGTTGACCGGCCTCGCGGAACAGGGTCTCCTGCTGCAGGCGCAGCCCGCATTCGGGGGAGTTGCTGACCCAGGGCAGCTTGGCCAGCGCCTCCAGTGAGGCTGGCATGCCGGCCTCGGCCTGGCGACGCGTGAGCGTCACGGCCAGGTCGATGACGGTGAGCCTTCGCACCTCCATACCTTCGATCTGCTCCTGGGCGCTCATCAGATAGGCGCAGTCCAGGTCGCCGCGGCGCAGTGCGGCCAGCGTGCGCAGCGACAGGTTTTGCTGCAGCTGCAGCATCACCTGCGGATGGCGCTCGGCCAGGCGCACCATCACCTCGCCGAGGCGCAGCGCCACCGGATCGCTGACCGTGCCCATGCGCACCTGGCCGCTGAGCTCGCCGCGCAGCTGTGCCGCGGCGGCGCGCATGCGCTGCGCGGCCTCCACCGTGCGGCGGGCCTCGACCAGCAGGCTCTCGCCGGCCTCGGTCAGCGCCATGCCCTTGGACGTGCGGTCGAACAGCTTGACGCCCAGCTCGTCCTCCAGCGCCTTCACCTGCGCGCTGACGGCCGGCACGCTGGTGAACACGCGCTCGGCGGCACGGGTCAGGTTGCGCTCCACGGCCACGGCGATGAAGGTGGTCAGTTGATACAGCTCCATGGCGGCGATTGTGCCGCCCCGCCCCGACGCACGCATCTCGAAATTCGGAACGCGGCGCTCCGTGCAAACGAATGGACCGGGCGCCGATCCATGCAGACACTTTGGCCATCATTTGCTCTACTCAAGGCGGCCCTGATGCCCACCCCATTTGCCCTGCTCGCTGTTGGCGCCCTGCTGTTCGCCACCATGGCCTGGTCCAGCCTGTTCTTCATCGGCAAATCGCTGCTGGGGGTGCTGGACCCGATCTGGTTCACCACGCTGCGCTACACGCTGGCCACCCTGGGTCTGCTGGCCCTGGTGCAGTTGTTCGGACACGCGCCTTGGCGCAAGCTGATGCTGCATGCGCGCCGGCTCACCGGCTTCGGCCTGGCCGGCTATGGCGCATTCAGCCTGCTGGTCTTCATCGGCCTGGCCCACTCGCTGCCCTCGCATGGCGCGGTGATCATGGCCACGATTCCGCTGAGCGCCCTGCTGGTGCGCTGGGCGCTGGATGGCATACGCCCGTCCGCACGCGCCCTGACCGCCGCCTTCGTCGCGCTCACCGGCGTGGCCTTGGTGGCGGGGATCTTTGGCGGCACGGGCGCCACGGATAGGGCAGCGGCGGTGCTGCTCGGTGATCTGCTAACGCTTGCCGGCACAATGGGCTGGGTGTTCTACACCCGCGGCGCGGCCAGCCTGCCCGAGCTCAGCGCGCTGGAGTACACGGCGCTGACGGCCGTGGCGTCGCTGCCCTGGCTGCTGCTGTTCGCCGTCGCCGCCAGTCTGGCGCATCTGGCCACGCCGCCCACCCTGGCCGCGCTGGGCCCCGTGTGGCCCAAGCTGCTCTACATCGCGGCGGTGCCCACGGTGGCGGCGGCGCTGGCCTTCAACTTCGGCGTGCGGCGGCTGGGCGCGCCCAGCGGCACGCTGTTCCTGAACTTCGTGCCGGTGTCGGCGCTGGTGATCAGCGCAGCCCTTGGCGCCTGGCCCCGGCCCCACGAGCTGGGCGGCGCGCTGCTGGTGGGCGCGGCGCTTTGGCTGAACGCGTCCTCTTCGTCATCGAAGCCGGCCACACCGGCAGCAAGCTGAACTCAGGGCCAGATCGCCTGCAGCAGCTGGGCCAGCCGGGCGCCGCCCTTGGCCAGCTGCACGCGCGTCAGCGCCAGCGAGCGGGCGTCGTAGTCGGCCGGCAGTGTCGCAATCCAGCGCGAGCCGCGCAGCGTCTGCGCACGCGGGCTGTAGCTGATGCCATCGAACACCTGGGCCGTCACCCGCACCGTGTCGCTGGCCCAGGCCACGGTCCAGTCGGTGCTGCTGCCGGGGCTGGCAGGCAGGGCGCGGGCATCGTCAAGCAGGGCCTGCAAATCGGCAGCGCCGAGCCTTGCCGGCGCATTGTCCCAATAGGCGTGCAGATTGCCGGTGGGCATCAAGGTGATCGCATTGCCGCCCACCGTGTGCGTGGCCGGGTCGATGGCCCCGGTGCCCGGGTCCACCACCTTGCCCTCACCGTCCAGGTACAGCGAGCCCACATGCAGCGGCTGGTGCAGATCACCGAGCAGGTGCAGCAGCACCAGCAAGGCCTCGCGCTCGTTGCCGAAGCGGAACGGCGCCGGTGACGGCCCACCCTTGAGCACCGCCACCGCCGCATTGATGCCCAGCACCAGATCCTGCGGCCCGGTGCCCGGCGCACCGGCGACGTAGCGACCGCTCTGCAACGGCGGGTTGGTGTAGTGGTACTGCTTGTGGCAGGACTCTTCGCCCGGTTTGGGCTTGCAGTCCATGTCGTTGCGCCGCACATAGTCGCCCATGCGCACCAGCTCGGCCGGATCGCTCTCCAGCACCGCGCATTCCGGGTAGCGGCCGGCATTGGCATACTTGAAATCGTTCGCGGGGTCTATGCTCTTCACGCAATCGGCCCAGACCGCCGCGTCGCGCATCGCCGTCGTGCCAAGCACGCGCTTGAGCTCGGTCTCGGCCCGACTGCCCTTGAGCAGGCCCATCGCCACCTCGCCGATGGCCGAGTGCCCGGCGGCGCCAAAGGCCTGGGCCTGGGTGGCGAGCAAGCTCCCGAGCAACAGCGCGGCGAGGGACTTGAGGGCAGCACGCGGGCTGCGCTGAGGGTGGTGAAACGGCACGATGGCAACCTTTGTCGATGGAGTCATGGGAAGCTCAGCCGCCCGCCTGCTTGGCCTTCCAGCCCGCCTGCGCCAGCAGGGCCAGCAGCTTGGGCACATGGTCGCCCTGGATCTCGATCACGCCGTCCTTGACTGTGCCGCCGGTGCCGCAGCCGCTCTTGAGCTTCTTGCCCAGGGTCTGCAGCGCGGCATCGTCCAGCGGCAGGCCCTTGACCAGGGTCACGACCTTGCCGCCGCGACCCTTGCTGTCGCGTGAGACGCGCACCACGCCGTCGCCAGCGGGCCGGGGCGGCGACTTGCTGCAGGCGCATTGCGCGACCGGTTGACCGCAGCCGGGGCACAGGCGGCCGGCGTCGGTGGAATAGACGGGGCGGGAATTGGTGCTGCTCATGCTTCTTGCTTACTCGCTCTCGGCCTGGCCGCGCAGCTGGCGGTGCATCAGCGCAAAGAAGCGGTCGTAGAACTCGCCGGCCGGAATGGTTTCGGAGGCGACCTTGACCAGCGAGTCCTGTGAGGACGACAGCGGCAGCGAGATCGAGCCGATGGCGCTCAGGCCGACGCTGGTCGAGTTGGGGCTTTTCTTGAGCGCATAGCGGTCCTGCTGCGCACTCACATAGGCGGTGGCGACCTCGCCATTGCGGCCCTCGGGCACACAGACCACATTGAAGGCAATCTCCACATGCACCTCGCCCTCGGGCTGGAAGCGCTTGGCGCCCTTGACCAGGCCATCGGTGGCGCTGGCGATCACATAGCCCTGGCTCAAGAGCGCGCGGCGCGCCGCCTCGCAGGTCTGGGCCACCGTGCCATCGAACAGCCGCGAGAAGGTCTCGTCGGCATGGAAGCGTTCGTTCTGATAGACCGAGGTCTTGCGCGTGACGGCGCTGGGGCTGCTGCCGCAGGCGGCCAGCAGGGCCATCGCGCCCAGGCACAGAGTGGCGGCAGCAAGGCGTGCAGGCCAGCGAGACGACGTCGGTTTGGGCATGACTCCAGGCGGTGAGGACGGGGTATGAGGGTGCATTATCCCGTGTGACAGCCGGCCTCGGCATCGGTTCCCTCGCAGGCCAGCGGCTACGGACCGATGCGCACCGCCATCCGGCCCTCGTTCTGCCAGCCAGACAAGTCGCGCGGCGCCTCGCCGGGCGCGAGGCCATTGGCCTTGACGGCGCCCACATAGCCATCGCGCCCCCGGGCCTTGGCAGCGTAGAGGGCAGAGTCGGCAAGGCCCAGGCTGGCCTGCCATTCCCAGGCCCGTGGCTGCTGCGGGTCGAGCGGATAGGCGACAAAACCTATCGAGGTGGTGACGCTCAGCGTCTGGCCGCCGCCGATATCGAAGGGCTGGCCGCGCACGGCAGCGCACACGCGGGCGGCCAGCTCGGCGGCGTCATCGCGGCTGGTTTCGCGCACCAGCACCAGCACCTCCTCGCCGCCCCAGCGTACCAGCGAATCGGTCTCGCGGAACACGCGGCGCAGGCGCTCGGCCAGCTGCACCAGCACCGCATCGCCGGCCGCATGGCCGTGGACGTCGTTGACGCGCTTGAAATGGTCCAGGTCCAGCAGCATCAGCACCAGATCGCTGTCCGGGCCGGGCATGCCCGGCTCGCCCGATTCAAAACGACGCAGGCACAGATGCAGGTCATCCGGCAGGCGCAGCTCCAGATAGCGGCGGTTACGAAGGCCGGTCAGCGAGTCGGTCAGGCTGGCCTCGCGCAGCTCGGCGGTGCGCTCGTCCACCAGCGCCTGCAGCTCGACCTCGCGGCGGCGCAGCTGGCGAGTCCGCCAGCGCACCCAGCTCCAAATCGCCAACAGCACCAGGCCCACGCCGGCCACCTGCGCCCACAAGGTCTGCCACCAGGCGGGCAGTTGCTGGATGGGCAGTTCGAGCTGGGCCGCACTCCACAGCTCCTGGTGCGGCGTGGCGCGCACCTGCAGCGTGTAGCGGCCGGGCTTGAGCGGGCCGAAGCGGGGGCTGCGCGAGCTGGCGTCGGCGTTGGTCCAGTCGGTGTCCAGGCCCTGCAACCGGTACTGGTAGCGCAACCGGCCAGGGTCCGCATAGTCGAGGCCGGCAAACTCCACCGCCAAACTGCGCGTGCCGGCCGGCAGTTGCAGGCCCTGCTGCAGCGCCGGGGCCTGGTAGGGCTGGCCGTTGACGCGCAGCGTGCTGATCACCAGCGGCATCGTGATAGCCGCCGGGGCAAAGGCCTGCGGCTCAATCCGCAGCAGACCGCGGCTGCCGCCGAACAGCAGGCCGCCACCGGGCAGCTCGGTGCTGGCAAAGAACCAGAAGCTGCCGAACGATGCCCCCTCGGCGGCACCGAAGCTGTCCACCCGGTCAGTCTTGGGGTCATAGACAGCTAGCTGGCTCCAGACGCGGCCCTGGGCGTCTTCATGCAGATTGCCGCCGAACACGCCCTCCATGCCATGACGCTCGCCGATGCGGTCGAAACGGGCACGGCCCTGGGCATCCCAGCCGCGCAGGCGATGCAGGCCGGCGGCTGGGGTGTCGGCCCAGAGCGTGCCGTCGCGCGCCAGCAGCAGGGCCAGCACGGCCGGACTGCCCAAGGTCTCGGTCGGCGCCTGCGGCACAGCCTGCAGACTTCCCTCGCGCTCGCGGAACAGACCTTGCTGGCCTCCCACCCAGAGCGCATGGCTGCCGGGCTCTTCGATCAGGGCATAGACCCCGCCGTGCAAGGGCGTGCCGCCCGTCGGATGCACCCGCTCCAGCGCCGGGGCCTCGGGGCCGGCCAGGCGGTAAAGCCCTTCCTGCATGCCCAGCCAGACCTCGCCGCTGGCGCGCAGCAAGAGGCGCTGTGCCCGGCCGCCATCCATCGGCCAGTCGCGCAGCAAGCGGCCCGTGCTGGCACGGTGCTCCAGCCGCCCGCCACCGGCCATCCAAAGGCTGCCGTCGGGCGCCTCGGCCAGTGACTCGACCACGCTGCTACGCTCGCGCGGCCAGACCCCCAGCGTGGCCAGACCCTGGCCCGGGCGGCCGTCCAGGCGCACCACGCGACCGGTCTGCGTGGGTGCAAGCACCTCGCCATTCTTCAAGGCCAGCAGCGCGCGCACATCGATCTCGGCCAAGGGACTGGCCTGGTTCGTATCGGCGCCGCGTACGGCCAGCGCCGGGTGGTACTGATGGCGCTGCAGGCCCAGGCCGTAGCCGGTCACCCACATCGCACCACCTTGGTCGCGCAGCAGGCCGCTGATGTCGTTGCCGGCCAGGCCCGCCAGGCGGCGCGGGTCATGGCGCAGCCGGGCCTCAATCTCGCCGCTGGCCGTGTTCACCCACAGCAGGCCGCTCTTGGTGCCCACCCAGAGCCGCCCGTCACCCGCTTCGGCCAGGGCCTGCACCGGGGTCTTCAGATCGCGCTGAACCCAGCGCACGCTGTCCTGCTCGACGACGCCCAGCCGCCCATCCTGCGTGCCCAGCCACAAGCGGCCGTCCCGCCCCTCAGCCAGCGCCAACACCGGTGCGCCTTGATCCAGGCCCGGCAGCGGCAGGGACTCCCAGACACCGGCACGCAGCCTTGAAAGCCCGCGCCAGTGGCCGGCCCAGACCGTGCCCTTGGCGCCCACGCACAAGGCCAGCACACGGCTCTCGGGCTCACCCTGCCAGCGCAGATCCTGTGGCTCGAAACGGCGCGTGCCCGGCGTGTAGCGATGCAGGCCCTGCCCGAGCGTGCCCACCCAGACAGTGCCACTGGCGTCTTCGGCCAGCGCACGGATCGGCGCATGCGGCCCGGCCTCGCCCTTGGCACTGCCATGCGACTCGAGGCGATCCTGCCCGGGGTCGTAGGCCTTCAGGCCCAGAAACTCGGTGCCTATCCACATCCGCCCGTCACGGGCAGGGCTGAGCGCCCGCACCCAGCCCAGATTGCGCTGCGCATTGCTCTCACCCGCCTGTTCGATCGGCCGCAGCCGGTAACCGTCATAGCGCGTCAGCCCCCGGCTGGTGGCCACCCAGATGAAGCCGGCGCGGTCCTGCGCCAGCATGGGAACGGTGTTCTGGGGAACGGTGATGCTGCGGAACTGGACTTCCAGCCCCTCGGCCACCGGGGCCGCAGGCGCGGCGGCAGCGCCAAACAACAGGAACAGCAGGCAGGCCAGGCTGCGGAAAGAGGAACGCATGGGACGAATCGTAAGGAACGACCCGAAGCGTACCGGGCTTGGCAGGCCGGCATCAACGATAAAACGTGCAGTTGTTCCGGGTGAGGCGCTGCTTCTCCGTTTTCGCGGCCCCATTGGCGCAGGCCGGCCCCGCTGCGGCGTTCTTCAGTTGAAGGTCGGGCCTTTTTCCGGCGGCCGGCTGCGATCCATCTCGCGTGCGCCCGCCGCATCGGTGCGACGCAGCAGCCGTTCGGTGGTCTTGCGCGGCAAGCGGCTGCCGGTGAGCGTCTCCTCCTCATCCTTGCCGTCGGCCGCGGCCACCGAGGTGCCGGCCACCTCCGCTGACGCGGTCGGCTCGGGCGCGGCGCAGGCGCCGAGCAGGGCCGACAAGGCTGCGACAAGGGCGCAGGTCAGGATGTTGAAAGGGCGCTTCATGGGCAGTTCTCCCTGCGAATTTGGTGAGTGTCAAGCATATACGGGTTCGTCTTGCGGCCGGGCGGTTGGCGTTTGGCCATTGATTGGAAGATCTGCTGATTGGTCGTCTGAAGGCACTGGTTCCCGGCCGGCGTCGGGTAATGTGCTTTGAGCTCGCCTATGCGCAACAAGTTGTCCAAGGTCATCTTTGCCACCTATCAACCAGATGCGCGGACTTGCCGTCACGGTGCGGGCAAAGCCATCGCCCTCGGCATGTTTGCGAGCAAAGTCTTGCGGCGTCATCGCGGTGGGGTTCGCAACCAATCACGGCAATCATATAAATGACGGCGGTAAAAACTGCCCAGCAGAGCTGGGCGCGCTTACATTTCAGCATTGAAGCTGCACGGCATGCTGGCTGTGACAATCAGAACACGCGCCGCCGGACGCAGGCCGCTTGAAATGGGGAGGACATACATGTCCACATCGGCCATCTTCTTCCACGGCGCTTCCGAACATTTCTTCCGCCCGCTGACCTGGGCAGACCGCGAGGCCTGCGCTGCTGTCCTGCGCGGCCTGCACGAGCGCGTGCATGGCCCTGAGGCCGACTACGCGCAGGCACTGACGAAGGACCTGGTACTGGAGATCTGCCAAGGTGTGATCGCCCAGACAGCGTACCGCGAGGGAGCACTCTCCGCCGCCCAGGCCGTAAATGCCGAGGCCGAGCGGGGCTATGCGTTGAACTTGCTACGTGCGCTGAAAGAGCACGGCTGGCTGGAGGATTACAAGGATCCGATTGACCTGCAACCGGTGCTCAAGCTGACCCGCGCTGGCAAGGCCTTTGCCGAGACCTTCGCCGAGCTGGACAACGCCCGCCACAAGACCCGCCAGCGCAATATGCGCTCGGCCCGCAAGGCGCTGCAGGCCTTCCTGGACAACCATGACGAAGACGAGCTGCTCGATGCACACGACTATGCCAGCCGGGTCGTGCAGGACCTGCAGGACGACATCGAATACTTCCGCGCGCTGATGCAGAGCCTAACCCGCGAGGCGCTGTCGCAGAAGCTGGCTTGGGACGAGTTCAACGATTTTCTCGAGCGCCGTTTCGGCAAAGAACTGTCTGTGCGGCTGGTGGCCGATTCGGTGGACCGCCACCGCGGCCAGATCATCGAGCTGCTGGAGCAGATCCGCGCCTGGCCGGCCGAGCAGCGCGAGCGAACCGACGCCGCGCTGCACCAGCGTGCCGACTGGCTGGTGCCGATGCTCGGCAACGGGCGCAGCGCCACGCTGTGGCTATGCCAGCGGGTAGAAAAGCTGATCGACGCCGCCTGCGAGCTGAAGCTGCCGATGTTGCGCAGCGAGATGCACAATTACGTTCGCCGCTTCACCAGCCTGCTGCGCCAGGCGCTTTCGCTGGACTATGGCGCCGAATCTCCGATGGGCCTGACGCTGGCCAGCATCAAGGCAGCAGATGCCACGGGCAAGGATGCGTGGCTGGAGGGCTTGAGCCGGCGCTTGGCCACGGCCGAGCTCCGCCTGTTGCCCCCCGGTGGCCTGCGCTGGACGCAGCGGGAGCGCCAGCAGGTCGAGGGCGACGAGACCGAATGGCGGATCCGCGTGGACAGCCGGCTCGAGGCGGCGCTGCGCCGTGCTGAGGCCGAGGCTTTCGTCATCAGTGAGGAGGGCGTGCTGCGGCAACTGGGACTGAGTGGACAACGGGGTGCTGTGTCCTTGCGCCTGTCCGATCTCGCGGCACGGCGGGCGGACGAAGTGCTAACCAGCTTGCATGCCGTCGGCGCGGCGCGCTCAGCGCAGGGACGCGAACGCTGGCAGGTCCGCAAGCTCGACGAACGCTTCGAAACGACAAGCTTCATCGCCGATGATTACGAACTGCGCCGCCTGCCGAAGAAATGACCACCGATACCTTCCACGCCCTGCTTGAGACACGTCTTGCCGACCGTACCGCTGGCAATGTCTCGCGCCGCCGTTTCGCCGAGATCTGCAATCGCCTGCTGGCTGCCGGCATCCTCTGGCGCGACTATTCCAAGCCGGAACAGGCACTCTACGACGACGCCACACTGGCGGAGGAACTGTTGCGCGAATGGTTCGACGTGCTGGGTTTCACGCTAACCCATGACGTCGATGCCAACCTGATGCGGCTCTATCCGCCAGGCGGCGACCAGGAGGACGAGGACGGCGTCAAGCGACTGCGCGCGCGGCTTTCTAAGGACTTGGTCGCCGCTGCGCTGGGCCTGCGCTTCCTCTACACCGACGGACTGACCGGCAAGCGCGAACTGGTCAACCAGGAGTTGGCGATCAGCCTTGAGGAGCTGTCGCAGACGCTGGTCGCGCTGCTGGGCACGACGCTGCCGGCCTCGGCGGCTGAGCGGGGCCAGTTGTTGCGCGAGCTGCGCAAGCACCGGCTGGTGCGCTTTCGGGAAGCCGATGCCGGTTTTGGCCAGATGGAGATGCTGCTGGGCGTGCTGCGGCCAATCCTCTCCTTCGTCAGCGACGAGGCGCTGCTTGAAGTGCGCCAGCTGATGCTGACCAAGGAGCCCATCGTCCAGACAGCGCCTTTGACAGTCGCCGCGGGGGACACCTGAGATGCGTCTGCAACGATTGATCACCGTCAATTGGGGCACGCTGGAGACGCGCGACTGGCCGCTGGCCGACGCCACGCTGCTGACCGGCGAATCCGGCTCGGGCAAGTCCACGCTGTTAGATGCAATCCAGGCCGTGCTCACGGCGGCGCGCCAAGGGGTCTTCCACTTCAATGCCGGCCAGAACGAGTCGACCCAGGGCCGTCGCGGCGGCAAGGAGCCGCGCACGCTGCATGCCTACGCGCTGGGCCAGTGCGGCAGCGAGGTCTTCCTGCGCCAGCGCTCGACCAGCTATGTGGGCCTGAGCTTCGAACCGTCGGACCAGGAGAAGGACGCAGTGCCGTTCAGCGCGCTGCTGGGCGTCGAGGCACAGGTAGTCGCCGGCCGGGCCGAGGGCGGCAAGCCGCTGTTCTTCCTGCTGCGCGGGGCGAGCCTATCGCTGTCGAATCTGTCTTCGGGCGAACCTGTGCCAGGGCGCGTTCGGCCCCTGCCGCTGAAGGAAGCCTACGCCCAGCTTCAGCTTCGGCTGGATCTGCAGGCCGAGCAGCTGCTGCGCTTCGAGGGCAAGGACAGCTACCTGCAGCATCTCTACGGTCACCTGTTGGGCCGCAAGTTCGTGCCCGAAGCGGATGCCACGCGCTGCGCCCGTGCGATCGTCAAGGCCATGGCTTACCGCGAGATCGGCAACGTCAACGAACTGGTGCGTGACGAGATCCTCGACGCGCACGACTTCAGCCAAGAAGTCGGCAAGATGCGTCAGTTAATGCAGGAGATCGCCCGGCTGAAGGCCGACGCCGAGCGCCTGAATCTGAACATCGACCGGCTGAAACTGGTGGATGAGGCGGCCGGCGACGTTGTCTTGCTGCTGCGCCGTCACGTGGTGATGCTGAATGCCCATGCGCTGCGCATGCAGCGCGACATCCTGGCCGAGCGGGAGCGGACCGAACGCCGCCGCTCGCAGCTTCAAGGCCACACCACCCAGTCAAAGCAGCGGCTGGACGCCATCGCCCTCGAACGCAGGACACTGGATGAGGAACTGGCGCTGGTGCAGGGCGAGCTGGCGCAGAGCGGCATCGCCCAGGAAAAGCAGCGCCTGACGACGCTGGCGGCCCAGTATTCCGAGCAGTTCTGCAAGGAATGGAGCCGCGTGCAGCTGGCCGCCCGGCAGATGGATCGGGTGCTGGATCATGTGAACCAGTTGCTGGCGCTGGACCTGTCACTGCTGCCGGTCCTGCAGGCGGCGGTACAGCGGCTGGGCTCGGCAGCCTTCCGGGCGACGAAGCAGTGGGAGCCGGCGCGCGAGGCGCTGCTGTCCAACGCCCGGCTCGGGGACGAGCTGGCTGCTTTCGAGCTGGAGCCGCTGGACCAGGCGCTGCGGGCGCTGGAGACGGTGCTGTTGGGCTCCGAGGAGCTGTCGGTAATGTCAGCACTGGTGACGGCGCGCAGCGAGCTGCTGAAACAGCAGTCCCAATTGCTGGACGAGCAGACCGCCCTGCGCGCCGAACAAACGCTGCTGCTTCAGGGGCGCACGCCCGCACCTGACGACGTGCAGCGAGCGCTGAGGCTGCTGGAGGCGGAGCTGCCTGACAGCCGTCCGCGCCTGTTGGCCGCGCTGATCGAGCCGCGATCGGGAAGCGCCTGGCAGGCCGCCGTCGAAGGCTATATGGGGCGTGATCGCTTCGCGTTGATTGTGGAACAGGATTTCGAGGAGGATGCGATCCGACTCGTCAAGCGCCATTTCGCGCGCCGTTCGCCGAAGGTCGTGCAGGGTGCCAAGGCCCTCGAGGACACTCGTGGCATCGCAGTCGCATCGCGGAGTCTGCTCAGTGAACTGGTCTGCGAGCATCCGGTGGCCAAGGCCTACCTGTTGGCGCTGTATGGGCGCGTGCGCCAGGTCACCAGCGAGGCGGAACTGCGCCGCACGCCACAGGGCCTGATGCAGCAGGGCTTGGGCAGCCGCGCCTATGGCATGTTCGCTTGCCTGGCGGCGGAACATGAGCTGGCCTTCGGCGTCGAGAGCCGCAAGCGGCGGCTGGACTGGGTCAATGCGCGGCTCGATGCGCTGGTGCCCGAGCTGAATGGACTCAAGAGCATGGCGCAATCGCTCGCGACGGTGCAGGGGTGGTTCAGCCAGAGCAGCGCCGCTTCGCTGGCCGAGACCCTCGCCGAGGCCCTGGAGACGCGCCTGCGGCATGTCGACGTTGAGCGCCATCTGCAGCAGCTGGATACCTCCAGCATCGAGGCGCTGGAACAGCGACGCGATGCGCTAGGCGATCGCCTCAAGGCGAAGCAGGATCAGTGGGATGCAGAGCAGCAAGCCGTCGGCGTCCAGAACAAAGAACTTGGCCAGTTGCTCAAGACGCTGGACGAACTCGATGCCCGCCTACCAGAGCTTGCACTGGACATTGTGACGGCCCAGGTATGGATCAGCCGCTTTGCCGACGCGGGTGGTACCGTAGCCAGCGAGGTGCAATTGTTGGACGAGGCTCGCTCGCTCGGAGAAGCCGAGCTGCCCAGCGCTGCCACCCTTCAGAACCATGCCACGAATGCCTCGGAGAACCTACCGGACCGCCTCAAGACGTTACGCAATCACGTCGCCACCTACCTGGCGGGCGCGCGCACCGATGAAGAGCGTTTCGGTTGGAACGAGCCGCCGCGCAGCGTCGGGCAGATCGAGGCCGTGTTGCGGTCGGTGCTGGCGGTGCAGCAGGCCGCGCGCGAGCAGACGCGCAGGCAGGATGGCATCGGTCTGGCCGAGAACGTCGCCCGGCTGGAGAAGGCCGAGGGCACCTTCAACCATGTGTTTACCAGCGACTTCTGCTTCAAGGTGAGGCGCGACGTGAAGGATGGTTCCAACACACTGCGCAAGCTCAGCCAAGAGCTGAAGGCGATCCAGTTCGGCGTGGACTCCTACGACGTGGTGCAGGACTGGGTGCCGAGGTACAAGGACTACTACGACTTCTTCGAGGCGCTGGATGGAGTGGTCGACCAATTGGAGAAGGACCGCACCGCCATATTCGACGCCCCGCAGCTCTCGCCCGAGCACCGGGCCACCGCCCAGGAGATCAAGCGCCTGCTACTGTCGCAGGATCAGATCGCCGCCGAGCGTGCGCTGAAGGAGCTGGCCGACTACCGCAACTACCGCCGCTACGACATTCACCGCATCGTCGGCGGCCACCGCACTCCGATGTCCACGTGGGGCACCGGCTCCGGGGGTGAACTGGAGACGCCATTTTATGTGATCCGCGCCGCAGTGTTGGCCCATGCGCTGGGGCACTTCGGCCGGGCACCGAACGCGCCTGCACTGCGGCTGAGGCCTTCTCGAAGATGGACGAGGCCCGCTCACGGGCAGTGATGCGTTTCCTGGCGCAGAACATGGGCCTTCAGCTGATCGTGGCGATACCCACATCGAAATCCGGGGCGATCAAGCCCGAGTTCGACAAGGAATACACCTTTTCGAAGCTGGAAGCCGAGGCCGAGGGCCAAGTCGTTCACATCAGCGAAGTGCAGGAGAAGGACTTCAAGCGCGAGGCGCTGGCAGCGCTGTGGGCGGACCATGCACAGGCCGCCAGGGCTCAAGCGCGACTGACGTTCGAAGAACAAGAGAAGGGTGAACGGTCGGCATGATGAGAGAACCGGCTCATCCACTTCAGTTGCGCTTGGCGCATGCGCTGCTGCGCAAGGCTGAGCGCAGTGAGGGCAGACGGGCCGTTTCACTGGCGCTAGACGCGACGGTGCTGCCGGAGCTGCACGGTGCGGCATCGCCCGACGCATTGGTGCACTTGGAACTGCTTCTGGACGGGCTCTGTGGGACGGGTTGGGTCCGTCTGAAGGCGGACAAGGCCCAGGCCTTCCAGACGCTGGCCGATCGTCGGCCGGCGCTGTTGTTACTCGATGCCACAGCACTGGCCGAATGGAGCGGCTTCGAGGCGGCCTCACCGCGCTGGAGCCGCCAGCTGGTTCAGGCGCTGCGGGAACAGCCGACACTATTAACCGTGCCCGATGTGCCGGCGTTGCTGGACTATCTGTTGCGCAGCCCGCTGCCGGCCCTAGAGGGGCTAAGGCCCGCGGTCTGCGCCGCCGTACTCAACGGGCTCGCAGCCGATTGCGCCGCTGCTGCTGATGCAAGGCCTTACCTGCGCGAGTTGTCTGCCCGGCATTTCCACGGGCATAGCAAGGTGCTGGATGCGCGGGAGGAACTGCTGCGGCTGCTGGGCGTGGGCGAAGTGCGCTTCCTGGAGGCGCCGATCCAGCTGCTTGTCGATCTGCCCGAGGGCTGGACTGGTGACGAGGTCCTGTTCATCGAAAATGGCGTGAGCTTCGAGCGGATGGCGAGGCAGCGCCAACCAGCCTGGGCGGACGCCGCCTTGCTGTACGCAGCGGGCTTTCGCAGCGGGGCACGGCGCCTTCGCGAGCGCACGGGCTCGTCACTATACTGGCGTGGTCGAGTATCCGATACGGACGCTCGACGCTTCGACGCTTGGCTGTATGCCGGTGACGGCACGCCGGCTGTGAACTTCTATGGCGATCTCGACTTCGCCGGCCTTGCCATCCTCTCGCAACTGCGCTCGAGTTTCCAGGCCTGCAGCGCCTGGCGACCGGGCTACGAGGCCTTGCTGGCCCGGCTCGGTTCGGGGCATTTGCCGGAAGCGGCTGGCAAAGAACGTCAGCAGGATCCAGGTATCACCGGCTGCTCGTTCGCAGACGAGGTGCTGCTGCCGACGCTGCGAAGCTACAGGCGGTGCGTGGATCAGGAATTGTGGCCAGGCAGCACCGCGAAGTCCCAGGCGAGCTGAGGGTCGGTGTTGACGGCGGGTTCGCCTGCGCACAAAGCGAACTGCCGGGCTTTCGTCGGAGAGAAATCGAGCGCTATGGTCTGCAGACCGTCGAACAGGGAGGCTTGCCAACGCGTCCAAGCACCAAACCAGCGCAGCCGCGAGAGCAGCGTCTGCTGGACAATGCGCAGGTGCACGGCCAGTTCTTCTGCGTCCCAGTCGAAGCGGCACAGCAGGATGACGTAGGCCGAGGCTTGCGAATAGCTGTGCCGTGTCAGCGCAAGAGGATCCGGCGCGTCTTCGCGACGAAGCAGCAGGATGGCCGGGTCAAAGACCTCAGGTGCCGTCAGCAAGCGCGCCATCGTGTGCACCGCAAAGTCTGCATCCTCCTTGTCCCAGTCTTTGTCGAGCTTGACGGCATAGCGAAGCTGCTTGTCCGCATACTTGACGAGGTGGTTGTGCAGCCAGGCCAGTACCTGCTCCTGGTCGGCGCGATGGCTGAAGTTGATCGCGAAACCACGCCTCGCTGCGATGCGCTCGGCGATCAGCCAGGCTTCTACCTCGACGTCTTCAGCCGTATGCTCGCCACAGGTCTGGCGCGCGATGCGCCGGAGGTCGGCGCGGCGCTGAACAAGGAAGGCCTGGTACGGGTCCATCGGCATAGGGACCTCCCTGTTGGCCGCGCTCAGGCATCCGATGTCGGCAACAAGACCATCAGCCTATCCAGCAATGGACGAAGGTGCTGCTCCACCACGCCCCAAACCAGCCTGTCGTTGACGGTGGCATAGGCATGAATCAGCACATTGCGCAGCGCCACGGCCTGAGGCAAGTCCGGAATTGTTGAAGCGGTGGCGGGGTCAACCTTGCGCAGCTGGCTTAGGGCCTCGCCCACGATTTCCAGCTGGCGCTCGACCGCCGAGCGCAGCAGCTCGTCGGCCAGGTAGTCGTCAAAGGTCTTGCCCTGCACAAAGCGCAGCGCCCTCTCGGCAGCCTGCTGTGCATCCCACAGGTACTTGGCAGCATCAGGCGACATAGATCGGCACTTGTTCGGCCTCGATGCGCCGGCGCAGATAGGGGTTGCGCAGCGCCTCCGGCGTCAACAGATCGACCGGCCTGCTGAAAATGGCTTCCAGGCCGGCCTTCAGCGCAAAAAAGGCCTGGGCGTAGGCGGTCGGCGCCAATTCGTTCTCAAACTCGACCAGGAAGTCCAGGTCGCTGTCGGCCGGCCGGAAGTCGGCCCGTGTAGCCGAGCCGAACAAATGCAGGCTGCGAGCATGGCTGCGGCGGCACAGCTCGGTGAGCTGTTCCTGGCGTTCAGTGATGAAAGCTTGTGCGGCCATGCTCCGTATTCAACCTGCAGGCGCAACTGACGTCAAACATCAATATTCGCCGCCCTCAGCGCATTCTGCTCAATAAAGTTCCGGCGCGGCTCGACTTCATCGCCCATCAGCATGGTGAACACGCGGTCGGCTTCGATGGCGTCGTCGATCTGCACGCGCAGCAGGCGGCGCACGGTCGGGTCCATCGTGGTTTCCCAGAGCTGGCTGGGGTTCATTTCGCCCAGGCCCTTGTAGCGCTGGCGGCCGACCGAGTTTTCGGCCACGGCCATCAGCCAGTCCATGGCGGCGCGGAAGTCATTGACCTTGGCTTCCTTGGCCTTCTCGCCGTCGCCCTTGCGGATGGTGGCGTCGGCGCCCAGCAGGCCCTTGAAGGTCTTGCCGGCGCTGGACAGCACCTCGTAGTCGGCGCCGTGCACGAAGTCGGCGGTGATGACGCTGCTCTTGGTGTTGCCGTGCTGCTTGCGGCTGATGCGCAGGTAGTGCTTGTCGGTGCGGGCGTCGAACTCGGCGGTCACCTCGGCCTGGTGCAGCGCACCGACCATGGCCAGGGCCGACACTTCGGCCTGTTCCTTGGTGTCGAGGTTCAGCTCCAGGCCTGTGGCCAGCACGCGCAGCGCCTCGAAGTCCATCCAGTTGCTCAGGCGCTTGATGACGTTCTCGGCCATCACGTACTGGCGTGCCAGCGTTTCCAGCGCATCGCCCTGCAGCACATCGCTGCCAATGCCGGTGATCAGTTGCGCATCCTTCAGCGCCACGCGCAGCAGGTAGGCGTCGAGCTCATGGCCGTCCTTCAGGTACTGCTCTTCCTTGCCGAGCTTGACCTTGTACAGCGGCGGCTGGGCGATGTAGATATGGCCGCGCTCCACCAGCTCGGGCATCTGGCGGTAGAAGAAGGTCAAGAGCAGCGTGCGGATGTGGGCGCCGTCAACGTCCGCGTCGGTCATGATGATGATGCGGTGGTAGCGCAGCTTGTCCGGGTTGAAGTCATCGCCCCCGGCGCCGCGACCGATGCCGGTACCTAACGCCGTAATGAGCGTGAGGATTTCATTGCTGGTCAGCAGCTTCTCGTAGCGCGCGCGCTCGACGTTCAGGATCTTGCCGCGCAGCGGCAGGATGGCCTGGAACTTGCGGTCGCGGCCCTGCTTGGCGGAGCCGCCGGCGGAGTCGCCCTCGACGATATAGATCTCGCACAGTGCCGGGTCTTTCTCCTGGCAGTCGGCCAGCTTGCCGGGCAGGCCCAGGCCGTCGAGCACACCCTTGCGGCGCGTCATCTCTCTAGCCTTGCGGGCAGCCTCGCGGGCACGGGCGGCGTCGAGGATCTTGCCGCAGATGATCTTGGCGTCGATCGGGTTCTCGAGCAGGAAGTCGGTCAGCAGGCGGCTGACAATGTCTTCCACCGGCGCGCGCACCTCGCTCGACACCAGCTTGTCCTTGGTCTGGCTGCTGAACTTGGGCTCGGGCACCTTGACGCTGACCACGCAGGCCAGGCCTTCGCGCATGTCGTCACCGGCGACCTCGACCTTGGCCTTCTTGGCCAGTTCGTTGTCGGTGATGTATTTGTTCAGCACCCGTGTCATGGCGGCGCGCAGGCCGGTCAGGTGGGTGCCGCCGTCACGCTGCGGGATGTTGTTGGTGAAGCAGAGCACCGACTCGTTGTAGCCGTCGTTCCACTGCATCGCCACTTCGACGCTGATGTTGGTGTTCTGTTCGCTGACCTTCTCGCCCGCGGCGTGGAAGATGTTCGGGTTCAGTATCGACTTGCCCTTGTTGATGAACTCGACAAAGCCCTTCACGCCGCCGGCATAGGCGAAGTTGTCTTCCTTGCCATTGCGCTCGTCGACCAGGCGGATCTTCACGCCGTTGTTCAGGAAGCTCAGCTCGCGCAGGCGCTTGGCCAGCACGTCATAGTGGAAGTCGATATTGGTGAAGATGGTTTCGTCGGGCAGGAAGTGCACCTCGGTGCCGCGCTTCTCGGTGTCGCCGGTGATGCGCAGGGGGCTGGTCTCGAAGCCATCGCGCACCTCGATCAAACGGTCCTGCGGGAAGCCCTGGCGGAACTCCATCTGGTGCACCTTGCCCTCGCGTCGTATGGTCAGGCGCAGAAACTTCGACAGCGCGTTGACGCAGCTGACGCCCACACCGTGCAGGCCGCCCGAAACCTTGTAGCTGTTCTGGTTGAACTTGCCGCCGGCATGCAGCTCGGTCAGTGCAATCTCGGCCGCTGAGCGCTTGGGCTCGTGCTTGTCGTCCATCTTCACGCCGGTGGGGATGCCGCGGCCGTTATCGATGACGGAGATCGAGTTGTCGCTGTGGATGGTGACGATGATGTCATCGCAATGGCCGGCCAGGGCCTCGTCGATCGAGTTGTCCACCACCTCGAACACCAGGTGGTGCAGGCCGGTGCCGTCCGACGTGTCGCCGATATACATGCCCGGGCGCTTGCGCACCGCCTCCAGCCCTTCCAGGATCTGGATGCTGCCTTCGCCGTAGGCCTCGGACGCTTCCGAGCCGGTGGAGATGGGCTGCATCGCCTGGTTGCCCTGGGTCACGCTGACGCCGTTTTCAACGCCATGGCTCATTTCGGGGTTGGGGACGGGGCTGGTCGGTTCACTCATCGGGCATTACTCACTGGTATCTCGCGAATTTCGCGCCGGGGTGCCAGGTTTTGACACCCCCTTTAAAAACGCTGAAGCGGGCACGCGGCCCGCTGAGGTCAATCACTGCTGGCCTACGCGCACTAAATGCGCATCGGCATCACGACGTATTTGAAGCCCGGCATTTCGGGCACGGTGAACAGTGCGCTGGAGTTCGAGTCATGCAACTCGATGCGCACCATGTCAAAGCCGTTGTTCGACAGGGCATCCATCAGATAGGTGACGTTGAAGCCGATCTCGATCAGCTCGGCGTCGTAATCGATCTCGATCTCTTCCTTGGCCTCTTCCTGCTCGGCATTGCTCGAAGCGATGCGCAACACGCCCGGTTCGAAGCTCAGGCGCACGGCCTTGAACTTTTCGCTGGTCAGGATGGCCGCGCGCTGCAGGCTGGACAGCAGGGTCGTGCGGCCCAGGATCACATGGTGCTTGTGGTTCTTGGGAATGACGCGGTTGTAGTCGGGGAACTTGCCCTCGACCAGCTTGGTCACGAACTCCATGCCGCTGAACGAGAACTTGGCCTGATTGCCGGCAAAGCGCATCTCGATCGGGGCGTCGGCGCCGTCTTTCTCGTCCTTCAGCAGGCGCATCAGCTCCAGCACCGTCTTGCGCGGCAGGATGACTTCCTGCTTGGGCATGTCTTCCTCGAGCGTGGCCTGGGCCAGGGCGAGGCGGTGGCCGTCGGTAGCGACGAGCGTCAGGCTCTTGCCCTCGGCGACGAACAGGATGCCGTTCAGGTAGTAGCGGATGTCATGCACCGCCATCGCGAAGTGCACCTGGTTGATCAGGGCCTTCAGCGTCTTTTGCGGCACGCTGAACGAGGGGCCGAAGTCGGCCGTCTCTTGCACCAGCGGGAAGTCATCGGCCGGCAGGCTTTGCAGGGTGAAGCGGCTCTTGCCGCCTTGCAGCGTCAGCTTGCTCGCCGCGGCCGACAGCGACACGACCTGGTCGGCGGGCATCGAACGCAGGATGTCGATCAGCTTGCGCGCGCCGACTGTGGTCGAGAAGTTGCCGGCATCGCCATCGAACTCGGCGCTGGTGCGCACTTGGATCTCGAGGTCGCTGGTGGTGAATTCGAGCTGCGAACCGGTCTTGCGTATCAGCACATTGGCGAGGATGGGCAAGGTGTGGCGGCGCTCAACAATGCCAGCCACCGCTTGCAAGGCACCCAGCACTTTGTCCTGCGCTGCTTTCAACACGATCATGTCGTCAACCTCATCGTCAATGAATTGTTCTCGTTCGAGCGGCCTTGCCATCGGCTGCTCCGGCACGCATTTTCGCCTACTTGGGCGCTGCGCCCGTCCCTGAAAACCATGGGGCCGGTTCTTGAGGCCCGGAACCCAACCGGAGCCGACCGCACCCCGTATTGTCGCCTGTTGTGAGGCATTGCCGCCACAAGCGTTTGTTGGCCGCAGTGGGCAGTGGCAACACCCGATTTTTTGACTTGTCCTCTATGACTTCTTGAATTGGGTTTTAGAAGGTAGTCGTATTGGTAGAGCAGGCCTCGATCTGTGGACAAGCACCTTATTGCCTACGGCCCCAAGCACTTAGCCGGCTTCAAACCATGTGGGCGCCGCACCTGATTGAAGTCTGGCCCACAGACAACAACTTGAGATTGAGGTCTTGGCTTGTGGATAAGCCGCTGGATGTTCAATATTTATCCACAGCCTTGTGCCTTGACGGGTTTGGAACTGTTCTGTTATTTGCGCTTGCTTCAATTTCAGGCAAGTCTGCAAACCGAGAATTTTTTGCCCGACTTACTATCAATACAGAGTTGAAGATAAAAAGGTAGTCGTAATAGTAGAGGGCGCTACTTTATGTGGACAAGGGCAGAAACATCAATGCTGACAAGCACTTGCAGCGCTTCAAACCATGTGGGCGGCGCCCTGTTCAAGCCAGCTTCCGACATACAACAACTCTGGGATTGGCCTGTGGCCTGTGGATAAGTGGTTAGTTATTCAAAACCTGTCCACAGGTTTGTGCTTTGACAGCAGCCCGGGAATGCCCCAGGCCGGAAACTCAACCCTTGAGGGTTTGCTCCAGCACGTGGAGCTGCTGATTGAGCTCGGTGTTCTTGCTGCGCTCGCCGCCGATCTTGCGCACGGCGTGCAAGACGGTGGTGTGGTCGCGGCCGCCGAACAGCTCGCCGATCTCGGGCAGGCTCTTCTGTGTCAGCTCCTTGGCCAGGTACATGGCAATCTGGCGCGGGCGGGCGATGCTGGCCGGGCGCTTCTTGCTGTACATGTCGGCGACCTTGATCTTGTAGAAGTCGGCCACCGTCTTCTGGATGTTCTCCACCGAGATCTGCCGGTTCTGGATCGACAGCAGGTCCTTCAGTGCCTCGCGGGCCAGGGCGATATTGATTTCCTTGTGGCTGAAGCGGCTGTAGGCCAGCACCTTGCGCAGCGCGCCCTCGAGCTCGCGCACATTGGCGCGCACATTCTTGGCGATGAAGAAGGCCACGTCCTCGGGCATGGCCGTGCCCTCGGCGTCTGATTTGCGTATCAGGATGGCCACGCGCATTTCCAGCTCGGGCGGCTCGATGGCCACCGTCAGGCCGGCGTCGAAGCGGCTGGTCAGGCGCTCGTCGATGTCCACCAATCCCTTGGGATAGGTATCGCTGGTCATGATGATGTGGGCCTTCTTGGCCAGCAGTGCTTCGAAGGCGTTGAAGAACTCCTCCTGCGTGCGGTCCTTGCCGGCGAAGAACTGCACGTCATCGATCAGCAGCAGGTCCAGCGAGTGGTACTTGGCCTTCAGCTCGTCGAAGGTCTTGCGCTGGTAGTTCTTCACCACATCGCTGATGAACTGCTCGGCGTGCAGATAGAGCACGCGGGCATCGGGCTTGTCGCGCAGCAGCGCGTTGCCCACGGCGTGTATCAGATGGGTCTTGCCCAGGCCGACGCCGCCGTAGATGAACAGCGGGTTGTACATCACGCCCGGTGCACCGGCCACGTGCAGCGCGGCGGTGCGCGCCATCTGGTTGGCGCGGCCCGGCACCAGGGTGTCGAAGGTCAATGCAGTGTTCAGGCGGTGGCGCGACACCGGCGGCGGTGCGACGCTGGGCGCCGGAACGCTGGCCTGGGGGGGCATCGGCCGCAGGCCGTTGCTCAGCACCTGGCCGGCCTGCACTGGCTGGCCCGGCAGGATGATGGCGCTGCCTGAGCTGCCGGCGCTGGGTGTGTGGGCCAGGTTGTCGCGCGGGGCGAGGGCCAACTCCAGCCGCACTGGCTTGCCGGCGAGTTCGGTCAGGATCGCCTCGATTCGGCCGGCGTACTGGCTGCGTATCCAGTCCAGCTTGAAACGGTTGGGCACGCGCAGCGACACGACAGCGCCGTCGCCGCCGGCATCCGACACCTCTGCGGGGGGCAAAGGTCGGATCCAGGTGTTGAATTGTTGTTCGGGCAATTCGGTGGCGAGCCGTTCGCAGCCACGTTGCCAGAGATCTACGCTCATTGTGGAAAACTTGTTCTCAGAGCGGCCGGATTGTACGTTGCCGCGGGACTTGTACGTAAGTTATCCACAGATTTATGCCGGGGGTCAATCCCCCGCAAAGCCTTGGTTTGTGGTGTAAGTCATTGACGGATAAGGAGGTTTTTGGTGTAATGCTCGGTTTCCCGGACGCTTGCATAGCGCCTGGGCAAAGAGTCGATACCCAAGCAAGACCCCCAGCGGCGCTGAAGGCAGGTGTTCTGTCCGGCCACCCGCACCCCGACGAACTCATCATTGTTCTTCGGGTTTTAGACAGGCTCCATAGAGGAACCATCATGAAACGCACCTACCAAGCTTCCAAAGTCCGCCGCGCCCGCACCCATGGCTTCCTGGTCCGCATGAAGACCCGCGGTGGCCGCGCGGTCATCAATGCCCGCCGCGCCAAGGGCCGCAAGCGTCTGGCCGTCTGAGTCGGAACCCGCGTCAAATGATCGGCCGCATCGTGCGATCGGCCGACTTTGAGCGTGTGCTGGGTGCTCCCAGCCGAGCGCGCAGCAGTCATTTCGTGGTCCATCATCTGGCCGCGAATCCCACAACACCGAAAAAACCCGCGAAGTGCTCGCCCACTGTTGAGTTATCAACAGGTGCTGGTGACCCGCAGGCGGTGGCTGTGGATGACTCCTCTCCTGCCATGGCAAAAACCATCGTCCCGGCTGCTCCGAATGGAGCCTGGCTGGGCACGGTCGTGCCCAAACGGCATGCCAAGCGCTCGGTCACCCGCTCGCTGCTGAAGCGCCACATCCATGCTGCCTTTGCCGGGCAGGAAGCGCTGCTGCCCGCAGGCCTGTGGGTGGTGCGTCTGCGCGCGCCGTTTGACCGCAAGCAGTTCAAGAGCGCCGCATCCGAGGCCCTGCATCTGGCCGCCCGTGAAGAGCTGGCGCTGCTGATGACCCGTGTGCTCGGCGCTTCCCCGCGCCGCTGATCTGCGCCTGCCCGCCATGAATGCCTCCCCGTCGATCGCCCAACGCCTGTTGATGGGTGCGGTGCGTGGCTACCGCCTGCTGCTGAGCCCATGGCTGGGTTCGAGCTGCCGCTTCTACCCGACCTGCTCGGCCTACGCGCTGGACGCGCTGCAGCAGCATGGCGCGGGCGCGGGCAGCTATCTGACTGCAAGAAGAATTTTGCGTTGCCACCCGTTTTGCGCGGGTGGGCATGATCCCGTGCCCGACAATCCGCCTGCCCTGTTCAGCCGCCTGGGCTGCGGGACTACGCCTTCCAGAACCCCTTCTTCGAAATCTTCCCCATGACCGATATGCGCCGCACCCTGATGTGGGTGGTGTTCACGATGTCGCTCGTCCTGCTGTGGGACGCGTGGAACAAGCACAACGGGCAACCGTCGATGTTCAGCCCGACCCCGGCCAAGGTGGCGGCCGCTGGCTCGGCGCCTGGCGCCGCGGCCCTACCCGGCGCCCTGCCCGCCTCGGGCGCTGCTGCGGCCCTGGCCGCCGTGCCCGGCATGCCGGCCAGTGCACCGGTGGCGGCCGAGAAGGTCACCATCAGCACCGATGTGGTCAAGGCCACGCTGGACTCGCTGGGTGGCAGCCTGGTCCGCGTCGAGCTGCTCAAGCACATCGACGAGACCCACCCCAGCGGTCATGTCGTCGTGCTCGATGCCTCGGCCCAGCACATCTACAAGGCCGAAACCGGCCTGACCGGTGTGGCCGGCGCGCCCAACCACCTCAGCGCCATGACCCTGGTGCCCGGTGAGCGTGAACTGAAGGCCGGCGCCGATGCGGTGTCGGTGCGCTTCGAGTCGGCCGAGATGGCCGGCCTGAAGCTGGTCAAGACCTATACCTTCAAGCGCGGCGACTATCTTGTCGGCGTCAAGCACGAGGTGATCAACACCTCGGCCGCGACGCTGGCTCCGCAGCTGTATGTGCAGCTAGTGCGTGATGGGTTTGTGGCCGCCAATGGCATCTTCATGGCGCCCAACAACTTCTCCGGCCCGGCGCTGTACACGGACAAGACCAAGTTCCACAAGATCGACTTCGCCGACATCGACAAGGGCAAGCTCGAGTACGAGCAGCGCGCCAACGACGGCTGGGTGGCGATGGTTCAGCATCACTTCGCCAGCGCCTGGCTGCGCACCGGGGCCGGTGACCGCGGCTTCCATGTCAACAGGGTGCCCAACACCACGCTGGCGCAGTACGCCGTCGGCATGGTGTTCCCGCTGGGCCAGATCGAGCCCTCGAAGAGCGCCGTCGCCGAAGACCAGCTCTTCATCGGCCCGACCGAAGAAAACATGCTGGCCGCCATCGCCCCCGGCCTGGAGTTGGTGCGCGACTATGGCTACCTGACCATACTGGCCAAGCCGCTGTTCTGGCTGCTGGACCAGCTGCACAAGCTGATCGGCAACTGGGGCTGGGCCATCGTCGCCCTGGTCGTGCTGCTGAAGATCGCCTTCTACTGGCTCAACGCCAGCGCCTATCGCTCGATGGCCAAGATGAAGTCCGTCAACCCCAAGGTGATGGAGATGCGCGAGCGGCTGAAAGACAAGCCGCAGCAGATGCAGCAGGAGATGATGCGCATCTACCGCGAGGAGAAGGTCAACCCGCTGGGCGGCTGCCTGCCGATCTTCGTGCAGATGCCCTTCTTCATCGCGCTGTACTCGGTGCTGCTGTCCAGCGTCGAGATGCGCCACGCACCTTGGCTGGGCTGGATTGTCGACCTCTCGGCCAAAGACCCGTATTTCATCCTGCCGGTGCTGATGACCTTGAGCAGCCTGTTCCAGGTCTGGCTGAACCCGAAGCCGCCGGATCCCATGCAGGCCAAGATGATGTGGATGATGCCGCTGATGTTCTCGGTGATGTTCTTCGTCTTCCCGGCCGGTCTGGTGCTGTACTGGCTGACCAACAACATCCTGTCGATTGCCCAGCAGTGGATGATCAACAAGCAGCTGGGCGTGCAATAGCGCTGCCCCTGCCCCGCACCGAACCCCGCGCATCGAAAGAGCGCGGGGTTTTTTCTTGTCCGCTTCGGTGAGAATCAAACCATGCTGTCACGCCACCTGGACCCCATCGTCGCCATTGCCACCGCGCCAGGCCGCGGCGCCGTCGGTATCGTCCGCGCCTCGGGCAAGGACCTGACCGCGCTGGTGGACGCCCTCTGCGGCCGCTCGCTGAAGGCCCGCGAGGCCACCTACCTGCCCTTTCTGGCCGCCGACGGCCAGGCGATAGACCAGGGCCTGGCCCTGCTGTTCCCGGCCCCGCATTCCTACACCGGCGAGACGGTGCTGGAGCTGCAGGCCCATGGTGGCCCGGTGGTGCTGCAGCTCCTGCTGGCCCGCTGCCTAGAGGTCGGCAAGGACCTGGGCCTGCGCCTGGCCGAGCCCGGCGAGTTCACGCAACGCGCCTTCATGAACGGCAAGCTGGACCTGGCCCAGGCCGAGGCCGTCAGCGACCTGATCGATGCCAGCACCGAGGCGGCCGCCCGCAGCGCCAGCCGCGCGCTCGGCGGTGCCATGTCGGCCGAGGTGGGCGAGCTGCGCGACGCGCTGATCAAGCTGCGCATGCTGGTCGAGGCGACGCTGGACTTCCCCGAGGAAGAGATCGACTTCCTGCAGCAGGCCGATGCGCTGGGCCAGCTGGCGCGCCTGATGGCCCGGCTAGCCGCCGTGCTCGACCGCACCCGCCAGGGCGCGCTGCTGCGTGAGGGCATCAAGGTCGTGCTGGCCGGCCAGCCGAACGTGGGCAAGAGCTCGCTGCTCAATGCGCTGGCCGGCGCCGAGCTGGCCATCGTCACCGCCATCCCCGGCACCACCCGCGACAAGGTCAGCCAGACGATACAGATCGAGGGCGTGCCCCTGCATGTGATCGACACCGCCGGCCTGCGCGACGCGCACGATGAGGTCGAGCGCATCGGCGTGGCGCGCAGCTGGGACGCAATCGCCGACGCCGACGTGATCCTGTTCTTGCGCGACCTGACGCGCATCGGTGACGCTGCCTACGACACCGATGACGAGGCGATCGCCCTGCGCATAGGCCAGGGTTCACGCGTGCTGCAGGTCTTCAACAAGGCCGATACGGTGCCAGGTCTTGCCTTGCCCGCGGGGGCCCTGAGCCTGTCAGCCAAGACCAGCGCCGGCATCGCCGATCTGCGCCAGCGCCTGCTGCAGCAAGTCGGCTGGCACGCCACGCCCGAGGGCGTCTACATCGCCCGCCAGCGCCATGTCTCGGCGCTGCAGCGCACGCGCGAGCACCTCGATCTGGCCCAGGACATGGCCACGCTGCCGGTGCCCGCACTGGACCTGCTGGCCGAGGAACTGCGCCTGGCCCATGACGCGCTGGGCGAGATCACCGGCGCGTTCACTCCCGATGATCTGCTCGGGGAAATCTTCAGCAGGTTCTGTATTGGCAAGTAGGCGCTAGGCCGCCACCACCACCTGCTCATCCAGCCACCCGCGTCGCAGCTCCGGCACCGAGCGGGCCAGCAGCTCGTAGTAGGGGTGGTGCGGGCCCCGCTCGTAGTCGGCGCGGGCCACCTGGGCGAGTTTGCGGCCGTGCTGCATGACGACGATTTCGTCGCAGACGGAGCGGACGGTGTGCAGGTCGTGGCTGATGAACAGGTAGGACAGGCCCAGTTCACGGCGCAGCTCGGCGATCAGGTCCAGCACCGCGGCGCCGACGACCGTGTCCAGCGCCGAGGTGACCTCGTCGCAGAGGATCAGGTCGGGCTCGGCGGCCAGTGCGCGGGCCAGGTTGACGCGTTGCTTCTGCCCACCCGACAGGCCGCCGGGCAGGCGCTGCGCGGCGCTTGCCGGCAGCTTGACCAGGTCCAGCAGCTCGGCGATGCGTTTCTGCAGCGCCGCGCCGGTGAGGCCTTTGTAGAACTGCAGCGGCCGGGCCAGGATGCGCTCGATGCTGTGGCTGGGGTTCAGCGCCGTGTCGGCCATCTGGAACACGATCTGCACCTTGCGCAACTCGTCCTTGCTGCGTTGGGCCAAGGTGGGCGGCAGGGCTTTGCCGTTGAACAGCATCTGGCCCTTGCTCGGGGCGATCAGGCCGGCGATGGCGCGCGCCAAGGTGGTCTTGCCCGAACCCGACTCGCCGATCACGCCTATGGCCTGGCCGCGGTAGAGCTTCAGATTGATGTCTTCGAGTATCAGGATGGCCGGCTTGCCCTGCTTGTCCACAGGGCCATAGCCGGCCGACAGGTTCTTCACCTCCAGCAGCGGCTGGCTCTCGCCGGCCTGGGCCGAGCATTGGCCGCCCTCGCGCTCGCGCGGCCGCGCGGCGGCCAAGAGGCATTGGGTGTAGTCGTTGACGGGTGCCGTGATGATCTGCTCGGTGGCGCCCAGCTCGCGCATCGTGCCGTCGCGCAGCACCAGGATGTGGTCGGCCATCTGCGCCACCACGGCCAGGTCGTGGCTGACGTAGACGGCCGTGGCACGCCGCTCGCGCACGACGCGGCGGAAGGCGCGCAGCACCTCGATCTGCGTCGTCACGTCCAGCGCCGTGGTCGGCTCGTCGAGTATCACCAGGTCGGGGTCGCTGATCAGCGCCATCGCCGCCATCAGCCGTTGCAGCTGGCCGCCGGAGACCTGGTGTGGGTAGCGCGAGCCGATGTGGTCGGGGTCCGGCAGGGCCAGTTCGCGGAACAGCTCGACGGCCTTCACCTCGGCCTGCTCGCGCGGCATCAGCTTGTGGATCAGGGCCGGCTCGATGACCTGGTCCATGATGGTCCGCGAGGGGTTGAACGAGGCGGCGGCGCTCTGCGCGATATAGGCCACCGTGCGGCCGCGCAGCGCGCGTTGCTGCGGCTCGGTCAGGGCCAGCACATCGGTGTCGCCGATGGTGACGCTGCCGCCGGCGATGCGGCAGCCGTGCCGTGCATAACCCATCAAGGCCAGGGCGGTGGTGGTCTTGCCCGAGCCGGACTCGCCGATCAGGGCCAGCACCTCACCGGGGGCGATCGTGAAGTTGAGGTTGTCGACGATGGCCTGCTCGCCGCCGCCGTTGGCCTTGTCGACGACGATGCGCAGGCCGCGCACGTTGACCGGCGCGCCCATCAGTGCACCCCGCCTTCACGGGCCGCACGGCCCGGCAGATTGTCGATCAGCAGATTCACCGCGATCGTCAGGCTGGCGATGGCCAGCGCCGGCGCGATGATGGCGGCGCCGCCGGTGGGCAGGGCGCCGATGTTCTCGCGCACCAGCGAGCCCCAGTCGGCCGCCGGAGGCTGCACACCCAGACCCAGAAAACTCAGCGAGGCCAAGAGCAGCACAACGTAGACGAAGCGCAGGCCCAGGTCGGCCAGCATCGGGTTGATGATGTTGGGCAGTATCTCCTGCAGCATGATGTACAGCCGGCCCTCGCCGCGCGTGCGGGCCACGACCACATAGTCCATCGCGTTGATGTTGACGGCGAGAGACCGCGCGATGCGGTAGGCGCCGGGCACGTAGATGATGGCCGCCGTCAAGATCAGCATCGGCAGCGAGGAGCCAAAGGCCGCCACCATGATCAGGGCCAGCATCTTCGACGGGATCGAGGTCAAGGTGTCGATGGCGCGGCTCAGCGTGCCATCCAGCCAGGGCGCGCTGGAGGCCGCCAGAAGGGCCAGCACGGTGCCGGTGCTGCTGGCCGCCAGGGTGGCGATCAGGGCCACGCCCACCGTGTAGCGGGCACCCTCGATCACGCGGGCCAGCATGTCGCGGCCCAGGTAGTCGGTGCCCAGCCAGTGCTGCGCGCTGATGCGGGCGAACACATCGCCGGTGCCCATATCGCTGCCGTCCTGGCCCATCAGGCTGGGGCCGACCAGGGCCGCCAGCATCCAGGCCAAGAGAACGGCCAGGCCCAGCAGGCCGGGCCAGCTCATCGAAGGCAGGCGCCGCCGCGCACGGGGTGCGGGCTCGGCTGCGGTGGGTGTCAGGGTGGACATGGGTGGATGCCTTGATTCAGCGATGGCGAAGGCGGGGATTGGCGACGATGCTGCAGATGTCGGCCAGCGTCACCAGCAGCAGATAGACGGCGCAGAACAGCATCGCGCAGGTCTGCACCAGGGGCATGTCGCGCTGGCTGACGCCGTCCACCATCAGGCTGGCGATGCCGGGGTAGTTGAAGATGGTCTCGACGATGATCACGCCGCCCAGCAGGTAGGACATCGACAGCGCCACCGCATTGGCGATGGGCCCGATCGCATTGGGCAACGCATGGGCCAGCACCATGCGCGTCGGCGAGGCGCCCTTGAGTTTGACCATCTCGATATAGGGCGCGCGCAGCTGGTCGACCACGGCCGCGCGTGTCATGCGCATCATCTGTGCCATCGTCACGCAGCACAGGCTCAGCACCGGCATGGCGAAGGCGCGCAGCATCTGGCCTATCGAGTCGACACTGCTGCTGTACGACAGCGCCGGCAGCCAGCGTAGCTCCACCGCGAAGATCAGCACCGCCAGCGTGGCGACCAGAAACTCCGGCACCGAGACCACGGCCACCGCGCCCGAGCTGGCGATGCGGTCGAACCAGGAGCCGCGCCACATCGCCGAGGCAATGCCCAGGGCCAGGGCCAGCGGCACGGCAATGGCGGCGGTGATGGCCGCCAGCTTGACCGAGTTGGGCAGGCGGCTGGAGATCATGTCGGCCACCGGCGTGTGCGTGACGACCGACAGGCCCGGGTTGCCCTTGACCATGCCCGACAGCCACTCCCAGTAGCGCAGATGGGCCGGCACGTTCAGGCCCATCTGCTCGCGCAGCGCCTTCAGCGATTCGGCCGTGGCCTCCTGGCCCAGCTGAGCCTGCGCCGCATCGCCGGGCAGCAGCGCCGTGATCGTGAACACGACCGCCGACACCACCAGCAGCGAGACCAGGGCCAGCGCCAGCCGGTTGACGATGAGTCGCAGTATCAGCAGGTTCATGATGATGATGGATCAGGCGCTATTAGGCATCCAGCCAGACGTGCTCGCCGAAGGAATAGCCCATCAGCCCGCCCAGCGGAATCGGCGACAGGCCCTTGAGCTTGGTCGAGTGGCCGTCCAGGCTGGCCAGGAACAGCGGGATGCCTATGCCTGCCTCATGGTGGATCATGGTCTGCATATCGGCATACATCTGCTTGCGCTTGGCCAGATCGGTCTCGGCGCGGGCATTGATCAGCAGCTGATCGAACTTGTCGCTCTTCCAGCGCGACTCGTTCCAGGCCGCATCCGACTTGAACAGCAGGGTCAGCAGCGTGTCGGCGCTGGGGCGCGGGTTGATGTTGCCAAAGCCCACCGGGCTGTTCAGCCAGTGGTTGGCCCAGTAGCCATCGGCCGGCATGCGCTTCACATCGAGGTTCAGGCCGACGCGCTGCGCCGCCTGCTGCAGCACCAGCGCCGTCTCGACCGAGTACATCGCGGCCGGCGACACAACCACCGGAATCGCTGCGCTGGTGAGATTCGCCTTCTTCAGATGGAACTTGGCCTTCTCGGGGTCATAGGGTCGCTGCGGCAGGCCGGCGAAGTGGAAGCGGTTGGTCGGGTCGATCGGCTGGTCGTTGGCCACCACCGCATGGCCCAGCGCAATCGACTTCTTCATCTGCTCGCGGTCGAACAGATGCTTCATCGCCAGCACGAAGTCGGGGTTGGCTCCTGGCCCCATGTCGCGGCGCATGATCAGGTCGGAGTACTGGCCCGACTGGGTGCTGAAGATCGCGAAGCCGGGCGTGTTCTTGACGCGGTCCACCGAACGCGGATTGACCGAGCCGACCATGTCCAGATCACCGGACAGCAGCGCGTTGACTCGGGCGCCCTCGTCGCCGATGCCGACGAACTCGATCTCGTCCAGGTACGGCTTGCCGGGTTTCCAGTAGGCCTCGTTGCGCACGGCAATCGAGCGCACGCCGGGCTTGAACTCCTTCAGCTTGTAGGGGCCGGTGCCGATGCCGGTGCTGAAGTCGGTCGTGCCGTCCTTGACGATCAGGAAGTGGAAGGTGCCCAGAATCACCGGCAGGTCGGCGTTCGGCGCGCTCAGCGTGATCGTCACCTCGTTGGCGCCGCTGGCCTTGACGGTGTCGATCTGGTCGGCCAGCGCCTTGGCCTTGGAGGCGGTGGCGGCGTCCTTGTGGCGCGAGATCGAGAACACCACGTCGGCGGGGGTCAGCGGCTTGCCGTCATGGAACATCACGCCCTTGCGCAGCTTGAAGACCCAGGTCTTGGCGTCCTTGGTCGCGAACTCCTCGGCCAGCGATGGCTGCGGCGTCAGGCTGCCGTCCAGCGAGGTCAGGCCGTTGTAGAGCATGGTGCCGCGCGAGTAGTCGGTCTGGTTCGACATCTTGGCCGGGTCCAGCGTGTCGGTGATCGCCGCGGTGGCGCCGGCCACGCGGATCTTGCCGCCGCGCTTCGGCGTCTGCGCATGGGCCGACAGCGCCGTGCCCGCCAGGCCACCGGCCAGGCCCATCTGCATGCCCCCGGCCATCAGCATGGAGAGGATGTCGCGTCGCGTGGCGCCACGTTTCAGCGCATCCATCATGCGGGTGCTTTCCTGGGGACCGACTAGGTCTAGCAGTTGCTTGCTCTCGTTCATGCTTTTCTCCTGGACAGAGTGATGTACTACAAACAGTGGCGGTTGGCGACTCAGGACACCATGTCCTTGAGGCGGTAATAAAGCCCTACCGCGGGCAAAAACCAGGGGGGGCCGAGGTGGCCGGGTATGGCGGGCCAGGGCCGGTCGCGCCAGGGGTTGGCGGCGGCATTGCCCAGCATGGTCTCGGCCATGCGCTCGCCCATATGCACCGACATCTGCGTGCCGTGGCCGCTGTAGCCGAGCGAGTAATAGAGGCCGTCGCGCTCGCCCGCATGGGGCAGGCGGTCCTGGCTCATATCGACCAGGCCGCCCCAGCAGTAATCGATGCGCACGTCGGCCAATTGCGGAAAGATCTCCGCCAGGCCGCGTTTCAGGATCTCGCCGCTTTTCTGGTCCGAGGTCGGGCTGGAGATGGCAAAGCGCGCACGGCCGCCGAACACCAGCCGGTGGTCGGGCGTCATGCGGAAATAGTGGTGGATATTGGCCACCGTCACGTACGTGCGGCGCCCGGCCAGCAGGGCCTGAGCCCGCTCGGCACCCAGCGGCTCGGTGACGACGATGAAGCTACCGATGCCGACGATGCGCCGGCGCAGCCAGCCAAAGGTGCCGTAGCCGCCATGCAGGCTGGCGCCAGTGGCCAGCAGCACCTGCTTGGCGCGCACCGTGCCACGCGGCGTGTGCACCTGGTGTTCGTGGCCCTGGCCTTGGCGCTGCAGCTTCAGCACCGGCGTGTTCAGGTGGATCTGCGCGCCGCTGCGCTGGGCCGCACTCCCTAAGCCGGCGGCAAAGCGGCCCATATGCATCTGCGCGCTCTTCTTCTGCAGCAGGCCGCCGACGAAACGATCGCTGGCCACCTCGTCGCGCACGCGGCTCGCATCGAGCAGCTCGACCTCGGGATCGACCTCGCGGGCCAGCCGCTCGCAGCTGCGCTCCAGCGCTTCAAAATGCGCCGGCTTGGTCGCCAGCTTCAGCTTGCCGTTGCGCTGGAAGTCGCAGTCAATCTGCTCGTCCTGCACCAGCCGGGCGACGGTGTCCACCGCCGCATCGAACTCGCGGTACCAGGCGCGGGCCTTGTCCACACCGTACTGGTCGGCAGCGGCGACATAGTCCACCGCCAGGCCGTTGTTGACATGGCCACCGTTGCGGCCCGAGGCCTCCTTGGCAACGCGGTCGCAGGCCTCCAGCACGACGACCTGCGCACCACGCTTGGCCAGGGTGCGCGCCGCCGACAGGCCGGTGAAGCCGCCGCCGACGATCACCACATCGGCGCTGGCCGGCAGCTCCGCCGCCGCCGGCGTAAAAGCCGGCGCCGAATCGGTCCAGTAGGAGTCGAGCTTCATGGCCTGTGGCTGCTGGTTCAGAGACCGACCACGCCCGGCAGGCCGCCGATGTCAGCGATCTCGACATAGTTGTAGGCCGGGTTGCCCGGGCCGTGACCGCGGTTCACGAAGACCTTGTTCTTGATGCCCAGATCGTCGGCCGACATCAGGTCGTAGCGCAGGCTGGACGACACATGCAGCAGGTCTTCGGGGTTGGCGTTCAGCGAGTCCAGCATGAACTCGAAGGCCTTAAGCCGCGGCTTGTAGGCCTGGGCCTGCTGGGCGGTGTAAACGCGGTGGAAGGGCGCGCCGAGCAGGGCCACATTCTTCTGGATCTGGTCGTCGGCGGCGTTGGACAGGATCACCAGCGGAATCTCGTGGGCGATCTTGCTCAGGCCCGCGGCCACATCGGCGTGTGGGGTCCAGGTCGGCACCGCGTCGTAGTACTGCTGGGCCTCGTGGTCGAAATACTGGATGCCCCATTTCTTGCACAGGCGGCGCACGGCGTTCTTCAGCACATCCTGGTAGGGCTGCCAGTCACCGAGCACCTCGTCGAAGCGGTAGGCGCTGAAGTCGGCAATGAACTGGTCCATCTGCTCGGGCTTGATGCGGTCGGCATAGATGTCGCGCGTCATCTCGGTCATGCGAAAGCGCGTCAAGGTGCCGTAGCAGTCGAAGGTGATGAATTTGGGGCGGAAGGTCATGGTGTTGTTCCTCTGATCACGGGGGTCAAAAACAGCCGGTTCACATTGCGCGTCATCAGGATTTCATTGAAGCATGTGAACAAAATAGAAATGCGGGGTATTGGCCGGGGGCCGCACACAAAACTGTGGTTTGGGCCGCCCGCCTCGGCATAGCCTGCGGCGCGCTCTCTGGGGGTGCGGTGGTGCACTTCATTGCGGCAGCGCGAAGTCGATCAGCACGCTTTTGAGGCGCAAATTGGCCTCCACCGCCTGGCGGCCCAGGTCCTTGCCGATGCCGGACTGGTGGTAGCCGCCGGTCGGAATCACGAAGTCGGCCGAGCGCCCGTAGCGGTTGATCCACACCGTGCCGGCCGAGATCTGGCGCATCGCGCGCAGGGCACGGCCGATGTCCGCCGTGTGCACGCCGGCCGCCAGGCCGTAGTGCTCGTGGGCGGCCAGCGCCAGGCCCTCCTCCTCGGTGTCGAAGGTCTGCACCGTCAGCACCGGGCCGAAGATCTCCTCGACCACGGCCGGGTTGTCGGCGGCCACGTTTGCTATCAAGGTGGGCAGGTAATAGGCCCCGGCGCCGCAGATTGTGCTGCGCAGCCCGCCACCCAGGATGTGCGCCCCGGCCTGCTCGGCGCGGCGCACGATGTCATCAATGCGCCCGGCCTGCAGCGCCGAGATGATGGGCGGCAGCGTGGCCGCATCGTCCCAGGTGGCGCCGGGCCGCTGGGCGGCAAAGCGGGTCAGCAGGCCGTCGATCAGCGCTGGCGCAATGCCCTTCTGCACGATCAGCCGCGAGCCGGCCACACAGACCTGGCCGGCATTGCCGGTGATCGCGCCGGCAATCAGCCCGGTCAGCCGCTGCAGAATCGGCGCGTCGTCGAACACCAGTTGCGGGCTCTTGCCGCCAAGCTCGAGCGTCACCGGCTTGGGCCCGTGCAGCGCGCAGGCGGCCATGATGGCGGCGCCGGTGCGCGTGCTGCCGGTGAAGGTCATCTTGGCGATGCGGGGGTGGCGGCTCAGTGCGTCTCCGGTCACCCGGCCGTCGCCCTGCACGATATTGAAGATGCCCGGCGGCACGCCGGCCTGAATGGCCAGCTCGGCCAGGCGCAGCGCCGAGAACGGCGTCAGCTCCGAGGGTTTCAACACCACCGCATTGCCAGCGGCCAAGGCCGCGCCGACCTTCCAAGACACCATCACCAGCGGAAAATTCCAGGGCGTGATCGCCCCCACCACGCCATAGGGCTCGCTAACCGTCATACCCAGGTTATCGCTGCGCGTGGCCGCCACCTCGCCGCCCAGCTTGTCGGCATATTCGGCAAAGAAGCGCAGGCCCTCGGCGGTGAAGGGCACGTCCCAGGCCAGCACGTCCTTCAGCGGCCGGGTCGAGCCCACGGCCTCCAGCGGGCCCAGCACCGCGCCATCGGCCTCCACCAGATCGGCCCAGCGGCGCAGCACCCGGGCGCGCTCGCGCGGCGGGCGGCCGGCCCAGTCGCTGCTGCGCCAGGCGGCCCAGGCGTTCTGCACCGCGCGGTCCACCCATTCGGCGTCGCCCAGCGGCAGCGCGGCATAGGCCCGGCCGTCCGACGGGCGCAGCACTTCCAGCGCTTCGCCGGCGCTGCCGGCCAGCAGCTTGCCGCCAATGAAATGCCCGCTGGGCACGGAGATCAGATCGGGATCAAATGTTTGCACGGGCCGCCTTCGCAAATTGGGCTTTCGACACCGCAAATGCTAGGCAGGGTGGGGCGCAATAGGCTGGCGTTGGCGCCCGCCACAGCGCAGTAAATTGCGAGCTGCGGTGTGCGCACAGCCGAAGCTGCGGTATGGTCAAAACCAGCAAGATCGTCCTAGCGCGCGGCAGGCCAACTTGCAAATATCAAGCAAACACGGTCATCTGGAGAGTGTCTTGAGCTTCGTCGAACCCACTACTGCGCCCGCCTCGGCCGATGGTGTTGCCCTGCGTGCGATGCAAGAAAGCGACCTGGAGGCCGCGCACGCGCTGTCTCTGCAGGTGCACTGGCCCCACCGGCTGGCCGATTGGCAGTTCGCCTTCTCGCTGGGCGGCGGCATCGTGGCCGAGCGCGACGGCGAGGTCGTCGGCACCACCCTGATCTGGCCCTGGGGCCCTGCCCAGGCCACCGTCGGCCTGGTGATCGTCGATCCGCGCTGCCAGGGCCGGCGCATAGGCTACCGGCTGATGCAGGCCGCGCTGGAGGCTCTTGGCGAGCGCAGCCTGCTGCTGCACGCCACGGCCGAGGGCCGCGGCCTCTACGAGCGCCTGGGCTTTGTGCGCAGCGGCGAGGTGCGCCAGCATCAGGGCACGGCCCTGTCGGCCCCGCTGGTGGCGCTGGACGAAGGCTGGCGCCTGCGCCCCTCGACCCACAACGATGTGTTCGCCCTCTGCCAGCTCGACGCCAAGGCCCGCGGCATGCCCCGCGAAGGGCTCATCACCGGCCTGCTGGCCCAGTCCGACACCGTGGTGCTCGACCATGACGGCGAGGCCCGCGGCTTCGCGATGCTGCGCCGCTTCGGCCGCGGCCTGCAGATCGGCCCCGTTGTCGCCCCCGATGCCGAAGGCGCCAAGGCCCTGATCGCCCACCTGGTGGGCCTGAGCGCCGGCAAGTTCGTGCGCATCGATGTGGACTTCGACGGCGGCCTGACCGAATGGCTGGAGACTCTGGGCCTCCTGCGCGTTGACGCACCCACCGAGATGGTGCGCGGCACGCCGTTGGCCGCCGTGCCCGGCACCCGCCTGTTCGCCATCGCCACACAGGCCCTGGGCTGAGCGAGCAAGCAAGCATGGCCAGCTTCGTCTACAAGTCCGACCCGGTGCGAGGCCGCGTCTGGGCTGAGATCTTCGCCCGCCAGGCGCCGCAACTCGACTTCCGCATCTGGCCCGATATCGGCGACCCGGCCCAAGTGCGCTTCCTGGCCGCCTGGGAGCCGCCGCCCGACATCCGCGGCCTGTTCCCCAACCTTGAGGTGTTGTTCTCCTCCGGCGCCGGGGTAGACCAGTTCAAGTTCGACGAACTGCCCGCCGACCTGCCCGTGGTCCGCATGGTCGAGCCCGGCATCATTGGCGGCATGGTCGAGTACGTCAGCTGGGCGGTGTTGAGCCTGCACCGCGACATGCCCCAGTACCAGCGCCAGCAGCGCGAAGGCCTGTGGAAAACCATTCAGGTGCAGCCTGCAGCCAAGCGCCGCATCGGCGTGCTGGGCCTGGGCTCGCTGGGCCAGGCGGTGCTTGCTCAACTGCGCGGATTTGGTTTTGATTGCGCGGGTTGGAGCCGCTCACGGCACCAGGTCGAGGGCGTGGAGTGCTTTGCCGGCGCCGACGAGCTGCCAGCGTTCCTGGCCCACACGCAGATATTGGTTTGTCTGCTGCCGCTGACAGATGCGACGCGCGGGTTTCTGAATGCGGAGCTGTTTGCTGCGCTGCCTGCGGAGGCCAGCCTCGTGCATGTGGGGCGCGGGCCGCATCTGGTTGAGGCTGACCTGCTAACCGCGCTTGAGAGCGGCCTGCTGACCCAGGCGATTCTCGACGTCACCGACCCCGAGCCCATGCCCGCCGATCACGCCTTCTGGCGCCACCCGAAGATCTGGCTCACGCCTCATATCGCCAGCATGACGCAGCCGGAGACGGCGGCGGAGGTGGTGTTGGAGAACATCCGGCGGTTTGAGGTGGGGGAAGCGATGACTGGACGGGTGGATCGGGGGTTGGGGTATTGAGGCCGGTGCGGTGGCAGCTGTCTCGGATATCACGTGCCATGCGTAACCGCCACGATTTGCATAAAAGCAGATGACCTCGCGCCTGTTTGATTCGGCGTCGACCTAGTCTTCACGAGGCCGCCACTTGGGCTTGGCAATGCGTTCACCGAATACGAGATGGCCGCCACGTCCTTGCCGCTGCCATACCGGAGACTCGCTGGCAAATTCCTGAATCAGCTCCTCCTCGCCAGGCGCACAGGCATAGACGGCTTCATAGGCGTACCTGCAGACATCGAGGTTGACTCGATCCACCCACTGCTTGTCCGGCACCTCGCCGTACAGCAGGCCCTCGTTTGCAAACCGCTCTTTGAGATTCGAAACGCCGACCAAGATCAGCGTGGGACTTACTGGGAAAAGTAGCAGTAACTCACCGCCGCGCCGTGAACAGTATGGCCGTTGAGCCTCGGCTGGTACCGTCGGGTCGAACCAGATGACGGGGTTGTCGGACGTCAGGAAAGGTGTGCCGGTGCGGTTGTGCAGCGCGCCTAAGCCGATACGGTCGAAGACGTGTTGAGACGCATTGATGTCATCCACCATCCCATGGATGGATTTGTGCGGGTCGATGGACACCACAATTTCATCTAACCGGCCTTCGAGCGAAGGTGGAGGTGGCGGCAGCCTGCCGGTCACGAGCATGTCAAGCATCTGCTGATGGACCTCCGCAGCGAGCCTCGCTTCTGTAGCGTCGCGGCTGGCCGGAACCCGGACCCGTTGAAGAATCATGAACTGGAAGATGCATTCAAGCCGGTCGTTGACGTCGTCGCTGTTGTGCATCGCGGCGACGAGAGGCGGCCACAGCCCCTCAAGCCTCGAAAAAGTGTCTTCAAGGGTGTTGTGGTCAACGCCGCCATCTGGCGTCGGCTGTGAGTAGTAATAGCGCGCGAAGCCAGTGGCATTCGGGTCTACGTGCAGCACTTTGGACGGGTCGTCTTTCCGGTAGACGAGAACGCGCCCGTTCTCATTTGTGAAGGCCCGTAGGTAGGCCTTTGGAACGAAGTGGTGGCGCTTCTTGATTTGCGGTGTCGTTGCCATGTTGCTGCTGCCTCCGGTGTGCGACGGTTCCGCAATGCACCCGCGGTGGTGTTCAGGCACCCTAGGAGGCAGCTAACCTATGCCGCCGTCAAGTACCGGTACCGCTGATTTGCTGATTCCCATTTTCTGCCAGGTGGCACTCTGCCGAGGCTGAGTCTGTGCCACCTCACTGCGCGGCGCCCACGCTGAGCGTCTGCGAGCGTTCGCCGCCGTCAAACCGGCAGCCCCACGCGCACACCCGGCAGCGGCCCCCCCTCACCCCACGATCACGCCTGCCATGGGTTGAGGACTGCCGCGCCTGCTGCCTCAAAGGGGCTGGTGTCGCGGGTGGCTATGGCCAGCCCATTGGCCGCTGCGATAGCGGCGATGTAGCCATCGGCCGTGGCGATGGCCAGACCTGCGGCGCGGGCCTTGGCCATCAACTCCGCGTAAGCCTTCGTACAGGCCAAGTCAAACGGCAGCACCCGTCCGGCAAACAAGGGCAGCACGCGCTTCTCCAAGTTCTCCTGGAGACCCGAACGCCGCTTGCCAGCGGGTAGTAGCGCCACCCCCGCCCGCAACTCGGCCACCGTGATGGCTGAAAGAAACAGCGTTTCCATGGCTTGGGCGTCGATCCAGGCGATCACCCGCGGCTCGGGCGCCTGGCGCAGCGGCTCCGACATCACATTGGCGTCGAGCAGGATCATTCGAAGCTCACCGGGCGCGAGGGCGTCTTGTCGCGCACCTGCTCGAACACAGCGAACTCCTCATCGCTCAGCTTGGCCTGGCGGCCCATGTCCGCCAGCAGCGAACCCAGCTTCAGGCGCCCCTGGGGACTGATCGCTGCCTCCAGAATCTCGCGCACCTCGGCCTCCATGCTCTGGCCGTGCTGAGCGGCACGGACGCGCAAGGCACGGTGCACTTCCTCGGGAAGTTTGCGGACTGTCAGCATGGCCATGGCAATTACCTCGAATGCATTCGATGCATGCATTCTAATATAATGCATTCATATGCTGAGCCGCTCACTCTGGGGCCCTGCACGAGCTAACCACCTAGCCTCAGCCCCCCATCCGCTCCGCCACAACCATCACATACTCCGCCGGCACCCGGTAGCCCAACCCCTCGCGCCACGGCGCAATGGCTTCGAGGTAATGCGCCTGCACCCGCGCCCGCACCGCCGCATCGAAGCGAGACCAGGCCAGCGCGACGGGCCCGCCGGCAAAGGCCGCGGCGCAGGCTGCTTCTGCGTCTTCGTAGTGCAGCGTGTCGATGCGCCGCCGCTGCAGGGTGACACGCAGGCCTGCCGAGGCGCAGCAGTGCGCCAGTGCATCGCCTTGGCCGAGGCCGAAGAACAGCGGGCAGACCTCGCTGTGCACCTCGGCGTCGACGATGCCGAACAGTGGCGCCCAGCCGCATTGCGCGCGTTCGCCCCACACCGCCAGCACCGCACGGCCGCCCGGGCGCAGCACGCGGTGCAGTTCGCGCAGCGCGGCCTCGGGGTCGGGCACATACATCAGGCCCAGCACGCACAGCGCGAGGTCGAAACTGGCGTCGGGCAGGGCCAGCTGCTCGGCGTCCATGCGCGTGAAGCTCGCCTGGGCGAGGCCGAGCTGCTGCGCATGCTGGGCGGAGGCCTGCACCATCGCCTCCGCGAGGTCGACGCCCAGCACGTGCCCCGCCGGGCCGACGGCCTGCGCCGCGACGGCCGAGACGACACCGGCGCCGCAGGCCACGTCCAGCACCGCCTCGCCGGGGGCCGGCGCGGCCAGCGCCAGCAGCGCGGCCTGCAGGCCGGCCAGCGGCCCGTGCCAGTGGCGCGCGTAGGCGTCGGCGGCGCGCTCCCAGCCGTAACGCTGGATGCGGCGCTGCAGGCGGGCGTCCATGTGCAGCCCGCTCAGGCGCGGGTGACGACGACTTCGAGGTACTCGCTCGGCACGACCAGCGAGGCGGGGCCGGCGCGGTTCTGGCTGTCCAGCAGGCCGGTCAACTCGGCGGCCAGCGCCTCGGCCTGCTCGGGTGTCTGTGCGGCAAAGGCCTTGTTGACCGGGCCGTACCAGGTGCGGAAGACCTCGATGAAGTGGGCCGCCGAACGGTAGCGGAAGGCAAAGTGGCGCGGGGTGGCCTGCACGGCCGCCGCGCTATCGCCGAACAGCGCGCGCAGATGGGCCTCGGTGCCCCACAGCGAGGGCGGCTGCACGCCGGCCGGCGGGGGCAGGTAGCGGCCCAGCACCTTGAACATGCGGCCGATCAGGCTGTCGGGCGTCCAGCTGGCCAGGCCGATGCGGCCGCCGGGGCGCACCACGCGGGCCAGCTCGGCGGCCGACCTGGCATGGTCGGGGGCGAACATCACGCCGAAGGTCGACAGGGCGGCGTCGAAGCTGGCGTCGGCGAAGGGCAGGGCCTCGGCGTCCGCCGTCTGGAACGTGACCTCCAGGCGCTCGGCGCGCGCCCGTTCGGCGCCGCGTTCGAGCAGGCTGCCGACATAGTCGGTCGAGGTGACCCGGCAGCCGCGGCGGGCCGCCGCCAGCGTGGCATTGCCGTTGCCGGCGGCCACGTCGAGCACGCGCTCGTCGGTCTTCAGGTCACAGGCCTCGGCCAGGGTCTCGCCGACGATCTGCAGCGTGGTGCCGATCACGGCGTAGTCGCCCGTGCCCCAGGCGGCTTGCTGGCGGGTCTTCAGGGCGGTGAAGTCGACGGGTGCATTCATGAGCGTGTCTCCGGTGATGGGTGGGGCCGGCCTTGCGGCGCGAGGCTTCAATGTCGCGGCGGCGGCGCGGGGCGTCCTGCCCGAGCGTCCGCACCTCCCATCCAAGCGTCCGCCATCGGCCCGCGGCGAGGCCTGCCCGCTGGTGGTTCGGCCGCCGCGCCCTCAGAATCGGCGCACGGCATCAAGATCAAGGAGCCAGGCCATGGGCACGGAACAGATTGCTGCGGCGATGGAGCGGGTGGCCTCGGTGCTGCGCCGCAAGCCGCAGGCGGGGCTGAGCGACGATTCGGTGGCCACCGCGCACTGGGCCGGGGGCCTGCGCGCCAGCGTGCACAGCGACACGGGCGCCTCGGTGCAGACCGACATGCCCGTCGAGATCGGCGGCGAGGCCAGCGCGGTGACGCCGGGCTGGCTGCTGCGCGCCGGCCTGGCCTCCTGCGCGGTGACGCGCATCGCCATGGCCGCCGCCGCCGAGGGCATCACGCTGCAGACGCTGGAGGCGCGCGCGACCAGCCACTCCGATGCGCGTGGCCTGCTCGGCATTGCCGAACCCGATGGCCGCGCGGTGCCCGCCGGGCCGCTGGCGATGGCGCTGCATGTGCGCATCGCCGCCAGCGGCGTGCCGGCCGAGCGCCTGCGCGCGCTGGTTGCATCGACCACCGGCTGCTCGCCGGTGACCAGCGCCGTCGAGCAGCCCCTGCCGGTGGCGCTGCATGTCGATGTGCTGACGTGATGGACGCGCTGTCGCAGACGCTGCGGGTGGTGCGCCTGGTGGGCGCGATCTTTCTGCATGGCCGCTTCACGGCGCCCTGGTGCTACCAGTCGCCGCAGGCCGATGCCGCGGCGCCCTTTCTGGAGCCCAGCGCCGAGCGGGTGGTGATCTTCCACCTGATCACCGAGGGCGAATGCTGGGTCGAGCTGGGCGACCAGCCACCCCTGCGCCTGGTGGCCGGCGACGCGGTGATCTTCCCCCAGGGCGATGCCCACCGCATGGGCTCGCAGCCGGGCCTGCCGCCGGCCTCGGGCGCACGGCTGCACGAGGTGCTGGCGCGGCGGCCGCGGCTGCTGGCCTATGGCGGCGGCGGCGCCACCACCAAGCTGGTCTGCGGCTATCTGGCCTGCGATGCGCGCCTGGCCCGCATGCTGCTGGCGGGGCTGCCGCCCATCGTCAAGGTCGGCGTGCGGGGCTCCAACGCCGGTGTCTGGCTCGAAGCCTCGCTGCGCTACGCGCTTGCCGAGGCACGCTCGCCGCGGCCCGGCGGCCAGGGCGTGCTGGCCAAGCTGGCCGAGGTACTGTTCATCGAGGTGCTGCGCATCCATATGAACGAGCAGGCCGAGGGCCGCACGGGCTGGCTGGCCGGCGTCAACGACCGCATCGTCGGCGCCGCGCTGCGCGCGCTGCACGCGGAGCCGGCAAAGCCCTGGACGCTGGAGGAGCTGGCCCGCGTGGCCGGCACCTCGCGCTCGGTGCTGGCCGAACGCTTCCAGCAACTCGTCGGCCAGGCGCCGATGCAGTACCTGGCGCAGTGGCGCATGCTGCTGGCCTCCAATCTGCTGGCGCGCAGCAATGCCCCGCTGGCACGCATTGCCGAGGAGGTGGGCTACCAGACCGATACCGCCTTCAGCCGCGCGTTCCGGCGCGAATACGGCATGCCGCCGGCGGCCTGGCGGCGCCGCCAAGCAGGCCCCGCAGGAGCTGCGGTGGCGGTGACGTCCTGACGCCGGTTTCACCCCTTCGCGGCGCAGCGCCCATACTGGGCACCTCGTTTCCATTCCGCCGCCCCCCATGCGCCGACCCGTGATTGCCCTGTTGTGCGGCCTGGCCACCGCGGCGGCCCTGCTCGTCTGGCGAGGCGGCGGCGACGAACCGCAGGAGCAGGCCGCGCCGGCTGCTGCGCCGCCGTCCAGCGCGGCGGTGCCTGCACAGCCGCCCATGCCCGTCGCGCAGGCGCCCCGTTCGGCACCGGCCGCTTCGACTGTGGCCGTGGCGCCCGTGGCGGCGAGCAAGCCGCCCCAGCCGTCTATCGGTCAGGCCAGCCCCCCGCGCGCGGCGTTCACGCTGTCCAGCGACCATCAGGCCCTGATCCACGAAACCCTGCTTGCCGCCGCCGACCATGAACGGCTGGAGCAGGAGCCGCGCGACGACGCCTGGGCCACCGAGGCCGAGCGGCAGATACGCCAGGCGCTGGCCCGCCATGCCAGAACCGGGGACTTCGATGTGGTCGCCGTCGACTGCCGCCAGTCCCTGTGTGCGGTCCAGGCCTTCAGCTATGGCGAGAACGGCCATCGCGAATGGGTCAAGGCCGTGGACGAGCTGTACAAGGAAACGCTCGCCGATCTGTTCGACTCGGTCAACACCGCCTTCCCGACCCAGGGCAGCCGCTCGCCGGTGCTGACCTTTCTGCACCGCAAGCCGGCGGCGGCCAGGCCCTGAGCGTGGATACGGAGTTCGACGCATGAACAAGGTCTCAAGCATCCGTCTTCAAGCCGGCAGGCTCCGCCGGGCGCTGCCCATCGCGGCGGTCGCGGCCTGCGTCGCCCTGTGCGCGCAGCCGTTGCTCGCGCAGCCGTTGCTCGCGCAGCCCAAAGAGGCGCTGCCGCAAGTCACCATCACCGGCACGTCCAGCGAGCCGGTGGAAAAGTCCTATCGAAAGATGGTCCGGGGCATGGACTATTTCGAGCGGGCCCGGGCGGCCCTCGCGCCCGATGCCTCGCTGCGCTTCAAGCTGCTGCCGCGAAAGCCGGGCACCGATGTGGATCACATCATCCTGGAGCTCATAGCGACCACGTTCGACTACCGGGTGCCCGTCGCCGCCGATCACACCTTCGTGCTGGCGCGCGACCCGAAGGCCCTGCAGGAAGACGCCGTCGTCTCGCCCAATCGCAAGCGGCTGACCATGACCTGGCGGACCGAGATCCGCACCCCGGGGCTGCCACCCGACACCCGGCGGCTGGGCGATCTGCGCCTGGAATGCCTGGTGGGTCTGGAGGCCGGCCTGGTGTCCAACCTCAGCCTCGTCGCCCGGCTCGCCGACCTGTTCACCGACAGCAAGAGCTATTGCGGGCGCAAGGCCGCGAGGTATCTGTACTTCGCCGAACGGCCCCTGTTCAGCGTCACGCTGGTGGCAGGCGAGCGCCGGGAGGTGCTGCCCACTGACCGGCTGTATGCCGCGGCCAGCGACGACCCGGACTTCAAGTCCGACCTGCCCTTTTGCGATTGCGAGGTGCTGGTCGATCGCACCTATTTTCTGCCGCTGGGCGACCCCGGCTGGCCGGACGACACGCGGGTCGAGTTCGAGTACATGGACGACAGCCCCGGCGGGCCCGCGCCATCGCCGGCCGGCCCCGGACCGGTGCGCGCGCCGGCCGGCCAGGCCCTCACGCCGCAGGCGGCGATGGAGCTGATTGCCATCGGCAGGAGCGACAAGGCCGAGGTCTCCGCCGCGCTCGGCAGCAAGGCCATCGTCATACCGTTCGACAGTGGCTACGAGGTCTGGGTCTATCGATGGCCGGGCCCGGACAAGACGACCCGCGCCGCCACCGAGCTGGTGCTGCTGTTCGAGCCCTCCGGCCTGCTGAAGAAGCTGCGGCTGCGGCCCGGCTACGTCTCGGGCAGGTAGCTCATGCCCGAATGGGTATCCTGTGGGGCCCGACCCAACGCTGGAGAGACTTGATGAGCGAACTGGACAAGGACATTGCGCGGATTCTTGGCGTCTATGAATCCGCCGTGTTCAAGAAGGATGTCGAGGCGCTGATGCGGCTCTATGACCCGGACGTCCGGGTCTTCGATGCCTGGGGCGTCTGGTCCTACGAGGGTGCCGAGGCCTGGCAGCGCGCGGTGGAGGGCTGGTTCACGTCACTGGGCACCGAGCGGGTGAAGGTCACGTTTGCCGATGTGCAGGCCTTTGTCGGCAAGGACATGGCCTCGGTCAGCGCCATCGTCAGCTACGCCGGCGTCTCGGCCGAGGGCCAGCCGCTGCGCGCGATGCACAACCGCATCACCTGGGTGCTGCGCACGACGGGGCATGTGCCGCGCATCGTGCATGAGCACACCTCGGCGCCGATAGGCTTCGAGGACTCGAAGGCGATACTGGTGCGCGACAAGGCCTGACCGGGGCGCAGCAGAATCTTCTGCCGAGAAGCCCACGAGAACAGCCACAGCGCGCCGGCAGGCGCCCCCATTGCAGCACCACCCGCTGCGCCCTCCGCCCTAAGCTGGAGCCGTCTTCACGATGATGAATGAGCGGCCCCATGCAGTCCACAGCGCACCCCCATCTCGACGCCCTTGTCTCGCTCGATCGCGAGCACCTGATACACCCGGTCGCACCCTGGCGCAAGCATGAGCAGCGCGGCGTCACGGTGCTGGAGTCGGGCCGGGGCGCCTGGCTGACGGACGCCAGCGGCCACCGGCTGCTCGATGCCTTTGCCGGCCTGTGGTGCGTCAATGTCGGCTACGGGCAGGAGAGCGTGGTGCAGGCGGCGGCCGAGCAGATGCGCAAGCTGCCCTACGCCACCGGCTATTTCCACTTCGGCAGCGAGCCGGCGATTCGGCTGGCGGCCAAGCTGGTGGAGATCACGCCGGCCTTGCTGACCCGGGTCTATCTGACCCTGGGCGGCTCGGAGGCGATCGACGCCGCGATACGGCTGATCACGCAGTTCTACAACAACACCGGCCGGCCGGCGAAGAAGCACTTCATCTCGCTGGAGCGGGGCTATCACGGCTCCTCGTCCACCGGCTCGGGGCTGACGGCGCTGCCGGCCTTCCATCGCGGCTTCGACATGCCGCTGCCGACGCAACACTACATCGCCTCGCCCTACAGCTACCGCACCGGCCTCGATGACGCGGCCCAGATCGCCGCCTCGGTGGCGGCGCTGCGCGCCAAGGTCGCCCAGCTCGGTGCCGAGAACGTGGCGGCCTTCTTCTGCGAGCCGATTCAGGGCTCGGGCGGCGTGATCGTGCCGCCCAAGGGCTGGCTGAAGGCGATGAGCCTGGCCGCCCGCGAGTTGGACATTCTGTTCGTTGTCGATGAGGTCATCACCGGCTTTGGCCGCACGGGGCCCATGTTCGCCTGCGACGCCGAGGGCGTGCAGCCCGATCTGATGACCTTGGCCAAGGGCCTGACCTCGGGCTATGCGCCGATGGGCGCGATGCTGATGTCGGAGGCGGTGTACGCAGGCATCGCCGACGGCGCCCCGGCTGGCGCGGCCATAGGCCATGGCGCGACCTACTCGGCCCACCCGGTCAGCGCGGCCGTGGCGCTGGAGGTGCTGAGGCTGTATGAAGAAGGCGGCCTGCTCGCCAACGGGCAACAAGTGGCCCCGCATTTCACCGCCGTGCTCGATGGCCTGCGTGAGCATCCGCTGGTGGGCGACTCGCGCCACCGTGGGCTGCTGGGCGCGCTGGAGCTGGTCAGCGACAAGGCCAGCAAGCGGGGCTTCGAGGCCTCGCTGGGCCTGTCGGACCGCATCTTCGACGCCGGCTACCGCAACGGCCTGGTGTTCCGCTCGTTCGGCGATCACATCCTCGGCTTCGCGCCGGCGCTGTGCTTCACCGAGGACGAGTTCGCGATCATGGGCACGCGGCTGAAGAAGACGCTGGACGAGATCCTGGCCGCACCCGATGTGCGTGCCGCAATGAAGTGAGCGCGGCAGATTCGCGGCGCAAAATCGAGCTCCTCCGTACAACCAGCGAGTGACGCACCGTGGTAGGCCCCCTCAAGCTTGATCGTCTCGACCTGCGCATCCTCAGCCAGCTGCAGAAGAATGGCCGCATCACCAACGTCGATCTGGCCGACGCGGTGGGCCTGTCGCCCAGCCCCTGCCTGATACGGGTGAAGCGGCTGGAGCAGGCCGGCTATATCGCCGGCTACGGCGCCCAGCTGCGGCTGGAGAAGCTGGGTGACACCTTGACCGTGTTCACCGAGGTCACGCTGTCCGACCACCACCGCGAGGACTTCGTGCGTTTCGAGGCGGCGATACGCGAGATCGACGAAATCATCGAATGCCATCTGGTCAGCGGCGGCTACGACTATCTGCTGAAGTTCACGACGCGCGGCGTCAACCACTACCAGTCCATCGTCGAGGACCTGCTGGAACGCAATATCGGCATCGAGAAGTACTTCAGCTTCATCGTCATCAAGTCGCCGTTCATCAAGAACCACTACCCGATCGAGCGGCTGTTCCCACCCACGCTCTGAACCCTGTTCCAAACACATGAGTGCTGCTTCATTCCCAGCGCCCGGTGCGCGTTTTGTGCGCCTGGCCGAAACCGGCCGCCCGGCCGTGCGCCTGAGCATAGACGGCCAGGCCGTCACCGCGATGCAGGGCGACACCCTGCTGGTGGCGGTGCTGAGCCACCAGCGCAGCCTGCGCCGTTCGGAATTCGGCGACGGTGCGCGGGCGGGCTTCTGCCTGATGGGTGCCTGCCAGGACTGCTGGGTCTGGACCGAGAGCGGTCAGCGCCTGCGTGCCTGCTCGACACCGGCGGCCGAGGGCATGGCGGTGCGCACCACGCCGCCGGCCAGTCACTGGCCGGTGACACCTGATTTGCAGATGGTGCAGGGGCGCGAGCTGTGAGCGGCCCCCGCGTGATCGTCGTCGGCACCGGCCCGGCCGGTGTGCGGGCGGCGCAGGCGCTGGTCGAGGCGGGTGTGCGGCCCATCGTCGTCGATGAGGGCAACCGCGCCGGTGGGCAGGTCTACCGCCGCCAGCCGGAAGGCTTCAAGCGCGACTACGCGACCCTGTATGGCAGCGAGGCGGCCAAAGCGCAGGCGCTGCACAGGGACTTCGATGCGCTGCGTGATCGCATCGACTACCGCGGCGACACGCTGGCCTGGAACGTTTCTGCCCAGCAGCTGCACACGGTGCATCCGGCCAGCGGCGAGACGCACGACATTGACTTCGACGCGCTGATCGTCTGCGCCGGTGCCACCGACCGGCTGATGCCGGTGACCGGTTGGAACCAGGCCGGCTGCTACAGCCTGGGCGCCTCGCAGATCGCGCTGAAGGCGCAGGCTTGCGCGATCGGCTCGCGAGTCGTCTTCATGGGCAGCGGACCGCTGCTGTATCTGGTGGCCTCGCAGTATGTGAAGGCCGGCGCAAAGGTCGAGGCGGTGCTGGACACCTCGCCGGCCATGCCTCCTCTTGCCGCCCTGCGCGGCCTGCTGAGTCGCCCGCAGCTGCTGTGGCGCGGGCTGCAGCTGCAGGCGATGCTCAAGCGCGCCGGCGTTGCGCTGCTGAAGGGCATCACACCCGTGCGCATAGACAGCACCCCCGAACAGGGCGTGACCGGCGTCACCGTCCGCGATGCCCGAGGCCGCACGCGGCTGTTCGCGGCCGATGCCGTGGGCCTGGGCTGGCATCTGCGCGCCGAGTCGCAGCTGGCCGATCTGGCGCGCTGCGAGTTCGAGTTCGAGCCGCTGAGCCGCCAGTGGCTGCCCCGCATCGATGAAGACGGCCGCAGCAGCACGGCGGGCGTCTATCTGGCCGGCGACGGCGTGCGCATTCTCGGGGCCGATGGTGCCGAAGCCGCTGGCCGTCTGGCCGCACTGGCCGCGCTGCATGATCTGCAGCAGGGCAGCGAACGCTACCAGGCCGAGCAGGGACCGCTGCGCGCCACGCTGGCGACGATGGACCGCTTCCGCCAGGGTCTGTTGCTGGCCTTTCCCTGGCCGCACCAGCAGGCCGCCGCGCTGCCCGACGAGGCCGTGGTCTGCCGCTGCGAGGCCGTCAGCGCCGGCGAGCTGCGCCGCTGCGTGCGCGAGCTCGGCAGCCAGGAGGTGAACCGCGCCAAGGCCTTCAGCCGCGTCGGCATGGGCCGCTGCCAGGGGCGCTTCTGCGGCCATGGGGCGGCCGAGGTGATTGCCGCCGAGGCGCGCATACCGATAGCATCGGTGGGCCGCATTCGCGGCCAGGCGCCGGTCAAGCCCATCATGATGAGTACGCAAGAGGTGGCGCAATGATTGGCGTCCAACGCAGCGATGTGCTGATCATCGGCGGCGGTCTGATGGGCACGACCGCCGCCTTCTTCCTGCGCCAGCAGCATGGCCTCAGCGTCACCCTGCTGGAGCGCGAGCTGATCGGCCGCCAGGCCAGCGGCACCAACTTCGGCAATGTGCGCCGCCAGGGCCGCGACCTGGCGCAGATGCCGCTGGCCAATCGCGCCCGCGCCGTCTGGGGCCGGGTCAAGGAGCTGCTCGGCGAGGACCTGGAGTTCAAGCCCTACGGCCACTTGCGCGTCTGCTACACCGATGGTCAGGCGGCCATCCTGGAGCAGCATGCCCGCGACGCGCGGCCGCTGGGCCTGGAGCTGGAGCTGTTTAGCGCCGAGGCGCTGCGCAAGCGCTGGGGCATCTTCAGCAACGAGGTGGTTGCAGGCTCGCTGTCGCCGATCGATGGCCATGCCAATCCGCGGCTGGCCGGGCCGGCCTTCGGCCGCGCCGCGCGCCGTGCCGGGGCCGCCATCCACGAGCACAGCGAGGTCGCGCACATCGAACGCGACGGCGCCGACTTCGTTGCCCACACCACCGATGGCCGTCGGTTCCGCGCCGCGCAGCTGCTGGTCACCAGCGGCGCCTGGTCGGGCCAGTTCGCGGCCAGCTTCGGCGAGCCGGTGCCGCTGGAGGCCCGTGGTCCGCAGATGGGCGTGACCGAACCGCTGCCCTATGCCATCGGCCCGTCGATAGGCGTGTCAACACCGATCGAGACCGAGGGCCTTTACTGGCGCCAGATCGAGCGGGGCAACATCGTCTTCGGCGGCGGGCTGAAGGGCCCGGCGCTGGCCGATCAGATTCGTGCCTACGTCAAGCCCGACAACGTCTTGCGCCAGCTGCGCGAGATGCGCCGCTTTGTGCCGGCCTTCGAGCAGGTGCAGCTGCTGCGCGTCTGGAGCGGCATCGAGGGCTACACCGCCGACTGGGCGCCGGTGCTGGGACCCAGCGCGCGAATTCCCGGGCTGCACTACGCCTTCGGCTTCAACGGCGAGGGCTTTGCGATCAGCCCCGGCGTCGGCGAGGTGATGGCCGAGCTGCTGGCCACCGGCCAAACCTCGACGCCGATCGCGCCGTTTGCCATCGCGCGCTTCGCCTGAGCGGCGCAAGCGCGCTCAGGCGCTCAGTCCTGCGCCATCACCACATAGACCTTTCTCAAGGTCTGTTTGATGTCCCACACGCCCGTCGTGTGGGCCGGGAAGAACAGCGTGTCGCCCGCGCTGATCTCCAGCGTTTCGCCGCCGGTGGGGGTGAAGGTGCAGGTGCCGGCCAGGATGTGCATCACCTCGGCATTGGCCAGCTGGCGCTCGAAGCGGCCGGGCGTGCACTCCCAGATGCCGCTGCGGTTGTTGCCCGAGCCCTCCAGTTCGACCGGGCGGCCGCGGGTGGTGGCGGTGGGCGCGCTCAAGGGGCGGGCAACGGCGCCCTCGTCTTGCAGGCCGGCGAGGGCGTGGGATTGCTTCAGGATGGTGATGGGCATGGGGCGTCCAAGGTGAGTGAAGCGGCCAGACTAGCCACGCGGCGGGCGTGCCGATAGGACGCTCTTGTCACCCGGCATGATCTGCGCGGCCGGCCCCCGGATACGCAATTCGCTACCGCGCGGCGGCGGGTTTATGGGCACATCGTCGGCGGCATCGCACTTAAGCTTTGGCTCATGGCCACACCGTCCACGCTCAACGAACCGAGGCGCCGCCGCTCGCTGGAGCCGGTGCTGGCGCATATCCGCGCTCACCTCAGCGAGCCGCTGCGGCTGGAGGCGCTGGCCGGGCTGTGTGGCCTGAGCGTCTGGCGCTTCGCCACCGTGTTCCGCGAGCGGGTGGGCATGTCGCCCTACCGCTATGTCAATGTGCTGCGCGTCCAGCACGCCCAGGCGCTGCTGAGCCAGGGTGTGCCGGCGGCGCGGGCGGCCAGCGAGTCCGGCTTCTACGACCAGAGCCATCTGTCGCGCCGCTTCAAGCGCCTGTGCGGCATGACGCCGGGCCAGTATCAATCCGCTACCCAATCCACCACCTCTTCGTGAAGGCACCACCATGGCCCTGCAAGACTTCAAAGTTCTGACCTTCGACGTTGTCGGCACGCTGATCGACTTCGAGCGCGGCATGCTCAACTACCTGCACGAGGCGCTGCCTGACAGCCCAGTAGGCGATGAGGACTTCCTGGCCGCCTACCGCCGCGCCCGCGCCAGCAAGGAGGTGATCGCCTACCCGGATGATCTGGAGCGCTGCTGGCACCAGATCGCCGCCGAGCTGGGCATGCCCGACACCCCGGCGCTTGCCCAGGGCCTGCGCGACTCGGTGCCGCGCTGGCCGGCCTTCGCCGACTCGGTGGCGGCGCTGAAGCGCCTGCGCACCCGCTTCAAGCTGGTGGCCATGACCAATGCGCAGCGCTGGGCGCTCGCCCACTTCGAGAAGACCCTGGACATGCCCTTCGACGACAGCGTCACCAGCGACGATGCGCTGTGCGAGAAGCCGGACGTCAAGTTCTTCGCCTTCACCCGCGGCCGGCTGAGCACCCGCGGCTACAGCCAGGCCGACAATCTGCATGTGGCGCAAAGCCAGTACCACGACATCGGCGTTGCCCGCGGCCTGGGCCTGAAGACCTGCTGGATCGAGCGGCGCCATGGCCAGCCCGGCTTTGGCGGCACGCTGGAGGTCAAGCAGATCACCACGCCGGACTATCACTTTCACACGCTGGCCCAGCTGGCCGACGCCGTTGATGCCGGCAAGTGAGGCAGACTGATGGAATGAACGACGACATCAGCGACCTGCTGCCCGCCCTGGTGGCCCTGCGCCACGACCTGCATGCCCATCCGGAGCTGGCCTTTGCCGAGCACCGCACGGCCGGCATCGTGGCAGCTGCGCTGCGCGAGCTGGGCCTGGAGGTGCACGAGGGCGTGGGCGGCACCGGCGTGGTCGGCATTCTGCGCAACGGCCCCGGCCGCAGCGTCGGCCTTCGTGCCGACATGGACGCCCTGCCCATGGTCGAGCAGAGCGGCCTGCCCCACGCCAGCCTGTTCAGCGGTGTGCACCATGGCTGCGGCCATGACGGCCACACCAGCATGCTGCTCGGCGCGGCCCGCCAGCTGACGCGCACACGGCGCTTCGCCGGCACCGTGGTGTTCATCTTCCAGCCGGCCGAGGAGGGCCGGGGTGGCGCCAAGGCGATGGTGGAGGACGGGCTGTTCGAGCGCTTTCCCTGCGACAGCGTCTATGCGCAGCACAACTGGCCCGATCTGCCACTGGGCCATGCCCAGACCCGGCCCGGCCCCATCATGGCCGCAGCCGACCGCTTTGACATCAGCGTGCGCGGCCGCGGCGGCCATGCGGCCCAGCCCCATCACACGCCCGATGCCATCCTGGCCGCCAGCCAGCTGGTGACCCAGCTCAACACCATCGTTGCCCGCCGCATCGATCCCGCCGAGTCGGCCGTGCTGTCAGTGACGCGCATCGAAGGCGGCCACTCGCACAATGTGCTGCCGGCCGAGGTGCAGATCACCGGCACCGTGCGCAGCTTCGACCCCGACACGCAAGACCGCATCGAGGCTGCCCTGCGCGACACCGCCCAGGGCGTGGCCCTGGCCAGCGGCACCGAGGTCGAGGTCAAATACACCCGCTACTACCCGGCCACCATCAACAGCGCCGCCGAGGCCGAGCTGGCGCTGGCCGCTGCCGCCGACACGGGCCTGCAAGCCACGGTGGCGCCTCTTCCGGCCTTCACCTCGGAAGACTTCGCCTTCATGCTGCAGCAGCGCCCGGGCGCCTATCTGTGGCTGGGCCAGCGCCGCCTGGGCGCCGATGCCTGCCTGCACCGGCCGCTCCATCATCCCTGCTACGACTTCAATGACGCCGCCCTGCCGCTGGGCATCGCCTGGTTCACGGCGGTGGCGCAGCGGGCACTGCGATAAGCTGCGGCCTGTCGAAGCCTGGGAGCCGCCATGACCGCGATCTCGCTCAGCATCCATGACAGCCATCCGCCGGACGAGACGGCGCTGATCGACCAGGGTCTGGGCGACGCCAACGACCTGGCCGCCCCGCTGCACGAGGTACGGCCCATCTCCTGTTTTGCACGGTCTGATGCCGGGCAGGTCATAGGCGGTGCGGTCGGCCGCTGGTGGGGCACCTGCTGCGAGCTGCAGCAGCTGTGGGTCGAACCTGCGCACCGCCGCCAGGGCATCGGCCGGCAGCTGATACAAGCCTTCGAGGCCCATGGGCGAGCGCAGGGCTGCTCGGTGTTCTACCTGGAAACCTTCAACTTTCAGGCACCCGATCTGTACCGATCACTGGGCTATGAAATTGCCTACCGGCACGATGTCTATCCGCACGGCGTCGTCAAGTTCGTGATGGTCAAGCGGGTGCGGGCCTGACCACAGGATGGCAAAGTCATGATGTTGTCTTTAGGCGCTTCAATAAGAAGTTATAAATATTGGCTGCCATCAACTGAATTTGCATGCACAAGGAGACAGAATTGTTGAGCACGGCCATTGAGCTTGCCCAGGAAGCGGGCCGGTCCCTGCTCGAAACCTTTGGCACTTCGGAGGTCATTGACAGGAAGGGCGACTACAGCAACGTCGTCACTGCCGCAGATACCCGCTCCGAGGAACTCATTGTTCGCGGGATCAGGAAAGCCTTTCCAAGCCATTCGATCGTTGCAGAGGAAACCGGCTGCGATCTGCGGGCGTCGCCGTTCACCTGGGTGGTGGACCCGCTCGATGGAACTTCGAATTACGCCGCCGGAGTGCCCTGGTTCGGTGTGCTCATCAGCGTACTCCAAGACAAGGTGCCGGTCGTCGGCGTGATGTACCTGCCCGTCACCGGCGATCTCTACTCAGCAGAGTCCGGCGCCGGCGCGTTCAGGAACGGACAGCGAATTTCGGTCACCCGCGAGACCAGGCTGGAGAACGTCTTGTGGGCCTATGGGATGGACGGAGGTGGCAGTGAAGAGCAGGCGATTCGCAACACACTTCTGCTGGCCAAGCTGCTGGGCCGGGTCAGGAACATCAGAGCAACAAACAGCCTGGTTGACCCCGCCTACACCTCGGACGGTCGCCTGGGCGGCATGCTGAATCAAAGCACGCGTCTTTGGGACATCGCGGCGCCCATGCTCATCGTGCAGGAGGCCGGCGGCCTGTACACAGACCTCGCTGGCCAGCCCCTCGATCTGGATGTTTCGCACACCGCCGCCGACAGAGAGTACGCCATTCTTGCTGGCGCGCCCGAGTTGCATGGATCTATTGCCGCGATCGTGCGAGAGTCACTTTCAACAGACCCAATCGGAGACTGAGCATGGCCAAGTTCTTCCGGGTGTTCACGTCGGTGCTGCTGGGCCTGGTGATTGGCAGCGCGATCAATATGGCGCTGATTACGGTCAGCGGCAAGGTCATTCCGCCTCCGGCAGGGGCCGACGTGACGACGATGGAGGGCCTGAAGGCCTCGCTGCCGCTCTTTGAAGCCCGGCACTTTGTGTTTCCCTTCCTGGCCCATGCCCTGGGCACCCTGGCCGGCGCCTTCGTTGCCAGCCTGCTGGTGCCTGGCAAGCCGCCCGTTGCGGCCTGGGCCGTCGGTGGCTTCTTCCTGCTGGGCGGCATCGCCAACGTGATCCTGCTGCCGGCGCCGGTCTGGTTCAGCGCCCTCGATCTGATACTCGCGTATCTGCCTATGGCCTGGCTGGGTGATCTGTTGGCCACTCGAGTGCGCCGAACATGAACGCCGATGGCGCGACGCTGTACTTCATGTGCGGCAAGATGGCCGCCGGGAAATCAACCCATGCCAAGGTCCTGGCCCAGACCCAGCATGCCGTGCTGCTGGTTCAGGACGACTTGCTTGCGGCGCTCTACCCGGGCGAGATTCTGACCATCCCGGATTTCGTCAAGTACTCGGCTCGGCTGCGGGAGGCTTTGACGCCTCACATCACGGCGCTGCTGAAGCAGGGCATCTCGGTGGTGCTCGACTTTCCGGGCAACACGCGAGTTCAGCGCCAATGGTTTCGAGCGCTTTTTGATGGCGCCAACGTCGAGCATGAACTTCACTTCATCGACACGCCCGATGATCTCTGCAAGCGCCAGCTGAAGCAGCGAAGTGCCACCCTGCCCGAGGGCTCGGCCTGGACCACGGACGCCGAGTTCGAGGCCATCACGGTGTACTTCCAGGCGCCGGCCGAAGACGAGAACTTCAGGGTCATCCGGCACGAGCGGGGTCAGCAACCGTGATCGTCCTGGAGACACCGCGCCTCCTGCTTCGACACATGGTGCCGGACGACCTCGAGGCGCTGTACGCCCTCTACCGCGACCCCGAGATTCGCCGCTACTTCCCCGACGGCACGCGCACGCTGGCCGAGACGCGGGACGAGCTGAACTGGTTCCTCAACGGCCACCCGCGCCACCCCGAGCTGGGGCTATGGGCCACGATAGAAAAATGCTCGGGTGCCTTCCTGGGCCGCTGCGGCTTGCTTCCATGGGATATTGACGGCAGGCTGGAAGTGGAGCTGGCCTTCCTGATTGACAAGACCCGCTGGCGGGAGGGCTTTGCCACCGAGGCGGCGCAGGCCATCGTTGAGCATGCACGGACGGTGCTGGGTCTCCAACGGCTGATCTGCCTGATCACGCAGGGCAATGCCGCATCAGTCGGCGTCGCTGAGAAGATCGGCATGTCATTCGAACGGCAGCACGAGGACGAGTTCGGCCCGTGCCACATCTACGCGCTTGCGCTGGTCACGCCCGAGTCCTGAACGCCCGGCTCGAGATCGACACCGGGTTCTGGTCCGGGTCCTTGGCATTCGCAAACGCATAGCCATCGGCCTGGTGGGTGCTGCCGAAGCTCAGGCCCAGCGCCGAGCTACGCGCCTTGAAGGCCTCGATGTCCTGCACATCGAACACCAGCTTGACGCCGACCTGGCCCAGCTTGACGCTCTTGGCGGCCTGGTGGATCAACAGGTGGGCGCCGCCCTCGGCCAAGGCCAGTTCGATGATGCCGTCGCCGTCATCGGCATCAACGGCAAAGCCGAAATAGCGCTGGTAGAAGGCGGAGGTCTGCTGCGGATCGCGGGCGTAGAGCAGGATCTTGTTGAGCATCGATGCCCGCGGGCCTCAGTCGGCCGCAAAGCAGTAGTACAGCCCGGCACCGCCGGTGGCTTTCAGCGCGTCCGCGCTGCAGCCGCGTGACGGGTGCGACGAGTTCCAGGACTTGGCGGGTGCGCTTTCGTCCAGGCCGGTCCGGTCGTGGTGGCCGACCATCGCCGAGCCGGCGCCGCTGAGCGTCCAGTTGCCACAGGTGGCGTCGGCGCTGCCGGCGACGACCATGCCGTTGGGCTGCGAGCCGGTCAGCACGTCATGCATATTGGGCGTGTCACCACGGCCCTTGATGCCCTCGCCGCGCTCGGTCAGCGCGGTGAGCTTGTTCAGATTGTTGGCGGGGCCGTGCAGCTGCTCGACGTCGGTGGCCACGACCACCCCCTTGGCGTTGATCCACGGGCCCTTGCCGATGCGGTCGCGGGCATTGACGGCCGGCTCGTAGCCTACGGCCTGCTGGCTCAGATAGGCCCGCCAGCTGCGGTTGCCGGCGCCAGCCGCTGCGGCCAGGGTCTGGCAATGCCTGTCGGCACCGGCCAGGCCACCCAGATCGGCCCCCTTGCCAGGCCCGGCGCTGGTAACGAAGAAGCTCATGCCAGTCTTGGCGCCCATGCCGGCGCAACCGGCGAGCAGCAGGGCCGCGACGGCGCCCGCTGCAAGAGCCCAATGAACCGAACGCTTGTGTTTGGGGGACATGGGCATCTCCGTTGTGGTTTGCGAGCCTTGCAGACTAGGGCAAAGCCGGAGCCGGATCAAGTCACTTGCCGCGCGGCTTGCGCTTCATCGGCGCATTGGGCTTGCCGCCACCGGTGCGCGCCCGCCAGAGCTTGAAGGCATTGGGCGTCAGCTCGCGCTTGAGCAGCTGCACCAGCTCGCCCTGCGAGATGCCGTGCTGCATCAGCACGGCATTGAAGGGCGGCGTGTCATCCCAGGCGGTGGCGATGATGCGCTGGATCTGGTCGGGGCTGAGGCGGGGTATCGGTTTGGCCATGCCGCTATTGTCGGTCAGCCCGGGGCCCCCGCTTTGGCGAACAGGCTGCGCCACCAGTTGCACAGCTGCGCCCACCGGCTGATCGAAACCGGGGCCGGAGCCTCGGCGGCTGTCGGAAGTGTCAGCTGGGTCAGCTGCGCCTCGAAGCGGGTGAAGAACTCCTGGATGATCTTCTGCGCCGCCGCGTCGACGATGCGCGAACCGATCTGCGCCAGCTTGCCGCCGATCTGCATCGTGGCCTCGTAATGCAGCTGCGTGCTGCGCTCCGACACCGCGCTGAGCCGGACCTCGGCCGTGCCCTTGCTGAAGCCGGCCGCGCCGCCCTGGCCCTCGAAGCTGAGCTTGTAGCCGGTCGGTGCGCTGATCTCGCTGAGCGCCAGCTTGCCGGTGAAGCGGGCGCGCACCGGGCCGATGGCGGCGATGACCACGGCCTCCAGCCGATCGGGTGCCGTGCGCGTCAGCGATTCGCAGCCGGGGATGCAGGCCTGCAGCACGGCGTCGTCGTTCAGTGCTGCCCAGGCTTGCGCCTGCGAGCAGGGCAGCTCGCGTTGGTTTTCAATGCGCATGATTCAGCTTTCCAGAGGAGCGATGGGGACGGCGGCGTGGGCGTGCTTGTGTGCCAGCACACCATGCCAGTCGCGCCAGGCGCGGCCTGGGTGGACTTCGCCGCAGCCGGGGCAGCGGCGTTCGGCCTCCGGGCTGGCGTAGTAGCTGTCGTAGACGGTGGGCAGGTCGCGGACGATGCTGTTCAGCTGCACCTCGCGGCGCGTTACCAGGCCGCCGCAATGGGCGCAGGTCCACTCGAACGCGTCGAGCAGGCCCGCAGGGCGGGTGCGCTCCACCACCAGGCACAGGCTGCCGGCCTGGGGGCGCTGCGGCGAGTGGCGCACATGGGCGGGCAACAAGAAGATGTCGCCCTCGTTCAGATCGACCCGTTCGTAGCGGCCGCGGTCCCACAGCAGCAGGTGGGCCTGGCCGCGCAGCTGGTAGAAAAACTCCTCCAGCGGGTCGTCATGGAAATCGGTGCGCTGGTTCGGGCCACCGACGACGGTGCAGATGAAGTCCGCGTCTTGCCAGATCTGCTGGTTGCCGACCGGGGGCTTGAGCTCGGCGGCGTGTTCGCTGATCCAGCGCTGCAGATTGAGGGGGGGGCCAAATTTAAGCATCGCTATCTCCTGGGTGGGGATGCCGCTGAACAGCATCCCCGTGGTTATGATCCTGCCGCCCATGTCCGACGACCGCCAATCTCCAGCCGCACGCCTGCGGCCCGTCAATGTTTCGCTGAAGCAGCTGCGCGGCTTTGCGGCCGTGGCCCGCCAGGGCAGCTTCACGCGGGCGGCGCAGGAGCTGTTCCTGAGCCAGTCGGCGCTGTCCGCGCTGATACGCGGGTTGGAGGCCGAGCTGGGCCTGCGCCTGCTGGACCGCACCACGCGGCGACTGGAGCTGACCGAGGCCGGCCACGAACTGGTGCCCACCGTCGAGCGCCTGCTGGCCGATCTGGACCATGCCGCGCATGAGCTGCGCGAGGTGGCCGAGCGCAAGCGCGGCCGCGTGCGCCTGGGCACGACGCCGCTGCTGGCGGCCAGCATGATGCCCGAGCTGATGGTCAGTTTCGCCGCGGCCTGGCCCGGCGTCGAGTTGAGCCTGACCGATGCCAGCGCCGATGTGCTGCTGAGCAAGCTGCGCCAGGGCGAGCTGGACCTGGCCCTGGCCACCTTCGACCATGCGGCCGAGCCCGATATCGAGGCCGAGACGCTGCTGGCCGATCCGATGGTGCTGATCTGCGCGCGGGCTCATGCACTGGCGCGCGAGGCGAGCCTGACATGGGCGCAGCTGCTCGATCAGCCGCTGCTCTTGTTGAAGCCCGGCAGCGGCCTGCGCGCGCTGGTCGAGCAGACCTTCGCGCCGCTCGGTGGCTGCCCGAAGCCGGCTCAGGAGGTCAGCCACATCACCACGGCCATGGCGATGGCCGCGGCCGGCCTCGGCGTGGCCATACTGCCGGCCTATGCCCTGCGCGTCGGCGCACCGGAGGGCCGGGCCCAGGGCCTGGTCGGCGTGCCGCTCACCGCCCCCGAGGTGCGGCGCGAGCTGAGCCTGGCGCAGCTGAAGCAACGCTCGCTGTCGCCGGCGGCGCGGGCCATGGTCGAGCATCTGAAGACCCATCTGGTTGCTCCCGCCGCGCCTACACGCTCACGGCGGCGCGCCGCGACATGATGGTGCGCAAGGCGCTGTAGGGCGTGACCAGCGAGGTCTTGGGGTTGTCTGGCGACGGCAGGTTCTGCACCTGCACGCTCAGGCGGCCCACCGCGCTCTGCGCCTCGATCTCGTGCACGTTGCCGCTGGCCATCGGGTCGGCGATCAGCTCGACCTGTGTGTCGTCTAGACCGAGCGTGCACAGCGCCAGCGTGGCCGCGACATTGGCATTTTTCGGATAGTCCCGCGCCGCCTGGCGCGCCGTGCCGCGGAAGAACACGGTCGCTTCGTGCACCGCACCCAGATCGAGCAACTTCTCGGCCGGTGTGTCCCGCCAGGCCTGCGGCGGCTTGCGCGAGCGGTAGCAGACCGACTGCAGGCCGGCCAGGCGCGCGGCCTGCAGATAGTCCAGCCCGGCCAGCGCACCCGAGGGCAGCAGCACCTGGCGGCCGGCGGCGCGGGCGGCGCGCTCCAGACCGTCGAGCACCTCCGGGTCGGACAGCACACCTACCGAGACCAAGAGCAGGTCGGCCCCGGCCGCCAGACAGTCAGCGCCATAGCTGCGCACCGCCTGATGGCCGGCCGCCTCGACGATCAGATCGGGTTGCAGGGCCAGCAGTTGCGGCAGCTCGGTGAAGACCGGCACCGGCAGGCCGGCGCCCTCTTCGGCGCGGTGGCACAGCACGGCGATCAGTTCAACTTCGGTGTCACCTTGCGCCAGCAGCTCACGGGCGATGACGCGGCCGATGGCGCCATGGCCGATCAGCCCAACACGTAGCTTCTTGCTCATTTGCTTGTTTCCAATGCTTGTTGCACCACCCGGCGGGCCAGCACGGCTGCCAGGTGGGCGCGGTAGTCGGCGCCGGCGTGTAGATCGTCGGACATGATGTTTTCATCGACCCGCAGGCCTTGCAGCGCGGCCGGGTCGAAGCGCTGGGCGAGCGCCTGCTCGAAGGCCGGCAGGCGCACGGCGCCCTGCGAGGTGCCGGTCAAGGCCACGCGCACGCCGTCATCGAACTGGACCACCGCCATGCCGACCAGCGCAAAGCGCGAGGCCGGCTGCTCGAACTTCAGATAGGCCATGCGGCGCGGTCGGCGCAGGCGGATGCCGCACAGCAGCTCGTCCGGCTCCAGCGCGGTGCCGAACAGGCCGGTGAAGAAGTCATCGGCGGCGATCTCGCGCCGGTCGGTGATCAAGGTCGCGCCCAGCGCCAGCACACCGGCCGGCCAGCAGGCGGCGGGGTCCGCATTGGCGAGAGACCCGCCCACCGTGCCCATGGCCCGCACCTGCGCGTCGGCGATATGGCCGGCCATCTGGGCAAGACCCGGCACCCAGGCCTGCAGCGCCGGGCTGGCAGCCAGCTCGCCATGGGTCAGCATCGCGCCCAGGCGCAGCTGGCCCTGGTCCTCGCAGCTGTTGCGCAGGGCCGGGATGTGGTCCAGGGCGATCAACCGCGCCGGCGCCATCAGCCCAAGCTTCATCGAGGCGAGCAGGCTTTGCCCGCCGGCCAGCAGCTTGCTGTCCACTCCGTCGCGCAGCAGGGTCAGCACCTCGGCCACGCTGGCCGGGCGGCAGAAGTCAAAGTCCTGCATCGGCGACCTCTACAACTTCACCGCGCATCAGCCGCATGCCTTCGCAGACGGCGCCGACGATGCCCTCGTAGCCAGTGCAGCGGCACAGATTGCCGGCCAGTGCTTTACGAACCGCGCCGTCTTCGGCCGGCACGCCTTCATCGGCCATTGCACAGGCCCGCATCAGCATGCCCGGCGTGCAGAAGCCGCACTGCAGGCCGTGGTGCTTCGAAAAGGCGATCTGCATGGGGTGCCAGGTCTTGCCGGCTTTGGTCGATGGGCTGAGGGATTCGACCGTCTGCACCGCGCCGCCATCGGCCTGCAGGGCCAGCACATTGCAGGCCTTCACCGCCTTGCCGTTCAGGCGCACCGTGCAGGCACCGCACTGGGCGGTGTCGCAGCCGCGGTGGCTGCCGGTCAGGTGCAGGCGCTCGCGCAGCAGGTCCAGCAGCAGGGTGTTGGCGGCGGCGTCCAGCGTCTGCGGCTGGCCGTTGATGGTGAGGGCTAGGCGTGGCATGGATCAGCCCAGCTTCAGGCCGCTCAGGGCGAACTGCTCGCGTATCAAGGCCTTTTCGTCTTCGGTCAGCTGCAGCAGCGGCCGGCGCACCGGACCACCGGCCAGGCCCAGCAGCTCCAGCCAGTACTTGCTGTGGGCCTGCGGCTTGCCCAGGGGCTTGCAGGCCTTGAAGGCCTGGCGGGCGGGCTCCAGGCTGTCGCGCACGGCGCGCGCCTCGGCGAAGCGGCCCTCGAAGGCCAGGCGCGTGTAGTCGTTGATGCGCTGGTCGGCGGCGGTCTGCAGCAGCAGCGGCGGGGTCGAGCACAGATACAGGCGCCAGCCCAGCTCCTCGATATTGTCCAGCCACTCCTCCTCGGAGGCGGTGCTGACCTGGATCTGGTCGCCGACCAGGCGGCTCAGCTCGCTGTACATCGATCGCGGCACGCTGTACTTGATGGCGACGATATTGGGCAGGGCGGCGATGCGGGCGCACAGCTGCGGGCTCATCAGGTAGCCGCAATCGGGGTGGTTCCACATCGCGATGCCGATGTCCAGCTGCTCGCTGATATGGCGGTAGTACTCGTAAATCGTCTCGTCGGTGTCGGCGCCGAAATGCAGCACCGGGCTGTGCACGACGATCCAGTCGGCACCGACGGCCTGCGCGTGGCGGCCCAGCTCCAGCACCGTGTCCAGGTTGGTGTCCGAGCAGGACATCACCGTGCGCGAACGGCCCAGATCGGCGGCCACCTGCGCGGCGACCTCGAAGCTGCGCTTGCGTTCGGCCAGCGACATCGAGAAGAACTCGCCCTGCTTGCCGCAGACGAACAGGCCACCAAGTTTCAGCGTGCCCATCCAGTGCTGCAGATTGGCGCGCATCGCGGCCTCGTCGACCGTGCCGTCGCGGTTGAACGGTGTGAGCGTGGCGGCCCAGACGCCGGTGAAGTGGGCCTTGGCATAGGCCTTGGCGTCTTGCTTGGTGTAGTTCATCGTCGGGTTCTCAGTTGGTGGGGTTCTGCATCGCGCGCCAGAGGCGCTCGGCGCTGAGGGGAAAGTCGAGTTGCTGCACGCCGATCGGCCGCAGCGCGTCATGGGCGGCATTGAGCAGGGCCGCGGGCAGGCCTATGCAGCCGGCCTCGCCCACGCCCTTGGCGCCCAGCGCATTGGCGGCGCTGCGCGTGGGCAGGCTGGACAGGCGCACGGCGGGCAGGTCTTCGGCACGGGGCAGGGCGTAGTCCATCAGCGAGCCGGTCAGCAGCTGGCCGTTGTCGTCATAGACCAGGCGCTCCATCAGCGCCTGGCCCAGGCCCTGCGCCAGACCGCCCAGCAGCTGGCCGTGGACCAGTTCGGGCGAGATCACGTGGCCCGCGTCATCGACCCAGACCAGGTCTTCTATCGTCGGTGATCCGGTGTCGCGATCGACCCGCAGCGCCAGCATCACGCAGCCGGCCGCCCAGGCCTCGTGAGTGACCTCGTGGAACAGCTCGACGCTGTGCGGCAGCGCCGCGCCGTTTTCATTCAGTTCCTGCTGCAAACGCTGAGCTGCCTTCAGCACCGCCGAGCCACCAATGGCCGTGCTGCGGCTGGCCAGCGCGCCGATGCCGGCCGGGCAGGTGGCCGTGTTGCCATGCAGCACGGTGATCTGGTCGGGCGCGCAGCCCAGCACCTGGGCGGCGATCAGCGCATAGCTGGTCTCGCGGCCCTGGCCCTGGGCGGTCGCGCCGGTAGCCAGCAGGTAGCGGCCATCGGCCTGCGCCGTCAGCCGCACCGACTCGAAGCCCTGGCCGCAGGGCTCGACGTAGACGGCCATGCCGATGCCGACGAGTTCGCCGTTGGCACGACGCTTGGCCTGCTCCGCACGGCGACCGGCGTAGTCGAACAGTTCGGCCGCACGCTGCAGCAGCGCGGGCAGGTCACAGCTGTCCAGCCTTTGACCGTTGGGCCAATCGGCCGGGAGATCCTGCGGGGCCCAGAGATTGAGCAGGCGCAGCTGCAGCGGATCGATGCCGTTGTGTGCCGCAGCCTCGTCGACCAGCCGCTCCATCAGGATCGCCGCCTCGGGCCGGCCGGCGCCGCGGTAGATGCCGACAGCCGCTGCATTCGACAAGCGCCCCTCGCCCAGCACCTGCTGCGCCGGCACGCGGTAGGGCCCCGGCAGGATGCGGCAGGCATTGCGCAGCGGTGCGGCGGCGCTGTAGGGCAGCCAGTGGCCCAGCGCAAAGCGCAGCTCGGCTTGCAAGCCCTGCATGCGGCCATGCGCGTCCACCCACAGCTTGCCTTCCAGCCTGGCGGCGCGGCCGTGCGTGGCCGACAGCAGATCCTCCGAGCGGGTGGACTGCCACAGCAGCGGCCGCTGCAACCGGCGCGAGGCCCAGGCCAGCAGCAGATCCTCCGGATAGACGGAAGCCTTGCCGCCGAAGGCGCCGCCGACATCGGGGGCGATCACCTGCACCCGCTCCAGCGGCAGGCTCAGGCACAGCGCGAGGTCTTCGCGAGCGCGGCTGGGGGTCTGGGTGGACATCCAGGCCTGCAGGCCGCCGCTGGCGGTCTGCCAGGACATCAGGCTGGCGCGCGGCTCCATCGGCGCCGGGGCGACGCGGGGCAGTTCGACCTGAACCTCGGCGCTGGCCGCGGCGCCGGGCAACTGACCGGTCCGGAACTCGCTGCGCAGCGCCAGATTGCCGGGCACGTTCTCGTACAGTGCCGGCGCGGCCTCGTCGTGATCGAGCACGGGCGGCAGGTCTTCATAGTCGGCAAAGATCAGATCGGCCGCCGCCTGGGCCTGCTCCAGGGTCTCGGCCAGCACCAGGGCGACCGGCGCGCCGACGGCCAGCACGCGGTCGCCGGGCATCAGCTCGGCCTCGGGCAGGCACATCTCGGCGAGCAGTCGGTTGACGCGCGGCTGGCACAGGCCGGAGAACTCGCGCGGGCCCAGCACGGCCAGCACACCGGGCTGTTCCTGCGCCGCCGCCAGATCCAGGCCCAGCAGCCGGGCATGGGCATAGGGGCTGCGCACGAACACCGCATGGGCCAGGCCGGGCAGACGGATATCGCCGACAAAACGGCCCTGGCCGCTGAGCAGGGCGGGGTCTTCGACGCGCAGGAATTCGGCCTTGGCGCCGGCTTGAACAGGGGGCAGTGGCTGGAACATGAGGCGATTGGACACAGGCTTGGCCAGCAAGACAAACGCAAAATATTTGTTGATTCAGCGAGTTGTTGACTGAATGGACGGTCGGGTGGCCCGGCAGGGTGTGTCCGGGAAACATCAGATTGTTTGGATACTCAATCATTGTCATGTATACATATGACTTGTTGTGTGTCCATTAATCAATCGATAGAGGAACCCCATGCAGAAGCAGCGAATCGGGCTTGGCGCCCTGACTTTCCCGGCCACCACCTTGGCCGCCGCGCTGGCGCTCAGCGCCAGCGCGCAGGCCCAGGTCAGCATCTACGGCTTTCTGAAGGTGGACATGGAGCATGTGAGCGCCAGCGGCGCCGGCGGCGGCATCGCCGGGTCCAAGCGCCTGGCCAACAATCTGTCGGTGCTGGGCTTTCGCGCGCATGAGGACCTGGGCGGCGGCCTGAGCGCCTGGGCGCAGATCGAGACCAATGTGCGCGCCGACACCGGGGAGGGCCCCTGGGGCGGTCGCAACACCGCCGTCGGGTTGAAGGGGCCGTACGGCGAGCTGATACTGGGCCAGTGGGAAACGCCGCTGCGCTTTGTGTCGGTCTATGCGATCGACCCGTTCACGGCTGGCATCTTTGCCTCCAACGGCATCCTGGGCAATGGCTTTGCGACGGCGGCCAACGGCCTTTCACCGCAGTCCTTCGACCGCCGTCAGCCCAACCTGATCCAGTATCACAGCCCGGTCGTCGAGGGCTTCGCTGCCCGCCTGGCCTATGCGCCCAGTGAAGAGAAGACCGACAAACTCGCGCCCGACATCTTCTCGGGCCTGGTGACCTATAACAAAGGTCCGCTGTACGCCGCCTACGGCTACGAGCTGCACCGCGACTATTTCACCGCCGGCAGCAGCGACACGGCCCACCGCATCGGCCTGGCCTATTCGATCGGTGATACCCGGCTGCGCTTTGCCTGGGAGCGGCTGCGCTACGAGCCGGCCGCAGCCAGGCAGCTGAGCCGCGACGCCTGGCAGATCGCCGCCACGCACAACATCGGCATGGGCCAGCTGCGCGCCTCGTATGTGAAGGCGCAGGCGTCCAAGGGCAATGCGGTGGCCGCCATCGGCAGCATCGCCGCCCCGGGCACCGATTCGGGTGCGACGCAGGTGTCGCTGGGCTATGGCTACTTTCTGTCAAAGCGCACCGAGATCTGGGCCGCGTACACGAAGATAGACAACGGGGCGGCGGCGCTCTACAACCTGTCGGCAAACGGCATCGCCGGCTTGAAGGCGGGGCAGGATCCCTCAGGCCTGGGGTTGGGGATCACGCACAAGTTCTAGGCCTTGTGGCTTGGAGCTGTTGGCTGCAGTCAGGCGGTGGTTCTTGTCCGGCGTGTGGTTTTGGCGGCTGCCGGGCTTGCTGCCTTCACGGGCCGGGCCGTCTTTGCCGCCTCGCCTTCCTGCTGCTGCCGCAGCAGCTCGAGCACATTGATGCTCAGCCGCGCCGTGTGGTTGCGCATCGCCTCGTAGGAGCGCTCGGGGTTGGCGCTGAGGATGGCCTCGATGATGGCCTGGTGCTCGTCATGCGACACGGTCAGCCGGCGCTCGACCTTTTTCTGCGCCGCGCGGAACGGCGCCAGGCGATCGCGCAGGCTGTCCAGGATGCCGGTCAGCGTGCGGTTCTGCGCGCCCACGCTCAAGAGCTGGTGGAACTGGTGGTTCAGCTCCAGATAGCCGGCCTCGTCGCCGCGCGCCACGCAGTCTTCGCTCTGCTGCTGCAGCATCTGCAGCTGCTTTTTCTGCACCGCGCTCATGCGCTCGGCGCTGATGCGGCAGCACAGCGCCTCCAGCTCGACCATGGCCTCCAGCATGTCCGACAGGTCCTGCAGGCCGATGCTGCGCACGATGCCGCCCTTGCGCGGCTGCAGATCGATCAGCCCCCGCGCATGCAGCTCGCGCAGCGCCTCGCGTATCGGCGTTCGTGAGACCTGGAAGCGTTCGGCCAGCACCAGCTCCTCCAGTTTCTGGCCCGGTGGCAGTTTGCCGCTGACGATGTCCTCGGTCAGGCTGCGGCAGATGCCGGCAGATGCGTTTCCCATGCGTGAGTCCCTAGGGCTGCTGCCCGTTGTGATGTCCTGTCGGCCGGCAATGCCGCCGCCGCGCCACTGCCATGAGTTTAGCGGTGCGGGACGCACGAATGCTTTGCATGCGACGTATTGAATACACAAACATTATCATGTATACATATGACTGTTGTCATTTCACGCCTTCCACCCCCAACCAAACCGAAAACCTGAGGCCATCAAAATGTCTGGAAAACTGCGCCACGTCGCGATCTCGGTGCCCGATCCCTGGGCCGCAGCACCGTTCTACGAGCAGGCCTTCGGCCTGAAAAAGGTCGGCGAGACCGACTCGTCCCTGGCCCGCGGCGTCTATCTGAGCGACGGCACGGTGACCATCGCCCTGCTCAACTACAAGACCGACGAGGCCGCCGGCGAGCGCGGCCGCGACTATGTGGGCCTGCACCACATCGGCTTCTGGGTCGATGAGATCAAGGAGGCACGCGCACAGTGCGAGGCCGCCGGCGGCACCTACTACATGGGCGAGGTGCCAGTGAAGGGCAATATCTTCTACGAGGTCAAGTACCGTGACCCCAACGGCGTGATCTGCGACCTCACCGACCACGGCTGGGGCGGCGCATCAAAGGACGGGGGCACGCCCAATGGTCCGGCCCTGCGCAACCCCGATCTGGAGGCCGATCGCAGCGGCCTGTAATCCTGCGCAACAAGCTTGTTTGAGAGTGTTGGGGGCGCCACTCCAGGGGCGCCCCTCTTTTTTCTACTCCACCGCTGAGGTGATGCACCGGCGCTCAAGCGTTGCCTCCAGCCTGTGCCGCTTCGGCGGCAGCCCCGGGCGCTTCTTCACCGTGAAGCCCAGCGACAGCAAGGTCTCGCGCACCGCCAACGCCACCGAGTAGCTGGCCACGGTGGCGCCGGGTTGGCACAGGCGGGCCATGGCCGTCAGCGTCTCGGCGCTCCACATATCCGGGTTCAGGGCCGGCGTGAAGCCGTCCAGATAGACGGCATCCGCTTGGCAGTGCAGCTGCTCCAGCATGGGCAAGACCTGGCCCACGGCGAGAGTGAGATGCACGCGGCCCTCGGCAAAGGCCAGCTCGTGAAGGCCGGGCGACCAGTCGCGCCAGGCTGCGGCCAACTCGGCCCCCAACCTCTGCACGCGGGCCAGCAATGGCGCCTGATCACCGGCCATCGCCGCCAGGCTGTCCACGCTGCGCAAGAGATCGGCGGCCGCCACCGGATAGGCCTCGACCGAGGCGAAGCGCAGCTGCTCACAGCGCTGCTGATCGGCTTCCCAGGCGGCCCAGGTGCGCAGAAAATTCAGCCCCAGGCCGAAGCCGGTTTCCAGCACGGTGAAGTCCCGCCGGCCCTGCCAGCGCCCGGGCAGGCTGCAGCCGGCCAGGTAGACGGCACTGGCCTGGGCCAGTCCGCCATAGCGGCTGCGATAGAGATCATCGAAACGCGGACTGCGGGGGCTGCCGCCATCGGTCCATTCGACGGGTTCGTTCATGCTGTGTCTGGCAAGGCTCTCGGCGGTCACGCGATGCAGCGCATTCTCCACGGTCCGGGCACGCGAATTGCGTTGATGGCTGCACAATCCATCATCACCCTCAACCGGCAGCCCCCCATGGACGTTCCGAAGCTCGACCAGAACGCAAGCTCCAAGATCCACCTGATCGGCGGTGAGAAGGGCGGCGTCGGCAAGTCGCTGGTGGCGCGGGTGCTGGCGCAGTACTTCATCGACCACGAACTGCCCTTCACCGGTTTCGACACCGACCGCTCGCATGGCGCCCTGCTGCGCTTCTATGCCGACTACGCCTCGCCGGTGCTGGTGGACCGCTACGAGATGCTGGACCACATCGTCGAGCGGGCCGTCGAGCAGCCCGGCTCGCGCGTGCTGGTCGATCTGGCGGCGCAGACGCACGATCCGCTGGTGGCCTGGATGGACGATTCCGGCGTGCTCGACATGGCCGACCTGTCCGGCTTCTCGCTGCACTACTGGCATGTGATGGACTCGGGCCGCGACTCGGTCGATCTGCTGACGCGGCTGCTGGACCGTTTCGGCCAGCGCCTGCGCTATGTGCTGGTGCGCAACCAGCTGCGTGGCAATGACTTCAGCCAGCTGGAGAAATCAGGCCAGCTGGAGCGGGCGTTGAGCTATGGCGCCAGCGTCGTCGACCTGAAGCATCTGCATGACCCGGTGATGCAGAAGATAGACGCGCGCAACAGCAGCTTCTGGGCGGCCAAGAACAACGGCTCGGCGCCCGACAACGCCGGCCTGGGCCTGATGGAGCGCCAACGCCTGAAGCTGTGGCTGCACCACGCCTACGCCGAGCTGGCCAAGGCACAACCCTAGATCGCGCTCAATCGGGGCCCGTCGTCTGACGACAAAGCCTCGCGCGTGTGGTGCGGCAGGCGTATGCCATGGGCACCGTCCTCGACGGCCCAAGCCCGTATCAGCGGCGCACCGGACTGCACCGCACCGAAGATCGTCGCGAAGGCCACATCGGCCGCGTCGCGCCCGGTGCCGAAGCGCACCAGGCCCATTGGAATGGCCGTGCCCGAGGGGTCGAAGGTGTACCAGCGGCCACCCAGATAGACCTCGACATAGGCATGGAAGTCCGGCGGGCCAAGTACCGGGTCGGCGCCGTAGTCGGTGCCAGTGGTGAAGCGGGCCGGGATGTTGATGGCACGGCACAGCGCGATCATCAGATGGGCGAAATCGCGGCAGATGCCGGCGCGGCCGATCAGGGTGTCCACCGCCGAGGTATTGGAGTTCGAGGTATTGGGCGTGAAGCTGACGTGCCGCTGCACCCAGTCGCGGATTGTCTGCACCCGGCTATAGCCCTGGCGCAGACTGCCGAACTCGTCATTGGCCAGCTTCAGCAGCCGGTCCGATTGGCAGTAGCGGCTGGGATAGACATAGCTCATCACCTCGGGCGGCAGCAGGCGCACCGGCACCTCGGCAATCTGATCGGTCTGGCCGCGGTGGTGGGTGATGTCCACCGTCGCCTGATAGGCCACGCGAAGCTCGCCGGGAAAGGCGCTGAGCCGCAGATAGCGGTTGCCGGTGATCGGATCGGTGTGGATCTGCGAGGCGACGTTCTGGCTCAGCACCAGGTTCTCGGCCGAAATGCTTTGGTGCGCGGTGTGCGCGGCATGGATGTTGAACACGAAGTCGGCGCCTTGCGGGCCCACGGTGTAGTTCAACTCGATCTGAAGTTCGATACGGATCATGACTGGCCCTGGGGCAGTGATGGTGCTGGCGGGCCAGCCAGGACGGGGCCTGGGCTGGAACGAGAAATGCTTGCTGCGATTGCACCGCAGCCTGGCCGGGTCTGTCCAGGTGTGAAGAGGAGCTTCTCATGTCGGAAACCGCTGACACCCTGTTCTCCCATGTCAAACCCGAGCAGACCGGTTATGTGAGTGGAGGCCTGCGCGACTTCTTCCTCTACCGCGATCTGGGCGTCGCCGCCGCCACCCAGGGCAAGGTCATCGCGCACCTGGTGAAGGCGAACATGGCGCCCGAAAAAGGCACAGGCTGGCACCGCCATGAGGCGGAGTTCCAGATCGTCATCATGCTCAAGGGCTGGGCCCGCTTCATGTACGACGACCAGGAGACGCTGGTCGAGGCCGGCGACTGCGTGCACCAGCGGCCGGGCATCAGGCACTTCCTGTTCGACTACTCGCCCGATATGGAGTATCTGGAGATCGTCTCCCCGGCCGATTTCAAGACCATAGACGTCGAGCCGGTGTGCCCCATTCCGGATCCGACGCCCTGGAACTGAGCGGCGGCGCACGCTATTGCAGAGGCGGGCACCGGCTTGGTGCCCGCCTTCCTAAAATTCAGCCCGGCCACTTGCAGGTGGCCGGTCCTTCGTTCTGCGTCGGACAGTCCGCAGGGACTGTCCTCGGTCAGAACTCAGCATCCAGCTCATCAATCTCATCGGGCTCATTGCGCGCCGCGTCCACCCACTCCTGCATCGCCGGCAGGGCCATGATCTGCTTGCAGTAGGTGGTGCAGGTGGCGTCCAGCCGCACGTCATAGGTCAGGAAGCGAGTCACTACCGGGGCGAACATGGCGTCGGCCATGCCGGGCTTGCTGCCGAACAGGTAGGGCCCGCCATAGGTGGCCAGGCATTCGGACCAGATCGTCAGCACGCGGTCGATATCGCTCTGCGCCCGCGACCAGATCTTGAACTTGGGGAAGTGGGCCTTGATGTTCATCGGCAGCGACGAGCGCATCGCGCTGAAACCCGAGTGCATCTCGCCGCAGATGGCGCGGCAGTGCGCGCGGGCCGCCAGGTCGGCCGGCAGCAGGCCGGCACGTGGCTTGACCTCGTTGAGGTACTCGCCGATGGCCAGCGTGTCCCAGACATGGATGCCGTCGTGCTCCAGCGCCGGCACGCGCATCGAGGCCGAGAGCAGCAGCATCTCGGCCTTCATCGCCGGGTCGTCCGGAGAGATCACGTTCTCGGTGAACTCGAGCTTGGCGAACCTGGCCATCAGCCAGCCTCGCAAGGCCCAGGCGCCGTAGTTCTTGCTGCTGATCGTCAGTACCGCTTTGGTCATGTCGGAGCTCCTGCTGCCAGCGACGGTTGCAAGCCCTGTGCCACCTATGGCCGCGAGTCTTGGCTCGCAACTTGCATTCACCGCGGCCAGACTCCAACGAAGGCCATGACCATGCTTTATCAAGCCTATCAAATGCAGTCTGACCTGATGTCGCCGCTGCGCCTGATGGCTCAGCACATGGCGGCTTCGCTATGGTTCCAGAAGACGGAGAAGACGACGGTGCGCACCCTGGCCGCCGCCTGCGACGTGGTCTCGCGCCTGCGCCTGACCCACGCCCGCCCGGCCTACGACATCACCGAGGCCATCGTTGACGGCCAGCCCGTGCCAGTGACCGAGGTGCCGGTGCAGCAGCTGCCGTTCGGCACCCTGCTGCACTTTCGCAAGGAGGGTCTGAGCGCCGCCGACGCCGACCAGCCGCGCGTGCTGCTGGTGGCGCCGCTGTCGGGCCACTTTGCCACGCTGCTGCGCGAGACCGCGCGCACGCTGCTGCAGGACCACGATGTCTTCATCACCGACTGGCACAACGCCCGCGATGTGTCGCTGAGCCACGGCGGCTTCAGCCTCGACGACTACATCGACTACATGATGCAGTTCATCGCCACGATGGGCCCGGGCACCCATGTGGTGGCCGTCTGCCAGCCCTGCGTGGCCGCGCTCGCTGCCGCCGCGCTGATGGCCGAGGACGATCACCCCGCTCAGCCGCGCAGCCTGACCTTGATGGCCGGCCCGGTGGACTGCCGCGTCAACCCGACCGAGGTCAACCGGCTGGCTACAGCGAAGCCCATCGATTGGTTCGAGAAGAACCTGGTCAGCCATGTGCCGCTGCCGCACGCCGGCTTCGGCCGTCGTGTGTATCCCGGCTTTCTGCAGCTGACGGCCTTCCTGAGCATGAACCCGGAACGCCACAAGCAGTCGTTCAAGCAGATGTACGAGCATCTGGTCGAGGGCCGCACCGACGAGGCGCGCACGATACAGCTGTTCTACGACGAGTATCTGGCCGTCAACGACCTGCCGGCCGAGTTCTATCTGGAGACGGTGGAGAAGGTGTTCCAGACCTATGACCTGGCGATGGGCAAGCTGATGTACCGAGGCCGCCTCGTCAATCCGGCCGCGATACGCCGCACCGCGCTGATGACGGTCGAAGGCGAGCGCGACGACATCTGCGCTGTGGGCCAGACGGTGGCTGCGCAAGACCTCTGCCCCAGCATCCGGCCCTATCTGAAGACTCACCACATCCAGACCGGCGTGGGCCACTACGGCGTGTTCAGCGGGCGCAAGTGGAACCAGCAGATCTACCCGCGCGTGCGGGACGCGATACACGCGAGCATCGCCTGAGTCCCTTCGCCCAGCATCAAGGCACCGGCGTCAGCAGCTCCCGCCCCGCAAAGAAGGCCGCCAGATTGCCCATCGCGCAGGCCAGCTGGGCACGCTGCGCCTCTGGCGAGCGGCCCGATACATGGGGCGTGAGCAGCACCTTGCCTGATGCAGCCAGGGCGGGTGGCACCACGGGCTCGCCATCGATCACATCGAGCGCGGCGCCGGCGATCTCGTCCGCCTGCAGGGCCGCGATCAGGGCCTCCGTATCGACCACGCTGCCGCGAGCGATATTGACCAGAAAGCCCTCGGGCCCGAGCGCCTGCAGCACCTCGCGGTTGACCAGATGGCGGGTTGCCGCGCCGCCGGGGCAGGCCAGCACCAGGTAGTCGGACTCCGTCGCCAGCGTGAGCAGCGATTCGATATAGCGCCAGGGCAGCCCGGGTTTGGCCGTGCGTGTGCAGTAGGCGATCTGCATGTCGAATCCGGCCGCGCGGCGCGCGATCTGCTGGCCGATATTGCCCATGCCCAGCAGGCCCAGGCGGCGGCCGTTGATCGTGGGCCGCTCGGCCCGGCTGCTCTGCCAATCGCCGCGCTTGACGGCCGCGTCCAGCGCCACCAGGCCGCGTGACAGCCCCAGCATCAGCGCCAGCGCGTGATCGGCCACGGTGGCGTTGTTGATGCCCGGTGCGTGGCTGACGCCGATGCCACGGGAGCGTGCCGCTGCCATATCGATGTTCTCGTAACCGGCGCCCCAGCTGCAGATCTGACCCAGCTGAGGCAGCAGTGCCATTTGCGCCTCGCTGAAGCCCGTCGTGCCGTTGGTCAGCACCGCCCGCAGCGGCTGGCCCTGCAGCCGCTGCCACAGCGCTTCGCTGTGGCCGGTCGGCTCGTAGATCAGCTCATACAGCTCGCTGAGCGCGGCCACAAACGGCGCTTGCAGCGGAATCAGGACTAACAGGGTTTCGCGTTTGAGCATCTGGGTTCTCCTGAACGATTTGCGCACTGGCCCTCAGGGTGTTCCCCAAATGGCTTGTCATGTATACATGATGATGTTATTGTATTCACAACGCAGCAACGCGCTGCCCTTGAATGCACTGAAAGGATTTGCCTTGAACTGGTATGCGATAGCCTCCTACGAGCAGGGCAGCGGCCCGCGCGCCGCCCTGGTGCTGGACCAGCAACTGTATGACGTGGCCGCGCTGGGCTCGGACGCCAACCCCCTGCTGCAGGGCACGCAGGGCGTGATGGAGCAGTGGGAGACGCACCGCGCCGCCGTCGAGGCGCTGGCAGCCAAGCTCGCCGCCGAGCGCGCTGCCGGCCGCATCCGGCCGCTGGCCGAAGGCAGCTACAAGCTGCTGCCGCCGTACCGCCCGGCGCGCATCTTCGGCGCCGCATCGAACTACTACGAACATGCGCGCGAGATGGGCACGAAGCTGGCGCCGCGCAGCGAAAGCGCGCCCTACTGCTTCATGAAGGCCGATACCAGCGTGATCGGCAGCGGCGACGATGTCGTCAAGCCGGCCGAGACGCAGAAGCTGGACTGGGAGGTCGAGCTGGGCGTGGTCATCGGCCGCCAGTGCCGGCATGTGACGGTAGCGCAGGCGCACGAGGTGATCGCCGGCTACACGGTGTTCAATGACATCAGCGCCCGCGACCTGAACCGCCGCAGCGACTACCCGTTCACGCATGACTGGTTCCGCGGCAAGAGCTTCGACACCTTCGGGCCGATGGGCCCCTGGGTGGTGCCGCGACAATGCATTGCCGAGCCGCAGAAGCTGCGCATGCGCCTGGACGTCAATGACCAGACCATGCAGGACGACACGGCCGAGGGCATGATCTTCAATATCGCCGAACAGATCGCCTACCTGTCTTCGCTGCTGACCCTGAAGCCCGGTGACCTGATTGCCACCGGCACGCCCACCGGCGTGGGCATGGGGCGCGGCGTCTACCTGCAGCCGGGTGATGTGATGATGGCCAGCATCGAGCAGATCGGCAGCCTGCGCAATCGAGTTGTGGCCGCCTAGTCCCTTGAGAGAGATTCCCATGTTCACACTTCGCACTACCTTGGCGCCGTTGCTGGTCGCCTGCGCCGCCCTGCTCAGCCCCGCCGCCCAGGCCCTGGACAAGGTCAAGTTCAACCTCGCCTGGCTGCCCCAGGGCAGCACCGGCGGCGTGCTGGTGGCCGCCGCCAAGGGCTACTACGCCGAGGCGGGCCTGGAGGTGACGGCGCAGCGCGGCTATGGCGGCCAGCGTACCGTCAACGAGGTGGACCAGGGGCTGTTCGAATTTGGCTATGGCGACCCGATCAGCGTGATGCTGAACCGCGCCAATGGCGGCAAGACGGTGATGGTGGGTGCCATCAACACAGTCTGGCCGGCGGCCCTGTGCTATGTGGAAACGCCCAAGCGCAAGCTGCGCACGCTGGCCGATCTGAAGGGCCTGAGCCTCGGTGGTGGTGGCGCCTCGCCGCTGCAGAACATCGTGCCGGCCTGGCTGGCCGCCAACGGCCTGCCGGCCAACCACGTGAAGCTGCTGCGCCTGGACCCGTCGGTGATCAACCCGTCGTTCATGGAGGGCCGCATTGACCTGGCCGAATGCTGGGAGGGCGCCAACAAGCCGCTGCTCGAGTGGCTCGCCGCACGCGAGCAGAAGACGCTCGGGATGCTGCGCTACCGCGACTTCAATCTGAACATCTACGGCAATGGCATCGTCACCAGCGAGAAGCTGATCGAGACCAACCCGGATCTGGTCAAGCGCTTCGTCAAGGCCACCTACAAGGGCTACGAGTTCATGCGCCAGGACCCGGAGGGCGCGGCCGACCTGATCGTCGCCAACAACCGCCTGCTGGCCCGAGACATCCTGCTCAAGCAGATCAAGGAAACGGTGTCCATCATTGGCGACCCGAGCGCCGACAGCAAGAAGCTGGGCTATATCCGCGCCGACCGCATGCACGGCACGATCGAGTTCGCCAAGAAGGCCTTCAACGTCACCGCCTCGGTGCGCGGCGGCGAGGTCTACACGAATCGATTCATCGACTGATCCAAGACTGAGAGACAGCCATGGAAACACTGCGCCCCCGCCGCCTTGGCCATATCGTGCTGATGGTGCGCGACATCCACGCCTCGGTGAAGTTCTACACCGAGGTGATGGGCCTGACCGTCTCCGACTGGATCAGCGACCAGATGGTGTTTCTGCGCGCCAGCAGTGACCACCATGACCTGGCGCTGTCGCAAATCCCGAAGGACTCGCCCGACATCAATGATCTGCCGCGCTACAGCCGGCCCGGCGTCGAGCACTTCTCGTATCTGGTCGATGACCTGGCCGAGATGGAGCGCGCGGTGCGCGTGCTGCAGGCCCATGGCATCGAGATCGTACGCGGCATCGGCAAGCACGGCCCGGGCGAGAACCTGTTCCTGGTGTTCAAGGACCCGGACGGCAACAACGTCGAGCTCTACTGCGAGATGACGCAGATCGGCCCTGATCGCCCCTACGAAGCCAAGGTTTGGGAGCGCAGTATCGACTCGTTCGATCAATGGCGCTTCGAGCGCTTCGTCGTGCCACCGCCGGCTGCCGTGGTGGCGGCCAAGCAGGGAAAGAAGTAAGCCATGGCCAAGCGCTGGTTGGAGGCGATTGCCTTCTGGGGCCTGCTGGCCCTGCTGTGGGAGTTCGGCGTGGGTTGGCTGGGCGTGCGCCGCTATCTGCTGCCGCCGTTCAGCGACGTGCTGATCGCCGGCTGGAACGCCCGCGAACCGCTGCTCAGCAACACCTGGGTGACCACGGTCGAGGTGCTGGTCGGCTTTGTGGCGGCCGTGGTGGGCGGCGTGCTGCTGGGCGTGCTGATACACATCAGCGCCTTTGCCCGGCGCACGCTGTACCCGCTGATCACCGCGCTGCAAAGCATGCCCAAGATCGCGCTGGCGCCGCTGATGATTGTGTGGTTCGGCTACGGCTTTGCGTCCAAGGTGGCGGCCACCTTTCTGTTCGCCTTCTTCCCCATCGTCATCGCGACCTTGGGTGGCATGCAGAACGTGGCCATCAATCTGGACGAGCACTTCCGGGCGCTGGGCGCCTCGCGCTGGGACTTCTTCTGGCGCCTGCAGGTGCCCGCCGCGTTGCCGGCCTTTGTCGATGGCGTGAAGGTGGCGATGCCGCTGGCCGTGATCGGCGCCATCGTCGGTGAGTTCATCGGCGCCGAGGAGGGCCTGGGCCATTTGATGACCATGGCGACGGCCAATGGCCAGACCGATCTGATGTTCGCCGCCATCCTGGTCATCACGGCCCTGGCCGTGGCCCTGTATGCGGTGGTCGAACGCCTGGCGCGCGCCGTCTGGTGGCGTGGCATTTCCTTCTGAGAACGGTGATGAGCGAACAGAACAAGCCCGCGATTGCGGTGAAGAATGTGCTGAAGACCTTTGCCGGCAAGCATGAGGTCAAGGCGCTGGAGGCGGTGGATCTGACCATCGCGCCGCACGAGTTCGTGTCGATACTGGGCCCCAGCGGCTGCGGCAAAAGCACCCTGCTGCGCATCGTCGCCGGGCTGACGCCCTACGAGGGCGGCGAGGTGCTGGTCAACCAGAAGCGCGTCGCCGGCCCCAGCCCCGAGATCGGCGTGGTGTTCCAGAGCAGCAATATGCTGCCCTGGCTGACCGTCGGCCAGAACCTCGCGCTGGGAGCCAAGCTGCGCAAGATTCCGGAGGACCAGGCCGCGCCCAAGATCGCCCAGCTGACAGAGATGCTGGGCCTGAAGGGCTTCGAGAACAACCATCCGCACCAGCTGTCGGGCGGCATGCGCCAGCGCGCAGCGATCGGTCAGATCCTGGCGCTGGACCCGCAGATCCTGCTGATGGACGAGCCCTTCGGCGCGCTCGACGCGCTGACCCGCGACAAGCTCAATGTCGAGCTCTTGCGCATCTGGCAGGAGCAGCGCCAGACGGTGCTGCTGGTCACGCACAGCATTGCCGAGGCGGTGTTCCTGTCGGACCGCGTGCTCGTGATGTCGGGCCGACCCGGCCGCGTGGTGCGCGAGGTGACGATAGATCTGCCGCGCCCGCGCATGCCGGAGACGATCAAGCAGGACCCGCGCTATGGCGAGTACATCTCTGAACTCTCCAAACTGATGGGCGTGTATTGAAAATGATGCGACCCGAGCGTTTTGCTGTTGTGTGGCGGCAGAGGGGGCGGGGGGCCGGCCACGGCGGGCTGAAGCTTGGGCCGGTCCCTTCGGCCCGACCTCCAGCTTCTTTATGCCCTCCGTGGCCGGCCCCCCACCCCCTCTGCGGATGCGGTGGTGGCCGCCAACCCCGGCTGGCGCGCGCGTCTTCTGGCCCCGCGAGCCTGCACACTAGTTGCAGCAGGGATGAGGGCGTGCCGGTCGCAGCGGGCATAAAGAAGCCGAAGTCAGGTCCGTCCAGGGCCGGACGATGCTTCAGCCCGCAGCGGCCGGCTCGCCCTCGTCCCTGCCGCTCCAATGCTGATGTGGTGTGTCGCTGACATGAAGACCGACCTTCAAGCACTGCTGCGCACAATCGGCCCCCGCTGGGCGACCGACATCAACAGTCACCGCGACCAGGTGGTCCGTGCCTACAGCGCTGTGCTGGCCGACCGGCCGCTACCGGGCTTGGCGATCCAGCGCGACCAGGCCTATGGCGATCACCCACGCCAGCGCTTGGACATCTACCAGGGCTTGGAGGCGCAAGAGCCCGGCGCGCAGCTGCCCATCATGATGTTCGTCCACGGCGGTGCCTTTCTGCGAGGGCAGATGAACCCGACCGAGCAGGTCTATGGCAATGTGCCGCGCCTCTTTGCACGCCATGGCTTTGTCGGCATCAATGTCGAGTACCGGCTGGCGCCCGAGGCACCGTTCCCGGCCGGAGCGCAAGACCTGGCCCTGGCGGTGAACTGGGTGCGTGCTCATGCGGCCAGCTTCGGCGGCGATGCGCGGCGCATCGTGCTGGTCGGCCACTCGGCCGGCGGCGCCCATGTGGCCAGCTATGTCTGCGATCCGCGCGTGCAGCCGGCGCTGCCCCAGGTGGCGGGCGTGGTGCTGATCAGCGCACGGCTGCGTGCCGATGTGCGGGCCGACAACCCCAATGCCGCTGGCGTGCGCGCCTATTTCGGTGAAGACGAGGCCCGCTACGAGCCCGACTCGGCCGTCACCCATGCCGCGAATCTGAAGGTGCCGGCCCTGGTGGCGGTGGCCCAGTACGAGAACCCCTGGCTGGATGTGTACGCGGCGGAGTTCTGCCACCGCGTCGGCCTGGCCCAGGGCCGTGCGCCGCGCTCGATCTGGTTGCCTGTGCACAACCACACGTCCATCGTCGCCCACATCGACAGCGGCGATGACGCTTTTGGCGAGCAGCTGCTGGACTTTGCCCACGGCCTCGCGCCCTGCCCTTCCTAGCGGCGAACGCCGCACAGCGCCCCCTGGCGCTCCCCCATTTCATTCCTGGAGATACCCATGGTCACCGATGTCTTGACCGGGGCGTTTGCGCCCGTCGTCACCCCCTTTCTTGCTGATGGCAGCCCCGACACGGCCCGCTTCATCGCCCATTGCCGCTGGCTGCTGGAGCAGGGCGCTGGCCTGGCCCCGTTCGGCACCAACAGCGAGGCCAATTCGATGGCCGGCACCGAGCGGATGGAGCTGCTCGACGCTCTGGTCGAGGCGGGTCTGCCGCCCGCCCGCATGCTGCCCGGCACCGGCGCCTGCTCGGCGCAGGAGACCGCGTTGCTGAGCCGCCATGCAGTGGCCCACGGCTGCGCCGGCGTGCTGATGCTGCCGCCGTTCTTCTACAAGGGCATCACCGACGAGGGTCTGTATGCCTACTACGCCGACGTCATCGAGCGCATCGCCGATCCGCGGCTGCGCCTGTACCTGTATCACATCCCCGCGCTGTCGGGCGTGCCCATCACCCATGCGGTCATCCAGCGCCTGCTTCGTGACTTCCCCGGCATCGTCGTCGGCATCAAGGACAGCTCGGGCGACTGGGACAACCTGCAGACGATGCTGGCCCGCTTCCCTGGCCTGGCAATCTTCCCGGCCTCGGAGAGCTTCATCTCCCGCACCCGGCCGCTGGGCGCGCACGGTTGCATCTCGGCCACCGTCAACGTCAACCCGGGCCGCATCAGCCGCCTGGTCGAGCAGTGGAGTGGCGCCGAAGGCCCGGCCCTGCAGGCCGAGGTCGACAAGGTGCGCCAGATCGTCCAGGGCTATCCGATGATTGCAGCGTTGAAGGAGGTGCTGGCCCAAGGCCTGCACGACCCGGCCTGGCAGCGCGTGCGCGCTCCGCTGACGCGTCTGTCGGTGGCGCAGGCGGTGGCGCTGCACACGGCGCTGGAAGGTGCGGGGTTTGCGCTGCGATGAAACTCATCGGTTTGCGTGAGCGCTGCCTCGCTGCGGTGGGGCGGCAGAGGGGGCGGGGGGCCGGCCACTGCGGGCTGAAGCTTGGGCCGGTCCCTTCGGACCGACCTCCAGCTTGCCCGCCGTGTCCGGCCCCCCACCCCCTCTGCGGATGCGCTGGTGGCCGCCTGCACACCCGCTGCAGCAGGGGCGAGGGTGTGCCGGTCGCAGCGGGCATAAAGAAGCCGAAGTCAGGTCCGTCCAGGGCCGGACGATGCTTCAGCCCGCAGCGGCCGGCGCGCCCTCGTCCCTGCCGCCCCGACCGTCATATGTCGGGTGCCACACCAAGCGCGGTGAAACGATGAGCGATAACCCAATCGCCCCGCTGGGCGCCTATCCGCAGCTGCAGCGCCGCGGCCCCTGGCTGTTCGTCTCGGGCATGAGCGCGCGCCAGGCCAATGGCAGCTGCGTGGCCGACGTGGCGCAACAGACCCGTGTCGTGATCGAGAAAATACGCGCCGCGCTGAAGACCGAGGGCGCCGATCTGCGGCACTGCGTGACCCTCACCTGCTACCTGATCGATATGCGCGACTTCGCTGCCTACAACGGCGCCTATGCCGAGTTCTTCGATGCGCAAGGCGGTCCTGCGCGCACCACGGTGGCGGTGCACCAACTGCCGCACCCCGAGATGCGGGTCGAGATCACCGCCACCGCTTGCATGAGTGACGCACCATGAACCACACCTTGGATGACGCTGCCTGGGATCTGCTGTTCCGCCAGGCCCGCAGCCACAACCGCTGGTTGGACACGCCGGTCGCCCCCGAACTGCTGACCGAGCTCTACGGGTTGATGAAGCTGGGCCCGACCAGCGCCAACGGCTCGCCAGCGCGGCTGGTGTTCGTCCGCAGCGCCGAGGCCCGGGCGCGGCTTGTGCCGCTGATGTCGCCCGGCAATCGCGACAAGGTCGCGCAGGCGCCGGTGACGGTGCTGATCGGCTACGACAAGGGCTTTTTCGAGCAGCTGCCGCAGCTGTTCCCGCACAACCCGGCCGCGCGCGAACCGTTCGCCGCGAACGCGGTGCTGGCCGAGGCCACGGCCTTCCGCAACAGCTCCCTGCAGGGCGCTTATCTGATGCTGGCCGCCAGAGGCCTGGGGTTGGATTGCGGGCCGATGTCGGGTTTCGACGCTGCTGCGGTCAATGCGGCCTTCTTCGGGCTGGAGCAGTTCCCCGGCCAGGAGGTGGCGGTCAACTTCATCTGCAACCTCGGCTACGGCGATGCCTCGGGCCTGTTCCCGCGCCATCCGCGTCTTCCCTTCGACGCAGCCTGCCGGGTGTTGTGATGGAGCTGCTGAACTTCCTGCTGCTGGGCGCCGTCACCGGCGTGCTGGCCGGCCTGCTGGGCGTTGGCGGCGGCATAGTGCTGGTGCCCATGCTGGTCTTCATCTACGCCGGCCTGCCCTGGGGCGAGGCCCATGGCGCACAGATCGCTCATCTGGCGCTGGGCACCTCGCTGGCCAGCATCGTGTTTACCTCCATTTCCAGCGTCCGCGCCCATCACCGCCGCGGCGCCGTCGATTGGGCCGTGGTGTGGCGGCTCTCTCCGGGCCTGTTGATCGGCACGCTGGCCGGCAGCTTCGTCGCGGGCCAGTTGTCGACGCCGGCGCTAAAGGCGGTGTTCGTGGCCTTCAGCTTCTATGTGGGCGGCCAGATGCTGCTCAATGCCCGTCCCAAGGCCTCGCGCGAGCTGCCCGGGCCGGCAGGCATGCACGTGGCCGGCGGCGCGATAGGCGCGTTCTCCAGCCTGGTGGGCATCGGCGGCGGCTCGGTCGCCGTGCCCTTCATGAGCTGGTGTTCGGTGCCAATACACCGTGCGATCGCCACCTCGGCAGCCTTGGGTTTTCCGATCGCGGTGGCCGGCACGGTCGGTTTCGTGATCAACGGGGTGAACGCCGGGCAGGCCTTGCCAACGTGGAGCCTTGGCTATGTCTATCTGCCGGCTTTGCTGGCGATTGCAGTGGGCAGCGTTTTGACAGCGCCGCTGGGGGCGAGGCTGGCCCATGCCTTGCCGGTGGCGCGTTTGAAGCAGGTGTTTGCGCTGCTATTGCTGGCGCTGGGCGGCCGCATGCTGTGGAGCCTGATCTAGGGAATCGGCATCCCCTGTAGCGCCTTCACCTCCTGCATCGAGAAGCTGGTGCGCACCATCTTCACGCCGGGCAGGCGTCGCAGCTTGGTCTGCATCAGCGCCGAGTAGCCGTCCAGGTCCTGGGCCACGACCACCAGCACGAAATCCTCGGGGCCTGAGACGCCATGGCACATCACCACCTCGGGGATGTCGCGCACCGCCTGCTCGAAGTCCAGCGAGTGGCTCTCGTCCTGGCTGTCGATGCTGATGGTCACGAAGGCCATCACGCCATAGCCCAGCGCACGGCGGTCCAGCCGGGCGTTGTAGCCGGCGATCAGGCCGGCGTCTTCCAGCCGTTTGATGCGCCGCCAGCAGGGCGATTGGGACATCTGCGTCATCTGCGCCAGCTCCGAGGTGGTGAGCCGGGCGTTGTCCTGCAGCGCTTTCAGCAGCGCGCGGTCGGTGGCATCGATCTCTATCGGCATAAGAAAACCTGCGATTCGTGATTGCTGGGTGAAATCTACCCTAAACATGGCAGGGTAGGGTTAGCTAGGTAATAAATCTGCAATACAAAACATAGACTGGCCTCAATGTATACATGAAACGTCGCTCGGATACAGCGCAAAACACGAAATGAACCTCTCCGATCTGCCTACCGCTTCCGCACTCGCCACGCCCATCACCCGGGCCGCCTGCCTGGCCCTCGATGCGCAAGACCCGCTGGCCCACTGCCGCGAGCGCTTCGCCCTGCCCGAGGGTGTGATCTATCTGGACGGCAACTCGCTGGGCGCGATGCCCTGCGCCGTGCCGCCCCGCATGCAACGTGCGATCGAGCAGGAATGGGCCCAAGGCCTGATCCGCTCCTGGAACGATGCCGACTGGTACCCGGCACCGCAGCGCGTCGGTGGCCGCATCGCGGCGCTGATCGGTGCCGAGACAGATGAAGTGATCGTTGCCGACTCGATCTCGATCAATCTGTTCAAGGTGCTGGTCGCCGCGCTGCGGCTGCGCCCCGGCCGGCGCGTGATCCTCGGCGAGAACGCCAACTTCCCGACCGATGCCTATGTGGCCGGCGGTGTGGCCGAGCTGGTCAATGCCGAGTTCCGCGCGGTGGACAGCGAGGACGTGTTGGCCGCGCTGAATGAAGACGTGGCCGTCGTCACGCTGACCCACGTCAACTACAAGAGCGGCAAGGTCTATGACATGGCCGCGATCACGCGACGCGCCCATGAGGTCGGCGCGCTGGTGGTCTGGGACCTGGCCCACACGGCCGGCGCCATGCCCTGCGCGCTGAATGCCTGCAATGCCGACTTCGCGCTGGGCTGCGGCTACAAATACCTGAACGGCGGCCCCGGCGCGCCGGCCTTTGTCTTCGTTGCCAAGCGCCATCAGGACGGCCTGCGCCAGCCGCTGACCGGCTGGCATGGACACGCCAAGCCCTTTGAGTTCAGCCAGAGCTATGTGCCGGCACCGGGCATAGACCGCATGCTGGTCGGCACCGCGCCGCAGCTGGGCCTGATCGCACTGGAAGCGGCGCTGACCGCCTTCGACGGGGTGGACATGCAGGCGCTGCGCCGCAAGAGCCAGTCCTTGACCTCGCTGTTCATCGCGCTGGTCGATCAAGAGCTGGCCGGCCACGGCTTCGGCCTGGCCACGCCGCGCGAGCCGAATGCCCGCGGCAGCCAGGTCTCGCTGACGCATGCCGAGGGCTACGCCATCGTGCAGGCGCTGATTGCGCGCGGCGTGATCGGCGACTTCCGCTCCCCCGACATCCTGCGCTTCGGCTTTGCCGCCCTCTACCTCAGCCATGCCGAGGTCTGGGACGCGGTGGCCACGCTGAAGGACGTGATGGCCAGCGCCGCCTGGTCCGCCCCCGAATTCATGGCCCGCAAGGCCGTGACCTGAGCCGCTTTCCCCAAGACCTGTTACTCCCCTCAACCCTCGCTTCCCGCGACCCATGGAGATTCTCGTGAAAACCAAACTGACTCTTTGCGCTGTGGCCGCCGCTGCGGCCCTGGCCAGCGCCCCGGCACTGGCCCAGGTGACGCTGTCCGGCTTCATCGACATCAATGCCGAGGTGGCCAAGTCCGGCGGCAAGACCATCAAGGGCCTGGGCTCGGGCGGGTTGAACACCTCGCGCCTGCAGTTCAAGGCGCAGGAGGATCTGGGCGATGGCCTCAAGGCCACCGCCGTGCACGAGATCACCTTGCGCGGTGACACCGGCCAGCAGGGCTCGCCGCGCCACACCTATATCCAGCTCGGCTCCAAGGCCTGGGGCGAGCTCAGCGCCGGCCGGCGCGATCTGCCCTCGGCCGAGATGTATGGCTATATCGACCCGACCTACTCGGGCGACTACAGCCCGATCAGCAACACCATGCTGTACTTCGCGCCCTGGCGCGAGAGCAACGGCCTGTTCTACACCACGCCCCGCATGGCCAATATCCAGGCCCGCATGAGCGTGACGGCCGGCCGCGAGGATGGCTCCAAGGACGCGCAGACGCGCAGCCTGGCGGTGGACTATTTCGGCGGTGACCTGTATCTGATGGCCGCCACCGACCAGCAGTACCGCCGCACCTTGAACAACCCCAACCAGATCCGCACTTCGCGCGACTACTACCTCGGCGGCGTCTATTCGATGGGTGCGCTGGACCTGACCCTGCTCTACCACCGCTACAGCGGCTACTACGCCTACCCGCCCTATGTGGACTTCACGTCCAAGGGCCAGGACCTGCAGCTGGGCCTGCGCTATGAGCTGAATGCGCAGCAGCGCTTCTTTGCCAGCCTGGTGCGCAAGAACGACCAGCTGGACGCCGACCTGTCAGACGCCACCAGCTGGGTGGTGGGCTATATCCACGGCCTGTCCAAGCGCACCGACATCTACAGCGTCTATGGCTCGGTGCGCCACGCCCGCGACTCGGCGATGCGCTTCCCGGTCAGCTTCAACCACGCGACGCCCTTGTCCAACGAGAACCCCAGCGGCCTGCAAATCGGCATCCGTCACAAGTTCTGAGCCCCAGGAGACTCAACCATATGAAACCCTCATTGATTGCCTTGCTGATCAGCGCCGGCCTGGCCCACCAGGCCCTGGCCCAGACCATTGTTCCGCCCGCCCCGGGCACGGCCAAGGTGCCGGTCAAGGAAGAGCGCGAGAACGCCAAGGGCACGCCCGGCGAGCCGGCAAGGCCTGACCCCAGCAGCTTCGGCCTGGACGCAGCGACCGGCATCTACAAGCACCCGGCCGAGACGCCCAGCATCGGCGGCACGCACCCGTTCAAGGGCAGCCTGGACTATCTGGATCAGAACAGCTACGTGCACAACACCAAGGTCGAGGCGCTGTACCCCGAGATGCTGGGCAGCCCCTACCACTCCTGGCAGACCACGGTGGACATGAATGGCCGCCGCTATATGGTCATCCACGAGAAGTCCTTCTACAAGGTGTTCGACATCACCGACCCGCGCAAGGCCGAGATGGTGGCCAACAAGAAGTGGGCCTGGGGTGGCAACGAGCATCCGTTCGGCCCCCTGACCATCCAGTACAGCGACAAGCTCAAGAAGCATGTGGCCGTGCAGTGCTACGAGGTCACCCGCTTCGGCATCCTGGAGAACAAGTACTCGCCCGAGCAGAAGGCCAAGGTGGACATCATCCGCAACCAGCCGCTGCTGCGCGGCTTCCGCGTGTTCGAGATGGACAGCCCCGACCCGGCCCAGTGGAAGAAGATTGCCGAGCTGCCGCTGGACGCCTACAGCGCCCCGGACAAGTTCCCGCAGCAGGGCTCGGGCTGCGGCGATGTGCCGGTGTACTGGGGTGGCAAGTACCTGTTCGTGTCCGGCGCGCCGGACGACAGCTTTGCCAACCAGGAATACGGCAACTTCCTCTACAACCAGGCGCAGATGGCCTTCGACCTGAGCGACCCGCACAAGCCGCAGCGTCTGTCCACCTGGTGGGTGCCCGGCTCACGCCTCGGTGAGGAAGAGGAATACAAGAAGAACCCCCGCGTCGGCAAGAAGACGGCCTGGATGGGCGCGCGCATGCCGCTGTTCATCCCCAAGGATCCCGAGAAGGGCGGCAAGTACGGCTATGCGGCGATGGGTGGCATGGGCTTCCACGTGCTCGATGTGTCGGACCCGGCCAAGATGAAGCGCGTCGGCAAGCTCGACATGCCGGTCAGCCAGGCCGGCACCGAGGGCGACAACATCGATGTCACCAAGGTCGAGAAGACCGGCGTCGTCTATTACAGCGGCTATCCGCTGAACGAGGACTGCTACGAGCCCTACAAGGACATCTATGCCATCGATGTGAAGGATCCGGCCAACCCGAAGATCCTGGCCACCCTGCCGCGACCCACGCCGCCCAAGGGCGCGCCGTTCACCGACTACTGCCAGCGCCGCGGCAGCTTCGGGCCCAAGCGCAGTGGCTACTGGCACCAGCCCGGCACGCCCAGCGACAAGTACCTGGTCTATGCCTTCTACAACGCCGGTGCGCAGATCTTTGACGTCAGCAACCCGGCCGCGCCGAAGATCGCCGGCTACTTTGTGCCGCCTACCGTCAACCCCAAGGTCAATCTGCACCACGGCGACCAGACGCACGGCGTGTTCATCGAATGGGACCGCAAGCTGATCTGGGTGTTCACCAACCACGGTGGCTATGCGGTGTCCAGCCCGCTGCTCGGCGCACCGAAGTTCGACCTCAAGCCCTGATCCCGGGCACCTCATTAAGGAGCAACACATGCAGTATCAAGCATTCAAGATCACCGCGCTGGCACTGGCCACCCTGGCCGCCGGCAGCAGCCAGGCACAGGAGGTCGTCAAGATCGGCCATGTCGGCCCGACCAGCGGCGCCATCGCCCACCTGGGCAAGGACAACGAGCTGGGCGCCCGGCTGGCGATCCAGGAGTTGAACGCCAAGGGCGTCGTCATCGGCGGCAAGAAGGTCAGGCTGGAGCTGCTGGGCGAAGACGATGCCGGCGACCCCAAGCAGGGCACGCAGGCGGCGCAGAAGCTGGTGGACTCCAAGGTCAATGGCGTGGTCGGCCATCTGAACTCGGGCACGTCGATCCCGGCGTCCAAGGTCTATGCCGATGCCGGCGTTCCACAGATCTCGCCGTCCAGCACCAACCCCAAGTTCACCCGCAATGGCTACAAGACGACCTTCCGCGTCGTCGCCGACGACGTGCACCTGGGCGGCACGCTGGGCCGCTACGCCGCCAAGGACCTGAAGGGCCAGGCGATCGCCATCGTCGACGACCGCACGGCCTATGGCCAGGGCGTGGCCGATGAGTTCGAGAAGGGCGCCAAGGCCGCCGGCGGCAAGATCGTGGGTCGCGAGTTCACCAATGACAAGGCCACGGACTTCAGCGCCATCCTGACCAGCCTGAAGGCGAAGAAGCCTGATGTGGTGTTCTTCGGTGGCATGGACGCGGTGGCCGGGCCCATGCTGCGCCAGATGAAGGCGCTGGGCCTGAACGTCAAGCTGGTTGGCGGCGACGGCATCTGCACGGCCGAACTGCCCAAGCTGGCGGCCGGCACGATGGATGACGGCCAGGTCTTCTGCGCCGAGGCCGGCGGTGTCGATGGCGCCCAGAAGCAGGCGATGGAGGACTTCAAGGCCCGCTTCAAGGCCGCCACCAAGCTCGATGTGCAGGTCTATGCGCCCTACTCGTACGACGCGGTGGGCGTGCTGGTCGCGGCCATGGTCAAGGCCGGCTCGGCCGACCCGGCCAAGTACCTGCCGGTGCTGGCCAAGACCGAGGGCTACAAGGGTGTGACCGGCAACATCTCGTTCGATGCCAAGGGCGACATCAAGAACGGTGCGCTGACCCTGTACACCTACAAGGGCGGCAGCCGCGAGTCGCTGGCCGTCGTGCGTTGATCCCCGCGTTGTTGCGGGATTGAGGGGCCGCGCTCTGCCTGTGCAGGGCGCGGCCCTGTCGCTTCAGTGCCCCTCGAACGATACCAGGGTGAACAGCGGCAGGCCGGCGGCGCGCAGCTTGTCGGAGCCGCCCAGCTCGGGCAGATCGACGATGCAGGCACCTTCTATGACCTCGGCGCCCAGGCGCTGCAGCAGCTTGCGGCCGGCCATCATCGTGCCGCCGGTGGCGATCAGGTCGTCGATCAGCACGACGCGGTCGCCGGGCTTGACGGCATCGGTGTGGATCTCGACGGTGGCGCTACCGTACTCCAGCTCATAGGTTTCTTCGACGGTGGTGAAGGGCAGCTTGCCCTTTTTGCGTATCGGCACGAAGCCGACATTCAGCTCGTAGGCCAGCACCGAGCCGATGATGAAGCCGCGTGCGTCCAGGCCGGCAATGGCCGTGGGCTTGGCGTCGAAATAGCGGTGCACGAACATGTCGATCAGGACACGGAACACCTTGGGGTTGGACAGCAGCGGCGTGATATCACGGAACTGCACCCCCGGCGCCGGCCAGTCGGGCACGGTGCGGATATGGTGCTTGATATAGGCCCCGGGGTGGGCGATGGCGTCCGGCGCGCTCAGGGCAGCGGCGCCGGTGGAGGGGTCGTTACGGTTCATGGGGCGAATCATGCCCTGAACCGGGGGCACAGCGCTAGGGCCGCCCCCCCAGATCAATGAAGATCAGAAGCCCCGCGTCACCGGCATGCTGACCTTGTCGCCAGGAATCTGCATATGGCGCGCCAGCTCCAGCTTGGCCAGCGAGTAGCGGTGCACCTCGTCCGGACCGTCAGCCAGGCGCAGGGTGCGCTGGTGGGCCCACATCATGGCCAGCGGCGTGTCGTCGCTGACGCCCATGCCGCCGTACATCTGTATCGCCCAGTCGATCACCTTCAGTGCGACATTGGGCGCAACGATCTTGATCATCGCGATTTCGGCCTTGGCGACCTTGTTGCCGACCGTGTCCATCATGTAGGCGGCCTTCAGGGTCAAGAGGCGGGCCTGCTCGATGCTGCAGCGGGCCTCGGCAATGCGCTCGTGGCTGACGCCCTGCTGGGCCAGCGTCTTGCCGAAGGCGGTGCGGCTCATCGCCCGCGTGCACATCAGCTCCAGCGCCCGCTCGGCGGCGCCGACCGAACGCATGCAGTGGTGGATGCGGCCCGGGCCGAGGCGACCCTGGGCGATCTCGAAGCCGCGACCGTCGCCGAGCAGGATGTTGCCGGCCGGTACGCGCACATTCTTCAGCTCGATTTCCATATGGCCGTGCGGCGCATCGTCGTAGCCGAACACGCTCAGTGGTCGCTTGATCGTGATGCCCGGGGTATTGGCCGGCACCAGCACCATCGACTGCTGCTCGTGGCGGCCGGCCTCGAGATTGGTCTTGCCCATCACGATATAGACCTTGCAGCGCGGGTCGCCGGCGCCGGACGACCACCACTTGGTGCCGTTGATGACCAGCTCGTCTCCGATCCGCTCCATCCGGCATTCGATATTGGTCGCGTCGCTGGAGGCCACCGCCGGCTCGGTCATCAGGAAGGCCGAGCGGATCTCGCCACGCAGCAGCGGCTCCAGCCATTCGGTCTTCTGTGCCTCGGTGGCATAGCGCTCCAGCGTTTCCATATTGCCGGTGTCGGGGGCCGAGCAGTTGAAGACCTCGGCGGCCCAGCTGACGCGGCCCATGATCTCGCACAGCGGCGCGTATTCCAGATTCGTCAGGCCCTCGGGGGCGCGCTTGGAGCTGGGCAGGAACAGATTCCACAGGCCGGCGGCGCGGGCCTTGGGCTTGAGCTCCTCGATCAGCTCGGTCGGTATCCAGGCATTGCCCTTGGCGCGGTTGGCAGCCACTTCTTCATGGAAGCGGCGCTCGTTCGGGTAGATGTGTTCATCAAAGAAGGCCAGCAGGCGCTGCTGCATGTCCTTGACCTTGGGGCTGTAGTCGAAGTTCATCATCTTGTGTCCTTGCAAAGCTCGTGGCCTGGGGGTGAGTGGGTGCGGGCGACGGTCAACGCTCGCTGCGGTACTGCAGATACTGGGCGAGCAACGCTTCCATCGTGGTGTGGCGCGTATGCGTGTGCAGCGGGTGCTGGGGCGAGAAGTTGACGACGCGCACCAGCCAGTCGGCCGGCGCCTCGCCGACATCGAGCACGTTGATGCAGGCCGGCGCCTGCACGAGGCTGCCCAGCATCATCCGGCCGCCACCGCTCATCGCGTGCGACAGCACGGCGGCATTGACCACGCCATGCAGCACCAGCAGCGCGCTGTCCCAATCGGTCTGCGCGCGCAGCTTGGTGATGGCCGGCAGCACGCGGTCCAGCAGCTCGGCGATCGACTCGCCGTTCAAAAATCGTTGGTCTTCGCGCAGCAGGCCATGGCTGAGGCCGTTGAATGCCTGCTGGATCTGCTCGCGCGGGATGTCGGCCAAGCGGCCGCCGCGTATCTCCTGCAGCTCGGGCCAGACCTCCGGCGTCAGGGTCTCGGCCAGGCCGGCGTTGCCCAGCACCAGCGCGGCGGTCTGCACCGTGCGCGGCAGGCCGCTGACGATGACGCGATCAAAGCGAACGCCATCCTGCTTGAACTGCAAACCCGCCGCGATCGCCTGGGCCCGGCCCTCCTCGTTCAGCGGCACTTCCTCGGGCAGCACCGGTCGGCCGGTGGCGTCGAAGTAGGTGACGGCGCCATGACGCATCAGGTAGATGCGGCGGCGACGCGGGGCTTTGGAATCGTTGGGCGAGGACATGGTGGCGTGAAGCTCTGTGCGCAGTGTGGGCCATGCGCGCCGCGCCGCCTGTCACCCAGGCGGCACCGGGCATCAAGTTTTTTCTCGCCGAGCTCAGCCTTTGAGCAGTTTGTCCTCTGCCAGGGCCAGCGCCTCCGGCTGACCCGACAGCACCAAGGTGTCACCACCTCCCAGCACCAGCGCATCGGTGGCCTGCAGCACCGCGCCATTGGCGCGCCGCACCGAGACCACGGCCACGCCCACCGCGTGCAGGGCCAGCGCCAGCAGCGGCTCCCCGGCATGGGCGCTGGCGACGGGCAGGGTGACGCTGAGCAGGCGGGCCTGCTGGCGTTCCTCGCCGGTGTCGTCATCGGCGCCATGAAAATACCCGCGCAGCAGGCCGTAGCGCGCGTCACGGGCATCGCGGGTCAGGCGGATCACGCGGCGCATCGGCACGCCGACCAGGGCCAGCGCATGGCTGGCCAGCATCAGCGAGCCCTCGATGGCCTCGGGCACGACCTCGGTGGCGCCGGCGGCGCGCAGGCGCTCCAGATCGGTGTCGTCGATGGTGCGCACCACCACCGGCACCTGGGGCGCATGTTCGCCGACCAGCTTCAGTATCTTCAAGGCCGAGGCGGTGTCGGGATAGCTGACGACCACCGCGCTGGCCCGCGCCAGGCCGGCAGCCATCAGGCTTTGCAGCCGTGCGGCGTCGCCGAACACGACGCTCTGGCCGGCGGCGGCGGCCTGGCGCACGCGGTCGGGGTCCAGGTCCAGCGCCATGTACGGGATGCTCTCGCCGTCCAGCAGCCGGGCCAGGTTCTGCCCGCTGCGGCCATAGCCGCAGATGATCACGTGGGCCTGGGCCTTGATGGCCTTCTTGGCAATGCTGGTCAGCGCCACCGACTGCATCAGCCAGTCGGTGCTGGACAGGCGCATCACGATGCGGTTGCTGTACATGATCAGGAAGGGCGTGGCCAGCATCGACAGCACCATGCTGGCCAGCACCGGGCTGACCCAGTGCGGGGCGATCAACTTGTTGTCCAGCCCCAGGGTCAGCAGCACGAAGCCGAATTCGCCGGCCTGGGCCAGGTAGAGGCCCGTGCGTATCGCCACGCCAGGCTGCGCGCCGAAGATGCTCGCCAGGCCCGCGATCAGCACCGCCTTGGCCACGATGGGCAGACTGGTCAGCAGCAGCACCAGCAGCCAGTTGTCCATCACCGGCCGCCAGTCCAGCCTCATCCCTATGGTGATGAAGAACAGGCCCAGCAGCACGTCATGGAAGGGCCGGATGTCGGTCTCGACCTGGTGCTTGTACTCGGTCTCGGCGATCAGCATGCCGGCGATGAAGGCGCCCAGCGCCAGCGACAGGCCGGCCAGCTCGGTCAGCCAGGCCAGGCCGAGGGTGACCAGCAGCAGGTTCAGGATGAACAGCTCCTCGGTCTTGCGCCTCGCCACCAGGGTCAGCCACCAGCGCATCAGCTTCTGCCCGCCGACCAGCAGCAGGCCCAGGAGCACCACCGCCTTGACGCCGGCCCACAGCAGCGACGTGGCCAGCGCCTCGCCGCTGGAGTTCAGCGCCGGTATCAGCACCAGGAGCGGCACCACGGCCAGATCCTGGAACAGCAGCACGCCCATCACGCGCCGGCCATGTTCGCTTTCCAGCTCCAGCCGCTCGGCCATCAGCTTGACGACGATGGCCGTGCTGCTCATCGCCATGGCCGCGCCCAGCACCAGGGCGCCCTGCCACTGCAGCTCCCAGGCCTGGCCCAGCCAGGCAAAGGCGAGAATCAGCAGGACGTTGCCGGCGATGGCGCCGCAGACCGTCAGCAGCACCTGCATCAGGCCGAGGCCGAACACCAGCTGGCGCATGCTGTAGAGCTTGGGCAGATTGAACTCGAGCCCGATCACGAACATCAGGAACACGACACCGAACTCGGCCAGATGGTTCATGCCGGTCGAGTCGCCGGCCAGGGCCAGCGCGTTCGGGCCAATCAGCACGCCCACCGCCAGATAGCCCAGCATCGCCGGCAGCTTGAGCAGACGGCAGACGACCACGCCCAGCACCGCGGCGATCAGGTAGAGCAAGGCCAGTTCGAGTGAGGTCACCATGGCTGGATGGTAACCAGCCCCCGCCTCACCTTGAGGTCACTTTGTCGTCGCCGCGCCACCGAGCTGGCTGTAGACCTCACCGGACACCCGGGCCAGCGTCGCGCGTTCGGCATCGGCCGCGATCGCGTAGCCAAATGCGCCGTCCACCCAGTAAAAAACCTTGACCGAACCCTGCTGCGCAAATCGGAAGGCGGTCTCGGCATTGCCGCTGGCCGGCCTGGGCGCGCCGGTCGCCGCCGGCAGGGCGCCGATCTCATTCGACACATACAGGGTCAGGCGGCCGCCGCCGGGCTCGGTGCTACGGTACATGAACTGTGCCACCGGCCCCTGGCCGCCGGGCAACAGGCGGCCACCCTCCAGCTCATAACCGACGGCCTGCAGGCGCGGCGGCTTCATCGTCGCGCCCATGCGCTTGGACAGCCAGGTCACCAGCTGGTCCTCGTGCGCAGCGTCCACCTCGACGGGGCGGCGTTGCTCCGGACTGTAGACGGCGTGGGCAACGGCCGCGCGCTGGGCAAAGGCAGCGGCCGGCGCCTGCTGGGCCAGTTGCGAGGCAGCCTGCGGCTGCAGGGCCCCGTGCAGGCCCCAGCCCGCCGCACCGCCGAGCAGCGCGAAGGCCAGGCCGGCCACCCAGCGCTGCTCGTGCCAGGCCGGCCGCGGCCGCGCCGCGCGCAGCAGGCGTTCGGGCAGGGCCTCGTCCAGCACTGGGTCGAACAGGGCGCGCAGCTCGCGTTTCTGCGCGCGCAGCTGCTGCACACGCTGCGCCTCGTCGGGCCGGCCGCCCAGATAGGCCTCGAACTCGCGTTGCCGCTCGGGTGTCAGCTGGCCGTCCACATAGGCATGCAGATCGGCTTCGGTGATCGGGTGTTGCGAACTCATTTGACGACCTTCAGCCGCACCGGCGTGGCGCGGCCCTCCATCAGCGCGCGCAGCCGCTCGCGGCCCCGCGACAGGCGCGACATCACGGTGCCAATCGGGATACCCAATGTGGCGGCGACATCGGCATAGGCCATGTCCTCCAGCGCAATCAGGAGCAGGATCTCCTTCTGCTCGATCGGCAGTAGGTCCAGCGCGGCCTGCAGGTCAAGCACGTCCAGGCGCTCGCCCTGCGTCGGGGGTGTGGCGAACTCGAGAAAGTCCTCGTCCAGATCGACCATCGGCGGCCGCTGCCTTCGCACGCCATCCACATGCAGGTTGTGCATGATGGCGAACAGCCAGGCCCGCATATCGGCCACGCCGCGCCACAGCCCTGACCTGGACCAGGCCCGCTCCAGCGTGTCCTGCACCAGGTCATCCGCGTCGTCGCGGCTGCCGGCCAGCGCCCGCGCGTAGCGGCGCAGGCGGGGCAGCCAGGTCAGCAGTTGCTGGTCGTCATGCATGGGGGGCGGCTACAGTCAGTAGGGGTCGGAGCTGCCGGGAGTACCCGTCAGGTCCAACTCGCAATGGTCAGTCCTTGACGACGTGCCAGACATCCTTGAAATTGTCTCCATTGCGCTCACCGGCCTTCTGGTCCGCCTGATAGAAGTACAGCGGCTTGCCCTTGTACGCCCATTGCTTGGCGCCATCATCGCGGGTCACGATCGAGTATGCGCCGGCCGGCTGATCGCCGGGCATGGCAAGTGCCGGTGGCCACAGCGTGGCGCAAGGGCCGTTGCAGACGCTCTTGCCGCTGTTGGCGGCGTCCTTGTCGAAGGTGTAGAGCGTCATGCCGTTGGATGCTGCCATCACGCCGTTGGTGATGGCCGGTGGCGCGGCATGGCCGACGCCGGCGGTGAGCAGCAGGGTCGCGGCGAGGGCCTTGAAGGTGAGAGGCTTGGACATCGGTAGCTCCGTATCGGGTGGATGGACATAGGGCAGACGGGGGCGGGGGCCTGTTTATTCCGCGGACCGCAAAAGAAAGGCCTTGGCCCGATCCGGATTGACGCCAATCAACGCCGCTGCGATGGCACGGGCCTAAGGTGCCCATACCCATGACCCGTCGGCCAAGGGTGATCCCGGAGGACATTCCATGAGCACCGCCGCCACGCCGCCCGCCAGCGCTCCCGCCGCCCCGGCTCCCGACAGCACCGGCAAGCCGGGGCAGGCCGTGTTCGCGCTGCGGGTCGTCCGGGAAGACGGCTCGGAGTTCTCCGGCGAGCGACGATTCGACCCGACCCAGCAGGACGCCCGCGACATCGTCTTCGATCTGCAGCTGCGCGAGGGCGGCCCGCAGCCGACCAAGGACGAGATGGATCTGTATGCCGCCATCGGCCGCGTCCATGACGTGCTGACCGAGCTCTATCCCGCCTCTGTGGATGGCAGCGAGAAGCGCTTCCGGCAGCACTTTGTCAGCCTCTTCTATCTGGCCCGGTTGGCGCTCGAAGGCGACAGCCTTGACCGTGGCAAGACCCGTGGCGGTCGCCTGGGGCTGGAGCTGGCCCGCAACGAGCTCAAGCGGATCGAAGACGAATTGATCGACGATGAAGAGGGGCGCATCAAGAACCAGCATCTGCGCGAGCTGGCACGCTGGGGTGCTTGGTTCTCGGCACCGCTTGCGCTGGCCTATCTGGTGCTGCAGACGAGTGCGCCCGGTGATCTGCTGCATCGCCTGCTGAGTTCTCTGCAGATCTACCCGTCGGTGATGGCTAACTATCTGGTGCTTTGGGTGGGTTGCTTCATCGGTGTGGGGCTGTCCTACGCCTACCGCAAACCCCGTCTGGCGCTGGAGGACTTGGTCAGGCTGGACACCGATCGCCTGAACGTGCCGACGCGGCTGGTCCTGGCCGGCCTGTCCACCATGCTGCTGGTCATGCTCAGCGCCTTCGGGGTGTTCGACATCACAATCGGCGCTGCCAGCAAGTTGTCCAGCCTGTCGGTCGATGGCAAGGGCTCGGCGATGCTGGCCTTCGCGGTTGGTGCCATCTGCGGCATCAGCGAGCTGGCCCTTTCGGGCGCCTTGAGCGGCAAACTCAAGAGCGTGATACCGGGCGGGAAGTCTGCGCCGCCTTGAGTATTGCTGCACGCGGCACCCGGCTTTGACTCAAGTCGGAGTGGCGATTGGTCACCTTATGCACAAGCCGCATAGCCGCATGTGAACACGGCTTTGGAAACGCTGGCATGCCGAACCCGGTTCGCGATACCGTTCGCGCCACCGAAAAGTTACGGAGCATTACATGCCCAATCTGTCCTTCGTTTCCCCCACGCGCAACAGTCCCTGGGGCACCTATCTGTCCCAGATCGACGCCGTCGAGCCGTATCTCGGCCATCTGGCACGCTGGGTGGAAACGCTGCGCCGGCCCAAGCGCGCGCTGATCGTTGATGTGCCGATCGAACTCGACAACGGCACCATCGCCCACTATGAGGGCTACCGCGTCCAGCACAGCCTGACCCGCGGCCCGGGCAAGGGCGGCGTGCGCTACCACCCGGACGTCACGCTCGAAGAAGTGATGGCCCTGTCGGCCTGGATGACGATCAAGAACGCCGCCGTCAATCTGCCCTACGGCGGCGCCAAGGGCGGCATCCGGCTCGACCCGAAGCAGCTGTCGCTGAAGGAACTGGAGAAAGTTACACGCCGGTACACCAGCGAGATCGGCATCATCATCGGCCCGCAGCAGGACATCCCGGCCCCCGACGTCAACACCAACGGCCAGATCATGGCCTGGATGATGGACACCTATTCGATGAACACCGGTGCCACGGCCACCGGCGTCGTCACCGGCAAGCCGATCCCGCTGGGCGGGTCGCTGGGCCGTGTGCAGGCCACCGGCCGCGGCGTGTTCGTGATCGGCCGCGAGGCCATGCGCCGCCTCAACGTGCCGCTGGAAGGCGCCCGTGTGGCCGTGCAGGGATTCGGCAACGTGGGCTCGATCGCAGCCAAGCTGTTCGCCGCCAATGGCGCAAAAATCGTGGCCGTGCAGGATCACACCGGCACCATCCTGAACCACTCGGGCATGGACATGCAGAACCTGCTCGACCACGTGGCCAGGACCGGCGGGGTCGGCGGCTTCGCCGGTGCCGACAGCATCTCGGACGAGAACTTCTGGGACGTGAAGAGCGATGTGTTGATCCCGGCCGCGCTGGAGGGGCAGATCACCGCCGAGCGCGCCCATCGCATCTCGACCCGCGTGGTGCTGGAAGGCGCCAACGGCCCGACCACCCCCGACGGCGACCAGGTGCTGGCCGACCGCGGCATCATCGTCGTGCCCGACGTGATCGCCAACTCGGGCGGCGTGACCGTGTCCTACTTCGAATGGGTGCAGGACTTCTCGTCCTTCTTCTGGACCGAGGACGAGATCAACGTCCGCCTGGACAAGATCATCACCGGCGCCTTCAAGCACATCTGGGACACCTCGGAACAGCACCGCATCACGCTGCGCACCGCGGCCTTCGTGGTGGCCTGCACGCGGGTGCTGCAGGCGCGCGAGGAGCGGGGTCTGTATCCCTGATAGACGTGTAGCCCGGATGCAATCCGGGGGCTTTGCCATCGCTTGCCCCCGGATTGTCATCCGGGCTACAGACTGAGCCGCTCCAGCGGCTTGTGCCAGCTCGGCGGCAGATCCTGCAACACCCGCCCGGCCTCGAGCGAGCGTATCGGCACGCCCAGGTCGGTGGGGATGCGCTGGCGCGCCTGCAGCGCCATGTAGCGCAGGGCGCTGACGCGCAGGAAGGAGGCGAAGTTGCCTACGGCGCCACGCGCTTGCACCAGCTCGTCGTAGAGCTTCTCGATCAGCTGGGTGACGCTCATTCCGTCGCGGGCGCCGATCTCCTCCAGCACTTCCCAGTGCAGGTTCTCCAGCCGTATGCTGGTGATCACCCCGTGCAGCCGCACCGAGCGCGTGCGCGACTCGTAGGACTCGGGGTTGGCGCTGATGAAGACTTCGCACATGGCAAACCTCCTGTTGAACGGATTCTGCCGTCAATAGGTGATGCGCGTCCCAAGCACCGCCAGGAACTGGGCGATCCAGGCCGGGTGCGCTGGCCAGGCCGGTGCGGTGACCAGCTTGCCATCGGTCACCGCCTGATCGACCGGGATGTCGGCATAGCTGGCGCCGGCCAGTTCGACCTCGGCGGCGCAGGCCGGATAGGCGGACACGCGTTTGCCGCGTATCACGCCGGCGGCGGCCAGCAGCTGGGCACCGTGGCAGATCGCGGCGACCGGCTTGTCGGCCTGGATGAAGTGCTGGACCATGGCGATCACGCCGGGCATCGTGCGCAGATATTCGGGTGCGCGGCCGCCTGGGATCACCAGGCCGTCGTAGTCGGCCGGCTTGACGTCGGCGAAGCTGGCGTTCAAGACGAAGCGGTGGCCCGGCTTTTCGGAATAGGTCTGGGCGCCCTCGAAGTCGTGGATGGCGGTCATCACGTAATCGCCGGCCGCCTTGCCGGGGCAGACGGCATGCACCGTGTGGCCCACGGCCTGCAGCGCCTGGAAGGGCACCATGATTTCGTAGTCCTCGACATAGTCGCCGGCCAATAGCAGCAGTTTCTTTGCGCTCATGCTTGTCTCCTGGTGAGGGTGGGGTGGCGCTTGTGGCAACGCATGGGGCCCATTGTGGAAACGGCGGGCGCCGGGCGGGTAACAGCCGGCTATATCCGGGCATGCCAGCGCCGCTACACTGGCCGCATGACCGAATCCCAGCCCTTCGACGCCGCCCGCGCGGTGTCCGTCGCCCAGCGCGCCCTGCAGATCGAGGCCGCCGCGCTGACCGAGCTGTCGCCCCGCCTTGGCGAGGCCTTTGCCGCCGCCGTGCAGGTCGTGCTGGCCTGCAGCGGCCGCGTCGCCGTGATGGGCATGGGCAAGAGCGGCCACGTGGGCCGCAAGATCGCCGCCACCCTGGCCTCCACCGGCACGCCGTCGCTGTTCGTCCATCCGGCCGAGGCCAGCCATGGCGACCTTGGCATGGTGACCGCCAAGGACATCGTCCTGGCCCTGTCAAATTCCGGCGAGAGCGACGAGCTCAATGCCATCCTGCCGGTTTTGAAGCGCCTGGGTGTGCCGGTGATCGCGATGACCGGTCGCGCCGATTCCAGCCTCGCCCGCCACGCCACCCTGGTGCTGGACAGCGCCGTGGCCGAGGAAGCCTGCCCGCTGCAACTGGCGCCCACCGCCAGCACGACCGCGCAGATGGCCCTGGGCGACGCGCTGGCCATGGCTCTGCTGGACGCGCGTGGCTTCAAGGCCGAGGACTTTGCCCGCTCCCACCCGGGAGGCGCGCTGGGCCGCAAGTTGCTGACCCATGTCCATGACCTGATGCGCAGCGGCGAGGCGCTGCCGCGCGTGGCCGCCGACACCCCGTTCACCGACATGATGCGTGAGATGTCGGCCAAGGCCCTGGGCCTGGCCATCGTCGTCGATGGCGGCGACAGGGTTCAGGGCGTGTTCACAGACGGTGATCTGCGCCGCCTGGTCGAGAAGGGTCAGGACTTGCGCAATCTGCGCGCCGCCGACGTGATGCATGCCAGGCCGCGCATGGTGCGCGCGCAGGCGCTGGCCGTCGATGCCGCCGATCTGATGGAAGAGGCCCGCATCACCGTCGTACTGGTGGTCGATGAGGCCGGCCAGCTGCAAGGGGCTTTGAGCATCAACGACCTGATGCGCGCGAAGGTGATCTGATCTTGAAACCTTCGCTGAGCTTTCCCCCCGAGCTGCTGCTCAAGGCCCAGGGCGGTGGTCTGGGTATCAAGGCCGCGATCTTCGATGTCGATGGCGTGCTGACCGATGGCCGCATCTATATCGGCGAGCAGGGCGAGAGCTTCAAGGCCTTCTCGACGCTTGACGGCCATGGCCTGAAGCTGCTGGCTCAGGCCGGCATCACGCCCGTCATCATCACGGGCCGCGATTCGCCGGCGGTGCGCCGCCGCGTCGCCGACCTGGGCTTGCAGCATGCCGTCTACGGCGCCAAGGACAAGCTGGCCGTGGCCACGCCCCTGCTCGCTCAGCTGGGCGTGTCATGGGATCAGGTCGCGGCGATGGGCGACGACTGGCCCGACCTGCCCCTGCTGACCCGCGCCGGCTTTGCCTGCGCCCCGCCGCAGGCCCATGCCGAGGTGCTGGCCGTGGCCCACCATGTGACCACGGCCGCCGCCGGCCACGGCGCCGCCCGCGAGTGCTGCGACATCCTGCTGATGGCCTGCGGCCGCTACGGCGAGCTGTTCGCCGGCCATCTGGATACGCTGGACGGAGGCCCCGCCTGATGGCGGCGCTGGGCCCGATCGCGGCGCCGGCCACCCGGTTGCGGGCGCCGACCTGGCTGTGCAGCCTGCAGGAGCTTTTCTCGGCCTATCTGCCCCTGGTCTTGATGAGCGTGCTGGCCCTGGGCACCTGGTGGCTGGTGAAGAACACGCCGCTGCCGCAGGGCCCGACCGAGGCGGTGCCCAAGCGCCACGAGCCGGACTACCTGATGCAGGGTTTCGACGTTCAGCGATTCGACGCCAAGGGGGCGCTGCGCGTGCGCGTCTCCGGCCGCGAGATGCGTCACTACCCCGACACCGACACGCTGGAGATCGACGACGTGCTGGTGCACACCATCGGCAAGGAGGGCAGCGTCATGATTGCCAAGGCCCTGCGCGGCATCAGCAATGCCGATGGCAGCGAGGTGCAGCTCGTCGGTGAGGTGCGCGTGCAGCGCTTTGTGCGCGACAAGGAGGGCGTGCTCGGCGCCGCGCCTCAGGTCGAGATCCAGGGCGAGTTCGTCCAGGCCTTTGTGGCGCTGGAGAAACTGCGCTCCCATCTGCCGGTGCGCATCACCTACCCCGGCGGCGAGATGCGGGCCCAGACGCTTGACTACGACAATCTGAAGGGCCTGCTGGAGTTCAGCGGGCGCACGCGCATGCAGATGTCCTCGCGGCCCAATAACGCGCGTCCGGGTCTATGAGCGGCAGCAATTCACCGCTGGTTTTCATCACGGGCGCCTCCAGCGGCATTGGCCAGGCATTGGCGAAGACCTACTACCAGGCCGGCTGGCGCGTCGCCCTGGTGGCGCGGCGCAGCGCCGAACTGAGCGAATGGGCGCAGGGCGCGGGCTTCGAGGCGGCGCGCCACGAGGTCTATGGCGCCGATGTGCGCGACGTGGCCGCCATCACTCAGGCCGGGCGGGACTGCATCGCGCGCCAGGGCCTGCCCGATGTGGTGATTGCCAATGCCGGTATCAGCGTCGGCATGGACACCGCCTTCGCCGAAGACCTGGAGGTGATGCGCTCAACCTTCGAGACCAACAATCTGGGCATGGCCGCCACCTTCCAGCCTTTCGTCACGCCGATGCGCGAGCGCGGCTCGGGCACGCTGGTGGGCATAGCCAGCGTGGCCGCCATCCGCGGCCTGCCGGGCCATGGCGCCTACTGCGCCAGCAAGGCGGCCGTGGTCAGCTATTGCGAGAGCCTGCGCGGCGAATGCCGGTCCTCGGGCGTCAAGGTCGTGACCCTGCTGCCCGGCTACATCGCCACGCCGCTGACCAGCCAGAACCGCTACGGCATGCCCTTCCTGATGAAGGCAGATGACTTTGCCGAGCGCGCCTTTGCCGCCATCAGCACCGGGGCCAGCTACCGGGTGATCCCCTGGCAGATGGGTGTCGTCGCCAAGCTGATGCGCGCGCTGCCCAACGCCTGGTTCGACCGCCTGCTGGCCGGCCGGCCGCGCAAGCACCGGCGCGGCGAGTAGCTATACTTCGCGCCGTTCTCACATCTCGCCGCGCTCGCGGCAGGCAGGCTCACTTGGCCCAGGTCATTCATCCTTAGCGACTCAGCTCGCTCGCATCTGCGTCGGTTGATCCGCAGCGGTCGCCGTTCCCATGTCTGGATGATTGATTGCCATGAAACTGAAGAACCCTCAAGCCTTGGCGCTGGGGCTGGCCTGGGCCGCTGGCGCCTGTGCCGCCGCTGAGCTGCACTATCCCGCTGGCGCTCAACCGCAGGCGCTGCGCCTGCAGGCCGGTGATGTTGCACCACGCATCGACGGCCGGCTCGATGAAGCCGTCTGGCAGCGTGCCCCGGTGCACGACGCCTTTGTGCAGCACCAGCCCGAAGACCGCCAGCCGGCGCCCATGCGCACCACCGTCCAGGTGGTGGCCGACGAACACCATCTGATCTTCGGCATCCGTGCGTATGACCCACGGCCCGAGCTGATACGGGCTCAGCTGGCACGGCGTGACAACGTCAAGCGCGATCAGGACTTTGTGATGGTCGCGCTTGATGCCGTGGGCCAGCGCCGCTCGGCCCAGTTTGCCCGCATCAGCGCCGCCGGCGTGGTCGCCGATGGCGTGTTCACCGCCGAGGACGATGGCGAGGACTATGCCCCCGACTTCGATCTCGAAGCCGCCGTGCAGCGCCTGCCCGATGGCTACAGCGTCGAGCTGCGCTGGCCGCTGGCCAGCCTGCGCTTCCCTTATGCCAACGGCGCACCCTGGCGGCTGATGGTGGCGCGCAGCATCCCGCGCGAAACGAGCCTGCTGCTGGTCAGCGCGCCGCTGACCAAGGACGCCCTGAGCTTCATCGCCGAGATGCAGGAGATCGGCGGCCTCGGTGATCTGGCCGAGCGGGTGCGCGAGCACAGCTTCCTGAACATCAGCCCCGAGCTGACCTGGCGCGCTACCCGCGACCGCGATGGCGCGCAGACGCGCAAGCAGAGCAAGTTCACGCTCGGTGCCGAGCTGAAATGGCGGCCGCGCGCCGACTGGGTGGTGGACGCCACCTTCAACCCCGACTTCTCCCAGGTCGAGCTGGACACGCCGCAGCTGGCCGGCAACACCCGTTTTGCACTGAGCGTGCCCGAGAAGCGCCCGTTCTTCCTCGAAAGCACCGACGTGATCGGCCTGGGCCAGGCCGTCGATCAGGGCGATGCACGTGGCCTGGCCGCTTTCTACTCGCGTGCCATCACCGACCCGGAGTGGGGCGTGCGCAGCACCTGGCGCGGTGCCAATGCCGAAGCTACCGCTCTGAGCCTTCGCGATGCCGGTGGGGGTCAGATCTTGCGTGCCAGTGCCTATGGCACGGCCAGCCATGAGCAGGCCCGGGTGTCGCAGGCATCCTTTGCGCGCGGGCGTTGGCAGGGCGAGGCGCTGGGCCTGGGCGGGCTGGTGTCTTCGCGCGATTACGGCTCGGGCCAGAGCAATCGCGTGCTGGGCCTGGACGGCAGCTGGCGGGCCGGGGCGGAGGACCAGCTGCGCGGCCATGCGCTGTTCTCGCGCACCACGGCGGGCTTCGATGCGCAGGGCGCGCCGGTGGCCATCCGTGCCGAGACCGGGCACAAGCTCTGGCTGAGCTGGCGCCACTCCAGCGAGGACTGGGCCAATACCGCACATATCGAGCAGATCAGCCCGAGATTCGCCAATGACAATGGCTTTGTCAGCCAGTCTGGCGTGCGCCAGGCCAGCCTGCAGCTGAACCGCCGCGTGGCGCCGGAGTCGCTGGCGCCGCTGGGCGAGTGGTCGCGCTTCCAGGTCTTCGAGGCGGAGTGGCAGCTGTTCCTGAAGCAGATCAGCACTGTGCGTGATGCCGCCCACGGCGTGCGCGCCGGCGAGGTGGTCGAGCGGCGCATCCATCCGGGCTTCTGGTTCGTGGCGGCGCGCAATACCGATGTGTGGGCGCACCTGAGCCTCGACCAGCAGCGTGCCAAGGCTGGCGGTGTGCTGCATCCGCTGCGCACCTTGAACTTCGGCTTTGGCAGCAATCCGGCGCCCTGGCTCAGCTACGTGACCGGCGAGCTGGAGCTGGGCCGACGTCTGGACGTCGAGGCCGACCGCGTCGGCGGCGGCGCCAATGTGTTGCTGGAAGCCAAGCTGCGCCTGCCGCTGCCGGGCCTGCCGACGCACTGGAGCCTGGAGCTGGAGCAGCGGCTGGAGCAGGGCTTTGTGCGCCGCCCGCAGAGCGAGCGGGCCTTCACCGACCGCGCCGCCCGTACCCTAGCCGTCCTGCACCTGAGCCCGCGCGACTCGGTACGAGCCATCGTGCAGAGCACCGGCTATCAGCGGCGAGGCGAGGCGGCGTTGGCGGAGGAGGATCTGCAGGGCCGCAGCCTGTCCCTGGTCTATCAGCATCGGCTGGGTCTGGGCCGCAGCTTCAGCATCGGCGCCACCCGGGCCAGCGCCGAACCGGGCCGGCAGCGCAACACCGAGTTGTTTGCCAAGGCGGTGCATACCTTCGAGCGTTGACGGGGCTTGAGATTGCGGGCCGGGGCATTGGTGGCGCGATACTCGGAGGGTTCTTGTAGTTCAGCGGCATCGCCGCATATATCTGATCTGCACCGATGTCGTGCCGCCATCGTTCTTCGAAAGTCCCCCCGCGTGCCCGCTAGCCGATTTGCCCGACGCATACTCCCCAGCCCCGAAACCCTGAGCCAAACCCCCGGTTTGCGCTGGCTCGGCCGCTATCTGGCCCACCGTCCCTGGTTATGGGTCGCGCACCGACGCAAAGTGGCTTTGGGTGCGGCGCTGGGTGTGGGTTTCGGGGTGTTTCCCGGGCCCGGCCAGATGGGCCTGGCGGCCGTCGCAGCCATCATCTGTCGTGCCAATGTGGCTTCGGCCGCCGCGGCGACCTGGTTGACCAACCCCTTCACCCTGGTGCCGATCTGGAGCCTGGCCATCACGCTGGGCTCCCTGGTGCTGCCCCATGAACCGGGCCAAACCCTGGTGCCCACCCTGGGCCTGGACTGGACCGATCCGGGCAGCTGGTGGGGTGCAATCAGTGCCTGGCTGCTGTCGCTGGGCAAGCCGCTGCTGGTGGGTCTGCCGCTGGCCGGTCTGGTGCTGGGGCTGCTGACCTATGCGATTGTGTATTTCGCCTGGTGGTTCTGGATCCGATTCGAGCGCCGCAGCCGTTTGCGTGCCCGGGCCGCCAGGGCAGGACAATAAAAAAGGGTGCCAGAGGCACCCTTTTGCTTTTTGGCGGAGCGCTGATATCAGCGCTGCACCGGCAGATCAGTAACCGCCGCGGCCACCACCGCCGCCGCCGTAGCCGCCGCCACCGCCGGAACGGCCACCGCCGCCACCGCCGAAGCCACCGCCACCGGAGCGGCCACCGCCGCCACCGAAGCCACCGCCACCGGAGCGGCCACCGCCGCCACCGCCACCGAAGCCGCCACCACCACCGCCGCCGCCGAAGCCGCCGCCACCGGAGCGACCACCGCCGCCACCGAAGCCGCCCGGACGCTCTTCACGAGGACGAGCCTCGTTCACAACGATGGCGCGGCCTTCCAGGGCCTGGCCGTTCATGCCGTTGATAGCGGCTTGCGCTTCAGCGTCAGAACCCATTTCGACGAAGCCGAAACCCTTTGAGCGACCGGTGTCGCGATCCATCATGACCTTTGCGGAGGTCACAGTACCAAATTGGCCGAAAGACTCTTGCAGAGACTCATCACGCACGCTGTAAGCGAGGTTGCCGACGTAAAGCTTGTTTCCCATGGGGAAGCCCTTTCAATTCCAGATAACCATGTGGAGCTTCAACCCATCGTGAACCATTCAATCGACGGCGCGGCGTCCATACACAGACCTTGGATTATCAGTAAGCCACGGAACTGTGCAAAGTGAACTCACTGTGAGTGTTGTTTTTCGGCCTTCGGGGTAAACCAGGGGATTTCCATGGTGCTGCTTATCATCCATGCCAAATGCAGCCAAAAATCTCGCTCCACACCCTGAATCGCGTGCTGAACAGCCTGGAGGCGGTCCGCAACGGGCGGGCGCTATGGGCCTTGCTGGCCACCTTCTGCATGGCCGGGCTGTTGCTGGCCATGGCCGAGTCTTCGCTGGCCAAGGCCGACGGGCCCTGGGGCGTGATCTGGGCCGGGCTGGCGCTGACCACCGCCTTCTACGGCATCAACACCACCGGCCTGTTGATCATGGATCAGGCGCTGGGCCGGCCGGTGCGCGATGTGCAGGATGCCTTCACCGACGCGCTGGGCAGCGCGCACCGGGTGCTGCTGACCCTGGGGGTCGTGGTGCTCGGTGCCGCCCTGGGCCTGGGCCTGCTGCTGGGCCTGCTGTGGCTGGTGCGGCTCCCCTTGGTGGGCACGCCGCTGTTCGGTCTGCTGGTGCCGGTGGGCGTGGTGGCCCTTGGGGTCGCCTCGTTCACCGTGGCGGTGCTGGTGGGCCCGCTGACCGGCCCTTCGGTCTGGGCCGGCCAGGGCGTGCGCGCGACCTTGCAACTGCTGTGGCGGCATTGGCACGGCGGTCTGCTCGATGTGGCCCTGCTGATGGGTGCGGTGCTGGTGCTGACGGCCCTGGTCAGCGCCATCGTTACCTTTGTCGTGATGACCGGCGGCCGGGCGATGGCCCTGCTGGCGGTCTGGGTGGTGGGCATAGACCTGCCGCCGCAACAGCTGATGGCCGGCCTGTTCGGCTACGGCCTGCGCAGCCTGGGTGCTGCCGGTGCGCCGGTGGCGGCCACGCCGCTGGGCATGGCGGCGGTGGTCGGCGGCGGCCTGGTGTTCGCGGTGGCCCTGGTGCTGCCAGGCCTGGTCTACCTGAGCGGTTGCTGTGCCGTTTATCTGTCTTTGAAACCCGAAGAAGCCGACGCGCTGTGACGATGAGCCCGCCGCGCATCGCCAGCCTGGTGCCCAGCCTGACGGAGCTGCTGCTGGCGCTGGGCCTGCGTCAGCATGTGGTGGCGCGCACCGGGTTTTGCATTCACCCGGCGGCGGAGGTGGTGAACCTTCCGAAGGTCGGCGGCACCAAGGATGTCAATCTGGCCAAGCTGAAGGGCCTGGCACCTACCCATGTGCTGGTCAATGTGGACGAGAACCGGCTTGAGACGGTGGAGGCACTGCGCGAGTTCGTGCCCGAGATCGTCGTCACCCACCCGCAGACGCCGCAGGACAATCTGGTGCTGCTTGAGCAGATGGTGGCGTTGTTCGGTTACCTGCCCGGTGTCACCGAGCGTGCCGCGGCGCTGAGCGAGCAGCTGCAGCAGGAACTGCAGGCCTGCGCCGCCCAGACCTGGCCCGAGCAACGGGTGCTCTACCTGATCTGGCGCGAGCCCTGGATGACGGTGGCCACCGACACCTATATCGCCCGCATGCTGGCCCAGGTGAATTGGCACACATGGCCGCAGGTCATCGGCGGCGCGCATGGTGCGGCGCGCTACCCGGCGCTGACCGGCAACGAGCCCTGGCTGGCCGGCGTGCAGCGGGTGCTGCTCAGCTCCGAGCCCTATGCCTTCAATGCCAGCCATCTGCCGCTGGCTAAAGGGCTGTGCCCGCAGGCGACCGTACAGCTGGTCGATGGCGAGCTGCTCAGCTGGTATGGCCCCCGCGCTGGCGCCGGGCTGGCTTATTTGCGGGGGCTGGCAAGCCCGCAGTGACGGGGGCACGCCGCCGCCGCACAATCCGGCATGGACCTGTACAAACCCCTTGTCGCCCTGCTGGCCATCGTCAACCCGATTGGCGTGGTGCCCTTCTTCATCCACTTCACGCAGAACTTCACGCGGCAGCAGCGCCAGCAGACGATACGCGTCAGCGCGTTCACCGCCTTCTGCGTGATCGGCCTGAGCGCGCTGATGGGGCTGAAGATCATCGAGTTCTTCGGCATCTCGCTGGCCTCGTTCCAGGTCGGCGGCGGCACGCTGCTACTGATCAGCTCGCTGCAGATGCTGAATGCCCAGCCGGCCGAGGGGCGCAAGGAGGACGTCAGCGAGGGGGCGCATAAGGTCGATGCAGGTGCCAGCATTGCCGTCGTGCCGCTGACGATTCCGCTCTTGACCGGCCCGGCAACGATCTCGACGATGGTGATCTATGCCGAGAAGACCCGCCACTGGTGGGAGCTGGCCGTGCTGGTCGGCTATGGCGTGGTGGTGGCGCTGGTCACCTATCTGGTCTTCACCGCCTCGGGCCGCATCGCCAAGGTACTGGGGCAGACCGGCATCAACATCATGACCCGGCTGATGGGTCTGATACTGGCCGCACTGGCCGTGGAGCTGCTGGCCGACGGGCTGATCAAGCTCTTCCCGGTGCTGGCTTCACATCTCAACAACTGACCTGACAGGGCCGATGAGCAATCCCGCGTTCGACTACATCATCATCGGTGCCGGCACCGCCGGCAGCCTGCTCGCCAACCGCCTGACCGCCGACGCCTCCAAGCGTGTGCTTCTGATCGAGGCCGGCGGCAAGGACGACTACCACTGGATACACATTCCTGTCGGCTATCTGTACTGCATCGGCAACCCGCGCACCGACTGGCTCTACAACACCGAGCCCGACGCCGGCCTGAACGGCCGCAGCCTGCGCTACCCGCGCGGCAAGGTGCTGGGCGGCTGCTCCAGCATCAACGGCATGATTTATATGCGCGGCCAGGCCCGCGACTACGACGGCTGGGCCGAAGCCACCGGCGATGCCACCTGGCGCTGGGAGCACTGCCTGCCCGCCTTCATGAAGCACGAGGACCACTGGCGGCTCGACAAGCCCCTGGACCAGAACGCCTCGTTTGCCGCCACGCACGGCCATGGTGGCGAATGGCGGGTCGAGAAGCAGCGCCTGCGCTGGGACGTGCTCGATGCCTTTGCCGCCGCCGCCACCGAGGCCGGCGTGCCTGCCACCGCGGACTTCAACAGCGGCAACAACGAGGGCGTCGGCTACTTCGAGGTCAACCAGAAGGGTGGCTTGCGCTGGAACACGGCCAAGGCCTTTCTGCGCCCCAAGGCCTTCGGCCGGCCCAATTTCGAGCTGTGGACGGGCACCCAGGTCAGCCGCCTGCTGCTGGAGCGCGACGAAACCGGCGCGCTGCGCTGCACCGGCGTGGCCGCGCACACGCCGCATGGGCCCGAGGAGATCAAGCTCAAGCCCGGCGGCGAGGTCCTGCTGTGCGCCGGTGCGATCGGTTCGCCGCAGATCCTGCAGCTGTCGGGCATAGGCCCGGCCGCGCATCTGCAGTCGCTGGGCATTGAGGTGCTGCAGGACCTGCCCGGCGTCGGCGCCAATCTGCAAGACCATCTGCAGATACGCGCAGTGTTCAAGGTGCAGGGCACCAAGACCTTGAACACGCTGGCGAACAGCCTCTTCGGCAAGGCGATGATCGGCCTGGAATATGCGCTCAAACGCAGCGGACCCATGAGCATGGCGCCCTCGCAGCTGGGCGCCTTCACGCGCAGCAGTCCGGGCAAGACCTGGCCCGATCTGGAGTACCACGTGCAGCCGCTGTCGCTGGACGCCTTCGGCGAGCCGCTGCACGGCTTCAATGCCTTCACCGCCAGCGTCTGCAACCTGAACCCGACCAGCCGCGGCACGGTGCTGCTGCGCACGGCCGACTATCGCGACGCGCCGGCGATCTCGCCGAACTACCTCTCTACCTCCGAAGACCGGAAGATCGCCGCTGAAAGCCTGCGCCTGACCCGCCGCATCGTCGGCCAGCCGGCGCTGCACCGCTATCGGCCCGAGGAGCACAAACCTGGCCTGCAGTACCAGACCGACGAGGAGCTGGCCCGCCTGGCCGGCGATATCGCCACGACGATCTTCCATCCGGTCGGCACCTGCAAGATGGGCCGTGCCGACGACGCAATGGCCGTGGTCGACAGCCGGCTGCGCGTGCGCGGCGTCGCGGCCCTGCGCGTGGTCGATGCCAGCGTGATGCCGACGATCACCAGCGGCAACACCAACTCGCCGACCCTGATGATTGCCGAGCGTGCGGCGGGGTGGTTGCGGGCGGGGGAATAGTCCCCGCCCTGGCTGCGTGACGCTGCGCGCAGAGCGCCCACTGATTCTTGTCGATTCCGGAACGCTGCGTTGCGCGAAGCCGGGCTTTCTAGGTGCAAACCCGCCCCCAGTTGGGAGCCATGACCCAAGCCTTTCAAGGCGCGGGTCGGGGCCGCCGGACCACAAGCCGGCGGCGTGGATTGCACTTCGCTAGCAAGCAGGAATCACGACATGTCTCGCAACAAAAACATTTTCTCGGCCGTGGCCGTCGCCGCTGCCTTGGCAGCCTCTTCCTCCGCCGTGTTCGCCCAGACCTCGGGCACCCAGGTCACCTTGTACGGCGTGGTCGATGCCAACGTGCAGGTGCTCGACGGCGCCAGCACGGTGACCCGTCTGCAGTCCGGCGGCCTGCAGGGCTCGCGCTTCGGCCTGCGCGGCACGGAAGACCTGGGCGGCGGTCTGCGCGCCTTCTTCACCCTGGAGAGCGGCATCAACCTCGACGAGGGCACCAATGGCCAGGGCGCGTTCTGGGGCCGCCAGGCCTTCGTCGGCCTGGGCACGCCATACGGCCAGGTGAGCCTGGGCCGCCAGTACGGCAGCATCTACAACCTGACCAGCGACTTCAGCCAGTTCGCCAACACCCCCTACGGTGCCAGCACGACGGTGATCGGCGGCTTTGGCGGCTATGAGCCGGTGCGCGGCAGCGATGCCTCGGGCGCCCTCAACGGCGGGCCGGCGCGCGTCAACAACTCGGTCAAGTTCGAAAGCGTCAGCTACAACGGCTTCAAGGCCGGTGCACTGGTGGGTCTCGGTGAGGTCGCCGGCGGCACCAAGCAGACCCGGGTCGGCGACATCTACGCCCGCTACACCCAGGGCAATATCGATGCGATGGTGTCCTATGTGACCGACAAGAAGGCCGCGGCCAATCTGGATGTGCAGACCCTGTCGGCCGCCGGTGCCTACAGCTTCGACGCCTTCCGCGTCGTGGCCGGGGTGATCTCGGTCGATGACCGCTCGGTGGCCAATGCCGATGGCACAGGCTACTGGCTGGGCGGCGACTACCGTCTGGGCCACCACACGTTCAAGACCCAGTATGTCGAGAGCAAGCGCAAGAACGGCCTCGAGGGCAAGACCCAGGCGCTGGGTGTGGGCTACCAGTTCGACCTGTCCAAGCGCACGGCGCTGTACTCGTCGCTGACCCGCTTCAAGAACGATGGCGTGGGCTACACCGCCCGCATTGCCAGCTCGGTGCCGGCCGGCCTGACCAGCGGCGGCGAGCGCAATATCACCGAGTTCGTCGGCGGCATCCGCCACAGCTTCTGATGCTGCAGACCGCTTGACGCGCGGACCGGGGCCAGGTCGCAAGACCTGGCCCTTTTTGCATGCCACCCGGGCGATGTAGGCGCCGTACTACAAGCGATGGCGATGCAGGCCGCTTCCTGGGTGGCTGGGCCAGGCTCACACTCGGCCCATCCGAGGCCACGGTCCCCCTGCGCCCGGCCTTGAACTGGAAGAAAAGCCATGAACCTCCATCTGAGTCTGACCCCACTCCTGTCCCTGCTCGCCGGCATCCTGATCTTGATCATGCCCAAGCTGCTGAACTTCATTGTCGCCATCTACCTGATTGCGATCGGTCTGGTCGGCCTGTTCGGTGCGGGAGCGATACGGTTCAACTAGGACCGCACCAGGCTCCCTATCTTGAAGGATGACAGTGCGGCGATATCGGTCGCACACTGAGGCGCAGCGCGTCCACCCTGCGCGCCGGGGAGCCGCAAGCTGTGAATGCACCGATCCGCCATGCCTGGCTGTTCCAGTACAAGGACCGCGAGCCAGGCTCGGGCCGCCACGATCAGGACAATGACCAGAGCACGCCGACCGACTGGCCGGTGCAGCGCTGGGCAGCGGAGATGCGGCCCGGCGACTTGGTGTTCTTATGGCAGACCACCGACAAGGGCGGGCTGCGCGGCTGGGGTGAGATTGCGCGCATCGACAGCCCGGAGGAGCCGGTCAAGGGCCGCACTACGACCCGCGTGGTCGTTGATGAGCGGGTCTGGTTGGGCCGGCCCATCCCGCGCAGCGAGGTGGTCGGGTCCGGCGCCCTGGAGGGCAATCTGCTGCTGCGCGCCCCGCAGGGCACGACGTTCCGCATCTCGCCCGATGAGGCACGCAATCTGGCCGAGCTGCTGCCCGACCGCCGCCAGCCCTCGTTGGAAGGGCTGACCGAGCACAGGCCCGTGGCCCCGGCGCTGCCTCCGCAATGGTGGCATGGCCTGCTGCAGCGTCTGGGCGTCAGCGGGGCCAGCCCGGCGGGCGAGTTGCTGCTGCGGCTGGCGGCCGAGCCGGCGCCGGGGTTGCCGGGCGATATCTCCACCACCTGCCTGCTGCTGGCGCTGTACAAGCTGGCCTTGGAGCGGCAGACCGAGCCCGGTCTGCAGGCCTTGCATCGCCTGTTGAATACCGATACCCAGCTGACCCAGGGGCTGGATCGGCTGCTCCAGGCCTATCTGGCCGAGCGGTCGGGGGAGGAGCGCGGCGGCAGCAGCATTGGTGCGACCGACAACGCCTGGGCGCTGCTGAGGCAGGCGGTCGAGATCGACCAGGCCTGGCATGGCGATGGCAGGCTGAGCGCCGATGCGGTGCTGGCCGCCGTGTTGCGCACCGGCCGGGGCCGGCTGCTGGGTCGACTCAAGGAGCAGGATCTGGAGCTGGCCCGGATGCGCGCCGGCCTGCTGGCGGCCATCAACGATCCGGCGCAGCGCCAGGCCTGGCGCCAGGTCTGGGGCGAGGCATCGCCAGAGTCCTCTGAGACCGCCTCGTCCGAGCCCGCAGCTCCGGCGCCGCCTCCACCGTCGCTGGGCCAGGGGGTGGCTCAGCACGGCAATGACGATCCCGGTGCGCCGGGCCTTGACGATGCACTGGGGGCGCAGGACGAGGCCGAGGCCTTCGCGCGGCTGATCGCCTCCTGTCATCTGGTGCCACCGATGGCGGTGGGCGTGTTCGGTGACTGGGGCTCGGGCAAGTCCTTCTTTCTGCGCCTGGTCCATGACCATGTGAAGGGCCTGGCCGACGATGCCCGCCGGCAGGTCCATGCCGATATGTTCCACGCCGGCATCGTGCAGATACGCTTCAACGCTTGGCACTACGCCGATACCAATCTGTGGGCCAGCCTGGTCGACCATATCTTTGTCGAGCTGGACCAATGGGCGCGCCGGCAGCAGCAGGGGCCCCAGGCCGAACGCCTGTTCGATCAGCTGGTCACCGCCCGCGAGCTGACCCTGGACGCGGCCGAGCAGCTGGTGCACCGGCGCAAGGAGCAGGGTCGGGCCGCGCAACAGCTGGGTGCGGCCGAACAAAAGCTGGAGGCGGCGCGGGGCCGGGCCGGCGGGGCGCCGCAGGTCTATTGGTCGGCGGTGTCGGCGGCATTCAAGGAGGCGTTGGACGCCGATCCGGATGCACAGCGGCAGCTGGAGCGGGCGGCCGAGATTCTGGGCCTGCCGCAGGCCGGGCTGGACGCCGAGGCGCTATCCGAGGCGATGCAGTCCCTGGGTCAGCAGGCGCAGCGCGGCCAGCTGGTGACGGCCGGTGTGCTGCGCCAGGCCGGTGGCCGCTGGGCGCCGCTGCTGCTGCTGCTGGGCTGCCTGGCCGTGCCGGCGGGCCTGCTGCTGCTGCGCGACGGACTGTCCGCCCTGCTGGCCTGGCCTGGGCTGGCCCAGCTCAACGCGGCGGTGCTGACGGTGTCGGGGGCGCTGGCCAGCGTGGCTGGCGCGCTGGGCCTGATGGCGCGCCGTGTGCACTCAGCCATCGATCAGGTCGAGCGGTTTCGTGGCCACCTCGACACCGCCGTCAGGAAGCAGGTCACCGCGCCGGCCAAGGAGGTCAAGCAGGCGCAGGACGAGTTCGCGCGGCTCAAGGCCGAGGTCGAGGAGGCCAAGGCCCAGCTGGCGGGCTCCAGCGAGCGGCTGGCCGAGGCCGAACGCGAATACGCCAGCGGCACCGGCCGTGGCCGCCTGATGCGCTTTGTGCGCGAGCGGGCGGTGAACGGTGACTACGCCAAGCACCAGGGCCTGGTGGCGACGGTGCGCAAGGACTTTGAGCAGCTGGCGGCCAATATGGGATCGGTCGAACAGGACGGCGCGCGGGAGGCGGCGCAACGCAAGCTGTTCCGTCAGCGCATCGAGGCCCTGAAGCGCGAGGCCCTGCTGCCGGCCGGGCCGGACGGCGCACAGCCGCGTTCGCTGCTGACGGCCGATGAGCTGACCAAGCTCGACCGCAGCATCCAGGCCGTTGGTAGCCAGGACACACCGGTGTTCAAGCGCATCGTGCTCTATATCGACGACCTCGACCGTTGCGCCCCCGATAAGGTGGTCGACGTGCTGCAGGCGGTGCATCTGCTCTTGGGCTTTCCGCTGTTCGTGGTGCTGGTGGCGGTGGACGTGCGCTGGGTCAGCCGCGCCCTCGAGTGCCATTACCCGGCCATGCTGGGCGCGCCGCCGAGCATTCCACAGGCCAAGGCGGCGGCCAGTGCGCACGACTATCTGGAAAAGATCTTCCAGATTCCCTACTGGGTGCGACCGATGACGCCCGAGGCCAGCGTCGAGTTCCTGCGCAAGCGCAGCGAGGCGCCACAGGCGGAGGCTGGCGAAGCGGATGACCTGGCGGCCGAGGATGCGGCGAAAGAGGCGATAGCCCCGGAGACGATGGACGCCACGGACCCGCGGGAAGACGAGCCTGGCATCTCGCCGGCAGTCGTCAATGTGGCCGAGGCCGCACGGTCCGATGGCGAAGCCGAGACCGACCCCGAGAAAGGCGCCGTAATCGCAGGCGGCCCGGCACCCGTGTTCAGCCTCGACTTCAGCGAAGCCGAGCGCGACTTCATTGCCAAGCTGGCGCCCTTTGTCGGCGCCTCACCGCGGCGTGCACTGCGCTTTCTGAACGTCTATCGCGTCATGAAGTCCAGTCTCGGCGACCAGGATCTGGCCCTGCTGATGGCGTCCCAGGGTCATCTGGCGCTGATGACCCAGGTGGCAGTGATCACCGGTGCGCCCGGCCTGCTGCGCGAGTGGGCGGCGGCGCTGCGCCAGGCCGACGACGCGGCCGGTCTGCAGGGCCTGCGCGACACGCTGGCCGGGCTGGACTGGACCACGCGGCAGGCCGATGGCGCCAATTTGATGGGCGCGCTGGCTGCCCTGGCGGCCGAGCCGCTGCCGGCGAATCATTCGCTGCTGCAGGGCCTGCGCCGCCATGCCGATCTGGCCCAGCGCTACAGCTTCACCGGCTGATCAGGAGGCGCTGAAGCGCTGCTCCAGATAGGCCAGCAGGGTGCGCACCGTCTGCGCCTCGCCGCCGATGGGGCGGCCGGCGCGGGCGCCGTCGTTCCAGGCGAACAGGTCGATGTGCAGCCAGTCGATGGCCTCGGGCACGAAGTACTCGAGGAACAGCGCCGCGTTGATCGCGCCCCCTAGCGGGCTCTTGCCGGTGTTGACGATGTCGGCGATGGTGCTTTCGATGCCGGCGCGGTACGGGTGCCACAGCGGCATATGCCACAGTGGGTCGTCAAGCTTGAGGCTCAGATCGACCAGCTCGCGAGCCAGCTCGGATCGGTTGCTGAACAGCGCCGGCAGCTGGCTGCCCAGGGCCACGCGGGCGGCGCCGGTGAGAGTTGCCATGTCAATCATCAGCTCGGGTGACTGCTCGGCGCCATAGGCCAGTGCGTCGCACAGGATCACGCGGCCCTCGGCGTCGGTGTTGCCGATCTCGATGTGCAGGCCCTGGCGGGTCTTGATCACATCGCCGGGGCGGTAGGCATTGCCGGCGATGGCGTTCTCCACCGCGGGGATCAGCACCTGCAGCCGCACCGGCAGCTTGAAGGCCATCACCAGGGCGGCCAGGCCCAGCGCATTGGCTGCGCCGCCCATGTCCTTCTTCATCTGGCGCATGCCCTCGGCGCCCTTGATGTCCAGGCCGCCGCTGTCGAAACACACGCCCTTGCCGACGATGGTCAGCTTCGGGTGCTTGGGCTTGCCCCAGTTCAGCTCGATCAGCCGCGGTGCACGGGTGGCGGCACGACCCACGGCGTGGATGGCCGGGAAGTTCTGCTTCAGCAAGGCATCGCCGACGATCTGCTTGAAGGTCGCGCCATGCTGCCTGGCCACCGCCTGCGCTGCCGCGGCCAGCTCGGCCGGGCCCATATGCTCGGCCGGCGTGTTGACCAGATCGCGGGTGGCGCAGATCGCCGTGGCTAGGGCCAGGCCGCGTTGCGCGTCGGCGCTGGAGGCCAGTTGCAGCACGGCGGCCGGGCGCTTGCGCGGCTTGTAGAGATCGAACTGGTAACTGCCCAGCTCCCAGGACAGGGCGGCCTGCTCGGCGCCCAGCTGCAGGCCTTCAGGAGCCAGCTTGTACAGGCCCTCGGGCAGCACGCCGGGCAGGGCCGCCAGCGCAAACGGCGCCGCGTCATGCTCGACGCCGGCCAGTACCGAGGCGAGTTTGCCGTCGGCGCCAGGCAGCAGGGCGAAGGTGTCCGGGGCGCCCTTGAAGCCTACGGTGGCCAGCCAGTTACGGCTGGCCTCAGGCAGGGTGAGCAGCAGCTCGGTCAGGCCGGTGCGTGTCACCAGGGTGATGGGAGTGGCGCTGGCGCCGGGTTTCTTCAGCTGAACGGTCATGGTCTTGTCCTAGGGCGCTTCGGATGGGCGCAAGGCCCGATTCTCGCCGACACCCTGGGCCCCACCCGTGCGCCCAGCGCCCTGGATTGCAAAGCACATTTTCTTGGTTCACGGCCGGGCGGGGCTTTTCTACAGTCCAGTCACCCCTTCATCCATTGACCGACAGCTCCCGACCATGAAACTGATTCGACGCCATCTTCCGCTGATCGCCGCCCTAGCTCTGTCGCTCACCGCCCCGCTGGCGCTGGCCCAGACCACTCTGCTCAACGTCTCGTACGACCCGACCCGCGAGCTGTACCAGGACTTCAACGCCGCCTTCGCCAAGCACTGGAGGGCCTTGACCGGCGAGACGGTGACGATCAAGCAGTCGCATGGCGGCTCGGGCAAGCAGGCCCGCTCGGTGATCGACGGCCTGGAGGCCGACGTCGTCACCCTGGCCCTGGCCTATGACGTCGACGCGCTGCACGACAAGGCCAAGCTGATCCCGGCCGACTGGCAGAAGCGCCTGCCGCAGAACGCCTCGCCCTACACCTCGACCATCGTGTTCCTGGTGCGCAAGGGCAACCCCAAGGGCATCACCAACTGGCCGGACCTAGCTCGCAGCGGCATTGACGTGATCACGCCCAACCCCAAGACCTCGGGCGGCGCCCGCTGGAACTATCTCGCCGCCTGGGCCTATGCGCTGCAGCAGCCCGGCGGCAATGCCGACAGCGCCAAGGCCTTTGTGAAGCGCATCTACGCCAACACCAAGGTGCTGGACTCGGGCGCCCGCGGCTCGACCACGACCTTTGTCGAGCGCGGCATCGGCGATGTGCTGATCGCCTGGGAGAACGAGGCCTATCTGGCCGTCAAGGAGCTGGGCCCGGACAAGTTCCAGATCGTCACGCCGGCCATCTCCATCCTGGCCGAGCCGCCGGTCAGCGTGGTCGACAAGGTGGCCGACAAGCGCGGCACGCGCAAGATCGCCACCGCCTACCTCGAATACCTGTACAGCCCCGAGGGCCAGGACATTGCGGGCAAGCACTACTACAGGCCGCGCGATCCCAAGGTTGCCGCCAAGTACGCCAAGCAGTTCGCCGCTGTGAAGCTGTTCACCATCGACGACAGCTTCGGCGGCTGGACCAAGGCGCAGAAGACCCACTTCGATGACGGTGGTGTGTTCGACCAGATCTACACCCCCGGCCGCTGAGCTTGGTGGTACGGCGGCTGGGGCCCTTCTGACTGCGGGGCTTACGCCAATTGCGTCGGGCCGGGCCCGCCTGACAATCGATTCATGATCCCACCTCACTCCCACGCCGACTGGTCTGTCGTCAAGACCCTGTTCGAGCAAGCCCTGGCCCTGCCCGCCGCCGAGCGGGAGGCCTTTGTTGCGAATGCACAAGCCGATGCCGTTGTGTGCGCCGAGGTGCTGTCGCTGCTGGCCCATCATGGCGCCAGCACCGGCACCGGCGAAGCGGCATTTCTGGCGTCTCCCGCAGCGCGGTTGACGACCGAGGGCGCGGCGCGCACCGGCCAGCGCCTGGGCGCCTGGGAGATCGTGCGGCCGCTGGGTGCAGGTGGCATGGGCGAGGTGTTCGAGGCGCGCCGGGCCGATGGGCAGTACGAGGGCCGGGCGGCGATCAAGCTGCTCAAGCGGGGCATGGACTCCGCCGCCGTGCTGCAGCGTTTTGCACTGGAGCGCCAGGCGCTGGCGCGGCTGCAGCATCCGCACATCGCCGGCCTGCTGGACGCGGGCCTCAGCGACGACGGCCAGCCCTTCTTCGTGATGTCCTATGTCGATGGCCTGCCGCTGGACGCAGCGATGGCGGGTCGCTCGCTGAAGGAGCGGCTGGCGTTGTTCCTGCAACTGGCCGATGCGGTGGCCTATGCCCACCGCAGCCTGCTGGTGCACCGCGACCTGAAGCCCGGCAATGTGCTGGTCACGCCCGAGGGCCAGGTCATGCTGCTGGACTTTGGCATTGCCAAGCTGCTGGACCCGGGCGAGGGCGCCGACGCCGATCAGACGTCCGCCGCCACCCGCCCGTTCACGCCCAACTACGCCAGCCCCGAACAGGTGCGCGGCGAGGCGGTGACCACGGCCACCGACATCTACAGCCTGGGCGTGCTGCTCTACCTGATGCTGACCGGCGTGCGGCCCTACGGTCGCGACAGCACGTCCGCCCAGGAGGCCGCGCGCAGCGTGCTGGAGGACGAGCCGACACGGCCCAGCAGCCTGTCGCCCGCGCTGGTGACCGACCCCGCCTGGCTGAGCACGCGCCGCCAGCTCCAGGGGGATCTGGACAACATCCTGCTGAAGGCGCTGGACAAGCGCATAGCGCAGCGCTACGCCAGCGTCGACGCACTGGCCGCAGACGTCCGCGCCCATCTGGATGGCCGGCCGGTGTCGGCCCGCCCGGCGTCCGTCGGCTATCTGGCGGCCAAGTTCGTGCAGCGCCATCGCGGCGCCAGCGCCGGTGCCGCCGCCGCCCTGCTGGCCCTGGTGCTGGGCCTGGCCGGCACCAGCTGGCAGGCCCATGCGGCGCGCGTGGCCGAGCAATCGGCCGAGGCGCGGCTGGCGCAGATCCAGGAGCTGCTGCGCAGCATCGTCAGCCAACATGCGCAGGCGATCAGCAATCTGCCGGGCGGCTCGGTGGTGCGCGAGGCGATGCTGACCGAGGCGACGAAGAATCTGGCGCAGCTTGCCGCCCAGCCCGGCCAGCCGCGCGAGACCCAGGCCGTGCTGGGCAGCGCGCTGTCGCGGCTGGCCGATGCGCAGGGCAATGTGAACGGCATGAACACCGGCAAGAGCGCCGAGGCCAAGACCCATGCCGAGGCGGCGCTGCGTGCCTTCGAGGCCGCCGCGCTGACGCCGGCCGACAAGGTCGAGCATCTGACCGCGCGGGCCTCGGCCCATAGAACGCTCGGTCGACTGGCGCGCAGCGCCGGCCAGCCCGCCGATGCACTGGCGCAGTTCAGGCGGGCGGAGCAGGGCCTGCGGCCGGCACTTCAGCTGCATCCGGACAATGCCGAGCTGCGGCTGGCCCTGGCCTATGTGATGGGCGAGATCGGCCAGACCTACGATACCCAGAACCTGCCCAATCTGAACCAGCGCGACCTCGCGCTGGCCGCCTTCGCCGAGGCCACGCGCCTGTTCGAGGGCCTGGCCCGCGACACCCCGGCCGCCGATGTGCTGATGCGGCACTCGATGATGCTGGCCAGCGTGGCCGTGGTCTATGACAAGCATGACGAGCTCGGTGCCTCGATCGTCCGCCTGCGCGAAGCGGCCGAGGTGGGCGCCGAGGCGGTGCGCATCAGCGATCCGCCGGACACCGGCCGGCAGTGGAATCTGGCCCTGGTTCAGCACAATCTGGGTGAGGCGCTGAGCCGGCAGGGTGACGCGGCCGCCGCCGAGGCGGTGATGACGGACGCCTGGCGTTTGGTCGATCAGCTGTTGCGCGACAACCCGGGCAACGTGTCCTGGCAGCCGCGCCGCACGCTGTTCAGCCTGGGCCTGGGCCGCGCGCAGGCGGCCAACGGCCACTGTGCGCCCGCCGCTGCCCTGCTGCAGCCGCTGATCGAGCGCTGGCGCGAGGCCAAGGACGCCAATGCCCAGCGGCGTCGCGGCCTGGCCTTGATGTCACTGGCTCAATGTGCGCAGGCTGCTGGCAACAAGGCTTCAGCACGCCCGCAGGCCGCCGAGGCCCAGGCCACATTCGCGCGCCTGGCGGGTGCCGAGACGCCCTCACCGCGCTTGCTGCTGATCTACGAGGCCAGGGCCCTCGGCGTGATGGCGGCCAGCGCCACCAGCAGGGCCGAGGCCGCCGAGCTGAAGCAGCGGGCCGAGACCCGCTTCGCCCAGGCCGCCGCGATCAGCCCGCTGGCCTCGGACGACCGGCGCTCGCGCGAGGCTGTGGCCAGGATCTAGCGGCCCCAGCCGCCCAGCCGTATCGCCCCGGCGATGATGGCCGCATAGACGGCCAGGCTCAGCGCGACGACGATGGAGAAGCCGCTGATCGGCAGCCGCAGCCAGTGCACGCAGGCCCAGCCGCCGACTGCCACGATCAACAGCCGGGCCAGGCTGCCGGCCAGCGGCCAGAACATGCGGCCCGCGCCCTGCGAGGCAAAGAACAGGGCCAGGCCCAGGCCGAAGAAGCCATAGCAGCCGCCGACGATGTTCAGATAGCTGCCGCCGAACTCGCGCACGGCCGGGTCGGCGGTGAACAGATTCATCCACAGGCCGGGCGCCAGTGCCGCCGCCGCGCCAATGCCGCCGGTGATGGCCGCGACCAGGGCGCCGCCCAGCCAGGTCACGCGCAGCGCGCGGCCGGTCTGGCCCGCACCCATATTGGTGGCCACCAGGGCCGTCAGCGCGGTGCCGAAGCCGAAGGCAATAGGCACCAGGATGTACTCCAGCCGTGCGGCCACGCCATAACCGGCCAGCGCCACCGTGCCATAGCTGCCGACCACGGCCGTGGCCACCGCGATCGAGGCATTGCTGATGACCGGGCTCAGCGAGGCCGGCAGACCGACGCGCAGGATCTCGCGCAGCAGATCGGGGCGCGGGCGCCAGGCCTGGCCGCGCAGCCGCACGGCGCCGTCGCGGCGCATCAGGTGATGGGCCATGACGAGGGCGGTCAGCGCATTGGCGCTCAGGCTGCTGATCGCCGCGCCGGCCACACCCAGGCCCGGCAGCGTGCCCCAGCCGAACACCAGCAGCGGGCACAGCAGCAGGTGGATGGCGGCCATCGTCAGCAGCATCAGCGAGGGCAGCACCATATTGCCGGCGCCGCGCACGATGGCGGCCAGCACATTGGTCAGCCAGATCACCAGCGCGCCGCCGAACAGCACATTCGAGTAGGCCAGCGCGGCATCTAGCGCCGGGCCGGCGCCGCCCATGGCGGTGAAGATGCGAGACCCGAAGCCCAGCAGCGCGAGCATGAACAGGCCCGCCAGCAGCGCGGCGATCAGTAGCGCCTGCTGGGCCAGGCGGCTGGCATCGCCGCCACGGCCCGCGCCCAGCGCTCTTGCCACCGCGGCCGTGGTCGCGCCACCGATGCCGCCGGCCGACATCTGCATCATCAGCATGGACAGCGGGAACACCAGGGCCACGCCGGCCAGCGCATCGGCGCCGAGCCGGCCGAGGATGAAGCCGTCATAGCCGATCACCACCGTCATCGCGAGCAGGCCGACGATATTGGGCGTGGCCAGGCGTATAAGGGTGGGCAGCAGCGGCGCCTGCAGCATCTGCTGCGTGCGGGCGTTGACGGTGGGGCTCTGGGCGGCGGCGCTCATGGTGTCAACGCGCCAGCGCGTGCAGGTAGACGCCCGGCTCGGCCGACAGACCACGCTTGACCTGCTGGGTGATCTCATCGGCCAGCACCTCGTCGGCGCCTGCTTCCAGCGCATCGAGCGCGCGCCGCACCACCTCGTCGGGCGTGGTCTTGGGCATGTCCATGCCGCGGGTCAGATCTGTATCGACAAAGCCCATATGCATGGCCAGCACCTGGGTACCCTGGGCGTGCAGCTCCTGGCGCAGTCCGTTGGTCAGCGACCAGGCGGCCGACTTGGTGGCGGCATAGGTGGCGAGAAACGGGCCGCTGATCCAGCTGGCGATCGACAGCACGTTCAGGATCGCGCCGCCGCCATTGGCCGCGAGCACCGGCGCGAAGCCCTGGCTGATACGCAGCGGGCCGAAGAAATTGGTCTCCATCTGGCGGCGGGCGGCCTCGATGCTGCCTTCGGCCAGATAGCCGCCCGTGGTGGCGATGCCGGCGTTGTTGATGATCAAGGTCACGTCGCCGGCGCGCTGCACGGCGGCGGCAACGTCGTCGGGGTTGGTGACATCGAGCCTTATCGCTTCCACGCCCGGCAGCGTGATGCTGGACGGGTCGCGGGCACCCGCGTAGACCTTGCGGGCGCCGCGGGCGAGCACCGCGCGGGCAAAGGCCAGGCCGATGCCGCGATTGGCGCCGGTGATCAGAACGGTGGCGTTGTCGAGTTTCATGATGCTGTTCCTGATGGGAGGGTAGGGAGAGTGGTTGAATATGACGACCGTCATATTTCTGGCCGAAGGCCGCAAATAGGTGCGGTGAGCCTGGCCATGGCTCAGTGAGACGGAAGGGAGGAAACGGTGTCGTGCTGCTGCAGCAGCGCGCGGCGGGTGGCGGCCAGCAGGGCCCGGCCCTCAGCTTTGTCGCCCAGCGCACGGGCCAGCTGCAGTGCGCCGGCCAGTTGGGCGGCGATCACGGTCGCGCTGTCGGCGTCGGCCTCGGCCGGCAGGGCCCGGGCGACGGCGGCAATCAGGCCGCGCACCCGCTGGGCAGCAACTTCGCGCACCTCGGGCGCCTGGCGCGGCATCTCGGAGGCCAGGGCGGCCACCGGGCAGCCGTGCTCGGTCGCGGCCAGATTGCCGTCGGCCAGATAGGCCTCGACCAGCTGGCGCAGCGGGCTGGCGTCGACCAGATGCTGGCTGGCGATGCGCCGGGCCAGGCCGGCCGCGGCATCCTGGCTGGCGCGCTCCAGCGCCTCGCACAGCAGGGCGTCACGCGAGGCGAAATGGGCATAGAAGCCGCCGTGGGTCAGGCCAGCCTCTTTCATGATGTCGGCCACGCCCAGGCCCTGAAAACCGGTGCGGCGAATGGCGCGCGCGGCGGTTTCGACGATGCGCTCGTGGGTCAGTTCCTTGCGGGTCAGAGGCGTGTCCATGGCCGCAATATAGCGCAATATGATGACCATCATATAAATGCGGGCAATTGGCTAAACACCGCAGAATGCACGCATTCCAATGCGCAGGATGAGGCACCCGATGGGTTTCGTGATGACAGTCAGGACTTGGTGTGCCGGCCCGGCCCTCGTGGCGGCTGCCCTGCTGGCCGGATCGAGTGCCTGCGCTCAAGCCGACGCCGCCTGGCCCGCACTGCAGGACGGCGGCATCGTGCTGTTCCGCCATGCCACCGCGCCCGGCGGTGGTGATCCGCCCGGCATGAAGCTCGGCGACTGCAGCACCCAGCGCAACCTGGACGAAGCCGGGCGGGCCCAGGCCAAACGCCTGGGCGAGCAATTCCGCCAGCGTGGCATCAAGGTGACTGCGGTCCTGACCTCGCAGTGGTGCCGCACCCGCGAGACCGCCGAGCTGGCCTTCCCGGGCCGGGCGCGCGAGGACAGCAACTTCAACTCTTTTTTTGGCGATCCGTCCCGTCAACAGCCGCAGACCGCCGCCGCCCTGGCCCTGCTGCGCCAGTGGCGCGGCCCGGGCGTGCTCGTGGTGGTGACGCATCAGGTCAACATCAGCATGTTGACCGGCCTCGGCACCGCATCCGGAGAAGGCGTGGTTGTGCGGCCCCAGGGTCAGGGCCTGGAGGTCCTGGGGCGTCTGGCGCCCTAGATGCTCCCTAGCGCTTGCGCGGCAGGATCTGGGTCTGGGGGAAGCCGTCGCTGGGCAGCTCGCCGGGCCCGGTGGCCCCGAAGATCGGCAGCGGCGCGGGGCCGGAGGCGTGGGCCTGCGCCTCGGCGCGCTGGCTGCGCCGCTGGGCAGCCAGGCGCATCTCGGCCATTTCCTGCTGCAGCATCTCGATCTGCTTGCGCGCCTGCGCCGCCTGCTGGCTGGCCAGATGGCGGGCGGCGTCAAGGCGCTCCTTGTTCCCCGCCAGCTCCTTGAGCTTGCGGCCGAACCACCAGTGCGCGCCCACCCAGGCCAGGGCCGCCCCGACCAGGAAGGCCATCACCGTCATCACCCATTGCTGTGTGTCCATGATGCCAATACCCTCCGTTTTTGCCGATTTGGTGTTTTGCTAATGTAGCGCCGGATGGCCGATCTGGGCATCCCACAAAAGGGCTAACGGTATATTGGCGCTGCTTTCGCATGCGGCCTAGCATCCGCCCCAAACCTCATGAGCAAACCTGCCCCCTCCTCATCCTCCTCCGCGCCCGTCGCCCTGCGCTGCCGTTGCGGCCTCCTGCGCGGGCAGGTTGATGTCACACCGGTGCGCAGCCGACGCGCCGGCCTGCACATCACCTGCTACTGCGTGGACTGTCGCGCCTTTGCCCTGGCGCTGGAGCGCCCCGATGGGCTGGACGCCGCTGGCGGCACCGCGATCTGGCAGACCACCCCGTCCCGGGTCAGCTTCCAGTCGGGCACCGAGCAGCTGCGCTGCCTGCGCCTCAGCGACAAGGGCATGCTGCGCTGGCATACCGCCTGCTGCAACACGCCGATGGCCAACACCATGAGCAGCCCCGGCTTTCCCTTTGCCGGGCTGATACGCAGCGCCATGGATCTCGACGGGTATCAGGCCGCACAGCTGGGCCCGGCCACCGGTGTCAATGGGCGCTCGGCCCGTGACCAGGCACCGGCCGGCACCGAGGCCACGGCATCGCTGGGCACCATCCTGCGCACCATCGCCTTTCTGCTGCGCGCACGGCTGGCCGGGGCGCAGAAGCCGACACCCTTCTTTGACGCTGCCGGCCAGCCGGTGGCCATGCCGCGGGTGCTGTCGGTGGCCGAGCGCGAGGCGCTGCGGCAGCAGGACGCACTTCGGCCCTGAGGTCCAAGATCGGGGAAATTCGTTTGAATCGCGCCTAAATTTGCTGATTCGCGTCGCGGTGCTGCCGCAACAATGAGGGCGAGCTCATCTTCCGAGACCGCCCATGAACCGCGCCGAACCCGACCTCAGCCAGCTGCAGCGCTGGCGCCACCAGCTGCACCGCTTTCCCGAGACCGGCTTCAACGAGGCACGCACCGCCGATTTCGTCGCCCAGGTGCTCGAAGTGCTGGGCCTTGAGGTGCACCGCGGCATTGGTGGCACCGGCCTGGTGGCCAGCCTGACGGTGGGTGACGGGCCGGGCGTGATTGGCCTGCGCGCAGACATGGATGCGCTGGCAATGAGCGAAGATGCGCCCGGCCGCCTGCACGCCTCGCAAAACCCCGGCTGCATGCATGCCTGCGGGCACGACGGCCATATGGCGATGCTGCTGGGCGCCGCCCAGCTGCTGGTGCAGCGGCGCGATTTCAGCGGCACGGTGCGCTTCATCTTCCAGCCGGCCGAGGAGCATGGGCGTGGCGCGGCGGCGATGATGGCAGACGGCCTGTTCCAGCGCTTTCCGGTCGACGAGATCTACGGCGCCCACAATATGCCCGGCATGCCGCTGGGCCAGATTGCCACGCGCGCTGGAGGCATCATGGCCAGCGAAGACAACTTCGTCATCCGTATTACCGGCCGCGGCGGCCATGCGGCGCGGCCGCAAATGGCCATAGACCCGCTGGTCATCGGCGCCGAGATCGTGCTGGCACTGCAGACGGTGGTCGCCCGCTCGGTCGATCCGGGCCAGCCGGCCGTGGTCTCCTGCACCGAGTTCATCACCGACGGCCTGCGCAATGCGCTGCCGACGCATGTGACGATCAAGGGCGACACGCGCAGCTACGACCCCGCGGTGCAGGCGCTGCTGGAGCGGCGCATGCGCGAGCTGTGCGCGGGCATCTGCGCGGCCCATGGCGCGAGCTGCGAGTTCGAGTACACGCACGAGTTCGTGCCCACGGTGAACTGGCCGCAATGCGTGCCGGTGGCCGCGGCGGCGGCCCGCGCCGTGGTCGGCACCGAGCAGGTGGACGATCAGGTCCAGCCGATGATGATCTCGGAGGACTTCGGTGCCTTCCTGCGCGTTGTGCCCGGCGCCTTCGTCTTCATCGGCAATGGCGAGGCCGGCGGGCCCGGCGGCGTGCCGCTGCACAACACCGGCTACGACTTCAATGACCAGCTGCTGCCCATCGGCGCCCGCTACTTCGCCGAGCTGGCCCGCCAGCGCCTGCCTTCGTCGTCTTCATCCAGGAACTGATTCAAATGCTTGTTGTTGCCAATCCCGAGGCCCGCCGCGGCCGGTACGACGCTGCGCTGCAGGCGATCATGAATATCGAACTGGGCCGGCAGAGCCGCTGTTGGCTGGCGCGGTGGGACGGCCTCAACCCCGGCACCACGCCGCTGTGGCGCCTGCCTCATCTGGCGCAACGGCTGGGCCTGGGCCAGGTCAGCCTGAAGGACGAATCGCGCCGCTCGCCGCTGGGCAGCTTCAAGGCGCTGGGCGCGCCGGTGGCCCTGCTGCGCCTGGTGCTGCGGCGCTGGCCCGACAGCGGCTTCACGGCCGAGAGCCTGCTGGCCGGCCGTCACGCCGATCAGCTGAAAGACTTCGTCGTCATCAGCGCCACCGATGGCAACCATGGCCGGGCGCTGGCCGCCGCCGCGCAAAGCATAGGCTGCCGCTGCGTGATCGTGCTCCATGCCCATGTCAGCGAGGAGCGTGAGCTGCCTATCGCCGCGCTGGGCGCCGAGATCGTGCGCATCACCGGCAACTACGACGCCTCGGTGGAGGAGGCGGCGCGGCTGGCCGAAGCCAACGGCTGGCAGGTCGTGTCCGACACCTCGTACGAGGGCTATGAAGACATCCCCCGCGACGTGATGCAGGGCTATACGGTGATTGCCGACGAGCTGCTGGAAACGGCCGCCGACAACGCGCCCTGCCCGTTCACCCATGTCTTCCTGCAGGGCGGCGTTGGCGGCTTCGCGGCCGGCATTGCCAGCTACTGCTGGGAGCGCTACGGCGCACGGCGACCCACCTTCATCGTCGTCGAGCCCGAGCAGGCCGACTGCCTGCTGCAAAGCGCGCGCAGCGGCCGGCCAGCCAGGGCCAGCGGCAGCGTCGATTCAGTGATGGCCGGTCTGGCCTGTGGCGAGCCCTCGCCGCTGGCCTGGCGCTTTCTGCAGCCGGCGGTGGACTTTTTCATGACCGTCAGCGATGCGCAGGCGGAGCGGGCGATGCGGCTGCTGGCGACGGGCGAACATGGCGACATTCCGGTGCTGGCCGGCGAGTCGGGCGTGGCGGGTCTGGCGGGCCTGTTGGCGGTGATGGCCTCGCCCGAGCAGGCGCGGCAGCTGGGCCTCGATGCGCAGTCCCGGGTGCTCTTGATCAATACCGAGGGCGCCACCGCACCGGGCGTGTACCAGGCGTTGACCGGCCTTTCAGCCGAGTCGGTGCTGCAAGCGCAGCGCGAATGGCTGGCCCGCGAAGGCGTTGCCGAGGCGCCGCTGCTGGCGCGGATCCATGACCATGGCCGCATCGGCGCGACGGACAGAGGCGGCGTCTGCCGCATCGCGCTGACCGATGCCGACAAGGCGGGCCGCGATCAGCTGGTGGCCTGGATGCGTGAGCTGGGCCTGCAGGTGCAGATCGACCAGATCGGCAATATCTTTGGCACACGGCCGGGTCTGAGTCCCGACGCCGCACCGGTGATGACCGGCTCGCACATCGACACCGTCGCCACCGGTGGCCGCTACGACGGCATCTACGGCGTGATGGCCGGGTTGGAGGTGGCGCGCTGGCTCAACGAGCGCAAGGTGCAGACACAACGCCCGCTGGTCGTCGCCGCCTTCACCAACGAGGAGGGCGTGCGCTTCATGCCGGACATGATGGGCTCGCTGGTGTATGCGGGCGGCTACCCGCTGCAGCAGGCGCTGGACACGGTGGGTACCGACGGCGCGCGCCTGGGCGACGAGCTGCATCGCATCGGCTATGCCGGCGAGCTGCCCTGCGGCGCCATCCGGCCGCACGCCTTTATCGAGCTGCATATCGAACAGGGCCCGGTGCTGGAGGCCGAGGGGCTGACCATAGGCGCCGTTGAAGACCTGCAGGGCATCTCCTGGCAGGAGATCACGATCACCGGCCAGTCCAACCATGCCGGCACAACGCCCATGCATCTGCGCCGCGATGCCGGCTACTGCGCGGCGGCGATTGCCGTGTTCGTGCGTGGCTTGGCGCAGCGCTATGGCGGCAGCCAGGTGGCCACGGTCGGCGTGATCGACCTGCAGCCGAACCTGATCAACGTCATCGCCGCGCGGGCGACGCTCACCGTTGATCTGCGCAACACCGATGAGGCCACGCTGCAGCGAGCGGAAGGCGAGCTGGCGGCCTATCTGGCCCAGTTGGCGCTGGAGCAGGGCGTTGAGATTGCCGCCAAGCCGCTGGCCCGCTTCGAGCCGGTGCAGTTCGATCAACGCCTGGTGCGCTGCATCGAGGCCTCGGCCGCCTCACGCCAGTTGCCCCAACGTCGCATGACCTCCGGCGCCGGCCACGACGCGCAGATGATGGCCCGCATCTGCCCGGCCGCGATGATCTTCGTGCCCAGCCAGGGCGGCATCAGCCACAACCCGCGCGAACACACGGCACCGGCCGAGCTGACGCAGGGGGCGAATGTGCTGCTCGATGTGCTGCGCGGCCTGTGTGACGAAGGCTAGTGTTCTTCTCGACAATCAGTGTCCTGGACGGGCAAGAAGCGCCGTGAACGGGGCGTGAGCGACGACGCAGGTCGGCGAGGCCGACCGTGCCTGGCTCGAATGTCGTCAACAGTGGCCCAGCTGCTGAGTTCACCTGGCATGACCACAAAGATCCGACGCGCGTTGCTCAGTCCCGGGCCTTTGGGCGGCTTCGCTTTGTTGCCTGATTCCGTAGAGGTTCTTCATAGGCTGATCGGAGTCATTGGCGGCAAGCGCTCCGAGTGACGGGTACGGTCGTGATCTGATGTTCGATGGGCAGCAGCGTATGACCGCATTGCACCCGAGACCGGGTACTCAATGGGGCAACTGCCGCCGAGCCGGTCTGGATGACCGGTCCAGCCTCTGGCGAACTGGCGCTGCCGACCCGTTGCTGTCATCGGCTCAGGCACGACAAGCGAGGGCAAGGTAATTTCTATGTACGCGAGGCCGAGATCCCGAACGAACTCCACATAGCTCGCCAGGAGTTGTGCAGAGCCTACTAAAGGGAGCGGTGCGATTAATCTCTGATCAATTCGGCGTGAACTTGCCGGCGGCTCAATGAACCCGCAGCACCTCAAACTGCTGTCGGATTGGAGCGACTTGTATCGACACCTCATCACCCTCGCACTTACCCAGCATGGCCCTGCCCAACGGGGCTTCGCTGCTGATGACCTGAATGAGCTGAGCGCCGCTGACCAACTTCATGCTGCCCCCATCCGGGCCGAGAAAGAGCTGCTGCTGCTTGTCGTCTGAATCGACTAGGCAGACCAGCGCGCCGAGCTGTATGCCTTTGCTGGCGTCGTAGGGGCGCGGGCGGAATTGGCGCCAATTGGCCATCGCCCGGCGGATGGCTTCGGCGCGACGAGCTTGGCCGGTGGCCAGGTAGGCAGCTTCGAGACCCAATGTGTCGTACTTGTTCTCGGCGACGTTTTCTTCGTGAGTCGCCGTTTCATGGGCCGCCCGAGCTGCCTGTTCGGCTTGCAGCAGGTCTTCGGCGAGCCGTTCCAGCACCTGCTGCTGCAGCAAGAATTTATCCATGATGAAAGGTAGGCATCTCGAACAAGCGGGGGGGCAGACTTTGATTATGAAGGGCTCCACCAGCTTTCGACGCTTCTGTTGGCTGCAGGTTAACTTCAGCTATGGGCTCAAAGCCGCCGCCAGAGGCGCGGGGCCGAGTGTCTGGAGTTGGCCTGCACCACTACTTGGCGTTGCAGATCAAGGGGTAGTTGACTTCCTTCACCACGGAACACACGTTACCGCCTCCGTCCACGATGACGCCGGCGCCATTGAGCGAGCCGTCAAAGTACGGGTAGCCGGTCTCGCTGCCGAAGTTGTTGTTCTTGAAGATGTTGTTACCCAGTTTGACCTCTGCTGGCGTTGGTTTACGTTCGCCGGGGACTATTGAACACGCGTTTTGCGAATCGAAGGGGAACGAGAAATTGAAATATGAGGCGCGTGATGTAGAGCCAGTCAAAGGCTTGGTCAAAACGTTGCCCGAAAAAACGTTGTTCTCGAAGCGAATCGCCGTATCGGCCGGCAATACGTGCTGCCAGTCAGAGCCCGCTGCGCGAAGGCAAAAGGAGCGAAAGAGGCCAAACAGCGCTGGCGCTTGTTCAACCTGGTTGTCCGAGAACTGGCTGTTGAAGACGCTCGACCAATACCAGCCGCCGATGCCGTAGATGGCTGCATTGCTGATCCTGTTGCGGCGAATGATGGCACCATTGAGGTCGCCCACCCATTCAATGCCAGCATCCCAAACATTGCGTATGGTGTTGTCCTGGACCAGCGCGTCGATCTCGTCAGTCAGGATGATGCCGTCATCAGCTCCGTTCCACTCCTTGATGCTGGCATTCCAGTTGCCGTCGAGTTCATTGCCGAGCAGACGGTTGTTGCTGCCGTAATTGCTGATCAGCAAGCCCGCCACGACCACGACGGGCACGGTGGTGACACGGTTATTGGAGATTGTGGCCCGATGGGTGTAATGCTGCTGGTAGCTGCCTGCAAGCTGGTTGCCGTCGAAGCGCAGCCGTTCGGAATTAGTCACATTGACGATGCTTGGTACGGAAGGGTCCGTCGACGACAGAACGCTGTTGGTGAAGCTCAGGTCCTTCACGTTCTGGATGTCCGTCCAGGCGGCGCTCACCCGGCACGCCCGGACGGCAACTTGGCTGACGTTCAAAATTTCCAGGGCCCGGCTACCTTGGTCTCTGAGACCCGTGGCAATCGCATGACCCGCACAATCGAGCAAGACGTTGCTGGTTTCCTTGATGCGAATGCAGGGCAGGCCATCCAGGGGCAGGCCAATCGATAGATCGGCGTCCAGCAGGTAGCTGCCGGGTTGATTGATGGTCTGGCAAGCACTCAGATGCGTTGGCGCCTTTGCTGGCGAAGCCGACAATAGGGTTGCCGAACTCTCGATCGTGCCGGCTGGGTTGGTGAGTTGCGCAGCGATGCGCGCCCCATCGTCGCCGTAGCTGAGCTTATCGAGCTTGTAGCTGAGACCGGTCGCGCCTGGGATGGGCGCTCCATCTCGAAGCCATTGCAGGCTGATCGGCTGGGAGCCGCGCGGTACGACGGTCCAGGTATAGCTGACGCCCTCGTCAATGCTGACGGCTGTCGGCAGCCCGGTGACCAGAGACGCAATAATTGGTTTGACGGTCAGCGAAACGGCGGCGCTGGTCACACCGCCCGCTGCGTTGCTGACCGTGACGCTGAACTGCGCCCCGTTATCCGTCAGTTGGGCGGATGGCAGGGAATATCCATTTGACGTGGCGCCGCTGACGGGCGAACCGTTGCGTAGCCATTGGTAGCTGAGGGGTTCGCTTCCAGACGCGTTGACCGTGAAGCTGACCGATGCGCCGTCATTGGCGATTGCGGCCAAGGGAGCGGCCGTGATGCTCGGCGCCGCCAACGGCGTGGCTGTCGGTGATGGAGCGGCCGGCTCGCTGCCCCCGCCGCCACCGCAACTTGCCTGAATGACCAGCACACCGAACAAAGATGCTCGCGACAAGCGACAAAGAAAAGCAGAATTCATTGCAACCTCGCCCCCTGAAACGTAACCCGGCTTTTGCTGGTGAACTTAGCACATGGAAGTGCAATGCATCCAGGCGAGTTTCCCAATTTCTGCGGTGGCGGCGTGAGTTCTCCCCTTCGATCTGCAGACATTCACACCTGCCGAGCTGTACGACTGCAGCACCTTCGCCACCGGTCATTCAAGCCGGCTAGCAGTCGCGTTAGGCAATGTAGTCTTCAGCCATGCACGGTGAACGCGGCGCTTGGCCGCGAATGACAGCAAGCGCTGTGGAGCCGTCCGTCGCGATGGCCCAGTCCCTCTCAAGCCTGCAGTTCTTTAGCCCGGCCTGCCTCCGTTGCTGACGACCCCTTTTGCCAAGAACCTCTAGGCGGGCCGCACGCTCAACACATCCTGCGCGGCGTTCTCATACGCCCGCGCCAGCTGCAACAGCGCCAGATCGCCGCGCGGCCTGCCTATCAGCTGCAGGCCCATGGGCAGGCCACCGGCGCTGAACCCCGCCGGCACGCTGATGCAGGGCAGGCCGGCCAGGGTGGCGTAGATCACCACCTCCATCCAGCGATGGTAAGTGTCCATCTGGCGGCCGGCGATCTGCGTCGGCCAGCGCTGCTCGGCGTCGAAGGGCCAGACCTGGGCCGAGGGCAGGGCCAGGAAGTCGTGCCGCTCGAACAGGGCCAGCATCTGCTGGTAAAAGGCGCTGCGCTGGGCGCTGGCGGCCAGGGTCTGGGCACCGGTCAGATCGGCGGCCTGGTCATGCTCCCACAGCGCCTCGGGCTTGATCAGTGCGCGGTTGGCGGGGTTCGCCAGATGCGGCGCCAGGCGCGCGGCCACCAGCCAGCGCCGCCAGACCAGCCAGGTCTGCCAGACCTGCTCCGGCGCAAAGCCGGGTTGTGCGATGGCATCGACCGCGCAGCCGCATTCCTCCAGCCGACGCAAAGCTTGTTCGCAGACCGCCAAGACGCCTGGCTCCATCGACAGATAGCCGCCCAGATCACCGAGCCAGCCAATGCGGGCGGTCTTGGGGTCGAAGTCATCCAGGGCCGCAGCAAAACTCGGGTGATCCGGCAGGGACAACGGCACACGCGGGTCGTAGCCCGCCTGGGTGTCGAGCAGCAGGGCCAGGTCGTGCACCGTGCGCGCCATCGGCCCCTCGGTGCTGAGCTGGGTCACCCACACGTCGTTGGCCGGCCAGGCCGGCACGCGGCCCTGGCTGGGGCGAAAGCCGAAGACGTTGTTCCAGCCGGCCGGGTTGCGCAGGCTGCCCATGAAGTCGCTGCCGTCGGCCACTGACACCATGCGCGTGGCCAGTGCCACGGCCGCGCCGCCGCTGCTGCCACCGGCCGACTTCGACGGATCGAAGGCATTGCGGGTGGTGCCGAACACCTCGTTGAAGGTGTGCGAACCCAGGCCGAACTCGGGCGTGTTGGTCTTGCCGATGATGATGCAGCCGGCGGCCCGCATTCGCTGCACCATCAACCCGTCCTGGGCGGGGATGAAGTCGCGCAGCAGCGGCGAGCCGGAGGTGGTGCGCAGGCCGGCCGTCTGGGCAATGTCCTTGATCGTCTGCGGCAGGCCGTGCATCCAGCCAACCGTGTGGCCCGATGCCAGCACGGCATCGCAGGCATCGGCCTCACGCAGCAGCGAGTCCGCGTCGCGCAGGCTGACGATGGCGTTGTGATGGGGGTTGACGACGGCGATGCGCGCCAGCGTGGCCTGCATCAGCTCGCGGCACGATAGCGTTCTGCTGCGGATGGCCTTGGCAAGCGCCTGCGCGCCGAGATCGGTGATGTCCATGCGGGGTCCTTGGGGGCATCACGATTCTGCCTGTCGCCGGGCCTCTATGCTGGCTCAGCCGAACGGGTGGATCTGGCCGAGGTGCCGGTGCACATCAACAAGGGCTACGGCCCGAGTTCGATCGATTTGACCAAGGTCGCGCATCGCGCCATCTTGTTGCCGACATGAGTGTGCCGGGCGCCATGGATGGCACCTCCCTGTCGCGCGGCTGGGTTCTGACCAGGGCGCTCAGCTTCGACGGCCAGGTCGGCGGAGCCCGGCGAGCAGACCCAGACCGACGGCCATCAACAGCCAGCTACCTGGCTCCGGAATCGGCGCCGGCGCCAGCACGCTGCGAAACACGACGTACTTGCCATCCGAGCTGCTGACATTGAAGTCGTCATGCCAGAGAAAGCGCGCGTCCACCGGCACCCCAGGCAAGGTACCCCAGCTGGGATGATTGGCATTGGGCGCCTCGGCCTGCGGGGCCGACCAGCTGGCACCGGCGATGCCGGCGCCCAGGTCTGCGAGGCTCAGCGGCGGCGTGCCATTGCGGTCGAAGCCTGCGACATCGGGTGGCAGGAAGTACTCCCAGCCGTCGAGCCGGGTGACGATCTGGCCGCCGCTCCAGCTGATGCCGCCGAGCAGCATCTTGGCGCCGCCATCGTCCCAGGCGACGACATAGACATGGTCCCCGGCCGCCAGCTCGACGTTCCAGGTCTCCGGCAGGCTGAAGTTGTACGGGCCAGGGTTGCCTTCGGTGCCGAGTTCATTGCGACCGACATAGGCGAGCCCGCTGCCGTCGGCCTGTCCGTGATACAGCGCGTAGTGGTTGTCTGCGGTGAAGGTGGCGGTGACACCGAGTGCAGCGGCCGATCCTCCGGCGCTGACGCAGGCCAGGGCCAAGGCGGTTTCAAGGATCAGTGACTTGCGCTTCATCGTGCACCTCGGTCTTGATGTCATTGATCTGCGCAATGTGCGGCGGCCGGTGCATAAGGGCGTTGCGTCAGCGCAATCAGATGCGACTTTCTGTGCGCGACACCTGCAGCGATGTCGGCGCATTGCCGGCCCGTGGCCGGCGGGATACGATCGCTGTAACCGGGAGCGCCTATGCCTTACTACGCTGGCCTGAAGAAGATCCAGGACGCCGCGACGCGCAAACGCACCGTCGATGGACTCAAGCGTCTGCGCGGTGCACTGTCCACGGCGTTGCCGGCCAGGACGGCCTCCGACACCCTGCTGCTGGCCACTTGGAACATCCGCGAGTTCGACTCCGGCAAGTATGGCTACCGGGCCGAGGAGCCCTACTTCTACATCGCCGAGATCCTCAGCCGCTTCGACCTGATCGCCATCCAGGAGGTGCGCGACGGGCTCTACCCCTTGCAGGTGCTGCAGCGGCTGCTGGGCAGCTGGTGGGACTTCATCGTCACCGACGTGACCCTGGGCACCTCGGGTAACTCCGAGCGCATGGCCTATCTGTTCGACCGCCGCAAGGTCAGCTTCACCGGCCTGGCGGCCGAGCTGGTGCTGCCCAAGGTCAATGGCGCGAAGACCGAGCCGGTGCAGATGGCGCGCTCGCCCTATATCGCCGGCTTTCGCGCCGGCTGGGCCTATCTGACCCTGGCCACGGTGCACATCTACTACGGCGAGAGCGTGCCGGTGGACCCGCGCCGGCTGGAGGAGATCACCGCCTTCGGCAAGACCCTGGCCAAGTACGCGGGCAAGCTGTCGAGCGCGCCGCAGTACGAGCCCGGCGGTACGCCGGTGCGCGACAACCTGATCGCGCTGGGCGACTTCAATATCTTCAACCGCAAGGACGTGACGATGGAGGCGCTGACGGCCGCCGGCTTTCGCGTGCCGGAGGCCTTGCAGTCGGTGCCCGGCTCGAATGTGGCCAAGGACCGGCACTACGACCAGATCGCCTACTTCAAGGAGCTGGCCCATCTGACGCCCACCGGCAAGGCCGGCGTGTTCGACTACTACGAGCAGGTCTATCGGATGGAGGACGAGGCCCTCTACGCCACCGAGCGCGCTGCCAAGCCCGGCCGCAACTTCAAGGACTGGCGCACCTACCGCATGAGCGATCACCTGCCGATGTGGATCGAGTTCGGCATCGACGATGGTGATGCCTATCTCGACTCACTGAGTTAGCGAATCCAGCACCCGGTCCACCATCACGCCCGACTGGCCGAGGTAATTGCCCGGGTCGCACAGCGCCGCCAGCGCGGGCCGGTCGAGGTGCTTGTTGATCTCAGGGTGCTCGCTGAGCAGGTCCAGCAGCGGGCGCTGCTCCTTCACGGCCGCGCGGCAGATGTCATAGACCAGGTCATGGGCGTACTCGCGGCCGATGTAGGGGCCCAGGCCCATCATCACCGCCTCGCTCATCACCAGGCCGTGGGTCATGTCGATATTGCGGCGCATCGCTGCCACATCGACCTCCAGACCTTCGAGCACCAGGCGCGACTGCCTCAGCGCGCCGGCCATCAGGCAGAAGGCCTCGGGCAGCACGATCCACTCTATCTCCCAGGGGCCGGTGCTGCGTTCGTGGTCGGCCACCATCGCGTCCATCAGCGCGGCGGCATGCTGGCGCACGACCGAGATCGCCGCGTGGATGTAGCAGCTGGAGATTGGGTTGCGCTTTTGCGGCATCGTGCTGCTGGAGCCCCGGCCGTGGGCGTAGGGCTCGAAGACCTCGCCGACCTCCGTCTGCATCATCAGCTTCACGTCCATGCTCAGCTTGCCCAGGGTGCCGCCGACCAGGCCCAGAAAGGTGCCGACCTCGGCGATGTTGTCGCGTATCGTGTGCCAGGCAATGACGGGCTGGGCCAGGCCTAACTCGGCGCACAGCGCGGCCTGCGTTTCCATCGCGCCGGTCTGCAGCGAGGCCAGCGTGCCGGCAGCACCGGCGAACTCGCCGACCAGCACGCGCGGCCGCAGCTGGGCCAGGCGTTCGCGGTGGCGCTCGATGGCGGACAAGAGCCCCGCCATCTTGTAGCCGAAAGTGACCGGAATCGCCTGCTGCAGATTGCTGCGCCCAATCATCGGCGTGTCACGGTGCTCCCTGCACAGCTTGGCCAGCGCGGCCGAGATCGCCGTCAGCTCGGCATCCACCAGGTCCAGCCCCTCGCGGATCTGCAGCACGGTGGCGGTGTCGGTGATGTCCTGCGTGGTCGCGCCCCAATGGCAGAACTCGCCCAGCTTGTCGCGGCACAGCAGGTTCAGCTGCGAGACCACGCCGAGGATGGGGTAGCCGATGCGCTCGGTCTGCTGGCGCAGCTTGGTCATATCTATCTGGTCGAGCTGGCAGTGGCTGATGATCTCGTCGGCCGCCTCTTGAGGAATCAGGCCCAGCTTGCCCTGCACCTTGGCCAGTGCCGATTCGATGTCCAGGTACTTCTGCGTGCGGTTCTCGTCGGACCAGACCCGGCGCATCGCGTCGCTGGAAAAGATGCCTTGGAAGATGGCGGAGTCAATGATTGTCGAGGCCATGATGGGTCTCCGTGTTGGGGTTCGGTAGGTCAGTGGCCGGCGCGCTGCAGCGTGCGCTGCGCTTGCAGAACCACCGGTCGGTCAATCATTCGGCCGTCCAGCCGCGCAGCGCCTGGCGAGGCCGCGTCGGCGGCCAGCACGCGCCGCGCCCAATCCAGAGCCTGCGGGCTCGGGGCCAGCGCGTGGTGGATGGGGGCCACCTGCTTCGGGTGGATGCAGAGCTTGGCGGCGAAGCCCAGCCGGCGCGCCCAGGCCAGGTCGGCGAGCAGGCGCGGCTCGTCGTCGATCTGCGGCGTGACCCCGGCCACCGGGGCCGGCAGGCCGGCCAGTCGCGAAGCCAGCGCCAGCTGGCTGGCGGCGTGGATCAGGCCATCGGACTGCTCGGCGATGTCCAGATCAAGGTCCAGCGCAAAGTCCAGCGTGCCGAAGACCAGACGCGCGACGCCCGCGCATTGCGCCAGCGCTGTGACCGCGGCGAGTCCGTGCGCCGATTCGATCAGGGCCAGCACCTGGGCCGCGGGCAGCGCGCCGCGCAGCGCGGCTATCTCGCTGACCGACTCGGTCTTGGCCAGCATCGCGCAGCCCAGCCCGGCCTCGCGCAGCAGGCGCAGATCGTCAGCGAAATGTGCACTGCCGGCCTCGTTGATGCGCACAACGACGCGTGCGCGTTCGTCGTGACCGGCTCCGGCCGACCAGTTGGCGATGGCGTCCCGTGCCGCGGCCTTGGACTCGGCGGTCACTGCGTCTTCGAGGTCCAGCACGACGGCATCTGCGCCGCTGGCCAGCGCCTTGGCGAAGCGCTCGGCGCGGTTGCCGGGCACGAACAAATAGGTGCGCGGTGTGGGCGAGGTCATTTCAGTTCTCCACCGCGCTGAGCGCGACACTCGACACATGAAACATGAGGCGGCAGGAGCGAGGGCGCGCCGGCCGCTGCGGGCTGAAGCCTTGCCCGGCCCTGGACGGCCCGGACTCCGGCTTCTTCATGCCCGCTGCGACCGGCCCGCCCTCGCTCCTGCTGCAACCCGTGTGCAGTCTCGACAAACCGCAGGGCACACGCACGACTCTGAGTTGGCGGCCACCAGTGCATCCGCAGAGGGGGTGGGGGGCTGGCCATGGCGGGCATAAAGAAGCTGGAGGTCGGTCCGAAGGGACCGGCCCAAGCTTCAGCCCGCAGTGGCCGGCCCCCCGCTCCCTCTGCCACCCCGAAGCAGCGAGGCGCCAAGCACCGACACCCCGTGGCGACGCTATCCGTTTCACTTCAGATCGCCTCGGCAGCACGCAGTGACCGTATGGCCTCGGCATCCAGGCCCAGCTCGGCCAGGATCGCATCGGTGTGTTCGCCCAGGGCCGGCACCGGGTCCATGCGCGGGCCTTCGTCCCATGTTCCCGGCGGCAGCAGCGCCGGCACCGGACCCGCCGAGGTGCCCACCTCGCGCCAGCGCTCCCGGGCCTTCAGCTGCGGATGGGCCCAGACATCAGCCATCGTGTTGACGCGGGCGTTGGCGATCTGCGCCAGCTCCAGCCGTTCGACCACCTGCGCAACCGTCAGCGGCTTGAAGGACTCGACGATCAGCGCGCGCAGCGCCACCCGCTCGGCCACGCGCTGGGCGTTGCCGGCGAAGCGGGCATCCTTGGCCAGCTCGGGTTGCTGCAGCACCGTGGTGCAGAAATTCAGCCACTCGCGTTCGTTCTGCAGGCCCATCATCACCGTGCCGCCATCTCCGGTCGGGAAGGGGCCGTAGGGGTAGATGGTCGCGTGGCTGGCGCCGGTGCGCGGCGGTGGTGGCGCGCCGTCGAAGGCGTAGTACAGCGGGTAGCTGGTCCACTCGGTCAAGGCCTCCAGCATCGAGATGTCGATGTGCTGGCCGCGGCCGGTCTGGGCTCGCTGCAGCAGAGCCGCCAGGATGTTGGTGTAGGCATACATGCCGGCGGCGATATCGGCGATCGACGAGCCGGCCTTGCTGGGTTCGTCGGCAGTGCCGGTGACCGATACGAAGCCGGCCTCGCTCTGTATCAGGAGGTCGTAGGCCTTCTTGTCGCGATACGGGCCGTCGGCGCCATAGCCCGAGATGTCGCAGACGATGATGCCGGGCTTCAGCGCTGCCAGCCGTTCGTAGCCCAGGCCCAGCCGGGCCGCGGCGCCGGGGGCCAGGTTTTGCACCACCACGTCGGCCTGCTCCAGCACCAGGCGCTCCAGCAGCTTGGCCGCCTCGGGGTGCTTGACGTCCAGCGTCAGGCTTTCCTTCGACCGGTTGGTCCAGACGAAGTGCGAGGCCAGGCCGCGCACGCGGCTGTCATAGCCACGGGCGAAGTCGCCGCTGCCGGGGCGTTCGATCTTGATCACCCGCGCGCCGAGATCGGCGAGCTGGCGGGTGGCGAATGGCGCCGCGATCGCATGTTCCAGCGTCACGACGGTCAGGCCTTTGAGGGGCTGCATTGCTGTTTCCTTTCAGCTCAGGGTGGCAGTCGCATCCATCGTCAGCCAGCCTTCATGATCTTGTGCCCACAGCCGCACGGTCTTGCCATCGTCGCCGAGCTGGCCGTTGAGGCGGAACGGATGCAGGTCGAAGGTCGGGCGCACGGCCTTGAACTGGAAGCTTGCAACCTGGGCTTCAGGCAGCTGGCGGTGCAGCAGGTCCATCAGCAAGGTGGCGATCAAGGGGCCATGAACGATCAGGCCCGGATAGCCCTCGACCTCGGTCACGTACCTGCGGTCGTAGTGGATGCGGTGGCCGTTGAAGGTCAGCGCCGAGTAGCGGAACAGCAGCACGTCGTCCGGGACGATCTCGCGTTGCCACGCCGCGCCCGTGGGTGCGGCCTGCGGCGGCGGCACGATATCGTCCGGCCGCTGCGCCTCGCGATAGACGATGTCGTGGAACTCGACCAGCGCCGGCTCGGCGGCCTCGTTGCAACGCAGCTCATGCCGCACCTTGACGAAGACCAGCGTGCCGCTGCGGCCCTGCTTGCTGTTGACGGAGGCTATCGTCGAGGTGCGTGCCACGCGGTCGCCGATGCGCACCGGCGCGCGGAACTCGAACTGGCTGCCCGCCCACATGCGGCGCGGCAGCGGCACCGGCGGCAGAAAGCCGCCGCGTCGGGCGTGGCCGTCGGCGCCGATTTCCGACTGCCGGTGCAGCGGCAGGAAGTACAGCCAGTGCCACAGCGGTGGCAGCGCGCTGTCGGGCGCTATCGGCGCGGCCGCATAGTCCAGGGTGGCGCGCAGTGCGGCCATGGGCGTGACGGTGAGGGTGTCGTGCAGCGTCTCGCTGCGGCCCACCCAGGCAGACAGATCGTCCATCGCAAGCCCCTCTTTCAGAAGTTGTGGCGCAGGCCCAGTTCTATACCTCGCGAGCTGCCGCCACCCGCCAGGCCGGCCGCGCCGCCGGGCACGACATAGGTGGCAGCGCCCTTGTTGGCGATGCGAGAGGCGGTGGCGTACAGCACGCTGCGCTTGCTCAGTTCGTGGACGTAGCCGATGGCCAGCTGCTGACCATCGTTGGCGTCGATGACGGTGGCGCCGACCCTGCCCGACAGATCGACCCGGTTCAGCGACAACTTCAGCTGGCCCTTGCCCAGCGGAATCCAGGCGCCGATCAAGGTGCTGGTCTGTTTGGCGGTGTTCCACTTGAACTGGCGCAGGGCGGCGGACAGCTGCACGACGCCGAAGTCGTAGCTGCCGGCGATGACCTGATCGCTGAAGGCACGGCCGGCCGTCAGATTGTTCTCGCTGCGCGCGGCGGCGGCCGACACATTGAAGCCCTTGCCGCTGAAGCCCAGGCGCAGGCCCTTGACCTTGTTCTGCCCGGTGGCCGTGGTGCCACCCTCGCCGGCCGCCAGCATCAGGCCGCCTTCGACGCCGCCGAGGCCGCTGGGGAGGAGCAGCTGCACCGAATCGCTTGAGCGCACCGTGGTGTTCAGGCCGGTGCCGAAGGCCGCCCGTATCGGTCCGTTAGGCGTGGCCGAGATGAAGTTGTTCGAGCCGCCGACGCCGACATAGCTGAACGGGTCGTAGCGGCTCCAGTTCGAGTAGGTGGGCACGAAGTCGCGGCCGGCGCGGAGCTCGCCCCATTCCTTGCTGACCAGGCTGACGGTGGAGCGACGGTCCCAGAACTGGGTGGCCGAGGCCTGCGTGCCGGCATCAAGCAGCAGGCCGTGCTCCAGATGGAAGCCGGCCGACAGGCCTCCGCCCAGGTCTTCGGTGCCGCGCAGGATGATGCGGCTGGTGGCATTGGCGCCGCTGACCAGCGAGCTGACCGAGCCGCGGCCCGAGTTGCTGACCTGGCGCACGGCGGCATCGGCGACGCCAGCCAGGGTGACGCTCTGCGACCAGGCAGGGCTTGCGATCAGCAGCAGGGCAGCGGTGGCGATGAGTGTTTTCTTCATGAGGTGTCTCTGTTGTTGTGGGTGATCAATCAGCGGTCAGCCTGGCCTGCACGACGACGCGCTTCCACTTCGCCAGCTCGCTCTTGACCAGGGCGCCGAATTGCTCCGGCGTGCTGGTCTCGACATCGGCGCCGTGGTCCTCGATGCGCTTGACCAGCTCCTTGTCGCTGAGCACCTGGTTCAGCGCCTTGTTGAGCTGGTCGACGATGGCCTTGGGCGTCTTGGCCGGCGCGAACAGGCCGTACCACTGCATCACGTCGACGCCGTCGACACCGGCCTCCTTCAAGGTCGGCACATCGGGCAGGTAGGGCACGCGCTTGGGCCCGGCGATGGCCAGCGCGCGCAGCTTGCCGGTCTTCACATGGGGCAGCGCGGTGAATAGGCTGGGGAACATGAACTGCGTCTGGCCGCCAATGGTGTCCGACACCGCCGGTGCCGAGCCCTTGTAGGGGATGCCGGTCATCTTCACCCCGGCATTGAGCAGGAACAGCTCGGCCGCGAAGTGCGGCGCCGTCCCATTGCCGGCCGAGGCATAGCTGTAGGAGTCGGGCTTGGCCTTCAGTTGCGCCACCAGATCCTTGACATCCTTGATCGGTGCCTTGGCGGTGGCCACCATCAGGGTCGGCGAGTAGCCGACCAGACCGATGGGCTCGTAGTCGTTGACCGGGTCGTAGCGCAGCTTCTGCAGCGCCGGGTTCATGCTGTGCGTGGCGATATAGCCGAAGAACAGCGTGTGGCCGTCGGGCGTGGCGCGGGCGACGAACTCGCTGGCGATAGAGCCATTGGCGCCGGCGCGGTTGTCGATGATGATGTTCTGGCCCAGCAGGGGCCCGAGCTTCTGCGCGATCGTGCGCGCCATCGCGTCGTTGCCGCCGCCGGCTGCGGTGGGCACGACCAGGGTGATGGTCTTGTCGGGGTAGGCGAAGGCAGCGCTGGCGGCTGCGGCGAGGGCGGCGGCGAGCACCGGCGGGGTCAGCTTCTTCATCATCAACATGGGTTTGTCTCCAGTGGTGTCTGCGCAAAGAGGTCTTGAGAACACGTAGTCCGGCAGGTGCAACTCGCCCTGCAGGATCTTTCGGGCGGTGCGCACCAGGGCCGCGCGTTCGATGCGCGCGTTGGGGCCCTCACCGTGCACGGCCACCTCCACTTCGATGCGGCCCTGCGGGTGCAGCACGGCGATGCCGCGCACGCCCTGCGGAGCGGCGTTGCCGCTGGCCACCGTGCCCGGCAGCGCGAAGGCGGTGGCCACGCCGATGGCGCCCGTCACCGCATGCGAGGCATGGCAGCGCCGGGGCGTGAAGTAGCGCGAGCGGATGCTGTTGGCGTCATCACCGGGGCTGACGATCACCGGCTTGGGGATCACGCTGGTCGATACATCGCCCAGGCCCATCAGCTCGCCGGCGGCGCGGCGCAGCTGTTCGAGCCGGTCGAGCAGCGCGCGGTTGGCGTCCAGCTCGGCCGGTGCCTCGCGGCCGCTCAGGCCCAGCTCGGCGGCCTGCACGATCATCAGCGGCATCGCCGCGTCTATGCAGGTCAGCGCCACGCCGGCGATGTGGTCGATGCGCCGGCCGGTGGGGAACAGCGAGCCGGTGATCGCGCCCCAGGCGTCGAGAAAGTTCAGCCGTATCGGCGCGGCCGTGCCGGCCACGCCGTCGATGCTGGTCTGGCCGTCGTAGCGGATGCGGCGATTCGGCGTGAGCACCGTCACGTCGATGCGCGAGCGGGTGTTGACGTTGAACACCCGCACCGTCGTCTCGCCCTCCTGCGCCTCGACCAGGCCCTGCTCGATGGCGAAGGGCACGACGCCGGCCAGCATGTTTCCGCAGTTGGGCCGGGTGTCCACCGAGCGCTGGCCGACGCCGACCTGGGCGAACAGATAGTCCACCGCGCAGCCCGGCTCGCTGGAGCGGGAGACGATGGCGACCTTGCTGGTCAGCGAGTTGCCACCGCCGACGCCATCGACCTGCAGCAGGTCGGACGCGCCGATCGCGCCGATCAGCACCTCGTCGCGCAGCTGCTCGTCTTCGGGCAGCCAGTCGCGCAGAAAGAACGGGCCGCGGGAGGTGCCGGCACGCATCAGGACGCAGGGCAGGGTGTGTGTTTCCATGGCCCGAATGGTGGTTCAAGCATCCATGCATGGGAATTGCATAGTTATGATCAATTGATCCACCAAACACATCAGTGCAGGGAGCGGCCATGGCCATCAACTTCGATCTCAACGACCTGCTGGCCTTCCGCGCCGTGGCCGAGCTGGGCAACTTCCGGCGCGCGGCCGAGGCGGTGCACATCTCGCAGCCGGCCTTCAGCCGGCGCATCGAGAAGCTGGAGCAGGCGCTGGGGGCCAAGCTCCTGGAGCGCACCACGCGGCGCGTCAGCCTGACGGCGGTAGGCCGCGACTTCGCGCGCAAGGTGCAGCAGCTGCTCGATGACCTGGACACCACGCTGCTGGGCATACGCGGCATTGCAGCCACCAGGCTGAGCGAGGTGACGATCGCCTGTGTGCCGTCAACGGTCTACTACTACCTGTCGCGGGTGATCGTGCGCTACCGCGAGAGCTATCCGAAGATCCGCTTGCGCGTGTTCGATGCGGGGGCCAACGAGGTGCTGAATGCGGTGGCGCGGGGCGAGGCCGACTTCGGGCTGAACTTCATCGGCAGCCAGGAGCCGGACATCGATTTCCACCCGCTGCTGGAAGAGCGCTTCGTCGCCGCCTGCCGACGAGACCATCCGCTGGCGCGCAAGCGCTCGGTCAGCTGGACGGAGCTGGCGGCCTACGACTTCATTGCCGTGGCCAAGTCATCGGGCAATCGGCTGCTGCTGGACCAGGCACTGGCCGGCCTGCCCGGGCGGCCGGAGAGTGTGTACGAGGCCCAGCATGTGACCACCCTGCTGGGCCTGGTCGAGGCGGGCCTGGGCGTGGCGGCCGTGCCCTCGCTGGCGATGCCGGGCAAGGACCATCCGCTGCTGGTCAGCGTGCCGCTGCAGGACCCGGTGGTGACCCGCCATGTCGGGCTGATACGGCGCAGGAGCCGCACCCTGTCACCGGCGGCGCAGCAGCTCTGGGACTTCTTTGTCGAGATGAAGCAGCCTGCCGGGCGCAAGGCGCGCTGAGCTACTTTCTCTTCCCGTCCAGCTTCTGGCCACCTTGCAACAGGGTGGCGCTGACGACCTCGCCGCCGGCTCCCCGCTTGAACTCGACCACGGCGCCGACGGCCTTGATCTCGATGCGGTCGGTGCCGCTCATCTGCGCCGCTATGGCCGGCTGGCCGGTGCCCTGCACCAGCAGCTTGCCATCGGCCTCGAACACGCGCAGGCTGAACTGCGGCGCCAGCTGGTAGTCGCCGGCCCAGTCCTTCCACAGCGGGTTGGTGGCGGTGGGAGCGCGCTGGCTGCCCTTGCGCACACCCTCCAGCACGCCGCCGCCCTGGCGCCAGGCAAAGCGATCGACGCGGCCATCGGCCAGTACCGGCGTCAGCAGGGCGCTGACAGCGGTGGGGTAGAAGTCGCCATGGCTGTCGTACAGCAGCTCCAGCGCCGGCTGGCCCTCGGCCTGGCCCATCAGGCGGCCGTCCTGCTCGAAGATGCGTGCGTTCAGGCCGGCCAGTTCGTACTCGCCCAGCAGGGCCTTGCGCAAGGCTGGCGGCGGCGTGGCGGCCAGGCGCGGCTTGCTGGGCGGCATCGCCGGGTCCAACAGGGCCAGACCGACGTCGCCGAGGCCGCCCAGATCGGTCAGCGCGGTGTCGGCCAAGATCACCAGCGCGCGCTGCTTGGCGGGCTCCAGCGCCAGCAGCGACGAGAAGCCGCCGGTGCCACCCTCGTGCACCAGCAGTTTGTGGCCCTGGATATCCAGCATCGCCCAGTTCATTGCAAAGCCATGGGCCAGCGGCCGCTGGGTGGCCTGCAGCCGTGCGCGCAGCGGCGTGTCGACGCTGCCCAGCTGGGCCTGGGCGTAGCGGACCATATCGTCCAGCGTCGCGCGCACCATGCCCACGCCGGCAAGAGTGGGTGTGATCGTCCAGGCCTTGGTGGCCGTGCTGGACGGCAGATGGCCCTGGGCCCGCGTCACACCGGCGGGCGCCCGGGCGATGAAGGCGCCATTCATCTGCAGGGGCTCGAACAGCTTGCTGCGCAGCGCCTTCTCAAAGTCCCCGCCATGGGCCCGCGCCACCGCCAGCGACACGACCATCATGCCGAAGTTCGAATACTCGGCCTGGCTGCCGATGGGCCGGCTCAGCTGCACCTCGGCCAGCGAGGCCAGCAGGTCGGCCTCGCTCAGATTGGCATAGGGATTGGCGGGGTCCACCGAGCGCAGCCGCGAGGGCACGGCGGGCAGGCCCGCGCTGTGCGTCAGCAAGTCACGGACCAGGATCTGGCGTTCGCCCTGGCGGGGCACGACGGTGCCTTCTGGCAGATGTTTGGCAATCGGATCGTCAAGCGACCACTGGTCGGCGGCGATCAGGTCCGCCACCAGAAAGGCCGTCATCGTCTTGCTGATCGAGCCGATCTCGAAGGCGGCGTCGGCACCGGGCCCGCCGTCGACGCGAGGCCTGGCGCAGTAGCGGCTGCGGCTGACGTGGCTGCCCTCGATCAGCGCAGCCAGCACGCAGACGCCCGTGCGGTCCTGCTTGAAGCGGGCTTCCAGCGTGGCGGTCAGGTGGTCGGTGCTGCTGGCCAAGGCCGGCTGCGTGCCCAGCAGCTGGGTGGCCGCAGCGATGAGCAGCGATTTGATGGCAAAACGTTTCATGGGGCTCCCTCGTGAATCTTGTGTTTGTGATGCACCGCCATGACAGCGCGAATCAGGCCAGGTCAGACCGCGACTTCGAGAAGTACCGGAATCCGATCTGCGGTGCAGCACTATCTGCGCCTTTCGTCAAGTTCTCCGCCAATGAGGCAGAGCCAAGACCCTGGTTTCAGCGGCGCAGGGCCCGGGCGTTTGGCGTATGGCGCGCGCTGCGCCATCTGCTATGTTCAGAGCGACTCTCCCTCGCACCTGAACTCGCATGTCGCTGTTGAATTCCCCTGCCCTGGGCGTGTTGCGCCACCGCAATTTCACGCTCTATCTGGCCGCCCGGGTGCTGGGCGCGCTGGCGGTGCAGATGCAAAGCGTGGCCGTGGGCTGGCAGATCTACGAGATCACCGGCAGCCTGCTGGACCTGGGCCTGGTCGGCCTGGCCCAGTTCCTGCCGTTCGTCCTGCTGATACTGCCGGCCGGCCAGGCCGCAGACCGGCTGGACCGCGGCCGCATCATCACCTGCTGCCTGGCCGTCAATCTGCTGTGCGCGCTGTTGCTGTTTGCCTTTACGCTGTCCGACCTTCACGTGGTCTGGCCGGTGTTTGCGGTGCTGGTGCTGTTCGGCGGCGCGCGGGCCTTCGGCATGCCGGCCTCGCAGGCCATTCTGATCAATCTGGTGCCCACGGGCAGCTTCCCGCAGGCGGTGGCGCTGAGCTCCTCCGCCTTCCATGTGGCGGTGATCGCGGGGCCGGTGCTGGGCGGCCTGCTCTACCTGGCCGGGCCGCTGGTGGTCTATGGCGTGGTCGCCGCGCTGCTGACCTGCAGCGTGCTGCTGATGCTGGGCACCCACGGCGAGCGCGTCGTCGCCAGCCAGGAGCCGGCCTCGCTGCGCAATGTGCTGGACGGCCTGCGCTTCGTGTTCTCGCGGCCGGTGATGCTGGGGGCGATCTCGCTGGACCTGTTCGCCGTGCTGTTCGGCGGCGCCACCGCCCTGCTGCCGGCCGTGGCCCGCGATGTGTTGCAGGTCGATGCCACCGGCCTGGGCCTGCTGCGCAGCGCTCCTGCCGTTGGCGCGGCACTGACCACCGCGGTGCTGGCGGCCTGGCCGCTGCGCCGCCACGTCGGGCTGTGGATGTTCGGCGGCGTGGCGCTGTTCGGTGTGGCGACGATAGCCTTCGGCGCCTCGACCTGGTTGCCGCTGTCGCTGTGCGCCCTGGTGCTGATGGGCGCGGGCGACATGGTCAGCGTCTATGTGCGCCACATTTTGGTGCAGTCGGAGACGCCGGATGCGATACGTGGCCGTGTCAGCGCCGTCAGCGCGGTGTTCATCGGCGCATCCAATGAGCTGGGCGAGTTCGAGTCGGGCCTGACGGCCGGCTGGTTCGGCCTGGTGCCGGCCATCCTGCTGGGCGGGGTGGCCACGCTCACCGTGACCGGGCTGTGGATGTGGCGCTTCACGCCGCTGCGCCGCATGGACCGCTTCCCGGACGCTCATCATCACGGCGTCAGCGGGCCGACAGCCAAGAGCGCAGACAATAGTCCCGACGCCAAGCCGATCTGATCGAAACCGAGCCCGCACCGCCATGAGCCAAGCCTACTCCGATGCCCTGCGTGCCCGTTTCGCCACCGCGGTGCAGCCGGTCGCGGCCAACACCCTGGTGCTGACCGATGCCGAGTCCCTGGTGCAGGGCGACTCGGTGGTGGCCACGCCCACCGGCAAGCTGCCCGTCTACTGGGCCAAGCCCAAAGGAGCGGGGCCGTTTGCGGTGGTGCTGGTGGTGCATGAGATCTTCGGCGTGCACGAACACATCCGCGACGTCGTGCGCCGCCTGGCCCATCTGGGCTATCTGGCCATCGCGCCCGAGCTGTACTTCCGCCAGGGCGATGCCTCCAAGGCCACCAGCATGGATGAGCTGCGCGACAAGATCTATTCCCAGGTACCGGACGCCCAGGTGCTGTCCGACCTCGACCAATGCCTGGTCTGGGCCGGATCGCATCTTGGTGACACGGCCCGTGCGGCCATCACCGGCTTCTGCTGGGGCGGGCGCATCACCTGGCTGTACGCCGCCCACCAGCCGCGGCTGCGCGCCGCCGTGGCCTGGTACGGCAAGCTGACCGGGCCGACCAATGTCTTCCATCCCCGCCATCCGGTCGATGTGGTGGACACCTTGAAAGTGCCGGTGCTGGGGCTATATGGGGGGCAGGACAGCGGCATTCCGCTGGAACATGTACAACAGCAGCATGTGGGGCTGCGGCTGAATGGCGGCGGCTCCAGGCTGCACGTCTACCCAGACGCGCCGCATGCGTTTTTTGCCGATTACCGGCCCAGCTACCGCGAGGCCGAGGCCCGCGACGGCTGGCGGCGCATGCACGCCTGGTTGAAGCAGCATGGTGTTTGAGTCGCAGGAGTTGCAGTAGGAGTGGCAGTATGAGTTTTGTGACGAGACCTGACCCCACGGCGGAGCTGCTGCAGCAGCTCGCCCCCATCGGGCGGCTGCGCGCCGCCATCAACTATGGCAACCCGGTGCTGGCCCAGAAAGACGCCGTCAGCGGCGAGCCGCGCGGCGTGTCGGTGGACTTGGCCTACGCGCTGGGCCAGCAGCTGGGCCTGGCGGTGGAGCTGGTCGGCTACGACATTGCGGGCAAGGTGCTGGAAGCTGTGGATGATCAAGCCTGGGACGTGGCCTTCCTGGCCATAGACCCGCAGCGCGCCACGCAGATCAGCTTCACCTCACCCTATGTGCTGATCGAGGGCGGCTATCTGGTGCCCAACAATTCACCGTTCCTGATGCCGTCCGAGCTGGACCGCGCCGGCGTGCGCATCGCCGTCGGCAAGGGTGCCGCCTACGACCTGTATCTGAGCCGCACCCTGAAGGATGCGCAGCTGGTGCGCGCGCCCACCTCGGCCGCCGCCATCGAGCTGTTCGTCAGCGAGGGTCTGGACGCCGCCGCAGGTGTCAAGCAGCCGCTGCAGGCCTATGCCGCCAGCCACCGCAATGTGCGGGTGCTGGAGGGCCGCTTCATGGCCATCGAGCAGGCCATGGCTTTGCCGGCGGGCCGGCCGCTGGCGCTGCAGTTTCTGCAGGCCTTCATCGAGCAGCACAAGGCCAGCGGCTTTGTGGCCGACGCCTTGGCGCGCAGCGGCCAGGGCGACGTGACGGTGGCGCCCGCGCAGCGCTGAAACTCAGTCGCTGGCTGGGCGCAGCCGCTGCCACAGCTGCTGCGCCGCGGCGTCCTTGACGGCGGCAGAGGGGTTGCCGCCCAGCGAGGCCAGCAGCCGCGTCAGCGTCGGCGCGTGGGGCGTGACCGGCCCGGCGAACTGCAGGGCAGGGCCCTGCCCGGCCAGCAGGCAGGGGAAGGTCTCGACCTCGTAGTCGTCCACCAGCGCGCTCTGCTCCTCGATGTCCACCCAGACGAAGCGCCAGTCGGGGAACTGCTGGGCCACCGCGTCGAAGGTGGCGCGGTAGCCGTCGCAGGTGCGGCACCAGGCCGCACACAGGCAGACGATCAAGGGGGCGGTGCTCATGCCTCTAGCATCGCTCAAGTCCGGTCAGAACGCCGGCACCACTGCGCCCTTGTACTTCTCCTCGATGAACTTCTTCACCTCGGGCGACTGCAGGGCGGCGGACAGCTTCTTCACCGCGGCGGCGTCCCGGTTGTCCGGCCGGGCCACCAGCGCATTGGCGTAGTAGGACTTGCCGGTCTCGAAGAAGATCGCGTCGCGTGCCGGCACCAGCTTGGCCTCCAGCGCGTAGTTGGTGTTGATGATGGCCAGGTCCACCTGGTCGAGCACGCGGGGCAGCGCGGCGGCGTCGAGTTGGCGGATCTTCAGCTTCTTCGGGTTGGTGACGATGTCGCGCTCGGTGGCCAGGATATTGCTCGGGTCCTTCAAGGTGATCAGGCCTTGGCCGGCCAGCAGCAGCAGCGCCCGGCCGGTGTTGGCCGGGTTGTTGGGCACGGCGATGGTGGCGCCCACCGGCAGATCGGCCGCCGATTTGTGATTGCGCGAATAGGCGCCGAAGGGCTCGATGTGCACCGGCGTCAGCAGCACCAGATTCGTGCCCTTGTTTTTGTTGTACTCATCCAGATAGGGCTTGTGCTGGAAGAAGTTGCCGTCCAGCCGCTTCTCGCTGACCTGCACATTGGGCTGGATGTAGTCGTCAAACACCTTGACGTCCAGCTCCACGCCCTCCTTGGCCAGGCGGGGTTTGACGAATTCCAGGATCTCGGCATGCGGGATCGGACTGGCGGCAATGCTCAGCTTCTCGGCCTGGGCGGCCAGGGTGGAGAAGGCCAGTAGCGCGGCGGCCAGCAGGGACAGTTTCTTGTTCGACATAAGTATTCCTTGTGGGAAGTTTCGGAGGGCTCGGGGGTACGAGAAGGGGTTTCAGCGTCGCGCCACGCGCAGCACCAGGCGGTCGCCGGCGAACTGGATCGCCTGCACCAGCAGGATCAAGAGCAGCACGGTGACGGCCATCACATCGGTCTGGAAGCGCTGGTAGCCATAGCGGATGGCCAGGTCGCCCAAGCCGCCGCCGCCGATGGCGCCGGACATGGCCGAGTACGACACCAGGGCGATGGCGGTGACGGTGACGGCCGCCAGCAGGCCCGGCAGCGCCTCGGGCAGCAGGCCCATCCAGACGATCTGGTGCGTCTTGGCGCCCATCGCCTGGCAGGCCTCGATCACGCCCTTGTCGACCTCGCGCAGCGTGTTCTCGACCAGCCGGGCGAAGAAGGGCGTGGCGCCCAGCACCAGCGGCGGTATCGCGCCGGGCACGCCTATCGAGGTGCCGACCAGCCAGACGGTCAGCGGCAGCATCACGATCAGCAAAATCACAAAGGGCAGCGAGCGCAGCACATTGACCACCAGCGACAGCACCGCATAGACAGGCCGGTTTGCCAGCAGCTGGCCGCGGCCGCTCAGGAACAACAGCACGCCCAGCGGCAGGCCCAGCAGCACGGTGAAGGCCAGCGACACGCCGCTCATGCTGAGCGTGTCCAGCGTGGCCTCGCCGATCTCGGGCCAATTCAGATTGTCAAAACTCATGCTGCGGCCTCCAGCGGTTCGTCCAGCAGCTCGAAGCGGATGCCACGCCGGCGCAGCGCCAGCAGCAGTTTGGGCAGCGCGGTTGGGTCTTGCTCGGCGTGCAGCAGCTCCACAACCAGCTGGCCGAAGGGCCGGCCCTTGATGCGGCCTATCGTGCCCTGCAGCACATTCAGCTGCAGATGCAGTTCCAGCGACAGCTGGCTGAGCAGCGGCTGCGTCGCCGCCTCATCGAGAAAGCTCAGGCGCAGCAGCGGGCCGTGGGTGGAGGCGCCCAGCTCGGCGCGCAGGCTCTGCAGATCGGTGGCCCCGGCCTGGTGGCTCTCGGCCAGCAGCGCCCGGGTCACCGCGTGTTGCGGGAACAGGAACACATCGGCCACCTCGCCCGTCTCGACCAGCTGGCCGCGCTCCAGGATGGCGACGCGGTCGCAGACGGCGCGTATCACGTCCATCTCGTGGGTGATCAGCACGATGGTCAGCTGCAGGCGGCGGTTGATGTCCAGCAGCAGGCGCAGGATGGACTGGGTGGTCTCCGGGTCCAGCGCCGAGGTGGCCTCGTCGCACAGCAGCACGTCGGGCTGGTTGGCCAGCGCGCGGGCAATGCCGACGCGCTGCTTCTGCCCACCCGACAGCTGGGCCGGGTACTGGTGGCGCTGCTCGGCCAGGCCCACCAGCTGCAGCAGCTCCTCGACGCGGGCGTCCATCTGCGTGGCGCTGAGCTCGCCACCCAGCTTCAGCGGGAAGCGGATGTTCTCGGCCACCGTCTTGGCCTGCAGCAGGTTGAAATGCTGGAACACCATGCCGACGCGGCGGCGCAGGCGCTGCAGGCCGGCGCTTTCCAGCGCCGTGATGTCCTGCTCGCCGATGAAGATCTGGCCGCTGCTGGGCCGCTCCAGCAGGTTCAGCGTGCGCACCAGGGTGCTCTTGCCGGCGCCCGAGCGGCCGATGATGCCGAAGACCTCGCCGGCGCGGACCTCCAGGCTGATGTTGTCCAGCGCCACCCGCAGTTCACCGTTGATCTGGAATGTTTTACTGACTTTGCTGATACGAATCACGGGGAACAGAGCGCACGGCCGATTATTTTCAAGAGCCGCGAATCTAGCCAAGCCGATCAAAAAAGGGAAAGCCTGATTCGTAATTAGGTAATAACCCGAGTGCCCGGGCCCCTAGTCTGCTTCCCGCAGCAGGCGCATGCCGACCAGGGTGTAGCGGGTGGCGGCGCTGTTCCAGTTGCGGTAGGACGAGCGGGCGTAGAAGGCCCAGGTGTGCCAGGAGCCACCTCGGCGCACGCGCACGCTTCCATCGGCCGGGCCCTGCGGGTCGTCCACCGGCGATTTGGCGTAGTAGTCGTCGCCATGCCAGTCGGCCACCCATTCCCAGGCATTGCCGTGCATATCGTGCAGGCCCCAGGCGTTCGGCGCGAAGCTGCCCACCGGCGCGGTGAAGGCGTAGCCATCGGCGCCCTGCAGCGCGAATTGCTGCCATTTGGGCCAGTTCTGCTTGGAGTCGGCGTCGAAGATATTGGCCATGCGCAGCAGCGACTGCGGATCGTCGCCGCTGGCGTAGCGGGTGCGCGTGCCGGCGCGGCAGGCGTACTCCCACTCGGCCTCGGTGGGCAGGCGATAGGTCTTGCCCTCGGCCTTGCTGAGCCAGGCGGCCAGGGCCACGGCGTCGTTCCAGGTCACGTTCAGCACCGGATGCTGGTCGGTCTGGGCGAAACCGGGGTTCCGCCAGGAGTACTTGGGGTCGCGGCCCTCGAAAGCGTCGCCGCGCTTCGACGTCGCCGGGTCGTAGGCCGGGTTGTAGCCATAGCCGCCGGTGCCATCGGCAATCGATTCGGGCACATGGCCCGAGGCGGCCAGAAATCGCCGGAACTGTCCCACCGTCACCTCGTGTTGGCCGAGATAGAAGGGCTTGGTGATGCGCACGCGGTGGGGCGGGCCCTCGTCGCCGAGCTGGGTGAAGCGCTCGGGCTCGTACTGCGGATAGGCCTTGGCCAGCTGCTCGGGCGGCTCGGCGCTGCCCATCACGAACTCGCCGGCCGGGATGCGCGCGAACTTCATGCCCAGCGAGTTCTCCAGCAGGGCCGGTGGTTCGGCTGCCAGGGCCGGGCCGAGCAGGGTGATCAGTAGCGGCGCCAACGATAGAGGGGTTTTCATCGAGCCTTGTTCCGGGAGGGTAGTGCGCTGCAGTCTAGGGCTTGCATCCAAAGCGCCAATAGTCGCGTACAAGCAGCTTCAGCTCCCTACAATCCATCATGCCCCTGCCTGCACAAGACTGGTCTCAAAGCAGCAAAGAACTCTCGCAGCTGCTGGCCCGCGTCGGCCTCGGCGACCGTGAGGCCTTCGCCAAGCTCTATGAGCGCAGCAGCGCCAAGCTGTTCGGCGTGGTGCTGCGCATCCAGCGCGACCAGGCCGCGGCCGAGGACATCCTGCAAGAGGTCTTCGTCAAGGTCTGGCGCTCGGCCGCCGGCTTCGACGCCGCCCAGAGCCAGCCGCTGACCTGGCTGACCAGCGTGGCGCGCAATGCCGCCATCGACAGCCTGCGCCGCCAGCAGACCCAGCCGCAGATCCAGGCCAGGCACCGCGTGGACGATGACGACGACGCGCCCGACGCCGTCGATCTGGCCGCCGACGAGGCGCCCGGACCGCTGGAGCTCTTGAGCCGTGCCACCGAGGCGCGGGCGCTGAACCACTGCATGCAGGACCTGAACGCGATGCAGAAGCAAAGCCTGGCCCTGGCCTTTTACGACGGCCTCAGCCATGCCGAGGTGGCCGAGAAGATGGCCCAACCGCTGGGCACGGTGAAGAGCTGGGTGCGGCGGGCGCTGTTGTCGCTGAAGAACTGCCTGGAACATGCGCAGCTGCGTGATGTCAATGCAGGTTCGCCTGCCGGGCAAGCCTGAGCATGGATTACAGCCGCCCCCCACTCGCCGACCGTCTGGCCGCCGCCTATGCCGCCGGCACTCTTCGCGGCCCTGCCCGCCGCCGTTATGAAGCCCTGCTGCCGGCTCACCCGGCGCTACGCCAGGCGCTGCACCGCTGGCAGGCCAGGCTGATGCCCTTGAGCACCAGCGTGCCGCCGGTCATACCGCCGCCGGTGGTCTGGCAGCGCATCCAGCAGCAGCTGGGTCATCTGAACCCCGCCCCGGCCGTGCAGCGCTGGTGGCAGGGCCTGAGTTTCTGGCACGCGCTGTCGGGCCTGAGCACCGCCGCCGTCGTCGGCCTGGCCGTGCTGCTGGCCGTGCCCGAGCCGGTGCAGCCGCCCATCGTCGTGGTGCTGGAGTCCACCCAGGACGTGGCAGCGGCCGGCGGCGTGATGAGCGCCCGTTTCGTGGCCAGCATCAGCCCCGATGGCCGCGCCGTCGTCACCCGTGCGCTGCAGCCGGTCAGCCTGGACGCCGACCGCGCGCTGGAGCTGTGGGCCGTGCCGCCCCAGGGCGCTCCGCGCTCGCTGGGCCTGATTGCCGCCCAGGGCGCCTCGCTGGTGCAGAAGAGCCGGGTGCCGCCAGGCACCGCGGCGCTGGCGGTCAGTCTCGAGCCGTCCGGCGGTTCCACCACCGGCGCGCCGACCGGGCCGGTGCTCTACGTCGGCAAGATCGGCATCTGAGCGGGGGCGCTCAGTACAGGGTCTTGGCCTGCCGGGCCGGCGCCTCGCGGTCGTACTGCGCGCCGTCGATCGCGGCACCGGTCAGTGCCTCCAAGATCGCGCCGGCGCTGGGCACCTCGGGCTTCGCCTCCCTGGCGTCCCACAGCCGGGAGCGCTGGATGGCCCGGGCGCACTGGAAAAAGACGCGCTCGATGTCGATCACGATCACACACTGCGGCAGCTTGCCGGCCATCGCGCAGCGCTCCAGCAGCTCCGGTGCGACGCTGATCCGGGCCCGCCCATTGACGCGCAAGGTCTCGCCGACGCGGGGAATCAGGAACAGCAGGGCCACGCGCGGGTCGGCCATGATGTTGCGCAGGCTGTCGATGCGGTTGTTGCCGCGGCGCTCGGGCAGCAACAGGGTCTTCTCATCGAGCACCTGCACAAAACCCGGCGGATCGCCGCGCGGCGAGGCGTCCAAGCCCTCCGGCCCGGCCGTGGCCAGGATGACGAAGGGCGAGGTCTGGATCAGCGCCGCATAGCTGGGATGCAGATAGTCCACCTCCTTCTTCTGCGAGGCCTCGCCGACGGCGCCGAACAGCGCTTCGAGCTGGGCCAGGGTGTGGATCAGGTGGGGGTCGTTGCCATGGTTCATGGGGGAGCGATTCCTGGAAGCAATTCACGGGCCGCTGCGAGCGGCGAGAACCAGCACACCGATCAGCAGGAAGACGACCCACGACAAATGCCTGCCGCGTGTGAAGTAGAGCGGGAATGCGGCCGAAACCAGCGAGGTGACGCCGATAGCGGTCAACACCTGGTCCTTACCCACCGGGCCGCTCCAGGCGGTGAAGATCAGGTAGGCCAGCCCCCACCAGGCCACCGTCGTCAGGTGCCAGACGAAACGCAGCGTGCCCATGGTGAACGCGGTGCTGCCGAGCAGCTTGGGCAGATCCTGGCGCTTGAAGAGGCGCATCAGCAGGTAGCGCTCACCCAGGTAGGAGTGGGCCAGGCCGGTGGCGATGAGCAGGACGAGCGCGAGCGGGAGCATGTGCGACGGGCCGCTCAAGGCGTGGCCGGATCCCAGTGCTCGGCGATCTTGCCGCCTTCGATGCGGAACATGTCGAACCAGGTGGTGCTGTATTTCTTCTGCGGGTCCTTGGGGTCGGTGCCGGTGCGCGCGAATGACAGCACGACCAGATCGCCCTCGGCGGTAATGGCCACCAGCGGTGCGCGCACCCGGTCCTGTATCGGATTGGGTTTGGCGAACTGCGAGAACACGGCAACGAAGCCGGCGCGGCCGGTGGGCACGGTGGGGTTGTGCTGGATATAGCCTTCGCTCAGGTACTTGTCCACCAGCTCCATATGACCGCCCTCGAACACCTCGCGCCAGAAGTCATAGACCAAGCGCTTGTTGGCGGCCAGGCGGGCATCGGTGCTGGCCAGCAAGGTGGCATGGTCGGGGTTGGCTTGCACCGGCACCTGGGCCTGGGTGGACAGCGCCGAGCACAGGGCGACAAGGGCGACGAGGCGGGTCAGGGACATGAGGCTTGGCTTCCTTGGCAGTCGGGGTCAGGGCTTGGCATCGACATCGACGCCGTCCCAGTATCCCAGCGGGGCGTCCTGCCGGAAACCCTCGCCCATCAGCTTGACACTGACGCGACTGGTCTCTGTACGAACACGCCCTCGGCATTGTGGGAGGGCGGTGCTGCCCCGCTCATGCCTGCATGCCCACCATCCACTGCCGCAGCTCGAAGGTCAGCAGGCCCGAGGCGACGGCCGGGTCGGCCTGGGCGAAGGTGCGGATCTCGTCCTCGCTCAGGCCCGGCTCGGGGATCATCATGCCGCCGGCCGAGGTATCGAGAAACGGCCCGCCGAGCGCGAGCTTGCCCTGGGCCAGCAACTGCCGGTAGTGATCGACATGGGCCTGCAGGCCCTGCTGCTCGAACAGGGGCACATCGGCCTGCCAGCGCGGGCCGGGTTGGTGCATGACGACGTAACGGATATCTGGCATGGTGGGCTCCTGTCAGGGAAGCTGTTTTTGCATCAGCAATTCATCGGCATCAACCCCGCGCTGCGCGTGCTCCTCGGCCGCACAGGGGGTGAAGCCCATGCGCAGCAGCAGGCGGTGCGAGCGCAGATTCTGCTGCTTGTGCACAGCGAACAGATGGCGCACCTGGTAGTGCCGCGCCAGCTCATTCACCATCGCCTGCACCGCTTCGCTGGCCAAGCCCCTGCCCCACCAGGCGCTGCCCAGTTCGTAGGCGATCGCGGCCCGGCCCTGCGGTCGCAAGGTGGCCTGCACATAGCCGATCGGCGTGCCATCGGCCAGGCGCAAGACCCAGTTGAGCCACAGCTCGGCGCCGTTGGGTGAGACGCGGGATTCGAGCTGCCGGTAGCGCGCGCGCAGCGCGTCCAGCGAGGCCGGCGGTGCGTTCTCGTATTCGTACAGGGCCGGGTCGCTGAGCACCTCGAACATCGCCTCGGCATGCTCGGCCCGCTGCGGCTCCAGCGTCAGGCGCGCGGCGGCCACCGGCTGGATGCAGTCGCGTGGAGCGATCCGGCCCGCACCGAGCAGGGCGATGAAATCAACGCCCATCTGCGACGCCCAGCTGCTTGAGCATATTGATGCCCGTCACCTCATAGCCCAGCGAGGCATACAGGGCCTGGGCACCGGGGTTGTGGGCAAACACATGCAGGCCGATGCTGGCCAGGCCCAGCGCCCGCACCAGCGGTTCCATCGCCTTGAAGGCGGCGCGGGCGTGGCCCTGGCGGCGGTGCTCGGGCATGACCTCGAGGTCGTAGACATAGGCGATGCGCACGCCGCTTTTCAGCATCACGGCAAACCACAGCCAGCCTATCGTCGTGCCGCCGGCCTCATCCTGAATCTCGAACAGGTGTTGGTCCGGCGTGGCCAGGCCCTGCGGCAGCAGGCCCTCGAAGTCTTCGCGGGACAGGGCCAGCGCCTGCTCTGCCGTCCAGCGGCCTGCGGCGATCTGGTCCTGGGCAAAGCCGGCAATCGCTGCCTCCAGGTAGCGGGCGAGGCCGGCCTCTGTCATCGGTTTCAGTGTCGTCATCGCTCAGATCTGCACGTGTTGGACCGACCCACCGTCGACATACCAGTTGGCCCCGGCCACAAAGCTGGCGGCCGGACTGGACACAAAGGTCACCACGCGGGCGACTTCCTCCGCCGTGGCCAGACGCTGCATCGGGTTGCGCTGCAGCACCTTCTGAAAGGCCTCGGGCTCGTCGCGACGCACGCGGTCCCACAGTCCGCCGTCGAACAGGGTGTCGCCGGGCGATACGGTGTTGACGCGCACCCCCGGCAGCAGCCGCGCCGACAGCGACTTCATATAGTGCGCCATCGCCGCCTTGGCCGCTCCGTAGGCGGCCGAGTTCGGTGCGGCCAGAGAGCCGGCCTTGGAGCCGATATACGTCAACGCGGCACGGGGCGAGCGCTGCAAATACGGCAGCGCCGCTTCGGTGGCATCGACGGTGGCGCGGATGTCGGTCGCCAGCGCCGCGGTCCAGTCACCGGACAGCGCGCTGACATTGGCCACGAAGATGTCGAAGGCGCCAAGCGTGGCCAGCCAGGCCTGGAACTGCGCCGTGTCCGTCACGTCCACGGCTTCGGCCTGCACCCGGCCGGGCAGGCCCTGAAGTGCCGACAGTGCGGCATCAATGCGGGCCGGGGTGCGGGCGCAGAAAGCCACATCGCAGCCCTCGGCCGCCAGCGCCCTGACCACGGCTGCACCAATGCCCGCCGAGCCACCGGTGACGACGGCGCGCAGCCCCTTGAGCCCGAGATCCATGGTCGGCCCGTCAGCCCTTGCGGCCGCCAAAGGCCAGCAGCAGGCCGCCGGCCACAATGGCGCCCACACCGGCCCAGATGGGGATGTTGACCGACTCTTTCTCCTTCACGGTCAGCTCAATCGGGCCCAGCTTCACGGCCGTCGTGTCCTTGGTGTAGCTGAAGCCACCATAGACCAGGGCCAGGGTGCCGCCAATCAGCAGGGCGATGGCTATCAGTCGGATCGGGTTCATGGGCATGGCTTTCGGTATGCGGTGCCACAACCTCGGCGCCGACGACGCCGCGGGGGAACCGCCCGGTCGATTGAAGCACAGCCGACGGGTTCAGACAAAGGCGATCCAGCGCCGTATCAGCGCCTGCAGTGCCGGGGCCTGGGCCCGCAGTTCGTCCAGCCCGGCAAAGCTGACCATGGCCCGGTCCTTGGCTAACCAGCTCAGCAGGCCCTGGGGATCATCGACGGGGACCGAGGGGACGTCACGCACCTTGGCGCCCAGGTGCAGGATCAGCGCGATGCCGGTCTTGGCGCGCAGATGGGTCGTGGCGAAGTATTCGGTGGTGCGAAAGCTGGGCGCATTCCACTTCACGCCCTCGGCAATCGCCGGATCGGCGCCGCAGACGATCTCGCGCAGGGCCGCTATCTCATCCCGGTGCGGGTGCTCCAGCGCTGCCATCAACGCATCGACGGCCGTGCTGCTGTCTGCGGCGCCCAGTTTGCGGCTTGCGCTGGCCATGCCTGGGCCCCTCAAACAGGCTTGGGCAGGTTTTGCCCGATGCGCCACAGCACGCCGCTGGGGTCGAACAGGACGAAGTCGCGCATCGCCCAGGGCTGGTCCTCCGGTTCGCCGATGCGCACCTCGAACTGCTGCGCCACCGTCTTGGCCATCGCGTGCCAGGCCTCGACGTCCTCCACCAGCAGATGCATCAGGAAGTTCTCGGCATGCTCGCGCACATGGAAGTCCTGCAGCAGAAAGCTTGCGTGACCGTGGTGAAAGTAAGCGATGCCGTCATCCACCGAGGCGCGGGTGAAGCCCAGCGCCTGGTAGAAGGCCATCGAGCGCTCGAAGTCCTTGGCGGGCACGAAGGCCTTGACCTCGACGACGGAGAGATTGGCAGTTTGCATGGCGTTTTTCTGACAGTGTCAGCGGCGGTTGCGCGGGTGCTGGCTGGCCTTGCGCTCATTGCCCCGCTTGTAGTTGCCGGTCAGCCGAGCCATCAGCTGCTGACCGTCGGCGTGAGTGCCGGCCTCGACTTCGGTCAGGAAGTCGATCGCGTCTGCGCCACGCAGCGTGGAGGCCAGGCGGCCCCGATGCAGTACCTCGACATCGCCGCCCTTGCGGCTGCGGAAGGTGAAGCCGAGGTCGTCGGCATCGGCAGAATCGGCTGAGGAGGTGTCGGTGCCCATGGCGAAATTATGCTTTGGAGCGCTTGGCTCGTGTGCGCGTCGTTGTGATGTCATGTGCCACCACCCAGTCCAGGAACTCGCGGTACCAGAGCCGGGAGTTGCGCGGTTTCAGCACCCAGTGGTTCTCGTCCGGAAACCACAGCAGCCGCGCATCGGCACCGCGCGCCTTCAAGGTGTTGTAGTAGGCCAGGCCGTTGCAGTCGGGCACGCGGTAATCGAGCGCGCCGTGGATGACCAGGGTCGGTGTGTTCATCTGCGCGGCGGCGCTGTGCGGGCTTTGCGCCAGCACCCGGGGCATGTCTTCCCAGTAACGGGCGCCGAGGTCGCGCGGGCGCTCGATGTAGGAGTCGGCGCTGAAAGTGGCCACGCGGTCGAACACGCCGGCGTGGCAGACATAGCTGCGGTAGCGGCCGGCCGGCACATGGCCGTTCATCCAGGCGACCAGGAAGCCGCCGTAGCTGCCGCCGGTGGCGCTCAAACGCTGCGGGTCGGCCCAGGGCTGGGCCAGCAGCCAGTCGCTGGCGGCCTCGATGTCCTGCAGCTCCAGCTCGCCCTGGCGACCCATGATGCTGTCGCGGAAAGCAAAGCCGAAGCCGCTGGAGCCGTGGTAATTGACCTGGGCCACGACATGGCCGCGCGAGGCCAGCACGTGCGGATTCCAGCGGTAGCCGAAGGTGTCACCGGCGGCGGCAAAGGGCCCGCCGTGGATGACCTGCATCACCGCATGCTTCTGCTTGGCCTTGAAGCCGGGCGGGAAGGTGAGCCACATCTGGATGCTGTCATCCTGCGCACCGGTGAACGTGACCTCGCGCACCTCGCCCAGCCGCCTCTGGGCCAGCAGCGCATGGTTGAAGCGCTCCAGCCGCAACGGCGCCGCGCCGGGGCGGCGCGCGTGCAGCCGCACCGGATGCAGGGCGCTGTCGCTAGCGGTGACGATCACGTCGCCGGCCACATCGAAGCCCTGCACCCAACCGCCCTCCGCCTCGATGGTGAAGCTGCCATCGACCACCTGGTGGCGCCAGAGATGGCAGCGGCCCCGCGACTGGGCGGTGAAGAACAGCGCGCTGCCATTGCCTGCCCAGCGCAGCGGGGCGTCGACATGGTGATCCCATTGCGTATCGCCGAGCAGGCGCCAGCCCTTGGCCTCAACCAGGGCCAGCTGGGCGGTGGCCGTGTGGCGCTTGCCGGTATGGGCAGCCGTCACGGCCAGCGCCCTGCCGTCCGGTCGGTAGCGCGGCGCACCAAACTCCCAGGCCGGGTCGTCGGCCAAGACCTTGACCCGGCGGCTGGCGATGTCGATCTCGGCCAGCACCTGGCGGTTGCCGGGCACCTGGGTCGGCGCGGGGTCGTGGACGAAGGCAATGCGCCTGCCATCGGGGCTGGGGTCGTAGACCTCGTTGCCGGCGGCGTCGCGCGGCAGCTCCAGCCCCGTGCCCTCGAACAGATCGGTGACGCGGCCGCTGCCCGTATCGAGCAGCAGCAGGTGCAGCACGCGGCCCATCGGCACGTTGTGATCCCAGTGGCGGTAGAAGGCCTCGCTGGTGGCGTAGGCGCTTTCCTTGCGCTCGCTGAATGTCTTGAAGGCCTTGGCCTGCGCAGCCGCGCCCTTCAATTCAGGCCAGACCCAGGCGGCAAACACGATGCGTCGGCCATCGGCCAGCCATTTGAAGGACTCGATGCCCGGCGCGAAGGCGCTTTTGCGCTGCGCCTCTCCGCCGTCGGGTGCTATCAGATAGAGCTGAGCCGTGTCGTCCTTGCTGCCCTGTTGCTCGCGCCGCGCGAGGAAGGCGATCTGCTCGCCGGCGGGCGACCAGGCGGGCTGGCCGTCCTTGTCGCCACAGTGGGTCAGTCGGCGCGGTGCGCGCTTGCGTGTGGGCAGCAACCACAGACTGCTGGACGATTTGTTGTCCTCCATCGAGCTGCGGGCCACCGAGCAGACCGCCCGCTCGCCGTCGGGTGCCAGCGCAAGCGGGCCTATGCGATCAAAGGCCCACAAATCGTCGGCGCTGAGGGTGTGGGGAAACGGTGGAGCGGCGATCTTGGTCATGCGGACATTGTTACCTGAGCCGTGCCGGCTTCGCCTGCTCAGCCGTGGGCGACCAGTTTCTCCAGGAATCGGCGCAAGTGCGGCTCGCTGCGCTCATGCGGCACGGCCTCGAAGTCGAACCAGCGCACGGCCTTGAATTCGCCCTCGTCGAAGCGGATGGGCTGGGCGCGCTCGGCGCGGACCGCATACCAGAGCGACACATCGGTGTGCCCCGCCGTCTGGCCCACGGTGGTGGTGCAGGTGATCATCAGCGGCGCACTGATGTCATGGGCCGCGGCAAAGCCCAGCTCCTCCAGCAGCTCACGCACTACCGTCGTGCGCGGATGCTCGCCCGGCTCAACATGCCCGCCGGTCGGCAGCCAGAGCTCGGCGTTACGGTGGTCGACCAGCAGAACGCCGCTCCCGTCGATCACGGCAAAGTACGCCACCAGATGTTTGGGTGGCGTCGCCGGCTTGCCCGTGCGGCACAGCGATGCGCCCGAATCGACCCAGGCCAGTGCATCGGCCCGGTGCGCGGCCTCCACATCATCCAGCGGAATGATGGCTGCAATCTCGTCGCGGATCTGTTGGCGCATGGGGTCAGGACTTGATGGCCGTGGCCTGCGACCACACGGCCAGCCACTGACCATCGCGCAACTCGTACGAGTCGGTGTGCCAGCAGTGGACGGTGTTGCCCGATGGGAAGGCCAGGGTCACCGGGTAGCGGACTATGGCCATGGCCGGCGAGACTCGCACCGCCATCTCGCCCGGCTCCCAGCGGGTGTAGACCAGGTCACCGGTCTCGATGGCGCCCAGATAGGCCTCCTTGGTGAAGGTCTTGCCGGCAGGGGTGATCAGCTGGTAGTCGTCGGCATGCAGCGTTGCGGCCAGCGCGATGTCGCGTGCCACCAGGGCGCGGGTGCGCTGCAGCTCCAGCGACTTGATTCGTTCGGAGTGGGTGTTGTCGGTCATGGATTTGCTGTGTTCAGTTCAGTGACCCGTCGAGTTCCAGCTCCTCGTCCCCGTGGCCGACAAGGCGTCCGGTGGGCCGCCAGCCATTGGCCCGGTAGAAGCCATGCGAGCGTAGCCGGGGGTCAAGGCTGGCGGCCAGCCAGATCCGGCGGCAACCCGATGCACGAAGACAGTCGACGGCCGCGGCCAGCAACTCACGACCGATGCCGCGGCGCTCGTGGCCGACCCTGACGGCGAGCACGGTGACTTCCCCCGAGCTCGGCTGGACGCTGCAGAAGGCGACGACCCGGCCCTCGGTCTGGCACACCCAGGTCACCGAGGTGCCGGCCAGCATCGTCTCATGCAGCGCGGCGGGCGTGATGCCCAGCTCGGCGAGCCGGCCCGGGGCGATCGCGTTCTCGCGGGTCGAGGCCCGGACCAGGAACAGATCGTCAATATCGCCCGTCGTCGCGGCGCGAATTTCGTAGGCTGCGGGCAGCGTGGTGGCTTGCATCGGGAAACTCCGTGGCCCTGTCATGGCTTGGGGTAGCGGCTCAGATGCTCATGGATGATCTGCAGGCGGCCACCCTCAACGACGAGCACCCGTGTGCCCCGGCCCTGGATGCGGAAGGACTGGCCATCGCCTTGCCCCTCCCAGTTATAGGTGTAGGTGGCGCTTGCGCTGCGCTGGTCCAGCGACAGCACCTGGATGTTGGTGAGGTAGAAGCGCTCCTTCTTGACTCCGACGCTGCCCTGCCAGGTCTTTTCGAAGGCGGCGCGTACCGCCTGCCTGCCCACAAAGTCCCCATCATTGAAGCGAAAGAAGGCCTGATCATGGACCATGTCCTCGATCAGGTCGAAGTCTTCCTGCTCGGCGATGGCCTCGAACCGGTTCAGGAACTGCACCACCGTGTCGGTGCTGAGAGCGGTTGCTGTCATCTGAACTTCTCCCGGAGTTGGTCCAAGCCATCCGTGCGCATCGCACGCAAACCGGCGGTGGGGATACAAAATCTTGCATTTCCTTGTCAACCACCGCTTCCTGGGCGGCGTTTTGCCTCGGTAGGTCCGATCCGGCAGCAGTCGGGGACCGGTCAAGAAGGCAATACGTCATCATGAATCTCGCACCGCAGACACATCAAGTTCCCGCCAAACGCCAGCCGGCCGAGTGGACATTGGAGAAGGGCCGCAAATACGAACCCTTCGACAGCGGCAAGATCAGCGGCGACCAACGCAGCGTCGCCCGCGCCATCCGCATGGACCGCAAGCGCTGATTAAACAGGCAAAACGGCCCCCTCAGCCCCAGCCAAACAGGCCCACCTCGGTGGGCCTGAGTCATTTCTGGGGCGCCAACGGCACGCTTTGCAGGATTTCATATATCAAAATCACGGATAAGGTTATACGAAATCTATTGTTTCTGATCTAAAGGCCGCCGCCTAAGCTCCGCTCCCTGACCCCCATGGCCTGATGGCCGGCCCCCGGAGCATGAGCAGCAACACAGCATCATTGAATGGTTTTGCCCCCGCCGGCGCCAGCCTGCCCGCGGGTGAGCGCCGCAAGCCACGGCGGGTGCTGCCCGGTTTCGGCCTGACCATGGGCTACACCCTGGTCTACTTGTCGCTCTTGGTGCTGATTCCCTTGAGCGCCGTGTTCCTGAAAACCGCTGGCATGGGCTGGGAGCACTTCTGGGATGTGGTCACCGCGCCGCGCGTCGTCGCCTCGTACAAGCTGAGTTTTGGCGCCTCGCTACTGGCGGCGTCCATCAACGCGGTGTTCGGACTGATGTTGGCCTGGTCCCTGGTGCGCTATGAATTCCCGGGCAAGAAGCTGGTAGATGCCTTGATCGACCTGCCCTTTGCTCTGCCGACTGCCGTGGCCGGCATCGCCTTGACGGCGCTCTACGCCCGCAACGGCTGGCTGGGCAGCCTGCTGGAGCCGCAGGGCATCAAGGTGGCGTTCACGCCGCTGGGTATTCTGGTCGCGCTGACCTTTATCGGCCTGCCCTTTGTCGTCCGTTCGGTGCAGCCGGTGCTGGAAGACCTGGAAACCGAGCTGGAAGAAGCCGCCGCCTCGCTGGGCGCCCGGCGCTGGCAGACCTTCCGCTATGTGATCCTGCCGACGCTGTTGCCGGCGCTGCTGACCGGCTTTGCGCTGGCCTTTGCCCGCGCCGTCGGCGAATACGGCTCGGTGATCTTCATCGCCGGCAATCTGCCCATGGTGTCCGAGATCACGCCGCTGATGATCATCACCAAGCTGGAGCAGTACGACTACCAGGGCGCCACGGCGATTGCCTCGGTGATGCTGGTGTTCTCGTTCGTGCTGCTCTTCATCATCAACGGGCTGCAGGCCTGGAGTTCGCGCCTGAACGGCGCCGGGAGGGCCAGGTAATGGCGGGCGCAGCGGCAGCACTGGGCATTCCGGCCCTGAAACGAGGCGCGCAGCGCTATGAATCCAACCCGGCCACGCGCGAGGCGCCCTGGGTCAAGCGGACGATATTGACCGTCTCGCTGAGCTTTTTCTCGCTGTTCCTGCTGATGCCGCTGGTGGCGGTGTTCAGCGAGGCGCTGCGCAAGGGTTTTGGCACTTATCTGGCGGCCCTGGTCGAGCCCGATGCCTTGGCGGCCGTCCTGCTGACCCTGCTGGCTGCGGCCATCGCGGTGCCGTTGAACCTGGTGTTTGGCGTGTCGGCGGCCTGGGCCATCACCAAGTTCGACTTTCGCGGCAAGCACCTGCTGATCACCCTGATCGATCTGCCGTTCTCGGTCTCGCCGGTGGTCGCCGGCCTGATCTATGTGCTGATGTTCGGCGCCCAGGGCTGGATAGGCCCCTGGCTGCAGGAGCACGACCTGAAGGTCATCTTTGCCGTGCCCGGCATCGTCCTGGCCACCGTGTTCGTGACCTTTCCCTTCGTCGCCCGCGAGCTGATTCCGCTGATGGAAGCCCAGGGCCGCGACGAGGAAGAGGCCGCCACTGTGCTCGGCGCGTCCGGCTGGCAGACCTTCTGGCATGTGACCCTGCCGAACGTGAAGTGGGGCCTGCTCTACGGCGTGATCCTGTGCAATGCGCGGGCAATGGGCGAATTCGGCGCCGTGTCGGTGGTGTCGGGTCATATCCGCGGCCTGACCAACACGCTGCCGCTGCACGTCGAGATTCTCTACAACGAATATCAGTTCGCAGCGGCGTTCGCGGTGGCCTCGCTGCTGGCCATCCTGGCCCTGGTCACTCTGGTTCTCAAGCAATTTGTCGAGTGGCGGGCTCACGCCGCCGTGAAGGAGGTGCCATGAGCATCCAGGTCAAGAACATCCACAAATCCTTCGGCAACTTCGTCGCCCTGGGCGACGTCAGCCTGGACTTCCCCAGCGGCGAGCTGGTCGCCCTGCTGGGCCCGTCCGGTTGTGGCAAGACCACCTTGCTGCGCATCATCGCCGGCCTGGAGACGGCCGACCGGGGGCAAGTGCTGCTCGATGGCGAAGACGCCTCCGACACCCATGTGCGCGAGCGCCAGGTCGGCTTCGTGTTCCAGCACTACGCGCTGTTCCGCCACATGACGGTGTTCGATAACGTTGCCTTCGGCCTGCGCGTCAAGCCCCGCGCGCAACGGCCCAGCGATGCCGTGATCAAGGGTAAGGTGCACGAGCTGCTGCAGCTGGTGCAGCTGGACTGGCTGGCCGACCGCTTCCCCTCGCAGCTGTCCGGTGGTCAACGTCAACGCATCGCGCTGGCCCGGGCCCTGGCCGTCGAGCCGCGCGTGCTACTGCTGGACGAGCCCTTCGGCGCGCTGGACGCCAAGGTGCGCAAGGAGCTGCGCCGCTGGCTGCGCCGCCTGCATGACGAGCTGCACATCACCAGCCTCTTCGTCACCCATGACCAGGAAGAGGCGCTGGAGGTGGCCGACCGCGTCGTGCTGATGGACCAAGGCCGGGTCGAGCAGGTCGGCACGCCCAACGAGGTCTATGAGCACCCGGCCACGCCCTTTGTCTATGGCTTCCTCGGCGCGGTGAACCGTTTCGAGGGCCGGGCCGATGGCGGCCTGCTGCATGTTGGCGAGCACCGGATTGCCCATGGTGCGGCCGACCTGGCGCCAGGCGCGCAGATGCTGGCCTATGCCCGGCCGCACGAGCTGGACATCAGCCTGGTGGCCACCGAGCATGGGATCGCCGCCCGCGTGGTACGCGTGCTGAGCTTCGGCGCCAGCGCCCGTGTCGAGCTGCTGGGCCCGAACGACCAGCATCTGGAGGCCGAGCTCAGCCGCGATCGGGCGCTGGAGCTGAGTCTGCAGTTCGCCCAGCATGTCTGGCTGCAGCCCTCGCGCCTGAGCCTGTTTGCGGCGCCCGACGCGATTCAACAGAAAGGTGCCTGATGAATTTCCAGCAACTGCGCATCATCCGTGAGTCGGTGCAGCGCAACTTCAACCTGACCGAGGTCGCCAACGCGCTGTACACCTCGCAGTCGGGCGTCAGCAAGCACATCAAGGATCTTGAAGACGAACTGGGCATCGAGCTGTTCGTGCGCCGCGGCAAGCGCCTGCTGGGGCTGACCGAGCCGGGCAAGGAGCTGCTGCAGATCGTCGAACGGATGCTGCTGGACGCCAAGAACATCAAGCGCCTGGCCGAGCAGTTCTCGAACAGCGAGCAGGGCCAGCTGACCATTGCCACCACGCACACGCAGGCCCGCTATGCCTTGCCCCAGGTGGTTCGGCGCTTCAAGGCCGCCTATCCGCGCGTGCATCTGGTCTTGCATCAGGCCAGCCCGGCGGAGATCGTCGCGCTGCTGCAGTCGGGCGAGGCCGATATCGGCATCGCCACCGAGGCGCTGGACGAGATCGAGCATCTGGTGACCTTCCCTTATTACGGCTGGCACCATGCGGTGGTCGTGCCCGAGGGGCATGTGCTGGCGACGAATCGCCGCGAACCGTTGACGGTGGATGAGCTGGCCGAGCACCCGCTGATCACCTACCACGAGGGCTACACCGGCCGGGCGCGCATAGACGCCACCTTTGCCAAGGCCGGACTGACCCCCGACATCGTGATGTCGGCGCTGGATGCCGACGTGATCAAGACCTATGTCGAGGTGGGCCTGGGCGTGGGTATCGTCGCGTCAATGGCCTTCGAGGCGCAACGCGATCAAGGCCTGGTGCTGTTGCCTGCACAACACATCTTTGAACCGAATACCACCCTGATCGCGGTGCGGCGAGGCCACTTCCTGCGTGGATTTGCGTATCGCTTCCTGCAGGAGTGCGTGCCGGCGCTGACCGAAACCCATGTGCGAGAGGCGGTAGAGCCAGAGTGATCGCTAACTAAACCGAGCCTCCTCGGTACTAGCCCGGGCTGGAAAACCCCAAGTGCACCAGGATGCGTGCCCAACTAGAGTGCGTGCACCGCTGCAGTGCCTGGTTCGACCAGCAGCTACGGGGGTGGGTTCGAGGAGACAAACAAAGCAGATCGAATAACAAAGTTGGGTGGCACCTCGGGGGTGTCACAATTCCGGGGCGCCTTATTGGCGCCCTTTGTTTTTTTGGGCCCGCTGCGGCCAACAACCCCCCCCGCGCCCGCCCATGACCGAGCTGATAGTGATTGCCCTGGCCTCCCTGCTGGCTGGTTTTGTCGATGCAGTGGTCGGGGGCGGTGGCCTGGTGCTGGTGCCGGCCCTGTTCGGCGTTTTCCCGGCGGCCGCGCCGGCCACCCTGTTCGGCACCAACAAGGGCGGGGCGATCTGGGGCACAGCGCTGGCGGCCCTGCAATACGCTCGCCGCGTCACCCTGCCCTGGCATGCGCTGCTGCCGGCCTTTGCCGCGGCCCTTCTGGGCAGTTTTGCCGGCGCCTGGACCGTGACCCTGGTGCCCGCCGACGGCCTGCGCCTGGCCCTGCCCTTCATCCTGCTGCTGGTGCTGATCTACACGCTGGCCAAGAAGGACATGGGCCGCGAGCATGCGCCACGGCTCAGTGGCGCCACCGAGATCTGGGTCGCCAGTGCCATCGGCCTCTTGATAGGCTTCTACGACGGCTTCTTCGGCCCCGGCACCGGCAGCTTCTTCGTGTTCCTGTTCGTGCGTTTTCTGGGCTTCGACTTTCTGCATGCTTCGGCCAGCGCCAAGATACTGAATACGGCAACCAATTTCGCCGCCCTGGTGCTGTTTGCCAGCAAAGGCCATGTCTGGTGGCATATCGCGGCGGTGATGGCCGTGGCCAATGTGCTGGGCAGCCTGGTCGGCACGCGCATGGCCTTGAAGCATGGCGCCGGCTTTGTGCGCGGCGCGTTCATCATCGTCGTCAGCGCGCTGATACTGAAGACTGCCTGGGACGGATTTGTGCGTTGACGCTGTGCCCAGGCGTACCCTATGGTTGAGAGAATTGCTAGCTGAGGTGGAAGTTCATGTCCGTTGATCCCCAATTGCGCACGCTGGAAATCGACATCCCGTCCCAGCCCGAGGTCCTGGTCAAGCTGTCCCTGCTGATGGCCGAGGAAGAGGTCAATCTGCAGGCCATGTCCACTCTGGTCGAGTCCGATATGGCCCTGGCGTCCTCGGTGCTGAGGGCGGTCAATTCCTCGCTGTACGGTTTGAAGGGCCGGGTGCAGAGCGTGCACCAGGCCTTGACCTATCTGGGCATGCGCGAGGTCGCTGCCATCACCTTCGAGATGGGCATGCGCGCCGCCTTCCCGCCGGCCAAGGAACTGGAGCCGATCTGGGAGCGGGCCGCCGAGCGCGGTGTGCTGATGGGGCGCATGGGCCAGATGCTGGGCGTCGATCCCTGGGCCGCGCACTCGGCCGGCCTGTTCGAGGAATGCGGCAAGGCGGTGCTCTACCGCCACGCCCCCGACCACTATCCGTCGATGCTGCGCGCCGTCGAGCAGGACATGGACCTGGTGCAGCTGGAGAAGCGCGCCTTTGGCGTCAGCCATGATGCGCTGGGCGCTGCGCTGTGCGAGAGCTGGGGCCTGTCGGCGCCGGCGGTGGCCAGCGTGCGCCACCATGTGACGGTGCAGGCCAGCGGCCAGATTCCCGAGGCGGTGCAGCGCCCGGCCGTCTGCGTGTTGTCGGCCCTGGCCCGGGCGCTGGTCCAGGCTCCCGACACCCTGGAGGCCCTGGCCTCGGCGCTGGCGCCCAAGGCCCAGCTTGACGAGACCCTGGTGCTGCGCGCCGTACGCAAGCTGCTGGAGCAGCGGCAAGACCGGCAATCCCACGCCGGCTGAGTTCGGGTCGGGCGCAGAATGGCGCCCATGAAACCACCCAAGCGGCTGCAAGCCCTGATTGAAGAAGGCCTGATCGACACGGTGGTACGCCAGCTGATGAGCGGCAAGGAGGCCACCGTCTATGTCGTGCGCTGTGGCGATGACACCCGCTGCGCCAAGGTCTACAAGGAAGCCACCGAGCGCAGCTTTCGCCAGGCCGTCGATTACACCGAGAACCGCAAGGTCAAGAACAGCCGCCAGGCCCGGGCCATGGCCAAGGGCACCAAGTTCGGCCGCGAGGCCAGCGAGGCCGCCTGGCAAAGCGCCGAGGTCGATGCGCTGTACCGCCTGGCCGCAGCCGGCGTGCGTGTGCCCAAGCCCTACAACTTCTGCGACGGTGTGCTGTTGATGGAGCTGGTGACCGATGAGGCCGGCGACGCCGCCCCGCGCCTCAATGATGTGCTGTTCACTGCCGAAGAGGCGCGCACCCACCACGCCAGCCTGCTGCGCGAGGTGGTGCGCATGTTGCTGGCCGGTGTCGTGCACGGCGATCTGTCCGAGTTCAACATCCTGCTGGCCGCTGACGGGCCGGTGATCATCGATCTTCCGCAGGCGGTGGATGCCGCTGGCAACAACCATGCGCAGCGCATGTTGCTGCGCGATGTGAACAATCTGCGCGATTTCTTCGGTGGCTTCGCCCCGGACCTGCTGAGCACCCAGTTCGGCGCCGAGATCTGGGACCTGTACCAGCGCGGGGCGCTGCAGTTGGAGACGCCGCTGACCGGCCGCCACGAGCGCAAGGCCGGCCCGGTGGACCTGGGTGGCGTGCTGCGCGAGATTGACGATGCGCGCGCCGAAGACGCGGCGCGGCGGCTGCGCATGCAGCAAGGCGCCAGCTAGATCCTCACGCCGGGCCTACTGGCTGCCCATGCGGAAGTAGGAGTCACGGGCGGTCGGGCCGCGTTGCGACAGGGTGTGCACCACGTAGTCGAAGCTGCGCGCCGGGTTGTTGGGGCGCTGCTCGATGCTGGCGGGCGCATCCAGGGCGGTGATCTCATCCTGTGCCGGCGACGAGATCGCCTCCAGCGAGATCTTCAGCCGCTGCAGCAGGCCCCAGCAGCCCGGGCCGCTGTATTCGACCTCGAAGCGGCGGTGTATCAGCATGCACACGCGCTGGATGGTCCAGTGGTCATGGGGCAGGCCGGCGGCGCGGGGGCCGCGCTGCAGCCAGTTGCGCAGCTCGATCACCTGGGCCGTACTGAGCCGGGTCGGCCGGCCAAAGCCCTTGGCCTTCAGCGCCTGTTCCTGGCCCTCGGACAATTGCGAAGCCCATTGATGCACGGCCTGGCGCGAGACTTGCAGTTGACGAGCGACGCTGGATTGGCTCATGCCCTGCTTCAGCAACTTGACGCCCTCAAGCCGCCGGCTCTCTAAGCCAGCGGCGTCACGCTTGTTTGACGGTATGTTCATATTTGCAGAATTCACTGTATTGGCCCGATCCATACCGCAGTTCCAGCTCTGCACATGGCAGGGCTGCCCCAGCGGTACGACTACATTGGATGCGGGCTTCTGGAGTTCAATCAGTGGTTCAGACCTGACCCCAATGGGTTTCTTGAACCTAACTGCCAGCCCATCTGTTCTGTTTGACACCTTAAGCAGGGTGTCGTCAAAAATCATCCTGAGTGCGACGAATCAACGAATCTCGGGGATGAGTTGCGTCTGTCGGCCTGCGACATGCCAGCTATCGCGGCCGCGGTTATCGTTGATCTGGTCAAGCGCTTCGGATCGCCGCGATTCTCGCTGAAATTGACTGCCTATGGCGGGGCAACCCCGCGCCCGCAGGGGCACTTTTCTTAAGATATTCATGAACTGAAAAAAACGCAGCCCGGAGTCTTGCGGCTATTGCCGCTATTGCCGGTTGCGGTGGCTTGTCGGCCTCGGGTTATGCTGAGTCCTATCAGGCCCCGCGAGCCTGGTTCGCATGCACCGGACAGGAGCGGTATGAATTCTCTCGGGCAGATCGAGCCGTCGGACGACGATGCGCGCCTGGCCGGCCTGGCGTTTGAGCTGTCGCTGGACATGTTGTGCGTGCTCTCGCCCCAAGGGCTTTTCGAGCGTGTCAACCCGGCCTGGGCGCAGACGCTGGGCTGGTCCGAGGCGCAGCTGCTGGGTCGGCACTGGCTGGAGTTGGCCCATGCCGAACAGCGGGCGCTGCTGGAGCAGGCCGTCGCCACCGCCCCCCCTCAGGCCAAGGGCTTCGAATTGCAGGGGCAGTTCGCCTGCGTCGACGGTTCGCTGCGCGATCTGGCCTGGCGCTGGCAGCGCACGGCCGACGGGCGCAGCATCTGCGTGGTGCGTGACATCACCGCCCAGAAGCGCGCCGAGCAAAGCCTGCGCGAGAGCGAGGACCGCTGGAAGCTGGCGCTGGAGAGCGCCGGCGATGGCGTCTGGGACTGGTATCCCCAGACCGGGGTCGAGATCTTCTCGCGTCGCTTCATCGAGATGTACGGCTACAGCGAAGAGGAGCTGACCAGCCGGCCCGAGGAGTTCGACAAGCGTACCCACCCGGACGACATCGAGCAGCTGCTGCGCGACCGCCAGGCCCATATCGAGGGCCGCACCCCGACCTACATCAACGAGCACCGGGTGCAGTGCAAGGACGGCAGCTGGAAGTGGATACTGACGCGCGGCATGGTCATCAGCCGCGACGAGCAGGGCCGGCCGCTGCGCATGATAGGCACCCACACCGACATCACCAGCCGCAAGCAGGACGAGGCGCTGATCTGGCAGCAGGCGCATTTCGACGGCCTGACCGGCCTGCCCAACCGGCGCATGCTGCGCGAGCGCCTGGCGCAGGCGATGGCCCGCTGTGCTGCCAGTGGCCGGCTGCTGGCCCTGCTGTTCATCGACCTGGATCATTTCAAGGAGGTCAATGACACGCTGGGCCATGACAAGGGCGATCTGCTGCTGATACAGGCCGCACAGCGCATTGCCGACTGCCTGCGCGAGGGCGACACGGTGGCGCGCATGGGCGGCGACGAATTCACCGTGGTCATGCCGGGCCTGAGCGATCCGGCCGAGGTGGAGGTGGTGGCGCAGGCCGTCCTGGATGCGCTGGCGGCGGGCTTCCAGCTGGGCAACGAGCTGTCTTTTGTATCGGCCAGCATCGGCATCACCCTGTATCCGCAGGACGCCGAGCTGATCGAGGACCTGTTCAAGCATGCCGACCAGGCCCTGTACGTGGCCAAGGACGCCGGCCGCAAGCGCTTCAGCTACTTCACGCCGGCCCTGCAGGAGGCGGCGCAGAACCGCCTGCGCCTGGCCAACGACCTGCGCGCGGCGCTGGGCGCTGGCCAGTTCGAGGTGCACTACCAGCCCATCGTCGAGCTCGGCAGCGGCGCCGTGCACAAGGCCGAGGCGCTGCTGCGCTGGCAGCACCCGACGCGCGGGCCGGTGGCACCCAACCAGTTCATCCCGATTGCCGAGGCCAGCGGCCTGATCATAGACATCGGCGACTGGGTGTTCCGGCAGGCCGCCGCGCAGGTGGGTCGCTGGCGCGCCGCGCTGCATCCGGACTTCCAGATCAGCATCAACAAGTCACCGGTGCAGTTCCGCGTCGATGCGCAGCAGGGACCGGCCTGGGCCGCCTGGCTGCAGAGCCTGGGCCTGCCGGGCCACTGCCTGGCAGTGGAGATCACCGAGGGCCTGCTGCTGGACGGCAGCACCGATGTGGCTGCCCGGCTGATGGACCTGCATGCCGCCGGCATCGGCGTCTCGCTGGACGACTTCGGCACCGGCTACTCCTCGCTGTCCTATCTGCAGAAGTTCGACATCGACTACCTGAAGATCGACCAATCGTTTGTGCGAGGGCTGAACCCGCTGTCGAAGGACATGGCCCTGTGCCGGGCCATCATCGTGATGGCGCATGAACTTGGGATGAAGGTGATTGCCGAGGGCGTGGAAACCCCGCTGCAGCGCGATCTGCTGGCCGAGGCGGGTTGTGACTACGCCCAGGGCTATCTGTTCGCCAAGGCCATGCCGCCGGATGCTTTCGAGGCCTGGCTGGCAACGAGGGCGCCCTGAGCTCGCACTCTCGTCAAGGCCATATGCGTCCCCTGCCCTTCATCATCATCCTGACGGTACTCAACCACGTGGCATTCAACGGCAGCCGCATCGCGGTGTCGCTGTTCGCCATCCACCAGGGCTCTTCGGCGCTGACGGTGGGCATACTGATCGCGCTGTATGCACTGCTGCCGGCGCTGCTGTCGGTCACGGCCGGGCGCTGGATAGACCGCATCGGCGTGAGCCGGCCGATGCTGCTGGGCTCCATCGGCGTCAGTGTCGGCACCTTGGCACCGTTCCTGCTGCCGCATCCGGTGGCGCTGTATTTCACCGCGGTGGTGGTGGGCATGTCTTTCATGCTGATCAATGTGGCGGCCTACCATGCGGTGGGCGGCATGAGCCTGCCGGAAGACCGCACCGTCAACTTCAGCTACCTGGCCCTGGGCTTCTCGACCTCGGCCTTTGTCGCGCCGATGCTGACCGGGGTGTGCATTGATACGCTGGGCTATCGCAGCACCTTCCTCGTGCTGGCCCTGTTCACCGTGCTGCCCATCGTGGCGCTGGCCGGCAAGCTGTTGCCGGCCGGCCATCCGCACGATCCGCATGACGCGTCGCCCAGGGGGCCGGTATTCGACCTGCTGAAGGACCCCGAGCTGCGTCGCCTGTTCGTCGCCATGGCCATCTTGACGGTGGCCTGGGATGTGTACAACTTCGCCATTCCGGTCTATGGCACCAGCATCGGCCTGTCGGCCTCGCAAATCGGCATCGTCATGGGCGCCTTCGCGGCCGCCACCTTCACCGTGCGCCTGGCCATGCCCTTCATCGTGCAGCGCATGCAGCCCTGGCCGATGCTGGCGGCCTCACTCTTGATGTCGGGCCTGGCCTATGTGGTGCTGCCGTTCACGCACAGCGTCGGCGTGCTGATGGCCATCGCCTTCCTGCTGGGCCTGGGCCTGGGCGCGCCGCAGCCCATGGTGCTGAGCCTGCTGCACCAGGCCGCGCCGGTGGGCCGGGCCGGCGAGGCGCTGGGCCTGCGCACGACCCTGATCAACACCAGCCAGACGGTGATGCCGCTGATCTTTGGTGCCGTTGGCGCCACGCTGGGCATCGCACCGCTGTTCTGGGGCATGGCGGCGGCGCTGCTGGGCGGCAGCGCATTCGCGGGGCGCAAGCGGGAACTGCCGGACGGGGACTGAGCTTCAGGCCCCAGGCCCGCAGTCCAGGCAGCGCTCCACCGGCGGCGGTCCCATGTGCAACGCCCTCTGCAGTTCACGCAGGGCGCTGCGCAGGCCCTCCTCGATCACCGGGTGGTAGAAGGGGCTGTCCAGCATCTGCTGCACCGTGTCGCCGCGCTGGGCCGACCAGGCCAGCAGATGACCCAGATGTTCGGCCGCCGGACCAATCATCTCGGCGCCCAGGAAGCGGCCACTGCCGCACTCGGCATAGACGCGCAGCGCGCCCCGGTTCTTCAGCATCACGCGGCTGCGGCCCTGGTCCTCGAACGAGACCTGGCCGGTCTGGAAAGCCAGGCCCTGGTGCAGCAGCTGGGTGTAGCTGGCGCCGGCCAGCATGATCTGCGGATCGCTGAACACCACGGCCAGCGGCGCGCGGCGCGGGCGCACGCGCACATCCGGGTAGCGGCCGGCGTTGTCTCCGGCGATGCGGCCCGTGTCGGCGGCCTCATGCAGCAGCATGTGCTGGTCGCTGGCGTCGCCGGCGAGGAACACCGGGCTGTTGCCGATCTGGCCGGTGTTGCTGTCCGCGATCGGCACGCCGTTGGCGCCCAGCGGCAGACCGGCGTGCTCCAGCCCCAGCGTCTTGATGTTGGGTGTGCGGCCGGTGGCGGCGAGCAGGTAGTCGAAGCGTTCGGTGCCGGCCGGGGTCGTCACCAGCACCTGGTCGCCATCGCGGGCCAGTGTCATGTCGGCGCCCAGGGCCATGGGCAGTTCGGCAGCGAAGATCTTGGTGCTCAAGGCCTGCAGCAGCGGATCGGTCAGCGGCCCGACGCGGCCCGAGCGGCCGTACAGCCGCACGCGCACGCCCAGCCGGTGCAGCGCCTGGGCCAGCTCCAGGCCGATCACGCCGGTGCCGACCACGGCCACCGCGGCCGGCAGGGTCTGCCAATCGAACACATCGTCATTGACGATCAGCCGCTCGCCCAGGGTCGCGCGCCAGGCCGGGTTGACATCGGGAGACGAGCCGGTGGCGATGACGATGCGGCCGGCCGCGATGCGGGTGTGATCGTCGATTTGCAGAACACCAGGCGACACAAAGCGTGCGTGGCCTTGAAGCCGGTGCTCCGCCGGCCATTTGTCCACCGCCTCGGTGACGAAGCCGACGAAGCGGTCGCGCTCGTCGCGTACCCGTTGCATCACCTGTGCGCCATCGATGCGGGGCGGTGCCACGTGCACGCCGAAGCGGTGCGCCTCGCCTGCACTGTGCGCTGCCTCGGCCGCGGCGATCAAGAGCTTGCTGGGCATGCAGCCGACGCGGGCGCAGGTCGTGCCATAGGGCCCGTCCTCGATCGCCAGCACACTGGACGTGTGGGCCAGTGCCGACCGGTAGGCCGTCATGCCGGCGGTGCCGGTGCCGATGATGACGACATCACGCTGCAAGCTGTTCATGGCGGGCACCGCAGAGCTGAGATGCCGCCGATGATAGGCCGAGCGGCGGCTGGGACCGGGTTCAGCGCGCCCGTACCGGCAGGCACAGCTGGCACTCGAAGGCGCCGGTGGCCGGGTCATAACGCCCATCGGCCGGGTAGTACTCGAAGCAGGGCCGGCCGTCGGGCTCCAGGCCGCTGGCCGGCAGCCAGTCGCGCAGGAACTCGGTCCAGGCCAGCGAGATGTCGGCACCGGTGCCGTAGAAGGCGGCCACCGCATAGCGTCCGCCGGGCAGCTCGGTGATGCCGGCCGGGCTCTTGGCGACGAAATCGGCCGGCACCTCGACGCAGGCGTCGTAGCGGAACTTGGCGGGGTCGCCAACGCTGGGGTCGTCGTGGCCGATGCCGTAGCAGGGGGCATGCCCCAGGCCCTGGGCGGCACGCCAGGGGAAGAAGGTCTCGTTCCAGAAGCGGCCGACGCTGGGGCCATAGGGGCCGGTGTGGCGCAGATAGGCGACGCGCGCGCCGGGCAGGGTGCTGAGTTTCACTTCCATTGAGAGCTCCAGGTTTGAGGAGTACTCAGGATGGGCCAAAGACCCGAGCGCCGCCTGACCCGGCTTGCTGTCGGCCTGATCCAGATTGCTATCCCGCGCCACGGAGCGCACCGCTTGCAGCTCATCGGCCCAGCGCTGCGGCGTCTGCTCGCGCCAGACGGAGGGTGTACAGCCGAAGCGCAGCTTGAACGCCCGGGCAAAGGCCTCGCCGGAGCCGAAACCGACCGCCAGCGCCACATCGAGCACCGGCCGGCGCTGATGGTTGGCCAGGTGCACGGCCGCGACCTCGAGCCGGCGGCGACGCAGATAGTCGCCCAAGGTCTCGCCGGTCCAGGCGGCGAACAGGCGGTGGAAGTGAAAGGCCGAGAAATGCGCGACCTCGGCCAGGCGGGGCAGATCCAGCACCTGATCCAGATGGCGGTCGATATGGTCCAGCACCCTGTTCATGCGCTGGGCATAGGCCAGCGAGTGGGCGCGGTTCGAGTCACTGGGTTTCATGGGGCGGCAGTGTAGGGGCTGCACAATCGCCGTCCATGAGCCGCCCCTATGACCCAGATGCCCAAGCCGCGGCGCGCCGCGAGCAGGTCGTGGCCGTCTGGGTGGATGCTTTGCGCCGACAGGCCGATGCGGCGACGCTGAAAAGCCTGCCGACCCTGGCCGACGAAGACGCCGCCCGCGTGATGGCCCTGCTGCGCGGCGAGGCCGAGGCGCCCGTGCCCGCGCCTACAGAGCCGGAGGATGCCGAACCCGGCACCGTCAGCGGCCAGTTCCGTCCCTGCCTGACCCTGCAGACCCTGAGCCGCGGCGACGGCCTGCTGGGCCTCAAGCCCAGCGGCAAGCTGGGCCCGCGCGGCGAGCAGGTGACCGTCGCACAGATCACCTGGTCCTACCGCACAGACGCCGGCGCCCGCTGGCAGACCGAGGCACCGAACTCGGTGCTGAACCGCCGGCCCGCGCCGGTGCAGGAGCTTTACGACACCGGGGGCCAGGTCGTGCTGATGCGGCGCGATCTGCTGGCCGAGGCCGATGCGATCGATCTGGTCTGGGAGCTGGGCTTCGTGCCGGTGCCCGCGGCCCATCTGCAATGGCGCAAGCGCGAGGCTGGCGAGCAGCTAGGCCCCGTCTGGACCCTGGCCCAGGAGGAGTTCTTCGGCGACTTCTGGGCCGAGCAGGTGCCGCGGCTGCAGGCCCTGGGCTGGGCGGTGGTCGTCAAGCCCGGCTTTGCCCACGAGAGCGTGCCGGTGCAGCGCTGGAAGCTGATCGTGAGCCCTGACACGGGCGAGCTGCTGGGCAAGGAGCTGGACGAGCCCTTGGCCGCCCGCCAGCGCCCCATCGACAAACTGAAGCTGCCCGAGCGCGAGGGCTCCTGGCTGCTGAGTCTGGGGGTCGAGATCGATGGCCAGACGCTGGACCTGGCGCCCATGCTGGCCGATCTGCTGAAGCGCGACACGCGCTGGCTCAACGCGGCACAGATTGCCGCCATCGACGACCGCGCGGTGATCTCGCTGCGCGCTCCGGGGGGCCGCCGCATCGAGGTGCCGGCCGCGCCGCTGAAGGCCATCATCGGCGCGATGGTCGATCTGCTGACCGACCCGCTGCGGGCGCAAAAACAGGAAGGCCCGCTGCGTCTGGGTGCCTGGGAGGCGCGCCGGCTGGAGGCCCTGCGCTGGGGTCTGGTGCAGGCGCATCGCGTCGGCGATCAGAGCGGCTGGCAACTCGAAGGCGAGGCCGGCCTGGCCAGCCTGGCGCGGCGGCTGCAGGGCTTTGGCGCGCCGCAGCCGGTGGCGGCGCCTGAGGGCCTGAATGTGCAGCTGCGCCCTTACCAGCTGGAAGGTCTGGCCTGGCTGCAGTATCTGCGCGCCCAGCAGCTGGGGGGCATCCTGGCCGATGACATGGGCCTGGGAAAGACGGCACAGGCGCTGGCCCATGTGCTGGTCGAGAAGCAGGCCGGCCGGCTGGACCTGCCGACCCTGGTGGTGCTGCCGACCTCACTGATCTTCAACTGGCAGGCCGAGGCGCGGCGCATGGCGCCGTCCTTGAGCCTTTTGACCCTGCAGGGGCCGGCGCGCGACAGCCTGTTCGATCAGATGGCCGAGCACGACCTGGTGCTGACCACCTACCCGCTGCTGTGGCGCGACATCGAGCGCCTGGCCGCCCAGCGCTTCCATCTGCTGATACTGGACGAGGCGCAGATGGTGAAGAACGCCGGTGGCCGCAGCGCCCGCGCCTTGCGGCGTCTGCAGGCCCGCCACTGCCTGTGCCTGACCGGCACGCCGCTGGAGAATCATCTGGGCGAGCTGTGGGCCCAGTTCGACTTCCTGATGCCCGGCTTTCTGGGCGACGCGCGGGACTTTGCCCGCCGCTGGCGCAAGCCCATCGAGGAGAACGGCGAGACCCTGCGGGCGCAGCTTTTGGCCCAGCGCGTGCGGCCCTTCATCCTGCGTCGCCGCAAGCAGGACGTGGCCAGCGAGCTGCCGCCGCGCTCCGAGGTCATCAAGCGCGTGCAGCTGCAGGGCCAGCAGCGCCAGCTTTACGAGGGTGTGCGCGCGGCGGCCGACGAGCAGGTGCGGCGCGTGCTGGCGCGCCAGAGCTTCCAGGGCGCGCAGATCACCATCCTCGATGCGCTGCTGAAGCTGCGCCAGGTCTGCTGCGACCCCCATCTGGTCAAGGGCACCAAGACACCCAAGACCATGGAACGCGCCAAGCTGGAGCTGCTGGCCGACATGCTGCCGGCCCTGGTGGACGAGGGCCGGCGCGTGCTGGTGTTCTCGCAGTTCACCGAGATGCTGGAGCTGATCGCCGGGCGGCTCGCCGAGCTGCACTTGTCTTTTCTGAGCCTGACCGGCAAGACCCGGCCCCAGCAGCGCGGCGCCGTGGTGCGGCAGTTCCAGAATCTGGAGGCGCCCATCTTCCTGGTCAGCCTGAAGGCCGGCGGCGTGGGCCTGAACCTGACCGCGGCGGACACCGTGATCCATATGGACCCCTGGTGGAATCCGGCCGTCGAGGAGCAGGCCACGGCGCGGGCCCACCGCATCGGCCAGGACCAGCCGGTGTTCGTCTACAAGCTGGTCGTCGAGGGCAGTATCGAGGAGCGCATGCTGGAGCTGCAGGCCCGCAAGCTGGCCCTGGCCCAGGGCGTGCTGGGCCATGACGCGGCCGGCGCGGTCAAATTCAGCGAGGCGGATCTGGGCGCACTGCTGGCGCCGCTGGGCGCGGGGCTGGGGGTTGCGGCGGACGCGCTGGATATTCCGGTGGATCACGCCACCCATACCGGCCGCTGGGGCCGCACAGGCACCAGCAGCTGAGTGAGATGCATCACCCCAATACTGCTGGTCCTGGATTCAGATACTGGGGCTTGGCCCCTATTTATATTTCCCTGAGCGATCACAGAGTCTGGGTCGTCGGGCACTGTCGAGCCAGATCATATTGGTATCAAATGAGTATCAGGGGCTGATGTTCATTCACTGCATGCTCGATTTGTCCGGCGTCTTGATGATTTGCCGCACCGGCACGCCAAAATAACGGGCCAATTCACGGGCCACCCGGTAAACGACCGCTCGGCCGGTTTCGGCGCGCTTGATGGTGGCTATCGACACCCTGAATTTTCCGTCGCTGCAGGCGTGTGCCATTTCTTCCTGGCTTTGCAGGCGCTCGGTGCGCAGATCTTTCAGCACCTCGGTGACGAGGAATACCCGGCCCTTGGAGGCGCTGGCTTTCTGTGCCGAGGCGGCGGTGCCCTGGATCGACGGTGAGGAATCGAACTGCGGCTGTTGTTGATCAAAGCTGGTCATGGGTGGCCCCAACAAGGTGTTTGTATGGACCGGCCTGGCGGATCTCAGGCCGGTATCTGCCCGGCTCGCGGAACGCCGGGTGCCAGCGCACTCTAGGAAAACCGGCCAACAAACACCTTCCGGAAAGCTTCCGGAGCCCAGAAACGACAAAACCCAAGGGATAACCCTTGGGTTTGCGGGCCCTGCTTCAGCGCGGCAGACCAGTACGCACGCTTTGAGGACCGGAATGAAGTGTGCGCCCTGGTCGCCGGTTTGCCGGCGTCAACTCGACATCAGTTCGGCATCAGACGGCTGGCTCAGGTTTCGTTGGTGATTTGCGGATCCGAGGTCGGGTAGAGCGCGCTCACCTGCAGCGGGTCGGAGAACAGCAGGACCACGCCCTTGGTGACGATGTCATCGGTGGGCATGCTGATGGAAACGCTGCCTTGCGAGGCGGGGAAGAAATTGTTGGACGTCAGTACCGGCACGCCGCCAATGGTTTTGAAGACCGCGCCCACCAGCGTCAGCGTCGAATCGGTAGCCTGAACAATGGTGCAGGCGCCCGCGCTCAGGGCGACGCTCAGCGGCAGTGTGGCCGGCTGCGAGCATTTCTTGTCAATATAGTAATTGGCCACCGCAATCTGACCGGTCGGGGTATCGACCTGAGCCTGAACGTAGTAAGTATTGGGCATGACAGTATTCCTCTCTGGCTTGGTTGGGTTTTGATCTCGGATCAAACACCGGACGGTGTGCGCTGCGAAAGCCATTCCTGCTCACGCAGCACCTGCCCACTTTGACCCAGACAGGAATGTGCCTGAATCCAGACATCTGTAATATCTAAATGAACCCGCAAGAGCGGGCCCAATTCCCTGAAATCGTTCAGTACCGCGGCACACTGGGTTTGTGCTGCAGGGTTCTTCGGCTGCGCAGCGGCCAGCGCCAGCCGCAGGCGCCCGTGTTCAACGCGCAAGCGCAAGTCCTCGGGGCGGCGCGCCACGGCGTCGCTGACCACCGGAAGGAGCTCGTCCAACAGGCGCAGGGCATCGACCCGCTGGCCTTGGGATTGAAGGGAGCGGGCCAGGGCCAGCTGAAGCTGTACGCGCAGCGGCAGGCGTTCCGGGGCGGTGCCGGACAGCGCGCCCTTGTCCAGCCCCGCCAACTCGTCGGCCAACTCGCGCAGGCGAGGTGCCAAGGCCGCCGTGCTGCCGCTCTGCGCACTGGCCGACGCCAATTCCAACCGTGCCTGCATCAGCCGCCAGCGGCGGTTCTTGGGTTCTTGCTGCAACAACTCCCGGGTCAGCGCCAGGCCGTTCGACCATTCGCTGTGGGCATCGGCCGAGCGGCGCAGGCGTTGCCAGGCATTGCCCAGCCACCAGTGCGCCAGCGCTTCGCGGTACACCCATTCGAGGTCCTTGGGGGCCGAGGCCCGGGCGTTGACCACGCCCTGTAAGCCATCGGCGAACAGCTGCCGGGCTTGCTGGAACTCGCCCTGCCAGAGCAGGGCCGAGCCCAGCCAGGTCATGCTGTCGGCCCATTCGGCGCGCAGCGTCAAATTCTGCGGGCGCTGCTGCAGCACCTGTTGCTTGAGTGCTATCGACTGGCGAAACTGCTGCGTTGCGCCGGGCAGATCTCCGGTGTGCAGCATCAGCGTGCCCAGCGTGTTCTGCGCATACGACAGCTCGACCTGCGCTTCGGGTTGGGTTGGCGCGGCCTCCAGCCACGCCGCGCTATGCCGGCGATAGTCCTCAAAGGCTGCGCGCGCCTGGTTGAACTGCCGTTTCGAGTAGTGGACGTGGCCCGTCCAGAAGGCCGCGGTGCCTTGGGCCTTGCGCCAATCGATGGCCAGCGGCCCCTCGGGCGCCTGCGCGGACAGCAACTGCCCTGCGGCCTGAAGCGGCGGCAAGGCGGCATCGAGCTCACGCCGGGATACGCGCACCTCACCAATCACGGTCAAGGCCTTGGCGCGCTGCAGGCTGCCATGGCTGTCGGTGATCGGTGCGGTGCGCAGATGGTCCAAAGCCTTGGCGCCGACACTGTCCAGCAGCTCCAGCCGGCCGATGGGCCGCAGTTTGTCGGCGAAGTCGCCGAGCATATAGCCGACCAGATCGTCCGCCTCGGTGCTGCGCTGCTGGGCGATCTGCTCGGCGCGGTTGGCGCGCCAGGCCAGGGTGCCGGCCAGCACGGCCAGCGCGGCGATGCCGATCACGGCCGACAGGCGCAGGCGCTCGCCCAGGCGGGCGCGGCGCAATGAGGTCTGCACGAAGTCCTGCTCGGCCGGGCCGAACGAGAACTCGACGCGCTGCAGCAGCTCGCGCGTCTCGGTCAGCTGCTTGCCCTTGGGCAGCAGGTACTCGGCGCTGCGGCCCTCGTCCAGCCAGCGCTGCACCTGTAGCCGCAGACGGCTGCGCAGCTGCAGGGCCTGCAGGTGTGCGGCGATCCAGTCGGTGACCCGGGGCCAGCGGCGCAGGATGGCCTCGTGGGCGACGCGAAAGCCGGCCTGTCCGTCGATCAGGTCGCTGACCAGCAGCCGGGCATCGACCAGCGCCTGCACCAGCTCGCGCTCGGCCGGGCCGCGCAACTCGGCCCAGAGCGCGCGTCGGCTTGTGACCCGCGATTCGTCACCCGACAGCATCACCAGCAGCGACAGCACATGGGGCAGGGCCTCCTGCTGGATGGGCAGCAGCGCGGCGATCAGGCTTTCGGCTCGCAGGCCGATCGCGCCTTCCAGCCCGCCGGCAGAGCCACCCGGCTGGCCACCGAGCGCACGGTAGGCCTCGAAGCTCAGCTCGCCCTGCGGGCCGCGCTGGCGGTACAGCTCCTCCAGGGTGTATTGCAGCAGCGGCAGCGCGTCGGGGCTGTGGGCGGCGTCGTCGCACAGCACATCGTCCAGCCGCGTCTGCGTGGCCGGGTCGAAGCCGAAGCTCAGGCCGGCGGCACGGGCGGGCAGGCGGATCATCTGCGTGATCTCGGCCCGTGTGGGCGGGGCCAGGTCGAAATGCGCGCCCTGGGCTTTGTTGGCCATCAGCTGCGGGTACTCGGCCAGGCGGGGATAGAAGTCATTGCGGCAGGCGGCGACCACCAGCACGCGGCCGCCGCGGGCCAGCGCCTGCAGGGTGTCCAGAAAGCCCTGGCGCTGGGCTTCGTCGAACTGGGGGGCGACGAACAGCGTCTCCAGGCGATCGATAAGGAGAAGCTGCAGCGGTTGCAGGGCTTCGGTCATTTCGCGCTTCAGGGCCCAGTCGAGCTCTGACAAGACCATGTCCATGCCGTCTTGCAGATGCGCGGCCAGCGAGCTGGCGCTGGCGCCGGGGAACATGGGCCGGCCCTCGCCCAGCTCCCAGTCCAGCAACGCAGCGGCCAGTGCGGTGGTCAGGCTTTGCGCACCGACATCGCCGAGATCCAGGCTGGTGCTGCTGAGCGCGCGCCAGCCCTCGAAGCCCTCGGGACGCTGCAGCGCCGGGAACAGGCCGGCCAGCACCAGCGAGGTCTTGCCCGAGCCGCTGGGGCCCAGCACCAGGCACAGGCCCTGTTCCTTCAGCAGTTGCTGGTGGGCGCACTGCAGCAGTGCCTGGGTCGCCTGCTCGCGGCCGTAGAAGACCTGGGCATGGGCCTCGTCGAAGGCCAGCAGGCCGCGGAACGGCGAGCCACCCGTCCAAGCGCCCTCGCGGGCCTGCTCGATGCCGCCGTCCAGCGAGCGCACGGCGGCCACGGCGCGGTAGCCGCGCTTGCGTATGGTCTCGATATAGCGCGGCTCGGTGGCGCTGTCGCCCAGGGCACGGCGCAGCTGGGCAATCGTCTTGTGCACCGGGTTGTCGCCCAGTGGCGCGTCACCCCAGCATTGCGTCAAAAGGTCTTCGGCACTGAGCACCTCGCCGGGGCGCTCGCACAGGGCCACCAGCACGTCCATCGCGCGCGGCTCGACCTGGCGCAGCTGATCGCCGCACTCCAGCCGGTTGGCGCCGGGCAGTACCGTCCAGTCACCGAGGACGAAGTCAGCGCCGCGCATCGTGCCCGTTTCCAGGCTTGGCCTGCCATGAGGAAGCAATCATCAACATCAAACCCCACCCCGACGCCCTTGTTCTTGTCGCCAAAGTATAGGGGTCAGTATCAGTTGGGTATCTAGCCGGTAGCGGCGGCGGGACGCCGCAGTTCGCACAGCAGTTCGGTGCAGGGCTCGCCGCGAAAGACGGTTTGCAGGGTCTGCACCTGGCTCATGCCGATGCGCTCGAGCAGGCGCAGCGAAGCGAGGTTGCGCGCGTCGGTGATGCCGACGACGCGGGTGATGGCCCGGCGCTCGAACAGCATCGCCACCGCCGCGCCCACCGCCTCCGTGCCCAGACCTCGGTGCTGGGCCTGCGGCGCCAGGGTGAAGCCGATCTCGGCATGGGCATCGTCGCCGGTGTGAACGCAGATGCCGATGTCGCCGATCAGCCGCCCGCTGGCGCGCTCGGCAATGGCCAGCTGGAACCAGGCTTCATCTGGACAGAACTCCGCCGTGCTCATCTCGGCCAGAAAGGCCTGCGCCTGCTCGCGCGTCATCGGCGTCCAGCCCTGGTAGCGGCCGACCTCGGCGTCGCTGCGGTAGGCGTGGAAGGCGTCCAGGTCGCTGACCGCCAGGCGGCGCAGCGTAACGCGCGGGGTGTGGCGGGGCAGTACCTCAGCCAAAGGTCGTATCGCTTTGCGCATGGCTGCCGCCGACGAAGAGCTGCAGCACCGGCTGGGCACCGTCATGCTCCCAGACGCGGGCCTCGATGACGAACTGGCGGCCGCCGACGCGCACCACATCGCCCAGGGCTGGGGCCACCGTGTGGCCCTGCCAGAACGCCGGCACGGGGATGCCCTCGCGGCGTATCCAGGACTGGTCTTCGTGCGAGAAAACCAGGGCGATGCGGATGTCTTGCTGGGTCATGGCTGGGCCTCCAACAGTGCAGAGGCCACAGCCTAACCCAGCTTGGGGTCAGCCTCTCAGCCAACCTGCACCTCGATGCGGCGCGGCTGCGCATGGGCCTGCTTCGGTATGCGCAGATTCAACACGCCATCCTTCAGATTGGCCTCGATGCGGGCCGGGTCCAGCTCGCGGCTGAGGGTGAAGGCGCGGCGGTAACGGCCGACGCGGACCTCGGCATAGACCGCCTCCAGACCTTCTGGTGCGAATTGGCCCAGCGTGCCTTCGATCGACAGGGTGTCGCCATCGACCTTCAGCTCCAGCTGCTCGCGGGGCACACCGGGCAGATCGGCCAGCAGGGTGATGCCGGCGTCGTCCTCGAACACATCGACGCGGGGCACCAGGGCGCGCTCGTCCGGCGTGGCGCTGGTGCTGAGTTCCTGTTTGCTGCTCATGATGTTGATCTCCTTTCGCTGCGAGACTTACTGGACGGTGATACGCCGCGGCTGGGCCGAGGCCTTGCGGGCGATGCTGACGCGCAGCACGCCGTCGCGGTAGCTGGCCTGGACCTGGTCCACGTCCACATCGTCGGGCAGGCTGATGGCGCGACGGAAGGCGCCGCTGATGCGCTCGCGGCCGTAGACGCTGGTCTTCTTCTGCTCGTCCGGCGCGCCGGTCAGCCGGCGCTCGCCGGCCAGGGTGAGCACGCCGCGATCGATGCTGACCTCGATCTTGGAGGCATCGATGCCGGGGGCGAAGGCATAGACCTCGACGCTGCCGGGCGTGTTGCCCACGTTCACCGCCGGGAAGCTGCCGGGCGCGACCGAGCGGATGCTGCTGGGCAGGCCCGTAGGCGCCAAGGCCTCGTTGAGTTCGCGGCGCAGACGCTCAAAGTCGCCGAACACCGCGCCCGGGAAGCTGAGCATTGATTCATACATGACGAAGCTCCTTTCAGTGGGTGCGACACCGGGCGCCCCATGCGCCGCCGGCGTCTGCTCACCGAAATATTGGCTTCGTCCCGGATTTCAAGAGGCCAGGAAACGACCCGATTTGACCAGGCTCAACGCCGCCCGCCGCGCTGCCACAGGGCCTTCTTGCCCTTGAGCTGGCGCTCGATGCCGTCATTGAGACGGGAGCGCAGATCGACCACCGCCTCGACCAGACCGAACACGCCCGGGAAGCGCAGGTCAAGCCACAGCCACAGGGTGCAGGAGCGCAGCGCCATTTCCATCCGGTCCAGGCGGCTGTGTTCGTCCACCTCGGCCAGGAACCAGGGCGAGGAGGCCCGGCCCCGCCTGGCATGATCCTGCGTCCAGCCGAGGAACTCTTCGACCTGGCCCACGGTGCGGGTATCGACAGGGGCCTGGGCGTAGATGAAACGGTCGCGCAGGCTCAAGGCACCGGCGCTGTGGTCCAGCTTATCGGCCAGCTCCAGCATCTGTTCCAGCTCGGCGACCTCGAAGTGCTGGTTGTCCAGGCGCAGCTGGTCCATGAACACACCCAGCACCTCGCGCAGCTGGGTCTTGCCCAGCCGGGTGGCAATGGTGTTGACATGCCACCAGTTAGGCGCCACCGGGGCCTTGAAGTCGCGCGGGGCGCGGGGCTGGCGCTCCAGCAGCTCTTTGAGCGTACGGGCGGCGGTCGGCTCGGCCTCGCGCAGCACGCCGGTGAAGCCCTCGTCGTGCATGCCATAGCGGCCCGCGCGGCCGGCGATCTGGTGCACCTCGGAAGTGCTCAAGGTGCGGTCGGCCTCGCCATCGAACTTGGTCAGGGTGCTGAACAGCACGCGGCGTATCGGCAGGTTCAGGCCCATGCCGATGGCGTCGGTGGCCACCAGGATGTCGGACGCGCCCTCGGCAAAGCGCTCGGCCTCGCGGCGCCGCACCTCGGGCGGCAGCGCGCCATAGATCACCGACACCGACTTGCCGTCGGCGGCAATCTGGTCGCGCAGCATCAGCACCTCGCGGCGGCTGAAGGCGACCACCGCGTCGCCCTTTTTCAGCAGCGCGATCGGCACCGCCGCGGGCAGCAGCTGCACATGCTGCTTGCGCTCGAACTGGCGCACCTCGCAGCTCTCGCCGCACAGGCCCAGCAGGTTCTGCAGCGCCGGCACCGCATAGGCCGAGCAGATGATGATGACCTCCTCGGCCGGCACGGCGACGATGGCCTGGGTCCAGGCCCAGCCGCGGTAGGGGTCGAAGATCATCTGCGCTTCGTCTATCACCGCCACCTCGATGCTCTCGGAGGTACCGACCATCTCGATCGTGCTGGAGACGACGCGGGCCTGCTCGGCCGGCACATTCTCCTCGCCGGTGCGCAGGGAGCAGGGCACGCCGCGGGATTGCAGGCGGTCGCGGCCCTCCAGCGCCAGCAGGCGCAGCGGCGCCAGGTAGGCGCCGTTCTCGGCCCTGGCCAGGCGCTCGAAGGCGGCGTGTGTCTTGCCGCTGTTGGGCGGGCCGACGTAGAGGGTGATCTGGCGCTGCATGCGCCGGGCACGCTGGAAGGTGTCGGGGTAGCCCTGGAAGGCCAGCTCGGTGTTCAGGCCCTCCAGGGTGTCGAGTTCGGCGACGCGGTGCTGCCAGCGCTCCAGCGCGCGGGTGCAGCTGGCCATCAGCGGGGCCAGGTCTTGCGGCGTCGCGCACTCGGTCAGCAGGCCGGGCAGCAGCGATTCGATCTGCCGCTCCTTGCGTGCCAGGCCCTGGGTGACCAGGCCGCTCAGGTGGGCGGCCAGGGCTGGCGCCTCGGTGTAGATCGGCATGGGCCCCAGCGCCTGCAGCAGGGCGGCCTGGTCGCCATCGCGATAGAACTGCCAGATCGGCGCGGCGTCCGTTGGCCGCTCGAAGGCGACCGGGATGCGCCAGACCGAGCCGCTGGGCAGGGTCAGGTTCAGCCCCTGCTTGGCCAGGCGCTGCCAGCCGCTGCCTCGGCGCTGCAGACCCAGGCCTTCGAGCAGGGCGGTGCGTTCAAGCAGCAGGGTGCGCACGATGCGGCCGCTGCCCTTGACCCTGTGCATGGCCTGCAGGTGCAGCAGCGCCTCGCCCATCAGCGCCGGCTCGATCCAGCGGCTGGGGCGTGCGCCGGGCACGGCCTTCTGCAACAGGATCAGGCCCTTGCCATCCAGATAGTCCTCGAAGCCCGGCGTGTGCTCGGCAATGAAGTCGGCCGGCGTGACGACCTGGGGCAGGTTGTAGGCGGCCTGGCGAATTTGCGCCAGCTGCTCCGGGCTGATGTCCGGTGGCAGGCGCTTCAGGTGCGCTGCTATCGGCAGCGATGGCAGCGATGGCGGCTTCGCGGCGGGCGCGTCAGGGTTGCGGGTGTCCGGGCCGGACGCGAGGGGTGCAGCGGTGTCTGCGAGCGGGGTGATCTGGGGCATGGATCGGCGAACTGTACCTTGCCGGCAGTCTTGCCGCAGGTCTATCGCAGTGGCGCAGGGCCGGCATTGCCGCGCGGCAGATATTCACTGTGAATATCAGTCTCACAATTATCAGGCCAGCTTGAAAATATCAATCCCTAACATCAAATCAATACCTGTTGATGTCACCGGCCGGTAAAAATCCTGTCAGACAAGTAAGCAAAAGTCTATTCAACCCCCTCGAATGGGGGTGTGGATATACTTGGTTTGAAATCTGCAGTAATTCCTTGTCGGAGCCGTATGAGCACAGGTATTTCGTCTGACATCACATGGCGCGGCAGCACGCCGCCGCCAGTGCCCATGGTGGTTCACACGGCGCATACGCCCTGCCACCAGCTTCGGGCGCATGCGCTGGTCGGGCGTCGTTACGCCGAGCGCGGCTACCGCTTCTCGGCACCGACGCCAGCCCAGGTGCCGGGCCAGGCCCTGGCCGGCAACCTGGTGACGGTCAACGCGGGCGACCAGCACAGCACCCTGGGCACCTTGACGGTGCGCTTCGACTCCGCCCAGGGCCTGCAGGCCGACGAAGTGTTCGGGCTGGAGATCGAGGCGCTGCGCAAGGCCGGCCGCAAGGTCTGCGAGTTCACCAAGCTGGCGCTGGAGGGTGAATTGCCCTCCCAGCAGATACTGGCGGCGCTGTTCCACATGGCTTATATCCATGCTCATTTGCTGCGGGGTTTCGATATTCTCGCCGTCGAGGTGAATCCCAGGCACGCGGCCTATTACCGCCGCATGCTGGGATTCAAGGTCTGCAGCCCCGAGCGCACCAATTTGCGCGTGCAGGCGCCGGCGGTGCTGCTGTGCGTCGAGTTCGAGCACATTCGCGCGCAAATCGCCCGCTTCGGCGGTCGGCCCGAGCTGGCCGGCCAGGTGCGCACCCTGTACCCGATGGCCTTCGGGGCCCAGGAAGAGGCGCGGCTGGTTCATCAGTTGCGCGCGGCGGCGGGCCAGAACTGAGCCGCTACAGCTGCGCCGTCGTCTGCCAGCGGCCCAGCCTTGCCTTGAGCAGGGCGGTGGCCGCGGCCGCACTCAGCGGGCGCGAAAGATGAAAGCCCTGCAGCTGGGTGCAGCCCAGCGCCTCGACGGCCTGGGCCTGGGTTTCGTTCTCCACCCCCTCGGCGACGATCTGCAGCTTCAGTGACTGGCCCAGCAGGCACACCGCCTGCACCACGGCGCTGGCGTCGGCGGCGGGCAGGGGGTCTATCATGCTGCGGTCCAGCTTCATGGTCTGGATCGGCAGGCGGCGCAGCATGGTCAGCGATGACTGGCCGGTGCCGAAGTCGTCCAGCGCGCTCTCCACGCCCAATTCGTGCAGGCGCTGCAACATGGGCACGACCCGGTCCACATGGCCGATCGCGGCGGTCTCGGTGATCTCCACCTCGAGGCTGTCCGGTGGCAGCCCGTGCCCCTGCAGATGGCCCATCAGGCGCTCGACGAACAGCACGTCCTCGAACTGCAGCGGCGACACATTCACCGCCACCGGCAGCAGCTGGCCGAACTGGTCCAGCCAGGCGCGCAGCTGGGCGGTGGCCATGGCCAGTATCAGATCGCCCAGCGCATGGATGTGGCCGGTGCGCTCGGCGGCGGGAACGAAGTCAACCGGGCTGACGCGGGCGCCACCGGCCGGTTGCCAGCGCACCAGGGCCTCGAAGCCGCACAGCTGGCGCGAACCGGCACGGTACTTGGGCTGGTATTCGAGAAAGAACTCCCTGCCCTCGATCGCCTTGGCCAGCGCCTGCTCGGCCTGGAGCCGGGCCTGGGAGGCGCGATTCATGCCGGCGTCGAAGAACTCGTAGGTCGAACCGGCCCTCTGCTTGGCCTTGTGCATGGCCGCGTCGGCGCCGCGCAGCAGCGTGTCGCCATCGTCGCCGTCCTGCGGGAACAGGGCCACGCCTATCGACATATGCACCTGCAGCTCGGTGCCGGCCAGCGCAAATGGCCGCTCCAGCAGGGTCAGCAGCTCCTCGATGAAGATCTGCACCGTGGAGGCCTGTGCCGCCCCCTCCAGCAGTATCACGAACTGGTCCTCGCCCAGGCGCGCCACACTGGCTGCGGCGGGCAGCGCCAGCCGCAGGCGTTCGCCGACGGCGCGCAAGAGGGCGTCGCCGGTGGCGTGGCCCAGGGTCTCGTTGACGAGCTGGAAGCGGTCCAGATCGGCCGAGATCACGGCAAAGGCGGCGCCCTCGGCGGTCAGCTGCTGCAGGCGCTCGACGGCGAAGTTGCGGTTCGGCAGGTTGGTCAGCTCATCATGGATGGCCTGGCGTTGCAAGGCCTTCAAGGCCGCCTGGCGAGCGGTGTCGTCCATGATGGTCACCAGCTCGGCGGGCTTGCCGTCCCACTCCATATAGCTGGACAGGCCGCGCAGATAGAGCTTGTGGCCCAGCCGGTTCAGCCGCGGACCCTCCCAGGCCACGCGGGCCATCGGATCGGCCAGGATCGCGCGGTGGCGTGCTGCCGAGGCCTGCTGCTGCTCCACCGGTATCAGCGTGTCGCTGCCGGTCTCGCCGCTCACGCGGTCCCGGTCGTGGTAGCCGAAGATGGCCAGGGCCGCCGGGTTGGCGTAGAGCACCTTGCCGTCCTGCAGCACCGCCATGCCCTGCAGCGAGTGCTGGGCGATCTTCTGGAAGCGCCTGGATTGGCGGCGCACCTCGTCATTGGCGCGGGCCATGGCCAGCAGGATCAGGCTCAGGCTCAGCAGGGTCTGGGCAAAGATGCCCAGCGTGCTGGTAATCGGCGAGCGGCCCATCTCGTGCAGCAGGGGCGAGCTGCCGTGCACCCCTGCCAGCAGCACAAAACCCAGGGCCACCCAGAGCTCCAGCGGGCTGCCGCCACGCGCCATCAGGAAGGCGGAGATGAGGGCGCCGCCGACCAGGAACAGGGCGCCCAGGGCCACCGCCTGCGTCTGGCTGCGCGCGGCCGTCAAGGCCAGCGCCAACACCATTGCCAGCAACAGGGGAAGCCAGACCTTCAAGGGGAGGTGGCGTTCGCGGTACTGCAGCGCGCCGGCCACCTGCAGCAGCAGCGAGCCCATCAGCGCGCAGGCCGAGCCCAGCGCCTCGGCCTGTTGCAGGGCCGGGCTGTGCCGCTCGTCGATCAGGATCGGGCCCAGCAGCAGGCCCAGCGACAGCAGCACCCAGCTCCAGCCCCACAGCAGCACATAGCGGTGGCGCCGGTCCTGGCCCCACAGCATGAGCAGCGCCAGGCCCATCATCAGGTTCAAGCCGACGCTGATCACCGGAAGCCAATTCATTGCGGAGCGGATGATGGCAAAGCTGCATGGTAGTGGTTGGGCAGCCGTTGCGGCGATCAATTTTGATATGCAGCAAGGTCGGCCCCGGGTAGAGGGCGGCGTCCAGAAGATGTTGCGGAAAGCCCTCTGGTCGCGGCCCGCGCATGCGGCTAGGCTGGTGCGAAATATTTCAGATGGAGACATGCATGGCTATCGTTGACCCCTCCAAGCTGGCGCTGCAGCGCCTGTACCACTTTGAACGCAGCAGTCCGGGCACGGTGACCTTGACCCAGCCCATGGGCGGCGGGGTGGTCAAGGACTTCACCTGGGGTCAGGTCGCCGACCAGGTGCGGCGCATGGCCGCCCATTTGCAAGCCATGGGCCGGGAGCAATCGTGGGAGCCCGGTGCGCGGGTGGCGATCCTGTCGAAGAACTGCGCCTGGTGGCTGATGAGCGATCTGGCGATCTGGATGGCTGGTTATGTCTCTGTGCCGCTGTACCCGACCCTGGCCCCCGAGACCATCTCGCAGATCCTCAAGCACAGCGAGGCCCGGGCCTGCTTCATCGGCAAGCTCGACGGCTGGGAGGGCATGAAGCCCGGCGTGCCCTCGGGGCTGCCCGTGATCGGCTATGCGCTGTCGCCGGCCGACGTGCGCAAGGACTACGAGGACTGGGACGCCATCTGCGCCCGTACCCCGCCGCTGCAGGGTGAGCTGCTGCGCGACGGCGCCGACCTGGCGACCCTGATCTACACCTCGGGCACCACCGGCAACCCCAAGGGCGTGATGCACAGCTTCGAGGCCTTCTCCTGGGCACTGGAAGCCGGCGTCAAGCGCATTCCCTTCGGTGCCCATGACCGCATGCTGTCCTATCTGCCGCTGGCCCATGTGGTGGAGCGGGTGCTTGTCGAGCACGGTTGGTTGATGACCGGCGTGCGCCTGTTCTTTGCCGAATCGCTGGACACCTTTGCCGCTGATCTGCAGCGTGCCCAGCCGACGGTGTTCTTCTCGGTGCCGCGGCTGTGGGTCAAGTTCCAGCAGGGCGTGCATGCCAAGATGCCGCCGGCCAAGCTGCAGCGGCTGCTGTCGATTCCGCTGATCGGCGGCATCGTGCGGCGCAAGATTCAGAAGGCCTTGGGCCTGGATCAGTGCCGCATCGCCGTCGGCGGCGCCGCGCCGATGCCGGTGGCCCTGCTTGAGTGGTATGCCCGCCTGGGCATCCCGATCAACGAGGGCTATGGCATGACCGAGAACCTGGCCGTCAGCCATATCACCACGCCGGGAGAGAACCAGCGCGGCTCGGTGGGCATGACCTATGACGGCGTCGAGGCCCGCATAGACCCGGACAGCGGCGAGCTGCAGATGCGCAGCCCGGCGGTGATGCTGGGCTATTACAAGGAGCCGGAGCTGAGCCGCGAGGCCTTGACCGCCGATGGCTGGCTGCGCACCGGCGACAAGGGCCGCATCGATGCCAAGGGCTGCCTGCACATCACCGGCCGGGTCAAGGATCTGTTCAAGACCAGCAAGGGCAAGTATGTGGCGCCGGCGCCGATCGAGGACCGACTGATGCAGCACCCCGATGTCGAGGCCTGCGTCGTCACCGGCGCCAATCTGGGCCAGCCGCTGGGCATTGCCCTGCTGTCGGCCGACGCCGTGGCGCGCGCCGCCGACCTGGCCGCCCGTGCCGAGATGGAGGCGGGCTTCGCCGCCCACCTGGATGCCGTCAATCTGAGCCTCGACCCCCATGAGCAGATGGACTGCCTGGTGCTGCTGAAGACGCCCTGGACGGTGGACAACGGCTGCATCACGCCCACCTTCAAGGTCAAGCGCAACCGCATCGAGGACCTGTTCGCGGCGCGCTACGAAACCTGGGTCGCCTCGAAGAAGAAGATCATCTGGGGGGATTGATGCTCCGCAGCCTCAAGCTGCTGGCTGCGGCCCTGGTGCTATGCCATACGGCGGCGCAGGCCCAGCCGGTGTTCGGCGCCGCCGATCTGCAGACGAGCGCGGCGCTGGCCCGCTCGGCCGAGCACAGCGGCCTGGCTTACGAGCTGGTGGACTCGCTGGTGACCGAGATCGGCCCGCGCCCGGCCGGCTCGGCCAATGACGCCCGCGCCGTGGCCTGGGCGCTGGCGCGGCTGAAGGCGCTGGGCTTTTCGAATGTGCGCGCCGACGAGGTGACGCTGCGGGCCTGGAAGCGGGGCGAGGCCCATGCCCACCTGACCGCGCCGTTCCCGCAGCCCATCGTGATGGCCGCCTTGGGCAATAGCGTGGCCACACCCAAGGAGGGCCTGCATGCCGAGATCGCCTACTACGTCGATCTGGAGGCGCTGAAGGCCGACACCAGCGAGCGCGCCAAGGGCCGCATCGTCTTCATCGACCAGAAGACCGAGCGCACGAAAGACGCCCGCGGCTACGCCCGTGCGGTGGCGGCGCGCGGTGCCGGCCCGGCCGAGGCCGCCAAGCGCGGCGCCCTGGCCCTGGCGATACGCTCGATAGGCACCGACCGCGACCGCCTCGCCCACACCGGTGCTACCCGCTATGCCGAGAGTGTGGTGGCGATTCCTGCGCTGGCCGTCTCGGTGCCCGACGCCGACCTGATCGCCCGCCTGCAGCGCTATGGCAAGCCGCTCAAGATGCACCTGAACCTGCAGGCCGAGGGGGGTATCGCCGGCATTTCGCACAACGTCATTGCCGAGATCCCGGGCGGCGACAAGGCCGACGAGATCGTCATGATCGGTGCCCATCTGGACAGCTGGGATCTGGGCCCGGGCGCGGTCGATGACGGTGCCGGCGTGGGCATCGTCACCGCCGCCGCCAAGCTGATTCTCGACAGCGGCGCCAAGCCCCGCCGCACGATACGCGTGGTGCTGTTTGCCAATGAAGAGAATGGCTTCGACGGCGCGCTGGGCTATGCCGTCAAGTACAAGGATCAGGTGCACCAGTTCGTCGGCGAGAGCGACCTCGGCGCCGGCTTGGTCTATCGCTTCCAGAGCCGGGTGCGGCCCGAGGCCCTGCCTGTGGTGCGGGCCATGGCCGAACAGCTGGCGCCGCTGAACATCGCCCTGGGCAGCAACGAGGGCACGCCGGGGCCGGACGCCGGTCTGCTGATGCGCCGCAACGCCTGGCCGGCGCTGGAGCTGAGCCAGGACGGCAGCGACTATTTCGACTGGCACCACACCGCCAACGACACGCTGGACAAGATCGACCCGCTGAAGCTGCGCCAGAACGTCGGCGCCTGGGCGGTGATGAGCTGGCTGGCGGCGCAATCGGACATCAGCTTCGGGCCCATGCCGAAGCCGTGAGCGGGGCACGAGTGCTCAGCTTTCGATCATGCCGTGGTGGTGGCTGAGGAACACCCGGCCCTTGAACCAGCGCTGCCAGTCGCTGGCCTTCAGCCGGTCCAGCACCGGGCCCTTGACCTCGCTCAGGTCCAGCCGCACGCCCTGGCGCGCCAGGGTGGCATGCAGATCGCGCAGCGCCTCCAGGCCGCTGAGATCGATGCTGTTGACCGGCGACATCAGCAAGACCACGCGCCTGGCCTCCCTATGCTGGGCCAGGTGTTGCTGCACCACATCGGTCAGGCTGCGGGCGTTGGTGAACAGCAGGCTTTCGTCGATGCGCAGGCCCAGCACCTCGTCCAGGCATTCGACCTCATGGCGTTCGACATTGCGGTAGTGCTCGGTGCCGGGCACGCGGCCGATCAGGGCCACATGGGGCTTGGCCGTGCGTTGCAGCAGCAGGGCCACCGAACCCAGCACGCCCAGGCCCAGCGCGGCGCTGACACCCCACAGCAGGGTCAGCACCGCCACCGCGACCATCAACACGCACTCGGGGCGGGAGTAACGCCAGGCCTCGGCAAAGGGCGTCAGGCTGATCACCGACAGCACGGCCACGACGATGGTGGCGGCCAGCACGGCCGTGGGCAGTGCGGCCAGCGGGGCGCTCAGGAACAGCATGGCGATGGCCATGAAGGCGGCGGTCCAGACACCGGCCATGCGCGTGCGGCTGCCGGCGTCCATCATCAGCACGCTGCGCGAAAAGCTCGCCGCCACCGGCATGCCGCCGGTGAAGGCTGCCGCCAGATTGGCGCCGGCCAGGCCGGCCAGCTCGCGCCTGGGCTCCACCCGCTGGCCACGCTTGCGCGCCAGCGATTCGCCGACCACCAGGCTGCTGACATAGCCGACCAGGGCGATCAGCAGCGCGCCCGGAAACATCTGCCGCCACAGTGCCCAGTCCGCCAGCGGCAGGCCCAGGGGGATGTGCAGCGCCGGCAGCGCGCCGACCAGGGCGACGCCCTGTCGCGACGCCCCGGTGCCGGCGGCTATGGCGATGGCCGCTATCAGTATCAGCAGCGGCAGCAGTCGCGCCAGCATCGTCGCGCGGGCCGCGGGCATCCAGCGCCGCAGCAGCGTCACTGCATAGCGCCGCGCCAGCCACAGCGCCAGCATCGTGGCCAGGCCATAGGCGGTGGTCAGCGGCAGCCAGGCGGGGGCGCCGGACTGCCAGGTCTGCTGCAGCTGCTCCCAGAGCTGCGGGATGCTGTTGCCGTGGACCGGGCTGCCCAGCAGCACCGGCAGTTGGCTCATTGCGATCGACAGCGCCGCGCCGGTCTCGAAGCCATGCAGCACAGGCACGCTCAGCAGCGAGGCCAGCGCATCGAGGCGCAAGAGGGCCGCAGCCGCCATGAGCAGGCCCACCTCGGCGGCCAGCACCAGGGCGGCGTCCGAGGCACTGACGCCGGCCGGCGCCAGTGCCAAGGCCTGGCCAATCATCAGCGCCAGCACGGCCACCGGGCCCACACCCAGATTCGGGCTGGAGCCCAGGGCGGCGTAGAGCACCAGCGGCAGCAGGCTGGCGTACAGGCCCACATGGGCCGGCAGGCCGGCCAGCAGGGCATAGGCCAGGCTTTGCGGAATCAGCAGCACGCTGACCACCAGGGCGGCCAGCAGGTCCTCGCGCAGTGCCAGGTCTTGGTACTGCCGCCAGCGGGTCAGGAACATGGGGGCACTTGAGAATGGGGGCCCGGGCAGTATAGGCAGGCCCCGGCGCTCAATCGACCTTCGCCCCCGAGGCCTTGACCACCTGCGCCCACTTCTTCGTCTCGGCGGCGATCATGGCGGCGAACTCGGCGCTGGTGTTGCCGCTGGGGATGGCGCCCTGGGACAGCAGACGTTCCTTCAGCGCCGGTGCGCTCAGCGCCTTGGCGGTTTCCTGCTGCAGCCTGTTGACGATGTCCATCGGCGTGCCGGCCGGGGCCAGCAGGCCGAACCAGGAGGTCGCCTCATAGCCCTTCAGCACCGGACCGCCGACCTCCTCGATGGTGGGCAGCTCGGGGATGGCCTCGCTGCGCTTGCGGCTGGTCAGCGCCAGCGCCTTGAGCTTGCCGGCCTTGACTTGCGGCAGCGCAGAGGGCAGGTTGTCGAACATCAGGTCGGTGTTGCCGCCCATCAGGTCCATCAGCGCCGGGCCCGAGCCGCGATAGGGGAAGTGCAGCATGAAGGTGCCGGTCATGCTCTTGAACAGCTCGCCGGCCAGATGGATGGAGGTGCCATTGCCGCTGGACGCCATATTCAGCTTGCCCGGGTTGGCCTTGGCATAGCGGATCAGGTCGGCCACGCTGTTGATACCGTATTGCTGCGCCTTGGCCGGGTTCATCACCAGCACATTGGGCACGGCCGCGACCAGGGTCACCGGCACGAAGTCCTTGACCGGATCGAAGGGCAGCTTCGGATACAGCGACTGGTTGATCGCATGGGTACCCACCGTGCCCATCAGCAGCGTATGGCCATCGGCGGCGGCCTTGGCCACATCGGCCGCACCCAGATTGCCTCCGGCGCCGGGCTTGTTGTCCACCACGAACGACTGCCCGAACACGCGCTGCAGCTCCGGCGCCAGCGCACGGGCCAGCAGATCGGTGGTGCCGCCGGCGGCGAAGGGCACGACGATGCGCACGAACTTGCTGGGCCAGGCGCTCTGGGCCCATAGGGTGGAGGGGGCGGCGGCGAGGGCGGCGGCGCTGGTGACGAGGGCATGGCGGCGGCTGATCGGGTGCTGCATATGATGTCTCCTTGGTATTCCCCTAGTTTGGGGCAAACCCGGGCCTGCTGGCTGAGGGCTTGCCCCGATGACGCAGCAGCAGGATATGTCAGCAGTCAACGTCACCACCACCGTCGTCACCGTCACCTGGGCCGGGCGCCAGGACCAGATCGAGTACCAATGGCTGCGCGCCGAGCGCGGCGACCGCCCCGTGCTGGTGTTTCTGCACGAAGGCCTGGGTTCACTGGCCGCCTGGCGCGACTTCCCGGCGCGGCTGTGCGAGGCGGCAGATATGCGCGGCCTGGTGTTCTCGCGCCAGGGCTACGGGCGTTCGACGCCGCGCGCCGCCGACGAGACCTGGGGCATGGACTATCTGCACCGCCAGGCCCATGACTTCCTGCCAGCCTTCTTCGAGACCCTGGGCCTTGCGGACAGGCCCTGGCTGTTCGGCCACAGCGACGGCGGCTCGATCGCTTTGCTCTATGCCGCGCATTACCCAGAGGCGGTGGCCGGCGTGATCGCCGTGGCCTCCCATGTGTTCGTCGAGGACGTCACTGTCGCCGGACTGGCGGTGGCCCGCGAGGCCTATCTGCAGGGTGGCCTGCGCGCCAAGCTGGCGCGCCAGCACGACGACCCCGATTCGCCCTTCTGGGGCTGGAACGATGCCTGGATGAATCCGGCCTTCCGGCAGTGGAATATCGAGGCCGAGATCGTCAGCCTCAGCTGCCCGCTGCTGGCCGTGCAGGGTGAGAATGACGAGTACGCCACCTTGGCCCAGCTCGACGCGATCCAGCGCCGGGTGCCGCAGACGGTGCTGTGCGTGTTGCCGGCCTGCGGGCACTCACCGCAGCGTGAGCAGCCGGACGCGCTGATTGCGCACAGCCTGGCGTTTTTGGCAAGCCACTGACGCTGGCTATGATGCGCCGAATTCAGACCCCGGAGACCGTTTCTTGTCAGCAGACCGCCCCCTCACCGCCCAGCCGATTGCCCTGCCCCAACGCGGCGGCGGGCCGCGCGGCCGCCAAGCGACGGCCGCCGCCCGGCTTGCCGTGCAGACCCTGCTGGGCCATGAATCGCGTGCGCGCGATCTGCTGATCGAGCATCTGCACAAGATCCAGGACAGCCAGGGCCACCTGAGCGTGGACATGCTGGCGGCGCTGGCCGAAGAGATGAAGCTGTCGCAGGCCGAGGTGCACGAGACGGCCAGCTTCTATCACCACTTCGACATCGTCCGCGAGGGTGGGGCTGTGCCCCCGGCGCTGACCGTGCGGGTGTGCAAATCGCTGAGCTGCGCGATGGCTGGCGCAAAGCCTTTGCTTGACGATCTGCGTGCAACGGCGGATGCGAGTCTGCGCGTGATCGAGGTGCCCTGCGTCGGCCGCTGCGCGGAGGCGCCGGTGGCCGTGGTCGGGCAGAAACCCATCGCTGCGGCCACGCCGGCTGCGGTCAGCACCGCCATCGCTGCCGATGACAGACAAGACCCGACCCCCAAGGCGATAGGCTACGAGGCCTACCGCGCCGAGGGTGGCTACCAGCTGCTCGACGAGCTGCTCAGCGGCCGCCGCGAGGTGCCGGCAACGATCCAGGCCTTGACCGACTCGGGCCTGCGCGGTCTCGGCGGCGCCGGCTTCCCGCTCGGCCGCAAGTGGGCAATCGTTGCCGCTCAGGCTGCACCGCGCCTGCTGGCCATCAATATCGACGAGGGCGAGCCGGGCACCTTCAAGGACCGCCACTACCTGGAGCGCGATCCGCACCGCTTTCTGGAGGGCGCGCTGATTGCCGCCCACTGCGTCGGCATCGCGGCGATCTATATCTATCTGCGCGATGAATACGCCGGCTGCCGCGCGCTGCTGCTGCGCGAGCTGGCCTTGCTGCGCGCCGCCAGGCCCGACGCGCCGGAAATCCATCTGCGGCGCGGCGCCGGGGCCTATGTCTGTGGCGAAGAGTCGGCGATGATCGAATCGCTGGAAGGCAAGCGGGGCTGGCCGCGCCAACGCCCGCCCTATCTGGCCGAGGTCGGCCTGTTCGGTCGGCCGACGCTTGAACACAATATGGAGACGCTGCTGTGGGTGCGCGAGATCCTGGAGCGGGGCGCCGACTGGTTCGCCAGCCAGGGCCGGCGCGGCCGCAAAGGCCTGCGCTCGTTCAGCCTTTCGGGCCGGGTCAACAGGCCCGGCATGCATGTGGCCCCGGCCGGCATCTCGCTGCGCGAACTGGTCGACGAATATGGCGGCGGCATGCAGGAGGGCCATGAGCTCTACGGCTACTTCCCCGGCGGCGCCTCGGGCGGCATCTTCCCGGCCAGCATGGCCGATCTGCCGCTGGACTTCGACACCCTGCAGCCGCACGGCTGCTTCATCGGCTCGGCGGCCATCATCGTGTTCTCCCAGGCCGATCGCGCCCGCGAGCTGGCGCTCAACGCGATGGAGTTCTTCGAGCATGAGAGCTGCGGCCAGTGCACGCCCTGCCGCGAGGGCACGCAGCGGGCGGTGCAGCTGATGCGTGCGCCGACCTGGGATGTCGAGCTGATGGACGAGTTGTCACAGGTGATGATGGATGCCTCGATCTGCGGCCTGGGCCAGGCCGCGCCGAACCCGCTGCGCAGCGCGCTGCGCTATTTCCCGCAGGAGTTCGCATGAGCGGCATCACGATCGAGATTGACGGCCTTCAAGTCGAGGCCGAGCAAGGCGAAACCTTGCTCAGCGTCGCCCAGCGCCACGGCCATGCGATCCCCCATCTCTGCCATATGGACGGGCTGACGCCGGCCGGCAACTGCCGTGCCTGCGTGGTCGAGATCGAGGGCGAGCGGGCGCTGGCCGCCTCCTGCTGCCGCACCGTCAAGGCCGGCCAGAAGATCCATCTGCAGACGGCCCGCGTGCAGCGCTCGCAGAAGATGGTGCTGGAGCTGCTGATGGCCAATCAGCCGCAGACGCCGCGCACGCGGGCGTCGGAGCTGACGCAGTGGTGCGAGACCCTGGGTGTGACGGGCTCGCGCTTCGCGGCCCGGCCGCAGCCGGCGCCCGACCGCAGCCACCCGGCCATCAGCGTGCAGCTCGACGCCTGCATCCAGTGCATGCGCTGCGTGCGCGCCTGCCGCGACGAGCAGGTCAACGATGTGCTGGGCATTGCCGGCTGGGGCGCCGATACGCGCATCAGCTTCGATGCCGATGACGCGCTGGGCGCCAGCTCCTGCGTGGCCTGCGGCGAATGCGTGCAGGCCTGCCCGACCGGCGCGCTGACGCCGGCCAACGGCGCGGCGCTGCAGGAGGCCGATGCGGTGGTGGCCTCGGTCTGTGCCTATTGCGGCGTCGGCTGCCAGCTCGACTACCGGGTCAAGGACAACCGAATCCTCGAAGCGGTGGGCCGCGATGGTCCGGCCAATCACGGCCGGCTGTGCGTCAAGGGCCGCTACGGCTATGACTATGTGCAGAGTGCCGAGCGCCTGACCGTGCCGCTGATGCGCCGCGAGGGAGTGGCCAAGGACCCAGCCGATATCGCCCTGGTGCGCCAGGGGCGCAAACCGCTGAGCGACCTGTTCCGCGAGGCGAGCTGGGACGAGGCGCTGGATTTTGCCGCCGCCGGCCTGCGCCAGCTGCGCGACAGTCACGCACTGGGCGCCGACAGCCCGCTCGCTGGCTTCGGTTCCGCCAAGGGCAGCAACGAGGAGGCCTATCTGTTCCAGAAGCTGGTGCGCTTGGGGTTAGGCACCAACAATGTCGATCACTGCACGCGGCTGTGCCATGCCAGCTCGGTGGCAGCCCTGCTGGAGGGCATAGGCTCGGGCTCGGTCAGCAACCCGGTGGCCGATGTGGCGCAAGCTTCAGTGATTCTGCTGATCGGCGCCAACCCGAGTTCCAATCATCCGGTCGCGGCCAGCTTCATCAAGAACGCCGTCAAGGCCGGCAGCACCCTGATCGTGGCCGACCCGCGCCGCGCGCCGATGGCCCGCTTCGCGCGCTGGCATCTGGCCTTCCGGCCCGACAGCGATGTGGCCTTGCTCAACGGCCTGCTGCACACCATCATCGCCGAGGGTCTGACCGACCCGGCCTTCATCGCCGCCCGCGTCAATGGCTTCGAGGCCTTGAAGGCCTCGGTGGCCGAATGCACACCGGAGCGCATGAGCGAGATCTGCGGCATTGCCCCGGACGTGATTCGCGAGGTCGCGCGCTGCTACGCCACCGCGAAGAGCGCGATGATTCTGTGGGGCATGGGCATCAGCCAGCATGTGCATGGCACCGACAACGCCCGCTGCCTGATCGCGCTGGCGATGATCACCGGCCAGATCGGCCGGCCAGGCACCGGCCTGCATCCGCTGCGCGGCCAGAACAATGTGCAGGGGGCGTCCGACGCGGGCCTGATACCCATGATGCTGCCCAATTACCAGCGGGTTGCCCGCGCCGAGGTACGCGAGCAGTTCGAGGCCCTGTGGTCCGCGCCACTAAGCCCCACACCCGGCCTGACGGTGGTGGAAATCATGCATGCCGCCAGCGAGGGCCGCATCAAGGGCATGTTCGTCGAGGGCGAGAACCCGGCCATGTCCGACCCCGATCTGGACCATGCGCGCCGGGCCCTGGCCGGGCTCCAGCATCTGGTCGTGCAGGACATCTTCGCCACCGAGACGGCCTTGCTCGCCGACGTGATCTTGCCCGCCTCGGCCCATGCCGAAAAGTGGGGCAGCTACACCAACACCGACCGCCTGATACAGCTGGGCCGGCCGGCCATCACCCCGCCAGGAGACGCGCGCCAGGACCTGTGGATCATCGAGCAGCTGGGCCGCCGGCTGGGACTGCCCTGGGCCTATTGGAAGGAGGCTGATGGCCGGGGCCATGCCGCCGCCGAGGCGCCGACCGCCCGCGTGTTCGAGGAAATGCGTCAGACCATGGCGCCGCTGGCCGGCGTGCCCTGGTCACGGCTGCAGCGCGAAAGCGCCGTCACCACGCCCGTCGCACGCGAAGACGAGCCGGGCGAGCGCGTCGTCTTTCACGACCATTTCCCGCTGGCCGATGGCCGCTCTCAGCTGGTGCCCGCCACCTTCACGCCCGGCCCCGAGCAGCCTGATGGGCAGTACCCGCTGGTGCTGACCACCGGCCGCGTGCTGGAGCATTGGCATACCGGCGCGATGACGCGGCGGGCCACGGCGCTGGAGGCGCTGGCGCCAGCGCCGCAACTCAATATCCACCCCGAGGACGCGGCAGCCCTCCATCTGCACGATGGCCAGACGGTGGCCCTGCGCTCGCGCCATGGCCAGGTGCAGGCCCAGGTTCAGCTGTCGCGCGAGGTGCAGCCGGGCCAGGTCTTCCTGCCCTTCTGCTATTGGGAGGCCGCGGCCAATCTGCTGACAGGCGATGCGCTCGATGCGGTCGGCAAGATCCCCGGCTTCAAGGTCACGGCGGTGCGGGTGGCGGCGTTGACGATCCGAGCTTGAGCTGAAGGCGACTTCCACGTACCCTAGCCCCAGCCTCGGTCAGGCACTGGAGCAAACGATGGAAGCCAGCACACAAGAGCTTCGCCCTGCGCAGCCCGTCACCGCCTTGCGGCGATTCGCCGATCTGCCCGGCCCCCGCGGACTGCCCTTCTTCGGCAATGCGCTGCAGATCGAGACACCGCGCTTTCACCAACAGCTGGAAGCCTGGGCACGGGAGTTCGGCCCCTTCTTCAAGCTGCAGCTGATGAAGCGCCATGTGATGGTGATCGGTGACCATGAGGCAGTGGCGGCCGTGCTGCGTGACCGCCCCGACGGTTTTCGCCGCACCACCCGGCTGCAGGAGATCTGGACCGAGATGGGGCTGCCGGTCGGCGTTTTCGGCGCCAACGGTGAGACCTGGAAGCGCCAGCGCCGCATGGTCATGGCCGGCTTCGACCCGGCCCATGTGAAGCGCTATCTGCCGGCGATGCAGCGTGTCGGCGAACAGCTGGTGGCGCGCTGGGCCCGGGCCGGCGACGCTGGGGCGGCGATCGATCTGCAGGCCGACCTGATGCGCTTCACCGTGGACACCATCGCCGGCCTGGCTTTCGGCGCCGAGGTCAACACACTGGAGTCCGACGCGGACGTGATCCAGCGCCATCTCGACAAGCTCTTTCCCGCGCTGTTCAAGCGCATCTTCTCGCCGGTGCCGACCTGGCGCTTCGTGCGCAGCGCGGCCGACCGGCGGCTGGACCGCAGCATCGTCGAGATCAATGCAGCGGTGGCCGGCTTCATCAGCCAAGCCCGCATGCGCCTGCAGGCCGATCCGGGCCTGCGCGAACGGCCCAACAATCTGCTGGAGGCGATGCTGGTGGCCGCAGACCAGGAGGGCAGCGGCATCGACGACGAACAGGTCGCCGGCAATGTGCTGACCATGCTCTTGGCCGGCGAGGACACCACCGCCAACACGCTGGCCTGGATGATCCATCTGCTGTGGCAGCACCCCGAGGCGCTGGCCCGCGCCACCGAGGAGGTGCGGCGCGTTGGCGGCGATGGCCTGCGGCCCAGCCACGAGCAGCTGACGCAGCTGGACTATATCGAGGCCTGCGCCCACGAGACCATGCGGCTCAAGCCGGTGGCGCCGATACTCCCTTTGCAGACCCTGCATGCGTTGCAGATCGGCGATGTGCAGGTGCCCGCCCATACGGTGGTGATCAGCCTGCTGCGGCGCGACAGCGTCAGCGACACACACCTGCCCCGCGCCGCCGCCTTCGAGCCCGAGCGCTGGCTCGGTGGCGATGGCGGGCCTGGTGCCCTGGCCAGTGCGGCCAAGCGCATCTCCATGCCCTTTGGTGCCGGCCCGCGCATCTGCCCGGGGCGCTATCTGGCCCTGCTGGAAATGAAAATGGTGATGGCTTGCCTGCTCGGCCGCTTCGACATACTGGGTGTGGACACCGCCGATGGTCAGGAGCCGGCCGAGCATCTGGCCTTCACGATGGCGCCGCTGGGGCTGAGGATGCGCCTGCGCCGCCGGGGCTGAGCTTGCGCTTACGATGGTGGCTGTGCACACCCACCGCTATGGAGCCCCCGCATGATTCTCGAGATCGCCAATATCCGCATCGCCCCCGGCCAGCAGGCCGCGTTTGAGGAGGCGATCCAGCACGCCGCCAGCACGGTGATCTCCAACGCCAAGGGCTTCAAGGGCTTCAAGATCAATCGTGGCATCGAAAGCCCCGAGCTCTATGTGCTGATGGTGTTCTGGGAGACGCTGGAGAACCACACCATAGACTTCCGCGAGGGCCCGCTGTTCCCGCAGTGGCGCGCCATCATCGGCCCCTTCTTCGCCGGCCCGCCGCACGTCGAGCATTTCAGCCTGGTGGCCAAGTCCTGACTTCATGAGCAGCAACATTCTCCCGACCGATCTGAGGGCGCGCTTCGAGCAGCAGGGCATCAGCCAGATCGAGTGCATCTATCCCGATGTGTCGGGCTATCCCCGCGGCAAGCTGATGCCGGCCGACAGCTTTGCCGCCGGCACCGAGCTGCGCATCGCCCAGGCGATCGCGATGCAGGCCATCACCGGCGACTACTCCTACGACCCCATCTTTGCCGACGCCGACCCCGATGTGCGTCTGGCGCCCGACTACGCCACCGTCAAGCCCGTGCCCTGGGCGGCCCAGCCGCGCGCGCTGGCCATCCACGACTGCCTGGAGCTGGATGGCCGCCACTGCGCCTTTGCGCCGCGCTCGGTGCTGAAGCTGGTGCTGGCCCGCTATGCCGCCCTGGGCCTGAGCCCGGTGGTGGCGCCCGAGCTCGAGTTCTACCTGACCGCGCCAATGACCGACCCGGCCCTGCCCTTTGCCGCGCCGGTGACGCGCGGTGGTCGCGCCGAGGCCGGTCAGTCGGCCTTCAGCCTGAACATGCTCAACGAGCTGGCGCCGTTCTGGGACGAGTTCCAGCAGGCGCTGCTGACCCTGGGCGTACGAGCCGATACCTGGATACACGAGGTCGGGCTGACGCAGTACGAGATCAATCTGCTGCATGGCGACGCCGTCGAGGTGGCGGACCAGGCCTTTCTGTTCAAGTACGCGGCCAAGGAGACTGCGCTCAAACATGGCCTCAACGCGGTCTTCATGGCCAAGCCGATCGAGGGGCAGGCGGGCAGCTCCATGCATCTGCACCAGAGTCTGGTCGATGCTGAGGGCCGCAATGTGTTCTGCAATGCCGACGGCAGCGACAGCGCCCTCTTTGGCCAGTATGTGGCCGGCCTGCAGACCTATCTGCCCGACCTGATGCTGGTGCTGGCCCCGCATGTCAATTCCTACCGCCGCTTTGTGCGCAACAGCCAGGCACCGATGAATCTGCAGTGGGGCCCGGACAACCGCACCACCGGCCTGCGCGTGCCGCTCAGCGGCCCGGCGGCGCGGCGCATCGAGAACCGCGTGGCCGGCGCCGATGCCAATCCCCATCTGGCCATTGCCGCGTCCTTGGCGGCCGGGCTGGCGGGCATCAACGAGGGCTTGAAGCCCAGCGCCCAGGTGGTGGGCAATGCCTATGACCAGGCCACCGAGCATCGCCTGCCGCTGAGCTTCGGCCAGGCCTTGGCACAGATGCAGGCCAGCGCCTCGGCGCGCCGGCTGCTCGGCGACGACTTCGTGCAGGCCTACACGGCCGTCAAATCGCTGGAGTTCGACAGCTACGAGCGCGAGGTCACAGCCTGGGAGCGGCGCTACCTCACGGCGCAGGCGTGAAGGATCAGCGCACCGTGTAGCCGCGGCCATCCATGCAGGCCGCCACCGCGCGCTGGAACACGCTGGCATCGGCCTGGGCCGAGGGTTGGGTGGTGGCCCAGCGGTTGCATTCCTGGCGGTCGGTCTCGGTCTGCTGGGCGCTCTGGCCGGAGCGCGGGTAGATGATGGGGTCCGGAGCCGGCTTGGCTTCGGGCAGCGGCGGCAGCGGTCTGGCCTGCTCGGCGCCCGGTGGCGGTGCCACCACCACGTAGCCACCGTCGGTGGCCGCCGTGTAGTAACTGCCGTTGGCATAGTAGTAGCGCGTGCTGTCTATCCACAGCGGCGTGTAGGCCGGTGGCAGCACCGGCACGACGATGCCGAAGGGCGGAGCCACCACCCGATAGCGGGTGCCGACGGGGCTGAACCAGACGCCGCTGTGGAAGAAATAGCTGCCGCGCCCGTAGCCGATGCTGATGGCCCCGGGCGGCAGGCCGATGGACACATAGCCGCGCGAGGGGTAGTAGTGGTTGTGCTGGTAGCGGCGGTCCAGCTGCCAGTGTGGCGAGGGGTGGTGGCTGCCGCCGCCGCGCTGCGGGCCGACGTAGCCACCGTGGCCGCCATGGCGCTCCTGCGCCTGTGCGAACGGGCCGGCCACGCACATCATCATCGTGGCGGCGAGCAGTGCCGCCGGCTTGAGTGGTTTGAAATTGAGCATCATGGTGGCTTGCCTCCGGCGCATCGGCGCCCAGGATCCACTCTGCAACGGGCTTCTGGCGCGCGTGTGAACGAAGTGTAAAGAAACTGTGCCCGGCCTGACGTGAGGTCAGGGCCGGGCACGGATGAAGATGCAAAAGGGTCAGGTATTGCCTTGCGGCCTCGCATCAGCGGTTCGGCTTGCCGGCCTTGGCCTCCTGGCGCGCGGCGTTCTCGGCCCGCGCGGCAGCAATGTTCTGCGTCGTGAACGGATCTGCCTCGTTGTTGCTGGCCATCATGCCGTCGGCGCGGGCCTGCACCAGCTCGGCAATCACCTCGGCACGCGAGCGGCCGCCAAAGGTCTTCACCGGCGGAGCCAGTTCGGTATCGGCGGCCAGCCTGGCCACCGTGCCGTCGGCGCGGGCCTGAGCCAGCTCGGCCTGCGCGGTCTGGCGCGTCTTGCCTGCATCGGCCGCCATGGCCTGCTGGCTGATTGCCAGGCTGCCGAGCACGGCCAGCGTGGTGGTGAGTGCGAATTGCAGGATGCTGCGGGAAATGGGCTTCAGGAATTTCATGGTGATTCACTCCGGTTGGTTTGCTGAGTCGAAGAGCAACAGCGCCTTCGATGGAGTGAACTTTCGTGCTTGGAAGCCGCGCGTTCCAGCCCAATGCGATCAAGCCCAGGCGGTGTGGCGCGAAGCGTTGGCGGCGCGGCGCCAGTGGTCGTCAGGCCGGCAGTGCTGCCGCGTGTTCCTGCGCGTCGGGCAGCAGCCAGGGGTCGCGATCCTCCCCGCCAAAGGTCTGCACCAGGAAGTCGATGAAGGCGCGGGTGCGGGCCGGCACATGCTGGCGTGTGGCCATTGCCACCGACAGCTGCACCTTGCTGAGGCGCCAGCCCGGCAGCACATGCTCCAGGCGGCCGTCGCGCAGCGCCTGCTCGGCCACAAAGGTGGGCACACCAGCCAGGCCGACGCCGGCCAGCGCGGCGGCGTAGTTCATATCGGAGTAGCTGCTGATCAGCACGCCCGGCGGCGTGGCCAATGTCACCGAGGCGGGCTGGCCTGGCTGGGCATGGGCCTGGCTGCGGTAGTAGGTGACTTCGCGCCTGACGGACGAGTTGGCCGGCAGTATGACGTCGTGCTGCAGCAGGTCGGCCGGTTGGCGGGGCCGCCCGCGCCGGTCGAGATAGGCGGGCGAGGCGCAGGTCAGGTACTCGGAGGTGGCCAGACGGCGCGCGATGAAATCGCCCTGCAGACTGCCCTGCGCCGTCATCAGGATGCAGACATCGAAGTTCTCATCCATCGTCTCCACCGGCCCGGGCAGGCTCAGCTCCAGCATCACATGGGGGTAGCGCGCGCGAAAGCGCGGCAGATGCTTGGCCAATTGATGGATGGCAAAGGCCGGCGGGGCCAGCACGCGCAGCAGGCCACGCGGATCGGTGGCCGAGGCGCCGGCCAAGGCATCGGCCTCGTCAACGGCCAGCAGCACCGCACGGGCACGCTCCAGATAGGCCTCGCCGATCTCGGTCAGCGCCATCCGTCGGGTGGTGCGGTTCAGTAGTCGGGCGCCCAGGTGCTGCTCCAGCTCGGCCATGACACGGGTGACGACGGTCGGCGCCATGTCCAGCGCGCGTGCGGCAGCAGCAAAGCCGCCCTCACTGACGACGCGCACAAAAACCCGCATTGAACGCAGCTGATCCATGGTGCCCTGGCGATGTGATCCGCAAAGTGATACTGATGTGCGAGTATCTACGCTGTGGCGCCAAGGCGCATGAACCGAACACAGCGATGGACAACGACGATAGCTGGTTGCAGCCCTGGCTGCCCTTGATGGCCCGGCACAACGCCGGCCGGCCGATACTGGAACTGGGTTGCGGCGATGGCCGCGACACCGCCACCCTGCTGGCCCACGGGCTGGACGTGGTGGCGCTGGATCTGTCGCAAGAGGCGGTCGCCGAGGCGCGCCTCAGAGCACCGGCCGCGCGCATCCACCTCCAGGACTTGCAGGCACCGTTCCCGCCCGAGGCCGAGGGCTGCTCGGTGGTGCTGGCCTCGCTGAGCCTGCACTACTTCAGCTGGCCCGATACCCTGGCCCTGGCGCGGCGCATCCACCAGTGGCTGCCGCCCGGCGGTCTGCTGGTGTGCCGGCTCAACTCGACCCGCGACGTGCACTACGGTGCGGTCGGCCATCCCGAGATCGCGCCCCATTACTATCTGGTTGACGGCTTTCCCAAGCGCTTCTTCGATGCCGATGATGTGGCGCTGATGTTTGCCGAGGGCTGGTCGACGCTGAGCTGCAAGGAGGGGGTGATTGGCCGCTACGAGCATCCGAAATGGGCTTGGGAAGTCGTGCTGCAGCGGCTTGCCTAGGCGGCACGCCGGAAGGTCAGGTTGTAGCGACAGCGGCCAGTCAAGCGATGCTCGCCCTCTGCCAGTGCCGCCACACCGTGATAGGCCAGACGCGACGGCCCGCCCCACACCACCACGTCACCGCTCTCCAGCCGGGTGCGCTGCGGCGGCCCGCTGCGCGTCAGGCCGCCGAACTGGAACACTGCCGGTAGACCCAGCGACACCGAGACGATGGGCTGGCGCCGGTCGCGCTCATCACGGTCCTGGTGCAGGCTCAGCCTGGCGCCGGGTACGTAGTGGTTGATCAGGCAGGCGTCGGGTCTGAAGCCTTCAAAGCCGGCCGCCGCGGCTGCTTCGAGTGCCAGTTGCTCGAACAGCGCCGGCATGGAGGGCCATGTCTTGCCGCTGAGCGGATCCAGCGCGTCGTAGCGGTAGCCGCGTGCATCCGACACCCAGCCCAGAGCACCGCAATTGCTCATCGCCACCGACATCGTGTGGCCGCTGGGCGTGACCAGGTGGCGCAGCGGGGCCTGGGTCAACAGGGCTTCGATCTCGGCCAGCAAGGCCTGCTGCTGTTCCTGGGCGAAGGACTGCAGCACCCAGGCGCCCTCGGCCAGCCTGAGCTGGGCGGGGGGGCGAGGCTGGTCGGCGAACAGGTCCGCGGTCATGGCGAGGGGGTACGGGGATAGGGGGCTTCAGGAAGCGGACTGTAGTGCCACGGGCGGCAGCGTTTGCAGGGCCGGCAGCGGGGACAGCACAATCACCAGCGCCTGCAGCACAAAGCCCGCGGCCGCAAGCAAGAGGCAGGCCTCCAGCCCCCACTGCATGCCGACCAGGGCGCCGAGTGTCGCGCCCAGCGGCCGCGCGCCGGCGCTGGCGGTCATGAACAGCGCCGACACGCGGCCCAGCAGTGGCCCGGGCGTCAGGGTTTGGCGCAGCGTGGTCTGCGCCACCGTCCACAGCACGGGCCCGGCGCCGAACAGGAAGAACGAGGCCGCGGCGAGTGCCGGCCGCGGCCACCAGATCGTTGCTGCCATCAGGCCGGCCGCCAGCACCGACACCACGGGCCCGACCAGCAGGGCCAGACCGAAGGGCAGTCGCCTGAACAACCGCGGTGCCAGCACGGCGCCCAGCACCATGCCGCCGCCATAGACGGCCAGCGTGCCGCCCACGCCGCTGGCGCTCAGCCCCAGGCTGTGCACGGCGTAGGGCACATAGGCGGCCTGCATCACGAACCAGGCCAGATTCCAGACCACGGTGGTCCACAGGATGGGACGCAGCAGCGGCTCGCGGCGCAGCAGGGCCGCGCCCTCCGCCAGATCGCGCCAGACCTGGCGGGGCGGCAATGCGGCGCGGGGCGGCTCGCGCAGGCCGCGCAGGCATTGCAGGGCCAGGCCGGACATGAGTGTGGCCAGTACGAAGGCCAGCGCCGCACCGGCCCAGGCGACCAGCGCCCCGGCCAGCGCGGGCCCGGTCGCAAAGGCCAGGCTGCGGGCCAGCTCCAGCCGGCTGTTGGCGGCGGGCAGGGCCTCGCGGGGCACCAGGGTGGGCACCAGCGAAGGCGCGGCTACGCTGAAGGCCACCGTGCCGCTGGCGCCGATGAAGCCCAGCAGTGCCAGCAGCGGCACCGAAATTTGCCCACCGACCAGGGCCAGCAGCATCAGTAGCAGCACCAGCGCCCGCAGACCCTCGGCACCCAGCATCAGCCGCTGGCGCGAGCCACGATCGGCCAGCAGGCCGGCGGGGATGGACAACAGCAGAAAGGGCAGGGTCTGCGCCGCTGCCAGCAGGCCGGTGGCACCGGCGCCGGCGCCTAGCGTCAGCACCGCCACGAGCGGCACGGCGGCGAGGCTGATCTGCTCGGCCGACTGCGCAGCCAGATTGGCCCAGGCCAGGCGGTGGAACTGCGGTGGCAGTGGGGTATCGGAAGCGGTTTGCATCGGAGGCCATCAGAGGAGTCGATGGCCGGAGCATGGACGGCAGGAGCCGCCACCGCGATCCGATTCTTGCTATCTCAATTCAAGGGCCGGGTCAGGTAGACGCCCTCGCGGCCGACGATGGGGCTGCGCGTGGGCATGAAGATGGTGCAGCCCTCGCACAGCGCGCGGATTTCGAGGTCGCCATCGGTGGCGATCAGCTCGCCCTCGGCGAACACCTCCAGGCCCACCACCGGACGGGCGAAGCGGAAGTTGGCGTTCTGCACCACATGGGTCTTCATCAGTGCGTAGCGGCGTGCCTTGGTGGGTGCATCGGGCGCGGTTTTCGGGTGATCGATCAGCCCGAAGTGGGCCAGGAACTCCAGCGTCACGGCCACCGCCGTATCGGCGCTGGCCTGCTTGAAGTGCTGGCCGCATTCGACCACCAGGGCTGCGCCGGGGCCGTCGGCCTGGCCGTGCCGCCCATGCTGTATCAGCGGTGTGCCGGACTGCATGCCGCTGGGCATCACCATATGCACGGCCGGCTGCGACAGCGCACTGGCCAGCTCGGCATTGCGGGCGTAGTCGGGATAGACCCAGAAGGGCACCACATCCTGCGAGGTCGAGTGGATGTCCAGGATGTGGTCGGCCGCGGCCACCACCGAGCGCAGCGCGCGGGCGCGCCGCAGCTCGATGCTGTCCTCGGTTCCGTCCAGCCATTCGGCCGACCAGATGCGGTTCAGGTTGTGGTCGATCTGGCGGCTGTCGAAGGGCTTGTCGGTGTTGAAGCTCTCGTAGGCCTGCACATTCGCAAAGCTGACCGTCAGCGTGCCGATCTTGGGTCGCACTGCGTTGTCGAGCAGATGGGTCGCGGCCACCATGCCGCAGAACTCATTGCCGTGGGTCAGCGCATTGATCAGCACATGGGGCCCGGGCTTGCCGGACTCGAAACGGTGCACATAGTCGACGCCGACATTGCCGGCCTTGTAGGGCGACAGATCGCGGGGCAGGACTTCGAAGGCGGGTGCTGACATGGCGGGTCTCGCTGTGGGGGGGCGAGGCCAGTCTAGCGCCGTCAGTGATGGCCCCCCGCATCGAGTGCGCGGCTGGCGCCCAGCAGCGCGGCCTGGTCGCCGGCTTGCACCACATAGGTCGGGATCGCCTGCAGATAGCTGCGGAAACGCCCCTTGGACTCGAAGCGCTCGCGGAAGCGGCTGCGGTCGAACCATTCGCCCAGCCGCGGCACGATGCCGCCACCGATGTAGAGGCCACCGCGCGCGCCCAGGGTCAGCGCCACATTGCCGGCCACGTTGCCCAGCAGGCTGCAGAACAGCTGCAGAGCGGCCACGGCCAGCGGGTTGCTGGCGTCAAGCGCCGCGCTGCTGATGTCCTTGGCGTCCAGCGGTGCGGCGGGCCGGCCGCGCACCTCGGCCAGTGCCTGGTAGAGGTTCTCAAGACCCGGCCCCGACAGCGCCCGCTCGGCCGAGACATGGCCGAAGCGGCGCTGCAGCACCTTGAGCACCGCGTCTTCTTCAGGCTCGCAGGAGCTGAGCGTGACATGACCGCCCTCGCCGCCTATGGCCAGCTGGCCGGCGAGCAGACCTGAGACACCAAGACCGGTGCCCGGGCCGACCAGGCCCAGCGGGGCGCCGTCCACCGCCGCGCCGCCGCCCACCTGGCGGCGCGCCTCTGGCGCCAGCGCCGGCAGGGACAGCGCCAGCGCGGTGAAGTCGTTCAGCACGATCAGCCGCTCGGCGCCCAGCGCCTGCTGCAGCGCGGCGATCGAGAAACCCCAGTGGTGATTGGTCATCTGCACATGGTCGCCGGTGATGGCGGTGGCAATGCCGATCGCGCACCAGCGCGGCCGGCCCTCGCCGCGCGCGGCCAGATGGTGCTGCAGCGCATCCCACAGGGTCGCGAAGTCGGTGCAGGCATAGCTGGCCATGCCCATCAGCGGGCCCTGCGCCACGTACTGGCTGGCAAAGCGCACATTGGTGCCGCCGACATCGGCCACCAGGCGGGGAAAGCTGCTCGACTTCATTCTCTGGGCACTCCAATATCAGGAAAACAGCGTCAGGCCTTGGGCGTCGAAGGCCAGCACATGCTCGGCCTCGAACTGCAGCCGCACCGGCTGGTGGCGTTGCAGCGCCAGGCCCTCCGCCGCACCGAGCTTGACGGAGACGACGTCTTCGACTCCGACCACGCGCACATAGGCCAGGCAGGCATCACCCAGATGCTCGACCAGCTCCAGCGTGCCGGCAAGACCCGGCCCTGCATCACCCGGCACGCAGCGCAGATGCTCGGGCCGCAGGCCGACGCTGGCGGTGCCGGCGGGCAGCGGGCACTGCATCAAGGCGGCGGGCAGGAAGTTGATGCGCGGCGAGCCCAGAAAGCCGGCGACGAAGCGGTTCACCGGCCGGCGATAGACCTCCATCGGCGGGCCGACCTGCTCGATGCGGCCGCCATTGAACACGGCGATGCGGTCGCCCAAGGTCATCGCCTCGACCTGATCGTGGGTGACGTAGATGATGGTGGCGCCCAGTCGCGCGTGCAGGCGCGACAGCTCGACCCGCATCTCGTTGCGCAGCGAGGCATCCAGGTTCGACAGCGGCTCGTCGAACAGAAATACCTGCGGCTCGCGCACGATGGCCCGGCCTATGGCCACCCGCTGCCGCTGGCCGCCCGACAGCTCCTTGGGCCGGCGCGCCAGCAGCGGCTCCAGCTGCAGGCTGCGTGCGGCCTTCAGCACCGCTTCGTTGACGGCCGCCTTGGAGGCGCCGGCCATTTTCAGCCCGAAGCCCATGTTTTCGGCCACCGTCATATGCGGATAGAGGGCATAGCTCTGGAACACCATGGCCACGCCGCGCTGGGCGGGCGCTACGTCTGTGACCTCGCGCTCGCCGATGAAGATCTGGCCGGCGCTGACGTCTTCCAGGCCGGCCAGCATGCGCAGGCTGGTGCTCTTGCCGCAGCCGGACGGACCGACCAAGACCATGAACTCGCCGTCGTGAACATCAAGGTTAAGGTCACGGACGACTGCTGCGTTGCTGCCATAGCTTTTGTCAACGCCTTTGAAGCTGAGACTTGCCATCTTCAGTGGCTCCGCTTCGTTTGGCTCGCCACTTGATGTGTGTAGCGGCAGCGACGAGGGCGCGCCGGCCGCAGCGGGCTGAAGCATCGTCCGGTCCTGCACGGACCGGGCATCGGCTTCTTTATGCCCGCTGCGACCGGCGCGCCCTCGCCGCTGCTGCAACGGGTGTGGCGGCGGCCACCAGCGCATCCGCAGAGGGGGTGGGGGGCCAGCCACGGCGGGCATAAAGAAGTTGGAGGTCGGTCCGAAGGGACCGGCCAAAACTTCAGCCCGTGGTGGCTGGCCCCCCGGCGCCTCTGCCGCCCCATCGCAGCTGGGCGCAATTCACCGACACACAGTGGCAAGTCGATTCGTTGCATCTCAGGCCTTCAGTCCATGGTGGGCGGCGATGAACTCGCGGTACCAGTTCGCGCTGTCCTTGGCCAGGCGCTGCTGCGTGGCGAAATCCACATGGAACAGGCCGAAGCGCTTGGTGTAGCCCGAGTTCCACTCGAAGTTGTCGAGCAGGCTCCAGTAGAAATAGCCGCGCACATCGGCGCCCAGATCGATGGCGCTTGCCAGCGCACGGAGGTGCTCACGCAGATAGGCGATGCGCTCGTGGTCGGTGACGCGGCCATCGATCACGGTGTCGGCATTGGCCATGCCGTTTTCGGTGATGTAGATCGGTGGCGGCGAGTATTCGCGGGTGATGCGCACCAGATGCTGGGTCAGGGCCTTGGGGTAGATTTCCCAGCCCATGTCGGTGAAGCCCTGCTTGCCCGGGGCCGGCACGGCCGGCAGCCGGGTGCTGATGAAGCTGCGGGTGTAGAAGTTGACGCCCAGAAAGTCCAGCGGCTGCTGTATCAGGGCCAGGTCTTGCGGCTCGATCACCGGCGCATCCTCGCCCAGATGCTCGATCACATCGGCCGGGTACTGGCCGCGGAAGATCGGGTCCATATACCAGCGCACGTTCAGGCCGTCGTCGATGCGGGCGGCGCGGCGGTCGGCTTCGGTGGCCTGGGCCGGGAAGGCGGGCGTGTGGTTCAGCACCACGCCCAGCGGCGTCTTGGTCAGAGGTCGCATCGCCTGGATGGCCGCACCATGGGCCATCATCAGATGGTGAGAGACCTGGGCGGCGACGGCGCGGCTGGTCAGGCCCGGGGCGAACTGGGCGGTTTCGTAGCCCAGCGTGGCCACGCACCAGGGTTCGTTCAGGGTCGAGAGGCTGGCCAGCCGGTCGCCGAAGCGGCGGGCCACCTCGGCCGCGTAGTCGGCGAACAGCGGCACGATCTGGCGCGAGGCCCAGCCACCGAACTCGTCGTGCAGTGCGGCCGGCAGGTCCCAGTGGTACAGCGTCGCATGGGGCTTGATTCCAGCGGCCAGCAGCTCGTCGATCAGCCGGTCGTAGAAATCGAAGCCGGCCTCGTTCCAGGCGCCGCGACCCAGCGGCTGCAGGCGCGGCCAGGCGAACGAGAAGCGGTAGGCGTCCAGGCCCATGGCCTTCATCAGCGCCACATCGTCCTTGTAGCGGTGGTAATGGTCGCAGGCGACGTCGATATTCGAGCCGTCGTTGATGCGGCCGGGCTCGCGGCAGAAGCGGTCCCAGATCGAGTCGGCCTTGCCGTCGGTCAGCGCGGCGCCTTCGATCTGGGCGGCGCTGGTCGCCGCGCCCCACTGGAAGTCGGGCTTGAAGGCGCGCGCCAGTTCGGCGATCGAGACCGGGGTGTTGTCTGTGGCATTCATGGAGTCAGTCAAGTGCAAGTGGGTCAGCCGCGTACGGCGCCCGAGGTCAGGCCAGCCACCAGTCGCCTGGCGCTGAAGAAGAAGACGATCAGGAGCGGCAGCATCGCGATGGCACTGCCCATCATCAAAGCGCCCCACTCGGTGTTGTTGGGGCTTTGCATCGAGCGCAGCGCCAGCGGCAGCGTGTAGTTCTCGGCCGAGCGCATCACCACCAGCGGCGCGACGAAGTTGTTCCAGGACGAGATGAAGGTGATCAGGCCGAGCGTGCCGAGTGCCGGGCCGAGCAGCGGCAGCACCACGCTCCAGAAGATGCGGAACTCGCCGCAGCCATCCATCCGCGCCGCATCTATCAGGTCGCGATGGATCGCCGAGCCTATGTACTGGCGCATCATGAAGATGCCCAGTGCCCCGGCGGCGGCCGGGATGTAGAGCGCGCGTGGCTGATCGATCCAGCCTAAGGCATCCATCACCATGAAGCTGGGGATCATGTTCAGGAAGCTGGGCAGCATCATCGAGGCCAGCACCACGGCGAACAGCTCGCGCTTGAAGCGGAACTCGTAGGTGGCGAAGGCGTAGCCGGCCAGCGAGCACAGCAGCAGGTTGAGCGCCGTCGTCATGCTGGCTACATACAGGCTCATGCCCAGATTGCGCCAGAAGGGCAGACGCTCCAGCAGCAGGTCGAAATTGCTGAGCGCCGATGCACCGAACCAGGCCGGCGGCGGCGAGTTGAAGATCTCGGTGCGCGGATGGGTGGCGAAGACGAAGGTGAAGTAGAAGGGCGCGATCAGGAGCAGCGCGCCGGCGCCGACCAGCAGCCAGGCCATGGCGGTGGAGGTGGTGTCAGCGCGCCGCATGTTCACCTCCGACCTGACGGCCGAACAAGCGGCTGTTGAGCCAGGTCAGCAGCGCAATGACGATGAACAGCAGCCAGGACACGGCCGAGGCGGTGCCGAAGTCGCCATCCGAGAAGGCCAGCCGGTACATGAAGATGGCGGTGGTCATCACCGACTGGCTGACGCCCTTCTCGATGTCCACCAGGATGAAGGGCTCCTCGAACAGCTGCAGATTGCCGATGAGGGTCAAGGTGACGGCGAAGAACATCATCGGCTTTAGCAGCGGCAGCGTGATGTAGCGGAACTGCTGCCACTCGCCGGCACCGTCGAGCGTCGCAGCCTCGAAAAGATCCTTGTCTATGACCTGCAGCGCCGACAGATAGAGCACCACATTCCAGCCGAGGAAGCGCCAGAACACGACGAAGGCCACGGCCGGCTTGGTGTAGGCGGCCTGGCCCAGCCAGTCGATGCTCTCGGCCGGCATCAAGGTGCCCAGCAGCGGCACACGGGTCAGTTCGGCCAGCACCGCGTTGATCACGCCATAGTCCTTGGACAGCAGCGTGCTGAAGATCAGCGCGATGGCCACGCTGGAGGTGATGTAGGGCAGGAAGTAGGCCCCGACCACGGCATTGCGCGTGCGCTTGAGACGCCGGTTGATGAAGTAGGCCAGCGGCAGCGCCAGCAGGTGCTGGGGCAGGCCGGAGACGATGGCGAACCACAGCGTGTTGTAGAGCGATTTGTGGAACCAGGGATCGGTCAGCGCGTACCAGTAGTTCTCGAAGCCCACCCAGCGCATCGCGGCCAGGCCGGCGGCCGGGTCCCACTGATGCAGCGACAGCCAGATCGAGAAGCCCAGCGGGAACAGGCCGAACACCAGGAACAGCACGAAGAAGGGCGCGATGAACAGATAGGGCGCGACGTCGCGGGCTTTGAGTGGACGCATCTTCATCACCACTCAACGGCGCGCGCGGCGCGTGATCAGTGACTTCGCATCGGCCAGCGCCGTCTTGATGTCCTTGCCCTCGGCCACGACCTTCTCGAATTCGTCGCGGATGATGTCGGTGGCCACCGCGTCATATTTGCTGACCGGAATGGCCGGCACCTTGGCGGCAATGTCTCGCCACAGCAGCCTTGCCTTCTGGCCGCCGAGGAAGGCAATGGGCTCGTCCATCAGCGGGTCCTGATGCGCGGCGATCAGCGCCGGGAAGGTGTCGAGCACGCGCAGCGAGTTCAGCTGCGTGTCCTTGTTGGCGGTCATGAAGCGGATGAAGTCCCAGGCCTCGGGCTTGTGCGCGGCCTTCTTCGGAATCGCATAGAACGAGCCGCCATAGGAGCCGTAGAGCCCACCGGGAAGATTCGCCGAGCGCCACTTGCCCGCGGTGTCGGGCGCGAGCCAGTTCTTCAGATGGCCGGTCAACCAGGCGCCCATCATCTGCGTGGCGATGCGGCTCTGCTTGAAGCCGGCCGCCCATTCATTGGTCCAGGAGGTCGCCTTGGCGTCGAGCCCGGCCTGGCGGGCCTCTCGGCCCAGCTCGAAGGCGCGCACGAAGCGCGGGCTGTCCACCAGCACCTGGCCCTTGGCGTCGAAGTAGATGCCCTCGCCGTCCTTCAGGCCGGCGCGCAGCGCGATGTCGCGCAGGTCGGCGGCGTCGGCAAGCAGATAGGCACCGGTGGCGGCCTTGATCTTCTTGCCGGCGGCGATGTAGCTGGCCCAGTCCCGGGTCAGATCGGCTTCGGTGACGCCGGCCTTGTCGATGATGTCCTTGCGATACAGCAGCGTGCCCGGGCCGATGTCGGTGGGCATGGCGGCCAGCGCGCCGGTGCTGCTGGTGGCCTGGGTGTAGGTGTAGCGCACGAACTGCTCGCGCAGGGCCAGGCCGTTGAAGGGCGGCTTGGCCAGGTCTTCCAGGCCACCGCTTTCGGCGAACTTGCCGATGAAGCGCAGGTCCAGCGCCATCACATCGGGCAGGCCCGAGCCGGTGGCCAGGGCCGTGGTCATCGCGGTGTGATGGTCGGCGTACTGCAGCGAGACGATCTTCAGCTCGACGTTCGGGTACTGCTTGTTCCAGGCCGGCACGGCGGCCTTGGCGGCGCGGTCCAGATCGGGGAAGGTGGCCACGGTCAGCGTGGTCTTCTGCTGCGCTTGCGCCGGGGCAAGCAGGGTGGCAGACAAGGGGACGAGGAGGGCCAGGGTGACGAGCTTCATGGACATGGGGGCGGTCTCCATTGAGGTTTCCTCGGACTAGGGCCTGTTAACACTACATCTGCCTGATGCGTTGCCACACAAATCGCCGTGAACTAGGCGCAAAACGAAACCGGGGTAGGCCCCCCGGTGAGGCTTTGCAACGACGTGCACGGCCATTTGTGTGGCAACCCTTCGGGAGCGGGGCTGAAAGGGCCCCACTCGTCGTTGAACTTCTAGCCCAGGCGGCCAGCCTGGGCGTCGTCGTCCGCCTAGATTGGGGCCCTTTCGGCCCCGCTCGCACAGGCAGATGTAGTGTCAACAGGCCCTGGAGCCTCAACAGAGGGGTTTCAAGGGCCCGGGCAAAGGCCAGTGCAAGGCCCGGGCATACGCACAGTCCCTTCTCTATTAAAAGTTGTAGCCCGCATTGATGGCGAAGGTGCGCGGAGCGATGTACTGCGCCGTCCAGATCGGATTGGCGAACGATCCCGCACTGCCAGCACTGGTCTTGACCTTGGCGTTCGACAGATTGCGCACGAAGGCATCGACGTACCAGTTCTTCTTGGCGCTGTAGCGCAGGCCCACATCGGCGGTCGAGTAGGCCTTCTGCCGGTCACCGTCACCGAGGTTGAAGACCGACAGCCAGTTCGCCGTCTGGTAGTGGTAGCTGATGCGTGGGGTCAGCGTGTTGCCGTCGCTGAGATTGAAGGCGTGCTCGTACTGCAGCTGCAGCGCGAACTTCGGCGCGTGCGGCAGCTCGTTGCCGGTCACTTTCAGGCAGTTGCCGCCCAGCGCGGGGTCGAAGCAGGCCGGCAGCTGGTAGTCGTTCGATGCGGCGACGAGTTCCCCGAGCTTGGTTTTTGTGTAGGACAGGGTCAGCCCCAGCTTGCCATCGTTGCCGACCCGGGCGGCCAGCTCGGCCTCCAGGCCCGAGACCTTGGCGCCCTCGGCATTGCTGTAGGCGAACTGGCGATTGCCATTGACGATCACCGGCGCGCTGAACTGGAAATCCTTGAAGTTCATGTGGTACGCGCTCAGATTGAAGGTCATGCGACCGTCCATCAGCATGCTCTTCAGGCCCGCTTCGTAGTTGGTCAGCGTCTCCGGTCCGTAGTGCAGGCCGCCGTCGCCCGAGCCACCCGATTTGTAGCCGGTGGAGATGCTGCCGTAGACCATCATGTCCTTGCTGAGGTCGTAGTTGGCGCGCAGCAGATAGGTGGTCTTGCTGCCGGTGTAGTGGGCGTCGTTGATATTGCCGGCGCTGTAGCCATTGCCAGGCTGGCTGGGGTCTAGTCCGGCGTTCAGCGGCACTTGCGGTACGGTGGCGTCATAGGTCCAGAACCAGCCGCGGCCGCCGATGTTCTTGCGGTCATCATGGGTGTAGCGCAGGCCGCCGGTGAGGTGCAGTGCATCGGTCACATTGAAGGTGACCTGGCCGAACACCGCCTTGGTGTCCACCGTTTCCTTGGGCTGGATGAAGGAGCCCTGCCAGCCCACGGTGCCCTGCTGCGTGCCGTTCATGATCGGAATGTCGAAGCGTATGCCGTTGTCCTCGGCCGCGTAATAGACGCCCAGCATCCAGTCGAGGTTCTTCTTGCCGGTGGACTGAAGGGTCAGCTCATGACTGTAGTTGTTGTACTTGGACCAGACGGTGTTGTCCTCCTGATGGTTGGCACCGGTGGTGAAGCTGGTCGGGATCTGCACACCCAGATCCTGGTCATAGGTGCCCGAGCCCTTGAAGCGGCCTATGCCCGCCACATAGGCCAGGCTCATGCCGTTGAAGTCGTACTCGACGCGGCTGCGCACGGCGGTGGCGTCACGCGACAGCGAAGGCGCGGTGTCGATCAAGGCAGACCAGAACTTCTCGCCGGCGCGCGGCGTCTGCATCAGGCTCATCGAGGGCGTGCCACGGTCGCGGAACTGCTCGAACGACAGGTCCCAGCGCAGTTCGTTCGATGGCTTGAACAGGAAGCTGACGCGTGCCGCGCTCTGGTTCTGCGCGTTGTACTTCGGCCCGCCCTGCACGAACAGATTTGGGTTCAGCGCCTGGAAGCCTGTCAGGCTGCCGCCGTTGGCGGCCGCATAGGCCGTCTGCTGGCTGGCAAGCGAGAGCTGGGGCGAGCGCTGATAGTCCACATAGCCGTCACGCTGCTCGTGCACGAAGGCAAAGCGCATCGCCAAGGTGTCATTGATGGGCACATTGACGGCGCCGCGCGCGCCCAGGCGGTTGTAGCTGCCGACGCCGCCCTCGAAGTAGCCCGATTGGCTCTTCAGAACCGGCTTGGCGGTCTTCAGATTGATCGTGCCTACGGTCGAGTTGCGTCCCCACAGGGTGCCCTGCGGGCCGCGCAGCACCTCCAGGCCATCGAGGTCGAACAGCAGGGTCGAGGCGCCCTCGGGCCGCGGCGAGAACACGCCATCGACGAACAGCGCGACCTCGGGGTCTGCGTACTCGGTCTTGGCGCTGTCGTTGCCGATGCCGCGCAAGGTGATGCTGACGATGCCATGGTCGCCCTGGCCCGTGCCCTGCAGGCTGGGCACGAGGTTGAAGACATCGAGCAGGGTCTGGGCGTGCACGTCTTCCAGTGCCGATGCGCTGACGGCGGTGATGGCCACCGGAGTCTTCTGCAGCGAGGTCGTCTTCTTGGTGGCCGTCACGGTGACCACGGGCAGCTTGGTGGGATCGGCCGCCGTGCCCTCAGCAGGGGCCGTCTGCGCGCAGACCGAGCCGGCGCCGGCCAACAGCGTGATCACGGCCAGCTGGACGGGCGTGCCCAGAAACATCCGGGGCTTGGGTGAGCGAGTCGTCATGTTGTCTCCTGTTGTGGATGGGTGCATGGCACCCAGCGGTTGACCTGTTGTCGGTCTTTGTTCGCCGGCTTGCGGCGACATTTCTCATGATCCGGGGCGGATGGTAATCAGCCGATGACAACGTTGTCAATTGGAATCTCATGGATTTATGACAACGTTGTCGTTTTCCCTAGTTCGCCTACTCGACAGGGCCGGTCAACACTACAGTTGCCGCAGTGTCCCCTATGGTTTGTTTCGAAAAAGGTGAAACGCATGAAGCCCATCCAAGAGGTCTTGATCGTCGGCGGCGGCACGGCCGGCTGGCTGACCGCCGCCTTTCTGGCCAAGACGCTGGGCACGGCCGCAGGGGGCGTGAAGATCACGTTGATCGAGTCCAGCGAGATCGGCATCATCGGCGTCGGCGAGGGCACCTTTCCGTCGATCAAGGGCACGCTGGCGGCCGTGGGCATTGACGAGGCCCGCTTCATCCGCGCCTGCAATGCGACCTTCAAGCAGGGCATACGTTTCGACCACTGGGTGCGGCCGCCCGGCGCACCCGGCCATGACCACTACTTCCATCCGTTCAGTGCGCCCAGCCAGCGCCCCGGTGGGCCCGAGCTGCTGCCCTACTGGCTGCTCGGAGCAGCGGGAGGCGATGCGCAGTTCGCTGAGGCCGCGACCCTGCAAAAGCGTGTGGCCGATGCCTCGCATGGCCCGAAGCGCTTCGCCGATGCCGACTTCATCGGCCCGCTCAACTACGCCTATCACTTCGACGCCGGCCGCTTTGCCGCGCTGCTGTGCGAGCACGGCCAATCGCTGGGCGTGAAGCAGCTGATAGGCACGGTGGAGCGGGTCGAGCTGGCCGAGGACGGTGCGATCGGCTCGGTCGTGACGCGCGAGCATGGCACGCTGACGGCCGACCTCTACATCGACTGCACCGGCTTTCGCGCCGCACTGATAGGCACGGCACTGGGCTCGCCGTTTCGCAATATCAACGACCAGCTGTTCGTCGACCGCGCGATGGCCGTGCAGGTGCCCTACGAGCGCCCAGATCGGCCGATTGCTTCCTATACCATCTCCACCGCCCACGAGGCCGGCTGGACCTGGGACATCGGCCTGCAGCAGCGCCGTGGCGTGGGCTACGTCTATTCCAGTCGCCACACCGACGATGGCCGCGCCGAAGACGTGCTGCGCGGCTATATCGGCCCTGCCGCCGAGACGCTGAGCCCGCGGCTCCTCAAGCTCAATGTCGGCTACCGCGAGGTGCAATGGGTGAAGAACTGCGTGGCCGTGGGCCTGAGCGGCGGCTTTCTCGAACCACTCGAATCATCGGGCATAGGCCTGATCGAAACGGCGGCCTATCTGGTCGGCTTTCTGTTCCCGGCCGATGGCAACACCGCGCCGGCGGCCCGGCAGTTCAACGAGATGATGAAGGCGCGCTACGAGCGCATCGTCGATTTCGTCAAGATGCACTACTGCCTGACGCAGCGCAGCGACACCGACTTCTGGCGCGACAACGCCGATCCGCGCTCGGTGCCCGAGTCGCTGCAGGAGAAGCTGGCGACGTGGCGCTGCCGGCCACCGCACCGGCTGGACTTCGTCACCGACCTGGAGATGTACCCGCCGTCAAGCTGGCAGTACGTTCTGCATGGCATGGAATTCGGCTGCGACATCAGCGCCAGCCGCGCCGCCTACCCGCGCGTCGACGACGCGCGCAAGGAGTTCCAGATGATCCGCCAGCTGGGCGAGCACGCGCTGACCGATCTGCCCACACACCGCGCGCTGGTCGAGCGCATGTGCGCTCGCGCGGTCGTCTAGCGCTTTCGGGCCTTGCCGGCCACGCGCGCCGGGCGGTCGAACGGCGCGCTGGTCGAGTCACGCACCACCAGCTCGTAGGGCAGCACGCGGTGCAGGCTGGCCTCGGTCGGTGGCTCGGCATCGCTGCGGTTCGCGCCTATCAGCATCTCCACCGCTGTGCGGGCCATCTGGTCCACCGGCTGGCGTACCGTGGTCAGCGGCGGCCAGACCAGGCCGGCCGCCGGTGAATCATCGAAGCCGGCAATCGACAGATCGGCCGGCACGGCCAGGCCCAGGCGCTGCGCCGCGGCCAGCACGCCCAGCGCCATATCGTCATTGCTGGCGAACACGGCGGTGGGCCGCACGCGCCGGCTGAGCAGCTGATGCGCGCCTTCGACGCCGGTCTTGAAAGTGAAGTCGCCCTGGTGCACCAGCTCGGCATCGACGGCCAAGCCGTGGGCACGCATCGCATTGGCAAAGCCCTGATAGCGTCGCGCCGAGGCCGCCTGGTCGGTCGCCCCCTTGATGAAGGCAATGCGCTCATGGCCCAGGCTGATCAAGAGATTGGTCACCTCCTCGGCCGCATGCACATCGTCCATGCAGACGCTGGGCTGGCCCAAGACCCGCCGGCCCGGTGACATCAGCACGCAGGGCGTCTGACTCTCGCGCAGGGCCTTGAGCACCTTGGGGTTGTCGCACAGCGGCGGCGTCAGCACCATGCCGTCGGGGCGTAGGGCCGAGACCATGCGCTCGACCTGTTGATCGATGTCGGCCGCATCGTTGTGCAGCGACTCCACCACCAGGTGGTAGCCTGCCTCGCGGCAGCGCAGGGTGGCGCCCTTCTGCACGCCGGCCACAAAGGCCGCGCTGGGGTCGTAGTAGAGCAGGCCGATCAGGAAGGAGCGGGCGCCGGCCAGGCTGCGCGCCGACAGCTTGGGCCGGTACTTCAGCGCCGCCACCACCTTGAGCACCTGCTCGCGCGTGGCCTCCTGCACGCCGGGCTCGTGATTGAGCACCCGCGACACCGTCTTGATCGACACGCCGGCCTGTGCGGCCACATCCACAATCGTCGGTGCTGAACCTGCTCTGCTTGCCACGGGGCTTGTCCTTTAGTCAGGTGCGCACTGTGCCACAGGCGGCAAGAAAAAAGCCGGCCGTCCTTGCGGACGCCGGCTTCGCTACAAGGCTGAGCCCTGCTTACTTCTTGGCCTTCTTGGCGGCCGGCTTTGCAGCGGCCTTGGCGGCGGGCTTGGCAGCCTTGGCCGGAGCGGCAGCGACCTTGGCGGCCTTGCGTGCGGCAGCCTTGGGATCAACGGCAGCCTTGAAGGTGGCGCCCGGGGTGAACTTGGGCAGCTTGGCGGCGGCGATCTTGATCTTGGCGCCGGTGCTGGGGTTCACGCCCGAACGGGCGGCACGTGCGTGCTGCTTGAACGAACCAAAGCCAGGGATGGCCACTGCGCCGCCCTTTTTCACCGTGGTGACGACGGCGTCCAGCAGCGTCTCGAGGATGCGGCCGGCTTCGGCCTTGGTCAGCGCATGCTTGGTGGCCAGGTGTTCAATCAGTTCGGTCTTGTTCATTCCAGAGTCTTTTCTCAAGTGATGCCCGACCATCTCGGGCGGCGCTATTGTCGTTGAAACTCCGAGCAGACCTGGATGAGGTCCTCGCCAAGGGTGCGCCGGGCGTGCGAATATCCCGCTGCCAACACAACCAGGACCGCCCCATGATCGAACTCCATCTGTCACGCCGCGAGGCGCTTCGCCTGGGCAGTGCCGCCACCGCGGCGGCCGCCCTGTTGCCACTGGTGGCCCGTGCCCAGGCCGCCTGGCCCAGCAAGTCGGTGCGCTTCGTCGTGCCTTTCGCGCCGGGCGGCAGCTCCGAGATCGTGGCCCGCGCCACCGCCGCCGAGCTGGGCAAGCTGCTGGGCCAGAGCGTGTTCGTGGACAACAAGCCCGGCGCGGCCGGCAATGTGGCGATGGGCGAGGTGGCCCGCGCGGAGGACCAGCACACGGTGATCCTCGGGCACATCGGCACCCTGGCGGTGAACCCCTTCATCTTCGACAAGCTGCCCTATGACGCCAAGGCCTTCCGGCCCATCTCGCTGCTGTCCAAGGTGCCAAGCCTCTATGTCGTGCGCCCCGACCTGCCGGTGAAGAACCTGAAGGAGTTCATCGCGCTGGCCAAGTCCAAGCCCGGCCAGCTGAACTACGGCTCGGCCGGCAATGGCAGCGCCGGTCATCTGGCCTTCGAGTACCTGAAGATGGAAAGCGGCATCTTCGTGCTGCACGTGCCCTACCGCGGCACCGGCCCGCAGCTGACCGATCTGATGGGCGGGCGTCTCGACGCCGCCGCCGTCGGCGCCCCGGCGGTGATGCAGTTCATCAAGACTGGCAAGCTGCGCTGCATCGCCACCGGCACCACGCAGCGCCTGGCCCAGCTGCCCGATGTGCCCACGGTGGCCGAGCAGGGTTTCCCGGGCTTCGAGATGACCCAGTGGTACGGCCTGCTCGCGCCGGCCTCGCTGCCCCAGGCCCATGCCGACAAGCTCGCGCTGGCCACTGCCCGTGCGATCAAGGAGCCCTCGGCGGTGAAGCTGCTGGAGAGCGAGGCCGCCATCGTCGTCGGCAGCACCGCGCCCGAGTTCGCCCGCTTCATCGAGCAGGAGCAGCAGCGCTGGAAGCCGGTGATCGCGCGGGCCAAGATCAAGCCAGATTGATCTTCTCCGTCGGGCTGTCGATTTCGTCCAGCCTCGTTCGTCGTCTGTCCGCAGGCATGCTGTTTGCCCGCTCTGTGCAACCCGTTCAAAGGAGACCGCAATGAGCTATGTCGATGGATTCGTGGCCGCCGTGCCCACCGCCAACAAGGAGGCCTACCGCGCGCATGCCGCGCTGATGGCGCCGCTGTTCAAGGAGCATGGCGCCCTGACGGTGGTCGAATGCTGGGGCGACGATGTGCCCGAGGGCAAGCTGACCTCGTTCACGATGGCCGTCAAGCGCGAGGAAAACGAGGCGGTGGTGTTCTCATGGATCACCTGGCCCTCGCGCCAGGTGCGTGACGCAGGCTGGGAAAAGGTCATGGCCGACCCGCGCATGCAGTCGGGGGAGAACCCCTTGCCTTTCGACGGCAAGCGCCTGATCTACGGCGGCTTTGAGATGATGATGAGCGTCTGACCTCGACCAGCAGGAGACGAACATGCAACTCAAGATCACCCCCTTTCTCTGGTACGCCACCGAGGCCGAGGAGGCTGCGGCGTTCTACGTGTCGATATTCCCGAACTCACGCATCGTCCGCGTCACCAGCATGCCCAGCGAGTCGCCCAGCGGCCCGCCGGGCTCGGTCAAGCTGGTGGACTTCGAGCTGTGCGGCCAGCCCTTCACGGCGATGACGGCAGGCCCGCTGGACCCGTTCAACCACGCGATCTCGTTCTCCGTCAGCTGCGCCGACCAGGCCGAGCTTGACCGCTACTGGAACGCGCTGCTGGACGGCGGCAGCACCGAGGCCTGCGGCTGGCTGAAGGACCGCTACGGCCTGAGCTGGCAGATCGTGCCCGCCGTGCTGGCCGACATGATGGCCGAACCCGACCGGGTCAGGGCCAAGCGCGCGGCCGACGCGATGCTGCAGATGATCAAGATCGACATCGCGGCCTTGCAGGCGGCCTACGAGGGCGCTTGAAACGACAGCCTCACTCGTAGCTCAGGGCCCGCGCCGCAGATATCCGCGAGGCATTGCGTGCCGGCCAGGCGCAGGCCAGCAGCGAGACTCCCAGCATGATCGCCAGCCAGCCCAGCGCGTTGGCGGCAGATGGCATCACCTGCGCCGGCACCGGGAACATGATGCGGCCGAAGGCCTCGGCCAGCAGCAGGCTCATCGGTGCCGACAAGGGCAGCGACAGCCCCCAGGCCAGCACCACGATGACCAGGCCCTCGGCCTGCACCAGCAGCTGAATCGTGCGGCCGGGGGCGCCGATCGCGCGCAGCACGCCGATCTCTCGGGTGCGCTCCAGCACGCCCATGCCCATCGTCGAGGCCAGACCCATGCCGCCGACGACGATCATCACCCAGGCCATGGCGCCCAGAAAGTCGACGACCATCAGCAGATGGTCCTCGACGATGCGCCGGCCCTCGCTCTGCAACTGGCTGCTTGCCACCGGCATGCCAGCCTCGGCCAGCGCGGCGCGCAGGCGCTGGATCGCGTCGAGTTGCGCGCTGGCACTGCGCGAACCCGTGCGCACCACCAGGCTGGTCGCCAGCGTCTCGCCGCCGAGCGCGGCCCGTGCGGCATAGGCTAGCGGCTGCAAGCCTGCATCGACACTGCCGACGATGCGCCAGGTCTGCCTGCGCCCGTCCATCGTCAATGCCAGTTCGCTACCCACCGCCAGCTCGCGATGCTGCTTGAGCCAGGCACTGTTCACGACCAGGCTCGTGCGGTCGCTCCCGGTCAGCCAGCGTCCGTCCAGCAGGCGGGGTCGCAGCATCGCCGAGGCGGGCGGCAGGCTCAGCACGGTGAAGCCGTCATCCAGCCCGTCGGCCTGCACCCGCGTTGCCCGCTGGCCGCGCCAGGCCTCGGCGGCGGCAATGCCATCGACGGCCAGGGCCGCGGCCTCGAGCGCCGCAGCCTGCTGCGGCTCGGCCAGGCGCAGCGAGACGTCGTGGCGCTGGTCCGCATAGAGCAGGTCGACCGAGGCGCCGACCGCGCTGCGCAGATTGGCCGCGCCCAGATAGACCGCACCGCCGGCCGCAAGGGCCAGCAAGGTCAGGGCCATGCGCTGGCGGCGCCGGAAGGCATTGCCTATGGCCATCAGCAGCGGCCGGCTCAGGCCGCCGACCGGCCAGCGCCGGGTGCTGGCCAGCGCCTGGCCGCTGGTGACGATGCCGATGTCGCGCAGCGCCGCGCCGACCGAGATGCGGCAGGCCCGCCGCACCGGTAGCGCCGCGGCCGCCACCGGCAGCAGGCAGCCCACCAGCAGTTGCAGCGCGATTGCCCACCAGGGGATGGCATGGCCGGCGATGGGAAAGTTCAGCAGATCGGCCTTGAAGCCGGCGTACTGGCGACCGATGGCGATGGCCGCCGGCAGTGCGATCAGCGATGCCGCCACACCGAGCAGCAGCGCCTGGCTCAGGTACAGCGCCATGATCTGCCGCGGCCCGGCGCCCAGCACCTTGAGGATGCCGATTTCGCGTGACTGGCCGGCCAGCATCGCGGTGATCAGATTGACGACCAGAAAGGCGCAGACCAGCAGGGCCAGCAGGCCGAAGGCACCTTGCGTCATCAGCAGAGAATCCATTTGCGCGGCGTGGATGTGCTGACCGGGCTCGGGCACGTCGACGGCGGTCACGCGCGCACCGCTACGCTCGATCACCGTCTTGACCGCGGCGGCGATGCGGCGCACGCCGGCCCGGTCCAGCGCGGCATCGCGGACACGGAACTGCAGCTCGTTGAAGGCCGTCGGCGCACCCAGGCGGGCCAGCGTCGCCGGTGTCGCATAGCCATAGACCAGATGCTCCATCCAGCCCGGCGCCAGGCTGACGTCGCGCACCACGCCGCCCAGCGCCAGCGGCTGGGCTTCGCCCTGGCCCAGCTTCAGCAGCGCCGGCTCGCCGACGCTGGCGCCGGAGAACTCCAACGACGAGCGCTCGATCAGCCACTCGCCGTCGCGCGGCGGCCAGCTGCCGCTGTCCGGCTGCAGACGGCCCAGGCCGGGGTCGGCGAAGCCATCGACGGCATAGAGCATCGCATTGCGCCAGCCGCCGCTGCTCTGCACCGCGGCGCGCACGGCCAGCCGGGCGCGCACGGCGGCCAGCTCGGGCATGGACCGCATCTGCTGCAGCAGGGCCGCATCGATCCGGTTCACGCTCAGCGTGGCCGAGGCCGGCAGGCTGCTGCGGTAGCCCAGCTCGGTGGCGCGTTGCACCAGAGCCCAGGTGTTGAGAACCGCCCCGGCGCCGATCAGGCCTATGGCCACCGCCGCGACGACCAGCAGGCTGCGGGCGCGGTGCTGGCCGAGGTCGCGCAGCAGCTTCAGGCCGCGTGTATCAAGCATGGAGCAGGGCCTCGGCGGGGGCTGTGACGACACGGCCATCGACCAGCTGAATGCTGCGCATCGCGCGCTGCATTGCATGGCGCTCGTGGGTGACCATGACCACGGTCAGTCTCTCGTCGCGCACCAGCTCGGCCAGCACCTGCAGCAGGGCCTTGGCATTGCGCGAGTCGAGATTGCCGGTCGGCTCGTCGGCCAGCAGGATGGGCGGGTCGTTGGCCAGCGCGCGGGCCACGGCCACGCGCTGCTGCTGGCCGCCGGACAGCGCGGCCGGGAATTTGTCGGCCTGGTCGGCCACGCCCAAACGTTCAAGCAGGCGCAGCGCGCGGCCACGGCGTTCGGCTGCGGGGCCATGTTTGCACAGGTCCATCGGCAGCATCACGTTCTCGGCGGCGGTCAGCGTTGGCAGCAGCTGGAAGAACTGAAACACGATGCCGATGCCCCGCCCGCGCCAGGCCGACAGCGCGCGCTCCGACAGGCTGTGCAAGGCTTGACCGGCAACGATGACCTCGCCGCTGGCCGGCCGGTCGATGCCGGCCAGCAGGTTCAGCAAGGTCGATTTGCCGCTGCCCGACTGGCCGACGATGGCGACGAACTCGCCGCGCGCGATCTCGAAGCTGACCTCGCTGAGCGCCGTGAACAGGCCACCAGCGCCGGGGTAGGACTTGCTGACCTGACTCAGGCGTATGACGGGATCTGACACTTGATGCTCCTGCGGCGATTCGTTGCTTGGAACTTTAGGGCGCTCGGCCACAGTGCGGGCGACCGTTCACCGGCCTCAATCGACAGTTCGGCGAAAGCCGGGCCAATCGCCGCGCTGGTGGCCGCATGCTGGAGCCATCGCATCCTCGGTTTGGAGTCACCATGAACCGCGCTATGAATATGATGGCCCTGGTTTTGCTGCTGGCGGCCGCGCCCCTCACGCAGGCCCAGCAGGGCCTGCCTTCCACCGCGGCGCCGAAGGAGGCGGCGCAGTTCGACTTTCTGATCGGGCAGTGGGAGATCGAACTGAGCCCCAAGGTCAATGGCCTGGCGGCGATGATCCATGGCCGGCCGCGTCTGCAGGGCAGTTGGAAGGCCTGGCGCGCCTTCGACGGCTATGGCGTTGACGACGAGTTGCGCGTGTTCGATGGTTCCGGCAACCCGGTCAGCCTGAGCCATGCACAGCGCATCTACGATGGCAAGAGCCAGCGCTGGCTGATCAACAGCCTCGACGTCTATCGCGCCCGCTTCAGCGCCTCTAGCGCCCAGTGGCGGAACGGCGAGATGCACCTCAACGGCACGGGCAGCACGAGCGAGGGCAAACCGCTGCTGACGCGCAGCCGCTTCTTCGAGATCGCGTCGGACCGTTTTCGCATGCAGCAGGACCGCTCGCTCGACAACGGCGCCAACTGGGACGAGGCGGTGCTGACGATCAGCGCCAAGCGCATTGCCGCCAAAGCGCCCCGTTAAGTGGGGGGCACAATCGGCGCCTCATCAATGCAATGAGATTGAACGACGTGCCACGCGCCTGGGTCTGGGTTCCGCTGCTGATCGGCTGGTTGCCGGTGTGGGTGCTGTTCACCGTGCTGTTCATGTCGGTGCACCAGGAGCCCTGGCAGCGCGCGGCGCCGCTGGCCTTGCGCCAGATGTTCACCGCGGCGCTGCTGGGCCTGCTCGTGCACCGGCTGACGCTGCGCCTGCCCTGGCCGCATCCGTTCCGGCTGCGCTTTGTTGCCATCCATGCCCTGTGCGCCGCCGGCTATGCCGTCGCCTGGCTGCTGTTCAACGGCCTGATCGACAGCATCAGGCATGGGCGGCCGGTGCTCAATCTGGGGCCGGGCGCCGTGCCCTATCTGATCACCGGGGTCTGGTTCTACGTGATGATTGCCGGCGTCGGCTATGCCAACCGCACGGCAGAGCGCGCCGCGCAGATCGCCATGCTGGAGGCGCGCAGCCAGCTCGCCGCGCTGCGCATGCAGCTGCAGCCGCACTTCCTCTTCAATGCGCTGCACACCGTGGTGCAGCTGATCCCCATCGACCCGCGTGGCGCCGTGCGCGCCACCGAGCAACTGGCCGGCCTGCTGCGCACGACCATCGAGGAGCAGCGCGACCTCGTGCCGCTGCAGGCCGAGTGGGCCTTTGTGCAGCGCTATCTGGCGATCGAGGGCATACGCTTTGGCGAGCGGCTGGTGGTGCGCAGCGATATCGATGCCGCCGCCCTGGCCTGCAAGCTGCCTTCGTTCGCGCTGCAGACCCTGGTCGAGAACGCCGTGCGCCACGCCGCCGCGCCCTCGGTAGAGCCGACGACCCTGCTGATCGCCGCAAGGCTTGACGGCGGGCAGCTGTGCCTGTCCGTGGCCGACGATGGCCCGGGCGCGGACCCGGCACAGCTCGAGCGCGGCGCCGGCACCGGCCTGCGGCGCCTGCGCGAGCGCCTGGCCTGGCTGTATGGTGGCAGCGCCCGCCTGCAGTTCTCAAGCAACGCGCCCCATGGTCTGATGGTGGAGCTGAGCTTGCCGCAACTTGCCGATGACGATGAGTGAGGACGCCCGCGTCTCGGTTCTGATCGTCGACGACGAGCCGGTCGCCCGTGCCGGCCTGCGCCATATGCTGGCCGAGGTGGACTGGGTGGCCTGCATCGGCGAGGCCGGCAATGGTCTGGCGGCCGTCGAGATGATCAACCGCCTGCGGCCGGAGCTGGTGTTCCTGGACATCCAGATGCCAGGCCTGCTGGGCACCGAGCTGCTGGCCCACCTGTTGCACCGCCCCCTGGTCGTGTTCACCACCGCCCATGCCGAGCACGCGGTGGCAGCATTCGAGATCGGTGCGCTGGACTATCTGCTCAAGCCCTTCGGCCCGGAGCGTCTGGCGGCGACGCTGGATCGGGTGCGCGCCGTCATCGGCGAACCGCTGGCCCCGGCGCTGGAGCGTTTCGGCGAGGCGCTGGGGCCGGGACCCATCAGCCGGCTGTTCGTGCGCAGTGGGCGCGCCATCGTGCCGGTGCCGGTGGACGGCATTGCCTGGATCGAGGCGGTCGGCGACTATCTGGCCCTGCATGTCGGTGCGGCCACCCACCTGCTGAGCCTGTCGCTGAACCGTCTGGAGGCGCGTCTGGACCCGCAGCGCTTTGTGCGCATCCACCGCACCCATATCGTCAATCTCGATCATGTCACCGCATTCAGGCGGCAGGACGGCGGCGGGCTGGTGGCCGAGCTGCGCGACGGCACGGTGCTGGCCGTCAGCCGCAGCAAGGCGCAGGAGCTGCGCAACTGGGCGCGCTGATCTCGACCACGCGCAGCGGCGTGGCGCCGCAATTGCACAGCTGATGCCGAGCCCGGGCCGGCACGTGCAGGGTACAGGGGGCGTGAAAGTGCTGCGGCTCGCCGTCCAGCCGCTGCTTGCCGCTGCCGGCCTGCACCAGCAGCACGCGCTCGCCGGCGTGCACGCTGACGTCGGAGCTGGCCCAGGCATCGAGTTCGATCAGGCGCACCTCGAAGCCGGCGCAGCCCAGGGCCGGGCCGGCCACGCACTGGCTGTGCCAGCCGGCGTGCAGTTCGACGGGCAGGACGGCATGGTTGACGATGAGCATGGCGGATGTTCGGGGTGTTGGTGCCCGCAGTCTGCGCATTGCTTGACGCGACCACATCGCCCGAAAGAACCATGCGGCGCCATTCCAGGTGCGTGATCCCTGGTGGCAACCCTAGGTCGTCGGGTCTTGCTGCTGCCTTGAGTGCAACCAGGCCGCCGCCTGGCCGCGTGAGGACAGGCCCAGCTTGTCGAAGATATTGGCCACATGGCGCTTCACCGTGTGCGGGCTCAAGTCGAAGGCGCGGGCGATCAGCTTGTTGCTGTCGCCGGCGGCGATGCGCTGCAGCACCTCCAGCTCCCGTGTGCTCAGCGCCTGGGCCGCACCCTGGGTCTGCGCCTGGCTCCCCGGCGGCGTGGTGGCGCGCAGCGCGGCGGTCAGCTCGGCCCAGGTGCGCAGCTGCGCTGCATCGCCCGCCGGCAGCGCACCCTGCCAGTCCTGCTCGGCCAGGCGGGCCAGCACCTGCGGCCCGGCCATCAGCACGCCGCCGCATTCGCCGCTGCCGCGCACCCGCTCCAATACCGGCGCCAGGTGTTGCGCGGCCTCGGCCCGCCCGGCCGTGCCGCCCGATTGCAGCAGCGCATCGGCCAGACGGAGCCGTGTTTCTAGCCCCTGGCCGAACACATCGATACGCTCCTCATGGTCCAGCGCCCGGCGCCAGTGCGTGCAGGCCTGCTCCAGCCGCCCCTCGGCCATGGCCAGGTGGGCGGGCAGCGTCATCCGCTGATCGACGTCGACGGCCCATCCCGAGGGCGGATAGCTCGCGCGCAGCACGACGGCCAGGCGCTGCAGGGTGTCGCTGTCTTCGGCAACTACGGCCACGCGGATGGCATGGAACAGCACGAACGCGAGTTGCTGCGGGCGCTTGTGCTCCGCCTGGCCGGCGCTCATCTCGACGATCAGGCCGGCCATGCAGGCGCTGGCAGCCTCGCGCCGGCCACGCACCGCATGCACCGTGGCCATCAGCATGCTGACCATGGCCTGCACATTGGCCGGACGGCCCAGCCAGCGGCAATGGGCCTCGGCCATTTCGGCCGAGGCCTCGGCCGCCGCCACGTCCCCGGCCCAGAGCTGCAGCCAGCCGTTGATCATCACATTCACCGCGCCCAGCGCGGTGGTGCTGTCGGGCAAGCGTGTGGCCACGCCATCGACATAGCGCTGCAGCGGTGCTCGCATGCCCAGGGCGCCCACGAAGGTGGGCAGGGGCGAGCACTCATACCATCGCGCCAGGCTTGGCAGCTGTTCCAGGCCCTCGACGATCTCGCTCCACAGCGGGGCGAAGCGGCTGCGCTGGCCGTCGCCAAGCGCATGCCAGCAGGCGGCCAGCTGTGCGCGGCAACGGGTCTCGGTGTCGATGGGCTGCCTGATCAGGGCCTCGTAGGCCGCCCGGGATGCTTGCTCGTCGCCCAGGCCGCTGAGCGCGATCGCGTGATACGACAGCGCACGCAGCTCCAGATTGCGTTCGCCGCGCCGGGCAAAGCCCTGCACGGCCCGTTGCGTGGCCTCGCACATCGTGGGCCAGTCCCAGCGCGCCCAGCCGACCAGGCCACGCACCAGCTGCAGCAGCGGCGCCTGGTCGCGAAACTCGGCCGGAAACTGATCGACAAAGCGCTGCACGGTGGACACGGCGCCCGCTGTCAGCAGCTCGGCTCCGACCTCGCCCAGCACCTGCTCGGCCTCCTCCCAGGCACCGGCACGCAGCAGATAACCGATGCGGCGGGCCGGGTCGTCATCGCTACGCGCGGCGCGCTTGAGCAACTCGACCAGCTCGCCCGGGCGCTCGCGGCGCAGGCGGTCGTCCAGGCAGTCGCGGAACAGATCGTGCAGGCTCAAGGTCCGGCCGCTCTCGCCCTCTTCGGCCAGCACGGTCACGAACAGGCCGCGCCGTTCGACCTCCTCCAGCAGCAGCGCCGCCTGGGCATCGCCCGAGACGGCGGCGCAGCGCTCCGGCGTCAGCTCGGGCAGCACCGAGCAGCGCAGCAGGAACAGGCGCAGCGCCTCGGGCATATCGTCCAGCACCTCGGAGGCCATGTAGTCGAACATATGGCGGGTGGTCAAGGTGGCGCCGCCACCGCGCTGGCGGGCGCTCAGCGCCAGGCTCAGGCCGGCGGCCCAGCCCTGGGTGCGTTGCAGCAGGCTGTCGGTCTCGGTGGTCTGGTGGCCCGCCGAGGCGACCAGGTGCTCAACCTCGCCATGGTCGAAGCGCAAGTCCTCCTGACGGAACTCGGCCAGCTCGCCGGCCGCCCGCCACTTGGCCAGCGGCAGCGGAGGATCGACCCGGCTGGAGATCACCATGCCCCAGTGCGGCGGCAGTCGTGCGATCAGGAGACTCAGCCAATCGAACACGGCGGGGTCCTCGATGCGGTGGGCATCGTCGATGACGATCAGGCCGCGGGCCACCTCGGTGGCATCCAGCGCATTCAGCAACTCCGAGGCCAGGGCCTGGCGTGCCGCACGGCTGCCATCCTGCACGGCCACCATAGCCTCGGGCGAGCTGCGCCAGGGCAGGTCGAAAGGGTCCAGCGCCGCCACCAGACAGGCCGCCAGACGATTCAGGTCGTCATCGGCATCGGCCGCCACCCAGGCCAGGGCGGTGCTGGGTGGCAGGGTGGCGATCTGCTGCGTCAGCGCGGCGGTCTTGCCAAAGCCGGCAGGGGCCGACAGCAGCACCAGGCGGCAGCTGGCCAGCGCCGCGGCCAGCGGCTGGTCCAGCCGGCTGCGCGCGATCAGCCCCGGACGCGGGCGCGGCGGCTGGATCTTGGCGCGGGCAAAGGTCGGGGTCTGCATCGGCGGGCTGCTGTTTCCAAGCAGTTTAAGTTCAGCCGGCGTTGCGCAGGCCCGCCAGCGCCTGCATCAGCAACTGCTTGACAAAGGCGGCGTCCAAAGGCGCGTGGCCCAGCAGCAGGCGGAAGAACAGCGGGCCGTAGAGCAGGTCCAGGGTCACGTCCAGGTCCAGGCCCTCGCGCAGCTCGCCCCGCTGCAGCGCCTCCTGCAGCAGGCCCCGGCCCTCCTCGCGCCGCGCCAGCACGAAATGGTTGCGGAAGGCCTTGGACAGCTCGGTGTTCGGGTCCGAGGCGGCAATCATGCTGGCCACGCTGCGGCCCCTGGGGCTGCCGAAGGTGTCGGCAATGCCCTGCATCTGCTGGGCCAACGCGGCCTGCAAGGTGCGCGTGCGCTTTGCAGTGGCTGCAGGCTGGTCCGAGGGCTGGGCCTCCATCAGCGCCGCCATGGCCACCGCATGGCGGTCGGGCCACCAGCGATAGACCGTCGGCTTGCCGACACCGGCCCGTGCCGCCACCGCCTCCATCGTCACACCGGCAGGGCCCAGCTGGTCCATCAGCTCGCGGGCGGCCTTCAGGATGGCATCGCGCGAGGTCAGGCTGCGCGGGCGGCCGCGGGCGCGGGGCCTGGCCTCCTCCGCATCAGCGGGCTTGACGGTTGTTGGCATTTATGGAACGATACGTAACGTAATTCATCTCCCACAGTTTACCAAGGAGCGAACATGACAGCTGCCCGCACAGTGCCCTCCGGTTGCCTGAAGCCCTATCTGGTCGTGGCCGACGCCGCGCGGGCTATTCGCTTCTACGAGCAGGCCTTCGGCGCCACCGAGCTGTTCCGCCTGGCCGAGCCCGGCGGCAAGATCGGCCATGCCGAGCTGCGCATAGGTGACTCCTGTTTCATGCTGGCCGACGAATACCCCGACTTCGGCGCTCTGGGGCCGGTGAGCATCGGCGGCACGCCGGTGTCCATCCACCTGTACGTGGCCGATGTGGATGACACGATGGCGCGCGCCGAGGCGCTGGGCGCCACGACGCTGCGCGTCGCCAAGGACGAGTTTTACGGCGACCGCTGCGGCATGCTGATCGACCCCTTCGGCCACCGCTGGCATGTCGCCACCCGGCTGCAGGAAGTGACGCCCGAGGAGATGCAGCGGCGCTGGAGCGAGGCGCTTGCGGCCTGAGTGCCCATCACTTCTCGGCCACGGCCTCGACCTGGATGCGCAGATCCACGTCCATCTTGAAACCGTAGTCCTTGCCAGCGGCGAGGCCGAACTCGTCGCGTTTGAAGCTGCCGGTCGCATCAGCGCCGCAGAGCTCGCGCTTGTGCAGCGGGTGCGGGATGCACTTGAGCGAGTGGATCGTCAGCGTCACCGGCCGGGTGATGCCGTGCAGCGTCAGCGCGCCCACCAGCTGCGCCGGCAGCCCACCCTCGAAGCGTCCCTTGTAGGTCGCCCGGGGAAACTTCTTCACGTTGAAGAATTGCTCGCCCCGGCCCCAGGCGTTGAGCGCGTCGTGGCCGAAGTCGAGGCCGGCGAGGTCGATCGTGATGTCCACCGTGCCCGCGCCGGTGTCCTTGTCATAGACCACGCTGCCGCTGTTCCTGTTCATCTTGCCGCGCCAGACCGAGATGCCCATGTGGTCGGCCTCGAAGCTCGGGAAGGTGTGGTGCGGGTCGATCTTGTAGCTGACCGGCGCCGCCTGAACGGCTGCAGCTGCGAGCAGGGATACAAGGGCGAAAAGGGGTTGGGATTTCATGCAGGCTCCAGAAGGGCGAAGAGCGCGACAGCGCGCGTGGTCACGACGAACGATGGCCCGGGAAATCGACAGGCAAGCCATGAAGACCGATCGGCGTGCCGACCCCAGATCGCCGGGTTCGCCGATCTCTCGAAACATCGGGCTAGCGAGACGCCTTCGTCGGATCGCCGACGGCGAGATTCAGCCGCACCGCCTCCTCGACGAGTTGCACGACGGTTTCGCGCAGCAGGGGCGTGTCCAGGCGCAGCTCCAGCGTGGCCAGCTCGTATTTGCCTCCCGGCGTCAAGCGCGGCTCGATGTGCCGCAGCCGCTTGCCACGGAAGAAGGCGAACAGCACCCGCGTCGGCTCCGCGCGGATGATCAGCACCGGGCCGTTGTTGATATAGACCAGATGACCCCACTTCAGCCGTTCCTGAAGCTCGGGCGCCGTGGCGCGCACGGTGTCGCGTAGCGCCTCGGCGAAGCTCTTCTGCCATCCGGTGAGGCAGGCGATGTATTCGTCGGGCGTGGTGGCCGGGGTCAGTATCATCTTCATCGGACCGTCCTTCGCGCCTAGAACCAATAGTCGGCGACGCATCGGCCGTCGCGCGGCAGATCATCAAAGGTGTCCAGCCCGTCGAAATGGTCGATAGGCACCTGGGCGATGGGCCCAGGTTCGGTCAGGCGCAGATTGACGGCAATCCGCCGGCGCCCGTCCTCGCCCTGGGTCTGCGCCCGCCAGTGGGACACGCAGCCGCAGCTCGGGCAGAAGTGGAACTCGATCGCCTTGCCGCGCACATAGGCCCGGGTCGGCCCCGAGACATGGATGCCCTCGCCTTCATAGTCATAGGCCCACAAGGTGCCGTAGCGGCGACAGACCGTGCAGTTGCAGGCCGTCGCCCCCTCAGGAATGCCCCTGAATGACCAGTTGACTGCGCCGCAGTGACAAGAGCCGTGGATCATGGGGGTTCTCCGTCTGAATGTGGTCAAGGCGATGGATGCTTCGGCAGCCCAGCCCCTGTGTGTCAACGGCTTCCGGGCGCTTCAAATGGTCTGGGCATGTGCTTCAAAGTGCAAGAGGTCGAACCATGAGCCGCCAAGCTGAAAGCAGCGTCTGGCATGCCCGAACTGGACAAAGCCGTTGGCCGCCAGCACGTGAATCGAAGCCGGATTCTCCGGCCGGCAGGTGGCCTCGATCCGATGCAAGGAGAGCGCCGAAAAGGCCTGATCTCTCGCCAGGCGCACGGCCGCCTTGGCAAGGCCCCGCCCATTGTGTTCGGCACCCACCCGATAGCCCAGCGAGGCGCAGTGATAGTGGGCTCGCTTGACCTGGGTGAGATTGACACGGGCGACCAGAGTGCCGTCTTCGCGAAGCAGGTATTGATAGGCAAGATCTCGCGAGGCATCTTGCTGCGCCGCGGTTATCGCGGCGGCAATTCCGCCGGGGGCGTAGTAGGCCTCCGGGCGGGCATTGATCCATGATTCGAAGAACTCGCGGTTGCGGAACTCGAAGGCCGTCAGTTCGTCGTGGTCGGACGTGGTGAGTGCGCAGAGGGTTAACGTTGGCATCCTGGAAGGATAGCGCGTGCTCAATTCGCCAGCAGGCCGGCGACACGTTCACGCAGTCCCGCCGGCGTGACGGCGGTGGCCTCGACCGGCGTGCCGGCCACCAGGCCGACCCGGCTCCAGACGCCGCGGCGGAAGGGCCGCACCATGGCCTGGCCCTCATGCACGCGGGAGAAGTAGGAGCCCCAGAGGTTTTGCAGGGCCAGCGGCACGACGGGCACCGGATGTGTCTGCAGAATCTTCATGATGCCGCCCTTGAACTCGCCAAGGCTGCCATCGCGGGTGATGCCGCCCTCGGGGAAGATGCACAGCATCTCGCCATCCTCCAGCACCAGGCGGGCCTCGGCGAAGGCGCGCTCGTAGGCGGCCGGGTCTTCCTTCTGCGGCGCAATCGGTATCGCCTTGCCGAGCTTGAACAGCCAGCCCAGCACCGGCAGCTGGAAGATGCGGTGGTCCATCAGAAAGCGAATCGGCCGCGGGCTGGCCGCCATCACCAGGATCGCATCGATGAAGCTGACGTGGTTGCAGACCAGGATGGCCGGGCCCTGCAGCGGGATGTTCTCGTCGCCGCTGACCTTGAAGCGGTAGATGCAGCGCGAGGCGATGAAGGCGATGAAGCGCAGCAGGTACTCGGGCATCAGCAGGAAGATGTAGACGGCCACCACCGCATTGGCGATGCCGGTGAACAGGAACACCTGGGGCACGCTGAAGCCCGCGCCGAGCAGGGCCCCGGCGATCACGCTGCTGGCAATCATGAACAGTGCATTCAGGATGTTGTTGGCGGCGATGATGCGTGCCCGGTGCGTGGCCGGCGAACGCAGCTGTATCAGCGCATACATCGGCACGCTGTACAGGCCGGCGAACAGCGACAGCAGGGCCAGGTCGGCCATCACCCGCCAATGCGCTGGCTGGGCGATGAAGGCCGCGAGGCCCATCTGCGGCAGGGCCGGCAGGCCGCGAGCGGAGAAGTACAGGTCGATGGCAAACACGCTCATGCCGATGGCGCCCAGCGGCACCAGGCCGATCTCGACATGGCGCTTGCTGAGCATCTCGCACAGCAGCGAGCCTGTGCCTATGCCCACCGAGAACACCACCAGCAGCAGCGAGGCGACCTGCTCGTCGCCGTGCAGCACCTCCTTGGCAAACGACGGGAACTGCGACAGGAACACGGCGCCGAAGAACCACATCCAGGAGATGCCCAAGAGCGAACGGAACACGACCAGATTGCCGTGGGCCAGCTTCAGATTGCGCCAGGTCTCGGTGATCGGGTTCCAGTTGATCTTGAGCGTCGGGTCGGTGGCCGGGGACTGCGGCACCAGTTGAGCGCTGACACGCCCCAGCACGGCCACACCTATGCAGGCCACGGCCACCGCCTGGGCGCCGATGCCGGGCAGCGCGATCAGCAGACCACCGGCCACATTGCCCAGCAGGATGGCGACGAAGGTGCCCATCTCGACCATGCCGTTGCCGCCGGTCAACTCGCGCTCGTTCAGATGCTGGGGCAGGTAGGCGAACTTGACCGGGCCGAACAGCGTGGAGTGCAGTCCCATCAGGAACACGCAGGCGAGCAGCAGATGCACCTGCGCCAGCACAAAGCCTATCGCCGCCAGGATCATGATGCCGATCTCCAGCGTCTTGACGAAGCGTATCAAGGTCGTCTTGTCGTACTTGTCGGCCAGCTGGCCGCTGGTGGCCGAGAAGAACAGAAAGGGCAGGATGAACAGCGCCCCTATCACCAGGCCGGCCAACGCCGGCGGCAGCCAGGCCACCTGCAGCTGGTAGGTGACCAGCACGGTGAAGGCGAACTTGAACAGATTGTCATTGCCGGCGCCGAGGAACTGGGTCCAGAAAAACGGAGCGAAGCGTCGCTGCGACAGCAGCGCGAACTGGTTCGGATGGTCGTGTGCGCTCAAGATCTCTCCAGGGTGTGCTTGGCTCTACCGTATCACCTGTGCCGGTTCGCCCAGGCCCGCGCGGGGCAGCCAGGCAAACACCGAGTCCACGGTGACGGTTTCTATCCGATCGGCAAAACGCTTTGCGCCGGGGTGGTCATCGAAGGCGATGTTAGCCGCGGTCACCCGTGCGCCGAGGCGCTTCATGGCCGATATTCTCAGCGTGGTCGGCTGATAGTCCTTCAACTTCAACCAGGCCTGGGCCCGCTCGCGGCTGGTGGCGCCCGGGTCCTGCGCCATGGCCAGCGTCTCGATCGCCCATTGGTTCGATTGCTGGTAGGTCAGGGCCCAGGGGTAGGCCAGCATGTTGTAGGCCGGGGTGTTGAGGCGCGCCACCTGGGCGTTGTCGCGCAGCAGCGGCAGCAGCCGGGCCTGCACCTCCGGCGCCAGCACCACCAGGCCGGCCTCGAAGTCGTAGAGATCATCGAGAAAGAACTCGCCCAGGCCCTGGCGGTACAGTGCCGCGCGCGGCGTGCCGCACTGGTTGAGCTTGTGCATCACGCGCCACTGCGCGCCCTCGCGGTAGGCGAAGGCAAGGTGCGAGTAGCGCAGGCCGTATTCGCTCAGGTTCTGGCCCACACGGGCCAGCATCACCACATGGGCGCCGCTGGCGTCGAGCTTGGCGGCGGTGTGCTCGGCCAGGGTCAGCGCGCGTTGCACCGAGTTCGCGCTGGGCGGCTTGGACTCACAGCTGCGGCCGGCATGGGCGCTCATACTGTTCAGGCACAGCGCCAGCAGCAGGCTGCCGAGCAGCGGATGGCGCGTCACCGTGTCACTCGTTCGTTGTAGAGCAGGGCCTTGCCGATCTCGTTCGGTATGAAGGCCACCGCCGCACCGGCGGCCGACAGCAGGTAGCCGGTGCTCATGGCCGTGACCATCACGGCCGTGCCCGCCACCATCGATACCCCGCCGGCCAGCTGGCCGCTGAGCTTGATCGAGGCGCGGGCGCCATCCGAGGCCCGCTCCAGCACGTAGACGGTGCCGGCGGCCGACGCCTCGACTGCGACCACGGTGAGCATGGCGCCGGCCGACAGCACCATCACCGGCGCGGCCATTGACACGGCGATCGGCAGGCCCGACAGCACGCTGGCCTCCGACAACTGGGCCAGCACCGGAGTCTGCAGGCCGGCAAGACCTGCCACCAGGCCGGCGGTGATCAGGCTGCGGACGATTTTTGTTGCGTTCAAGATGTGGCTCCTTGTTCGTTGGATTCGGCGCGGCGGCTCATGCTCCCTTCGCGCCAGGCCTCGGCGAGATCTGCCTCATGGGCGTCGCGCAGCGTCTTGGCCAGCGTGAACACGCTGGAGATCAGGAACAACCAGCACACGCCCAGAAAGGCCTTGTAGGTCGGGTTCACCTCCATGCGCCACAGGCCCCAGGCGGTCAGCGCCATGGCCAGAGCGAAACCACCCCAGACGACCAGGCCCCACATCGGTGTGTCGGTCTTGCGGTTCTCGTTGTCACGCACGAACTTGGCGAGCGCGAAGGCGGTGGACAGGCAGAACATATAGCCCATCACCATGAAGGCGCGGTCCAGGTCCTGCCCCGGCAGATAGGCCAGGCCGGTGCCGCACAGGGTGATGGCGGCGCCGAAGGAGATCCAGACCTGGGTTTTCCAGGCACGGGTGTCGCGGCGGATGAGCTGGTGTTGCATGAGGTCCCCGAAGTCGTTGTGCGTTGATATTGGGCGCTAGGTCGCGCCCCTTCAACTGTGCCGTATCGGGTGGCTTCAGCGCCGACCGATGGTATCTTTCGGCGGTACTTTGACGCGCTTCTTGAAACCGATGAAACGCATGCGACATGAGCACAACACAAGATCTGGTGGCGGCACTGAAGGCCGAGCTGAAGGCGGCCGGTATCACTTATGCCGATCTGGCCGAGGCGCTGGGCATGGCCGAATCGAGCATCAAACGGATGTTCGCCAAGGGCGGTGACATGCCGCTGTCGCGCATCGACGAGGTGCTGCGCCTGCTGAAGATGGACTTCGCCGAGTTGGCGCGCCAGGTGGCCGACGCACAGCCGCTGCGCCGCGCGTTGACGGCCGAACAGGAGCAGACCGTGGTCGCCGACCGCAGGCTGCTGCTGCTCGCCATTTGCTGCTTCAGCCAGTGGACCTTCGAGCAGATGGTCTCGACCTATACCTTTACCGAGGCGGAATGCCTGCGCTACCTGCTGCAGCTGGACCGCCTGGGCATCATCGAGCTGCGGCCGCTGAACCGCTACCGGCTGAAGGTCGCCAAGGGCTTCCAGTGGCGACCCAACGGGCCGGTGATGCAGTACTTCCGCCAGCATGTGGCCGATGACTATTTCAGCGGCGGCTTCGACGGCGAGGGCGAGACGCTGATGCTGGTCCACGGCCAGATCGGCAAGAGCCTGGCGGCCGGTTTCGTCGAGCGGCTGCAGCGCGTGGGCCAGGACTTTGCCCAGCAGCACCTGGCTGACCAGAAGCTGCCACCGGATCAGCGCCGGCCCTACACCCTGGTGGTGGCAATGCGCTCCTGGCTGTTCGCGGCCTTCCGCGACCTCAAGCGCCCGGCAGCGGGCTGACCCCCCGCCAGACCCGCACCACATTGCGCCCTGCCCGCTTGGCCTCGTAACAGGCGGCGTCGGCGGCGGCCAGCACGGCGGCCATATCGTCCAGGCTGTCGTCGATTTCGACCACACCTATGCTGGTCGTCACGCCAAGCGTCAGGTCTTGCCACAGCAGCTTGTGGGCCGCGACCATGGCGCGGATCTGCTCGGCCACCTGCTCGGCGGTGTCGCGGTCGCAGCGGCGCAGCAGCACGGCGAATTCGTCACCACCCAGGCGGGCCACCGTGTCGTCCTCGCGCACCCGGTGCAGCAGGATGGCGGCCACGTCCTTCAGGATGGCATCGCCCGCCGCATGGCCGGCCGTGTCGTTGACGGCCTTGAAGCCGTCGAGGTCGATGAACAGGGCCGAGCCGGTTTCGCTGCGGCGGCGCTCATGCAGCTGCTGCTGCAGGCGGGCCTCGAACTCGCGGCGATTGACCAGATCGGTCAGCGGGTCGTGGGTGGCCGTCCAGGACAGCTGCTCGCGCTGCTTGCGGAAGGCGGTGTGGTCCGAGACGATCCAGATCGTGCCGGCCAGCGGGTCGCCGGCGCTGACCGCGGCGCCCTGCAGATAGCCCCAGAAGCGGCTGCCGTCGCGGCGCTGGAACTCGATCTCCTCGGTGTGTACCCGGCCCTCCAGAAAGGCCTCGCCGGCACGGTTGACCAGGCCCCGGTAGGCCTCGTCCGACGGGTAGAGCATGCCGTGCTCACGGCCCACCAGCTCGGCCGGCGTGAAGCCGAACAGCGCGGCATAGTGCTGGCCGACCAGCTCGAACCTGCGCCGCCGGGTGAAGCCTATGCCTATGGGCGCGTTGATCATCACCGCCTGCATGCGCTCCAGCAGATCATTGGCGACGCGCTGGCCGGCGGCCCGCTGCTCGATGACATGCTGGAACACGGCCGCCAGCTGGCCGATCTCGCCCTCGCCGGTGGGCCAGGGCTGGTCGGGGTGGGTGCTCTCGTCGAGCAGGCTCAAGGCGCGCCGCTCCAGCTGCTGCAGTGGCCGCAACACCCAGGCCATGGCCCAGAAGATCAGCAGTGCGCCCGTCAGCGCGACGCCCAGGCCCAGCCAGGCCGCCTCGACCCTGGCCTTGCCGGGGCGACCCAGCAGGATCTCCGCCGAGGCGACGCGGAACACCATCCAGTCCGCACCGGGCACGGCGGCCATGGCCACGAACTGGTCGCCGACACGCCTTGCCAAGGCCTCGGGTTCCATCGGCCGGCCGTCGGTGGCCCAGCGGCGGGCGGCGGCGCCCAGCCGCGGCTCGGTCGCCGCATCCTTCAACAGCCAACCCGGCTCGGGGTGGGCGATGATGCGTCCGCTGCCATCGGTGATCACCGTCAGGCTGGAGTCGTGTTCGTTGCCCACCTGCTGCGTCAGGTCGGCCAGGAAATTGCTGGCGCCCAGGCGCAGCACTCCACCCAGCACGGCGACGATGCGGCCCTCGGCGTCACGCACCGGTGCGCTGAGGATGATCTCGGCCACATCGAAGCGCAGGCTGTGCAACGGTTCGGAGACCAGCAGCCGGCCCTCTCTCAGCGTGCGGGCGAAGTAGTCGCGCTGCTTGATATTGACCTGCACGGCGCGCACATTGTCCTGGTCGGCAGAGGCAACGATGCGGCCATCTTCGGCAGCCAGAAAGGTGCTGAAAAACAGACCCTGCAGCACAGCCTGGCTGGCCAGATAGGTGGATACGGCCTCGAACTCGGCGGCGGCCTGCGGTCGGCGCTTGTGCGGCCATTGGGCGGCGGCCTTGGCCAGCGCGATCTGTCGCTCCACCACCCGGGCAGACAGGGTCCGGCTCATGATGCCCACGCCCAGGCCCGAATCGGTCAACGACTGCTCGGCGCGCCGCTGGGCATCGCGCAGCACCAGCACCACGGTGACGGCGACGCTGGCGCCTATGATCAACGCACTGGTCAGCGCCAGCTTCAGTTTCAGCGAGCCCAGGGCTAGCCTCGCGGAATCCAGCCAGGGGGATGCCATGTTCAGCCCAGCATGGCCCGCCTGCGTGCCAGGCTGTCCTCGGGCCAGAACTGCTTGCGGTCGTAGTACTCGGCCACGGCCGGGGTGTCCGGGCTCAGCTGCACCCAGGGCTGTTTGGACATCGTGAAGATGTGGATGTCAGGCGGCAATCGGTCGGGCTCGTCCAGGGTGCCGACACGCACAAAGCTGACCGCCTCACCGGCGCCGGCGTAATGGCTCCAGACGGCGATGCGGCACTGCGGGCAGCGCATGATGTCCTGACCCTTGCCGCTGTTGGACGGCGTGTGCACCCGCTCGGGCGCACCGCTGAGCAGTTCCAGCCGCGTGGTTTCTATCATCGCGTTCAGCGCAAAGGCGCTGCCGCTCTCGCGCTGGCACCAGCGGCAATGGCAGCAGTGCACGAACAGGGGGCGGCTCGTCATGCGGTAGCGCAGGGTCCTGCAAGTGCAGCCGCCCTCCAGCGAAAAAGCGGTTTCCGTCGTCATGGGCGCACCTCCATTGCTGGGGTGATGTTTCCGTCTATTTGCGTCGGCGTCAAGCCGGATTCGGCGCGCGGGCCCGATATAGTGCCGGGTCCGCAGCGCAAGGAATCATGCTCATGTCCAGCCCCACCCTACAGACCAGCGAGCTGATCGAGATGTTCGAGCTCGCGCCTGTGTCACTCTGGCTTGAGGACTACAGCGGCGTGCGCCGTCTGTTCGACCAATGGCGCGCGGCCGGTGTGACCGACCTGCGCGCCCATCTGCGCGCCGATCTGAGCCGGGTGCTGGACTGCACGACGCGCATCCAGGTGCTGAAGGTGAACCGGCGCACCTTGGAGCTCTACGGCGCCGAGTCCTTGGCGCAACTGGTCGAGAACATCCCGCGCGTGTTCCGCGACGACATGCTGGAGCACCATGTCGAGGACATGGCGCAGCTGTGGGACGGCGCCTCGCGTTACGCCAGCCAGACTGTCAACTACAAGCTCGGCGGCGAGCGCCTCGACATCGCGCTGAACGCCACCATCCTGCCCGGCCATGAGCAGGACTGGGGTCGCGTGCTGGTGTCGATCGAGGACATCACCGCGCGCATCCAGGCCCAGCGGGCCCAGGCGCTGAGCGAGCAATATGCGCGCGGGCTGTTTGAGCATTCGCCGGTGTCGCTGTGGGTGGAGGACTTCAGTGCTGTCAAGCAGCTGATCGACGAGGTGCGCGAGGCTGGCGTGACCGACTTCCGCACCTTCACCGATGTGCACCCGGAGTTTGTGCAGCGCTGCATGCGCGAGATCCGCGTCATCGACGTCAATCGCCAGACCTTGACGATGTTCGGTGCGCCCGACCGCCACACGCTGCTGAGCCGTCTGCACGATGTGTTCCGCGACGATATGGAGCGCCACTTCGCTGACGAGCTGGTGGACCTGTGGAACGGCAAGCTGTTCCAGCAGCGCGAGCTGGTCAATCACGCGTTGAATGGCGATGCGGTCAATGTCTATATGCAGTTCTCGGTGCTGCCCGGCCATGAGCGCGACTGGGACCTGGTGCTGGTCTCGCTGACCGACATCACCGCGCGCAAGAAGGCCGAGGCCTATCTGGAGTTCCTGGGCAAGCATGACTCGCTGACCAAGCTGCGCAACCGCTCCTTCTTCGCCGACGAGCTGAACCGCCTGGAGCGCCGCGGCCCCTGGCCGGTGGCGGTGCTGATGCTGGACCTGAACGGCCTGAAGCTGGCCAATGACGGCGAGGGCCATGCGGCCGGCGACGCGCTGCTGCGCCGCGCCGGCGAGGTGCTGGCCAAGGCGGTGGACAAGAATATCTGCGCGGCCCGGGTTGGCGGCGACGAGTTTGCGGTGCTGCTGCCGGCCACCGATGCCCGCGGCGGCGAGCAGGTGATGGCCCGCATCCACGAACTGGCCGAACTGAACAACCAGTTCTACGGTGGCTCGCGCCTGAGCTTTGCGATGGGCATGGCCCTGTGCCAAGGCGGCGAGCGGCTGGAGGCGGCCGTGCACCAGGCCGACCAGCAGATGTACCTCAGCAAGAAGGCGTTCTACGAGGCGGCGTCTATCGACCGCCGCCACGGCTGATCAAGCCAGTACGGTCACCATCGCCAGGAACGAGGTCACCGCCACGGCGGCGGCAAAGGTGCCGGCGTTCAGTGGCGGCATGGGCACGAACACATCCTGCTGGGCGCGCTGGGTGTAGAGCGGCGGGCTGGGTGGGCGCGGGGTTTGAGTGGGGCAGTTGGCTTGCATGGCGAGCTCCGATTGCGAGCCACCATCATCGAAGCCACGTGTTTCAACGCGGCTTCGCTCCCATCAAGAATTGTTTCAGTCTGTAGCCCGGATGGCAATCCGGGGCCCCGGATTGCCATCCGGGCTACATAAGTCAAACGTCGAACTTCACGCCCTGCGCCAAGGGCAGCGAACGCGAGTAATTGACCGTGTTGGTCGCGCGGCGCATGTAATTGCGCCAGGCGTCCGAGCCCGATTCGCGGCCGCCGCCGGTTTCCTTCTCGCCACCGAAGGCGCCACCGATCTCGGCGCCCGAGGTGCCGATATTGACGTTGGCAATGCCGCAGTCGGAGCCCGAGGCGCTGAGGAAAGTCTCGGCCTCGCGCAGATCGTTGGTGAAGATCGCCGACGACAGGCCCTGCGGCACGTCGTTCTGCATCGCGATCGCTTCGTCCAGCGTCTTGTAGCGCAGCGTGTACAGAATCGGTGCGAAGGTCTCCTGGCGCACCACCTGGGTCTGCGCGGGCATGCGCACCAGGGCCGGCACGGCATACCAGGCGTTCGGGTACTGCTCGGCCAGCGCACGGGTGCCGCCGCTGACCTCGCCGCCCTCGGCGCGGGCCTGCTGCAGCGCCTGCTGCATATGGTCGAATGAGGCCTTGTCGATCAGCGGGCCGACCAGGGTGCCGGCCTCCAGCGGGCTGCCAATCTTCAGGCTGGCGCGGGCGCGGTCCAGGCGGGCGACCAGCTCGTCGTGGATGCTTTCATGGGCGATCAGCCGGCGTGTCGTGGTGCAGCGCTGGCCGGCCGTGCCATAGGCGCCGAACAGGATGCCGCGCACGGCCAGTTCCAGATCGGCCGACGGCGTGACGATGATGGCATTGTTGCCGCCCAGCTCCAGCAGGCTGCGGCCGAAGCGCGCCGCCACCTTGGGGCCGACCGCGCGGCCCATGCGGGTGCTGCCGGTGGCCGACAGCAGGGCGACCTGGTGATGCTCGACCAGCGCCTCACCGACGGCCGCGCCGCCGTTCAACACCTGCGACAGATGGGCCGGCGCGTCGGCGCCGTAACGGGCCAGCGCGCGCTCGAACAGCGCCTGGGTGGCCAGGGCGGTCAGCGGTGTCTTCTCGGACGGCTTCCAGACGCAGGCATTGCCGCAGACCAGGGCCAGGGCCGAGTTCCAGGCCCACACCGCGACGGGGAAGTTGAAGGCGCTGATGATGCCCACCACGCCCAGCGGCAGCCACTGCTCCATCATGCGGTGGCCGGGGCGCTCGGAGGCGATCGTCAGGCCGCAGAGCTGGCGCGACAGGCCGACCGCGAAGTCGCAGATGTCAATCATCTCCTGCACCTCGCCGTCACCCTCGCTGGTGACCTTGCCGGCCTCCAGCGCGACCAGCTGGCCCAGTGCGCTCTTGTGCGCGCGCAGCTCCTCGCCGAACAGCCGCACCAGCTCGCCGCGCTTGGGCGCCGGCACATTGCGCCAGACCAGGAAGGCGGCGTGGCTGCGGGCAATCGCGACCTGCATGTCGGCTGCGCTTGCTTCGTGGACCGCACCGATTTGTGCGCCGTCGATGGGCGAGCGCACGGCCAGGGTGCCGCCGCTGCGGGCGGCTTCGCTGACGCCCAGGGCGTTCAGCAGATCATTCACTTGTGTCGTCATATTCTTGCTCCGGAATCAGCCTATCGATTCCACTTGGCGCGACTGTTGGTAAGCCTTGCCGAAGCGGTTCGCCAGGAAAGCCGGCAACTCTACTTGCTCCTGGCGGATGAAGCCAGCACGGGGCAGCTTGCCCTCACGGAACAGGTCAACGGCGGCGCAGATGCCGGCGGCGGTGGTGATCTGGATGGCGGACAGCGGGGCGGCCTCGTCGCGGTCGGCAAAGATCTTACGGGCGAACACCTCCTGCACCAGGCTGCCCCCGCGCATGCCGGAGACGGTGACGAACACCAGCACCACGTCCTGCATCGTCGCGGGCATGGACTTGCGCATGATGTTCTTCAAGGTTTCCTGATCGCTCTTCAGCTGCAGATCGTGCAGCAGCATCATCATCAGGTCGCGGTGGCCGGGGTAGCGCACCGTCTTGTAGTCGAGGTTGCGCACGCGGCCGGCCAGCGTTTCGCACAGCGTGCCCAGGCCGCCCGAGGTGTTGAAGGCCTCGTACTCGGTGCCGTCCAGCGAGAAATGCTCCAGGCCTTCCAGCGGCAGGGCGGCGATGGTCTCGCCGTCGTGGATGCTTTCGCAGGGGTGGCAGTATTCGTTGATCAGGCCGTCGACGCTCCAGGTCAGGTTGTACTTCAGCGCATTGGTCGGGAAGGCGGGCAGGGCGCCGACGCGCATCTTCACGTCATGCAGCGAGTCAAAGCTCTTGGCCAGGTGGTGGGCGACGATGCCGATGAAGCCCGGTGCCAGCCCGCATTGGGGCATGAAGGCGGTCTTGGCGCCTTCGGCGATGCGCTTGATCTCCTTGGTGGCGGCCACGTCCTCGGTCAGGTCGAAATAGTTGCAGCCGGCTTCCAGTGCGACGTGGGCAACGGTGATGGCCAGGTGGTAGGGCAGCGCGTTGATGACCGTCTCCTGGCCCTTCAGCGCGGCGAACAGGGCCTTGGCATCTTCGGTGTCCACCACCAGCGTCTTGACGCCCACGGGCTCCAGCTTGGCCAGCGCCGCGGCGCTCCTGTCCATCACCGTTACCTGGTAGTCACCGCTGCCCTGCAGCAAACGGGCAATGGTCTGGCCGATGTGTCCGGCGCCTAGCAGTGCAACTTTCATGGGGGTCTCCAAAACGGGTGGTGTTGCGCCGGAGTCTAGGGAGGCATGGTGACGAAAGAAAGCATAAGTTCGACGGATAAGCGCGTTGCTTTGACGTATCGTCACTAAAATCAATCGAATCGTCTAATTCAAGGGTTATCCATGAGCGATGCTTCCACCCCCGTTCCGAGCGCGCAGGGTGCGCCGAAAGACCAGCTGGACCGCGACCTGATCGCGCTGCTGCAGGCCAATGCCCGCGAGAGCACGGCCAACCTCGCCCGCAAGCTGGGTGTGGCGCGCACCACCATCGTCGCCCGGCTGGCGCGGCTGGAGGCCGATGCGGTGATCGTCGGCTACACGGTACGCCTGGGCGTCGAGGCGGCCGAACGCGCCGTGCAGGCCTTCGTCGGCCTGAGCATCAGCCCCAAGGCGGCAAAAGAGGTGATACGGCGGCTGACCCGGCTGCCGGAACTGCGCCAGCTCAGCTCGGTCAGCGGCGAGTTCGACTACATGGCCCTGCTGCGCACCGAGTCCACCACGCGGCTGGATGCGCTGCTGGACGAGATCGGCGAGATGGAAGGCGTGATCAAAACCACCACCTCGGTGGTCTTGGCGGTGCGCATCGACCGGATGGCGTAACAAATGCAAGCGCCTGCGGCATGATGTTCGGCCCCCCACTGCATCGCTGCCATGGCCCTGCCGCCCGCCTCGAACTCGAATGACGATCCCACGGTGATCCAGGGGCGCTCGGGCGTGGCCGCCGTGGATGATCCCGACGCGACGATTCTGGACAGTTCGCGCCGCCGGGCGCAGATCCCGCGTCACGATGAAGACGCCACCGTCATCAAGCCGCGCGTCACCCAGGTGCTGCCAGGGCCGGGGGCGGCACCCGCCGTAGCCGCGCCGCCGCCGCGCCGCCCGCCGCTGCCCAAGGGCAATGCGATCGCGCTGCCGGTGGGTTTCCGGCTGCACGAGTACCGCATCGACGCGGTGCTGGGTCAGGGGGGCTTCGGCATCACCTATCTGGCCACCGATGTGAACCTGAATGCGCCGGTGGCGGTGAAGGAGTATCTGCCCGAGGACATCGCCTTCCGCTCCTCGACGCGCAGCGTTTCGCCCAACGCCAGCGAGCACCGCGAGCGCTACCAGCAGGGGCTGGACAGCTTTCTGGTCGAGGCCCGCACGCTGGCCAGTTTTCGCCACCCGAATATCGTGCGCGTGGCCCGCTTCTTCGAGGCCCACGACACCGCCTATATGGTGCTGGAGTATGAAAAGGGCGCCTCGCTGAAGAGCTGGTGGCCGCAGCACAGCGACATCGGCGAGAAGGGCCTGGCGCGGTTGCTTCAGCCGCTGCTGGACGGCCTGGCCGTGGTCCATGCCACCGGCTTTCTGCACCGCGACATCAAGCCCGACAACATCCAGCTGCGCCAGGAGGATGGCCGCCTGGTGCTCTTGGACTTCGGCTCGGCCGGCCAGGCGGTGGCCGTCAGCGACCCGGCCACCGTAGTGGTGACACCCGGCTATGCGCCGATCGAGCAGTACGGCCTGGGCGATCAGGGCCCCTGGACCGATATCTACGCGCTGGGCGCGACGCTGTACTGGATGATCAGCGGCAAGAAGCCACCCGATGCCGAGAGCCGCTGGATGATTTCGCAGTCCTCGCCCAGTGCCACCCACCAGCCCAGGGACCCGATGCCGGCGGCGGTGGAGGTCGGCCGTGGCCGCTACAGCGAGAGCTTTCTACAGGCCATAGACTGGGCGCTGAACCCCGACCCCAAGGCCAGACCGCGCGATGTGGCCGAGTGGCGCACCCTGCTGTTCGCGGCCCAGGCGTCCAATTTGAGCCTGCGCGACGCGCTGCGCTCGGGCGATGTGCTGCAGGGCGGCAAGGAGGCCGCCCAGGCCCTGGTGCGCAAGCCGCGCCAGGGCCTGCAGCGCGCGGCCCGCGCCCTGCTGCAGGTCGTGCACCCCGGCGCCTGGCCGCTGGCCGTGAAGATGGCCGTGGCCATGGTGCTGACGGCACTGCTGCCGATGCTGATCACCGCCTACTACAACCTCAATGGCAGCCTGGCGGCCGTCTCGACCAGCGAGCTGCGCAATCTGGAGCAGCTGGCGCGCAGCACGGCCGGGCGCCTGGCCCAGCTGATAGGCGACAGCCAGAACCTCGCCCGCTCGCTGGGCACCGATGCTGATTTCACCGCCTTTCTGGCCCACCCAGAGCCAGCACATCGCGATGCGATCAAGAGCAAGCTGGAGCGTCTGGTCGCCGCGAATCGCGACATCCACCTGATCATGGTGATGGACGCCAAGGGCACGGCCCTGGTGTCCAGCGACGCCGAACTGATAGGCCGCAACTTCGCCTTCCGCCAGTATTTCAAGTCGGCGATGCTGGGCCAGCCCTATGTGACCGGCATCGTCGTCGGCGCGGTCGCCGGGGCGGCGGGCATGTTCTACGCGGAGCCCATATTTGATGCAAGCAAGCAAGTCGTCGGTGCCGTTGTGCTGCGCATCCGTGCGTCGAGCTTTGCCAGCATCCTCGACGAGGTGCAGGACGATGCCAAACGTGTGCCCATGCTGATCGATGGCGACGGCGTGCTGATCTACCACCCGCGCGAGGATCTGCTCTACCGCAGCCTGATGCCGCTGAGCGCCGATACCCTTGCCTCGATTCGCGCCGACCAGCGCTTTCGCCGCAATGAGATCGCCAGCCTCAACCTGCCCGAGCTGGCCGCGGCGATCAAGAACACGCAGACCATGGGCCATGTGGACTACCCCTCGCCCGTGACCCAGCGTGCCGAGGTGGCCGGCTTTGCGCCGGTGCCAGGTCATGACTGGACGGTGGTGGTCAGCGAGGCGCGTGAGGAATTCGAGGCTCCGCTGCAGCAGCTGTTCACCCATCTGCTGATCAGCGTCGGCCTGGTTGGTCTGTTGTTCCTGGGCCTTGCGCTGCTGTTCGCACGCAGCATCGTGCGGCCGATCAAGCAGCTGACCCAGGCGGCGCAGGCGCTGAAGAACGGCGACTTCGATGCCGCCACCGTCACCGTCAGGCGCCGCGACGAGATCGGCCTGCTGGCCCGCACCTTCAATGTGATGATCGATGTGCTGCGCCAGCGCGAGCGTGAACGCGAGCATGGCGGGAGCCCGCGCGAATGAGTTTGGCGAACGGACTCTGGACCGACTGGAGCGCCGCCGCCGAGCGCCTGGACCGCCGCTTTGCCGGTCTCTACCAGCTGCGCGCCTTCGACTACCGCCAGCCGCTGCGTCTGCAGCAGGGCGTGCCCCGGCGCCTGCGGCGCCCCTACACCACGCCGGTGGCCTATGCCGACTGGGGGCCGCGCGATGCACCGATACTGATCTGCTGCGGCGGCGTGGCTAACACGGCGATGCGCTTCAGCTTTCTGGCCGCCGACCTGAGCCGCCACCCGGCCGGCGCCTGGCGCGTGATCGCCCCGGACTGGCTGGGACGTGGCCAATCGGGCTGGCTGGCCGACGAGTGCGAATACGCGCGCGACACCTACGTCGAGCAGCTGCGCCAGCTGATCGCCCACCTCGGCGGCGGGCCGGTGGCGCTGCTCGGTTCGTCGATGGGCGGCTCGGTCGGCATAGCCTTGGCCGCCAGCGATCCTTCCCTGGTCAGCCGCTTGATACTCAATGACGTCGGTCCGCACATCCCGCGCGCGCGGCGACTGAAGCGGGCCAATACGCTGGCGCGCCACTACGTGTTCCGCTCGCCGGCCGACATCATGCGGCGCGTCGGTGCCTCGCACAAGAACGACGGCCCGGTGCCCGATGAAATCCGCCTGTTCCTGGCCTGGCACCAGACACGCTGGTCGGGCGAGAACGCCGGCCGCGTCTACCGGCTGGACCCACGCGCGTTGCAGGCCTACCGCGCCGATGCCCAGCAGGCGGTGGAGCAGTGGCAGGCCTGGCGCAGGCTCGACTGCCCGCTGCTGGTGCTGCACGGCATGGAGTCAGATGCCCTGCTTGCACCTACCCTGCGCCGCATGCAGAAAACGCAAGACATGACCCTGGTGCACATTCCGCAGACCGGCCACACGCCGGTGCTGTTCGATCGGAACCAGACCGGGCTGCTGGGCAATTGGCTGGCGGCCGGCGGGCGCGAGGCCGTCGAGCTTTCGCTGCCGCTGGCCTGGCCACGCCAGCCCTGGTAGCGTTCGCCATCTTGGTGCGTCGTATTTGATGCCAACTTGATGCCGTGGCGGGTATTGCACCTTTTTGCTGCAAATTATTGGCATGCGTCTTGCGTGCGTGGGGCTCATCCGATCGAAGGAGTCAGCGATGCAAGCAATGAATGTTCATCAGGTTGTCCAGCGTGGGCGCGGCCAGCGCCTGCTGGTACCGGCCAAGGCGCTGATCGTGCTGGCCTTCACCTGGGGTGTGCTCTATCCGACCCTGCTGTGGAGTCTGCGGCACGTGTTCTAGCCCTTTTGCGTCCGGGCGGGGCGCCTTGCGCCCGCGACGAACCTTTGGAAACGTGCACAGGGCCCGCATCCTTGATATAACTCAAGCGAGGCCCCGGGTCGCAGCGCCTGCTCCCATAACGCTGTCATCAACTTTCTTCTTGCAGCGCTGCCGGTCCTGACGCGGTGCCTCCACCCGACGTGAGTCCCACAGGCTCGGCGTCGTCAAGGGGGTTGTATGTCGTCTTCTGAGCGGGCAGATCTGACGCTGGCGGCCGCAGGCCTGCATGCCTTGATGGGCTGCGACTTGCCGGTGGGCCTGGCGGTGCTGGACCGGCACTTGCGCTATGTGCAGATCAACGAGTTGCTGGCCAGGGCCAACGGGCTCGGCGTGGCCGAGCATCTGGGGCGCAGCGTGCGCGAGGTGCTGCCCAGGGCGGCCGATCAGCTCGAGCCGCTGCTGCAGGCCGTGCTGGACAGCGGCCAGGGCCGTGCCAACTTCCGCGTCGCCGCCGAGGTGCCCAGCGTGCCGGGCGAGGCCTCGGACTGGCAGGCCAGCTATATGCCCATCAAGGACGCCGAGGGTCGGGTCATCGGTGTGCTGGTGCAGGCGGTCAACCATTCGCTGGAGCTCCAGGCCCAGCGTCTGAAGCAGGACGGCGAGCAGTGGCTGCGCCGCGTGCTCGACAACCTGTTCGTCTTTGTCGGCGTGCTGAGTCCCGAGGGCGTGCTGCTGGAGGCCAACCGCGGACCGCTGGAGGCCGGCGGGCTGCAGCTCGAGGACGTGCGCGGGCGCTTCGTGTGGGACACCTACTGGTGGACCCATGACGCGGACCAGCAGCAGTGGCTGCGCGGCGTGGTGCAGCGTGTGGCGGGCGGCGAGGTGCACCGCAGCGACGTGGTGATACGCATGGCCGGCGACAGCCGCATGGAGGCCGACTTCATGCTCGCGCCGCTGCGCGATGCCGAGGGCCGCATCACCCATCTGATCGCCTCCGGCATCGACATCGGCTCCCGCCGCGACAGCGAGCGTGCGTTGCGCGACAGCGAGGACCGTTACCGCCGCGTGTTCGAGGGCTCGACCATGGGCAAATGCCTGGTCGGCAGCGATGGCGCCATCCTGGTCGCGAATCCGAGCATGGCGCAGATGTTCGGCTATCCGGCCGAGGCAATGGTTGGCATGAAGGTGCACGAGCTGGTGCCGCAGCGCCAGCGCGCCGGCCATGTGGGCCTGGTGCGCCAGTTCCTGCACCAGCCGCAGCGCCGCCTGATGGCGCAGCGCCAGGAGCTGTTCGCGCTGCGCCGCGACGGCAGCGAGTTCCCGGTCGAGATCGCGCTGAACCCGCTGCGCGAGGGCAATGACCAGCAGGTGCTGGCGACCATCAGCGATGTCACCGACCGGCGTGCGGCGCAGATCGAGATCGAGCGTGCGCTGCGCGAGAAGACGGTGCTGCTCAACGAGGTGCATCACCGCGTCAAGAACAATCTGCAGATCATCTCGAGCCTGCTCAATCTGCAGGCGCGCCATGCCGAGCCCGGCGTCAAGGTGGCACTGCAGGACAGCCAGAACCGTGTGCGCGCAATGGCGCTGATGCACCAACTGCTGTACGAGCGCGCCGATTTCAGTGCGCTGGAGCTGGGGCCCTATCTTCGCCGGCTGGGCGTGCTGCTGCGTGACACCTATCTGGGCGCCGGCTCGGTGGTGCGCCTGCAGATCGAGGCGCCCGAGACCGGACTGCGCATCGACCTGCAACGTGCCATCCCCTGCGGACTGCTGGTCAACGAGCTGGTCACCAACTCGATCAAGCATGCCTTCCGCGGTGGCGCGCCGGGGCTGATCGAGGTTCGTCTGGAGGCTGATGCGGGCGGGCGGGTGAGGCTGGAGGTCAGCGATGACGGAATCGGTCTGCCCGAGGGCGTTCATCTGGGCCAGGGCGGCAGCCTGGGCTTCCAGCTGCTGCCGGTGCTGGCCGAGCAGTGCCGGGCCAGCCTGGAGCAGATCGATGTCGGCGGCCGGGCCGGCACACGGTGGTGCCTGCTGCTGCAGCTCAATTCACAGGGAGTACAAGATGCTGGACCTGCTTGACCGACCGCTGCGCGTGCAGATCGTCGAGGATGAACGCATCGTCGCGCTGGACCTGCGCAGCGGCCTGGAGCAACTGGGTTTCGATGTCGTCGGCATTGCCTCCAACGAGCCCGATGCGCTGCGCATGGCCGAGTCCACCCTGCCCGATCTGGTGCTGATGGACATCCATCTGGATGACGGCAGCGATGGCATCAGCGCGGCGCGCCAGATCCGCGAGCGCCTGTCGGTGCCGGTGGTCTTCCTCACTGCCTATGGCGAGCCCGAAACACTGACGCGAGCCGCCCAGGCCGCGCCCTATGGCTATCTGCTCAAACCCTTCGAGCTGCGCGAGCTCAATGCCACCGTGCAGATGGCCCTGGTGCGCCGCCAGGAGGAACGCAAGACCGAGAGCGCCCAGCGCCGCCTGCAACTGGCTCTGGAGTCGGCGCGGCTGATGGTGCTGGAGCTCGACGATGGCGGCAAGAGCCTCAACTGGAGTGGTCAGGCGCTCAGCGATGACCTCGCCGGCCTGGCCTCCACTCAGGGTCTGGGCGGTCTGCTGGCGGGCCTGGACGAAGCCGGCCAGCAGGCCTTCGATGCCCTGCTGCAGCGCGGCGAACCGATTGACCTGACCTGCCGCTGGCAGAACGGTGCGGCGCCCACCCGCTGGCTGGAGTTGCATGCACGACGCTTCGCCACCGAACGCCTGGTGATGGGCATGGTGCGCGACGTCTCGGCCCGCGTCGAGAGAGAAACCCGGCTGCGCCAGGCCCTGGTGGTGTTCGATGCCACCGAGGAGGCGATCCTGTTTCTCGACGCAACGCAGCAGGTGCTCAGCTGCAATCCCGCCTTCAGCCGCATGACCGGCTGGACCGAGGCCGAGGTACGGGGCCGCCGGCCGGACGACTTCCTCTACGCCCGTCGCCACGGTGACCAGCCGGCCCTGGCGGAGTCTCGATCGGGCCCGGCGCCGCGGCAGGGCGAGGTGATGTGCTGCCGTGCCGACGCCAGCCTGTTCCCGGCCCTGGAGCATCTGTGCGCCGTGCTCGACGAGCGCGGTCAGGTCAGCCATTATGTGTTGAGTTTCTCCGACATCAGCGAGATCCGCGCCACCCAGTACGAGCTGCGCCATCAGGCCCTGCACGACCCGCTGACCGGTCTGGGCAACCGCCTGCAGCTGCAGGAGGCGCTGCATGCGCGCACGGTGCGCGCCGCGCAGGCCAGCGCGCCCTTCGGCCTGCTGTTCATCGACCTCGACGGTTTCAAGAACATCAATGACACGCTGGGTCATGACTGCGGCGACGATCTGCTGATGGCGGTTGCCGATCGCCTGCAGGCCCTGCTGCGCCGCGAAGACCTGGCCATCCGCCTCGGTGGCGACGAGTTCGTCGTGCTGATGCACGACCCCGGCCAGAACGGTGCCGCCCTGCTGCTGGCGCAGAAGCTGCTGAACGCGATCGCCAAGCCGGTGAGTTTGGGCGCGCAGTCGGTCAGCGTCACAGCCAGCATAGGCGTGGCCCTGTTCCCGCAACATGCCAGCACGGCCCACGGCCTGCTGAAGGCGGCCGATGCGGCCATGTATGAGGCCAAGGCACGCGGGCGCTGCCGCGCCGCCGTCTACGAGCATGCCCTGGCCGATGTGGCGGCCGCCCATCTGCAGCTGGAGCAGGGGCTGCGTCGCGCGCTGGAGCTCAAGCAGCTAAGCCTGCACTGGCAGCCCATGGTCGAACTGGGCAGCGGCCGCATGCTGGGTGCCGAGGTCTTGCTGCGCTGGCAACACCCGGAGCTGGGTGCGGTGCCACCCCACCGTTTCATCCCGATCGCCGAGGCCACCGGCCTGATCTGCCCGATCGGTGCCTGGGTGCTCGACCAGGCCTGCGCCCAGGCCGCCGCCTGGCAGTACGCCGGTCAGGGCTTGATGCGGGTGGCGGTGAACATCTCGGTGCGCCAGTTCGAGCAGGAGGATGTGTTGCACTTGGTGCGCACCACCTTGCAGCGCCATGGCCTGGCGCCCGAGCGGCTGGAGGTCGAGGTTACCGAAAGCCTGTTCGGCAACGGCGCGGCGATGCGCCGCGTGCTCAGCAGCCTGCGCGACCTGGGCGTGCGCGTGTCACTGGACGATTTCGGCACCGGCTTTTCCTCGTTGGGCCAGCTGAAAAGCCTGCCGATGGACCGGCTGAAAATAGACCGCAGCTTTGTCTCCGACCTGCCGCATGACGCCAGCAGCCGTGCCATCGTCCAGACCATCATCACCTTGGCGCTGAGCCTGGGCCTGGACATCACCGCCGAGGGCGTCGAGACCGAGGAGCAGCGCCGGGCCTTGCTGGCGCTGGGCGTGACCGAGGCTCAGGGCTGGTTGTTCCACCGCGCCATGGCGGTGGAACAGATGCAGGCGTTGCTGCTCAGCCAAGCCTGAACGGATCGTCGATCGAGTGGGCCGGCGCGGTGAACCAGCGCGGCCCCTCGGCCGTCATGAACACATGGTCCTCGTGGCGGATGCCGAACTCGCCGGGCATGCAGATCATAGGCTCGTTGCTGAAGCACATGCCGGCCTCCAGCGGTGTGTCGTCGCTGTCCACCAGATAGGGCCATTCGTGGATGTCCAGGCCGCAGCCATGGCCGGTGCGATGGGGCAAGCCGGGCAGCTCGTAGCCGCCGCTCAGGCCCCCGGCGGCGAGCACGCGGCGGGCGGCGCGGTCCACCTCCCTGCAGGCCACGCCGAGTTGGGCGGCCTCGAAGGCGGCGGCCTGGGCGGCCTTTTCCAGATCCCAGATGCGGCGCTGGCGTTCGTTGGGCGTGCCGAACACATAGCTGCGCGTGATGTCCGACATATAGCCGTGCACCAGGCAGCCAGTGTCGATCAGCACCATATCGCCGTCTTTCAGCAGCTGCGGCTCCTTCACGCCATGGGGGAAGGCCGTGGCGGCGCCGAACAGCACGATGCAGAAATAGGAGCCGCGGGCGCCGACCCTGCGGTGCGCCTGGGCGATGAAGGCCTCGACCTCCAGGGTTGATATGCCGGCCCTGAGCATGCTGGCCGTGGCCTGGTGCACGGCCAGGGTCATGTCGTGCGCGCGCTGCATCAGCGCGATCTCATTGGCCGATTTGCGCATCCGGCAGCCGGCCGTCACCGGCTTGGCGTTCCTCCATCGGTAGGCCTCGCCGGCCTGGGCCAGGCCGTCGGTGATGAAGAAGGGGCAGTCCTCGCTGAGGCCTATCACGGCTCCCGCCGGCACGCCCTTGCGTGCCAGCGTGGCATGCACCAGCGCATAGGGGCTCTCATGCTCGTGCCAGGTATTGACCCCGCCGGGCATCCCCATGTAGTCACGCAGGGTGCCCTCCTCGAAGGCCGGGGCGATGTATTCCAGCTCGCCCTCGGCCGGGATGATGACGCCGACCATGCGCTCGCTGGGGTACCAGACGGTGCCCGAGAAGTAGGTCATATTCGTGCCGGCATGGGCGTAGAGGGCGGCATAACCCAGCTCGCGCATCCGCGCCTGAGCCCGGGCAATGCGCTGGCGGTGCTCGTCCAGGCCTATCGGCGTGGCCCCGGCCATCATGTTCTCCAGGCCCGCCAGGGCCTGCTCCGCGGTCTTGCCGCCGACGCCAACAGTCATCTTTGCACTCCAGCAGGGTGTTGATATATCGGCGGAATATAGCGCGCCGCTACGTTTCGGTCATCACCGGCAACCGCTGGCGGTCGGCACGCGACCATTGGCCGACAAGGCGGATGCTTGCCGCGCGCCGCGGCGCGACAGTGCGGCCTCTGCCCATCTGCCAAGGACTCCCATGACACCCACCCTGCTTCGCCTGACCCTGCTCTGCGCAGCCCTTTCGTCCCCGCTGGCCCGCGCCTATGACGGCCCGGTGCACAAACAGCCCTTCAGCCTGGCCAGCTACCAGACCGTCAACGGCCAGACCATCAAGCAGCTGCGCATCGGCTACGAAACCTATGGCCGGCTGAATGCCGCGCGCGATAACGTGATTCTGATCAACCACCACATCACCGGCACCTCGCATGCCGCCGGCAGGTACGCGGCCAGCGATGCCGCGCCGGGCTACTGGGACGGGCTGATCGGTGCCGGCAAGGCCATAGACACCGACCGCTTCTTCGTCATCGCTGTCGACGCGCTGGCCAACCCGAACAGCAAGTCCCCGATGGTGGTGACCACCGGCCCGGCGACTCCGGACCCCGACACCGGCAAGCCCTATGGCCCGCGCTTCCCGGTGCTGGCCACGCGAGACAATGTCGAGGTGCAGCGCGCCCTGCTCGACTCGCTGGGCATCAGCAAGGTCCATGCGGTGATCGGTGCCTCGGCCGGGGCTTGGGCTTCGGTGGAATGGGCCTCGGCCTACCCGGAGCGGGTGCAGCGTCTGCTGTCCATCGTCGGGCCCGGCGTCGAAAGCCCCGCCTATGCGATTGCCAAGATGAGCGCCTGGGGCGCGGCCATCAAGGCCGACCCGAACTGGGCCGGCGGTGACTACTACGGCAAGACCGAGCCGCAGGCCGGCCTGGCCCAGGCCATGCGGCTGGTGACCTTCGATGCGCTGAGCTATGCCTGGGCCGACAAGGCCCTTGGCCTGCGCTGGGCCGATGCCGCACTGAACCCCGCTGCGGCGCTGGAGCACGCCTATGCCGTCGATGCCACCTTGACGAAGATCGGTGAGGCCCGCGCCAAGGGCATGGAGGCGAACATGTGGCTCTACACCCTGAAGGCCCTGCAGCTGCCAACGGTGCAGCCGGCCCGCATCAAGGCCCGCTCGCTGTTCCTGGCCATCAACTCGGACCTGATCTTCCCGCCGGCGCTGTCCAGGCGCGCGGTGGCGACCTTGCAGGCCCAGGGCACGCCGGCCGAGTTCAAGGAGCTGGATCTGCCCGGCGGCCATGCCGATGCACTGGGCGCCGGCATGCTCGTGGCGGCACCGGCGATCGCCGAGTTCCTGAGCAAATAGCCTACATCGGCCGGAACAGATGGCCGAAGGCGCGGCTGACCTTGATCGTCCGCGCCAGTCCCTGCAACTGCAGGTGATAGTGGCCGATCTCGTCGCGCGTGGCGCTCAGGATCCTGGCGCTGTTGACCATCACGCTGCGGTGCACCTGGATGAAGTCCTCGGCGCCGTCGAGGCGCGTCATCATCTCGCGCAGGCTGATGCGCACCAGCGCCTCGCCGCCGGTGCTGACGACGTTCACGTACTTGTCGGTGGCCTCGAAGCAGATCACCTCGCCGACCGGAATCATGCGCACCACATTGCCGACGCCGGCACGTATGACCTTGATGCGCGGCTGGGGTTCGGCCTCGGGCACCAGGCCCTGCATGCGCTGGACCAGGGCGGCCTGCTCGGTGCGGGCCGGTGCGGCAAGGCTGGCCAGGCCCTGCTGCAGGCGCAGCACTGTGCGCTGCAGACGCTCGGCGCTGACCGGCTTCAGCACATAGTCCAGCGCCGCATGCTCGAAGGCAGGCAGGGCGAACTCGTCGTGGGCGGTGACGAAGACGATCAGCGGCAGCGCCCTGTCCTCGGGCCAGTCATCGGCAATGTTGGCCGCCACTTCAAGGCCGGAGCGGCCTGGCATCTGGATGTCCAGAAACACCACATCGGGCAGCAACTGCAGGGCCAAATCGGTGGCGGCCAGGCCGTCCTCGGCCAGGGCGACGATCTGCAGCTCCGGCCAGGCCTGGCCGAGCAGGCGGCTCAAGGTGCGGGCCAGGGCCGGTTCGTCCTCGGCGATCAGCGCACGGGCTTGGCTCACATTGGCACCTTGATCGTCACGCTCAGACCGCCACCGGGCGGGTTGCTCAGGCTCAGGCCGGCTGCGGCCCCATAGCCGGCAAGCAGACGCTGGCGCACATGCTGCAAGCCATAGCCGGCCGGCAACGCGGGGTCCAGGCCCGGGCCGGTGTCGCTGACGACGATCTCCAGGCCGGCGGCCGCGCGCCGCGCGCGCACCTCGATGCGGCCCGGCCCGACCCTGGGCTCGATGCCGTGGCGGATGGCGTTCTCGACCAGCGGCTGCAGCAGCATGGTCGGCAGGGTCAGGTCTTGCAGAGGCTCGGGCAGATCCAGCTCGTAGCTCAGCCGCGGCCCCATCCGAAAGCGCATGATCTCCAGGTAGGCGCGCAGCTGGGTGAACTCGGTGCGCAGGCTGCAGGTCTCGGCCCGCGAGGCGGCGAGCACACTGCGCAGATAGACGATCAGCTGGTCCAGCATCGCCAGCGCCTGCGGGCCCTGGCCATCTTCCTCGATCAGCGCGCGCAGATTGGCCAGCGTGTTGAACAGCATATGCGGCTCCAGCTGGGCGCGCAGCAGCCGCAACTCGGCCTGGGCCGTCACGGCCTGCTCGCGGGCCAGCCGGTCGCGGGTGGCGAAGTAAAGCAGGCCCAGCGCGCCGGTCAGCGCGATGAACAGGATGGGCACGGTGCGGTCCTGCACCCGGCCGAACAGCAGCAGCGGCTCACCGAGCAGCGCAAAGGCCAGGCCGTGGCCCAGTGCATAGCCCAGCGGCAGCGCGGCCAGCCTGGCCAGCAGCAACTGCCAGCGGCCGCCAAAATGGTGCGTCCTCATCCAGAAGGTCAGCAGCGCCACGCAGGCCAGCATGCTCAGGCCCACGCATTCGCTGATCAGTAGCAGCCGGCCGAAGCTGCCCAGGCCGGGCATCGCCGAGGCCAGCAGCGCTGCGGCAAAGGCCCAGAACAACAGCGCCTGGGCGACGAGCGGCCAGGCGCGCAGCAGCGGGTGGGAGGTGAAGGCAATCAAGTGAGTATTGGAGCTGGGGGCAAGTTCGTGCTGCAATGTAGCGTTTGGCGCCGGTGCGCGCCCGCGCCTTGGCCGCCAAGCGCCGGAATTTGTGCGTCAACGGTGGCCGCGATTCATCAACAAGCAAGGAAGAGAGACCATGGCCTATCTGGTGTTGGGACTGCTGCTGTTTCTGGGCGTGCATTCGGTGCGCATATTTGCCGACGACTGGCGCAGCGCCCAGCGCGCCCGCATCGGCGAGTCGGCCTGGAAGGGGGCCTACAGCCTGCTGTCGCTGGCCGGCTTTGCGCTGATCTGCTGGGGCTATGGCCAGGCGCGGATGGAGCCGGTCGTGCTGTGGGCCACGCCGCGCGGCATGAGCCATCTGGCAGCGCTGTTGACCTTGATCGCCTTCGTGCTGGTGGCCGCCTCGCAACTGCCGCGCAATCACATCAAGGCCAGGCTGCGCCACCCGATGCTCTTGGGCGTCAAGGTCTGGGCCCTGGCCCATCTGCTGGCCAACAACACGCTGGCCGATCTGCTGCTGTTCGGCGCCTTCCTGCTCTGGGCGGTGCTGGACTTCCGCGCCTGCCGCCAACGCGACCGAGCCGGTGCACCGGCGCCCGCGGCCGGCACCGCCGCCAATACGGCGCTGGCCGTGGTGGCCGGCGTGGCGGTGTGGGCGCTGTTTGCCTTCTGGGCTCATGCGGTGCTGATCGGGGTCCGACCCTTTGCTTGAATCCAAAACCATGCCTCACTATCTGGATCTTGACCGCTGGCCGCGACGCGCCACCTTCGAACACTTCCGCCGCCTCGGCAACCCCTTCTTCAGCCTGTGCGGGCGCGTCGAGGTCGGGCCCATGCTGGAGCGCATGCGCCAGCTGCCCGGTGCCACGCCCTTTCTGGCCTACCACCATGCGGCGCTGCGTGCCGTCCATGCGGTCGAGGCCTTTCGCTACCGGCTGGAGGCGGGCCCGGAAGGGTTGCGGGTGCGCTTGCACGAGGTGGTCCATGCCGGCGCCGCGGTGCTGCGCGAGGATCAGACCCTGGGCTTCACCCAGCTGCGCTTCGACCCCGACTTCGGCCGCTTCGTCGAGCTGGCAAAGCCGGTGCTGGAGGCCGCCAAACGCCCCGATCAGACCGAGCTGGGCGACACCCCCGACGACCTGGCCCTGGTCCACATGACCACCATCCCCTGGCTCAGCTTCACCAGCTTCAGCCACGCCCGACCGATGGACGGCATCGACTCGGTACCCAAGCTGGCCTTCGGCGCCTTTGCCCGCGAGGGCGATCGCACCTGGATGCCGGTGTCGGTGGACGTGCACCACGCGCTGATGGACGGCCTGCATGTCGGCCAGTTTTTTGCCGAATTGCAGGCCGCGCTGCTACCAGGTTAGCGTCGGCGGTGCTGGCGCCAGGCCAGCGCCAGCAGACCGAGCGCCAGCAGCGCCTGTGGCGCGGGTTCGGGCACGCTGCTGATCATCCAACTGGCCATCTGACCGTCGGCCAGGTCGGCGCTCATCGTGCCGTCTATCCAATTGCGGTAGCTGGCCAGCTGCACAAAGCCCGATCGGAAGTTGATGGGCTGTTTGTTCGCGTCCTCATCGTAGATCTGCGCCGAGGCGATGCCCCACAACAGCGAGCCGGCATCGGCATGGTCGATCTGGCCCAGGAACAGCGCGCCGCCGCTGTCGCCTCCCTGTACATAGGGCGCGCCAAAGCCGTCCAGATAGGTCACCAGCCAGTTCACGTCCAGCGGGGGCATGGGGCCTGCATCGTCCTCGTCATAGGTGGGCATGAACTCGCGCACCGAACTCCAGGCATAGCCGCGCGGCACCTGGTTGCGGCCGGTCACGATGGTGGCCGCAATGCCGTAGCCGCTGCCGGCACCCAGGGCACTGGCATTCAGATTCAGTACGGGCGCGTTGATGCTGTCGGTCAGTCGCACCAGGGCCAGGTCGTTCAAGGGGAAGGCACCGCCGCCGAAGTCGTAGCGTGCGGCCACCAGGCTGGAACCGTAGCCGTTGCTGAATGTGTCGCCCAGGCCCAGGCCAACATGGCGGGCGGTGACGACCCAGTTGGGCGTGATCTGCACGCCGTTGGAGACCTGACCGAAGGCGCTGGTGTCTATGCCCCCGACAATGGCCTGAGCGCTGCCCGCACTGGCCAACAGCAAGATCAACGGCCCGTGGGTGAGTGGTTTGATGCGCATGCCGACGTCCTTCTTGCTGTGGTGGGGCAGACTAGGCTCCGCTTGCGGGCTTGGCAAGCCCCATGACGCCGATAGGTGTGTTGCCGGTAAAGTGCAATATTTTGTAAGCGCGCGCACCCGATGGCGCCTTGCCCACCTCTTAGCTCCTATTCAGACCAACCGCTTGAAGGAGCCGCGATGCTTTACATGAAGAATGTGCCGAACTGGGAGCGCGTGCTGCGCGTCGTCATCGGGGTGCTGGTTGCCGTGGGGGCCCTGATCGCCTGGCCCGGCACCACCGGCTGGCTGGTCGCGGCCAGCGCCGCGGGCGCGGTGGTGTCGGGTCTGCTTGGCTTCTGTCCAGCCTGTGCGATGGTCGGGCGCAGACTCGACAAGGGACATTGAGGATGGCACTGCAGCCCCAGCATCTGCCGGTTCTGCAGGCCGCCCATGGCGGTGATGCGGCGGCCATGGCACAGCTGCTGCGCCTGTGCCGGCCCGATATCCGCCGCTATGCGCAGCGCCACTGCCTGATCAGCGACGTCGACGACGCGGTGCAGGAGGCCCTGCTGGTGCTGGCGCGCCGCCTGCACAGCCTGCGCGTGCTGGCGGCGCTGTCGGGCTGGCTGTTTCTGACCGTGCAGCGCGAGTGCCGGCGCCTCGGGCGCGTGGCGCTGCGCTACGACCCCTATGACGAGACGCGGGTCGAGCACTGGGTGGCCGGCCGCAACAACGACGAGCTGCGGCTGGACCTCAGCCGCGCGCTGCAGTCGCTGCCCGTGCACTACCGCGAGGCGCTGCTGCTGCGCGACTTCGAGGAGCTGAGCATGGCCGAGATCGCCGAGCGCCTGGGCCTGACCGTCGCGGCGGCCAAGAGCCGGCTGCACCGCGCGCGCGAGATGGCGCGGGAGTATCTGCTGGCCTGAACTCAGTCAAGCAAGGCCGCGGGTCTGCGCCATCAGCCGCGTCAGCCCCAGCATCGCATCGGTGTGCGGCGTGGCCAGGGCGATGTGCTGGCCGATCTCGCGCACCGAGCCCACCAGGGCGGCCAGCTCAAGCGGCCGGCCGGCCTCGGCGTCCTGCAGCATCGAGGTCTTGAAGGCGCCCAGCTTGCGCGTCATCTCGTGGCGCTCTTCCGGGGTCTGATCGACCGGGCAGCCGATATGCGCGCCTATGGCCGCGGCCTCGCGCATCACGGCGGTGACGAAGCCGCGCACCAGCTCGTCATCGAGGATGCGGTCGCAGGTGGCTCCGGTCAGCGCCGAGATCGGGTTCATCGTCATATTGCCCCAGAGCTTGTACCAGATGTCCTTCTGGATGCGCTCCGATACGGTGGCATTGAAACCGGCACGGCTCAGCAGCGCCGCCAGCTGATCGATATGCTCGGGGCGGCCGCCCTCGGGCGCGCCGATGATCAGGCCCATGCCCATCACATGCCTGACCAGGCCCGGCTCGGGCACGGCGCAGCTGGCATGGACCACGCAACCGATCACCTGGTGGCTGGGGATGGCCGCGGCGACGAAACCGCCCGGATCGACGGACTCCAGCTGCAGGCCTTCGCAGGGCCCACCCAGGCCATCGAAAAACCACCAGGGCACGCCATTCATCGCCACCAGCACCCTGGTGTGCGGAGCCAGCATCGCCTTGACGGCGGGCGCCACGGCGGCCAGGGCCGGGCCCTTGACGGCGACGACGATCAGGTCCTGCGGGCCCAAGTCCTCGGGCCGATCGCTGGCGGTGATGGGCACGTGGATGCGCTCGCCGTTCGAGTCCATGCGCAGGCCATGCGCGCGCAGGGCGGCCAGGGTGGCGCCGCGGGCCAGGGCCGAGAGCTGGACTTCCGATGCCACGCGATGGCCCAGATGGGCAGCGAACCAGCCGCCGATGGCGCCGGCGCCGACAATGCAGATCTTCATGATGGATGGAGGTTGAGACAGGATGGCCCGAGTATCGCGCGGGCAATGCTACCGTTCGCCCCATGCCTGCCGATGCCAAGCCCTCCCATTCGAACGATGCCCTGCAGCAGCGCCTGTGGTGGGCCTATGCCGGCCTGCTGCTGACGATCGCGCTGCTGCTCAGCGTGGCCGAGCTGCAGCACTATCTGGCCAGCGGCGGCCGCCATTTCTGGGAGCCGTTCCTGTGGGAGTTCAGCTCGGTGCTGATGATCGGTCCGCTGGGCATTGCCATCTACCGCTGGCATCTGCGGGTGCTGCGCCACTCCAGCCTGGCAGCCCGGGTAGGCCTGCATCTGCTGGGCGCGCTGGCCTATGTGGCGGTCCATGTCGGCGGCATGTTCGCCCTGCGCTGGGCGATCTATGCGCTGAGCCCGGTGGTCTACGAGCCGGGCTCGGTGCTGCAGATACTGGCCTACGAGACAGGCAAGGATCTGGTGTCCTACGGCACCTTCGTCGGCTTCTGCCATGGTCTGCATCTTTACCTCGACGCGCAGCGCCGCCAGCATGAGCTGGCCCTGCTGCGCGCCGAGCTGGCCGAGGCGCAGCTGAATCGCCTGGCCGAGCAGATCCAGCCGCATTTCCTGTTCAACACCCTGAACCTGATCTCCTCGGTGATGTACGAGGACGTGCCCCGGGCCGACCGCATCCTGTGCCAGCTGGCCGATCTGCTGCGCCAGGCGCTGGCCGCCCAGCAGGCGGGTTGGCACAGCCTGGCCCAGGAGCTGCAGCTGGTGGAGCCTTTTCTGGCCATCATGCAGGCCCGCTTCGGGCCGCGGCTGCAGGTGCGCATCGAGGCCTCCGAGGCGGCGCGGCAATGCCGGCTGCCGGCCCTGCTGCTGATCTCGCCGGTGGAGAACGCGATCAAGCATGACGTGGCGGCCAGCAGTGCCAGCGTCGAGGTTGCGGTGCGCGCCTGGGTCGAGGGTCGGGTGTTGCATCTGGTGGTCGAGAACAGTGGCGCTGCGCCGCAGCGCACCGAGCGCGAGGGTGCGCTTGGGCTGGCCAATCTGCGTGCACGGGTGTTGGGCCACTTCGGCCCGGGGGCGCTGGTCGAGCTGCGCGCCGGTGTGGCCGGTGGCAGCGTGCTGAGTCTGGCCCTGCCGATGGAGCAGGATGCATGAGGCTCTTGATCGTCGATGACGAACCGCCGGCGCTGGCCAAGCTGCGGCGCCTGCTGCAGGCCATGCCCGAGGTCAGCTGGCTGGGTGAGGCCGGCGATGCCGAGCAGGCCCTGGCGCTGTTGCAGCGAGAGCGGGTCGATGCGGTGCTGCTGGACATACAGATGCCGGGCATGAGCGGTCTGGAACTGGCGCTGAAGCTGCAGCAGCAATGGCCGGCCGTGCAGATCGCCTTCTGCACCGCCTATGACGAGCATGCGCTGCGGGCCTTCGATCTGAATGCGGTCGACTATCTGCTCAAGCCCTATGTCCCCGAGCGCCTTGCGCAGACGGTGCAGCGTCTCGCGGCGCGGCTGGCCCGGCCGCCCCCGGCTCAGGGCACCCTGCTGGGCGCGCTGCAGCAGCTGCAGCCGGTGGCCGCGCACTGGCTGGTGATGCGCCAGGGCGGCCTGCACAAGCTGCCGCTGGCCGAGATCGAGTGGGTGGCCGCGGCCGACAACTACATCGAGCTGCATGCGCCGCCGCAGAGCTATCTGGAGCGGCGCAGCCTGGCTGCCTTTCTGGAGCATTCGGCGGCAGCAGGCTTTGTGCGCGTGCACCGCTGTCACGCGGTGAACGCCGCTCACATCCAGGCCATAGCCCCCTTGCCGTATGGCGAGGCGAATCTGACCCTGAGCTCGGGCCAGCAGCTGCGGGTGTCGCGCAGCTACCGCGCAAGACTGAAGTAGGCGGCTCGCCCCGGCCGCGGTGCAACTCGCCCCGCGGCGCTTGGCGGCCGATGCGCCAGCGGCGAAGCTGCGCCCATGACTACCTCGACCCCTGCGGCGCAACGCCAGTACTTCCTGGACTGGTTGCGCATCTTCGCCTTCGCCCTCCTGGTGCCCTATCACGTGGGCATGTACTACGTCAGCTGGGACTGGCATGTGAAGAGCGCCGAGCTGCACCCCGGCCTGGAGATCTGGATGCAGCTCAGCTCGCCCTGGCGCATGGGCCTGCTGTTCCTGATTGCCGGTGCGGCCAGCCGCTTCCTGATGCAGCGCCAGCCGGCGGGCTTTGTGCGCTCGCGCAGCAAACGCCTGCTGTGGCCCCTGCTGTTCGGCATGCTGGTGATCGTGCCGCCCCAGGCCTACTACGAGGTTGTCACCAAGGTGGCCTATGCCGGCAGCTATCTGGACTTCATGCAGCTCTATCTGCAGGCCTACAAGGGCTTCTGCCGCGGCACGGATTGCCTGGTCCTGCCGACCTGGAACCATCTTTGGTTTCTGCCTTACCTGTGGGTCTATAGCCTGATCGGTTGGGCCCTGCTGCGGCTGTGGCCGCGCCTGAGCGATCAGTGTGGTGCCTGGATTGGAAGGCATGCTGGCCCATCGACGCTGCTGCTGGTGCTGGCCCTGCCGCTGATTGCGGCGCGTGGTCTGGTGGGGCTGTTTCCGGGCACCCACAATCTGGTCTGGGACTGGTACAACCATGCGCAATACCTGCCCCTGTTCCTGACCGGCCTGCTGCTGGCGCAGAGCGGCTTCTGGGAACTGGCGCAGCGTTGCCGCTGGCTGGCCTCCGGGCTGGCCGTGCTGGCCTGGTGTCTGGTGATGCTGTACTTCCACCACTACCGCGAGGTGGCCCCGCCCGAGGCGCTGCGCTGGGCCCAGCGGGCGTTGTATGGCGCGATGCAGTGGTGGTGCCTTGTTGCGATCTGCGGCCATGCTCGGCAGCACCTGAATGTCGAGCACCGCTGGCGGGCGGTGCTGACCTCGGCCGTGTTCTGCGTCTACATCCTGCACCAGACCGTGATCGTGCTGCTGACCCGGCTGCTGCTGCCGCTTGGCCTGCCGGCGGCCATCGAGGGGCCGCTGCTGATCGTGCTGTGCTTTGCCCTGTGCGCGCTGGGCTTTGTGCTGGTGCGCCGGGTGCCCGGCCTGCGCCTGCTGCTTGGCATTTCTAGCAACGGTAGGACGGATCCTCGCGGTCTATCAGCCGCTGCATCGCATCGAACGCGTCCTGCCCGGCACCAAACTTCGGGTTGAAGTTCAGCGAATCGCGCACACAGCCCTTCAGCACCTCCTCGGGGATGGCGCGTGCCCTGCCCATGCTGTGGGTGGCCAGCTGCACCTCGCAGGCGCGGTTCAGCAGCCACATCAGCGAGAAGCAGTTGGCCAGATTGAAGCCGATCGTCACCGGGCCGTGGTTGCGCAGCAGCAGCACCGGCTTTTCGCCTGCGCTTTGCAGGATGCGCCGGCCCTCCTCCAGGTGCACGGTGATGCCCTCGAAGTCGTGGTACGCCACCTTGCCGAACAGCTGGGCGGCGTAGAAGTTGGTGAACTCCAGCCCGTTCTCGGCGCAGCACACGGCCATCGTCGGCGTGGTGTGCACATGCATCACGCAATGCGCCTCGGGCAGGGTTTCGTGGATGGCGCCATGGAAGGTGAAGCCGGCCGGGTTGATTGGCCAGTCCGAATGGCCGACGATGTTGCCGCGCACGTCCACCTTGACCAGGTTCGAGGCGCGCACCTCGGAGTAGTGTAGGCCGAAGGGGTTGAGCAGGAAGTGTCCCGGCTCGCCAGGCACGCGCAGCGAGATGTGGTTGTAGATCAGCTCCGTCCAGCCCATGCGGTCGAAGATGCGGTAGGCGGCGGCCAACTGCACGCGGGCCTCCCATTCCTCGGGGCTGAAGCGGGCGGGGCGGGTATAGGGGCCTTGCGTCGTTGAAGCACTCATGGCTTGTCCTTCTTCAGTAGCCGCCTGCGGTCTTGGGCCCGGCCGGCGCCTGCTTGAACTGGCGCACCAGGTCGGTGGCAGCGCGCACCAGCAGCGAGGTGTCGACGCCGACGGCGACGAACAGCGCGCCGGCGTCCAGATACTGCTGGGCCTGCTTGGGGTCGGTGGCGAGAATGCCCGGCGCCTTGCCGGCGGCACGCACGGCCCTGATGCCGTCGAGCAGCACGCGCTGCACCTCGGGGTGATTCGGCTGGCCCAGATAGCCCATGGACGCCGACAGATCGGCCGGGCCGAAGAACACGCCATCGACGCCCTCGGTGGCCGCGATTGCGGCGAGGTTCTGCACGCCCAGCACCGTCTCGACCTGCACCAGCAGGCACATCTGCGCATTGGCCTGCTGCGGGTAGTCGGCGATCTGGTTCCAGCGCGAGGCCCGGGCCAGCGCGCTGCCCAGGCCGCGTATGCCCTCGGGGGCATAGCGCATCGCCTTGACCATCAAGGCGGCCTGCTCGGGGGTATCGATCATCGGCACCAAGAGGGTCTGCGCGCCGACGTCGAGCAGCTGCTTGACCAGGGCCACCTCGCCCTGCACCGGCCGGACGATCGGGTGCACCGGATAGGGCGCCACCGCCTGCAGCTGGGCCATGATGGAGCGCACGTCATTGGGGGCATGCTCGCCGTCGAGCAGCAGCCAGTCATAGCCGGTGCCGGCCAGCGCCTCGGCCGCGCTGGTATTGGCCAGTCCGACCCAGAGGCCGATCTGCGCGCGCTTCTCGGCGAGGGCTTGCTTGAAGGTGTTGATGGGCAAATGCATAGCGTCTCTCAGTCGGGTAGTTGGGTAGCCCGGATGGAATCCGGGGCCCCGGATTCCATCCGGGCTACGGAACTCAAACAAATCTGAAGGCTACTGCTCCGAGCGGGCCGTAGTCCACATGGAATGTATCGCCGGCCACGGCCGGGGTGGGCCGGGTGAAGGAGCCGGCCAGCACCACATCGCCGGCATTCAGCTGCTCGCCATAGGGCGCGATCTTGTTGGCCAGCCAGGCCACGCCGGTAGCAGGGTGGTTGAGCACGCCGGCGGCCAGGCCCGTCTCCTCGATCACGCCGTTCTTGTGCAGCAGGGCGCCGACCCAGCGCAGATCCACGTCCATGGGCCTGACCGGCCGGCCGCCGAGCACGATGCCGGCATTGGCGGCGAAGTCGGAGATCGTGTCGAAGACCCTGCGCATCTGCTTGGTGTCGCGGTCGAACTGCTCTATGCGGGCGTCGATGATCTCGATCGCCGGCGTCACATAGTCGGTGGCCGAAAGCACGTCGAACAGCGTGACATTGGGGCCCTTCAACGGCTTGGCCAGGATGAAGGCCAGCTCGACCTCGACGCGTGGCGCGATGAAGTCCTTGATCGGTATGTCACCGCCCTGCTCGTAGAACATATCGTCCAGCAGCGGCGCGTAGTCGGGCTCGGTGATCTGCGAGGCCTGCTGCATCGCCCGCGAGGTCAGGCCGATCTTGCGGCCCCGGATCACGCGGCCCTGGGCCAGGCGCAGCTTGACCCACTCGCGCTGGATCGCATAGCCGTCCTCGATCGTCATCGTCGGATGGGTCTTGGAGAAATGGCGCAGTGGCGTGCGGGTGACGCGCGCGGCCTCAAGCTGGCGGGCGAGGTCTTCAATGATGTCTTGTGCAAGCATAGGACTCAGTTATTCAACTCTTGAATAGGGGATGCAGGCTGCTGTGCTTGGCGTCAAACACCTCGGGCCCGACGTCGATCTGCAGGGTCACACCCACCGGCTGGCTGGCAATCAGCGCTGCGAAATGCTCGCGTGCCACGGCGCTGAGCGCCTCGCCCACCGCCTTGTGTACCGCCTCGCTGCGGCCGCGGCCCATGCGCAGGTTCAGATAGACGAAGCCGTAGTCGCCCTGGCCATCGGCCACCGCCCAGTGCGCGGCCGGATAGGCCAGCACGCGTATGCCGCCAGTGGGGAACACCGGTTTGCCGGCCTCGTCGCGCTGCACCTGCATCGTGTCGGCCAGCGAACGGCACAGCACCGTCATGTCGGTCAGCGCGTCGAGTTGGCCGGTGTAGTAGATCACCAGATGGGGCATGGTCCTATCCTTGCGCAGGCAGCGGCGTGACCGGGAAGATCGCATTGATCTGCCCCGTGCCCGAGCTGCCGAAGTAGGGCGTGATGACCTCGACCTTGCCGGTGTATTGCTCGCCGCCCAAGAGGCCCAAGAGCATGGCCGTGTCGTGCATGCCGCCCTCGCCCCAGCATTTCTCGGCATAGAGGGGCAGCATCTGCGTGAAGGTCTTGAAGTCGCCCTGCTCCCAGAGCTCGACGACGCGCCGGTCCACTTGCTCCAGGAACGGGTCCCAGACCTTGTGCATGAACTCGGGCGCCGTGCCGTTGTTGGCGAAGTGGTGCGAGAGAGACCCGCTGGCCAGCACGGCCACCGTGCCCTCGTAGTGCTGCTCGATAGCACGGCGCACGGCCAGGCCGAAGCGTTCGCTCTCCTTCAGGTCATGCCAGACGCACCAGCCGGCGATGGACACCACCTTGAAGTGCTGGTCCTCGTTCATATAACGCATCGGCACCAGCGTGCCGTACTCCAGGTCCAGCGAGGTGTCGCTGTGCGCCCGACTCTTCACGCCCAGCTCATTGGCCGCATCGGCGATCAGGTGCCCCAGCGCTGCGTTGCCGGGATAGGCGTATTCCATGTTCTTGATGAAGTGCGGCAGCTCGTTGCTGGTGTAGTTGCCGGCGAACTTGGGGCCGCAGTTGATGTGGTACTCCGAGTTGACGAGCCAGTGCACATCGAACACGACGATGGTGTCCACGCCCAGCTCTCGGCAGCGCCGGCCGATTTCCTTGTGACCGTCGATGGCGGCCTGGCGGCAGCCCTTGTGCGGGCCGTCCAGCTCCGACAGATACATGGACGGTACGTGGGTGATCTTGGCGGCGAGGGCTAGTTTTCCCATATTGATTCCTTGGCCTCACAGACCCCAGTGGGGGATGTGGTGGTCGGTGGTGGACACACAGATGTTCTTCGCTTCCAGGAACACCTCGAAGCTCCAGGTGCCGCCCTCGCGGCCGGTGCCCGATGCCTTGGTGCCGCCGAAGGGCTGGCGCAGATCGCGCACGTTCTGGCTGTTGACGAAGCACATGCCGGCCTGCACGGCGGCGGCCACGCGGTGGGCACGGCCCAGGTTCTGCGTCCACACGTACGACGACAGGCCGTAGCGGGTGTCGTTGGCGATGCGTATCGCGTCGGCCTCGTCGTCGAACGGGATCAGGCAGGCGACTGGGCCGAAGATCTCGTCCTGGGCGATGCGCATCTCGTTGCTGACGTTGGCGAACACGGTGGGCCGCACAAAGTTGCCGCGCTTCAGATGGCCGGGCAGCTCGGGCGCATCGAGCCCGCCGGTCAGCAGGGCGGCGCCCTCGGTCGGGCCCAGCTCGATGTAGTGGCGCACCTTGGCCAGGTGCTCGGGGGAGATCATCGGGCCGATGATGGAGTTCTCGTCCAGCGGGTCGCCGACGGCGATGCGCGATGCGCGCGCCGCGAACTCCTTGGCGAATTGGTCGTAGATGCTCCGCTGCACCAGGATGCGCGAGCCGGCGGTGCAGCGCTCGCCGTTGTTGCTGAAGATCATGAAGATCGCCGCATCCATCGCCCGCTTCAGATCGGCATCTTCGAACACGACGAAGGGGCTCTTGCCGCCCAGCTCCATCGAGAACTTCTTCAGGCCCGAGCTCTGGATGATGCGGTTGCCGGTGGCCGTGCTGCCGGTGAACGAGATCGCGGACACATCCGCATGCTTGACCAGTGACTCGCCGGCCGTACGGCCATAGCCGTGCACGATGTTCAGCACGCCGGCCGGCACGCCGGCCTCCAGCGCCAGCTGGCCCAGGTGGGCGGCCGTCAGCGGCGACAGCTCGCTCATCTTCAGCACCGCCGTGTTGCCGAAGGCCAGGCAGGGCGCGACCTTCCAGGTCGAGGTCATGAAGGGCACGTTCCAGGGCGAGATCAGCGCGCACACGCCGACCGGATGGAACAGCGTGTAGTTCAGGTGCGTCTCGGTCGGGTAGGTGTGGCCGTCGGTGCGGGTGCACATTTCGGCGAAGTAGTAGAAGTTGTCGGCCGCGCGCGGTATCAGCGCCTTCTTGGTCTGGCCAATCACTTGGCCGGTGTCGCGCGTCTCCATCTCCGAGATCTGCGGCACCTGCGAAGCGATCAGGTCGCCCAGCTTGCGCATGATCCTCGCGCGTTGTGCGGCCGGCAGCCCGGCCCATTTCGGGAAGGCCTCCTTGGCCGCGGCCACCGCTTGCGCCACCTCTAGCTCGCCGCCCGAAGCGACCTCGGCCAGCACCTCCTGCGTGGCCGGGTTGACGGTCTCGAAGACCTCGTTGCTGGCCACATTGCGGCCGTTGATCAGATGTTCAATCATGTCTTGCGCTCCATTACGAGACGATGGTGTTGACCAAGCGCCCGATGCCTTCAATTTCGGTCACGACTTCATCGCCAGGCTGGCAGTCCACCACGCCGTCCGGCGTGCCGGTCAGGATGATGTCGCCGGGCTTCAGGGTCATGAAGCTGCTCAGATACTCGATCAGAACGGCTACGGGGAACACCATGTCGCGGGTATTGCCCTGCTGCGTCAGCTTGCCGTTGACGGTAGTCGTCAAGGCCAGTGCCTGCGGATCGGCCACCTCGTCGGCGCTGACCAGCCAGGGGCCCAGCGGCGTGCAGCCGTCGCGGTTCTTCACGCGCAGATTGGGGCGGTAGAAGTTCTCCAGATAGTCGCGTATCGCGTAGTCATTGGCGACCGTGTAGCCGCCGACGTAGGACAGCGCATCCTCGCGCTTGACGCGGCGCGCCTCGCGGCCGATCACGGCCACCAGCTCGCACTCGTAGTGCATGAACTTCACGCCCGCCGGCCGACGCGTCTGGCCACGGTGGCCGGTCAGCGCGTTGGGGCCCTTCAGGAACACCAGCGGCTCCTCGGGCGGCTTGAAGGCCAGCTCCTTGGCGTGGTCGGCGTAGTTCAGGCCCAACGCGAAGATGGTGCCGGGCACCACCGGCGGCAGCCACAGCACCTGGTTCTCGGCCAGCACACGGCCATCGGGCAGTTGCACACCGTCGGCATGCGGTGTGACGGTGTGGATCTGGCCGTCGAAAACAATGCGGGCGGTTCTCATATTGCGCCCTCCGTCACCAGATGCGTGGTCAGCGGAGCAAAGCCCGCGGCCTCAATCGTCACCACATCGCCGGCCCGTACGCGCGGCGCGCCTTCGGGCACGCCGACATGCAGCACATCGCCGGCCTGCAAGGTCATGAACTCGGTCACGTCGACCAGCAGCTGGGGCAGGCCGCGCACCAGCGCATCGAGCTTGAAGCGCTGGCGCTCCTCGCCGTTGACCTTGACAACGATCTCCAGAGTGTGGGGATCAGCCAGTTCGGCCGCCGGCAGCCGCGCGCCCATCGGGCAGAAGCCGTCGCGGTTGCGGTGCCTGACCGGCGGCCTGTGCACGCTGGCATGGGGCACGGTCAGGTCCATGATCAGCACATAGCCGGCCAGATGGCTCAGCGCCTGGGCCGCGGTCACCGCGGTGGCGGTGCGGGCAATGACCAGGCCCAGCGTCGCGCCGGCTTCCAGCTCGGGCACTTCGGCGGGCACCTCGACGCGGGCATCGGGGCCAACCACGGTGTTGGCGGTCTTGATGTAGAGCACCGGCGCCTGGGGCAGCGCCTTGTAAACGCTTGCGGCCAGGTCGCCCTGGGCCTGCAGCGCGGCCAGATTGGCCTGGTGGTTCAGCAGGGTGCCGTACACCGTGCCGGGTTGCGGGGGAAATTGCATGCGGCTTGGACTCAAAGTTATTTAATAAGTTAAATAACATGATAATGCAGTCACCGAAAAGCGCAAGCACTCAGTGCGAGCATTTGACCCATGACAAAGATTCAGAAGAAGACGGCCGAGCGTCCGGCCCGCCGCAGTCTGCCCCTGCTGCTGCTGCAGACCCGCGAGGCGGTGATGAGCCATTTCCGCCCCTTGCTTCGCGAGCATGGCGTCAGCGAGCAGCAGTGGCGCGTGATCCGCGCGCTGCAGGACGGCGGGCCTATGGAGATGGGGCGGCTGGCGAACATCTGTTCTCTGCACGGCCCCAGCCTGACCGGCATGCTGACACGGATGGACCAGGCCAACTTTGTCACCCGCAGCCGTTTCGAGGGCGACCAGCGCAAATGGATAGTCGCGCTGACGCCCAAGGCCGAGACCCTGTTCGAGAGTATGCGCGCCGGCATGCAGCTGCAGTACGCGCTGATCGAGCAGAAGCTGGGCCGCGAGGACCTGAGCGCGCTTTACACGATGCTGGACACGGTCATCGAGCGCCTGGGTGGCGTGCCCGACGAGGAGCCCGACGACGCTGCGCCCGCACCGAAGAGAACGCGCCGTACCTAGGGATTGGCATTCGCCGGCTGGCCCGGTCAAGATGCGCGCCACCACAGGAGACGCAGATGGCCACCACCCGCAGCAAGCCCGCATCAAGAACTTCGGCCAAGCCCGCAGCCAAGACGCCGGCCAAGCTGGCATCGAAGGTGGCCAAACCGACCGCCGCCGCTGCCGAAAGCACCACCAGCATGGGCCGGGTGCTCGACGCCCGCCCCGACCGGCTGGACTTCCGTGACCGACTCTATGCGCCGCCGCTGCATTCGCTGCCGGCGGTGTTCCCGTCCAACGACGAGATCAAGCGCTTTCTGGGCAGCTATGTGAAGCAGGGCCTGGTGCTGAACCAGGGCACAGAGGGGGCCTGCACCGGCTTCGGCCTGGCCTGCGTGGCCAACTACCTGCTGTGGGTGCGCCATCTGGGCAGCGGCAGCCGGGCCAAGTTCGAATCGGTCAGCCCGCGCATGTTCTACGAGCTGGCCAAGCGCTATGACGAATGGCCGGGCCAGGACTATGACGGCTCCAGCTGCCGCGGCGCGCTGAAGGGCTGGCACAAGCATGGCGTGTGCGCCTGCTCGCTGTGGGCCTATCCGCTGAATGCCAATAACGAGCCGGTGTTCGAGCGGCCCAAGGAGGGCTGGGCGACCGACGCGACGCAGCGCCCGCTGGGCGTCTATTACCGGGTCAGCAAGTTCTCGGTGGTCGATATCCAGGCGGCCATTGCCGAGATCGGCGCCGTCTATGTCTCGGCCGAGGCCCACGATGGCTGGGACGGCCTGCTGAATGACAAGCCGACCAAGCCGCCCCTCCACCATGGCCAACTGCCGGTGATCGCACCGATCAAGGACCCCAAGAGCAAGGGCGGCCATGCCTTTGCCCTGGTCGGCTACAACGAGCGCGGCTTCATCGTGCAGAACTCCTGGGGCGAGCGCTGGGGCACGGCCGGCTTTGCCATCCTGCCCTATGACGACTGGGCCCTGCATGCCACCGATGCCTGGGCCTGTGCGCTGGGTGTGGCCCTGTCCTTGCCCGATGGCAAGGGCGGCATGCGCTCGCAGGAGGCCTCGCGCTGGCGCGTGGCCAGCGGCCGCTCGATCAACGAGCTGGACCGCAGCGCCCGCCAGCCCAACAATCCCGTAGACGATGCCTGGCCGCTGGACCATGCCTTCCTGCGCCCCGAGCACGAGCCCTGGCCCACCGACCAGGCCTATCTGCATACCCTGGTGGCCGGCAACGAGGGCCGGCTGGTGGTCAGCGACATCACCCGACACGCCAGCGACGCCGCCGGACATGCCCAGGAGATCGTCGTCGAACAGCCGCTGGCCTGGTTCAAGGGCCGCAAGGAGAAGGTGCTCAAGCTGGCGCTGTATGCCCATGGCGGGCTGAACAGCGAGGGCGACTCGATCGATCGCATCCGCGTGCTGGCGCCCTACTTCGCCGCCAACGGCATCTATCCGCTGTTCATCAGCTGGAAGACCGGCGTCGGCGAGACGCTGTCTGGCATCGTCGAAGACTGGGCGCGCAAGGTCTTCGGCCCCGAGGACGAGCGCGCCGGCGGCTGGCTGGATCTGGGCGAGGCCAAGGACCGCGCGATCGAGGCGCTGGGCCATGTGGTGGGCAAGGGCATCTGGGGCGAGATGCGCGAGAACGCGGCCTGCGGCGTGCAGGCCGGCCATTTGCTGGACCTGCTGGCCCAGCAGCTGCAGGCCTTGGCCCAGGCGCTGCAGAAGAACAAATGCCAGCTGGAGTTGCACCTGGTCGGCCACTCGGCCGGCTCCATCCTGCTGGGCCATCTGTTGAAGGTGCTGGGCCAGCTGCCAGCCAGCCCGCAGCGCCCGGTGGCCAGCAGTTGCACGCTGTACGCCGCAGCCTGCTCGGTGCGCTTCGCCGTCGAGCACTATCTGCCGGCCGACGCTAAAGGGCTGTTGAGCCTGAAGCAGTTACACCTGTACCAGCTCAGCGATGCCAACGAGCGCGGCGACGGCCTGCCCAGCGCCGAGCGGCCGGTCTATGGCAAGTCGCTGCTGTATCTGGTGTCGCGCGCGCTGGACGATGCGCGCAAGATGCCGCTCTTGGGCATGGAGCGCTCGCTGCTGCCCGCCTTCGCCAAGGACGCGACGCAGTGGGAGGCCAAGGAGCTGCCCTTTGTCCAGCAATGGCAAAAAGCCTGGAGCCCGCCCGCCGGTGTGCTCGCGGCGACCACGGTGACCATGCCCAAGATTCGCCAAACGCGCATGGGCGATCAGGCGGTGTCCAGCCACGGCTCGTTCGACAACAACATCGAGGTGCTGACGCAGACGCTGGAGCGCATCAAGGGCGCGCCGCTGCTGGGCGAGCTGGAGTGGCTGGACTATTGACGGTGTTGCACCGCACCACCGATTCAAGGGGCCAGACGGGGAGCTCGACGTGATTTAATGCCTGTTCAGTTTTATCAATTGAACGCGGGGATGTCGTGGTAAAAGTCCCTTCGCAAAGGCATGGCCGGCCGGCCGTCCCGATGATGGGGGGGCGACCGGAGGACGTTGAAGCGGCGCTGCGGCACTGGGCCCGCCTGATTGCCCGCGGGCAGCAGGCCGAGGCCTGGGCGCTGGTCTCGCTGCTGCGCCCCGACGCCGATGCCCCGCTGCATGCCCAGCTGCGCTTTCGCGCGCTGGAGCTGCATCTTCGACTGTCGGCCAATCTGAAGGCGGCGCGCGAGCTGTTGCTTCCGCTGCAGCAGCTGGGCCGCGATGCCGATGCGCTGGCCGCCCTGCAAACTGCGGCCGGCACCGAAGTGACGCCCTGGCTGCGCGCCGAGGCCGAGTGCAGGCTGACCGAGTCGGTCGGCTATCGCAGCACCGGTCTGATTCCGGACGCGCTGCGCTGCATTGCCCGGGCCGAGGCCCTGCACTCCGAGCTGGGCGACGCCACCGCCGCTCTGAGCATGCAGGCGCACCGCAGCCGTATCTACTTCATGGCCGGCATGCATGAACAGCTGATCGAGCTGGGTGAGGCCCTGCTGCGCAAGGAGGCTTCGCTGTCGAAGCAGGACCTGCTCGGCGTGTTGAGCAGCACCGCCTCCGGCTACTACTATCAGCTGGAGTGCGAGGATCTGCCGGGCTACCGCGAGCGCTGCATCGCGCTGAACCAGCGCGCCCTGGCCCTGGCCGAGGCCTGCGGCGACTTCCAGGCCCAGTGCCTGTCGCATCTGAACCTGGGCACCAATGTGGCACTGCTGGGTCAGGTCGAGGTGGCGCGCGCGCATCTGGCGGCGGCCGGTGAGCTGCTCAGGCGGCGGGGGCGGCAGGGCCTGCAGGGACTGAGCGAGCAATTCCCGATTGCCCGGTGCTATGTGACGGCCATCTGCGCCTTCCACGAGGGACGTCATGACGAGGCCTTTGCAACCCTGGAGGAGGGCGTGGCGCTTGCCAGCGACAAGCTGATGATGCGACTGCGCAACAACATCGTCGCCACCGAGGTCAAGCTGGCCGAGCTGGCCGGCCGCCCAGAGGTGGCCCTGGCCGCGGCGCACAGGCTGCGCGGCTTCGACCAGGAGCTGGCCGAGGCGCATATCCAGCAGCTCGTCAGCGACTTCTCGATTCTCAGCCGGCAGGCGCGCATCGATGCCGAGCATGAGGCCCTGCTGAGCCATGGCGGCGCGCTGGAGCGTGCGCTGGCCCAGCGCAATCAGGAACTGAGCACGACGCTGGCGCGCCTGCAGTCCGAGATCGAGCTGCGCCGCGCCACCGAGGCCGCGCTGCAGGGCACGCACGACGAACTCGAGCGCAAGGCGCAGGCGCGGGCGCAGAGCTTGGACGAGGCGCGGCGCCTGCTGGCCCGCCAGGAGAAGCTGGCGGCGCTGGGCAATCTCGGCGCCGGCCTGGCCCATGAGCTGAACACACCGATAGGCAATGCGCGCCTGGTCGCTTCCTCGCTGCACGACCGCGCCGCCCTGCTGCTGCAGCTTATCGCTGCCGGCGGCCTGCGGCGCGAGCATCTGCTGGCCCTGGTGCAGGAGTCCGAGGGCGGCGCCGCCCTGCTGCTGCAGGCCTTGCAGCGCCTGCAGCAGCTGGCGCAGAAGCTGCAGGGCGAGGTGGACGAGGCTCAGCATGCCTCGGTACAGGCCTTCGACGCCAGCGCCTGGGCGGCGCGGGTGCTGCAGGATCAGCAGGTGCTGGCCCAGCAGATGGAGGCCACCTTGAGCCTGGACGCCCCCGCCGACTGCCCCTGCAGCGGCGACGCCCAGGCCTTCGCCCAGGTGCTGGCCACGCTGCTGGACAACGCGCTGCGCCACGGCCTGCGCGATCGCCCCGGTGGCCAGGTGCGGCTGGAGCTGCGCGAGCAGGGGCCGGAGCTGGAGCTGGTCGTCGCCGACGATGGCTGCGGTCTCGACGCCGCGCACCGCGACCGCGTCTTCGAGCCCTTCTTCACCACCCGCTTCGGTCAGGGCGGTTCGGGCCTGGGTCTGCATCTGGCCCATCAGCTGGCCCGGCAGCGCCTGGGCGGTGAGCTCGGTCTGCAGGCCAATCTCGGCGGCGGCAGCCGTTTCGTGTTGCGCATGCCGCGGCGGGTCGAGGTGGCCGGTGATGCCGACTGAGGCTCCCTCGGTCCTGTCGCCGCTGCCGGCGGCGCTGCAGCAGGCCCTCAGCCAGGGCCTGAGCGCGATGCGAGCCCAGATCGCCGCCTTGCAGCTCGACGGGGCCCGGCAGCTGGCGACGCAGCTTCGGCAACAGGCCGAGGGCGACGGGTACTGGCTGCAGCGCCTGGCCATCTGCGCCCTGCATCTGCAGGCGGTCACCACGCCCGAGGCCGATCTGCTGCTGCCGGCCAGCGATCTGCTGACCTGGGCCGAGCGCGACGGCGACGCCGCCGCCCAGGCCGCCGCGCTGCTGACCCAGGCCATCGTGATGCGCCGGCGCCGCCGCTTCGGCAGCGCGCTGCAGCAGGCGCGACGCGCCCAGCAGCTGTTCGAGCAGCTGCCGCAGCATGCCGATGCGCAGTTCATGCTGCCCTTCTTCTGCACCCTGCTGTTCCATGCAGAGCGCTATGCGGAGCTGATACAGGTCGGCGAGGACCAGCTGGCCGAGCGCCTGCAGCTGCCGCAGGCCCCCGACGCCACCAGCCAGTTCATCGTGCTGGCCCATATCGCCAGCGCCTATGCCGCGCTCGAGGGCCGACTGGAGGGTGCCATCGACAGGGCGATCGCCTGCGGCGAGCGCGGCCTGCGCCTGGTGCAGGGCGGCCAGCACCCGCAGATCGAGTTTGCCGCCCATGCCAACCTGCTGAAGTGGAAGTACCGCGGCGGCGCCCATGCCGAGGCGCTGCGCCATTGGCCGGCCATGCAGGCGCTACGCCGCGACCATGTGCTGCCCGAGCCGGCGCTGCAGCATGGCGCCATGCCCGAGGCGCTGGTCGCCGCGATGCAGGGTGATGGCGCGCGGGCGCTGCAGCTGCTGCAACAGGCGCTGGCCGAGACGGCGCAGCGGCCGCAGGCCGCGCAGAGCGAGCTGCGCGAGCTGACGCTGCAGCTGTGGCGCGTGGCCGAGGCCTTCGAGCGGCCCGACATCGCCCTGGCCGCGGCCAAGCAGCTGCATGGGCTGGAGCGGCGGCGGCGCATGGAGCACAGCGAGTGGTTCTTCAACGACCTGGCCGAGCAGCAGCGCATTGCCCGGCTGCAGGCGCACAACGAGGTGCTCGGCCGCCAGGGCGCGGCGCTGGGCCAGGCGCTGGCGCAGCGCAACGAGGACCTGGCCGCGCTGATACTGCAGCTCGACGCCGAGATGGCGCAGCGCCATCAGGTCGAGGCGGCGCTGCACCAGGCCCATGAGCGGCTCGAGGAGCTGATCGAGCAGCGCAGCGCCGAGCTCGGTGCGGCCGTCGAGCGCTATCTGCGGCAGGAGAAGATAGCCTCGCTGGGACAGCTGATACGCAGCTTGGCCAAGGCCCTGGCCCAGCCGGCGCAGCGCGCCCGGCAGGCCGTGCAGGACCTGCAGCGGCAGGTGCAGCTGCTGCGAGACCAGCTCGAGGCCGGGCGCGCCTCGCGCGCCGCGCTGCAGGCGGCTGTGCAGGCGTTGGGCAGCGACTGCGCGGTGCTGGAGGCCGAGCTGAACCGCAGCGCCGAGCTCAGCGACCGCTTCAAGGCGGTGGCCAGTCTGGTCGCGCCGCAGCCGGCCGGTGAGCTCAGCATGCAAGACCTGGCCCTGCTGCTGCGCAAATGCCTGCGCGCCTACGCCTCGCGCCTGCAGGCCCAGGGCGTGCGGCTGAGCCTGCAGCTGCCGCCCAGCCTCGACTGCGAGGGCCGCGCCGAGACCCTGGAGCAGGTGCTCAACCAGCTGCTGGAGAACCTGCTGCCGGTCAGCGCCAACAGCCTGCAGCGCGGCGCCGAGGTGAGGCTGGAGCTGAGCGGCCGGGGCGAGCAGGCGCTGATCAGCCTGGTCCTGCCCCACGCGGCCAGTCCCGTTCTGGCGCTGCAGCAGGAGGTCGTACGCCATCTGGTCGATGCCCTGCTCCACGGCGAGCTGCGCTGCCTGGTCGATGCCGAGGGCCGGCAGTTGCGCTACGAGATCGAGTTCCCTCGGGTGAGGCCGATGGCCGGCGCCGGCCGTGCACAAGTTCACGAATGAGCGGGCGGGATGCAGTGGCGGGCTGCCACAACCCGCGAACGCGGGGATGACCGGGTGGGGATGTCTGGGCACAGTCCGGGCATCCGCTGCAAATCCGGCACCCGACCGGGGTGCCGAGCGGCAAACGATTCGTTCACAACTGACCCCCGGAAACCACACACCATGCTGAAGAAGATCCTGATCGCCGCCGCTCTGGCCACCCCGCTGTTCGCCTCGGCCTCGGTCGTCTTCTCCGACAACTTCGAAAGCCTGGCCGCGCCCTACAGCACAGGCCTGAACTGGAGCGCCGCCGGCACGCCCTGGATGGTGGCCAACGGCTCGGTGGACCTGATCGGTGCCGGCTCCAGCTGGAACTTCGTGCCCGCCTTCGGCAAGTATGTGGACCTCGACGGTTCCAGCGGCAAGGCCGGCCTGTTCTCGACCACGCTGAACCTGAACGCCGGCGTGACCTACAACCTGACCTTCGCCCTGGCCGGCAATCAGCGCGGCGGCAGCGATGCGGTCGAGGTGCTGTTCGGCGACGCCCCGCTGCAGAGCTTCACCCGCACCAGCTCGGCCGGCTTCACGACCGAGTCCATCCTGTTCACCCCCAGCGCCTCGCAGGCGTTCACGCTCAGCTTCCACAACCTGGGTGGCGACAATGTCGGCGCCCTGCTGGACAACGTCTCGGTGACCTCGGTGCCGGAACCCCAGACCTACGCGCTGCTGATCGCCGGCCTGGCCGCGATGGGCATGGTGTCGCGCCGCCGCAAGCAGGCGCAGCGCTGATACGCTCGCCGCTCCGATGACAGGGCCCGCAGCAGCGGGCCCTTTTTCATTCCTGCGGCAGGGGCAGGGTCAGCAGGAAGGAGGCGCCGCCCGCCGGACCTTTCGGCTCCAGCGCCAGCTCGCCGCCATGCTCGCGGGCCAGCGAGCGCGACAGCGACAGGCCCAGGCCGGTGCCGCTGCCCTCGGCCTTGGTGGTGAAGAAGGGCTCGAACAGCCTGGCGCGCGCGGCGGCGGCGATGCCGGGGCCGCTGTCGGCAACGCGCAGCCACAGCCGCGCCGGCCCGTCCTGGTCGGCGGGCTGCAGGCCGGTGCTCACGCGCACGGAGCGTGCTCCCTCATGGGCGGCCAGCGCCTGCTGGGCATTGACCATCAGGTTCAGCACCACCTGGCCGAGCTGGTCGCCATCGGCCTGCAGGCTGGGCAGCCCGGCCGCCATCGCCAGCTCCAGCGCGATGCCGTGGCTGCGGTAGCCGTAGGCCAGCATGTCGGCGGCGGCCTGCACCAGTTCGTGCAGGTGCACCGTGCCGCGCTGGGTCGGACGGCTGCGGGCCATGTTCAGAAAGGTGCGGACGATGCGGCCGCAGCGCTCGGCGGCCTCGCGTATGCGCTGCAGGTCGGTGAGGGTCTGGGCGTCGGCGCCGCGGTCCTGCAGCCGCTCCTCTAGCAGGCTGGCCCGGCCCATCACGATCGCCAGCGGGTTGTTCAGTTCGTGGGCGACGCCGGCCAGCAGGCTGCCCATGGCGCTGAGCTTCTCGCTCTGGCGCAGCGCGTCGCGCTGGCGGGCGATCTGCTCCGATTTCAGCGCCTCGCTGGCCTGCCACAGCTGCTCGTTGAGGCGCTGCTCGGTATGGTCCAGGCCACAGACGACGACCGCCGGGATGCTGCCGTCCGCGGCGGTGAACGGCAGCAGCGTCTGCTCGCGAAAGCGCCGGCCCTGGCGCTGATAGTCCACCCAGCCCTCGATGTGCAGGGCCTCGCCGCCGAATACCCGCTCCAGCAGCGGCACGAAACCCTGGTACAGCGCCGCGTCCAGCACCTCGGACATGTGACGGCCGATCACCTGCTCGGCCGGCAGGCCCATGAACTTCAGCGCCTCGCGGTTCAGGTAGCTGTAACGGTGCCCGCGGTCAATCACCGCCACACGGGTGCTGATGTGCTCCAGGGTCAGGGCCAGCAGGGCCGGGTCCAGGTGGTGCAGCGCCGACAACGCGGCCAGCGGCTCCGGCGGCCCTGACCAGCGCAGCACGCGTTCGGGCTCGGTCATGTCCGCCCCGAGCCCGCGGACCGGGTTGTGACGAAGTTGCTGGCCATGCCCATCGGTACTGCCCTCCACACCGTGTTGCCGGTGGGGAGAGTATCGCCTCAGCCCGAGGGAGCGTGCGCCGAGCGGCGGCTCAGACCACCTTGCCCAGCGCCCGCAGGATCTTCTCTGGCGTGAACGGTTGCGAGAACACCGCCGTATTGAACGGCTGCAGGGCGTTGTTGATCGCGTTCATCACCGCCGCCGGCGCGCCGGCCGTGCCGGCCTCGCCGGCCCCCTTGGCGCCGAGCCGGGAACTGGCGGTGGGCGTCTGCACATGGGCGACGACGATGTCGGGCATCTCGCCGGACATGGGCACCAGATAGTCGGCCATGCTGCCGTTGAGCAGCTGGCCACTGGCGTCGTACAGGCATTCCTCGAACAACGCCCCGCCAATGCCCTGGACGATGGCGCCGCGCATCTGCTCGTCGACCAGCATCGGGTTGATGACGCGGCCGCAGTCCTCGACCGCCCAGTGCTTCAAGAGCTTGACGAAGCCGGTCTCGATGTCGACCTCGACGTAGGAGGCCTGCACGCCGTTGGTGAAGATGAAGGGGTAGTCGCGCTGGGCATAGTGGCGCGTCACCATCAGCTCGGGGGTGACGCCGGGCGGCAGGGTGTCGGGCCGGAAGTAGGCGACGCGGCCCAGTTCGGCCAGCGGCAGCAGCGCTGCACCTGTCGCCTGCTCGATGATCTCGTCGCGACGCACGGCCAGCTCGCCGGCCTCGCGGTTCAGTATCACGGCCGCGACCTTGAGGATATTGGCCTGCAGCGCCAGGCCGGCCTGCAGCACCGCCTCGCCGCCGATGCCAGCGCCGCGCGAGGCCCAGGTGCCGCCGCCGTAAGGTGTGACGTCGGTGTCGCCGGTGACGACGCGAACCCTGTCCATCGCCACGCCCACGGCGTCGGCCGCGATCTGCGCGAAGATGCCCTCGGCCCCCTGGCCCTGCTCGCCGACGCTGCACAGCACGGTGATCGCGCCGGTAGGCTCCAGCCGGATGGTGGCGCCATCCTGCGCAGCGATGCGGGCGCCGCCGACGCCGTAGAAGGCCGCGCCGGGGTTGGTCAGCTCGATCAGCGCCGCAAAGCCGATGCCACGGTAGACGCCCTTGTCGCGCAGCGCCGCCTGCTCGGCCAGCAGCGCCGGGTAATCGATGAGCGCCTCCATCCTGCGCAGGCATTCCTCGTGCGACAGCACTTCGAGCTTGATGCCCGAGGCGCCTGCGGTCGGGTAGGCATCGTCGGGGATCACATTGCGCTGGCGGAAGGCCAGCGCATCCATGCCCAGCTTCGCCGCGGCCAGATCGACCAGGCCCTCGGTCACCGCGCAGGCGATCGGATGGCCGACGCCGCGGTACTGGCAGGTCGGCGGCTTGTTCAGGAACACCACCTTCAGGTGGGCACGGTACTGCTGGTGCCTGTAGGGCCCGCCGGTCAGGTTGACGACCTGGTTGCCCTCGATCGCACTGGTGCGGGGGAACATCGAGTAGGGGCCGATGCCGGTCAGGTCGTCGATCTCGAAGGCCAGGATGTCGCCGGCCCTGCTGGCGGCGATGCGGCCGTGGATGCGGTGCTCGCGGGCATGGATGTCGCTGGTGAAGGACTCCAGCCGGTCGGCGACGAACTTGACCGGGCGCTTCAGCAGCATGGACACTGCCACCGTCGCGAAGTCGTCCGGATAGGCGTGGACCTTGATGCCGAACGAGCCGCCAACGTCCTTGCAGATCACCCGCACGGCCGACTCGGCCAGGCCGAACTGGCGCGCGTACAGGTCCTGCATCATGTGCGGCGCCTGCTGCGAGTGGTAGACGGTGAGGCGCTGCTCGCCGGGGTTCCAGTCGGCGATCTGGCAGCGGGGCTCCAGGGTCACGCCGGTGTGGCGGCCGAAGTGGAAGGTGGCCTCGGCCACCACGTCGGCGGCGGCGAAGGCGGCATCGACGCCGCCGGTGTCCAGGCTGCGCGTGAAGCACAGGTTGTCGCCCAGCTCGGGGTGGATGACGGGCGTGGCGGCGGCCAGCGCCGTCTCCATCTCGGTGGTGGCGGGCAGGGCCTCCCACTCGACCTGCAGGTATTGCAGCGCGTCCTCAGCCTGGGCGCGAGTTTCGGCCACCACGGCCACCACCGGCTCGCCCTGCCAGCAGGCGCGCTCCATCGCCAGCGGGTATTGCGGGGCCGACTTCATGCCGGCCAGATGGCCCAGCGTCGCGACCCAGGGCTTGCAGATCGTGGCCACGTCGGCGCCGTTGAAGATGCCCAGCACGCCGGGCATCAGCCGGGCATAGTCGCGCTGGATGGCGACGATGCGGCAATGCGCCACCGGCGAACGCCAGTAGACGACATGGGCCATGCGCGGCAGCTTGATGTCGTCGACATAGGTGCCCCGGCCCTCGACCAGGCGGCGCGCGCCGGGCCGGCTGACGGCCGCGCCGATATAGCGCGGATCATCGGTGATCGGCCGCAGCTCGGGCGGGTGCTTCTCGGGGGCGTTCATGCGGACACTCCGGCGGCGCGGCGGCTGGCCTGCACATCGCAGATCGCATCGACGATGGCCTGGTAGCCGGTGCAGCGGCAGTAGTTGCCGGAGATCCAGGCGCGCACCTGCTCGCGGGAGGCGTTCGGTTGCGTGTCCAGCAGCTCGGCGGCGGCCATCAGCATGCCCGAGGTGCAGTAGCCGCACTGCAGCGCGTTGCGGGCGACGAAGGCGTCCTGCAGATCGCGCACCGTGCCGCTCTCGGTCAGGCCTTCGACCGTCTCGACTGCGCGGCCATCGGCCTGCACCGCCAGCACCAGGCAGCCCCGCACGACCTGGCCGTCCAGCCTGACCGTGCAGGCGCCGCAGACGCCGTGCTCGCAGCCCAGGTGCGAGCCGGTCAGGCCCAGGTCCTCGCGCAGAAAGTCCACCAGATGCTGGCGGGGTGCCACCGCGCAGTGGCGACTCTCGCCGTTGACGCTGAGATGGATGATTCGCTTGTCGTCCATATTCTTCAAGCTCCAGGGTTCAGGCGGCCAGTGCACTTGCGAGCAGGCGGCGGGTCAGCACACCGGCCAGATGGCGCTTGGTGGCGGCGGAGTTCGTCAGATCGGCCAGCGGCTGCAGCTCGTCGAGCAGCGAGTCCATCAGTGCGCCCAGCTGCATCGTCGTGAACGGCGTGTTCTCGAACAGGGCCTCGGTGCGCCGCGCGCGTATTGGTGTCGTGCCCAGGCCCAGAAAGGCCAGCCTCAGCTGCCCCAGGCCGCCGGGCACGCTGCGAGCGGCCAGGGCCAGGCCGACGATGGCGTAGTCGCCATGGCGGCGGGCCAGCTCATCGAAGCGGAACACGTCCGCGGCTTGGGCCAAGGGCAGCTCGCAGGCAGTGACCAGCTCGCCCTCGGCCAGCGCCGTGGTGTACAGGTCGAGGAAGAAGTCCCTGGCGGCAATGCGCCGCTCGCCCCGGGCGCCTCGCACCACGACCACGCCGTCCAGCGCGGCCAGGCAGCAGGGCCATTCGGCGGCGGGGTCGGCGTAGGCAATCGAGCCGCCCCAGGTGCCCAGATTGCGGATCGCGCGGTGGGCGATGTGCGGCACGGCCTGGCTCAGCAGCGGCGCGTGCTGCGCCACCAGCGCCGAGGCCTCGATCTCGCTGTGCGTGACCAGCGCGCCTATGCGCAACACCTGGCCCTGCACGGAAATGCCTTTCAAGGCCTCGATGGCGGTGATGTCGATCAGCAGTGCCGGCTCGGACAGCCGCATGTTCAGCGTCGCCAGCAGGGTCTGGCCGCCGGCCAGCAGCCGGGCCTCGTCGCCATGGCTTGCCAGGAGATCGAACACCGCGTCCAGCGAGCGCGGCTTCTGATAGTCGAAGGCAGGGGCTTTCATGCTTTCGCGCTCCTCAATGGCCCAGGGCCTTGGCGATCCAGAAACCGAAGGCGGTGGCGGCTGCGCCCAGCGCGAACCAGAGCACGCGCACGCCTTCGCCGGTGGTTGCTGGCGACGGAGCCGTGGCGGTTCGGGTGGCTACGGCTAGCGGTGCTTGCGTTTCGGTGGCAACAAGGGCTTCAGCCACCGGTGACCCCAGTTGTGCGCTGAAGGCCTGGAAGAACTGGTCGGCCGTCTGCTTGGCCGAGGCGTCTATCATGCGGCCACCGATCTGCCCCAGCTTGCCGCCCACCGAGGCCTCGGCCGTGTAGCTCAGCCGCGTGCCACCGCCCTCGCTCGCCAGGCTCACCGTCGAGCGACCCTTGGCAAAGCCGGCCGCGCCGCCCGAGCCCTCGAAGTTCAGCACGCAACCTTCGTTGGCGCGCACCTCGCTCATCAGGATCTTGCCGACGAAGCGGGCGCGCACCGGGCCCAGCTTGATCAGCACGCGCACATGAGTTTCGGTGGGCGACAGCTGCTTGACTTCCTCGCAACCGGGAATGCTGGCCAGCAGCACCTGCGGATCGTTCAGCGCCTGCCAGACGCGTTCGCGCGCCGCAGTGATCAGGATGTCGCCGTTCAGTTCCATGGCCTGCCTTTTTTGAATTCTGCCGTGTTCTGGGGTTTCCACGGATGATGCTATTTACCATCCGATCAACAATGCTACGCAACGTTGATCAATTGGTAAATAAGAAAAGCCCCGGACTTACCCCAGGCCCTGAATCGACGACACGACGACACCGCGACATGACGAAGACCCCGCCCGCCGAACCCATTGCCACACGCAAGCGCCTGTCCACGGCGGAGCGTGAGCAGCAGATCGTGCAGGGCGCCATCCGCTTTTTCTCGGACCGCGGTCTGGACGGCCAGCTGCGCGATCTGGCCAAGAACATCGGCGTTACCCACGCGTTGCTGTACCACTACTTCCCGACCAAGCAGGCGCTGATCGACCGCGTCTACGTCGAGCTGTTCGAGGGGCTGTGGAAGCCCGAGTGGGAGCAGATCCTCGACGACCCGGCACTCGACGCGCACACCAAGTTCACCCGCTTCTACTGCGATTACGCCAAGGCGATCTTCCGGCGCGACTTCGTGCGCATCCTGGTGTTCTCGGGCCTGAGCGACCGCTACATCCCGGACCGCTTCTTCGTGCTGCTGCGCGAGCGCCTGTTCCCGCGGCTGATACGCGAGACGCGCCGCCACTGTGGCGTGGTCAGTCGCGCCAAGCCCAGTGCCCGCGAGCTGGAGCTGTTGATGGGCCTGCACGGCGGCATCTTCTACATCGGCCTGCGCCGCTGGGTCTACGAGCAGGCGGTGCACGGGGCCGAGGCCTCCGAGCATGACGAGACCTATATCTGTGACCGGGTGCAGGGCTATCTGCTGTCGGTCAAGGACGTGCTGTACGCCGAACCGCCCGCCGCCAGGTCTGCAAGGACCGGCCGAACCAGGAGCGCCTGAGATGGCACTGACGCTGAACCACTTCTCGATCCGCACCACCGACCTCGAATCCAGCCGCGCGTTCTACGCCGATGTGCTGGGCCTGACGGTGGGCCCGCGACCGGCCTTCCCGTTCCCGGGCCTGTGGATGTACCGCGGCCCGCACGACGATGTGGCCAATGCCGTGGTCCACATCATCGGCATCGACCGCAACGATCCCGCCGGTCTCAAGGCCTATCTGGGCGACCGTGACGAGGTGTCGCTGGCCGGTTCGGGTGCCGTCGATCACATCGCCTTCTTCGCCGACGGTCTGGCCGCGATGCATGCGCACCTGAAGGAACGGGCCGTGCCCTTCCGCGAGCGCACCGTGCCGTCGATAGGCCTGCACCAGCTCTTCCTCGAAGACCCCTCGGGCGTGGTCATCGAGCTGAACTATCCCGCGTCCGAGCAGGTCGGCGGCTGAGCCGCTCGCCATGGCCCGCATCCTGATCGCCGGTGGATCGCTGGGTGGCCTGCTGGCCGCCAATATGCTGCTGCGCGAGGGTCATGAGGTGCAGTTGCTGGAGAAGGCCACCGGCTCGCTGGACGGGCGGGGCGCCGGCATCGTCACCCATGCGGCGCTGAACCGGGGGCTGGCCCGCGCCGGCGTCACCGTCGACGACAGCCTGGGCGTGCGCATCGCCTCGCGCGTGGTGCTCGATGCCGCCGGCGAAGCGGTGGCAAGCCTGGCGTTGCCACAGGTGCTGACCTCCTGGAGCCGGCTCTACACATTGCTGCACGAGGCCTTTCCGGCCGAGCGCTATCTGCAGGGCCGGGTCGTGCAGGGCATCGAGCAGGCGGCCGGGGGGGTGCGCGTCAGCTGCGAGTCTGGCGAGCGCTTCGAGGCCGATCTTCTGATCGCCTCCGACGGCATACGCTCGGCCGTGCGTGCGCAGTGCGCGCCCGAGGTGCAGCCGCAGTACGCTGGCTATATCGCCTGGCGCGGCGTCTGCGACGAGGCGCTGCTGTCCCGCTTCACGCTCGCCAGCGTGTTCGAGCAGTTCGGTTTCGGTTTGCCTGCCGGCGAGCAGCTGATCGGCTACCCGGTGGCCGGCAGCGGCAATGCCACGGCGCGCGGCCGGCGGCGCTACAACTTCGTCTGGTACCGCGCGGCCGATGAACAGACCGGCTTGCGGGACCTGCTGACCGATGCCGATGGCGACCACCACCCGCTGGGCATTCCACCGCACAAGGTGTCGTGGCGCCAGGTGGCGGCGATGCGCGAGGCGGCGCGCGCGCTGCTGGCGCCGCAGTTCGCCGAGATCATCGAGAAGACCGCCCAGCCCTTTCTGCAGCCGATCTACGACGTGCACTCCGAGCGCCTGGCCTTTGGTCGCGTGGCCCTGATGGGTGATGCGGCCTTCGTCGCCCGCCCCCATGTGGGCATGGGCGTGACCAAGGCCGCCGAGGATGCGATGGCCCTCGCCGAAAGCATCCGTGAGCACGGCGCTACCGCCGCCGCCCTGCGCGCCTTCGAGGCCGCACGCCTGCCACCGGGCCAGGCTGTGGTGCAGCGCGCGCGCCGGCTGGGTGCCTATATGCAGGCACAGGGCCAGCCCGGCACCGAAGCACGGCGCGACGCCGAGACCGTGCTGCGCGAGACCGCCATCGATCCCGAACACCCACCCACATAGGTCCGCAGAAGACCATCCCTTCCACCAGGAGACAAGCATGAGCCAGCAACCGATAGACACCCGCCGCCGCACCCTGATCGCAGGTGGCGCCGCCGTCGCCGCCACGCCCTTCATGTTCAATATCGCGCGGGCGCAAGGGGCGCCGATCAAGATCGGCTTCCCGGTGCCGCTGACCGGCGCGTTCTCGGCCGAGGCCCAGGACCAGGTGCGTGCCGCCGAGATTGCGATCAAGGACTTCAACGATGCCGGTGGCTTCGGCGGCCGCAAGGCCGAGCTGTTGGTGCGCGATGACAAGCTCAACCCCGGCGAGGCGGCCACCCGCACCTTGGAGCTGATCGAGAAGGACAAGGTCAACTTCATCGTCGGCTCTCTGTCGGCGGCCACACAGCTGTCGATCAACGCGGTGGCGCGTGACCGCAAGGTGCTGTTCAACTCGATCAGCCAATCGGACGCGATCAACGAAGCGAAGGACTGGAGCCTCTACACCTTCCACGAGGCACTGAACCCGCATCTGACGGCCGGCGCCGTGGCCCGCTATGCCTTCCCGAAGTTCGGCAAGCGCATCGTCTACCTGACGGCCGACTATGCCTATGGCCACGAGATGGTGCGCGGCTTCCAGCGCGCCGGCGCACCGCTGGGCGCAACAACGCTGGCCGACATCCGCCACCCGCTGGGCGTGGCCGACTACTCGGCCTTTCTGCCCCGCATCCAGGCGCTGAAGCCCGATGTGCTGGTGCTGTGCAACTTCGGCCGCGACCTGGTGAACTCGGCCAAGCAGGTGACCGACTTCGGCCTCAAGGCCAATACCAAGGTGATCGCACCGGTGCTGCTCTACACCTCGCGCCAGGCCGGCGGCGCCGATGCCTTCGAGGGCATCATCGGCGGCACGTCCTACTACTGGGGCATGGAAGACAAGATCCCGGCCGCCAAGGCCTTCAATGACAAGTTCCGCAAGGCCCATGGTGGCGCCGTGCCGTCCGACTACGGCGCGCTGGGCTATGCCGGCGTGAGGAGCGTGCTGCAGGCCGTGCTCAACGCCAAGTCGACCGACTCGATGCCGGTCAGCATCGCGCTGCGCCAGCTGAAATACAACTGGTACAAGGGCGAGCAGTTCTATCGCAAGTGCGACCATCAATCGGTGCAGTCGGTGATCATCGTCGAGTCGAAGTCCAAGAACATGAAGGACAAGTACGACGTGTTCAATGTGCTGTCCATCGAGGACGCCAACGAGGCCAATCTGCGCAGCTGCGACGAGATGGGTCACAAGATCTCGACCTGATACACCATGGCCGACATCACCCTCTCGCTGCTGCTCCTGCAGCTGATGACCGGCATCGCGCTGGGCGCGGTCTACGCGCTCTTGGCGCTGGGCCTGTCATTGATCTTCGGCATGCTCACCGTGGTGAACTTCGCCCATGGCGCGTTCTTCATGGTCGGCGCGTTTCTGGGCGTCTACTTCCTCGGACTGACCGGCAACTTCTGGTTCAGCCTGTTGTTGACGCCGCTGGCCGTGGGTGCCATCGGCCTGGTGGCCGAGCGCTTTCTGGTGCGGCCGCTGTACGGGCGCGGCATCGACTACCCGCTGCTGCTGACCTTCGGCCTGTCCTACGTGATGATAGAGGCGATGCGCGTGGCCTTTGGCATCGAGGGCGTGGCCACGTCCACGCCGCCCGAGCTGCGCGGTGCGGTGAACCTGGGCTTCGGCCACTTCCCGCTGTACCGGCTGTTCCTGATCGGCGCCACGGCCATCGTGGTGATAGGCCTGTGGCTGTTCATCGAGAAGACGCGCTTCGGTCTGATCATCCACGCCGGCTCCCGTGACCCCGAGATCGTGCGCGTGCTGGGCATAGACATTTCCCGCGTCTGGCTGCTGGTGTTCGGTATAGGTACGGCCATCGCCGGCCTGTCGGGGGTGCTGGCCGCGCCGACGCGGGCGGTCAATCCGGAGATGGGCATCTCGGTGCTGGCCGAGTCCTTTGTCGTCACCGTCGTCGGCGGCATGGGCTCCTTGCCCGGCGCGGTGGTGGCCGGCCTGCTGGTGGGCGTGGTGTTCAGCATGACCTCGCTGTTCGCGCCGGACCTGGCCGAGCTGTCGATCTTCGTGCTGATGGCGGTGGTGCTGCTGATCAAGCCCCAGGGCTTCTTCGGCAAAGCGGGGTTGATGAGCTGATGGACCTGAGCAAAGTACTGAACCTGATCGCCCGCCACCGCGTGGCCGCGGTGATCGCCTGCCTGCTGGTGTTCCCGCTGGTCATGCCCTACGAGGCGCTGGCCATCAACATCCTGATCTTCGGCCTCTACGCGGTGGGCTTCAACCTGCTGTTCGGCTACACCGGCATGCTGTCTTTCGGCCATGCGGCCTTTCTGGGCGTGGGCAGCTATCTGTGCGGAATTGCCATCGTCAGCGGTGGCTGGCCCTGGTGGGCGGCCATCGCCGCCGGCGTGGCGGCCTCGGCCCTGGTCGGCCTGGTGATGGGCTATCTGGCCATCCGAACGCGAGGCATCTATTTCTCGATGGTCACCCTGGCCCTGGGCCAGATCGTCTACTACGCCTTCTACAAGGCCGAGCGCTGGACCGGAGGCGAGAACGGCCTGCGCGGCATCCGCGTCGAGACCATAGACCTGCTGGGTTGGAAGCTGGACTTCGTCGACCCGATCACCAAGTACTACGTGATCCTGGCCTTCGTCGCCGCGGCTCTGTGGTTCGTGTCGCGCGTGCTGAGCTCGCCGTTTGGCGCGGTGATAGAGGCGATACGCGAGAACGAGAAGCGCACCGCCGCCTGCGGCTATGACGTGGCGCGGGCCAAGCTGCTGGTGTTCGTGCTGTCGGCGGCACTGTGTGGCCTGGCCGGCGCGTTGCGGGCCTTGCATCTGTCCATCGTGCCCATCGACTCCCTGCACTATCTGCAGTCGGGCCAGGCGGTGATGATGTGCCTGCTGGGCGGCATGGGCACCTTCTTCGGGCCCTTCGTCGGCGCAGCGGCCTTCCTCTATCTCGAGGACGTGGCCACCAGCTACACCAAGCACTGGATGGCGGCGGTTGGCGTGATCTTCATGGTCTTCGTGCTGTTCTTCCCGCGCGGCGTCTGGGGCTCGGCGATGTATTGGCTCAAGCGCCATGGTCTGGCGAAGGAGGGCGTGGCATGAGCACGACGCCCATCCTCGAGGTCGACAACGTCAGCCAGCGCTTCGGCAACTTCGTTGCGCTGAACAAGGTCAGCGTGGCCTTCGAGCCCGGCAGGCTGACGGCCATCATCGGCCCGAACGGCGCCGGCAAGAGCACCTTCTTCAATGTGCTGAGCGGGGCCTTTCCACCCAGTTCAGGGCGGGTGCGCTTCCAGGGCAAGGACATCACCGGCCTGGCCCAGCACGAGTTCGCGCGCATAGGCATTGCCAAGAGCTTCCAGATCACCAATGTGTTCAAGCAGCTGTCGGCCCACGAGAACGTGCGCGTGGCCGCGCAGATGCGCGAGACGCGCTTCCAGCTGCTGCGCCCGCGCGCCAGCCTGCGCGCGCTGATAGACAAGGCTGATGCGCTGCTGGAGCGTGTCGGCCTGGCGAATTTGCGCGACAAGACCGCCGCCGACCTGGCCCACGGCCAGCAGCGTGCGCTCGAGATCGCGATGGCCCTGGCCAGCGACCCGGTGCTGCTGCTGATGGACGAGCCCACGGCCGGCATGTCGCCCGAGGAAACGGGCGTGATGATGGGCCTGATTCGGCAGCTGGCGGCCGAGCGTACCCTGGTGCTGGTGGAGCACAAGATGAAGCTGGTGATGGGGCTGTGCGAGCGGCTGATCGTGCTGCACCACGGCGAGTTCCTGGCCGAGGGCACGCCGGAGCAGATCCGCAACAACGTCGAAGTGCGGCGCGTTTATCTCGGTGAAGGCTGAATCATGTTGACCCCCACGTCGCTTTGCTCCTGCCCCCCGAGGGGGCTTCAGCCGCCTTGGGGCGGCCCTGCGGAGGCTGAGTTATGTTGAAGGTACAAGGGCTCAACGCCTGGTATGACCGCAGCCATGTGGTGCAGGATGTGTCGTTCGAAGTCGGGACCGGCGAAATCGTCACGCTGATGGGCCGCAACGGCGCCGGCAAGACCACCACCTTGCGCACCCTGATGGGCCTGGTGTCCAAGCGCAGCGGCAGCGCACAGTTCAATGGCAGCGAGATGCTGGCCGATGCGGCGCACACCCGCTTCCACGCCGGCCTGGCCTATGTGCCGGAGGAGCGGCGCATCGTCGCCGGCCTGACCGTGCGCGAGAACCTGCAACTGGGCATCACCGCCAGCAGCAACCGCCACGAGATGGCAGCGATGATCGAGGAGATTGCCGCCACCTTTCCGCGCCTGAAGGAGCGCCTGAACCAGGACGCGACCTCAATGTCCGGCGGCGAGCAGCAGATGCTGGCCATCGCCCGGGCGATGATGGCGCGGCCGAAGATGATTCTGCTCGACGAGCCGTCCGAGGGCATCATGCCGCTGCTGGTGGACGAGATGTTCCATCTGTTCACGCGCATGAAGCAGGCCGGCACGACCATCCTGCTGGTCGAGCAGAACGTCGAGCGGGCGCTGCGCATCTCGGACCGCGCCTACATCCTGGACCAGGGCCAGATCGTGCATACCGGCAGCGGCGAGGATCTGCTGGCCGACCGGGAGATACAGGAACGCTACTGCGCGGTGTAACGCAGGAACCTGCCGGGCGGCAGAGCAAGAAACGGGGTGATGGAGCGGCGGCCGGTGAGCACACTGGCGCCTCCACAACAGCTCGATTCGAGGGAGCCCTGCCATGCACAAGACCATAGAACCCGCCATCCACTACTGGGGCACACCGGTGGTGCTGATCAGCAGCTTGAATGAAGACGGCTCCGCCAATCTGTCGCCAATGTCCAGCGCCTGGTGGCTGGGCTGGAGCTGCATGCTGGGGCTGGACGCCAGCTCCAAGACCAGCGAGAACCTGCAGCGCGAGCGCGAGTGCGTGCTTAATCTGGTCTCGATGGATCTGGCCCCGGCCGTCAACCGCCTGGCCCTGCTGAGCGGCTCGTCGCCGCTGCCGATGCACAAGACCTTCCTCGGCTACCAGCACGAGAAAGACAAGTTCGGTGTGGCCGGTCTGAACGCCGACCCGTCCCTCGACGTGCGCGCCCCGCGCGTGCGCGAGTGCCAGGTGCAGCTGGAGGCGGTGGTGCAGGAAGTGCGGCCCTTCGGCACCCGCGACCCGCGTCTGGCCGTGCCGACCCTGAGCTTCGAGCTGCGCATCCTGCGCGCACACGTCGAGGAGGCCATCCTGCAGGCCCCCGAGTCGCACCGCGTCGATGCGGACAAATGGCAGCCCCTGCTGATGACCTTTCGGCAGTTCTATGGCAGCGGACCGCGAGTCCAGCCCTCGACCCTGGCCACCGGACCGGAAGAGGCTTATGCGCCGTGGAAGTTTGCGGCCAGGCCGGCAAAGCTGCCGGCCTGAAATCATGAGGCGTCGTGGAAGACGATGCCCGCCGTGAATCGCTGTCCCGACCGGATCCGGCTCACGCCGTGGCGCAGGTTCACGCGGTAGGTGCCGCGCGTGCCTTGCACCGGGCGGTGGTGGACTGCTATCACCGCCGCATCGCCCTGGCGCAGCGGCAGCACCATGGGGCGCGACTGCATGCGCGGCCTCTGCTCGGTCATCACGAACTCGCCGCCGTCGAAGTCGCGGCCGGGCTCGGACAGCAGCAGGACCACCTGCAGCGGGAACACCTCTTCGCCGTACAGATCCTGGTGCAGGCAGTTGTAGTCGCCGGGGCCGTAGCGCAGGAGCAGCGGTGTCGGTCGCTGCTGGCCGGCCGCATGGCAGCGGGCGATGAAGGCCTGGTGCGTGGCCGGGAAGCGCGTGTCCAGCCCCATCAGCGCATGCCAGTGGTTGGCGACGGTCACCAGGCGCGGGTAGAGCGCCTCGCGCAGCTGAGCCACCAGATCGGGCAGCGGGTAGCGGAAGTACTGGTACTCGCCCTGGCCGAAGCCGTGACGACTCATCAAGACGCGGCTGCGGAACAGCGACTCGTTGCCGTACATGGCGGCCAGCTGCGCGCACTCGCTGGTGGTGATCAGGCCGGGCAGCAGCGCATGCCCTTCTGCGCCGAGTTCATCGCCGGTCTGCTGCCAATCGATGGCGCTCAGTCGGGCGGAGATGTCCAGGCTCATGCCAACGCCTCGCGGTCCAGCAAGGCCCGCTTGCGCTCGACGCCCCAGCGGTAACCTGACAGGCCACCGTCGCTGCGCACGACGCGGTGGCAGGGGATGGCTACCGCCAGCGCATTGGCGCCGCAGGCTTGCGCCACCGCACGGGCCGAGGTCGGAGCGCCAATGCGTTTGGCGATCTCGGTGTAGCTGGCCGTGTGGCCCGGCGGTATCGCCCGCAAGGCCTGCCAGACGCGCTGCTGGAAGGCGGTGCCGCGCAGATCCAGCGGCAGGTTGAGGCCCAGCCCGGGCGCATCGACAAAGCCGACCACCTGGGCCATCCATTGCTCGAAGCCCGCGTCGCCGCCGATCAGCTGCGCCTGCGGGAACCGATCCTGCAGATCGCGGGCCAACGCATCGGGATCGTCGCCGAGCAGGATGGCGCAGACGCCGCGCTCGCTGCGGGCCACCAGGATGGCGCCCAGCGAGCATTGGCCGATGGCGAAGCGGATCTCGGTCTGCGCACCGCCGGCGCGGTAGGCGGTGGGCGTCATGCCCAGCACATCGTCGGCGCTCTCGTAGAAGCGCGCGCCGGAGTTGTAGCCGGCGCCGTAGATCGCTTCGGTGACGGTGGCACCCTTGTTCTTCAGCTGCTGCTGCACGCGCTGCGTGCGGTGGGCGTTGGCATAGGCCTTGGGCGTGAGACCGGTCGCGGCCTTGAACAGCCGGTGCAGGTGGTAGGGGCTGATGCCGGCGTGAAGCGCCAGCTCGTCCAGGGTCGGCGGCTGCTCGGCCGCCTCGATGTGGCGGCACAGCGCGGCGATCTTGGCCGCTTGCTGGTCAGCCAGCGGCGCCTCGTTGGGCCGGCAGCGCTTGCAGGCCCGAAAGCCGGCCTTCTCGGCCTCGGCCGCCGTGGCGTGGAATGCCAGATTCTCGGGCCGCGCCGGGCGTGCCGCGCAGCTGGGTCGGCAATAGACGCCGGTGCTGCGTACCGAGTAGAAGAAGCGGCCGTCGGCTTCCGTGTCACGGGCCTGCACGAGAGGCCAGCGCGGATCGGCCATGACGGCGGCGGCTCGGAGTTCGCGGAGTGCGGAATTGCTGCTCATGATCAAGTGCCAGGGTTGATGCGATGAGCCACTGTAGGTTGGGCGTCCGGCGCGCGCACCCCGAGTCTTGCTTTTGAATTCAGCCGGGCGCCAGCTGCCGGTACAGCTCGTTGGCGCGGGTCAGGTGCTCGCGCATCGCCTGCTCGGCCTGCTGGGGTTGGCGCGCGGCGATAGCCTCGACGATGCGCAGATGCTCGCTCAGGGTCAACTCCTCGGCACCGGGCGCGCGCACCAGCGGCTGGTAATACTCGCTGGCCCACATGAACAGCGACTCGACGATGGCAGGGAAGATCGGGTTGCCGCTGATCAGCGCGATCTCGCGGTGGAAGGCCATATCGTGCTCGAGGAATTTGCTCAAATTGGCCATCGACGCGCGGTGCTCGGCCAGGCGCTCGCGCAGCCGGGCGATGTCGGCGTCGCTGGCCCGCTCGGCGGCCTGGCGGGCCATGCCGCACTCCAGGAAGACGCGGGCCTCCTTCAGATGCTCCAGGGTCTCGGGCTGCATGCGCAGCAGATGGCGGGCGCTGCCGGCGATCTGGTCGAACAGGCTTTGCGCATTGGGCAGCAGCACGCGGGCCCGCTCGCCATGGGTGATCTCGACGATGCCCGAGCGCTCCAGCGACTGCAGCGCCTCGCGCACCGCCGGCCGGCCGACGCCGTAGAACTCCATCAGCTCGCGCTCGGAGGGCAGTTGGGCGCCGGGCGCGATCTCGCCGCTGCGGATGCGCTCCAGCAGCCGGTCCAGCACTTCCTGGTACAGCTTGCGGCGGTGTATCGGTTCGGTGGTCGTCATGGCGGCGGGGAACTTACCACAGCCCCGGCCCGCGCATCGGCAAAGAACCCTGGGGCCCCCATCTGCCCGCCCTTCAACACGATCTCCAGCCCGTCGCGTTCGCGCCGGTCGGACCAGACCCGGCACAGCGGCGCACCGGGTGCAAGACCTGCCACCACGCTCAGCGCGGCGATGTCCAGCGCGCTGGCCACCTCGCCCGAGCTGTCGCCGCCGGCGACGACGATGCGCTTGAGTGCACTGCGATCCAGCAGCCGGCGCATCACCTGGGCCAGGCCCTGGCCGACGCGCTGGGCCGCCTGTTCGCGGCTCAGGCCGGCCTCGGTGGCCAGTGTGTCGAAGCCGGTCACCGCCGGATCGTCGGGCCCGGCGGCGGAATAGATCAGCGGGCTTTCGCCTCTGGCCAGCGTCGCCAGCGCAGCGGCCACGGCGCGCTCGATCTCGGTGTCCGGCTCGCCCAGCAGACGGGGCAGATCCAGCCGCTCGGTGTCAAAACCCTGCTTCGCTGCGGTGGCGATCTGCGTGGCGGTGACCGGTGAGCAGCTGCCGCTGACGACAGCGATCTGCTCTACCGGCTTGGCTCTGGGCAGGCCGGCCAGCATCGGCACCAGGCCCTGCTTGCGCCAGTGCGCAGCCAGCGCGTACTGCAGGCCCGAAGACGAGGCGCTGAACAGCCCCTCGCCGCGCTGCTCCCAGATCAGCCGGCCGGCCTCGGCCAGCGTCTCGTCATCGAGCACATCGATCAGCACCACTGGCACATCGTCGGCCGCGAGCTGTTGCAGCCGATCGGCGGCGGCTCCCGAGCGCAGCTGCAGCATGTCGATCAGCTCGAGGCGGCGCGTTGTCTGTTCTGCCAGATGCCGACGCAGATCGGCCTCGGCCATCGGCGTGACCGGATGGCGCGACATAGTCGGGTGGCGGTCCAGCCGATGGCCGACGCCGTTGACGGCGGCAAACAGATTGCCGAACAGCTGATAGCGGTTCAGCCTCGGCGCGCCGACGACCATAGGTGACCAGCTGCCCGCCATCAAGGGTGCGCCCAGCGCGATCGCGCAGCCGATGGACCCGATGCTCGGCGACGAGTCGAAGGTCGAGCAGATCTTGTATTGCAGCAGCGGTGCGCCGAGGCTCGCCAGCGACTCGAACGCGGCGGGCAGCTCGGCCGCCATCCACTCGGGGCTGCGGCCGCGCGAGGTGCCGGCCAGGCCGACGCAGCGCAGGCCGGGAAATCTGGCCAGGTCCTGCGGCGTTGGCGGGCGCAGGAACAGCATCGTCGGCACGCCGGCGGCGGTGAAGGCCTCCATCACATCGGTGGAGCCGGTGAAGTCGTCGCCGTAGTAGCTGAGCAGCAGGCCTTCGGGCCAGGTCGCGGTGGTCACCAAAACTCCAGGGCTTGCTTCAGTTCTGCATGCCGAGTCGCGTGTTGCTCCAAGGCCGTGCCCGCCATCGCCGCCTCCCAGGCCTGTCGAAAGGCGGTCACGCCCGCCGCTACACCGCCCGGGTGGCCGAAGATGCCGCCGCCGGCCGCGTGTATCAGGTCGGCCGTGCCCAGGGCGGCGAAGGTGCCCGGCGCCTGCTTGCCGGTCTGGCCGGAGCTGAATACCGGCATCGCGGCCATTGGAGCGTCATCGAACATCGGCTTTAGCACCGCCCGTGCGGCGGCGATCACGCTATCGTCGGGCTCGCTGAATTTGTTGGCCAGGCCGTTGACATGCAGATGGTCGGCGCCGGCCAGGCGCTGGATCTGCTGCCAGGGGCCGTAGTCCCAGCCCAGGGCCGGGCTGCGGCTCAGCCAGCCCCAGCCGGCGCGGTGGCCGTGGATGGGCAGGCGCGAGTGCCGGCGCAACTCGATCAGGCCGACCAGTCCGATCGCGTTCAGGCTGGCCATCACGCAGGTGCCGCCCAGCTCCAGCACCAGATCATGGCGGCGCCGCATCTGATCCAGGTCGCCGGTGATGTTGAACGCGACCATGGGCTTGCGGCCCAGCGCTTCAGCGCCGGCGTTGACGACGCGCATCACCGCGCGCACACGCTCGTCGAAAGGGCAGTGCGGGCCATCGGCCTGCAGCTCGTCGTCCTTGATGAAATCGATGCCGCCGTCAATCAAGAGCCGCACCTGCTCGGCCGTCTGCGCGGGGCTTAAGCCCACGCTGGGCTTGATGATGGTGCCTATCAGCGGGCCCCGGTCCACGCCGGCCAGGCGCCTGGTGCCGGCGATGCCGAAGGCCGGGCCGGGATAGGCCGCGGCAAAGGCCGGTGGCAGCTTCAGATCGGTGATGCGCAGGCCGCTGACCTGGCGCAGTTCGAACAGATTGCCGGCCACGGTGGCCATCAAGTTGGTCAGCGAGGGGCCCAGGTTCTCCAGCGGCCAGCTCAACTCCAGCCGGCAGCGGGTGTAGGTGCTGCTGACCATGCCGCCGGGCAGGCTGGGCGCTGCGGCCTTGTCGATGATCTCTAAGCGCTCGACCCGGGCGCCGGAGCGTTCCTTCAACTCCAGTGTCTCGTTGGCCAGCTTCAGGAAGGTGCCGCTGGATTGCTCGCCGGCAATGACCTCGGCGGCGCGCTGTGGGTCATCACCCGTCTCCAGCCAATAGCTGGCATGGATGCGCTCAGATGCAGCGGCCACCATCGACCTCCAGGGCCACGCCGGTGATGAACTCGGCATCGTCGCTGGCCAGGAAGGCCGTGGCCTTGGCGATGTCCAGCGGCGTCGACATCCTGCCCATCGGAATCGTTGCGATGATCCTGGCGCGGGTTTCCTCGTTGTCCTCACCGGGCAGGAAGTCCTGGATCAGGCCGGTCGGGCTCATTACCGGGTTGATCGCGCAGACGCGTATGCCGTCCGGCGCCAGCTCGATGGCCATGCCCTTGGTCAGGGTGATGGCCGCGCCCTTGGTGCCGGCATACCAGCTCAGGCCCGGCCGCGGCCGCAGGCCGGCGGTGGAGGCGATATTGATGATGACGCCGCTGCGCTGCTGCTTGAACAGCGGCACGGCGTGGATGGCACCGAGATAGATGCTCTTCACATTGGTTGCATAGACGCGGTCGAAGGTGGCTTCGTCGACCTCCAGCATCGACTGGTTCTTGTGTGTCGTGCCGGCGTTGTTGATCAGTATGTCCAGCCGGCCGTAGTGCTTGACGGTGGCGGCCACCATCGCGCCCACCGACTCGTTCTTGGTCACGTCGGCGTGCACCGGAATCGCCTTGCCGCCGGCCGCTTCGATCTCGGCCGCCACGCGCTCGGCAGCGTCCATGCGCCAGTCGGCGACTACGACCTTGGCGCCCAGCTCGGCAAACAGCTTGGCGATGCCCTCGCCGAAGCCGCTGCCGCCGCCGGTGACGATGGCCACGCGGTCCTGCAATTTCTTGTCGCTCATTGGGGGTTCCTTATCCGTGCTGAATCGCAATGGTCTTGATGGTGGTGAAGCTGCGCAGGCCCTCGAAGGCCTTCTCGCGGCCATAACCGGAATGCTTCATGCCGCCGAAGGGCAGCTCGATGCCGCCGCCGGCGCCGTAGTTGTTGATGAAGACCTGGCCGGCCTCGATGCGCTGGGCGGCGCGCAGCTGCAGTGCGCCATCGCGCGTCCACACGGCGGCCGTGAGGCCGAACGGTGTGCCGTTGGCCAGCTCAATCGCCTCGTCCTCGGTATCGAACGCGAAGGCCGCCAGCACCGGGCCGAAGACCTCGCCCTGGGCGACCGGGTGCTGGGCGGGCACGGCATCCAGCAGCATCGGCGGGAAGAAGAAGCCACCGGCCGGCGCGTCGGAAGTCAGCTTGGCGCGGGCCGCGACGCGCACGCCATCGCTGGTGGCCGCCTCAATCATCGAGGCCACGCGGTTCAGCTGGCGACGATTGATCAGCGGGCCACAGTCGAGGTTGGCGATGCCGGCGCCGGTGTTCAGTGCCTCGAAGCGGGCCTTCAGCCGGCCCATCACATCGGCATAGATGCTGCGCGCGATCAGCACGCGGCTGCCGGCGGCGCAGGTCTGGCCGGCGTTCTGCACGATGGCGTTGACGACCACCGGCATGGCCTTGTCCAGATCGGCGTCGGCGAACAGGATCTGCGGCGACTTGCCGCCCAGCTCCAGGGTCACCGGCACATGGTTGACGGCGGCGGCCTGGGCCACGGCCGTGCCGGTCTGCGGCGAACCGGTGAACGAGATGTGGTTGATGCCGGTGTGGGCGGCCAGCGCCGCGCCGGCCTCTATGCCCAGGCCGCAGACGATGTTCAATGCGCCGGCCGGCAGGCCAGCCTCCAGCGCGAGTGCGGCAATGCGCAGCGGCGTTAGGCAGGCGTCCTCGGCCGGCTTGACGACGCAGGCATTGCCCGCGGCCAGCGCGCCGCCGACCGAGCGGCCGAAGATCTGCGCCGGGTAGTTCCAGGGAATGATGTGGCCGGTCACGCCATGGGGCACGCGCATGGCGATCACCGTGCTGCCCTGGGCGTAGGGAATGGTCTCGCCATGCAGCTTGTCGGCCGCTCCGCCGTAGTACTCGAAGTAGCGGGCGCAGGCGGTGATGTCGGCGCGGGCCTGCTGCATAGGCTTGCCGGTGTCGCCGCATTCCAGCTCGGCCAGCTCGTCGTGGTGCTGCAGTATCAGCGCCGAGAGGCGCGACAGCACGCGCCCGCGCTCGGTCGCCGTCTGCCGGCCCCAGGCGCCGTGGAAGGCGGCGCGCGCCGCCTGCACGGCGGCGTCCACATCGCGGGCATCGCTGCGCGGCAGAGTGGTGAAGACCTGGCCGTCGGACGGGTCGAGCACCTCAATCGTTGCGCCGCTGGCGGCGGCGCAGCGCTCGCCGGCAATCAGGTTTTGTTGCGGGGCCAAGGTCTTCATATCGATTCCTTCAACGGACAGCCTGGATGGCGGCTATTTTGTCCGCTCCGAACTCCTTGGCAAACTGGGCGTAGGCGGGCACCACGGCCTTGCGGAAGCTCTCGCCGTCCACCTTCTCTATGACCTGCATGCCGTCCTTGCGCAGCTGGGCGATGCCGTTGGCCTCGTCCTCGTTGACCTTTTTGCGCTGGGCGATGCCGCCCTTCTGCGCGGCCTCGACAAAGACCTTCTTGTCGGCGTCCGACAGCTTGTTCCAGACATTGGGCGACATGATGATCACGGCCGGCGAATAGACATGCCCGGTCAGCGACAGGTACTTCTGCACCTGGGCGAACTTGGCCGACAGGATCACCGGAATCGGATTCTCCTGGCCATCGACGGTGCCCTGTTGCAACGCGGTGAACAGCTCCGGAAAGGCCATCGGCGTGGGCAGCAGGCCGAAGGTCTTGTAGCCGTCCATATGGACCTTGTTTTCCATCGTGCGCAGCTTGAGCCCGGAGGCGTCGCTGGCCGTCATGATGGGGCGCTTGTTGTTGGTCATGTGGCGAAAGCCGTTCTCCGTCCAGGCCAGACCGATGAGGCCCTTGGCGGCCATCTTCTTCAGCAGGTCCTGGCCGATGGGGCCGTCCATCGTGTGGCGCGCATGGTCGTAGTCGCGGAACAGGAAGGGGATATCCACGATCTTGGTCTCGGGCACGAAGTTGCCCAGGGCGCCGGTCGAGGCGTTGACCAGGTCCTGCGTGCCCAGCTGCACCGCCTCGATCTGCTCGCGTTCGCCACCGAGTGCCGAATTGGGGAACTGCTGGCACTTGTAGCGGCCCTGGGTGTTCTTCTCGACCTCGTCGCAGAAGGTGACCGAGCCGACCCAGTAGTGCGAGTCCTTGGCCGGTGTGTAGCCTATCTTCAGCACGGTCTGGGCCGAGGCGGCGCTGCTCAGGCAAAGCAGGGCGGCGGCAACGAGAAGGGTCGGGCGTAGCGTCATGGTGTCTCCAGGATGGAATGAACGGGCTCGCCCGCCGCTTCGGTGTCGGCTGGGCTTGGGGGGAACGGGGTCAGGTGATGCGCCGGATGCTCTCGGCGATTTCTTCGCGGTGGAAGACCTGCTTCCAGTCCTCGCGCATCAGCCTCGGTTTGCCGAAGGTGATGGCCTTGTTGCAGGCGTCGGAGAACTGGCCCGGGATCTCCTTGAAGATCACCGCGGCGAGTATGGTCATATGGCCCAGCAGGAAGTCGCGCGCCGCCTCGGCCGGCACGCCGCGGGCCACGACCTCGTCCATGGCCTCGCGCATCACGTCCAGCAAGGTGGCGCAGACGGTCTCGGACAGGCCGGGCTCCAAGAGCGCCATCTGATCGACGGTCAGCCGGTAGGAGCGCAGGATGGGCGCGTAGATCGTCTTGGCGATGTCCTCGCCCAGCGCGAAATCCTTGTCCGTGCCCTGCATCAGCGCGCTGACCACCGACTGCTTGGCATGGCCGCCGCCGAAGAAATCGCGCCGGGCCTCGGGCGTGGTCTCGTCGTTGAAGATCGGGGGGTGGCAGGGATGGGCAACGAAGTAGACCAGATCGGGCCGCTCGGGCAGATGGCCGGCGAAGGGCGCCGCGGCATCCAAGGTCATGACCATCGTGCCGGGCTGCAGCAGCGGCGCAATCTCATGCGAGAGCTTGCCGATCAGGGTGTCGGGCACGGCCAGGATGACCACGTCGGCCCCATCCAGCGCCGCCTCGGCCGAGACGCAGGCCAGGCCCAACTCGTCCTGCAGCCGCTGCCGGCCCACCGCGCCCGGCTCCACATGCCGGACCTTGTAGGCCGACCCGACCAGGTTGCGGGCCAGCCGCACCCCCATCTTGCCGCCAGCGCCAAACAGCGCAATCGTTGCACTCATCAAAACCTCCAGACCTGAAAAATGGGGTCAGACTCCAATTTTCCGGCGTCTGTTGGTCTAATGGTATGATGAGTACATCATATGATTTATAGCGTTAACCCTTGATCTGCCGCCCTCATTTCGGCCCGATGGATGGCACCGGTGCCACCACCGCAGGCGCATAGACCAGATCGCGCAGCGCCAGACTGATCTGCGGGATGTAGGTGATCAGCATCAGGCAGCCGATGATCACCAACACAAAGGGCAGCAGGTACTTGACGATGCGGTCCAGCGAGATCTTGGCCACCGTGCAGGCGGCGAACAGATTGACGCCGAAGGGCGGCGTGATCATGCCCAGCGCCAGATTGACGACCATGATGGTGCCGAAGTGCACCGGGTCCACACCGAAGTGCCGCGCCACCGGCACCAGGATGGGCGCCAGCACGATGATGGCCGCCGAGGTCTCGATGAACATGCCGATCACGAACAGCGCCGCGTTCACACCCAGCAGGAACCACATCGGCGATTGCAGCACTTCGGTCAGCCAGGCCCCCAGTGCCTCGGGCACGCCGGCGCGGGTGATCAGGAAGGCAAACAGCCCGGCGTTGGCGATGATGAACATGATCACCGCGCTGGAGATCACCGACTTGCGGAACACCGGTATCAGGTCCTTGAACGTCAACTCGCGGTGGATGAACAGGCCCACGATCAGCGCATAGAACACCGCCACGACCGAGGCTTCGGTGGGCGTGAAGATGCCGCCGTAGATGCCGCCCAGGATGATCACCGGCATCAAGAGCGCAAAGCCGGCCTTGTAGGTGGCGGTGCCCACGCCCAGGCGGCCGTCGCCGTCCTGCTTGCCCCAGCCCTTCCAGCGGCAGTAGAGGTGGACGAATAGCATCAGCACGCCGCCGATCAAGAGGCCCGGGCCGAAGCCGGCGATGAACAGTTCGCCGATCGAGACCTCGGCCGAAACGCCGAACAGAATCATCGGAATCGACGGCGGGATGATCACGCCCAGCTCGGCCGAGGTAGCCTGCAGCGCTGCCGCGTATTCTCGCGGGTAGCCATGCTTGATCAGTGCCGGGATCAGGATAGAGCCGATCGCGAAGGTCGTCGCCACTGACGAGCCCGACACCGCCGCGAAGATCATGCAGGTCAGCACACAGGTCATGGGCAGGCCGCCCTGCACGCCGCCGACCAGCGACTTGGCAAACTCGACCAGCCGGCGGGAGATGCCGCCGGTTTCCATCAGATTGCCGGCCAGTATGAAGAAGGGCACGGCGGCGAGCGGAAACTTGTCGATCGCGGTGAACATCTCCTTGGGCGCGAGCACCAGGCGTTCGGGGTCGAAGAAGGCCAGGCCCAGCATGGCGGAGCCGCCAATCGAGACGGCGATGGAGATGCTGAAGGCAAAGGCCAGCAGCATCGTGATGAGCAGGGTGAATGACATGGTGTGGGTCGCTTCCGGGCTGGTTTACTGAGCGTTTTCCAGCTCTTCATTCATCGGGTCGATGTGCTGTGCGATCACGGCCACGAGGGCCAGCGCCGCACCCACCGGCAAGGCCGCATAGGCCCAGCCCATTGACAGCTCCATGCTGGCAAAGGTCTGGAAGCGCACGCGCCAGGCCAGGTTGATGCCGTACCACAGCAGCACGCTCAGAAAGGCCAGGGAGCTCAGCGTGATCACCCAGCGCACCGCCTGGTGGAAGACGCCCTTGGTCATGCGCAGCATCAGATCCACCGAAACCAGCGCCCCGCGCCGGAAGGCCACCACCACGCCCAGCATCACGCACCAGATCAGGAGGCGCCGCATCGACTCCTCGGTCCAGGTGGACGGCTGCGACAGCACGAAGCGGGTCACCACCTGCCACATGCCCAGCACGCTGATCACGGCCAGCAGCACACAGGCGACGTTGAGGGCGAAATTGCTCAGATGGCGGTCGAGTGCCAGCAGAAGAGTGCGCATGGTGCCTCCTGATCAAGCCGGACCGGCGCGAGTGAGCGCCGTCCGGACTTCGGTTGAACGAGACTTACTTGACGGCCTGGATCGCGGCGATCTTGTCTGCGCCGAACTCCTTGGCGAAGTTGGCGTAGGCCGGGGCCACGGCCTTGCGGAAGCTCTCGCCGTCCACCTTCTCGATCACCTGCATGCCGTCCTTCTTCAGCTGGGCGATGCCGGTGTTCTCGTCGTCATTGACCTTCTTGCGCTGGGCCGCACCGCCCTTCTGCGCGGCTTCGACGAAGACCTTCTTGTCGGCCTCGGACAGCTTGGCCCAGACCGCGGGCGAGAGCAGTATCACCGCCGGCGAATAGACGTGCCCGGTCAGCGACAGGTGCTTCTGCACCTGGGAGAACTTCGAGGCCAGGATCACCGGGATCGGGTTCTCCTGACCATCGACCGTGCCTTGCTGCAGCGCGGTGAACAGCTCCGGGAAGGGCATGGGCGTGGGCAGCAGACCAAAGGTCTTGTAGCCCTCCATATGCACCTTGTTCTCCATCGTGCGCAGTTTCAGGCCCGAGGCATCGCTGGCGGTCATGATGGCCCGCTTGCTGTTGGTCATGTGGCGGAAGCCGTTCTCCGTCCAGGCCAGGCCGATCAGGCCCTTGCCCTGCAGCTTCTTCAGCAGGTCCTGGCCGATGGGGCCGTCCATGGTGTGACGGGCATGGGCGTAGTCACGGAACAGGAAGGGGATGTCGACGATGCGCGTCTCCGGCACGAAGTTACCCAGCGGGCCGGTCGAGGTATTGGTCAGGTCCTGCGTGCCCAATTGCACCGCCTCGATCTGCTCGCGCTCGCCGCCCAGCGCCGACGCGGGGAACTGCTGGCACTTGTAGCGGCCTTGCGTGCCCTTCTCCATCTCGTCGCAGAACACCGTGGAGCCGACGCCGTAATGCGATTCCTTGCTGGTGGCGTAGCCGATCTTCAGCACGGTCTGCGCGGCGGCAGTGCCGGCCAGTGCGCACAGCGCGGCGGTGATCAGGGTGGTCTTGAATGTCGTGGTCATGCTTGTCTCCGTCTCTAGGTTTTGGTGGATGGGTTGGGAAAGCGTTCAGACGCGCAGCGGGATCGTCACTGCGGCCGGGTTGTCCTGCACATACTGCAGCACGATGCTCTTGAAGTCGGTGTCGGGCCGCAGGCCCAGGCGCTCGCGCCGGGCCGACTCGAAGCGTGCCGGCCAGCCGCCGACCATGCGCGCCACGCCGGCGTCGGGCTCGAAACGCACGCGGGCCACGGCCTCGGGGCCGGCCACGGCGGCCAGCGCGTCCAGCATCTCCTGCACGCTGACGGTCAGCGCCGGCAGGTTCAGCGCGGTGCGGCCACCGAAGTCTTCGCGGCTGGCCTCGAATACGGCGATCAGGCCCTCGATGGTGCGTGCCGGCGAGGCCAGCGCGATGCGCGTCTCGGGGGCGACCGGGCAGACGGCGTCCAGCCCGGCCAAGGGTTCGCGGATGATGCCGGACAGAAAGCCTGAGGCCGCACCATTGGGCCGGCCCGGCCGCACCGACACCGTCATCAGCCGCGCCGTGCGGCCATCAATGAAGCCCTTGCGCGTGTAGTCGGCCACCAGCTGCTCGCAGATGAATTTGTGCACGCCGTAAGACGACTGCGGCGTCGGCAGCGTGTCGTCCTGCACCACCGCCGGCAACGGCAGGGCAGGGTCTGAACCAAAAACGGCCACCGAGCTGGCGAACACGAAGCGCGGCGCTGCCGCGCCCTGCTGGGTGTGGGCCCGCAGCGCATCGAGCAGCGCGCGGGTGGTGTCGAGGTTCGAGCGCAGGCCGAGCTCAAAGTCCAGCTCGCATTCGGCCGACACGGCCGAGGCCAGGTGAAACACGCCGTCGAAGCCTTCGGCGCCCAGCGCCGCGCATTGGTCAAGCAGCGCGCCGGTGCGGGCCTGCACGCGGGCGTCGGCCATCAGATCGGCCGGCGGCGGGAACAGATCGGCCAGCACCAGGGTGTTGACCTTGCGGCCGTTCAGCTGGCCCCGTGCCAGCAGGGTGCGTGCGAGCCTTGCGCCGAGAAATCCGGCCCCGCCGGTGATCAGCAGCTTCATGATTGGGCATCCTTGTAGGGGGCGAACCAGGCCAGTCCTTCGGACGTGGCCCCGCGCGGTCTGTACTCGCAGCCGACGTGGCCGCTGTAGCCCAGCTCGTCGAGCAGCGCGAACAGATAGGGGTGGTTGATCTCGCCCAGATCGGGCTCATGCCGCTCGGGCACGCCAGCGATCTGGATGTGGCCGACATTCCCGCCGGGCAGGTACCGGCGCAGCTTCATCGCCAGATCGCCCTCGACGATCTGGCAGTGGTACAGGTCCATCTGCACCTTCAGATTCGGTGCACCGACCTCGGCGACGATGGCGTGCGCCTCGTCCTGGCGGTTCAGGAAGAAGCCGGGGATGTCGCGCGTGTTGATGGGCTCGATCAGTACCTCGCGGCCGGCGCTGGCGGCCTGCCGTGCGGCCCAGCCGAGGTTCTCGAGATAGGTGGCGCGCAGGGCGGCACGGTCGACGCCTGCCGGCACCAGGCCGGCCATCAGGTGGATGCGCGGGCATGCCAGCGCCTCGGCATAGGGCAGGGCCTGCTCCAGGAAGCCGCGGCGGAACTCGTCCTCGCGGCCGGGCAGGCAGGCGATGCCACGCTCACCGGCCTCGAAGTCACCGGGCGGGGCGTTGAACAGCACCTGGCGCAGGCCCATGTCGGCCAGGCGCTGGGCCAGCTCGACCTTGCCGAAGGCATAGGGGAACAGGTACTCGACCGCGCGAAAACCATCGCGCGCCGCCGCAGCGAAGCGGTCGAGGAAGCCATGCTCCGTGTACATCATCGTCAGGTTGGCAGCGAAACGGGGCATGGGTGCTTTCTTCCTTGCTTACCAGCGCGCGCCGAACTGGCTGCGCAACTCATTGATCTGGGCGTCGCTCAGCGGCGCCGGCTTCGTCATCAGCCACAGCCTGGCCGTCTCTTCCAGCTCTTCCAGCACCGCCATCGCGCTGGCCGGGGACTCGTGCCAGACGTTCGGGCCCAGCCGGTCCAGCATCACCGCCCGCAGCGGTGTGCCGCTGCGCTGCCCGCGAAGGATCGCCGCGGCCACCGCCTCGGCTGCTGCCGGGTCGCCGGGCCGGTGGTAGCGGATCAGCGGCACATGACCGACCTTCATCACGTAGTAGGGCGTGATCGGCGGCACGATGTCGTGTTCGGTCCAGACGCCGGCCAAGGTCAGCGCCACCAGATGGGTGCTGTGGGTGTGGATCACGCAGTGGGCCGTTGGCTCCGACTCGTAGATGCGGCGGTGCAGGGCCAGCGTCTTGCTGGCCTTGGCGCCAGCCAGCTGCCGGCCGTCCGGCGCCACATGGGCCATATCCTCGGGTTTCAGAAAGCCCAGGCAGGCGTCAGTGGGCGTGATCAGAAAGCCTTCGCCCTCGGCCAGACGCACGCTGATATTGCCGGCCGTGGCATGCACATAGCCGCGCTCGAACAGCGAGCGGCCGACGCGGCAGATCTCGATGCGCAGGGCGCTGTGTTCGAAGTCCATCACGCCACCTGCCCCAGCGCCTTGGCGAAGAAATCGATGCCGCCGAAGTTGCCGGACTTCAGGGTCAGCAGCAGTTGTCGTCCCTGGGCTTGCGTCCAGGGCACGCCAGGATCAATCGGTGCACCGATGCGCAGCGACTGCACGTCGAGCGCCTGCACCACCGCGCCCGAGGTTTCGCCACCGGCCACCACCAGCCGGCGCACACCAGCCTCGACCAGGCCCTGTGCGACCCGAGCCAGACAGGCCTCGACCAGCTGGCCGGCCCGCGCCACACCCAGCGACGCCTGCACGGCCTGAACCTGCTGCGGCGCAGCGGTGGCGTAGATCAGCACCGGCTCTTGCTGCTGAGCGGCCCATGCCAACGCGGCCGCGGCGACATCGGTGCCCTCGGCCAGCGCCAGCGCATCGACGCGAAAAGCCGGCTTGCCCGCCTCCAGCCATTGATGCACCTGGGCATTCGTCGCCGTCGAGCAGGAGCCCGACAGCACCGCCGCCTTGCCACCGACTGCGGGCAGCTGGGCCGCCTTCGCATCGGGCCGCAGCCAGCCGCGCGCGGCGTAAACCTCGGGCAGGCCCAGCGCCACGCCGGAGCCGGCGGTGATCAGCGGCAGGTCGGCGCAGGCCTGCGCCAGCACGCGCAGGTCATCGTTGTTGACGGCATCGGCCACGGCCAGGCGCACGCCCTCGGCGCGTAGCGCGGCGATGCGCTCGCGCGTGGCCTGCAGGCCCTGGGCCAGCGTGTCATAGCGCAGCAGGCCCACCTTGCCGGTGACCTGTGCCTGCAGCACGGCCACCAGGTTGGCGTCGGTCATCGGCGTCAGCGGATGGCTGCGCATGCCGGAGTCGCTGAGCAGTTGGTCACCCACGAACAGATGACCGCGGAACACCGTGCGGCCGTTCTCCGGGAAGGCCGGGCAGGCAATCGCGAAATCGGTGCCCAGTGCGTCCATCAGGGCCTCGGCGACAGGGCCGATATTGCCGGCCTCGGTCGAGTCGAAGGTCGAGCAGTACTTGAAATAGAACTGGCGCGCGCCGGCCGTCTGCAGCCAGCGCAGGGCGGCCAGCGATTCGGCCACCGCCTGATCGGCCGGCGTGGTGCGCGACTTCAGCGCCACGACCACGGCGTCGGCATCGGGCAGCGCCGCGTGGGCCGCGGGTACGCCAATCACCTGCACCGTGCGCATGCCGGCGCGCACCAGCATGCTGGCCACGTCGGTGGCGCCGGTGAAGTCGTCGGCGATGACGCCGAGGATGATGCCTCGGCTCATGCCGCGGCCTTCGGCAATTCCAGCCCGGCCAGCTGGGCATAGAACTTGATCACGGCCGAGTCGTCCTCGCCGCCATAACCTGCAGCGGCCGTGGCCAGATAGAGCTGATGCGCCTGCGCGGCCAGCGGCAGCGGGAACTGCAGCTTGCGTGCCGCGTCGAGCACGATGCCCAGGTCCTTGATGAAGATGTTCACCGCCGACAGCGGCGTGTAGTCGCCGGCCAGGATGTGGGGCACGCGGTTCTGGAACATCCAGCTCATGCCGGCCGAGTTGCAGATCACCTCGTAGAGCTGGTCCGGGTCGGCCCCGGCCCGCATGCCCAGGGCCATGCCCTCGCAGGCGGCGGCGATGTGCACTCCGGCCAGATGCTGGTTGACCATCTTCACCGTCGAGCCGACGCCGGCCTTGTCGCCGAGTCGATAGACCTTGCCGGCAATCGCATCGAGCAGCGCGCCGGCCGCCGCGAAAGCATCGGGCTTGCCGGAGGCCATCACCGTCATCTGGCCCTCGGCGGCCTTCTTGGCGCCGCCCGAGACCGGGCCGTCGATCAGCCACAGGCCGCGCTCGGCCAAGCGGGCCTCCCACAGCGGCGGCAGGGTCGGGTCCACGGTGGCCGAGGTGACGACCACCGAGCCCGGCTTCATAGTGGCGGCCAGGCCGCCCTCGCCGAACAGCACGTCCTCGGTTTGCAAGGCATTGACCACCAACACGACGACCACATCGCAGTTCGTGCCCAGCTCGGCCAGCGAGGCTGTGCTGCGGCCACCGTCGGCGACGAAGCGTTCGCGCGCCTCGGCCCGGGTGTCCAGGCCCCAGGTCGGCACGCCGCGCTTCAGTGCCGAGACGGCGGCGCCGTAGCCCATCGAGCCAAGCCCCACGACGCCTAAAGTCTTGCTTGTCATTTCCGTTTGTCCTTTGCAGCAGCAGGCGCGGTCAGCACGCCGGCAATTTCAAGCCGGCGCGCCGCCTGCACCATGTGATTGCTGGCCGCGCGCCGGGCGGTGGCGGCGTCACGGGCGGCGATGGCCTCGACGATGGCGTGATGCTCGTCGCGCACGGCGGCGGCAAAGCCCTGGTGACGGGCCTCGTTGCCCCGCGTCACGCGCATCGCCTCGCGCAGGTATTGCTCCAGAAAGCCCAGCAGCCGGCCGAACTGCGGATTGCCCGAGGCCTCGGCAATCGCGCGGTGCAGGGCCAGGTCTTCGTCGACACCATCGCGCCCGGCGGCCACGGCGGCCTCCAACGCCTTCTCGGCCCGTTTGATGGCCGTCACCTGCCGGCTGTTGCCCCGCTCGGCCGCCAGCGCGGCGATCTCGCCCTCCAGCGCCCGGCGCACCTCGACGATCTGGGCCACCGCCTGCACCGACTCCAGGACCTCGGGGTCGAAGGCCAGCGGCTTGTTGGTGGCCGGCGGAGCGACATAGACGCCCGAGCCCTGGCGCGAGATCAGCAGCCCCTGCGACTTCAGCTGGTGTACGGCCTCGCGCACCACGGTGCGCGACACGCCGTGCAGCTCGGCCAGCTGCTGCTCGGTGGGCAGCCGGTCGCCGGGCGCCAGACTGCCAGCCTGCACCTGCTCGGCCAGCAGCGCGGCCAGGCGGTCCGACAGGCGGCTGGCCTGCAGGCGCGGGCCCTGCGATGTCAGCGAAGCCGATGGAATTGAATTCATCGGGTCATCATACAAATTCACGGCGACCTGCGGCCCGGGAGAAACCCGCGGTGGGGTGGCGGCCCAGGCCTGCCTATGAGCTTCGGTTGACTCCCGTCAATGCCTGCAACGTGCCGATTCTCATACTCAAACTTCCGTAAATTGAGTAGCAGGAGACATTGATGAAGATCACTTTCAGATGGCTTACCGCGATTTCGGCTTGCGTTGTGCTGATTGGCCCCGCCCTTGCCCAGACCAAGCCGGAGCGGCTGGACTTCGGCAAACGAGAGTTCGATGCCAACTGCGCCAGCTGCCATGGCATGTCCGCCAAGGGCAACGGACTGGTCGTCGAGTTTCTGCGCAAAAGCCCGCCTGATCTCACGCTGCTGGCCAAGCAGAACGGCGGCGTGTTCCCTATGGCGCGGCTCTACGACGTGATCGACGGTGCCAACGTGCCGACTCACGGCTCCCGCGACATGCCCATCTGGGGCCGCGACTACAAGATCAAAGCGGCCGAGTACTACATGGAGGTGCCCTACGACCCCGAGGCCTACACGCGCGCCCGCATCCTCGCCCTGCTCGAGTACATCAGTCGCTTGCAGGTCAAATAGCCCGGGCCGCTCCAGCGGTGGTCCCTGGGCTGGGGCAGGGACCGTCAGCCGTTCTTGATGCGGCTCACCAGGGCCTGCGCATAGACGGCGGTGCTGGCGCTGCCGCCCAGATCGCCGGTGCGCACCTTGTCGATGTTCAGCGTCGCATCTATCGCCTGGCGCAGCCGTGTCGCCTCCTCGGTCAGCTTGCAGTGGTCCAGCATCATCGCCGCGGCCAGCAGCAGAGCCGTCGGGTTGGCAATGCCCTTGCCGGCAATGTCGGGGGCGGAGCCATGCACCGCCTCGAAGATAGCCGCGTCCGCGCCGATGTTCGCGCCCGGCGCCATGCCCAGGCCGCCGACCAGGCCGGCCACCAGGTCCGACAGGATGTCGCCGAACAGATTGGTCGTCACCAGCACGTCGAACTGCCAGGGGTTCAGCACCAGCTTCATCGCGCAGGCGTCGATGATGACGGTGTCCAGCTCGATGCGACCCTTGTACTTGCGCGCCCAGAGCTCCTCGCCGGTCTCCAGGAACAGACCGGTCAGCGCCTTCATGATGTTGGCCTTGTGGACGATGGTCACCTTCTTGCGGCCGGTGGCAATCGCCAGCTCGAAGGCGTACTCCAGCAGGCGGCGGCTGCCCTGGCGCGTGTTGACGCCGGTGGCCATGGCCACCGCGTGGGGGTCGCCGTCGATGGGCACATAGTGCTCATGGCCGATGTAGAGGCCCTCGAGGTTCTCGCGCACCACCAGCAGGTCGATGTTGTCGAAGCGGCCGCCCGGGATGATGGTGCGGGCCGGGCGCACATTGGCATAGAGCTGGAACTCCTCGCGCAGGCGCACATTGGACGACCGGTAGCCGCCGCCCGAGGGTGTCTCCAGCGGGCCCTTCAGCGCAAGCCGCGTGCGGCGGATGCTGTCCAGCGTCGCCTGCGGCAGCGGGTCGCCATGGGCATGCACGCCGCCCAGGCCGGCGATCTGCCGGTCCCACTCGAAGGGCGCCTTCAGCGCATCAAGCGCGGCCAGGGTGGCGTCGACGATCTCGGGGCCGATGCCGTCGCCGGGGATCAGCGTGGCGGGAATGGGTGTGGTCATGGTGTCGATGAGGCTGGGTTGATGGGCAACGGTTGTAGGTGCGCAGCGTACTCCAGAGCCTGGCGCCTTGCTCCGGCAAGCTCCTGAAACAAACGATACCGGCCCGCTGCCGAACGGAAGCTGGGCTGATACCCAGGCCCCACATGCTTGGTGTCCAACCACCGGAAACTCCATGAAAACCACGATCCTGAGTGCCGCCCTGGCGCTGGCCTTCACCGCTGCGCAGGCGGTCACGCTGACGCCCGACCACAGCGTCTTTCTGCCGGGCGTCTCGGCTTTGAACGACCCGGCACTGGCGGGAGGCGTGCTGCTGGACAGCATGGTGATGAGCTTCACCTACAAGCCCTACCAAAACCGGCCCATCGCCACCGGACTGGTCGAGTCGTCGGTGGTGCGGCGCATCGATGGCACGCTGGACTTCTACTGGCAGGTCTTCAACTCGCCCGCGTCGCTGGCCGGCGTGGGCCAGCTGCGCATCGGCGGCTTCAGCACCAAGCCCTCGGCCATTGACCTCAACTGGCGTTCCGACCTGGGCGGCGACATCGCTCCGACCAGCGCCTATCAGTACGGCGCCTGGGCCAGCAGCCCGGGCTTCAATGTGCAGTTCTACAAGCCCAGCGACCTCTACTTCCCGGGCAACTCGCTGGAGCAGCTGAGCCCCGGCAATGCCTCGGCGCTGATCTTCATGCACAGCGACGCGCACTTCTACGACAAGCTGGCCACGATGGACGTGAGCAACAGCGGCTCCACCTCGGTCTCGGGCTGGTGGCATACCTTCGGGCCCACCCATGTGCCCAGCGCTGTGCCTGAGCCCGGCACCTATGCCTTGCTGGGCTTGGGTTTGCTGCTGATCGGGGTCCGGCGCCGCGCGCAGATGCCCTAGCATCCGGGCAGGCATCTGGCCGTTGCCGGATGCATGGAGAACGGTCCGATGCGCCTGCGCAACTCTTCTTGCCTCGGCCTGCTCATTGCAGCGCTCATCTCGTTGCCGGCGGCGCAAGCCCAGGACTCGGGTGGGCAGACGCTGCGCGAGCGCATCCGCGAGCGCGTCGAACAACGCCGCGCCGCCAAGCCCGAAACGGATGCCGGCGCGTCGGCCCTCACGCCGCTGACCGCTGGCACGCACACGCGCTACCTGAGCCATGGCGGGATGAACCGCAAGTATCTGGTGCATGTGCCCCCGGGCTATGACACCACCCGGCCGACGCCCCTGGTCCTCGCATTCCACGGGGGAGGCGGGCATGCCGAGTACATGGCCGACGACGACAAGTACGGCCTGGGCAGCAAGGCGGACCGCGAAGGCTTCGTGGTCGTGTTCCCCAACGGCTACAGCAAGCTGCCCGGCGGCAAGTTCGCCACCTGGAATGCCGGCAGCTGTTGCGGCGATGCGCGGGACCGCAAGATCGACGACGTCGGTTTCGCCCGAGCCCTTGTCGCCGCTGTCAAGCAGCAGCTCAATATCGATAGCGCCCGCGTCTTTGCCACCGGCATGTCCAATGGCGGCATGATGAGCCACCGCCTCGCCTGTGAGGCGCCCGACGTCTTCCGGGCGGTCGCCTCGGTGGCCGGCACCGACGCCACCCTGACCTGCACGCCGTCGAGGCCGGTCTCGGTGCTGCATATCCACGCCAGGGACGACACCCATGTGCTGTTCAACGGCGGCGCGGGCCAGGACGCCTTCCGCGACACCTCGAAGGTCACGGACTTCGTGTCCGTGCCCGAGACCATCGCCCGGTGGGTGAGGCGTGAGCAGTGCGATGCCGGGCCGAAGCGCGTCCTGGAGCGGCCGGGGGCGTTCTGCGAGGCCTACGCGGGTTGCGCGACGGTGCAGCTGTGCGTCACGGAGGATGGGGGGCATTCCTGGCCAGGGGCGAAGACGCTGCGGCGGGGCAAGGAGGGGGCGTCGAGGGCGTTGGATGCGAATGAGGTGATTTGGGAGTTCTTTCGCGCGAGTCGCCGATGAAAAGCCCGTGCGCTGTATCTGAAAAATACGCACCAAAGACTGTTTGTATGGAATACAAATCTCGATTTGTAAGACAAATTAACGCATTAGAATATGTAAATAGAAAATACAGCGTGTCATTTGTATGAGTGAATTCACCGTACGCACCGCCGATCAATTGCCGACCCTGCTGCAGGCGTTTCGCAAGGAGGCCGGCCTGACGCAGAGCGAGGCCGCGTTGCGTCTGGGAGTGACTCAGCAGACCTACTCGGCGCTCGAGCGCAACGCCGAGAAGGTGGGGGCCGCACGGCTCCTGAAGCTGCTCAGCATCCTTGGCGTGGAGTTGGTGCTGAGCAAGCCTGCCTCCAGCCCCAAGCCGCTGCCGACGGGGCCAGAATCGCAGGCGCCGAGCTGGTGACCCATGGGACGCCGCTCACACACCCGCTCGCTGGGGCTCTGGATGAACGGGGCCTTCGTAGGCGCCTGGAGCCTGGCCCCAAACGTACCTGACACGCTGCAATACGACCAGGCCTGGGCCGCCTCCGAGCAAGGCCGCCCCCTCTCCCTCTCGCTGCCCTTCACCCCAGGCAACACGGCGCACCGTGGCGACAAGGTGCGGGCCTATTTCGAGAACTTGCTGCCGGACAGCGAGGACATCCGCGAGCGCATGGCCCGCCGGTTCAAGACGGGCTCGACCGACGCATTCGAGCTGCTGGCTGAGATCGGTCGCGACTGCGTGGGGGCCCTGGAAATCCTGCCGGGCGATCACGTGTCGGCAGGCCCATCGCCCTTGCAGGCCGTCCCGCTGAGCGAGGCACAGGTCGCCGAGGTGCTGCGCGGCACCACGACGCCCGGCACCCTGGGTCTTGTCGCCAACGATGACGACTTCCGCATCTCCCTCGCAGGAGCCCAGGAAAAGACGGCACTGCTTCGCCTCGATGGCCGCTGGTGCCTGCCGCGCGGCGCTTCGCCCACGACACATATCTTCAAGCTGCCGCTGGGACTGATCGGCGGCATGAAGATCGACATGCGAGACTCGGTCGAGAACGAATGGCTGTGCGCCCTGGTCCTGAAGGCCTTCGACCTGCCGGTGGCGGCTTGTGAGCCCATGCAGTTCGAAGACATGAAGGCCTTGGTGGTCGAGCGCTTCGACCGCGCCTGGTGGACAGGCCCTGCGGGGGACCATCGCGTCATCCGCCTGCCGCAGGAGGACCTGTGCCAAGCCACGGGAGTGCCGCCCCGGGCGAAATATGAGACCGATGGCGGGCCCGGCATGGACCGAATTTTCGATGTGCTGGATGGCTCGATGACACGCGAGCAAGACCGGCGCGTCTTCTTCAAGGCGCAACTGGTGTTCTGGATGCTCGGCGCCACGGATGGACATGCCAAGAACTTCAGCCTGTTCATCCGGCCGGGTGGCCGCTACCAGCTCACCCCGCTGTACGACGTGCTGTCCGCCTACCCCGTTCTGGGCGAGGGCCCCTCGCAGATTTCACCGTTCAAGGCCAGGATGGCGATGGCCGTGCGCTCGAAGAATTCGCATTGGAAGATGCGAGAAATCCTTCGCCGGCATTGGCTGGCTGTCGGCACGCGTCACGGGGTGACGACCGAAGACGGCCGACAGGTCCAGTTCCTCATTGATGAACTGGTCGCGCAGGTGCCGCAGGTGGTGAGCGCGGTGCGGGCGCAGCTGCCTGGGGATTTTCCGGCGCAGTTGGCGGATAGCGTGCTGGAGGGGTTGCGGGAGGCGGCGGACAGGCTTGGTGCGTGATTGGTGAGATGGCCGCGCGCGAGCGCGCAACGGGCGGAATGTGCCCGACTCGGCTCAGGCCGATCCGGGCATCCTCCGTGCCCTGCGGGCACTGCGGGCACTGCGGACCGTTGCTGCGCAACGTCCTATGACAGTCCACTGGACTGTCATAGAGCGAACCACTCGGCCCGCCCGCTTGTATCGCGGGCAGTCCTGCGCCAGGCACAAGCCCCTCCCGGGCCTTGTGTCCGGGCGCAGTGGTTCTCATCCGCCCGTCCAGCCGCCAAACGAAAATGGCTCCCACGAGGGGAGCCATTTGCGTTTGGTGGCCAAGGGCGGAATCGAACCACCGACACACGGATTTTCAATCCGTTGCTCTACCGACTGAGCTACTTGGCCATTGTCTTTATCGACGGTCAGGCTCTGCGGCCATCGCGTGAAGCCTCGCAGTATACACCAGAAGATTCACGTCAAATCAGACGCCCTTCTTATTGCGGCTGAGATCGACACCCAGCTGCTTGAGCTTGCGGTAGAGATGCGTGCGCTCCAGGCCGGTTTTCTCGGCCACGCGTGTCATCGAGCCGTGTTCCTTGGCGAGGTGGAATTCGAAGTAGGATTTTTCGAAGGCGTCGCGGGCTTCGCGCAGCGGGCGGTCGAGTTCGAACACCTGTTCGGACTGCAGGCCCATGCTGACCATGGCCGGTTGGGCGGTGCTGGTCAGGGGGCTGCTGATGCCGGGGGTGCCGTTGCTCATCAGATCGACGCGGGTGTAGCTGACGGCGCCGGGCAGCGGGCGCGGCGCGGCCTTGACCAGGGCCTGCTCGACGGCGCGCAGCAGCTTCTGCAGCGTGATCGGTTTTTCCAGGAAGGCGATGGCGCCGAACTTGGTGGCCTCGACCGCCGTGTCTATGGTGCCGTGGCCGCTCATCATGATCACCGGCATGCTCAGCTGGCCGGCGGCGCCCCATTCCTTGAGCAGGCTGATGCCATCGACATCGGGCATCCAGATGTCGAGCAGCACCAGGTCGGGCCGCATCCGTTCGCGGCAGGCGCGGGCCTGCGCGGCGTTTTCGGCGAGCTCGATCGTGTGACCTTCGTCACTGAGAATTTCGGAGAGCAGGGCACGTATGCCCAGTTCGTCATCGACTACAAGTATGGTTGCCATGAGTGCCTGCTGTTCACGCGGGCCTGGGCTCGTCAGCGGGGCTGACGGGGCTCGGTGCAGTCGCGAGTTTTGAAAATGATAACGAAACTTGCGAACCGGTCACCGGCTGGGCCTCATCGCCGCGGTCGTGCAAGTTGGTGATGCGTATGCGAGCGCCGTGTTCGTCGGCGATTTTCTTCACCACCGCCAGGCCCAATCCGGTGCCTTTGGCCTTGGTGGTGACATAGGGTTCGAAGGCGCGCTTGAGCACTTTCTCCGGGAACCCGGGGCCATTGTCTATGACTTGCAGGCGCAGCGCGCGCAATTCACCGGCTTCGTTGATGGCCACCTCGGTGCGCACGCGCACGCGGCCCTGCTCTTGCTCGGCGGTGGCGTCCAGTGCGTTCTGCACCAGGTTGTGGATGACCTGGCGCAGCTGGGTGGCGTCGCCGACGATTTGCGGCGGGGCCACGGCCAGCTCGGCCACCAGGTGGCCGGCTTCCTGCGCCGGGGCATAGAGCGTCAGCACTTCGGCGACCAGTGCATTCAGATCCAGCGGTGTCAGATTGGCGGCGGGCAGGCGGGCGTAGTCGCGGAACTCGTTGACCAGCTGCTTCATCGCCTGCACCTGGTTGACGATGGTGCCCACCGAGCGCACCAGCATCGCCTGGTCGGCGCCTTCGAGCTTGCTCTCGAGCTTGTGTTGCAGCCGTTCGGCCGAGAGCTGGATCGGCGTCAGCGGGTTCTTGATCTCGTGGGCCAGGCGCCGCGCGACCTCGCTCCAGGCGGCCGAGCGCTGCGCGGAGACGACCTCGCTGATGTCATCGAACACCATCAGCCGCGAGTCCTGGGGCAAGACCGCACCCCGCACCAGCAGGGTCAGCACGTCGCGCTCCTTGCCGGTCTGCAGCTCGAAGCTGTCCTGCCAGAGGTCGCGCTCGCCGTCCTCGGGGCTGGATTTGTGCTGATCGAAACGCTGCCACACGCCCTGGGCAAAAGCCTCCAGCTCGGGCACCTCCTCGAGCTTGCGGCCACGGTAGGCGAACAGGGGCAGGCGCAGGATGCGCGTGGCACCCGGGTTGACGGTCTCGATGCGGCGCTCGTGGTCGAACACGATCACGCCGGCGGTCAGGTTGTCCAGAATCGTCTGCAGATTGGTGCGCGCGCCCTCCAGCTGGGCGACGCTGCGCTCGACCATGCCGCGGGCATCGGCCAGCTGCTCGGTCATCTCGGCAAAGCTGCGGGTCAGGCCGCCGAGCTCGTCGCGCGAGGTCAGCACCGGCTTGCGCGTCAGGTCGCCCTTGGCCACCTGGCGCACGCCGTCGGCCAGCAGCAGCAGCGGCCGCGCGAGCTGGTTGCCCAGGGTGACGGCCAGCAGCAGCGCGGCAAACACGGCCAGTATCAGCACCAGGGTCAGGGTGCCGATGTACATGCGGCGCAGGCCGTCGCGCTCCAGCGCGCGCTGCTGGTACTCGCGGAAGGCGGTCTGCACCACCAGCGCGTTGTTGACGATGCTGCCCGGCACCAGCTGCACCACCATCAGATAGCGGTCGCCGCTGCCCAGCGACAGCTCGGCATTGGGCACCAGTGCGATCGCGCGGATGCGGGCCCGGCCCTGCACGGTGGCGGCGTCCTCGTCCAGACCCTCCAACTGGCTGACCACGCCGGTCATGCGCACCTGGCGCAGCAGCGAGGTGGCGGGGCGGTCGGGTGTCAGAGACAGCGCATCGCCGCCCACCGTGACCAGGATTTGCCCACCGGCGCCTATCAGCGACAGGGTCTGCGCCGACAGCTGCTCGCGTATGCGCTCCAGCTGCAGCGGCTGCGGGCCGTTGAGGCCCTCGTTGGAGCGCTCCGACAGGCGCTCGGCGGCGCTGCGCGTCTTGGTGCCCAGGTCATTGACCAGGGCGTCCAGCGTGACGCGGCCGAGGTTCAGGCCGGCATCCAGCGCGGTGGCCAGCCGCTGGTCGAACCAGCTGTCGATCGAGCGCGAGACGAACTGGTAGGACACCGTGTAGATCAGCACCCCCGGCACCACGCCGACCAGGGCAAAGATGCCGGCCAGCTTGAGCAGCAGCCGGCTGCCGAACTTGCCGCTGCGCACCCGCACCACCAGGCGCACGGCGGCCAGGCCAATGACCACCACCAGGGCGGCGGCCACGGCCATATTGACCCAGAACAGCCAGACGTAGTGGCGTTCGAAGAAGCCGCGTTCGGCGGTGGCGCTGATCGACAGCAGAAAGGCCAGCACGCCGCAAGCCCCCGTCACGGCCACCACGGCGACCAGCCACACCCATCGCGCGGATTTGGTCATGGTGTGCCGCGCACGGCCAGGTCAACGGTCATATTGCGCGCGACCTGCAGTGCCCAGCCCTCGGGCGAGCCTAGGCCGATCTGCATCGGCCGCGGCAGCTGGCTGGTGTCGAGCTTGTAGCTGAATTCGAGATAGTGCTTGGCGTCGTCCTCGAGCTGGCTGAGCTCGGCGATGCGCCAGCCCTGGGCGCCGCGCATCGCGTTCAGCGCCTCGTGCAGCGAGCCATAGGTCTGGTTCAGCCCGCCGGTGCTGACGCGGTATTGCCGGGTCAGCGGCTGCCAGGCCAGGCGCCAGCTGCGGCTGACGCGGGCGACGCGGGCATCGCGCCAGTACCAGCGGTTGCGATATATGGACACCTCGGCGGTGAAGTAGATCGGCACGCCCTTCTGCAGCGCGTCCTCCACCGGGCGCGGCAGCTCGTAGACGGTGTTGAAGCTCAGGCTCAGCGCGTCTTCGTCACGCTCGGCCTTCAGGGTGGTCAGCTCTATGCCCTGGGCCTGCGCCTGCGGCGCGAGCAGCAGAAGCCCGCACAGCAGCAGCACCCAGGCCAGCAGCAGACCACGCAGCGCGCCCAGCGTGCCCGGGGCACGCCTCACAAGGGGGGCTGAAGGTAACAAGGCGGCAGGCACGGGGGATGCGAAGAAAGCGTCAGGTCTTGACCAGCAGGGCGTAGAAGAACCCATCGTAAGCCGCCGGCTCGGCGGCCATGCCCGGATTTTCGGGCAGCGGCAGCAGATGTCCGGTGAACGGCGCGTGTTGCACGCTTTTTGCGTCTCCATGGCGTTGCAAAAATGCATCGACCTGGGCCTGGCCCTCGTCCTTGAACAGCGAGCAGGTGGCGTACACCAGGCGCCCGCCCGGCTTGAGCAGCGGCCACAGCGCCTCCAGCAGCTCGCTTTGCGTACGCACCAGATTGCCGATGTCGCTGTTGCGGCGCAGCCAGCGCACATCGGGGTGGCGGCGCACGATGCCCGAGGCGCTGCAGGGGGCGTCGAGCAGGATGGCGTCGAACGGTTTGCCGTCCCACCAGGTGGCGGGGTGGCGGGCGTCGGCGGCGCTCAACTGGGCGCTCTGCCGGATGCGATCCAGCGTGTCCTTGACGCGGGTGAGGCGGGTCGGGTCGCTGTCTAGCGCCTGCAGGTCCAGATCGGCCAGCTCCAGCAGGTGGGCGGTCTTGCCGCCCGGGGCTGCGCAGGCGTCGAGCACGCGGGCGCCGGCGGCCAGCGGCGCGCCGGCCTCGGTCGGCAGGTTGCGGCCGACGACCAGCGGCGCGGCCAGCTGGGCGGCGGCGTCCTGCACCGAGACCTCGCCCTCGGCAAAGCCGGGCAGCTGGGTCACCGGCACGGCCCGGGCCAGCACCACCGCCTGCGGCGCCAGCGCGCCCAGCACCCGGGCGGCAATGCCGCGCTCGGCCAGCCGGGCCACATAGGCCTCGGCCGTGCCATGGCGGGCGTTGACGCGCAAGGTCATCGGCGGATGTTCGTTGCTGGCCTGCAGCACGGCCTGCCATTGCTGCGGCCAGTCCTTGCGCACCCGCTCAATCCACCAGGGCGGGTGGTTGAAGGCCCCCTGCGGATCACGCTGGGCGGCTGCCACCAGCGCCTCGCGCTCGCGCAGAAAGCGGCGCAGCACGGCATTGACGAAGGCGGCATTGGCAGGAGTGCGCTTGCGCGCCGCGGTGACGGCCTGGTCCACCAGCGTGTGATCGGGATAGGGCGGGTCCTTGACCGGCCACAGCAGGGCGATGCCGGTGGTCAGCAGGGCATCGACGGCCGGTGGCGGGTTCTTGGGCACCATCAGCTTGGCGGCGGCCTGGGCGGAGCCCATCCAGCGCAGCACATGGAAGCTCAGCGCCTGGGTGCCGCCACGCAACTCGGCCGGGCAGCGGGCCAGCACATCGGTCAGCGAGCGGCCCTCGCGCACCGCCTGCACCGCATCGGCGGTGCGGCTCAGCAGTTGCGACAGGGGCTGGGAGGTGGGGGATGGGCTGGCAGGGGACACCGCGCCAGTGTAGTGGCCCCGCCCATTTCCTCAGGCTTGCAGGGCCCGGGCCTTCGGCTTGAGGCCCAGGCGCCACCCGCGCTGGTTGGCCACCACGGCCAGCAGGATCAGGCCCATGCCGGCCCATTGGGCGGCGCTGAGGCTGACGCGGAAGTAGGCCAGATCGACGACCAGGGCGACCAGCGGATAGATGAAGGACAGGGCCGCCACCTGCTGTGCGGCCAGGCGCTGGAAGGCGGCGTACATCAGCGTGTACATCACGGCCGTGTGCACCAGGCCCAGGGTCAGGAGGGCGGCCAGGCCGGGCACGGTCAGTGTCTGGTCCAGCGGCAGGGCCATCGGTGCCAGCACGACGGTGCCTATCAGCATCTGCAGGCCGGCGATCTGGGCCGGCGGCAGGCCCTTCAGGCGCTGCGCGGCGAGCGTCGCCACGGCGTACAGAAAGGCGGCGGCGCAGGCCAGCAGCGCGCCGGGCCAGAAACCCTGCTGCGACATGCCGTCGAGCGTGAAGCCGGCGCTGAAGCCCACGCCGATGAAGGCCAGCACCAGCCAGGACAGGCGGGCGCGGTCCAGTTTTTCGCCCTGCACCCAGGCCGCCAGCACCAGCAGCATGAAGGGCTGGGTGTGATAGACCACGGTGGCCACCGACACGCTGCTGTAGCGGTAGGCCGAGAACAGGCAGACCCAGTTGAACACCAGGGCCAGCGCGCCGATGGCGATCCAGCGCCAGTGGGTGGCCGTCAGCGGGCGCCAGCCGCGGCTGACGCTCAGCCAGGCCAGCAGGCCGGCGCCACCGATCAGGCAGCGGAAGAACACCACCGCCAGCGGCGACTGGCCGCTCTCGGTGACCAGCAGGCCTATGGTGCCCGACAGGGCCATGGCCAGGCCCATGCGCCAGCCGCCGCCCGATGTATTGACTTGCATTTCGCCACTCCTTGCGCCAACAGGGCGCCGTGGAGGGACTTTCGATCAACGCCTGCAAACCAACAATATAGCTTTGGTTCAAAATATCGTTGAATGACACGCAACAGTTGGGCAGGCCATGGAACTGGTTCCGGAGATGCTGGTGTTCGCCCGGGTGGTCGACACCCAGGGCTTTTCCAGTGCTGCCCGGCAGCTGGGCCTGAGCACCTCGGCGGTGAGCCGCAGCGTCGGCCGGCTGGAAGCCCATGTCGGTGCGCGGCTGCTGCAGCGCACCACCCGCTCGGTCAGCGTCACCGAGCTGGGCCGCGAGGTCTATCAGCGCTGCGTGCAGATCGCCGCGCTGGCCCGCGAGGTGCAGGCGCTGGCCGCCAGCCAGGGGGCGGCGCCAACGGGGCGGCTGCGCATCAGCGCGCCGGCGGTGCTGGGCCAGGTCTGGCTGACGCCGTTGCTGCCGGGCTTTCTGGGCGCCTGGCCCGGCGTCGAGCTGGATCTGATGCTGCAGGACCGCATGGTCGATCTGGTCAATGAGTCCGTCGACGCGGCGATACGCATCACCACCGACCCTCCACCCGGCCTGGCGGCCCGGCCGCTGTTCGAGACACGCTACCGGCTGGTGGCCTCGCCCGCCTGGCTGCAGCGCCGGGGCTTGCCGCGGGATCCTTCGACGCTCGACCCGCGCGAGCTGATGTACCTGGGCTACGGCTCGTTCGACGATCAGCTGGTGCTGAGCCGTGGCGCCGAGACCCGGCAGTTGCAGATGAAGAGCCGCATCACCGTTTCCAACACCTTGGCCATGCTGGCCCTGGCCCAGTCCGGCGAGGGCATCGCCCTGCTGCCCGATTTCACGGCCGCGCAGGCGCTGCGCGAGGGCTCGGTGCAGGCCCTGCTGCCTGACTGGCAGATAGGCGGCGCCTACCGCCCGCGCCAGGTCTTGCTGCTCTACCCGCCAACGCCTTATCTGCCGGCCAAGGTGCGGATGTTCATCGACCATTTGGTGGTGGCCGGGCAAGGCCTTGACGATGCGTACACAATGCAAGGCCAAGCTAGAGAACAATGAGGCACCCATGACCGGCGATACGCGCGAGAACCTGCCCCCCAGCGAGTCGGAGACCGGCGCCCTGCCGACCTCCGAGCGCATCCGCTACCGGCTGGTGAATGCCGGCTGCCGCTATCACGCCAACGACAATATCTCGGCCTTTGTCGAAGAGGGCGAGCTCGACCAGATACAGGCCGAGGTGCAGCAGCATCTGCAGGGCGTGTTGCGCGCGCTGGTGATAGACACCGAGAGCGACCACAACACCAACGAGACCGCCAAGCGCGTGGCGAAGATGTTTGTGCGCGAGGTCTTCGAGGGCCGCTATGTGGCGCCGCCCAACGTCACCGAGTTCCCGAACGTGACGCGGCTCAACGAGCTGATGATCGTCGGGCCGATCAAGGTGCGCAGCGCCTGCTCGCACCATCTGTGCCCCATCATGGGCCGGGTCTGGGTGGGCCTGCTGCCCAACGAGCATTCGAACCTGATCGGCCTGTCGAAATACGCCCGCATCTGCGAATGGATCATGCGCCGCCCGCAGATCCAGGAAGAGGCCGTGACGATGCTGGCCAACGAGCTGCAGGAGCGCGTGCAGCCCGACGGCCTGGCCATCGTGATGGAGGCTGACCACTTCTGCATGCACTGGCGCGGCGTCAAGGACGACGAGTCCAAGATGACCAATAGCGTGATGCGCGGGGCGTTCCTGAAGGACGCCAACTTGCGGCGAGAGTTCCTCGCCTTGATCAAGTGATCTGGAGATTCCTATGCTAGTCCGCCTTCTCTACGCCAGCCGCGCCGTCAGCGGCTTCAGCCCTGATGAGCTGAACACGATCCTGAAGCAGTCACGCTCACACAACCCGGAGCGCGGGGTGACCGGCGTGCTGTGCTACTCCGACGGCCTGTTCATGCAGGTGCTGGAGGGCGGCCGCGATGTCGTCAACGAGCTGTACAAGCAGATCGTCACCGACCCGCGCCACAGCGATGTGGTGATACTGCGCTACCAGGAAATCACCGAACGCCAGTTCGCCGGCTGGACCATGGGCCAGGTGACGCTTTCGCGCCTCAACCCCGGCCTGGTGCTGAAGTATTGCGAGACCGGCAAGCTCGACCCGTATCACATGTCGGGCCACGCACTGATGGCGCTGTTCAACGAGCTGGTGAGTTCCGGCGCAATCGTCTGCAGTTGAATTACAGGGAACTGGCTTCCTTGAAGCCATAGATGCCGGCCAGGATCCGCGTCGGGAACTGGTTCGTCGCCTCGTTGTAGACGCGCACCGCCTCGTTGAACAGCTGTCGCGCGAACGAGCGCTGCTGCTCGATGGCGCGCAGCTCGTCCAGCAGGGGCTGGATGTCGTCCCGGGCGCGCAGCTCGGGGTGCTGGTCCAAGAGGGCCAGCAGGCGGGTCAGCGCGGCCGCATGCACGGCCACCGCCACGGCCAGCTGGGCGACAGGGTCGGCCACGGCGGGCCGGGCACGCACGGCGGCGGCGGCCGTGTCGCAATCGGTCTGCGCACTGTGCAGCGCGTCGAAGGCGGCCAGCTCGGTCACCAGCTCCGGCAGCAGCAGCTCCATCAGCCTGGCCACCAGTTTGGCGCGGGTGCTCAGGTGCTGGTCCAGCTGCGCATAGGCATCGCCGATCTTGTTGCGCAGCCGCATGATGCGGTTGTAGGCGCCTATGCCCCAGAACAGCAGCACCGCCGCCAGGCCGACGAGGAACCCCGAGAAACCGCTCACGCGCGGGCCGCCTTGGCGGCCAGATACTCGTCATGACCCTTGCGCCGCAGCTCGCAGGCCGGGCAGCTGCCGCAGCCATAGCCCCAGGCGTGGCGCAGGCCACGATCGCCCAGATAGCAGGTGTGGGTGTGCTCGATGATCACCTCGTTCAAGGCCGCGCCGCCGAGCTGTTCGCTCAAGCGCCAGGTTTCGGCCTTGGTGATGAACATCAGCGGCGTCTCTATCGTCATCGCCGTGTCCAGGCCCAGGCTCAGTGCTACCTGCATGGCCTTCAGGGTGTTGTCGCGGCAGTCGGGGTAGCCGGAGTAGTCGGTCTCGCACATGCCGCCCACCAGCACCGAGGCGCCGCGCCGGTAGGCCAGCGTGGCGGCAAAGCCCAGGAACAGCAGATTGCGGCCCGGCACAAAGGTGTTGGGCAGGCCATTGGCCTGCATCTCGATGGCACGCGATTCGGTCAGCGCCGTGTCGGAGATCTGACCCAAGAGGCGCAGGTCCAGCAGATGGTCCTCGCCCAGCTTGGCCGCCCAGGCCGGAAACTGCGCCGCGATCTCGCGCCGCACGGTCTGCCGGCAGGCCAGCTCGATGCGGTGGCGCTGGCCGTAGTCGAAGCCGACGGTCTCGACCTCGGCATAGCGCTCCAGCGCCCAGGCCAGGCAGGCGGTGGAGTCCTGGCCGCCGGAGAAAAGCACCAGGGCGCGACGGTTGGAGTTGGCTTCGGGATTCGACTTCATGGCAGTGGCTCGGCAGAGTTTGCCCGAGTGTGCCAGGGTCGCCTGCCTCCCTATCGCCCTCCAGGCGCCGTGCGCTGCGACTCCAGCATGCGATGCAACTGCTCGAGCGCTTCGACGCAATCCAGCACGGCAGCGCTCATCGAGGCGCCGTCCTGCCCGCCCTGCACCGCAGCGCGCAGGCGCGCCTTGACCGCGTTGAACATCAGGTCCCAGTCCTGGGCGACCTGCGGCAGCGGCTTCGCCAGCAGTGCCGGCACCGGGCCCGGCGCCGGCTTGGCGCGGCAGAACGGCGGCTGCGTTGCCCGGCGCCAGGGTTCATGGCAGTCATCGGCGGCGGCGGTGAGGTAGGGCAGGCAGGGCAGTTGAGTGGATTGCATGAGCTTGTGCCGCAGGGGCGGAAGTTCGTGATCGGTGGCGGGAATGTAGTCAGCGCCTTGGCTGGGCCCTAAGTCAAAAGACATGCCTGCGGCCACTGCTTACATCGCTTGCGCCTGCTTACGTATTTGCAGGACGGGCGGCGGCTTGGAACCTGCCCTGGGGCCGATGGCGTCTGCTCCGCAGGGGATCGCATAGCACTCGCAGCTGCGCGCCTCCAGGCCGCGGCGGTCCAGCACCGTGAGGCGCCCGCGGCCGTAGCTGATCAGTCCGGCCTTCTGCAGCTTCAGCGCTCCGCCGGTGACGCCCTCGCGGCGCACGCCCAGCATCGCCGCGATGCGCTCCTGCGTGATCACCATCTCGTTGCCCTGCTGGCGGTCCAGGTGCAGCAGCAACCAACGGCACAGCTGCTGGTCCAGCCCGTGATGCCGGTTGCAGGCCGAGGTCTGTGCCATCTGGGCGAACAGGGCCTGGGTGTAGCGCAGCAGCTGCTGCATCAGTGGCTCGCTGCGCTGTGACTGCGTCCTCAGGGCCGTCGCGCCCATGCGCAGACCATAGCCCGAGCCTTGCACCACCGCGCTGCTGAGTGAGGGCGCGCCACCCATGAAGGCGCAGACCCCGACCATGCCCTCGTTGCCGACCACGGCGACTTCGGCGGCGGCGCCGCTCCTCATCGTCGAGATCAATGAAACGACTGCGGTGACCGGAAAGTACACATGCTTGAGCAGGCTGCCGGCTTCGTGCAGCAGGGTGCCGGCCGGCATTTCAAGCCATTCCAGCTGCGGGCTCAAGCGCTCCCAGTCGGCAAGCGGCAGGGCCGAGAGGATTCTGTTCTGCGAGGGTTTGGGCGACATCGGCGACGGTGGGTGAGCGTGAATCGCCCTCGATCACCGGCAGGCCGGACTGCCTGCCGCATTGGGCGTCCGCAATGTAGGTCGCGTCCCGTCGTCACGGTATGTACAAAGACATAGCCGTTTCTTGTGAAATTCAGGTCAGATCAGCGGTCGCGGCGGCGGGCGTCCATCACCGAACAGATCAGCCAGCCGGGCCAGCGCCTTCACATCGCGCATGAACAGGCGGCCGTCGGCAATGCGGTGCAGGCCGCGGCGCTCCAGCTTGCGCAAGGTCTTGTTGGTGTGCACCAGGGACAGGCCCAGTCCGTCGGCCACATGCTGCTGCGTCAGCGGAAAGGGCACGCCGTTGGCGCCATCGTTCTTCTGCAACGCCGCGGCCCGCTTGAACAGCAGTATCAGCAGCATGGCGATGCGCTCCTCGGCGCTGCGCCGCCCGACCGACAGCAGGGTGTCGTCGACCAGCGACTCTTCGTGCGCGGTCAGCCAGGTGATGTTGAAGCCCATCGTCGGTGAGCGGCGGTGCAGCTCCCACAGCGAGTCGCGCTGGAAGACGCAGAACAGCGCTGGCGTCAGGGTGTCGACGCCATGGGCGGCGGCGTCGCCCATCTTCTGCTGCACGCCGATGAAGTCACCGGCGAGCAGAAAGCTGAGGATCTGCCGGCGCCCGTCGCTGAGCGTCTTGTAGCGGAAGGCCCAGCCCTCGCGCAGCGTGTAGAGCGGGGCATCTGTCTGCCCTTCGTGTATCAGCGTCTCGTCGGGGCCCAGCTGAAGCTCGCGCCGTTTCAGCGACTGCACCAACTCGACTTCATCGGGACTGTGCTCCAGAAACAGGGGCAGCGGCCGCAGGGGGCAATCGGCACAGCGGGTTTCGGTCATGGTTCAGCTCATCAGAGGCGGTGACCGCGGGCGGGCCCGATGGCATCGGGCCCGCCATTGTGGAGCTAAAGCTCCAGCACCAGCTTCTGCCCGCCGCAGGCGCGCGAGCAGCAGCTCATCATCTGCCGGTTGGCCTCGCGCTCGGCGCGGGTCAGCACGACATCACGGTGATCGACCTGGCCGCTGATCACGGACACTTCGCAGGAGCCGCAAAGCCCCTCCTCGCAGTCGCTCTGGATGTCCACATTGGCGGCGCGCAGCGCGGCCAGCAGGGTCTGGTCGGCGCGCACGGGGATGGTGAAGCCGGAGTCCTTCAGTTCGACCTCGAAGGCCTGCTCCTTGGCCGGGTCCAGCGAGCCGACGGTCGAGACGAAGTGTTCGACGCGCAGCGCGTCCTCGGGCCAGGCGGCGGTGGCCTGGGCCAGCGCATCGAGCATGGACACCGGCCCGCAGGCGTAGATCTGCGTGCCGGCCTCGGGTGTGGCGAGCAGCGCCTGCAGGTCGAGGCGACTGCCCTCACCGCTGACATGCACGTGCAGACGCCCGCCGTGCAGCGCCGCCAGCTCGTCCAGCATTGCCATGCCGGCGCGCGAGCGGCCGCAATAGTGCAGCTGATATTCGATGCCCAGCGCGCGCGCACGGCGCGCCATCGCACTGACCGGCGTGATGCCTATGCCGCCGGCAATCAGCATCAGCCTGGCCGCCGACTCATCGAGCCGGAAGTGGTTGCGCGGCCCGCGTATCTTCAACCGGTCGCCGACTTTGACTTGACCGTGCACCCAGGCCGAGCCGCCACGGCCCTCGGCCTCGCGCAGCACGGCAATCTCCAGCGCGCGCTCGTCGGCCGGATCGCCGCACAGAGAGTACTGGCGCGACAGCTCGGCGCTGCCGCATTCCACATCGATATGCGCGCCGGGCGCCCAGCGTGGCAGGGCCTGGCCATCGGGCGCCACCAGCCTCAGCTTGATGATGCCCTCGGCCAGCGGCGTGATGGCCTCGACGATCACCGGCCGCGTGATCGCATGCTTGGACGGCTCGCCGATGCGCACCGGCTGTTGCGTGCGCAGCACCTCGGGCGTGTTCCGCTCGGGGTTCAGCGCCGCATCCCACTCGACCCACAGATGCTCGGGCCCGCGGAACGAGGTGTTGGGCACATAGCTGAAGGTCTGCTCGGCGAGAACCATATGGGGCAGGCGGCGCGTGAACTCCTCCAGGAAGATCTGCATCTCCATGCGCGCCAGGTTCTTGCCCATGCACTGGTGGGCACCGTAGCCGAAGGTCAGGTGCTCGCTGGCGTTGTCGCGGCGGATGTCGAACAGGTCGGCGTCGGCGAAATGGCGTTCGTCGTGATTGGCCGACGAGGTGACGATCAGCAGCTTGGAGCCGGCTGGAATGGCGATGCCGTCGATCACCACATCGGTCGTCGCCAGCCGCCGCCAGGCCGCCACCGAGCCGTTGTGGCGCAGGCATTCCTCGACGGCGTTCGGAATCAGGCTGGGGTCCTCGCAGATGTCTTTCCAGGCCCTCGGGTGCTGCAGCAACAGCTTCATCGCATTGGCCGTGGCATTGGCCGTGGTCTCGTGGGCGGCGACGATGCCGGCCATCATCATCGAATGCAGGTACGAGTCGGTGACGACCTCGGGGTGCAGCTGCTGCTGGCGTATGCCGTATTTCATCCAGCCCGGGCCGGACGGGTCGAGCCGCATCTTGGCCAGGATCTGGCCGGCCAGCTGCCAGAAATTACCCACCGCATGGGCCACGGCCACCTGCTCCTCCGGCTTGGGCCGTCCCCAGGTGTTGACGGTGTGGGCGATCGAATAGCGGCGCAGCGCGTCCATGTCTTCCTCGGGCACGCCCAGAAAGTGCAGGGCCACCGTCAGCGGCACCTCCCACAGCAGCTGATCGACCAGGTCCGCACGGCCGTCATTGATGAAGCGGTCCACATACTGGCGTGTCAGCTCGCGCACCATTGGCTCGTGGGCCTTCAGCGCCTCGGGCGTGAACGGCTCCATCAGCACGCGGCGGCGCGGCATGTGGGCCGGCTCGTCCTCGTTGACCAGGGTGCGGTTCATCGCATAGCCGTACGAGGCCAGCACCGCATTGGCCTCGGGGCCGGTGGGCGTGATCTTCTCCAGCGCAATCGAGGGGCTGAAGGTGATGTTGTCGCGGAAGATGGCCTTGATGGCATCAAACCGTGTCACCACCCAATAGCCCAGCTGCGGGCTGAAGAAGGTGGGCTCCTGCTCGCGGGCCCAGCGCAGGTACTCGGGCGGGTCCTGCTGGTAGCCGTCGCCGAAGGGGTCGAAGGCGATCGCCTGAGCGCTGACCGGGCAGGCGCTGGCCGCCACGGCGGCATGCGGGAAGGGGCAGGTGGCCATGGCGGGTGCTCCGATTCAGTCTATCAATCGAGCGTGATCTTCAGATCACGAATCAGCTTCTGCCAGCGCGCGGTCTCGCTCTTCAGCAGCTCGGCGAACTGGGCCGGCGTGTTGCCGACCGGCTCGACGCCGAAATCGCTGAGGCGCTTGTGCACGGCCGGTTCATTGATCGCCGCGACGACCTGCTTGTTCAGCGCCGAGATCACGTCCGTCGGCGTGGCCGCCGGCACGACCATGCCCACCAGGGCGGCGGCCTCGACGTTCTTGTAGCCCAGCTCGGCAAAGGTCGGCACATCGGGCAGCTGCGGCAGGCGCTTGGCATGGGCCACGGCCAGCGCCTTGACCTTGCCCGACTTGATGAAGGCGGCACCCGCGGCCAGGTCCACCATCATTGCCGGCACCTGGCCGCCGGCCACCTCGGCCAGGGCCGGTGCGGCGCCGCGGTAGGGCACATGGGTCATCGTCAGGCCGGTCTCGACCTTCAGCAGCTCCATCGCCAGATGGTGGGGGCTGCCGGCGCCGGCCGAGCCGTAGTTCAGGCCTTCGGGCGTGGCCTTGGCCCTGGCGATGAAGTCCTTGGCGCTGGTGACCGGCAGGCTGGGGCCGACGACCAGGATCATCGGGAAGCGGCCCATCAGCGTGACCGGCGCCAGATCCTTGACCGGGTTGTAGCTGAGCGTCTTGTACAGCACCGGGTTGAAGATCAGCGTGCCGTTGTCGGCCGACAGCACGGTGTAGCCGTCTGCGGGCGAGCGCGCCGTTTCGGCGGCGGCAATGGCCGTGTTGGCGCCGGGCTTGTTGTCGACGACCACGGTCTGGCCGACCTGGCTGGACAGCGTCTGGCCGATCGTGCGGGCCAGGAAATCGGAGCCACCGCCGGCCGCGTACGGCACCAGCCAGCGTATCGGCTTGGACGGGAAGCTCTGGGCCGTGGCCATCGAACTCAGCAATGGCAGGGCCAGGATCAGGCCGGCGAGGTGCTTTTTCATCGTGTCTCCTTGATTTTGATCACGCAATGCGTAAGTATTATGCGCATTGCGTAATTAACGCATCAAGGGAAAACCCTTGATTTGAATCAAGGCAAGCCCAGCCCCACAACTTGCTTAACATCGGCGCCCATGGACTTCAACGATGACACCGCGCCCCGCGCCCGCCGGCAGCGGGTGCAATCGGCCGAAACCGGCATGGCCGTGCTGAAGGGCCTGGCCCGGCTCGGCGGCCGCGCCAGCCTGACGGCGCTGGCTGCCCATGTCGTCGAGAGCCCGGCCAAGGTGCATCGCTATCTGGCCAGCCTGGTCGAGGAAGGCCTGGTCGCGCAGGACGCCGGCTCGCAGGCCTATTACCTGGGGGCAGAGGCAATCCAGATCGGCCTGGCTGCCATGCGCCAGGCCGACCCGATACGCGCCGCCGAGCCGGCCCTGGTGCGCCTGCGCGAAAGCTTGGAGGTGACTTGTTTTCTGGCCGTGATGGGCAACAAGGGCCCGACCATCGTGCGCATGGAGGAGCCCGGCCTGCCGGTGACGGTGAATGTGCGCGCCGGCTCGGTGCTGTCCATGCTGTGGTCGGCCAGCGGCCGCGCCTTTCTGGGCTTTCTTGACGAGTCGCGGGTGCGGGCCTTCGCCGAGGAGGAACTGGCTGCTGCGCCGCCCGAGCAGCGTGCGCAACTGGATGCAGCGGACCCGATCGGCCAGTTGCGGCGCGAGGTGCAGGCGGCCGGCTGCGCCACCGTGCGCGACACCTACTTGCGCGGCATCAGCGCCGTGGCCGCGCCGCTGTATGACCATGCCGGCCGCGTCTGCGCGGTGTTGACGGCGCTGGGTGCGACCGGTGGGTTTGACCCTGCGGCGGACGGCGTGATTGCCACGGCCGTACGTAACGAAGCCCGGGCGGCCAGCGAGCAGCTGGGCCAGACCCGGGCTTGAGGGACGCGAGGGGAGGCCGCCGGCTCAGCGGGTGCCGGTCACCTCGATGACGACGCGGCGATCGGGCTGCAGGCAGGCGATCAGCTTCGCCGTCTGCTGGGTGCCCTTGCAGTCGCCGGGCTGCGTGACCGGCATCGACTCACCCTTGCCGCCGGCATTGATCTTGCTGCCCTCGATGCCGCCCGGGGTGACCAGATAGGCCTTGACCGCCTCGGCCCGCTGCGCCGAGAGCTTCTGGTTGTAGGCCTCGCTGCCCAGTCGGTCGGTATGGCCCTCGACCATGATCACGTCGAAGCGGGTGGCGCGGGTTTCGCTTGCGAACTGGTCCAAGGCCAACCGGCCCTCGGGCTTGATCGTCGACTGATCGAAGCCGAACAGCGACTCCGCGGCAAAGCTCACGCGCCGGGGCGGGGGCGGCGCGGCCGGCACCACCACTGGCGGCGGAGGGGGCGCCGCGGCAACGATGACCGGCGCCGGTGCGGGCGGCGGCTCATAGACCGGCGCGGCGCTGACCCGCGGCGCCACCGTGGGCGCGCGACCGAACGGGAACACCAGGCTCAGCGACACCACGTTGACGCCGCCGTGATTGCCCACCGCGTCATTGACGCGGTAGTGCTCGGCCTCGCCGCGCAGCAGCAGCGACGGACCGAAGGCGTATTGCAGGCCAGCGCCGGCCTTGTAGTTGACCTCGCGGCTGCTCGGGTTCGGGTTCAGCACGGCCACCGCGCCGGTGCCGCTGAAATGGTCACGGGTACGCGCATGCTGCGCGCCCAGCCGCACGAAGGCGGATAGGCGCTCGGTCAGCGGCATCGTGCCGATCAGGTCAAGGTTGATGCCCGCCAGCCGGATCTGCCCGTTGAGCGAACCCGTCGGCGTGGTGGTGGTGGCGAAGCCGAACTTGCCCAGATCGAAGTAGCCCAGCTCGACGCCCAGGTGGCGATTGAACTGGTAGCCACCAAACAGCTTGAAGGCCTTGTCGCGCTCGTCACGGCTGAAGCCCGTGACCGTCAAGCCGTTGCCGACCAGGCTCGAGCTGATGCGCTCCTGGTCGATCCTGGCCCTCGACGAGCCGACGGACAGGCCACCGTAGTAGTAGCTGTCGTCCTGGGCCAGGGCGGCGGTGGCGAGCACCGAGCCGAGGCCGGCCAGGGTCAGGAATCGCAGGGTGTGATTGGAGATCATCGTGTGCTTTCGGACAGTCGTTGAGGCGCGCTTGAATCGGGCGGGGGTGCGAGCGTTCATGGCGCAACAATCGTGGTGTTGACCAGGGTCACCGAGGCCGTCAGGCCGATCGCGCGACCGACCAGGGTGGTCTGTATGGCCTGACCGGCGGTGGAGAAGGTCACGCCGGCCGGCGCGATGATGGTGCCCACCATGGTGCTGCCGTCCTCGACGCGGGCCGCGCTGCCGACCTGCCAGAACACGTTCTTGGCCTGGGCGCCGTTGATCAGGACCACACGGCGCGGGGTGGCTTGCAGGCCCACGGTCAGTGCCGAGGCGCTCTGGAACACCCACACGGCGTTGGCGTCGCCCATGGCGTCGAGGGTCAGGTCGCCGGTGGTGATGTCGAAGGTGCCGCCGGCCGAGGTATAGACCGCAGGCTCCAGCACCAAACCACCCAGCTGACCGGCGCCCGGATCGGTGCCCGGAGGCATGGCGGCCAGGGCGGTATAGGCCGCCAGTGCATCTGCGCGGGCCTGCGTGGCCACCGCCAGCGTGGCTGTCGTGCCCGGTGCCGGCGGGCCGCAGTTGATGCTGCCGTTGACCGCTCCGACGTTCAGCGGCGTCTGCGTATAGACGTTGGTCGCGTCATGGAAGCCGGTGACCAGCGAGCAGGCCGCAGTGGTGCCCAGATTTCCGCCGACCACCGTGTTGATGCCCTGGTTGGTGACACCCGCGCCGCCGCCGAAGGCGCCGAAGGAGGCGGCCGTGCCGAGGTTCACAGTGGTGACCGTGGTCCCGCAGGACGCAGGGCCGGTTGAGAAGCCCCAGACTCGGTTGGCGGCAAGGGGGTTGCCGGCCAGGTCCTTGACGCCAGTGGCGCCCGAGGCAATCGTGACGACGAAGCTGCGACTTGCCGCAAAGCCCGTCGCGGCGGTGGGTGTGAAGGTGGCCACCTGGGTCAGCGCACTGTAGCTCACGGTGCCGGCCACGGCGACGCCGTTGTCGGTGACCGTGAAGGTGCTGGCTTTGATGGTCGTTGCATCCATCGCCTCGCTGAAGGTGGCGTTGGCGCTGCCCGTCAGCGGGCAGACGGCGGTGCTTCCGTCTGCCGGGCTGATGGCCGTTACCGTCGGAGCGGCGCTGTCGGCGGCTGCGCCTGTCGTGAAGGTCCAGACATGGTTGCTCGCGGCCGGCAGGCTGGCGGTGTTGCCGGCCAGTGCATTGCCGGCCAGGTCGGTGGCTGCCGAGGTGATCGTCGCAGTGAACAGCGAGCCACTGGCCAACGAGGCCGCCTGCGCCGGTGTGAAGGTGACTGTTCGGGATCCGGCCACATAGGTGACCGCGCCCGCCACCGCGGTTCCTGCGGTGGTGTTGGTGAGGCTGAAGCTGGCGGCCGTCAGTGTGGCCGGGTTCATGGCCTCGCTGAAGGTCGCGCTGATCTTGGTGTTGACCGCCACGGCGGCTGTGCCGTTGGCGGGCACGGTGAAGGTCACGGTCGGCCGGGTGGTATCCAGGGGCGCAGCCGTGGCGGTGACGAAGCTCCAGACGAAGGCGCCGGCCAGCGGCACATCGGTCATGTCAACCACGCCGGTGCCGACGGTGGCCGTGCAGGTGGTCGTCGGCGGCAACGGTGCGGTCGGGGTCAGGGTGGCGCTCAGCGTGGCGGCGTCATAGCTGACGCTGGCGGCCACCGGGGTGCCGGTGGGGCAGCTCAAGCTGAAGCTGCTGTTGGTCAGCGACGCGGCCTTCATGGCCTTGCTGAAGGTGACCATCAGCTTGGCGTGGGTGTCCACACCGGTCACGAACGGGATGCTCGCCAGCGGCGAGGTCGTGGTGACGGTGGGTACGCGGGTGATGTCGGGCGTGCCCAGCACCGGGTCGAGATTGCCGCCACCGCAGGCCGACAGCGCGGTGATCAGCAGCGTGCAGGCTCCGAGGTTCAGGGCGTTGGTGAACTTGTGGAGCGGATGCATGGCGAGGTCCTTGCGCAGAGCCAGATCGCGGCGGACGCCACGACAAGCATGCGTTGTAGGACCTTCGGGCGCTGCTGTCTGTGCGCTGGCGTACGCTGGCCTCGCCTGCGCTCAGCTGCGCACTTCGCCCTGCCCCAGCACCACCCACTTCAACGAAGTGAGTCCCTCCAGGCCCACCGGGCCGCGGGCGTGGAACTTGTCGGTCGAGATGCCGATCTCGGCGCCCAGACCGTACTCGAAGCCGTCGGCAAAGCGGGTGCTGGCATTGATCATCACGCTGGCCGAATCGACCTCGCGCAGAAAGCGCATTGCGTTCGGGTGGTTGGTCGTCAGGATGGCGTCGGTGTGATGCGAGCCGTAACGGTTGATGTGGCTGATAGCCTCATCAAGACCTGTCACCACCTTGATGCTGATGATCGGGGCCAGGTATTCCTCGCTCCAGTCGGCCTCGGTGGCGGCCACTACCTTGGCGCCGGGCACATCGACCAGCATGCGGCGGCTGATGCCGCAGCAACGCATCTCCACGCCCTTGGCGGCGAAGATGGCGCCGATGCGGGGCAGAAAGGCCGCCGCCTGCCGCTCGTGCACCAGCAGCGACTCGGCGGCATTGCAGGGGCTGTATTTGTGGGTCTTGGCGTTGTCGGTGACCGCCAGCGCCTGCTCCAGGTCGATCTCGGCATCGACGTAGACATGGCAGTTGCCGTCCAGGTGCTTGATCACCGGCACCTTGGCCTCGCGGCTGATGCGCTCGATCAGGCCCTTGCCGCCGCGCGGGATGATCACGTCGACGAACTCCGGCATCGTGATCAGATGGCCCACCGCCGCGCGATCGGTGGTGTTGATCATTTGCACAGCGTCCGACGGCAGACCGGCCTCGGCCAGCGCATTGCGCACCAGCGCCGCCAGCACCAGATTCGATTGCAGCGCCTCGGAGCCACCGCGCAGGATGCAGGCATTGCCGCTCTTGATGGCCAGCGAGGCGGCCTCGATGGTCACGTTCGGCCGGCTCTCGTAAATCATGCCGAACACGCCCAGCGGCACGCGCATCTGGCCGACGCTGATGCCCGAGGGCCTGCGCTTGACGCCGGTGATCTCGCCCACCGGGTCGGCCATGGCGGCCAGCTGCTCGCAGCCCTCGGCCACCGTCTCCAGCACCTTGGGTGTCAGGCGCAGGCGGTCCACCATCGGGGTGGCCAGGCCGGCGGCGATGGCGGCGTCCAGGTCCTTGGCATTCGCTGCCTGCAGGGCCGGTCCCTGGGCCCGCAGGCGACGCGCCAGCGCCAGCAGGGCTGCGTTCTTGGCGGCGGTGGGCGCGGCGGCCATGGCGGTGGCGGCGCGGCGGGCGGCGGCGCCGAGCTCGGCCATATAGGCGTTCAGGTCGTGGATGGAGGCAGTCATGGCGTCATTTTCGCCGATGCGGCATGGGTGCGCCGTGTCACCGGTCTTTCAGGCGCTCTCGGGGTCAAAGAAGCGTCGAGGCAAGCCGGCGCGCCCCGGAAAGAACTTGAAGAAGGGCCGCGCCGCGTCAATGGTGCGCGCCACCGACGGGCGATCCATCAGGCGATCGAAGTAGGCGCTCAGGCGCTCATGCTGTGGCGGGATCGGCACATAGCTCAGGGCATAGAACAGGGCCGGTGCGGCCGCGCAATCGGCCATGCTGAAGCCATCACCGGCCAGCCAGGTGCGCCCTTCGAGCCGGTGCTCGATCAAGGCATAGGCCGATGACAGGCCTTCCCTGGCCCGGGCGACGCCGAGCGGGTCGCGGTCGGCCTCCGGTCGCAGCAGATCGGCGGTGAGCGCCTGCATCGGCGTCATCACGTACAGATCGAGCAGGCGGTCCCAGAGGCGCACCTCAAGCGCCGCGTCGGGGTCCGGTGGGATCAGCGAACGGTCCGGGAGCGCATGCTGGCGCTGCAGATGCTCGATGATGATGCTGGTCTCGGGCACGGGCCGCCCCTGGTCGACCAGCAGGGGCATCTTGCCCGTGGGCCACAGCTCCAGGAAGGCCGCGCGCTCGGCCGGATCGCCCAGGTTCAGCAGACGCCTGTCTGCCTCGATGGCCAGCTCGTCGAGCGCGATCAGCACCTTGTGGCAGCAGGACGACAGTGGGTGGTAGTGCAGCGTCAGCGCGGTCATGGCGATAGGCGTCCCGGTGTTTGCGGAACGGGAAAGTATCATGTCCCCAGCCCCACTCCCCACCATGTACGCGAAATTCTTTGGCCTGCAGCACGAGCCGTTCTCGATCGCGCCCGACCCTCGCTACCTGTTCATGAGCGAGCGCCACCGCGATGCGCTGGCGCACCTGCTGTATGGCCTGCGCGGCGGTGGTGGCTTCGTGCTGCTGACCGGCGAGATCGGCGCGGGCAAGACCACCGTGTGCCGCTGCTTCCTGGAGCAGATACCGAAGCGCTGCAATGTGGCCTATATCTTCAACCCCAAGCTCACCGTCAACGAGCTGCTGAAGACGGTCTGCGAGGAATACGGCATCCAGCACGGGCACCCGGAGGGTGGCAGCGAGACGGTCAAGCAGTACCTGGACCCGATCAACGAGTTCCTGCTGCGCACCCATGCGGTCGGGCAGAACAATGTGCTGATCATCGATGAGGCCCAGAACCTGTCGGCCGAGGTGCTGGAGCAGTTGCGCCTCTTGACCAATCTCGAAACCAATGAGCGCAAGCTGCTGCAGATCATCCTGATCGGCCAGCCCGAGCTGCGCACCCTGCTGGCCCGGCCCGAGCTGGAGCAGCTGGCCCAGCGGGTGATCGCGCGCTTTCATCTGCAGGCTCTGTCCGAGCCCGAGACCTCGCAGTACGTGCGCCATCGACTGGGCGTGGCCGGCTTCAACGGCGTGCTGCCCTTTGATCGCAAGGCCTTGCGGCGCATATTCCGGCTGACCGGTGGCGTGCCGCGGCGCATCAATCTGCTCTGCGACCGGGCCCTGCTGGGCGCCTATGCCCAGGGGCGCAGGCAGGTCGATGGCGCCACGGTTGATCAGGCCGCCGCGGAGGTGTTCGATGCCGGCCGCTTGCGCGCCACGGTGCCCGGCCGCCGCCGCGCCGGTGCGTGGCTGGCCGGCGCGACCGGCTTGGTCGCTGTGGCGACGGCCATCGCGCTGGTCATGGCCATGCCTGATCGCGGGCCGGCCCGCCCGCTGGCCGCTGCTCGGCCAGCATCAAACCCGACGGCCGCTGCCCCGGCCAGTCGCGTCGCAGCGTCGAGCGCCAGCGTGGTGGCGCCGGTTGCCTCACGGCCGGCTCCGACGCTGGAAGTCTCTTCCGCCGCCATCACCTGGGGCCTGCGCGATGATGGCGAGGCCTGGCGAGAACTGGCCCGGGCCTGGAGCCTGACCCTGCCCGAGGGCGATCCCTGCCCGGCCGCCAAGCGCGGGCAGCTGCAGTGCTTCCGCAGCGAGGGCGGCCTGGCCCTGCTGCGCCTGCTCGATCGGCCCAGCCTGCTGACCCTGCGCGATGACGACGGCAAGCCCTCCTATGTGCTGCTGCTCGGCCTGGGCAGCCAGCATGCGACCGTGCGCGCCGGCACGCGCACGCAAACCATCAGCCTGCTCGCGCTGGGCCGGCAGTGGCGCGGCGAGTTCGCCACGCTGTGGCGAACGCCCCCGGGCTATACGGCCAGACTGGGCCCGGGCCCGGCGCTGGACTGGTTGGACCTTCAGCTGGCCCAGGCCCTGGGCTTGGCCCCTGGGCCGGCCGGGCGCGGCCTGGATGCCGCCTTGCGGTCCCGGGTGGCGGCCTTCCAGCGTGCCCAGGGCATGGTCAGCGATGGCCGGGTGGGGCCGGTCACGCTGATGCAGCTGAACCGTGCCGCGGGCGTGGCCGAGCCCCGCCTGCAACCGCTTCCGACGCCAGACCATGCCAACTAGGGCCGCCCATGTCGTACATCCTTGATGCCCTGAGGCGCGCCGAATCCGAACGCGAGCGCGGCAACGTGCCCACCTTGAGTGCCAACCCGGCGGCGGCAGACCTGGCCGACGATGATGTGGCTTTGCGGCGGGTGCGGCCTTGGGTCTGGGCGGGCATGCTGCTGTTGCTGGCGGTGCTGGGTGTGGCAGCGGCAGCGGCGTATTGGTTGATGCGCGGAGACGCCGTACCGCCGCCCACGCCGCCATCGCCGCCGGCCCTGCCTGTGCAGACCCAGACCGTGGCTGCACCACCGCCGCCGCCACCTGCCGTTCAAGCCGCTGCGGTCGCGCCGCCGCCGGTTGAGGCAAAACCTGTCCCCGAGACGAAACCACGTGCGCCGTCGCGGTCGTCGGCGCCCGCCGCTGCGGCGGAGCGTCCGCTGCCCATGGCCAGCGGCCTGCCCGAGGACATCCGCCGGCAGTTGCCACCGCTGGTGGCCGGCGGTGCGATGTACTCCGAGTCCGCCGCCCACCGTATCCTGATCGTCAACGGCCAGCTGTTTCGCGAGGGCGACAGGATCGCCCCCGAGCTGGTGCTGGAGCAGATCAAGCACCGAGGCGCGGTGTTGTCGTTCAAGGGCCAGCGCTTTCGCATCAGCTACTGAGCGACGCCCATGGCCATACCGCAGAGTCCAGACTCAGCCGGCATCGCCCGCCCGTCCGGGCAGCCGATAGCGCAGTTCCGCAAAGCCCGATCCGATCTGGCGGGCCGACAGCAACTGCCAGGGCGGACTCGTGACGCGGCGGGGAAACAGCGGCTTGCCTGTGCCCAGGGTCACCGAGGCCACCTGGATGATGGCTTCATCCAGCAGTCCGGCGTCAAAGAACTGCCCGGCAAGGTCGCCTCCACCAACGATCCAGATGTTCTTGGTGCCAGCGGCGCGTGCCATCTCGGCGTGGACGTCCCGGACACCTCCTTGAACCATGCGTATGTCGGCGCCTGCCACCGGGGGCAACTCTCGATGCGTGAAGACCCAGGTCGGCTGCGTGTACGGCCATGCCGCGCCTGCCTCGTCGGCAACCTTGTCGGCGTGACGAAGCATCCACTCGTAGGTCGTCGCACCCATGGCCAGGGCGCCGACCTCGGCGATAAAGGTCGGATAGCCGGTGTCATTGATGTCCCCGAGCGGGAACAGCCAGTCCAGCGAATCGTCTTTGGTGGCGATGAAGCCGTCGAGGCTGGTCGCGGTGTAGTACTGGGTTTTCATGGAGCCTCCTGGAATGCGATGTCCACGGCCTTCCTGACTTCGGTGCGCACATTGGGGACGCTGATCCACTCGAACACCGCGTTCAGTTCGGCCACGATGCCTTCCGCGGGCAGCGTCGTGCCGCCCGGGAGCTTCATGGACTCGGTCGAATGCGCGTCGCTGACCAGCGCCAGGTCGTAGCCCCGTTCCACGGCGGCGTAGGCCGTTGCCCGGATGCACCAGTTCGTCGCTGCGCCGGCCAGCACGATCCGGGAGATGCCGAGGGCCTTCAGCCGCTGATCCAGGTCCGTGTTCGCGAACGAAGAGTTGTACTTCTTGTGAATGACGAGCTCCGCAACCGCCGGGATGAAGTTCGGGGCGAGCTTCCAGCTCTCGGAGCCGTACTTCAGCTCATCGTCGTCGGCATGTTGGACCCAGATCACCGGCACGCCGGCGGCTCTGGCCCGGCTCACGATCGTCTCGATATTGGCGACCACGCGCTTTGATTCCCAGATACCGGAAACGACGCCCACCTGAGCATCCACCACCAGCAACGCAGACTTGGCGCGCGTCGCTTGCCCCACTGACCGGCTGTCTTGCGCGATGGCGAAGACGGGGCATGTGGCCGCGAACAGCAGCGAGAGGATTCTGGGTGAAAGTGACATGATGATTCTCAGGTGAGGGCCGCATCGATGCAGGGGCTAGGCCCTGGCCTTGAACCAGGCGACCAGGGCATTGGCGTGGCCATGGCCCATCTGATGCTCAGTCTTGAGAAGGCTGACAAGCTCCATATGCTTGAGCGGGCCCGTTTGCTTGAGCACGTCCATCCAGTGGGCGATGGGCTTGCCGTACTTCTTCTCGATGGAGGGAAAGTAGGAAGCCGGGCCTTTGACCGTTTCTCCGGTTGACATGTGTTGACTCCTTTCGATCGGCGTCGCTGTGTGTAGGACACGCGCCGTCAGTTGGGTGAATGATTCCATCTCAACGACGATTGATGGCACCGAGATTCGACACGCGGGTGTGACTATTTCACCTGAGCTGAATGAAGATATTCTGCGACCCCCAGTGTTGCTGGAAGATGGCCGCCGACCTGACCAGGCCAGGCTGCATGGAGTACGGATCTCGATGCCAACACGGGCAAGGAGTCCTTGAGCAGATCAAAGTGCGTTTCGAGCGCCCGCGTTGAGTCATGAAGCCATCTGAAGACAGCCGCATATCGGCCCCTGCCGTCGGTGGCGCAGAAGGCCGCCCCTGTTGTGGAGCGCCCCAGGACGGCTGTGGCGCCAGAGCCCAGCGTCACCAGCAGCACCTCATCGGCACCTGCAAACTCGCGCTTCAAAAGACGCTGCACGCGGCGGCCACGGATGCTGCTCATGCCCAGCGTGTATTGGCCGGCGAGGGAGGACAGGGTGTCTGGGTGGATGGGCATGGTGTGTCACTCCCTTTGCGTGAAGTGGCCGAACGGCAAGTCCGGCTGCGTCAATGCAGTGATGAGGAACGAGGGCTTCAAATCGACTTGATGCAGGTCCGCGACGGGAAACCAGGCGAACTCGAGCCGCTGGTTGCCCTCGATGCCAAAGTGCAGAACGTTTTTGGCGAGGAGCGGAGAGTCGGATCTGACGTGGGCGTGAAAGTACAGGCCAAGCTCATGATGCCGCTGGCCCTGGTAGTCGAAGAAGTTCTCGGCGACATACAGCAGGCGGTCGCAAACCACGTCTTGCCCGATCTCCTCCTGCATCTCTCTGGCTACGGTTGCTGCCGCATCTTCGCCCGGCTCGACCCGACCGCCCGGAAGGGCCCAGAACGGATCGAACTCGGTTCGGTGAAGCAGGACGCAGCCACCGTGAATGATGACGGCCGCCGCCCGCAACTGGAACTTGTGGCCACCCACGATGAAGGAAATCATGCCGCTGCCTGACGGGTGTTCAAGGGCTGGTGGCGGGAAGCATATCTCCTGCTGCGGCAGGTGACCATCGCAGTGCACGGCCGGTTGCCGAATGCACGCCGCAGAGATCGACATAAGCCTCACATGGGCTCTGTCAGCGACTTCTTCATGAAGAACCGACTGAACCCGGGCGGGTAGTCGGGCAGTTCGCCAAAGCATGTGTAGCCAAGCTTCTCGTAGAAGCCACGTGCCTGAAACTCAAAGGTGTTGACCCAGGCGTTCTTGCAACCTCGATCCAGGGCCTCACGCTCGGCCAGTTCGACCAGATTTTTCCCGATGCCGAGCCCCCGAGCCACTTCGGGCACGACCAGATGGTCGATGAACAGCCATCCCCGGCCTGTCGAGCCGGAAAGCCCACCAGAGACATTCGCGTTCTCGTCGCGCAGAACGACGAACAGGGGCCGCCCATTGCTCGGACGTGCTTTCGAGTTGTTGTACTCCACGACCAAGTGGACGATTGCTTCCCGGACTTGGTCGGGCACTGCGTCCTCGACGGTAGCTTTGAGTTTTATATTTCGCCTCAATCATCGATCAGGTCATGCCGTTCCGCATGGACCCATTGAACAAACCGCATACGCCGCACTTCACGTTCGTGCCTCATGCGAACTGAGGATTCAATCGCCAGAGAGCTCCCGCAGATCGGCTGGGCTTCGAGCGGAATGGAGAGCCTCATCTGATTGGATACCTTCCGATGCTTCAGCAGGTTGTTTGTGACATTGAGTGATCGGTCTCTGAGCTGTTTGGCCGTCGCACCTACAGGCGCGCTGGACAGGATAAGGTCGACGGGATCGTCAATGGCGGTTCGTCGGCCATCCGCCTGAAGCCTCTCGACGAGGATTCCGCCGGTGGCTCCCGCCACTGTCAAAGCGTCAAGGCAATCGCGCTCAAAGAGGAAAGGAGCAATCGAGCGGCCGAGTTGATACACCGCTGAATGCCGTTGCGATCTCGGGCCACATCACGGGAGGCCCCATCGCTGGCGGGACTTTGAAAGGGCGGAGTTGAGGCGCCGGAACTCCTGACTGATGGCATCAAGTTCCTCGAGCGTGTACTCAATTGTCTGCTGTGCGTCGGAGCTAGGAAGTCCGACTATGTTGTGGACCTTGCCCGTTAACGGATCCACGCCCCATCGCCCGTGAACGAGCTGATTTCGCAGTTGTCTTGCCTCCTGAGCTTGTAGGACCCAATCCCTCACTTCAGAGACGGCCGTCGGGTGAAACTCAGAAGTGGATGCGATGTAGGCATCTACGAACTCAAGACGGGCCTTGAAGTTGAGAGAGTCCACTCTCGCGGCTTGGCCTTCCTTGCCCACGTAGCGCAGCACCGACGCGACCATCAAGCCGAGATTCGTATCGAGCCCGGAAAAGGCGAACATCGCTTTTCCGAGCGCGGAAGCGGCGTCGCGCTCAAGTTGCTCGCGGATGCGCCATATGTCACCGGCAGTGAGTTCGTTCATGAGGCACAACTTTGGAGCTAACCGGCATGCCGGTCTCAACAGATTGGCCAGCTGCGCTGAAAGTGCGCGATGGGTACCTTGCGCCGGTACGTCGATTGGGCACAACCACACCGTCAGCGGCCATGAGGAGAAACCCGCGACCGATCGTGTTGGTGGGCAGTGCCGGTCGCGCCAGTTGGGGCTGCCCGAGATCGCTGTCGCTGTCAGGTGAGCAGCCCGGTGCGGCCCCGGGGCGCAGATTCAGGGAGTCAGCGGCTTGCCCTCATCGTCCCGCAGCTCCAGCGGCTTGCGCCCCAGCGCCTCCAGCTGCGGCAGCACCTTGGCCTTGTCGCCGACAGCGACGACGATCAGCTCGGCCGGTTTGACCTGCTGCTGGGCGGCCTTGAAGGCGCTGGTGGCGGTGACGGCGGCGTACTGGCCGGGCAGCTTGACGATATGGTCTTGGGCTAAGCCCAGGGCCCAGTCGCTGGCATAGCTGGAGACGACGACGCGGTTGGTGTCGAACAGGCCGGGCAGCGACAGCAGCTGGGCATTGCGCACGCGGCTCAGCTCCGCCGCGCCCATGGGCTTGGCGCGCAGGCCGGCTATCTCGGTGAACATGTCGCTGAGCGCCGGGCCGGTGACCTCGGTGCGCACGCTGCCGTAGATGCCGAACTGGCCGCTGCTGCGACCCATCGCATAGGCCGAGTAGACGCCATAGGTATAGCCCTTGACCTCGCGCAGCTGGGTGTTGATGCGCGAGGTGAACAGGCCGCCGAGCGCCGCGTTCATGACCTTGATCGAGGCCGCCTCGGGATGCGATGCCAGCGGGCCGGTGGAGACCACGGCCAGCGCGGTCTGCGGCGCGCCGGGTTTGTCCACCAGCACCACGCGGGCCTGGGTGCTGCGGGCCGGCGGTGCGGCCTGCGCGGCGGCCGCTGCGGCGGGGCGTTGCCAGGCGCCGAACAGTTGTTCCGCCAGCGTCCTCAGCTCGGCTTCGGTGATGTCGCCGGCCACCACCAGGGCGGCCTGGTCCGGGCGGTACTGGCTCTGCCAGAAGCGGCTCAGGGCGGCGCTGTCGGTGGCCTTGATGCTGGCCTCGCTGCCCAGGGCAGGCATGGCCAGCGGATGGCCTTCGCCCTGGACGGCGCGATTGGCCACCAGCGAGGCCACAGCCGGCGCATCGGCACGTTGCTGGGCCAGGGCAGCCAGGCGGGCGCTGCGCTGGCGCTCGACCTCGGCCGGGCTGAAGGCCGGGTTCAGTGCCACATCGGCCAGCAGGGCCAGGCCTTGACCAAAGTTGGCTTTCAGGCTGCTCAGCTCGATGCGCGTGTCCTCGCGGCCGGCAGTGGCCTGCAGGCCGGCGCCCAGATTGGCCAGCTGATCGGCCAGTTGCTGGGCGCTGCGCGTCTTGCTGCCCTCTTGCAGCATGGCGGCGGTGAAGCCGGCCAGGCCGGGCTGGTCGGCGGGGTTGTTCATCTGGCCGGCGCGCAGCACCAGTGCCGCGCTGACCAGGGGCAGGCCCGGTTTGGCGACGTGGACCACCGTCAAGCCATTGGCCAGCGTGAAGCGCTTGCCGGCCGGCAGGCTCAGGGCCGGCGCCTTGCCCGGCTTGGGTTGCTGCTTGCGCCAGGGCTCGTTGGCATTCAATGCCTCGCGCTCGCCTTTGGCCGCCGCCGTGGGCGTCGGGGGAGTGGGCACCTCGGCTGCCAGCACCTTGGGGCCGGGTGTGGCCTGCACCACCACCCGCGCGTTCCTGCCCAGGTACCGGGCCGCGGCGGCGCGCACCGTCTCCGGCGTCACCGCCTGGTAGCGGGCCAGGTCCTTGCCGATGAAGTCGGGGTCGCCGGCCATCTGGTTGTAGTGGTTGATCAGATCCGCCAGCGTGCCCATCTTCTCCATGCGCGCGAACAGCTGGGTCTGGATGGTGGTGCGGGCGCGCTGCAGCTCTTCGGCCGAGGGCGGCCGGGTGGTCAGCTCCGTCAGCTCGGCGTCGATCAGCGCCTCGATCTCGTCCAGCGACTTGCCGGGCCGCGCCAGCACCTCGATGCCGAACACCGAGCCCAGCGAGGCCGAGTCCTGCGAGACCTGCACGCTCTGCGCCAGCTGGCGTTCGTAGACCAGCTTCTTGTAGAGGCGGCTGGCCTTGCCGCCGCCGAGGATGTGCGAGACCACGTCGAGGTCGGCGTCACCGCCCTGGTACATGGCCGGCGTGTGCCAGGCCAGGTTCAGGCGCGGCAGCTCGACGCGGTCGGTGACCTGCACGCGCCGTTCGGCGGTGAGGCGGGGCTGGGCGACGACCACCGGCGGCACCGGCTCGCCGGCCTGCAGCGTGCCGAAGTACTTCTGCACCAGGCGCTTGGCGTCGGCGGCCTTGAAGTCGCCGGCCAGCACCAGGGTGGCGTTATTGGGCCGGTAGTAGCTGCGTGCGAAGGCCTTCACATCGGCCAGCTGGATGGACTGGATGTCGGCATGGGAGCCGATCACGACCGCCCGGTAGGGATGACCTTCGGGGAACAGCGCCTGATAGATGGCCTCCTCGACAACACCATAGGGCCGGTTCTCGACCGACTGGCGGCGCTCGTTGCGCACCACGTCCTGCTGGTTGGCCAGGGCCACCGAGTCGACCTCGTCGATCATGTAGCCCAGCATGTCGGACTTGATCCACAGGCCCAGTTCCAGCTGGTTGGCGGGCAGGGTGAAGTAGTAGTTGGTGCGGTCGAAATTGGTCGAGCCGTTGGAGTCGGTGCCGCCGGCCGCATCGACGATCCGGTCGGCTGCTCCTCGCGGTATGTGCTTGGTGCCGGCGAACATCAGGTGCTCGAACAGATGGGCGAAACCGGTCTGACCCCTGGCCTCGTTGCGCGGCCCGGCGTGCACCCACAGATTGAAGGCCACCAGGGGCAGGCGGTGGTCCTCGATCAAGATCACCTCGAAGCCATTGGCCAGCTTCAGCTTTTCGTGCCGTACCGACAGGCTGCTGCCGTCGGACACCACGGCGCCCTGCAACGGGCCCGCGGCGAGTGCGGGCAGGGTCGAAACGCCGCCGAGACCGGCGCAGACGGCGGCGAGGGCCAGGAGTTTGAAACGCATGACAAGGGATCCTGCTGTCAGTGGAGGCTGGCGGACCATACTGTGAGCCGCCGCCCCGGGCAATTGGCGCTTGCCCCTTCGCTAATAGCTTGCGGGGGGCTCAGGGCGCAATCGCCCTGAGGATCCGGGTGGCCACCTCACGAACCGCCTGGTCGGCCTTGACGTCCTCAGCGGCGTTGCTGCTCACCAGCACGGCATCCTCGCTGTCCGGGCGCAGCACGATGAGGGCGAACCAGGCCTCGTTGCTGCCGGTGTGGGCGAGATGCCTGGCGCTGACGCCGGCCATGCTGTTTTGCAGGCGCCAGCCGAGTGCGAACCTGCCACCCTCGCGCACCGCTTGGTGCAGCAGACGATAGTTCGCGGTCTGCAGCAGTTTGCCGCGGCCCTGCTCGCCGGCCATCTGGTCGATGGCGAAGCCGGCCCAGTCGTCGAGCGACATGTGAATGCCGCCGGCCGGAGCGATCACCGCCGGGTTGTCGGCCTCCCTGCCTTCGACCGGTTCGCCCGCTTTGTGGCCCAGGGGCTGACCCCTGCGGGTGGCACCGAAGCCCGCGCTGCGCAGCCCCAGCGGCTCGAACACTTCATGCCGCATCAAGGTCTCATAGGAAAGGCCGCTGGCGCGCTCGGCGATCAGGCCCGCGATCAGCACCCCGTTGTTGGAATAGCCATCGGCCGTGCCGCGGGCATAGGCGGGCGTCTGTGCGAGCGCGATTCGGGCGTAGGCCAGGCGCTGCTCATGCAAGGGGCGCTTGTCTTGATGGAAGACCGCCACCCAGGACTCGTCGATGTTCGCCTGCATGCCGGCCTGGTGGGCCAACAGATCACGCAGCGTCACGTCGCGGTAGGCGGCCTGCATGTCGGCGGCCAGCTCGGGCAGCAGTTGGCTCAGCGGCGCGTCCCAGGACAGCAGCCCTCGCTCCACCAGCCGCGCCACCATGGTGGCCGTCATCGCCTTGCCATTGGAGCCGAGGTGCCAGACATCGCCGGGCTGGACCGGATCGCTCCCGCCCTTGGCGCGCAGGCCGACGACCGCACGTTCCGTCACCTGCCCCCGTCGTATCAACACCGCACCCATGGCCGGAACCTTGCCGCCCCCGATGCCGGCCCTGAGCAGGGCCTCCAGACCGACGGCCTGGCCCGGCTGGGTGGCCGGCGTCGTGACCGTTGATGGTTCGGCTGCGTTGGCGCTGCCTCCGAGGGCGGCACAGACGGCCAGGGCCATCGCACAAATCTGTTTCGTCTTCATCATCATTTCGACCGGGTCTCCAGCGTGGTGTGCCGGCAGTGTCGCCAGCGCCGAGGCCGGATGCCAGCGCCGACCGATGAACTGCACAACCACAGTCATCAGGTACAAGCACCCGATGCCCGTCGGGGCGGGCCTGAGCCCGCGTGAGGCTCAGCCCAGCCAGGCCAGTACCGACAACCAGGCCGGCGCCATCACCACAAAGGCCAGGGTGGAGACCACGATCGCCGCCGTGGCCTGGGCCTCCTGGGCCTGGTAGCGCTGCGCGAACAGCAGCGCATTGGAGCCCACCGGCAGCGCCGCGCCGAGCACGATCACCGCCAGCGGCACACCGTTCTGGCCCAGCAGCCAGTGGCCCACCACCAGCACCAGCAGCGGCAGGCACAGCATCTTGCCCACGGTCAGCAGCAGAGCGATGTTCACCGCGCCCTTGATGCCGTAGTGCGCGAGCGACAGGCCGATCAGCACCAGGCACATCGGCACCACCGCCGAGCCCAGCATCTGCAGGCCGGCGTCCAGCAGCGGCCAGATCGGCAGGCCCAGCAGGTTCCAGGCCAGGCCGGCCATCACCGGCAGAATCACCGGGTGTATCAGCGTGCTCCTGGCGGTCTGGGCCAGGGTGGTCATCAGCGCAGCGCCCTGGCCCGCATGGTGGGCGGCACGGGCAACGTCCAGCTCGACCAGGAGGGTGGCCAGGCTCATCAGCGTCAGCGCGTGCAGGCTGATGATGGCCACATGGATGCTCAGGCCGGGGTCGCCATACAGCGCGGCGACGAAGGGCAGGCCCAGCTGCACCGTGTTGCCGAAGCTGGCACTGATGGCGCGCACCGCAGGTGCCGCCGGCTCCAGCGCCGCATTGCGCCTGTTGACGGCATAGACGACCAGCATCCACACCACCGCCGGCCCGAAGAAGGCCAGCAGGGTGCCCCAGGGCATGGTGGCGAAGTCGATGCGCGCGGTGGCGCGGAACAGCAGTGCCGGCGTGAACAGGTAGAAGGCCAGGTTGGAGAGCACACGCACCGTGTCGCCGCCGCCGAGCAGGCGGGTTCGGCCGGCCGTCCAGCCCATGGCCACGACCACGAACAGCACCAGCAGCTTGATCCAGAGTTCACTCGTCATGGCCGGCGAGTATGCCGCCGCGCGCTATGCGCCCGCGCGCAGCAGCAGCAGATGTCCCTGCACATCGGAATCCAGGTTGCGCCGCAGCACGCGGGACTCGGCTCGCACGAGTTCGAAGCCCTGCTCGGCCGCCAGCCGCTGCAGATAGGGCAGGGCGTGGCGATAGCGTCGGCTGGCGCCCAGCTCCACCTCGCCCTCCAGGGCGGCCTCGACGGAGAACAGGAAGCGCCCGCCCGGCCGCAGCACCCGCCGCACGCCGGCAAACACGGCCGACAGATCGCCCAGATAGACGAACACATCGGCCGCCACGACCAGATCGAAGCGCTCGTTGCAGGCGGCCAGCCAGGCCGTCAGCTCGGCGCAGTCCAGCGCGTCGTACAGGCCGCGCTGCCCGGCCTTGGCCAGCATTTTCTCTGACAGGTCCACACCCACCAGCCGGTCGGCCCGCGGCCGCAGTAAGGGCCCGCACAGGCCGGTGCCGCAGCCCAGATCCAGCACGGCCAGCGCTGCGCCCGCTTCATCGGCCAGCAACTCGGCCAGCAGCTGCGGCGTGCGGTAGTCCAGCTCCTGCACCAGCGCCTGGTCGAAGCCCTCGGCATAGCCGTCGAACAGCTCCTTCACATAGGCGGCCGGCGCCTGCTGGGGCATCTCGTCCTCACCCACGCTGGCCAGTACGAAGCGCGTGTGCTGTGCGCGCTGCGCGTCGACGCCCAGGGCCAGCGCCCGCTGCAGCGCCTGTACGCCCTCGTCGCGCCGGCCCAGGCGCAGCAGCACATCACCGCACTGCATCTGCGAGATCACGCAGCCCGGGTCCAGCGCCAGGGTCGCGTCATAGCCGGCCAGCGCCTCGCTCAGGCGCCCCAGCGCATACAGGCTGCGGGCACGGCCGCGGGTGGCGAATAGGTCCCCGGCCTGGCCGGCCAGCACCGCCTCGAAGCAGGCCAGTGCCGCGGCTGGCTGGCCCGCAGCCAGCTGCGCATTGCCCAGATTGGAGCGCGCCGGCAGAAAGTCCGGCCGCTGCGCTGCGACCCGCGTCAGCAGCTCGACCGCCTCGTCGTGTCTACCCTGTTGGCCTGCCACGATGCCCAGCAATTGCAGCGCATCGAGATACACCGCATCGTCGGGCGCGATCGCGCGGTAGGCGCTAGCAGCCTCGTCCAGCCGGCCCGCGCGGTGCAATGCAAAGGCCGCATCGAGGCTGGCTTCGCTCATCGCGGCTCACTCGGCGGCTGCGCCGAGCTCGCGCCGCAGATGTCGACAAAGACGATGTCGAAGATCTTGCCGGCGGGTGGGTACTGAAGCAAGGCTGACATCAACTGGCTGCACTCAAGTTGACAGGCATATTAGCGCCGAATACGTCCCTGGATTGTGAAGACCCCCAGGGGTCTTCCCCGGTACGGGGTGGTAGGGGCCTGGGCCTACACTGGCTACCGGGCGCTCTGCGCAGACAGGTCCCCGGTGAAATCGATAACAGTGGCGTCGAAACGCCCGAGGGAGGACGATGGAAGGTATCCATTGGCGATGGCTCATGGGCCTGATAACGCTGTGCCTGCTGACGGCGAGGCCGGCGCCGGCCGCCGCGCCGGAGTTCCAGATCACACCAGCACCCCCGTGGGTCCGACCGGTGGCGCTGCCGGCTGCTGGCTCGGCCCCGGCAGGCAGTGCAGTTCAATATGTGCTTAGCGATACGCAGACCCGTATCGAGACCCGAGACAAGGTCGTCTATCGACACTATGCGCAGAAGGCCTTGAATGGGGCCGGAGTCGATGAGGCGTCGCATGTCGAGGTGCGCTTCGACCCGACCTTCCAGAGCCTCAGCCTGCATGCGGTAAATGTGCTGCGCAATGGCCAGGTGTTGCCCCGCCTGGATGCCAGCAAGGTGCGCATGATGCAGCGCGAGAGGGAGCTGGAGTACCGCATCTATGACGGCAGCAAGACGGCGACGGTGATCGTTGACGACGTGCGCGTTGGCGACGTGGTGGAGTACGCCTACACGCTGCGCGGCAGCAATCCGGCGTTCGAGAACCGCCAGTCCGGCCGTTTCGATCTGCAGTGGGGCGTGCCGGTGCAGCGCATCTATGCGCGGCTGCTGGTGCCCAAGGAGCGGGTCCTGCAATGGCTGCCGCGCAACCAGGCGGCTGCGGCCGTGATCACCGAGCACGGGGACCTGCGCGAGCATGTGTGGGATATCGCCAACAGCGAAGGCAAGGTGGTCGAGCCCGATGCGCCGGCCTGGTTCGACCCCTATGCCTCGATGCAGTGGAGCGAGTTCAAGAGCTGGTCCCAGGTGGCTCGATGGGCCGTGCCGCTGTACCGCAGCCCGACCCAGCTGAGCCCGGCGCTGCAGGCCGAGGTCACCCGCATTGCCGCACTCAGTGCCGAGCCGCAGGAGCGGGTGCGCGCGGTGCTGCAGTTCGTGCAACGCGAGGTTCGCTACCTCGGTGTGGAGATCGGTGCCGGCTCCTATATACCGAACCCTCCGGCCACGGTGCTGAAGCGGCGCTTTGGTGACTGCAAGGACAAGACCTTGCTGACCATCACACTGCTGCGCGCCTTGGGCATCGATGCCAAGCCGGCACTGGTTCACACCAGCGTGAGACAGGGGCTGGTCGACATCCTGCCCACGCCGGCCGCGTTCAATCATGTGCTGGTGCTGGTACAGCTGGAGGGCCAACGCTACTGGCTGGATCCGACTCGCGCCGTGCAGCGCGCCAAGCTGTCCCATCTGTCGCAAGCCGATTTCGGCCTTGCCTTGGTGGTCGATGCAGAGGCCGAGGCGCTGGTTGCTATGGCCGGCAACGGCAGCAATGTGGCCATGCGCACGATCAAAAGTGTGTTCGACGCCCAGGCTGGGCCGGACCAAGCTGTGCGGCTGACCATCACCACGCTGGCGCAAGGGGCCAGCGCCGAGGCCATGCGCGGTTCGCTGAGCACGGAGAGCCATGCGCAGCTACAGAAGAAGTATCTGAACTTCTACGCCCAGTACTACCCTGCCATCACGGTACAGCACCCCTTCACCGTCGATGACGACGAGGCGGGCAACCGCATCACCCTCACCGAGCGCTACAGCATCGCCAACTTCTGGACCGATGCCGAGCAGCGCAAGCGCCGGGAGGCCATGATCTATGTGCCCGACTTGCAGGAGCTGCTGCGGCAACCGCGGACGCCGATCCGCAGTTCGCCGCTGGCGCTTGCCCATCCGGTCGTCCTGACTCACACGGCTGAGGTGCTGCTGCCCGGACCCTGGAGCATCAAGCCGGAGCGCACCGAACTGAATGACGCCGCCTTCCACTTCGAGCGCGACATCTCGATGCGAGGCACGCGCCTGATGCTGGAGGACAAATTCAGCTCGCGCGCCGCATTCATTGCCCCCACCGACGTCAAGGCCTATGCAGCCAATCTGGAGCGCGCACGCGATGCCGTCAACTTCCAGCTCTACACGTCCACGGCCTCGCCCGGCGACAAGGCTTCCGGCGGCGGGGGCTACAGTGGGCCAGCCATCTTGGTGGCCCTGCTGACGCTGGCGCTGAGTGTGTGGGGCGCCTTCAAGCTGTACCGCTTCGATCCGGAGCCCGAGCCGGCGGTCACATTCGCAGCCCGCTATCAAGGGCTGGGCGGTTGGCTGATCCTGCTCGGCCTGGGACTGATCTCGCTGCCCATACGCCTGTGGATAGCGTTCGAGCCTTCGATGTTGGCCTATGAGCAGCCGGGCTGGTCACGCCTGACCGCTGCCGACGGCGAGGCCTTTCACCCGATGTGGGCACCCGTGCTCTTGTACGAGCTGGCGATGATCATCGTGCAGAGCGTGGCGCTGGCGCTGTTGCTGGTGTTGTTCTTCGGCAAGCGCAGCAGCCTGCCCAGGCTGTTGATGGGCTACCTGGCAGTGCTGCCGCTGCTGTGTCTGATGGACGTGCTTCTGTGCAACATGGTCCCCACGCTGGCAGACATGGTCGCAGTGGGCTGGCGCACCGTCGGCCAAAGCCTTGTTTCGCTGCTGATCTGGGGCAGCTATCTGCTCAAGTCGGTGCGGGTGCGGCAGACGTTCGTGCAGCGCCTCAGGCCAGCGGCGCCTGCGCCCTCTGAACCGGAACTTGCGCCCGAGCCTAGCCCATAAGGCCCCTGTTCTGCTAGGGCCTGTTAACACTACATCTCGCACAGGCGGACGTAGTGTTAACAGGCCCTAAGCCCCTACAACACCCGATGCGTCAACGCCGGCAGCTGCGTACGAACGGCCGTCAGCCGCGCCGCATCGACCTCGGCCACCACCACGCCCTCGCCCTCGGGCAGCACGGCCAGCACCTCGCCCCAGGGATCGACAATCATGCTGTGGCCCCAGGTGCGGCGGCCGTTCTCGTGCTTGCCGCCCTGGGCCGCGGCGATCTCATAGCACTGGTTCTCGACCGCACGGGCACGCAGCAGCAGCTCCCAATGAGCCTGGCCGGTGGTGTAGGTGAAGGCGGCCGGCACGCTGATCAGATCGCAGGGCGTGGCGCCCGGCGCAAAGCTCATCGCCCGGTACAGCTCCGGAAAGCGCAGGTCGTAGCAGATGCTCAGGCCCACGCGCAACGGCCCGGCCTGAACGGCGGTGGGCGTGTCGCCGCGCTCCAGCACGCGGCCCTCGTCATAGTCTTCGCGGCCATTGTTGAAGCGGAACAGATGGATCTTGTCGTAGCGCGCCGCCTGCGTGCCGTCGGGCGCGAACACCAGGCAGGCATTGCGCACCCGGCTCGCATCGGGCGTGCGCAGCGGCAAGGTGCCGCCGATCAGCCACAGCCCGTGCTCTTGTGCGGCCTGGCTGAGCATGGCCTGGATGGGCGCGTTCAAATCGCCGGGCTCTTCTGCGATGGCCAGCTTGTCGGTATCGGCCCGGCCCATCAGGCAGAAGTACTCGGGCAGGCTGACCAGCTGCGCGCCCTGGGCCGCAGCCTCGGCGATCAAGCGCCTGGCGTCGATCAGATTGCGCGCCACATCGGGCGTGGAGACCATTTGAACAGCGGCCAGCTTCATCGTTGCCTGCTCCTGATTCAGTTTGTGGGTGCGGAGGCGGCCTCGGTAGCCCCCTCGACCTTGCGTTCCACACGCTCGACCTTGGGATCTGCCCAGCTGCCGGTGACATGGAATTCGCGCGTTCCGGCCGCCATCATCGGCTTTCTCAGCAGCAGCTGGGCGAACAGCGTGCCCAGGCCTATGGCCGGATTGATCGCCGCATAGGCCAGCGAGGCGGTGGTGGCGCTGATCTCGGGCACGACGATGATGCGCAGGTCCTGGATCTCGCGGGCCAGGTCAGCCTGCCCCTCGGTCAGCACCACGGCCGAGACGCCGCGCATGCGCAGATTGTTGGTGCTGGCCAGGCCCTGATTGATCTTCACGTTGCCGCTGAAGCTGTCGAAGGCAAAACCCTCCTGGAACAGATCGCGGAAGTCCAAGGTGAAGCGCCGCGGCAGCGACTGCAGGCTCAGCACGCCCAGCAGCCGGCCGACACCGGGGTCGGCCTTCAGGAACTGGCCGGCGTCCAGCGCCACGGCGACCTGACCGGTCATGCTCGGGTAGTCGGGGCTCAAGGGTGAGCCCAGCCAGCCGACCTGGCCCGACATCTCGCCCTTGCCGCCGCGCACCACCCGGCCCAGGCCCAGGCGCTCGAGCAGATTGCCGGCATCGGCGATCTTCATCTTGAAGTCCATCAGCGCGCGGCGCCGCGGCTGGCCGGGCTCGGCCGCCCAATTGCCAGTGGCCGTGAGCGTGGCATCGGGCTGGGCCAGCTGCAGGCGGCTCAGCCGCCACTCACGCGCCGCGCCGCTGTGCTGGGCCTCGACCTCCAGCTTGCCCAGCTTCAGTCCGCGCAGCTCGAAGTCGTCGATGACGATGTCCAGGGCCGGCACGCTGCTGGGCTGGCTGTCGAGCAGGCTCTCCACCGATTCGGCATCCGACTTGGGCAGGGCCAGCCGCGCCAGCCGCGCATAGACCCTGCCGGCGCCGCTGCGCGCGTCGCGGTACTCGATATAGCCGCCGAGCTGCTCGGCCTCGACATTGACCCGCCACAGGCCCTGGTCGGCGGCCGTGGTGGCCGAGCCGCGGTTGACGGTCGCCATCAGCCTGTTCAGCTTGCGGCCGCTGAACTGCAGCTCCTGGGCCTTCAAGGTGAGCGCGCTCGGCGCGTAGCCGGCATCCAGCACCTCGGCTGTGCCGCTGCCGTTGCCAAGCACCCGCGCCGCCAGTGCCTGCCAGGCATCGACATTGACCGTACCCAGATTGGCGCGCCCGTGCACGCCCGAGGGCGGCAGGCTGGGCAGGCTATCCTGCACGGCGATCATGCCGCGCAGCACCCGCGGCTGAGCGGCGCTCAGATCGCGCTGGTACTGCAGCTGCAGCAGATTTCCGAGCTCGAAGCGCAGCGTGTCGCGTGGCGGGCTGCCCGCGGCGCGGAACTCAGGTGCCGCTTGAGTCTGCAGGCGCAGTGGCAGCAGGCTCTCGGCCTCCTTGCGCAATGGCGCGGGCAGGTCAAGCGCCAGACCCTGCAGATTGCTGGTCAGCTGCAGCTCGGTCAGACCACGCACCACACCGAGCTCCAGCCGATAGTTGGTTTGCCCATTGAAGGACTGCGCCAGGCGTGACAAGGCCCCCAGCTCGGCGCTGCGCCTCAGCGCCTCGGCGGTGGCCAGGCCCTGGGCCGTGAAACGGAGATGGCCGTCGGCCTGGCTGCCGCCGTCGATCGCCAGATCGCCGCCCAGCGCACGCGCCGTCACCCCCTGCAAGTTCACGCCCTTATGCGTGAAGTTGATGCGGCCACGGGCATTCGCCAGCGCCGGCACATCGGGGCGCAGGCGCAGCTCGTTGCCCGCCAGGCTGATGCTGCCCTTGACCGTGGATCTGGCCGCGTCGCTGAGCGGAATCTGCACCCCCAGTGTCAGGTCGGCCAGGCCGGTGCCCGTTGCGGGGGTCAGGCCTTGCCCGGTCCATTCGGCCACCGGCGAGCCGCGTACAAAGCGCAGAAACTCGTTCAGCGGCCCGCGGCCGGTGCCGTCCAGCACCAGCACCGCGTCGTGGCTCAGATCGCGTATGCCGCCTTTGACGCCCGACAGCTCGACGCCGAAGATGCGCGCCCGGCCATTGCGTATCTCCATGCTGCTGCGGTCGAACACCAGATCGGCGTTCAGCCGCTCCATTGCCGGCCAGGGCGATTCGAAGGCCGGGCGCCCCTCGCTCGCGCCATGGCTGGGCACGTAGGCGAACTGAAGGTCGCGGGCCTTCGCGGCGATGTGAAACTGGCCCTGGCGGCCGGCGTCGAACGGAAAGTCCCACAGATCGCCGCGCACCTTGAAGGTGGCGTCCTGGGCGCTGCCGGACTGGATCGCGTCGCGCACCCAGTGGCGGGTGTCGGCCGGAATCTGCAAGGGCAGGTAGCGGGCGGTGGCCGCAGCGCGGCCCTCGTCCAGGCGCCCGCTCATGTCCAGCAGGCCCGGAAAGCGGCCGCCGCGCCCGGTGCCCGTGCCGGGGCCGGTGGTCCAGGTGGCGTTCAGATCGCCGTGCGCGTCGGCATTGGCAAACTTCACATCGCTGAGCTTGAGTTCGATCTTCGGCGCCTGGCCGGCGGGCTGGGCGTCGATGCGCCAGTTCAACTGGGCGCTGAACTTGTCGAGTTCGACCAGCGGATCTTCGAATACACCGGGCAGCTCCAGCGCACCGTTGGCTATCAGCAGCCGGCCCTCGCCGCCCCGTTCGGTGGCGCTGAGCTGCAGCTGCGCATTGCGCAGGCCCGGGCGGCCGGCGACCTTGACATCGCCGGTCTGGTGCGACGCAAAGCTCAGGCCGTTCAGCAGGGTCTTGACCTTGTAGCTCAGCGGCTGGTCCAGCGGCCCCTCCCACTGCGCTGCCACCTCGCTGGCCATGCCCTTGGCCTGCAGCTCGACCAGCAGTCGGCGCAGCGCCTCGCCCATCGGCAGTCGCGAGCCGATCTGTGCCATCACCGCCAGGTCCAGCTGCTGGGCGCTGAACTCACCACCGCTGACGGCGGCCAGGCTGCCGTCCTTGGCCCGCGCCTGCTTGACCTTGATGCCGAGGTCGGCCCGCTGCCAGACCAGGCCATCGCCGGTGACGAAGCCCAGCTGAGTGGCCGTCACGCTCAAACCCTTGCTATCACGTTGCAGGGCCAGGCGGCCCTGGATCTGCTCCAGGTCGATCGCATCGGCCTTGGGTGCCAGGCGCATCTGCACCGAGCGCAGGGCCAGATCGACGGTGGCGCCGGCGACCTCGCCCTCCTTGACGTCGATCCAGGCGCGCAGCGCGCCGTCGCCCTCGCTGAGCTCGAAGGGCAGTTGCACATGGCGCTTGAGCTCGCGCACATCGGCGCGCGGCAGATCGGCATGCAGCTGGCCGCTCCAGTGGCGCAGCTCGCCGGGTCGCTTCAGCAGCGACTGGGTGAAGCGGCCGCGCAGCGAGAGGCGTTCGCCCCATTGCGGCGGCGGCGTGGCGTCCAGGCGCAGCTGGTGGCTGCGCAGGCCGTTGCGTATCACCAGGTTCACATCGCTGAGCTTCAGTGGCGGCGCGTCGCGGCCCTCGTCCAGCCAGCGCAGGGTGCCGCGCAGCACGACGAACTCATGCTGGCTGAAGAACCAGTCGGCCAGCTCGGCGCCATCGGTCGAGGCCCTGTCGGTATCGTCCAGACTCAGGCCGGCGACGAAGATCTTGCCCTGCTTGTCGCGCCGCACCTCCAGCTGCGGGCCGTCGATCAACAGCTGCTCGAAACGCAGCTCGAAGGCCAGCAGCGAGCGCGCCGACAGCGCCGCCGACACCATGGGCAGGCGCAGCACCTCGCGGCTGTGGGCGTCGGAGAAGCGCAGATCGCGCATTTCGATGGCCGGCACCCAGCCGCCGGAGCGCACCTGGATGCTGCCAATGCTCAGCTTTAGCCCTAGTGCCGCCGAGGCCTGAGTCTCGATGCGGCCGCGCCAGTCATCGATGTGCGGCAAAATTGCCCAGTGCAGCACCAACCAGGCCACCAGCACCAGGCCCCATGCCAATAACATCAGGCCCACCGCCCAACGGGCCAGGGCGCGCAGCAGGCGGCCTGGGCGACGGGTGGCAGCGAGAGCGGACGTGAACAAAGACATGAATTCGGGGGCACCAGCAGTGGTACGAACAACAACAGCGCCGACGCGTGGACGGACCGGCCCTGAGCCCGTTCCTTCTTCGACCCCCGGCAGCGGGCGCGATCAATCTAGCACAGCGCTGTTGTCCTCATGACTTCGCCCGACACGCTTCCCCTCGCATCGGCATCGCCAGCCGCCCTGGCCGAGTACAGCCGCTTCGTGCAGCGGGTGCGTCGCCGCTACGAAGCCGAACTCGCCCTGCTGCCTCCTGGCCTGCCCGATCGCGCCGCCATCGAGGCCCTGGTCGTCACGCTGCAGACCGGCGGCCGGCCGCTGGCCACCGCCCTGCGCGTGGCCCGGCATCTGGTGCTGGAGCGGCTGGCGGTGCTGGACATCGAGGCCGGCGCGGCGATGGAAGACATCACGTTGGTGATGACCACCTTGGCCGAGGTCAGCCTCTGCCTGGCCCTGGCCGACGCCCGGGCTGCCCAGGATGCCGTCAACGGCGTGCCGCGCGATGCCCAGGGCCGCGAGATCGAGTTCTGGGTCATAGGCATGGGCAAGCTGGGCGCGCGCGAGCTGAACGTGTCGTCCGACATCGACCTGATCTATGTCTACGAAGACAGCGGCCAGACCGATGGCGCCAAGTCGATCAGCGCGCACGAGTATTTCTCGCAGGTCGCCAAGCGGCTGTACACGCTGATCGGTGATGTCACCGACGACGGCAATGTGTTCCGCGTCGATCTGGCCCTGCGCCCCAATGGCAACTCCGGCCCGGCCGTGGTCAGCCTGGCGATGCTGGAAGAGTATTTCCTGGTTCAGGGCCGCGAATGGGAGCGTTTTGCCTGGCTGAAGAGCCGGGTGGTGGCGCCGCTGGCCAGCGTCACCAATGGCCGGGCCCTCGCCCTTCGCGACCTGGTCACCCCCTTCGTCTACCGCCGCTATCTGGACTACGGCGTGTTCGAGGGCCTGCGGCAATTGCATCGCAAGATACGCGACGAGGCGCAGAAGCGCGCCGCCGGCCGGCCCGAGCGGGCCAATGACGTCAAGCTGTCGCGTGGCGGCATACGCGAGATCGAGTTCACCGTGCAACTGCTGCAGGTGGTGCGCGGCGGCCAGTTCCCCGAGATCCGCACCCGCTCCACCGTCAAGGCCCTGCACCGGCTGGCCGCACGGGGGCTGATGAAGGTCACGGCTGCCGAGAAACTGGCCGAGGCCTATGTGTTCCTGCGCCGGGTCGAGCACCGCATTCAGTTCCTTGATGACCAGCAGACCCATCTGCTGCCCACCGGCGATGGCGATCTGAACTGGATCGCCAACAGTCTAGGCATGACCTGCCGCGCCGACGCCTGCCAATTGCTGGATCGGCTGTGCGAGATCCGCGAGATCGTCGCGATGGAGTTCGACGCGCTGCTGCACGACGGCAACGCCCCGCCGGCCGGCAAGGCCGGTGGCTGCAAGGGGTGTGGCGGCCCGCCGCCGACGCTGGATTCCGAAGACCTGCTGGAGCGCCTGCCGCTGGACCTGGCCACGCCGGTGCGGCGCCTGGCCTTGACGCCCAAGGTGCAGGGCCTGCGCGAGGAATCGAAGCTGCGCCTGGGCAAGCTGGTGGCCCGTGCCGCGCAGGCGGTCGAGCAGGGCCAGTGCAGCATGGTCGCGGCGGTGCGCTTCGTTGACTGGATCGAGCCGCTGCTGCGCCGCGAGACCTATCTGGCCCTGCTGGTCGAGCGGCCCGCGGTGCAGACCCGCCTGCTGCGCCTGCTGGGCCTGGCCCGCTGGCCTATGCGCTATCTGATGCTGCACCCGGGCGTGATCGACGAGCTGGCCGACGAGCGGGTGATGCACGAGCGCTTCGACGGCACCGCCTTCGTCGCCGACCTCGAGGCCCGCCACAAGGCCTGGCAGCGCGCCGGCGAGGCCGACGAGGGCGCACTGCTGGACTCGCTGCGCCGCGCCCACCATGCCGAGGTGTTCCGCATCCTGGTGCGCGACGTCGAGGACCACATCAGCGTCGAGCAGGTGGCCGATGAGCTGTCGGCCCTGGCCGATGCGGTGCTGCAATGCACCATCACCTGGGCCTGGGACCGGCTCAAGCAGCGCCACCGCGAGGTGCCGAGCTTTGCCGTCATCGCCTACGGCAAGCTCGGTGGCAAGGAGCTGGGCTACGGCGGTGACCTGGACGTGGTCTTTCTCTACGACGACGAGGACGAGCGCGCCTCCGAGGTCTATGGCGCCTTTGTGCGCAAGCTGATCACCTGGCTGACCCTGCGCACCGCCGCTGGCGAGCTGTTCGACATCGACACCGCGCTGAGGCCCAATGGCAACTCGGGCCTGCTGGTGACCTCGCTGCAGTCATTCGCCAACTACCAGCAGGGCCGCGGCAGCAATGTGGCCTGGACCTGGGAGCACCAGGCGGTGACCCGCGCCCGCTTCAGCGCCGGCAGCCCCGAGCTGGCGGCCGGCTTCGAGGCGGTGCGCCGCGCGGTGATGACGGCGCCCCGCGACGCCGCCGCACTGAAGGCCGAGGTCAAGGCGATGCGCGAGAAGGTGCGCGGCGCCCACCGGATCGCCGCCGAGCTGTTCGACGTCAAGCACAGCCCCGGCGGCATGATGGATGCCGAGTTCGCCGTCCAGGTGCTGGTGCTGCTGCATGGCGCAGCGCACCCGGAGTTGCTGGACAACGCCGGCAATATCGCGCTGCTACAGCGTGCCGAAGCCGCCGGCCTGCTGCCGGCTGGGGTCGGCCTGGCCGCCGCCGATGCCTACCGCGAGCTGCGCCGCGCCCAGCACCGAGCCCGCCTGGACGAGCAGCCGACCTCGGTGCCACCGGAGCGCATGGCCGCACAGCGTGATGCCGTGCTGGCGCTGTGGCGCGCCGTGTTCGATTGAAACCGGTCTTCAGCGCCTGGACGGCGCTGTGCCTGCTGCTGGCCTGGGGCGCGGCGCTGGTGTTCGCCCTGCCCACCGAGGCGCTGGACTGGCAACCAGGCCTGACCCATCAGGCCTGGCGCTGGTGGAGCGCCGCCTGGGTGCACTGGAGCGCCCAGCACCTGATGGCCAATCTGGCCGGCACGCTGGTGCTGGCCTCCTTGGGCTGGGCCGCCCGGCTGCCCATGCGCGCCGCGCTGGCCTGGGCCCTGGCCTGGCCTCTGACGCAGCTGGGCCTGCTGATCAAGCCCGAGCTGCTGCATTTCGGCGGCCTGTCCGGCGTGCTGCATGCCGGTGTGGCGGTGGCGGTGGTCTCGCTGGCCTTTGCGCCGCGGCGCAGCGAGCGGCTGTGGGGCCTGGTGATAGCCCTGGGCCTGCTGGTCAAGATAGCGCTGGAGCAGCCGCTGGGCCCGGCGCTGCGCCAGGTGCCCGGCTGGGACATCGCCATCACGCCGCTTGCCCATGCCACCGGCGCGCTGGCCGGGGCGTTGTGCGCCCTCCTGGTGCATTTCGTCGCTCACCGCAGGGGCAGATACTGATTTGAGCGGGCATCATGCTCGGCCCCGTGCCGCACGCTGCCATGCCTAGAAAAACTCATCTCGACACCCTCGCCCTGATCACCCTGCTCGCCTGCTGCGCGCTGTGGGGGCTGAACCAGGTCGCCAGCAAGATCGCCCTGGCCGAGGTACCCCCGCTGTGGCAGGCCGGCCTGCGCTCGCTGTGCGCGGCCGTGCTGCTGCTGGGCTGGTGTGGGTGGCGCGGCATCAAGCTGTTCGAGCGCGATGGCTCGCTGGGCGGCGGCCTGCTGGCGGGCAGCCTGTTCGGGCTGGAGTTCGCCTGCATCTTTGCCGGCCTGCAGTTCACCACCGCCTCGCGCATGATTGTGTTCATCTACCTGGCGCCCTTTGTCGTGGCCCTGGGCATGCCCTTCATCTCGACGTCGGAGCGGCTGCGGCCACAGCAGACGGTGGGTCTGCTGCTGGCTTTCGGCGCCGTGGCCTGGGCTTTTGCCGAGGGCTTCGGCCAGAGCGACGCACCGCCGCGGCAATGGCTGGGCGACACCCTGGGTGTGCTGGCCGCGCTGTTCTGGGGCGGCACGACCCTGGCGATACGGGCCACCAAGCTGTCCGGCCTGTCCGGCGAGAAGACGCTGTTCTACCAGCTGTGCGTCTCGGGCGTGGCGCTGAGCCTCGGCGCGCTGCTGCTGGGCGAGCCGTTCCCGACCAGCCTGTCGCCGCGCATTTCGGCCATGATGGCCTTCCAGATCGTTGTCATCACCTTTGCCAGCTATCTGCTGTGGTTCCGGCTGATGCGCCAGTACCCGGCGACGATCCTGGCCTCGTTCACCCTGCTGACGCCGCTGTTCGGCCTGCTGGCCGGCGCCCTGCTGCTGGGCGAGCCGGTGACACTGCGCCTGGTCATCGCCCTGGTCGGGGTGGCCGCGGGCATCGTGCTGGTGAACCGGCGCTGATTGTCACTTGCGCTACAGGCCAGGCCCGGGCTCGGGTCTAGACTCTTGGCCACCCCCCAACCTCGACAGGACCACCACCATGATCACCTTGTGCGGATTCAGCGCCTCCAATTACTACAACAAGGTCAAGATGGTCTTGCTGGAAAAAGGCATTCCGTTCGAGGAAGAAATGGTCAAGACCGGCAGCACCGACGAGGCCGTGCTGAACTGCACGCCGCTGGCCAAGGTGCCCTTTATCCGCACCGAACAGGGCGCGATGTGTGAAAGCCAGGCGATCGCCGACTATCTGGAGCTGGCCTATCCGCAGCCGGCCCTGCTGCCCGCCGACCCCTGGGCCGCCGGCAAGGTGCGCGAGCTGGTCGTCTATGTCGACTGGCACCTGGAAATGGTCGCCCGCCAGCTCTATTACGCAGCCTACTTCGGCGGCACCATCAGCGACGAGGCCAAGGAGAAGGTGCGCCAGCAACTGGTCAAGAACATCGCCGCGTTCAAGCGCCTGGCCAAGTTCTCGCCCTATCTGGCCGGCGACACCTTCACCCAGGCCGACGTGGCCGCCTGGGTCAGCCTGCCACTGGTCTCGATGTCCACCAAGGCGATGTACGGCGAAGACCTGCTGACCGCCGGCGGCATCGACTGGAAGCCCTACGCCAAGATGATTGGCGAACGCGCAAGTGCGCAGAAGATCACCGCCGACCGCAAGGCGGATCAGGAGAAGGCGGCAGCGGCCAAGGCCTGAGCCTTTTGGGGCTGAAGTTATGTAGCCCGGATGAAATCCGGGGAATCTTTTGGCGGTCGGCCCCGGATTGCCTTGCCCTTGCAGGGACATGGCGCTACGGCGTGCGTCGGTGAGCACACTGGTGCTCCCCTCGGGCGCGCCGCAGCCATCCGGGCTACGCAATTGCAGTGCGACATGACACCGAGAGGCATGCCGCTAGTCATCCCCCACTGAGTGCTAGCACCACGGCCACGAAGTCATCCGGCTTCAGGGCCTGCCGGAGATCGCGCACCCCGAGGCCGTTGACGAAGATGCGCATATTCGGCCGCAGCTGGCCCTGCTCGTCGACGACGCGAAAGCGCAGCCCTGGATAGCGCCGGTCGAGGTCGGCGAACAGCTGGTCCAGCGTGTCGCCCTCGGCATCGACGTGCGACTCGCCCGTGTACGAGCGCAGCGCCCCCGGGATCAAGATCTTCATGCGAGTTCGGCCACTTCCACCGCGTAGATCTCCGGCAGGTGCCGGGCGATATTGGTCCAGCTCGCGCCCTCGTCCCGCCCTATCCACAACTCACCACCGGTGGTGCCCAGATACAGCGCCGGTTTCGCCTGTGCATCCACCGTCATGGCCTGGCGTTTCACGGTCCACCAGGCCTGGCTGTCGGGCAGGCCCTGGTCCAGCCGCTGCCAGGTCTTGCCGGCATTGCGCGTGACGTAGGCCGCCGGCTGCCCGGCCGGGCTGGTGCGCGGCCAGACATCGGTGCCATCCATCGGGAAGACCCAGGCCGTGTCGGCATCGCGCGGGTGCACGACCATGGGAAAGCCGATATCGCCGACGCGCTTGGGCATCTTGCGGCCTATGCGGTGCCAGACATCGCCCGAGGGACGATCCGTCCGGTCGAGCCGATAGATGCCGCAGTGGTTCTGCTGGTACAGCCGATCGGGGTTGGCCGGGCACAGTCGTACGCAATGGGGGTCGTGGAAGGTGACGGTGGCCGCATCGAAGCCCTCGACCACCTCCATGCCCTGGATCAGCGTGGCCCAGCTCTGTCCGCCGTCGCGCGACTCATGGACGCCGCCGCCGGACATGCCGAAGTAGAGGTGCTTGGGGTCCCGCGGGTCGACGATCACCGAGTGCAGCTTGGGTCCGTCCGGCGTGCCGTCCTGCGCCGAGCCCATCCATTCGCGGAACTGCGGGTCATCGTTGACGGCCGGCAATGGCGCCCAGGTGACGCCGGCATCAATCGAGCGGAACAGGCCCTGGGGCGAGGTGCCGGCATACCAGCTGCCGGGCTCGCTGGCATGGCCCGGCGTTAGCCAGAAGGTGTGATCGACCGAGCGGCCGGGCAGACCGTTGCTCGCAGCGGCGAAGGCGGGTGGCTGCTGCGCCTCCTTCCAGCTGCGGCCCAGATTGGTGGAGCGAAACACCGTCGGACCCAGGTGGCCGGTCCTGGCCGCCGCCAGCAGCGTGCGGCCGTCACGCGGGTCCAGCATCACATGGCTGATGGTGTGGCCCAGGAAATGCGGCCCATCGACCGTCCAGGCCTTGCGCTTTCCATCGCTGTGGAAAAGCCAGGCCCCCTTGCGCGTTGCCACGAGGACGACGAGGCGCGCAGCAGCTTTCTTGATTGACGCAGGGGACGTGGCGGTGGTTCGGCTCATGGCGGCTCCTTGGCAAGGGCAAACGAAGGGGTTTTACTCACTCCACGACGATTGGGCAGGACTGACTTCGACAGGCGGTGTGAAGAAATTTTCGCTCAGCGCCGACAGTAAGAGAAATCAAGCTGGCCTGCGGACCCATACGATGCGCCCCGGACATCCGTCTTCGGCAGTTGTCGATTCAGGCGCTGCCCGTTCGTCGTGCTGGTGAAACGACACGCTCGGGAAGCCTCCCACTTGCCACCAAGGAAACGCCATGGCCAAGATGATCTTCGTCAGCCTCCCGGTCACCGACCTGCAGGCCTCGATCGCCTTCTACAGGGCGTTGGGATTCCAGCAGAACCCGCAGTTCAGCGACGACGCTTCCGCCTGCATGGTGTGGAGCGAAGCGATCCACGCGATGCTGCTGACACACGCCAAGTGGCGCACGTTCACCGAACGGCCGCTCCCTCCGCCCGGGATCAGCGCCGTGATGCTCTCGCTGGCCATGGACAGCCGCGACGCTGTCGATGTGATGAACCGGGCCGCCGCGGCCCATGGTGGGCAGGCCGATGTGAACCCCGTGCAGGATCTGGGCTTCATGTACGCCCGCGACCTGGCCGACCCTGACGACCACCTGTGGGGCGCTTTCTGGATGGATCTGGCGGCGCTGGCGCCCGCTGAACAGCAGGGCTAGCACCATGAAGCTCCTTTTGACTTCCGCAGGTGTCAGGAACCCAAGCATCCACAGCGCGCTGGTCGACCTGCTGGGCAAGCCCATCGCAGACTGCAATGCCCTGCTCATCCCCACGGCCTTGTACGGGCACCCGCAGGGCAGTCCGGCCGGCGCATGGCGGTTCATCACGGGCCAATCCGGCTGCCCGATGGGCGAACTGGGGTGGAAGTCCCTGGGCGTGCTGGAGCTCACCGCGCTGCCCAGCATCGGTGAAGCGCGCTGGGTGCCCTGGGTCCGGGAGGCCGATGTCTTGCTGGTGGAGGGCGGCGACGCGCTCTATCTGTGTCACTGGATGCGGCAATCGGGGCTCGCGGCCCTGTTGCACTCGCTGCAGAACACCGTCTGGGTGGGCTTGAGCGCCGGCAGCATGGTGATGACGCCCCGTGTGGGCGAGGCCTTCGTTGAAACGAAGCCGCCCATCACCGGTGACGACCTGGCGCTCGGCGTGGTCGATTTCTCGATCTTCCCCCACCTGGACCACCCGGGTTTCACCGAGAACACAATGGCCTGCGCGGAACAATGGGCGTCGTGCATCGGTGGTCCGGCCTACGCCATCGACGACCAAACCGCCATCAAGGTGGTGGATGGCCAGGTCGAGGTAGTCTCCGAGGGGAGCTGGCGGTACTTCGGAGCCTGAACGCGCGGTTCCGCAGGTCGCTCCCCCTGGCAGGAAACAGGGGCCTGGCGACGCGCCGACTGCCTCGGGCTGTCGTCCAGGCCCTGCAGTTCGTCCGGCAGTTGTGCAGTTCATCGCAGCGGGTTTGGGGGGGCTGAACCCCGGTGATATGGTGTGCTACATCGCTAACACACCAGGTCAGACATCATGCAGACATGGACCTCTCAAGCTCCGATTTACCAGCAGCTCGCCGACCGCCTGGCCGACCGCCTGCTGGACGGCGAACCCGATGAGGGCGAGGCCATGCCCTCGGTGCGCACCCTCGCCAGCGACTATGTGCTGAACCCCTTGACCGTCAGCCGCGCGCTGCAGACCCTGGTCGACGAGGGGGTGCTGGAGACGCGGCGCGGCGTCGGCATGTATGTGCAGCCCGGCGCCCGCTTGCGGCTGCGTCTGGCCGAGCGTGAGAAGTTTCTGAAGGAAGAATGGCCGGCGATCGTGGAGAAGCTGCGCCGGCTGGGCATCAAGGCCCACGAACTGAACTGGGAGATCTGATATGAGCGCAGCATTGATTGAAGCAGGCAACCTGACCGTGCGTTACGGCAGCAAGGCCGCCGTGGACGGCGTCAGCTTCCAGGTGCCCAAGGGCCGCGTGGTCGGCCTGTTGGGCCATAACGGTGCCGGCAAGACCTCGCTGATGAAGGCCCTGGTGGGCCTGAGCAGCTTTGACGGAAGCTTGAGCGTGCTGGGCATGAACCCGCTGCGCGACCGCGAGAAGCTGCTGGAACAGCTCAGCTACATCCCCGATGTGGCCATCCTGCCCCGTTGGGCTCGCGTCGATCAGCTGATCACGCTGATGAGCGGCATGCATCCGCGTTTCTCGGCCGACCGCGCCCGCACCCTGCTCAAGCGCACCAGCGTCGGGCCGCGCGACAAGATCAAGACCCTGTCCAAGGGCATGGTGGTGCAGCTGCACCTGGCGCTGATGGCGGCCATCGACGCCAAGGTGATGATCCTGGACGAGCCGACGCTTGGCCTGGACATCCTGTCGCGCAAGTCCTTCTACGAAATGCTGATCGACGAGTGGTGCGACGGCGAGCGCAGCGTGCTGATCTCGACCCACCAGGTCGAGGAGATCGAGACCCTGCTGTCCGACGTGATCATGCTCAACGAGGGCAAGCTGGTGCTGAGCATCAGCCTCGAAGACATGGACACCCGCTTCGTCGGCCTGAGCCACGACCCGGCCCAGGCCGAGCAGATTGCCAGCGCCCACCCGCTGCTGCGCTACCGCCAGGCCGGCCAGTCGGCCGCGCTGTTCGATGGCGCGCCGCCCGAGCACATCACGGCCCTGGGCCAGCGCTTCCGCCCCAGCCTGGTGGATCTGTTCGTGGCGCTGACCCGCGCCCCCGAACGCAGCCGTCAACAAGCCTGAGCGCTCAAGGAGAATTCCCAATGACCCAATTCAAGACCCTGCTGCAGCGCGAGTGGATGCAGCACCACCGTGGCTGGTTGCTGATGATGCTGGTGCCGCCGGTGCTGCTGCTGCTGGCCGTGCTGTTTGGCCAGATCGAGGGCCTGCACGAGGGCGACGGCGCCGAGTTCGCCTCCAGCCCGTTGGTGCTGATGATGATCAGCACCGGCGCCGTCACCGCCCTGGTGCTCTTCATCACCTGGGCGGCGGTGGGCCTGCAGGCCCCGGGCCAGGCCCGGCGCGACCAGCAGGACCGCTCGATCGAGTTCTGGCTGTCTATGCCGGTCAGCAACAGCGCCAGCATAGGCGCCACCGTGCTGATGCAGTTCTTCCTGGTGCCGCTGCTGGCCGTCGCCCTGGGCTGGGCCTGCTCGCAGGTCATCGGCCTGGTGGCGGTCGCCCGCTTCGTCGGCCCGGGCGCCTGGTTCAGCCTGCCCTGGGGCTCCCTGCTGAATGCCGACCTGGCCCTGCTGCTGCGCCTGACCCTGGGCGTGGTGCTGGCCATGCTGTGGTTCATGCCGCTGCTGCTGCTGAGCATGGTGGCCTCGGCCTGGCTCAAGCGCTGGGGTGTGCCGGTGATGATCGCGGCCATCGGCGCCGGCGGCCTGGTGCTGGACAAGCTCTACGGCATCACCTGGGTGTTCGACGTCATCAAGGCGCTGACCTCCTACGGATCGCAGGCTCTGCTGCATGTCGGCCGCGGCGGCGGTGACGATGTCCAGATCAAGAGCCCGGACGACATCCTGCCGGTGCTCGACCAACTGCCCAGCTTCCTCGCCCATGACGGATTGGCCGCGCTGCGCGACTGCGCCCAGCCGCTGTTCTTTGGCGCGCTGCTGTTCAGTGCCGGCTGCTTTGCACTTCTGGTGCTGCGCCGCAGACGCGGGGCCTGAGGCTTCCGGAAATGAAAAGGCCCGCAGATCGCGGGCCTTTCTTCATTCTGCGTCCGATGCTCAGCTGGCGGCCGGGGTCGGATCCACTGGCTTGGCGATGCGCGCCGCCATCTCCTTGCGGAAGCGGTTCAGCTCCTGCACGCTGGCGAAGCTGCGCTCCATCAGCAGGCTCATATTGTGGAGGATGCGCTCGACAACCTTGTTTTCCCACACGGCATCGAACTGGATCTGCTTGTCCAGCCACTGCTCCAGCCATTCGGGATCGGGCACGCGGCTCTGGATGGTGTCGCGCGGGAACAGCTTGGCGTTGACATGCAGATTGGTCGGGTGCAGCGCCTGGGCGGTGCGGCGCGCGCTGGCCATCAGCACGCCGACCTTGGCGAACGCCGCCTTGGCCTCGTCACCGAACTTCTGCATCGCCCGCTTCATATAGCGCAGATAGGCGCCGCCATGGCGGGCCTCGTCGCGGGCCAGGGTCTCGTAGATGGCCTTGATGACCGGCTCGCTGTGCCATTCGGCGGCGCGGCGGTACCAGTGGTTCAGACGGATCTCGCCGCAGAAGTGCAGCATCAGCGTTTCCAGCGCCGGGGCGGGGTCGAAGTCGAAGCGCACCTCATGCAACTCGGCCTCGGTGGGCACCATGTCGGGACGGAAGCGGCGCAGATACTCCATCAGCACCAGCGAGTGCTTCTGCTCTTCAAAAAACCAGACGCTCATGAAGGCGGAGAAGTCGCTGTCATCACGGTTGTCGCGCAGGAACATCTCGGTGGCCGGCAGTGCGGCCCACTCGGTGATCGCATTCATCTTGATCGTGCGCGCCTGATCATCGGTCAGCTGGCTGGCATCGAACTTGTCCCAGGGGATGTCGGTGTCCATATTCCAGCGCACGGCTTCCAACTGCTTGAAGAGTTCGGGATAAAGCATGATCCGTCCTTGAGTAGCTGCGGAGATTCTATGCCGTCCGTGTGACAAGCTGTCGTAAACCCTGGGGTTCAGCCAGGTACGGCGGACACATCACCGCGGGCATGCCAGCGCAGCAACTCGGTGCCGATCTCGCCCAGGCCGGCCACCCGCCGCACGCCCGGCAGCTGACGGCGGCGCAGGCTTTGCGAGGTGCCGCCAACCCACAACTCCAGCGGCTCGGGCAGCAGCGCGCGCAGACGGGTGAGCCCGTCCAGCACCTGCCTGGCCGGCAGGAAGCCGGTGAAGCTCAGCGCCACCACATCGCTGCGGTGCACCGCAGCGGCCTTGACGATGTCGGGCAGCGGCGTCTGTGTGCCCAACGACAGGCACTGGCAGCCCTCCAGCGCCAGCAGGGCCTCGACCATCAACAGGCCCAGGCCATGGGCTTCGCCAGGCAGGGTGGTGAGCAGCACCCGGGGGCAGCCCGCCTCGGCCGCCACCGGAATGCTCAGAATCGCCGGGCGCAGCACGCTCTGGATCGCCTCGGAGTAGATGTGCTCCTCGAAGATTTCCAGCTCGCGCTGCATCCAGGCCTCGCCGACCTGCGTATTGAGCGGCGCCACCACTTCGATCACGAAGCGCGCCAGCCCCAGCCGCAACAGCCACTGCGACAGCTGCCGTCGCACGCCCTCCACATCATGACTGCGCAACAAATCGAAGAATCCGTCCAGGTCGTGCGCCTGGGCATTGATTGCGGGCGCCTGGGCGGGCGTGCTGCGCGACTGCTCCAGCAGCGCCTCCAGCGCCGGCACTTCGCCCGGCACGATGCGCCCCGGCCGGTGGCCCAGCAGCATCAGCCGCTTGATCAGGCGCAGCTTGTGCATCTGCGCCGGGCCGTAGACGCGTTCGCCCTGGGCGTCACGCTCGGGCGTCGGGAAGCCATAGCGGCGCTCCCAGACCCGCAGGATGTCCTTGCTCAGGCCGGTTTCCAACTCAACCGCCGCAATGTGCAAACCGGGCGCATCCATCAGCGACGGTCCGTCCGCTGGTGCGAATCGCGGCACCGGCAGCTTTTGTGCTGAATCCAGCAGAAATTCATTTTGTCCAGGACAAACATATGACAAATCCCCATCAATGCCCTAATATAGCGTTGCCATGCGTATTTGCCTAGGACAGAAATGTTGAATCCACGACGCCACACCGCTTTCTCCGGCCCGCTCGCCAGCCTTGTGCTGGGCATGGCGCTGAGCATGCCCGCCTGGGCCCAGACCCCGCCGTCTGCCTGCCCGACGCTGCTCAAGCGCGAGGCGCCGCGCCTGCAGGACGAGAAGCCGCAGAACCTGTGTCAGTACGCGGGCAAGGTGGTGCTGGTCGTCAACACCGCCAGCTACTGCGGTTTTACATCGCAGTACAAATCGCTGGAGACCCTGTACGGCCAGTACCGCGAGCGGGGCCTGGTGGTGCTGGGCTTTCCGTCCAACGACTTCGGTTCGCAGGAGCCGGGCAGCAACAAGGACATCGCGGAGTTCTGCGAGAACACCTTCAGCGTCAAGTTTCCGATGTTCGCCAAGTCCCGGGTCAAGGCCGGGGACGCCTCGGTGAACCCGCTGTTTGCCGAGCTGGGCCAGCGCACCGGCAAGACGCCCAGCTGGAATTTCCACAAATACCTGATCTCGCGCGACGGGCGCGAGGTGCAGAGCTTCAGCTCGATCACCGATCCGATGAGCAAAAGCGTGGTGCGCGAGGTTGAGCGCCTGCTGAGCGCTGCGCCCTGAGTTCGCCCGCCACGGTGTCAGCAATGAAACTTCACACTCCATCGATGGAACTTCAAACCGACGGGCCAGTCACACCGGCCAGTTCGCGGCGTGTTGTTCGGATTTCGAGCGTAACGCCCTTGAATATTGCGCGATTTCAAGTTAAAAATCGTACTACTGTTTTTAGTGTTTCGCTGTCGCACGACCGGCCTGTTTCAGGCACTGCAATCCCGAGGCCCTTCTCCTCCTCCTCCCTCCCTCCCTCGTTGGCTTCGGGGCGTCGTGCGGCACTCTTTATGACCGGGGCTTCCGCTCGCAGCGGAAGCCCCTTTGTCTTGCCCGTGCACCCGGCCGGGGTGTCCTCATGAGCTGGCGCCGCAGGGTCGCCGTGGTGGGTTCGGGCATTTCGGGCCTGTCCACCGCCTGGCAGCTGGCCGAACAGGCCGATGTGACGCTGTTCGAGGCGGGCAGCTATTTCGGTGGCCATACACACACAGTCAATGTCACGCTGGAGGGCATCACCCATGGCGTCGATACCGGCTTTCTGGTCTTCAACGAGCGCACCTATCCGCAGCTGATCGCGCTGTTCGCCGAGTTGCAGGTCGAGACGGTGGCCAGCGAGATGTCGTTCTCGGTTCAGCACCCCGCGGCCGGGTTGGAGTGGAGCGGCAGCGACCTGAACAGCGTCTTCGCCCAGCGCCGCAATCTGGTGCGTCCGGGGTTCTGGCGTATGTTGGCCGACCTGCTGCGCTTCAACCGCCTGTGCACCGAACTGGCCGTGGCCAACGAGGAGGCGCGGCTGGCCCAGCCGATTGCCGACTTCCTGCGCGAGCAGCGCTTCGGTGCGGAGTTTCGCGAGTGGTATCTGCTGCCGATGGTGGCCTGCATCTGGTCCTGCCCGACCGCGAAGATGCTGCAGTTCCCCATCGCCACCCTGATCCGCTTCTGCCACAACCACGGCCTGCTGCAGGTGGCGAACCGCCCGCAGTGGTTCACCGTGCGCGGCGGCGCCAGGCACTATGTCGACAAAATGCTGGCCCGCCTGCCCGACGCGAGGCTCAACACCCCGGTGCGGCAGTTGCGCCGCACGGCCACCGGCGTGGACCTTGCCACCGATCACGGCAGCACGCACTTCGATGAGGTCGTGCTGGCCTGCCACAGCGACCAGTCGCTGGCGCTGTTGAGTGACGCCAGCGCGGCCGAGCAACGCCTGCTGGGCGCCATCGGCTACCACCGCAACCGCGCCGTGCTGCACACCGATACTCGGCTGCTGCCGCAACGCCAGCGCGCCTGGGCGGCCTGGAATTACGAGAACGCCGGCAGCGAGCAGGAGCGCTCTGCCGTCTGTCTGCACTATCTGATCAACCGGCTGCAGCCGGTGCCGTGGCGGCAGCCGGTAGTGGTGTCGCTGAATCCGGTGCGCGAGCCTGCCGCCGCCACCGTGCTGGGCGAGTTCGACTATGCGCATCCGGTGTTCGACCAGGCAGCCATCGCGGCCCAGCAGCGGCTGGACGAGATCCAGGGCCGGGCCCATACCTGGTTTTGCGGCGCCTGGACGCGCTACGGCTTCCACGAGGACGGTCTGATGTCGGGCCAGGCGGTGGCACAGGCCCTGCTGCAGCGCTGGGCGCAGACCGATGCGCGCCTGAAGGATGCCGCAGCGTGAGACCGGATCAGCGCTCAAGCCTGCCGCCGGTGCCGCTGTTGGGCATGGGCCGCGTGCTCCATCGGCGGCTGCGGCCCAGCCCGCATGCGTTCGGCTACCCCAGCTACTTCCTGATGCTGCCGATGCGCAGCCTGCGAGAGCAAGCTGCTGAAGGCCCGCTGCGCCGCAACCGCTTCGGCCTGCTCAGCTTCCATGACGAAGACCATGGCGATGGCGGTCCCGACAGCCTGCAATGGCTGGACGCACTATTGCTGCAGCAGGGCGTTGCCGACGCGCTGGGCGAAGTCTGGCTGCTGTGCTTTCCGCGGGTGCTGGGCTATGTCTTCAAGCCGGTCAGCTTCTGGTATTGCCACCGGACGGATGGCAGCCTGCGCGCCATCGTCGTCGAGGTCAACAACACCTTTGGCGAGCGCCACTGCTATCTGCTCGACGGCCCGGCCCTGGCCTATGGGCACGAGCAATGCGCCGACAAGGTCTTCCACGTTTCGCCGTTTTGCGCCGTGGCCGGCAGCTATCGCTTCAATTTCATGCACAGCCAGACCCAGGGCCTGCGTACGGTGGCGCGCATCACCCACGAGGACGGTCAGGGCCCGCTGCTGCTGACCAGCATCAGCGGTGATCTGGCGCCCCTGGACCCGCAGCGCGTGCGCCGGGCCTTCTTCGGCGTGCCGCTGATGACCTTCGGCCTGATCCTGCGCATTCACTGGCAGGCCCTGCGGCTGTGGCTCAAACGCGTGCCCCTGTTCCGCAAGCCCGCGCCCCCCAAGGCATTCGTGACCCGTTGAACTGCTCCAGACCGACTATGCGATCCACCTTGACCGCTCCCTTTTGCCTGCCCCAAGGGGCACCCGCCGCCGCCCGCCTGGTCGTCAAGCTGCTGAAGAGCCTGCGCCATGGCACGCTGGAGCTGCGCATGCCCGACGGCAGCCATGCGCACTTCGGCGATGCCAGCACCGCCGACGGGCCGCGCGCGGCCATCAGCCTGCGCAACTGGGATGTTTGCAGCGCCGCCCTGCAGTCGGGTGACATCGGCTTTGCCGAAACCTATGTCGCCGGCCACTGGACCACGCCGGACCTGCTGGCCCTGCTGAACCTGTTCATCGCCAATCGCGACGCGGTGGAGCAGGTGATCTATGGCCGCTGGTGGGGCCGTCTGCTGCACCGGGTCAAGCACCTGCTGAACCGAAATTCGCGCGAGGGCAGCAAACGCAATATCCACGCGCACTACGACCTCGGGAATGCCTTTTACCGGCTCTGGCTGGACGAGACGATGAACTACTCCAGTGCCCTGTTCGACGGCAGGCCGGACCAGGCGATGGCCGATGCCCAGTGGGCCAAGGTCAGGCGCGCGCTGAGCGAGTGCGGCGCCGGCCCCGACGTCCATCTGCTGGAAATCGGCTGCGGTTGGGGTGCGCTGGCCGAATGCGCAGCGCGAGAGTTCGGCGCCCGCGTCACCGGCGTGACCCTGTCCAGCGAGCAGCTGAGCTATGGCAAGGAGCGCCTGGCCAAGGCCGGCCTGCTGGACCGCGCCGAGCTGCGTTTCCAGGACTACCGTGACATCCCCGAGCCGCAATTCGACGCCATCGTCTCGATTGAGATGTTCGAGGCGGTGGGCCGCAGCTACTGGCCCAGCTTCTTCGCCACCTTGCGCAGCAAGCTCAAGGCCGGCGGTCGCGCCTGCATCCAGACGATCACGATACGCGATGACCTGTTCGAGCGCTATGCCAGCGGCAGCGACTTCATCCAGCAGTACATCTTCCCCGGCGGCATGCTGCCCAGCAGCAGCGTGTTCCATGCCGAAGCGGCCAAGGCGGGTCTGAAGGTCGTCAACCAGCTGGCCTTCGGCGCCGACTATGCCGAGACCCTGCGCCGCTGGCGCGAGCGCTTCCACGCCCAGGACGCGGCCGTGCGCAAGCTGGGTTTCGATGATCGCTTCATGCGTCTGTGGGAGTTCTATCTGGTCTATTGCGAGGCGGCGTTTGCCTCCGGCAACACCGACGTCGTGCAGTTCACCCTGCAGCGTGACTGACATGAACCGGCGTCAGGTCTTGCTGCTGAGCCTGCCGGCCTGGGCCGGCGCGCCGGCATGGGCGCAAGACATGGCACCGGTGGAGGTGCGTAACGAGCTGCCCCGGGCCCGGCGCCAGGGCCAGGGCCTGATGCGCTTCTTCGGGCTGAGCATCTACACGATACGGCTCTGGGCGCCGGATCCGGTCAGCGCCGAGGCCTGGGCGGAGCGGCCGCTGGCGCTCGAGATCGAGTACGCACGCAGCCTGGACGGTGCCGAGATCGCCAAACGCTCGCTGCAGGAGATGCAGCGCATCGGCGAGTTCACGCCGGGGCAGGGCGAGCAATGGCTGGCGGCCATGCGCGAGGCTTTTCCGAACGTGCGCGGCGGGGACCGCATCACCGGCTTTCAGCGCCCCGGTGAGATGGCACGCTTCTACGTCAACGGCCGAGCCGGCAAAGACATCACGGACGCGCTGTTCGCGCGCCTGTTCTTCGGCATCTGGCTGTCGCCGCGCACCTCGGAGCCCCGTTTGCGCGAGGCCTTGCTGGGCCTGAGCCCATGAGCGTTGCACGCATCGGCTCGGTGGCTGCGGCCCGCTATGGTGCGCTGGGCCTGCCTCTGGCCTTCGTCGCCCTGCCGCTGTATGTGATGCTGCCCAATCACTACGCCACCCAGTTCGGCGTGCCGCTGGCGGCGCTAGGCCTGCTGCTGCTGGCTGCGCGCCTGTTCGATGCGCTGGTTGACCCGTGGATAGGCCGGCTGGCCGATGCCGCGCTGGGCCGCTCCAGCCGGCGGGCCTGGTGGCTCGCCGCGGGTGCCAGCGCGGCGTTGCTGGTCGGCTTCGTGCTGCTGTTCTTTCCGCAGGTGCGCGGCACCGAGGAGCTGCTGCTGTGGTGCGGTGCGGCGCTGTTGCTGACCTATCTGGGCTATAGCGTGGTCAGCGTGATCCATCAGGCCTGGGGTGCGCGCCTGGGCGGCGACGAGCTGCAGCGCGCCCGTGTCGTCAGCTGGCGCGAGGGGCTGGCCCTCGTGGGTGTGCTGCTGGCCAGTGTGCTGCCCAGCTTGGCTGGCCTGGCTTTTACCAGCGCCAGTCTGATCGTGCTGACCCTGATCGGCCTGTGGCTGTTGCGCCTGGGCCCAGCGACCCAGGCCGCCATGCATGAGACCCCGCCGATCAGCCTGGCCTTGCCCTTCAGGAGCGTCGCCTTCCGCCGCCTGCTAGCGGTCTATCTGTGCAACGGCATCGCAAGCGCGGTGCCGGCGACCCTGGTGCTGTTCTTTGTACGCGACCGCCTGCAGCTGCCGCAGGACGAGGCCCTGTTCCTGGGCAGCTACTTCGCCGCCGCGGCGCTGTCGATTGCGCTGTGGCTGCGCTGCATACGGGCGATCGGCCTGGCACGCAGCTGGCTGCTGGCCATGGGCCTGGCCGTGCTCAGCTTCGGCTGGGCGCTGGCGCTTGAGGGCGGCGACCGCCTCGGTTTTCTGGGCGTGTGCATTGCCAGCGGAGCGGCGTTAGGCGCCGACCTGGCCGTGCCTGGCGCGATGCTGGCCGGCGTGATCCAGACCGCAGGCCACGCGCGCCGGGCCGAGGGGGCCTACTTCGGCTGGTGGAACTTCGCCACCAAGCTGAATCTGGCTCTGGCCGCCGGCCTGGCCCTGCCGGCCCTGCAGTGGCTGGGCTATGCCCCGGGCGAGCAGGACGCGGCCGCGCTGTCGGCCCTGAGCCTGGTCTATTGCGCGCTGCCCTGCGCGCTCAAGTTGCTGGCCGCCGGCCTGCTGTACGGACTGTGGATAAGAAACGAGACCCCCCGATGATGAAACGCTATCTGCCGCTGCTGTTGTGCGCCGCTCTGACACTGACCAGTTGCGCGTCGTCCCCGGTGCCATCCGACTATGCGGCCGAGAAGCCCGTGCTCGATCTGGCCCGCTACCTGAGCGGCCCGCTCACCGCCCACGGCCTGTTCACCGATCGCAGCGGCAAGGTGGTGCGCCGCTTCACCGTCGCGCTGAAGGGCAGCTGGCAGGGTGACAAGGGCGTGCTCGAAGAGGATTTCGTCTACAGCGACGGCAAGAAGGAGCGCCGCGTCTGGACCCTGCAGAAGCTGGCCAATGGCCGCTACACCGGCACCGCCGACGATGTTGTCGGTGTGGCCCAGGGCGAGGTGGCCGGCAATGCGCTGCGCTGGGCCTACACCCTGCGTCTGCCGGTGGATGGCAGCGTCTACGAGGTGCAGTTCGATGACTGGATGTACCTGATGGACGACAAGGTGATGCTGAACAAGGCGGTGATGAGCAAGTTCGGCATCAAGCTCGGCGAGGTCACGCTGTCGTTCTACAAGCCCTGAGCCATGGCACTGAATCCCAAGCTTGGGGATTGGCAGGGCCGCTGCGTCTGGCTGGTGGGTGCCTCCAGCGGCATCGGCGAGGCGCTGGCCCACGAGCTGCACCGGCGCGGCGCCTTCGTCGTTGTCAGTGCGCGCAGCACGAGTCGTTTGCAGGCCTTCGAGCGCGAGCACCCGGGCAGCCTGGCCCTGCCGCTGGATGTCACAGATGCCGACGCGATGCGCAACGCGGTTCGAACCATCACCACGGGCCACCGCGCCATAGCCCTCACCGTCTACTGCGCCGGCCATTACCAGGCCATGCGTGCCACCGACTTCGATTTGGCCCAGGCGCACCGGCACCTGGAGGTCAACTATGGCGGCGCGCTGAATCTGCTCGACGCCCTGCTGCCGCAGCTGGCGGCTCAGGGGCGTGGCGGACGCGGCGGCCACCTGAGCCTGGTATCCAGCGTGGCCGGCTACCGTGGCCTGCCCAAGTCCTTGGCCTATGGGCCGTCCAAGGCCGCGCTGGCCAACCTCGCCGAGACCCTGTACCTGGATCTGCATGGGATGGGCCTGGGCATCTCGCTGATCTGTCCGGGTTTTGTGGCCACGCCGCTGACCGCCGGCAATGACTTCCACATGCCCGCACTGATCACGCCCGCAGAGGCGGCAGAGGCGATGCTCGACGGCTATGCGAAGGGGAGCTTCGAGATCCACTTCCCGAAGCGCTTCACGCTGTGGCTCAAGCTGCTGCGGATGCTGCCCTATCGCTTGTACTTCATGCTGGTCCGCCGCGTCACCGGAGTCTGATGCATGCTGCAAAACCCCATCCTGCTTTCGCCCTCGACCTCGCATGCAGCCGAGGACGCGTTGCTGCGGTCCGTGATCGACCTGTTCGAGCATTTGAAGTTCGAGGATGTGATGCAGCTCGGCGACTGGTACAGCGAGGACTGCTTCTTCAAGGATCCGTTCAACGAGGTCCACGGTCTGCCCGCCACGCAGAAAATCTTCGTCCACATGTTCCACGAGCTGCTGGAGCCGCGCTTCGTCGTGCTCGACGCGGTGGCGCGCGGCGACCAGTGCTTCCTGACCTGGGACTTCCGCTTCCGGCTGAAGAGCCGGCCGCTGCAGCTGCAGACCATCCACGGCAGCAGCCATCTGCGCTGGAACGCGCAGGGCCGTGTCAGCTACCACCGTGACTACTGGGACGCCGCCGAGCAGTTCTACGAGAAGCTGCCCCTGCTGGGCCCCGTGCTGCGCTGGATCAAGAAGCGGCTTGCTGCGACAGCTACCTGAGCCATCCCTTGCGACGGAAGTAGATAAACGGGGCAGCCACCGAACACAGCATCAGCACCAGGGCGAAGGGGTAGCCCCAGGCCTGGTCCAGCTCGGGCATGTACTTGAAGTTCATGCCGTAGATGCTGGCAATCAAGGTGGGCGGCAGCAGCGCCACGCTGGCCACCGAGAAGATCTTGATGATCTTGTTCTGATTGATGTTGATGAAGCCCACGGTGGCATCCATCAGGAAGTTGATCTTGTCGAACAGGAAGGCGGTGTGCGAGTCCAGTGAATCGATGTCGCGCAGGATCTGCCGCGACTCCTCGAACTGCTCGGCATTGAGCATGCGGCTGCGCATCATGAAGCTGACCGCGCGGCGCGTGTCCATCACATTGCGGCGGATGCGACCGTTCAAGTCTTCCTCGCGGGCGATCGCCGCCAGCACCTCGCCGGCCTCGGCGTCGTTGACATCCTTCTTCAGCACGCTGGCACTGACCTTCTCCAGGCTGTCGTAAATGCCCTCCAGCGCATCGGCCGAGTACTCGGCGTCGGCGTCATAGAGCTTGAGCAGCACATCCTTGGCGTCTTCGATCAGTGCCGGGATGCGGCGCGCCCGCAGCCGCAGCAGCCGGAACACCGGCAGGTCTTCGCCGTGGATGGAGAACAGCACGTTGTTGCGCACGATGAAGGCCACGCGCACATTGCGCGGCGTCACGTCGTCGTCGATCAGGAAGTCGGAGCGTATGTGCAGCTCTCCGTTGTCTTCCTCATAAAAGCGTGCCGATTCCTCAAGGTCGTCGTCGACCGCGTCGGCGGGGATGATCAGACCGAAGTGGTTCTCGATCCAGCCCTTTTCTTCGACGGTGGGATCTTCCAGATCGACCCAGACCGGCTGCACATGGGCAAGCGCGTCCAGGCTTTCAATCTCTTCCTGAAACAGCCGGCCGTTGGCCAGCGAAAAGACGTTGAGCATGAGAGCTCCAGCAGAGCTGACGGCGCTCACGCGCCGCCGGGGCCAAGTGGTGAAACGGGGAGGCTCGCAACCGTCTCACTCCGGCGCCTCGGCGCTTATCGCAGGCGCTTGAGCCTGCGTGGAGTGGACGGCTGCCGAGAAGGGGGCACGTCCAATTCAAAACTCCGGGAAATCAAGATGCGAAATTATGTCACCGCCAGCCACCTGGTCGGGCGACCGGGTCTCGCTGGGCGGTGAGGCAGGCTCAGGTAGCGGCGGGCGCGGCCAGCGCGGTCGGTACGCGCTCGCGCACCAACTGCTCCAGCTCGGCAAACGGCACCGGCTTGATGAAGACCTTGACGCCATCGGGCAAACCACCCCGGTTCTCGATGTCCTGAGGGCCCAACGCCGTCACGGCCACGATCTCCAGCGTTTCCAGCCCCTCGCCGAAATTGCGCAGCGAGCGGATCATGCGGAAGCCGTCCATGCCGGGCATGTTCAGGTCGGTGATCAACAGGTCGGGGCACTGTTCGCCGATGCGCACCAGTGCCTCGAAGCCATTGGTCGCCGTGCGCAGCGCCACCGGCAGGCCCCAATCCTCGATCACCATGGTGAACAGGCGCAGCAGATCGGGTTCGTCTTCCACGACCAGGATGCGAAAGGGTTGCGGCACATCGGGTTTGGCGACTTCGCCGCTGATCGCCATGCGGCGCTCTTCCAGCAGCTTCTCGACCGCCGACTTGGCAATGCGGCGGTGACCTCCGGCGGTCTTCCAGGCCGGCAGCACGCCACTTTCCACCCAGAGTTGCACCGTGCGCAGGGCCACGCCCAGGCGCTCTGCGGCGTCCCGCGTGGACATCACATCATCGTTTGCGGCACTCTTTCTCATCGGTGCGACCCGTTTCGTGGCGCTTGTGGGGCCGGTGCGGCCCTCAGAAGATCAATCGACTTTATCATTTTTCTATCTGTGGTTGTTCTGCCGGGCCCCTCACCCAACGAAGCGGATCATGCCATGCGCCCGGTCCGGCCCGATGCACCGGGCCTGTGCGCGTTGAGCGGCCCTATTCTGGCCCCTGTCACCGGTCTTGTGCAGCAGGCAAGCCTAACTTGCTGTTGCCGGGCCTGTCCAGTGCGCCCGGCGGTGGCGCCCAACGGTGCGGGCGCGCGAAGTCAGGTGTCTACGTCAATCAATTTGTCAAGGCACAAACTGTCACGGAATCGGCCTCGAACTGATCGCTTTCCTGCATCGTCACCGGCTTGTCACATCCAAGGTTCAGGCGCACACTGAGTTCGCGATAGGTGAATCAAGTGGAACTCCTTCCTCCTGCATTCGTCCCACCGTGCCCTCGTCTCAATCCTGTGAAAGGAGGCTTTATGAACCTGACTATCAGTGGCCACCATCTCGAAGTAACGCCGGCCTTGCGTGAGTACGTGCTCACCAAGCTGGACAGGGTGACCCGCCACTTTGATCAAGTCGTTGACATCAACGTCTTGCTCACCGTGGAAAAGCAGAAGGAAAAGGACCGCCGTCAGAAGGCCGAAGTGACGGTACATGTCAAAGGCCGCGACATCTTTGTCGAACAATCCCACGAGGACCTCTACGCCGCCATTGACCAGTTGATGGACAAACTCGACCGCCAGGTCTGCCGACACAAGGATCGATTGCAAGACCACCACCACGCGTCCGCCAAGCGTCTGGACGTGCCTGCGCCGTAGCGCCCCCATTCCTTACACGAGGAGGCGGCCCAAAGGCCGCCTTTTTGTTGGCCGAAGCCGTCTCGGTGGGCGGAAACCAGCGCTTGTTGCTGCGCCGCCGCAAATTTGGTGCAATCCTCTATCCGAGGGGCGCACACAGGCCAACATCAATGCCCCGGGCTTCCTATAATCCCCAGACCTGACATTGAACAAGCGTCCCGCCCAAGGCCTCGGCCGAAATCGGCGCTGCGACCCGATGAACCGTCTTGCCGCCATCCTTCCCATCAGCAATGTGCTGGTGAATGTGGACGCTTCCAGTAAAAAACGCGTGTTCGAACAAGCGGGGCTGCTGTTCGAGAACAACCACGCCATCTCCCGCGCCTCGGTCACCGACAATCTGTTCGCCCGCGAGCGCCTGGGCTCCACCGGTCTGGGCCACGCCGTGGCCATTCCGCATGGCCGCATCAAGGGTCTGAAGAATCCGCTGGCGGCGGTGGTGCGGGTGCAGCACGCGATTCCGTTCGATGCGCCGGACGACGAGGCCGTCAGCCTGCTGATCTTCTTGCTGGTGCCCGAGGCGGCCACCCAGCGCCATCTGGAAATCCTGTCCGAGATCGCCGAAATGCTGTCGGACCGCGAGTTGCGCGAACGCCTGATGCAGACCGAGCTGGCCAGCGAGTTGCACAAGCTGATCTCGGCCTGGGAACCGCTGAAGTCGGTCGCTTGATGCAGTCCCTGCGCCACGAGTGTGTGTCGGGCCGAGCGCCGGGCCGCCCCAAGCCGGCCCGCTGTCCCCTCGGGGGACCGGCTGCCGTACTCGGCGGTCGAGGGGCCCCATGAAACCCACCTCCATCAGTGCCGAGCGGCTGTTTGAAGAGCACCGCGAGGCCATGCGCTGGGAGTGGATCGCCGGCCACGCGCACCCGGAGCGCCGTTTCGACGAAGCGGCCGTGCGCGATGCCCAGTCCGCGGCCGATCTGGTCGGCTACCTGAACTACATCCACCCCTACCGGGTGCAGATTGTCGGCCGCCGCGAGGTCGCCTATCTGCAGGACTGCTCGCCCGAGGACCAGGAACGCCGCATCTCCCGCATCGTGACGCTGGAGCCACCGGTGCTGATCGTCGCCGACAAGCAACTGCCGCCGCAGGCCCTGGTGGCGATGTGCGACCGCGCCGACATTCCGCTGTTCGTCACTGCCGAATCCGCCGGCCATGTGATCGACGTGGTGCGCAACCACCTCAGCCATCTGTTCGCCAACCGCACCACCCGCCACGGCGTGTTCATGGACATCCTCGGGCTGGGCGTGCTGCTGACCGGCGAGTCCGGCCTGGGTAAAAGCGAGCTGGGCCTGGAGCTGATCTCGCGCGGCCACGGCCTGGTGGCCGACGATGCGGTGGACCTGTATCGCGTCTCGCAGATCTCGCTGGAGGGCCGCTGCCCCGAGCTGTTGATGAATCTGCTGGAGGTGCGCGGCATCGGCCTGCTGGACATCAAGGCGATCTTTGGCGAGACCGCCGTGCGCCGCAAGATGCGGCTCAAGCTGATCGTGCACCTGGTGCGCAAGGAAACCTTGGAGCGCGATTTCGAGCGCCTGCCCTACGAACCGCTGTACGAGGACATCCTCGATGTGCCGGTGCGCAAGGTGGTGATTGCGGTCGATGCCGGCCGCAATCTGGCCGTGCTGGTGGAGGCGGCGGTGCGCAACACCATCCTGCAGCTGCGGGGCATAGACACCTATAGCGAGTTCGTCGAGCGCCACCAGCGCAGCATGACCCAGCCCGACCCGGATCGGTAAAAGCCCGTCTACCGTGCCCCGCGGTGCGGACAGTCCTTGGTCTGGCAGGAGGCGTACAGGGCCAGCGAGTGCTCCTGCAGCGCAAAGCCCTTCTGCTCGGCAATGGCATGCTGACGCTGCTCGATCTCGGCGTCGAAGAACTCCTCGACCCGGCCGCAGTCCAGGCAGACCAGATGGTCGTGGTGGTGGCCCTGGTTCAGCTCGAACACCGATTTGCCGGTCTCGAAGTGGTTGCGTGACAGCAGGCCCGCCTGCTCGAACTGGGTCAGCACGCGGTAGACGGTGGCCAGGCCGATGTCGGCATCCTCCAGCAGCAGCGCCTTGTAGACGTCCTCGGCCGTCATGTGGCGCTGGCTGGTCTTCTGGAAGATTTCCAGGATCTTGATGCGCGGCAGGGTGGCCTTGAGGCCGCTGTTCTTGATTTCTTCGGTGCGGTTCATATGTGGGCGGGGCGGGCGGTGATGGAGGCAGGCGGCCCCCACGGGCCTGCCGCTAGAATGGGCTCATCATATCCAGCTTGCTCCCGCCCCGGGCGCCCAAAGCCACACGCCATGCAACCCCTCTCCAGATTTGCTTCTTGTGCGCGCCTGCTGGGCGCGGCTCTTGCGTTGTCGGCTCTTGGCGCCTGTTCCTATATGCCCTCGGTCACCGCCGACCGGGTGCTGGGCATCGTGACGCCCTACAAGGTCGAGGTGGTGCAGGGCAATGTGCTGACCAAGGAAATGGTCGCCCAGGTCAAGCCGGGCATGAACCGCAGCCAGGTGCGCGACTTGCTCGGTTCGCCGCTGCTGGCCGACATCTTCCATGCCGAGCGCTGGGACTATGTGTTCTCGATCCGCCGGCAGGGCGCCGAGCCGCAAAACCGCAAGGTCATTGCGATCTTCGATGGCGAGAATCTGAAATCGCTTGACGTTCCGGGTGACCTCCCGAGCGAAAGCGACTTCGTCGCCTCGATCACCACCTTCAAGCGCCGTGGCGACCTGCCGAAGCTTGCGTTGACCGAAGACGAGCGCAAGGCCCTGCCTGTGCCAGCCAAGGTGGCCCAACCCGCGGCCGAACCGGTCGGCGCCGTGCGCAGCTACCCACCGCTGGAACCCAAGTCGTGAGTGCCACGCCCTTGCGCATTGCCGTGGCCGGGGCGAACGGCCGCATGGGCCGCATGCTGATCGAGGCCGTGACGCAGGCGGACGACTGCGTTCTGGCAGGAGCCCTGGGCCTGCCGGGCAGCCCGGAACTGGGTCAGGATGCCGCCGCCTTTCTGGGCCGCACCAGCGGCGTGCAGATCACCGCCGACCTGCATCAAGGCCTGGCCAACGCCGACGTACTGATCGACTTCACCCGCCCCGAGGGCACCTTGGCCCATCTGGCCGTGTGCCGCGAGCTGGGCGTCAAGGCCGTCATCGGCACGACCGGCTTCAGCGACGAGCAGAAGGCCCAGATCGCCGAGCATGGCCGGCACATCGCCCTGGTGATGGCGCCGAATATGAGCGTGGGCGTCAACGTCGTGCTGCGCCTGCTGGACATGGCGGCCCGCGCACTGAACGAAGGCTTTGATATCGAGATCGTCGAGGCTCACCACCGCCACAAGGTCGATGCCCCGAGCGGCACGGCGCTGGCGATGGGCGAGGTTGTGGCCTCGGCCCTGGGCCGCAATCTGAAGGAATGCGCCGTCTATGGCCGCGAAGGCGTGACCGGTGAGCGTGACCCGTCCACGATAGGCTTTGCCACCGTGCGCGGCGGCGACATCGTCGGCGACCACACGGTCTTGTTCGCCGGTACCGGCGAGCGCATCGAGATCGCCCACAAGAGCTCTAGCCGCGCCACCTATGCCCAGGGCAGCCTGCGCGCGGCGCGCTTCCTGAGCGGCCAGAGCGTCGGCCTGTTCGGCATGGACCAGGTCCTGGGCCTGGGCTGACACGGCATATGAGCGGCTTTTCCACCTTCTGGGAGCAGGGCGACTGGGTGCTGCACAGCGTCACCCTCTTGCTGCTGCTGATGTCGGTCAGCGCCTGGGTGGTGATCTTCTGGAAGGGCTGGGTCTTGAACCGCGCCCGCGGCGACCTGAACCGCGCGATACCTGCCTTCTGGTCCGCCGCTTCGCTGGCCGATGCGCGCCAGGCCCTGGCCCATTTCGACCGCGAGTCGGTGCTGATCCCTCTGCTGGACGCCGGCATGGCCACGGCCCCCAAGGGCACCCTGGAAACCTCGGGCAAGCGCGAGTCGCAGCTGACCCGCCGCCTGCGCGACGCGCTGCACGGCGTGCTGCAACAGCTGCAGTTTGGCCAGGTGCTGCTCGCATCCATCGGCAGCACTGCCCCCTTCATCGGCCTGTTCGGCACCGTCTGGGGCATCTACCACGCGCTGGTCAGCATCTCGACGGCCGGGACGATCACGATAGAGAAGGTCTCGGGCCCGGTCGGCGAGGCGCTGATCATGACGGCCGCCGGCCTGGCCGTGGCGATTCCTGCCGTGCTGGCCTACAACATCTTCGGCAAGCTGGTCGGTGCCTGCGAGGCCGAGCTGGAAGGCTTTGCCCACGATCTGCGTGAGATGCTGGGCGACGACGCCCAAGAGCCATGATCGAAGCGCACGCGCCAGCGGGCCGAGCGCCGGGCCGCCCCAAGCCGGCCCGCATCCCCTCGGGGGATCGACGGATGTACCCATCCGGCGAGGGGCTGTCATGAGTTTCGGTCGTCTAGAGCGCACCACCGGGCCCACGCCGATGAGCGACATCAATATGACGCCGCTGATCGACGTGATGCTGGTGCTCTTGGTGATCTTCATGATCACCGCGCCGCTGATGAGCTCCAGCCTGCGCTTGGACCTGCCCAAGACCGAGGCGGCCACGCCCAGCGATGCGCCGCAGTTCCTGATCGTCGCGCTGACGCCTGACGGCAGCCTCTACCTCGGCGACCAGAAGATGGCGGCGGCCGAGCTGCGCCAGCGCCTGGCCCAGGCCGCCCAGCGCACGCCCGGCATCGAGCTGCAGCTGCGCGCCGACAAGAGCGTCCCCTACGGTCAGGTGGCCGAGCTGATCGGCTGGGCCCAGGATGTAGGCCTGAACCGCATCGCCTTCGTGGCCCAGCCCGGCGAGCGCTGAGCCCGGACACAAAGGCCGGAAGGCGTTTGTGCCTGGCGAAGGCCCAGGCGCGATACAAGCGACTGGGCTGAGCCCGGCAAGGGCTGGCCTGCAAACGCCTCCTACAATCGGAGGCACAGATTGCCGCAAGTCCTTGCGGCCGGCAGCCCACCATGAACGACAAGTACAGCCCCTCCGAGATCGAATCCGCCGCCCGCGCCCATTGGCAGCAGCTGGACGCCTACCGCGTCAGCGAAGACCAGAGCAAGCCCAAGTTCTACGCCTGCTCGATGCTGCCCTACCCCAGCGGCAAACTGCACATGGGCCATGTGCGCAACTACACGATCAACGATATGTTGGCCCGCCAGCTGCGCATGAAGGGCTACAACGTCCTGATGCCCATGGGCTGGGACGCCTTCGGCCTGCCGGCCGAGAACGCGGCCATCAAGAACAAGGTGCCGCCCGCGAAGTGGACCTACGACAACATCGCCCATATGAAGGGCCAGATGCAGGCCATGGGCCTGGCGATCGACTGGTCGCGCGAGGTCGCCACCTGCCAGCCCAGCTACTACAAATGGAACCAGTGGCTGTTCCTGAAGATGCTGGAGGCCGGCGTGGCCGAGCGCCGCACCCAGGTCGTCAACTGGGACCCTATCGACCAGACCGTGCTGGCCAATGAGCAGGTCATCGACGGCCGCGGCTGGCGCTCCGGCGCCTTGGTCGAGAAGCGCGAGATCCCCGGCTACTACCTGAACATCACCAAGTACGCCGACGAGCTGCTGTCGGCCGTGGCCAATCCGGAAGACCCGAACTACCTCAGCGGCTGGCCCGAGCGCGTGCGCCTGATGCAGGAGAACTGGATTGGCAAGAGCGAGGGCGTGCGCTTCGCCTTCCCGCACCAGATCGCTGGCGCCGACGGCAAGCTGATACAGGACGGCAAGCTCTACGTGTTCACGACCCGTGCGGACACCATCATGGGGGTCACGTTTTGCGCCGTGGCGCCCGAGCATCCGCTGGCCACCCATGCGGCCGCCGGCAATGCGCGGCTGGCCGCCTTCATCGAGGAATGCAAAACCGGTGGCAATACCGAAGCCGAACTGGCCACGCAGGAAAAGAAGGGCATGGCCACCGGCCTGTTCGTGACCCACCCGCTGACCGGTGCGCAGGTCGAGGTCTGGGTCGGCAATTATGTGTTGATCAGCTATGGCGACGGCGCCGTGATGGGCGTGCCGGCGCACGACGAGCGCGACTTCGAGTTCGCCAAGAAATACGGTCTGAAGATCCAGCAGGTGGTGGCCGTCGAAGGTCAGAGCTACAGCCTGGAGGCCTGGGCCGAGTGGTATGGCGACAAACAGCGCGGCGCCTGCGTCGAGTCCGGCGTGTTGAACGGCCTGGCCTACAAGCCGGCAGTCGACAAGGTCGCCGAGTTGCTGGGCGCCCAGGGCCTGGGCGAGAAGAAGACCACCTGGCGCCTGCGCGACTGGGGCGTCAGCCGCCAGCGCTACTGGGGCACGCCGATACCCATCATCCATTGCGATGCCTGCGGCGCCGTGCCAGTGCCCGAGAAGGATCTGCCGGTCGTGTTGCCCGAGGACGTGGTGCCCGATGGCAGCGGCAATCCGCTGAACAAGCACGCGGCCTTCCTGAATGTGGCCTGCCCGTCCTGCGGCAAGCCGGCCCAGCGCGAAACCGACACGATGGATACCTTCGTGGACTCGTCCTGGTACTTCATGCGCTATTGCGATGCCGGCAACGAGCAAGCGATGGTCGGCGCGGGCACGAAGTACTGGATGCCGATGGACCAGTACATCGGTGGCATCGAGCACGCCATCCTGCACCTGCTCTACGCCCGCTTCTGGACCAAGGTGATGCGCGACCTGAAGCTGGTCGACATCCACGAACCGTTCACCAAGCTGCTGACCCAGGGCATGGTGCTCAAGGGCGCCTTCTCGCACAAGCCTGAAGGCGGCGGCAAGCATTACTACTGGGAGCATGAGGTCGAGGTCCAGACCAACGAGCATGGCCAGATCGTGGGCGGCAAGCTCAAGTCCGACGGCACGTCGCTGGACTATGAGATGACGACGATGTCCAAGTCCAAGAACAATGGCGTGGACCCGCAGCAGCTGATCGACCAGTACGGCGCCGACACGGCGCGGCTGTTCGTGATGTTCGCCTCGCCGCCGGAGCAGACGCTGGAGTGGAACGATGCCGGTGTCGAGGGCGCGCACCGCTTCCTGAAGCGGGTCTGGGGCTATGGCGCCAAGCAGGCCGAGGTGATTCCGGCCGCCGGCCGCAACTTCGCTGCACTGAACGACGAGGGCAAGGCGCTGCGCCGCGAGGTCCATCTGGTGCTCAAGCAGATCAGCTACGACTACGATCGCCTGCAGTACAACACCGTCGTCTCCGGCACGATGAAGCTGCTGAATGCGCTGGAGGGCTTCAAGGCCCAAGGCCAGGACGCCGCCGTCCGTGAAGGCTACTCGGTGCTGCTGCGCGTGCTCTACCCCGCCTGCCCGCACCTGACCCATGCGCTGTGGCAGCAGCTGGGCTATGCCACCGAGCTGGGCGACCTGCTCGACGCTCCCTGGCCCCAGGTCGACGAGGCCGCCCTGGTGCAGGACGAGATCGAGCTGATGCTGCAGGTCAATGGCAAGCTGCGCGGCGCCGTCAAGGTGGCGGCTGCGGCCGACAAGGCGGTGATCGAGGCGGCCGCGCTGGCCCACCCCGAGTTCATACGATTCGGCGAGGGCAAGCCGGCCAAGAAGGTCATCATCGTGCCGGGTCGTCTGGTCAACGTCGTCGTCTGATGGCCATCACTTCGCGCCGCACCGTCATCGCCACACTGGGCGCGGGCCTGCTCGCGGCCTGCGGCTTCGAGCTGAAGCGCCCGCCGGTGCTGCCCTTCGACAGGCTGGCACTGCTGGGCTTCAGGCCCGACTCGCCGCTGGGCCTGGAGCTGCGTCGCCAGCTGGGCCTGAGCGCCAACACCCGTGTGGTGGACAGCCCGGCCCAGGCCGAGGCGGTGTTCGAGGCGCACCGCGATCTGCGCGAGAAGGTCGTGGCAGCCTCGACGGCCGCCGGCCAGGTGCGCGAGCTGCAGCTGCGCGTGCGGCTGGAGTTCAGCCTGCGCAGTGCCGCCGGCAAGGAACTGATTCCGCGCACCGAGCTGCTGCTCAAGCGAGACATGAATTACAACGAGCGCGATGCGCTGGCCAAGGAGCAGGAGGAGGCGCTGCTGTTCCGCGCCATGCAGGCCGATGTGGTCTCGCAGGTGATGAGCCGGCTGGCCGCGGCGCGCCCCTCCTGACACCATGCAACTGAGAGCCGATCAGCTTGCCGCCAGCCTCGCCAAGGGCCTGCGCAAGATCTACACCGTCCATGGCGACGAGGCCCTGCTGGCCCAGGAGGCCGGCGACACGGTGCGCGCCGCCGCCCGGGCCGATGGCTATAGCGAGCGCAAGGTCTTCACCGTGGCCGGTGCCTATTTCGACTGGGGTCCGGTGCTGGCCGCGGCGCAGGCGATGAGCCTGTTTTCCGAGCGCCAGCTGATCGAGATCCGCATCCCCTCGGGCAAGCCCGGCAAGGACGGTTCCGAAGCCTTGCAACGCTATTGCGAACACCTGCCCGACGATGTGGTGACCTTGATCACCCTGCCCAAGCTCGACCGCCAGCAGCAGAGCAGCGCCTGGTTCACCGCGCTCGACAGTGCCGGCGTGGTGCTGCGCGTCGATGCCGTCGACCGCCAGGCCCTGCCGCAATGGATTGCCCAGCGCCTGGCCCGGCAGGAGCAGCGCGTGCCCGCCGGCGAGGCCGGCCAGCGCTGCCTGGCTTTCTTCGCCGATTGCGTCGAGGGCAATCTGCTGGCCGCCCACCAGGAGCTGCAGAAGCTGGCACTGCTCTACCCCAAGGGTGAGCTGACATTCGAGCAGATCGAGGCGGCGGTGATGAACGTCGCCCGCTACGACGTGTTCAAGCTCAGCGAGGCCGTGCTCGCGGGCCAGGTGCCCCGCGTGATGCGCATGCTCGACGGCCTGCAGGCCGAGGGCGAGGCCGCCGTGCTGGTGCACTGGACGCTGGCCGAGGACATACGCGCCTTGAAGCGGGTGAGAGACGCCGTCGACCAGGGCAAGCCCATGCCCATGGCGTTGCGCGAGGCCCGGGTCTGGGGCGTCAAGGAGCGCTTGTTCGAGCGGGCCGTGCCGCTGCTCAGCCCGCTGAGCCTGGCCCCGCTGGTCGAGGCGGCGCAGATCTGCGACGGCATCGTCAAGGGCCTGAAACACCCCGAGTGGCCGCACGACCCCTGGGCGGCCTTGCAGCGGCTGGCCCTGATGCTGGTGCGCTGCACCCAGCACCCGAACAAGCAGGCCGGGGCACCGCGCCAGCTTGCTTCGCACTAGCAGGCTTTGCGCCGCATCGTGGCAGAAAGCCGCGGCTTTCGCCCACAACTCAACGGAAACCGCCGCGATCCCGACAGCCGCGGTTCAAGACGGGCATAAGATGGGCCGATACCGAGCGGTAGGCGCGGTCTTGCGCCCCGTCAGCCTGCTCCCTGCGATGAACGTTCTGTCCACCTTGCCCCGTCGTCTGACCTCCGTTTTTCTGGTGCTTGGCCTCAGCGGCCTGCTGCTGGCCTGCGCCTCGAACGAAGCGCCCAGCCTGTATGCCCGGCTTGGCGGCGAGAAGGGGCTGACGACCCTGGTCGATCGCAGCATAGCCCGCGCGGTGCAAGACCCGCGCACCCGGCGCGGCCTGGCCGGCGTCACCCTGCCGCCGTTCAAGCAGCATCTGCGCGTCCAGCTGTGCTCGCTGGCAGGTGGCGGCTGCAACGCCCAGGACCAGACGCTCAGCGGCACGCTCAAGGGGCTGTCGTTCACGGCCTCGGAGTTCGATGCCCTGGTGGACATCCTGCGCGAGGAGCTGGATCAGGCCGGGGCGGGCGCCGCGGCAAAGAGCCAGCTGCTCAGAATGCTGGCACCGATGAAGCACGATTTCGCCACGCCAAACGCCTGAAGGTGACGACCATGCGAGCTCCCGCCCATCACCCGGTACGCTGGGTCGCGCTGTTCGCCAGTGCCGCATGGCTGGCTGCGGCCGGAGCACCGCTGCTTGCCGCACCGCTGACGGTGCAGGTGCGCAACAGCCAGGGCCAGCCGCTGGCCGACGCGGTGGTGGCCGTCGAGGTCCGGGGCGCGCGCCGCACCGCTGTCGCCAGCACGGTTGCACAGATGTCCCAAAAAGACCGGGAGTTCCAGCCCATGCTGTTGGTGATACAAACTGGCAGTGCGGTGAACTTTCCCAACTTCGACACCGTGCGCCACCATGTCTACTCGTTCTCGCCCATCAAGACCTTCGAGATCAAGCTCTACGCCGGTACGCCGACCGCGCCGGTGGTGTTTGACAAGCCCGGCGTGGCGGCCCTGGGCTGCAATATCCATGACCGCATGAGCGCCTACATCGTCGTTGTAGACACGCCGCATTTCGGCCGCAGCGATGCCAAGGGCCAGGTGCAGCTCGATGTACCGGCCGGCGAGCATCAGCTCAAGGCCTGGCATGGCGGCATGGGCCCCGAGGCGGCGATGCTCAGCCAGACCGTCACGGTGGCGGCCGCAGGCGGCCAGGCGACCGTGAGCCTGCCCGTCAAGTGATCCCTGCGATGCGCTGGCCGGGCTTTCTGAATCTGCGACGCCTCGAGGGGCGCATCGTCGCCTTGTTCCTGTCGCTGCTGCTGGTCGTGCAGCTGCTCAGTTTCGGCCTGATACGCAACAGCATCGAGGGCAATGCCCAGGCCTCGATCACGGCCGAGTTGCGCAACGGCGAGAAGCTGCTGCACCGTCTGCTGGCGCAGCAGGCCGAGACGCGCACCGATGCCGCCCGCCTGCTGGCCGCCGACTATGGTTTTCTGACCACCATCGCCACGCGCTCGTCGGCGCAGGATATCGAGACCATCAAGGATGCGTTGCTGAATTACGGCGAGCGCATAGGCGTGTCGGTGGCGGCCTATACCGATCCGCAGTTCCAGCTGATCGCCGCCACCCATGACAACGCCGGCCCCTTCGTCCAGGAGGCGCAGCGCATTGTCGCGATCGAGGCGGCGCTGAAGGCCAGACCGGCCGTCGGCGCCTCCGCGCCGGCACCGAATCAGGGCATGGCCAAGGCCCATCTGGTGCTGATTGCCGGCGAACCCTACCAGGTGGTGGCCGCACCGGTGCGGGCACCACAGCTGGTGGGCTGGGTGCTGATGGGCTTCCGGCTCGGCGCCGAGCCCTTGCAGGATCTGGCCGAGCTGTCTTCGCTGCACAGCCTGGTGCTGACCCGCGCGGGCAATGGCGAATGGCGCGTCGCCCTGCGCGCGCTGGCGCAGCTAGACGCTGATCCCGACCTGGGCCGCATCAGCACCACCGAGCCGAGCTTCTCCATGATGCTGGGCGGCGAGAAACAGCGCGCTCGCTATGTGCAGTTGGCGCAGCCCCGTGAAGGGCAGGGCATAGCCCTGGGCGCGGTGCTGCTGCGCTCCTTCGACGAGGCGGTGGCGCCCTACCGTCAGCTGCAGCTGACCCTGCTCGGGCTGACGGCCATAGGCGTGGCCGTGTTCGCGCTGGGCAGCGTGTTGTTTGCGCGGCGCATCACCGGCCCGATCACGGCTTTGTCGCGCTCGGCCGAGCGCCTCGGCCAGGGTGACTACGCGACGCCGGTACGCATCGAAGCCAGGGACGAGGTCGGCGACCTGGCCCTGGCCTTCGAGACCATGCGCCAGGGTATACGCAACCGCGAAGAGCAGGTCGAGCGCCTGGCTTACTGGGATACGCTGACCGGCCTGCCCAACCGCGAGCAGTTTGCCCAGAGGCTGCAGCGCAGCCTGGACATCGAACGCGATACCGGCCGCGCCTGTGCCGTGCTGATGCTGGACCTGGACCGTTTCAAGCATGTCAACGACGTGCTGGGTCACCATTTTGGCGACCGCCTGCTGTGCGGCGTGGCCTCCCGGCTGCAGCGTCCGGCGGTCTGCAAGGAGGGTTTCATCGCCCGCCTCGGCGGCGACGAGTTTGCCGTGCTGCTGGATGGTGCTGACCTGGAGCAGGCGGTCGAGGTGGCCCAGCGCATCCTTACCGCCTTTGAGGAGCCGCTGACGATTGACGACAACACGGTGGACCTGGGCGCCGGCATTGGCATCGTCGGCTGCCCCCAGCATGGCCACGAGGTGCAACTGCTGCTCAGCCGCGCCGAGCTGGCGATGTACACCGCCAAGCAAAAGCAGAGCGGCACCATGGTCTACCACCCGGGGCTGGATGCGCACAGCCAGGAGTCGCTGTCCCTGCTCAGCGAGCTGCGCCGCGCGGTCGAGCACAACGAGCTGCGCCTGTACCTGCAGCCCAAGGTCGATCTGCACACCGGCCGCATTCTCGGCGCCGAGTCACTGGTGCGCTGGCAGCATCCGCAGCGCGGCCTGGTGCCGCCGATGCTGTTCATTCCGTTTGCCGAGCAGACCGGCTTCATCCGCACCCTGACGACCTGGATCATCGAGCAGTCGGCCCGGGCCTGGCGCGAGATGTACGCGCATGGCCTGGACCTGCGGCTGAGCATCAACCTCTCGACCCGCGACCTGCTGGATCAGGACCTGCCCGCCAAGCTCGAGCAGCTGATCAAGACGCACGACATGAACGCCCAGGTGCTGTGCCTTGAGATCACAGAGAGCGCCATCATGGACGACCCCCAGCGCGCCCAGCAGACGCTGGAGCGGCTGCACGAGCTGGGCTTCAAGCTGTCGATCGACGACTTCGGCACCGGCTACTCGTCGCTGGCCTACCTGAAGCGCCTGCCTGTGCATGAGCTGAAGATAGACAAGAGTTTCGTGATGGCGATGGAGCGCGATCTGGACGACGCCAAGATCGTGCGCTCCACCGTCGACCTGGCCCACAACCTGGGCCTGCGCGTGGTCGCCGAGGGTATAGAAACGGCCAAGGCCTGGAAGCTGCTCGACGCGCTGCACTGCGACGAGGGCCAGGGCTATTTCATCGCCAAGCCCATGCCCGAGCAGGAGTTCGTCGCCTGGGTGCAGGCCTGGCAGGCGCCGGCGCTGGAGGACGAGACGCTGGAGAGTGCGTTCGCCAGACTCGCGTAAGGCGGCTCGCCGTAGCCCGGATGCAATCCGGGGCCGCGTTGCAGTTTGTAGCCCGTATGCAGGCCGCAGGCCGGAATGCAGGGTTCAGTAGCCCTTGCTGCGCGCCACCAGATGAGCCAAGGGCCTGCCCTCACGCAGCGCCGCCAGATTGGCCTTCACCACCTCGGCCGCGCTGCGCGGATCGGTCTGTGCCGCGGTGTGCGGCAGCACCGTGATCTTCGCGTGGGCCCAGAACGGATGGTCGGCGGGCAGGGGCTCGACGCTGAACACATCGAGCACGGAGCGGCTCAGCTGGCCGCTGTCCAGCGCCACCAGCAGATCGGCCTCGACGACATGGGCGCCGCGGGCCAGATTGACCAGTGTGCCGCCCCGCTTCATGGCGGCAAATCTTGCGGCTGCGAAGAAGCCCCGGGTCTGGTCGGTCAGTGGCAGCAGATTGATCACCGTGTCGGCCTCGGCCAGCATCCGGGCCAGCTCGCCCTCGCCGCTGCCGGTGCGTACGCCGTCAATCGAGGCCGAACGCGTGCTCCAGCCGCTGACCGCATAACCCAATCCGGCCAGGGTGCCGGCGACACGGCCGCCCAGCTCGCCCAGACCCAGCACCAGCACCCGCCATTCATGGGCGCGGCACTGGGCGGGGGCCTGCCACAGCGCCTGCTGCTGCTGGCGCTGCACATCGTAGAAGCCGCGGTGCAATGCCAGCACCGCCCACAGCGCTGTCTGCACCATCGCCTCGTTCATCGCCGGGTCCACCATGCGGGCCAGCGGCACCTCGGCCGGCAGGCTGGTGTCGGTCAGGAGCTTGTCCACCCCGGCCCACAGCGACTGGATCAGACGCAGCCCGGGCAGGCCCTGCAGACTGCCCCGCGGCGGGTTGGCAACTACGGCCACCTCGATCTGCGCCTCCTGCCCGGGGGTGACCTGCTCGACCCAGTCTTCGCCGGGCATGGCCTGCTGCAGGACCTTCAGCCATTGAGTGCGTTCGGCCTCGTCCTTGGCATTGCCGCGCTGCCAGCCGCCGATGAACAGGACACTCATGGGCGCAGCTCCGCCTGGGCCTGATCGAGCAGGGCCTGCAGCGCGCTGACCACCGTGGCCTCGCGCACCTGGGTGCGGTCGCCGCCGAACTGCTCGCGCCAGGCGCGCAGCACGCCGCTCCTGCCGGCCAGCGCCAGCCAGACGGTGCCGACCGGCTTGTCGGCCGAGCCGCCATCGGGCCCGGCAATGCCGGTGACGGCGACGGTGAAATCAACCGGAGCTCGCGCAAGCAGGCCGCTGGCCATCGCCAGTGCAACCGGCTCGCTGACCGCGCCATGGGCCTTGATCAGGTCCGTAGGCACGCCCAGCAGCTCGGTCTTGGCCTCATTGCTGTAGCTGACCACGCCGCGCTCGAACCACAGGCTGGAGCCGGCCAAGGAGGTGCAGGCCGCGGCAATCATGCCGCCGGTGCAGGACTCGGCCGTGGCCATGGTCTTGCCCCCGGCGCGCAGGGTGGTGGCCAGTGCAGGCAACAGATCATTCATCAGATGGCTCTCCACAGCGCGATCACCAGCAGCGTGCACAGCGCCGCCACCAGGTCGTCAAAAATGATGCCGAAGCCCTGGGCCCAGCCGGGCGGCACACCGGGCCGGCCCTTGAACAGCCGGTCCGCCCAGCCCACCGGGCCAGGCTTGGCGGCGTCGAAGAAGCGGAACAGGCCGAAGGCAACGGCCTGGCCCCAGAAGCCCATGGGCATGGCCAGCCAGAGTATCAGCCAGAAGGCCAGCACCTCGTCCCAGACAATGGAGCCGGGGTCCGGTGTGCGCAGATTCCGTGCCGTCACCGTGCAGGCCCACCAGCCGATCAGCGTACCGATGGCCAGCACCCAGGCCCATTGCACATCGTCCAGCCAGCGGTTGAGCACCAGGAAGGACACCCAGGCCCACAGCGTGCCCACGGTGCCCGGCGCCTTCGGCGACAGGCCGCTGCCGAAGCCCAGCGCGATCCAGTGCGCCGGGTGGCCCAGCATGAAGCGGCCGGTGGCGCGGCGCGGCGCGCCGGTGAGAACAGCGTCTTCGACCGGGCTGCTCATGACTTGAAGTGGTCGAAGGAGCCGTAGCGGGCAGGCAAGACCTGGCCCTGCACGTCCGTCAGCCGCAGGCCCGGCTCGGCGTCGATACGGCCGACGCGGGTCACCGCCACGCCGACCCCGGCTGCCGCGGCCTCGACGGCCGAGCGCGCGGATTCCGGCGCCGTGAACACCAGCTCGTAGTCATCGCCGCCGGCCAGGCCGAACTGGCGTTGCAGCTCAAGCGGCAGGGTCTGCAGCCAGGCACTGCGCGGCAGGCTGTCGGCCTGCACGGTGGCGCCCACCCCCGAGCGCTGCAGGATATGGCCCAGATCGCCGAGCATGCCGTCCGACACGTCGACGGCGCTGCTGGCCAGGCCACGCAGCGCCCGGCCCAAGGCCACGCGCGGCTGTGGCAGCTCCATCGCCCGGCGCACCTGCTCGAAGCCCTCGCCGGCCAAGCTCAGCGTGCCGCGAAACACCTCGAGCGCCAGCCGCGCATCACCCAGCGTGCCGCTCACGAAAACGTCCTCACCGGCCCGCGCGCCACTGCGCAGCAGGGCCTGGCCGGGCGGCACCTCGCCGAACACGGTGATGCAGATGTTCAAGGGCCCGGCCGTCGTGTCGCCACCGACCAGCTCGATGCCATGGGCATCGGCCAGCGCGAACAGGCCGCGCGCAAAGCCGTCCAGAAAAGCCTCGTCGACACCCGGCAGGGCCAGCGCCAGCGTGAAGGCGCGGGGCGTGGCGCCGCAGGCCGCGAGGTCGCTGAGGTTGACCGCCAGCGCCTTGTGGCCCAGGCGCTCGGGCGCCACGGTGCTGAGGAAGTGCCGGCCCTCGACCAGCATGTCGCTGGAGACGGCCCACTGCATGCCGGCGCTCGGGGCCAGCAGTGCGCAATCGTCGCCGACGCCCAGCACCTCGGTGCTGGGTCGCGTGAAGAAGCGCTTGATCAGATCGAATTCACCCATGGGGGGATTGTCTCAGCCTGCGGCGGCTGCGCGCGCTATGGCGGCCATAGAGAAATATCGTCCATGGCACGGCGCCCGAACTCTAGACTGGAGCCATCAACTCATCGCGAACGCTCAAAGGAGTCACTCATGTCGGCCCAAGCCAAATGCCCGTTCTCGGGCGACGCCCGTCCCCACACCATCGCGGGAGCCCGGTCCAACGCGAACTGGTGGCCCAATCAGCTCAAGCTGAACATCCTGCATCAGCACTCGTCGCTGTCCGACCCCATGGGCGAGGCGTTCGACTATGCCGCCGAGTTCAAGAGCCTGGACCTCGACGCCGTGATCAAGGACCTCCATGCGCTGATGACCGATTCGCAGGACTGGTGGCCCGCCGACTATGGCCATTACGGGCCCTTCTTCATCCGCATGGCCTGGCACAGCGCCGGCACCTACCGGGTCGCCGATGGCCGTGGCGGCGCGGGTTCCGGTGCGCAGCGATTTGCGCCCCTGAACAGCTGGCCGGACAACGCCAGCCTGGACAAGGCGCGGCGCCTGCTCTGGCCGGTCAAGCAGAAGTACGGTCGCAAGATCTCCTGGGCCGACCTGATCGTGCTCGCCGGCAACGTGGCGCTGGACTCGATGGGCTTCAAGACCTTTGGTTTCGCCGGCGGGCGTCCGGACATCTGGGAGCCGGAGGAGGACATCTATTGGGGCAGCGAGGGCCAGTGGCTGGGGGACCAGCGCTACAGCGGCGACCGCGAGCTTGAGAACCCGCTGGCCGCCGTTCAGATGGGCCTGATCTATGTGAATCCGGAAGGGCCCAATGGCAAGCCGGACCCGGTCGCCTCGGCGCGTGACGTCCGCGAGACCTTTGCCCGCATGGCCATGGATGACGAGGAGACCGTGGCCCTCGTGGCCGGCGGCCACACCTTCGGAAAATGCCATGGCGCTGCCGATCCGGGCCAGTATGTCGGGCCCGCGCCGGAGGGGGCTGGTATCGAGGAACAGGGCCTGGGCTGGAACAACCGATTTGGTACCGGCAAGGGTGTGCACACCATCACCAGCGGCATCGAGGGGGCCTGGACCACCAACCCGATCAGGTGGGACAACGACTACCTGGACATCCTGTTCAAGTACGAGTGGGTGCTGACCAAGAGCCCGGCCGGGGCCCATCAGTGGACGCCCAAGGAGGCCGCCGCCGCGGGCACGGTGCCCGATGCCCATGACCCGGCCCGGCGCCATGCGCCGATGATGACCACGGCCGACCTGGCCCTGCGGATGGACCCGGCCTACGAGAAGATCTCGCGGCATTTCATGCAGAACCCGCAGGCCTTTGCCGATGCCTTTGCCCGCGCCTGGTTCAAGCTGACGCACCGTGACATGGGCCCGCTCGCCCGCTACCTCGGGCCGCTGGTGCCGGCAGAGGTCTTGATCTGGCAGGATCCGATTCCCGCCGTCGACCATGCCTTGATCGACGCGGACGATGTGGCCGCCCTGAAGGCCCGTATCCTTGCCTCGGGCCTGTCCATTTCGCAGCTGGTGGCGACGGCCTGGGCCTCGGCCTCAACCTTCCGCGGCAGCGACAAGCGCGGCGGCGCGAATGGCGCGCGCATCCGCCTGGCCCCGCAGAAGGACTGGGAGGTCAACCAGCCGGCCGAGCTGACACGGGCGCTGCAGGTGCTGCAGGCGATCCAGCAGGACTTCAACGGCGCCCAGACGGGGGGCAAGAAGGTGTCGCTGGCCGATCTGATCGTGCTGGGCGGTGCCGCTGCCGTCGAGGCCGCGGCGAAGCGGGCAGGCACCGAGGTGCAGGTCCCCTTCTCGCCTGGGCGCATGGATGCCTCTCAGGAGCAGACCGACGTGGAATCCTTCGCCGTGCTGGAGCCCATCGCTGACGGCTTCCGCAACTACGCCCGCAAGGGGGCCGAGGGCGCGGCAGCCGAACTGCTGGTGGACCGGGCACAGCTGCTGCGCCTGACCGCTCCCGAGATGACGGTGCTCATCGGCGGCCTGCGTGCGCTGAATGCGAACGTCGGTCAGTCCAGCCATGGCGTGTTCACCGAACGGCCCGAGACCTTGAGCAATGACTTCTTTGTGAATCTGCTCGACATGCGAACGAAGTGGCAGAAGTCCGCCACCACCGCAGGCGTGCTGGAAGGGCACGACCGGGCAACGGGCGCGCTCAAGTGGACGGGCACCGTCGTGGACCTGGTCTTCGGCTCCAACGCCCAGCTCCGCGCCCTCGCCGAGGTCTATGCCTGCAGCGATGCGCAGCCGGCATTCGTGCGTGACTTCGTGGCGGCCTGGAGCAAGGTGATGGACCTGGACCGCTTCGACCTGGCCGGGCGGTGACCGGGCTTTGCGTGACCGCCCCGACCGGGGCGGTTGCGCAAATCAGCGAGCGGCCGGTGCGACGATGGCCCCACGGATGCTGTGCCGCGCCAGCGACTGCGCGACAAAACCGCTGGCCTTGGCTTCCTCGACGAAGCTGGCCAGCATCGCCCTGGCCGCGGCGCCACGGCTCAGGGGCAGCCCCATCGCCTGCTCGATGACCATGAAGCGGCCGGGCAGCAGGCGCAGCCCGCCCAGGCGCGCGGCATCGGCCTCCAGCTGCTGCCGAACGCCGGCGGCGACGTCCGCGTTCTCCGCCAGAAAGCGCTCGACGACGGTGGGCGAGGTCGGCGTGCGCATCAGCTGCGCGGCTTTCAGCTCCCGCGACAGATAGAGGTCGTAGGCGCTGCCGCGCCCGACCATGATGCGTGTGCCGGCGCGATCGACCTGGGCGTTGTCGGTCAGGTCCGAACCCTGCCGGACCAGATAGGCGCCTTCGATCAGCACATAGGGCGCGGTGAAGCCGATGCCATCGCTGCGCCGCGGGTCGATCGCGAAGAAGCCGATGTCGGCATGGTCGGCCTTCACCGTGTCCACCGACTTCAGTGCCGCCTCGACCACCACCAGCTCCAGCGGTACAGCCAGGCGTTCGGCCAGCAGGGTCGCCAGGTCCACCGACACCCCGCTGACGACGCCCGCACCGCTGCGATTGGCCAGAATCGGATTGCCGAGGTTGATGCAGGCGCGCAGCCGGCCGCCGGGCGCCAATGCCGCCCGGGCTCCGGCGGGCAGCGCGGCCGTGCTCATGCAGGCCGTCAGACCGGCGATGGGCGCCAGGCCGGCGGACAGGACCAGGCGGCGACGCGACAGCAATTGGGGCATGGCGGAATCCTCGGATCGGTGGGGCGCTCCCAGTATGGCGCCGCCGGCCGCGCCGCGCCTGCGGGCACGGGGCGGATAATCCCGCATTCGCACAGCCATCCGCAGGCCCCCGACCATGGACTACCTGAGCTTCGACCTCAGCGAAGACACCGAAGGCGTCACCACGCTGGAAGCGCTGGCCTCCACCTCAAAGGAGCAGCACGCCGCGGTGATGGCCGAGGTGCAGCAGGTGCTGGACTGGGCCTGGCGCAGCTTCCCGCACACCCATGGGCCGGTCGATGAGGGCATGGACTGGGACCATGATCTGCAGCTGAGCGTGGAGCCCGGTGGCTGGCATGCCGTCACCCTGACGCTGACCGGGTCGCCGCGCTTTGTCGAGGAGTTCTTCGACGCCTTCGGCAGGCCGGAAGGCTGAGGCAAGCGCCGGCTTTCGAGAGCGGCGACACTAGCGGACCGCTATCCCTCACCCCAGATCCACCTTGAATCTCACCGCCCCCCGCCTCGCCACCCTCCCCAACGGCCTGCGCGCCGTCGTCATCGAGATGCCCTGGCGCGCCACCGTGTCGCTGAGCGTCTTCATACGCACCGGCAGCCTGCACGAGAGCGCGCGGCTGAATGGCATCAGCCATGTGGTCGAGCACATGGCGTTCAAGGGCACGGCCACGCGGGACTGCCAGCGCATCAATCTGGATGCGGAAGCGTTGGGCGCCGAGGTCAATGCGCACACCGACAAGGACCACACGGCCTTCCATCTCGAGGGGATGCCTGGCGACCTGGACGCCTTTGTGGCGATGCTGGCCGACATCGTGCTCAATAGCAGCTTTCCGGCCGATGAACTGGAGCGCGAACGCCGCGTCATCGCCCAGGAGTTCAGCGAGTTCGACGATGACCCGACCACGGTCGCCTTCCAGCTGTTCGACCGCGCCTGCTACGGAGCGGCGCATCCGGCCGGGCGGCCCATCATAGGCACGCAGGCCAATATCCTGCGCTTCAATCGCAAGGACCTGCTGGACTATGCGCAGGCCCAGTACACGGCCAGCAATGTGGTGGTCGCGGTGGCCGGTCCGGTGCAGTTCGATCCCTTCGTGCGCGCCGTCGAGGCCGCTTTTGGTGCGATGCCTGCCGGTGCGCCGAACACGGTGGCGGCACCGGCCTGGCTGGGCGGGCTGAAGACGCGCCGCATGGCCGGCAGCGGGCAATGCCAGGCGGTGCTGGGCTTTGAGGCGCCCGCGCTGGACGATGGCGACCAGCATGTGCCCTATGTGCTGGCCGCCGCCCTGCTGGGTGAGGGCATGAGTTCGCCGCTGCTGGACGAGATCCGCGAGCGCCGCGGCCTGGCCTATCACGCCGCCTGCACGGCCGATATCGGACCGCTGGCCGGGCAGTTCGTGATCGAAGGTTCGACGGCGCCGGCCCATGCCGAGGAGTTTCTGACCGCGGTGGCCGGCCTGCTGCGCCTGCATGCCGACGGCAACATCGATGCGGTGGGCCTGGAGCGCGCTCGCAAGCAGCTGACGGTGCGGGCCTTGCGCGCGCTGGAGCAGCCCTCGCGCCAGCTGGAGACGGCCGCGCAAGACCTGTTCACCTTCGGCCGCCTGCGCGACCCGCAGCGATGGCTGGCGCATCTGCAGGCCGTGACGGCGCAGGATGTGCACGGAGTATTCGCCCGCCTGCTGGACCCGCAGCGGCCGCTGGCAGTTGCGCTGACCGGCAGCGTGCCGGCGCGGGCGCGCGAGCGGGCTGAGGCACTGTTTGCCTGAGGGCGTTCAGGCTTCCCTCAGCAGATTCGACAGCTCGACAGCCGACTTCACATCCATCTTCTCGAACACCCGGGCCCGGTGCACCTCGACCGTGCGCACGCTGATGTTCAGGTTGTCAGCGATCAGCTTGTTGGGCAGGCCCTGGACGACCAGGGCCATGACCTCGCGCTCGCGCTCGGTCAGCTCGGCCATGCGCTGGCTCATCGCGCGCATCGCCTGGCGCCGCGCAATCGCCTGGCCGCTGGCTGCCAGCGCCTGCTCGACGCGATCGACCAGCGCGTTGTCGGAGAACGGCTTCTCGACAAAGTCGAAGGCGCCGCTCTTCACCGCCGCCACCGCCGTGGGCACGTCACCGTGGCCGGTCAGGAAGATCACCGGCAGCACCGGCGTCAGGCCGCGCTCGACCAGGCGCTCGAACAGCACCAGGCCGCTGATGCCCGGCATGCGCATGTCCAGCACCAGGCAGGACGGGGCCTGGGGCCAGTCGCCGCCGGCGCGGGTGTCGGGGCGGCCGTCCAGCATCGCCTCGAAGGCCTCGCCGCTGGCAAAGCCCTCGGACAGCAGGCGGCGCGAGCGCAGCAGCCAGGCCAAGGCATCGCGCACCACGTCTTCGTCATCGACCAGATAGACCATGGGCAGGCCCATGGCGGGGTTCAGGTTGCTGGTGCTCATACCTCGCTCCTCAAAGGATCGGCCTCAGGCTCGGCCACATCGGTCGGCGCATTCGTCGGCATATCCGCCGGCAGGGTGAAATGGAACTCGGTGCCGGTGGGCCGGTGCTCGGTGGCGACGGTGCGACTTTCGAAATCCAGCGCTCCGCCATGCTGCTCGACCACCGTGCGGCACAGGCTCAGGCCCAGGCCCATGCCCTCGCTGCGGGTGGTGAAGAACGGCGTGAACAGGCGCTTGGCCACATCGGGGGCGATGCCGGGGCCGCGGTCGGTGACGAAGAAGCTGACCCAGCGCCCCTGCTGACGCACGCGCAGCGTCAGCACGCGCTCGGCCAGTGGCGTGGCCTCGCCATCCATCGCCTGGATGCCGTTGCGCGTCAGATTCAACAGCACCTGCTCCAGCATCGTGCGGTCGCAGCGCATGCGCGGCACCGGCGTGGGCAGGTCCAGCTCGACCCGGGCGCCACTCTTGCGCGCCTGCAGGCGCACCAGCGGCATCACCGCCTCGACCAGCTGATCGGCCCCCACCGGCTCGCGAGCCTGCTCGCGTCGGCGTACGAAGTCGTGCACGCTCTTGATGATGCGGCCCGCCCGCTCGGCCTGCTCGGCAATGCGGCCCAGCGCCTGGTGCAGCATCTGCGGGGTCTGCGCATCGTGGGCCTCGCGCTCGATCAGGTTCAGCGAGCCGGTGGCATAGCTGGCAATCGCCGCCAGCGGCTGGTTCAGCTCGTGGCTCAGCAGCGAGGCCATCTCACCCATCGTGGCCAGGCGGGCCGTGGCCTGCAGCCGCTCCTGCTGCTGGCGCGAGATCTCCTCGACACGGCGCTGCGCGCTGACGTCGAGCACCGCGCTCATCCAGCCGCGATGCCGGCCCTGGGGGTCGAGCAACGGGGCCTCGAACAGCAGCACCGGAAAGCGCTCCTGGTTCTTGCGCATGAACACGGTCTCGAAGCCGGCGCGCGGATCCTGCTGGGCTTCCAGGCGCCGGGCCAGGCTCTTGTAGCGCTCCTGGTAGGACTCGCGGAACTCGGGTGGCCAGTAGGGTGGCACGGTACTGCCCAGCATCTCCTCGGCGCTGAAGCCGACCATGGTGCAGAAGGCCGGGTTGACGTAGGTGATGTTGCCGTCCAGATCGCGGGCGCGCAGGCCGGTGATCAGCGAATCCTCCATCGCCTTGCGGAAGGCCAGAGCCTCGGCCAGTGCGGCCTCGACCTGGGCGCGGCGCCGCACATCACGGGCCAGCAGCAGCACCACGGCGAACAGGGCCAGCGACAGGCCCATGACCAGCGCCGTGGCCAGATTCGGGATCAGCCTCGGCGCGCCGGCACCGCTGTCCACGCGCAGCTGCAGGGTCAGACCGGGCAGATCGACCAGGCGCTCCATCAGATAGACGCCGGCGCCGCGGGTCAGGCCGGCGCGTGCCAGTCGCGTGCCGTCGCCCTCGACAAAGCTGAACTCGTGGCCCCGCGCATGGTCGGTGGCGACCGACTCCTCCAGCAGCATGCGCAGGCTGATCGTCGCCACCAGATAGCCGGCGATCTGGCCGGCGCGCATCTGCGGCAGGCACAGGTCCACCACCTCCAGCCCCTCGCCGCCGGCCATGGGCACGAAATAGCTGCGCGAATACAGCTGGGTGCCCTGGCGGCGCGCCGCCACGCAGGCCAGCTCGGGCTCCAGGCCTATGGCCTCGCGCGGCAACAGGGTGAACAGTGGCTGGGCGAAGGGGCTGTCCACCGCCTCGTCCACGCCCAGATTGAGGTTGCGCTGCTCGATGCGCAGCAGCGGCCGGTGCTCGCGCAGCAGCTCGGCCGCATGGCTGCGCCACAGCACCGGGCCTGGCTCGCGCAGCCACATCAGCGCCTGCAGGCCCTGCAGATAGCGCGAGGCGCTCTGCTTGACGCGCCCGGCCACCTCGCCGGCCACCTGCTCGACCTGCTCCTGCGAGCGCGTGGCCTCATAGCTGAGCGTCAAGGCCACCAGCAGCGATTGCGCAATCAGCAGCAGGCCCACCAGCGCTGCCCACAGCAGCGGCCGGCGCCAACGCCGGGCGCGGCCAAGCAGGGGTTCGGAAGGGCGGGGGCTGGGCATGCGCTTGAATGTAGGCGTAAGCAGTCAGTATCGGCGGACGCGCGCGGTGCGGCATGCGCAGTTCCGCGTACCCGCGCGCGTCTTGACACTCCTACAATCCAGCTCCCTGCTGTCAAGCGAGCCACGCCCCATGATCAACTCAGAAGAAAAGAGCGCCCAACTTCGTCAAGCGGCGCTGGAGTATCACGAGTTCCCGACCCCGGGCAAGATCGCCATCGCCGCGACCAAGCAGCTGGTCAACCAGCGTGACCTGGCCCTGGCCTATTCGCCGGGCGTGGCCTATGCCTGCGAGGAGATCGTCGCCGACCCGGCCAATGCCTTCCGCTACACCTCTCGCGGTAATCTGGTCGCCGTGGTCACCAACGGCACGGCCGTGCTCGGTCTGGGGAACATCGGCCCGCTGGCGTCCAAGCCGGTGATGGAGGGCAAGGGCGTGCTGTTCAAGAAGTTCGCGGGCATCGATGTGTTCGACCTGGAAATCCAGGAGAACGACCTCGACAAGCTGGTGGACGTGATCGCGGCGCTGGAGCCGACGTTTGGCGGCATCAACCTCGAGGACATCAAGGCCCCGGACTGTTTCTATGTCGAGCGCAAGCTGCGCGAGCGCATGAAGATTCCCGTCTTCCACGATGACCAGCATGGCACGGCCATCGTCGTCGGCGCGGCGCTGCTGAACGGCCTGAAGGTGCTGAACAAGGACATCACCCAGGTCAAGCTGGTGACCTCGGGTGCCGGCGCCGCCGCCCTGGCCTGCCTGGGCCTGCTGATGAAGCTGGGCCTGCCGCGCGAGAACATCTGGGTCACCGACCTGGCCGGTGTGGTCTACGAGGGCCGGGTCGAGCTGATGGACCCGGACAAGGAACAGTTTGCCCAGAAGACCGATCAGCGCAGCCTGCGCGACGTGATCAAGGGTGCCGATGTATTCCTGGGCCTGTCGGCCGGCGGCGTGCTGAAGGCCGATATGGTGGCAACGATGGCCGAGCGGCCGATGATCTTCGCCCTGGCCAATCCGAACCCCGAGATCCTGCCGGAAGACGTGCACGCCGTGCGCAGCGACGCCATCATGGCCACCGGCCGCACCGACTATCCGAACCAGGTCAACAACGTCCTGTGCTTCCCCTACATCTTCCGCGGCGCGCTCGATTCGGGTGCGACGACGATCAATGACGAGATGGAAATTGCCGCCGTGCGCGCCATCGCCGAGCTGGCCCAGGCAGAGCAGAGCGAGGTCGTCGCCGCCGCCTATGCCGGTGCCAATCTGAGCTTCGGTCCCGAGTACCTGATTCCCAAGCCCTTCGACCCGCGGCTGATGATGAAGATCGCGATGGCGGTGGCCCAGGCCGCGATGGACTCGGGCGTGGCCAGTCGTCCGATCCAGGACATGGAGGCCTATCGCGAGAAGCTGCAGAGCTTCGTCTATGCCTCGGGCACGACGATGAAGCCCATCTTCACTGAGGCCAAGCGCGCCAGGAACAAGCGCGTGGCCTACGCCGAGGGCGAGGAGGAGCGGGTGCTGCGTGCCGTCCAGGTGGTGGTCGATGAGGGCCTGGCCCGCCCGACCCTGATCGGCCGCCCCGAGATCATTGCGCAGCGCTGCGAGCGTTTCGGTCTGCGCCTGAAGGAGGGCCGCGACTACGACACCGTCAATGTCGAGCATGACGAGCGCTACCGCAACTACTGGCAGACCTACCATCGCCTGACCGAACGCAAGGGCGTGACCCAGCAGTTGGCCAAGATCGAGATGCGCCGCCGCCTGACCCTGATCGGCTGCATGATGCTGCACAAGGGCGAGGTCGACGGGATGCTCTGCGGCACCTGGAGCAACACGGCCATGCACCTGCAGTACATCGACCAGGTGATAGGCAAGCGCGCGGGCGTCAAGACCTTTGCCTGCATGAACGGCCTGATGTTGCCCGGTCGCCAGGTCTTCCTGGTCGACACCCACGTCAACTACGACCCGACGGCCGAACAACTGGCCGAGATCACCATCATGGCCGCCGAGGAGCTGATGCGCTTCGGCCTGCGTCCCAAGGCGGCCCTGCTGTCGCACTCGAATTTCGGTTCCAGCAACCAGCCCTCGGCAATCAAGATGCGCGAGACGCTGGCCCTGGTGCAGCAGAACGCGCCCTGGCTGGAAGTCGATGGAGAGATGCACGGCGATACCGCGCTGGACGCCAAGTACCGCGCCGAGCTGATGCCGCGCAGCACGTTGACGGGCGAGGCCAATCTGCTGGTGCTGCCGAATATCGACGCGGCCAACATCAGCTACAACCTGCTGAAGACGACGGCCGGCGGCGGCATCGCCATCGGCCCGGTGCTGCTCGGCGCGGCCAAACCGGTCCATGTGCTGACCCCGTCGGCGACCGTGCGGCGCATCGTCAACATGACGGCGCTGACCGTGGCGGACGCCAACGCGGCCCGCTGAACCAATCAAGCAGCGCGAGACAACGCCCCAATTTGGGGCGTTTTTTCATTGACGGTCGCCTTGGGTAAAATTTGTTTGCGAACGCTTACCCGACGGTGACAGCTCCATGAAGTGATGGAAGGCACTCGCTTTTAGGAACTGTGTGCGCCTACTCACAAGCACCGTATTTCCGGGTTTGGCGCAGGACAGCCTTGAGCTTTTCGCCCTCATTCTGTACCATGTTGCTTTCAGGATTCAGGGTAAACCCGTGTCTTTGCTCCACAGACCCACGCCGTGGTCGGCCTTTCGCAAGCTCAGCGTTGCCACCGCCTTGGTGCTCGCCAGCAGCTTGGGCGGCTTGGCCCAGGCCAAGGGACTGGCAGCAGACGAGACGGTGGCCCTGGCAGCACTTCCGGTCGAGGCGCAAGCCACTCACCGCCTGGTTTTGGCCGGGGGACCCTTCCCCTACAGCAAGGACGGCACGACCTTCGGCAATCGTGAACGTCTGCTGCCCACCAAAGTCAGAGGGTACTACCGCGAATATACCGTGCCCACGAAAGGCGCCCGTAGCCGGGGCGCTCGACGTCTGGTGTGCGGCGGGCAGCCACCCACGAAACCTGAGGCGTGTTTTTACACCGACGACCACTACGCAAGCTTCAAGCGCGTGCGGCCGTGAGTCGGCGGGGTGTCGAGTTCGTGAACAAGTTTTCGTGACTAAAGGAGGATCGTGACCATGCTGTTGCAGACCGTCCGTCCAAACATCGTGCAGTCCATACGGGCTTATCGAGTGGAGGATTTGATGCAGGCGGCCCAGGAGGCCGGCCAACATTTCCTCTATGCCAATCTGACTTCAGCGCAGTCAAAACAGGACGTACTGGAGGGCATCGCCCAGGCCTTTTTGTTCCCGGCGCACTTTGGCAAGAATCTGGATGCCTTGTACGACTGCATGACCGACCTGGTCCACAAATCGGGCGCCCAGCCCGGCTTTGTGGTGGTGCTGGAGCAGATTCCCGACAGCGTCAAGTTTGACCGCGAGGCCAGGGAACAACTGCTGGATGTGTTCCGAGACGCCGCCGACTACTGGGCGGATCGAAAGATACAGTTCAGGTGTTTCTATTCTTTTCAGTAGCCCGCTCTCAAGAAAATGGGTCATGGGAGCGGGCTACTGAGGTGGCCCCCAGCGTCAGCGACAAGCCGGCGCCGAAAAACACGTCAAAGGCAGCAGCAAATGCCATGTTCGGCATGAATATGCCGATGATGAGCAGTGCGTTCGACACCGCGATGTGGTTGAACGCGGCCTGACCTTCGGTCAATGCCGGCAACGAAAAAGGCGACCCTCGGGTCGCTTTTTTTCTTGGTCGCCAGCAGCTGCGGTATCAGGAAACAGCCAGCGCCAGCGCCAGATACTCTGCCACGGGCACCTCCTCGGCGCGCCGCTGCAGATCGAACTGCCCGCCAAAACCGCGCTGCTCCAGCCAGGCGCCGAGGGTGTTTCGCAGAATCTTGCGGCGCTGCGAGAAGGCCACGGCGACCAGTTCGCCAAGCAGCTTCTGATCGACGGCCGCCGGCACGGGCAGAGGCAGCATGCGCACGATGGCCGAGTCCACCCGGGGCGGCGGGTCGAAGGCGCTGGGCAACACGTCCAGCACCGACTCGATCTGGTAGCGCCACTGCAGCATCACCGTCAGCCGGCCATAGTCCTTGCAGCAGGGCTCGGCGGCCATGCGGTCAACGACCTCTTTTTGCAGCATGAAGTGCTGGTCCTGCACCTGGTCGACGAAGTCCAGCAGGTGAAACAGGATCGGCGAGGAGATGTTGTAGGGCAGGTTGCCGACCACGCGCAGCTTCTTGCCGTGTTCTGCGGCCAGCGCCGCAAAGTCCACCTTCAGCACGTCGGACTCGATCACGTTCAGGCCGGGCCGCTGACGCAGCCGCTCGGCCAGGTCGCGGTCCAGCTCGATCACGGTCAGCGGATTGACATAGGCCAGCAGTGGCATCGTCATCGCACCCAGGCCCGGGCCGATCTCGACCATGGCGTCGCCGGCCTGCGGTTTGATCGCCTGGACGATGTCCTCTATGACGATGCGGTCGGTCAGGAAGTGCTGACCGAAGCGCTTGCGCGCGACATGGTGCGTCACAGGGTACTCACTGCGAAGCGTCGCCGCGCATTTCGATGAAGGCGCGCCCGCGCAGATCCTTCACCCAATCGGTGAAGGCCGCCGCGTACTTCTGCTCGCGCAGGGCCGCCTGGGCCTGGGCCCGCACCTGCTTGGGGTCAGGGATGGTGCTGCGGCGCTCCAGCACCTGTATCAGATGCACACCGAAACGCGAGACCACCGGCGCCGAGATGCCGCCGAGATTCAGCGCGTTCATCGCCTCCTCGAACTCGGGCACGAAGCCCCCGGGCGATGACCAGCCCAGATCGCCGCCGTTCGGTGCGCTGCCGTCTTCGGAGTTCTCCCGGGCCACGGCCTCGAAGGTGGTCTTGCCGGTCTCGATGCTTCGCTTGAACTCGGCCAGGCGGCGGGCGGCCAGTTCGGCCGTCAGCTGCGGGGACACGCGCAGCAGCACGTGGCGGGCGCGGGTCTGCACCACCGAACCGTCGGAGCCGTCCTGCTTCTCGATCAGCTTCAGTACGTGGAAGCCGGCGCCGGAGCGCATCAACTCGGGAGCCACCTCGCCCGACTTCAGGTCCTTGACATGGGCCAGAAAGGCGTCCGGCAGCTTGGCGGCGGGGCGCAGGCCCAGCTCGCCGCCCTTGTCCTTGTAGGCATCCTCGGAGGTCTGCTTGGCGACGACGTCGAAGGCCTCGCCGGCCTTGATGCGGGCCAGCGCGGCCTCGGCTCTGGCGCGTTTCTCGGCCAGCACGGCGGCGTTGGCGCCCTCGGGCACGATCACCAGCACCTGGGCAATGTTGTACTGGGCATTGGCCTTGCCGGCCTCGCGCTTCTTGGCCAGAAACTCCTCGACATCAGCTTCGCTGACGCGGATGCGGCCCTGCACTTCGCGCTCGCGCACCCGCTCGACCATCATCTGGTCGCGCAGGTTCTCGCGGAAGCGCCGGTACTCGATGCCCTCGGCCTTCAGGCGATCACGCAGCTCCGGCAGGCTGAGGCTGTTCTGCGCGGCCACATTGGCGACCACCCGGTCCAGCTCGACCTCGTCGATCTTGGCGCCGGCCTCGCGGGCATAGGTCAGCACGACCCGCTCGTCAATCAGGCTGTCCAGCGCCGTCTTGCGCAGCTCGGTCGCGGACAGCGCGCTTTCGCCGCGTTGCTTGGCCTCCTCGCGGACTCTTTCGGCACGCTGGCGGACCTCGATCTCGGTCACCAGATCCTGGTTGACGATGGCGGCGATCGAGTCGGCCGGGCGAGTGGCTGCCCTGGCGGACTGCGCCTGGGCCAGCGGCGCCAGCAGCAGGGCGGCCAGGGTGGCGGCAAGAAGAGCAGGCTTGAGTGAGGTCGGCAGGTCAGTCATAGGAGGCATCTGTGAGCGCCGCGCGATCCTCGCGCAGCAAGCGGTAACCAGGGATATTGTCCCTCAAGACATTCAGGGGGTTGTTCCCTAGCCGGCCCAGGCCCACGAGCTCGAGCTGGAACATCCAGCGCGTGTTGGCTTCGGCCCGTCCGGTGGAGCGGCGCTCCACCACCACGCGGCCTATCCAGCAGCCGGCATCGTATTCGAAGCCGACCAGCGAATCGGTGATGCGGCGGTCCTGCATGCTGTAGAGCACGCGGCCGACGCTATACCAGCTGCCCGAGCAGGAGCTGCCTCCGGTCGCCTTGCGCACCGCGCTCTCGGCGTTGTTGCCCGCGGCCGGGCCCGACAGCGGCCATTGCCAACCCAGCTCGGCCTGCTCGCTCTGGCCGCGGGCCAGCCGGTAGGTGGCATTGATGGTGCGGAAGGGCCCGGGCGAGTAGCGCAGGCTCATCACCGAGCGCACGGTGCGGTTCAGATCCGAGTTGTACTGGATCGCGCCATCGGCCCACCATTGGGGGCTCAAATGGGCCGAGCCGAGCAGCAGCAGATCCGACAGCTTCTGCGTATTGGGCGTGCCCTCGGGCGTGATGCGCTGGTCGCGGAACAGCACGCGCTGCACCACCCCCAGACGCAGCAGCTCGCTGCCGTCGCGCAGCGAGGTCAGGCGCGAGCTGACGCCCAGCGTCAGCTGGTGCGCGTCCGAGACCCGATCAACGCCAGAGAAGGAGTTGTCGGTGTAGATTGAATCAAAATTGAAGTCCTTGGCCGCCGCGTCGAAGTTGGGCAGGCCCAACTGGTCGCGGAAGGGCGTGCGCACATAGAACAGGCGCGGCTCCAGCGTCTGCAGCAGCGCGCGGCCGAAGTACTCGGTCTTGCGCTCGAACAGCCAGCCCTGGTCGATGCTGAAGGTCGGCACGACCCGCGACGCGGAACGGCGGCCATCGGCCAGCGACTGATCCAGCTGGTAGCTGGCCGCGTTGAAGGACATGCGGGGCTTCAGCCACCAGCCGGTGTCACCCAGGGTCCAGCCCAGGTGGCCCAGTGCGTGCACCCGCGTGCCCGTGGGCAGGGGCAGTGGTGCGGCATTGCGCGGGAGATCGAAGCGGTTGTACTCCAGGCTCAGGCCTGCATCGAAGCCACGCGGCAAGCGCTCGGCACTCCAGCGGGCGCCCAGCTGAGGCGAGCGCTGGTAGGGGGTGTCGATGCGAGCCGCCGGGTCCAGGTCCTGCAGCACCTGCCACTGCTGGAGGCGCCCATAGAGGCGCAGCTCGCCGACGGCAGGCGTCCAGCTGCGCGAGGCGCCCAGGTCGGTGGCCAGGAGGCGCGGCGTCAGGCTGGTGATGCCGTGGGGGAAGTCCTTCCAGTAGATGTCGTCCGACACCCGCTCGGCATTGATCTGATAGCGCCAGTCCATCGCCGCCGTGCCGCTCTGGCTCAGTCCCCAGGCCCAGCGCGTGTGACCGGTGATGCGGTCATTGGGCAGCACATCCAGCGACACCTGGCCCTGGTAGCCCGGCTCCAGATAGCGGAATTCGCTGTCCAGGCCCAGGCCGCGGCGGGTGATGATCTTGGGCGTCAAGGTGGCATCGCGCTGCGGCGCGATATTCCAGTAGTAGGGCACGCCGAACTCGACGCCGCTGCGGCTGTCCAGATTGAACTTGGGCGGCAGCCAGCCCGATTTGCGGCCATCGCCAAGCGGGAAACTCAGCCGCGGCGCGGCCAGTATCGGCACGCCATAGAAGCGCACCACGGCGCCGTCGGCAATGCCCTCGTTGGTCTCGAAGTCGAGCCGTATGCTGCGCGTGCTCAGCTCCCAGGCCGGGGCGCGGTCCGGGTCATCGGCACGGCAGCTGCTGTAGGTGCCGGCCAGGGCGCTGCTGCGATATTCGTCGATGAAATCAACCTGCTGGGCCTTGCCGCCGGCGCCATTGCTGGCAAAGAAGTAGCTCGGATTGAGGAATTGGCCCTCGAAGCGCTGCACGAAGAGGCGCAGCTCGGGGCCGGTGAAGCGGTTGCCGTCGCGCTCGATGCTGACCGAGCCCTTGGCCGTGGCGAGGTCGGTGGCCTGGTGGTAGCTCAGGCTGTCGGCCTTAAGGGTCAGGTCTCCACGGCGTAACACCGCACCGCCCTCGGCGCGGGTCTCCTGATCCAGGCGGCTGCTCAGGCTGGCGGCGTCGAGCAGCACCGGCTGATTCCTGTCGGCCTCGGTGCGCGACAGGGTCTTGGCGGCGGGCCGTGCGATCTGCCGCACCTCGGTGCCCACCTGTGACTGGCCCTGCGCCCAGGCACTGCCCGGCCCGGCCAGGGCCAGGCAGGCGGCCAGGGCCAGCGGCGTAAGTCCAGGCAATGGCGATGAGTTTGTATAGGTCTTCAACAAGAGGCGCAGCACGTCAGCAGCAGCGTCGGTCCGGTTTCGGCGCCACGAGCGGGTCGGCCGGGTCAAGGGGATGGTTCGCCGGGCCGTCAGGCCTTTGGGCAAACCGGAGGTTTGTAGAATTGATTATCCATGAGGCCTGCGATTTTGTTCGCAGGCCTCGTCTGTACCTTCACGGTATCCCTCTGAGCCACTCCCCTTCATGACCGCAATTGCCTGGCCCGATGACACCCGCCGCCAAGACTTCGAGGCCTGGCTGGCACCGCTGGCGCAAGCCCGCGGCCTGCTGCCGCAAAGTCTGCGCCCGGCCTCGGCCGATGCCAGCTTCCGCCGCTATTTGCGCATAGATGCCGGCGACGGCCGGTCCTACATCATCATGGATGCCCCGCCCGCGCTGGAGGACTCGCGCCCATTCGTTGACGTGGCGGGCCTGATCACCGGTGCCGGTCTGCATGCCCCGGCGGTGCTGGCCCAGGACCTGGATCGCGGCTTTCTGCTGCTGGCCGACCTCGGCGAACGCCTGTATCTGCAGGAACTGCAGCAGGCCTCGCCGGGCCAGGCTCACAGGCTGATGTGCGACGCCATCGACGCGCTGGTGCAGTGGCAGACCCGCCTGGATGGCAGCAGCCTGCCCGCCTTCGACGAGGCGTTGCTGCTGCGGGAGCTGGCCCTGTTTCCCGACTGGTGCGTGGCCCATGAGTTCGGCGTCACCTGGGACGCCGCCCAGCGCGAGCAGTGGGACAAGATCTGCCGTCTGCTGGTCGATAGCGCCCTGGCCCAGCCCCAGGTGCCGGTGCACCGCGACTACATGCCGCGCAATCTGATGGTGACCGAACCGAACCCCGGCATCCTGGACTTCCAGGACGCGGTGCGCGGACCGATCAGCTACGACATCGCCTGCCTGCTGCGCGACGCCTTCCTGTCCTGGGACGAGGAGCGCGAGCTCGACTGGGCGATCCGCTACTGGGAGCAGGCGCGCAGGGCCGGTCTGCCCATTGATGCCGACTTCGGCGAGTTCTGGCGCGCGCTGGAGTGGATGGGCCTGCAGCGCCATCTGAAGGTGATGGGCATCTTCTGCCGCCTCAAGCACCGCGACGGCAAGCCGCGTTACAGCACCGATCTGCCGCGCTTCTTTGCCTATGCCACCAAGGTGGCCCTGCGCTACCAGCCGCTGAAGCCGCTGCTGGCGCTGATCGAGCCCTTGTCGGGTGATGCGCTGGAGACGGCCTATTTCTAGCTGACCTGCTCGGCGGTAACCATCGCCTGGGCCTTGGCCATCGCCGTCGGGCAGCCCGCCGCGATCAGCCAGGGGTCCTGGGCCAGCCCGCCGAAGGTCTCGACCAAAAAATCCAGGAAGGCGCGGGTGCGCTGCGGCAGATATCGCCGCGACGGCAGCGCCGCATAGACGCTGTAGGTGACCAGGCTCCACTCGTGCAGCACGCGCACCAGCTTGCCCGAGCGCACCGCGTCTTCGATGATGAAGCTGGGCAGCGCGACGATGCCCAGGCCACCCACCGCCGAGGCCATCAGCGTGTCCGGGTGGCTGGAGGTCAGCACCGCCTGCATCATCGGCACCTCCTGCATATCGCCATCGTCCAGATGGGCTGCGCCTATGGCGTGGCTGGCGCAGTTGCGGCGCAGCTTCCATTGCTTGGGCACATCGGGCAGATCCACCACCAGGCCATCGTGCTCGCCCAGATCCTCGGCCACCAGGGGCGTGCCCCGGCGTTTCAGGTAGCTGGGCGCGGCACAGAGCACGACCTCTGACTGGGCCAGCAGCCTGGCGACAAAATCTCCAGACAGCGGGCGAAAACCCTCCAGCAGAATCGTCAGATCATGGTCGTCGTCCGGCGCATCGGGGTTGCGGATGGCCGAGATGTCCAGCGTGACTTGGGGATAACGCTCGCGAAAGCGCGGCAGGTGCTTGGCCAGTTGGTTGACGACGAAGGACGAGGAGGCGGCGATGTGCAGGCGCCCGCTGGGCGTGGTGGTGGCGTCGCCCGCCACCTGCTCGGCCTCCTCGATGCGCTCCAGCACATCCTGCACCCGCACCAGGTAGAGCTCGCCGGTCTGCGTCAGCGCCAGCCGGCGTGTCGTGCGGTTCAGCAGGCGCGCGCCCAGGTGCTCCTCCAGATCGGCGACCAGGCGGGTGACCACGGCCGGCGACAGGTCCAGCGCCCGTGCCGCGCCGGAGAAACTGCGCAGCTCCGCCACCTTGGCGAAAACGCGCATCGACTGCAGGCGGTCCATGTATCGCTTACGGGTGGGCGGCCATCACCTGGGCCACCGCGGCGGTCAGGCGCTTGCCGTAGGGCACATGCAGGAACTCGTTGGGGCCATGGGCATTGCTCTTCGGGCCCAGGACACCGCAAACCATCATCTGTGCCTTCGGGAAGCCTTTTTGCAGCATGCTCATCAGCGGAATCGTGCCGCCCTGGCCGATATAGCCCAGCGGCGCACCGAAATGGGCATTCGAGGCCTCGTTCAGCGCCTGGTCCAGCCAGGGCGACAGCTCGGGCGTGTTCCAGCCGGTGGCGCCCAGGGCGCCGGCTCGGCCGTCGGGCACGAAAGTGACCTTGGCGTTGTAGGGCGCATTGTCTTCCAGCAGGGCCTTCAGCTTCAGCGAGGCCTCGTTGCCGTCGATCAGCGGCGGCAGGCGCAGCGAGAGCTTGAAGGCGGTGTAGGGCCGCAGCACATTGCCGGCATTGCCCAGATCGGGGAAGCCCTCGACGCCGGTGACGCTCAAGGTCGGCCGCCAGGTGCGGTTCAACAGACCCTCGACCGGATCGGTGGTGGTCGGCAGGGTAAAGGCTCCATCGGCGCCGCAGGACCAGGGATAGCGCCTCCAGACCTCGTCCTGCAGGATGGCGGCGGTGGCCCGGGCCTGGGCGACGCGCGCGGCCGGCACCTCGCAGTGGAAGCTGTCAGGCAGCAGGCGGCCGGTCTTGCTGTCTTCCAGCCGGTCCAGCACCTGGCGCAGGATGCGGAAGCTCGACGGCACCAGGCCCGAGGCATCACCGGAGTGGATGCCCTCCGTCAGCACCTCGACCTTTAGCACGCCGCTGACCATGCCACGCAGCGAGGTCGTCAGCCACAGCTGGTCGTAGTTGCCGGCACCGCTGTCCAGGCAGACGACCAGGCTGACATTGCCCAGCCGCTCGCGCAGCATGTCGATATAGATCGGCAGGTCGCTGGAGCCGCTTTCCTCGCAGCTTTCGATGATGCCCACGCAGCGCGGGCGGGGGATGCCCTGCTTGTCCAGCGCCAGGATGGCGGTGATGGCGGCATAGACGGCATAGCCGTCATCGGCGCCACCGCGGCCGTACAGCAGCCCGTTCTCATATTTAGGCGTCCAGGGGCCCAGATCGCTGCGCCAGCCGCTGAACTCGGGCTGCTTGTCGAGATGGCCGTAGAGGCAGATGGTGTCGGTGCTGCCAGACTTCGTTGCCGGCACCTCGAAGAAGATCACCGGCGTGCGGCCCTCGACGCGAATCACCTCCAGCTTCAGGCCCGGCACCTTCTTGCTCTCGACCCAGGCCGCGGCGTCGCGGATCACACGGTCGATGTAACCGTGCTTGGCCCAATCGGCATCGAACATCGGGCTCTTGGCCGGAATGGCGATGTAGTCGGTCAGTGCAGGGACGATTTCGTCATCCCAGGCACGGGCGGCAAAGTCGGCCAGGCCGCTCAGTTCATCGGCTTGCAGGGGCAGGGAGGGGTCACGGGCATTCATGGGGGCGTCTCCGTCGATCAACGGTCATGGAGCGCGAAGTTTATGCCTCCCGGCAAAGCCCTGCACCTCAGAAGCCTGTCGGCCCTGGGCTCGGGCCCCAAGGCCGACAGGCTCCTAGGGCCAGCGCGTGGTCAACCAATCGCCCAGCTGAGCCAGCACCTGGGCCTGCTCCGGCTCATTGAAGATCTCGTGGTACAGCCCTTCGAAGCAGCGCGCCTGCAGCAGGGTCTGCGGCAGGGCGGCGGCAAAGGCGGCACTGCCACGCGGCGCCACGCAGCGGTCGGCGCCGGCCCACATCAGCAGCGTCGGCACGCGCCAGGTCGGGCACAGCTCCAGCACCTCCTCGCCCTGGTCGGAGATCATGCGCACCAGGGTCGGCGTGACGCGGTCGTGCACCAGCGGATCGGCCACGTAAGCCGCAACGACGGCCGGATCCCGTGAGATCCAGGCCGGTTTCAGGCCGTTGCCCACGGCCAAGTGCGGGGCGATGGGTCCCAGCAGGGCCAGCGCCAGCTTTTGCAGCGGGTTCATGCCGGGGTCCAGCGCCGGCGAGCTGAGCACCAGGCCATCGACCGCCTGGAACCAGGCGGGCATGGTCTGCCCCACGTTTGCGCCCACGCCCTCGGCCACATAGCGGGCCGCGACCAGGCCGCCCATGCTGTGGCCCAGCAGCACCAGCGGCCGCGCGGCCAGCTGCGCATCGCTGCGCACCAGCTGTATCACTCGGCCCAGGTCCTCGACCAGCTGCAGGCCGTGCGGCACATCGCCACGGGCACCCCCCGAGGCGCCATGGCCACGTTGGTCATAGGCCAGCACCAGCCAGCCCTGTTGGTTCAGGAACCGCGCCACATGGTCGTAACGCCCGACATGCTCTCCCAGGCCATGCACCAACAGCACGCAACCCTTGGTTGCCGAGACAGGCGCCCATTGGCGCAGATGCAATTGAAGCCCGTCCTCGGTGCTCAATGTTTTCATGCGCTGCAGTGTAGGCAGGGCCGTCGCCATCATCCCCCGGTGCTTGCCCGGGGTTGTGGTGTTCAGCCGATGTCGCCTACATGATTGACATGCGTATTGACACAGAGAAAGATGGGTCATCTCAATGAATTAGGGATGGACAAGCAGCATGAATGACTTCTTCAGTCTCGATCAGGCGGAGCCGGGTCTTGCCCACCTGCAACTGAATCGCCCGGAGCGCATGAACACCATGAGCCCGGCCTTCTTTCCGGCGCTGCGCGACGTGGTGCGCGCCCTGCATGACCAAGGCAGCACCCGGGTGCTGGTGATCTCCAGCACCGGCAAGCACTTCTCGGCCGGCATGGCGTTGGACACCTTTGCCGGCGACGACGCGATGCTGGCCACCGACAGCGCACGGGCCCGCTTGAGCTTTCAGGATTCGTTGCGCCGGCTGATGGATTGCTTCACCGCCATCGACGAAGCCCGCTTCCCGGTGTTGTGTGCCATCCAGGGTGGCTGCATCGGCGGCGCACTTGATCTTGCGGCCGCGTGCGATTTGCGTTATGCATCGGTCGATGCGTTCTTTTGTGTGCAGGAGATCAATATCGGCATGGCCGCCGACCTCGGCGTGCTGCAGCGCCTGCCCAGGCTGATACCGCCCGGTGTGGCCCGCGAGCTGGCCTACACCGGCGAGCGACTGGGCGCCGAGCGGGCCCTGAGTCTGGGTCTGATCAATGCCCTGCTGCCCGATGCCGACGGACTGCTGGCCCATGTGCTTGGCGTGGCGCGCGGGATCGCTGCCAAATCGCCGCTGGCCATTGCCGGCTCCAAGCTGGCGATGAACCATGCCCGCGACCATGGCACGGCGGCCAGCCTGCACCATATGAGCGTGCTGCAAAGCGCGATCTTCGACACCGCCGAGATGGCGCTGGCGATAGCGGCCTGGCAGCGCAAGCAGGCCGCGGAGTTTGCGCCGTTGGCCGAGGTGGGCCACCCCTGACGACATGGGGCGGCCTCCGCCCCACCCGCACAGTCCCCTATGGGCGCGAGCCGAACACCTTCCTATACTGGTCCGAGAGGCCGGCGCACTGACCCGGCACATTCGTCGTTTTGGGCCCCAGATGAACAACTCCGCCGTCTATTCCCTGCTCGGTCCCGCCGAGCCCGCCGTGCCCGTGGTGCTGGACTCTCCGCACTCGGGCCACCATTTTCCGGCCGACTTCGGCGCCCAGGTCGGCGAGTACGATCTGCGCGAGAGCGAAGACACCTATGTCGACGAGCTCTATCTGCCGGCCACCACCCATGGAGTGGCCCTGCTGGCGGCCAACTTCCCGCGCACCTTCATCGACGTCAACCGCCACGAGGGCGATATCGACCTGGCCCTGCTCGACGGCACCTGGCCCCATGAGCTGCGGCCCAGCGGCAAGGCCGAGATCGGCAAGGCGCTGATCTGGCGCACGCTGTCAGATGGCCGCGACATCTATGCCGCGCGGTTGCGGCCCGAGCAGGTGCTGCAGCGCATCGCCCAGTACCACCGGCCCTACCACGAGGCCTTGCAGCGGCTGCTCAATGCCAGCATGGCGCGCCATGGCCAGGTCTTCCACATCAACTGCCACTCGATGGCCTCCAGCGCCGGGGTGATGGGCGTGGGCCAGGTCGGCGAGCCGCGCGCCGACTTCGTGCTCGGTGACCGCGACGGCAGCAGCTGCGGCGCCGCCTTCACCGAGCTGGTCTATTCGCAGCTGCGCGCCAAGGGCTATGACGTGGCCATCAACAAGCCCTACAAGGGCGTGGAGCTGGTGCGGGCCTACTCGAACCCGGCGCAGCGCCGCCACAGCCTGCAGATCGAGGTCAACAAGCGCCTGTACATGGACGAGACGACGCGCGCCAAGACGGCCGGCTTCGCCCAGGTGCAGAAGGACTTGATGGAGATGATCCAGGTGCTGATCGCCTTCACTGGCCAGGGCAGGCAGCCTCGGCTCAAGGAGTTGCAGCATGGCTGAGTACAGGGTCGAACTGACGCCACCCGACATCACCCCCTATCGCACCGGCAACACCGGCGTGGACTGGGTGCACTGCCTGGACTCCGGCCGGCCAGGCCCGACGGTGATGATCCAGGCGCTGACCCATGGCAACGAGCTCTGCGGCGCGATCGCGCTGGACTGGCTGTTCAAGCAGAACATCACCCCGCTGCAGGGCAAGCTGGTGCTGGCCTTCGCCAATGTCGAGGCCTATGCGCGCTTCGACGCCGGCAAGCCCTCGGCCTCGCGTTTCTGCGACGAGGACCTGAACCGCGTCTGGGCCGATGATGTGCTGTTCGGCCGCGGCGATTCGATCGAGCTGAGGCGCGCCCGTGCGCTGGCACCCTTTGTCGATGCCGCCGACTATCTGCTGGACATTCACTCGATGCAGGAGGCCTGCCGCCCGCTGATGGTCTGCGGCATGCAGGACAAGGGCGCGGCCTTCGCCAAGCGGCTGGGCATGCCCGGCGACCTGCTGATAGACACCGGTCACCCCTCGGGCCTGCGCATGCGCGACCGCGGCGGTTTCGGCGACCCGCTGAGCCCGCGCAACGCGCTGCTGATCGAATGCGGCCAGCACTGGGAGCAGAGCTCGGCCGATGTCGCCCTGGACAGCGTGGTGCGCTTTCTGGCGCTGACCGGCATGGTCGAGCAGAGCTGGGCCGATGCGCACCAGCGCCTGCCCTTGCCGGCCAGGCAGCATGTGATTCGCGTCACCGAGCCGGTGGTGGCCCGCACTGCCTTCTTCCGCTTCCTGAGTGCCTTCCAGGGCCTGGAGGTGATACCGAAGGCCGGCACGCCATTCGCCCAGGATGGCGAACAGGTCTGGGTCACGCCCTATGACAACACGGTGATGGTGATGCCCTCGCTCAACAACGCCAAGCCGGGCACGACGCGCGTGCGGCTGGGGCGTTTCGAGAACTGATTCAGCCTATGCAGAAGGCATTGAGCTTGTTGCCATCGAGATCGCGGAAGTAGGCTGCGTAGAAACCCTCGCCGCGCGGGCCCGGTGCGCCCTCGTCCTTGCCCCCCAGGGCGAGGGCCTTGGCGTGCAGCGCCTTGACCTTGTCCTGGCTGTCCACCGCCAGGGCCACCATCACGCCGTTGCCCACGGTGGCCGCCTGGCCGTCGAACGGAATCATCACACCGAAGCCGGGCTTGTCCATGCCCGCGCCCCAGGCGTAGCCGCGGCCGAAGTCCATCATCCGCTTGATGCCGATGACGGCAAACAGCGCGTCGTAAAAGGCCGCAGCGCGCGGCAGATCATTGGTTCCGAGAGTTGTGTAGCCGATCATCGGAGTCTCCTGTGGAACGATGTGCTTCAAACCGGCAGCGTGTAGACCTGGGCCTCGCGGCACTCGGCTTCGCTATGGCCCTTCAGTGCCGAGCCCCAGAGCTCGGGGTCCGCGCCAGGCGTCGGCCTGAGTCCGGCCAGCATGCCGGGGATCTCTTCGGTGGCGGAATCCAGGTCGGCGACATGGCGGCGCTGCGCGTCGAACAGCCGTGCCTGCATGGCGCCGGCGGCCTCGATCAGAATCAGGTATTTGACGGGTGGGCTGTGCATGATGCGCCGCCTTCTGGAGTTCCTGTCAGCATAGCATCGGTGCCGGTCGGCGAGGCTCAGCCCCGCTCGAACTTGAAGACTGCCATGCTGGACAGCAGATTGGGCATGCGACGCACGCTGCGGCCATTCTGGATGCCGAAGCTGTCGAGTATGCGCAGGCGGTTCTTGTGGGCCAGTATCTCGAAGTCGGCGTAGGTGCCGACGCGGATATTGGGCGTGTCGTACCACTCATAGGGCAGCACACGGGTCACCGGCATGCGGCCCAGCATGACCTGCAGACGGTTGGGCCAGTGGGCGAAGTTCGGGAAGCTGACGATGCCCAGCCGCCCGACCCGCGCCGTCTCGCGCAGCATGGCCTCGGTATTGCGCAGATGCTGCAATGTTTCCAATTGCAGCACGACGTCGAAGCTCTGATCCTCGAAGATGGACAGGCCATCCTCCAGGTTCAGCTGGATGACGTTGACGCCCCGCTGCACACAGGCCAGCAGATTGGCGTCATCCAGCTCCACGCCGTAGCCGCTGCAGCCCCGGTGCCTTTGCAGATAGGCCAGCAGCTCGCCGGTGCCGCAGCCCAGGTCGAGTACGCGCGAGCCCTTGGGCACCAGGGCGGCTATCGTCTCCATCACCTGCAGATCACTCATGTCAGCTCCCCCGCGATGCGTTTGAAGTAGGCGCGCAGCACGCCGTGGTAGCGCGGGTCTTCGAGCAGGAAGGCGTCGTGCCCATGAGGCGCGTCGATCTCGGCATAGGACACATCGAGCTTGTTGTCGAGCAGGGCCTTGACGATCTCACGCGAGCGTGCCGGGGCAAAGCGCCAGTCCGTCGTGAAGCTTGCCAGCAGGTATTTGCAGCGCGCGCTGGCAAAGGTGCGGCTCAGATCGCCGCCATGCTCCAGCGCCGGGTCGAAGTAATCGAGCGCACGGGTGATCAGGAGATAGGTGTTGGCATCGAAGTAGTCGCTGAACTTGTCGCCCTGGTAGCGCAGATAGCTCTCGATCTGGAATTCGATGTCCTGGGTGCTGTAGCCGAGTTCGGTGGCGCGCAGCTCGCGGCCGAACTTCTGTTCCATCACGTCGTCGGACAGATAGGTGATGTGGCCGATCATCCGCGCCACGCGCAGGCCGCGCTTCGGGATCACACCGTGCTCGTAGAAGTGGCCGCCGTGGAAGTCCGGGTCGCTGATGATGGCGCGCCGTGCCACCTCGTTGAAGGCGATGTTCTGCGCCGACAGATTCGGCGCCGTGGCAATGGCGATGCAGTGGCGCATGCGCTCGGGGTAGCGTAGCGACCAGTCCAGCGCCTGCATGCCGCCCAATGAGCCGCCCAGCACGGCGGCCAGCTGGGTGATGCCCAGTTGGTCGAGCAGGCGAGCCTGGGCATCGACCCAGTCCTGCACGGTGACGACGGGGAAGTCGGCGCCATAGACCTTGCCGGTCGCCGGGTTGACATGCATGGGGCCGGTCGAGCCAAAGCAGGAGCCGAGGTTGTTGACGCCGATGACGAAGAACCTGTCGGTGTCCAGCGGCTTGCCCGGGCCGATCAGGTTGTCCCACCAACCTTCGCTCTTGTCCTGGCCTTCGTAGGTGCCGGCCAGATGGTGGCTGGCGTTCAGCGCATGGCAGACCAGCACGGCGTTCGACTTGTCGGCATTCAGCCGGCCATAGGTCTCGTAGACCAACTCGTAGCTTGGCAGGTGCGCGCCGCTCTTCAGCGGCAGCGGCTGTTCGAAGCGCAGCTGCTGTGCCTTCACATGACCCAGGCTTTCCATGGGATGCCTCCAGAAAAACAAAACCGGCGCCGCTGCTGAGGTGCGGACGCCGGCGTGATTCGTGGCATCCCTCTTTAGCGGCATTTTTAGAGCGCCCGCAATTCGGAACAAATCGGCGCTGAGGGAACGAGTATAGCCAAGAGCCCTCTCGGCATTTGGCAATCCGACCGGACTTGCAATTACTGGGCAAGTGACCAATAATCGCGCCATGGCACGCCCTTCACAAGCCCAGGACCAGGCCCTGCTGCAAAGCGGCCGCGAGTTGTTTGCCGATGCCGGCTGTGCCGGCCTGTCGGTGCGCAAGTTGGCCGAACACGCAGGCGTCAACCCGGCGATGTTCCATTACCACTTCAAGAGCAAGGAGCTGTTCCTGCGCACCTTGCTGCAGCAGATCTACGAGCAGATGTTCGAGTCGCTGCAGCTCGAAGCCAGCCATGAAGGCCCGGCCCTGCAACGGCTGGAGCAGAGCCTGCTGGCCATCGGCCGGTTCCTGGGCGCGAACCGGCGCGTGATCGCCCGGGTCTGGGCCGATGCCCAGGGTGGCGAGGCGGTGGCGCTGGACTTCATGCGTGCCAACGCACCGCGCCATCTGTTCCTGCTGATGGGCCTGCTGGACGAGGCCGAGCGCGACGGTGCGATCGCCGCCATGCCGGGCCTGCAGCGCTTCGTGTTCCTGATGAGCTCGGTGCTGGCGCCCATCCTGATCGCCGGCGGTGTGGCGAATCTGGGCGTGGCGCCCGCCGCCGTGGCCGGAATGCTGGAGCCGCAGGTGCTGTCCGACGATGCGCTACGGGCCCGCATCGCCCTGGCCCTGAAGGCACTGGCGCCCGCCGAACCCGGCTCCCGTTCCAAAGGCAAATCCCATGCGTAGATTGATTCTCCTGAGCGCCCTGATCGCGCTGACCGGCTGCGGCAAGCCCGCGGCGCCCGCCTGGTCCGGCTATGCCGAGGGCGAATACGTCTATCTGTCCTCGCCGGTCGGCGGCAGCCTGCAGGCGCTGAATGTGCAGCGCGGCCAGCAGGTGGCCCAGGGCGCGGCCCTGTTCACCCTTGACGCCGAGCTGGAGCGTGGCGCCAGCGCCGAGGCTCGGGCCCGGCTGGACGCCGCCCAGGCGCAGGCCGCCAATACGGCCAAGGGCCGGCGCAGCGACGAGATCCGGGTCGTGCAGGCGCAGCTGGCCCAGGCGCGCACGCAGGCCGGCCTGGCCCAGCGCGAGCTGGAGCGCCAGCAGCAGCTGGTGGCCCAGGGCTTTGTCTCGGCCGCGCGTATCGACGAGGCGAAGGCGGCGGTCACCGCCGCCCAGGCCCGGGTGGCAGAACTGAGCGCCAGCCTCCAGGTCGCGCAGCTGCCGGCCCGCGTGGACGAGCAGCGCGCCGCCCAGGCCCAGGGCGAGGCCGCCCGCCAGGGCCTGCAGCAGACGCTGTGGCGCGAGCAGCAGAAGCAGCGCAGCGCACCGAGCAGCGGGCTGATCGCCGACACCTTCTTCCGCGTCGGCGAATGGGTGCCGGCCGGCCAGCCGGTGCTGGCCCTGCTGCCGGCAGGCCACGTCAAGCTGCGCTTCTTCGTGCCCGAGGCCGAGCTGGCAAGCATCGCGCCGGGGCAGGCGGTGAGCGTGGCCTGCGACGGCTGCGGTGCGGCCATCAAGGCGCGTATCAGCTTCATCGCCACCCTGGCCGAGTACACGCCGCCGGTGATCTACTCCAACGCCCAGCGCAGCAAGCTGGTGTTCATGGTCGAGGCATTGCCCGAGGGCGCGGATGCCAGCAAGCTCAAGCCCGGGCTGCCGGTCGATGTACGCAGGGTCGCGCCATGAGCGATCTCGCCATCGACGTGCGCGGCCTGAGCAAGATCTACGGCGGCCGCGCCGTCGTCGACCAGGTCGATCTGCAGGTCAGGCGCGGCCGTATCTGCGGCTTTCTGGGGCCTAACGGCAGCGGCAAGACGACGACGATACGGATGCTCTGCGGCCTGCTGACGCCTGACGCTGGCGAGGGTCAATGCCTGGGCCTGGACATTCAGCGCGAGGCCGCTCAGATCAAGCGCCAGGTTGGCTATATGACGCAGAAGTTCGGCTACTACGAAGACCTGTCGATACGCGAGAACCTGGATTTCGTCGGCCGGCTGTTCGAGTTGCCGGAGCGCCGCCAGCGCGTTGACGAGGCCTTGCAGCGCCTGGGCCTGGTCGAGCGCCAGCAGCAGCTGGCCGGCTCGCTATCCGGCGGCTGGAAGCAACGCCTGGCCCTGGCCGCCTGCCTGTTGCACAAGCCTCAGCTGCTGTTGCTCGACGAACCCACCGCCGGCGTCGACCCGAAGGCGAGGCGCGACTTCTGGGACGAGATCCACCGCCTGGCCGACCAGGGCATCACCGTGCTGGTCTCGACCCACTATATGGACGAGGCCGAGCGTTGCCACGAGCTGGTCTATATCGCCTACGGCAAGGTGCTGGCCCGCGGCACCGAGGCGCAGATCATCGAACAGGCCGGCCTGCATGTCTGGTCCATCCAGGGCAAACTCAACGGACAGATGGAGGCCCTGAAGGCGGCGCCGGGCGTGCTCAGCGTGGCAGCCTTCGGCAATTCGGTGCATATGGCCGGCCAGGATGCGGCGCTGCTGGAGCAGGCGCTGGCGCCGCTGCGTGCCCAGCCTTGCCTGACGATCACCGCTGCCGACGCCAACCTTGAGGACGTGTTCATCAGCCTGATCGCCCAGGCGCCGGACAACTTTGCGGCAAAGGCCACCTCATGAACGCCCGGTTCTCCTGGCCGCGCATGTGGGCCGTGTTCATCAAGGAGTTCCAGCAGATGATGCGCGACCGCCTGACCTTCGCCATGGCGGTCGGCGTGCCCATACTGCAGCTGGTGCTGTTCGGTTATGCGATCAACACCGACCCCAAGGGCCTGCCGACGGTGCTGGTGGCCCAGGACAACGCGCCGATGGCACGCAGCCTGGTGGCCGCATTGCAGAACACCGGCTACTTCCAGATCACCGCGGTCAGCGGCAGCGAGCACGAGGCCGAGCAAATGGTCGATGACGGCCAGGTGCAGTTCATGATCGTCATCCCGCCGGACTTCTCGCAGCGCCTGGTGCGCGGCGAAAAGCCGGTGCTGCTGGTCTCGGTCGATGCGACCGACCCCTCGGCCTCGGGCAATGCGATTGCGGCGCTGAACCAGCTCAGCACCCAGGCGCTGCGCCATGACTTGAAAGGGCCACTGGCGCAGCTGCAAGCACAGGCCCCTCCCTTCGAGTTGCGCATCCACCGCCGCTACAACCCCGAGGGCCTGTCACGCTACAACATCGTGCCCGGCTTGATAGGCACCATCCTGACGATGACCATGGTCATGCTCACGTCGCTGGCCATGACCCGCGAACGCGAGCGCGGCACGATGGAGAACCTGCTCGCCACGCCGGTGCGCCCGGCCGAGGTGATGGTGGGCAAGATACTGCCCTACGTCGTGGTCGGCTATGTGCAGTTGGGCGTGATACTGGGCGCCGCCTGGCTGCTGTTCGAGGTGCCGATGGAGGGCAATTTCGCGCTGCTGATGGCCATGATAGGCGTCTTCATGCTGGCCAATCTGGCCGTGGGCTTCACCTTCTCGACCTTGGCGCGCAACCAGCTGCAGGCGATGCAGATGACGTTCTTCTTCTTCCTGCCGTCGATGCTGCTGTCGGGCTTCATGTTCCCCTTCCGCGGCATGCCGCAATGGGCCCAGTACGTCGGCGAAGCACTGCCGCTGACCCACTTCCTGCGCATCGTGCGCGGCATCCTGCTCAAGGGCAACGAGGCGACGCAGCTGCTGCCGGAGCTGTGGCCGATGCTGTTGTTTCTGTTGCTGGCCGGTGCGGTGGCGTTGAAGCGCTATCGGCAGACGCTGGATTGACGATGGCTCCCGGATTGCATCCGGGCTACCGAAGCCCTGTAGCCCGGATGCAATCCGGGGCTCACTCGCCGCGGAGCAGCTGCTGGCGCGTAACCCGCTCAGGGGCAAACGAGGCCTCCAGCCGCGCCATCAGCCGCTGCGCCTTGGCCGAGTTGTCGCCGCCGAAATTGCAGACATAGACGTCCAGAGTCACCGCCGCCTTCTCGGGCCAGGTGTGGACGGCCAGGTGCGACTCGGCCAGCAGCACGACGCCGGTGATGCCGACGATCTGGCCTTCGACCGCCGGCTGGAAGCGATGGAACAGCTCGCCGACGGCCAGCAGGCCCGCTTCGGCGACGGCCGCCAGGCACAGCATGCGCAGCGCGGTGACGTCGGTCAGCGGCGCCAGGCCGGCCGGGCAGCCATGCAGATCGGCGGTCAGGTGCAGGCCTTGCATAAGGCGTCAACCAGTTAAGGGCTTGTGCGGCATGCGGCACTATAGCCGCGCGTCTTCGGGTAGGCTGCGCGCTCGAATCTTTGGAGAACCACCGTGCAATACCGACGTCTGGGCCGCAGCGGCCTGCAAGTGAGCGAGCTCTCGCTGGGCTCCTGGGTGACTTATCACAATCAAGTTGGCACCAAGTCCGCCACCGAGATGCTGGCCGCCGCCTTTGACGCCGGCGTCAACTTCTTCGATAACGCCGAGGTCTATGCCAAGGGCCAGAGCGAGGTGGTGATGGGCGAGGCCTTCAAGGCGCTGAAGTGGCCGCGCCTGAACTACATCGTCTCGACCAAGTTCTTCTGGGGCCTGGACCGCGACGGCCATGCCACCAACCGCCGCGACACGCTGAACCGCAAATACCTGATGCAGGCCATCGATGGCTCGCTGGCTCGCATGCAGCTGGACTTCATCGACCTGATCTACTGCCACCGCCCCGATCCGCACACGCCGATCGAGGAGACGGTGCGCGCGATGAGCGACATCATCAGCCAGGGCAAGGCGCTGTACTGGGGCACCAGCGAGTGGAGCGCCGCTGACATCCGCGCCGCCTGGGAAATCGCCGAGCGCCACCACCTGCACAAGCCGGTGATGGAGCAGCCGCAGTACCACCTGTTCCACCGCACCCGCGTCGAGCAGGAATATGCACGGCTGTACGACGAAATCGGCCTGGGCCTGACCACCTGGAGCCCGCTGGCCTCGGGCCTGCTGACCGGCAAATACCTCAAGGGCGTGCCCGAGGGCAGCCGCGGTGCAATGGAGAGCATGAGCTTTCTGCGCGACGGCCTGACCGACCCGGCCAAGAACGCCGCCGTGGCCCAGTTGGCCGAGATCGCCACCGAACTTGGCGGCAACGTCGCTCAGCTGGCGATTGCCTGGCTCAACAAGAACCCGCGCGTCAGCACGGTGATCCTGGGCGCCAGCAAGCTCAGCCAATTGCAGGACAACCTCGGCGCGCTGGAACTGACGCCGAAGCTGACGCCCGAGGTGCTGGCCCGCATCGACGCGATTGCCAAGCCGTTGGCCGTCTGATCAGCGTTCGAAGCCCTGCTCTTGCAGCAGGGCGTGCAGCTCGCCGGAGATCTTGCCCATCGCGATCGGGCTGTACTTGAGTTCACTGGTATAGAACTGGGCCAGTGACTTGATGTCATGCTCGGCGAAGCGGGCCGCCATATCGGGGCCCATGCTCAGGTAGCGGTTCCAGCCGCTGACCTCGCGGGCCTCGTACAGCGCGTCGATCTCGGCCTCGCTGTGCGGCTGGTAGACCTCGTCGTGCACATAGGCGCGCAGCGGCAGGCGGTCGCGTGCCTTGGGCGCCTCGTCGGGGTAGCCGACCACCAGGCTGGTGACCGGGAACACCGTCTCGGGCAGCTGCAGGAATTCGGCAATCGCCGAGGCCTGGTTCAGGGTCGTGCCCATATAGCAAATGCCCAGGCCGCGGGCCTCGAAGGCCAGGGCCACCGTCTGCGACAGGATGATGGCGTCGAAGGCCGCGACCATGAAGCCGTGGAAGTTGTTGAAGTTGTCGCGCGCCTCGCGCATCTGCAGCCATTGCCGCGTGCGCGCCGTGTCGGCATTGAAGGTGATGACCAGCGGCGCCTGCAGCACCATGTCCTGCTCCAGGTGCAGCTCGTAAAGGCGTTTGCGGCGCTCCTCATTGCGCGTCAGCACCATGCTGAAGGTGTTCAGATTGCCCGAGCTGGAGCTGCCGGCAATTGACTCGCTCAAGACCTCGTTGATCAGCGCCGGCTCGATGGGCGTGCTCTTGTACTTGCGGATCGAGCGGTGGGCGCGCAGCAGGGGCGAGAGATCGGTGGTCGTCATCGGTGAGTGCCAGTGTCAAGAGTTGTTGAGGGCGTTCAGGCGTTCGACGGTGCCGACATCGGTCCAGGGGCCCGGGTACAGCTCGGCGGCTATGCGACCGGCCGCGATACCAGCGTCCAGCAGCGGCCGCAACGCCATGCGCGTGCCGGCTTCGATGCTGCCGAACATCGCCGCGCGAAACAATCCGACGCTACCCCAGGTGTGGCGCTGTTCGCCCTGCAGTGCGGCGCGGCCGGCCGGCGAGATCGCGAAATCGCCCTGCGGGTGGTGCGGGGCATTGGGCACCAGCCACAGATGGGCGTCGTCCTGACCATCGGCAAAGCGCTGTGCACGGCCCGCCTCGAAGCTGAACTCGGGCAGGAACACATCACCGGAGACCACCCAGAAGGCCTCGTCGCCATCCGCCCGCAGCAGTGGCAGCGCGGTGGCAATGCCACCGGCCGTCTCCAGCGCGCCGCCGTAAGCCGCCTGCTCGTCGGAATAGTGCAGGCGCACGCCCAGGCGGCTGCCGTCACCCAGCCGGGCCGGGAACTGCTCGCCCAGCCAGGCGGTGTTGATGACGATGTCGCGCACGCCGCCGGCGCGCAAGGCCTCGATATGCCACTCGATCAGCGGTTTGCCGCGCACGACCAGCAGCGGCTTGGGGGTGTGGTCGGTCAGCGGGCGCATCCGTTCGCCCCGGCCGGCCGCCAAAATGAGTGCTCGCATCGGCCCGAGTCTATCGGGCCTGCCGGGGACTTGACCGATGCCAAGTGGGTTGGCGAGCTTCCCCGTTTAAAATCAGTGGTTTTCCCCAACCCCAACACGGATCTCCCATGGGCCAAACCGCTGACAGTTCCACTTCCTTGATGGCCAACGCCATCCGCGCCTTGGCCATGGATGCCGTGCAACAGGCCAATTCCGGCCATCCCGGCGCGCCCATGGGCATGGCCGAGATCGCCGTCGCGCTGTGGCGCCGTCACCTGAAGCACAACCCGGCCAACCCGCAGTGGCATGACCGCGACCGCTTCGTGCTCTCCAACGGCCACGGCTCGATGCTGATCTATGCGCTGCTGCACCTGACCGGCTATGACCTGCCCGTCGAGGAACTGCGCAATTTCCGCGTGCTGCACAGCAAGACCCCGGGCCACCCGGAGCTGGGCATCACTCCGGGCGTGGAAACGACCACCGGCCCGCTGGGCCAGGGCATCACCAATGCGGTGGGCATGGCGCTGGCCGAGAAGCTGCTGGCCAAGGAATTCAACCGCGACGGTCACGCCGTCGTCAACCATCACACCTACGCCTTCCTGGGCGACGGCTGCCTGATGGAGGGCATCAGCCACGAGGCCTGCGCCCTGGCCGGCGCCTGGAAGCTGAACAAGCTGATCGCTCTGTACGACGACAACGGCATCTCGATCGACGGCAAGGTCGCCCCCTGGTTCATCGACGACACGCCCAAGCGCTTCGAGGCCTATGGCTGGAACGTCATCGCCAATGTCGACGGCCATGATGTCGACGCCGTGGATGCCGCGATCGCCAAGGCCAAGGCCAGCAGCGACAAGCCGACCTTGATCTGCTGCAAGACAGCCATCGGCAAGGGATCGCCCAACCGCGCCGGCACGGCCAAGGCCCACGGCGAGGCGCTGGGCGCCGAAGAGATCAAGCTGACCCGCGAAGCGCTGGGCTGGACGCACGAGCCCTTCGTCATTCCCGAACAGGCCTACGAGGCTTGGGACTGCCGCCACACCGGCCTGGCCGCCGAGAGCGCCTGGGTCGATGCCTTCGAAGCCTATGGCAAGGCCTACCCCGAGCTGGCGCTGGAACTGAACCGCCGCATGAACGGCGAGCTGCCGAAGAACTTCGCCCAGACCGCCGTCGATGCGGTCGTCGCCGCCCACACCAAGGGCGAGACCGTGGCCAGCCGCAAGGCCAGTCAGATCGCGCTGGAAGCCTTCACCGGCGCCCTGCCCGAGCTGCTGGGCGGCAGCGCCGACCTGACCGGCTCCAACCTGACCAACACCAGCCACACGCCGGCCCTACGCTTCGAGGCCGATGGCGCTTCCAACGGCGGCCGTCACATCAACTACGGTGTGCGTGAATTCGGCATGGCCGCGATCATGAACGGCGTGGCCCTGCATGGCGGCTACATCCCCTACGGCGGCACCTTCCTGACCTTCAGCGACTACAGCCGCAATGCGATCCGCATGGCAGCGTTGATGAAGCTGCGTGTCGTCCATGTCTTCACCCACGACTCCATCGGTCTGGGCGAAGACGGCCCGACGCACCAGAGCATCGAACACGCCGCCAGCCTGCGCCTGATCCCCGGCCTGGACGTCTGGCGCCCGGCCGACACGGCCGAGACCACGGTGGCCTGGACCATGGCCATCAGCAATAGCATCCGCCCCAGCGCCCTGCTGCTGAGCCGCCAGAACCTGCCCTATGCGCCCAAGCGCGGCCTGGACGAAATCGCCAAGGGCGCCTACGTGCTGGCCGAGCCCAGCGAAGTCGGCATGAAGAAGGCCAAGGCGGTGATCATCGCCACCGGCTCCGAAGTGCAGCTGGCGATGCGCGCGCAAGAGTTGCTGGCGCTGGACGGCATCGCCGTGCGCGTGGTCTCGATGCCCAGCACCTCGGTGTTCGACCGCCAGGATGCGGCCTACAAGAAGAGCGTGCTGCCCGCCGGCCTGCCGCGCATCGCCGTCGAGGCGGGTGTGACCGACTACTGGTGGAAGTATGGCTGCGCCGCCGTGGTCGGCATCGATACCTACGGCGAATCGGCCCCGGCCCCGGCGCTGTTTAAGCATTTCGGCTTCACGGCCGAGAACGTGGCGGCCACGGTCAAGGTGGCGCTGGGCAAGAAGCGTTGATTTCGAAGGGGTGCATGGCGCCCCTTTTTTCTTAGGTTTCTATTTTTTGTTCTCAGGAGACTCAGATGACGATCAAGATCGGTATCAACGGCTTCGGCCGCATCGGCCGCATGGTGTTCCGCGCCGCCATTGCCAACTTCAAGGAAATCGAAGTGGTCGGCATCAACGACCTGCTCGAGCCCGACTACCTGGCTTACATGCTGAAGTACGACTCGGTGCACGGCAAGTTCGACGGTGAAGTCTCGGTCGATGGCAATACGCTGGTCGTCAACGGCAAGAAGATCCGCCTGACGCAGGAGCGTGATCCCGCCAATCTGAAGTGGAACGAGGTCGGCGCCGACATCGTGATCGAGGCCACCGGCCTGTTCCTGGACAAGGCGGGTGGCGAGAAGCATCTGGCCGCAGGCGCCAAGAAGGTCGTGATGTCCGCACCAAGCAAGGACGACACCCCGATGTTCGTGTTCGGCGTCAACGACAAGACCTATGCCGGCCAGGCCATCATCTCCAACGCCAGCTGCACGACCAACTGCCTGGCCCCGCTGGCCAAGGTGCTGAATGACAAGTGGGGCATCAAGCGCGGCCTGATGACCACCGTTCACGCCGCCACGGCGACGCAGAAGACCGTTGACGGCCCGTCGAACAAGGACTGGCGCGGCGGCCGCGGCATCCTGGAAAACATCATCCCCTCGAGCACCGGCGCCGCCAAGGCCGTCGGCGTGGTGATCCCCGAGCTGAACAAGAAGCTGACCGGCATGTCGTTCCGCGTGCCGACCTCGGATGTCTCGGTGGTCGACCTGACCGTCGAACTGCTGAAGGAAGCCAGCTACAAGGAAATCTGCGCCGAGTTCAAGGCCCAGAGCGAAGGCGCGCTGAAGGGCGTGCTGGGTTACACGGAAGACAAGGTGGTGGCCACCGACTTCCGCGGCGACGCCCGCACCTCGATCTTCGATGCCGACGCCGGCATTGCGCTGGACTCGACCTTCGTCAAGCTGGTGGCCTGGTACGACAACGAGTGGGGCTACTCGAACAAGGTGCTGGAGATGGTGCGCGTCATCGCCAAGTGATACCCAGGCCTGCCATCAAGGCATGCTCGAAGGCCCCTCGCGGGGCCTTTTTTCATGGTGCGGCGGGGCTAAGATGCTCACTTCACCCATCCCTGCACGCCAACCCACGCCCATGATCATTGCCTGGAATCTCTTCACCCCGGGAGCTGCCCTTGTCGGCGGCCTGCTGATCGGACTGGCGGCGGCGCTGTATCTTCTGGGGGTCGGGCGGATCGCGGGGATTTCCGGCATCGTTGCCACGCCCTTGCGTGCGCTGCTGGGGCAGTCCAAGCTGCTGGCGCAACCGACGGAGTTGCTGTTCCTCGCCGGCTTGCTGCTGGCGCCCTGGATCTGGCAGATGGCTGCACCGCTGCCGGCGGCAGCTGTCGATGTGGGCCCGCTGGCGCTGGTGGTGGCAGGGCTGTTGGTCGGCGTCGGCGTGCGCATGGGCCAGGGTTGCACCAGCGGCCATGGTGTGTGCGGGCTGAGCCGCTTCTCGCTGCGCTCGCTGGTCAATGTGCTGGCCTTCATGGGGGCGGGTTTCGTCACCGTGTTCCTGCTGCGCCATGCGCTCTGAGGCTGATACATGACCCGCTATTTGATTGCACTCGCCAGCGGCCTGATCTTCGGCCTGGGCCTGATCGCCAGCGGCATGACCAACCCGGCCAAGGTGAAGGGTTTTCTGGACCTGTTAGGCGCCTGGGACCCGAGTCTTGCCCTGGTGATGGGAGGGGCCATCACGGTGGGCGTGCTTGCCTTCGCGCTGGCCAGGCGCCGCAGGCGCTCATGGACCGGTGAGCCGTTCGAGATCCCGCCTGGCACCCTGATCGACCGGCGCCTGATCGCCGGGGGGCTGCTGTTCGGCATCGGCTGGGGGATTGCCGGCTTCTGCCCGGGCCCGGCCCTGGTGTCGCTGAGCAGCGGCCTGCCGGCTGCCTGCTTGTTTGTGCCGGCCATGCTGCTGGGCATGCTGGCCCACGATTACTTTGCCAAGCGCTGAGGAACACCGACATGCTGATCTTCCGCCAACTGTTCGACCCGACCTCGTCGACCTACACCTATCTGCTCGGCGACTCGGCCTCCGGTGAGGCCGTCATCATCGACCCGGTGTTCGAGCATGAGCGCCGCGATGTGGCCCTGCTGCGCGAGCTGGGTCTGCGTCTGGTCGCGACGCTGGACACGCACGTCCATGCCGACCATGTGACTGGCGCCTGGCTGCTCAAGCAGCGCTGCGGCAGCCAGATCCTGCTGTCCGAGACCGCCGCGGCGGAGAATGCCGACCGCCTGTTGACACATGGCGATCACGTCAAGTTCGGCAACCGCCATCTGGAGGTGCGGGCCACGCCGGGCCACACCAGCGGCTGCCTGACCTATGTGCTGGACGATCAGCGCATGGCCTTCACCGGCGACAGCCTGTTGATACGCGGCTGCGGCCGCACCGACTTCCAGCAGGGCAGCCCCGGCCGGCTCTACCACTCGGTGCATGAGCAGATCCTGTCGCTGCCGGCGGCCTGCCTGCTCTATCCGGGCCATGACTACCGCGGCCTCACCGTCACCAGCGTGGCCGAGGAGCGGCGCTTCAACCCGCGGCTGGGTGGCGATGTCAACGAGGCTGATTTCACCGGCTATATGAACCACCTGGGCCTGCCCCACCCGAAACTGATGGATATCGCCGTGCCGGCCAATCTGCGCTGCGGTCGGCCCGAGGCCGAGGGCCAGGGCGGTGACAGCGCCGACTGGGCTGCGCTGACATGCACCTTCAGCGGCATCTGGGAGATCCAGCCCACGGCGCTGGCCGAACGCATCGCCGGTGCTGGCGCCGGCGAGATCCAGGTCGTCGACGTGCGCGAGCCGCAGGAATTCACCGATGTGCTGGGCCATATCCCGCAGGCGCGGCTGCTGCCGCTGTCGGAGCTTGCGGCGCGCGTCGGCGAGCTGGATGCCCGGCGCCCTGTCGTCGCCGTCTGCCGTTCCGGCGCCCGCTCGGCCCAGGCCACGGTGCTGCTGCAGAAGTCCGGCCTGAAGCGGGTGGCCAATCTGGCCGGCGGCATGCTGCGCTGGCGGGCCGAGGCGCTGCCGGTGGAGGGCGGTGCCGAGTGAGCGGGCTTTGTCACCCATGTACGGTCCTGTAGCCATTGTGTGAACAGAGGTAAAGCGCCTCTTATTTGGCGCTTTTTGGCTTCCAAAGCGGCGCCGACTCGGGTCTGATGGGAGGATGATCGTGGTCTGCGCCTCAGCAGCCACTCCACCCGTCACCGGAAGGGCCTTTCACTATGAAGCTCCTGCGCTCACTCCTGCTCGGCACCGCGGTCTCCGCGATGCTGCCCCTGCTGCCAGTACCGACAGTCGCCGCCCATGCGGCGACCACGGTGACGGCCACCAGCAACGCGCGGCTGATCGTGCGCTTCAAGGCCACGGCCGCCAGCGTGCGGGCCAAGGCCCTGTCGGCCAATGCCGGCGCCAGCGATGCGGCCAGCACCACGCAGAGCCGGGCGCTGAAACTGGGGCAGCGCATTGGCGTCACCCTGGCCGGCGGCCGAGCGTTGGACGAGCGGACTCAGGTCGTCACCGCCAGCGGCACCGATGCCCCCACTCTGCTCAAGCGCCTGAGCCAGGACGCCGAGGTCGAATGGGTGGCCGTGGACCAGCGGCGCAAGCACTATGCCGCGCCCAATGACCCCCTGTTCGAGACGGTGCCGGCGGGCAGCGGCGGGCCGCTCAGCGGCCAGTGGTATCTGAAAGCACCCGATGCGACAGCGGGACCCGCGCGCGAGGGCGGCAATATCGCCTCCAGCATCAATGCGCTGGGCGCCTGGGAGCGGACCACCGGCAGCGCCAGCATCGTCGTGGCCGTGCTGGACAGCGGTGTGCGCTACGACCATCCGGACCTGGCGGGCAAGCTGCTGCCCGGCTACGACATGATCGAGCAGACCCTGGTCTCGAATGACGGGGATGGTCGAGACAGCGATGCCAATGATGCCGGCGACTGGCTCACCGGCACAGAGAAAGCCGCCAACGACTTCTACAAGGACTGCGAAGTCGAGAACAGCTCCTGGCATGGCACCCAGGTGGCCGGCCTGATCGGTGCGGCCACGAACAACAATGTGGGCATGGCCGGCGTGAGCTGGGGCTCCAAGATCCTGCCGGTTCGGGTGCTGGGCAAGTGCGGCGGCTATGACTCCGACATCGTCGCCGGCATGCAATGGGCCGCCGGCATTGCCGTGCCCGGCGTGCCAGCGAATCCGAATCCGGCCCGGGTGTTGAATATGAGCCTGGGCGGTGTCGGTACCTGCCAGGGTAGCGGCACGCCTGCGCTCTACCGGGAAGCCATCACCGCCATCACCGCCAAGGGCGCCGTGGTCGTCGTCGCCGCCGGCAACAGCACCGGCCATGCGATCAATCTGCCGGCCAACTGTCCGGGTGTGGTCGGCGTGGTCGCCCTGCGCCATATCGGCACCAAGGTCGGCTTCTCCGACATCGGGCCCGAGGTGACGATCGCCGCCCCGGGCGGCAACTGCGTCAATATCGGCCCGGGCGACGCCTGCATGTACCCGATGCTGAGCACCTTCAACGCCGGCACTACCGCGCCGGGCGCCTCGAACTACACCGACAGCTTCCGCGCCGCGGTGGGCACCAGCTTCTCGGCACCGCTGGTCAGCGGCACGATCGCGCTGATGCTGTCACAGAAGCCCTCGCTGGCCCCGGCCGAGGTCATCAGCCTGCTGAAGAGCACGGCCCGGGCCTTCCCCAGCTCGGGTGCGGCCAACAATGCCGACGGCACACCGATCAAGCAGTGCGTCGCACCGAACGGCATCGACCAGCTCGAGTGCTACTGCACCACCACCACCTGCGGCGCCGGCATGCTGGACGCCTCGGCCGCCGTGGCCGCCGTCACCACGGCGGCGCAGGCCCGCATCACCTCGACCCCGGCGGCGCCGCAGGCCGGCGACGCCATCCAGCTCAGCGCCAGCACCAGCGCGGCCGCCACCGGCCGCACCATCGCCGGCTATGCCTGGACCCTGGTCAGCGGCGGCGGCATCGTCAGCGGCTTCAGCAGCGCCACCAATGCCAGCACCGCCGCCCTGGCCGCAGCCACCGGCGCCGGCACGGTGACGGTGCGCCTGCAGATCACCGACGACCAGGGTGCCGCCACCACCAGCGAGGCCACCATCACGGTGGCTGCTGCGCCGGTCGTGGTGCCGCCACCGGTCACCTCGTCGGGCGGCGGCGGTGCAATGAGCTGGGCTTGGTTGCTGGGCCTGGCGCTGGCTGCCCTGGGCATGGGCCTGCAGCGCAGGGTTTCGTAGTTGTCAGCCCCGGATCTCATCCGGGCTATGTATGCATTTGTAGCCCGGATGCAATCCGGGAAAAGTTCAGCGACTGGCCGCTGCCGAAGCAGCCGCCACCGCGGGTGCCGCCTCACAGCGAGCAAAACCTGCCCCCTGCAGCTTGGGCAACCAGGCGGGGTCGGCCTGCGCCAGGCGCAACTGATGCTGGGTCAGGGCAGGGCTCAGCTGCATCACGCGCAGGCCCTTGATCAGGCGCTGGCTCAAAGCCTCCATGGCCTTCTCCGCCGCCGCCTCAGAGTCATGTTTGCTGATCAGCAGGCTGGGATCTTCGGCCGGCAGTCCCTTCAGCGGTTCGAAGGGCACGCGCATGCGCTTCAGCGTTTCTTCCTTGCGGGTCTGGAAGTCGCGGTTGGGCATCTTGATCGTCAGCACGGCCCAGACCCCCGGGCGCTCGGTGCGCTGGTCGGCGATGGCCCCGGCCGGCACGCCGGCACGCTCGAGCGCGGCGGTGGCGCTGCGCAAGGCGTCTTCGCCGCTGAGCAGGGCGGTTTCCAGGCAGATGGGTTGGGCCACCACCGGCGGCGCCGGCAATGCCGGGGCCACCTTGATCGAGTCCGGCGCCAGCTGGCGCTTGAGCCGTTCGGGTTCACGCCCGCCGTGGGCGGGCTGGCCGCCGAGTTGTTCGATCCAACCGCTGCTCCAGGCCAGGAATGCCAGATTCAGCACCAGCAGCAGCAGCACCAGGCCTCGAAGCATCTGCGTCACAGCGTGGTCTGGGTCAGGCGCACGCTGACCTCGCCGCCGCTGAGGGCCTGCAGCCCCTGTGCGGTCTGCAACAGCAGCTCGCCCTGGGGCGAGATACCCCGGGCCACGCCCTCCAGCGCACCGGCGGTGATGGCGCGGCCGTTCAGCGCATCGCGGCGCTGGTAGCGCTCCAGCCAGGGCGCGAAGCCCTGGGCCTGGAAGTCGAGCAGGGCCTGCACCAGCGGCTTGGCGATCAGGGCCAGGACTTGCGGGGCGCTGGCATCCAGGTCCAGCTCCTGCATGCAGGCAAAGCCGCTGCTCAGCGCATTGAGGCTGTCGGTGTCGCGCCAGGCCGGGGCGATGTTCAGGCCCACACCGATCACGGCCATGCGGTGGCCGCCGGCAGGCACGGTCTCGATCAGCACACCGCCGAGCTTGCGGCCATCGAGCCACAGGTCATTGGGCCACTTCAGGCTCAGGCGCGGGGCTTCATCGCCTCCCGCCTGCCAGGGCTCGAGCGCATCGGCCAGGGCCACACCAACGACCAGTGACAGGCCCGACCAGTCGCTGAGCTCCAGCGGCACGGCCAGCGAGAAGGTCAGCGAAGCTCCGCTGCTGGAATGCCAGGCCCGGCCCATGCGGCCGCGGCCATGGGTCTGGTGCTCTGCGACCAAGAGGCACGGCTGCAGATCATGCTGGCGGCGGCCGAAGGGCTGGGCCTCGCCCGGATTGCGGCCCTCGGCGCGGACGCGCTCGATCAAGGTCGAGTTGGTGGATTCGGTGCGGGCCACGACCTCGACGCTGAGGCCCGGCAACAGCGGTTCCAGCTGTTGCCAGAGGGCCTCGCCTCCCCAGTGCTGGTGCGGTGGCGGCAGATACTGGGACTCGGTCATGCTGGGCGGGCGCGTGTCGTCATGATTTGGGTGCCAGCATGGTGCCACGACACTTCTTCGTACCGCAACGGCATTCGAACTGTTTTTTCAACTTAGGGGTGTAGCGCTCGTCGATCACCAGGCCGTAGTCGTAGAACAGCTCCTCGCCCGGCTTGATCGCGCGTAGCGCCTTGATGAAGATGCGGCCATCGGCCTCATCGGCTTCGCAGTTGGGCTGGCAGGCATGATTGATCCAGCGCGCCGCATTGCCGCCCACATTGGCGTCGATGACACGCTCGTCGTCGATGTGGAAGTAGAAGGTGTGGTTGGGCTGGCTGGGGTCGTGCGGGTGGCGACGCAGTGCCTCGGGCCAGTCGATGACCTGGCCCTTGTATTCGATGATGACCTCGTCGCGCTGCAGCGCGGCCAGCGCGAACACGCCCTTGCCGTGCACGCCGGAACGCCTCACCTGGATGCGGCGCCCTCCGGTGGATGTGGCAACCGGAGATTGGAGGACCAGGCTTTTTCGTGAGGCTGCTTGCGTCATCGACTTGTTTGGGTACATTGAAATCATGGGTGCGCGCGTGCGTATGCGTGCGCGTGAGAGCCCGGATTGTAGGCAGGTGTTGGAAATACACCGGTTTCATCACAAAGAAAGAAACATGAGCAAGTCACTCATCATTGCGGAAAAGCCCTCGGTGGCGCAGGACATCGTGCGCGCACTCACGACCACATCGGGCAAGTTCGACAAGCACGACGAGTACTTCGAGAATGATCGATACGTCGTCAGTTCGGCCGTCGGCCATCTGGTGGAGATCAAGGCGCCGGAGGAATTCGACGTCAAGCGCGGCAAATGGAGCTTCGCCAATTTGCCGGTGATACCGCCGCGCTTCGACCTGAATCCGATCGACAAGAGCAAGGGCCGCCTGAACGCCCTGGTCAAGCTGATACGCCGCAAGGACGTGACCGATCTGATCAATGCCTGCGACGCGGGGCGCGAGGGTGAGCTGATCTTCCGCCTGATCGTGCAGTACGCCGAGCCGGCCAAGGGCCCGCTGAACAAGCCGGTGCAGCGGCTGTGGCTGCAGTCGATGACGCCGGCCGCCATACGCGACGGTTTCGAGAAGCTGCGCAGCGATGCGCAGATGCTGCCGCTGGCCGATGCCGCGCGCTGCCGCTCCGAGGCCGACTGGCTGGTGGGCATCAACGGCACGCGGGCGATGACGGCCTTCAATTCGCGCGACGGCGGCTTCTTTCTGACCACCGTCGGCCGGGTGCAGACGCCGACCTTGTCCATCGTCGTCGAGCGCGAGGAGAAGATACGCAAGCACATCTACCGCGACTACTGGGAGGTCCGCGGCAATTTCGACGCGCAGGCCGGCCAGTACATAGGCAAGTGGTTCGATGCCAAGTGGAAGAAGAATCCGGACGATGCCGAACAGCGCGCCGACCGCGTCTGGAGCCAGGCCGAGGCGGACGCAATCGCCGCCGCGGCGCTGGGCCAGCCCGCCACCGTCACCGAGGAGAGCAAGCCCAGCACCCAGGCCAGTCCGGGCCTCTACGACCTGACCACGCTGCAGCGCGAGGCCAACTCGCGCTTCGGCTTCTCGGCCAAGACCACCCTGAGCATCGCCCAGGCGCTGTACGAGAAGCACAAGGTGCTGACCTATCCGCGTACCGATTCACGCTATCTGCCCGAAGACTATCTGGCCGTGGCCAAGCAGACCGCCGAGATGATTGCCAGCGAGGACCTGCCGGGTCCGCTGCGCGAACTGGCCACCCATGCCAGGAAGGCGCTGAAGGAAGGCTATATCAAGCCGACCAAGAAGGTGTTCGACAACGCCAAGGTCTCGGACCACTTCGCCATCATCCCGACCTTGCAGGCGCCGCGCAGCCTGAGCGAGATCGAGGCCAAGCTCTATGACCTGGTGGTCAAGCGCTTTCTGGCGGTGTTCTTTCCGGCCGCCGAGTTCCAGGTCACGACCCGGATCTCGACGGTCAAGACCGCCGGCCAGGAATACAACTTCCAGACCAATGGCAAGGTGCTGGTCAAGCCGGGCTGGCTGGCCATCTACGGCAAGGAGTCGCAGACCGACGACGCCGCCGACGGCACGGGCGCCAACCTCGTGCCGGTGCAACCGGGCGAGGTGGTGCGCACCGAGAGCGTCGATGTGAAGGCCCTGCAGACCAAGCCGCCGGCCCGCTACACCGAAGCGACGCTGCTGTCGGCGATGGAGGGTGCGGGCAAGCTGATCGACGACGACGAGTTCCGCGAGGCCATGGCCGAGAAGGGCCTGGGTACGCCAGCCACGCGTGCGGCCACCATCGAAGGCCTGCTGACCGAGAAGTACATGCTGCGCGAAGGCCGCGAGCTGATTCCCACCGCCAAGGCCTTCCAGCTGATGACCCTGCTGCGCGGCCTGGGCGTCGAGGACCTGACCAAGCCCGAGCTGACCGGCAACTGGGAGCACCAGCTGGCCGAGATGGAAAAGGGCAAGCTGAACCGCGCGGTCTTCATGGCCGAGATCGCGGCCATCGCCGAGCGTGTGGTGCAAAAGGCCAAGGAATACGACCGCGACACCATCCCCGGCGACTACGCCACCCTGAAGGCCCCCTGCCCGAACTGCGGCGGCGTGGTCAAGGAGAACTATCGCCGCTTCACCTGCGTCGGCAAGACCGCTGACCTGTCAAGCGACGCTGATGGCGTCGCGGCCGAGGGCTGCGGCTTCTCGGTCGGCAAGATTCCCGGCGGCCGCAGCTTCGAACTGCACGAGATCGAGCAGTTCCTGACGAACAAGAAGATAGGCCCGCTGGAGGGCTTCCGCTCCAAGGCCGGCTGGCCCTTCACCGCCGAGCTGGCCCTGGTGTTCGACGACGAAATCAAGAACTGGAAGCTCGAGTTCGACTTCGGCGAAGACGCCCGCAAGGCCGAGGGCGACGGCGAGCCGGTGGACTTCAGCGCGCAAGAAAGCCTGGGCGCCTGCCCCAAGTGCCAGGGCCGCGTGTTCGAGCACGGCAGCAACTATGTCTGCGAGCACAGCGTCGGCGCCCACGTGACCTGCGACTTCAAGACCGGCAAGGTGATACTGACCCAGCCGATCGAGCATGCCCAGGTGCACAAGCTCTTGACCACCGGCAAGACCGATCTGCTGGAGAACTTCGTCTCCAACAAGACCCGCCGCAAGTTCAAGGCCTTCCTGGCCTATGACAAAAAGGAGGGTAAGGTCAGCTTCGAGTTCGAGCCGAGGGCGGCCAAGCCGGGGGCGAAGACCACGGCCAAGCCTGCCGCCAAGACAGCCGCCGCCGCAGAGGAGAAGGCGCCGGCCAAGGCCGCGGCGAAGAAGGCCCCGGCCAAGAAGGTGGCAGCGAAGAAGGTGGCGGCGAAGAAGGTGGCTGTCAAGAAGGCGTGACCTCGCCCTGAGGCGCCGGGCCGGACACAGGCTCCAGCCCGCCCCCCTGCAGGATAGGCTCCCGCCGCAGCCGCTCGGCCGCGAAGTCCACAAAGGCCCGCACCTTGGCCGGGGCCCGGCGCCCGGCCGGGTAGACGATGTGTACCGGCACCGGCGGCGGTTCGAACTCGGCCAGCACGATGCTCAAGGCACCGCGGCGCACCGGCTCGGCCGCCTGGTAGGCCAGGCAGCGGGTCAGGCCGTGGCCTTCCAGTGCGGCGCCTATGCCCACATCGCTGAGGTTGCAGACCCAGTCTATGGTCGGCGTGACGGTCTGCTGCGCCTTGCCCGAACCGAACTGCCAGGGCTGGGCGACCACGCCATCGAAGGAGAAGCCTATCGCCCGGTGCCGGATCAGGTCTTGCGGCTGTTGCGGCCGGCCATGGCGCGCCAGATAGTCCGGCGAGGCGACGACGACGCGGCGCAGCTCCCCGACCTTCAGCGCGGTCAGCCCCGAGTCGGGCAGTTGGGCGATGCGCACGGCCACATCCATGCCCTCGTCGAGCAGATTGACCAGACGGTCCGCGAACAGGGTCCGCAGCTGCACGCTGGGGTGCAGGCGCAGAAAGTCCTGCGCGATGGCTGCCACATGCAGGCGGCCGAACATCTGCGAGGCGGTAAGCGCGAGCACACCGCGCGCCTCGCTCTGCACGCCCGAGGCCGCGCCCTCGGCCTCGTCCAGATCGGCCAGGATGCGGCGACAGTCGTGCACAAAGCGCTCGCCGGTGTCGGTCAGACGCACGCTGCGGGTGCTGCGCTGCAGCAGCAACACACCCAGGCGCTGCTCCAGCGCAGCGATGGCGCGCGTCATGGCCGGGGCCGAGACGCCCAGTCGTCGCGCCGCTGCCGCAAAACCCTGGGTTTCGGCCACGGCGACAAAGCAGCGCAGGCTGTCCAGATGGTCCATTGATGCAAATCCTGTAATTCTGAATGGCTGACTATGAGGATTCCAATCAAGACATGCAATACCTAAGCTTGGCCTTGTCATGTCAACACCTTGGAGCCTCGCCTCATGAACACTCCGCTGCGTCTGCACCGCCTCGCCATCTCCGGCCACTGCCATCGCGTTGAGCTGATGCTGTCGCTGCTGGGCCTTCCCTACGAGAATGTGGAGGTCGATCTGTTCAAGCGCGAGCAGAAGTCCCCCCGCTTCCTGGCCCTGAACCCGCTGGGCCAGGTGCCGGTGCTGGAGGATGGGGATCTGGTGCTCAGCGACAGCAATGCCATCCTGGTCTATCTGGCCCAGCGTTATGCGCCGGATGCCGGCTGGCTGCACAGCGACCCGGTGGCCGCGGCGCGGCAGCAGCGCTGGTTCAGCCTCGCCGCCAGCCTGCTCGACGAGGGTCCGGCGACGGCGCGCTTCGGTGCGCTGATCGGGCGCGAGGTCACGCCGCAGAGCCAGGCCACGGGACACAAGCTGTTCGCACTGATGGAGGCCGAGCTGAGCGTGCATCCCTTCCTCGTCGGCGGCTCCCGCAGTCTGGCCGACATCTCGCTATACAGCTACACCTCGCAGGCACCCATCGGGGGCATCTCGCTGGCCGACTATCCGCACATTCGCGCCTGGCTGGCCCGTGTCGAGGTGCTGCCCGGCTTCATCCCCTTGCCGAGCGCACTGTCATGAGCGGCACCCTCTTTCATGCCGGCGAACAGGCGCTGCAGGAGCGGGTGGGCGTGCGCGAGCGCCTGGAGCGCGGCGCGCCCAGCTTCATGCGCGACTACATGCCGGACCAGCATCGCGAGCTGTTCCACAAGCTGCCGACCCTGCTGCTGGGCGCGCTGGATGCGCAGGGCCAGCCCTGGGCGACGATGCTGGGCGGCGCGCCGGGCTTCGTCAGCACACCGGATGCGAGGCAGATGCGGATCGAGCTGGGCCGCCGCGGCGATGACCCGGTGCTGCAACAGCTGCAGTCCGGCGCGGCCATCGGCGTGCTCGGCCTGGAGCCGCACACGCGGCGGCGCAACCGGATGAATGGGGTGATAGCGTCCATCGACGAACACGGCCTGAGCATCGAGGTGCGGCAGAGTTTCGGCAACTGTCCCAAATACATCCAGGCCCGCGAGCCGCTGAGTTTTCACGCACCAACGGATCAAGCCCGCACACTGGCTCTGGGGCCAGGTCTTGATGCCACGGCCCTGGCGCTGATAGGCCGCAGCGACACGCTGTTCATCGCCAGCGCCTCGGGGGCCCGGCCCGGCATGGACGGCGGCGAGGGGGTAGACGTTTCACACCGCGGCGGCGAGCCGGGTTTTGTGCAGATCGAGCCGTCGGATGGCGCGACGGTGCTGACCCTGCCCGACTATCCCGGCAACCAGTTCTTCAACACGCTGGGCAATCTGAATGCCCATCCGCTGGCCGGCCTGCTCTTCGTCGACTATGCCAGCGGCGATCTGCTGCATCTGGCGGCGCGGGCCGAGATCCTCTGGCCGCAGGATGCGCCGTTCGCCTTCCATCGCTGGCCCGGCGCGCAGCGCCTGCTGCGGCTGCGTGTGTCGGCAGGCCTGCGGCGCCCGGCGGCCCTGCCCTCGCGCTGGAGCGAGGCGCTGCCGGCGCCGCAGTTCCAGGCGCTGCGTGCGGCATCGCCCTGACCGACCTTCGGCGGGCGGGATTTCGTAAGCCGGGTGGGCGGGATCGGTGCGATCTGCGATTTGACAGAAAATAGGGGGCAGAACCCGAATCGCCTCCCCAACTTCGCCATCTCCTGCCCATGTCAACCATTCTTCAAAACCTTCCCGCCGGCCAGAAGGTCGGTATCGCCTTCTCCGGCGGCCTGGACACCAGTGCGGCCCTGCACTGGATGCGCAACAAGGGGGCTATCCCCTACGCCTACACGGCCAATCTGGGCCAGCCCGACGAGCCGGACTACGACGAGATTCCCCGCAAGGCGATGCAGTACGGTGCCGAGAAGGCGGTGCTGGTGGACTGCCGCTCGCAGCTGGTGGCCGAGGGCATTGCCGCGCTGCAGGCCGGCGCCTTCCACATCACCACCGCCGGTGCGACCTACTTCAACACCACGCCGATCGGCCGTGCCGTCACCGGCACAATGCTGGTGCAGGCGATGAAGGAAGACGAGGTCAATATCTGGGGCGATGGCAGCACCTACAAGGGCAATGACATCGAGCGCTTCTACCGCTACGGCCTGCTGGCCAATCCGGCGCTGAAGATCTACAAGCCCTGGCTGGACCAGTTGTTCATCGACGAGCTGGGCGGCCGCGCCGAGATGTCGGCCTTCATGACGGCGGCCGGCTTCGGCTACAAGATGTCGGCCGAGAAGGCCTACTCGACCGACTCGAACATGCTGGGCGCCACCCACGAGGCCAAGGACCTGGAGCACCTCAGCAGCGGCATGAAGATCGTCAACCCCATCATGGGCGTGGCCTTCTGGCGCGAGGACGTGGCGATCAAGCACGAGGAAGTCACCGTGCGCTTCGAAGAGGGCATGCCGGTGGCGCTGAATGGCCAGACCTTCGCCAGCACGGTGGACCTGCTGCTGGAAGCCAACCGCATCGGCGGCCGCCATGGCCTTGGCATGAGCGACCAGATCGAGAACCGCATCATCGAGGCCAAGAGCCGCGGCATCTACGAGGCCCCGGGCCTGGCCCTGCTGTTCATCGCCTACGAGCGCCTGATCACCGGCATTCACAACGAAGACACGATCGAACAGTACCGCGACAACGGCCGCAAGCTGGGCCGCCTGCTTTATCAAGGCCGCTGGTTCGACCCCCAGGCCATCATGTTGCGCGAGACCGCCCAGCGCTGGGTGGCCCGCGCCATCACCGGCGAGGTGACGATAGAGCTGCGCCGCGGCAATGACTATTCGCTGCTCGACACCCGTTCGGCCAATCTGACCTACAAGCCCGAGCGCCTGAGCATGGAAAAGGTCGAGGGCGCGTTCACGCCGCAGGACCGCATCGGCCAGCTGACGATGCGCAACCTCGACATCGTCGACACCCGCGAGAAGCTGATGACCTATTCGCAGGTCGGGCTGCTGACGCCGGGGACGGCGAACTCGCTGCCGGCGCTGAAGAACGGCTGATCCAAAGCCTGAATAGAAACGGGGGCAGCGCGTGATGCGCTGCCCCCGTTTTGCCTTGTGCCCCGGCCGTAGCCGGGGGCTAGCCTGAGATCAGGCCTTCTTGCGACGGACCATGAAGCCCATGGCGGCCAAGCCGGCCAGCATCAGTGCGTAGCTCTCGGGCTCGGGCACGGCGGCGGTCAGGGTGTAGCTGCCGGTGCCCATGCCGTTGGCCGTGGTGTAGGACAGATAGGCATCGGCGATGCCGAAGGGGCTGCTGACCATGGACAGGGCGGGGGTGCTGCCAGAGTAGCTGACTTCGACACCCAGCAACATGCCGTCGGTGAACACCGCGATCGGTGCGGCGTCGGCGCCGGCGAACGAGAAGACCTGGCCAAAGGCGCTCAAGGTCCAGCCGCTCAATGCCAGTGTCTCGTCGCCGCTGTTGGTCAGCGCCAGTTCGTCGTAGCTGAAGCTGCCGCTGAAGGCCGAATTGGGCAGGGGGCCGTTGCCCTCGGTGATGCCGGTGAAGCTGAAGGTGGCGGCCTGGGCGGCGCCCAGGGCCAGGGTGGCGGCCAGCGCCAGCAGGGTGTTGCGGATCATGTTGATACTCCTAAAAGGTTTAGAACTTGAAGCTGCTGGAACTCAGCGCGGCGCAGCTGACGTTCTTCAGGGATACGAGCGGGCGGCTCCGGTTCGGGCCGGCGGCGCCATCGGTATCGAAACCGACGACGGCGCTGGTGCCCGACATGGCGCAGGTCACGAAGCCCTGGCCCAGCGGGTCGGCGCTGACGATGCCCAGGCCTTGCAGCAGCTTGGTCAGCACCAGCGCGTCGACGCCCGGCTGGAAGTCGGTGATGGTGTCGCCGCCATCGAGCACGCTGCTGTAGACGAACTGGTCGCGCCCGCCCTTGCCGGTCAAGGTGTCGCCACCGGCGCCGCCCTCGATCACATCGTCGCCATCGGTGCCGACAATCGCATCGCGGCCGCCGGTGCCCGTCACCGACTTGACCAGGTTCAGGCCGAGGATGACCGGGTCATGGTCCGACGAGCGATAGGCGGTGGCCGTGTAGTAGTCCGGGCCGCAGGTCGGGCAGACGGGCTGCTTGAACTCCTGGTTGTAGTCGATGATGGTCGGCTCGTCGGCATTGATGTGCCAGTTGTTGGCGCCGACTATCTTCGGTGTGATCGACGGGGTGGCCAGCGCATGGTCCAGACGCCCGGCCATGCCGTCGAAGACATAGGAGTAGGCGCTGGGGTTGAAGCGGCCGAGCTGGTCGACGACAAAGCCATCTTGCGTCAGCGTGTGGATAGGGTCTTCCTGGGCCAGGGCGTTGAAGTCACCGAGCAGTATCACGTCCGGGGTGCCTGCGGCGGCCTGCACCTGGCCGACGAAGTTGCGCAACTGCTGGGCCTGTTCCACGCGAGTGGCGTTGAAGCAGCCTTGCAGGTCGCCCTGGTCGGCGTCCGGGTCGCCGGCGCCGGGGCAGCTGCCCTTGGACTTCAGGTGGTTGACGACCACGGCGAAGCGCTCGCCGTTCGGCGCCACGAAGCCCTGCGCAAAGGTCGGGCGGTTGTTGACCGGATGCGGATCGGACAGCGTCGAGCCGCTGATCAGGCCCAGTGTGGCGGGCTTGTAGATCAGGGACACGCGGATCGCGTCGGTGCCGGTGTCGGCCGGCAGCGGGGCGGCCGCATAGACGGTGGCGCCGACGGCCGTGTTCAGTGCCTCGACCAGGGTCTGGGTGGCGGCGTTGCCGTTGTTCTGGATCTCCATCAGGCCGATCACGTCGGCATTGAGGGCGCGCAGATTGGCCACGATCTTGTCGCGCTGACGAACGTATTCGGCGAGGTTGTTGGCGCCGCGGCAGTTGCTGGCCGAGGTGCTTGCGCCCAGCGTGCAGCCCTGGCCGCTCTGGCCCAGCACGTTCTGGCCGTTGGTGAAGGTGGTGAAGTAGTTCAGCACATTGGCGCCGGCCACACGCACATTGCCGCCGGGTGATGCCGGTGCTGCGGTGCGCGGGTTGCTGCGGGCAAACACAGGCGTGGTGACCGGCTGGATGCGGTACATCGTGGCACCTGCGTTGCTGGACGTTGCCAAGCCATAGTCCACCACGCCGACAATGGCGTCGGTGGTGTCACCAGCGCGCACCGTGTTGTCGGCGCCGATGTACGGCGTCGGGTTGACGTTCTGTGCCGAGCTGCCGTCGTCCAGTATCACCGTGCGGCGCAGGTTCTGCGTCAGCAGGGCCTGGGCGTCCACGCCGGGGCGCAGCACATTGGTGGGCGACATCAGGCGCTCTCCGCCCGAGACGGTCAGCTGGCCATAGCGGCCCAGGAAGAAGTTCTGCTGCACCATCAAGGGGCCGGTCAGTTTGACCAGCATGCCCTCGTAGGGCTCCAGGCCATCGGCACCGAGCTGGGTCAGATCGACTTCAACCGGGGTGATGGCGTTGCCCGAGCTTTGCACCGAGATGCCGCTGACCGTGGTCAGCTGGGTGACCGGGTTGGCGGCGGACTGCGCGCTGGCGCCGGTGTTGAACTCCGCGACCGTGGCGCTCAGCGAGACCTTCTGGCCGACCGTCACGGTGGGCGCCGTGCTGGTGAAGACGAAGATGCCGTCCGAGGTAGCCGGATCGCCGTCCCCATCGCTGTCCTGCATGTAGAAGCCATTGCCCATCAGCTTGGTGACCACGCCGCCGGTGCTGACGGTCTGGCCCTTCAGCGGGCTCTGGCTGCCGCCGCCCTGGATCGTGTAGATCGGCGTGGCGCCGCTCACCGCGACCTTGATGCTGCACGTGGCGTTCTGTGCCTCGTTGTTGGACCACAGCAGGTCCATCGTGTAGCTGCCAATGGCGACATCGCCTGCCACCGAGATTTTGGCCGTGGCCGAGCCGCCCTCGGCGGCAGCCGGGGTGACCTCGTCCAGGCTGAAACCAGTGGGCCAGGTGCCGACCTTGGTGGCGCCGGTGACGATGCTGTCGGCGTCCTTGGCCGTGACGGTCACCAGGCCGGGCTTGCCGGCGGCGGCCGAGCCATCCGGGCATTCGGGCACGATGGGCGCATCGACGACAACACCGCCGCAAACGTTTGCCGGCGCTGAAGAATTGCGCGGCGTGGGAGCTGCAATGGCGAAGTCGCTGCTGTTGACATCGGTGTCGGTGCAGCCGGCGGCTTTGCGAATGGCGGCCGTGGTGTTGCTGATGGCCGCGGTGGGTGCGGTCTCGAAGCCGGTGGCGCTGGGGCCGGCGCCGACCAGATCAATAAGTGCGCCACCGCTGGGGTTGGCACCGCTCAGGGCCGTGGTGTTCGAGACCAGGGCCACCTTGCCTCCGGTGCCGCCCATCGCGGTCGTGCCGGTCGCATCGGGTGTGGGCAGATCGGTCGTGCCGCCCGCCCCGGCCGCCTGCTGCACCAGCAGATAGCGGCCGGGTTGCACGGTAACGGCGGGCAGGTTCGTGACTTGCCAGGTGGTACCGCCAGCGCCCGCATATTGCACAGACCAGCCGGCGACGCTGACCGGCGCAGACCCGCCGTTGAAGACCTCGATGAAGTCGTTCCTGTAGGTGGCGCCGTTGTTGCCGCCGCCGCCATAGACCTGGCTGATGACCAGGCCATTGGCCGAGGCCAAGGCCGCTGGCGCTGCGAAAGCTGCCGCGAGTAGTGAGACAAGGGGTTTGAGTTTCATGGACCTGACCGGTTGTTGAGTGGCTTGGGGAGACCAGTGCGGCAAGCGCTGGTCGGCGGATGGCTTCGGGTGCTGGGACAGCTGGCGAATCGTGCGTATCGCTTGTGCAAAATGGCACGAATCTGGTCGTTATAGCGGTTCGCGCCTCCGCGCTTTACCGAGTAAACCATGAGGTCCGTGACGCGCCTGTGACGAACGGCGTATAGGGTAAACGCCAGGCTTTGGCGTTTTTAAGGGCCTGCGGCGCGGTCCTTGCCCTCGGGGAAATGAGGGAAATTGAAAAAAATTGACAGAAATAGGGTGAGATTTAAGCTGTTTTGATGGTTTTTGGCGCGCAACTTGTGAGGCGCGCATCTGCCGGCAACGGCCTCACGCATGGGTGGGCAGGCCCCTGTGTCGTCGCACCCGATTCGGGGGGGCTGGCTTGGCCTAGGTCCCGCATCCGCAACCAGAACATAGGCATGAACGAAGCAGTTGAGATGTTTGTGCCCGACGATGTTGTGGCCACCCTTTCGGCGGCCATGACGGGCCTGGGCGGCCCAGCAGGGCTTTGCCGCGGCACAGGAGTCTGCCGGTTGTGCCGACGCTGGTAATGTGCGCAGCCGTGACGGCCTGCTGCAGACCTGCCAGGATGTGGCCAAGTCACTGGCCAGCCGGATCAGGCAGGACGGGCACAGCCTGACCGTGGACATCCCACTCGAGCTGGAGCCGGACAGCTGCCCCGACCCCTTGTGCCAGGTGCTGAACAATCTGATCGACAACAGCCTGATGCATGGCTTTGCCGAAGGCGTGCCCGGCCAGATGCGGCTGACGGCCCAGGCCCATGTGCCCGGCCGTGTGCGCCTGTGCTTTGCCGACGACGGCCGCGGCATTGCCGCCGAGCATCTGAAGCGGGTGTTCGAGCCCTTCTGCATCACCCGGCTGGGCCAGGGCGGCAGCGGACTGGGCCTGAGCATCGGCTACAACATCATCAACTCGCTGCTGCAGGGGCAGATCAGCGTGGAGAGCAGCCCCGGGGAGGGGGCGGTGTTTGTGCTGGATCTGCCTTTGAGTGTGGGTTCCCCGGGTTGCATCCGGGCTACAGATGCCCCGCAGCCCGGATGCAATCCGGGACCGCGACCTAACGTCGTCCGAACATCATCTGCCGTGCCAGCGCCGACTTGAGCCCCGGCAAGGCCTGCACGGCCGCCAGCCCCAGGCCTCGCGCCGCCGGCAGGCCGGGCCAGCGCCAGGTGAAGCTGCGGGCCAGGAAGTCGGTGGCCAGCAGGGTGCTCCAACGGTCGGGCGCGCGCTGCCACTCGACGCGCCTCAGCGCGGCGTCCACATTCCCGCGGCGCAGCGCCGCACCGATGTCGCCGCGCTTCAGCGCATGGACCAGCGCAAACGCATCGCGCAGGCCCAGGTTCATGCCCTGACCGGCGACCGGATGCAGGGTCTGGGCCGCATTGCCTATGCGCACCGTGCGGCCTTGCACCAGGCTGCGCTCGGCGTTCAGGCCCAAGGGGAATGACTTCAACGGGCCGATGCCGGTGACGCGGCCGGTGCTTGGGTGCAGCAGGTGGTTCAGCACCGTGACGCGCTGGGCGTCGCTGAGGTCGGCCACATCGTCATCGCGTGCATCCACACACCAGACCAGGGCCGCGCGCGGCTGGCCGTCCAGGGATTTGAGCGGCAGCAGGGCCAGCGGACCCTGGCGGGTGAAGCGCTCGTAGGCCACGCCCTCGGGGCTGCCGGTGGCCAGGTTGACGGTGCCGACCCAGGCGGTCTGCTCATAGTCATGGGCGATGGCCTTGCGTGCCTGTTCGGCAAACACCCCACCCTCGGCCACCACGGCCAGATCGAATGCTTCGGCGATGCCGGCATCGACCTCGACGCCGAAGCCATGGGGTTTGAGTCCCTGCACCGCTTCGCCAAAACGATTGACGAGGCGCTGCGGCTGCTGCGCCTGCAGCGCCAGCCAGGCCTGCTGAAGCGGCGCCAGCACCTGCCCATAGCTGAGCACGGCGCCCAGCTGCGGCACGGCCTGCTCCAGGGCGGTGATGCGCACCTCGGGCTCACCGAGCTCCAGGCCCAGCAGGTGGCGCGGCGTGGGCGGGGCCTGCGAAACCTGCACCTCGCGTATCGGCTGGGCCTGGGCAGCCGGCCAGGCGCCCAGGCGCTGCAGCAACTGCACGCTGCCCAGCGACAGGGCCAGCGTGCGCGGATCGCCGGAGACATCCTTGCTCAGCGGCCGGGCGTCGAACACGCTGATCTGGGCCTCGGGCAGCTGGGTCGCCGCATGCAGGGCCAGGGCCAGGCCCACGGGGCCCGCACCGATGACGGCAACGCGCAGCGGCCGGGGCACGAGCAGGGAATCAGGCGAGGTGTTCATGCGACATCTTGATGCATTCCGGGGCGCGTATTATTCGTCGCACCCGAATATCCGGGGCGGTTCAGGGAGTGGATCATGGGACTGATGGATTTCATCAAGAAACAGTTCATCGACATCATCGAATGGACGGAGGCTGGCGACGGCGTACTCGCCTGGCGCTTCCCCATCGCCGACCGCGAAATCCAGTATGGCGCATCGCTGACGGTGCGCGAGTCCCAGCTGGCGGTGTTCGTCAACGAGGGCAAGGTGGCCGATGTGTTCGGCCCCGGCATGCACAAGCTGACGACGCAGACCCTGCCGGTGCTGACCTATCTGAAGAACTGGGACAAGCTCTTTGAGTCCCCGTTCAAGAGCGATGTCTATTTCGTCAGCACCCGCCAGCAGATCGACCAGCGCTGGGGTACCACCCAGCCGGTGACGATACGCGACAAGGATTTTGGCGCCGTGCGCCTGCGTGCCTTCGGCAACTATGCCTACAGCGTCGTCGACGCCAAGCTGTTCCATACCCAGATCTCGGGCACCCGCGACACCTACACGGTGGCCGACCTCGAAGGCCAGCTGCGCGGCCTGATGCTGCAGCACATCAGCGATGCGGTGGCGGGAAGCGGCATCCCCTTCCTTGACCTGGCCGCCAACCAGATCGAGTTCGCCAAGCAGCTGCAGGAGGCGAACCAACCCGAGTTCGCCAAGCTGGGCCTGCGCCTGGACGCGGTGACGGTGCAGAGCGTATCGCTGCCCGAGGAGCTGCAGAAGATCCTCGACCAGAAGATAGGCATGGGCATGGTCGGCAACGACATGGGCAAGTTCATGCAGTACCAGACCGCGCAATCGCTGCCCAAGTTCGCCGAGGGCGCGGGCCAGGGCGGCGTGGTCGGCGACGCGATGGGTCTGGGGGCAGGTGTTGCCCTGGGCCAGGTGATGGCCCAGCAGCTGAATCAGGGTCTGCAGGGCGCGCCTGCCGCTGCGGCCGCGGCGCCGGCCAGCCTGCGCCCCGATGAGGTGATGGCCACGCTGGAGAAGCTGGCCGATCTGAAGAGCAAGGGCATCCTGACCGAGGAAGAGTTTTCGGCCAAGAAGGCGGAGCTACTCAAGAAGCTGGTCTGAGGCCTGATCGTTGGCCACCGAACCGTCCCCGCAACGCAGCTACCGTGCCGCCTGCCCCAATTGCGGGGCACCGGTGGACTTTCGCTCGGCCGCCTCGGCCAGCGCCGTCTGCAGCTTCTGCCGCAGCACCCTGCTGCGCGAGGGCGATGCGCTGCGCCGCATTGGCCAGAGTGCCGAGCTGTTCGACGACCATTCGCCGTTGCAGCTGGGGGCGTCGGGCCGCTACCAGGGCGCGGCGTTCACGCTGGTCGGGCGGCTGCAGTACAGCTATGCCGAGGGCATCTGGAACGAATGGCATGCGCTGTTCGACAGCGGCGGTGCGCAGAAATCCGCCTGGCTGTCCGAGGACAACGGCGCCTATGTGCTCAGCTTCGAGGCGCCGCTGGTCGGCGAGGTGCCGACCGCTGAGGAGCTGAGCGCCGGCGAGCGCCGGCTCGTCGCTGGTCTTGCCTGGGATGTGGCCTCGGTCACCCGCGCCAAGCTGCTGGCCGCGCAGGGCGAGCTGCCGCATCCGCCTAACCTGAGCGGCGAGTTCGTCGTTGCGGATCTGCGCAACGAGCGCGCCGAGGTCGGCACGCTGGACTATGCCGACCCGGCACAGCCGACCTGGAGCATCGGCCGGGCAGTGGCCCTGTCCGAGCTGGCGATGACGGGTCTGGCCGAGGGCACCGAGAAGACGCTGAAGGGCCGCTCGGCCGAATGCCCCAGCTGCGGCACCTCGCTGCAGATCACGCTGGACAGCACTCAGTCCATCGTCTGCCAGCAATGCCATGCGGTGGTCGATCTGTCGCAGGGCGTCGGCGCCGATCTGAAGCACTATGCCCAGGCCGCCAACACGCTGGAGCCACTTCTGCCGCTGGGTAGCAGCGGCGTGCTGACTTTCGGCAAGCTGGGCCCGCTGCCTTGGCAGGTGGTCGGCTATATGGAGCGCTGCGACGTCCCCGATGGCGACGACGAGCAGACCTTCTGGCGCGAGTACCTGCTCTATAACCAGCGTGCCGGCTTTGCCTTTCTGGTGGACACCGAGGACGGCTGGTCCTGGGTGCGGCCGCTGACCGGCACGCCGACCGGCCGTGGCGAGCGCCTGCAGTTCGAGGGCGACAGCTACCAGAAGCGCTACAGCTACCCGGCCAAGGTGACCTATGTGCTGGGCGAGTTCTACTGGCGCGTGACGCGCGACCAGCGCAGCCTCAACACCGACTACCAGGGCCAGGGCAGCGCCGCGCGCAAGCAGCTCAACCGCGAGGAGACCGGCAGCGAGGTCACCTGGTCGGCCGGCGAGAAGCTGGACGCCAGCGCCGTCGCCCGCGCCTTCAAGCTGCCCGATGACCGCCTGGCCGCGCTGCAGCGCGATGCGGCGCCCACCGGCCTGGGCGATCTAGGCGATGTGCTTGGCTCGGCCGGCGGCCTGCTCAAGCCGCTGCTGATCTTTGGCCTGCTGGTGATCGTCATCATCGCCGTCACCCGCTGCGGCAGCGACGACTGTGACGCCTACCGTGACACCTATGGCGTCGACAGCGCCGAATACAAGCAGTGCCAGCGTGGCGGCGGCACGCGCACCAGCGGCGGCTCCTACGGCGGCTTCAGCAGCGGTGGCGGCGGCCACAAATAGTTTTCAACCCAACATCTTTTCAAGGAGACGGCTATGGAAGGCTTTGAATGGCTCAAATCCGGCGTCGTGCTGGGCTCCATCCTCTACGCCCTGATCGGCGTGCTGGTGTTCTGGATCAGCTTCATCATCATCGACAAGCTGACCCCCTACAAACTGTGGGACGAGATCGTTCACCACAAGAACGTCGCCCTGGCCATCGTCGTCGGCGCGATGTGTATCTCGATCGGGCAGATCGTGGCCGCGGCCATACATGGCTGAGGAAGGGCCGCATCGCATTGCTCATGATGGCGTCCGACGCCAGGCGAGATCGCGGCTACCAGTCTATGCGCAGCGACAGGCCGGCCCTGTCGAGTTGCAAGGCCTCGCCAGCGGCGCTGAGGCCATCGCCGCGTTCGCCGGCGCGGCTAGGATTGAATGGCTGCAAGGTGTCCAACCTACCGTTTGTGTTCAGCAGATGCCTGGCCAACTGCGGCGCCGCCACGCTGCTGCCGTTGCGCCGAACCCAGGAACGGCTCAGATTACCTGCGGCATTGCGACCCAGCAGGACCATGGAATCGTCGGTGGCGGCAAGCACCTGCGGCTTGTTCATTCTCAGGTGTGGCGAGCTGGATCCTGCCGAGGAGTAGGCAGCCAGCAAGGGGGATCTGCCATGATTGGTCTGCAGGTCATCGCGATGGACCGGTCGCACGTAGGCACCAGCGACATACACCTTCATGCCAGTGCAATAGCTCGTGAATGTTGCCGCCTTGGTGGCTGAACCAGAATTCGCGTAATCCTCTGCGGGTTCCGTTTGGTGCTCCGTCACGAAGCGCGATTGACGATCGGCGGGGGGATCAAAGATTGGATCGTCGCGCTCGATCCAGATGTCGGTCGGTATCGGCAGCTCCTGGCGCCGGCTGTATACCGCGATGCCCCAGTGGCCGTAGGGCGCTACGCCGCCCGAGTCTGCCGTCGTATATGCCGCCCCGGAATCTTGCGCTGACCGGGTCCCGGTCGGAGCGATCACCAGCAGCATGCGGTGCCGGGTTGGCGTCGCACAGCCGGTCTGCACGGCGGTGACGCTGGGAGCGCCGCCAGTGCCGGGCGCGAACCAGCAGGCCACCGTGTTGCCGGGCGCCGGTCTGAGTGCACGACCATCGGGCGTGGTCAGCTCGACCGCAATATCGGCCGGCTCGAGTGCCACCGGACCGGACGCCGTAACAATCTGGTGCGGGAACCAGACCTCGACAAAGGTGTCGGTCGTCTTGTCCGCAGGGATGTCGATGAGCGCCCGCAGCGGCGCATCGGGCAAGACGTTGGCAAAGGCGTGGCAGGCACTGTTGAATGCATTCCCTATCGGTACGACCAAATTGAACAAGCCCTCGGGCCTGCGGCTCAAAGCCTCGTCAAGCGCCTCCTCCAGCAGTGATGAACCGTCGTGTGGGCCGCAATGCGTGCCGAAGCTGCAGTTGACAGTGATGCGAGCGGTTTCGGCTGTGCGCAACAAGACGTAGTTGAGTGCGTCCACCAGATGCACATTCATCGCGCCTCCGGATGAGTCGGCGACAGCCTGGCGCGGCAGCTCGATGAAGATGATCTGTGATTGGCTGGCCCGGTCACCGTCACCGTCACCGTCACCGTCGCCGCCGCCGCCGCCCCGGCCGGCGCTGCCAAGCCCGCTCAGCCAGTCCTCGCCATCGCGCCGCGCCAGCGGGTCCGGGGCTCCACAGGCGATGCTCATCACATGGCCGCCGTGGCTGGAGACCTCGCGCATCAGGTCATACCCCAGGGATTCGTAGCAGGCGGCCTCATCACAGGAACCGCCCCTTCTGTGGCGCAACATCAATCCATCAATGACCGAGCCGCGGAGCTCCTTGCCGTATGGAAACAGGCGTTGATTGCTGCCGTGGCGGATAGGTCGCGGCAACGGGGTGCCGGGGGCCAAGGCATCACTGCCTTGGAACCAGATGTAGCGGACACGGCTCCGATCGCCTCGCCGAAAGTCGGGATGCGCGAACGGGCAGCCATGGTCGATGATCACCATCACGTCGCCATCCAGCAAAGTGTCGGCCGGATCCCAGCCATGGTGGTGCTCGATGGCGGGCTCCTCGCCGGGCGATTCGCTCGGCCGCTTCGCCTTGATCGGCGATCTGGCGTGGCCAATCTCCCAGCGCACGCAGCCCCGCTCGATGCGTTTCAGGAAGCAGGCCAACCACCAGTCGGCCACGATGCCGGTGACGTATCGAACCTCGGGCAGAAGGAACTGGGATTGGGTCGCTGCATCGATGCCCTTGTGCGCACCGCGAATACGTAAGCCCCCACGACTGACACGCATGTGTTCGTCCAGTTCCTTGCGCCGCAGCTTGTCGGCGTCATCCTCGAGGCCGGAGGCTACCTGGATCAGCACCTGCAGAAAGGCCTGCGGCACGCGGTACGACTCCGGCATACAGGACGCCAGGCCCGGCATTGCGGCAGAGGCCGCCCGCCCCTCGACAGGGGCGACGGATGGCAGCACTTGCGCCAGGCGTCGGCCACCGTTCTCAGCGGCCCAGAGGAAGTAGGGGTCCGTGGCTTCGATGCTGACTTTGGCCGCGTCTTCCGGCGGCGTATCGGCATCCGGCGCAATCAGCACCTCGTCGCGCCATTCCGACCGCCGCCATCCGGTGGGTGCGTCGGGCAGTTCAGAGCCAGCCATGGGCGTTCAACTCCGTGCGGGCACGCGACCACAATTCCGACATCAGGCCCGATCGTCGTATCGTCACATCAGCGCCCAGCGTTGCAGGGGCGGGAGCGCCAGCGGCGGACCAAGGTCCGTTGATCTCGAACACCCGCTGGGGGTCTGCATCGGCATTGGAGAGGACGCGACCATCGAGGCTGCCACTGGGCACCGAACCTTCAACGTTCTCCTGCCGGCAAGTCGCCACGAATGTGGCTGCCAGTCGATCGGCGAGGAAATATCCGGCTGGCGCATCAATGGGGAAGTGCACCCCGGCAATGATGCGGTTGTCCGAGATGCGCCGCGCCAGCAGATGGAGTTGCTCACTCAGTGGGTCAGCAGGCGCGGCGCCAAGCAAGGCGGACATGACCTTGGCGAACATATAGCTTTCTGTGGCGTGCCCCATGGGCCAGGCGCCGTACGGTGGGGTCAGCAGGATGGGCTGCACCATTGGCGAGTATTCGTGCGGCCGGGGCGTGGCAAACGCATGCTTGAGCCGCTGGCAAACCATCATCGACCAGTGCAGGGCGATGAAAGTCAACTCCAGCGTTCTCGGCGTTGTATCTGGATGCAGACCGGCGATTCCCGACCAGAAGGCGTACTGTGGTGGCACCTGGCTGAGCACCTCGGCCGTTCGCTCGGGGCGCAGGCGGCTGCGACGCAAGACAAAGGCCAACTGGTCTTTGAATTGATTCAGGCCCGGACGCACCATGCGGATCAAGGGGCTTCCGTGAAGCAGTACTTGGCCGGTTTCGGGCACGCTGAAGTCAAAGTCAAGCCCACCACATAGCTCGATCAGCGCAAGATGGAAGCGGGTCGTGGCGTCATGCTGGCTCAATGACCCTGCATGTGCCTCCATGGTTGGGAGCCGAGCCTGGGCAAGCCAGCTGCGGAGGTTGGTCGCCCTCGCATCATCGCTGCCCAGTGCCCCCGTGCTTTGCACAAGGGCAGCGACCAGCATCGGATTACTGACCATCCCCGACAGGCCGGCGAAGCCGTTTGCGCTATTGGCACTATTAGCGCTGTTTGCGCTATTGGCCGAGTTGGCACTGTTGGCCGAATTGGCACTGTTGAGCAGACCGAGAAAAGACAGCATGTCGAGACTCCATTGTCACTGGTGTTCCGCGACGCCGGCGCCTGCCAGCGCTTTGCGGAAATCATCAAACCTCGGATGCACTGCCCAAGGCGAGCGGCGCTGGAACTGATCAAGCGTGAAATCCGGGCTGAGCTGCAGAACTCGGCCGACGCTGTTTTTCGCCGCGGCCAACTTGCCCTGCAGTGCCTGTGTTATCGCCAATACCTTGTAGGTGGCCACGTGCATGCAATTGGCCTGTATGGAGCGCAACGCGTGCGCTTCAGCCAGCTCCAGATCCCCGGCCCCCAGCCAGGCTCCCGCCGCCAGCGAATGCATGAAATACAGGTGCGGGTCCAGCGGAGACAGCTGAAGCGCCTGTGTTGCGTGAGAGGCCGCGGTGCCAGCCTGACCCAGCCAGCCGCTCAGCGCAGCTTGCTGCAGGTGGGCCAATGCATCGCTGGGGTTTTGGGCCAGTGCGTGGTCGTAACAGGCTTGGGCCGCGGAGAAGTCACGACTCAGGTAGGCGTACACCACCCCCCGCACCGTTGCGCACAGCGAGTTGTTCGGCTCTATCTCCAGCGCGCGCGCCGCTTCCAGTCCGGCCAGACGGGTATCTGCCTCAACCTCATCCGACCAGCCCTGCACGACCTTCAACATATGCCACTTGCCGAGCCAGGCTCTGGGGATGGCGCTGCGTGGATGCCGCGACTTCAAGTAGTCGAAGATCTTTCTCGATTGCTCGAAGTCGGATCGGGACTGGCGATGCATCATGCCTGTACCTCCCAGGTACAGCGTATAGCTGTTCAAGGTGGGCAGAGGCTGCTGGCGCAACTGCGCCAACTGCTCGTCGACGATGCGGGACTGTGCCGAGGCCGAGATCTGTTCAGCCAACTCGCTTTGTGAGCTGAGCAGGTCGTCCACGGTGCCGGTAAGTCGGTCCGCCCAGATCACCTGATCGTTTCGACCATCGGACAGCTCGACATAGACGTTCAGCGATCCGGCAAGGAGTCGAATGCTGCCTGAAATCAAGTAGTCGGCATTGAGTCGGCTGCAGACATCAGGAAGCGGCAGCGTCGTGTGCCTGATCGCTCTCGCGGACAGCCTGGAGGTGATTCGCAGCAATGAGGTGCGGCTGAGACGACTGGTGATCGCTTCCGCCAACAATTCGCCCACGGCTCCGTCATCACCGTTCGCGGACATCACGGCGAAGGGCAATACCGCCAAAGTCGGCACACCGACCGTGGCCGAGGGGGCTGTGGTCGGCAGGCTCAGCCCGTCGGACGAGGCCGGGCCGGCGCGATAGACCCGTATCGGTGAGGCTGAGCCTTTCACGATGCAGTCTCCCAAGTCTTCCAGCTGGGCCTCTAGGCCGTCGATGACCTGGTCTCGGGCGGCCGCAGAAAGCGCGGTTTCCCCGGGCTGGGCCAATGAGGTCACCCTTGCCGCCGTGTTGACACCGATGCCATAGGCCGCCGTCGCGTCGGCCAGCAGGCGGGCGGTATGGATGCCTATGCGCAGCATCAGGCGATCTGCTGCATCACGGCCATCGCTGTACGCGGTGGCCAGGCTGTGCGCATGCAGGGCCGCTCTCAGGGCAAGGCCGGGATTGGCAAATTTCAGGAGCACGCCGTCACCTCGGCGTTCGAGCAATGTGGCACCGTGATCGCCGGTCACCGCGTCACACACCGCGGATAGCAGGTCGCGGATGCGGCGTACGTTGCGCTGTTCATCCTGCTCGATCAAGCCCACCGAGTCGACGACGTCGGCGAAGACGATGGTTGCGTCCTCGACAGACCAGCCATCGTCGCCCTCGGGAGATTGCGTTGTTGTCACGCGCGCGCCTACGTTCGGTTTTATGGCGAGCATAGCGAAGATGCGCAACTGCGAAAAGGACCAGCGGCGCGCGTAAATCCGTATTGTCGGTTGGATGATCGTGTACACGCCGCCAGACTAGCGGACTGGCGCGAAGGTGCATCCTCAAGCCTGACTACGCTCGATTTCAAGCGGTAGCTCGCATTTTTCAAGCGCGTGCCTACGCTGAGATACTCTCCGTTCATGATGACCCACTTCACTGGCGAGACTGGCGATGCGACCCAGGACGCGGCATTCAAATCGCACGCCTCATTGCCCGAGGTGTTGCTGCTCGCCAGCGTCTTCGTCATCGCCGCCTGCGGCCTGATCTACGAGCTGGCAGCCGGTGCGCTGGCCAGCTATCTGCTGGGCGATTCGGTGCTGCAGTTCTCCACCGTCATCGGCACCTATCTGTTCGCGATGGGTATCGGCTCCTGGCTGTCGCGCTTTGTCGAGCGGCAGCTGGTGGCGCAGTTTCTGCGCATCGAGCTGCTGGTGGGCGTGATCGGCGGGCTGATGCCGGCGGCGCTGTTCGCTGCGCACAGTCTCCTGCCCAGCGCAGCGACGGGCGCCTTCCGGGCGCTGCTGTACGGGCTTGTGCTGCTCGTTGGTGCGCTGGTGGGGCTGGAGATTCCGCTGGTGATGCGCATCCTGAAGCGCCATTTCCGCGAGCGCTATGCCTTGAAGCATCTTGTCTCGCAGGTGCTGACCTTCGACTATCTGGGCGCGCTGGTGGTGGCCCTGGCCTTCCCGCTGCTGCTGGTGCCGCAGCTGGGGCTGATACGCACCGGCCTGTTGTTCGGCCTGCTCAATGTGGGCGTGGCGGTGTGGGCGCTGTGGCTGTTCCGCGGTGAGCTGCGGCGCTTGAGCAGCCATGTGCTGGCCTGTGCCGCATCGGCGGCGGTGCTGGGGGTGGGCCTTGTCTGGGCCGACCGGCTGACCACCTGGGCCGAGGACCGCTTCTATGGCGAGAACATCATCCTGCGCCAGAGCAGCGACTACCAGCGCATCGTCGTCACCAGCGGGCCGGCCGGGGTGCGCCTGTTCCTGAACGGCAATCTGCAGTTCCACTCGCGCGACGAATACCGCTACCACGAGGCCCTGGTGCATCCGGCCATGGCCGCCCACGGTGCACCGCGTCAGGTGCTGGTGCTGGGCGGCGGCGATGGCCTGGCGGTGCGCGAGATCCTCAAGTACAGGAGCGTTGAGCAGGTCACCCTGGTCGAGCTGGACCCGCGCATGACGCGGCTGTTCGCCGAGCAGCCGCTGCTGCGCACGCTGAACCAGGACGCCCTGCGCTCGCCCAAGGTCAGGATCGTCAACGACGATGCCTTCACCTGGCTGGAGCAGCACCAGAAGAGCTTTGACGTGATCGTCATCGACTTCCCCGACCCGACCAATTTTTCACTGGGCAAGCTCTACACCACCAGCTTCTACCAGCTGATCGACCAGCACCTGTCGGCCGATGGCTATGCCGTGGTGCAGACCACCTCGCCGCTGGTCGCGCGCCGCAGCTTCTGGACCGTGGCGACGACGATAGAGACGGTGGGCCTGAGTGCCACCCCCTACCACGCCCATGTGCCCAGCTTCGGCGAATGGGGCTTCATCATGGCCAGCCACCGGCCCTGGCACCAGCCGGCGGCCCTGCCCGGGGGCCTGCGCTTCGTGACTCTGGCCGGCCTGCCTGCGCTGTTCGACTTCCCTCCCGATATGGCGCGCGTGCCGGCCGAGGCGAACCGCCTGTCCAGCCAGGTGCTGGTCCACACCTTCGAGGAAGAGTGGGGGAAGGTGCATTGACTTTCAGTCGACGGGGCCTGCTGCTCGGCACGGCGGCCGGTCTGCTGGGCTGCCGCCCGGACGCAGCAGCGTTGCAGGGCGAGTGGGTCGGTGCCTCTGATGCCCGCGGCCACCGGCTGCGCGAGCTCAAGTCCGGTGCACTGCCTGCGCCGCAGGTCCGGCACCGCGCCCAGGTGCTGATACTCGGTGCCGGGGTATCAGGTCTTGCAGCCGCGCGCAGTTTCACGCGGGCCGGCGTCGGCGATACGCATCTGCTGGAGCTGGAAGACCAGGCCGGAGGCAACTCGCGCGGCCACCAGATGGGCGGCCTGCGCTGCCCGCTGGGCGCGCACTACCTGCCCTTGCCCGGGGCCGAGGCACCCGAGGTGGTCGAGCTGCTGGAAGAGCTGGGGCTGTCCAGGCTGGAGTCCGGCCGCCGCGTCTATGACGAGCGCCATCTGTGCCACAGCCCCCAGGAGCGGCTGTTCTACCAGGGTGCCTGGGTCGAGGGTCTGCTTCCGCCGGCCGAGGGCGATGCCGCCACCCTCGATCAGTACCGGCGCTTTGCGCGCCTGGTCGAGCAGGTGCGCAGCGAGCTGAGCTTTGCCATGCCCAGCCTGCGCGCTCGCGGCTCGGCCGGGCTGGCGCGGCTGGATGCGATGACGTTTGCCCAGTGGCTGCAGCGCGAAGGCCTGAGCGACGCCAAGCTGCGCTGGTACCTGGACTATTGCTGCCGCGACGACTACGGGGCGGGCCCCGAGACGGTCTCGGCCTGGGCCGGCCTGCACTACTTCGCCAGCCGCCATGGCTTCCATCCCCCGGGCGAGGAGACCGAACCCGAGCCGGTGCTGACCTGGCCTGAGGGCAATGCCTGGCTGACCAAGCGCCTGGCCATGCCGCAGCGCGAGCGCTTGCATACCGGCATGACGGTGCTGCAGGTCGATGAGCTGCACCATCAGGTCGAGGTGCTGGCCTGGAACGAAGGGATGCAGCGCGTCGAGCATTGGACGGCGCGGACGGTGGTGTTCGCGCTGCCGCTGTTCGTCGCCAAGCGCCTGCTGCGCACAACGCTGCCGGCACTCCAATCAGCCGCCGAGAAAATGCGTTATGCACCCTGGTTGGTGGCCAATCTTCGCTTGCGCGAGCCACTGCTGCAACGCATCGGTGCACCGCCGGCCTGGGACAATGTGGCTTATGGCGGCGGCGCCACCGCGCTGGGCTACGTCGATGCCTCGCACCAGGGCCTGCGGCCGCAGGCCGGGCCAACGGTGCTGACCGCCTATCACGCGCTGCCTGTGTCGCAGCGCGGTGCGTTGCTGAGCGAGCCCTGGTCCGTCTGGGCCGAGCGGGTGCTGGGCGATCTGCTTGCTGTGCATCCGGATCTGTCGGCCAAGACCGAGCGCATCGATCTGATGCGCTATGGCCACGCGATGAGCATCCCGGTGCCGGGCCTGCATACCGATGCGGCGCTGCAATCGCTGTCTGCGCTGAAGGGCCGGCTGCGCTTTGCCCATGCCGACCTGGCCGGCTATTCGGTGTTCGAGGAAGCGTTCTGCCGGGGGATGGCGGCAGCCTAGACGACCCAACCTGTGTTCAAGGTGCTGCGCACCGGCCCGATGATGGGCAGCAGCTCGACCAGGCCATTCTGCCGTGCCTGCTCGAAATCGGACTCGATGGTGTGCAGCTTGTCGGCCTCGTGCACATGGACGCTGCTGATGCCGATGGCGCGGTTGCGGCCCTGGCTCTTGGCGGTGTAGAGCGCCATGTCCACCAGATTGACCGCCTGTTCCCAGCGCAGCGGCACCTGGTGCGGGGGCAGCGGGAAGCGGGCGAAACCGATAGACACGGTGATATCCATCGGCCCGGTGTCCAGCGTCACCGGCGTGTCGCAGATCTTGAACAGCACGCGCTCGGCCAGCAGCTCCAGCTGGTCGGCGGGCACGGCCGGGGCGAAGATCAGGAACTCCTCGCCGCCCCAGCGCACCACCAGGTCCTCGGTGCGCACCGCCTCGTTGAGGCGCCTGGCCACCTCGCAGATCACCACGTCGCCGGCCGCATGACCATGCCGGTCATTGACATGCTTGAAGTGGTCGATGTCCACCATCAGCAGCGCGCCCTCGAAGTGCGCGGCGGCCTGCTGCTCCATCACCGCCATGAAGTGGCGGCGGTTGGCCAGGTCGGTGAGCGGGTCACGCTCGCTTTGGGCGCGCAGCAGTGCATGGCTGGCAGCCAGGCGGCGGTTGGCCTCGCGCACGCGCTTCACCATGATCACGGCCAGCACCACCGACAGCGCCATCAGCAAAGCCACCGCCATCCAGGCCTGGCGGGCCAGCTGGTGGTTGGCCAGTGCCTCGGCCTGCAGCAGACGGTCACGCTGGAGCAGGTCGAGATCGGCGGCCAGGCGCAGGCTGTCGTACTTGATGCCCAGTTCCTGCATGGCGCTCGCGCGCAGGGCTTCATGCGCCTTGGCGCTGAGGGCGCGCTCCTCGTGGTACAGCGTCAGGGCCTGCCTGTGCTGGCCCGCCCGCGCCATCGCTTCACCCAGTTCACGCAACTCCAGCGCCTGCCTGTCCACCGCCTTGCCGGGGTCACCCAGCGAGCGCCCCTTGTTCATCTCGGTCAGGGCCGAAGCGATCTGGCCCATGGCCGTGTAGGACATGGCCATGTTCAGGCGCAAGGTGCGTTCAACACGCTGGTCCTGGAACTCCAGCACCACCGGCAGCGCCCGCCGGGCTTCATTGAGGGCTTCCGCCGGTCGGTGCAGTTTGAGGTAGTTGTCGCTGGCGTTGACGCGTTGCATCGCCGCCAGCCGCACGGCGCCGGCCTTCTCCGCCAGGCTCACGGCCTCCAGTCGAGCGCGCAGGCTGGCCTCGATCTGTCCCTTGATGTCGCTCATCAGCGCCTGCGCCATCTTCACCAGGGCCAGCGCGTGGGGATCGTCGCCGGCCAGCGCCTGGGCGCGCACCATCAGGTTTTCGGCAGCAGCATTCTCATGCTGGCGCAGCAGCGCAACGGCCTGCGCGCCCAGCGACTGGATCAGTCGGAAGTCATCCCCGGCCCGCTCGGCCAGCGTGAGCGAGCGCAGCAGCAGCGCGTCGGACTGGGCGCGTGCGCCGGTGCTGGCACGGAAGCGTTCCGACATGCGCAGCGCGCGCCAGACCGAGCGGTAGTCGCAGGCCTGCGGCAGCGCGCCCGTGCCGCCGCAGTCGGGCTCAAGCACCGCCAGCGCCCGCTCGGACAGCCCGCCGGTGGTGTCGATCTGCCCTGCGGTCTCAGCCACCATCGCGCCGACGAGATCGGCCCAGGCGGCCAGCGCCGGCAGCTTGGCTTCCGAGGACTGGGCCCGCAACCGGTCGGCCAGGGCGCGGGCCTTGGCCGCGCCGCTGCCGCGCGAGGCCTCGATCTGCGCCTGGGCGTACCAGGCCAGGCGCTGGGTGTGTGGCGTACGGTCGAGCTCCGGGCGCAGGGCCTGAAGCTGGGCCAGCGCGACCTCCGGCTGGTCGTTGCCCAAGAGCACCAGGCGATCAAGCCTGGCCTCGAGATTCGCATCGGCATGGGCCATCTGCAGGGGCAGCAGGCCTAACCAAGCCGCCCGCATCAGCATGCCTTGCCAGCAGCGGCGCATCATGTCAGCACCTCGGTCTGCGGGCCCTGCAGCGCGCGCAGGCCGACCCGGCCCTCGCGCCAGGCCGCATCCATGCCCTGGGCCAATTCATCGAGCGCCGACTCGTCCTGCACGTCGAGCTGGTCGATGCCGTAGGCGCGGTTACGGCCATGGGCCTTGGCCATATACATCACGGTGTCCACCAGATTGATGGCTCGCTCCCAGTTGACCGCCAGGTCATGGGGCGCAATGGGAAAGCTGGCGAAGCCTATCGACGCCGTGACGGTGATCGCCTGGCCGGCGTAGCTGACCGGCGGCTTGCCAATCATGTCCAGCAGGCGCTGGGCCAGGGCCTGCACCGTCTCGGCGCTGCGTGACTCGACGACGATCAGGAACTCCTCGCCGCCCCAGCGCACCACCAGGTCGTCGGCGCGCACCGCCTCACGCAGGCGGTGCGACACGTCAACCAGCACCGCATCGCCGGCGGCATGGCCGAAGCGGTCGTTGATGCGCTTGAAGTGGTCGATGTCGATCAGGAACACGGTGCCGCGCAGCTTGCCGTCGTCGGCCAGACGCTTGATGGCGAGCTGGAAATGCCGACGGTTGGCCAGGCCGGTGAGCGGGTCGATCTCGCTCTGTATCTTCAGCTGCTCGTTGCTGGTGGCCAGCGCCGCATTGGTCTTGCGCACGCGCTGGTAGAGCAGGGCCAGCAGGATGCCGGAGACGACGAAACAGCCGGCCAGCAGGGCCCACAGGCGCATCTGCAGATTGCCGCGGCGCAGCTGTTCGGCGGCGATGCCGTTGTCGCGATTGAGCAGCTCGATCTCCTTGGCGCGGCGTTCGCTGTCGAAGCGCTCCTGGGCTTCCAGAATCGCCTTGCGGTCCTCCTGCTGCAGGTCCTCGTCGGAGATCTGGCGATAGGCGTGATAGGCCTCTATCGCCCCGGCGGCATCTCCGGCGCGCTCGAGGTAGATGCCCAGCTCGTTCAGTGTGTCGCCGACCGAGCTGACGCCGCCGCCCTGCTTGTCCATGACCATGGCCTGCTCGACGAAGCGCTTGCCCTCGGCGATCTGGCCCAGCGAGATCTTGGCCAGGCCGATATTGGTCAGTGCCACCAGCTCGCCGGTGCGATCCTTGGCCTGGCGGGCCAGCGGCAAGGCTTCTTCCGACAGCGTCAGCGCGTGCGCAAAGTCGGCCTTGCGCAGATAGTTGTCGGCCAGATTGGCCAAGCTCAGCGCCAGATCACGGGGCGAGTTGGCCTCGCGTGCATAGCGGATGGCGGCCTCGGCCGAACGCAGCGATTCCTCGGGCTTTTCGAGCTGCGCATAGACGATGCCGCGCAGGGTGTAGACGCGCAGCAGGGTGATCGCGTCACGGTCCTGCTCCGCCAGCCGGGTGGCCTCATCCACCATGGACAGTGCGCGGTCGGGTTGCTGGGCATGCAGATAGGCCTGGGCCAGTTCGCCGCGGCACAGCGCCTGCAGCCAGCGTTGACCGCTTTGCTCGGCCAGCGCCAGCGCCTGCAACTGCAGCGAGATCGCGTCCTCGATGCGCCCCGAGCCGTCCTTGAGGCGGCCCAGCGCGCGCAGAAAGCGCATGCGCAGCGACGGCGGGGCATTGCTCAGCTGCTGCTTGTCGATGCCATCCATCAGCAACTCTGCTTCGCGCAGATTGTTGGCCGCCCAGAGCTGGCGGGCGCGCAAGAAGCTGACCGTCGCCCGGGCGGTCTCGGTCAGCTGTGGATTGGGCCAGTTCTCCAGCCGGGTGACGACGTCGGCGAGGGCCGCATCATCGCGCGCCTCGGCCAGCAGGCCGCCTCGCACACTGAGGATGTCCAGGGCGCCGAAGCTGCCCTGCGGCGCATTTTCGTACAGGGCCTTGGCCTTCTCGGCGGCGGCGGCCGGGGCGGCTGTGCCGGTGCGCTCCAGCTGCTCCAGCTCGGGCGAGCCGGAGGCAAACTGGCCGGTGGCCGGGGTGTCGGGCGCCGGGCTGCAGGCCACCAGGCATGCGGAGCACAGGATGACGATGTGGCGCAGATGGCGTTGTATGCACAGCGACTCGCTCAAGCCCGAACCCTTTGTCCACCCCAAAGCACGCACCCAGACCCTTAGCATCAGTTTTTATCGACGCCCCTGCGGCGTGACTTGAGCCAGTGACGCGGATCGATTTGTGCAGATTGTCTCAGGAGCGAGCGCTTGTTCGCCTATGCGCTTACCCGAGGTAGGGGGCGACCTGCAGGTGGGCCAGCACGGCGGTGGCCACCTGCGGATCGGCCAGCAAGCGGCGGTGTCCCAGGCCCCGGGTGATCTGCAAATGGGCCTGCGGCAGGCTGCGGGCGATCAGCCTCGAATTGGCCAGCGGCGCCGCGCGGTCCTGCTCGTCATGCAGTATCAAGGTCGGCTGGCTCAGGCGCCGGGCCAGCCAGGCGGGCTCGAACTGCTGCAGAGGCACGCCCTCGCGGGCTTCGATCTTCTGCACCATATGCTGCAAGGTGGCCGGCCTCAAGCCGAAGGCCTGGGCAAACCAGGTCAACACCTGGCTCGGGGCGGAAGAGGGGGCCAGCAGCACCAGGCGCTGCACCGGCCAGCCCTGGGCGGCCGCGTGCATGGCCGCTACCGCGCCCAGCGAATGTGCGACCACCCCATGCAACGGGCCCAGCCGGGACGTGGCGGCATGCAGGGCGCGGCCGAACTGCGGCAGGGTGCTGCTCCAGCCCCGGCTGCGGCCATGGGCGGGCAGGTCCAGCATCACCGGATTGAGGCCGGCGCCCCAGAGCGCGTCGGCCAGCGGGCGCATTTGTTGTGCATCGCCGGCCCAGCCATGCACCAACAACACGGTAGGACGCCCCTCGATGGACCCGGCCTCGCGCTGCCAGGCGGTCAGCGACACGCCCTCGAACCGCCATTGGCTGGCGCGCCAGTCGGCGGGCACCGGGCGCCGCCGTGCCGCCCACTTGCTTGGCAGCGGCGTGAAGAACAGCTTCAGCGCCGCACCGCTGGCGGCGTTGGTGCCGAGCGCCTGGCTGGCACGCAACAGGCCCGCGAGGGCCCGCGCCAGCGGGTTGGCGCCGTAGAACAGGGTGCTCGGATTCGCGGGGGTGGCAGGCATGGTCAATCCAGTACAAAGTCGTCGTTGCTGTCGGGCACGCCGGTCATCAGACGGTTGAGGCGGCTGAGGGCCACCACCGGCAGCGCCAGTGCGGAGAAACCCAGGAAGATGAAGAACAGTGGGGCCATGGTGGTGCTCCTTGAGCGTGAGGGGGTATCCAGTCCATTCAAGAGTCGTGCCAGCTTTTGTGCAGCGCAGCAAAATGAGCGTGAATTTGCGCACGATCGTGCGAAATTGAGGCGAAGCGAAACGGCATCTGCTTACTCCACGGGGTTCAGGCGGGGGATTTGCCTATCAGGCGGCGGTAGGCCTGCAGCGAGCGCTGCAGCGCCTGGGGATTGCGCATGAAGCGCGCCTCGCGCATCAGCGCCACGAACAGACCGTCCAGCTCATAGGCCAGCTGTTCGGCGTCGGTGTCGGCGGGCAGATGCCCTTCGCCAATGGCCTGCTGCACGGTGCGCAGCAAGGCCTGGCGCCAGCGCAGCAGATTGCCCAGCAGCAACTCGCGCAGCGGTCCCTCGACATCGTCCAGCTCGAAGGCGCCCGAGCAGTACAGGCAGGTGCCATAGGTCGCGTCATCGACGGCGCGGCGGAACAGGCGCTGCACCATCATGTCCAGCCGGGGCAGACCCCGCGGCTGTTGCAGCGCCGGCTCCATCACATCGGCCACAAAGCGCCGGTTGAATTCATCGAGCACCGCACATTGCAGCGTTTCGCGCGAGCCGATGCGCGAGAACACGCCGCTCTTGGACAGGTTCAGGCGCTTGGCCAGCTCGCCGATGCTGAGGCTCTCCAGCCCCTCGTCGCAGGCCATCACCAGCGCGGCATCGACAATGGCCTGCTGGGTGAGTTCGCTGCGCTGGGTCTTGGCTTCCATGGAGCGTAATTTAGCACGATCGTGCGAAACAACAAGCTCAGCATGAAAAAAAGGGGCCGCAGCCCCTTTCCGCTGGATGGCCAGCGCCGCCTAGCGGGTTTGAAACCGCGTCAGCAACTGCACCAGATTGGCCGCCTGCATCTTCATCGAGTCGGTGGCCGCGGCCGCCTCCTCGACCATGGCGGCGTTCTGCTGGGTCGAGCGGTCCATCTCGGCCACCGCCTCGTTGACCTGAGCGATGCCATGGGCCTGCTCTTCGGTGGCGCGGGCGATGTCGTCCACCGTCTGCGTCACGCGCGAGATCGCCTGCTCGATGCGTCCCATGGTCTGGCCGGCCTGCTGGACCTTGCCGACACCGGAGTCGATCTGCTCGACTGAGGAACTGATCAAGGTGCGGATCTCCTTGGCCGCGCCGGCACTGCGTTGAGCCAGGGTGCGCACCTCCTGGGCCACGACGCTGAAGCCGCGGCCATGCTCGCCGGCGCGTGCGGCTTCCACGGCCGCATTCAAGGCCAGGATATTGGTCTGGAAGGCAATGCCGTCGATGGTGCCTATGATCTCGCCTATCTTCTTGGCCTGGGCGTTGATCGCGCCCATGGTGGTGACAACATCGGCCACCACCGTGCCGCCCTCGGCGGCCACGCTGGACGCATCGCGCGCCAGCCGGTTGGCCTCGCGGGCGTTCTCGGCGCTCTGCTTGATCGTGGCCGACAGCTGCTCGATCGACGCCGCCGTTTCCTCCAGCGCCGAGGCGGTGCTCTCGGTGCGCGATGACAGATCGGAGTTGGCGCTGGCGATCTCGTTGGAGGCGGTGCTGATCTGGTCAGCCGTGGTGCGCACATTGCTGACGATGCCGCTCAGGCCGCTGGCCACATCCTGCAAGGCGGTGAGCACGCGGCCGGTGGCATCGGTCGAGGCATCGACTTGCTGCGGCCGCAGATCACCCTGGGCGACGCCGGCGGCGATGCGCGAGGCCTCACTCAAGGGTGCATTGATGGCCCGCGCACAGAACAGGGTCAGGCCAGCGGCCAGGACCACGGCCAGCACGAAGGAGCCGAGCATGATGGTGGTCTGGCGCGAGGCCATGGTGCTGGCCTCGTCAACCGTGGCTTCGGTGCGCTTGCGCTCGCCGGCCACGAAGCTGCGCACCGCGTTCATGCAGTCCTTGTAGGCCTCATCCATCGTGGTGACGAAGCTGGCGGCGGTGGCCACACCGGCGCTCTTGATGTCCAGCGTGTCCTTGGCGGCCTTCACATAGACGGCATAGGACTTGGCGAAGCGTTTCAGGATGTCGCGCTGCGCGGCCTCCACGGCACTGTCATCGGCACTGGCATTGACCGACTTGGCGAAGGCGTCGAGTTCCTTCATCAGGCTGTCGTCCAGGGCCTTGATCTTGGCCGGGTTCTGGCCGATGGCCTCCCAGGTCAGGCTGGTCATCAGCTGGATCTGCAGGCCCTGCAACTGCTCGCTCATGGCCTGGGCGTTGAGGAGGCGTTCCACACCTTCGCCACCCACTGCCTTCAGCTCCTGAGTCAGACTGCGGTTGCCCATATAGGACAGCAGCGCCACCAGGGCCAGGCAGAGGATGGCGAACAGCGGTGCCAGGGACACCTTCACGCCCACAGGGGCGTTGCGAAACAGATTGCTCATGGCGCGCGCCGAGTGTCAGCGGTAGATGCCCACGCCGACGAAACCGTCCGGGCTGGCGATCTTGCGCACATAGGACGACTTCGGCTCGATCTTCTTGCTGACCGGGTGGGCCCAGTCATAGTCGACCCAGCCGTCCTTGCCGGCGCTGGTGAGCTTGATCATCTCGACGATGATGGGCTTGCCGTTCGAGTCCTTGACCTGACCCATATCCTTGCCGACCAGCTTCTCGTTCGCGCCGTGAGCCAGGCACAGGCCCTTCATGTCATAGGCGAACACGTACAAGTCCTTCTTCGACCATTTGGCCTTGTCGGTGGTGAAGTCCTTCATGGCCTGCGCGCCGCCGACCTTCTTCACATGCTCAACCGCGGCATCGACCATGGCCTTCGCCTCGTCCTTGCTGCCATGCTCCTGGGCCAGGGCGGTGGTGGTCAGGCTCAGGGCGGCAATGCTCGCCAACATCCAGTGCATCAAGATCTTCATGATGTTTCGTCCGATCAAATGGAGGGTAGGTAAGGGCGCACCGGGCCAGGCCCCAGCGCGGGTCAGTTGTTATCGACGTTCAAAGTCGATTCTTGACCGGTGGGCCGATGACGAAGTGATGAATAGAACGCAAAAAAGGCGGCCAAGGCCGCCTCTTCTCGCAAAGCGTGACTTTGTGCCCGCTCAGGCCGCGGCGGCTTCCTGGTAGCCACGCGGAATCGCACCCAGCAGCCGGCGCGTGTAGTCCTGCTTCGGGTGGGCCAGGATCTCCTCGGCGCTGGCCTGCTCGACCACCTCGCCGTCCTTCATCACCAGCACCTCGTCGGCCATGAAACGCACCACGGCCAGGTCGTGGCTGATGAAGATATAGGCCAGGCCCAACTCGTCCTGCAGATCCTTCAGCAGGTTCAGCACCTGGGCCTGCACCGATACGTCCAGCGCCGACACCGCCTCGTCCAGCACCAGCACCTCGGGGTCCAGGGTCAGGCAGCGGGCGATGGCCACGCGCTGGCGCTGGCCGCCGGAGAACTCGTGCGGATACTTGTGCATCGCCGAGGCATCGAGCCCGACCTTGACCAGCAGTGCGCGGGCGCGCTGCTCGCGCTCGGCGTCATTGGCGCCGATGTTGTGGATCTGCATCGGCTCGATCAGCGTCTGGCCGACGGTGAAGCGGGGGTTCAGCGAGGCATAGGGGTTCTGGAACACGATCTGTATGCGCCGGCGCATGGGCAGCCACTCGGCCTTGCTGAGCTTCATCAGGTCGTGCGAACCGTCGGCGCCGTGGAACACGACCTGACCGCCGGCGGCGCCGCCATTGGGCTCGTGCAAGCGCAACAGGGCCAGGCCCATCGTCGTCTTGCCCGAACCGGACTCGCCGACCACGCCCAGCGTATGACCGCGCCGCAGCTGGAAGCTGACACCCCGGCCCTCGCGGCCCACGGCCTTGAATTCCTTGCGGCCGAACACGCCGCTCTTCAGCCAGAAGCTCTTGGTCAAGGCGGTGGCCTCGACCAGCACGGGCGCATTCACATCCTTGGCCTTGCCCTGCGCGGCAGCGGCCGTGGCGCCGCCCTGCTGCACGGCGATATGGTCGTCGATGACCATCAGCCGCGCGGCCTTGTTGTCCAGCGTCGGGCGGCAGGCCAGCAGGGCGCGGGTGTAGCTGTCCTGCGGGTTGTTGAAGATGTCCTTCACGGCGCCCTGCTCGCGCACAGTGCCGCTGCGCATCACCACCACATGGTCGGCAATCTCGCCGACCACGCCCAGGTCGTGGCTGATGAACAGCATGCTCATGCGGTGCTTGTCCTTCAGCTTGGCCAAGAGCTCCATGATCTGGCGCTGAATGGTCACGTCCAGCGCCGTGGTCGGCTCGTCGGCGATCAGCAGCTTGGGTTCGCAGGCCAGGGCCATGGCAATCATCACCCGCTGCTGCTGGCCGCCCGACAACTCGTGCGGATAGGCCTTCAGACGGCGCTTCGGCTCGGGCAGGCCGACCTCGGCGAACAGGCTCTCGGCCTTGGCCAGCGCCTCCCGGCGGTTCATGCCCAGATGGCGTACCAGGGTCTCGACGATCTGGTCGCCGACGGTGAAGACCGGGTTCAGCGAGGTCATCGGGTCCTGGAACACGCAGGCAATCTCCTTGCCGCGCAGCGCCTGCAACTCGGCCAGCGAGGTCTTCAGCAGATCGCGGCCCTGGAAGTTGATAGCCCCCAGCCGCTCGGCATTGGTCGGCAGCAGGTTCAGGATGGACATGGCCGTGACGCTCTTGCCCGAACCCGATTCGCCGACCAGCGCGACGGTGCCGTTCTCGGGAATGTCGAAGCTGACGCCCACATCACCCCGACCTACAGCCTGTGCATAGGTCTGCACGCCATCGTTCTTGCCCATGCGGAACTGCACGCGCAGGTCTTTGATACTCAGCAACATAGTCGTTCCAATCAGCATTTGTAGCCCGGATGGAATCCGGGGCCCCGGATTCCATCCGGGCTACGCGAACTCGTTCTGGTCAGTTGGGGACAGAGCTCGCCGGGGTACGGCAAGGTCTGTCCCGCAAATCATTCCAAACCACGCAGCTTGGGATCCAAGGCATCACGCAGCGCATCGGTGAACAGCGAGAAGGCCGTCACGAACACCGCCATGAAGGCGGTCACGGCGACCAGCTGCCACCAGTGGCCGAGGATCAGCTCCGACTGCGCCTCGGCCAGCATCGTGCCCCAGGAGACCTGGTCCACGCCCACGCCCAGGCCCAGATAGGACAGGATCACTTCCGACTTGATGAAGCCCACCACATGCAGCGACAGCTGCACCAGGGCCACATGGGACACATTGGGCAGGATGTGCTTGAACATGCGCGACATCTGGCTGGCGCCGATGGCCTCGGCCGAGCGCACATAGTCGCGCACCGAGTGCTTCAGGAACTCGGCGCGAATCAGGCGGTAGATGCCGGTCCAGCCGGCCAGGCCCAGGATCAGCGCCACCGACATCACGCCGCGGCCGAAGATCACCGCGAAGGCGAAGATCAGCAGAATGCCGGGGATGGCGGTGAACACGTTGTAGATCCACTCCAGCAGATCGCCGATCTTGCCGCCGAAGAAGCCGCTGATGGCGCCCAGCACGGTACCGATCAGGGTCGCCAGCAGGGCGGCCAGCAGGCCGACCAGGATCGAGACCTCGGCACCCTTGACGGCCTTGGCCAGCACATCGCGGCCCAGGCGGTCGGCGCCGAAGGGCAGGGTGTCGGCCTTGACGCTGTCGGACGTCTTGAACTTCGCTGCGCGCTCGGCCCATTCCTTGTAGCGGGGGGCCAGCGGGTCAATGTCGGTCAGATCGACATTCGGGCCCGTGGGCACGGCAATGGTGCCGGTGGCGTCCTTGGGTGTCGGGCCCATGAAGGTCGGCTGCGCATTGGGCACGGCCACTTCCTTGGTCCAGTCGGCCGCCACCAGGCCTGTGCCGGCCAGCAGCATCAGCAGGATGAAGGCGCCGACGATGGCCATGCTGAACATGCCCACCTTGTCGGCGCGCAGGCGGCGCCAGGCGGCGTGCCAGACGCCCTCCGAGCGTTGCGAGCCATTGCTCGGCACCGGGGTGCTGGTAGAAAGAACTGCGCTCATTTCAGCACCACCCGCGGGTCAACAAGCTTGTACATCACGTCGGTCAGGAGATTGATCACCATCGTGATCACGGCGATATAGATCGCGAAGGCCTGGATGACCGGATAGTCGCTGCGGTTCACCGCCAGCAGGATCTCGCGGCCCAGGCCCGGGATCGAGAAGAACACCTCGAGCAGGAAGCTGCCGACGAACACGCCCGGCAGGGCCACGGCGACATTGGTCAGGATGGGGATCATCGCGTTGCGCAGCACGTGGCGCAGCAGGATGGTCTTCTCGGTCAGGCCCTTGGCGCGGGCGGTGCGCACATAGTCCTGGCCGATCTCGTCGAGGAAGAAGGTGCGGTACAGCCGCGTGTAGGGCGACAGTGCCACGAACACCGCCACCAGCACCGGCAGCGGCGCATAGGTGGTGAGGTTGGTCCAGAAGCTGTCGGTCCAGCCCTGCACCGGGAACCAGCCCAGGCGGAAGGCGAACACATACTGGCCGACGATCACATAGACCAGCAGCGAGATCGACACCGCGACGGTGGTCAGAATCATCACCACCCGGTCGCTCAGCGAGCCGCGCACATAGGCCACGCCCAGGGCCAGCGGAATCGCCACCAGCACCTCGAGAATGAGGATGGGCATCATCACCGTCAGCGTTGCCGGCAGGCGGCTGGAGAACAGGCTGGCGACCGATTCATTGGTGGCCCAGCTCTTGCCCCAGTCGAAGGTCACGATCTGCTGGATGAAGATCCAGAGCTGCTCCCAGACCGGCTTGTTCAGGCCCAGCTGCTCGCGGATCGACTGGATCTGCTCTGGCGAGGCGTTCAGGCCACCGAGGATTTCGGCAGGATCGCCGCCGAAATATTTGAAGAGAAAGAACACCAGCAGCACGACGCCGAGCAAGGTCGGGATCATTTGCCACAGGCGCCGTATGAGGTATGCCGCCATTGCTGTCGGGTCTCCAAAGGGACGTCGTGGTTTCGACAAAACTGCGAGCCGCACGGCTTGTGACCGACGGGCAGGCAAGATTTAAGCAGGCGCGAGTCTAGACCAGTTGCCCGCGGCGCCCACTCACGTTTGCCCGCAATGGCTACGGGTTACACCCTAGATGCGGTGGGTCCGGATTGAAAAAACGCATTGACTGCAGGGTCTAAGGGCTTGCACGGCATAGGCGGAGGGCCGCCGGGGCACTAGACTCCGCGCCTTGGACGGTTTCTCTGCCATCAAAATGGCGGCCACTGGATGAGCGCGCCCACGAGGCGCGACCGACCCTGTACAAGGATGATGAAGTAATGCGAGCTCGTGTCAACAAAGTGCTCAGCGCCCTGATGGTCGGCCTGATGCTGACCGCCGGTGCACCGGCCTGGTCCCAAGGTCAGCCACAAGATCAGGCCCCGGCGACCAAGACCCTGCGCTATGCCTTTCTGATTGCCGAGACCGGCTTCGATCCGGCCCAGATCACCGATCTGTACTCGCGCACCGTGGCCTCGGGCATCTTCGAGGCGCCGCTGCAGTTCGAGTATCTGGCGCGGCCCTTCCGCATGAAGCCCGCCACCGCGGCAGAGATGCCCGAGATCTCGCCCGACTTCAAGACCTTCACCTTCAAGATCAAGCCGGGCATCTATTTCTCGGACGATCCGGCATTCAAGGGCCGGAAGCGTGAGCTGGTGGCGGCCGACTACATCTACGCGCTGAAGCGCCACTACGACCCGCAGTGGAAGAGCGGCAATCTCTACATCCTGGAGAGTGCCAAGATCCTGGGCCTTTCAGAGCTGCGCAAGGAGCTGATGGCGGCCAAGAAGCCCTTCGACTATGACCGCGAGGTCGAAGGGCTCAAGCTGATCGACCGCTATACCTTCCAGATCCGCTTAGGTGAGCCCACACCGCGCTTCCTCTACAACTTTGCCGACGGCTCCTTCACCGGCGCCGTGGCGCGCGAGGTGGTCGAGATGTATGGCGACAAGATCATGGCCCACCCGGTGGGCACCGGCGCCTGGCGCCTGGCGGACTGGCGCCGCAGCTCGCGCATCGTGCTCGAGAAGAACCCGAACTACCGCGACGAGTTCTACGACGAGCAGGTGCCCGATGACGCGCCGGCCGCGATCAAGGCCCAGGTCGCCCAGCTCAAGGGCCGCAAGCTGCCGATGCTGGACCGGGTGGAGATCTCCATCATCGAAGAGGCCCAGCCGCGCTGGCTGAGCTTTCTGAACAAGCAGGGCGACATGCTGGATCAGCTGCCGGCCGAGTTCGCCACCATCGCCATCCCCAACAACAGATTGGCGCCGAACCTGGCCAAGCAGGGCATACAGATGGTGCGTTACCCTCGCGCCGATGTGTCGGTGTCCTACTTCGGCATGGAGAACCCGGTGGTTGGTGGCTACACGCCCGACAAGGTGGCGCTGCGCCGCGCGATCTCGCTGGCCATCGATCTGGACAAGGAGATCCGCATCCTGCGCCGCGGCCAAGCCATCCCCGGCCAGTCGGTGATCAGCCCGGGCGCCTGGGGTTACGAGCCCGGCTTCAAGTCGGAGATGAGCGACTACGACCTGGAGCGCGCCCGTGCCCTGCTCGACACCTTCGGCTATGTCGACAAGGACGGCGATGGCTGGCGCGACCTGCCCGACGGCTCGCCGCTGCTGCTCACCTATCACACCCAACCTGACCAGGTCTCGCGCCAGTCCAACGAGCTGTGGCGCAAGAACATGGATGCGATCAAGATCAAGATCGAATTCAAGACCGCTAAATGGCCCGAGAACCTGAAGTCCTCGCGCGCCGGCAAGCTGATGATGTGGGGCGTGGGCTGGAGCGCCGGCGCGCCCGACGGCGACACCTTCCTGGCCCTGGGCTATGGCCCGAACAAGGGGCAGGCCAACCATGCCCGCTTCGACCTGCCGGCCTTCAACGGCCTGTATGAAAAGCAGCGCGCCCTGCCCGATGGCCCCGAACGTCTGCAGGCGATGACCGATGCGAAGAAGCTGATGGTGGCCTATATGCCCTACAAGGTCCATGCCCACCGCACCTTCACCGACATGGCCCATCCCTGGGTGAAGGGCTATCAGCGCAATATCTTCATGCGCGATTTCTGGCGCTTCGTTGACATCGACACGGCGGCCCAGCCCAAGCAGCAGTAAGAAGAAGACAGGAAGTCGTCCTTGTTCGCCGTCAACTCAATCCGCCTGCGCCAGGCCCTGGCGGCCCTGTTGCTGGCCGCCACCTCGCTGGGTGGCCATGCCGCCGAACCCAAGGTGCTGCGCTATGCCTTCCCTGTGGCCGAGATCGGTTTCGATCCGACCCAGCTGTCCGACATCTACTCGCGCACCGTCACCGCCCACATTTTCGAGGCGCTGTATGCCTATGACCATCTGGCCCGGCCGATCAAGTTCAAGCCGCTGATCGCGGCCGCGCTGCCCGAGATCTCGCCCGACTTCAGGACCTTCGTCGTGCGTCTGCGGCCCGGCATCTACTTCGCCGACGACGCGGCCTTCAAGGGGAAAAGACGCGAGGTGGTGGCGCAGGATTTCGTCTACAGCTTCAAGCGTTTTGCCGACCCGGCCTTGAAGGCGCAGGGCTGGAGCACCTTTGAAGAGGCCGACTTCGTGGGACTGACGGCGCTGCGCAAGCAGGCCATCGCCGACAAGACGCCGTTCGACTACGAACGGGAGATCGACGGCATCAAGGCGCTGGACCGCTACACGCTGCAGTTCAAGGTCGTGAATCCGCGCCCGCGCCTGCTGCAGTCCGTGCTGGCCGGCAATGACCTGCGCGGCGCCGTCGCGCGCGAGGTGGTTGAGTTCTACGGCGACAAGATCATGGGGCATCCGGTCGGCACCGGCCCGTTCCAGCTGAAGAGCTGGACGCGTTCGTCGCGCATGGTGCTGGAGCGCAACCCGGACTACCGCGAGCGCTACTACGACGCCGAACCAGCCGCCAATGACGCGGAGGGGCAGGCCTTGCTGGCTCGGTTCAAGGGGCGACGCCTGCCCATGGTCGACCGGGTGGAGATTGCCATCATCGAGGAGGTGCAGCCGCGCTGGCTGTCGTTCCTGAACGATGAGAGCGACTTCGTGGAGCGGGTGCCCAACGAGTTCATCACGCTTGCGATGCCGGGCGGCAGACTGGCACCCAACCTGGCCAAACGCGGCATGCACAGCGTGCGCACGGTGGGGGCCGAGCAGGTGCTGACGGTCTTCAACCTCGACGATCCGGTCGTCGGCGGCTACTCGGCGGACAAGGTGGCCCTGCGCCGCGCGATCGGCCTGGGCATCGACGTCGAGCGCGAGATCCGGCTGGCGCGCCGCGGTCAGGCGATCCAGGCCCAGTCGCAGATCGTGCCGCACACCACCGGTTACTCCGAGACCTTCAAGTCCGAGATGGGCGACTTCGATACCGCACGGGCCAAGGCCTTGCTGGACATGTTCGGCTATGTCGACAAGGACGGCGACGGCTGGCGCGACCAGCCCTCCGGAGCTCCGATGCTGCTGGTGCGCAACACCCAGCCCGACAACGCGTCGCGCCAGCTCGACGAGTTGTGGCAGAAGAACCTGGCGGCGATAGGCATCAAGATCGAGTTCAAGACCGCCAAGTGGCCCGAGAATCTGAAGAGCGCACGCAGCGGCAAGTTCATGATCTGGGGTGTGGGCTCATCGGCCGACCGGCCCGACGGGCAAAGCGCGCTGCAGCGTCTGTACGGCCCGTCGACCGGCACTCAGAACCTGGCGCGCTTCAAGCATGCCGAGTTCGATGCGCTGTACGACCGCATGCAGGGCATGCCCGATGGCCCGGAGCGCGATGCGCTGTTCCTGCAAGCCAAGCGCATCGGTGTTGCCTTCATGCCTTACAAGGTGCATCTGCACCGCATTCATACCGATATGTCGCAACGGTGGATGAGCGGTTTCCGCCGCCCGCTGTTCTGGCAGGACTGGTGGCAGTACGTGGACATCGACGCCGACCACCGGCAGTCGCACTGACATCAGCGCCACAACACCCGAGGAAGCCGCATGCGTCGCACGTCGTTGTTGAAACTGGCCGCCGGTGTGGCCTTAGGAGTGACTCTTGGCCTGACGCCCTGTGCCCGCGCCGCCGAACCCAAGGTGCTGCGCTATGCCTTCCCGATCGCCGAGACCGGTTTCGATCCGGCGCAGATCTCGGACCTCTACTCGGCCACCGTGGTCTCGAACATCTTCGAGTCGCCACTGACCTACGACTATCTGAGCCGGCCGATACGGCTGAAAGCCCAGACCCTGCAGGCCATGCCCGAGGTCAGCGCCGACTTCAGGACCTTCACCCTGCGCGTCAAGCCGGGCATCTATTTCTCAGACGATGCGGCCTTCAAGGGCCAGAAGCGCGAGCTGGTCGCTGCCGACTATGCCTACTCGCTGAAGCGCCACTACGACCCTCGCTGGAAGAGCCCGCGCTATGCGGCGCTGCAGGGCGAGAAGATCAGCGGCATGGACGAACTGCGCCAGCGCGCCACCAAGGGCGGCCAGCCCTTCGAATACGACACGCCGGTCGCCGGCCTGCAGGTGCTGGACCGCTACACGCTGCGCATCCAGCTCGACCGGCCGAGCCCGCGCTTCGAGCACAACCTGGCGCACAGCGGCATCTCGGGTGCGGTGGCCCGAGAGGTGGTCGAGGCCTATGCTGACACCATCATGGCCCATCCGGTCGGCACAGGCCCCTTCTACCTGGCCAAGTGGCGGCGTTCGTCGCAGATGGTGCTGGAGCGCAACCCGAACTTCCGCGAGGTCTATTACGACGAGCAGCCGGCCGCCGGTGACGCCGAGGCCCAGGCAATTGCCAGCAAGCTCAAGGGCAAGCGCCTGCCGCTGCTGGACCGGGTCGAGATATCCATCATCGGTGAGTCGCAGCCCCTGTGGCTGGCCTTCCAGGCCGGTGACTTCGACCTTGTCGCCGTGCCCTACGACTATGCCAATCTGGCCGCGCCGGGGGGCAAGCTGGCGCCCAATCTTGCCAAGCGGGGCATGCGCCTGCACAAGGCCCTGCGCGCCGATCTGGTGTTCACCATCTTCAATATGGAGGACCCTGTGGTTGGCGGCTACAGCCCCGAGAAGGTGGCGCTGCGCCGCGCGATCTCGCTGGCCTATGACACCGACGAGGAGATTCGCCGACTGCGCAAGCAGCTGGCCGTGCCGGCCCAGGGCCTGGCACCGCCTGAGACCTTCGGCTACGCCGCCGACTTCAAGTCCGAAATGAGCGAGTACAGCCCGGCCAAGGCCAAGGCCCTGCTCGATATGTATGGCTACGTCGACAAGGACGGCGACGGCTGGCGTGACCTGCCCGATGGCTCGCCGCTGGTGCTGCAGCAATACACCCAGCCCGACAGCAGCTCGCGCCAGTTCAGCGAGCAGTGGAAGAAGCATATGGATGCGGTGGGTCTGCGCATCCACTTCAACATCAGCCAGTGGCCCGAGCAGCTCAAGCAGGCGCGCGCCGGCCAGCTGATGATGTGGAATCTGGGCAATACCTCGACCCGGCCTGATGCCGAGGAGTCCCTGGTGATGGCCTATGGCCCGGCCAAGGGCGAGGACAATCTGGTGCGCTTCGCCCTGCCCGACTACGACCGCCTGATCGAGAGGATGCGGGCACTGCCCGACGGCTCCGAGCGTGCCGCCTTGATCAAGGAGGCCAACCGCCTGCTGGTGGCCTATATGCCGATCAAGGCCCATGTGCACCGCATCGGGCTGAGCCTGACCCAGCCCTGGCTGACCGGGCTCAAGCCCCACCCGTTCATGAACGGTTTCTGGCGCTTCATCGACGTGCAGGCCCCGGCCGGCCGCGACAAGCCGCAGGGCTGATCGGGCGATGCGGCGCCGCACCCTGCTGGCCCAGGCCGGCGCCCTGAGCTTGGCCCCGAGGCTGACCGCCGCGGCCGCTGAGCCGGGCCTGAAGACCCTGCGCGTGGCCTTCAACACCGGCGAGGTCGGCTTCGATCCGCCGCTGGTGTCTGACCAGGCCTCGGTGGTCATCAACGCACACATCTTCGAGTCGCTGCTGACCTATGACTGCCTGGCCCGGCCGGCCCTGCTGCGACCGTTGACGGCGGCGGCCATGCCCGAAGTTTCGGCCGACTTCAAGCGGCTGGTGTTCACCGTGCGGCCGGGCATCTTCTTTGCCGACGATCCGGCCTTCAAGGGCAGGCCGCGTGAGCTGGTGGCGGCCGACTATGTGTACAGCATCAAGCGCTACTACGACCCCCAGGTGCGCACAGAACATCTGTACCAGTTCGAGAACGCCAAGTTGCTCGGCCTGTCCGAGCTGCGCCGACGCGCGCAGAAGAGCAAGCAGCCCTTTCCGTACGACGAGCCGGTGGCCGGCCTGCGTCTGCTCGACCGCTACCGCTTCGAGGTCAATCTGGCAGAGCCCGACCCGCGCTTCGTTCATGTGTTTGCCGCGCCGGGTTACACCGGTGCGGTGGCGCGCGAGGTGGTCGAGGCCTATGGTGCCGAGCTGATGGCGCACCCGGTCGGCACCGGGCCATTCCGGCTCAAGCAATGGCGGCGCGGCTCCAGCGTGGTGCTGGAACGCAACCCCGGCTTTCGCGAGCAGATCTTCGACAGTCTGGCGCCGCCCGGCGATGCCCAGGCCGAGGCCATGGCCGCACACCTGCGCGGACGCCGGCTGCCGCTGGTCGATCGCGTCGAGGTCAGCATCATCATCGAGAGTCAGCCGCGCTGGCTGGCCTTTCTGGGCGGCGAACTCGACCAGCTGCTGCTGCCCGCCGAGTTCGCCACCCTGGCGATGCCCGGCGGCCGGCTGGCCCCCTATCTGGCCCAGCGCGGCGTGCAGGCACGCAGCCAGGTGGGTGCCGAGATCAAGCACAGCTATTTCAACTTCGACGACCCGCAGGTCGGCGGCTACACGCCGGAGAAGGTGGCGCTACGCCGGGCTATTGGCCTGGCCTACGACGCCCCGACCGAGGCGCAGCGGGTCTACCAGGGGCGGGCGGTGGCCGCGCAGTCGCTGCTGGTGCCGCACACCTATGGCTATGAGCCTGGGCTGAAGACCGAACTCAGCGGCAGCGACCGGGCCCGGGCCAATGCGCTGCTGGACCTCTACGGCTATGCCGACCAGGACGGCGACGGCTACCGCGAGAACCCCGACGGCAGCCCGTTGACACTGCGTATGGCCGCCACCAGCAGCCAACGCCAACGCCAGATCAACGAGTTGTGGAAGAAGAGCATGGACGCGGTGGGCCTGCGCATGCAATTCGAGGATGGCACCTTCGGCGAGCTGATCAAGCGGGCGCTGGCCGGCAAGCTGATGATGTGGGGCTTCACCTGGACGGCCGGCACCCCCGACGGCGACTTCTTCCTGGGCATGGGTTACGGGCCCAATGCCGAGCAGTCCAACGACGCCCGCTTCCGCCTGCCCGCCTTCGACAAGCTCTACGAACGCCAGCGCCGTCTGCCCGACGGCCCCGAGCGCCTGGCCCTGATGCAGCAGGCCAACAAGCTGCTGCTGGCCTATATGCCCTATATCCCGCACCTGCACACGGTCAACACCGATCTGTGCCAGCCGCGCGTGCGCGGCTTCATGCGGCACCCGTTTGCGCGGGACTACTGGCGCTACGTGGACCTGGTCTGACGCCTCCGGGCCAGCCCACCGAGCAAAGCCAATCCGGCAACGGCGAGCAGTGCGCTCGCCGGCTCCGGCACGGCCGCCAGCGGTTCGGCGTAGAGGAAGTCGTCCATCACCACCACATCGTCATTCGGGTTGCCGAGCAGGCCGTTGGCGACAATCGTGTTCAGGCCCGAGGTGATGCGCACCCGGCTGATGGTGCCGCCACTGACCGTGGCGCCGAGAAAGCTCAGGCCTTGGTTGCCGGCCACCATCACGTCACGCGAGTAGATCAGTGCATTGTTGGCGTCGAAGAACTCCAGCTTGCTCAGGCCGCCGACCTCGACATCGACGAAGACCAGGCCGAAGGCCGTGGTGGTGGCCGCCTGTGCCGTACCGGCCACGAAGAAGTTCACGTCGGTGACATTGCTGTTAATGGCGGTGAACAGCTTCTGTGCGCTGAAGGCCTGAAAGTCGCCCGCGAAGCCGAACAGCGCCGGCGTGGCCCCGCCGGCATTGGCGCTGACGAGGAAGCCGGTGCCCGGTGTGCCGAAGACGACGCCGCGCGGCGAATTGACGTTGAAGAAGTTGGCCGCCAGGGCGTTCGGGTCGCTGCTGCCGGCGGGCACGCCGTCCCAGTTGATCTCGCGCCGCAGCCCGCCGAAGGAGCCATTGGCCCCGGCGACGGCGCCGCCGCCAACGGCGACGCGGAAGGCGTCGCGCGTGGCCGTGATGGCCGTGGCGTTGGCGCCTGCGGCTTCGAAGGTGGTGATCACCGGCACGGCCGAGGCCGTGGTGCCCAGCAGAGATCCGGCCAGCGCGGTAAGTCCAATCAGTCGCTTCATGTCATCTCCCGGCAAACAAGTGGCAAGTCCAGCGGCGGAGCGTACGACCGCAGTCGCGAAAAGGCCAGTTCGCCGGCCCCCTAGGTTCGCAGGGGGTCGGGGCTGTACGGTGAGAGCACAACCGGCATCTTTCCCGCTTGACCCGCGCGGCGGCGGGGGCGAAGCTGAGCGCATGACGCTGCCCATCCCCCACATCACCCGCTACCAGGACTGGCTGGCCCGCACGCGCGGCCTGCATTTCGATGGCTATGACGCACTGTGGCAGTGGTCCGTCACCGAGCTGGACGCCTTCTGGCTCAGCATCTGGGACTATTTCGAACTGCAGTCGGCCACCCCCTTCGAGCGGGCCCTGTGCGAGGAGAAGATGCCCGGCGCTCGATGGTTCGAGGGGGCGAGCCTGAACTACGCGGCCCAGGTGCTGCGCCATGCCGACACGGCCCACGCGGCCGGCCACCCGGCCATCGTCTGGGCCAACGAGGCGATGCTGGCCCAGGGCCCGTCCTGTGCCTTGGGCGAGCTGAGCTGGCCCGAGCTGCGGCGCCAGGTCGGCACGCTGGCCGCCTCGCTGCGGCGCCTGGGCGTGCAGCGGGGCGACCGCGTCGTCGCCTACCTGCCCAATATCCCGCAGACCGCGGTGGCCTTCTTGGCCGTCGCCAGCCTGGGTGCGATCTGGTCGGTTTGTTCGCCTGACATGGGCCCGGTGGCGGTGCTGGACCGCTTCAGCCAGATCGAGCCCAAGGCCCTGATCGCCGTCGATGGCTATGCCTATGGCGGCCAGGGCTTCGACCGCATGCCGCTGCTGCGGCAGCTGCTGGCGGCCCTGCCCAGCGTGCGCGATGTCGTGCTGCTGCCCTGCCTGGATGCCCAGGCCGAGGCCCAGCTGCTGGCCGGGCCGGCACGGGCGGCGCACGCCTTTGCCGACCTGGTCGCACCGGGCCTGCCGCAGCTGGCGCCCGAGCCCATGCCCTTCGATCACCCGCTGTGGATCGTCTACTCCAGCGGCACCACTGGCCTGCCCAAGCCCATCGTCCACGGCCACGGCGGTGTGGTGCTGGAGGCGCTGAAGATGGGCACGCTGCACAACAATGTCGGCCCCAGCGCCGGGGACGGCGACCGCTTCCACTGGTACAGCTCGACCGGCTGGATCATGTGGAACTGCCAGATCGCCGGCCTGCTGGGCGGCACGACGATCTGCCTGTTCGACGGCAACCCGGGCGGCACGCGGGAGCATCCGGATTGGGGCACGCTGTGGCGCTTCGCCACGCGGGCCGGCGTCACCTTCTTCGGTGCCGGCGCGGCCTTCTATGCCAACTGCCTGAAGGCCGGCGTGCGGCCGCAGCAGGGCGCCGATCTGTCGCGGCTGCGTGCCGTCGGCTCGACCGGCTCGCCGCTGGCCGACGAGTGCTATGACTGGATCTGGGGCAGCCTGCCCCAGGTCGAGGGCAGGCCGATCTGGATCAGCTGCATCAGCGGCGGCACCGACTTTGCCGGCGCCTTCCTGGCGGGCGTGCCCACGCTGCCGGTGCACCGTGGCCAGATGCAATGCCGCTGTCTGGGTGCGGCGGTGCAGGCCTTTGGCGAACCCGATGCGCAGGGCCAGGGCCAGCCGCTGCGGGACGAGGTCGGCGAGCTGGTCTGCACCCGCCCGATGCCGTCTATGCCGTTGAAGTTCTGGAACGACCCAGGCCACGCGCGCTACCTGGAGAGCTACTTCGACATGTACCGCGGCCCGCAGGGCGAGGGCATCTGGCGCCATGGCGACTGGTTGAAGATCACCCCCGAGGGCGGCGCCATCATCTACGGCCGCTCGGACGCGACCATCAACCGCCATGGCATTCGCATGGGCACGGCCGAGCTCTACCGTGCCGTTGAGGCGCTGCCCGAGGTGCTGGACAGCCTGGTCGTCGATCTGGAGTACCTGGGCCGCGACAGCTATATGCCGTTGTTCGTCGTCCTGCGCGAGGGCCTGGTGCTGGACGAGGCGCTGGACCGGCGCCTGCGCGAGGCCATCAGGCTGGCGCTATCGGCCCGCCATGTGCCCAACGAGATCTTCCAGGTGGCGGCGATTCCGCGCACCCTGTCGGGCAAGAAGATGGAGCTGCCGGTGAAGAAGCTGCTGCAGGGTGCCAGCGCCGACACGGTGCTCAAGCGCGACGCGATGGCCAACGCCGACTGCGTTGACTGGTTCGTGGCCTTCGCGACGCAACGCGCCGGCCTTTGACCGTGATCAAACCCGGGCCACGGGCCGCCCGGCCGTTCAGCTTCGGTTCACCTCCGCTTTGCATGCTGGGCTTCCACCCGCACCGCAATCGGAGGCCCTATGCCCAGACTCACCCCACTCGCGTCGCTGACGGCGATGTCCCTGCTGCTGCCGCTGATGGCCCAGGCCTCGGTGTTCGGCACCTTGGGCAACTTCGACGTCGTCAATGACACCGGCCACACGGCCCACGGCTTCGAGATCGAGCTCGAGGGCCTGCATCTGTCCGACATCACCGACACCTTTGGCGGCGCCGGGCGCGGTTTTCCGACCACGGTGGAGCGCTACGGCTCACCCGAGGTCAGCGAATACAGCCTCGGCGGCGTGTTCGGCGTGCACGTCACCTACAGAGCGACTTTCGCCGGCGGCGTGTGGAATGTGGGCACGCCCAGCGGCGTGTTCAACACACCCGGCGAGAGCTGCTGGACCGGTGGTGGTATCGGTTACGGCCCCGACACGCCCTGCGACCATTTCGGTGTCGGCACCGTGGGCAATGCAAACAAGGTCGGCTACAGCTGGCTGGTCGAGGCCGCGCCCGGCTCGGGCCTGCTGACGCCGGTGGCCGCCGCGCTGCCGGCGCCGCTGTGGGTGGTCACGCCCTCGCCGCTGCCTGCCCAGCCGCCGGTGGTGGTGGCGCGCATACAGGCGCCCAAGGTCGAACCCGGCGAGCCGCAGTTCGGCCTGCCGATCTGGGTCAAGGTCTACACCACCGAGACCGAGGGCCCGGTGGGCCTCGAAGAGCTGGTCGGCAATGGCGAGAAGATCGAGATCGCCAAGAGCCATACCGAGATCGAGTGGCAGCTGCTGCAGACCGACCCCGGCAACCCCGACTCGGGCGTGCTGGAGAACGGCGGCCTGGCACCCATAGGCGAGCATGCCGAGGCGGTGGTGCGGCGCTACGAGTTCTTCCACTACACCGGGGCGCTCAAGGCCGAGGACAACGAGGCCCTGCCGATGTTCGGCGACTCGCATCCCGATCCCAGCGAGATCGGCGACTATATGGGCGCGCAGAACGCCGCCATCAACCTGAACGGCAATATTCCGGCCGTGCCGGAGCCGGCCACCGGCCTGCTGCTGGCGCTGGGCCTGGGCAGCCTGGGGCTGCTGCGGCGGCGTGGGCTGGCCGGGCGCCCTTGACGCCGATGAGCAGGCCCTGCCGCCGCGGTGCGATGATCGCGGCATGCAGATCCTGCTGCTTGAGGACGATATCGATCTGGGCCAGGCGGTGGCCGAGCACCTGGAGGCGGCCGGCCATGTCGTGCACTGGTGCAAACTGCTGGCCCAGGCGCCCGGCGCCGCCAGTCCGCCCGATCTGGCCCTGCTCGACCTGAGCCTGCCCGATGGCGACGGCCTGGACCTGCTGCGCGCCTGGCGCAGTGCCGGCCTGAGCCTGCCGGTGCTGGTGCTGACCGCGCGGGACCAGATATCCGACCGGGTGCGCGGCCTGCGTGCCGGCGCCGACGACTATCTGGTCAAGCCCTTTGATCTGGACGAGATGCTGGCCCGCGTCGAGGCTCTGTGGCGCCGTGGCCGCCCCTTGCCGCTGCTGCAGCTGGGCGATCTGACCCTGGACCTGGGCCAGCATGTGGCCCGACGCGAGGGCCTGCCGGTGGAGTTGACCGCGATGGAGTGGGCCCTGCTGGCCGTGCTGGCCGCCCCGCCCGGACGCATCTGCCCGCGCGGTCAGCTGGACGAGGCGCTGGCGCCGCATCAGCTGGCCCAGTCCGGCGGCAGCTCCCTCGAAGTGATGATCAGCCGCCTGCGCAAGAAGCTGGGGGCGCGGCGCATCAGCACCCACCGTGGGCTGGGGTATCGCTTTGAGCGCTGAGGGTCCCGGCACCTGGCGCCTGGAACGTCGCCTGCGCGGCCGTCTGGCGGCCCTGCTGCTCGCGGCCTGGACCCTGGGCACCGGCCTGGCGCTGTTCAGCGTGCAGGAGGAAACCGACGAGGTACTGGACAGCGCCCTGATCGAAACGGCACAAGTCCTGCTCGGCCTGCCCGATGCCGCCTTCGACAGCGGCCCCGACGGGCGGGTGCCGGCCGGTTTCGGCCCTCACCGCGAGTACCTGGTCTACCAGGTGTTCGACGGCCAGGGCCGTATGCGCCTGCGTTCGCATCAGGCGCCGCTGCAGCCCTTGGCGCCGTTGCTGGCCATGGGCTTGAGCGAGCAGGGCCGCTGGCGGGTGGCGGCGCTGCAGGCCGGTCCGCGCCGTGTGCTGGTGGCCGAGCCGCTGGCGCACCGCCGTGAGGTCATCTGGGAGACCTGTCTGTGGCTGCTGCTGCCCCTGCTGCTGGTGTTGCCGCTGGGCGCGGTGGCCCTGCACCGCGTGTTGCGCGGTGTGTTCGGCGCCCTGCGTCCGGCCCGGCAGGCGCTGGAGCGGCGTGAGGAGCTGCCCCTGCAGGGCATGCCCGAGGAGTTGCTGCCGCTGCTTGGCGCCGTCAACGAGATGCGCCGGCGCCTGCAGCATCAGGTCGAGGCGGAGCGGGCCTTCGCCTCGCAGATGGCCCATGAGCTGCGCACGCCGCTGGCCGCGGCGCGAGCCCATGCCCAGCGCCTGCTGGGAGAGACCGACGCCCAGCAGGCCCGTCAGCGTGCGCAGGTGCTGCTGCGCCAGATCGACCGCGTCACCGCGCTTGCCAGCCGCCTGCTGCAGATGGCGCGGGTCGACGCCGGTCTGGCGCTGCGCCGCGAGGCCGTCGATCTGCGGCTGCTGGCGCGGATGGTGCTGGACGAGTTTGCGACCGATGGGCAGTCCTCCCGGCTGCGCCTGCATGCCGGCGAGCAGGACTGCGTGGTGCAGGCCGATCTCGACGCGCTGGGCATCGCCCTGCGCAATCTGGTCGACAACGCGCTGCACCACGGCGGGCCTGCGGCCCATGTCGATGTGTTCGTCGAGCCGACGGGGCTGCGGGTCTGCGACGACGGGCCGGGCATGGACGCGCAGGCGCTGCAACAGCTGAATGCGGGGCTTGCGCCGGCCCGGGGGCGCTCCGGGCTGGGCCTGCCCCTGGTGCGCAAGATTGCCCAGCAGTCCGGTGCCCGGTTGAGCCTGCGTTCGCCGCTGCAGCAGGGCGCGGGCTTCGAGGCGGCGCTGCGCTTCGACCCCTAGCCAGAGGTCCTTGACCTGACTCAATACGCGACCTAGTGTGAACTCTCGGGGTTTGTCATCGTTCACTTCCCAGTTGCCGGAGGGCCGCATGAAGGCATTCACTTTCACACAGAGTCTGCGTCTGGCCGCCGCCGTCGCACTGCTCACTTTGCAAGCCAGCGCCATGGCTGCAGATGGTTATGTGACCACCAACGAGGCCAAGCTGGACACGATCTTCTCGCAGGCCGGCTTTGCCGCCGCCGACAAGATCGACATCCGCTTCAACCGCGAGACCAGCATCATCGATGCCGCGCTGACGACGATTGACGACGCCGCCGACTGGACCAAACTCAACGGCCTGGCCGGCAACCTGGCCTCGCCGACGGTCAATATGTACTTTGTGGACAAGATCCTGTGGTGCGGCGATCCTTCTCTGACCACCATAGGCTGCGCCAAGACGCCGGGCAACGTGCTGGCCCTGGACTCCAGCTGGGCGGCCAACGCCACCTATGGCGGCAATCTGGCCGGCCATGAGCTGGCCCACAACCTCAGCTTGGAGCATCTGCTCCCCGACGACGGCAGCAATCTGATGAACCCGACCATCTCGACCAGCTCCAAGCTGACGGCCGGCCAGATCACCGCCATCCTCGCCAGCGCCCTAGTGCAGAGCGACGGTTCGGGCAAGTTCATCGCCATCCAGCCGATTGCGGTGCTCGGCGCCGCGCCCATTCCCGAGCCGGCCGAATGGGCCCTGCTGCTGCTGGGCGGCGCGGTGGTGGCCGGCGTGGCCCGCTCGCGCCGCGGCGAGTTTCGCGCCTGATGGCACGATTCCACCTGCTGCTGCCGGCCTTGCTGATGGCCACCCTGGCCATGGCCCAGCCACCGGCGCGCCGCGAGCTGGGCGGCTTCTCGCTGCAGCTGCCGTCCGCCGTGGTGCAGCGGGCCGGTGGCATTGACTCCCAAGCCGGTCATCTGGTCGGCGATGGCTTGCGGATCGACTATGACCTGGGCATCCATGCCGACCCGCTGAAACCGCGCGATGGCATCAGCGGCCGCGAAGAGCGCGAGGTGGTCGTCGATGGCCGGCCGGCGCGCCTGGTCAGCTGGCGGGTCGAGCAGCCGGCTCCCGCCCGCTACTTCATCGGCCTGCACCTGCCCCGGGTCGCGGACTCGGTGATGGGCCCGATACGCCTGACGCTGCTGGCCCAGACGCCCGACCCCGCCCGGCTGGCCGAGGCCCAGGCCATGCTGCTGAGCCTGCGGCTTGCGCCGCGGTGTCGAAACTCATTGAAGTCTGAACCGCGCTCTTGAGCGAATCAACGACTTGCGCGTTTCGTGCGCATTGAAGTCGGACGCCGCCGTTCATTCAAGTCTGAACTTCTCCAGGATTGGGGGCCTGGTTTGGCCCTTGATTCTTTGGGCGCTACGCCACCCTCTATGGGCCGTCTCGCTCAAGAACTTGCACCACCTCCTGGGACATCACATCTTGCCCATCGAGCGCACACGCAGCGACAGATGTCACCCGATTGAGCGACCTTGTCGGCCCCGGCCAGTCTGATCCCGATGTTCGCTGGGCTGCGGTCATTCGCAAGAAAGCTTGGAGCGCCGCTCGAGCATGACGCAGTCGGAAGGCCGCTGCTGCGGCCAGCGGAATCGCGCAAACGACCCGTTGCAGCCGCACGGTCAACTGACCCCAGCGGCAGCCTCGTGCCCAAACGGGGTATTCACCTTGGCTCGACTTGCACCCGCAGCCGGCCCTTATGGATACCTTCGCTGATCAGCCGCCCTTGGCCGGTTCGTCCAGCACGAGCTTGCCCTTGACGACCGGGATCTGCTTGCCCGGGTTGTAGGACATGCGCACCGTGTCTTCCTTGCCTTCGTAGCGGTAGGTGACGTCGTAGCCCGCGAGCTTTTCGCTGCGCACGTTGACGGTCCTGCAGCGCCTCTCGGTGGTGCTGTTGGTGTCGCGCTGCTGCATGCCCTTCTGCACCTGGTTGCCGGCGTAAGCACCGCCGGCCGCGCCGATCACGGTGGCCACCTTCTTGCCCGAGCCACCACCGATCTGACTGCCCAGCAAGCCGCCAGCCACGCCGCCCAGCACGGTGCCCGCGATACGCTTTTCGTCCTGCACTGGGGCTTGGTGCTGCACCACCACCTGCTCGCACTTTTCCTGCGGCGTACTCACGGTCAGCATGGCTTCCTTGACGGCCAGCACCTCGGCCTGCTTCGGCTGCGTGAGGCTCTTGTAGCCCGTCACACCGCCGGCAGCCAGCACCACCATCGCGATGCCACCCACCGCCACACCCTTGATCATCGAGTTGTCCATGCTGTATTCCTTGTTTCGTGTGATTCGGGCCTCTGTCAGTGGCGAGCTTCTGCCGCATCACGCCGCAGCTGCGCAGCAGGGCCCAGTCGCCACTATGGCTGCTACCGGCCATCGCAGGCGTGGGATGCAGGCGCAAGGCTGTGTAAGACAAGCCGCCGTGTCGCAGCTCGCTTCGCTTGCTGGGGCTCGGGCCTCGAAAGCCGCCTGCCCGCCTGCCCGAGCAGGTGGCGCGTGATCGCCCGGGGCACCACCTGAAGCACCGGCGCTACCAGCTTGGGGCTGTGCGGCCAGTAGTAGCGGGCGCAAGAAGCCGTGGGCAAGGATGCCGCATTCGAGGAAGGCGTCGAACTCGCCTTTGACGAACTGCGGCAGCTCTGAGGCTTCCAGGGTTATCTGCTGTTGACAGCCGCTACCTAGGTGTACTACTGTATTGGTACACCAACGTAACACCTGCCACACGTGCCCGCCCTGGATCTCTTCCACATCAACACCGGCTCCACCGAACCGATCTACCGCCAGCTGGTGGAACTGGTGCGGCGCTTGGTGGCCAGCGGTCAGCTGAAGGCCGGTGACGAGATCCCCTCGGTGCGCGAGCTGGCCCAGGGCCTGGTCGTGCACCCGATGACGATTTCCAAGGCCTATGGCCTGCTGGAGGCCGAAGGTCTGCTGGAGCGCCGTCGCGGCCTGGCCATGCGTGTGGCCGCCCAGCATCAGCGCGCGCAGGCGCCGCTGGACCGGGCCGAGCTGCTACGGCCCAGCCTTGAGCGCGCCGCCCAGGAAGCACGCCAGCTGGAGCTGTCCACGGCGCAGGCCCTGGCCCTGTTCAAAGAGATTCTTCAGGCGGAGGAGCCGCAGTCATGAACACAAGCTTGTCAATCGCCGCCGACAGCGGCCTGGCCCCGCAAGCCGGCGCACCGGCTGCCTCGGTGCAGCTCAGAGGCCTTTGTCTGAGCTATGGCGGCCAGGCCGTGCTCAAGGGCCTGGACTGGGCCCTGCAGCCTGGCCAGGTGATCGGCCTGCTGGGCCGCAACGGCGCCGGCAAGACCAGCTTGCTGGAAAGCCTGCTGGGCCTGCGCGAGCCCGATGCCGGCGAGGTGAGGCTGTTTGGTCAATCGGTCACAGGGCTGGACGACACCTTGCGGGCCCGCATCGGCTATGTGCCGCAGCAGTCGGACCTGTTCGAGGGCTTCACCGCCGGCCAGTTGCTGGCCTACTTCCGCAGCTTCTATCCGCGCTGGAACGAGGCCAAGGTGGAGGGCCTGATGTCGCGCTGGGAGGTGCCGCGCGACCGGCTCATCGCCAAGCTCTCGGGCGGCCAGCAGCAGCGCCTGTCCATCATTCGCGCGCTGGCCCACGAGCCCGATCTGCTGGTGCTGGACGAGCCGGTGGCAAGTCTTGACCCCGCGGGTCGGCGCGACTTCCTGCGCGAGTTGGTCGAACGCGTGCTGGACCGCGGCACGACGGTGGTGTTTTCTACCCACATCCTGTCCGACCTGGAGCGGGTGGCCTTCAATGTCGCCTTCCTGAAGGAGGGGCGCATCGCCTGTCAGGCGCCGCTGGAGGAGCTGCTGGACCAGGTGCGCATCGCCGTCGGCAGCCCTGCCGAGCTGCAGGCGCAGCTGTCCGCCCATGGCGCGCAGCTGCTGCGTCGAGAAGCCTTGGCACCGGGGCAGGAGCAATGGCTGCTGCGCTTCACGCAGGGCGCGCCTGTCGATGCGCGGCTGCGGGCGCTGAATCTGGAAGACCTGTTCATGGAGCTCAGCTGATGCGCAGGCTGGCGGCACTGCCCCAGGCGCAGATCCTGCTGGGCCCCTGGTGGTCGGCCGGCAGTTCCTCGCGCCGCGTCTGGCCGCTGCTGTTGGCCGCCGGCTGGCTGTTGCCGGTGGCCCTGCTGGGCTATTTCAAGGGCAGTCATGTCGCCACACAGCTGGGGCTGCTGATCGCGGTGGTCTATCTGCAGCTGCTGGGCCTGGCGCTGCTGATCAATCTGGTGCGGCAGAACCACCCCCATGCAGCGCGCCTGGTGCCGGGCCATCTACAGCACCTGCGTGCCTGCGCCGCGGCGCTGATGCTGGTGCTGGCACCGGCCTGCGGCTTGCTGGCCGCGGCGGCGCTGGGCGAACCGCTGGCCTGGGCGCTGGGCGCCGGGGTCTGCCTGCTGCTGATCGGCGTCAGCGTGCGCTGGCCCGAGATCTGGTGGTGGCTGTGGATCGTGCCGTCCACAGCCTGGTGGTGGTCGGACGGCGTGGTCTGGGGGCTGCTCGGCGGCGTCATGCGCCGCTGGTATGCCGAGCAGCCGCTGAGCCTCGCCGCCTGCGCGCTGCTGCTGCTGCCCTGGCTGCTGAGCCGTGTTGTGCTGGCCGGCGGCACCGCGCATCGGCGTGCCCAGGCCCGTGCGACCGAGTGGCGGCGCAAGATCGGCTCGACCCGCTGGAGCGTGGCCGAGACACCTGGCGCGGGCGGGGTGGGCAGCGCCTTCAACTGGCTGTACGGTCTGTGGCGTGGCTTCCTGCTGGCCCGTGCCCGTCAGCAGCCGCGCAGCGTGCTTGCGCGCGCGGAGCTGGCGCTGTACGGCAGTTCGCATTGGAGTGCCCACCTTGGCGGCGTGCTGCTGGTGATGGCGCTGGTGAGCCTGCTGCTGGTCGGGGTGCTGATCTGGACGCCGGTGACCTGGGAACACGTCGTGCGCCGGGGTGGCACCGGCCTGACTATCGGTGTGATGAGTGCCTGCTTCAGCCCGCTGATCGGTCTGCCGGCCGCGCTCTACCAGTCGCGTCGCGAGCAGGCCCTGCTGATGCTGCTGCCGGGCATGCCGCGCGGCTCGGCACTGAACCGGGCGCTGGCGCGGCGCCAGATGTGGCATGCCGTTGGCGCGCTGCTGGTGGTGCTGGGCCTGCTGCAGCTGCTGCTCGGCACCGAGGCGCTGGAGAATGGGTCGCTGATGGTGGCCGTGGGCCTGCTGCTGTCGGTCTCTTTGTGGGCGGACTGGTCGCAGCGCGGCCTGCCCCGCGAGCTCTGGTACGTGGCCTTGGTCGGCGGCGGCATCGCGCTGGCCATCAGCCTGGCGGTGGTGCTGGACGCGCTGGCCTGGGGCCGCTGGCTGGCCCTGCCGCTGGCGCTTCCGGTCTGGCTGATCCTGCTGCGCTGGCGCTGGCGGCGGCTGCAGGCCTGGCCGCAGGCCCTGCCGGCCGGGCGCAACTTGGGTCGTTGATCTAGCCGCGCGCCAGGCCGACGATCTGCGCCGCCGGCAGCACGCCCGAGACGCGCTGCACCTCCAGGCCCTGGCGTATCTTCACCAGGGTCGGGATGCTGCGGATGGCAAAGCGCTGCGCCAGCCGCGGGTTCTCGTCGCTGTTGACCTTGACCAGCAAGGCCTGGCCCTTGAGCTGGGCGGCGGCCTGTTCGAACTGTGGCGCCATCTGCCGACAGGGGCCGCACCAGGGAGCCCAGAAGTCCACCAGCACCGGCAGCTCGCTGCCCTTGACCACGGCGTCGAAGCTGGCGTCGCTCAGCGTGATTGGCTTGCCGTCCAGCAGTTCGAGACCGCAGCGCCCGCAGACCGGATCCTGCTGCGTGCGCTCGTCGGGCACGCGGTTCTTGGCTTGGCAGTGGGGGCAGGTGATCAGCATCGGGGTTCCTTGGTGCGTGGTCTCTCATCTTGGGCGGCCGGCGCGCTTTTCAAGGCGCGTCCTTGAGCCGCTGCTCCAGCGCCGTGCCGACCTCCTGCATGAAGGCGCGCACGCGGCCGGTGTGGCGCAGGTCCGGATGGGTGAGCAGCCAGACCGGCGTGCTGACATCGGGCAGCACCTCGGACACCGCCACCAGCTCGGGTTCGCTGGCCTCTATCACCGTGGGCAGCAGGGCCAGGGCCAGACCCGTGCGGGCCATGGCCACGGCCGGGTGCAGCAGGTCCAGCCGCATCACCACCTGCTCGGGTGGCACATGGTCCAGCATCCAGCGGTCGAAGAAGCGGGTGCGGCGCTCGCTGTCGAAGCCTATCCAGGGATGGCCGCGGCAGAGCTCGGACAGCGGCGTGAGGCGCTGCGGCAGGGTGGCCGAACCGCGCCGGGCATAGACACGCATGCGCAGCTCGCCGAGGTTGCGCCCGACCAGATGCTCGGGCACCAGGCGGCTCATCCGCAGGGCGACATCGGCGTCGCGGCGCGACATATCGACCAGGGCCGAGTTCTCGCTGACCTCGACCATGATGCCGGGATGGCTGCGCCGGAAGGCGGCCAACGCTTCGGGCAGCAGGTGCAGGGTGGCGACGAAGGCGGTGGTCAGGCGCAGCACGCCCTGCAGCTCCAGGTCGCGGCCGACGATGCGGCGCTGCATTTCTCCAATCGCCTGTTGCATGTCGCGCGCCTGCTGAGCCATCAACGCGCCTGCCTCGGTCGGCTGATAGCCCTGGCGCAGGCGTTCGAACAGGCGCGTGCCGAGATCTTGCTCCAGCGCATTCAGCCGCCGCAGCACGGTGGTGTGGCGCACGCCCAGTGCCTGGGCGGCAGCGTTCAAGGAGCCCTGCTCGGCGATGGCCAGGGCGTAACGCAAGTCGTCCCAGTCGGGCAGGCCTGAGGTGGCGATCGCTGTCATTGTGCAAATTTGCAAACTCAGAGTGCAGTTTACGCAGTTGTTGGTGCGAATTTGCAAACATACCATGGGTGCACCGAATCACCTCACCGGAGTGCGCCATGAAGCTGCCCCCTGTCCCCACCCCCATCTGGCTCGGTCCCTTGCTGGACCGCTGGTTCAGCGCCTGGATCGCCCGCAGCGAGGCGCGCTGGCGGACGGTTGAACTGCGCCAGCGCTACTACTGAATTGACCTGATCTGAACGGAGAACCTCATGCCCCATCTGCACCTCAGTCTCAGCCCGGCCCCCGGGCGGGAGCCCGATCACACCCTCCTGGCCCATGCGCTGACCGAGTTGACGGCCCGGCATCTGGCCAAGGACCCGGACCTCACCGCCGTGCGCCTTGCCCGCGTGCCGGCGCAGGATTGGTTCGTTGCCCGGCGCTCGCTGGCCGAGCAGGCGCTGGCCAGCTATCACCTCGAGGTGCAGGTCACGGCCGGCACCAATACCGAGGCGCAGATCGCGGCTTGGCTGCAGGCCGTGCATCTGCTGCTGGGCGATCAGCTCGGCGCTCTGCATCCGGCCAGTTACGCGGTGGTTCAGCAGTTGCCGGCCGCGGCCTGGGGCTATGGCGGGCGTTCTCAGCTGGCCCGACGCCTGCGGGCCGCGGCCGAGGCGGTAGCCGCCGCCTGAGTTTGATGCTGCGAGTGTGCGCCGGCCCCGTTAGACTTGCCTTCTGGCCGCGCTACCGGCGCCGCCGGTCACCCGGTGCGGAGCCGGGGCTCATGGAAGGCTTGTGGACACAGCAGCATTGCAAGGATCAGCGACGGGCGAGGGCCGGCGTGCCTGCCTGCAGCGCCTGGCAGTGGCGCTGTGTGCGGGCGGCGGCCCCTGGCTTGGCGCGCGGGCGCAGGGCGTGCGCGCCGAATCGCTGGCCGTGCTGTACCCCGAGATCGGCGAGCCCTTCCGCGCCATCTTCGCCAAGATTCTCGAAGGCATAGACGATCGCTTGCAGGCCCGCGTGCTGCGGATCGCGGTGCCGGCCGAGGCCGATATGGCGGGCCTGGCGGCGGACATGCAGCGGCGCGAGCCCAAGCTGGTGATCGCGCTGGGCCGTGCCGGGCTGCGCCTGGCCAGTGCGCTGGACCGCCGCATCGAAGTCGTTGCCGGCGGCGTCATCAGCCCCAGCGAGGCCGAGGCGCGCGACGCCACCGTGCTCAGCCTGGCCCCCGATCCGCTGCTGCTGATGCAGCGTCTGAAGGGCATGCTGCCCGGCGTCAAACGGGTCAGCGTGGCCTATTCGGCGCGCCACAGCGCCTGGCTGATGCGCTTTGCCCAGGACGCCGCGCGCCAGCTGGGCCTGGAGCTGCAGGCCCAGGAGGTGGGCGACCTGAAGGCGGCGCTGCGCCACTACCAGGAGTTCTTTGCCCAGGCCTCACCGCAGCATGCGCTGTGGCTGCCGCAAGACCCACTGTCGGTCGATGAGTCGACGGTGCTGCCGCTGGTGCTGCAGGAGTCCTGGAACCACGGCGTGCCCCTGTTTTCCAGCAACCTCGGCCATGTGCGGAGGGGCGCGCTGTTCGCGCTTTATCCCAACAATCTTGAGCTGGGCCGCAGCCTGGGCGGGTCGGCCCTGGCGCGTCTGGCGGGCAACGCCGGGCCACGCAGCGCCCTGCCGCTGCGGGACGTGCATGCGGCGCTGAACACCCGTACCGCCAGCCATCTGGGCCTGGATCTGAGCCCTCGATTGCAGCGGGCCTTCGAGCTGCTGCTGCCCGAGCGATGAGTCGATTGCTGGCGCGCTGGAGCGCCCGCCTGCGAGGCGCAACCTTTCGACGCCAGCTGACCCTGGCGGTGGCCGGCGGCGTGCTCGGGGTGGCCGCGGTGTCGGCGGTGCTGTCGTCCTGGCAGGGCAGCCTGCAGGTCCGCGAGACCCTGGTGCGTCAGGGCCTGAACCTGGCCACCAGCCTGGCCCAGCAAAGCCAGCTCGCCCTGCTGACGGAGGGGGCCGACAACGCCCGCGAGCCGATTGAGCGGGCACTGTCCTTCCCCGATGTGCTGCGGGTGGAGCTGCTGCGCGCCGATGGCCGGGCCCTGCTGGCACGTGGCGCAGCGGCACCGGCGGCGGCCATGCTGCCGATGGCGGGCGCGCTGGAGCCCTACCTGGAGGCCGAGACCGGTGCGGCCTGGACCTTTGTTGCGCCTGTGCGCATGCAGCCCGGCGAGGCCTCGCCGTTCGAGGCACCGGCGGCGCAGGCCGAGCTGCTGGGCTTTGTGCGCGTCACCCAGGGCAAGGCCGCGCTGGTGCAACTGGTCGGCCGGCTGGTGGCGATCAACTTCGGCGTCGGCCTGGCGCTGTCTGCCCTGCTGCTGTGGGCGCTGCGGCAGCTGGCGCGGCGCCTGACCCGGCCGCTGGGCGAGCTCGCCGCCGTGATGGCCCATGCCGGCGAGGGGCGGCTGGGACTGCGTGCCCAGGTCGAGGGGCCGCGCGACATTGCCAATATGGCCCTTGTCTTCAACGGCATGATGCACGGCCTGGAGCTGCGCGAGCAGGAGCTGCAGCAGAAGAACGAGGAGCTGGCCCGCCATGCGCTGACCCTGGAGGAGCGCGTCGAGGAGCGCACCCGCTCGCTGAGCAGCGCCAACCGCGAGTTGCAGCAGGCGCTGGACACCCTGCGAGACACCCAGCTGCAGCTGATCGAGGCCGAGAAGCTGGCCTCGCTGGGCCGGCTGGTGGCCGGCGTGGCCCATGAGCTGAACACGCCGCTGGGCAACGCGCTGATGGCGGCCTCGACGATGCAGGCCGAGCAGACCCAGCTGTCCGAGGCCATGCACGCCGGGCAGCTGCGCAAGTCGGAGTTCGACCGCATGCTGAGCAAGACCATAGAAGGCAATACCCTGGTGATGAGCAATGTGCGGCGTGCCGCCGAGATCATCCGCGACTTCAAGCAGCTGGCGCTGGACCAGACCACCGATATGCGGCGCAGCTTTCTGGCGCACGAGGTCATCGGCGAGTTGCTGGCCACCTTGCAGCCGATGTTCCGCCATTCGCCCTACCAGCTGGCGGTCGAGCTGGAGCATGGCCTGCAGATGGACAGCTACCCCGGCCCGCTGGGCCAGGTCATCAGCAATGTGGTGCAGAACGCCCTGCTGCATGGTTTTGCCGGCCGCGAACAGGGGCGGGTGACGGTGCAATGCCACGCGCTGGGCGAGGACCGGGTGCAGATCATCTGCAGCGACGACGGCGAGGGCATGACCGAGGCGGTGCGCCTGCGCGTGTTCGAGGCCTTCTTCACCACCAAGCTGGGCCAGGGCGGCTCGGGCCTGGGCATGCAGATCGTGCACAGCCTGGTGACCGGGCTGCTGGGGGGGCGGGTGCAGGTGGAGAGCGAGCCGGGGGCCGGCACGCGCGTGCTGATCAGCCTGCCGCGGCAGGCGCCGCAGGCACCGCAGACGGGGCCGTACGCCGCGGACGCTACGGCGCTGGACAGCCCTCCCGGTGCGTAGCAAGATGGGGTCCGGGCAGCGACCGTTGCGGAGGAAGCGGGCCATGCAAGGTCTGAGATGTATCGCCTTGGTGGGCCTGTCCTGGCGGGTGCTGGCGGCTGCCCAGGGCAGCGAAGAACAGGAGCTGGCCGAGGTCTACGGCGACCAGGCCACGCTGAGCATTGCCAGCGGCACCGCGCAGACCCTGCTGCGGGCCCCGGCGGTGGCCACGGTGATCACCGCGCAGGACATCCTGGCCATGGGTGCCCACGACCTCGACGAGGTGCTGGAGCGCGTGCCTGGCCTGCATGTCGGCCGCAGCAGCGGCAGCTACCCGACGCTGTATCTGGTGCGCGGCATCTACAGCGCCTACAACCCGCAGACCCTGGTGCTGCAGAACGGCGTGCCGATGACGACCCTGTTCGTCGGCAACCGCGGCAATGGCTGGGGTGGCCTGCCGGTGCAGCACATCGCCCGCATCGAGGTCATGCTGAGCCCGGGCTCGGCCCTGTACGGTGCCGACGCCTATGCGGGCGTGGTCAACATCATCACCAAGAACGCGCAGGACATTGCCGGCACCGAGGCCGGCCTGCGCCTGGGCTCGTTTGGCAGCCGCGAGACCTGGGTCCAGCATGGCGGCAGCTGGGGCCCGGTGCAGCTGGCGGCCTTCCTGCGCCGCTACAGCAGCGACGGCCCGGGCTCTCGCATCGAATCTGATGCCCAGAGCTTCAACGACCGCACCTTCGGCACGGCCGCCAGCCTGGCCCCCGGCCGCATGAATCAGGCCAATGAAAGCGTTGACGCGAATCTGGACCTGGCGCTGGCCAGCTGGCGCCTGCGCTTCAATTACAAGCAGCGCGAGCTGGGTGCGGCGGCCGGGGTGTCACAGGCGCTGGACCCTACTGGCCTGTACCGTACCGCGCGCCTGGTCAGCGACCTGTCCTGGAGCGAGACCCAGCTGGCGCCAGAGCTTGGTGCGGGCTTCACGCTCAGCGCGATGCACTATGCGGTGACCTTTCCTCGGCCGCTGCAGATCTATCCAGCCGGCGTGCGCTTCCCGACCGGGGTGTTCCCGAACGGCATGTTCGGCGCCCCGGAGACCTGGGAGCGTCAATGGCGCTGGCATGGCCATCTGATCTACACCGGCTTCAAGGGCCACCAGCTGCGCATCGGCCTGGGGCTGGAGGACCTGGATCTCTACCGCACCCGCGAGCTGAAGAACTTCGGCTTTGCGCCGAATGGCCTGCCGGTTCCGCAGCCCGAGATCACCGACCACACCGGCACCGACCCCTTCATGCGGCCGCAGCGCCGCCGCGTCGCCTATGCCTATGTGCAGGACGACTGGCAGATCTCGCCCGACTGGGCGCTGACCCTGGGCCTGCGCGCCGACCGCTTCTCGGACTTCGGCAGCACCGTCAACCCGCGCGTCGCCCTGGTCTGGGAGGCGGCTTACAACCTCAGCCTCAAGTTCCTGCATGGCCGGGCCTTCCGCGCGCCGACCTTCAACGAGCAATACAGCATCAACAACCCGGTGTCGCGCGGCAACCCCGACATCCGGCCCGAGACCCAGCGAACTACCGAGGCGGTGCTGATCTGGCAGCCCAACCGAGCGGCGCAGCTGGCGCTGTCGGTGTTCGGCTACAAGATGGATGACATCATCCGCGCCACGCCGAATGCCCTGGCCGGCACCGGCACCACCTACAACAACACCGGCGATCAGCGCGGCAAGGGCTTCGAGCTCAGCGGCAGCTGGGAGCCGGTCAATGCGCTGCGTCTGCAGGCCAGCTACAGCTACCAGCGCTCCCGCGACGAGGCCACCGGCGTCGATGCCGGCTATGCGCCACACCACCATGGCTATCTGCTGGCCGACTGGCGCCTGAGCAGTGCCTGGCGGCTCGGTGCCCAGGTCAATCATGTGGCCGGCCGCGCCCGGCCCGCTGGCGATGCCCGCCCGCCGGTGGCCGACTATACGGCCCTGGACCTCAGCCTGCGTCTGGCCCTGCCCGGCACGGGCTGGACCCTGGCCGCCCAGCTGCACAATGCCTTGGATGCAGACATCCGCGAGCCCAGCCTCGCGCCGGGGCGCATTCCGAACGATCTGCCGATGGCGCCGCGCACGTTCAGCGTCGAGGCGAGCTACCGGTTCTAGCTAGAGCGGCAGTTCCGTGTAGTAGCGCCCGCCGTGAAAGATCAGCGGCAAGGCATTGGTGGCCCAGCTGCAGCGCTCGACCTCGCCGACGAAGATCACATGGTCGCCTTCCTGGTACTGGCTGCGGTTGGCGCATTCGAACACCGCCGCCGCGCCCTCCAGTACCGGCGCGCCACCGGCACCCTCGCGCCAGGCCACGCCTGCGAAGCGGTCGATGTCGCGCATCGCAAAGCGCTGGGCCAGGTCCTTCTGGTCGGCGGCCAGGATGTTGATCGCATAGTGCGAGCCACGGCTGAACACCGGCATCGAACCGGCCCGCTGGGCCAGGCTCCACAGCACCAGCGGGGGCGTCAGCGAGACCGAGTTGAAGGAGTTGGCGGTCAGGCCGACCAGGCTGCCGTCGGCCCCGCGCGCGGTGACGATGGTCACGCCGGTGGCGAACATGCCCAGGGCGGCGCGGAAGTCGCCGGTGCTGAAGGCGGCCGCGGCGTCGTTGGGGAGGGGAGGGGCTGTTCCGGGCGCAGTCATGGCGGCATTGTCGGTGTTTTGGTCAAGCCCTGTTTTCACGGGGTACTCCTAGAATCGCGCCATGCTCCAGCCCCCCGTGTCTGCCTCTGTGCCCCTGTCCCTCACCCAGCGCCTGGCCGCCCTGCACCGGCTGGCCGTCGTCATCGTGCTGGGCTTTGCTTCCGGCCTGCCGCTGGCGCTGACCGGGCAGGCGATGCAGGCCTGGCTCAGCGTCGAGGGCATCGATGTGGCGACGATAGGCTTTCTGAGCCTGGTCGGCCTGCCCTACACGTTCAAGTTCCTGTGGGCGCCGTTGATGGACCGTTTCGACCTGCCCTGGCTGGGCCGGCGGCGGGGCTGGCTGGTGCTGACCCAGCTCCTGATGGCCGGTGCGCTGATGCTGCTGGCCGCCACCTCGCCCTCGCAGGCGACGCGGGTGTTTGCGCTGCTGGCGGTGCTGGTGGCCTTCATCTCGGCCTCGCAGGATGTGGTCATCGACGCCTACCGTACCGACTTGCTCGCGCCGCATGAGCGGGGCATGGGCTCGTCGCTGAATGTGCTCGGCTACCGGCTGGCGATGATCGTCTCCGGCGGCGTGGCCTTCATCTGGGTCGACCCGACCCAGGGCGGTGGCTGGACCTGGCCCGAGGTCTATCGCCTGATGGCCGCGCTGATGGCCGGCGCGGCCGTGGTCTCGGCGCTGTGCCTGCCCAGGCTCAGGACCGTACCCGCGCCCAGCAGCGTGGCGCGCAACGACATCATGGGATTCCTGGCCGTGCTGCTGGCGGTGGTGGTGGGCTACAAGCTCAGCGACCTGTTCGGGCTGAGCATTGCCCAGGCCCTGCTGGGCCCGCTGTTGCAGCAGAGCAGCCTGCCGGCCGCGCTGCAAGGCCGCTGGGTGGAGCTGCTGGCCCTGATGCTGGGTATAGGCTTCACCCTGCCGCTGGCCGCCTGGGCGGCACGGCGGGCCCGCTTCGAGACGCTGCTGGGCGGTCTGCGCAGCTATTTCTCCATGCCAGGCGCGGGCGCGTTCCTGGCGCTGATCGTGCTGTACAAGCTCGGCGATGCCTTTGCCGGCTCGCTGATGACGCCGTTCCTGATCAAGTCCATGGCCTATGGCACGGCCGAGATCGGTGTCGTCAACAAGGTCATCGGCCTGTGGCTGACGATAGGCGGCGCGCTGCTGGGCGGCCTGCTGATGATGCGCCTGGGGCTGTGGCGCTCGCTGCTGCTGTTCGGCGTGCTGCAGATGCTCAGCAATCTCGGCTTCTGGTGGCTGGCGGTGCACGGCCAGGGCGCGATGGGTGGGCTGACCGTGCCGGCCTTCGACTGGGGCTTCGTCAAGCTGGCGCAGGCCACCCCGGTCGATGGCGGTCTGCTGATGGTGATCGCGGCCGAGAACATCTCGGGCGGCATGGGCACGGCGGCCTTTGTGGCCCTCTTGATGAGCCTGTGCAACCAGCGCTTCACTGCCACCCAGTACGCGCTGCTGTCGGCCTTTGCCTCGGTGGGCCGGGTCTGGGTCGGGCCGCTGGCCGGTGTGCTGGCCGAGTCGATAGGCTGGCCCAGCTTCTTCATTACCTCGACCGTCGTTGCCCTGCCGGCCCTGGTAATGCTGTGGCTGCTGCGTGACAGCGTGCGCGCGCTGGAGGTGCCTCTAGGCGCTGCCGCACTTGATGATTGATGCGCTGGCCCAAAATACGGAACCGGCCGCCCCCACTTTGCTCTGACGCCCCATGCACCCGACACCCGACTTCGATCCCCACGGCAGTCTTGAATTGCCCCATGTGCCCAGCTGCAGCTGCGCCCTGCATGGGCGCCGCCTGTTCACCGGCCTGCTGCTGGCCGGCGGTGCGACGGCCGCCATGCCGGCGCTGGCACGCGAGGGCGTCGAGGTCGGCGGCACCTCCAAGTTCGCCAAGCTGGTGCCGGCCGAGCAGGTGGAGCAGGCGGCTGCCCAGCAGTACCGGCAGATGATGCAGCAGGCGGCGCAGCAGCGCGGCCTGGCGCCCGACAAGCATCCGCAGTTGGTGCGCCTGCGCGAGATCGCCAAGCGCATCATCCCGGTCGCCATGCCCTGGAACGAACGCGCCAAGCAATGGCGCTGGGAGGTCAATCTGCTCGGCGACAAGCAGCTCAATGCCTTCTGCATGCCCGGCGGAAAGATCGCCTTCTACTACGGCATCCTGGCCCAGCTCAAGCTCAGCGACGACGAGGTGGCGATGATCATGGGCCACGAGGTGGCCCACGCGCTGCGCGAGCATGCCCGCGAGCGCATGGGCAAGACGGCGGCCACCCGCATCGGCGCCAATGTGCTGTCCAGCCTGCTGGGCCTGGGCAATACCGGCGATGCGCTGCTGAATATGGGCGGCCAGCTGCTGACCCTGACCTTCAGCCGCGAGGATGAGTCCGAGGCCGATCTGGTCGGCATGGAACTGGCCGCCCGCGCCGGCTACGACCCCGGCGCCGGCGTGACCCTGTGGCAGAAGATGGGCGCCCAGTCCAAGGGCGCGCCGCCGCAATGGCTGTCCACCCACCCGGCCGGCCCGACCCGCATCCGCGACATCGAGGCCAATCTGGCCAAGGTGCAGCCGCTGTTCGAGCGGGCGGCCAAGCCGGCGCAGCGCTTCGAGATCGCTGCCTGACGACTTGCCCCAGTCAGTGCATCGCCACCCTGAGCGCACTCACCAGTGGCGGCAGAGATGCCACCTTCTGGACCAGATCGCGGATGTTGATGGCGCCGGTCTTGGCGCGGATGCTGCTGATCTGGGAGCGCACCGTGGACAGGGCCACGCTGTGCTCGTTTGCCACTTCTCCGGGCAGACGGCCCCGGCAAAGGCCCTGCAGCACCTGAGTCTCCGTGGGGGTCAGGCCATGCTGGCGGGCGAACCAGTGGGTTGACAGTTCCTGGCAGACGCGCTGCTTACCGAACACCATCAGTATCGTCACCGCATCCCCGCCCTGAGCCGCCAGTGGCACCACCGCCACGCTGAGGCCGTGCGAGGCCGGGCCCAGGGTCAGCAGGCGGCGCAACTTGCGCTCGGCGGCGCCCTGCATGGCCTCGCGCAGCGGGGCCACGTCTGAACTGTGGCGGGCGCGCAGCTCGGTGCCCTGCAGCTGCAGCGGATGGTGAGCGTCCATCTCGGCGCGGGCCGTGTGGTTGGCATGCAGCAGGTGGCCGTCGGGGCGGAGCACCAGCATGCCGTAGTCGATCTCGTCCAGCATCAGGGTCAGCCAAGGCTCGTTGCGCAGGCCGTTGCTGGCGCGGCGCTCGGGGCCGCGGTACGAGCGCTCTTCGGTCTCGGCCGAGCCTGACTGCCGGGCGGTCTGGGGCTTTTCCAGCGTGTCGAACATGGTGCTGCTCCTGTGAATTGCCGGGCGCGGGAATGTTCGCGCTACAGGAGCAAGACTAGGAGTTCGGGCCGGCGCGCGGCGGTGAATATGCGCCGCGCCGTTTGTGCGAAATTCACCTTTCCAGGCAAGCGGCCGAGGCGCCTCAGGTGCCGCCGACGAAGGGATTGCTGCGCCGCTCGGCACCGAACGTGCTCTCCGGGCCGTGGCCGGGGATGAAGACGGTGTCGTCGCCCATTGGCCACAGCCGTCGGGTGATGCTGGCGATCAGGGTGTCGAAGTCGCCCTGCGGGAAATCGGTGCGGCCGATGCCGCCGGCAAACAGCACATCGCCGACGAAGCAGCGCTTGGCCTCGACGGCGTGGAAGACCACATGGCCCGGCGTGTGACCGGGGCAGTGGCGCACCTGCAGCGTGCAATGGCCCACGCTCACGCTGTCGCCGTCGTGCAGCCAGCGCGTCGGTGTGAAGGTCTCGGCCGGCGGAAAGCCGAACATCTGGCTCTGCTGCGGCAGGCCGGTGATCCAGAACTGATCCGCCTCCTGCGGACCGATGATGGGCAGGCCCAGCTCGCGCGCCAAGGTGCCGGTGCCGCCGGCATGATCGATATGCGCATGGGTGAGCAGGATCTGCTTGAGCGTCAGGCCTCGTTCCTTGACGGCCTGCAGGATGCGCGGCAGATCGCCGCCGGGGTCGATCACCGCCGCCTCCAGCGTCTCGTCGCACCAGACGACGGAGCAGTTTTGCTGGAAGGCGGTGACGGGGAGGGTGTGGTAGCGCAGGCTCATGGCTTGGGGGCAGGGTTTGGGGCGGGAGGCGGCGTGTCGAACTGGCCGCCAATGTAACGAACTTCCTCGGCGCAGGCCTCGCGAACGCAAGCTCGCAGCCAGCGATGTGCCGCATCGCCATCCATGCGCGGATGCCAGAGCAAGGCTACCGTGATCGGCGCCAGGGGCAGCGGCAGGGCGAAGCTGTGCAGGCCGGCGCGCAGATCGCCGGTGTGGCGCTCCGGCACGCTGGCGACCAGATCGGAGGCACGGGCCAGCGCCAGCGCGGCCGAGAAGCCGCCCACGGTGACGGCAATCCGTCGTTGCAACCCGAGCGGTGCCAGGGCCTCGTCGATTGGGCCCTTGTCCAGGCCTCGCCGCGACACCAGGATGTGCTGCGCTGCGGCATAGCGGGTGGGGGTGATGTCGCCCTCGGCCAGCGGATGGCCTGCTCTGACGACGCCCACCAGGCGGTCACGGAACAGCGCCTGTGTACGCAGCTCCGGGCCGGCCGTCTTGCCCACGACACCGGTTTCCAGATCGACGCTGCCATCGCGCAGTGGCGCCATGTCCTTGTCGGGCTTGGGCAGGAAGCGCAGCCGCACGCCCGGTGCCTCGGCAGCAACGCGGGCCAGCAGCCGGGCGCCGAAGTTCTCGATAAAGCCTTCGCTGGTGCGCAGCGTGAAGGTTCGCTCCAACTGTTCCAGCCTCAGCGCCGTGGCCGGGCGCAGCGCCGCTTGCGCCTCGTGAACGAGTTGGCCGATTCCTTCGCGCAGCTCCAGCGCCCGGGGCGAGGGCACCAGGCCGCGCCCGGCCCGCACCAGCAACGGATCGCCGGTGGCCTCGCGCAGCCGTGCCAAGGCCCGGCTCATCGCCGAGGGGCTGAGCCGCAGCCGGCGGGCGGCGCCCGCGACACTGCCTTCGGCGAGCAGCACGTCCAGCGTGAATAGCAGATTGAGGTCGGGTCGGCTCATGAGGTTCGCCCTTTCTACCTTCGATGGTATGGCGTTTGATGCACTGATGGAATGCAAATGCTGCGTCTTCCGCTATATCAGACGACAGCCTATCGTCTGGTGCATCGGGTCCCGGTCGGGCCCATGGTCAGAACTGAGGTGACGCGATGGATGTAGCAAGCAAGGATGTGCCGGCGGATGTGGTGAAGGAAGGGGGCAGGCCGGCCTTGGTCTGGGTGCTGGCCAGCCTGGCCCTGAGCATGCTGCTGCCCTCGCTGGGCACCAGCATCGCCAATGTCGCGCTGCCGACCCTGGCCGAGGCCTTCGATGCCAGGTTTCAGCAGGTTCAGTGGGTCGTGCTCGCCTACTTGCTGACCACCACCGCCCTGGTCGCTGGCGCGGGCCGGCTGGGCGATCTGCTGGGTCGCCGGCGCCTGCTGATGGCCGGCCTGGCCCTGTTCACCCTGGCCTCAGGTCTGTGCGGTCTCGCGCCGAGCCTGGGCTGGCTGGTCGCCGCCCGCGGGCTGCAGGGGCTGGGTGCGGCGCTGATGCTGGCCTTGACGATGGCTTTTGTCGGCGAGGCGGTGCCCAAGGCCCGTGCCGGCAGCGCGATGGGCCTGCTGGGCTCGATGTCGGCGGTGGGCACGGCCCTGGGCCCGACCTTGGGCGGCCTGCTGATTGCCGGCCTGGGCTGGAGGGCGATCTTTCTCGTCAGTGTGCCGCTGGGTGTGCTGGCCCTGCTGCTGGTGCGGCGCTGCCTGCCGGCCGACCTGGCGGTGCCCAAGAGCGCGCCGCGGCCGCGCCCCGACCGTCCGTTGTTGCGCGATCGGCGGCTGACGGCTGGCCTGGCGATGAGTGTGCTGGTCTCGACGGTGTTGATGGCGACGCTGGTGGTTGGTCCCTTCTATCTGGCCCGCGGCCTGGGCCTGGGCATGGCCAAGGTGGGTCTCGTGATGTCGGCGGGGCCGCTGGTGGCCGCCTTCGCCGGCGTTCCCGCCGGCCGCCTGGTCGATCGCTTCGGCGCGCCCGGCATGGTGGTCGTCGCCCTGGCCGGCATGCTGCTGGGCTGCGTCGCGCTCGGCGTGATGCCGGCCGCCGCTGGTCTGGCCGGGTTCATGGCGCCCATCGTCATCATCACCGCCCACTACGCGCTGTTCCAGGCGGCCAACAACACCGCGGTGATGACCGATGTGTCGCCGGACCGGCGGGGCGTCATCTCCGGCCTGCTCAATCTGGCGCGCAATCTGGGCCTGATCGGCGGCGCCTCGGTGATGGGCGCGGTGTTCTCCTTCGCCTCGGGTGCCGGTGAGCCCGCGGCCATCGCCCTGGGCCTGCGGGTCACGTTTGCGGCGGCGGCGGTGCTGCTGCTGGTCGCGCTGCTGCTCGCCCGAGGGCCTGGTCGCCGTACACTCGGCGCAAGGCAGGAGGCAGGCGGCGATGGAGACTGACTATCTGATCATCGGCAGCGGCGCGGTCGGCATGGCCTTTGCCGACACCCTGCTCGACGAGAGCGACGCGCACATCACCCTGGTGGACCGCCGCGCGGCGCCCGGCGGGCACTGGAACGATGCCTATGCCTTCGTCGGCCTGCACCAGCCCTCGGCCTATTACGGCGTCAACTCGACCGAGCTGGGCAGCCGCCGCAAGGACGACCACGGCCCCAACGCCGGCATGTACGAGCTCGCCAGCGGCCCCGAGGTCAGCGCCTATTTCGACCAGGTGATGCGGCGGCGCTTCCTGCCCAGCGGCCGGGTCAGCTTTCATCCGATGAGCGAGTACCTGGGGGATGGGCGCATCGTCAACCTGCTGTCCGGGGCGCAGACCGATGTGACCGTGCGCAGGAAGACGGTCGATGCCACCTTCATGTCGCCCGCCATTCCCGCCACGCACAGGCCGAACTTCAGCATCGCCGACGGCGTGCGCCTGGTGCCGCCGAACGCCCTGCCCCGCTTGTGGCTGCAGCGATCGGCCGCGTCAACGCCGCAGCAGTTCTGCCTTCTCGGCGCCGGCAAGACCGCCATGGACGCCGCCGTCTGGCTGCTGCGCAACGGGGCCCTGCCCGAGGCCATCCAATGGGTCGTGCCGCGTGACTCCTGGGTGCAGAACCGTCTGCATACGCAGCCCGGCCTGGAGTTCTTCAGTGACAGTATCGGCGCAGAGGCCGACAAACTGGCAGCCTTCGCCGAGGCGACGTCTATCGACGATCTGTTCCTGCGCCTGGAGGCCAAGGGTCAGATGTTGCGCATCGATCCGACGCAGACGCCGACGATGTTTCACTACGCCACGCTGTCCACCGGCGAGGTGGAGCTGCTGCGCGGTGTCAAGCGGGTGGTTCGCCTGGGGCGGGTGTTGGCACTGGAGCCCGACGCCATGGTGTTGGAGCAGGGCCGCGTGGCCGTTGCGCCGGATACGTTGTTCATTGACTGCACGGCCTCGGCCATCCAGCAGCGCGCCAACGAGCCGGCGTTCCAGGGTGAACGCATCCTGGTTCAGCTGCTGCGCGCCCCGCTGGTGGTGCTGAGCGCAGCGCTGACCGCCCATGTCGAGGTGCACGGAGCGGATGACGCTGGCAAGAACCTGATGTGCACGCCGGTGCCCTTTCCGAAGAACCTGGCGGGCTATGCGCGCGCCATGCAGGTCAGCATGATGAACCAGTACCACTGGTCGCAAGACAAGGCCCTGCGCCAATGGATGCGCGCTTCGCGACTCGACGCCTTTGCCGCGATGGTGGCCGAGGTCGCAAGGGCCGATGCAGAGACCGACAAGCAGGCGATCCTGGCCCGGCTGCGCAACAGCATCATGCCGGCCATGGGCAATATGCCCAGGTTGATGAACTAGGATCAGAGCGAGAGGATGTGCCCGGTGCGCGGGTCGCCCTGGCCGGCCAGGACGTCCCGATAGGCCGCCGCCACGGCCGCCTCGCCCTGGTGCCGCTGGACCTGCAGCCAGGGCCGCTGCTTGTCGCCGACAGTGGCCAGGAATTGCTGCCAGGCCTCCACCAGCCGTTGACCCAGCACCTGCGGGCCCCACTCGCCGCTGCGCTTCTTGATCTGTGCCGGGGCGAAGAACAGCACCGGCTTCGGGCCGGCCAGGTCGCGGCCGCCGCCCAGCTCGGCGACGTGTGTGCCACCGATAGAGCTGCTGTAGGCCAGGGCCGCGCAGTGGGCGTGCACGGCCTTGCGCAAGGCCGCGTTGCCCGCGAAGTCCACGTAGATGGCCGGCGCGCCGGTGGCAATCTCGCCGAGCTGCTCGTAGCTCAGCACCCGGCTGTAGCAGCCCAGGCTCTCGCAGAAGGCGATATTTCGCGCCGAGGTCAGGCCGACGACCTCGATGCCGCTGCGCCGGGCCATCTGGAAGGCCGTGCCATAGGCCGTCTTGCTCGATGCGCTGGACAGCAGCATCAGCGGAGGGCGGGCTGGATCAGCGGCGGCGCCGAAGTAGTCGTTGTCGGCCAGGAAGTCGTCGATCAGCCAGGAGGTGGTGAACAGCGGCCGCAGCAGCGACTGGAGGTCCTCCGACTCGGCGGTGTAGAAGGGGTCGGCGCCGCAGCGGGTGTACTGGTTGTAGACCGGATGCAGCTCCGCGCGGTGCGGTGCGCTGTCGCTGAAGGACAGCGGCGAGATACGGGCGGGGGTCAGGTCAACACTGGAGCCCATCGGGAAGTAGCCGTAGAGCCGTTCGCCGACGGCAATGTCCGGATGGCGCGATTCGGTCACCGTGCCGAAGCCCCACACGGGGATGCAGCCCCAGGCGGCGTCAGCGGCGCCATCGGCACCGACGACCGGAAAGAAGCGCCAGTAGTTCATCGCCTCGCCGAAGGCGGCATAGGTGATGTTGTTGGAGGTCAGCGCGAAGCTGTCAATGTGCACACGCACCTGGCCTTCTGCCAGCGGCGCGGCGGGCAGGGAACGCAGTTCGGAGGACTGAAGCCGGTCTTTGCGGACGACAAAGGTTTGGGTACTCATGGGCTTGTCTTAGTGTTGTTCGGCCTGCCGGGCCGCCCGCAGCGCCCCCGCCAGCGCAGCCACCGCCGTCAGCACCGTCTTCACCGACTGCACCGAGCGGGCATCCTTCAGTTCGCCCGCCTCGTCGAAGGCCTCGTGGGCGCGACCCAGCGCGAACTGCTGCGGCACCACAATCATCTGGAAGGCCATCTGCAGATATTGGCGCAGGAAATTCATCGAGCGCAGCGCGCCGCCCGGCCCGGGCGAGGCCGACATCAGAGCCACCGGCTTGTTGGCCGTGGTCGAGAGGCCCGGTGCCTGCGACTCGGTGGCGGTGATGCGCGACAGCCAGTCGAAGGCATTGATGACCAGTGGCGTCGGAAAGCCGTTGTACTCGGGCGTGACGACGAGCACCGCATCGCAGCCGGCAATCGCCTGCTGCAGCTGCAGGGCCTCCTTGGGCACGCCGGTCGAGGCCTCGAGATCGCCGTCATAGATCGGCAGCCTGAGCCGCCGCAGGTCCATCAGCGTGGTCTTCAGGCCCAACACATGGGCCTGGCGCGAGGCGAAGGCGGCCAGCGTCGCATTGAGCGAGTCGCTGCGCAGGCTGCCGGGAATGATGAGGATGTGGATGTCGTCCATCGTGGGCTCCTGGTGTCTGGGGCGGCTAGCTCTGCTCCTGCTCGAACCACTTGGCCTCGGGCAGCTTGGCAAACACCTTGCGCAGGCCCTCGCCCCAGCCGCGGCGCAACCGGTTGAAATAGGGGTCGTCACCAGTGATGCGCTGCGGCCGGGCGGCGGCAAAGCTGCCGGCGCGGTAGAGCAGGATGTCGATCGGCAGGCCCACCGACAGGTTGCTGCGTATCGTCGAGTCGAACGAGATCAAGGTGCACTTGGCGGCCTCGGCCAGCGAGGTGTCGTGCTGGACGACGCGGTCGATGATGGGCTTGCCGTACTTGGACTCGCCGATCTGGAAATAGGGCGTGTCTTTCGACGCTTCGATAAAGTTGCCCTCGGCATAGACATGGAACAGCCGGCAATGCTCGCCCTGGATCTGCCCACCGACAAGGAAGTGGCCGCCGAAATCGACGCCCTGGTCCAGGGTCGGTTCGGCGTCGCGGGCCAGTACCTCCTTGATCGTGCGGCCCACCAGCTCGGCCGCGTCGTAGAGCGTGGGCACGCTCATCAGATGCGTGCCCTCGCCATGCAGGCGCTGGCGCAGCAGGCTGATGACGCTTTGCGTGGTGGCCAGGTTGCCCGAGTTGAGCAGTACGATCAGGCGCTCGCCGGGCAGCTCGAACACCGTCATCTTGCGGAAGGTGGCGATATGGTCCACCCCGGCGTTGGTGCGCGAATCGGAGGCAAACAGCAGGCCTTCATCAAGCCGCATGGCAACGCAGTAGGTCATGGCAGGTCGCAGGCAATGTCAGTCGGCTAGAGTAACCGATGGCCCGTACTCAGGTGCGTCCCTGACGCAACAGGCGCAGGCCATTCAGCACCACCAGCACGCTGGCGCCGGCATCGGCGAACACCGCCATCCACAGCGTTGCCAGGCCCATCAGACTGAGCACGAAAACCACCGCCTTCAGGCCCAGGGCGAGCACCAGGTTCTGCCGCAGCACGGCGGCGGTGCGGCGCGACAACGCAATGAACTCGGGCAGCTTGCGCAGATCGTCCTGCATCAGCGCCACATCGGCCGTTTCCAGCGCGGTGGCGCTGCCGGCCGCACCCATGGCGATGCCGATGTCGGCGCGGGCCAGGGCCGGGGCGTCATTGACGCCGTCTCCAACCATGGCCACCACGCCCTGGGCCGAGAAGCCGGCAATGGCCTGCAGCTTGTCGTCCGGCAGCAGCTGGCCACGGGCATCGTCCAGGCCCAACTGGGCGGCGACGGCATCCACGGTGCGCTGGTTGTCGCCGCTGAGCATCACCGTCTTGATGCCCAACGCCTGCAGCTGGGCGATGGCCTCGCGGCTGTGCGGGCGCAGCGTGTCGGCCACCGCCAGCAGGCCCAGCACCGTTGGCCCGCGGCTCAGGATCATGACCGTCTTGCCCTGGGCCTCCAGGGCCTGCAACTGCTGCTCGATGGCCGGCGTGCACAGGCCCAGCTCCTCCAGCAGGCGGTGATTGCCCAGCTGCAGCAGCTCGCCGTTGATGCGGCCGCGCACGCCGCGGCCGGGCAGGGCTTCGAAATCAGCGACGGCGGCTAGGGCCTGCTGCGGTGCACGCTCGTTCTGCGCACCAACGATGGCGGCAGCCACCGGGTGGCCGGACAGCGCGTCGAGGCTCGCCGCGAGGTGCAGCACATCCGCGTCGCTCAGTGGCCGCAGATCGGTCAGCCGCGGCCTGCCCTCGGTTAAGGTGCCGGTCTTGTCCAGCGCCAGCGTCTTGATCTGTCGGCCTTGCTCAAGATACAGCCCGCCCTTGATCAGCATGCCGCGCCGCGCCGCCGCGGCCAGGCCGCTGACGACGGTGACCGGCGTCGAGATCACCAGCGCGCAGGGGCAGGCGATGACCAGCATGACCAGCGCGCGATACACCCATTCGGCGAACGGTTGGCCCAGCAGCAGCGGCGGCACCACGGCCAGCAGCAGGGCGAACACCACGACCACCGGTGTGTAGATGGCCGCGAAGCGATCGACGAAGCGCTGCGAGGGCGCTCGCTGGCCCTGGGCCTGCTGCACCGACTGGGCGATGCGGGCCAAGAGGCTGTTTTGCTGTGTGGCGGTGACCTCCACTTCCAGCAGGCCCTGCTGGTTGACCGTGCCGGCCAGCACGGCATCGCCCACCGTCTTGGGCACCGGCAGGCTCTCGCCGGTGATGCTGGCCTCGTTGACGCTGGAGGCGCCGGCAACGACCTTGCCATCCAGCGCGATCGCCTCGCCTGGGCGCACGCGCAGCCGGGCGCCAACGTTCAGCTGGGCGACGGCCTGTTCAGCCCATTGCCCATCAGCCTGCAAAGTCAGCGCCTGGGCCGGCGCCAGCGCGACCAGGCTGCGGATCGCATTGCGTGCTCGGTCAAGGCTCAGTGCCTCCAGCATCTCGGCCACGGCGAACAGCCAGATCACCATCGCCGCCTCGGGCCACTGGCCCAGGGCCAGCGCACCCAGCACGGCCAGGCTCATCAGCAGATGGATGTTCAGCGCCAGGCTGCGCAGGGCGATCCAACCCTTGCGCAGGGTCGGCAGACCGGCCAGCGCCACCGCACCGAGGGCCAGCAGCGCCACCGGCAGACTGGTCTCGTTGCCGCTGATGTAAGCGATGGCTTCGCTGGAGATGGCCAGCAGGCCAGCAGCTGCGATGCGCCAGCGCAGTGCGACTGGCACGCTGGGGTCGGCGTCCATCGCGGGCGCGGGGGTGCCGGGCTGCAGCAGCTCGGCCTGCATGCCGACGCGGGCCACGGCGTCGAGCAGGAGCTTGGTATCGCTCAGTTCGTGGGCGACGCGCAGGGTGCGGGCCATCAGATCGAAGTCCAGCCCAAGCACGCCGGACATGGGCGTCAGGGTCTTGCGCAGCAGGGCCTCTTCGGTCGGGCAGTCCATCGCGGCGATGCGCAGCAGGCTGAACTGAGTACCTTCGGGCAGGGCTGCCGCTGGCGTGACCGGGGCCGGCGGGGGGACGGGCGCGCCATGGCAGCAGTGGTCATGGGCGTGATCGTGTGGAGCGTGGGGCATCGGTGGGAGCAACCTTTCTGGCTCCCATTGGAATCCCTGTAGTCACTCCAGAGTCAAGCTCGGCCTTCCGGGTGACAGGGCCGCCGCCGTCACGCCCAGCGCCGCCACATCGGCCGGCAGCTCGCGGCCCTGGGCCAGCGCGGCCGTCACACGGCCCAGGGCCGGCGCGGTTTGTATGCCGTAGCCGCCAGGCCCGGCCAGCCAGAAGAAGCCCTCGACTTGCGGGTCGAAACCTATCACCGGCGTGCGGTCGGCGGCGAACACGCGCAGGCCCGCCCAGCGGTGCTTGACGCGCCGCACGCTGCGGCCGCTGGCCTGCTCGAAGCGGTCCACCGCCTCGGCCACGTCCAGCTCCTCGGGCTGGGCATCGCAGGGCGGGCTGTCGTGCTCGTCGGCCGGCGACAGCAGCAGCAGGCCGGCATCGGGCTTGAAGTAGAACTGCTCGTCGATGTCGACAGAGGCCGGCCAGGCGTGCGCGTCTATCCCCTCGGGCACCTCAATCAGCAGGGCGGTGCGGCGCTTCGGTTTCAGCCCCACCGGCCGTGCGCCGGCCAGCTGGGCGATCTGATCGGCCCAGGCGCCCGCGGCATTGATGACCACCGGCGCGCTGAACTCGCCGGCCGGCGTCGTCACCACCCAGCGCCCGGCGCGCCGCGCCATCGCCTGCACGCCGGCCTTCACTTGCAGCGCCCCGCCGCGCGCCCGCAGCTGGCGCAGAAAGCCCTGGTGCAGGCCGTGCACATCGATGTCGGCCGAGCCGCGCTCGATCGCCGCGACGGCCAGGTAGCCGGGCGCGAACACCGGCGCCAGCGCCTGGGCCTGCTCGGCGCTCATGAGCTCGGTGGCCGCCGCCACGTCCGGGCTGTCGCGGAAGCGGTGCAGGGCCGCCATCTGGTCGGCGCGGGCAAAGTACATCGTCGGCCGAGGCGAGACCAGCGGCGCTTCGGCGAAGCCGGCCGGTGGTTCGAACAGGAAGGCGCGGCTGGCCCGGGTCAGGCCGCGAATCGTGTCATTGCCGTACATCTCCGAGAACAGCGCCGCCGAGCGGCCGGTGGTGTGATAGCCGGGCTGGTCCTCAGCTTCGAGCAATATCACCCTGCCTTCGAGGGCCAGGTGCGCCGCGGCCGAGGCGCCGGCCATGCCGGCGCCGATGACGAGAAAGTCGCATTCAACTGTCATGGAGGTTTTCTGGGAAAAGGAGTTTTCAGGAGGCCGGGCTGGAGATTCTGATCTCGTCGCCCTGCTGCTGCACTTCGAGTCCGAAGCCCACGTGCAGCAGTCGGGCGAAGGCTTCGACATTGCCGGCGTCGAAGCTGCCGCCGATGCGGATCTGCGCCGCGGCCGGGTCGGCGATGACCAGCTGCCGGTGGCTGTAGCGGTTGAACTGCTGGGCGGCCTCGGCCAGGCTGATCTGGTCGAAGATCAGTTTGCCCTGCAGCCAGCTCAGCGAGGCCTGCAGCTGCTGCGGCGTCTTCTTGGTGACCAGCAGATTGCGGGCGTCGGCCACGGCCGCGTCTTCGCGCGTCAGCACGGTGGCTTGGGCGCCGTCGGACTGCACCTTGACGCGGCCCTCCAGCACCGCCACCTGCAGCCGCTCGCCGTCGCGGCGCAGCGAGAACTTGGTGCCCAGCACGGTGACCCGCTGCGTGCCGACGATGACGACAAAGGGCCGCGAGGCGTCGTGCGCAACGTCGAAGAAGGCCTCGCCCTGATCGAGCCAGACCCTGCGCTCTTGCGCCGTTACCGCCGTGCGCACCCGGGTGGCGGTGTTCAGGGTCAGTCGCGAGCCATCGGCCAGGGCTACCGCTTCGCGCTTGCCCACGGCGGTGGCATAGCGTTCGGTGTCGGGTTTGCCCAGATTGAAGTCGCCGGCCAGCACCCAGGCCATCAGCGCCAGTGCCAGGCCGCCGAGCGCGCGGCGCGCCCAGGGGCGGGCGAGCAGGGCGGCGGGCGCCCGGGGCGTGGCCTGCGGGCGCTCGGCCGCCTGCAGCGCACGCAGCCGGTCGGCTCGCTTCCAGGCGCTGTCCAGCCGCAGATAGGCAACGCGGTGCAAGGTCGAGGCTGCGAGCCAATCGTCCAGCGCCTGCTGTTGCTCGGGCGTCCAGCGGTCTCCGTCCTTGCGCGCCAGCCAGTCGGCCGCCTGGCGCTCGATCACATCATTGGCTGTCATGACAGAGCCCTCCCGGACCGATGGGTGGACTCGGGCTTTTTCTCTTGCGATCCGGCGCCGGTCTGCAGCAGCGCCAGCGCCAGGGCGCGCACGCCCTTGGAGACCTGGCGCTCGACCGTGTCTTCTGTGATGCCCATGCGTGTGGCCACCTCGCGCTGCGACAGGCCCTCGATCTTGCGCAGCTCGATGACCTCGCGGCAGCGCAGCGGCAGCAGGTTCAGCGCCGCCTGCAGCAGGCGCAGCTCGCTGCGCGCGGCGCTGTGGCGTTCGGGGCTCAGGTGGTCCACCGTGGGGGTGAGGGCATCCATATCGGCATAGGTTTCGATCGAGACGATTTGCGCGCGCCGCGCGCGGTCAATCAAGAGGTTGCGGGCGGTGGACAGCACAAAGGCCTGGGCCGAATCGGGTCGGCTATTGGCGCAGCCATCGAACACGCGGGCATAGACCTCCTGGCGCAGGTCGGCAATCTCGTCCACATCGCGCCAGTTGCGGCGCAAAAAGCGCTCGAGCACGGGCTCGAGGGGCAGGACCTCGTCCACAAACCAGGCGCTCAACTCATCTTGCGTCAAACCAGTTCCTTCTTCGCGGCGAGGGTCCGCCAACTCTGTAGACGAATGGCCGCCAGCAATCCGGTAAGCGCGGCCCAAAAAAAGAGTGGGATGGGCTGCGGCCGGGACATCGTCTCGGGACTTACCCGCGAATCACCGGCCGGCCATACCGGAAGCATGGCGCGACCTCGTCTTGGTTGGCAAGAGGCAATCACGCCATACTGGAGACGACGATGACTTTGATGACACGCTTCAGCAATCTGCCCCGACTGTCGGTCTGCGCCGCGGGCGCCCTGATGTTCTGCGTCAGCGCGCAGGCCCAGGTGATCAGCTTCGACATCGCCGCCGGCGACATGAAGGCAGCGCTCGACGCCTATGCCGCGCAATCGGGCGCGCAGCTGATCTACAGGACCGAGGACGTGAAGGGCCTGCCCAGCAAGGGCCTCAAGCGTCTGGCCTCGGCCGAGGACGCCCTGGCCCTGCTGCTGGAAGGCACCGCGCTGAAGGTGCGGCGCGACCCGTCGGGCGCGGTGGTGATCTATGTCGATGCCGGGCCGAAGCCCGACAAGCGTGCCGAGGCCGACGAGGGCCCCCATGCGCTGGGCACCGTGGTGGTGTCGGCCAGCCGCCGCCGCGAACCGGTGCGCGAGGTGCCGATGCAGGTCAACATCCTGTCGGCCGACGAGCTGAACCGCTCGGGCGCCAAGAGCCTGAAGGACTATCTGTCCAATGAGGCCGGCGTCGATCTGAACAGCTTTGGCAGCGCCGGCGTCGGTAGCATCAGCATGCGGGGCGTGACCACCGGCAACCAGACCATCGCCACCGTGGGGGTCTATGTCGACGAGGTCTCGGTCGGCTCCAACACCGCCTTCGCCAAGGGCGCGCAGCTGGCGCTGGACATGGCCCTGCTGGACCTGAACCACATCGAACTGCTGCGCGGCCCGCAGGGCACCTTGTACGGCGCCGGCGCGATGGGCGGCCTGCTGAAATACGTGACCAACGAGCCCGACACCAGCGAGTTCTCGGGCTCCGGCACGCTGACCGCCTCCAGCACCCGCCACGGCCGGCCCGGCCTCACCGCCAGCGCGGTGCTGAACATTCCGCTGAAAGACGATGTGGCCGGCCTGCGCGTGTCGGCCTTCAAGGACCGCGTTGGCGGTTATGTCGATGCGGTGGGTCTCGCCGCCCGCGCCGACGCCGACCGCGGCGACACCACGGGCCTGCGAGCCTCCGCGCTGATCGCCCCGAGCCGGCAGTTCAAGGTCCGGCTTACCGCGACGACGCAGAAGGTCGTGCGCGACGGTGTCGAGTTCGTCGATTACGACGGCAAGACCGGACTGCCGGTCGAGGGCGAACTGAGGCGCCGCCTGTTCGCCGCCGAGGCCTACACGAACAAGGTGAATCTGTACGCCGCCGATCTGGAATACGACTTCGGCTGGATGCGCCTGAACGCGATCACCGCGCAGCAAAAGCAGGTCGTCGGCGTGGCCAACGATCTGAGCGCCGGTTATCTGCCCCTGCTCGCCGGCTTCGGCTTGAACCTCGCCGCGGCCACCGCCCGGTTCAGCAACGACAACAAGAAGTTGACCCAGGAGTTCCGCCTCACCTCCAAGGCCGACAAGCGCTGGGAGTGGCTGGCCGGGCTTTATTACGCCCATGAGCAGACCGGCAACCACCAGCGGGTGGACAGCCTCCTGCCCGATGGCTCACCGGGGCCGGACCTGGCGATCGCCTCGTTGCCCGCCGACTACAAAGAACTGGCCGCCTACGGCGATCTGACCTGGAAGACCGGGCCCTGGTCCGTCACCGGCGGCCTGCGCGTCGCGCGCAACCGGCAGCACTTCGAGCAGGAGGGCGATGGCCTGCTGGTGGGCGGCAAGACCTCGCTGGCGGCCGACTCCAGCGACACCAGCAAGACCTGGCTGCTGACCGCCCGTTATGCGCTGACGCCGACCAGCGGCGTCCACCTGCGCGCCGCCACCGGCTACCGCCCCGGGGGGCCGAACGCGGTCGCCCGCGATCCGGTCACCGGCGTGCCGCTGGCGGCGCCCACCTTCCAGCCCGATTCGCTGACCAGCTACGAGCTCGGCTACAAGGCCGATCTGCTGGACCGCAGGCTGTCGCTGGAGGCCGCGGCCTACCGAATCGACTGGAAGAACCTGCAGCAGTTCTTCCTCGCCAACGGCATCTCGGTCATCACCAATGCCGGCAGAGCCAAGGTGCAGGGGGCCGAACTGTCGCTGAACTACCGGCCCGACGAGCACTGGACCCTGGCCGCCAATGGCGCCCTGATCGATGCCAAGCTCAGCGAAGACGCGCCGGGCCTGGGCGCCAGTGCCGGTGCCCGGCTGCCCAGCGGCGCCCGCTTCTCCGCGTCGCTGAGCGCCAACTACAGCTTTGCCTGGCTGGGGCACCCGGCCTATGTCGGCCTGACGCAGCGCTATGTCGGTGAACGTAATGCCGGCTTCGACGGCAGCATCTCCGTACCCAATTACAAGGTGCCGGCCTACTCGCTGACTGACCTGCAGGCCGGCATCGCCTTCAAGCGGCTCAGCCTGTCGCTGTTCGCCCGCAACCTGTTCGATGCCCGCGCCCAGATCTCGGCCAACAGCCTGCTGGTGCCGCTGGGCGGACCGCAGTGGGTGGTGATGGCCCAGCCACGCACCCTGGGCGCGAGCCTGAACCTGACGTTCTGACGCCGCGTTCCCGCCGGTGCCTCGGTGCACCGTCCCGCGCGCTTCCAGCGCGCCCCTGACAGATTGAATCCCGATGGATCCACTTGCTTTACGCGGCCTGCCCGCTGCCATGCCCGCCGCCCGTGGCGGCACCGGCTGGGTGGCCTGGTATGGATTGCTGGTCCTGATCGTCGCCACCGTGTTCGGTGCGATCGACAGGCAGATCCTGGTCCTGCTGGCCGAGCCTATGCGCCATTCGCTGGCGCTGTCGGACACCAAGCTGGGCCTGCTGCAGGGCGTGGGCATCACGCTGTTCGCCGGCGTGGCCGCCGTGCCGCTGGGCTGGCTGGCCGACCGCTATGGCCGGCGCCTGCTGCTGGCCGCCTGCGTGCTGGTCTGGGCGGGGGCCACCGCCGCCTGCGGACTGGCGCAGGACTTCCCGGCACTGTTCCTGGCCGCAGCGGGGCTGGGCATAGGCGAGGCCGGCCTGGCCCCCATCGTCTACGGCCTGATTCCCGAGATCGTGCCCGAGCGTCGCCGCGTGCTGGCCAACGGCATCTACGCGCTGGCGGCCATCCTGGGCGCCGGCCTGGGCATAGGTTTGAGCGGCACCCTGGTGCAAAGCCTCGATGCCATCCGGCCGCTGCTGCCGGCCAGCCTGAGCGGACTCGAATCCTGGCGCCTGGCCTTTTTGGCGGTGGCCGTCCCCGGCCCGCTGGTCGCCGTGGCCATCCTGCTGATTCGGCTGCATCCGCAGCGCGCCGCCGCGCAGGAACAGGCGCAGCGCGCCGACACCTCGCTGCGCGACTATGTGCGCGCGCATCTGCGCGCCATGGTCGGCGTGTTCGGCGGGGCCGGCCTGGCCGGCCTGGGCCTGGCGGCCAGCGGCAACTGGGTGCCCGTGATCGCCACGCGCAGCTTCGGCGCCTCGGCCGTGGAGGTGGGCCAGGGTGTGGGCGCGGCCTATCTGCTGGGCACGGTGGCGGGCGCGCTGGTCGGCGTCGGCGGCGTCAAGCTGCTGCGCCGACGGCTGGGCGTGGCCACACCGATACGGGTGATCGTGATCGGCCTGGCCGGCGCCGCCGTGGCGGGTCTGCTGTTCCTGTGGGCGCGCAGTGCCGCCGAACTCTATCTGCTGTTTGGCCTGCAGGTGGCCGCGCTGCTCGCCGGCAGCGTGCTGGCCCCGACGCTGCTGCAAGACATGACCCCGGCGGTGCTGCGCTCGCGGGTGATCGCCGGCGGCACCGTGGTGATGGTCGCGCTGCAGTCGCTGAGCCCGGTGCTGGTGGGCACCCTGTCGGACGCGCTGAAGGCCTCGCCGCAGGGCCTGCTGACGGCCGTGGCCGGGGTCGGTGCCATCAGCCTGCTGCTGGCCGCGGCGCTGACCCAGACCGCCGAGGCCGCCTTTGTGCGCAGCGTCAAGACCTTTCATCCCGAGCTGATCTGAACTGACAGTCCCTCTTATTCAACCAGGAGTTTCAACATCATGAGCGAAGCAAGCAAGACCGCAGCCACCCCCGCCAAGACCGGTGTGGCCGCCCTCGACGATTTGTTCCAGGCCGTCAACCGCAGCGATGCACCGGGCCTGGTGGTCGGCGTGGCACAACATGGCAAGACCCTGTACCGGCGTGGCTTCGGCCTGGCGAGCGTCGAGCTGAGCGTGGCCAACACGCCCTGGACCCGCATGCGCATCGGCTCGACCAGCAAACACTTCACCTGCCTGGCCGCGCTGCTGCTGGCCGAGGACGGCAAGCTGGATGTGGACGCCAGCGTGCGCACCTATCTGCCCGAGTTGCCCAAGGCCGAGCGCGAGCCGACGCTGCGCCAGCTGATGTCGCACACCGGCGGCTACCGCTGCTATCTGGACGTCGGCTTTCTGGCCGACGGCATGGCCATCAAGCCCAAGGGCGTGGCCCTTGCCACCCAGGTGCGTCAGCTGGACGTGAACTTCCCGCCCGGCGAGAACATCATGTATTGCAATGGCGGCTACCACCTGCTGTCGCTGGTGATAGAGCGGGTCAGCGGCCTGCCGTTCGAGCAATTCCTGAAGGAGCGCATCTTCACGCCGCTGGCGATGGTGGATACCGACTCGGTGCCCAGCGACTTCGAGATCCACCGCGGCATGGCCACCCTGCATGTGCCGCTGCCCACAGGCGGCTACCGCCGCGGCATCTTCCCGACCGAGGAGGTGCGCGGCGAGGGCGCGATGATCTCCACCGTCGATGACATGCTGCGCTGGCTGGCCCATTTGCGTGGGCCCAAGACCGTGGGCAGTGCATCGACCTGGCAGCAGATGCTGACGACGGCCACCTTGAACAGCGGCCTGAAGGCGCCTTACGCCCTGGGCCTGATGTGCCACGGCTACCGCGGCGTCGAGGTCATCCACCATGCCGGCGGCGTGATCGGCGGCACCTGCCAGATGCTGACGGTGCCCAGCCACGGGCTGGACATCATCATCATCACTAATGGAGCGATGGTGAACCCGGTCGAACTGGCCAACCAGATCATCGACACCATGCTGGGCGAGGCCGCGCTGGGCGCGGCCGAAACCAAGGCGCCAAGCGAGCGTTTCAAGCGCATGCTGGGTGCGCGCTACGTCGCTCCGGCCAGCGGCTTTGTCGTCGGCTTTGCCGATGCCGGCGGCAAGCTGGGCCTGGAGGTCCTGAACGGCCCAGCCGCCGTGCCGCTGCGCGACGAGGGCGCGACCTTGCGCCTGGGCTTCGAGGACATGGCCACCGGCGAGCTGGTGCTGCAGGCCGCGGATCTGGCCGGTGAGGGTGCTGCACCGGCTTCGCTGCAGATCACCGAAGCCGGCCGTGCCCTGCGCTTTGAGCGCCTGCCCGAAACCCCGCCGGCGCTGACCGAGGTCGGGGAGCCGCTGGTCGGCCGCTACCGCGCAGGCGATCTGGATGCCGACGCGCAGATCGGCTTCGTCGGCGACAAGCTGCAGCTGCAGGTCTTTGGTGCATTCGCGACCAATGTGATGGAGCTGACGGCCTTCTCGGCCGAGGTCTTCGGCTGGACCATCTCGGACGCCGGCAATCTGCCGCTACGCGGCGTGCTCAGCGTCGAGCGTGAGAATGGCGTGGTCACGGGCTTCCGGGTCAACACGCCGCGCACCCGCCATGTGCTGTTCACCCGTGTGCCTGCTTGATAGCCCCGTTTTCGAGAGACCTTGCCATGAAGATTTTCGTCAGCCAGCTGGCCACCGAAACCAACACTTTCGCCTATGCGCCCACCGGGCGCGGCGGCTTCGAGGAGTACGGCATTCACTTCGGCGATGCCAGCACCCAGGTGCCCCAGACCACGGGCGCCTTCATGCGCTTTCTGCGCGACCTGATCGAAGCCGATGGCAACGAGATGGTCGAGAGTGTCTGCGCCTTTGCCCAGCCGCTGGGCCGCACGGTGCGTGCCGTCTACGAGGAGTTGCGCGATCGCATGCTGGCCGATCTGCGCGCGGCCCTGCCGGTCGATGCGGTGCAGCTGATGCTGCACGGCGCGATGGTCGCCGAGGGCTATGACGACTGCGAGGGCGACGTGATCGCCCGCGTGCGCGAGATCGTCGGCCCGGGCGTGCCCATTGGCGTGGAGCTCGACCTGCACTGCCACTTCACCGAACTGATGCGCGTCTCGGCCGACATCATCATCGCCTTCAAGGAGTATCCGCACATCGACGGCGAGGACCGGGCGCGCGAGCTCTACCAGCTGTTGAAGGACACGGTGGCCAAGCGCGTGCGCCCGACCACGGCCGTGTTCGACTGCAAGATGGTGGGCCTGTGGCACACCACGCGCGAGCCGATGATGGGCTTCGTTAAACGGATGCAGGCTTTCGAGGGGCGTGACGGCGTGCTGTCGGTATCGCTGGGCCACGGTTTTCCCTGGGGCGATGTGCCCGAGTCCGGCGCCAAGCTGTGGGTGGTGACCGACAACGACCCGGCTCAGGCCCAGGCCGTGGCCGATCTGCTGGGCCGCGAGTTCTGGGCGCTGCGCGACGCGACGCTGTCGACCACGGTCAGCGTCGATGCGGCGATTGACCAGGCGCTGGCCCTGCCCGAGGGCCCGGCGGTGCTGGCCGATGTGGCCGACAACCCCGGCGGCGGCGCACCGGGCGACAGCACCTTCATCCTCAAGCGCCTGCTGGAGCGCGGCGTCGGCCACGCGGTGATCGGCGCGTTCTGGGATCTGGGCGCGATCCAGATCTGCAAGGATGCCGGCGTCGGCTCGGTCGTCGATCTGCGCGTCGGCGGCAAATGCGGACCTGCTTCGGGCGACCCGGTCGACCTGCGCGTGACGGTGCGCGCCATCGTCAACGAGCACGAGCAGAGCGCGATGGGCAATCGCGCGCCGTTCGGCGTTGGCGTCTGGGTCGAGGCGGCCAACGATGTGCACCTGCTGCTGTGCTCGGTGCGCAGCCAGGTGTTCGGCACCGACGCCTTCACCGGCCTGGGCCTGAGCCTGGCCGACAAGCGCTTGATCGTCGTCAAGTCCACCCAGCACTTCCATGCCGAGTTCGCTCCGATTGCCACGAAGGTGATCTATGTGGCCACGCCTGGTGCGATCACGCCGGACTTTGCCAATATCCAGTACAAGGCGCGCGATCTGAACTACTGGCCGCGGGTGGAGAATCCGCACGCCAACTGAGCCACGATTGGCGGTCATGAGCCCGGGGGCTCGGTTACAGTAGTCCGAGATGCGGCGCGGCCGCGATTGTGACGACTCACCGGGTTCATGGAACAGGTCTCAGACAGCCGCCCTCAGTACCTCGACGCCCTGCTGCAGCAGCATCTGCGCACCTTTCTGGGCGAGCTGGAGCCCGGCGCGATGGCGCTGCTGCTGGTGCATCTGCAATGGGTGGAGCTGGCCGGCGGCGAGACGCTGATGCGCCAGGGCGAGCCCGGCGATGCGATGTACATCACCGTCAGCGGCCGGCTGCGCACCTATATCGCCGACGAAGATGGCCGCCAGCGCATGGTGCGCGAGGTGACGCGGGGCCAGGTCGTCGGCGAGATGAGCCTGTACACCGACGAGCCCCGCTCGGCCACCCTGGTGGCGATACGCGACTCGGTGCTGGTGCGGCTGTCCAAGGCCGAGTTCAAGCGCCTGCTTTCGATCAGCGCCCAGGTCTCAATCGCGCTCACAAGGCAGATCATCCGCCGCCTGCAGACCGAGAGCGCGCCGACGACCAATGATCGGCCGGTCACGATAGGTCTGCTGCCCATCACCGAGGGCGTCGAGCTGACCGCGTTTGCCGAAGCGCTGGCCGTGCAACTGCGGCGCCAGGGCCGGGTGGCCGTGCTCGACCGTGCGCGGCTCGATGCCCAGCTGGGTGAGCCCGGCATCACCGAACGGCCGGCCAGCGATGCCGATGCGAACCGCCGCATCGCCATGCAGCTCGATGCGATCGAGGCCGCCAACGACTTCGTGCTGCTGCTCGGTGACACCACGCCCACGCCCTGGACCTCGCGCTGCAGCCGCCATTGCGACGAGTTGCTGCTGCTTGCCAACGCTGACCAGCCGGTGCGCCTGCATGCGATAGAGAAGGAATGCCTGGTGCGCCGCGCACCGTACGGCCAGGCCAGCGAGGCCTCCCAGATGCTGGTGCTGTTGCACCCGGCCGAGCGCCATATGCCCACCGGCACCAAGGCCTGGTTGAAGCACCGTCCGCTGGTCGAGCCGGTGCACATCCGGCCGGCGCTGGAGCGTGACCTGGCGCGGCTGGCGCGGCTGATCAGCCGCACCGCCGTCGGCCTGGTGTTTGCCGGCGGCGGCGCGCGGGGGCTGGCGCACATAGGTGTGTTTCGCGCGCTGCAGGAGCGTGGCATCGAGATCGATGTCGTCGGCGGCACTAGCATAGGCGCGGTGATGGCCACCCTGGTGGCGCTGGACCAACCGGTCGCCACTGTCACGGCGACGGTGCGCAAGGCCTTTGCCGGCGGCCCGACCAGCGACTTCAACCTGGTCCCGATGCTGTCGCTGATCAAGGGCCGGCGCTTGCGCCGCATCGTCGGCAATGCGCTGCACGAGCTGAGTGGCACCGACACGCAGATCGAAGACCTGTGGAAGAGCTACTACTGCGTGGCCACCAACTACTCGCAGGCCAGCGAGCAGGTGCTCAAGCGCGGCCCGCTGCTCGACGCGATGCTGGCCAGCATCGCCATCCCCGGCGCGCTGCCGCCGCTGATACACGACGGCGATCTGCTCTGCGATGGCGGCACCTTCAACAACTTCCCCGTAGACGTGATGCGTGGCCTGCGCGGTGTTGGCAAGGTCATAGGCGTGGACCTGAGCTTCAAGCGCCTGCGCCGCATGGACCATGCCGACATGCCCGGCACCTGGGCCCTGCTGCGCGACCGCCTGCGCCCGCGTGCAAAGCGTCGCTACCGCCTGCCCTCGCTGGCGACGTATCTGATGAACGTGACGATTCTGTACAGCACCTCACGCCAGCGGCAGGCCCGCAAGCTGACCGACATCTATATGAACCCGCCGCTGGACCGCGTCGGCATGCTGCAGTGGAAGCGCTTCGACGAGATCGAGCAGCAAGGCTATGAGCATGCCTGCCTTGTGCTGGATGGCAGCCTGCATGTGGCGCAGGAGTCTGTGTTGCAGCCCTGGGTTTGATGAGCCGTGTCCTGGCTTACTCAAGGTAAGTGGCGGCGCATGCCCATCCCCGCCAGTCGTCGGGCTTCAGTGCGGGGGTCTTCGACTACCTTGCAGTGCTCGCGGCTTGGGCCGGGCGCGTAACTCGCACCCGTTCGCTTCGCTCACTAAGCTCGGACAAACGCGCCCAGCTAGTTTTGGAATCGCGCGCCAAGGCGCGCTGGCCCAAGCCGCTGCGCGCTTCAGCCCCGCACAGGCGCCCGTCGGCTGGCGGGGCTGTGCCTGCGTGGAACCAGGGTGTCGGCGACGCCGGCTCGCAATGTGCCCCTACAGCTTCTCCGTCTCTCCAGACTTCGGCTGCCACTTCATCAGCCGCTTCTCCAGCTTGCCGACACCGGCGTCCAGCGCCAGGGCGAACACCGTCAGCACCAGGATGCCGGCCATCACGGTGTTGATGTCGAAGGACCCTTCAGCCTGCAGTATCAGATAGCCGACACCGCGCGACGAACCCAGGTATTCGCCGACCACCGCGCCGACGAAGGCCAGGCCGACGCTGGTGTGCAGGGAGCTGAACACCCAGCTGGTGGCGCTGGGCAGGTAGACATGGCGCAGCAGCTGTTTCTGCGAGGCGCCGAGCATGCGTGCATTGGCCAGCACCACCGGGCTCACTTCCTTGACGCCCTGGTAGACGTTGAAGAAGACGATGAAGAACACCAGGGTCACGCCCAGTGCCACCTTGCTGGCGATGCCCAGACCGAACCAGACGGCGAAGATAGGCGCCAGTATCACGCGGGGCATGCTGTTCAGTGCCTTGATATAGGGGTCGCAGATCGCGGCGGCCATCGGGCTCAGCGCCAGCCACAGGCCGCAGCCCAGGCCCAGGCCGGTGCCTATGCCGAAGGCCAGCACCGTCTCCAGCAGGGTCACCCACAGATGCTGGTAGATGTCGGCGTTGGTGACGAACCAGGCCCAGACGCGGCCGAAGATCTTCAACGGCTCGCCGAAGAAGAAGGCCGCCTGCTGATCGTTCTCGAACACGATGGGCGGTATCAGGCCGGGCTTGGTGGCCACATGCCACAGCACGAAGATCGCCACCAGCAGGCCGACCTGCCAGGCCAGCAGATTGCTCTGGCGGGGTTTGATGAATTTCCACATGGGTATGGTTCCTAGGCGGCCAGCTGCTGCTGATAGCCCTTCAGCACCTCGTCGCGCAGCACCGACCAGATCGCCTGGTGCAGCTCGACGAAGCGCGGCATGACGCGCACCTCGGCCACGTCGCGAGGGCGCGGCAGGTCGATGGCGAACTCGCCGATGGGCCGCGCCCCCGGGCCGGCGCTGAGGCAAACGACGCGGTCGCTCATCGCGATCGCTTCGTCCAGGTCGTGGGTGATGAACAGCACCGCCTTCTTCTTGGCACTCCACAGCGCCAGCACCTCGTTCTCCATCAGCTGGCGGGTCTGGATATCCAGCGCGGAGAAGGGCTCGTCCATCAGGATGATGTCGGGGTCCAGCACCAGCGTCTGTGCCAGGCTGACGCGCTTGCGCATGCCGCCCGACAGCTGGTGCGGGTAGCGGTTGCCGAAGCCACCGAGGCCCACACGCTTGAGCCACTCCTCGGCCTGCTCGCGGGCATCGGTCACGCCGCGGAACTCCAGGCCGGCCATCACGTTCTGCAGCGCCGTCCGCCAGGGCATCAGGCTCTCGCTCTGGAACATATAGCCGGCGCGGGCATTGATGCCGACCAGCGGCTCGCCGAACACCTTGACGCTGCCGGTGCTGGGCTGCAAGAGCCCGGCGGCGACATTGAGCAGGGTGCTCTTGCCGCAGCCGGTGGGACCGACGACCGAGACGAACTCGCCGGCACCTACCGTCAGCGCGACTTCGCGCACGGCGGTGTAGCGCTGGCTGGGATCGTCCTTGGAGACGAAGGTGCAGGCGACGTTGTCGAGCTGCAGCGCGGGGGCGGTCATTGCTTACCCCTTGGGATACTTGGCATTGGCGCGCTTGACGAAGTCATTGGTATAGATCGCCGCCAGGTCGATCTTGGCGCCGGCGATCTCCTTGTCGATGCTGGCCAGCGCGCGGCGGGCGGTTTCCGGGCCGGCCTCGGGGAACATGCCATCAACAGAGAGCGCGCCCTTGGCGGCCAGGAAGGCATCGATGTAAACGGCCCGGTCGCCGAGCAGAAAGCTCTCCGGCACGGCCTTGATGATGTCGCCGGCGCCGGCCTGCTGTATCCACTTGTCGGCGCGCACGATGGCGTTGGCAATCGCCTGGGCGGTGCCGGGGTTCTTGTCCAGAAAGCTCTGCGGCGCATACATGCAGCCGGCCGGCATCGGGCCGCCGAAGATCTTGTCGGCATCGGCGACAACGCGGGTGTCGGAGACGATCTTCAGGTCGCCCGAGCGCAGCAGCAGCGTGATCACCGGGTCGAGATTGCTGATCGCATCGATCTGGCCGGAGCGCATGGCCGCCACCGCACCGCTGCCGGCGCCGACGCCGACGATGGACACATCGCTCGGCTTCAGCCCCGCCTTGGCCAGCACGAAGTTGGCCAGCACATTGGTCGAGGAGCCCGGGGCGGTGACGCCCAGCTTCTTGCCCTTCAGGTCGGCCACGGTCTTGAAGTTGGGCATGGTCTTGGGATTGACGCCCAGCACGATCTGCGGCGCCCGGCCCTGCAGCGCAAAGGCGCGCAGGCGCTGGCCCTTGACCTGCATATTGATGGTGTGCTCGAAGGCCCCCGACACCACATCGGCGCTGCCGCCTATCACCGCCTGCAGCGCGCGCGAACCGCCGGCAAAGTCGGCGATCGTCACATCCAGGCCCTCGGCCTTGAAGTAGCCCAGCGACTCGGCAATCGTCAGCGGCAGGTAGTACAGCAGGTTCTTGCCGCCCACGGCGATCGTCACCTTGGGCTTTTCAACCGTCTGGGCAAGGGCAAAGCCGGGCAGCGCGATCAGGGCGCTGCCGGCCACGACAAAATTGCGGCGTTGCATGGTGGCGGTCTCCGTTGGAATGATGGGCAGACTCTAACCCGGCCGGCGGCCTGGCAACAGCCGGGCGAACGCTGCATCGCACAGTGCTAGTCTGCAGACCAACCCAAGGAGGCTTCCATGCGCATAGGCGCCCTCAGCCGGGCCACCGGCGTGGACATCGAGACGATACGTTTCTACGAGAAGCAGGGCCTGCTGCCAGGCCCGGCGCGCAGCGACAACGGCTACCGCGATTACAACCACGCCCATCTGGAGCGGCTGGCCTTCATCCGCCATTGCCGGGCGCTGGACATGTCGCTGGCCGACATCGCCCAGCTGCTGGCCTGCGTCGATCAGCCCGGCGCCAATCCGGACGGGGTTGACCGGCTGATCGAGCAGCAGCTGCAGCGCGTGCAGGCCCGGCTGAAAAGCATGCAGGCGCTGGAGCAGCAGCTGGTGGCGCTGCGTGCCCAGTGCGATGCCGACCATGCTCAGCATGCCTGCGGCATTCTGCATGAGCTGGTGTCGGCGGCCCATGGCGAGGCCTGCGCCTGCCATGAGCCACCCGCCGCCGCATCCGCTTAGCGCGCGGCCTTCGTCACCGCAATCAGCTCCTGGGTTGTCGTCACCGCGCCGGTGGGGGCCGGCAGCGTCGTCACCGTCACGCTCTTGGGCAGCATGAAGGGCACGGCATTGGTGGTCCACAGGCTGACATTGGTCGGCACGACGAAGCTGGACTGCAGCAGCGGCAGCGTCATGGCCAGCAGCGGGCTGGAGGCCGCCGGGCCCTGCACCTGGAAGTCCTTCAGCTGGAACTCGACGCGGAACTTGCACGAGTTGGCAAAGCTGCCGGCGGCGGTGGTGACGGTCTCGTTAGGGTCTCGGTTGATGGCGAACTCGTACTTGATCACGATGGCGGTGGCGCCACCCAGCGCGGCAAAGCCATCGGTGACGCTCTTGCCGGTGATGGTGGCGGTGACGGCGATCTTGCCGCTGCCGCCGTTGACGATGCCGGCGTTGGTCAGGCGTTGCTGCCAGTCGGCTGGTTCATAGGTGGTAATGGTGTCATTGGCGCCGCCGGCCACTGCGTCCTGGCCCAGTGCTGCGCCGGTGACCGGGTCCAGATAGAAGGTGGACAGACCCACCGAGGCCGCGGTGACGCCGGTCACGGTGACCGTGCCGACGGTGGCCGCCGCGCCCTTGTAGCTGCCCGAGCTGAAGTCGTACTTGACGGTGTAGGGCGCCGAACCGCTGATCGAGCTCGTCTGCCGGTAAGTCACCGAGTCGCCCGCCTTGGCAACCAGCGGGGCGCATTCGTTACCCGAAGGTGCGGGTGACGGAGCAGGTGTCGGGGCTGGCGCAGGGGCAGGTGTGGGCGCTGGAGCAGGAGCAGGGGTCGGCGCGGGTGCCGGTGTCGGCGCAGGCGCGGGGGCTGGAGCAGGTGTTGGCGCCGGGGCAGGTGCCGGAGTGGGCGCCGGCGCGGGTGTGGGTGCCGGCGCCGGGGCGGGCGTTGGCGCTGGGGCCGGTGCAGGAGTAGGCGCAGGCGCAGGTGCAGGTGCAGGTGCAGGTGCAGGTGCAGGTGCAGGTGCCGGTACGGGGTCCGGATCACCGCCGCCGCAGGCCACCAGGGCCACGCTGGCCATCAGGGCGGCCAGATGTTGCAGATTGCGCTTGGCAGGGACGAAGGGCTTGTTGCTGGACATGAAACTCTCCTGAGGTTGGCTGGACGCGTGAGGCCGTCTTGCACGACCCGTATCTGCTTACGCCAGACCGCAGGCGCAGAAGGCTCATCGACAGCGCAGGCCTCAGCGCGGCCCGCTCAGCCCCCAGGTCACCAGCGCGGCGAAGAGCATGGCGTAGGCCAAGGTCGAGGCCCAGACGATGGCGCCGGCTTTGCGCGGCTTCAGGCCGACTGCTGCCAGCCCGATCAGCGGCAGCAATTGCCCGGCATGGATGCCGACGAAGTGCGCCGGGCGCAGATCGCCGCCGCCCAGCGCCCAGCCGAGCAGGGGCGCGGTCGCGCCGCCGTCTGGCGGCTGGCGGTCGCCCAGCATCATGCCGACGCCGGCCCCGAATGCGAAGGTCAGCCCCAGGCCCAGCAGAACGGCCAGGCGGTAGGCGGCCGGCCGGCGGGTGTCGGGGTGGCGGTAGAGCTGCCAGGCCAGTAGCGGCTGGGTGGCCGTCAGCACCAGGGCCCCAATCCCCATCAAGGTGTACATCGCACCGTGCCAGGCATCGGCCACGTTGTAGTGAGAGGCCTGGCCCAGCGCGGCCTGCAGTGTGATGTAGGCCAGCTCGAAGCTGCCCGTGCCTATCAGCAGCCAGACGATCCAGTCCACGGCCCGGCCTCGTCGCCGCGCCGCCGGCAGATGGCCGACGAACCAGGCCGTGGTCAGCGCCAGCAGGGCGATGGACAGGGTGAACTTGATCGGCTTGATCCAGACATTGGCGCCGCGCAGCAGGCGCTCGTCCAGGCCCCAGGCCAGTGCCAGCGGCAGCAGCAGCGCGAGCAGCAGCACGCCATAGAGGGCCAGGCGGCGTTCTCGGGCCAGCAACTCGGTCAGCCAGGGGCGGGGAGGCAGCGAGGCGGTGCTGCGCAAGGGCTGGGCGGGGTTCAGCGTAGGCATGGGTGGTGGCTCCGGCGGGTTATCTAAACACTGTTTAGATAAGACGATAAAGTATGATCTGAACGCTGTCAAGTTCAACCTCGACGAGAGGCTTCCCCCATGCCCAAACCCAGTTCAAGCCCTGCCGCGGCGACGCATCGCGACGGCTATCACCACGGCGCCTTGCGCGAGGCGTTGATCGAGGCCGCCGAGGCGGTGCTGGCCGAGCGTGGGGTCGAGGGCTTCTCGCTGCGCGAGGTGGCGCGCCGCTCAGGGGTATCGCCGGCGGCCCCAGCCCATCACTTCGGCGATGCCGCCGGTCTGCTGGAGGCCGTGGCCACCCAGGCCTTCGACGGCCTGACCGCGGCGCTGCAGGCCGGCAATGCTCGTGGCGGCGACGACCCGCTGGAGCGCCTGGTCGAGCAGGGTCTGGGCTATGTCGGCTTTGCGCTGGCGCATCCGGGGCGCTTCGGCCTGATGTTCCGCTGCGGCGCGCAGCGGGGCGAGGCGCTGCAGCTGAGCGGGCGGGCCGCCTTCCTGACCTTGGAACAGGGCATACGCGAGCTTTGCGGCGTGCCCGCGCCCGAGCCGCTGGAGCCGGCGCAGATGCAGGCGCTGTTGTTGGTGTGGTCGGTGGTGCACGGCTTTGCCCATCTGGCCCTCGCCGGGCAGTTCGACAGCCAGCTGCCACCGGGTGGCCGCGACGGCCTGCTGCGCGAGACTCTGGCGCCGATGCTGCGGGCGCAGCTTGCGGGCCTGCAATTGATCTCGCTTGCGCGGCGCTGATCGGGCAATATCGCGGAACTCTCAGAATGAGGCCGTGCCATGGCAGACACCTCCAGCAAGACGATGGACAAGAAGAACGTGGTCTGGCCGCCCGGCGGCCACGCCAAGCTGGCGATGTGGGCCGGCATCAAGGGCCAGCTGGACAAGATCCTGCTGCCCTTTGTCGATGGCGATCTCGGCAGCATCAAGACCCGCGATGCCGATGAGCTGATCAAGGAAGCGATCGCCAAGAAGGATGCCGTCAAGGACACCTACTTCAAGATCGGCCTGATCGGCAGCGACCTGGTGCTGCGTGTCAAGGCCAAGGAAAAAGGCATTGCCCAGATTCTTGGCTATGACCAGCAGGACGCGCTGCTGCTGAAGAAGTGCGAGCTGAAGAAGGCCGGGGCGGCCGAGCCGGCGAAGGTGACCGAGACGATCAAGTTCCCGACCTATATCGCGCTGTCCAGTGGCGACTGCAAGCCCCTGCTCAACGAGTATCTGGACGTCGGCGACGGCTTCAAGATCACCCTGGAGATCAAGGTCGAGGGGGTGGCCGAGAACTCCGGCCTCAAGGGCCGCGTCACCGACGAGCACAAGCGCTTCTGCGAGGACTACCAGAAGCAGGCCAAGGCAATTGCCGACGAGGCCGCCACCACCCTGTCCAAGCTGACGGTGCGCAGCGGCCGGACCTTGCAGGAGGTCGCCGACGACGCCAACACCAAGCTGAAGAAGCTGTTCGACCAGGCCACCGTGGCCAAGGAGTTCGAGGCCGCCGTGCTGGCGATGGCGCAGAAGGACTCCAACCTCAAGCAGCATGTGAAGGAGTGGAAGATCAAGGCCGCCTGCACGGCCGTGATCACCACCATCAAGCTGGCCACCGCCTTTGCCCGCCTGGCCGCCAGCCATGGCGCCGACGTCACCGCCTACGGCAGCATCGTCACCTGCGGCTTTTCCATCTACACGCTGATCAAGGACTTCGCCAAGACCGAGGAGGCCGCGGCCGCGGAGCTGGACAAGGCCATCGATCTGTACAAGCGCAGCGCCAATGACCTGCTGGCCGAGGTCGAGGCCGCCTTCAAGGACAACAAGCTGAAGTCAGGCACGGTGCTGGGCACCCTGGGCACGCTGGGCGACGCCGCCTCGCTGGCGCAGGACAAGATCACCGCCAAGATCAAGAAGCTCACCGGCAAGGATGTCGCCCAGGAGCCCGAGTCGGTGCGGCTGCGTTACCTGGTCGAGCTGGGCAAGCTGCTGAACGCGCTGGACAAGCACTTCGAGACCATGAACAAGGCGATGGAGACCTTCCGCGAATCGTCGATCAACGAGGCCGTCAAGGCCTGGCCCAAGCTGCAGGAGTTGAAGACGGCTTGCAAGGAGGCGATCGACTATTTCCGCGAGCGCGAGACCTATGCCGAGAACGCCAAGGCCGAGATCCAGGCGCTGAACATCGCCGTGGACGACTCGACCACGCTGGACAAGCTCAAGAGCTTTGTGGCGGGGGTGCGCGGCCTGGATTCGAGCAAGGTGATGGCCGGCGCCGGTGGCGTGCTGACGGTGGCCAACACCACGCGCACGGCCTACACGGCGGTGTCCGGGCTGGTGACGGCGGTCAAGGCCTTTGTCTGAGCCGGTGAGCGGCCTGGGCAGCCGCCAGCACCGAGGCGAAGTGCGCCGAGCCCGGTGCCAGCTCGCCGGCACGCTGCAGGGCCCGGATCGCCTCGTCGCCGCGCCGCTGCCTCAGCAGTGACAGGCCCAACGCGTGCCAGGCCGCCGCATGGCCCGGCTCGCGCTTCAGCACGGCCCTGAGCTGGGCCTCCGCTTGCTGTTCATTGCCGGCCGCGCGCTGCACATCGGCCAGATTGAGCTGCGTTGCCGCCAGGTCCGGCGCCAGCATCAAGGCCCGGCGCAGCGTCTGCTCGGCGCCGACCAGATCACCGCGCTCGGCCTCCAGCATGGCAAGGTTGTTCAGCGCCTCGGGACGGTCGGCGTTGTGGCGCTGTACCCTGGCGTACTCGGCCAGGCCCAGTGCCAGACTGGCCTGCTGGGCAGGGTCGAGCAGGGCCTCGGGTGGGCCGGCCAGCGCGCGGGCGGCGGCGATGCGCACGGCGCGGGTCGGGTCGCCAAGCAGCGCCGGCAGCTGCGCCGCGCGCACCGCGGCCGGCGCCTGGGCCAGGGCCTCGACCGCGCTGTGGCGCAGCAGCGCATCGTCGCTGGCCAGCGCGGCCTGCAGCTGGGCGGGCGGCAGGGCCTTGAACGGCAGCCGCGCCAGCGCCGTGGCGCGCTCGATGGCGGGGCGCTGCGGGTCGCCCAGCAGGGCGAGCAACCGCGGCAGCGCATCGTCCGTGGCCCGGTCGCTGGCCTGCAGCGCCTCGGCCAGCGGCAGCGGTCGTTCACCAAGTCTCGGATACCAGCGTCTGGCCCATTCGGCAGCCCAGTGCTTGCTTTTGTCGCCATGGCATTGCGTGCAGGCATTGGGCGTGCCGGACCTCAGCGAGGCATCGGGGCGCGGCACGCGGATCGCATGCTCGTGGCGAGGATCGATCTGCATGAAGATTCGCGTGGGCATATGGCAGGCCACGCATTGCGCGCCGCTGCTGCCGCTGGCGTGGCGCAGGTGTTCGACCTGCTCGAAGCGCTGCGGTGCATGGCATTGGCCGCAGAGCGCATTGCCGGGCGCGCGCAGCGCCTGCCCGTGCGGCTCATGGCAGTCGCTGCAGCTCACGCCCTTGGCGGCCATGCGGCTCTGCAAAAAGGAGCCGTGGTTGTACACCTCGGCGCGCATCTGGCCGTCGGGCCAGAAGAGATCGGGCGCCAGCAGCGAGGGCAGGTGGCTGTCCAGCAGCGGCGCGCCGGCGGCCGGGGTGTCGGCGATCTGGCTGCGGTGCGAGTGGCAGCGGGCGCAGAGCTCAAGCTCCTTGCGTTGCACACTGCCGGCCTGGCTGCGGCTGGCGTTGCCGCTGGCCGGGTCCAGCCGCCAGTTGATGCCGCGGCGCTCGTCGAGCAGCAGGCTCAGGCCCTTGCTGTCGTCGCGCAATCTGGGCGGGCCGCCCTCGGCCCAGGCGATGTGGCGCGAGCCGGGGCCGTGGCAGGCCTCGCAGGCCACGCCGGGTTCGGACCAGCGGCTGGCATAGCGCTGCGTGGCGGGGTCATAGTTCTTCTCGAAGCCGGTGGCATGGCAGTCCACGCACATGAAGCTGGCATTGTTCTGCCGGCCGCTCCAGTGCAGCTCGTCGCCGGGCTTGGGATGTTCGCTGCCCTGCAGATGGAACCAGCGCTGGCCGCCGTCCGACCTGGGCCGTGTGTCCCACGCGATGTCCAGCGCCTGCAGGCCGCCGTTGGGCATGGCGATCAGGTACTGCTGCAGCGGCGCCAGCCCCAGCGTATGACGGATCTCGAACTCGGCCGGCCGTCCGTCCGGGCCCTCGGTGCGGACGAAGAAGCGGCCCTCGCGCCGGCTGAAACGGCTGCTGGCAAAGCGCTCGCCGGCAAACGGCGCGAGCACGTGGCGGGCGTCGGCCGGCTGCATCGCCCGCCGGTGTTGCGAGCCCTGCCAGGCCTGGTACTCGGCGGTGTGGCAGCGCTGGCAGGCTGATGAGCCGACATGACGGACCTCGGGCTGCGGGCCGGCCGGGGCAGGTGGCGTGCCGCTCTCGCCAGCGGGTCGCAACAGCCACAGGCAGACCAACAGCAGCCCCGCCAGCAGCGGCCCCGCCGTCCTCAGCGCGCGGCGCTGCGCCGCCACAGACGCAGGCCCAGCCAGACCAGGCTGGCGAGTGCCAGGCTTGCCACCAGCAGCAGCGGCCACAGCTGCTGCACGAGGACCGGCCAGTTGTTCACCAGCACCTGGCGCAGCGGGTTGTAGCCGGGCTCGGGCATGACGACGCCGACCCGCTGGTTGTAGGCCTCGACCTCGGCCAGCAGCGTCTTCATCAGCGCCGGCTCCTGGTTCGAGAGATCGCGTGCCTCGGTCGGGTCGTCGCTGAGGCGGTAGAGCTTCCAGCGGTTGTCGCTGTAGGGGGCGCCATTGCGCATCAGCTTGTAGTCGCCGCGTATCAGGGCCTGGCCGCCGGTGCTCTCGAAGCCTATCGCCTGGTCGGGTCCGTGCACACTCGGGGTCCGGCCCTCCAGATGCGGCATCAGGCTCTGGCCGGTGGGGCGGTGCAGCTTCTTGCCTCGGTACTCGTCGCTCGGCAGGGCAATGCCGGCGATGTCGAGAATGGTCGGCAGAAAGTCCGTCGCATAGGCGAAGGCGGCGCTGCTGCCGCCCGGCTTCAGCCGCGACGGATGGCTGATGATGAAGGGCACGCGCATGCCGCCGCCGGCCGAGGTGCCCTTGAACCCGGCCAGCGGGGTGTTGGAGACTTCGGCCCAGTCCTGGCCGTAGTGCACATAGCTGCCGGGGCCGCCCATCTGCTCGAAACCGAGCGCGAAGTTCGCCCGGTACCAGAGCCGGAAGGGCAGGTTCAGCTGCGACAGGTCGAAGCCGTCGGCGCCGTTGTCCGACATCACGATGAAGACGGTGTTGTCGAGTTCCCCGCTGCGGCGCAGATGCTCGCGCAGGCGGCCGATCTGCTGGTCGGCGTTGTCCAGCATGGCAGCGAACACGGCCATCTTCCTGGCGAACTCGCGCCGTTGCGCGGTGCTCAGGCTCTCCCAGGGGCGGCGAGCCGAGGCCTGGGGCAGGCTCAGGCCGGCAGGCATCAGGCCCAGCTCGACCTGGCGCTGGTAGCGCTGCTGGCGCAGGCTGTCCCAGCCGGCCTGGTAGCGGCCCAGGTATTTGGCGATGTCGGCCGCGGGCGCCTGCAGCGGTGAATGCACCGCCTGCAGGGCCAGCATGGCCATGAAGGGCTTGCCCTGGCTGCGGCCCTGATCGATGTAGCCGATCAGCTTGTCAACATAGGTCCGGCTCGAGTAGAAGTCCTTGGGCAGGGTGGCGCGCCGGCCGTCCTCCCACCAGATGGCCTCGGTGTTGAAGGGGGCATAGACCTTGGCCTCGAAGTTGTCGGCGCCGGTCAGCTCCAGGCTGATGTAGCGGTCCCAGCCCCTGGCGCCGGGGCTGCGCTCCAGGCCGAAGCCGAGGTTCCATTTGCCGGCGTAATAGGTGCTGTAGCCACCATCCTTCAGCAGCTGGCCCAGGCTGTGGGCCTGGTCGCTCAGATGGCCCTCATAGCCGGGCCTGCCCTTCTGCGACTCGGCCATCGCCACCTGCAGGGTGCCGGCCCCGGCACGGTGGTTGTCCACGCCGGATTGCAGCATCACCCGCGTGGCCTCGCAGGTGGAGGCAGTGTGGAAGTTGGTCAGGCGCACGCCGGCCTGGGCGATCTGGTCGATGTTGGGCGTGGCGATCTCGCTGCCGTAGGGACCGAGGTCGCCGAAGCCGGCGTCGTCGATCAGCACGAAGACGATGTTGGGGCGCCCGGCTGGGGCGGGCGCTGCCTGTGCCGCAGCACTCAACAACAGGACGACGATGGCGGCGAGCTTCATCGCGTGACGATGGCAAAGGTGCCCGGCGCCTTGTCGATCAGGCTGAAGAAGCGCATCAGATCGATCTTGCTGCCGGCGGTCTTCAGATCGTCGGACAGCAGCGTGTCCTTCACCCCGGCGGTGCCGGCCATCATCTTGATGAAGATGGGCTTGGTCAGCGTCAGCGTCGCGTTGGCGTTGGGCGCCGGCTCGCCACGCTTGTGATGCAGCACCGCGTTCTCTATCCACAGCACATAGGATTCCTTGCTGTCGCTGAGCACCAGGTTGATCGTTAGATTGATGCCCTCGGCCTTGGGGCCGTTGAGGCCGGCCGCCATCGCCTCGAGAAAGCGCTCGGTGGGCGTCTGGGCCAGCATCTCGATGAAGCTGGCGCGGTTGACACCTTTCTCCGGCGCGCCCCTGCGCAGCTCCATCGCGGCGGTCAGGTAGCTGTTGCGCCAGGTCGAGGCCTCGCTCTGGTAGCCCAGCTGCTCGTAGGTGCGGGCCAGCAATTCCTTGGCGCCCTGGTGTTCGGGCGCGCCGAACACGGCCTGGCTCAGCAGCTCGGCGGCCCAGCGGAACTCGCCCTTGTCGAAGGCCTCCTGCGCGGCGGCCACCGCCTTGTCGGCGCCGCCGATCAGGGCCAGATAGCGCTTGGCCGACTCCTGTGGCGGCAGCGGATTCAGGTTGGCCGGGTTGCCGTCATAGGCGCCCAGATAGTGCTGATAGACCGCCTTGACGTTGTGGCGCAGGTCACCGTAGTAGCCGCGGGTGCCGAAGTGGGTCTGCAGCGATGGGGGCAGCTTGATCGCGTCGGCAATCTCGCGCGGCGTCAGGCCGGCATTGATCAGCCGCACCGTCTGGTCGTGCGTGTACTTGTAGACATCGCGGTGCTTGGTGATGAAGTCGGTGATGCGCTCACGGCCCCAGATCGGCCAGTTGTGCTGGCCGAAATAGACCTCGGCGGCCGAGGCCTCGACCTGCTCCAGCGCCTGCTGCATGTACTGCGACCAGCGCAGCGCATCGCGCACCTTGGCGCCGCGCACCGGCAGCAGGTTGTGCATGGTCTGGGCCAGGTTCTCGGCCCCGCCATAGGCCTTCAGGTCCGGCAGGTGAAAGCTCAGCTCGGCCGGGGCTTCAGCGCCGGGCACGTTGTGGAACACGAAGCGCACGCCGTCCAGGGTCAGCTCTTGCGTGTCCTGCGTGATCAGCTGGTTGGGCGGCAGGATGCCGAAACTGCCGTAGGCCACGTTCTTGCCCAGGCCGGTGTCGACCAGGCCCTTGGCCGAGCGCTCCAGGTCCTTGCCGAACTGGTAGCTGGAGCGACGGCCCATCGCGGTGCCGACCATCACGTTCTCGCTGGTCGCCTCCTCCATGAAGCCGGCCGGGGCGACGACCGGAATCTTGCGCGCCGCGACCTCCTCGGCCGTGGCCACGCCCAGCACGCCGCCGAAATGGTCGATATGGCTGTGTGTGAACACGATCGCCGAGACCTGCTTGTTGCCCAGGTGCTGCCGGGCGAAGGCCAGGGCGGCGGCGGCGCTTTCGCGTGCGGTCAGCGTGTCGACGACGATCCAGCCGGTCTTGCCCTCGATCAGGGTCATATTGCCGATGTCGAACCCGCGCAGCTGGTAGATGCCGTCCACCACCTTGAACAGGCCGATCTGCGCATTCAGCGCCGCATGGCGCCACAGACTGGGGTTGACGGTGTCCGGCGCCTGGCCCTCGACGAATTTGAAGGCGTCGAAGTCGATCAGCACCTCGCCATCCGGGCCCAGCACCTTGCCGCCGGGCCGCGCGATGAAGCCGCGCCTGGCGTCCTCGAAGTCCTGCTGATCGGCCAGCGGCAGATCCTTGGCCATCTGCGCGTTGGCGGCCAGGGTGCTGGTCGCGGCCTCACTGGCCGCGCCGCCAATGCCACCAGGCTTGCCGCAGGCGCAGAGCGTGGCGGCCATCAGGGTCAGCAGGGCGAGTGAGTGAGGCTTTGTCATTGATGTCTCCGTCGGGCCGATGCCCTCCGAGCCGCAGCTTCGGGCCGGAAGCCCCCAATGTCCAATGCATAATGAATCGTCATTCATTGCGTGGAGCGCAAGATGGATCTGCGCCAGCTGAAGCACCTGATCGCGCTGGCCGACTGCGGCCGCTTTGTTGCGGCGGCCGAGCAGGTGCACCTGAGCCAGGCGGCGTTCAGCCGCAGCATCCAGGCGCTGGAGGCCAGCATCGGCCTGCGCCTGTTCGACCGCGGCCCCAAGGGCGCGCAGCCGACGCCGGCCGGCCGCGTGGTGGTGGAGCGCGCGCGGCAGCTGCTGTTCGAGCAACGCTGCTTCGCCCGCGATCTGGAGCTGCTGCGCAGCGGCGCGCTGGGCGAACTCAGCTTCGGCGTCGGCCCGGTGCCGGCGGCCACCATCGTGCCGCCGCTGCTGGTGGTGCTGCAGCGCCGGCAGCCCGATGTGATGACCCGGGTGCGCAGCGGCCATGGCGAAAGCCTGCTGGCCCTGCTGCACACCGAGCAGATCGACTTCTTCATCGCCGATCCGCGCATGCTGCCGGCCGACCCACGACTGCAGGCGCGGCTGCTGGGCCCGATCCATGGCGGGCTGTACTGCCGCAGCGGCCATGCGCTGGCCGGCCGGCTCGAGCTGTCGCTGGCCGACCTGCTGGAGCATGGCATTGCCACCGTGTCCGCCTCGCCGACGCTGCGCGACATGCTGCGCCAGGGCTTCGGCCTGGCGCCGACCCAGGCCTTGCCGATACGGCTGGAGTGCGATGATTTCGCGACCTTGGCGCGCCTGGCCCAGGACAGCGATGTGCTGGTGCTGCTGCCCCATGCGGTGGCACTGGCGGCCACCGGCTTGCGGCGCTTGCAACTGGCCGGCAAGCCGCCGGGCATGAGCATCCAGCTCCACGCGATCTGGCTGCGCGGACGCAGCCTGTCACCGGCCGCCAGTCTGGCGCTGGAGCTGGCCGCCGAGTTGAGCGCAGCTCTGCCGGGGCCGGACTGAGCCCGGACGGACAAGGCGGAAGCCTTGGCCCGCCTGGCGAAGGCCTGACGGCGATACAAGCCGGCAGGCTGAGCCCTACATCTCCTTGAACAGGTGCAGATAGCTGCGGCTCACCGGCAGCCGCTCGGGCCGGCCCTTGAGCGCGATCTCGGCGGTCTCGTTGTCGCCGCGGGTGACGCGCTGGACGGCGCCCAGATTCACCACCACCGCGCGGTGCACCTGGGCGAACTGGGCCGGGTCCAGCTGGGCCAGCAGCTCTTTCAGTGACAGGCGTATCACCGCCTCGGCGGCCGCACCATCGTCGTCGTTCCAGGCCACCAGCGTGTACTTGGTATCGGCACGCAGATAGACAATCGCCTGCACCGGGATCATGCGCAGCGCGCCGCCCACCGTGGCCCGCACCCAGCGCAGCGGCTCGACACCCGGCGCCGCCACGCCCGCGGCCCGTGCCAATTGCACGGCCAGCTGCTGCAGCAGCGCGTCCGAGTGCACCACCGGCTGGGCCGTGGCCATGCGTTCCTGCAGGCGCAGCACCGTCTCGGCCAGGCGGCCGGGGGTGACCGGCTTGACCAGATAGTCGAGCACGCCATGCTCGAAGGCCTGCAGCGCGTACTGCTCGAAGGCGGTGACGAAGACCAGATGGGCGCGCCGGCCGATGCGTCGCGCCGCCTCCACGCCCGAGACGCCGGGCATGTGCACATCGAGAAAGCAGATGTCCGGCTGCAAGGCTTCGAGTTGCTCGACCGCCTCGCGGCCATTGCGCGCCTCGGCGACGATCTGCAGCGCCGGCCAGGCCTCGGCCAGGCGACGGCGCAGCACCTCGCGCAGCATCGGCTCGTCATCGGCGATCAGGGCGGTGGGTCGACGTTCGCTCATCTGGCAATCTCTTGGGCGGGCAGGGTCAGTTCGGCACACACGCCATGGGGCTGCACCTCGCGCAGGGTCAGCGTGGCGTCGCCGTCGAACACCAGGGCCAGCCGCTCGCGCAGTCCGGCCAGGCCGGTGCCCAGGCCGCTGCCGCTGGCGCGCAGGCCCACGCCGGTGTCGCGCACCTGCAGCAGGCAGCGGCCGCCCTCGCGCCGCACCGAGACGTCGATGCGGCCGCCTTCCTCGCTCGGGTCTATGCCATGGCGCACGGCATTCTCCACCAGAGTCAGCAGCGTCATTGCCGGGCAGCGCAGGCGTTCGGTGCCGGGCTCGACGGTGATGTCGAAGGCCAGCCGGTCGGGCAGGCGCATCTGCATCAGGCCCAGGTAGGCGCGCACCAGGTCCAGCTCCTGGCTCAGCGGGCTGTGGGTCTCGTCCAGCCGCGGCACGGCGGCGCGCAGGTACTCGATCAGCTGCTCCAGCACCGGCGCCGCGCGCGGCGAGCCTGTTTCCACCAGCGCATGCACATTGGCCAGGGTGTTGAACAGAAAGTGCGGCTGCACCTGGGCGCTGAGCAGGCGCATGCGCGCGTCCAAGGCCTGGCGGGCCAGCTCGCTGCGCTCCAGCTCGAAGGCCAGCGCCTGCTCGCGCGCCCAGGCCTCGCGCTGGCGCACCAGGGCCGACAGCGCGACCCAGGGCGCGATCAGCAGGGCCGGCAGGGTCAGGATGCCGAAGCCGGCCAGCCGGCCCTGCACCTTCCAGAACGGTGGCGCGCCGGGCGCGGTGCTGAGCACATAGATGATCACGGTGGTCAGCGGAATCGCCACCGCCACGGCCAGCACCTGCAGGGCCCAGCGCGCCAGCCAGGACGGCAGCCGGCGTGGCCATTGCTCGAACAGGCCATAGGCCAGCATCGCGCCGAAGCCCACCGCGAAGGCGCGCAGAAAGAAGGTCCAGGCCGGGTCCTGCCAGCTCAGGCTCAGCGGCAGGGCCAGCAGCAGCGTGGCGATGCCGCTGACCCGCAGCCGGCGCGCATTCAAGAGCAGGGCCAGGCCTTGCGGCTTGTCTGTTGAGGGAGGGCGGGAAGGGTTCATGCCGCAACCATAGCCGGTCTCACTGTATGCGCGGCAACCACATCAGCATCCCGGCCGCGGCGATGCCTACGGCGGTCGCCAAGGTCAGCAGCGCCAGGCCAGCCGCGGTGGCTGCCTGCAGCGCCGGCCGGCCGCAGGCCTGGACGCGCAGCACCGCCTCCAGCACCGCCAGCGGCAGCAGGGTCTGGGCAAAGCTCAGAAAGGTCAGGAAGGGCCCCTCGAAGGTCTCGGGGTCGAAGCCCACCGGCCCCCGGTTGACGATCAGCCACAACATCAGGCCGATGCGGAAGAACCAGACCCCGGCCACCACCAGGAACAGGCGCAGCATCCAGCGGCGGTGCGCGTCTAAGCGGCGCGTGCGGGCGGCCCGCCAGCCCAACCAGGCGAAGGCCACAATCAGCAGCGCGTTCAGGCTGATGCCCAGGCGCTGGCCGGTGCCACCCAGGCCCACGCCCTCGCGCGTCCACACCATCACCAGCCCGCCGACGCTCAGCAGCAGCGCCGAGAGCAGATAGAGCCGCCCGTTCCAGCGATGCAGGGCCGGGACGTGGCGCCGCAACAGCGGCCACAGCTGCAGGGCGCCGCCCAAGAGGATCACGACGGTGAACAGCAGATGCCCGGCCAGCACCGCATTGCCCAGCACATCGCCTGCCACCCAGCCATGTGGCAGCACCTTGTTCCACAGCTCGGGCCGACCCTGCGCAGCATGGCGGCCGTAGAAACCCAGGACGTAGGTGACGAAGAACAGCTGGCCCAGCAGGGCCACGCCCAGCCAGGCAGCCATTGTGCGCGCCAAGGCCTTGGCGGCGCTCTGCGTGGGCTGGGTGGGGAGGGCGGGCGTCAGGATGGCGCTCATCGGGAAAGCCTCGGTGGTGGATCAGGAGCCCGAGTCTGCGTAAGCTGGCGCCGTTCTTGTGCGGCAGCGCGACCGGCGGCGACAGGTTGCCACCGAGGCACGCCGGGCGCCGACGAACGGCGACGAGTCGAGCGGCGCATGGCATGCACCACGGGAATTCCCTCCATCAGCAAGTTATGCGATGGGCTTCTCCACACGGCGCATCACAAAACGAGCCGCCGGCCAACAAGACCATCAGACCATCTGCATGCTTTGCACCTTGTCTAGACACGACATCATCCTGGGCGCCTGCCTGGCTCTCTGTTTTGCAGTCAGCAGCGCGCCTGCGCAGACCGCTGAGCCGAGCGGCCTGCGCGCCAACGAGGCTTTGCTCACGCTGGAGTACCAGACCATCAAGGTGCCCGGTGACCGGCCCATCGACCTGATGGGTTTTCACCTTTATCACAAGGTGTTCGACGGGGTTTACCTCGGCGCCGGCTTCTATGCGCCGCTGTTCAAGGGCGAGTACGGCGGCTTTGTGGCCGCAGACCTTGGCGCCCATGTCCGGCGCCGCCTGGCGGGGCCTGTGTGGGGCATCGCGGGCCTGTCGGCCGGCGGCGGCGGTGGTGGCCGCAGCGTCGAGCACAGCAAGCGGCTCTCGGGCAGCGGCGGATTCGCCAAGGGCTATGTCGGCCTGGGCTACGATTTCGGCAGCTTTACGTTGGGCGCCACCGTCTCGAAGCTGAAATTCCGCAAGGCCATCATCGACGGCACCCAGGCCAATCTCTTCATCGAGGTTCCCTACAGCTACCTCACCGGGCCGTTTTCTGGCCATGACCAGCCCCTATCGCCGTCGGACGATCACCGCGCCGGGCAGGAGATGGGCGAGAACATGCTGACCTTGGCGCAGGACAACTACCGCCAACTCGACCCCAAGGGCACGAGCAAGGACACGATAGGGATTGCCGATCTGCAGTATGCGCACTTCTTTGCCCCGGACACCTACTGGTTCGCTGCCCTGGGCATGGGTTATCACGGCATGCCCCTGTACAACCAGCTGCTGGGCGGGCTGGGGCGGCGCCTGCGGCTCACCCCCGAGATCACGCTGTATGGGCAGCTGGGCCTGGGCTCCGGCGGCTACTCACCCGAGCAGATCGACACCAGCTCCGGGCTGCTGGTGTATCCGAAGCTGGTGGCTGAGTACGCGCTGACCCGGGACCTGGGGCTGGCGCTGTCGCTCGGCCATATGGCGGCACCCAAGGGCAGCTCGCGCAACCAGACCTATGGCCTGAGCCTGACCCATCACCTGCGCTCCGGCCAGACCGCCGACGCTGCCGGCCCGCCCAGCTACCGAGGTTTGCGGTTTTCGGTGTTTCAGCAAACGGGCTATCACCTGCGCTACCGCGACATTGACCGCGCGCCGCTGCAGATGGTGGGCCTGCAGCTTGATCTGCCGATCGGGCAGCGCTGGTACCTGCCGTTGCAGGCTTCGGGGGCCTATACGGCGTATCTCGGCTACCCGGGCTATGCCGAGATACTGGGCGGCATAGGCCTGCAGACACGTGCGCTGCCGGGCGAGCGCCTGCAGACCTATGGCCAGCTGATGGCTGGCGCGAATGTGCATGGCAAGGCCGCCAAGGCCAGTGCAGGCCTGCGTTACATCCTGAACGAGCGCATGGCCTTGAATATGAGCGTCGGGCATATCGTGGCCCGCAGCGCCTCGGGTGGGCGCTTCAGTGCCGACAACCTGGCCCTGGGCCTCGACTATCGTTTCTCGATGCCGACGCGCTGAGGGCTGGCCGATCCGGCGTCAGCCCGACGCAGGGCCTGAACCGCTACCGTCCGGCTTCGCGTTGCTCGAGCCGGAAGATGCGGACCACCTCGGCCAGGCGGGTGGCCTGCTGCTTCAGGCTCTCGGCTGCCGCCGCGCTCTGTTCCACCAGTGCGGCGTTCTGTTGCGTGCTGCGGTCCAGTTCGGAGACCGAACCGCTGACCCTGCCGATGCCGGCGGTCTGCTCCTGCGTCGAAGCGCCGATCTCGTTGATCAGCTCTGACACGTTCTTCACCTGGCTGACGATGTCGTCCATGGTGGCGCCGGCATCGCTGACGAGCAGGGTGCCCGCCTCGACCTTGACGACGCTGGCGCCTATCAGTGATTTGATCTCCTTGGCCGCTTCGGCGCTGCGCTGAGCCAGACTGCGGACCTCGGATGCCACAACGGCAAAACCTCGGCCCTGCTCGCCCGCCCGTGCGGCCTCCACGGCGGCGTTGAGCGCGAGGATGTTGGTCTGGAAGGCGATGCCGTCGATGACGCCGATGATGTCGGCAATCTTCTTCGAGCTGGCGCTGATGTCGTCCATCGTCGCCACCACCTGCCCCACCACCTGGCCGCCCTTGGCGGCCGCGGCGCTGGCCAGTGCTGCGAGTTGCGTGGCCTGGCGCGCGGTATCGGCGTTGAGCTTGACCGCGGCGTTCATCTCGCTCATCGAAGAGGCCGTCTGCTGCAGGTTCGATGCCTGCTGTTCGGTGCGGTTGGACAGATCCGCGTTGCCGGTGGCGATCTCTGCCGATCCGGTTGCAATCGAGTCAGAGGCTTGCCGTACTTGTGCAACGATCCCTGCCAGGCTCGCACGCATGCCGCTCAATGAGGCGAGTACGCTGTCAGCGGGCGCCTGGGAGGCGCCGGGCACCGGGTTGAGATCACCTTCGGCCACGCGCCGGGCGGCGTCGCCCAGGGCCTGGGGCTCGGCACCCAGCTGGCGCAGGATGCTGCGCGACAGCGCCCAGGCGAGCGCTGCGCCGCAAAGCAGCGACAAGGCCAAGGCAGACAGCATCACGGTCAGGAAGCCGTCCGCCTGGTCCAGCGCGATCTTGCTCATGGACTGGATACGTTCCTCTTCGTAGTCGATCAGCTTGTTGATCGCCGCCAACCACTGCACATACTGGGGTTTGGCCTGCGACCAGAGCAGGGACTGCGCACCGGGGGCGTCGCCTGCCTCCACCATCTTCACGACGGACTGGGTGGTCGCGATGGCCTGCGCCTCGATATCCTTGATGGCGCCATACAGCTTGTCCAGTTCCGGCTTGTCCTCGGCCTTCGCAAGCAGGGCCTCCAGCGGCTTGGCAGACTCGGCATAGAACCGGGCCAGTGCGTCGATGGTGGCGAGTTCCTTTTGCCGGTCGGCCGGGCTGGTGCTCAGCGTCACATCGCGCACGGCGATCGCGCGGTCGTGCGCCGAGCCACGGAAGTTGATCGCAAAACGCTGGATCGAGGCGTGGACATCGCTATTGGCATGCAAGGCGGCGTTGATCGCATTCACCTTGACCACGGCCACGGTGGTGACGACCACGAGTATCAACAGCACGAGCCCAAACCCGAGGTTGAGGCGTTTTCCCACAGACATCTGGTCAATCTTCATCGAAGTAGTCGCTTCCGGTTTGCATTCAGACAGGAATGCCGCGATAAGGCAGCGAGTCCCACAGCCGGCGGCAAAGAAATTCAATGCTTGTCCGCTGTTTGTCTAGGACAAATAATACCTAACCTCCCCGTGAAAACCCCAGCTGCCGCGACCCGACCGCGGTCATTGATGCAGGTTTTCGCACTTTTGCGGTAGAAAGTCTCGGCAGCATTTGGCCCGCGGGCAGGCGAGCGCCAAGCGTTGGCTTGAGTTGAATCAAGCCGCGACGCGCGGGGGCGTGCACGCTGCGCCCGCCGGAGCGGCAGCAAGCGGTATGGGAGAGGCGGGGGTCTTGGGGCGAGCTCGTGCCGCCGGCAAGCAGGCCGATGCGGCTACAGTTTGAAGTCGTAGTCGATCGTCAATGGCGCGTGGTCGCTGAACTTCTGGGCCTTGTAGATGGACTCGCGCTTGGCCAGGGCCGCCAGGCCCGGCGTGGCCAGGTGGTAGTCCAGTCGCCAGCCCACGTTCTTGGCATAGGCCTCGCCGCGGTTGCTCCACCATGTGTAGCAGGCGTCGGTGGTGTCGGGCTGCAGCGCGCGATAGACGTCCACCAGGCCGCCCTGTGCGGCATCGGTCAGCTGCGTCATCCAGGCGCGTTCCTCGGGCAGGAAGCCGCTGTTCTTCAGATTGCCCTTCCAGTTCTTCAGGTCGGCTTCCTTGTGGGCAATATTGACATCGGCGACGAGAATGAACTCGCGCTCGGCCTTCAGCGCCATCAGATGCGGAAACATCGCGGCGAGAAAGCGGAACTTGGCCTCCTGGCGCTCGGGCCCGCTGGAGCCGCTGGGGAAATAGCAGCTGATCAGGCTTAAGCGGCGGCCGGGCTTGTCGAAGCGCTTCTCGATCCAGCGACCCTCGTTGTCGAACTCTTCGACCCCAAAGCCGGTGATCAGCTCGCTGGGCTCTTCCCGGGTGTAAAGACCCACGCCCGAGTAGCCCTTCTTCTGGGCGTAGTGGAAGTGGCCCTTGAGCTTGTCCGGGCTGCAGAACACGCCGGCCACGTGTTCATCCTGCGCCTTGACCTCCTGCACGCCGACGGCATCTGCCTGCTGCTGTGGCAACCAATCGAAAAAGCCCTTGTTGGCGGCGGAGCGGATCCCGTTCAAGTTGGCAGTGATGAAGCGCACGGCGAGTGTCCCGATGGTGTTGGCGAAAGTGGTCAGTATCGCAGCGCCCCGGCTTCTTCTGGTCTGCAGTGTTTTGGCAACAGTCCAATGTTGCACTGCACAGCGAGGTGACATTTTTTTGAACGAATTGATAAAGTTCAAACTTCCAAGAATCGCAAACGTTTGCGCGTTGTTTGCGCAAGCTGTATGCAGTGGATTTGGAAGTGCGAACCGAGTGACGCCGCGGGCCTCTTGACCCGGCAGGCTGGACCTGGGATTCAGGTGTCGGCGTTTGGCGCGACGGCCTCAGGCAAGGCCTGTGCTCGGTGACAACGGAATTGGCTCAGCAACCACCCAACGGAAGGGCGACAGTGATGAACTACCACCGCGTTAAACCTACAGTGATCGCGCTCGCGCTCATTGCCGCGTTCCCTGTGTCTTCGGCCCTGGCGCAGAGCGCCGAGCCCGCAGCACCGGAGGCCAAGAAATCCGGCGCCACGCAGCTGGAAGCCGTCATCGTGACCGCTACGCGCCGCGCGGAAAACGTCAAGGAAGTGCCGCAGTCGATCTCGACCATCAACACCGAGGCCTTGGACAACCTGACCGCCAGCGGCCAGGACATCCGCGCGCTGTCGGCCCGGGTGCCCAGCCTGAACATCGAATCGGACTTCGGCCGCACCTTCCCGCGCTTCTATATCCGCGGCCTGGGCAATACCGATTTCGACCTGAATGCCTCGCAGCCGGTTGGCCTGGTCTATGACGATGTGGTGCAGGAAAGCCCGATGTTGAAGGGTTTCCCGATCTTTGACGTCGAGCAGGTCGAAGTGCTGCGCGGCCCGCAGGGCACCCTGTTCGGCCGCAACTCGCCGGCCGGCGTGATGAAGTTCGACTCGGCCAAGCCGGGCAAGAAGCGCGAGGGCTATGCGCAGATCGGCTTCGGCCGTTACAGCACGGTCAATCTTGAGGCCATGGTCAATGCGCCGCTGAGCGAGGACTGGTCCTTGCGTGCCTCGGTGCTGATGCAGCGCGCCAGCGATCGCGTCTTCAACCCGCTGCCCGACGCCGAGAAGGAACTCGAGGGCTACAACGACAAGGCCGCCCGCGTGCAGGCCGCCTACAAGAACGGCGGCTTTTACGGCCTGTTCAATGTTCATGGCCGCGACTACAAGGGTAGCGCCACGACGTTCCGCGCCAACATCATGAAGCGCGGCACCAATGATCTGGTGGATGGCTTCGACGCCAGCTACTACCCGACCGATGGCGTCAATGTGCAGACGCTGAAGTCCAGCGGCGCCAGCGCCCGCCTGCGCTGGGATCTGGACGGTATGACCGTGCACTCGATCACCGCCTACGACACGGCCAAGTTCTACAGCCGCGCCGACGTGGATGGCGGTTTCGGCAGCCGCTTTGCTGGCATCAAGGACGGCCCCGACTATCCTGGCCAGGCCGCCCTGGTGCCCTTCGATGCGCAGACCGCCGACGGCCTGCCCGAGCTGAAGCAGATCACCCAGGAGTTCCGCGTCCAGTCCAGCACCAAGGAAGCCTTGCAGTGGATTGGCGGCCTGTATTACTTCAATGAGAAGCTGCAGGTGGACAGCTTCAACTACGATTCGTTCGCCCCCGGCGATCCGCAGAACGGTTACGCCGTGCAGCACCAGACCTCCAAGTCCTGGGCCGCCTTCGGCAGCCTGAACTATCAGGTCACGCCGGACTTCAAGCTGCGCGGCGGCCTGCGCTACACCGACGACAAGAAGGACTTCGACGCTTCGCGCACGCAGCATCCTTTCCTGCCGAACATCGCCACTGTGACGACCAACCCCAAGTCCACCAACTGGAGCTGGGATCTGGGCGCGAACTACACACTGAATAAGGACGTGTCGCTGTTCACCCGCGTGGCCACCGGCTACCGGGCACCCAGCATCCAGGGCCGCGTGCTGTTCTTTGACGCTTCTGTCGTGCCGGCCGGCACCTCGCCGATCTCGGTGGCCAAGGCCGAGAAGGCGCTGTCCTTCGAGGCCGGCTTCAAGGCCGATGTGCTGGACAAGAGCGCCCGCATCAGCGGCACCGTGTTCAGCTACCGCGTCAATGATCTGCAGCTCACCGCCGGCAGCGGCAGCGTCAACCAGAATCGTCTGGTCAACGCCAAGAAGGCCACCGGCCAGGGCTTCGAGCTCGATGCGCAGGCCATCATCGCCCGCGACTGGAAGACCACTCTGGGCCTGAGCTACAACGACACCAAGATCAAGGACGACGCACTGTTCGTCACGCCCTGCGGCAATGCCACCTTCCAGTTCCTGCAGCCCAACACCGGTTGCACGGTCCTGAACAAGCCGGGCCCGGTGGCCGGCACGGTGCTGATCGGTGGCAACCCGCTGCCGCGCGCGCCGAAGTGGGTGGCCAACTGGACGCTGAAGTACAGCACCGAGTTCGCCAACGGCGACCTCTATGTGCTGACCGACTGGGCCTACAAGGACCAGTACAACATGTTCCTGTACGAGGCCGTCGAGTACCGCGCCAAGTCCATGCTCGAGGGCGGCCTGCGCGTCGGCTACGGCTGGGGTAATGGCAAGTATGAGGTGGCCGGCTATGTGCGCAACATCACCAACCGCCAGCAGGTGATTGCCGCCATCGACTTCAACAACCTGACCGGCATCATCAATGAGCCGCGCAGCTTTGGGGTGCAATTCAAAGCCAGCTTCTGATCCGACTGGCTGAGTCATTTCCACGCTTCGAGGCCCGGGTTCCCCCCAGAACCCGGGCCTTTTTCATTCTGTTACCTCGCCCCTACAATCCCCCGAGCTCCCTCACGCGTTAATACCCACATGACCACCTCCCCCGCCGTCGCCCAGGAATTCGTAGCCTTCGCAGTCGAGGCCGGCGTGCTGCGCTTCGGCGAGTTCAAGACCAAGGCCGGGCGGCTGAGCCCCTACTTCTTCAATGCCGGCCTGTTCGACGATGGCGCCAAGCTGGGGCGTCTGGCGCAGTTCTATGCGCAGACCCTGATCGCGTCAGGCCTGCAGTTCGACATGATCTTCGGCCCGGCCTACAAGGGCATCACCCTCGCCGCGGCGGTGGCGATGGAGCTGGCGCGCATGGGCCGCAACGTGCCCTACGCCTACAACCGCAAGGAGGCCAAGGACCATGGCGAGGGAGGCACCCTGGTTGGTGCTCCGGTCAAGGGTCGGGTCTTGATCATCGACGACGTGATCTCGGCCGGCACCTCGGTGCGCGAGTCGATCGCGATGATCCAGGCCGCCGGCGCCACGCCCTGCGGCGTGACGATCGCACTGGACCGCCAGGAGAAGGCGGCCGAGGGCGGGGTGGACAAACCCTGGTCGGCTGTGCAGTACGTCACCCGGGAGCTGGGCCTGCCGGTGGTTCCCATTGCGACCTTGACCGACTTGCTCCAGTATCTGCGCTCCGGCAGCAATTCGGCGCTGGGAGAGCATGTGGAGCGCGTTGACGCCTACCGTCAGCGCTACGGAATCTGATGCAGGTTTTGTTCAGGAGCAGGGTGATTGGCGCATGGGTCGGACCGGGCCTGGTCCTGCTGTGCTGCGCCGTACTTGCTCCATCAGCCCAGGCCGCCATCACCGGCATCTACACCTGCACCACCCCCGACGGCCGCAAGCTGACCTCGGATCGCATCATTCCCGAGTGCGCCGCGCGCGAGCAGCGGGTGCTCAACAGCGATGGTTCGCTGAAGGCGGTGGTGCCACCGCTGATGTCGCCCGAGGAACGGGCCGAACAGGAAATTCTGGATCGCAAGCGCAATGCCGAGCGCCTGGCCCTGGCCGATGCCCAGCGCCGCGACCGCAATCTGATGCTGCGCTACCCCAACGAGGCCGCCCACCGCAAGGTGCGCGACGCCGCGCTGGACGATATCAACAAGGCGATGCGCATCTCGCAGAACCGGCTCAAGGAACTGGCCCAGGAGCGGGTACCGCTGACCAATGAGCAGGAGTTCTACAAGGGCAAACCCCTGCCTCCCAAGCTCAAGCAGCAGCTCGATGCCAATGACGCCGCCGCCGAGGCGCAGCGCGAGCTGATCGAAAACCAGAAGGTCGAGCTGGTGCGCATCACCGCGCTGTACGACGTGGAGCTGGCGCGGCTGAAGCAGTTGTGGGGCGGCGCGGCGCCAGGCAGTCTTCCTCCAGCCAAGAAGTAGCCCGGATGGAATCCGGGGGTCTTGTGGCCGTCATGGCCCCGGATTGCATCCGGGCTTGTATGTTCGAGGCAGCACCTTCAGACGCAGCGACTGAGGGTGCCGAGGTGGAGGGACTATCCGGGCTATCTGCCGTCTTCAGCGGACAGACTTCCGTAGACATATTC